>Ga0196970_1000001_pt1 | contig 1411954 bp, 1140 predicted proteins | sample S1v_513CmetaG_FD_148672 | JGI IMG/M metagenome (GOLD analysis project Ga0196970, IMG submission 148672) | Soil microbial communities from Anza Borrego desert, Southern California, United States - S1+v_5-13C | ecosystem: Environmental > Terrestrial > Soil > Desert | place: USA: California...
ACAATTATAATGTGATTTGCGGTGATTCGATTACAATCCGTTTTAAAATGAGCAATATTTACTACTATCAGGAAGATGGGGTGCCTTTTTGGGATACTGTGTTTACCCACGTAGGCGTACGAATTGCAGACATAGAATAATGCACATGAAGAAACCTGGCCTGGGACTATTAGCGTGTATTAGCGCAGTGGTTCTGCTCAGCGCAAGCTGCAACGATGAAGGTACGCCACCGCCTCCCGATCCGCGGGATAAGCTCACCGGTATATTTGAAATGACAAAGCTCGAAAACGGGCAAACCTATACAATGAAAGTAGAAAAGGTTGGCGAGCTTTGTAACAATTTCTGCGATAGCCTGAAGTATACAAACTACGGTGATTTATTCGATTTTCAGTTGGTACGTTCTCCTAATGCGAATGATAGTTTATTGGACATTGGGTTAGTTAATCCAGCAGTTGATAAATTTGGGTATAAGTGGCAGATTTCGAGAGATGGAATTTCGTCCCCCCCTGATAATTATAATGTAATTTTTAGTGATTCTATTAAAATCCGATTCATTTTAAATAACTACAATTATTATCAGGCTGATGGTGTTCCTTTAGTCTTTGATTCGGTAGTTACTCATGTAGGCGTACGAATTGCAAACATAGAATAATGCACATGAAGAAACCTGGCCTGGAACTATTAGCGTGTATTAGCGCGCTTGTCCTGCTCAGCGCAAGCTGCAACGATGAAGGTACGCCACTCCCTCCCGATCCACGGGATAAACTTACAGGTGTGTTTGAAATGACAAAGCTCGAAAACGGGCAGACTTATACAATGAAAGTGAAAAAAGTGGGTGAGCTTTGTAATAATTTCTGCGATAGTCTGAAATATACGAATTATGGCGACTTATTCAGTTTTACTAAAGTAAGGACACCGAGTTCATTTGATACTTTGCTGAATATTGGAATTACAAATCCAGCGGTTGACAAAAACAGCAATAGATGGATATTATCACCTCATGGTAACGCGAATCCGCCATATAATCACAATGTTATTTACAATGATTCAATAAAGATTACATTTAAAATAAGTAATGTTCAGTATTATCAGGAAGATGGTATACCCTTCTGGGATACTGTGTTTACCCATGTAGGCGTACGAATTGCTGACATAGAATAATGCACATGAAGAAATCTGGTCTGAAACTATTAGCATGTATTAGCGCGCTTGTCCTGCTCAGCGCAAGCTGCAACGATGAAGGTACGCCACTCCCTCCGATCCACGGGATAAACTTACAGGTGTGTTTCAAATGACAAAGCTGGAAGATGGTGAAACCTATGTGATGAAGGTAGAAGCTTTAGGAAACAACTGCATAGAGCAGGGCTGCGATTCTTTGAAACTTACAAACTATGGCGATCTGTTCGATTTTAATGTTCAATATACGCTATCAAATATTGATTCATTTTTGAATGTTGGAATTGTCGATCCAGTGGTCGATCATTCAGGCCATCGCTGGAAGTTATCATATAACGGCAATCCCAATCCGCCGGATAATTATAATGTAATTTACAATGATTCCATAAAGATTAGATTTAAACTGAGTAATAATTCTTATTATCAGCAAGACGGAGCGCCTTTAGTATTTGATACAATTCTTACGCACGTAGGCGTACGAATTGCAGACATAGAATAACTCCTGATCCTGTCATAAGTAAGACCGGCCGCCCGTAAAATTATGGCAAGGTTCGGCGCCCAAAAGAAAACTTATCCTTATTCCCTTTTCAATCCCGGATCCGGTACAACTGAGCGGTATGCCCTGGCCATAACCGCGCTATCGGCTACAAGGAGCTGAAGCAAAAAGATAAGCTTACACGGGTAAAAAATCATAGCTTTGGCGCACAAATTTTACGTCGTCACCCATGAAGTATCTGAAATGCTTTCTCTTTCTCTCCTGTATCTTTTTCGGGACCGCGTCAAATGCGCAGGAATCTGACAGGGCGGCGTACCAGCTAAAATCCGCTGAAAATGACGAGGAGAAAATAAAAATGCTGATGCAGATCAGTGAAGAAAGCATTTATAAGCAGCCCGACTCGACACTGATGTATAGCGAGCAGCTGCTGGCTTTGGGTAAAAAGACCGGGGATGAAAAAGCTATAGCCGCCGCCTATCTCGTTTTCGGAAGGCACTACAGCCGCAGCCAGGAATTTGAGCAATCTCTCCTCTACCTCGATAAAGCTGCAAACCTGTTCACGAAGCTCAATCTGCCGGACGAGCTCTTAAAAATTCAACGCACCAGGGCGGATAATGAAATGCGGCAGGGGAACTTCGGGAAAGCGATGGAAATATTGCAATCCAATATTGATGAAAGTAAAAAGCTGAAAAATCTCACCGAAGAAGCTCTCAGTACAGCAGCTATCGGGAACATCTTCACATTGAACCAGCAACATGAAGAGGCTGAAAGACAATTTCTCAGGGCTTTATCGATCATCCGGAAAACAAGCTCGGAACGTGAAGAGTCCCTTATCCTTTTTAACCTGGCTTCCTGCTATTTTAACTGGATGAAAGATGAAGAAGGTAAAAAATACCTTGATACATTTTTTGTGATCCAGCAAGGGCTTAACGATGCCGCGCTGATTGCTTCTGCAAAGGTCAACATGGCAAACTATTACATTTTCAAGGAGCGGTTTGATATGGCGATCAAAGAATATGATGACGCGCTGGTTTATTTTGAAAAGATCAATGCGGTTCCCAAGATCGCTTTTACCCTTAAACGGAGGGCTGATCTCTATATGATGATCGGAGAGTATAAAAAAGCCATAGAGGACGTCAGCCGATGCATAGCGTTGCTGGAGCAAAAAAGCGAAATGGATATACATATATCTGATTATTACCACATTATGTACCAAGCTAATAAGAAACTTGGAAATCACCGGAAAGCCCTGGAAGCTTTTGAAACAGCATACGATTACAAGTCGAAAGCCATTTCATTGGAGACGAATAGATCTCTCCTGGAACTCAAAGAAAAGTACGAAACAGAAAAAAAGGAAGAACAGATAAAATTGCTTGAGGAGCAAAACAAAACAAAAGACGCGCTGCTGAAAGCCAGGGCCTATTTTGCCATTGCACTTGCATTTCTGGTCATATTCAGCATCGCAGGCGCTGTTTTGATCCGCAGGCAGCAACGACTGAAGCTGCAAAAGAAAGCTTCTGAACTGGAGCACCAGGTCCTGCGGGCCCAGATGAATCCCCATTTTATTTTCAATGCGCTCAACAGCATACAGCGCGTATATGTGGAGGGCGATACGAATAAGGCAAACGACTTCATGGCGGATTTCGCACAATTGATGAGAAAAGTGCTGACACATAACGAAAGCACAAAAATCCCCGTCCAGGAAGAAATAGATACTCTTCGCTTGTACATGGACCTGGAAAAGCTCAGAAGCAAAGACCGCTTCGACTATTCCATTTTTATTGATGAAGCCATTTCGCCGCTCGACACGCAAATACCTCCGCTCATTATCCAGCCATTTGTTGAAAATGCTATCTGGCATGGATTACTGCCTTTAACTGACAGGAAAGGATCGATCACTATTTCATTGAAAGCAAACCGGGGTAATACCATTCTCGTATCGATAGCGGATAACGGCGTCGGGTTCGATGACTCGGAAAATAACAAAAAACATGTCTCCAAAGGGATTGGGATCACCGAGCAGCGGATCGGGGGAAAAGTAACCGTAAAAAGTGAAAAAGGAAAAGGAACAGTTATTACATTTATTCTAAAGACAGTATCATGATCAAAGCAATTCTAATTGACGACGAGGAGGATGCACGCTTCATGCTACGAAACAAGATCGAAAGCATCTACAGCGGCAAAATAAATATTGTGGCAGAGGCCAACAGTGTAAGATCCGGTATTAAGAACATCAATACATACAAGCCCGACCTGGTATTTCTTGATATCCAGATGAATGACGGGACCGGGTTCGACCTGCTGAATCAACTTGCCGATAAGGACTTTGAAGTAATATTCGTTACCGCGTATAACCAATACGCAATTAAGGCATTTAGCTTCAGCGCCCTGGGATACCTTATGAAGCCCATCAAAACCGATGATTTCGTACAGGCTATGGATGTGATCTTACAGCATTTCAGCAAATACAGATCGAATTCGGAAAAACGCCTGAAGGTGCTGGTAGAGAATTATGGAGACGACCGCATCAAAAAAATTGTCATACCAAGCTCCAAAGGCTTCGATGTGCTTGCGATCGATGATATAGTAATGCTGGAAGGCGACAGGAATTACACGAATTTCATCACAAAAGATAAGATCAGGATCTCTGCTTCCACAACCATGGGCGAATACGAGGCCCTGCTCAACGAGTATGGTTTCTTCAGGATCCACCAAAGCACTATCGTAAATCTTCGGTACGTAAAGGGATATGTGAGAGGAGACGGAGGCCTGGTGGAAATGACAAGCGGAGAGCGCCTGCAGCTTAGCCGCAACAGGAAGAACGAGTTCATAAAGCGATTTTTGTAGGACCGGCCGCATCCCGGAAGATGGCATGTATCAATAGTATGTAGCGCTGTGCATTATATATGTGTGGATATATCTTCAGAAAGGCCTCCTTTCCCCAAAAACCAACCAATAAAAAAAAAGGACCGGGCGTCCCCGTATCTCTGCCAACGGATAAATCAACGATGCGCCCCCCAACGGTCGGTTGTATATTTGGCAAAAAAACAGTTTAATCATCAACGATATGAAAAAAATCCTATTCGCGCTTATCTGCTTCCAAAGCGTTTTTTCTTTTGGGCAGACCGTTGGTATCCAGTGGGTGCGGCCTTTCAGTGGATCAGGCAACGCGCACGGGCATTCCATTGCTGTTGACGCTTCCGGAAACGTATACACGACCGGTTATCTTACAGGTACAGCCGACTTTGATCCGGGGGCAGGGACCGCCAGCCTCACCTCAACAGGCGGGCAGGATATCTATGTTCACAAATTCGACGCAAACGGGAATTTCTTATGGGCAAAGTCGATGGGAGGACTGAGTAACGACGAGGGATTATCGGTTGCCGTCGATGCTTCGGGAAATGTCTATACAACCGGTTATTTTGAGGGAACTGTTGATTTTGATCCCGGACCGGGCGTCAGTAACCTCGTTACATCAGGTTCCTATTACGACATTTTTATACAGAAGCTGGACGCAAACGGAAATTTCGTGTGGGTAAAACAAATAGGCAGTACGCTTGCCGACGCGGGAAACTCGATTGCCGTAGATGCCGGACATGTTTATATAACCGGTTTTTGCCCGTCTAACGGCACTGTTGATTTCGATCCGGGGCCCGGAACCTATAACCTTCCAGGAGACCAGAGCCCCATTTTTGTCCTGAAGCTTGACCTGAACGGAAACTTCGTCTGGGCAAAAGGGATGGGAGGTATCTCCAGCGACGAAGGGCAGTCCGTTTCGGTAGACGCTTCGGGAAATGTGTATACCGCAGGGCATTTTGCAGGCACCTGCGATTTTGATCCCGGAACAGGAACGTACAGTCTTTCTTCCCCCGCGATGGATATTTTTGTCCAGAAACTGGATGCGAATGGAAATTTCGTCTGGGCAAGATCTATGGGAGGCACCATGAACGACGAAGCGAATGATATCGTGGTGGCTCCTTCCGGAAACGTTTATATAACCGGGATATTCCGGGACACAGCCGACTTCGATCCGGGACCGGGATTATACAAGCTGGGCTCTGCAGGAAGTACGGATATCTTCATCCAAAAATTAGATGTAAACGGGAACTTTGTGTGGGCAGGATCATTTGGTGCGCCCGGCCAGGACCATGGAAAATCCATAGCCATTGACGCCTCGGAAAACGTTTACGCAAACGGCTATTTTGGACAAACGATCGATTTTGATCCCGGACCGGGAACGCATAACCTTACGGCAACCGCTGCCGATCTGTATATTCTTAAGCTCGACCAGAACGGAAATTTCGTGTGGGCGAGAAATACGGAAGGATCAAGCGCGGATTACGGATTTTCTATCGCCGTAAGTGGTGCAAACATCTACACGACGGGAAATTTTTCAGGAACCACCGACTTTGAGCCCGGAACGGGAACATATAATCTCACTTCGCTGGGGCAAGATGCTTACGTAATGAAGCTCGGAACCTGCCAGGTGAACGGAACAGATGTGAAGACTGCCTGCGGTAATTATACCTGGATAGACGGGAATACCTATGCTTCTTCGAACACGACGGCCACATATACGTTCCCGGGAGGATCGGTAAATGGATGCGACAGTATCGTCACCCTGAACCTGACAATAAACCAGCCCACAACAAGCACAATCACCCAAACTGCTTGCGGAAGCTACACATTGAACGGGCAGAACTATACCACATCAGGAACATACACCCAAACGCTCACCAACGCGCAGGGTTGTGATTCTACCATCACATTGAACCTGACCATCAAGCAGCCGACGACAAGCACAATCACCCAAACCGCTTGCGGAAGCTACACATTGAACGGGCAGACATACGCAACATCGGGAACATACACCCAAACGCTCACTAATGCGCAAGGCTGCGATTCTACCATCACACTCAATCTGACCATCAAACAGCCGACGACAAGCACAATCACCCAAACTGCTTGCGGAAGCTATACATTGAACGGCCAGACATACGCAACATCGGGAACATACACGCAAATGCTCACTAATGCGCAAGGCTGCGATTCTACCATCACACTCAACCTGACGATCAAACAGCCGACGACAAGCACAATCACCCAAACTGCTTGCGGAAGCTACACATTGAACGGCCAGACATACGCAACATCCGGAACATACACCCAAACGCTCACTAATGCGCAAGGCTGCGATTCTACAATCACACTCAACCTGACGATCAAACAGCCGACGACAAGCACAATCACCCAAACTGCTTGCGGAAGCTACACATTGAACGGCCAGACATACGCAACATCCGGAACATACACCCAAACGCTCACTAATGCGCAGGGTTGTGATTCTACCATCACATTGAACCTGACGATCAATAACGCCGACAATTCCGTAACCGTCAACGGAGTAACACTGACGGCCAACCAGGCGGGAGCGACTTACCAGTGGGTAAATTGCGATAACGGGAATGCGCCGATTAATGGGGCGACAGCGCAGTCGTTCACGCCATCGGAAAACGGAAACTATGCAGTTGAAGTAACGGCCAACGGATGCACTGTAATTTCTGACTGCATAACAGTATCCAGTCTCGATATCGACGAAAATGCGCCGCTATCGGTGAAAGTATATCCTAATCCCACTGCCGGGTATGTGCATATTGATATGGGAACAGGTATGCCGGGAAAAATGGAATTAATGGACATGAACGGGAAATTGCTGATAGCACGTCAATTGCCTGCCAATGCAACCGTAGATGTCTCTTTTCTTCCGGCGGGGCTTTATGTCCTCAAGGTACAGACGAATGATGTAACAACAATAACCAGGCTAGTGAAGAATTAATTGAGTAACCGGCATTGTGCCCGGTACTCTGGCAACAAAACATAAACAGCTGAACATCAGAAGGACATCTCATGGGATGCCCTTCTGGTTTATATCAGTTACTGCTGTTTCTGATCCGCTTGCTTTTCGCCCTTATCCGCCGTACTTTTGCACCGTGGTTAAGATCGCCAATATCGAGCTGGGAGAATTTCCCCTTCTGCTTGCGCCTATGGAAGACGTGAGCGATCCGCCGTTCCGCGCTCTCTGCAAACGCCACGGCGCAGACCTGATGTACACTGAGTTCATCAGCAGCGAGGGTCTCATCCGCGACGCCATCAAAAGCAAAAAGAAGCTCGATATCTTCGACTACGAGCGGCCCATCGGCATACAGATCTTCGGCGGCGACGAAGAAGCGCTGTCCATTGCGACCCAGATCGTCGATGCGACCAGGCCCGATCTCGTCGACATCAACTTCGGCTGCCCGGTGAAAAAAGTCGTGTGCAAAGGCGCAGGCGCAGGCGTGCTCAAGGACATCGGCCTGATGGTAAAGCTTACCGAAGCCGTAGTGCGCTCCACGAACCTTCCCGTAACTGTAAAGACCCGCCTCGGCTGGGACGACCAGACACGGAACATCGAAGAAGTGGCGGAACGCCTGCAGGATGTGGGAATAAAAGCGCTGAGCATTCACGGGCGTACCCGCGTGCAGATGTACAAGGGCAGCGCCGACTGGTCGCTGATAGCAAAAGTGAAGAACAATCCCAGGATCAATATTCCCATCTTCGGCAACGGCGACATCGATACTCCCGAAAAAGCGCTCGAATACAAAAACCGCTACGGAGTGGACGGCATCATGATCGGCCGCGCCAGCATCGGCAATCCGTGGATCTTCGAACAGGTGAGACATTTCATGCGCACAGGCCAGCATCTTCCCAGGCCCACACTTTCCAACAAAGCGGAAGCCTGCCGCTGGCACCTGCAGAAATCAGTGGAATGGAAAGGCGAGCGCCAGGGCATCCTCGAAATGCGGATGCACTATTCCAACTATTTCAAGGGAATTCCGGACTTTAAAGAGTACCGTACAAAGCTTGTGACCTCTCTCGATTACTCCGAGCTGCTCGATACGTTGCACGGCATCGAAGCGCAATATGATTCGCTGCCGGCGTAATCATTTCAGCAAAGTATAATTGTCGGGGCGCGAAAGCCGGATGCCTTTCATCCGCAACCATGAAGCGATAAACCCGATCGCGAGCACTGTAAAGAAGACGGAGAGAAAATCTTCCGCCTTCATCGCCACCGGGTAAGGCGGCGCTTCCGGGCTGTCGCCCAGCTTTACGAATCCGAACTGCTGCTGCGCAAAGGTCACCAGTGTGCCTATAACCAGCCCCCCTACCGCGCCGATCAGCGCTACCAGCGTGCCTTCCAGCACATACACCGATTTCACTTTCCGGAACGTGGCGCCGAGGCTCCACAGCACCATGATATCTTTTTTCTTTTCTACCACCAGCATCGTGAGCGCGCTGATGAGATTGAAGCTCCCGATCACAAGTATCAATGTTACGATGAGGAACATGGCCAGCTTTTCCGAGCGCAGCACTTTGTACATCAGCTCCTGCTGCTCGTACCGGTTCTTTACGGTGATGTTACCGCCCCATATCTTCTTCAGCTCCCGTTTTACCTTTCCCTCGCCCGCTCCCGGTTTCAGCGCGATCTCCAGCGACGTCGCCTCATTATCGTATCCCGTCAGGTTTTCGGCAAATGCGATCGGCACGATAACATGCCGGTTGAAGGTCTGCTGCAGGTCGAACACTCCGCCCGGCATTATGGTGCTTTCCCGGAAAGGATTGAACAGGTCCATCTTTCCGCGCTTGGGATAATATACTTCGAGAAAGTGTGAAGGATCGTTGAGGTTCACTCCCAGCGCCGTTGCCACTTCATCGCCTATCACTGCGTAGCGCGATCTGCCGGAAATAATGAGCGGCGAGCCTGAACGTACGATCGTGTCCAGCCGTACCATGCCGGGGAAAGTATTGTCGACGCCTTTCAGCACGCCGAGATACTGCTGCCCGTTGTAAACGAAAAGCACGCTTTCTTCCACTACGCGGCTGAATGCCTCCACGCCTTCCAGCGAAGCTGTTGCGCTGAGCTGCTCCTGTGTTACAGGTATCGTCTTGCCGGTGAGCGGCTGCACTTTCAGGTCGGGATCGAATGCGCTGAACACCTCCTCTATCTTACCTTCCAGCCCGTTGAATGCGGACAGCAGGATCACAAGCGACGCGGTAACGATACATACGGTGATCATGGAGATGGCCGTGATGATGTTGATCACGTTCCTCGTCTTTTTCGAGAACAGGTACCGCAACGCTATAAAAAGTGTAAATCTCACCGGATCGCTTTCGTGCAAATATCCGGATATAATTTTCAAAACCAATCTCTAAAGTCCTATGAATCATCAGGACTTCCCGAATTTCTTTTTTGTGGTTGGGCAGAAATGGTTACTTTCGTACCCCGTGCTTTTGCGGGAGCGAAACATCATGTGGGCCAGAATTTCAACGATAATACTCCGCAACCGGATCCTCATACTCTGCTTCATCGGAGCCGTTACCGCTTTTCTGTACTATTTCTCACGCCGCGTGGAAATGAGCTACCAGATGGGCGAGATCCTGCCTCCTTCGGATCAGACTTACCAGGACTATAAAAAATTCCGCTCGGTTTTCGGCGAGGAAGCTAATATCATTATCCTCGCGGTGAAGGACACCGGATTTTTCCGCAAGAAGAACATCGATGCCTGGATGAATTTCGAATCGGCGCTCGGCAGTCTCGAAAATGTGGAATGGACGCTTTCTCCCACCAGCAGCATGTATCTGCGCAGGGACGATTCGCTGAGCCGCTTCGAATACCTTCCGCTGTTCAACGGGCCTCCGTCGGGCCAGGCGGAAGCCGACAGCGCGCGACAGATCTTCGCCTCGCTTCCCTTTTACCGCGAAGTGCTGTGGAATCCCGATTCCGGAACTTTCGTGATGCTGGCGGGCCTCAACAAAGCTGTCGTTCATAAAAAAGAACGCAGCGTCGTCATTAAACATATCCAGACCGAGATCCTGAAATACGAAACGGAACAGAGCAAGGATGTTCACATTTCAGGGCTTCCCTTCATCCGCACAGATACGGTGAACCGCGCGAAAAAAGAGACGATCCTTTTCACCGTGCTGGCCGCTATCGTATCTTCCATCATCCTGTTCATCTTTTTCAAATCATTCCGCGTGCTCGCCGTAGCCCTTTCGCAGGTCATCATCAGCGTGATATGGTCATGGGGCACGCTGGGGCTTCTCGGTTATAAGATCACAACGCTTACGGGCATCATCCCTCCGCTCCTCATCGTTATCGGTATACCCAACGCGGTGTACATGATCACCAAATACCAGCAGGTGTTCCTGAAAGCAGGGAACCGCATCCGCGCTTTGTCGCGCATGATCGAAAAAACAGGAAAGGCGATGTTCCTGATCAACGTTACCACGGCAGTCGGCTTTGCCACGCTCATCATCACTCCGGGAAAAATGCTGATGGAATTCGGAATGATCGCCACCATCAACGTAATGCTGCTGTTCCTGCTGTCGCTGGTGTGGAACCCGATCCTCTTCAGCTACCTGCCTGACCCGAACCAGCGCCACATGCGCCATCTTACCAACAAGCGGAGCAGCTTCTTCATCCAGCTGCTGGTGAACCTGGTGCAGCGCCGCCGTACGGCAGTGTACATCATTTCCGGCGTTCTGCTTGTCGCGTCCATTATAGGAATGCTGCGCATCCGCCCGTCGGGAAAAGTAGCCGACGATGTGCCCAAGCATTCGCAGACATACAGCGATCTCAGCTTCTTCGAAGACAACTTTACCGGTGTGATGCCTTTCGAGATCATGATCGACACCAAAAAGGAAAAGAAAGCGAGAATAAGTCCGCGGATATGGAAAAAAGTGAACGAGCTCCAGGATTCTATCGCCGCCCTGCAATCATTCTCGCGGCCGGTGTCGTTCGTGGAGCTGCTCAAATACTGCAACCAGGCGTATTACCGCGGAAGCGAAAAAGAATACCGTATTCCCAACCAGCTCGACCTTCCGAACATACAGGCGTTCATACGCAACAGCGCCGAAAGCTCTAACGACTCGCTGCTGCAATCGTATATGGACAGCACGGGCCGGTATATCCGTATACGCGCGCAGATGAAGGATATGGGCACGCAGGACATGAACCGCATCGTTTCGGATATTACCGTGCAGGCAAAAGAGATCTTCAAAGATGAGGACGTTGACATTATCATTTCCGGCGCCAGCGTGGTCATCCTCAGGGGAACCGAATATCTTCTCCGCAACCTGATCACTTCCATTTCCGTAGCGATCCTTCTTATCGCGCTGATGATGGCCCCGATGTTCCGCAAGCTGAAAATGATCATCATTTCCCTTATCCCGAATGTGCTGCCGCTTCTCTTTACCGCGGGAATGATGGGATTTCTCGATATCCCGCTCAAGGCTTCCACCATCATCATCTATGGAATTGCTTTTGGCATCACGGTCGATTCTACCATTCACTTCCTCGCAAAATATTTACAGGAGCTGAAGAACCACAAAGGCGACGTGGTAGAATCCACGTACGCCGCCATACGCGATACCGCGCTGAGCATGGCCTATACGTCGATGATCCTTTTCTTCGGGTTTTCCGTGTTCATCGCATCCGATTTCGGAGGAACCAAGGCGCTGGGCATCCTGATATCATTCACGCTCCTGATGGGGTTCTTCTGCAATCTTACTCTGCTGCCCTGCCTGCTGCTTACCCTGCAGGGAAAAAAGATCGATAAGGATTACGATAAATATTCCGTGATCGAAGACGACGATGAGGACGGAGAGATCAGGAAAGAGGAAGTGAAAACCGAGTAAATTCATCCTATGAAGGGAATCATACTTGCCGGAGGATCGGGCACCAGGTTATACCCGATCACGATGGCCATCAGCAAGCAACTGATGCCCATCTACGATAAGCCGATGATCTACTATCCGCTGTCGGTGCTGATGAACGCCGGCATCCGCGATATTCTCATCATTTCAACGCCGCACGATCTTCCGAATTTCGAAAAGCTGCTGGGTTCCGGCGACCACCTGGGCTGCAATTTCAGATACCAGGTACAGGAAGTTCCCAACGGGCTCGCGCAGGCTTTCGTGCTGGGCGGAGAATTTATCGGTAACGACAGCGTGTCTCTCATTCTCGGCGACAATATCTTTTACGGTACCGGGCTGCCGAAGCAGCTTGCGCAGATCGGCGAGCCGGATGGCGGCGTCATTTTCGCGTACCATGTTTCCGATCCCGAACGCTACGGAGTAGTGGAGTTCGACCGCTCGATGAAAGCCGTTTCCATCGAAGAAAAACCGGCCGATCCGAAATCGAATTACGCGGTGCCGGGACTGTACTTTTACGACAACCGCGTGGTGGACATTGCAAGATCGCTAAAGCCGAGCGTCCGGGGGGAATACGAGATCACCGACGTGAACCGGCATTACCTGGCGGAAGGAAAGCTCCGCGTGAACGTGCTGGACCGCGGCACCGCATGGCTCGATACCGGAACCTTCGCCTCGCTGATGCAGGCGAGCCAGTTCGTGCAGGTGATCGAAGACCGCCAGGGCCTGAAAATAGGCTGTATCGAAGAAGTGGCGTGGCGGATGAAGTTCATCACCACGGAGCAGCTTGCAAAGCTGGCTCAACCTCTGCTGAAAAGCGGATATGGCGAATACCTGATGAAAATCGCAGAAACTGAACAGTAAATGAAAAATATCCTGGTAACCGGGGGCGCCGGATTCATCGGAAGCTGTATGGCCGAAAAGCTGGCGTCCGATCCGGATCATTTTGTAGTGATCGCGGACAACCTTCGCACCGGAAGCGTTGAAAAGCTGCCGGACGTTGCACGGTTCCCCAATGTAAAATTCATCAAGTGCGATGTAAATGTGTTTCGCGATATCGCCAGCATCTTCTATGCCTATAAATTCGATTACGTATTCCATTACGCGGCGCTGGTAGGCGTGCAGCGTACGCTTAACAACCCGGTAAGCGTGCTGGAAGATATCCGCGGCATCGAGAACATCCTTAATCTCTCGAAGAATACCGGCGTAAAAAGAGTGTTTTACTCTTCCTCATCCGAAGTGTACGGGGAACCGGTGGAGTTCCCGCAGAACGAAAGGACAACGCCGCTCAACTCGCGGCTGCCGTACGCGGTGGTAAAAAATGTGGGCGAAGCTTTCCTGCGCTCTTACAAGCAGGAGTTCGGCCTCGACTATACCATCTTCCGTTTCTTCAATACCTACGGCCCGAAGCAGAGCAAAGACTTCGTGGTGTCCCGGTTTCTCCGGCTCGCGCTGCAGAACGAAGCGATCACAATTTACGGCGACGGGAAGCAGACGCGCACCTTCTGCTTTGCAGACGATAATGTGGACGCGTGCTACAATGCTTTTGTAAAAAATGCTTTCATCAACGATGTGGTAAATATCGGCGGCGACCGGGAAATTCCCGTGCTGGAGCTGGCCGCAAAGATCATTGAACTGACAGGATCTTCATCGGCGATAGAGCACCTGCCTGCACTTCCGGAAGGCGATATGACACGCCGGCTGCCTGATACATCGAAGATGAAAGAATTGCTCAACAGGACGCCGGTCCCGCTCGAAGACGGAATACGCGCGATCCTTGCGAATACGAAATTTATCTGGTAAAAATTATTCGTTCTCGGCTACCACGCTTTCCACGCCGGGCACCATGCGTTTCAGCAACTGCTCGATGCCGGCTTTCAGCGTAAGCGTAGAAGAAGGGCATCCGCTGCAGGCCCCGCGCAGCACTACATTCACGACACCATTATCGAACGAGCGGAAAGCGATCTCGCCTCCGTCCTGCTCTACTGCAGGTTTGATGTATTCGTCCAGGATATCGATGATCCTGGCTTCGGTCTCGGATGGATTCAGCGCGGCAGCTTCAGAGGCACGGGACTCATGCGGTACCGGCTCGGGATATGATTCCACCACCGCTTTGCCCGAGTCGAGAAATTCCTTCATGAAATCGCGCAGCTCGTTCATCACTTCCACCCAGTCTACAGCAGGCGATTTGGTGATCGTAACAAAATTAGCGGCAATATAAACTCCTTTTATAAAAGGAAAACGGAACAGCTCCGTGGCAAGCGGCGAGCCTTTTGCCTGGGAAGCATCGGTATATTCTACAGTACGATCGGTAACGAGAGGACGGTTGGCGACGAATTTCATCGTAGCCGGGTTCGGGGTCGACTCCGCGTACACGATCACCGGGAGGATTGTATCGTTCATAAAGAAAAACTTTCTGCAAAGGTACGAAAAAGCGGGGAAGCGCGAAAGCAGCCTATTCTGCGGCCCGGCGCGGCGGCGGAGTATAGAATTCCTTGAGATAAAAAGGCTCGGTATAAGCGAGGTCGGCAAATTTCCTTTGTTCGTACATCTCGTCCGACAACGCGGTCATGAACCGTGCGGAAGGCAGCAACCCGGCAAACTTGGCATTCCGGTGCTGCAGGAACTGCCTGCACTTTTCCATTCCGTTACCGGAGAAGACAACGGGAAAATGGCCCAGGATGTCGCTGTAAGCGCCCTCTTCCACAATATCGGCGCGGGCTTCACGGTATTCTGATCCATCGGCCCGGTAGAATGCGGAATATACTTCCATACGCCGCGCATCGATCATCGGGCAGAACAGCACATCCTCCGGCCAGCCATCCTGCAGCGCTGCTCCGGCAGCCATGGCCTGCAGCGTAGGCACAGCGATCAGGGGCTTGTCTAGTGCGTAGCAAAGTCCTTTTGCGACGGAAAGCCCGATCCGCAGGCCGGTATAAGAGCCTGGCCCGATGCTTACGGCCACCGCATCCAGCGACGACGGCTGAAGCCCGGCCTTTTCCAGTATCTCTTCAATAAAAATGGTGAGGGACGCGGAATGAATATTGGGACGCTGGTCTTCTTTCAGGATCACTTCTCCGCCGGCAGCGACAGCCACCGAGCAGATCTCCGTCGCCGTCTCGATATTCAGTATGGCCGGCATGGGTTACTTTCCCTTCGGCTTAAACATGTCCTCTTTGGTGGTCACTCTTACTTTCATGCCATCCTGCAGCGTTTTGCTGATGGTATTGTAAGGTCCTTCCACAACCACCTGGCCGTTGGTCACACCTTCCTTTATCTCGATGTAGCGGTTGTCCTGCACGCCGGTCTTCACTTTGGTAAGCGTAACCTTATTGTCGGCGTTCAGCACGAAAACATACTCTGCCATATCATCTCCGGCGTCCTTGCTCAGCGAGTCCTGGCGGGCGGTAACCGACTGGATAGGAATGGAAACGGCGTCTTTCACACGCTCGGTGTTGATGTCCACCGTAGCCGACATTCCCGGACGGAAAGGAGAAGCTTTGGTATCCTTCAGCATGTCTTCGTACGATCCCTGGAGGATCCGGATCTTCACCTCGAAGTTGGTCACTTCGTCGGTCGCGACGGCATTCACCGAAGTTTTAGGAGAGTTGGCGATGGAAGTCACCACGCCCACGAACTTCCTGCTCAGGTAAGCGTCCACCTGGATGTAGGCGGTATCTCCGAGATCCACCTTCACGATATCGTTCTCGTTCACTTCCACGTTCACCTCCATCACGCTGAGGTTGGCGATACGCAGCATTTCGGTTCCCTGCATCTGCGCGGTACCTACCACGCGCTCGCCTTTTTCCACGGCGAGCATCGATACCACGCCTTCCATCGGCGCGAAGATCTTGGTGCGGCGGAGGTTATCTCTTGCGGCATTCAGCGAAGCCTGTGTGCTTTTTACAGTATACTCGGCAGCGAGTATCGATTCGTCTGAAGCGTTCAGCTGCGATTTCGCCACTTTATAATTGGTCGCTATCTGGTCCCATTCGGTCTGCGAGATGGCGCCTTTCTTAAAGAGCGGCTCGTTGCGCTTGTAGTTCTGCTCCGCCAGCAGGTATTGCTGGTAAGCCTGTTCTTTTTGTTCCTTCGCGCTGGAAAGGTTTGCCTTGGTCTGGTTGAGCACCGCTTCCATGCGTTCGAATTCGGATTCGTACAGGTCGGGGTTGATCACCATCAGCAACTGGCCCTGCTTTACGGAATCGCCTTCCTGCACATACAGCTCCACGATCTCGCCCGATACGTCAGAGCTGATCTTCACTTCCACTTCCGGCTGGATCTTTCCGCTGGCCGAAACACTTTCGGTAATGGTCCGCACCGATACGGTATCGACGCTGACAGAAACCGTGCGGCCGCCTCCTCCGCAGCTCTGAAGGAATACGGACCCGGCCAGGAACATTCCCCCGGTAATGAACAAATATTTTTTCATCTGCCTCAACAATTAAAATTCAAGGGTTTCGCCCCGGTAGAAATCGAGCACTTTCGTTTTGAAGATATAGTCGTATTGCGCGATCAGCAATTCGGTACGGGCATTAAAGTAGCGTGTGGACGCGTCGTTAAATTCCACCGCGTTGATCACTTTCGCTTCGAACTTTTCTTTTGCGTAGTTGAAGCTCTCTTCCAGCGCTTCCAGGTTCTTCGTATTGGAAATATAGACCTTGTACGCGGCCCGGGCGTCGGTATAAGCCTGCTGGATGGTATTGCGGAGCGTAAGCTGCTCATTCAGCAGATCGAACTCAGCCTGCTTCACCGATATCTTTGATTTCTGAACGGCCATGCGCGTCTGAAGGCCGTTGAAGATCGGCACGGTAAGCCCGAAGCTGAGCTGCTGCGAATTGTTTTGCTGAAGCTGGTCGAAAAACGGTATCGTAGGGCTCAGCGGATCGATCGGGTTCGCTTTTCTGAGCTCGGAAAAAGCTGTGCTGATGGAAGCCGTAAAAGCAAGGCTCGGGTAGTAGCCCCCGCGGATCACCGCGAGCGTTCTCTTCGCGCCTAAAAGCCTGTATTCTTTTCCTTTGATGTTGGGGCGGATCGTAATGGCCGTATTAAAAACATTCTCCGCCGTAAGCGTGGGGTCCATTTCCTTTACCTCGAACTGCGACAGGTCGGGCTTTTCAATGATAATGTCCATGCTCATTCCCGGCAGGTTAAGCGCCTGGATCAGGTTAAGCTTTGCGGTGGCGAGAGAGTTTTCGCCGTTCACCTGCGTTACTTCCTGCGTGGCGAGCTGCGACTGGATGCTGAGAAAATCTCCTCTGGTAACTACGCCCGCATCGTACAGCATGCCGGTGCGCTCCACCTGCTGGCTAAGCACATCCACCTGCTGCTTTACGATCTCGAGGCGTTCCTGCGCGAACAGCACCTGCATGTATAGCTGGATGATATTGAGGGAAACGTCGTCGACAGCCTGCTGGAAATCCTGCTGCGCAGCCTTGTACGTGTAGCTGTTGGCCATTACCTGGTAATAGTTGGAAAGGCCGTTGAAAATGATGAACCGGCTGGAAGCGCCGAACGATGAGCTTTGGTAGCGCTGATCCTGGAGCTTGAGCGAAGTGGGATCGAAGCTGAGACCGAAATAAAAGTTATGTCCGGCGGAGGCGTTCAACGTAGGGAACAGGTCGGCGCGCGACTGGATAAGGTCGTACTTGGCATTCATGGAGTTCAGTTGCACCTGCCGTACGGTAATGTTGTTCTCTCTTGCGTATTCCAGGCATCGTTTCAGTGTCCAGACCTCGCCTGACGGCTGAGCGAAGGCGGTGCTGAACAAAAGAAAAAAAGCCAGTCCGGTGAAAAGACGTAAAGTAATGACCGACCGGTACTTCATGAAGGCGTTGTTTTTTGGAAGCTCAAAAATAATCCGATTTGCCTGTGGTACACTGCTCCTCATGTTAAAAATTTAAAATGTGTTATTTTGGAACGCGGCCTTCCGTGGATCCCTCCCCCGGGTCGCGCCTCCTCTCAAATGTAATGGTCCAGGGATCAGGGTTTACCGGCACCACAACAGGCCCGCCTTCTTCCATGATCCGGGCGTGCTTCTCCCATTGCTTATCCGGGAACCGGAACGGCCGGAAAGCAGTAAAAGTAACTACGCCCATCCACAGCACCAGCGCAAGCTGCAGCATCCTGAACCGGGGAGCGGGACGATCGGCCAGCACCAGCAGGCAGCAGACAAAAGCGTAGGCCGGAATGTAAAAGTACCGGGTACCGGCGTGGAAGGGATGCAGATCCGATAAAAAATGCCGGGACTCGAACATTACCGCGCCCAGGGTGAGCAGACCGCCGAGGAAGAAGGAAAAGGCAATTCCGCTCTTTTTCCGCAGGGCGGCGATACCCGTCACGATCAGCAGGGCAGCTACAGGCAGGAACAACGGTATAGTATACGCCGCTTCGCTGAGCAGCCGGGTATTTCCCGTGAAAATATAGACGTACTGATCCTTCACCAGCTTAAGGAAACGGATGTCCAGCCAGTTTACCGTATGCTCGCTGATGGTGCTGTGCAGCCGCCCCGATCCGCCGAGCAGCCCTGTGAGCTGCAATCCGCCCGTAATGACGATCACCGCCAGGTTAATGAAATGATGATACTTCTGCTGTGAACCGTACCGGAAAACCGCAGGAAGAAAAAGCGCCGGGAACACAATGGACATGGGCGTTGTAAGCCCGCTGACGGCCAGCAACAGGTAACCGGCCACATTCGTAAGAACAGAATCAGACGGTTCGTTCATAGAATAGATGAGGATCCAGGCCGCGAGTATCCATTGGGCATTGGTGAGATTGATCATTACCTCGTTGCCTGCCGGAATAAGCGTAAGCAACAACGAAAGGGCAAAACGCACTCCGGCGGAAAGCGTGCGCAGCCGCCAGATGCAGACAATGCAAAGCGCCATTCCCGCAAGCCAGGCCAGGTTGTACGCCAGCGGGAAATAACGGTAAGGCAAAGGTGATGCTTCGCAGAGCCAGGCAACGATGCGCGGGTACAAATGGAAATAACCGCCGTACGGCTGCCATAACGAAGACAGCCCGCGATACAGGGCGCCCTCAAAAAAGATCTTACCGTCTTCAGCCCAGAACTGCGCATGAACGATAGCGTCCGGGCGCCGCCACATCAGCACCGCCAGCGCAGCAAGAAAGCTAAGGATACATCCTGTATATGACCGGCGTAGAATACTCATTTCATTCTGTACCCGGTAAAGATAACGCATCCCGTAAAAAGGAATTTGATTACTTTTCCGTACCCGATCAACAGTGTGAAAACATCGCGACCACATATCATATCACTGCTGTCCTTCCTGCTTTTTCTTTCCGCATTCATTCTTTACGGTATCGTCACCATTCGTCACATCCGGCAGGGAGAGATCTGGGGACCGAACGACGAGCTGGCGCATCTCGATTATCTTGACAGGCTCGCGTACGAAAGGCGCTTCCCGCGCGAAGGCGAGCTCATATCAGACCATTCGCACCGCTTCCACGACGCCGTACAAGCTATAAGCGAACGGGGATACGATGGCACCAAACAAACGCTGGGACCTATCGCCTGGTCGTACGAAGCATACCAGCCGCCGGTGTATTATTTCGTAATGGCGTTGCCCTACCGCGGCATCATGTCCATGAACCGCCCGCCGCAAAAAAAACTCGAGCTGATCCGCCTGTTCTCTTTCGGACTTCACTTCCTGGGAATGCTGGCCGTGCTGCTTGTATTTTACGAGCTGAAAAAAATGTTCCCATCGCAGCTCCGGTGCGAATATGGTTACGTGCTTTTTTTGTTCGTCTGGTTATGCTCCGTCAACCAGAGATTTGGCGTCAATAACGATCATCTCTGCATGCTCATGGTAAATCTTTCGCTCTGGGCGGCGGCGCGTGCGCGGAGAAGCGAGAGCCTTCCATATGCCTCTGCTGCCGCGGCATTCAGCGCTCTTGCCTGCCTCACGAAGCTCACCAATGTACTGGTGCCGGTATTGATCTTCGTATTGCTGGTATTGATGATGCGCGACAGCACCATGGCCGGTCGGAGAAGAAAGTTCCTCGTCGCTTTTATTCCGTTCTTCCTGTTTCCCGCCTGGTACATTTACAGAATAATTGCGACCGGGAACATGCATCCGCTTGAAAGCGATTTTATCCGGGAGCAGTTCGGCTTTCTGCAACCCGGAATGATCTCTTATCCTGATTTCCTCCGGCTTCATTTTTCAGAATTCTTTAACTTCAATTACATCTCCCCGGCGCTCCGGGATCTTTTTCCGGTGGCCTGCATCCTCATTCTCGCGGGCCTTTCCGCATTCTTCATTACACTGCCGCGCACGGTACAGCGGCGTCCTTACCTGCTCATTGCCGTTGTGATGTTTGCCGCGCTGTATGCTTTCATGTTCTTCCTGAACCGCTATAAATGCTGCGTGGTGTGGTACTCTTTCCGGTTGTATTCCGGTTATATGATCTTCACGGCATTTGCTATGACGGGATTTTTAGCCCCGGAGGGAAAATACCGGAGATCTATACATGTTATCGTACTGCTCCTCCTGCACTTTCCATTGATCTATCTTTTATAACCGGCAGATCCTGTGACAAAAAGGATTGTTATATTTATCCCACGAAACGACTGACGAACCATGCTACTATACTCCTTATGGCAACGCAGATGGGGATATCTGCCCGCAACGCTGATCCTCGCCGGCTGCCTGATCAACTGGGCCGGGCATTGCGATCCGGCCACGCTTGCAGCACGCGCCATAACCCACCTGATAATTTTTTTCATCATCACCTGGCTGCTGTTACGCGCGTTCCGCAACGGGCCCATCTCCCACGACCGCCAAAGCTGGATCCAGCTTTCAGCCATTCCTGTGCTCTTTCTGCCGGGCAGCGAAAATTCTTACCCGGTTTACATTCTTATTTTTTTCACGCTCTATTTGCTTATACTCATCGCCACCGGGCCGCGCGTATTTTTCACTTCCGCACCGGGCACGCCGCTATGGATGAAGGTTGCGGGCGGCGTCACTTCCGTACTTTTCATTGCGCTGCTCGTACAGGTCGCATGGATAGGTGACGACGCATTCATCACATTCCGGACGGTCGATAATTTTCTGCACGGCTACGGCCTTCGGTGGAATATCCTGGAACGGGTGCAATCATATACACATCCGCTCTGGATGCTGCTGCTTTCCGCGGCGACCGTACTGACGCAGGACGTTTACTACTCCGCGATACTGGTCTCGTTCATCTGCACCCTGCTCGCGATAAGACTGGTGATACGGGAAGGAATTTTTTCGCTTCAGGGCATTATGCTGCTGCTGATCATGCTGTCGTCAAAAGCTTTTATGGACTATACCAGTTCCGGGCTCGAGAACCCGCTAAGCTATCTTCTTACCGGAATTTTTCTTTACATCTGGTACGATACGGAACGTCCCCGCCGGTTTTTCCTGCTGGTGCTGATCTCCGCGTTGGCGGCAACGAACCGGCACGATCTCGTCCTGCTCTACGTACCCTGCCTGCTGGCTGAATTCTTTCGCACTCCGTTCCGGGTATCGCGGATCGGATGGGCGGCGGTCGGGCTGCTTCCGCTCATTGCCTGGACAGCTTTCTCGCTGATCTATTATGGCTTCCCATTCCCCAACACGGCGTACGCGAAATTGAGCACCGGCATCCCGGATCATGAATTCTTTGTGCAGGGCCTCCTGTACTATATGGATTCTGTTGGCCAGGACCCGGTCACGCTGATATTGATCGCGGGCATTCTTGTGCTTGCCGCAGCGAGCCGCAAACGGCCGCATCTGCTCCCCGCCGCCGGAATTTTATTATACCTGGTGTACGTGGTAAAGATCGGTGGAGATTTCATGTCCGGCCGCTTCTTTTCGGTCCCGTTCTATGCCGCTGTTTTCCTGCTCTCACGTATGAATATCCCGCTCACACACCGGTATTCGGCAATGGCCTTTTGCATCCTTATTTCTGCATTCAGCGGGCATGCGCCATTGCGCCTGCTGGACGGAAAGCCGCCCCCGCTCCTGGTAACAAGCACGGGAATAGCGGATGAGCGCGGATATTATACACCATACAATTCGCTTACGCGCTTCGGCAGGACCAACAGCCGGGTTCCCCCTTTCGAGTGGATCAGGGACGGTCTCGATAACCGGCAGAACCCGTACGCAGATACGGTACAGGTAATAGGGACGATCGGCATGAAAGGATACTATTCCGGACCGCGGTTTTACTTTATAGACTTTCTTTCCGATCCGATCCTTTCGCGCCTGCCGATGTCCAAAGGCAGGCCCTGGCGCCCCGGACATTATTACCGGCCCCTGCCGCCCGGCTATCTTACCAGCCGGAGAACGGGAACCAACGCCATCCACGATCCCGGTCTTGCGATGTACTTCGAAAAAATGAAAATGCTCACCGAAGGGCCGCTCTGGTCAGCAGAACGTTTTGCGGAGATATGGCGCTTCAATGCCGGGTATTACGACCATCTGCTGCCTGACGCCGGCGAAGTTGCCTCCTGGCCGGAAAACCCGAATCTTTAGCTACTTTTGCAGAAATACAGACGACTTTGAGCACGCAGCGATATACCATTACAGCAGCCCTTCCCTACGCCAACGGGCCTTTACATATCGGGCATATTGCAGGCGCTTACCTGCCCGCAGACATTTACGTGCGGTACCAAAAGCTGCACGGCAAAGATGTGGCATTCATCTGCGGATCGGACGAGCATGGCGCCGCCATTACGCTCCGCGCAAAAAAAGAAGGGATCACTCCGCGCGAGATCATCGACAAATATCATTTGCTGAACAAGCAGGCGTTCGAAGATTTCGGAATTTCTTTCGATATCTATCATCGCACCAGCGAGCCGCTGCATTACCAGACCGCGCAGGATTTTTTCCGCGTGCTCGATGAGAACGGGCAGTTCATCATCGAGACCACCGAACAATATTACGACGAGGAGTTCAAGCAGTTCCTTGCTGATCGATACATTACCGGAACCTGCCCCAACTGCAGCAACCCGAACGCTTACGGCGACCAGTGCGAAAAATGCGGCACGGCGCTCAGCCCCACCGAGCTCATTCACCCCGTATCCACGCTCAGCCGCAAGTCGCCTGTGCTGAAGCAAACGCGTCACTGGTTCCTGCCGATGCAGAATCACCAGCAATGGGTGCAGCAATGGATCGAAAAAGGAACTTTCGACGGGATGAAAGACCCGGTCGCTTCGCACGATCCTTCCACGTGGAAGTCGAATGTTCTCGGGCAGTGCATCAGCTGGCTGAGAGACGGGCTTAAGTCGAGAGCTATGACGCGCGATCTCGACTGGGGAGTGCCCGTACCGGCAAAGGACGCCGAAGGAAAAGTACTGTACGTATGGCTGGACGCTCCCATCGGCTACATCAGCGCCACCCGCCAGTGGGCCGCCGACAACGGAAAGAACTGGGAAGATTACTGGAAAAATAAAGACACGAGGCTCATCCATTTCATCGGGAAAGACAACATCGTTTTTCACTGCATTATTTTCCCGATCCTGCTGAAAGCCCACGGAGAATTTATACTTCCCGACAATGTGCCGGCCAACGAATTCCTCAACCTGGAAGGAGATAAGATATCCACCTCGCGCAACCATGCCGTATGGCTGCACGAATACCTGCTCGATTTCCCCGGCAGGAAGGACGAGCTGCGTTATGTGCTTACATCCATCGCGCCGGAGAACGGCGACAGCGAATTTACCTGGAAAGATTACCAGACGCGCGTCAACAGCGAGCTGGTAGCCATTCTCGGCAATTTTGTGAATCGCGTGATGGTGCTCAACCATAAATATTTCGAAGGGAAAGTACAGGGCAGGACCGAAAAGATCGACATCACCGATCCGCTCGTACACGACGCTATAGGCAAAGCTTACGACGCCATCGTGGAAAATGTTGAAGCTTATAAATTCCGCCAGGGGCTGTTCGAGGTAATGGACCTTGCGCGCTTTGGCAACAAATATCTTACTGAGCACGAGCCGTGGAAAAAACATGCGCAGGATCCGGAAAAAACAGCGGAAGTGCTTACGAACTGCCTCCTGCTGATCGCGCACCTGGGCGCCTGCCTGCAGCCGTTCCTTCCGGATACATCGCGAAAGATATTCCGGATGCTGAACCTGCCGAAAGAAAAATTTTCGTGGAACGATGAGATACTGCTTCAGAAAGATCACCAGCTGAATCCTGCGGAACATCTTTTTACCAAAATAGAAGATCCCGCCATCGATGCGCAGCTGGCCAGGCTGGAACAGGCGCGGAAGGATAACAAAGCAGCTTCGGCTGTAACAGATCACGCTCCGCAGAAAGATGCGGTGACCTACGACGATTTCATGAAGATGGACATCCGCGTGGGAACCATCATCGAAGCGGAAAAAGTACCGAAGACAAAAAAGCTGCTGAAGCTGAAGATAGACACGGGGCTTGACCAGCGCACCGTGGTATCGGGCATCGCAGAGCATTATACTCCCGAAGAAGTGACAGGACAAAAGGTAAGCATCCTGCTCAATCTCCAGCCGCGTTCCATAGCCGGTATAGAATCGCAGGGAATGATACTGATGGCAGAAGCCGCAGACGGCACGCTCCGTTTCGTGCAGCCGTCATCTTCAGAGACGGGCAACGGTTCTGTGATCCGCTGATAAAGGCATTTTATGATTAATTACGAAACTTCCCGGGTCCCGGGCAACCGGAAATATTATTTTAAAATTATTTTGCAGCATCCGATCATACCGGTTGACGGGTAAAGAACGTTAAGAAAATATGCGTCCGGACAAATGAAGAAAGTTTTAATCGTAGACGATGAGCCTTATATCGCAATGGTGCTTCATGCTATCCTGCAGAAGAACCTGGATTGCGAAGTAAAGGTTTCGGGCAGTATGCGGGAATCGCTCCATATTTTAGAAACATTTACTCCCGATCTGGTTATCCTCGACATTCACCTGGGCGACGGGACGGCGTACGATATTCTTCCGGTGCTGAAATCCAATCCCGGAAAGGATATAAAAGTCGTAATGATGAGCGCAAGGATCAGCGAGGCGGAGCATAGAAAAATCTCCGAAAACGGCATCGACCTTTTTATAGAAAAACCGTTCAATAAGGATAAAATTGTTCAGGCGCTGCACTCCCTCAATTACATTTAAGATAGCAGCCTGAGCAGAGCACAACCATGGCCCGGCTGATTAAAATTTCTTAAATTGATGAACAGTACGAAGATTTTAGTGGAAATTGCTGAAAAAATTCCACAAATTAGACCAAACCAAAAATATACCGTATGCCTAAAATTCTCTGCATAGACGACGATACGGATATTTGCTTTTTGTTGAAAAGGTTCTTATCCCGTCATGAATATATCACCGAAGTTGCTTTTACCGGGCAGAACGGCCTGAAAAAACTCCAGGAAGAAAAGTTCGACCTGGTTTTATGCGATTTCCGTCTGCCGGATAAAGATGGATTTGAAATGATCCGCGAGATAAAAGCGATCCGCCCGTTCATCCCCATCATTATCATTACCGGCTACTCGGATGTGAAGATCGCCGTAAAAGCAATGAAGCACGGAGCTTCAGAATATGTGACCAAGCCGATACATCCCGAAGAGATCCTCATCAATATCAAAGAAGCTCTCCGTACGGCAAATGAAATGGTATCGTCCGTAACCACGCCGGAACAAAAGGCCGCCGCATCCACGCAGCATCATTATGTAAAAGGCGAAAGCCAGCGTTCCAAGCATATACAAAAGCTGATAGACCTGGTAGCCCCTACCGACATGACAGTGGTGCTGCTCGGTGAAAGCGGCACTGGTAAAGAAGTGGTAGCCAGGGAAATACACGCCCTTAGCCAGCGGAAGAACAGAAACTTTGTAGCAGTGGATTGCGGAGCGCTTCCGCAGGAACTGGCGGGAAGCGAGCTGTTCGGCCATAAAAAAGGAGCTTTTACAGGGGCCATTGCAGACAAGCAGGGGCACTTCGAGCTGGCGCACGGAGGTACGCTGTTCCTCGACGAGATCGGTAACCTCTCATACGAGAACCAGATAAAGCTGCTGCGCGTGCTGCAGGAACGAAAGGTGCGCCGGCTGGGCGACACTAAAGATGTGGAGATCGATATCCGCATCATCGTGGCCACGCACGAAGACCTGAAGGAAGCGGTGCGCGAAGGCAGGTTCCGCGAGGATATTTACTACCGCCTCACAGAGTTTGTAATAGAGCTGCCCCCGCTGCGCGAAAAGAAAGAAGATCTCGCGCTTTATGCCGACCACTTCCTGCGGCTGGCCAACCAGGAGCTTGGAAAATCCATTACCGGCTTTACACCGGACGCCATCGATAAGTTCGAGCAATATAACTGGCCCGGCAACCTGCGCGAAATGAAGAACGTGATCAAGCGGGCCGCGCTGTTCTGCCAGTCCGGGCAGATCGGGGCCACAGAGCTTCCCGGCGAAATTCTGAACCCGCATCTGTACCCTTCGCCGAAAGACGAAGAAGAAGAGATCACCGATCTGAAGACCGTAACCGAAAGAGCGGAAAAAAAGACCATACTGGCCACACTGGCGAAAACAGGGAACAACAAAAGCAAGGCGGCCGAAATGCTGAATGTGGACCGCAAAACGCTTTATAATAAAATGAATTCGCTGGGAATCGATCCCTGACGATCAGTCCGTTGGCTTCGCATTGGCAATTTGAGGCTTATATACCCTGAAGTGTGCAATGTTTTACACAGAATTAAGGAAGATATCCTTGTAAAAAGCCGGAATCCACCGGCTTTTTTGTTGACTATCAGTAGATAAAAAACTCCGGTAATTGTTTGGTAGGAAATATGCCTTGTAAAAGGTGAGTTCATTCTATTTATAAACTAACAAACTTACAGGCCATGAGTTACCTGTTGTACATTATCGCCATCATCCTCATAATCGGGTGGGCGATCGGAGTTTTTGCCTACAGTCTTGGAGGTATCATTCATATTCTCCTTGTACTGGCCGTGATCGCTATTATTTTCAGGTTGATCCGGGGCAGGGAAGTATAAATCTATTCAAGTAATTTTTTCAACTTTTAAAAACAATTGTTATGAGCACAATGATGAAAATGATGACAGCCGCCCTTGCCGGAGCTGCCGTCGGAGCTGTAGCCACACTGGCAATGTCTCCTGAAACACGCGAAAAGCTGAAAGAACGCCTGAGCACAGCCAAAGATGATGTATCCGATCTGGTTGAGAAAGGAAAAAAAGCCGTGAGCAATGTGGCCCAGACAGCTAAGGATGAGTACAGCGGTCTGCTGGAAGAAAGCAAAAAGACCGTAAGCCATCACAGCAATAATTCAGGCCTGGGATCGAAAAAATCGCAGGACGATCTGAAGACCGCTATTTAGCGAAGCCGCATAAACAAGCCCGGTTAACGGTAACCTGATACTTGCGTGATGGAAGAGGAGGAAAAAAATAATATTGAGGCGTCGATCGAGCACCTCGAGCAATATATGCAGAGCCAGTACGAGCTTTTCAAGCTGAAAATGCTCGAAAAGACCGCCATATTCGGCGGGGCGCTGATGAGCTCGCTGGTAACCTTTTTCACCTTCAGTCTTTTCCTGCTCTTTGCAAGCATTGCAGCAGCATATGCTATAAGCGAGTATACAGGTTATTCTTACCTGGGCTTTGTTTGTGTAGCCGGTATCTATCTTATCGCCTTCCTTTTCATGCTCATCAAAAAGATCCAGTTACTGCGCAGGTGGCTGGTAAACTTTATGATCAATAAACTTTTTGAAAAATTCGACAGATGATAGCCGATATTAAAATAACGAACTATAAAAAGCTGAAGGAGGCCGAGGATATCCTGGAGGAACAGATCGCCTATCATAAAGAAGCCATGAAGCAGGAATTCCACGAGGCCAGGCAGGCGCTGAGGCCTTATAATATCTTCTTCGAAGGCGCAAAAGCTATTTTCTCCACACCGAAGGCATCGGACAACAAAAGGATGCTTACCGTATTTCTTCAGCCCGTACTGGCATTTGCCGTGGCGCGGATCATCCAGCGGTTTACGGGCAAGTCGAGCTGGGCCAACCTGGGAGCTTCTGTGGTAACACAGTTCTTCGGTTTTTATAAAAATTCCCTCGCTGCCGTATTCAAACGGCTTTTTAAAAAAAATGCGCCTGCAGAATTCACAGACGCTGAATAATTCCGGAGCGCCGGATCATTTCCTGTACAAATGGAGCCTGGCATCAACCCTCCGGTAACCGATAAAACCATCCTAAAAAGATCTTTATTATCCCTATCTTGGCCTAAATCAACCAGGAGGGAAACTTCCAGAGATAAGAGCCGCCCCCAGATGAGAATACGACGTCTTAGTTACGGATGGATCTTCAGAATATCTGTTTGCCTTATTATCAGCTTTACTGTGCTTTGTCTTATCCTGCTGTACCAGACCCAGTCCGACAGATACTGGATGGAGCACCGCAGAAAAATGCAGACAGAGCTTGACGGAGTGCTTGCCTCCACCTTTGAAATGGAATCCACACACCGCGGTATGCTGCTCACCGGCGATTCGAGCGTGGCTCGCACCTTCCGCATCGCGCAAAGCAATGCTTATCTTCATCTGCGGAATGCAGATCCGCTTACGCGTGATGTGCCCGCGCAGCAGGTATGCCTGCAGGAATTGCAAAAGCTGCTGGATCTGCGGGTAGATCTTTTGCTGAAGGCGCAGGAGCTGTTCTTCGCCGACCGCGTGGCATACGGCAGGGAGATCCGTTACCTGGTGCTGCGGGGACATCATGTTACTGAAAATATGCGACAGCAGGTGCGTGAAATGTCGGAGCTGGAAGCCGCGCTGCTCAAAACAAAATCGGAGAACCAGGAAGCGTACAGCACACAATCCTATATTCTTATTACATGCCTGGGCACGATCATGCTGGCCATCATCATTTCGGGGTTCCTCATGGTAAAAAGAGAATACCAGCAAAGGCAGGCGGCAGAGAGCGCAAGGCTCAACATTATGGTGAGCCTGCAGGAAAGCGAGATCCGCTACCGGAGCCTGAACGAGGTCTCGAACGACGCCATCATTATCGCTTCGCAGGAGGGCAACATCATTTCCTGGAATAAGACCGCGCAGTCGATATTCGGCTATACGTTCCCGGAGGTGCAGGATCAGCCATTTACGCTCATCATGCCTTCGAAGTACCGTGAGATATACAGGAAACGTATGCGCCGGTTCGTGGAACGGGGCAATGCCCTTCTTGCTGATACCAGTGGTTCGCGCATCGAAACTGTCGGCCTGCACAAGTCGGGAAAAGAGTTTCCTATGGAAGTTACACTTAGCCACTGGAAAGTGGGCGACCAGCATTTCTTCAGCGGGGTGATACGCGACATTACGGTGCAGCGGAAAGCGCAGGAACGGTTGAAAGCCGCCATAGAAGAGCTGCACAGGAGCAACCAGGACCTGGAGGAATTTGCCTACGTGGCCTCGCATGACCTGCAGGAGCCGCTGCGGAAGATACAGGCATTCGGCGACCGCCTTGTGAACCAGTACAAAGACTCAGATTCACCTGGCCGTGAGTACGTTACGCGTATGACCGACGCAGCAGGAAGGATGCAGGTGCTGATACAGGATCTCCTGGCCTTCTCGCGGGTATCGCGCGACGCAGGCAACAAGACCGTGGTGGACCTGAACCAGACCGTGCAGCACGTGCTGGACGATCTCCAGGTAGCCATAACGGAATCGGGCGCCCATGTTACGGTAGATGACCTGCCGGTGCTGTCGTCTGCAAACATTACGCAGATGCACCAGCTGTTCATTAACCTCATCAACAATGCGATCAAGTTCCGCAAACCCGGAGTTCCGCCGGAAATCCGCATCGAAAGCAGATCAATAAATGGCCAGTCATCGGGCTATAACGGTGCAGAATCACTATCTTCGCGATGGTATTATGAAATTACAATAACGGATAACGGAATCGGTTTTGACGAACGTTATGCAGAGAAAATTTTCACTATCTTTCAGCGTCTTCACGGACGGAATGAATATAAGGGGACGGGCATCGGGTTGGCCGTTTGCCGGAAAATATGTACGCATCACGGAGGATTTATCACGGCGCACAGCGATGGAATAAGCGGTTCGGTATTTACGATAGTTCTCCCAAAATGATCAGTTATGAGAAATAATAGAAATCCTGTTGTACTCGTGGCGGATGACGATCCGGATGACCGGATGCTCACCAAGGAGGCATTTGAGCAAGGTCCTTACCATAACCGCCTGAATTTCGTTGTGGATGGCGAAGACCTTATGGACTATCTTCTGCATCGTTCCGTTTATAATGCGGAGAATGCCCCGAGACCCAATCTTATCCTGCTCGATCTTAATATGCCAAAAAAAGACGGCAGAGAAGCGCTTTCGGAGATCAAGCAGCATCCCGACCTGCGCCAGATACCGGTAGTGGTGCTCACCACCTCGAAGCTGGAGGAAGATGTGTACCAGTCGTACGACCTGGGCGCAAACAGCTTTATCATCAAGCCGGCTACATTCGAAAACCTTGTTTCGATCACAGCCAAGATCGGCCAGTACTGGCTTGACCTTGTAAAACTACCTTCCTGCTAGCTTATGTCATTGTTAAACAAACCGTACCGTATACTCGTAATCGACGATGACGACGAAGATTACTTCCTGATCAGCGATTACCTGCACCAGGCAGGCAACGGGCTGTACCAGGTAGAATGGGCCCCTACTTTCAAAAAAGGCGAAGAAGTGATGGCCGAATCGCGTCACGATCTTTACCTCATCGATCACCTGCTGGGCACCGGCACCGGGCTTGAGCTGATACGGCTCGCCGCCGAGAACGGCTGCAGGTCTCCCAAGATATTGCTGACAGGTATCGGCAACCGCGATCTCGATATGCAGGCGATCCGCGCGGGAGCCGACGATTACCTGCCAAAGACCATGCTCAACCACGAGATACTGGAACGTACCATCCGCCATGCGCTCGAGCGCTTCGAGCAGCGGCTGATGTACGAAGAGCAGCAGGCCCGTTTCAAAACATTGTTCGAGCAAAGCAACGACCCGATATACGTAACCGACCGCAACTGGCAGATCCTGGACTTCAACCGTTCGCTGCTGAAGCTCTTTGCGCTGAAGCCGGAAGAAATTGTGCAGAAGAAGCTCGAAGATCTCTTCGTCAGCCATGCCATGTTCGATCAGTTCAAAGAGCAGGTGGAAGCGGAAGGATTCGTGCTGAACTTTACCGGCGATTTCCTGGTGAAAGATAACCCCGAGCATCTCATCGCGCTGATCTCCTCCTCGCCCGTATTCGACCACCAGCGGAAGATAACCGGCTTCCAGGGAATGATCCACGACATTACCCGCCTGAAGAAAGCGGAAAAAGAAATACTTCTTGCGGAGCAGATCAATATGACCGGGCGCATGGCCGGCATCATAGCGCACGAGGTACGGAACCCGCTTACCAATATCAACCTGGCGGTAGACCAGCTCGAAGAAAGCCTTACCGCAGAGCAGGACGACCTGGTGCTTTTTACGGAGATCATCAAGCGCAGCTCCGAGCGGATCAACAACCTCATCAGCGACTTCCTCAACAGCACGCGCCTGGCTCAGCCGGAGCTCATCCTGTACCCGGTAGAAGATGTGCTGCGCAATGTTTTGCTGGTCTGCGACGACCGCATACGGCTCAAAGGCGTAACCGTGCACCGGAACGGGCTCGAAGGCTCCACTCCCGTCCGCATCGATCCTGAAAAGCTGAAAATGGCTTTTGTAAATATGGTGACCAATGCCATAGAAGCGATGGAAGACACACAAAACCCCGAGCTGCACATGTCGCTCGGCATTCATCCGTCGCACATCCTCGTCACCATCTCCGACAACGGGAAAGGAATGGACGAGCATACCCGCAAGCATCTTTTCGAGGCTTTCTTTACCGGCCGCAAAGGCGGTATCGGACTGGGAATGACCGCGGTACAAAACATTATACTGCAGCATAACGGCCGTATAGAAGTGAGCAGCGAACCGGGCAAAGGCACTACCTTCCGCGTGTATATCCGTTCATGATCCAAATAAAAAACCCGGAACATGCTTAGGCACATATCCCGGGTCCTGCGAAAGGAAGAACTGCTAACTTTTCAACTTATACATCAAAAAACTCTTTTATATCCTCCATTGTTTCATTCCATTCCTTCTCTGCTTTATCGAGCGTTTCGTTCACTTCCGCCTTGAATTCCTCCCAGCCTTCGCCGGTCTCTCTGGCCAGCTCGTCGCTGCGCCGCTGCAGGTCGTTACTGGTATTCTGCAAACGCACAATGGCACGGTCGTATGCCTCCCTTGCTTTGCCCTGCGCGGTTTCGCTTTTCTGCTGCAGCTCCGCAATTTTCGAATCCACCTTTGCGCGCTGCTCGTCCAGCTTGCGCGCCAGTTCCTTCCGCTCTTCTTCCAGCCGGGCACGCGTATCATCTGCCTTCTGCTCGGTTTCCTGTTTTAATTTGGGATCGTTCCCGCAGGCGGTGGCAAAAAATATAGCGGCAGGTACGATCAGAAATATGGCCGGTCTGGCCCAGATGTTTGTTCCCATACTATGTAAGTTTTAAAGTCCGTCAGAATAGTTACAGGCTACTGCGCACGCCATACAGGCTTCGGCGCATTTTTTACAATGTTCGTGATGCATTGCATGCATGTTGCATTCATCGGCGCATGTTCTGCATACGTCAGAGCATATCTTCCGGATAAGCGGGGAAAAAGACGAATCCCTGTTTTCCAGGCGTACTACCAGGGCGCACATATCGGCGCAGTCCCGGCAAAGCTCGATGCATTTTACGTACATCGGATCATTCAGCGAAATACATTCCGCAGCACATTTTTCGCATGCTGCGAAACAATTCAGACATTCTTCGATACAATCCTGCGCTGTTCCCATCTTTTCGTTTTTTTTCTAAATAATAAAAGAGAGGGCACATTAGCACCCCCTCTTTCACTCCCTAAAACAACTATCTAAGCATTCATGATTTAATCACTTTATGATTTACCTGGCGCTCGTTGGTGCTTATGCGTACAAAGTACACACCAGCGGGCAGGCCCGAAAAGTCGAGAGTATATTGCAGCGGGAAGGAAGCGTACTGCAGGGCGTGAACATTTACCACGTTTCCTGCTACGTCTATCACTTCCAGTTTTACCGGCTCCTCGATGTTGATCACACAGGTAAGCACTTCCTGTACCGGGTTAGGATACACGTCGAAGCTTACGATCTCTTCTTCTTCCACGCTCACGGTAGCATCCTCATCCACTACAGCATAGATACCGGAGATCATTCCTGTGGAGCGGGTAAGCTGATACGTTCCGCTGCCGGTAGTTACTGCGCCGGAAGTAGGCTGTGTATCCCAGTCGCTGCTGTAACGGCTGATGTAAGCATTGCTGCGGTCGAAGCCATTCACTTCGCTGGTAGCGGTCCACTCAAGCTGCAGATCGGCGTCGCCGGTAGAACCTGCCACGATGCTCCAGGTGCGGTCTACCACGCTTTCGGACTGAGAGTCGTCATTGCCGGTAGTACCTTCGGAGTACACATCTTCTTTTACGTTTACTTCAAAGATGCCGTCGCTGCCGGAAGTAAGCTGGATGCGTGCAGGAGAATAACCATCTTCTGTTCCTACCGGGAAAGTGATGTAGGGACCGGAAGAAACTACGTTCATACGCAGCGCGCCTTCTCCGTCTATCATCACATAGTCGTTGATATCGTAACCGGCAACAGTACCGTTGTTGTTAACCGTAATATCGTTATCGTGTATCATGATACCGCCGGTGGTAAGGTTCAGATCGTTCACCTGGAGATTGGAACCCAGCATCACATAATCGCCGCTCACGATGTTGATGGTAAGATCGTCAAGCATTTCGTGTCCGGTTGCAAACTGTAGTGTATCGTTGGTTCCCAGAGCCATGGAGAAGGTCAGGTCGGAGTTCATATTTCCACCGATCCATCCCTGCTCTGCAGAGGCGAATGAGCCGATCACTTCCACATCCGATCCGTTCAGCATCAGCGTTCCGGAATTCAGAGAGAGCTCGCCATCTACGATCAGGTCGTTCAGCAGGCGTACAGAATCCATTTCGGTGTCGAGGTTCAGCTCCACATCGGTCAGTCCTGCGCCGCTCAGCTCGATATTGTTGGTAGAATGCGATCCGCCGAAGTAGGTTACATCATAAGCCAGCGCTCCGTCGAAGTTACCGCTGGTAAGTAAGATCTCGCCGTCCCACAGCTGGATCTCGCTGCCTGCAGCCATAGTAAGAGTAGAACCGCTGTTCATTTCCAGGTCGCCTTTGTGCAGCATCAGCAGACCGCTGATGGTAAGGTCGGACTCGATCTCCACAGAACCGGTATTGGTCATGTTGATATCGAGATCTTCGAGCGACTCTGCGCCGGTCTCAAAACGGATGGGGCTGGCAGGAGCGTTCATTGTTTCGATGATCAGGCTGGAGGTCGGGCTGCCGGCCAGTGAGCCGTTTCCGCTGGTGGTGAAGTTTCCGGAGATGGTAAGATCATTTCCGTTCAGGCTCAGGATACCGGTAGACAGGTTCAGTGCGCCGTTCGCATGCACATCGGTGGTCATGGTTACGGTTTCGCTGCTGTCGTCCAGTGTAATGTGAATGTCGTTAAGCCCTGTTCCGAAAGCTTCCACACCGGTGTTCTTGCTGGTGCCGATATAGCTTACATTATAAGCGTTGCTTCCGGTAAAGAGACCGCCGTTGATGGTAAGCGATCCGTTGTCCACAACTACATACGATGCACCATTCAGCGTAAGGTTACCGCCGGTGTTCAGCGTAATGGTACCCGACTCGAGCACCAGGCTGTCGCTGATGGTTACCATACCTGCCACACCGAGGTTGATGCTGGAGGTTTCCAGCTGCTGTGCGGTGATATCGCCGTCGAATGTCATGGTAGAAAGCCCCTCGAATGAAAGATAGCTTACATCGATCGTGCCCGATCCGGTAAGAAGCCCCTGGCTGAAAGTAAGATCATTTCCTGTAGAAGTAAGATCGCCGTCAACATTCAGGGAAGCGAGCAGACCATTGAAGGCCACATCTACATCCAATGTTACGGTAAGTCCTGCAGGAATAATGATCTGGTCGAGAATGATCGTGGTGCCTGGCGCAGTACCTCCCCATGTTGCGGGATCGGACCAGTTACCATTTGTCGTCGCTGTGTATGTGGCGGCGTTGGCGGAGAATACGGTGGCGCCGGCCAGGAATAAACAGATATTTTTAATGCGTATAAGTTGTGTTTTCATAAGTATCAGATTTTCCCCTATTACTTTCAATGCAAATGCCAATCTGATTTTTCATTTTTAACCTACTGGTTGCGAATCAATTATAATATGCTCTCTAAAAATGCATCCTGAAATTTGTATCGAAACCTTCTCATCTTTGTGTAAAATATACACATATCGAAGCGCCGCGTAGAAATTTTGTTTTGTATTACATTGAGAACGATATACATAAAAAAAGATGTTGCCATTATCCTGTTTTCGGTGAACTCCTAAAACACCGGAAACATTCTACGGCAACATCTGAATGAAAATCTTACCTGATCAGTTATTGATCAGCAGATCTTTTAAAGGCTGTTGATGAAAGCTGCGATCTCCTGCTTGGTACGTCCTGTGCGTTCCTGGATGCGGCCAATGAGCTCGTCCTCTTTACCTTCCAGGTATGTCAGGTCATCGTCGGTGAGCTCGCCGTATTTGGCTTTAACCTGTCCTTTGATCTGATTCCATCTGCCTCTGATGATATCTGCTGTGGATGTCATAATTACTAAGGTTTAAATGATTAATAACTAGTGCGAACTAAAAATTTTTATTCATCCGGTTGCGTGATCCGGCTTTATAGAAGCGGCCGCCGGAGACCGTATCGCCATCCTCTTCGTAGTACACCGTGGTGACAGGCGGAAGCGCTTTCATTCTCCTGCTTTCATGCAGGATGACCTGCCTTCCTTCGTGCGGCTGATCTGTTATATTGTTTTCCTGTATCATAACACGGCGTTTGATTTATAACAGGTCAAATGATATACCGCTCCTCCGGAACTACCGAACATAATCACAATTCGCTGATCGTCAACCAAAAAAAAGCCGGTCGATAAAATAGGCCGGACCAGTTGCATCAAAGAACAGGGGAACAGGTTCGCACGTTGTGTATCCTGTTCCTCAAAAAAGAAGCTCCCCCTATTTGGGCAGGGGGAACTTCCCTACCGGGTCTGTTTATTTTCCGGTGCCTTCCATAACACTATGTGTGCAAAAATTGGTTTCAAAAAAAAAGCACGGCAGGGGAATAAAGGATAAGAACTCGCTTTATTACCTACAGGCGAAATGAATTCCCCTCATTTTGCCGTATCCGTCTGCCGTGCCTGATGCTGTTCTTTTCACAGTGCTAGATGAAAAAGAACTATATATTCGGATAACTGCTGCCGCTAGAATTTTTTTTCCCTGCTATCCGGGCCGATCGTATAGAACCGGCCGTCTGAGATAACTTCTTCGTCGTGACGCGTCAGAACGCCCGAAGGCAATGTCTGGCCTTCGTCCTTTCCAGATACTGTTATATTGCTGATCACGTACATTATTTCAGACTTTACAGGATGGATTTCAAATGATGTACCCGGGAACATATCCTTGTGCCAAAAGCCATAAACTCCATGACCGCCAATTAATTAAAATTAACAACCGTTTAACAGACGATCGTAACTGCTACCATTCGCGGGTATACAAATCCACAGCGAGGGGAAAAGTTACACACAAAAAAGGCTCCCAGCGTTTCTGCAGGAGCCTTTTACAATACGTATAAAGCTGAATTATCTTTTGAAAAGGCGCGAGCCGAACAATATTGCATGCACTGCAGCGATCGCCAGTGAAATATAGAGGAGGACGGACTGCGTTCCGTTGGTCATGGAATGATGCACGAACGACACCACCACCAGCAGAGCTACCAGCGCGAGACCGGCCCAGCCGATCACGGTATTTGCCTTACGGAAGGTGGCCGGCTGCCCGTCGGAAAGGTGGCTTTTACGGATACCGTAGAAGACGTAGATGTCGAAACCGAACATCATCCATACGATGAGACGGATCCATGTATCGAGCGGAAGGAACACCATCATGAACAGGCAGGTGAATACGCCGAGCAGAGGAATGAGCGGCACGAGCGGAGTACGGAACGCACGCGGCGCCTCCGGCATGGATCTCCGCATTACGATCACCCCGATGCATACCAGGATAAATGCGAACAATGTACCGATGCTGGTCATCTCGCCTACCACACGGGCCGGAACAAATGCGGCAAACAGGCTTACGAACACCATGAAAAGCAGGTTGCTTTTTGCCGGCGTACGAAATTTCGGGTTAATGTCGGAAAATACTCTCGGCAGCAGCCCGTCTTTGCTCATGCTGAAAAATACGCGGCTCTGGCCCATCAGCATCACCAATATCACAGAAGAGTAACCGGCGAGGATGGCAACGATGATGGCGCGGTTCAGCCAGGGATAATCCGGCTGCAGCTGCCCGTTGGCGTCTGCTGTTCCCATATGCTTGATGGCTTCGGCAACCGGCGCGATGCTGTTTTGTCCCCTGAAGGAGGTATAGCTTGTAACGCCTGTCATAACGTGAGCGAACAGGATGTACAGTACCGTGCAGATGAAAAGCGAGCCGAGGATACCGATCGGCATGTTCCGTTTGGGGTTCTTGGCTTCCTGCGCCGCGGTAGATACGGCGTCGAAGCCGATATATGCAAAGAATACAATGGCTGCGGCGCGAACGATACCGCTGAATCCGAACTCACCGAACTTGCCGGTGTTATCGGGAATATAAGGTACATAGTTGCTGTTGTCGATATACTGCCAGCCCAGCACGATGAAGATGAGCACAACCGTGACCTTCAGCGCCACGATGATGCCGTTCACGAATGCGCTTTCCTGCGTTCCTTTTATCAGCAGAAGGCTCATGAGGATAACGATGAATACGGCGGGCAGGTTCATAATACCTCCATCCCACGGACCGGCCGTCATCTCTAACGGTAATGTGATCCCGAAGCCGTGGAGGAACTCTGCGAGATAGCGGCTCCAGCTTATGCTTACGGTTGCCGCTCCTACTGCGTACTCCAGCACAAGATCCCAGCCGATGATCCACGCGATGAACTCGCCCATCGTCGCATACGAATAGGTATAGGCGCTGCCTGCAACAGGAATCATTGAAGCAAATTCTGCATAACATAATCCGGCGAACGCACAGCCCATAGCGGCCACTACGAACGAGATGGTGATAGCAGGCCCGGCCTGGTTAGCTGCGGCTCCTCCGGTAATGGAGAACAGGCCGGCGCCGATGATGGCACCGATGCCGAGCATGGTAAGGTTGAACCATCCAAGCGTTTTCTTCAGCGTATGCTGGCCCTCGAGGTTGGCCTCTGTTGTAAGTAATGATAAAGGTTTGCGGGTGAACAATCCCATAATAAGTTAGTTTAAAGCCCACAAGATAGTATTTTTCATAAAACGCCCAGAAACCCGCGCCATATCATGCGCCAAATGCAGGTTTCCGTAGAATAAACTTCACAGACGCGTTACTTTTCCCCATTGTTTTTAATCATTATATCTGATAATGTGATCGATACAGCAATGGCACACATTTTTGACCTGTCTTGCCGATTGAACTGAACATTAGTAATAACAAAAAAATACGGCTATGAAATTTATCAATACAAGGATCCATGGTATTATGGATTATTCGATGGGATTGCTTGTCGCGGTCTCTCCATGGCTTTTCGGATTTTATGCAGGCGGCGCCGAAACATGGGTGCCGGTAATAATGGGCGGCACGCTCATCGGTTACAGCCTGCTCACAAAATATGAGCTTGGCGTTATCCGTATCATTCCGATGCAGGGACATATCATTCTCGATATCGTATCGGGTATTGTTCTCGCCTCTTCTCCGTGGATCTTCGGCTTTAGCGAATATGTTTTCGTACCGCACCTGGTGTTCGGTATCCTCGAGATAGGCGCGGCGGTATGCACCAATTCCAAATCCTACGGTCCAAAATATACCGGGGGCGATATGAATAAGTATTCACAAAACATTCCTAAGGTATGAAGGCGCTCGTATTTCACAAACCGAAGGACGTACGCGTAGAAACTGTTCCCGACCCGGTGATAGAAAAACCGACGGATGCCATCATACGCGTGACATCCACCGCTATCTGCGGTTCCGATCTTCACATCTACAATGGCATGTTCCCGCAGGTGCGCCCTATGGTGCTGGGGCACGAGTTCATGGGCGTTGTGGAAGATGTGGGCACCGGTGTTACCCGGCTTAAAAAAGGCGACCGCGTGGTTGTTCCGTTTCCGGTGGCCTGCGGCTCCTGCTGGTTTTGCAGTCATGGCTCGTCGGTGAACTGCGAGAACTCAAACCCTGAAATGTACGGCCCCGAAGGTCACATTATGACCGGCAAAGGCGGCGGGCTTTTCGGATACACCGACATGTACGGCGGGTACGACGGCGGACAGGCGCAGTACGTGCGCGTACCTTATGCGGATGTGGGGCCGAGGATCGTTCCCGCGTCCATGACGGACGATCAGCTTTTGTTCCTCACCGATATCTTCCCTACCGGCTGGACCGCCGTAGACTGGGCAGATATGAAAGGTGGAGAGACCGTGGCGGTTTTCGGCTGCGGGCCCGTTGGGCTGATGGCTATCAAGTCGGCGTGGCTGCGCGGCGCGGGCCGCGTTATCGCATTCGATGTGGAAGAATACAGGATGGAAATGGCGCGCACCATCTGCAAAGCAGAAACGATAAATGCCAAAGATGAGAATGCGATCCAGATGATCCGTGAAATGACCGGGGGCCGCGGCGCAGATGTGTGTATAGATGCAGTGGGCATGGAAGCGGACCGCAACTTCTGGGATCGTGTAAAGAGCGTTATCCATCTTGAAAAAGGCAGCATCAATGCGCTGCGTATGGCATTGGAAGCGGTACGCCGCAACGGTGTAGTGTCGGTGGTGGGCGTGTACGGATATCCGTATGATAATTTTCCCTGGCACCAGATCTTCGACAAAGGGCTGACCATACGCGCGGGCCAGGCGCCGGTGCATAAATATATCGATCATCTCGTGAGCCTGGTTTCAATGGGCAAGATACAGCTGGACGATATCATCACCCATCGCCTGTCGCTGGATGATGCGCCTCATGCGTACAAGATATTCAACGATAAAGAGGACCGCTGTGTAAAAGTGGTCCTGAAAATGTAAGCGGTATGAGACGTCAGATTTGAGTATCATGACGTTTCACATCCTTCAAAAATTACGGGATATGAATGCGATTCATATCCCGTTCTTATTTTCAAGTTCACAGGAGTGGTACTTGATAGAAAAGTTCCGCAATAAAAAGCGGTTAATACCAGATAGCTCCATAGGAGCGATATTTTGATAGAACCGAAAACATAATTATATCCTAAGCTCCCGAGGAGCGGCATTTTATTGATAAAATTGAAAAAGATACCGGTTATCGCATGAGATATTGAATTCTTCTGGCATCCTCAGATATTCCTGCTGAAAAGTGAGTTTTTTATGATGTTGCTCTTGTTCCATGATGTACCTGATAACATGATTTCTCTGACCATTAGAATATGAAAATGCTCCGTACCCGTGCTGCCATTCAAAGCTACGGCTCACAAATCGTCGTTCGTTAACCCATTTTGAAGAATTCGCCTTTACTATCCGTATTATATCAGAAATATTGCGTGCAGGAGGTAATCCAAAGAAAATATGAACGTGATCGAGCCAGCCTCCGACCGCCAAAGCTTTGATATTTTCTCTTGTGAGAATACCGCTGATGTAACTGTGCAATTGGCCCCTCCATTCCGAAAGGATGAGACTCTCGCGATGCTTTACCGCAAATACTGCCTGGATGGAAATGTCCGAAAAGGTATTAGGCATAATAGGGTGGTTTGTATAAAAATAATCAGGTGATTTTATAATACATAGCATTCGCAATCTTCGCATAATGCAGGAGATAATAAAATGTCGCTCCTATGGAGCTTCAAATATGATGGACCATGCATTTCTATCAAAATGCCGCTCCTACGGAGCTTTAAATGCGCATGGACCCTGTTGCTGTCAAAATATCGCTCCTGCGGAGCTGATTCTCGGATGGATATTGGAAGGGCCGGCGCTCGCCGTTCCGGCGGCTCGCTGGGGTCCGGCCATGGACTTCTTAGCTGCCGGGCTGGTCTGTTCATATTGCACGATCATTTGATCGTTCTGTTCTCTGCAACAAGAATAAATAAAGCATTGAGGTTACCATGAATGCATAGTTGTTGCAACGTAATTATACTTCGTGGCGTCTCAAATCTCATATCTGTCTCAAATCTAATTAATCGAGCAACCCCTTCAGAAAGCTCTTCCACTGCAGGTGCGAGCCGCCTTTCGAAGCAAATAACCCCACCAGCGTGTTACGGATCCTGTCGAAGAGGCCTGCAGGCTGCCGGTTGATGATCTCGTTGCGGCCCTTTACCGAAGCGTACACCATATTGCCTACGCGGCGTACCATAAAGCTGTTGGTCGTATCCTTCGTATAGAAATGCGCATTGGGACCGCTCTCTTCTCCGGGAGGAGCGATAGCGCGCACGCGAATGGAGAAGAATTCCTCGTCGCGTGTTTTGCTTTTTTCGTCCCTGATCTTTTCAATTTTTACCCAGTCGTATCCTTTGCCTTTTTTCGGGCCCGGTCCGGGCAGGTCTATCCGGATCAGGTTACCGTTCCTGGGAAACCCGCTTACCGGCTTGCCTTTGCTATCGGTAAGCCTGAAGCCCGCGGCGCCTCCCACCGCCCCCCAGCGGTTGACCCGCATCAGGCGTTGCCGCGCACGGTTATAGATCGAGACGGCCGTTTCCTTATCAGCGGCCTCCACCTGTTCGGCAGCTCCTGTTTCCTCTCCCTTATGCTGCGGCGGTACGGTCTTTTTTTCCTTTTCGTTCAGTGTTTTTGTTTTCATATATAAATATTCAGCGCGTTCAGGCGTATAGTTTCTGGCAGACATTACAGAAGAAGGTCCGGCGGTTGGTCTTGCCGAGATGCTCCTTTATGATCGGCGCACGATCCCGCGGACATTCGGTTTTTGTATGAGCCAGCCAGTGTTTTTTCAGAGTGAATTCTTTTTTCCAGGCGAGAAAGTCGAAGCTGTACTTTACAGCCTCCGCCACAAGCTCCTTCAGCTTGGCCGGCGGCAGTTTTCCCACCTTACTTTTGGGATGCGCACGGATGCGGAACAGTACTTCGTTCTTGATAATATTTCCCACGCCCGCAAATATCTGCTGGTCCAGCAAGGCGTCGCATACCAGCATATCCGGCTGCTCCTTCAGCTTACGTATCGCAGCGGCGGCATCCCAGTTCTCGTTCATCACATCCGCGGTCCAGTCGTAAATTTCATCCAGGGGCTTTTCCAGCATCTGCACCGAACAGGCGTAGAAATCCAGGTTGCCGTTGGAGAACCGTAGCCCCAGCCTCGGTGCCGTTGCTTTGGGATCGCTGATGCGGTAGGAACCGAAAAGCATAAAATGTACACGTACCGTAAACCCCGAAAAGCAGAGCAGAAAATGTTTTCCCCAGCTCTTTACATCCAGCAGCTTTTTATTCTCAAGCCGCTCCAGATCTATCTTGGTTGTATTGCCTTGTACTTCCAGCACTTTTTTGCCGACAAAAAGGCGCGCTTCTTCTTTGAGGATAACGATGGAGGGACCTTCCGGCATATAATTCGGAGCGGTTTATGATTGATATTGCTTTGGAATATGATGCGCATATTTGGTCATATCCCCATGCGGGTTTTTACGTGCATACGGCCGGGCCGAGGTCAGCAGCGCGGTAACCACAAGGCCAATACCCAGCCAGAGATGCGGCGTGTAAACGTTATTGTAAAAACGGAACACCAAAGGCGATACGGCCAGGAAGATCCCGGAAACGATATCGAATACCAGGTGCGTCCGCATATAAAATATTTTCAGCGCTCCGGCTTCGTAATGAGTGCAAAAGCTGTACAGGATCATTACAGCGCCCAGTATCATGGGTATCCACGTGGCCGCTTTGCCTTGCGAAAAGTTAAAGATCCAGGGAGAAAGGATCAGAAGGATACCCAGCAGGTAGTCCAGCTTGCCGTGTAATCTTGTCGAAATAGGAGTCATAAAATGCGGTTTGGTTAAACAAAAGCAGAGAAGCAAAAGAAAAAGTGTGCCACTTTTATTGGTTCCTGATTATCAGTATCTATAATTTAAAGCGACAGGGAAAGTGTGTAATGATTCCCCAGCGGACGGTGTAAAAAATTACCCCCGGGAATCCGTTCCGGGGGTAATGTTATTGAGCCTGTTTAAAAAATCAATAATCTTTGCCCTCCTCGTCATCCTCGTCCTCATCTTCGTCTTCCTCGTCCATCCGGCCCTCGGAAGTTTCGTAGGCTTCATCGTTTACATCCATAGCGATCCGGGTAAGGAGCTGGTCGGTCTCTTCCTCTTCGTCGAGGGTCCGCTCCAGCAGGTCTGCCACGCCGGAATATCCGAGCACATCGGCAAGCTCGCAGAGGGAACCGTACGCAGCGATCTCATAATGCTCGATCTTCTGCGCCCCGATAATGAGAGCGGAATCGCGCACCGGGCTTTCTTCGTACTCTTCGATGATCTTCTCGCTTTCCCCGATCAGGCCTTTCATAGCTTCGCAGGTTTCATCCTTCTTTTCTATGCGAAGGTGATTGTATATTTTCTCCAGGCGGCGAACATGTTTTTTGGTCAGCTCGAAGTGATCGGTAAAAGCATCTTCGAGCTCTTCGTTGTAAGCGGCCTCCGCCATTTTCGGAAGCGCTTCCAGCAGTTGCTTTTCGGCATTGTAGGTATCATGCAGGCCGTCTTCCAGCAGGTCCTTCAGTGTCTTCTGCTTCTTCTGGCCGGAGGCTGGCATAGAACCGAGGCTGCTGCCGCTGCCGGAAGATGAATTGGTGGAAGCAGACGATGCCGTAATACCGGAAGTTGCCGGTTTGGCTGGCCTGGTCTTCGTTTGTGTTTTCGTAGCCATATCTGTATATTTTAATTTTCTGGTTTTAAAAAACAGCAGAATGGCCTGCGCCATCCTGCCATTGATCTGATTTTTTACGCTCTGCGCGAACCTCTGGATGATCTGCGGCCTCCGCCCGAGTTGCCGCCGCGGCTACCGCCGCCTCCGCCATGAGATGCTCTGCCACCCATGCTGGAAATACGACGACGCTCTTCAGAACTCATGGCTGCGAAACCACGACGGCTGCCGCCTCCGGAATTGCCTCCGCGACCACGGCCACTACCTGAGCTGCCTCCGCGACTTCCGCCTCCGGAGTTCCCGCCACGGCTACCGCCGCCTCCGCCATGCGATGCTCTGCCGCCCATGCTGGAAATACGACGGCGCTCTTCAGAGTCCATCGCTGCGAAACCACGACGGCTGCCGCCTCCGGAATTGCCTCCGCGACCACGGCCACCGCCTGAGCTGCCTCCGCGACCGCCGCCGCCTCCGGAATTTCCGCCACGACCACCGCCCGAGCTACCGCGGCCTCCGCCATGAGATGCTCTGCCGCCCATGCTGGAAATACGACGGCGCTCTTCAGAGTCCATCGCTGCGAAACCACGACGGCTGCCGCCTCCGGAATTGCCTCCGCGACCACGGCCACCGCCTGAACTGCCTCCGCGACCGCCTCCGCCTCCGGAGCTGCCACGACCACCGCCCGAGCTACCGCGGCCTCCGCCATGAGATGCTCTGCCGCCCATGCTGGAAATACGACGGCGCTCTTCAGAGTCCATCGCTGCGAAACCACGACGGCTGCCGCCTCCCGAACTGCCTCCGCGACCACGGCCACCGCCTGAACTGCCTCCGCGACCGCCTCCGCCTCCGGAACTGCCGCCACGGCCACCGCCGCGTGAAGCTCTGCCGCCCATGCTGGCGATACGGCGACGCTGCTGCGGGCTCATGGCTGCAAAGCCGCGGCGGCTGCCACGTCCGCCTTCTTCCTCATCCCATTCTTCATCGTCTTCGTAGTCGTCCTCATCATCGTAATCCTCGTCGTAGTCGTCGTCATATTCTTCATCATCGTATGCCGCAACATCGTAGTCGTCGTCATAGTCCTCATCATAATCTTCCTCGTAATCGTCGTCGTCCTCATCGTAGAATTCGTAATCGTCGTCGTCATCATATTCTTCGACATCGTATTCTTCATCGTCTTCATAACGTGAATAAGCGCCTTCGCGGTTTCCTTCTGTAAACCGCCCGCGGGAATCTCTTCCACCGGAAGATGATCCTCCCCTTTGTCTGTTTCTGTATCGCATAATTAATGGATTTAAAAGTTTTGCCGGTCTGAAAAGACAAAACACATACCACAGGTAACCCGCGTCACGTACACGCTACAGGAATACTGCCTGTGCAGGAAAGATTATCAGCGCAGGAACCCGATTACAAACCTTAGTATGAAATCACTATCTTATTCTTCCGCGCAGAACAAACACGAAAAAAAAGACGAAAACAAAACCTCCTGTTTCCCGCATCTGGCAAGACATACATGAGCGGGCCGCGCGGCTTGTGAAAGCAATACCCTCTGCTGAGAATTATTTTCCACAAGAAAACGGCAACCGGAAAAAACCGGGTTTAGTTTACGCACCTGGGTAAAAAATCGGCCTTCTTACTATGAAGCTATTATCGTTCCGCACACGCTGCTGAAAGTCAGCCGATTGATTTGGAAAAAAAAGCGATTGGTTCCGGAATGGCCCGACAGATCAACAGTACCGGCGGGCAAGAACTACGAGATTGGTCTTGTATTTGCCTCATTCCACAGGTATTAATCACAAATAATTGTTATATGAAAAAGATATTTTTTGCATTTGCTGTTTCCGCCTCTGTCGGCATTCTGTTTATGGCTGGTAAGTCGAGCCTGGCTACCACTACAGCCTATAATACGAATACCACCACGACCGGCACCACGACCGGCGGTACTACAGGCAGCACAACAAGCAGCACGTCGTCCACAAGCGGCACTACCATGACCTCTTCGACGAGCGGGACTTCTTCCACAAGCGGTACTTCTTCTACAAGCGGTACTTCTTCTACCAGCAATACTTCCTCTACACGTAACACCGGTTCCACTACGAGCAGCACCTCTTCCACCAGAAATACCGGAAGCACGAGCAGCACATCTTCCACCAGAAATACCGGAAGCACCAGCAGCACATCTTCTACAAGGGGCACCAGCAGCACGTCTTCCACAAGAGGCACAGGAAGCACCAGCAGCACTTCCTCTACAAGGAACACGGGAAGCACAGGAAGCACTACTTCGGGAACCACAACAGGCGGCACTACCAGCAGTACTTCCAGCACTTCGTCCACACATAACACAGGAAGCACTACCGGTACCACAACAGGAAGCACTACCGGTACAACCAGCAGCACTTCCACTACTTATTAAAAGAAGCCACTGATCTATCACAACAAAACATACAGGCCGTTCTGCACCGGGCGGCCTGTTTATATAATCCGAACCTCCTGTGAAATACCTGGCCTTTGATATACGAGCTCTTGCGCTCATGCGGATCTGCATTGCATCCGTACTTATCCTGGACCTAAGCATACGGCTATCCGACCTTGAAGCGTTTTATACCGATACGGGAGCGGTACCGCTCAACATGGTCTTCACTCATACGTGGAACGATTATTTTATTTCATTACATACCATCAGCGGCCGCTGGGAGGTGCAGCTTGCCTTGTTCATTGTCGCCCTCTTTTGCGCGCTGATGCTTTTTATCGGCTACCGTACCAAATTGTTTACGGTACTTTCATGGTTCATGCTCTTGTCATTGCACAACCGCAATGAGCTTATTCTGCAGGGCGGAGATGATCTGCTGCGCATGGTGCTCTTCTGGGCCATGTTCATCCCCTGGGGCGCTGCGTACTCGTACGACAGCCTTCGGTCGCAGCAGCAGCCCGCAGCAGACATGCAGATACGCACGCTCGCCACGTTCGCCTACCTTCTGCAGGTATGTTACGTGTACACCGGGTCGGCGCTGCTCAAAGGCCCGGAATGGCATACGCATGGCACGGCCCTGTATTATGTGTACAGCCTGGACCAGATCGATTATCCCATTACCAGCGTGCTTTACCAGTATCCCGATCTGCTTCGCATCCTCACGTACGTCGCCTGGTATTTCGAGCTGCTGGTACCCCTGTTATTCTTTGTTCCCCTACAGCATTCCATTTTCCGCGCCGTCAGCGTTCTTCTCATCTTCGGCTTTCACCTGTTCAATGGCATGACCATTTTCATCGGGCTCTTTTTTATGATCGGCATAGCCACTTCTGTAGGACTGCTGCCTACGTTCGTTATGGACCGTTTCGACCGGTTTACCCGTAACATCAGGGCGCGTGTTTCCGATTCTTTTGCTGGAATTGCATACGCTGTTCAGTTCATTATACCGTGGAAGCAGCCGCGGTATGTATATGGCCAGATACGAGAAAAGGCAAATGCATTCCTGCTGGTATTCCTGATATTTTATGTGCTCGACTGGAACCTCAGCCATCTCAACTTTGTGCATTACAAGCTGGGCGACCGGGGGCGGGCGCTGGGTTACGTGCTGCGCATCGACCAGTGCTGGGGAATGTTCGCGCCGGGGGTGTTCAAGGACGACGGCTGGTACATCCTGGAAGGCGTTACACAGGACGGCCGCGAGATCGACCTGATGCAGCAGGGCAAGGAGGTGAGCTACGAAAAGCCCAGGCACGTGGTGTATATGTTCAAGAACGACCGCTGGAGAAAATATTCGGAGAACCTGTTGCTCACGTATAACGAATTCAGCAGGGGATATTTCTGCAATTATTACAAGCGCGACTGGAACGAACGGCATCCGCGCTGGCAGATCAAAACGCTCCGGATCGTGTACATGATGGAATTTACACAGGCCGACTACCAGTACTCGCCGCCGACGCGGGAAGTGCTCTGTGAATGCCGGTAACGGCGAGGAAAAAGCGCCGCATTCCGGGAAAGTTTTTCTATTCGGCATTTATTCTCCGCCTATCCATCCAACTAAGAATGAATCTGATACGGACGAAGGCATACGCTTTGCCGCGCATCCCATGGAATTCATTAATACATAAAATTATGCAAGCAAATAACAAAACCGCTCTCATCACAGGCGCGTCCAGCGGGATCGGGCTGGAACTGGCCCGCCTGTTCGCGGCAGATCACTACAACCTCGTGCTGGTCTCCCGCGACGAGCTGCGACTGAGAGAAGTGGCCTCAGAGCTGCGAAGTCTCGGTTCGCCCACCGTGACGGTAATTCCGAAAGATCTCTCGAAGCCGAACGCGCCGCGCGAAGTATATGACGAAACGCAGATGAAAGGGATCATCGTGGATGTACTGGTGAACGACGCAGGCGTAGGCGAGCACGGGTATTTCGTTGAATCGGACCTGGAGAAAGATCTGCACATCATCAATCTGAATATCTCCGGGCTGGTGGCCATGACGAAATTCTATCTCCGCGATATGGTGGGGCGCAATGAAGGGAAAGTCCTTCAGCTTGCGTCCATAGCTTCTTATCAGCCCACTCCCCTGCTGGCTGTATATGCAGCCACCAAGTCGTTCGTGCTCTCGTTTACCGATGCGCTCATCAATGAGCTTAAGGATACTCTTGTTACCATGACGGCATTGATCCCTCCCCCCACGGATACCGACTTCTTCCGCAAGGCCGGAGCAGAAAATACACACGCCGCGCAGGACAAACCCGAAGATCCGAAGGTGGTGGCAAAGGCCGGGTACAAAGCGCTGATGGAAGGTAAGCACCATGCTTTCGCTCCCGGCACAAAAAAACAGGCGGTGATGAGCTCGCTCATGCCAAACGAAGCCAATGCCGCAATGGCGCGCAAACTAATGGAAGAAGCGCCGGCAGAAAAATCAACAACAAAAAACAAATAATTATGAAAGCGAAATTCATCATAATGTTGCTTCCCGCGTTGTTCGCGGCAGGCAGCGTGCTGATGTCCTGCGACAGCACCCGCAAGGACAGCAGTAATACAGGCGGAACCGATACGACCATGAACAACAGGATGCGAAGCCCGAACAACGAACGGGGCGACAGCAATACGATCATCCGTGATACGGCAGGGCTCGGAGCCCCTACTATTCCGCCGGATGAGAAACTTTAGCTCTTTCGGTAAATGATCGTAAAGATGATCGTGAGCAGCGTGATAACGCTGGCCACGGCGTTTGTTATGATCACCGGCACATCAGGCTTTACCGCTCCATAAGCGACCCACAAACACAGGCCTGTGAGCAGGACACCTAAAGTCAGCAGCGACAGATTTCCTGCTGACTTTTCTTTTATAATGCGTATCAGCTGAGGCAACATCGAAACAGATGTAAATGTTCCTGCCACTATCCCCAAATAAAAAGTAAGATCCACGATCAGTTTTGTTTTAAAAAATTTGTCTGCGGTAACGTAAAGCGAAAACCAGCCATCCGCCCAGGAAAAGAAGCTCGGCAATGCCGTCGAGCAGGTAAACGCGGGAGATAACATCACTGGATGCGTAGTAAAAATCTATGGCGGCCAGGCCGGCTGCAGTAGTTGACGCCAGCAGTATGGCCGGGCGCAGATCGGATGGAATGAAAATATATGAGATGAGGCAGAGCGCAATGGGAATTAAAATGGCGGAAACAGTTTTCACCAGCCATTTATCCGTTTTGTACCCACTTACCAGCATGAAGCTTTCCATATCGGCCAAAGGCCACAAAGCCGTCAATAATATATATGCGCTTTGCAATATCAGCAGGCACCTGAAGAATTTCATAGATCTTTTTTAGCCGGTATGTTTTTTTATTTTTCATACAGGATCCCATTCATTAAACCTTTCCACTGCACACTGGCTAGCCCGGTCATTGCACCCAGCGCCACAATGGTATTCCTTACTTTATCGCCCGCATGTCTTGCCTCTGTATTCGGCACTTCGTTGCGTCCCATCTCGGCGGCCGTTATCGTGTGGCCCGCCCGTTGTACCATAAAAGTACTTGTAGCTTCTTCCGTATAGAAATGCGAAGTGGCGTCCTCGATGCGCTGCGGATTGGCAGCGGGACGCACCCGGAAAGCAAAAAATTCCAGGTCGTTCTCCGGATCATCATCTTCACGTATCGCTTCGATGCGCACCCAGTCGTAGCCGTCTCCCGATTCGGGACCGGGACCGGGCAGATCGATCCGGATATAATTTCCCCTGATGGGTATGCTTGATATGGGTGTACCGCCCTGGTCGGTAAGATGGAAAGTTGCGCTTCCCGGGCCAGTGTACTTATGCCAGTTGTTTACGTCCAGCAGCCGGTCGCAGGCCCGCCTGAAAAGTATCAGCGCCTCCTCGCGGCTCTTGCACCGTATCTCCGTATTTGCTCCGGTACGGCTTCCTTTCTCCTGTTTCGGAACAATCTTATCTTCGTTATTTACCGCCTTGTCCATTGTATTTCGTTTGTAGTTCCTGCGCCATGCTCAGGTGATGCTCCAGCACAGGCAATTTTCCGGACGCCCATGACTTAAGGTCCGGGTCCTGACCGCTGTCGGCTTCCTGTCGGAATAGGGCAATATCTTTCTGATGATCTTGTACCATCAGATCCGCATAGGCTTTATCAAAGTCTTTTCCCTTCATTGCCGCCATACGGTTGTAGGTCTGCTGCTTCTCATCCCCCAGTCCCGCGGGCAGCTGTATATCTTTCTTCTGGGCGAGCATCTTCAGCTCCTCGTTCGCTTTGCCATGATCTTCCACCATCATTCTGCCCAGGTCCTTTACCTTCGGATCCTGTGCGTTCATCTGCGCCAGCTCTCCCATCATCACTTCGTACAATCCTCCTTCGGCCGCATCCATGGCAAACTTCCGGTCGCTCTCCGTATTATTTTGCCGGTTCTGGCCCAAAGTATCGCGGCCCAGCTCCGTTTCCGGGCGCCCTGACTTATCGTCGGTACCGGCTCCGCTGCCGCAGGAAAACAGTACCGCAGCAGCTACTGCAAAAGGGATGATATGTTTGATCGTTTTCATGGTGTAAGATTTTGTCAATTCTCCTGACAAAAAATGTACCCCCACACCGTTACAAAGGCTCACAGGATAATGAATGCAGAAACTTAGGAAGTTAGAAAACAGAGTCGGGGCGGGCTGCGGGACATATTTCCCCTTTGCCGTATCCAAAAATACACAGGAAGCCGTAACTTCCCCGCAAAATCGCTCATGCTGCCGAAAACATACGGCCGGCTTCCGGAAGGGAAACGGCTGGAAAAAATACTCCTTTCGCCGAATTACCGGAACGGCGCTTTTCAAAATCAGAGCCCGACCATTACCCTGGCGCCGGATTCAGGTTTCGTAAAAGTACTTCTGCAGTTCCTCCGCAAACCGAAGTCCACCAAGCCCCGGACGCCGATGCCCTTTGTCCGTACCGATCTGAACCTGCCGGACAGCGAAGCTCCCGTGATCATCTGGTTCGGCCACTCATCGTATTTCATCCGGATGAACGGCATGAACCTGCTCATCGATCCTGTGCTGAGCGGCCACGCCTCCCCGTTTTCCTTTATGGTGAAAGCTTTCGCCAGCGCCGGACATTACACGGCGGAGGATATTCCCGACATCGATGTGCTCATTCTTACGCACGATCATTACGATCATCTCGACTATGATACGATCCGCAGGCTGAAAAACCGTGTAAAAAAGATCTGCTGCCCGCTGGGTGTGGGCGCGCACCTGGAATACTGGGGAATTCCCGCGGCCTCCGTCACTGAGCTCGACTGGTGGGACGAAACTTCGCTCCCCGGCGACCTGAAGCTTATAGCTGCTCCTGCCAGGCATTTCAGCGGAAGAGGAACGAAACGCGCGCAGTCGCTGTGGTGCTCTTATATACTCAGCTCCACGCAACATCGCCTTTACCTCGGCGGCGATTCTGGTTACGATTCCCACTTCCGCCAGATAGGCGAGAAATATGGCCCGTTCGATATGGCCATCCTCGAAGCAGGGCAGTATAATACAAGCTGGCCGCACATACATATGATGCCCGAGGAGACCGTACAGGCTGCGCTGGACCTCAGAGCGAAAAGCCTCATGCCCGTGCACTGGGGGAAATTTTCGCTGGCGTTGCACCCGTGGAATGAGCCGGTACAGAGAGTAGTGAAAGAAGCCGCGCGAACAGGAATGCCATTGGCAATACCACGGCCCGGCGAGCCCGTTACGCCGGGAAACCCGTTAGAGGCGGATCATTGGTGGGAAGAACCGGTGTAGAAATGTAACACTCCGGGTACTATTTTTCACACCGCGCTACGGTTCCGAAACACTCAAAAGCCTTTCTGAGTGCGGCTTTCCTGAATCTTTAGCGGATTCAAAAACCGATATAAATTACATTCCGCCAGTCCGTTAAAAAAACCTTGTATACCTGAAGCCCTTTACAACTGCCGCTTTCAGACGTTCTTTCGCGTCGGACGGTACGGCCTTTGTTCCCTTCCGGGAAAACCAATGCCATGAGGACGCACAGGCAAAACCTGCAATCGCTCCGGGGACGGAGAGGGCAGCAAAGGACCAGCGGAAGAAATAATTCTTCGCCATACGACGCCCGGCGCCGCAACAGCCGGTATGAAGATTACACGGACGATGGCGAAGATATGGATGAGGAGACGGGGCACAGGTACGCGCTCGATCGCTATGATAATGAAGATCCCGGCTACTACGATGAAGACGATGATTACGACAGCTACGATGTGGCTGCGTACGACGAGGATGACTTCGACGACCATGATGATTACGATGAAGAAGATTTCGACGACGATTATCATGATGACTATGACGAGGATTACGGCGATGATGAAGAGTACGGTTCAGGCAACCGGCACGCGCAGCATTCGCGCCGCGGTTCCCTTCCAAGGATACGCATGACAGGCGGCAGCTCAGCCTCCCGCAGCAATACAAACACCGGCCGGTCTTACGGCGACTACGGCGGATCAGGATACCGCGATAACGATACCTACCGCAGATCAGCTTACGGAAGCGGATCCACGTATGGCTCTTCCATCTATAGAAGCAACCGTGCGCGCAACAGAAGAAGCTACGAGTAATTTAAAAGTTAGTATTAATCAAAACAAAAACAACACGTATGAAACAGATCAAATGGTACATTCTTTCGGCAGCGCTTGCACTTACAGTGATCGTGGCCTGTAACGACGACGATGATAACGGCGGAACCACTTCCACCACATCCACATCATCGACAGGAACTACGGCATCCACTTCGACTACTTCCGGAACTTCCACCGGTAGTACATCTTCCACCGGGACCACCTCCTCTACCGGAACAACTTCCAGCACCGGCAGCACTTCGTCTACCGGAACTACTTCGACCACCGGTACCACATCCACAACCGGAACTACATCTTCTACTGGTACCACATCCGGAACCTCCACAACTTCCGGAACCACAACCGGCACCACTTCAGGTACTACAACCTGATAACAGATACAGGAAAAGGACACATTTCATGACCTTTAGCAAAGCAGGCTATTAAACTGGTAGCCTGCTTTTTCCGTTTCGCTCCGCCACAAAAACGGAAATATGTTTGTATATACGTAGCTAACTACATATATTTACCGGGCAATGTTTAATTTACACTTTAAACGGGCAGCGCCATGAATGTAATTGACGAAGCGGGAATACTTGCGCTTTCCACGAGGCTGCAGCGCCTGAGCGATATGATACGGAAAGACGGGTTCCAGATCTACAGGGAACATGGCATCGACTTCGAGCCAAAATGGTTTCCCGTGATCTATACGCTGTACTTCAAGCCGGTGCTAAGCGTAGTGGAGCTGGCCGCGGAGATCGGCTATACGCATCCTTCCACTATCAGCCTGCTGAAAGAACTGGAAAAAGAAAAGCTGATACGCTCGAAACGCGATAAGAACGACGAGAGAAAACGCCTCATTGTGCTTACCGAAAAAGGCAAAGCGCTGGTGGGCCGGATGAAGCCTGTATGGCAGACGATGGTTGCAGCAGCCACCGATTTTACCAATACGAAGAACAACATCATGAAAGCGATAACCGAAGTGGAAGAGCAGCTGAGAAAAAAAAGCTTTTCGGAAAGAGCCATGGAGATCGCCTCAGGAAACCTGCAGAAAAAAAACAGTCCCGATAGCTGATACAAATGAAACCGAACACAAAAGCTTACCTGGCGCTGGCTATTGTCTGCGTCGTATGGGGCACTACATATCTTGCCATGCGGATCGGCGTCAGCACATTTCCGGCATTGCTCTTCTCCGGCATCCGGCAGGCCATCGCGGGCGCAGTGATGTTCGCCATACTGCTTGCCGGCAGAAAAAAGATAAAGATCAGCCGCGGCGACCTGATCCACCAGAGCATTGCGGGAGTACTGATGATCGCTTTGGGCAACGGCCTTATCGGCTGGTCGGAACGTTACATCCCCAGCGGGCTTGCGGCGCTTGTCGTCTCCATAATGCCGCTGTACGTGGTCTTTATCAGTTATATCACCGGCGTCGACCGGAAATCGGTGAACAGGCAGATCATCGGCGGGCTGCTTCTGGGCTGTACGGGGATCGTCCTCATCTTCCGCGACAACCTCGGCGATCTCGCCAATCCTGATTACCTCGCGGGCATCGCTGTAGCTTTCGTGGCATCGTTCTGCTGGGCTGCGGGAACAGTTTACATCAAGCAGAAACCTTCCTCCTCGCCTACGTTCGTAAATGCGGCGATACAGCTCAGCAGCGGTGGCATCGTCCTGCTTATCTCCGGCCTGCTGTTCGAAGATCTTTCACAGCTGCGTTCCGTTTCGGCGGACAGCTTATGGGCGCTGGCGTATCTTATTATTTTCGGTTCGCTCGCGTCGTTCGGCTGTTACCTGTACGCGCTCGAACGCCTGCCTGCCGGGCTCGCTTCCGTGTACGCGTACATCAATCCACTTATCGCCGTAGTGCTCGGCTATCTCATCCTCGACGAAAAGATCACCTGGATAACCGGTCTCGCCTTCATCACCATCATCTGCGGCGTGTACTGGATCAACAGAGGCTACACCATCCATAAAAGAAAACTGCAGCAAAAAACCATCTGATATGAATATCATACCCTACACACCCGAGCACGCCAAAGATTTCGAACGGCTGAACAAAGCCTGGCTGAACAAATATTTCGAAGTGGAACCAATAGATGCATGGGTGCTGGAAAACCCGGACGAAGCCATCCTCAGCAAAGGAGGAAGCATCCTGCTTGCCGTGCATGACGGTGAGATCATCGGCGCCGTTGCGCTCAGGCCTGCAGGCACAAATGTATTCGAGCTCACCAAGATGGCGGTAGATGAAGCGTTCCAGGGAATGGGCGCAGGAAAGCTGCTTTGCACCGCTGCCATCGAAGAAGCGCGGAAGCTCGGGGCCGGCCGCGTGATCCTGTATTCCAACACGAAGCTGCCTACCGCAATCATCATCTACCGGAAGTTCGGCTTTAAGGAGCTGCCGCTGGAACCAGGCGTGTACAAGCGGGCAAATATCAAAATGGAGCTGGTGCTCGACGGACATGCAGGCCCGGATGCGAATTAAATCCCGGGTGTAACAATATAATTATGGAAATAATTTCAGCAGCGGGCTTTCTCGATTATTACGGCAGGTTAAGAGTGCGGACCCACAAGGTCATCCGCATCATTCCGCGCGATAAGCTGGAGTGGTCGTACATGCCGGGGAAATTCTCGATAGGCGACCAGGTGCGCCATATCGCCGCCATCGAACGGTATATGTTTGCGGAGACCATTGCCGGGAGAAAGAGCACGTACCACGGCTGCGGAAAAGAGCTGGCAAGCGGCTACGACGACACCGTCAGCTATTTTAATGAGCTGCACCGGCAATCGCTGGAGATCTTTTCAGCGCTGAGGGAAGAGGATCTGCGCCGGAAGTGCATTACACCGGCAGGCTCGGAAATAACGGTATGGAAATGGCTTCGCGCGATGACAGAACATGAGATCCATCACCGGGCGCAGCTGTACCTGTACCTGAACATGCTTGGAGTGATCACGCCGCCGATCTTCGGCCTGACAGCGGAAGAAGTGGAACAAAAAAGCCGCGAGATATGAAGACCGTCCTGATAACCGGCGCAGCGCGCGGGATCGGCGCAGCAACAGCCATCCTGGCGGCAAAGCATGGTTACGCCGTTGCCGTAAATTACCAGAAGAACAGATCCGCCGCAGAAAAAACAGTGGCGCAGATAACGGCAATGGGTGCGCCGGCCGTGGCAATACAGGCGGACATTTCGCAGGAAGATGAAATAATGAAGCTGTTCGATGCAGTGGACCGGCTTCCCGGAAAGCTGAGCGCGCTGGTGAACAACGCAGGGATACTCGGGCAGCAGAAACGGCTCGAAGCGATGGATGCCGCAAGGCTGAACAGGATATTCTCGGTGAATGTTACAGGACAGTTCATCTGCGCACGCGAAGCGGTGAAGCGGATGTCCACAAGATACGGAGGCGAAGGCGGAACGATCGTGAACGTTTCATCCATTGCGGCGCGCACCGGCTCACCGGGAGAATATATCGACTACGCTGCATCCAAAGGCGCGCTGGACACCATGACCATCGGGCTTTCCAAAGAAGTGGCGGACGAAGGCATACGGGTGAACGCTGTGCGGCCCGCTTTCATTTACACCGATATTCATGCCGGCGGAGGTGATCCCGGCCGCATCGAACGCATCAAAGAGAACATTCCCATGAAGCGCGGCGGGCTGGCCGAGGAAGTCGCCGAAGCCGTTCTCTGGCTGATGTCGGAGAAGTCATCGTACTGCACGGGAACATTCATCGATGTAAGCGGCGGAAAGTAGCGCTAAATTATTTGCACGTGCCGGCGCTCTTGCGCTTGTCTAGCTCTTCCTTCGCCAGGTTTTCCATGGTCTTTACTTCGGCAAAGCGCTTTTCCCGCTTTTCGGTCATACCGTCGCGGTAGCAGTCGTCCTTCAGGTCTTCCCATGCCTCGCGGCAGTCCTCGCATTCGTCGATCACCTTTTGTATATCGCTGCAATACACATCCGAAGGATTATCGTACACGTATCTTTTGAAAAGCCCGTCCACCTCATCGCACTCGTCCTCTATCTCATCTACTGCGCGCTCGTAGGTATCTTCACTGCAGGAATATCCCAGCTTGTTGCGTTTCTGGTAATCGATGATATCGTCCAGGTAGCCGGTGGCTGTTTTCATTTTTTCAATTTCGTCGCGGTGCGTGGCATCTCCGCCGTCCCAGCAGGTATTTTCCCGGTTAAGCCGCGCTTCAAGGCATTCGCGGCACATATCGCGCCGCTCGTTCAGCCGCTGCAGGCTGAGCTCGTTCTCCTTACTGAATTCCCTGATGAGATCGGAGTACGCAAGGTCGCCTTTCGATTTGTTGTCGCACTTTTCCTTCTTGATCGCGGTGTAAGTGTCGAGCTTGCCCTGGTCGCAATCGCAGCATTTGTACACGCCTTCTTCGGTTTTAACGCAGTGGCCCGATTCGCACTCCTTGTCGTCGCTGCAGGTTTCGTTGATGTCCTTGCTGGATTGCGCCCGCCAGGCTGAAGGTACCGGCGGCCAGCAATATGGCGACCCACCGGAAAAGATTTTTCGATGATTTCATATAGAGTTGGTTTTCATCGAATATACGAAAGTCAGGACTATTACCTCATTACTTAGATACTGGATAATTATTACTTTGACTAACAGTAACTTTAGCCATCTTAAGATTGATGGTTCCATTTTTAAGATTTTAGCGAAAAACTTAAAAATGCTTCGATTAAATTTAAGTTTTTGTCCTTTTTCTTAAAATGACCCTGACCTGCGTAAGGAAAAAAATGACGACTTTCAGGAAAGGGAGATATGTTCTGACAACCGCTCTCACTCCGATATGCGAAAACTTCCGCGATATTGCGGCAGAAAATTACCTTGAATTAATTTACCATGATATTCCGCGAAGCAAAACCCGGTGATATTCCGCAGATACAGGTAGTACGGAACTCTGTAAAGGAAAATACCCTCTCCGATCCCGGCCTGGTGACCGACGCGGATTGCCTGGAGTTTATCACACAGCGCGGTAAAGGATGGGTGTGTGAAACAGACGGAAAAATTGTAGGCTTCGCGATCGCCGACCTGGAAGAAAAAAATATCTGGGCGCTGTTCGTTGATCCGGAACACGAAGGCAAAGGGATCGGCAGGCAGCTGCAAAAGCTGATGCTCGCCTGGTACTTCGCCCAGGGAAAAGATAAAGTATGGCTGGGAACTGCGCCGGGCACGAGGGCGGAGCGGTTCTACCGCAAATCCGGCTGGACAGAGAACGGGACCAACGGACCGAAGGAGATCCGGTTCGAGATGAGCAATAAACAATATCTATTCCTATCGACATATTAAGAAATAGAACTTCTTCTATTAATACTTACTTAGAATGATGCCATTACATTATCGTAAAAAGTTTAGAGCCGCTTTTGCCGTGTACATTATGTTTGCTGTAAACAATGAATTATGAAAAAAATTAAATCACTTACCATGCAATTGTGTCTTCTTGTAGTAGTAATCATATTAATTATTCTCGTCCCTCTATTTTATAAAAAAGTAAAAAAAGAAGACATTGCTAGACTATATAAAATATCCCGACCTACTCTATCAAAGTGGATTCATTATTTTCAAAAAGATTTTAGCTTACTAGAATGGAAAGGCAAACGCTTTTTAAATCATTTAGAACACCTAAGGCTTATTCGAAATTTAGGAGATGATTTAAGTATGGTCTTGTCAAAGGGTGATATATGCAAGCTCTCTGAATCTGATTATAAGACAGTATCTGAAAACGTAAAATTGAATTTTGAAAAATTAGGTATAAGTATAGAAGCTTGGGAAAATTGTAGCGTATTTCCGCCTAATGTTTCTAAAAGGATTCTATGTATGCTTGGCTAATCAAGTTAACTCACGGCAGGAAAGGTTTGGAACAAATGATGGTGAAAATAACCGGAAGCAGTCCGCTATCCCCTACGCTTCCGCCCACAGAAGCGCAAAATCCCGCCTTTTTTTGGGCGGGATTTTTCTGCTTCTGTGGCCTCGACAGGAATCGAACCTGTATTTAAAGTTTAGGAAACTTCCGTTCTATCCATTGAACTACGAGGCCAGGATTTCCAGGTGGCAAAGATAGCCGATTTTTGTTAATGCAGCCATCCTCCCACCGCCTGCGTATGGAACTCCCCGTTACTTCTTATGGTAAGCAATGCGGTACACCACGTTTGCATGATCGTCCGATACCAGCAGCGAACCGTCGGGCAACTGCAAAATGTCCACCGGCCGCCCCCAGGCCTTTCCGTTCTCAAGCCAGCCTTCTGCAAACACTTCGTACGATTTCACCGTATTGCCTTCCAGCCGCACCAGCATCACGCGGTAGCCGATGGGTTCGCTGCGGTTCCACGATCCATGCTCCGCGATGAAGATCTGGTTACGGTATTCCTGTGGGAACTGTGTGCCGGTATAGAATTTCATGCCCAGCGCGGCGGTGTGCGGAGCCAGCTTCACCGCTGGTTTTACGTACTGGCTGCAATCCTTGCCGGTTCCGAACTCCGGATCTTTGGTATCGTCGGAATGGCAATACGGGTAACCGAAGTGCATATCTTTCCGGTCGGCATGGTTCAGCTCGTCGGGCGGTGAATTATCGCCCATCCAGTCGCGGCCGTTCTCTGTAAACCAGAGCTCGCCGGTCTGCGGATGCCAGTCGAAGCCCACCGTGTTGCGGATACCGTGCGCGTACACTTCCTGTCCCGATCCGTCGGCATTGATGCGCGTGATGGACGCATACCGCGGATCCCTTTCATTATCGTTGCATATATTGCACGGCGCGCCTACCGGCACATATAGCTTGCCGTCCGGTCCGAATGCAATATACTTCCATCCGTGGTGCCCGTCGGAAGGATACTGATCCGTTACCAATACAGGCGCAGGAGGATCGGCCAGATGATCTTCGATATTATCCATCCGCCATATCTTATCTATCTCGGCGATATACAGCGATCCGTTGCGGAAGGCTACGCCGTTCGGTGTATTAAGATTGCTGGCGAGCACGTATTTTGTTTCAGCTTCGCCATTCTTGTCTTTGTCAATCAGCGCGTACACCTTGTCGCCTTTGCGGTTGCCCACGAAAACGGTACCCTTGTCGCCCAGCGCCATAGAACGCGCGTTATCTACTTTCGCATAAATGCTGATGCTAAATCCCTGCGGCAGCTTTATCTTATCCAACCGCGGGTCTCTCACCTTTACCAGTGCGGAGTTGCACGAGAAGCCGCTTACGAATAACAGCAAGCTCAGCTTCAGGAAAACAGTATGTCGCATAGTTTATAAAGTTATAAAATGATTCCGGTAGATAGCATAAAAAGCAGACCATCGTGCGCAATGCTGATTTTACTGCAATGTCTCGCAAAGAAATGAGGAATTATTTCCGCTTTGAGTGGAATTTAATTCACAACATATCAGGAAGGTACGGAAATATTCCTCAGCATGCCATTCCTTCTGCAATCCGCGCTGCGCAATGCATTCAGGATGCCCGGGATATCGGGAGCGGCACATGGCACAATGTTCGTCGTATGCAATCAAACAAAACCGAACACTATGGCAACCAGATACGGTAAAAAATCTCAGGACAAAGTGGAAAAAGCGATGCATGAGATGAAAAGAGGCCAGCTGAAATCCGGCAATTCCGGTAAAACGGTAAAAAGCCGCAAGCAGGCAATCGCCATCGGGCTTTCAGAAGCAAGGAAAGAAGGCGGAAAAGTTCCTTCGCGGAAATCTTCCGGCTCATCTTCCTCTACTGCTAAAAAAAGCTCCGGTTCGTCTGCACGCAAAAGCGCTTCGGGAACAAAGAAGAAATCTACTTCCACCGCGAAGAAAGCATCTTCATCTTCCACGAAGAAAAAAACCACCGCGACACGCAGCAAATCTGCCGCAGCCAAATCCAAATCAGGAAGCAGCAGCAAGTCGGCAGCAGCGAAGTCCAAAACATCTACCAGAAGCAAATCCGCGACACCGGCAAAAAAATCGGGTGGCAGATCGAAAGCGGCAGCTTCCAAAAAGAAAACTTCTACGGCTTCAAAAAGCCGGGCAAAATCTTCCGGAAAAGCATCCGGACGCAAAAAGGGGACGACCTCCCGCAGCAGGTCAGGTTCGTCTTCGGGCAGCTCTTCCCGCTCATCGCGCGGAGCTATGGCTGCCAAGAGCCGTTAATAACGTTATACGCCGGACCGGCTCACTATACATGTAACTGCAGTATAACCTGTGTTGATATTATACCCCCGGTTGATGAAACCGGCTCTAATGTTACCAACTCAAACAGGATCATACTGTAAGTTGCACCAGAACCTCCTCCGCCTAACCGCGGCGGAGGTTTTCTTTTGTACCGTACCCAACTTTTTTTTGTTCGGGCCTTGACGGAAAGATGAAAAAAACTTATCTTTAAATATAGAGGACGGCCGTCCTACCTAACCAATCAGCAGATCCCGGCTTAAACTCCCGGGCCAGGACCTGACTACCGGTTGTGCGGGAGGTTTTTTACTAATTGACCTTAACTGAATACTCATTTAAATAACCCGTCTGATAAACCACCCAGTCATTTTATTCTCAAATATATCCTTCGTATACAATAGGTTGTACTTTTGTACAATGCTGTGACAGCAGTAGCTTATCAGACCCAAGCTAACCTTATATGAAACTAAAGTATTTTCTTACAGTAGCCTGTATGGCAATGCTATACATCCAGGCCACCGCGCAGACCAGCGTCATCGGGTCTTCCTCATCCGGTAAACTTACATCCTATTTTGATCCCAGGCTTCTGAATCACTATACAGAGGCGGAGCTTTCGGAGCTCCAGGCAGCTTATCCTGACAAATACCAGACAGCATTGTATTACTACACCGGTTCGTATATGCTCGAACTGACGGACTGTAATAATTGCGTCCCCGTAAATCCTTCCACATTTGACATTGCACCGTACGAACACCTGCGCAAAAAAAGCGAACGGGCCGTGCATGATTTTGAAAAGCATGGCTTCCGGCTGATATTGCTGGCCACCGACGAGCTTGCCCATAAGTTACCCATACACCTGATCGAACCCTAAAACCAGCTGCTATGAAAAGAGTTTTACCCACCTGCTTACTGATGCTTTTGCCGGTAACGATGATCCGTGCGCAGATCCTTCAGGGCAACGGCACCACCAGCACCTGCAACACCACATTTTTCGATTCCAACCCCGGGGGAAATTATGCGAACAATGAAAATTCCATACGCATAATCTGTCCCTCTACTCCCGGCCAGTACATGCGGGCCAGCTTTACCACGTTCAACCTGGAGAACGGGTATGATTACCTTATCATACACGACGGCAACACCGCGGCGGCGCCGATCATCGGTACCTATACCGGCGGGGCAAGTCCCGGAAACGTCACGGCCACCAATCCTTCCGGCTGCCTGTCGTTCCGTTTTTACTCCGATAATATTACTACAAGCGTAGGCTGGTCGGCCAATATGACCTGCACCGCTCTGGCGCCGGCTCCTACTGTAGGCTCTGCGCAGGATTGCGGCGGCGGCGGCGGGATCACCATCTGCAGCAACACAGCCTTCGGCGGAAACAGCTCCGGAGCCGGCGACCAGGAGCTGCTGGGCGCATGGGACGGATGTCTTAACCGCGAGCACCAGTCCTCATGGTATTATTTTTCACCCAGCTCCAGCGGTACGCTTGCATTTACCATCGCCCCGGTAAACGGTGCGGACGATTACGATTTTGCACTGTGGGGGCCTTTCGCAACGGTACAATGCCCCGCCTACTCTTCCGTAGCCCCGCTCCGCTGCTCTTATTCGCAGTATGGCGGAAACACAGGACTGATAGCCGGCGCGGGAGATAACTCAGAAGACGATATGGGCGACCGGTGGGTGAACCCGATCAATGTTACTGCCGGACAGGTGTATGTAATGGTGATAGACAACTATACACAGTCGTCGCAACCTTTCAATTTTACGTGGGCGCTTTCTGCAGGAGCTTCGCTGGATTGCACGCCCCTGCCTATCGAGCTTGCAGAGTTCGGAGGAGAAGCGGAAGACCATCACAATTATATTCACTGGACCACTTCGGCGGAAATAAACAACGAATATTTTACCGTTGAAAAAAGCGCGGACGGAACTTCGTGGACCGAGCTCGGGCGCGTAACGGGCGCAGGAAATTCAAACTCGCTCGTCAGCTACGAAATGATCGATCCGGTGCCGTACGCAGGCACTTACTACCGCCTGAAGCAAACCGATTTCGACGGCCAGTTCGAGTATTTCGACATGATCTTTATCCAGCGGGCGCTGGGCGGAACCGAACCGGGAGAAGCATTCAGCATCTATCCGAACCCTGTGGAAAATATACTGAACATCGAGACGTATACCGAAGGCGATCATACGGTGACCATCGTCGACGAAACGGGACGGACCGTACTCAGCCGCGAGCTGGATCATGCCATCCTGCACCAGCTTGACCTGGGCGGGCTGCGCTCCGGTCTTTATTCCATCGGCATCAGCGACGGGAACAGTATTTCTTATCGTAAATTGGTCCGGAAATAAGTCCGTTCCGTTTATGAAAAAATTATTCCTCCCGGTAGCCATCTTCATCGGCAGCGCTACGGCTCTGTCCGCGCAAAAAGATTCCGACAGTCTTTTTGTGCTCCAGTACACGCCCGGCAGCCGCTGGGATCACCAGGCAGAGGCAGCCGATCAGCCTTTTTTCGGGGTGCATTCCTCCGTAATGAGCAGGCTGCGGAAAGAAAAATATATCCGGGTGGGCGGGCTGTATTCCGACAAAGGCTTTATGCTGGTGAAAGCTCCCGACCGCGCAAAGTTATGGGAGCTGCTGCAGGCCGACAGTACGTTGAATCACGATATCTTCCGCGCAGAGATATTTCCCTTCTATATTTTTTACGAAGGCTGTGTGGAAGAAAACTGAATGGTCAGTGCTGCTCTTTCACGATAAACACCGACGGGCAATAGGTAAGCCAGTAGGTCTTTGCCTTAGCCAGGCTGGTCCAGTAAGGATATTCGATCACCAGCACGTCGAACTTATCGAGGAAGTCCTTATCGATCTTACGATGCTCTTCCCAGCTGATATTGGGAACGCCGGCGAAAGGAAGCTCACTGCTGCCATCTGAAATGTTCACGAGCGAAATGGAAACCTGCGGATCAGCCGCGATCCTTTGAACGGTTTCCGTCCACAACCGGCCACCGGCGCCGGTATAAAAACCAAGCACCCTGCCGATATCGTTGATCCCTTTGTCTACCAGGATACCCACGTCGCATTTTGCGCTGTGCAGTATCTGCCCGACCTTTCCGCCCATAATATTTTCGGTGAAGAGCGAGCGCGCCCCGCCCACCAGGAGGAGATCGTAGCTGCCGGCGCTGCAGGTACGGATGATCTCGTTATCGATATCGTCGGTAAGCTTGTAGATGGAATGGAGACGGACCTGCAGATCGTTGGCGGCCTTCCGGATCGGCTGGAATCCCTCTTTTTCAAAAAGCAACGCTTCCTGCGGCGAAACTTCCGGATCGGCGGTAAGGTGCAGCGCGGAAACAGTGGCGGTTGCCTTTTCGCGGTACACAAGCTTTTCGGCAAGCTTCAGCAGGGTAGCGCCCATTCGCGGAGGCCCGAACGAGATCAGTATATTGTAAAATGCGTTGCCTGAAGAAGCAGCTCTCCCATTGGATCGCCTGCGCGAGACATATTCGATGAGCTCCAGCACAGGGCCCGCCATGAACGTGGTAAAGAGCGCCATGATGACCATGATGGTAAAGATCTCGCGGGAGAGGATACCGAGATCGAACCCGATATTGAGCACGATCAGCTCCATCAGTCCGCGCGTATTCATCAGCACGCCGATGATCAGCGAATCTTTCCAGTTCTGCCCTGTAAATCTTGCTGCGACAGCGCTTCCAACGAATTTTCCAGCCGTGGCCACAGCTATCACCACCGCCGCTATCCCCCAATGATGCCAGGAGTTGAGCAACCCGATCTCCGTACGCAGGCCCGTAAACACAAAGAATAACGGAAGAAGAAGCACAAGGCTGATGTCTTCGATCTTTTCGGAAAGTACTTTTTTGAAGTTTATGTTCTGCGGCATACATGCGCCCGCCACAAACGCCCCGAACAGCGCGTGGATCCCGATCACTTCGGTAAGTAAGGAAGAGAACAGCAGAACAATGAAAATAAAACCGATCACGTTCTTGTTCAGATTTTCCTTCGAGATATAAATGTTACCGATCTTTCGCAGGAATGGCCGGATCACGAAGATCATCAGGCTCAGGTATCCCACGGAAAGCAGGATCGTAAAGATCGCGCCGGTAGCCACTCCCGCCTTTATCAGCGTGATGACCAACGCAAGGATGCACCAGGCCGTAACGTCGTCCGCCGCCGCGCAGGTGATCACCATAGAACCGAGCGGAGTGCGCGTCCATCCCCGTTCCTGCAATATCCTTGCAAGCACCGGGAACGCCGTAATGCTCATTGCTATCCCGAGAAATAAGGAAAAGGAAAGGAAGTCGACCCCTTCGTTGGCAAATTCCAGGTAAAGAAAATACGCGAGGCCCATTCCCAGCACAAAGGGGAAAATAATGCTGGCGTGGCTCACGATAACGGCCGAATGCGCTTTCTTCCGCAGCACGCTCAGGTCAAGCTCCATCCCGATAATGAACATGAAAAGCACAAGCCCGATCTGGCTCAGGAACTGCAGATTTTGCAACGATTCGGGCGGGAACAGAAAGTTAGACACTCCGGGAAAATGCAGCCCGAGCAGCGACGGGCCAAGCAGGATACCTGCAAGTATCTCGCCGATCACCGCGGGCTGGCGGATCTTGTTGAAGATATAGGCAAAGACCCGTGAAGCGGCAATGATGACGATGATCTGTATCATCAGCCGCGAAAGATCGTGCGTGGCGTTATTGCCAAGGTCCTTCCACACATGATTTATCGAAAAGCTTTCCTGTGTCAGCACCGCGGGCGCGCTTCCGTTTATTTTCTGAATTTCGAGCCCCGTGCCCTGGTGGTATATCCACCACATGACAAGCAGGCACGAACCTACAACTAAGACATAAAAGAGATTATTTCTTGCGAAAACATTCTTCATATCTCGTAAAGTTAGGAGAATAAATTATAAACGAGAAACAGCGCCGGGGCAAGGAAAACACTGTCTACCAGCTTCCTGTACACTTCATTCTTTTCAAAAAAGGAAGGGAATATCAGCAGTGCCGCAAAGATGAGCACCATCAGAAACGCGACAGGAAAAATGAATTCCCGCGCCGTTGCCAGCTGGCAAACGATCACCGCTGCGATCAGCCACCGCAGCACCCGCCGGGGGATCCATTCGGCTGCCGATACCTGCTGTTCCCTGCGGTCGGCTTCCGCTTCGTACCAGGCGATCAGCAGCACGTTGGCGAGAGCCGTAAAAAAAAGGAACAGCCCGGGCCCGAGGTACATCCTCAGCGCCTGCGCTTCATTTTCGGTGTAGGATGAAGGTATTGTAAGTATTCCTGCAACGTAACCAGCAGAGATCATAAGCTCCTTCAGGTAGAATTTTTTTCTCCGGCGCTGGCTCAGCCAGTTGAGCAAAAGATAAAGCCCGGTGATGACAAAGGCGGGAAGCCCGTACTTCATGAGGCGGAAATCTGTCTGTATAAGCAGGACCACTTCTGCGGCAAAAGCAACGGCCAGTAAAATGAGCAACGGCCGGCGGTATTGAATATGGAAGGCGCGCCGGCGGCTGGAAGCGTTATTGCGCGACGCAAGCGCATCGTAATAATGATCGAGCGTGTATATGATCCAGATCGCGTTACCCAGCAGGATGATGGCGGCCGGAGATGGCTGAAGGCCATAAGCGACGCAGACTGCAGCGGAGGTAATGCATGCGCCCGCAGCCACATCCAGGCTGAGGATGTTGAACAGCGAGTATGCCCGTACAAGCAGTTTCATTGATGGTCAAAACTAACAAGAATGTATTAGGAGATCTCCGGAACAAAGAAAAAAGGTTAACCGGGAATAAAAAAGGCATTCCGGAAAAGAATGCCTTTGTAAAAGATATTGTAAAGCTACAGCCTGCGCAGCAGCTCGGTGATGTCCACACGTTGCTTTACCACTTCGCGCAGCTTCTCTACGGAAATACGTTCCTGCTTCATCGTATCGCGCTCGCGAACGGTAACGGTATTGTCCTGCAGTGTTTCGTTGTCGATGGTTATACAGTACGGCGTACCGATAGCATCCTGCCTGCGGTAGCGGCGCCCGATGGCGTCCTTGTCGTCATACTGGCAGTTGAAATCAAGCTTAAGCTGATCGAATACTTCTTTTGCTTTTGCATCGAGTCCGTCTTTTTTTACCAGCGGCAGCACGGCCACTTTTACAGGAGCAAGCTGCGCAGGAATAGCAAGCACGGTGCGCTCGCTTCCGTCTTCCAGCTTTTCTTCCTTATACGAAGCCGACAGTACGGAAAGGAACATCCGGTCGAGACCGATGGCCGTTTCCACCACGTACGGAATGTAATTCTGGTTCAGCTCCGGGTCGAAATACTGCTGCTTGCGGCCGGAATACTGTTCGTGCGCCTTCAGATCGAAATCGGTGCGGGAGTGGATTCCTTCCAGCTCCTTGAATCCCATCGGGAAGTTGAACTCGATATCGCAGGCCGCGTTGGCGTAATGTGCAAGCTTGATATGGTCGTGGAAGCGGTAACGATCGTCGCCCGTGCCCAGCGCCTTGTGCCACTTCATCCGTGTTTCTTTCCAGTAGTTGTACCATTCCATTTCTTCGCCGGGGCGCACGAAGAACTGCATTTCCATCTGCTCGAACTCGCGCATGCGGAAGATGAACTGCCGCGCGATGATCTCGTTGCGGAAAGCTTTCCCGATCTGGCAAATCCCGAACGGAATCTTCATCCTTCCTGAACGCTGTACGTTGAGGAAGTTCACGTAGCTTCCCTGCGCAGTTTCCGGACGGAGATAGATCACGCTCGATTCGCCGGATACGGAGCCCAGCTCGGTAGCGAACATCAGATTGAACTGGCGAACGTCCGTCCAGTTGCGTGTGCCCGATACGGGATCAACGATCTCGCAATCCACGATCAGCTGCTTTACCGCTTCGAGGTCTCCCGCTTCCAGCGAGGCTTTCATGCGGCTTTCTGTCTCGTCGATCTGCTTCTGGTATTCCGTTACACGCGGATTGGTAGATACGAACACGTTCTGATCGAAAGTGTCGCCGAAACGTTTCGCAGCCTTCTCCACTTCCTTGCCGATCTTCCCGCGGATCTTCTCGATGTGCTCTTCCAGCAGATGATCGGCGCGGTAGCGTTTTTTCGAATCCTTATTGTCGATCAGCGGATCATTGAACGCATCCACGTGGCCGGAAGCCTTCCACACCGTAGGATGCATGAAGATGGCCGAATCAATGCCCACAATATTGTCGTGCATGCGCACCATTGCCTTCCACCAGTACTCCTCGATATTGTTCTTCATTTCCTTGCCATACTGGCCGTAGTCGTACGTGGCGCTCAGCCCGTCGTAGATCTCGCTGGAAGGAAAAACAAAACCGTATTCTTTGGAATGGGAGATGATTTTTTTAAGAAGGTCTTCCTGTTGCGACATAAAAATTGATTTGATGGGCAAAGATAAAAGAAAAGCCGGCAATGGGCACAACAGGCTGAGGGGATCAGTACAGCGTCTTATCGGGATTCTTTTTCCATTCGGTAAAGACTTCGCACGCTTCGGAACGCATCAGCGGGATCATCGCGAGCTTTCTTTTTTCTACCGGCAGCGGTATCTCATCGTATATAAAGGAATCGTCGAAACCCGCTTCGGCGGCGTCGTTGCGCGCGGCGGCAAAATACACGGCGTCGGGACGTGCCCAGTAGATCGCGCCAAGGCACATGGGACAAGGCTCGCAGCTTGCGTAGATCGTGCAGCCTGTCAGCTGGAAGTTTCCCAGCGCATCGCAGGCCTTGCGGATCGCTTCCATTTCGGCGTGCGCGGTAGGATCGTTCTTCGCCAGCACCGAGTTCCAGCCTTCTGAAAGTATCTTTCCATCCTTCACCACCACACATCCGAAAGGACCGCCGTGGCCTTCGCGCATTTTTTCCAGCGACAGCCGGATCGCATGCTCCATGAATTCTTCGTGCATTATTGCTTTCTCCCTTCTTTAAAGTAAACTTCCTTGGGCGGCACATCCGTCCTGCCTTTCAGCAGCAGCTCCTCGTCCCAGAAGAACCACCGGCCTTCCTGCATGCCGTTGATGTACTGTCCTTCCTGTATCTTCTTACCGTAAATATTCGTGAAGATGTATTTGCCGTTCCCGTTTTTAACCATTTGTTGTCCTTTCCGGTCCCAGGCGTTGTATACGTATTCCAGCCCGTTCTTGTATTCCACTTCGCGGTGCAGCTGCCCATGCTCGTACCAGTAGCTCCAGCGGCCCACCTTGTTGTCGATGCCGAGCTGCGGGCCTTCCATTTTTTTTCCTCCGTGCTCGTACCAGAATATCGTAATGCCGTTCAGCGTATCGTTCACGTAGGTGCGCTCTTCTTTCAGGTTACCGTTGGGCCACCAGTGATACAGTTTACCTACCTGCCTGTCGTCGCGGCATTTGCCTTTCGCCTGCATCTGGCCGTCTTCGTAGTAGATGAACCATTCGCCGTTCAGGAACCCTTCGTTGTAGTTGTACAGGCGGTGCAGCTTGCCGGAAGGATAATACTCGCGGAACTCGCCGTGGATGTAATTGCCGTACATGGTGAACTCGAACCGTTTGCCGCCTCCCGGGTAATAGGCTGTGGCCGGGCCGTTCAGAAGGTGGTTCTTCATTATGTATTCAACGGCAAGCGCCCCGTTTGCATCAAGCTGTATCCACTTTCCGTCGGGCAGGCTGTCCCATTCGCTGAAGCGCGGAATATCGCGGATGGTCTTGAAACGCTTGGAGAAAACATTCTGTGCGCCAAGAACAACAGGAAGAAAAATGAGCAGTCCTGCGAGAATACGTTTGGTGATCAAGGATGCCATACTAATGGGACAACGAAATTACAGCCGCAGATCGTATACAAATTTTATTCCGGAAAGATGTTGTGAACAGCAGGCTGTGTAGATTTGCCCGCCGGGCCGGTGAAGCGGAAAAGCTCAGAGATGGCTCTTCAGCTCGAGTAAAAACTCGCGTATCATGTTGAGCGACTTTACGATCTCAACCTGGTTGAGCGTATCGGGCTTATTCTGCTTCAGCTTCTTTTTCGCGCCTTCCAGCGTGTATCCCCGCTCTTTTACGAGATGGTAAATGATATAAAAATTATCGAGATCTTCTTTCGTAAAGAGGCGGTTGCCTTTTTTGTTCTTTTTCGGCTTGATGATGTCGAACTCTTTCTCCCAGAAACGGATCAGGGAAGTGTTCACTCCGAATTTATCAGCTACTTCGCCAATGGTGTAGTAGAGCTTTAACTCATCTTTTTCCTTCTCTTTGTAAGGCATTGCTTCCGGTGATTGGATCCAAATGTAGCAATTCGTTTGATAATCTGCCGTTCACGCAAGCCGGCCGGAACAAAAAAAGCGACAACAAACGCTTTCACTCATTTGTAGCTTTTATTTTAAGCCCCTGATGCACAATGAATAACACAAAAAAACTATCTTCCGCTCGTCAGGATCGCGGTAGCTTCGATCTCCACCAACAGCCGCTCGTCGATGAGGCCCCGCACTTCCACCATTGTAGCCGCCGGCTTCACATCTTTGAAAAATTCGCCGTGCACGCGGCCAACGGCTTCCCATTCGGAAATATCGGTAACGTAGATGCGGGTGCGAACCACATCCGAAAGCGAAGCGCCGGCCTGTTCCAGCGCCTTGCTTATTTTTTCGAGCACAAAGCGCGTCTGCCGCGCCACGTCTCCTTCAGCGATCACCGCGCCGTTCCCGTCCACCGCTGTGGTGCCTGCCACTTCGAGATAATCGCCGATGCGGACCGCCCGCGAATAACCTACGATATCTTCCCAGGAAGTGCCCGAGGGTATGTTAATTCGTTGTAATTCCATAAGACCTGGTTTTAAGATTAAAAGGAATTGCCGTACCTTTGCGCAAAATTCAATCCCCTTAAATCTAATCATTTTATATGCTTTCAGTAAATAATATTTCCCTTCAGTTTGGCAAGCGTGTTCTTTTTGATGAAGTTAACCTTTCATTTACCCCCGGTAACTGTTATGGTGTGATCGGAGCCAACGGAGCAGGAAAATCCACCTTCCTGAAAATTCTTTCCGGGGAGCTCGATCCGACAAAAGGCAGTGTTTCCATATTACCCGGCGCACGTATGGCTGTGCTGAAGCAGAACCAGTTCGAATTCGACGAAATGCAGGTGCTTCACACGGTGATCATGGGCCATAAAAAGCTTTGGGACATCATGCAGGAAAAAGACGCCCTGTATGCCAAGCCCGATTTTTCGGAAGAGGACGGCGTAAAAGCAGCCGAGCTGGAAGCCGAATTTGCCGAAATGGAAGGCTGGAATGCCGAAAGCGACGCAGCCAACCTGCTGAGCGGGCTGGGCATCAAGGAAGAGAACCACTACAAGCTCATGAAAGAGCTGAGCGGTAATGAAAAGGTACGCGTGCTGCTGGCGCAGGCCCTGTTCGGAAATCCCGACATCCTGCTGCTCGACGAGCCTACCAACCACCTGGACGTGGAGACCGTAATGTGGCTCGAAGACTTTCTCGCCAATTTTGAAAATACGGTGATCGTTGTATCGCACGACCGCCACTTCCTCGATACGGTGTGTACGAACATCGTGGACATCGACTACGGAAAGATACAGATGTACACCGGCAACTATACCTTCTGGTACGAGTCGAGCCAGCTTGCCTCACGCCAGCGCTCGCAGCAGAACAAGAAAGCCGAAGACAAGCGCAAAGAGCTCCAGGAGTTCATCGCGCGCTTCAGCGCCAACGCTTCCAAATCGCGCCAGGCCACCAGCCGTAAGAAGCTTCTCGAAAAGATCAACATCGAAGAGATAAAGCCTTCCGCCCGTAAATATCCTGCCATCATTTTCCAGCAGGAACGCGAGGCCGGCGACCAGATCCTGCGCGTGGAAGGTCTGTCGAAAAATGCCGAGGACGGAACTCCGATCCTTCACAACCTGAACTTTACCGTACGCCGCGGCGACAAGATCGCTGTACTTTCCAAGGACAGCATCGCCCCCACAACTCTTTACAAGATCCTGATGGGCGAGTCCAAACAGGATTCCGGAACTTTCGAATGGGGCGTTACCATCACCAAAGCGTACCTGCCGAACGACAATACCGACTACTTCCAGGTAGATTACAGCCTGATCGACTGGCTCCGCCAATATTCTACGGAGAAGGACGAAACATATATCCGCGGCTTCCTCGGACGGATGCTGTTCTCCGGCGAAGAGAGCCTGAAAAGCGCGAAAGTGCTTTCCGGGGGAGAAAAAGTGCGTTGCATGACCAGCCGTATGATGCTGCAGAACGCCAACTTCCTTATTCTCGACGAACCGACAAACCACCTGGACCTCGAAAGTATCACAGCCTTCAACAACGGGCTGAAGAATTTCCCGGGCACGGTGCTCTTCACCACGCATGACCACGAGTTCATTCAATCGGTAGCCAACCGCATTATCGAGGTAGGCCCGGCAGGAATGATCGACAAGGAAATGAGCTACGACGAGTACATTCTCGACGAGCGGGTGAAGGAGCAGAAGGCCCAGCTGTACGGCGAGCTGGTCTAAAGCATCTGCGTGTAGCAGATCACTTTATCTTTCGATACACGAAACACCAGCAGGCGGTTGCCCGAAAGGCAGAACCGTGCTTCCCTGAAAAAATTCTTCGGAAAGAAAACTGTTTCCGATCCTTCCTGGCTGATATCGTCATGCTTCTGCACCGCGAAATAAACGGAGTCGGAAAAAAGGAAATAATATTTGCGTGTCTGCGGCGACCATGAAATGTCCAGCAGCTCGAAGCCCTTTACTCCCACAGGTAACCGCGCCATACCTTCACCAGGCGTTGTAAGGTTTTTCCACGCGCCGGTCTTCCGGTTCACGGCGATCACTTCATCTGCAACAGACCGGAACAGAAGCTCGCCACGCATTCCGGCAAGGTCGAGATAGCGGACGAACTTCATGCGGCCGTTGCTGTTCCTGTATACGGCGTATTGCGCCGAACTATCGTTGTAGGAATTTACCGCGCGCATCTGCGCGATCATCGAGTCTCCCGCCGCAAATGCAATGGTATGGAAACGGTGCCCGCTGTTCGCAGGCACATCGGGATCATCCATATAAAAATGTTTCCAGGCCTTCTGCTGCACATCATACCGCAGGATCCCCGTAAAGCCGTTGATCACCACGTTCGTATCCGAAAGATCTTCGGGAGGGATGGTATCAAATTCGGCGTACTTGTATTTACAGTCAAAATAAATTTCTTTTCCGCCTGCGTACATTCCCTGTATGCTGGCAGGAAGCAGCCCTGCCACGTTGAGCGTATGTTTCAGCTGAAGAGAAGAGTCGAGCCGGCTCTGCTTTCCGGCATATACTTCGTCCAGCAGAAATTCGGTGTAATGGAACGGGATAGGAAGCACAGCGCCGGGCCGGCCGGTACTGTCGTAGATAGAGATCGCGCCCTGGTTCACGTTGAAAACGGTGATGTTCCCGTCGGAAAAAAAGAAGCGCGCGTTATGATCAATGTAGTGCTCCTGCTCGTCCATCAGTACCGTCCGCGTCTGCGGGTCTCCGGCGGAGAATCTTTGAAGATGTGCCAGGATATCGGTGAATGAAGCGTTCCAGAGCGGCACGTCCTTTACATATCCCAGCGCGTCGATATAACATACCGCCGTATGTCCGCCGGGCGAAAAGAGGCTGAAAAGTTCGTCGCTGATGATCACGATATCATGATCCTCAAGATCTGTGTGCAACTGTTCTTTAAAAAAGGAAGGAAGCTCAGGCTCGCGGATCTGCTTCATCACAAACACCGGATAACACGGTACGGCATTTCCTGAAATATATTTCAGGACCTGGCGTACGGAATGGATTTCCTGGTAATAGTTGTTGGCATTGATGCAGAAGAAGAGCTTGGGACGGAAGTACTGGAGATCGTATGCTGCCAGTATCTCGTTGGGCAGCTTTGCCTGGCCGTTCACGCGGAACGGAGACCCCATCAGGCAAATGATCAGGAGGGTGGTTATGGTTTTCATAGGGTTGCTGGAATTAGAACAGAGGCAGGGGGGCTGCACCTCTGTCCGCTCTGGATTACTCGATCACTTTTGTTCCGCTGAACCGGGCGATAGTACCGAAATCGGTTTTTTGCTCGTCATATCCTCCGGTATGGCTGAAGCTGGTAAAGCGTGTGCCGTTCACTTCTTTGCAGGAGCAGCCCACTGTGGTAGTATTTCCGCTTACGCTGTAGCAGGTGGCCTCGCGATCCATGTCGCAGGAAATGGTAAGAGTTCCGTCCGGGGTTCGCTCACATTTGATACAGTTGCCTGTGATCCGTACGTGCAGGGTCCCGTTTTCACCCCCTCCTCCCGGTCCTCCGGCAAAAACAGCCGAAAAACACAGAAGCATTACTGCTGAAATTGAGATTTTTTTCATAATTTTCCGTTTTAGGTTTAATAGTAAATCTGTACTTTTAATAATTGCAATTACTAACGATTGCTAAAATATTACCAATCCGGTAATTCAACAAACCCAAATAATCATTTTCTTGCCTACACAGGTTTAACTAATTGACATATAGGCTAATTATTTTTACAGCAATGGACAAAATATTAGCCGATAACATAAAATTCTTGCTGCTTCAAAGTAAGAAAAAACAGTCTGATCTGGCTGATTATCTCGGAGTTGATCCGATAACAGTGAACCGATGGCTAAATCTGAAGAGGACCATCAAATCGGCCTACCTGCTGAAAATTGCTGATTTTTTCGAAGTTCCTATTGCCGAGCTGTACAATTCGCGCCTGCAGGATGACAAGCCGGGCGTCAATTATTCCATCGAATACAAGGAATACCGGAAGATGGTGCTCGAACAGGCCGAATACTACCGCGCCGTGATAGAGGATGAACGGAAGCAGCGGAAAGAGCTGGAAGCAAAGATCGCGGAGCTCGAAGGCAAACGCGAAGAATTATTCCGGCGCATCGAAGATCTGTCCGAGCTGAAGATCCTTATCCGCGAGTTCCTGTCGGAAATGGAAATACAGCGGCGGCTGAAAGGAAAGCGTTAATTATCTTTTCTTCTCCGGCTGAACGATCAGCTTTTCATTCTGCTCAAAATCGTACAGCGTGGCTCTTCTGAGCTGATAGAACGCTACCCAGTAATCCCTCAGCGTGCGTATGTAAGATATCAGCGCAATATCTTTTTCGTTCTGCGCGATCGTAAGATTTGTGATATCGATCTTGCCGATGAGAAAGCGGTTCTTCGACACATCGTACCTGCGCGCGGCGATGTCGTTCGCCTTGGCTGAAATGATCACCGCCGATTCGAGCTGCTTCAGCTCAAGCACGCGCTGCTTGATATCGATCTCCATATTCATCACCGCAAGCTCCGTCTCCGCCACCACCGACTCGTACATCGCTTTGTTCATGCGGTATTCCGACTGCGCCCTGCCGAAGTTATAGATGGGCAGAAAGAAGCTGAGATTGGCTGTCTGGAAATTCCTGAGATCGGTGTAAGCGCCACCCAGCGTCGGTGCGGTCTGGTTGAGCCCGAAGGAAGCCGCCACCTCTCCGCCGATAAACCGGTTGCGGCCCGATTCGCGCATGTTCATCAGCGCATTGTTAATGTCGAGCTTGTTCTGCAGGATGAAGCTCGAGTTGTCCTTGGCTTCCTGTATGGCTTTCGCCACGTCCACGTCCAGCACACGCATCGGCGGCAGCGTATCGAGTATTACGTTTTCGTTCCGGTTCAGCCCGAGCAGTATCTTCAGCCGTTCTTCGGCGATCTCTTTCCGCACCCGCGTCTGCGAAACGTTGTTCCTCGCGTTCATCAGGCTCAGCTCCACCTGCAGCAACTCGTTCTCCGCTATCTTTCCCACATTGTACCTTCCCTGCGAGATCACAAAAATGCTGTCGTTTATCGTTTCGTTCTGTATGGCATTTCCATACTCCATATTAGCGATGTACAGATCGAAGTACAGCTGGGTAACGTTTATCGAAAGATTCTCCAGCTCCTCCGCGTAGATGCTTGTATTCTGCGTGTAGCGGATCTTCGCCTGCCTCCATTCCCAGCGGCGGCGGTTGAAGCCGGCAAGCGGAATGCTCACTCCTACCTGGAAGGGAGAGGAAAGCCAGAAGGCTGTATCGGAGCTGAAAATATCGTTCCTGGTAAGCCCTGAAGAGACCCATATATTTCCGCCGATCGGCATGATCGGTTGATTGAGCTGAAGCGCCACCGACGAGCTGCCGATGAACACAGGCTTATAGGCGATCGTTCCGTCCGGCTGAAGCACCGGCCCGATAGAACGGTTCAGGTTGGGAAGGTCGCCCGTAAGATTGATGGAGGTGAACCGCGAGGCGTTGATGGATTTATACTGCCAGAAGCCGCTTTCGTATAAAGCGTCCACAGATTGCTTTCTCAGACTTTGCTCCTGCGCTATCCGTATCGCCTGGTCAAGGCTCAGCTTCGCCATAACGGCCGGCTGCGACCAGCAATAAGCAATACCGGCGAACAGGGTAATGCACAACCACGTTCCTCTTTTCATAATAAGGTATTAATCGTGCCTCAGGCTTTCCACGGGATTCTGCATCGCTGCCTTGCGTGCAGGCCAGATCCCGAAGACGAGCCCTACGGCAATGGATATCGAAAATGAAATAAATACGGAAAAAAATGTGACGATAGCGGAAATATCGAATGCCTTGCGGATCACAAAACTGATCAGCAAACCGAGCGCGATGCCCATGAATCCGCCGCCAAGGCTCAGCGTTACGGACTCGCTCATGAACTGCAGCACGATATCTCTTCGCGTGGCGCCCAGCGACTGCCGCAGGCCTATTTCGCGGATCCTTTCCATTACCGATGCCAGCATGATGTTCATGATGCCGATACCTCCCACGACAAGAGAGATGGATGCGATAATGCCAAGCACAAGGTTGAAAAGCTTTTTTGTTCTTTGCTCCTGCTTCAGCATCAGCTCGGGAACGATGATCTCAAAATCTTCCACATTGTTGTGCCGCCGGCGAAGCATCCTGTCGATCACTTCGGATGTGGGCTGCATCATTTCACTGTTCTCCACATGGATCACAAGCCGGTCGAGCTGGTGATAATTTTCCGGCTGCGTTTCTTCTCCACCGGTGTTCTGTTGAAAGTTCGCTTGCTCGATATCCGAGTTGGTCACCAGCGAACGGTTCTTGTATCGCAGCAGGAAAGTCCTGATCGGCGTGTAAATATCGCGGTTGTAATTGCGTATCGAAAGCTTTTGCTGATTCTTTTCAGAAACGTTTTTGTCTTCGAGCACACCTACTACCGTAAGCCAGTTGCTTCCGCTCTTTATTTTCTGACCGATAGGATTACCGGTAGGAAAGAATTTCGCGCGCACTTCACTCCCGATGATGCAGACGGGCTCCGAATTTTCGCTCTGGAAAGCGGAGAACCACTCGCCTTCCTGCAGATTGAGATTCGATATTTCGAAATAAAAATTAGTGACTCCCACAAGCTTGCCCGACGATTTAAAACCTTTACGAAGGAAAAGAGCTTCCATTTCTATTTCAGGACTGATGTCTTTTACCGTGCTGAGTGTCTGCTGGATATTCAGTGCATCCTTAAGCGTGAGCCCCTCGGAATGTCCTGTCTTTTTGCTGGCGAGTTCCTCCTGTATTGTAGGATCGGTGGAAAGTTCCTTTGGCTTGATGATAATATTATTCGACCCGATCTCTTTCATCTGCTGAAGGATCTCCTGCTCGGCGCCCGCTCCGATAGCCAGCATGGCAATAACGGCAGCCACGCCGAAGATGATGCCAAGCGAAGTCAGCAGCGCCCTGATCTTGTTGGTCATCAGGGCTTCATAACCGATCCGGTAATTGAAGAAGAAGCGCTGAAGGTTCATTGCACCGCGGTTTGGTCGGTAACGGGAAGCGTTTTTAATTCCAGGCCCGCCGTATCTCTCGGCAGGTTGAGATATACCGTCTCCCCTTTCTTCAGCCCTGCAAGCACCACTGCATTCGATTCGTTGGTTACGCCTGTGGTCACCTGCTGGCGCACGATCCTGCCGCCGTCTTTTTTATAAACATAGCTGAGGCCGTTCTGCTGGTACAGCGATTCCAGCGGAACGTGCAACGCGGTGGGAAGCGACGCGCAGATGATGTTGCAGCTTGTTGTCATTGCCGGTTTCAGCGTGGTGTCGGGAGTCATCACATCGATCACCACTTCAAATACTTTGGCATCGGAGCTCGGTTTCTGCTCACCGATGGAAGCAACCGTGCTCACCTTTCCCTTAAGTTTTTTGTTCGGATCCGAGTCGAGCCCGATCAGCACTTCCTGGCCGTTCTTCACCTTCTGGATGTCGACTTCGTTGACGAATGTCACCACTTCCATCACCGAAAGATCGGGGAGCGTGGCAACGGTAGGATCCCACGGGCTTACCGTCGATCCGACGATTCTTTTCTTCCCGTCCCAGTCTTTTGCGTAGATGACCATACCCGAAAGGGGAGCTTTGATCGTGAGCTCTTCCAGCACCGACAGCAATGCCTGGAGCTTGCTCTGCGCTTTGGACAGATCCGATCCGATGATGGCCATATTGGTCTTTGCCTGCGCTTCCTTCGTCTTGTAGTTCTGTTGCTGCTGCTCGTAATTGCGCTGCGATTTTTCGTATTCGATCTCGGCGTTGCGCAGCACCGAAGGCGCTTCGAAAACAGACTGCTCTTTCTCGAGCTTTTTCTGCTCCATGGAATATTTCAGGTTCACCAGCTCGTCTCTCGCCTGCCGCAAGGTAAGCGTAGTATCCAGCTGCGCTTTCTTGAACTCCGATTCCATCTTCTGGAGGTTGATGCTTTCTTCGTTGATCTTCGTCATGATCTCGGTCTTGTCGAGCGAGCCGACAAATTCGCCCGCCTGCACCATTGTGCCTTCTGGAATAAGATCCGCAATTTTTATCTGGTAAATATTAAGGCTTCGCAATGTTATCGGCGCGGTGAGCTCGGTCTCCTTTTTAGCGCGCAGCTCGCCTGTGGTGGTAACGATCACCTCGAAGGGACCTTCCTGTACCGTAGCGGTAAGCTCAACGTATTTCTTTGCTCCGCGCCGGAAAATAAAAAAGGAGGAAACAATGAGAATTAAAATACCTCCTGCAATAAGGTAGATCCGTTTCATGAGTGTGTTACGTGTATGTTATAATAAACTGAAACAAGGTAAAGATATTGTAAACCCGGCAGAAAAGCGCCGCTGTTAATTTCTTTAAAGAAAAGTGAAGCCGGCTCCCCGCTCGGTAAAGCAGATCCGGTACGCCGAAAGGATCCGTAAGCGATCATCTAAACGTTCCTTCCAATTTTACCTGCCGGATTAATGCTTACAAGGTAAAATTATTGCGGCAATAAAACCTTTTGATTACGAAGCAAAATTGTTACTCAACTGTTATCTCGTCCACAAAAATGAACGCTTCGTCGCCGGCGCCCGCATGCCATACAGGAAGCTTTCCATAGTTGTACGCTTTTACTTTTACGAAACGGACTTTCTTCGCTTCTTTCTCCAGAATGAATTCGTGGCGCTGCACGGTGTAGTCATTGTCCTGCACCGGATTTTGGACCGCGCCTGCAAGGCTGTAATTTTTCCCGTCGGCAGAAATATAATATTCCACTTTCACCGGCATCAGGATCCACGCGCGCGTATCCTGCAGGTAGGAAGAGCGCATCCTGCGGATCGTCATAGCCTTTTTCAGATCGATGATCGCTTCGAAATCTTTGCCCTGGTAACCCTGCCATCCGCCTTTTCTCCAGTTGATATCTCCGCTTATCCCGTCGATGATGCCTTCGTCGCCACCAGCCGTGTACTGCGGGTTGTATGACGATGCGATGCTCACGGTCCAGTTATGCGGCACTTTATAATACTGCGCGGATGTGTATTTGCTTTCGTTGCCGGCGCTGTCCTTTGCGAACGCGTAGACCGTACACGATTCCGTAATGGTGAGCGGAACCTTGTATGGCACAGGTTTCGGGCTACCGTTCTCACCGCCGCTGATCATGTAATACAAATTGCAGCCGGGCTGAAGCGATTCCAATCTTATTTCCTGCTTATTCTTAAACGATCTGCCTGATGAACGGATGAGCGGAGAAGGAACAAAACCTTCGTGGCCTTTGTCTTCCGTAAATATAACTTGCCAGGGTCTCCCGGGCTTATCATCCATCACGTATTCTATCGTCCCGCCGTTCATCAGATCGGAATGCGAAACGACAGGCGCGTTCACCTCATCCCCGTTAAGCAGTATCCTGCTGATGTATTTTCTTTCCGACGAAACATCTTCCGCAAGCAGCCGCAGATCTTTTCCGTTCTCCAGGTGGATTGTCACATCTTCGAACAAAGGCGTGCCCCAGGTATAGTGAGGCTTTCCGGGAGTAACGGGATAAAAGCCCAGAGCCGAAAAAACATACCACGCGCTCATCTGGCCGCAGTCTTCGTTTCCCGGCAGGCCCCAGGGAACGGGCTGGTAAAGGCTGTCCATAATGAGCCGGAGATAATGCTGCGCTTTCCACGGTTGGTCTGCGTAGTTGAAGAGATAGGCAAATCCGTGGCTCGGCTCGTTGCCGTGCGCGTACTGGCCGATAAGCCCCGTGATGTCCGCCTGGTCGCGGCCTGTGGTTTCCGACTGTACGGTAAACAGGCTGTCCAGCTTAGCTGCAAAACGTTCCTTGCCGCCGAGAAGCCCGATCAGTCCGGGGATATCATGTGGCACAAAGAACAGGTATTGCCAGGCATTCGCTTCGGTAAAATGATTGTTCACTTCCCTCGGATCAAAAGGCTGCACCCAGTCGCCATTGGCGCGCGGGCGGAAAAAGCCGGTAACCGGGTCGAACAAATTACGGTAAGCCTGCGAACGGGCGAAATATGGTTTTATACTTTCGGCCGGAAGCCCCGCGTACTTTCCCAGCTGAATGATGCACCAGTCGTCGTAAGCGTACTCGAGCGTTTTCGAAACCGATTCATGGTCATCTTCGGTAGCGACGTAACCGCGCTGCGTCATGGCAGGAACGCCGAGATGATCCCAGGTTGAACTTTTCACGGCCGCTTCGAATGCAAGCTGCAGCAGGCTTTCCGGCACCAGGCCTTTCGCAACCGCATCGGTAATGACCGATACGCTGTGATAGCCGATCATACAATCCGTTTCGTTGCACGAGAGCTCCCATACCGGTAATCTTCCGCCCTGCTGGTATTGCGCCAGGAACGTCTGAACAATGTCCCTGGTCCGCTGCGGATCGATGATGGTGAGCAAAGGATTCATAGCGCGGAAAGTATCCCACAGAGAGAATACAGTATAATAAGTAAAATCCTCTGCTGTGTGAATGTTGCCGTCCCTGCCACGGTAGCGGTGGTCCGCGTCATTGTACACATTCGGCGCCAGCATGCTGTGATATAACGCGGTGTAGAAATTTTGCAGGTGATCCTGTCTCCCGCCCCTGATCTTTATTTTTCCCAGCGCCGCATTCCATGTTTTTTCTGCTTCACGCCACATTACGTCGAAATTTTTCCCTTCCGCTTCGGCCGAAAGATTGTTCAGGGCGCCCTCCGCATCTACCGGCGATATAGCCACTTTTACCAGCAGCTCTCCATCTGCGGGGGCATCGAACCCGAAAAGTACTTTCGCCTGTTTGCATCCTTCGGTCAGCTGATCAAATGCGCCTGCGTCCTGTTTTCCATCGCAGAGCGTTACGATATTCCGGACAGGCTGCGAAAACTCGATCACAAAATATAACCGCTGATCCGAAGCCCACGCCTTGCTGCGGCGCATGCCTACAAACCTGCGGTCGGATATTTTCCGAAGCTCGTAGCCGAGAAGCTCGTCGCGGTGGTTCAGATCCAGCAGAACCGAAACCGTTTCGCTGCTGCCGGCATATGTGTAGCGGTGAAAGCCCGTTCGCGTTGAAGATGTCAGCTCCGCCTTCACGGACTCGTCTTCCAGCCACACCGAGTAGTAGCCCGGGGAAGCCGATTCTTTCCCATGTGAAAATTTTGACGAGTAAACCGACGGATCGAACGATATATCTTTCTGCAGCGGCATCAGCATCACATCACCGTAGTCGGAGCAACCGGTTCCGCTGAGATGCGTATGGGAAAAACCGTAGATCACCTTATCGTCGTAATGATAACCCGAGCATCCGTCCCAGCTTCCGTCAATACGCGTATCGGGGCTCAGCTGCACCATTCCGAAAGGGACCGTGGCGCCGGGAAACGTATGGCCGTGGCCCCCCGTTCCGGTAAACGGATTAACATACTGCGAATTCTGCGCGGGAAGGTTCGTCGCCAGAAAAAACAAAACCCCGCTAAAAAAAATATTCTTCATGTTATATCACATAACGTTGGGCAACGCGCGTTCGGCGAGCTGCCTGATCTTTTGCAACTGTTCCGGATCGACGGTAAGGCTTTGCCGGTCTTCCAGGGGATCTGCGCTGATGCTTATGCCCCCGTGATAATATTCCATTCCGCCCGGAATATATTTCCGCCCCGAAACATGGTATTCTTTCAGTCCTGTAAATTCTGCCAGCGTTTCTATAGATGTTACATTCACTCCTCCACCCGGCATCACTATAATTCTTCCGCCCGCTTTGCGGTGCAGCTCCGCGATAAGCTGCTTCCCTTGCTGCGCGCTCTGCTCTCCGCCTGATGTCAGTATCCTTTCGAAGCCGCAACCGATCACATCTTCCAGGGCAGGAATTTTATCTTTCGTCATATCGAATGCGCGGTGGAAAGTGCAGCTCATCGGATGCGCCAGCTTCACAAGCTCTTTACATAGTGTAAAATTTACACTACCATCTTTTTTGAGGATCCCGAACACCACTCCGGGCACGCCGAGAGATCTGCACTCCAGGATGTCCTGCTTCATTATCTCAACTTCCTCCCGGGAGTATAGAAAATCTCCTCCCCTCGGGCGGATCATTATAAATACCGGGATGGTGACAGCTGACAGCGCCCACCGGATCATTGCATGTGACGGGGTAATGCCGCCTTCGGAAGGCGCGGCGCATAATTCGATGCGATCCGCTCCGCCGGAAGCTGCCGCAAGCACCGATCCGGAATTGAAGCAGACCGCTTCCAGTATTATTTCGGAGCGCTGCTTCATCGTCCGGAAAGCGCAGATGCGGTTTGCAATTCATTTCGGTATACCGCGGAATCAATGGCGTACTGGAAGCCTTCGCGCAATGCGTACGCGCCGAAATCTCCATTCTTATTGATCGCGAGAAATCCTACCTGCACGTCGGAAAGATCTTTGGGACTGCGCTTAACAATACGGGAAATGGCTTCCTTGCATGCCTCGAGAGGAGTGCGCCCCTGGCGCATCAGCTCTACAATGAGAAAGCTTCCGCAGATCCTTATCACTTCTTCGCCTACGCCGGTCGCTGTCGCCGCGCCCACTTCATTGTCCACGTACAATCCCGCCCCGATGACGGGCGAGTCGCCTACCCTGCCGTGCATCTTATACGCGAGGCCGCTGGTGGTGCAGGCGCCGGAAAGATCTCCGTTCCGGTCCATCGCGATCATCCCGATCGTGTCGTGATTCTCGATATTGATCACCGGCTTATACTTCGAGGTCTTCAGCCATTCTTCCCAATCTCTTTTCGCTTCTGCAGTGAGCAGGTCCTCTTTTTTGAACCCGTTATCGAGCGCGAACTGCAGTGCGCCGTCACCCGAAAGCATGACGTGCGGAGTTTTCTCCATCACTTTTCTTGCCACAGATATAGGATGCTTTATATGCTGTAGAAACGCCACCGATCCGCAATTGGCCTGCTCATCCATGATACAGGCGTCGAGCGTTACTTTTCCGTCGCGGTCGGGTCGCCCGCCGTAACCTACCGAAGTTACTTCCGGATCGGCTTCGGAAACGCGCACGCCGGATTCCACAGCATCGAGCGCACGGCCGCCGGAAGATAATATTTTCCACGCCGCCATATTTGCGGCCAGTCCGTGCCGCCATGTAGACAGCACCAATGGTCCTTTTTCCGGCAGCAGTATGGAAGACGCCGCAGCTTTCGCTACCGGGACCGCGGCGGCCAGCACAGCCGATCGCCGTAAAAAGCTTCTCCGTGTTATCATGGTATCATCGCAGATTTTATTTCAAGCTCTTTCCATACGAGCGAAGCTGCTCCCAGGATGGCCGCCTCGTCCTCCTTGAGCAGCGATGGAAGAATCTTGATCTTTCCTTTGTAAATGTTCAGCAGGTTGCGCTCAAAGCTTTCGCGCGTGGGACGGAAGATCAGGTCGCCGGAGTTCACCAGCCCGCCGAAAAGGAATATCGCCTGGGGGCTTGTAAACGCCACCGCGTTCGCCAGCGAGAGACCAAGTATTTCGCCCGTGTAGGTGAAGGTCTCCAGGGCAAGCGCATCGCCCTCCATCGCCTTTTCGTAAATGTATTGCCCGTCCACACGCTCCGCTTCTTTCTCCGGATCTATGGACGGATCTTCTCTTTTGAGCAGCTCGAGATAAGTTTGTTTCAGACCGGTGACCGAGCAGTAACGCTCAGCGCAGCCTTTTCTTCCGCAGGCGCAGAGCCGCCCGTCGGGGAAGATGATCACATGGCCCAGCTCTCCGGCAAAGCCATCGTGGCCGTACAGCACCTGCCCGTTCACTACGATGCCGCTTCCAAGACCGGTACCCAGCGTAATGAAGAGAAAATTTTTCATGTCTTTCGCCCCGCCGAACATCATTTCGCCGATGGCTGCGGCATTCGCGTCATTCGTAAGCACCGTGGTCACGCGCAGCTTTTCTTCGAACATTTTCGCGAGCGGAACAACTCCGTACCATTTCAGGTTGGGAGCGAACTCGATCGTTCCTTTGTAATAGTTCCCGTTGGGCGCGCCCACTCCCACTCCCACCAGCGTATAGGCATCTCCGAGATCGTACAGCGTTTCCTTGATCGTTGCGGAAAGCTTTTCCACCAGCTCTTCCGGCTCGGGGAAGTCGGATGTTTTAAGAGAACGGTGAGTATGAATCGCGCCTGCCGCATCCACCAGTCCAAAGCGGACGTTCGTTCCACCAATATCCAGTGCAGCTACGAGTTGTGTTTTCATCATTAGGATTTTTGATCGTAATCGATTTCCTGCCGCTTCAGAATGCTCTTCACCTTCCAGGCGTAGAAGACAAGATAAGCGAAGCAGAGTACAGGAACAATGTAAGAAAGGTGAATATTCCCTGTAAGATCGGAGACCAGTCCCTGGGCCGGAGGTATCACGGCGCCCCCGAAGATCATCATCACCAGCAGCGAAGAGCCCTGGTTGGTATATTTTCCGAGGCCGGCGATGGAAAGCGAGAAGATGCACGGCCACATGATGGAGCAGAAAAGCCCGCCGCTGATGAATGCATACAATGCCAGCCTTCCGCTGAAAAGCAATCCCCCGATCATCATGAACATGGCAATTGTGCTGAAGAGCATCAGCGTACGCGCAGGTTTTTCGTTACCTACAAAAAAGGCGATGATAAGTGTGATCACCATCGGGAAGTATAACAGGAGATCGATAATATCATCAGGACGGCCTGCCGCGGAAAGCTTGAGGTAATTTACCAGGATCATGACACCGTAGGCGGCCAGCGGGACCACGAGCATCAACACAGCCTTCCAGCGCCGCGAAAGGTTGAAGACCGTGAGAGCGGCTGTCCACCGGCCGATCATGAGGCTGCCCCAGTACAGCGAAATGAAATGCACCGTTTCTTCCGGCTCGCGGTTCAGTATCCCCGGTTGCCGCATCAGCTCCGGCAGGTTGCTTTGTATGGTCACTTCCACGCCTACGTAAGCAAAGATCGCCAGCATGCCGAGCACCAGCTGCGGGTATTTCAGCGCTCCGATGTTCCGCTCCAGATGCGCCTCGTTGCGTATTGCCGGAAGCTTTGACAGCCAAAGGATCAGCCCGAAAAGAAGAAAAGCACCGCAAAGAATAAGGTACGGCTTTTTGACAGCCTCAATGCTGGTGGCGGAATCGCTTTCTCCCGTAATATTTCCGAAAATGGCGTAGCTCACCAGCAGCGGACCGATCATTGTTCCGAACGAGTTGATGCCTCCGGCAAGGCTTACCCTGTGCGCGCCGGTAGCAGGATCGCCGAGAGCTATCACATACGGATTGGCAACGATCTGCTGCAGCGCGAAGCCGAGGCCTACGATGAACAGCGAGACGAGCATCAGCGCAAAAGAACCGGAATTGGCAGCGGGAACAAAGCCCAGCGCACCTACGGCAGATATCGCGAGACCGATGATGAGCCCGTTCTTATAGCCGATCTTGTTAAGCGGATCTACGGCGAAGATCGAAATGAGAAAATATACCAGCGCACCGACTGCGTATGCGAGATAAAAAGCTGAGTCAACGAGCTGCGACTGCCATTGAAGCAGCTGAAAATTTTCCTTGAAGAGCGGAATCAGGATGGTATTGGACGCCGCCACAAAACCCCAGAAAAAGAAAACCGATATAAGCGTGATAAGCGATGATTTGCTGTGGTGCATGCAGGGAATTTACATCCGAAGATAAAATATTCTTTATAAATGCAGGAGCGATCGCCTCAGCATTAAAAAAATACTTATTCTCCAACATTTGCACGGAGAGCACCGGCGAACAGATGCTTGCAAAACGACAGTTGTGCGGAGCAGCAGCCTTAATCTGTACCCCCGCAGCGCAGGGCTGTATTTATTTCTGCTATTTTAGCGGCATGGGTATTCTCCGCCTTCTGCTGGCCCTTTCCGTAGTGCTTTCGCATGCCGCTCCCGCGGGCAATTTTTCCATGCTCGGCGGACCGTTTGCGGTAAAGATGTTCTATATCATCTCGGGTTTTTATATGGCGCTTATCCTCAACGAAAAATATACCGGCAGCCTCCGGAGACCTTACTATACATTCATCACTAACCGGGTCATCCGCATCTACCCGGCATACTGGTTGGTACTCGGCTGTACGCTGGCCGTTTCAGTCGCGTTCATGTACGCTGCCGGCGGAACGGAAGCAGGAATGCTGAAACCGTGGATCCGGCACTGGCACGAGCTGCATCCTTCCACTATCGCTGTATTATCGCTCGTGCAACTGGCGCTCTTCGGGCAGGACATTCTTCTCTTCACCGGCATCGACCTGGCCACAGGCATGATGTACTTCACAGACAACTTCAGGAACAGCATTCCTTCAAGCCCTTCGTTCATGGCCATTCCGCAGGCGTGGACGATCAGCATCGAGCTGATGTTCTATGTCATCGCACCGTTCATTCTCCGCAGAAGAACGTTTGTTATCGCGCTTCTGTGGATGGCTGCTTTGGCGTTGAACATCGCGCTCCGCGGAGCGGGATTCGATTACGATCCGTGGACGTACCGGTTCTTTCCTGCGGAAATGCTTTTCTTTCTCAGCGGCGCTCTTGCGTACAGGATATGGAAACATCATGCGCAGCGGTACATTACCAGCTCTGTAGGGCTTACCGCCTTTGCCGCCGTTTTCATATTCACGCTTCTCTACGCCTGGATCCCCGGCAATGCCAAGATGTTTGTTTATATGGTCCTGTTCGTCGCGGCGCTGCCCGCCATCTTCCAGCTCACCAAAGACCTGGAATGGGACCGGCACGTGGGCGAGCTTTCGTATCCTGTTTACCTTTGCCACATCCTGGTGATCTTCCTGGCGAACCAGGCGCATGTAAGGCCGGGCGTCCATTTTATTGTGACCGTAGTGGCAGGCTCTATCTTCTTTTCGCTTATAATGAATGAGTTGGCGCTAAAACCCATCGAGCGTTTCCGGCAAAAAAGGGTTGTCCGCCAGTCCCGGGCACTGTAAGTTTTCCACTCCGTATCAACAATGCTTCTCTTTTGAGCTCCAATGGCCTTTTTTTGTAGGAAATTGATTTTGATATGCTGAATTTCGGACAAGCACGGCTGGACAAACTTTCCGTTCACTTCGTAGGTAACAAGCAAAAGCAGGAAAAGCTCCGGCTTACCGAACATACATACCAGCTCAACGAGGATGCGCTGGAAAATCTCCTGAAAAAATATTTCACGCAGCCGTTCAAAGGCGACCAGGCTTTCTGCTTTGCCGAAGAGAGCAGCGCGGTATCTGCGTGTGTACGGAAAATATTTGAAAGCCCCGCGGAATTTCACGCCCAGTCGAAAGAAATGGCACAGTGGCTGTACGAATGCGCAACCCACAACCGGATCAAGTCCGGGGAATTTTACGTGGCATATTTCTCCAATGTCATCCTCGAAGAAGAAGTAGTGGAAGCTATCGGCATCTTCAAGTCGGAGAACAAAGATCCTTTTCTCAAAGTGTATCCCAAAGGCACGGAAGCGAACATCACATCAGACGAAGGCATCAACATCAATAAGCTCGACAAAGGCTGCATCGTGCTGAACACCCACGCCGACAAGGGTTACCAGGTGTTCATGGTAGACCAGTCCGGCAGGATACACGAAGCCATGTACTGGAAGACCGATTTCCTCAACCTGAAGCACGTGGATTCCGCCTACTTCGCCACAGCGCAGTACATGGAGCTGATGAAAAGCTTCAGCGAGGATGTGCTCTCGTTCGAAAATAACGTGCCGCGGGAAGAGCAGCTTCAGTTCCTTCGTAAATCAGCGGACTACTTCCAGGAAAAACAGGCGTTCGACATCGACGAGTTCAAGCAGGAAGTGATCATCGAGCCCGAGCTTGCGGAAACGTTCAACGAGTACAAGCAGGCTTTTGAAGAAGAAAGAGCAATGCCGGCGATGGACAGGTTCCAGATCTCCAACAAAGCCGTAGAGCGTAACTCCAATAAATTTTTCCGCAGCGTGATAAAGCTCGATAAGAATTTCCACGTGTATGTGCACGGAAATGCCAACTTCATCGAACGGGGATTCGACGCCGACAGTGGCCTCAACTTCTACAAGCTGTACTACAAGGAAGAGAGCTGATCGCTCTTTACTTCCGTATGCCTTCCAGGTCGAGAATGAAGGCGTACTCCAGCGCGATCTCTTTCAGGCGCTCGAAGCGGCCCGATTTACCGCCGTGCCCTGCCTGCATCTCACACCATAACAGCAGCTTGTTGTTATCCGTTTTCATATCGCGGAGCTTCGCCACCCATTTGGCCGGTTCCCAGTATTGTACCTGCGAATCGTGCAGGCCGGTGGTCACAAGCATGTTCGGGTACGATTTGCGCTCTACGTTATCATACGGCGAATACGAAAGAATGTAGTCGTAAAAGAGCTTATCCTTCGGATTTCCCCATTCGTCAAACTCGCCGGTGGTAAGCGGAATGCTTTCGTCCAGCATAGTGGTGATCACATCCACGAAAGGGACCTGTGCCACCACACCGCGGAAAAGCTCCGGGCGCATGTTCACCACCGCGCCCATTAGCAGGCCTCCCGCGCTGCCGCCCATTGCGTACAGCTTCTGCGGCGATGCGTATTTCTTTTCGATAAGGTATTCCGCGCAGGTAATAAAGTCGGTGAATGTGTTCTTTTTCTTCAGCAGCTTCCCATCTTCGTACCAGTACCTTCCCATTTCCTGGCCGCCGCGGATGTGCGCGATCGCATATACAAAGCCGCGGTCAAGCAGGCTCAGGCGTATGGAGCTGAAGTAGGGGTCCATGCTGTTGCCGTACGATCCGTACCCGTAGAGCAGCAATGGCGAGGTCTGGTTCTGCATGAACTTATCCTTGCGGTACACGATCGAGATCGGTATCAGCGTGCCGTCGGAAGCCGTTGCGTACAGCCTCTGGCTTTCATACAGGGTGGGGTCATAGCCGCCCAGAACTTCCTGCTGTTTCAGCAGCACGCGCTCTCGTGTGTTCATGTTGAAGTCGAACACGGAAGACGGCGTCACCAGCGACGCGTAAGTGTACCGCAGCACCGGCGTATCAAATTCTTTGTTCACCGACGATGATACCGTATAGGTGGGCTCGCCGAAGTCGATCACGTAATCCTTCGTTCCGTCCCAGCGGATCACATGGATCTGCGTAAGGCCGTGGCTGCGCTCGTTCAGCACCAGGAAGTCTTTAAATATCTCGTAGCTTTCGAGGAACACGTCGGTGCGGTGCGGTATCACGTCCACCCAGTTCTCCCGCGACGGCTTTGTAACCGGGGCTTTCACCAGGCGAAAGTTCTTTGCGCCGTCCGCATTCGTGTTCATGTAGAAATGATCGCCGTAATGATCCGCATCGTACAGCACATCGCGTTCCCTGGGCTGTATCACGCTGAAGGCCGCGGAAGGATCGTCGGCGCGGATGTAACGTATTTCCGAAGTAAGCGTGCTGAACGAGCCGATGAAGATGTATTGCTCCGATTTGGATTTATACACCGAACATCCGAATGTTTCGTCCTTCTCTTCATATACATCGGAATCCTTGTCTGCAAAAGTTCCCAGTGTGTGCTTCCGTATCTTGTACGAACGGAGTGTTACTTCGTCCTTCACATCGTAAAATAATGTTTTGTTATCGTTCGCCCATACGTAGGAGCCGTCGGTATTCGGAACAGTCTCGGCAAATATTTCGCCGGTCTCCAGGTTCTTGATGTAGAGCGTGTATTTTCTGCGGCTTACTTCATCCACTCCGTAGGCCAGCAGCTTGTTGTCGGGGCTTATGGTAAGGCCGGTCACATCGTAGTAATCGTGGCCGCGCGCCATATCGTTCACGTTCAGCATTACTTCCTCGGCGGCTTCCAGGCTTCCGGCTTTCCGGCAGAAGATAGGGTATTCCTTTCCCTCTTCGAACCGGGCGTAATAGTAATAGCCGCGCAGGCGGTATGGCACCGAAAGATCGGTCTGTTTGATGCGCCCCACCATTTCCTTAAAAAGCTGGTCCTGAAAATCTTTGGTATGGCCCAGCATCTTGCCCGTATAGGCGTTCTCCTGCTCCAGGTAACTGATCACATCTTTATTTTCACGGTCGTTGAGCCAGAAATAATCGTCGATGCGTGTATGACCGTGAACAGTCAGCTCCTTGGGTATTTTTGGCGCTTTGGGAGGAGCTGTTAACGAGAGTTGTGCCTGCATAGTATGATTAAATAAAAATGAAACCGAAATAAAAAAGATGAGCTTTTTCATAGAAGCTTTTGTTTGAAGTGAAGGTACAAATTCAGGGAATATTAGCAAGGGCTGGGCGGCCCGGCCTGCCTTCGCTTTGGCCTGCCTCAGGCCGTCGGGCCCTCCGCTGTATCTTTTCGCGCCTTGCCGGCGCAAAAAGGATGCCGCTGCGGTCCCTGCCGCGGGTGACTGGAGCCGGGCGGCGGAACCAATGGCATTGAGGAATTACCGGGATTTTTTGAGATGGATTAGCTGCGCTGATCCGGAGGGGGGGACAGCTCAAGGAAAAGGTCGGCCACTGCGTGTCCGAGCTTTTTCTTTTAGAACTTTTCTGCCAAGCCCTGCTTGAGCAGAAAAGTTCTAAAAGAAAAAGCCCCGGCTATCGCCGGAGCTTTTCCTTGTTGCCCGAGATGGATTCGAACCACCACAAACAGAACCAAAATCTGCTGTCCTGCCGTTAGACGATCGGGCATCCTAATTGGACGGCAAAAATAAGAAATTTGTGATTAACAACGCAATTTTATGAAAGGGTTTTTCGGCCTGCGTATTATTTTTCTCCCCAGAACATGAAGAATACAGCCAGTACCAGCAACGAAAATGCTACCAGATGATTCCACCGGAATACCGTTCCCTTGAACAGGAATAAGGCAAATATTGCAAATATGACCAGGGTTATAACTTCCTGGATCACCTTCAGCTGAAGCAGGCTGAAGGGACCGCCATTCTCTTTGTAACCGATCTTATTGGCCGGCACCTGGAATATATATTCGAAAAAAGCGAGCCCCCAGCTAAAGAGGATCACCGTAAACAGGCCCAGCCGCGCAAACCAGGGAAATTCCCTGAACTTCAGATGACCGTACCAGGCAAACGTCATAAAAACATTGGAAATGACCAGGAGCGCTACAGACAATACACCTTTCATATTACATAAATATAAATACGAAGTTCTGTATAATTCTGATCATCCCTACGGCTCCGCAAGCCAAAAAAAAGGGCTGCAATACGCAGCCCTTTCGTTTAACCTTCTAACCAAGTTATTTTGTTATCACTACAGGATGCACAGAGAAGCTGTTCCCTGTCGATATCCGCAGGAAGTATGTTCCGGCGGGCAGCATGTCCGCATTTACCGGCAGGTTCAACTCGCCCACTGATCCGGAATGGATCTTCGTAAACAGGGTCTTACCGCTGATATCGGTCAGCATCATTTTCAGCTCTCCTTCTGGCATGCCCGATACTGATACGGTGAAATTACCATTGGAAGGATTCGGATAAATATTCAGTTGCGTCTGCTCCTGTGGTGCGGTACCCACAAAGCTCGGTATCACTACCGTAGCTGTTTCGGTACATCCGTTCGCATCTGTAACGGTTACAGTGTACGTGCCGCCGGGAACGGAATTGAGATCCTCGGTGGTGGCGCCGTCGCTCCAGCTATAGGAATATACAGGCGTGCCGCCGGTTACCGTAATATCAGCCGATCCGCCGTTCGGGAACATCTCCGCCTGCACCACCGAAGTGACGGAGAGCGGTGCCGGTTCCGCAATCGTTACAGAGCTGCTTGCAGTACAACCATTGTTGTCGGTCACGGTTACGGTATACGTACCGGGGGCCAGGCCGCTTGCCACAGGACCGGTTCCGCCGGAAGGCGACCAGCTGTAGCTATAAGATGGTGTTCCCCAGCCTGCGGATACGGTAGCTGTACCGTCGCTTCCGCCGTTACACGATACATCGGTATGGCTGCTGATAAGAGCCACCAGCATCAGAGGTTCGGTGATGGATACGCCTGCAGATACCGAGCAACCATTGCTATCGGTAACCAGCACTGTATAGTTGCCGGGCGAAAGACCGGAAGCCGTAGCTCCGTTACCGCCTGATGGAGACCATGAATAGTTATATCCCGGAGTGCCGCCGTTTACGGTAATGGTAGCCGTACCGTCGTTGGCGCCTGCGCAGTTCACATTGTCAGAAGCCATTGTGTAGGTAAGCGCGGCAGGCTCGTTAACGGTACCGGAATATGTGGCGGTACAGTTGTTATCGTCGGTAACGGTTACCGAATAAGTGCCCGCTGTCAGGCCTGTAATGTCTTCTGTTATCGCCGAGTTGCTCCAGTTATAATCATATGATCCTGTGCCTCCCGTAACGGTAAGCTGGATCGCCCCGTCTGTGTTTCCGTTACAATCCGCATCTGTTACAGAGCCCGAAAGCGTAAGTGCCGCAGGTTCGGTAACGGTTACAGAAACTGTGGCCGTACAGTTGTTTGCATCGGTTACGGTAACAGTATAACCTCCTGCTGCCAGCCCGGAAATATCTTCCGTAGCGGCGCTGTTGGTCCAGCTGTAAGTATAACCGGTCGTTCCTCCGCTTACGGTAAGGTCTACCGCGCCGGTAGAAGTTCCGTTACAGCTTACGGATGTTACAACAGTGTTGAGACTAAGCGCCGTTGGTTCGGTAACCGAAGCGGAAGCTGTAGCCGTACATCCGTTGTTGTCGGTTACCAGCACGGTATAGGTGCCCGCCGTAAGGGAAGAAATATCCTCTGTGCTTGCGCTGTTGCTCCAGGAGTAAGAATAGTTAGGTGTTCCGGTGAGAACCGTAAGATCTACCGCGCCGGTATTTCCGCCGTTGCAGGCAACCGGGGTAGCGGTCACCGACAGGGTGACACCACCTGTAGCATCTACTACTGCGGTAGAGGAAGCGGTACAGCTATTGACATCGGTCACCGTTACGGTGTAGGTTCCGGCTGAAATCCCTGTGATGGCAGTATTCGTGCTTCCACCGGGAGCCCAGCTATAGCTAAGAGTTCCGGTACCGCCGCTGGCAGACACGGAAGCGCTGCCATCAGACAGTCCGCAGGTAGCGTCCGTCACGCTCGTTGTGATATTGATCGCCGGAGCTTCTGTAAGTGTAAATGTGTGAGTAGCAGTACAGCTGTTGGCGTCCGTTACAGTCACGGTGTAGCCGCCCTGTGTAAGGCCGGTAGCGGTGCTGGCCGTACCGCCCGAAGGCGCCCAGGAGTAAGTGAATGCCCCGGTGCCGCCGCTGGCCGTTACGCTGGCTGTTCCTGTGTTCCCTCCGTTGCAGGCAATATTCGTTTGCCCGGCTGAAGAAGTTGTAATAGCCAAAGGCTCGGTAACAGTAAATGTTTGTGTATTGGTACAACCGTTCGCATCAGATACGGTCACGGTGTAGCCACCCTGAGAAAGGCCGCTGGCTGTTGCGCCTGTGCCGCCCGAAGGTGACCACGAATAAGTGAATGTTCCGGTGCCGCCCGAAGCTGTTACCGTTGCGCTGCCGTTGCTGCCGCCGTTGCAGCTCACATTGGTCACGCCGCCGGAAGCAGCTGTTATAGCAGAAGGCTCGGTAATAGTAAATGTATGGCTGGCTGTACAGCTATTGGCATCGGTGACAGTAACTGTATACGAGCCGGCGGAAAGGCCGCTGGCCGTTGCGCCGCTGCCGCCCGAAGGTGACCACGAATAAGTGAATGTTCCGGTGCCGCCTGAAGCTGTTACCGTTGCGCTGCCGTTGCTGCCGCTGTTGCAGCTCACATCGGTCTGGCTGCCCGAAGCTGTGGTGATCACAGAAGGTTCGGTAATGGTGAATGTATGAGTTGCTGTACAGGCATTCGCATCCGTTACGGTTACGGTATAGCTGTCTTGCGCAAGACCCGAAGCCGTTGCGCCGCTGCCGCCCGAAGGTGACCAGGAATAAGTGAATGCTCCGGTGCCGCCCGAAGCTACGACCGTAGCGCTGCCGTTGCTGCCGCCGTTACAGCTTACATTGTTAACGGTGCCCGAAGCTGTGGTGATCACAGAAGGCTCGCCAATCGTGAATGTATGCGTAGCCGTACAGGTATTGGCATCTGTTACTGTTACAGTGTAACTGCCCGCAGTAAGGCCGGTGGCCGTAGCGCCTGTGCCGCCGGAAGGCGACCAGGAATATATGAATGCTCCGGTGCCGCCGGAAGCTGTTACCGTAGCGCTGCCATTGCTGCCGCCATTACAGCTTACGTTGATGTGGCTGCCGGTGGTAGCAATAACCGGGGGCTCGGTAATGGTAAAGGTATTTGTATTGGTACAGCTGGAAGCATCCGTTACGGTTACGGTATACGAACCTGCACTAAGGCCGCTGGCTGTTGCTCCCGTGCCGCCCGAAGGTGACCAGGAATAAGTAAGCGTACCGGTGCCGCCGCTCGCGGTTACCGTTGCGCTGCCGTTGCTGCCGCCGAAGCAGGCTACGCTGGTGACGCCGCCGGAAGATGTTACGATCGGGGAAGATTCTGTTATGTTAAAAGTGTGTGTAGCTGTACAGCTGTTGGCGTCGGTTACCGTTACAGTATAGTTGCCTGCCGCCAGGTTGCTGGCTGTGGCACCGGTGCCGCCGGAAGGCGCCCATGAATAGCTGTAACCGGGCGTACCACCGGAAACGGTGATTGCAGCCGATCCCGTCGATGCGCCGTTACATATCACATTGGTCTGACTTATAGGAGTAACTATAAGCGCGGGCGGCGCCGTTACGTTGAATGTACGGGTAGTGATACAACTGTTGGCATCGGTTACCGTCACCGTATAGTTACCCGCCGACAGGCCGCTGGCTGTAGCGTTTGTTCCGCCGGAAGGCGACCATGAGTAGCTGTATCCGCCGGCTCCGCCGGAGGCGGTAACTGTGGCTGTACCGTTGCTGCCGCCGTTGCAGCTTATATCTGTGGTAGTGCCGCTGGTCGAAAGTGCCGGGGGCGCAGTGATATTATAGGTACTGGAATTGGTACAAGCTGATGCATCCGTTACGATTACTGTATACGTTCCTGCCGTAAGGCCCGTGATCATTGTAGTACCATCACCAGTCGGGGTACCCGGTAACCAGTCGTAAGTGAAGCCTCCTGCGCCGCCGGACGCTGTGGCTGTGGCACTTCCGTTGCTGCCGCCATTGCAGGCCACATTGGTGAGTGAACCGGTAACGTTAATGGCGGTTGGCTGTGTAAGAGTATATGTGTGTGTGGCCGTACATCCGCCGGAGCTGGTAACGGTCACGGTATAATTGCCCGCAATAAGGCCGCTGGCCGTTGCTCCCGTACCGCCTGTAGGCGACCACGAATAAGTGAATGTTCCGGGACCGGGATCAACTGTCGCGGTTCCGTTGCTGCCGCCGAAGCACGATACATCGGTTTGCGAGCCGGTAAGGCTGAAGGCTGGCGGAGCGGTAATGTTGAATGTATGCGTTTTGGTACAGCTATTGGCATCGGTTACGGTCACTGTGTAGTTACCCGATGCGAGGCCTGTTGCTGTCGCACCCGTGCCACCCGAAGGCGCCCATGCGTATGTGAAGAAGGATCCCGCACCGCCTGAAGCTGTGACTGTCGCGGTCCCGTTGTTCGCTCCGCTGCAGGTTACATCGGTCTGTGAACCTGATGTACTGATGGCCGGTGGCGCGGTAATATTGTATGATTGTGTCCGCGTACAGTTGTTCGCATCTGTCACGGTGACGGTGTAATTGCCTGCACTGAGGCCGGTGGCTATGAAGGCTGTGCCGCCACTTGGAGACCATGAATAGGTGTATCCCGGAGTTCCGCCCGACACCGAAGCTGCAGCCACTCCGTTAGAGCCGCCGTTGCAGGCTATATTCGTCTGCGACGGAGTAATATTGATGGCCGGAGGTTGGGTAACCGTGTACGTGCGGGTAGTCGTACAACCCTTTGAATCGGTAACGGTAACCGAATAACTTCCCTGCGAAAGATTGGTGATGCCCGGAGTTGTAGCGCCGCCCGGGGCCCAGGAGTAGCTATATGCAGGTGTACCTCCGGAAGCCGTTACGGAAGCTTCACCGGTGGAGCCGCCGAAGCAGGCTACGTTTGTCATTGTGCCGCCGGTTGTCAGCTGGGGTGGTTGCGTTATAGTATAGCTGCGTGTGGTGGTGCAGCCTATGTTATCGGTAACGGTTACCGTATAATTTCCTGCGCTGAGGCCGGTTGCAGTAGAGCTTGATCCGCCTGCGGGCGACCAGAGAAAGGTATACGGAAGTATCCCGCCCGAAGGCGTAACAGTGGCCGTACCATTGGCGCCGCCGAAGCAGCTTACACTGGTGCTTGTTCCGCTGGTGGTGGGATTGGATACCGTAAGCGTGCCGTAATTGGAATTAGCCGTGCCGCAGGTACCGGTAACTACCGCGCGGTAAAGAAATCCTGATTGAGATGCAGCTGCGCCGGTAATAGTGAGAGTAGCCGTTGTCACGCCGCTGTATGGAGCGCCGTTGCTAATATTTGCAAATCCGGAGCCCTGATCTACCTGCCACTGGTAAGTGAGGCCGCTTCCCGTTGCGCTTATGCTGAAGGTCGTGTTGCCATTTGCGCAGATCGTACGGTTAGGCGGATTGCCGGTAACCGAAGGAGGTGCGCAGGTTGAATAATAAAGGCATCCCGGAGGAACATTGATAACGGATGAGAACTGGTCTGTCGAAAAGATCCAGTTCGCACGGTTCATTACGGCAGAACGGATAGCGGCTACGGTAGTAAAGGGAGTACCCGCGCAGGTAAATTTTCCCTGCGTCTTGAAACCACCCGCCCAGAATGCGTTTACGCCGCCGGTAAGCCCCGGAAGCATGGTACTGGCGCTGGGACCGCTGGCACATGCAACGGGATCCCATGTAACGTCCGAAGTTCCGGTGCAGCTCGAAAAGTGAATACCTGCGATGCGCGTCACGGCTCCGCTGGTCGGATCGCCGCCCCCGCCCTGGAACGCCTGGAGCTGGTCTCCCCCATTACCGACAGATAACCCCGAAACGGCGTTTCCTCCGGCTATCTGAGTTACCATTCCGTTGGGTACCCCGTTCACGGTAGCTGCGCTGCCCCCGAGGCCGGCAATCGTTATTTCCGTACCGATCGGAAGAGCGGTACCTGAGGTCCATGCCACGGTTCCTTCCGTTCCTCCGGAGCCCTGCCAACCGCTGCCGTTATATCCCCTGTCCGAAAAATATATTACTGTTGAGGCGCTGATGGGAGTAAGCAACACCACAGAGAATGTATCCGGAACCCCCGCCGAAGCTACTGTATGGAAGCCCGTAAATAATAAATCGCCTGCGGCAAGCGAGGTCTGGGCGGACGATATTCCCCTGCCCCCCAAAAGCAGAAGAGCGCCAAGACAAACCTGCCATAATGATCGTGTAAACGTTTTCATAAAAACTTGGTATATAATGTTCCTTTCATTTGCTATATAACGTTAATGAGCCGGTCGCCCGCGGCAATACCGAACTGCATCAGTTTTTTTCCGTCAAAAATCCCTTCGTCGGTGTACACCGTGTCAATGCACAGGCTTTTTCCGTCGCGGCAGGCCACCCACACACCTGTGTGAGGATCTGCCTTTATTATTGTTCCCGGTACATGATCTCCGGGCACGGGTTCGTTGTTATAAGAAAAACTGCAAATACGGATGCTCCATCCTTTTACAGAAGTATATGCTCCTTTATTCCATGGATTGCATGCGCGCGCTAAAGCGTGTATCGCTGCGCTGTCCATCTCCTGCCAGTTAATGGCTACATCTTTTATACCGGGTCTTGGGTAATAGCTGGCCTCTTTTTCCTGCTGTGGAAGTAACGCAAACTGATTTCCGGCCGCGAAGATAGGGATTAATTGTCTACAAATCTGCATACCCAGAAAAGAAAGCCGGGAACACAGCAGCCCATGCGTCATATGTTCGTCTAAAGCAATCTGTTGCTGGAGTACTACAGGGCCCTTGTCTATCTCCGGCGTTACCTTATGCACGGTGATCCCTGTTTCTCCGCGTCCCTGGCGGATGCTTTCAAATATAGGATCGGCCCCTCTCATAGAAGGAAGAAGGCCGTAATGAAAATTATAAAAGTGATCCGGGAACCCTTCGAGGGCAGCCGAAGGTATCTTCCACGGAAACGTCATTATAAAAACAAGACCTGCGCCTGACGAGCGGATCCATTCATCCAGCTGGCGGGCCAGGCCGGCCCTTTCGAGCACGGTTACGCGTACTCCCGATCCCGCAGTTGCATGAGCGCAGTGCTCCATCATTTCAGGATTGGTCGCAGGCACTCCTACGCTTGCAAGCAAACCTGACTGTGCAAGCTGCTGGATAGCCGGGATGGCCATACGGTTATTGCAAAGAACGTTTATGCGTAAAGTATTCATGAATCGAGACAGGGATAGGCATTGAACCAGTTGTTGGACGTACCCTCAAAGGTATCGATCTGATGCTGAAGCTTTTTCCGCTCTTCTTCCGTGAAGGGCACGGCACCTGAGGTCTTCAGCTTGCAGTTCCCTGTTCCGGGGTCCTGCGTTACCGTACCATTATATACGGGCGCTTCGGCATTTCCCGTGGCCGCATTGAAATGCAGCGGCCCGCGCGGGCTGTTCCACGTCCTGTTCGCCAGCATCCGGATGGCATCGCCGCCGTTGCTGCCGGAGGGAATAATTTCCGAAAGCATCATACCGGCTTCCCATGCCAGCACCGAAAAAATATTCGTCTTACCCGGCTTGGGAAGACATTGTTTGAAGAGGCGGTTCTCTTCATTATCCAGGTCGCTGGCCCACGTTACGGCCGCAATAAAATCGCCGCCGGGATAAGGAAGCTTGTCCAGCCACAGCTCTTCCGCCATAAAAGGCGATCCTACGATCCTGAAATCGCGGAACATATTGAGCAGCGACCCTTCGCGGAAAAAATCCTCTGCCATATCGCCGCAGTATGCCGCAAGGATGGCATCGGAGCCGGCGGTCTTCATATGCTCGGCCAGCGGCGCAATGGAAAAATCACTCCGGCGCAGCTGGGCTACATGGTTAAACTGTATCCGTCCGCCGTTCTCTTCCACCACGCTGTAGTAGGCATGACCGGAGCGATAGCCTGCGTCGAAGAACGAAGAGCTGAATGCGAATGTGCTGCATCCCGCATCAGCGGCCAGCCGGGCAGCTATTCTGCAGCAAAGCGCGCCCTGCAGCGAAATGAAAACGGCATGCGAAAGCTTTGCGCCGGGCGAAGGATAATGAAATCCGCTGTCCATCACCAGCAACAGCCGGTCACTGCTAACGAACAGCGGATGAAGAGTTTCCGCGGTCTGCGGATTGATATACGCGATGATGATATCGGCGCCGTCGAGCAGCAACTGCTCGCAGCTGGCGTAAATATCGCCGTCCCTGGCCGCCACCCCGATATTTGTAGTTACGAGCTGTACCTCGCCTGCGCCGTAGTGGCCCAGGGCGGCACGCAGCCCGTCCATGATATCGAAGTTCATCGAAGGATAAAGAACGGAGCGCGGTAGTAACAATCCTGCTTTCACGTAAAATTTGAATGTTTAGTTGCGCGAAGGGAAAAGTCCCTGCGTGCAGATAATGGTATTGATAGCGAGATACGGCTGGAGAATGCTCATGGGCTGGTTGGCTCCGGCCGGAGCGATGGCCGGTTGCACGCCCATGCTTGCCAGTGTGGTATCCGTAACGGCCGGTGCGGCATACAGCCCGGCGAGCCCTGCTAAATACGAGTTAGTAGGATCGGGACGGTTGCCGGTCTCGGAATAAGCCGGTATAGTAACTGTACAGCTACCGGGGTGATTGTGCATCGGCATCTGCTGAATGTTCATGGTAACGTTTTCCACGCCATTCATCTGTCCGAGCTGCACGTAAGGGAGCCCGGGTCCCTGGCCTGCGCCTACCGGCATTCTGCTCCTGAAGTCGGGCAGACCGAAAGTAGTTGTACCGTTTCCCCCATATACTGTACCGAGCAGCGAAAACAACGCCTGGTTCGTGTTGATGGCAAGAAGCTGGCCCTGGCACAGCGCCCAGCCTTTGGGAGCGAAATCGGGGGCGAAAAACCTTATCTCTGATAATGTACCTTCCATATTTCTGAATCTTTTAGGTTAGTTATTAGTTACGGCTGGGGTAAATTCCCTCAACACAAATTATATAGTTCACTGCCAGATAAGGCTGCATCACGCTGAACGGGATGCTGCCCCCTACGGGGTTAAGCGTAACCGCCGCGCTGAACGGCGCCAGCATGGTGTCCGACTGATCTGTAGTATATGCACCGGTCACGTTTGCCAGTATATTATTGGTGGGGTCAGGGCTGCTTCCTAGCTCTGAGTACGCAGGAATGCTGAAGGTGACCGTAGACAAGTGCGTATGCATAGGCATTTGCGAGTTGAGCATCGTTACGGATTCCGAGCCGCCGGCCTGTCCGATGTAGTACTGGGAAAGTCCCGGGCCCTGTCCTGTTCCCACAGGGATCCGTCCCTTGAAGTTGGGCAGAGCAAAGGTCTGCTGGCCATCACCGCCGTAGGTGGTGCCGATCAGCGAGAAAAGAGTGCTGTACTCAGCTATGCTCAGGAGGCTGCCGTCGCAGTACATCCAGCTGCCGGGAGCGAAATTTCCGCCAAACATGCGGACCTCTCCGATATATCCTTCCATAAGTTGTAGTATTTTTTAATGATTATTGGATTAGTTACGGTAAGGGAAAACGCCTGTAAGGCAGATGATGTAGTTCATGCCCAGAGACGGCTTGACGAGCGGCAGGGGAAGGCTACCACCTGAGATGGCATCCTGTACAGTCGCTTTGATGGGAGACAGGTTCGTGTCGTGGCCGGCGCTGTTTGCAACGTACATCCCGTTCTTGGCGCTGAAGTGCGCATTGGTAGGCGATGACGCCGTACCGCCCTCCGAAAGGGCCTGCAGCGAGATGGCAGCCTGTCCCGTATGCACGTGCGCCGGCAGGTTGGCCACCGTAAGCGTTACGGCGTCGGTTCCCGCCTTTTGTCCGAGCTGGTAATAAGTTCCTGTAACGGCAGTGCCTGACCCCACAGCCACCCGTCCCCGCAGGTCGGGCAGGGCGAAAGTGGTGATGCCATCGCCTCCGTAAGTGTTTCCGAGAATGGAGAATAACGCCGTATTGCTGCGGATGGCAAGTATAGAGCCATCACAATACCACCAGGTGCGCGGTGCGAAACTGGCGGCAAACATACGGATCTCCCCGATTGTTCCTTCCATAGAATTCTTTTATAGGTTAGTAATGCAGTTATCGGGAGCAAGTTAGTCAGAATATGTACAGCCGCCAATAGGTAAAAATACGGACATAAAAATACCTGCTTTTATAGTTTAAATATCGCCAAATATTTGATTGTAAATTAAATAATAAAAACTAAGCTGAAAGAACAATTGCTTTACCTAAATACATTTAGCTGAATTGAGGCACAACCGTGGAATGGAAATAAAAAAAGCGGCCACAGGGACCGCTTTCCGTATTATTAAAGTTTATCTTATCCGTTCAATGCTTCCGCTCCGGCCACGATCTCGAGGATCTCGTTCGTAATGGCTGCCTGGCGGGCTTTGTTGTACGAAAGTTTAAGCTCTTTCAGCAATTCGCCTGCGTTATCGGTTGCTTTATGCATCGCGGTCATCCGTGCGCCATGCTCTGCAGCATGCGAGTCAAGCACTACCTTGAAGAACTGTGTCTTAAGCGAAAGCGGGATAAGGTTCTCGATGATCTCGGCCTTCGACGGCTCGAAAATGTATTCCTGGGTTATTTGCTTCCCGCCTGTATGCGGGGGAGGAACTACCGGCAGGAACTGCTCATCAGTAACGACCTGCGTACCGGCAGACTTGAACCTGTTGTACACGAACTCGGCCTTATCGATCTTTCCTTCGGCGAAAAGCTTCATCACTTTTTCGGCTACGGGAATCACCGCTTCAAAGGTAACGTTGGCGAAGATCTCGTCATAGGAACCGACAACCGGGATAGCACGGCGGGTATAGTACGATGTGGCTTTTTTACCTACGGTGATGATCTGCAGGTGGCCGCTCTGCGCCTGTGCCCTGTACTTCCCTTCGATCAGCGCGTTGGTGCGCTTTATCACGTTAGCGTTGAAGGCTCCGCTCAACCCGCGGTTGGATGTGACCACGATCAGCATTACGTTCTTCTCTTCGCGCTGGGTCGCATATACTCCTTCGCTGGCATCGATGCTCTGGCTCAGGTTTTCGAGGATCTCCTTCAGCTTTTCGGCGTAAGGCCGCATCTTCAGAATGGCATCCTGCGCTTTCTTCAACTTGGCAGCCGATACCAGCTTCATCGCGCTGGTGATCTGCCGGGTTGAATTTACGGAGACGATCCTGTTTCGTACTTCTTTAAGATTTGGCATTTCCTTTAGATATGAGATGTCAGATGTGAGATATGAGATGTAAGTAGTGAGTAGTCTCAGTACTCATATCTGATATCTCGCATCTATTGTCTATTATGCTTGATATTTTTTTGATACTTCAGCGGCTACCTTTTCCAGCACACCGGTGATCTCATCGTTGTACTCTCCACGGCGCAGGCGCTCCAGCACATCCTTGTGCGTAGCTTCCAGCACGGTGAGGTAATCCGTTTCGAATTCCTTCACACGGTTCACCGGTACATTCCGCATCAGGTTCTTGGTACCGCAGTAGATCACCGCGATCTGCTTTTCAACCGATTCGGGAGTGTACTGGCCCTGCTTCAGCATTTCCACGTTGCGGGAACCTTTGTCCAGCACCGATTTGGTAGCTGCGTCCAGGTCGGAACCGAACTTCGCGAAAGCCTCGAGCTCGCGGTACTGGGCCTGGTCCAGCTTCAGCGTACCGGCTACTTTCTTCATCGATTTGATCTGGGCGTTACCTCCTACGCGCGATACCGAGATACCTACGTTGATCGCCGGACGAACACCGGAGTTGAACAGGTTCGACTCGAGGAAGATCTGCCCGTCGGTAATGGAGATCACGTTGGTAGGAATATATGCCGATACGTCGCCGGCCTGTGTTTCGATGATCGGGAGAGCTGTAAGCGAACCGCCTCCTTTTACTTTGCTTTTCAGGGATTCCGGCAGGTCGTTCATCTGCGATGCGATGGCGTCGTTGGCGATGATCTTCGCTGCACGCTCGAGCAGGCGGCTGTGCAGGTAGAATACGTCACCAGGATATGCTTCGCGGCCGGGTGGGCGGCGCAGCAGAAGGGACACTTCGCGGTAAGCGACAGCCTGTTTGGACAGGTCATCGTATACGATCAGCGCGGGACGGCCTGTGTCTCGGAAATATTCGCCGATAGCGGCGCCGGCGAACGGTGCATAGAATTGCATCGGCGCAGGTTCGGAAGCAGAAGCGGCCACGATGATCGTGTATGGCAGCGCTCCGTATTTCTCGAGCGTATTGGCGATAGCGGCCACGGTCGAGTTCTTCTGTCCTATGGCAACATAGATACAGAATACGGGTTCGCCGCGGTCGTAGAATTCTTTCTGGTTGATGATGGTGTCGATCGCTACAGCCGTTTTACCGGTCTGGCGGTCGCCGATGATCAGCTCGCGCTGGCCACGGCCGATAGGGATCATCGCGTCGATCGCCTTGATACCGGTCTGCAGCGGCTCATTTACCGGCTGGCGGAAAATTACACCGGGGGCTTTACGCTCCAGGGGCATTTCCACTTTTTCGCCCGCGATGGGACCTTTACCGTCGATCGGCTCGCCCAGCGTGTTGATAACGCGTCCGAGCATTCCGTCGCCTACCTGAATGGAGGCGATCTGGCGGGTACGGCGTACGGTGTCGCCTTCTTTCACCCCGGAGATATCCCCGAGCAATACGGCGCCTACGTTGTCTTCTTCCAGGTTCAGTACTATAGCTTTCAGCCCGGTGTGGAACTCGATCAACTCCCCGGACTCTACATTGTTCAATCCGTAAATGCGGGCTACCCCATCACCGATCTGGAGCACGGTGCCCACTTCTTCCAGTTCCGCATGAGACTTGAAACCGGAAAGTTGTTCGCGTAAGATGGCGGTAACTTCTGCTGCCTTAATTTCTGCCATATCTCGATACTATTTATTGATATTAATATTAATGTTGGTACCGCCGTTACCATTGGTACCACCGCCTGACTGCAGGCGATTTCTTTCTTCTGCAAAACGGCGGCCGTTCACCATTACATAAAGGTTCTCGGCATCCGTATCTGTTTTTCCTTCCTTGATCAGGTTATTATCCAGGATCTGCTTTGCGATCATTTTTTTGCTTGCCCCCATCGGGTCGAAGTCGCATTTCTGGCCGGAACCGATGAATGTTACCTCGCAGTATACTTCTCTACCCTGCGTGTTGGCGTTGTTCACCTTCGAAGGATGATTGTACGATTCGATGAAAAAGGTCATCAGCATCTGCCCGTCCATGGATTTCACCAGGAACTGCGTCGCCATCATTTTGCTTTCAACGATGAACTGCTTTACGCCGCTCACGTACACCGTATCTCCTTTCACATCGATCTTCTCCTTCTGGGAGAAGGCAATGCTGCCGGAGAGCAGGAACAGTGCTATGGTGAGCAATCTTTTCATCAGAACTCTTTCACGTATGGATTCTCTTCGAACGAACGCTTATAATCCTTGATCTTGCGGGCAAAGCTGGCATCTACCTGCTTGTCTTCCACGCGGATCACCAGGCCGCCGATCAGGTTTTTATCCACCTTCTCGTCCAGCTCGATGGTGCCGGCATGAGCAAATTCGGGATTGGCCTTTACGATGCGCCTTACTTCTTCACGAAGCTTATCGTCGAGCTTGCTGGCGGAGATCACTTCTGCGATCACCACGTTCTTCAGCTTTTTATACTGGCTGATGAACGAACCTGCGATCTCCCCGATATAGCGCTCCCTGCGGGAGTCTGCAAGCTTTTTAAGGAAGAGCATTGTAAGCTTGTTCACCTTTCCGGAAAATACTTTTTCAAGTACTGTCTGCTTGGTGTGTATATTGATAACCGGGCTGCGGAGAAAGCTCCTGAGCTCTTCGCTGCCGCTGAATGCACTTTGCAGTTCCAGCATGTCGGAATAGATAGCATCCACCTCGTTCCTCTCTCTTGCGAGTTCGAGGATGGAGCTGGCGTATCGCAATGCTACTACTGAATATCCGTGCATGCCGCTTAGTTTAAGGTTACTTCTTTCAGTATATTTTCCATTACTTCCTTCTGGCGGCCTTCATCAGACATCCGCTCTTTCAGGATCTTTTCAGCGATCTCGATGGAAAGAGTGGCTACCTGGTTGCGCAGCTCTGTAATGGCTCTCATTTTTTCATTCTGGATGCTTTCGCGGGCGATTACGAGCAGGCGATCGGCTTCCTGCTGGGCAGTGCTCTTCGCTTCTGAGATCATGCGCTCGCGGGCTTCACGCGCTTCTTTCAGGATCTCGTCGCGCTCCTTGCGGGCCTGGGCCAGCAGCGCTTCGTTCTCCGCTTTCAGCGTACCTAATCTTTTTTCCGCCTCGGCCGCCGCATTCAGTGCGTTGTTGATCGACTCCTCGCGCTTGCGGATAGAGCCCAGGATCGGCTTCCATGCAAAACGGCGGAGGATCACCAGCAGGACGAGGAAAGAGATCATCATCCAGAAAACGAGACCGACGTTGGGATTTAGCAATTCCATATATTCCTTGTTTCTTTAATTCTGTTTTTGAAAAAACAGCTTCCGGCCAACCGCCGGAAGACTGCTTTAATTTTTACTTGCTTGTAGCCAGGATGATACAGATAACTGCACCAAACAGGGCCACACCCTCGATGAAGGCTGCGAGCACGATAGCCGCACCGCGGATATCACCGGAAGACTCAGGCTGACGGGCGATACCTTCGGTAGCACCTTTGCCGATCTGTCCGATACCGATACCAGCGCCGATCGCTGCAAGACCTGCACCGATACCTCCGCCTAACTGACCCATTCCATCGAGAAGAATGCTGAGCATGTTTGCCATAACACTTGATTTATGTAGTTAAAAAAAATCCTGATCAATGATGTGCCTCATGCGCTTCCGCGTGCTCATGATGTCCTTCCTCCAGGGCAGAGCCGATCATAAGCGAGGTAAGCAGCGTGAAGATATACGCCTGGATCGCAGCAACCAGAAGCTCCAGCAAGAACATCGCCACGGAGAACAGGGAGGTTGCGATTCCCAGGTAAACATTTTTCATTACGAATGAGATACCGATGATGCTCATGATGATGATGTGGCCCGCCGTGATGTTGGCGAAAAGACGTATCATGAGGGAGAACGGCTTTGTGAACAGCCCGATGAACTCGATCACCGCAAGCAGGATCTTTACCGGCACAGGCACGCCCGGGAACCAGAAGATATGTCCCCAGAAGTGGCGGTTGGCATTTACGATCTGCAGGATGAGCGCAAACAGGGCGAGCGTGAACGTAACGGCGATATTACCGGTAACGTTGGCGCTGCCCGGGAAGATCGGGATAAGCCCGATAAGGTTGTTGATCCAGATAAAGAAGAAAAGCGTCAGCATGTACGGAAGGAATTTCTCGTACTTCTTACCGATCGACGGTTTTACCACTTCATCCTTCACATACAGGATGAGCGGCTCCAGCGCGCCCTGGAAACCTTTGGGCGCCGCGTTCGGGTTCTTTTTGTACTTGCGGGCCACGCCGATGAAGATCAGCAGCAGGATACCGCACGCGATAAGGATGCCGAACACATTCTTGGTAATGGAAAAATTGTAGAACACATGCGGGTTGCCGGTGATAAGATCGCCGAGCTTGGCCTCGTGCTTTCCTACAGGATTGCCGGCTTCGTCCATTTTCACATGGCCGTGCTCATCGAGATCAGCGATCACGAGCTTTCCATGATGGTAATGATATCTGCCTCTTGCCAGGTGATGCTCGTCAAGCTGAAGCAGCTCGCGCGAAGAGAACACATCAAAACCGCGGCCCGGCTCGTAAATGATCACCGGAAGGTGAAAATAAGTTTTATCGAATACATGGAACATGTAGTCATCGGAAATGTGATGAAACACGAAAGAGCCGAAATAATCCAGCTCTTCTTCAGCAGTATCTCCTTCGCCCTCAGTCAGGATAATCTCTCCCTGGCCGATGCTGTCGGTGCCGCCGGCATGATGCTCATCATGCTGCGCTGAAACCGTCGGGGCTGCACTTATCAAAAGTGCCAGAAATGCTGATTTTATAAGGCTTTTAAACAGGTCCATACACCGATCCTTTTCTCGACCGCAAAAGTAGTAAATCCTGCTTCAAATAAAAATTAAATAAAATATATTTTTAAGGAACTGATCCTATGAGGGATTGCGCTTTGCGCGCGGAATGATGATGGCCATCTCGAACACTGTGTAGCACACGTACACCGCGAAGAACGCGATGACGAACTCGATGGTGATAGCGCCGTCCACCAGCAGGATCACTGACAGCACGGTGAGATAAGCCAGCATCTTGAATGCCATGGCCGCGAGAAAATAATAATAGAACTTGCGGGGATCGCGGGTGATCGACTTGAGCAAAAGATAATGCGCGCCGGCGGTAATGAGGTAGAACGCAGGAATGATATAGGCCGCGGATGGCGGCATCATGCTCTTGAGAAAGTAATATACCACCAGCAGAACGATGGTAAGAACGGAGAGATAAATGAAATAGCTTTTGAAATCGTTGCGCGGGGATGCCATTACTTTTTAATTTTAAGAAATTCCCGGATCACCAATCCGAGGCCCAAAAGTACGGATATTAATGACAAAGTAATGGTGAATGCAGATCCTGTGCCCAGGCGCTTGTCCAGCGCGATGCCACCCCACACTCCCAACCCGATGACTGCCAGCATCTGGAAGCCGAGGCCCGTATAGCGGACGTAATTATTGAATCCTTTTTTTTGCTTATCCTGCAATGGGGGCATCTTCTGTAGCGCGTACGGAATTATTGACCTGGCTGTTTCCCATCTGGCATTTGCCGTTGAACCGGGCGCCAGGCTCTATGGACAGAGATCCGGTCTGGATGTCGCCGTTCAGCTCGCAGGATGATTTGAGAGAGGTCTTTTCGGTCACGTAAATATTACCCGTCACCTTGCCCATAATGTCGGCGTTGGCGCAGATGATATCGCCTTCCACATGACTGGTGCTGCCGATCACCACCTTGGCCTTCGATTCTATACGGCCGCTGAGATCGCCGTCGATGCGGATATTACCGTCCGATATAATGTTTCCCTCGATGCGTGTACCCGCGTTCACCTGGTTGGGCGACGCCATTTCGGAGGAAGGAATATTTTTTGCCATACCCGAAGATTTAAACATCGAAACTTGTTTTTGCTAAGGTATAAAAAAACCGGAACTCCGTGTCAATTGGAGACTATGTAATTCTTCCGGAAGAATGCATCGTAGTCCGCCACATTCTGCTGCTTGAAGAGAAGCCCGTAGTTCGCCACGGAAATGGGAAAAGTATACGTCTTCACATTCAGGTTCATCTGCTCTACCACGCTCTGTTCCGTAAGCATCCGGTAATAGTTCATCGCGTCGTTGGCATCTGCGAATTTCCGTACGGAGAGCACCTGGTATTTTTTGCCGAGGAGCGTATTGCTCACATTCAGCTTTTTGAGCGGGAAGCTTTTATCGTTAAAGCCGGCGAGCCCCGCCATTGCAATGTCAAGCCTTTTTGCCGGATCTTCTACCACGACTATCAGCATGTGCTCGGCCTTGCTGTCGTACACGAACGGATTCTGCGGCGCAAGCGTATTGTTGGTAATGCTGGTCGGGCCGTTCGTGCCGGAAGTTGTGCCTCCGTCCTTCAGGTATTTCAGCAGCCGGTCGGCCGTCAGAGCGGATTCTGTTCCGGGGAAGCCGGTCTTCACCGCCTCGAGCGCCACTACGAAAGTATCGGTGGAATGCAGCTTGCCGGTGCACAGGGCCGATAGCAATGCAAAACGGTGTGCGAGCCGGGTATCGGGGTATTGCTGCAGCGCCGCCGAGCAGGAGCTGATGCATTGCTCGTACCATCCGTCTTTGTACTGCTGGTAAGCCGCATTGTACAATGGCTCCGCGGCATCTTCCTTGCCATCTTTTACGGCGACATATCCCGGGTTCGACAACAGCTGAGCGTATTCGCTTTCGGGATATTGCTGAATGATAATATTCTTGTACTTAGTGGCATTTGCCTCGTCCTTCATCATGTTGTAGACAAGATAGAGCTGGTAATATGTTACCGGGAAATGGGAATTATCCGTGTTCCGGGCTACCAGGTCCTCAAACGCTTCTGCCGAGCGCGGATAATCGTAGATCTTTTCTTTGTACACCAGCCCCAGATTGTACAGCGCGTCGTAGATCATCGTGTTGGATGCTGCGTAAGCAGAATCCGTGCGCGGTATCTCAGCCAGGTAAGTGCTGATGTCGTAACGCGGATTTTCCAGCGCAGCGGTATCTTCGGCGGTATTGTCGGCAAACATGTTGCTGCCTTTGTCCGACCTTCGCCAGTCGTCTTCCAGCGGGCGGCTGCCCCATACTTTGCGGAAGTCGTTCGCGCCGAACGTAAGCGCCTGCTGGTTGTAAAAATACCATTTGCCCTGCGTGTTGGTGCTGGTGAAGCTTATCGGGTTCGTGTCGGGGTTATTCTTCGCCTCTTCATCTTTCTCCTTCAGGTCGGCCACATAATCCTCGAGGAAGGCGGTAAGGTCCGGCTCGCTCATGCGTCCCAGCCGCTGCAGGCTGTCCTGCAATTCCACTGTACGGATGTTGGTAACCACCTCGGTAAGGTTATCGCGGAGGCGCAGCACTTCTTCGTACTGCGGATGATCTTTATCCAGGAACACGGCCGTGCTGTCGTAATATCCCTGCGCCGGCTCATACAGCTTGTCTGCAAAATAGATCTGCGCCAGCTCCAGGTATGCGAATGCTTTCTGGTTCTTGTTGTCGGTATTGTTGCGGATCGAATTCCGGAGGTTCACAATAGCGTCTTCTTTCTTGTTCTCCTTCAGGTCCACTATGGCCATGGCAAAATAGATCTGGTCGAGGTACTCGACATTCTTGCCGTCGCGGAGCATTTTCTTCAGCAGCTTGCGGAGATCTTCGTTGCTCTGGTTCTCAGAGGTCTTCGCCATGTTTATCTTGGACTGGAACTCCAGCTCATATTCGGGCTTGTTCTTCAGCACGGTGGCAAACGAGCGGTACGCTTCCGGGTTGTTCTTCATCTGCTGGTACACCTGGCCTTTTACAAATTCGAAGCGGGCCTTTTTCTTTTTGCTCTTTACGGTGCGTATTGCCTCGTCCAGCGAGCCTATGGCCTTATCCCATTCTTTCTGCTTGATATAATAATCGGCTACGGCCGCATGGTACTGCCATTCCAGCTTGCCCAGCGAGCCTTTGTCCACCTGGCGTATCACGGTGCCGGATTCGGCAAACTCGCCCATCTCGTTGTAGGCCTTTATCATCCATATTTTGGCCTCGTTGCGGGTATATTCTTTTTCGCTGTTCTCCGATACATGGCGCAGCTGGCCTACGGCCACGGGATGCTCGATCTTGAAGAAATGCGCTTTGCCCAGCAGAAGGTAGCAATCGTCGATCCACTTGTTGTACTGCTTGCCATTGATCAGCATCGAATGCTTTTTGATCATCACCACGGCCTTTTTGATGGCCCGGTCGGAGGCGGAATTCATATTGGGCCAGTTGGTACGGTCGCCGTAGTCGAACACGGGAATGATCTTGTTGTAGTCATCCCTGCGCGACTTGGTCAGCTCCTGCTGGCCGACCTTAATGGCCTCGTTCCCGTTGAACCAGCCGTTATAATGCGTATTTGTCTTGTGCCAGAAACGGTTAAGTCCGGTATTCTTCTTCGTGGAGCAACCTGTTGCTAATGCAATAACCAACAGGAAAACAGGGTAATATATTCTGACAGGGCGTTTCAACTTCAGATTTTAATCCCGGTGAAGGGGGTTGCAAAAATACCATATTAACTCGACAGGAGCAATTTTATTGCGCGGTTATTCCGCTTCCGTACACCCGGCTGCTATTGCATCAGATGCATATTCCTTCCAGGTCGGCGTGCCTTCTTCCATAGTGGTCTCATACGTATCGCGGCAGATCAGCGCATCGGGGTACCCCTCCACATTGTTGCACTGTATGCAATCCGGCTCATTACAGCCTAAGAATGCAATACTTACGGCTAAAATCAAAATTCTTACCATTCAGCGGATTTCTTTTCCGAAAAATAGGAAACCTCTTGTGAAATAAAAAACCAATTTTTATATTGGTTCTCGTAACCCCTCCTGCTATGAAAAAAGCACTCCTCCTGTGCCTGGCCGTTTCGGTCATGCATGGCGGCTATTTGGCCGCCCAGCGTCATTCTCTTCATCTTTTTGCCGGCGGCGGCATTATTAACTATGCCGGCGACCTCAAAGATCATCCGCTGCCCCAGGCCGGATACATCAATCCGCATGTAAAAGGCGGCGTCGAATGGCAGTACAAGCGCATCTTCCGCCTCGGGCTCTCGTACATGTACGGCGAGCTGAACGGCGACGATGCCAACACCGATCTTACCACCGACCGCAACCTGCAGTTCCGGAGCTACCTGCACGATGTGGGGCTCGACTTCAAGTTCAATTTCCTGGGCTTTCCCACCAACCGCAACGGCATTTACTCCGATGCACGAAAAGAAGGGCGGTTCGAATTCTACCTGGAAGCCGGCGCCGGGCTCATCTTCACCAATCCCATGGTAGACGCGGGCAACGGGCAGATGGTACAGCTTCACCTCCTCGGCACGGAGGGGCAGTACATTACCGGGCCGGGATACGAGCCGATGTACTCGCTCACCAATGCCCGCTTCAAGACCGGACTGGGCTTTTACTGGAACTTCACCCGCTGGGTGGGGCTGAACATCTACGCCAACTACAACTTTACCACCACCGATTATATCGACGACGTGGGCGGAAGATATCCTGATATGACAGAACTTTCCATGGCCCAGAACGGCGACAGGTCGGTATTTTATTCCTGGCGGGGCAACGGCCCGTTTCCCGATCGCGGCACTCCGCGCGGAGGCGGCTTTACCGACGGATATCTCGTAATAGGCGCATCGCTCGACGTCACCATTGCCCGCTTCGGGCGCAAGGACCGCTGGCAGCTTAAGCCCTGCGGAAAGTCGAAAAAAAATAAGACCCGCTTTAAGAAGAACGTGTAGATCGCGAAAAACAGAAAGGGCATAAGAATGATCTTATGCCCTTTTTTATTTTTCCGGACAGCGGTTATTTCTTCGACGCCTGGTTGTAATATTCCGCTACCTGGTCCCAGTTGATCACGTTCCAGAATGCGCCTACATAATCCGGGCGCTTGTTCTGGTACTTCAGGTAATATGCATGTTCCCATACATCCAGCCCCAGGATCGGCGTGCCTTTCACTTCGGCCAGGTCCATCAGCGGGTTGTCCTGGTTGGGCGTGGAGCTTACCACCAGCCCGCCTTCGTGCACCACCAGCCATGCCCAGCCTGAGCCGAAGCGGGTGGCAGCCGCGTTATTGAAGGTTTCCTTAAACTTATCGAAGTTTCCGAAAGCTTTGTCGATAGCCGAAGCCAGCGCGCCCGAAGGCTTTCCTCCGCCGTTCTTCTTCATCACGGTCCAGAAGAGATTGTGGTTGTAGTATCCTCCGCCATTGTTGCGTACAGCGGCGGCCTGTTTGGATACATTCGCCAGGATGTCCTCGATGGTCTTGTTCTCCAGGTCGGTACCGGCGATAGCCTTGTTCAGGTTGTCGGTATAGGCCTTGTGATGACGATCGTGGTGGATCTCCATTGTCATTGCGTCAATATGCGGTTCCAGAGCATCGAATGCATAGGGAAGTGCAGGTAATTCAAATGCCATAACGGTATGTTTTTGTGGTTTTACAATATTCAGTTACAGGTTCATGAACCGGATCATGAACGGCCAAAGTAACGAATTTTTTTACGCAAGCGGGCCCGTTTAGCTTTAAGAAATATTAAAGGCGCGCAAGCCGGCGATTTTACTGCACCGCTTATTCTGCCTCGCCGGAAGTTATCAGTATCTCAGCCACTTTCACTCCTCTTTTCAGTATGCGCCTGTCGGTGGTGGATACCTGCACATCGCCCATAAAATCGTCGAGCCCTTCCAGCGACGAAGGCTCGCCCAGCGAGAGCGAGATCCCGTTCAGCTTTTCCAGCCGGCCGCCGTTGTAGCCCGTTACCTGGCCGCCGTAATCCCATCCGAAGCCGAAAAATGTAATGGGCTTGCCGTTCATCTTTACCAGGCTGTCCAGCGGCGTGCCTACGCCGATGCCTTCCTGCGTCTTCCATTTCCCGCCGGGGCGGCGGATGAATATCATATCGATGCCCGCAATGGCAGGCGAATATGTGCATTGTATCTCGTCAGGCGTATCGCGGTATACAATAAAGCCGTCGGCGCTGTTTCCTTCGGCGAAGTATATCTCCGATTTCTCCACATTTTCTTTCCCGAAAGCGATCACCAGGTCGTCGTAATCATCGCCTATGCGCACCCTTCCCGCTCCCTGTCCCGGTTGTATCAGGAACTCGTCCGCGGCCAGCACGCGCTCCATATCGGTGGTTACCGCTCCGCCAAACACCCATCCTACCCGCCCGTCGGGCAGTTTTACCTTCAGCCATTTATCTTCGTAGTCTTTTCCGCGCAGGTTCACCTTGTCGGTAAAGCCAGACTTCTCACCCAGGAATATCAGCTTTTCACCGTGCTCCAGCTCCGCAAGTATTTCCCCGTCCATGCCGGGATCCTTACGCGCGCGCAGGTTATCCACCCACACATAATATTCATTTTCACTGCCGCCGGCAGTAGTTTGGGTAGTATCCGCTGTACCGGTCGTGTCGCTTTGTTTTTTACTCTTCCCGCATGTAATGAAGAAGATAGACAAACTGCCGATAACGATAATTAACGAGGTCCTGCAATCCGTTTTCATCTATTTTACTATTTTTGGATGGGCTAACAAATATATTTACGATTTACCAATTGATATGAAAAAACTGGCATTCATTTTCGGAGCGGCTCTCTTATTTTCATGCGGACCAAAAAAAACGGAAAACCATAACGGAAACGATACCACGCAGGTAAAGACCACCGGGAATAAGACCGAAACGCTGGAAGAACGCCCGAGCCCGCTGAAACGCACCACGGGCGCCATAGGCGATGTAAAGGTAGTGATCGGCTACGGGTCGCCGGCCGTAAAGAACCGCCAGATATGGGGATCGCTGGTTCCATACGACGAAGTGTGGAGGACCGGCGCCAACGAAGCCACCAATATTGAATTTTCCAAAAATGTGCTCGTGGAAGGCAAGCCCCTTCCCGCAGGCAAATACAGCTTCTTCACCATTCCCAACGAGGATGAGTGGACGCTGATCTTCAACGGTGTATGGGACCAGTGGGGCGCTTACGATTACGATGCGTCCAAAGATGTGCTCCGCATCGCCGTCAAGCCTGCCGCCGCTCCTGAGTTCGCCGAGCGCCTCGACTACCTGGTGGAGCCCGATGGCATCGCCGTGGTATGGGAAAAGCTGAAAGTGAAATTTACCGTTCAGCCGCAATCTTAAATCTTTTGGGCGGCATGCGGGTCTTCCGCTGTATCTTTGCCGCCGGGCTTCCCTTGTGTTTATACATTCGTTATTGTTTAAGCAGTTGGTTGCTTATAGCCCGCCTGCGCTGAAGCTCCGGCAGGCAAAGGATGCCGCTTCAGCCCCTGCCGCGGGCGGGAAGCTGGAATCTGGATGCTGGATACTGGACAGCTCTGAAAGCTAAGTTCTAAAAACTAGTTCAAGTTTCTATCTTTGGACAAAATCCGGAATTCAACTATGTATCGCACACACACCTGCGGGGAACTTACACTGGCCAACGCCGGCAGCATCGTCACTTTATCGGGATGGGTACAGCGCTCGCGCGACCTGGGAGGAATGACCTTCGTGGATCTTCGCGACCGCTACGGCATTACGCAGCTCGCTTTTAACCTCGAGACCGACGCCGCTCTCTGCACCTCCGCACGTAAGCTCGGCCGCGAGTTTGTGATACGCGCCACCGGGAAAGTGGTGGAACGCAGCTCCAAAAACCCCAATCTTCCTACCGGCGAGATCGAAGTGGTGGTGGAGAAGCTGGAGGTGATCAATGCCGCCATCACTCCGCCTTTCACCATAGAGGATGCTACCGACGGAGGTGACGAGCTGCGGATGAAATACCGTTATCTCGACCTTCGCCGCCAGCCGCTGAAAAATAATATCGTGCTTCGCCACCAGGTGGGCATGGCTACCCGCAAATACCTCGATTCACTGGGTTTCCTGGAGATCGAAACGCCTTTTCTTATCAAATCCACGCCCGAAGGCGCGCGCGATTTCGTAGTGCCCAGCCGCGTGCATCACGGGGAATTTTACGCGCTGCCGCAATCGCCGCAAACCTTCAAGCAGCTGCTGATGGTGTCGGGCTACGACCGGTATTTCCAGATCGTGCGCTGCTTCCGCGACGAGGACCTGCGCGCCGACCGCCAGCCGGAGTTCACCCAGATCGACTGCGAAATGGCATTCGTGGAGCGCGAAGATATCCTGCAGACCTTCGAAGGACTGGCAAAACATCTCTTCAAAACGATAAAAGGCGTAGATGTAGGCGAAGTGCCGCGCATGAGCTACGACGACGCCATGAAATATTACGGTTCGGACAAGCCGGACATCCGTTTTGAAATGAAGTTTGTGGAGCTTACCGATATCGCAAAAGGCAAAGGCTTCAACGTGTTCGACGACGCGGAGATCGTCGTGGGCATCTGCGCCAAAGGCTGCGCGGAATATACCCGCAAGCAGCTGGACGAGCTCACGGAGTTTGTAAAGCGCCCACAGGTAGGCGCCAAAGGCATGGTGTACGCGCGTTACAACACCGACGGCACACTGAAATCGTCGGTAGATAAATTCTATTCTCCCGAAGATCTCAAAGCCTGGGCTGAAAAATTCAACGCGGAGCCCGGCGATCTTCTGCTGGTGCTTTCCGGCGCGGAAGAAAAAACACGCAAGCAACTGAACGAGCTTCGCCTCGAAATGGGCACACGGCTCGGATTGCGCAAAAAAGACGATTTCCGCCTGCTGTGGGTGCTCGATTTCCCCATGTTCGAATACAACGAAGAAGACGGCCGCTATTACGCCATGCACCACCCGTTCACATCGCCCAAAGCCGAAGACATCCCCATGATGGACTCCGATCTCGGCGCGGTGAAGGCAAATGCTTACGACCTTGTGCTGAACGGAACGGAGATCGCCGGCGGATCGATCCGTATTTACAACAAGGAACTGCAGGCGAAGGTTTTTGAAGTGCTCGGGTTCGGCAAGGAAGAAGCGCAGGAGAAGTTCGGCTTCCTGATGAACGCGTTCGAGTTCGGCGCTCCCCCACACGGTGGCATTGCTTTCGGCTTCGACAGGCTCTGCGCGCTCATGGGCGGCTCCGAGTCCATCCGCGACTTTATCGCTTTCCCGAAAAACAATGCGGGAAAAGATATGATGATCGAATCGCCTTCGCCGATCGGCAACGATCAGCTGAAAGAGCTGGGCATCCGTATAAACGCGGAGTGATCGCCAGATAAATTCCCGATCCTAAATGAGCCGGATCAGCCGTTGATCAGCCGGCGGTCTTTAATGTACGATCGCAATCTTTTTGGAAAGAGTTGCCGGTCCGCTTATATGTACAAAATAAATACCGCTGCGCAGCGAGCCGGTATTCAATTCCGCTGATGCGGCTCCCTCGATAACTTCTGACAGTACAATTTTTCCGGAAACATCCGTTACCCGGATCAGGATCTCGTCCTGTACCTCGCCGAACGATATCATCAACCGCTCGTTGGCAGGATTCGGGTATATACTCCAATTACCCGTGCCCTGATTATCAACATTTCCAAATCCACAGAAGAAAATGTCGGACCGGCCGATCATGATATCGTCGACCATCCATCCGTCTCTGCCCGCATTCACAACCGAGTCGCTCAGGAACGTGAACCGGAAATAAAGTGTGTCGAATGCCCTCTCTTCTGTAGGCGGTCCGATAGGATCAAATATATAGGTCACGCACGAATACGTCCAGCCGGTATTATAATTGAATCCCGGGCTTCCATTGTACAGGAAATTTACCCAGGGGTCGTACAGGTTGTACGGAATTCCGGACAGATAATAAAAACTGTTTCCCCACAAGTCGCTGGTCAGAGGCTTGAGCACAGAACCCTGACGTGCTTCCACCATTCCTCCGGCATGCAGGGAATCTATGTCAATCTTGTGCTTGAAACATACTTGCAAGGGACATACATAATTGTATTGTTCGATCACCCCATAGGCATTCGGCACAAAAGGCACTTCGAACCATGTGAAAGCGTTGGGCGTGTATGGTACCAATGTATCGGTAACGATCGCCCGATCAGGCGAATAAGAAGAATCGAAAACCGTTTTCTGGGGACGGCCCGTTTGCCAGCGGGTGGAGGACGAATCTTCCGAAAATATCAGGATACTGTCGGCGCCGTTCTCAAAATTGATATGCACAAGGAGCGTATCAAATCCGGGACTTTGCGCAGGGACATCTTTTGCGCAACACAACATAAGAAGCGCGAAAAAAGCGGTTGATCTCATAAACATGTCATTTAGGTAAATGCAATATACTGTTTACGTCACTAAAAAAAAAAACGGCACCGGGATCGCCGGCACCGTTCCTCGTCAAACTAAGGCTCAGGAATTAATTATTTTTCTTGTCAGACTTGGTAAAGACCTTCGCCAGCACATCTCCGTACAGCTCCAGGATGGAAGCCCCGGTAAATCCGCCGCCGGCCTGGAACCCGTATATCGCCACCGATTTCTGCCGCTCTTCGTCCTTCACCTGTCCGGCTATGTTGAACACCTGCTTGCCCGCTTTATTGTAAATGATCATGTTCAGGTACATCACCGGCTTGGGCGCGCTGAACGACACCGGGCCGATGCCCGCGCTCATAGCTGCAGACGGGCGCATATACGCACGGATCTCGATGATCTTGTCATACCCCAGTGCAAGAGCGTTCTTCTTCTTGATCTTCGGATAACACTTTGCTGTCATGTATTTCGCTTCGTCGGTAGTATCATACATTGCAGGTTCCAGCGTACAGCCGTACCGCTCGTTTATCTTCGCTTCGAGCTGGCGCAGCACCTGGAACAGGGTACGGTTCTCCAGCGTATTCGGACCGGCCTCGTCCACCTTTACCGATTTGGATCCGAAATACCCGCCCGAAAAGTCGAAATCGAAAAATGTGATCGCTACTTTTTCCCCGGGAAGGATCGAAACATCCTGGGCGGAGATCTTTGCAGCACTAAGGCTGAAAGCCAGGGTCGCCGCTAAAAAAAACACTCGTTTCATACTGTTGTTGATTTAAGTTGAAGCAAAAGTATAGCGGAAAAACGGGCGCAGAAAATTCAAGCTTCAAAATACCTATTAATAACGATGGCAACAGACACGAAAGCAAATGATCCTCAAAACCCAAATTCATCCTATCTTCGCCCCGGAATGAAAAAAGCGAAATACATATTCACCGTAATCTGGGAAGTGTTTTTTGTTCTGAATTTTCTGTTCTGGCAGGTTATATTTTACTGGCCGCTGCGATACCTCTTCGCGAAAGAAAGCCGCTGGCCCGCTTCCATGAAGCTGCAGCGGTTCTGGGCCGGCTGGCTCCGGGTTACCATGGGCGTCCGCACCATCGTGGAGTACGAGGAAGTGCCTGATAAAAGCGCACGGTACATCTACACTCCCAACCATTCCAGCTTTCTCGACATACTGGCGGCGTACAAATACATTCCCAATTATTACCACTTCATGGCGAAGGCCGAGCTCGCCAAAGTTCCCTTGTTCCGCATTATGTTCTGGAAAACGCATATCACTTTCGAGCGGAGCAGCCGCATGGATTCTTCCTTCGCTTTCCAGCGGGCCTGCGCCGATCTTGCGAAAGGTTACAGCATTCTCGTTTATCCCGAGGGCACGCAAAACGCGCGGAAAGGCACGCTTCTTCCGTTCAAGTCCGGGGCTTTCAGAATGGCCGTGGAAATGCAGGTACCGGTAATTCCGGTTACCTGCTACAATAACCTCGAACGGCTTCCGCATCAGCGCGATCTTTTCAGGCTTCGGCCCGGCGGTCCGGGCAAGGTGTACATCCGCGTCGGCAAACCGCTTCATCCTGCGGATTATGGCAACGATCCCGAACAACTAAAGGAAAAAGTTCATACTATTGTATCTGAAAATCTCAAGCGCTTCTATGCAAATCGACAATAAAACGGTAGATAAGCTGGCCGAATTAGCCCGGCTGGAATTTAACGACCAGGAGAAGGAAGCGATTGTTCAGGATCTTAACAACATTCTGCGTTTTGTAGATAAGCTGAACGAGCTGGATACCGGCGATGTGGAGCCTCTCATCTATATGACGGACGAACAGAACGTGCTGCGGGCAGATGAAGTAGTGCACGAGCTTACCCACGACGACGCCCTGCTGAACGCACCTAAAAAGGATTCGGATTATTTCCGCGTACCGAAAGTGCTGGATAATAAAGGCTGATCACACTTCAGGCAGGGCCGTCTTCTTTCTTTTCCACGACAGGATAAGCGCCGACAGCAATGCGATGGGAATGCCTATCCAGAGTATCTCGGCATACGTATAAAGAATAAGTCCCGGCCACGTCTTGTAAAATGCCATGTCCTTCTCCACCGATCTGATCTTGCGGTCGAGATCTTCGCCCGACAGCCCGCTTTCCTTAAGCTTTTCGATAGAAATACGTGCATAATCGTCGGCAAATTCAGGATAGAACGCTTTGCTCAGCACTACCCACGCCACCACGTATATGGTAGAAGCCAGCAAGGCGATAAGCGTGCCGGTGGCAAACGCCCTTCCGAACGAAATACGGCCTCCCAGGTAATTATTACGGTACGACCGGGTACCGAAAAATATCATGGAAAAGGCCAGAAGCATGCTGGCAAATCCCACAACCATTCCTGAAGCGGCATTCTGAAGACCCTCCCCCGCAGTTACCAGAAGAATAAGCATGGGAAGAACGATCAGGCCGGCAATTCCCCCATATACCAATACAATCTTTTTCATACGTATAGTTTTTGATTTATGTGGCAAAATACCGGACAATCCTCCGGCAGCGTATCATACTAAAGTACGGTTTTCGGAAAAACCGGTCAATCATTCTTTGGAAGGAGCTGATCTACAGGCCCATTTCCTGCGCCTTACGGATCGCCTGCGTACGGCGCGTCACTTCCAGCTTGATAAAGATATTGGACACATGGGTCTTGACCGTGCTCAGGGAAAGGAACAGCCGGTCGGCGATCTCCTGGTTGCTCAGCCCTGCCGCGATAAGCCCGAGCACTTCCGCTTCCCGTTCGGAGAGGCCGGCGCGCTTCATGATCTCTCCGCGTGATATCTCGGGAGCAGGAGCATATTTTTCTATCACTATTTCCTTTTCGACAACCTTCTCCACGATCTCCACTTTACGCCGCACAAGCTGCTGTCCCGCCCATATTCCCACACCGGTAAACAGCACGCCGAGCAGGAGAGCGTAGATCTCGAAAGCATGGTTCAGCACCAGGAACCGGTAATGGCTCCATTGCAGCACGGCGAACAGCAGGCCGAAAACTATCCCAATGCAAATAATATACAGCCACTTGCTTCGCCCCTGTACCATTTTGATATTTGTAAAATCCTTGTAAATTTAGCTAAGAATACATTACCCAATTTAATTCCTAGCCTTATGAAAAAACTTTTTCCGCTACTCATGCTGTGGATGCCTATGGCCACGGCGCAAACCGTTCTCTTTCAGGAAGACTTCAATACCGGCGGCAGCGGCTTTACGCTAAACACGACGGATATGGGAAGCGTTAACGGCGTTTACAACACCTGGGTTGTGAACAGCTCATATGCGGGCGGTTCGGTCAATGCGCCCTGCCCTAATTTCGGTTTTAACCTGCCCATCACCATTGCGGCCACTCCCAATCAGCCCGCTGGCATTACGGGAAATCCAAACAGCGGTTATATGCATATAACCAGTGTGGCCGGCGTTACTTCCGGTGTTACAAACTGCCATTTCCAGGCCGGTGATGCTATGTTCTGCGGAATTCCCTCGGAAAATTATTTCGCCGCCATGAACAGCGATGTAAGCACCATAGGAAACGATACGGTAAAAGTCAGCTTCTGGTGGCTGTGTACCGGTGCGACCGCAAACTACGGCGAATTGTACTACAGCACCAACTCGGGCACAAACTGGACGGTGGCTACCCCGCCGGCAAACTACCAGGGACAGGCTGCGTGGGTGCAGCAGACAGTAACTATGCCCGTCTTTTCCAACCAGGCCACATTGCGCTTCGGCTTCCGTTTTGTGAACGGGGTCCTGCCCGGTGGAACGGATCCCGCTTTCGGCGTGGATGATTTTACGGTTACCGGCATCAACGGCAGCCTGAACAGCATTACCACGGGAGCGCTTACCTCGCAGTCGCTTTGCGCAGGCAGCAATTTCCAGGTGCCATATCTCGCGGCAGGCATGTTCAATGCCGGCAATACATTCACCGCCCAGCTCTCCAACGCTTCGGGAAGCTTTGCCAGCCCTACGGTGATCGGTACGCTCAGCAGCACCACTTCCGGAATGATCAACTGCAGCCTGCCGGCCAGTACGCCTGCCGGCTCGGGCTACCTTATACGCGTGATGTCTTCCGATCCTGTCGTTCTCGGTTCTGTATCCTCTACAACGCTTACCGTAAATGCCCTGCCGAATGCAACAGCCAATAACAACAGCCCCGTATGCGCGGGAGGAACGGTTGTGCTTATTGCCGGAGGAGGCGCCGTATACAGCTGGTCCGGACCCGCATCGTATACCAGCACCGTACAGAATCCGACCATAGCACCGGTAACCGCAGCCAATTCGGGCGTATACACCGTGTCCGTAACGGATGCGAATGGCTGCACTGCCACTGCGCAAACCACCGTAACCGTTGATCCTTGTCTCGGAATTGAGGATGAAGCAGGCGAAACGATCAGCATATATCCCAATCCTGCTGCCGAACATCTCACCGTAAGCGTGCCGGAAAGCTGGGCGGGAAATTACCACGTCAGCCTGGTCAATGAACTGGGACAGGTAGTGATGAAAGCTGTTCCTCTGCAATCCACTTATGTTTTCAATATCGGGACTCTTGTCCCGGGAATTTACATTGTGGAAGCTCTGCATAAAGACCAGCGCATCGTACAAAAGCTTATCGTCCGCTGACCCATATATTACTAAGATATGAAGGGGGCTACGGCCCCCTTTTTTTATCCGGTTAACACTATTTATCAGCGATATGACCAGCTGACGGCGGGTTGTTCCCTATCTTCTCGGCTTAATGCCGCACATTATGAAATCAATCTGTATCACTTTCATCTGTACAGCCCTTTTCCTTACGACCTATGCACAGCAGCACGACGGAATATATGTTGACGGCCGCACGGTCTACGATGCCTGCAACGAGCCCGTGGTGATCAAAGGCGTTAATTATTCCGTGCTCGACGACTGGAATTTCCCCGCCACAAGCGAAAAAAGCTCCGAGATAGCGAAGTCCGGCGCCAATACGGTCCGCATCATGTGGTATATTGATTACGGGCAGTCATCGCGTCCCGCTTATTCGTTATCCGATCTCGACACTGTGATCTCGAGAGTGGCCCGGCTCGAAATGATCCCGATCATAGAGCTGCACGATTTTACCTGCCAGCCGGACCTTACAGCCTTGTCCACGGAAATTGTTCCCTGGCTTACGCAGGCCTCCGTTCTTGACCTTATCGACAAGCATAAGAAGTACCTGATCGTAAATATTGCAAACGAGTTCGGGCATGTGCGCTATACGGGGAACATTCCCGCAGCCGAGACAGCTTTCGAAAATGCTTATGGCGCGGCTGTTCTCTCGCTGCGCAACGCCGGCATACATGTTCCGCTGATGATAGACGGTCCCGATTGCGGCACTACCTTATCCACCCTGGTAAATATCGGCTCAGATCTGCTGGCGGCAGACCCGGACCATAACCTCATCTTCAGCACACATACATACTGGTTCGGCTATACCGGCAACGACTCCACGGCAATGCGCACCGAGCTGTTGGCAGCGGCCAACTCAAATCTTCCCATCATTCTCGGCGAGGTGGCCACACAACAGGATGACGCTTCTCTCTGCCAGTATAATCTCAACTGGAGACCGATCCTGCGCATGGCGGAAGAAATGCAGATCGGATGGCTCATCTGGGGATGGTACAAGGATGGCTGCCCCGGCCGTGAAATGACGCCCACCGGCAACTTCGCGGATCTTACCGCTTTCGGCCAGGAGATCGTGAACAGTCCTGAGTTCGGGTTACTGAATGTGGCCGAACCATCGGAGTACCTGCTCACCGGCGGAGCCTGCGTAATGGGAACGGAAGAACAGGACGAAATGAGTATGAAGATCACCTTTACGCAGGATGAAGTAGTGATACAACCGCTGTTCCAGGGATCGCTGCATGTGATGGTAACCGACATTTCCGGCCGCAAAATATCCGGCCGCGAATTTGCCGCAACCGCAGAAAACATCTACCGTCTCAGCGCTTCGGGCTGGTCTCCCGGCGTGTACGTGGTATCCGTTATTTCTGGTAACAGATCATATTCGCAGCGGATCGTAAAAGCTCAGCCATAATTTATTTTCCGTCGGTTCGTTATCCTAGCATAACCGCAACCGATGAAAAAACTCCTTGCCATTTGCCTGCTCGCTGCAGGCCTGGGCTCGTGCGACTGCCTTCTTGTTTCCGAGATAACGGTACTCGACCGGTCCACCGGGAAGCCGGTGCAAGGCGCTTCTCTGTACGAATACGATGAAGCTACAGAGCTTAAAACCGATTCCACCGGCAAGATATCAACTCACCGTATCATCAGCGGTTTTATCTGCTCCATGCCGGTGCGGCTCGAAAAAGAAGGCTATAAAACAAGAAAATTCCGCCTGTGCCGGTCGAATAAGCTAGTATACATGCGGCGTAAGAAATAGCCTGTCACTTTTCGTAGAAGTGCATCTCTTTCATGTATTCGTACGCTTCCGGGGGCATGTAAAAACGCACATCCTTTCCCGCGCGCACGGCATTGCGGATAAAGGTGGAAGAAATCTCCATCTGCGGCGCCTCGGTCCATTTCACTTTCGGGTGCTCCCTGAATTCCCCGCCGTCAAAGCCCGACCGCGGATACACGTACAGGAAATGATACTCAAGAATGCTTTCGTAATTCTTCCACTTTTCGAACGAGCTGAGATTGTCGGAACCCATGATCAGGCAGAACTCATGCTTCGGATATTTTTCGTAAAGATGCGCAAGCGTATTCACCGTGTAGTTCGGCTGCGGTAACCTGAACTCGATGTTCGAAGCCTTGAACTTCGGATAATCGCCGATCGCCCGGTTCACGAGCTCCAGCCGGTGGTAATCCTTCAGCAGTGAATTTTTTTCCTTCAGCGGGTTATGCGGCGAAACGACAAACCATACTTCCTGCAGATCGGTGAATTCCGCAAAATAATTCGCAAGCACAAGGTGCCCGGTATGAACCGGATTGAATGATCCGAAAAACAGCCCGACCTTCACGATCAGAATTCAGTATTTACGGATTGCGGCGACTCCCTGCGGAGTATCCACCGCCACGTGAACCATACAAGAAATGCCGGCCCGAGAAGGACCGATCCCGCCAGCATGTATATGAACCAGTCCTGGTAATTATAATAGTACAGGCTGTTGAGCAGGATGATGGCTCCCAGCACACGCAGTATCTCCGCAAAGCTCACCCACGGCTTGTTTTCCATGATGCCGCTGCACGTAACGGTGGTCATGATGATAAGCGCGAAACAGGCAAGCTTGTAGAACAGCGACAGCTCATCGAACGCAAGCAGGTATTTGAATACGCCCGCCGTGAGCACAACGAACTGGATGAGCACATATATCTTCATGTTCATCGAAACGGGAGTGCGGTACTTTTTCACTTTTATATGATGCTGCGGATCTTTGGAGATCTGCCCCAGCAGCCCGCCCAGGTATTCCGGTCCGCGGAAGGCCAGCGCGATCTTTTGCCGGAAGGATTTCAGCGAGCGGCTTCCTTTCGCCATTTCAAAATAAAAATGGAAGTTGGCCCATACGGGATCCCAGCTGTTGAGCGGAGTGGTAATTCCGTATACCGGCTCTTCCTCTTCTTTGCGGAAAGTGCCGAACATACGGTCCCAGATGATGAAAGTAGCCGCATAGTTCTTGTCGAGATACTGGGGGTTGGTGGCATGATGCACGCGGTGATGCGACGGGGTGTTGAAAATATATTCGATCACGCGCGGCAGCCGGTTGATGGCTTTCGTGTGGATCCAATACTGGTACAGCGTAACAAAAGCCGCCACCACCAGGATCACGTCGGTAGGCACGCCCAGCACCGGCAGCGGAAGGAACATCCAGAACGAAAGAAAAGTGTGGAACCACGACTGGCGCAGGGCAACGGAAAGATTGTACTCCTGGCTCTGGTGATGCACGATGTGCGCGCCCCACATCACGTTCCATTCGTGCCCCCAGCGGTGCGCCCAGTAATAAATAAAATCGAAAGCGATCAGCGTGCCGATCCACACGAGAATATTGCCGGCGGGAAGCTGAATGATGGAAAGATGCTCGTAGAACCATTGGTAGCTCGCGAGGATGAGCAACTTGCCCAGCAGGCCCACCGCCTGGTTGCCGATGCCGATGTTGAGATTGGTGATCGCATCCTCGAAATTGTAATACTGTTTCCTGCGGCGATAGCCTACCAGCATTTCCAGCCCGATGGTGAGAAAAAAAAGCGGTATCGCGTAAAGAATGTAGCTTTCGTTCATATCCGGTAAATTGTTTGGATCGGAAGCAATAAAAATACAAACTTCCCGCTATATATTGCGCTTATTTCCGCAGGAAGCGATTGTTATATTTCATTAATTTACCTCTGTGAAAAACCTTTGGCTTATTCTTTTCCTGCTGGCGGCATTCCCGCTTCACGGCCAGAAATACTGGATATGTTTTACGGACAAGGGCGGAGCGTTGCAGCCGGACCTTTCGCTGTTCGACGGCAATGTGAGCGACCGGCGCACGAGGCTGGGCATTCCCTGGGATGATAGAGATATTGCCGTCTGCGAAGAATACGTGCGGCAGGTGGCCGCGCTCTGCGATTCCGCGGGATATTCCAGCCGCTGGCTGAATGCGATGGCGGTATACACCGACGAAGAGCGGCTGCAGCAGATCATGACGCTGCCGTTCGTGGAAAAGACAATTCCCATGGAAGCCACCGCGCACATCCTGGAAGCGTTTCCGGACAAGCCGGAAGCTGTAAAGCTTGCCCGGTACCAGACAGAGCGCATGGGCGGCAAAAGCTTCCGCGAAAAGCAGATCACCGGTAAAGGTGTGCGCATTGCGCTGATAGACGCGGGATTTTACGGCGTGCAGGTGTACGACGGCTTCAAGCATATCCGCGACCGCGGCGGCATTATAAAAACATACGACTTCATACAGAAAAAAGAAAATGTGTACCACGGCAGCACGCACGGCACGATGGTGCTGTCCTGCATCGCGGGAATACACGATACGCTGCGGCTCGGGCTTGCGCCGGATGCAGAATTCCTTCTCGCACGCACCGAGTACCTGTGGGGCGATACCCGAAACGACGAAGACCGCTGGATAGCCGCGCTGGAATGGGCCGAGCAGAACGGCGCCGACCTCGTGAACAGCTCGCTCGGTTATACTTCCGCCAGGCACTTCCCCTACCAGCTCGACGGAACATCCATGATATCGCGCGCAGCAAACATTGCAGCGTCCAAGGGCGTGCTGGTGATAAGCTCGGCAGGCAACGAGTATAATAATTCGTGGCGGTTCATCACCGTGCCGGCCGATGCCGACAGCGTGCTTACCGTAGGCGCCATCAATCCTGCAACGGATTACCAGACCTCGTTCAGCTCCATCGGCCCTACGGCAGACGGCAGGATAAAACCGGACGTTTCCGCGCCCGGCATCTGCGCGGTGATCAATAATCCTAAGCTGAGCATCTCGCAGGGGACGTCATTCTCTTCGCCGCTGGTAGCAGGCTTTGCCGCATGTGTGCTGCAATGGAAAAGGAAAAACGTCGATGCCGTTCAGCTGAAGGATATGATCGTACGATCGGGGCATCTCTTCCCTTATTTCGATTACTCGCACGGCTACGGAATACCGCAGGCAGATAATATACTGCGGCCGCGGATGGACGAGCGGAAATTCCGCCTGGATGAACAGGACGGCAGAATGACGGTGGTACCTTATACAAACGCAGTAAAGGACAGCAACGATTACAAGCTGCTGTACTACCACGTGCAGGGACGGTCGGGAAACATACGGCTGTACCGCGTGGTGGAACTGGACAACAACCGGCCGGTAGACCTGCACCTGCTGAAGGAATCGACAGGGACGGGACAGGAATGGCGCGACAACATCGAAGATGATTACACATTTTACCGCGGCGAAATACTGCGGGTATTTTTTGAAGGACATTATGAAGAATATCTTTTTAAATAAGCTGCGGCCCGCGCCCGTCATCTGCCTGCTTTTTGCTCTCCTCTGCTGCGGGTCTGCGAGCGGACAGACGTACAGGATCATGCTGGACTCATCCGATTACGTTCCGAAAAAGAAACGCTGGGGACGGAATATGGACAATATGGTGATCCCCTATTTCCAGCTCAACTGGGCCATCGCTCCCGATCAGCCGGGCGCCGCCACGCTGTGGGCGCAGTCGTTCAACTTCCGGCTCGGAGTGGATTATAAACGTAAGATCACGTCCTGGTTCTCCGCCGGTATAAAGCTGCAGTACGCGCTCGAAGATTTTTACCTGCGCCAGGATTCCAATAAAGTGCTTCCCGACACCGTTCTGCACGATGCGGAATGGTTCAACCTGCAGAACTTTGTGGCCGGGGCATTCGTGCGTTTCAATTTCGATCCCCGCAGGGGAAATCATTACGGCACATATCTCGAGCTCGGCGTAAATCATGTACTGGCCGGAGGTTTTTTTCACAGCTCGAAGAACAAGCTGCCCGGAGGCGAAACGGAGCATGTAAAGATCTCGGGACTTACATACACCAACATGAACTACGGCGAGGTGTACGGAAAGCTCGGATGGAAGCACGTAGCTGTAGTGGCGTACTGGAGATTTACGCCGTTATTTAAAACAGGCTCAGGCTATCCAAATCTGCCGACTGTTAAAGTGGGCCTGGAGCTCGCATATTAACAGGCTTCCGGCTTGCTTTTCAGCAGTAAAATCGTAACTTCCATTTCCAATTTTTCTGTATGAAAAAAAATCTATTCTTTTCCGTACCTGCTTTCCTCCTCTTTATAAATGTCTTCTCCCAGTCGCCATCCCTGTTCCACTCCACGGGGAACGGGCCGAGCCGCGTAACCGTGCTGCGCTCCACCGCCGGAGAGACGGAGCTGCTGTTCACGCTGGGTGACGTGTATTCTGTGGATATTCCCGGCACAGGTAAAATTTTCCGCCTGGATGAAGGAACCCCGATCGAGCAGAAAGACGCTCCCGATCTTCCGAAATTCACGGCGTCCATTGTAATTCCCGACCTGGCAGGTATGCAGGTGGAAGTGCTTGAAATGAGCGAGACCGAATACACCGGCATCTGGGTGGCGCCGTCCAAAGGAACGCTCACGCGCAACATCGATCCCGCATCCATACCGTATACTGCAGGCAGCATGTATGAGATCAACGGCGAATTTCCCGGAGAAACGGCGGCGCTTCAGGCTCCGTACATCCTTCGCGACTTCCGCGCGCAGACCGTTATTTTCTACCCGCTTCAATACAATCCCGTTACCGGAACCCTTCGCATCTACAATACCATTCACGTAAAAGTATCGGTGAAGGATGCCGAAGGACCGAACCCGCTCATCCGCACCGGCAACATTACTTCCATAGAAAAAGAGTTCCATGCGCTGTACTCCGGCAGATTTGTCAACTATAATGATGTAAGCCGCTACACACCCGTGGAAGAGAACGGCTCGATGCTTATCATTTCCGATCCGGCGTTCGTTACCGCCATGCAGCCATTGGCAGACTGGAAAACTGAGCGCGGGCTGAAGACCGAGATGGTGACCACAACCGTTACCGGCACCACATCCGGAGAAATAAAAGCGTACGTGGAAGGATATTATGCAGCGCATCCGGAGCTGAAATACCTGCTGCTGGTGGGCGACGCCGCACAGGTACCGCCGCAGGCTCCCAACGGCATGAACGGGCTGGCAGGGCATTCGGATATTTTTTACGGTTACCTGGTGGGCGATGATGCCTATCCTGAAATATTTGTCGGACGTTTTTCCGCCGAAACCGTTGATCATGTGCGCACGATGGTGGACCGCACGCTTACTTATGAAAAGAACCCCGACATGGGCGACTGGTATGGCAAAGGCATTGGCCTGGCATCCAACCAGGGGCCCGGCGACGATAACGAAATGGATTTCGAGCACGAGCAGAATCTCCGTTCGGTGCTGATGAGCTTTACCTATACAGCCATAGACGAAATGTACGACGGCTCGCAGGGCAACGAAGATGCCGGCGGCGATCCGAACGCGTACATGGTGGTGGACGCCGTGAACGACGGGCGCGGGATCATCAACTACACCGGCCACGGCTGGAACGAAGGATGGGCCACTTCCGGGTTCAGCAATACGGAGATCACTTTCCTTACCAATGTGAACAAGCTTCCTTTCATCTGGTCGGTAGGTTGCGTGAACGGCGAGTTCATGAACGTTACCTGCTTCGGCGAGCAATGGACGCGTATGACGGATGTGAACGGCCAGCCGGTGGGAGCGATAGCCACGCTGATGTCTACCATAAACCAGTACTGGAACCAGCCGATGGAAGGGCAGGATGAAATGGTGGATCTTCTTGCCGAAGCGCACACGTCCAATATAAAGCGAACCTTCGGCGGCATCTCCATGAACGGATGCATGAAAATGAACGACGCCTACGGCAGCTCCGGCGACGATATGACCGATACATGGGCGCTGTTCGGCGATCCGTCGCTGATGGTGCGTACCGCGCAGCCCCAGGTACTTACCGCCGTGCATGTGACCGAAGTGCAGACCGGCACCGCACAGGCCACCGTCAACTGCAACGTGGAGAACGCTTTTATCTGCCTCTCGATGAACGGGCAGATACTCGGCACCGGAACGGTAAGCGGCGGGCATGCCGACATTACTTTCCCGGCGCTGACAGCAGAAGATACCATCACCGTTACAGCCACGGCATTCAATTATAAGCCTTACCAGGGAATGATCCGCGTACGCGAAAGCTTCACCGGGGTGGAAGACAATGCTGCGGATGGCTTCAGCCTGTATCCGAACCCGGCGGCAGACCAGATCACCATTGGTTTCGGGATGGAGCAGGAAGGCCAGGTCTCATACCAGGTAACAGACGTAAGCGGACGCACAATCCTTCGCAGCACATCTCTTGCTTATTCATCCGGCGTGCACCAGCTGCAGCTCGATGCATCCGCATGGGCAGCCGGAACATACCGGATAACGTTGCATGCGGGCGAAAGGTGGGTGACGAAGAGCGTGGTGGTGAGGTAATCCTTGGAAATTGGACGACGCAGCAACCCATCGTCCGTGTTCAATATCTAAGAATTAACCAGGTCCATTTCCCCCGGCAGGACGTTAATTTAATTATCCTATCAACTTCAGTATCCATTGTCCGGCTTCTAATATCCTACTTCCATCATCCATTTCCATAAAAAAAGCCCCCGGAAATCCCGGAAGCTTTCTTCTGTGTAACCCAACTTAAATTTGTATATAGCTCGCGGCACTACCGATCCGCTATGATGCAAAGAAAGATTATTGACGGCATCCGTTTGACCGTAGAAATGCCTGAATTTGGAGATGGGTAATTATAACCGGATATTGGAAGTTAGAAGTTGATAAAGGACGCCGGACAATGGACCGTAAGTAAATAACATCCGTAAAAAGGTCTGGTCCATTTATTCAAGCGGGCATTTACACCAGCAATGTCTCACATCTCATATCTAATATCTAATATCTAATATCTAATATCTAACAGCTCATGTCTCACACCTGATATCTCACTTTTTAATTTTTCATTTCCCTTTTTAATTACCATACGGTTTTTTACGGATCATTATACGGGATTTTACGGATGGGTAAAGTCGGTTTTTAGTTCCCATATTTGTAAGGCCCGCAAGGCATGACCAAACGACCGCAGGATATGATCATCCTGTAACTCCGGCATACGGAGCAATACCCTAAAAACCGATGACTCCAGATCACAACCGTATTTTACCTAAACTTCCCGGCGCAGATATCTTGCAGATACCGGCTGCGCTCCATCATACCAATACCTGATACCTTTTACTGAACAACAGATCATAATTTTCATTCATTTAATAACCAACTCGATTAACTATGAAACACAACAGATGTTTTAAGGCAGGCCTCGCTGCGTGCGCAGCGCTTACCGCAATGTTGCTCCCTTCCGAAGCGTGGACTCAGCCTGTGGTACAGGTCCCTCCCGGCTGCGAAGTGGTAGTAACAGGCTCCGGAACCGGCGTGGCGCTGGGTTTCGGCGGCGTAGTGGGTAGCGGCGGGATCGTCGTTATGCCCGACCCATATGCCGGCGACGACTTCTTTCTTATTCCCAATGGTACCACCGTACTGGGCTGGGGCCTTTCAGGCGATCTTTCCGTGCAGACCAGCAATATTCCGCCGATGGCGCCTATACAATCGGTCCCGGGTGCTGCTTCTCCGGTAAATATCCAATCGTACAATGAAAACCTGCGGTATATCGAATCCATACCGCCATCGTCGCCAACGCTGGCGCGAAGCAAGGGCCGTGTAACCCTGTCCTACACCTCGCCGGGCTGCAACAGCAGCATTCAGTTTGATGTATACAAGCAATATCCGAATACCGGAAGCGGCGGAGGATATGTGCCTGACATCGTAGGGCCCGATTGCTGGCTTCCCGATTCCATGTACACATATTCTGTAGATCATATTGCCAGCGATAACATCATCGACGGTATCGGAGCCGATACGTACTATTGGTTCATTGATGATAATGACGCCAGCAACCCTCCGATTCCTGTCAACACGCTTCCATCGTATCTGTACAATTCTGCAGACAACAGCTCGGTAACCTTAAATGCGCCGAATCCGCTGGATGCGCCGTACACGCTGACATGCTGCTTCGGACGCGCGAACCCATGGGATGGTAACTCGCTGTTCCCTCTTAGCACCTACACCACGTGCGTATCGAAAGTCATCGGCGGACAGCCTACCACACCCACTATCAGCATCCCGTCGTGCCTCAATACAGGATTGACATCCTTCATAGCAAACGTAACACCTGTGGCCGGATATGTTTATACCTGGTCATCCACTAACGTGAACTGGATACTTACTCCCAGCGGCTCGCAGGGCGAAAATCTTACTGTGACCGCGATCGGTGATCAGCCGGGCGTAATAGAGCTTACCATTATGTATGGCGGCTGTGCGCCGGTTACCTTCACCTACCCGGTAGAGCGGCAGTTTGTAGCTCCGCTGGCCATCACAGGTCCCCCATGTGTCAATGCCGGTACAGTGAACAACTATACCATACCTGCTACAGCGCTGAGCAACGTTACCTGCTGGACGCTTCCCGCCGGATGGTCCAAGACCGATGCGAATGGTGCGGGATCGAGCATCAATCTTTCCGTTCCTGTAGGCACGCCCGCCGGAGCATATACCATCTCCGCTTATTCTTGCGCCTGCCCTTCCGGTGTAATCAATTACACAGTGAACGTACGTCCGGCTACGCCCACCATCATGTCCGGGCCGACCTGCGTAACACGCAACGGCGGCGGTCCACAGGTATGGTCGGCCACTTCGTCTCCCGGCGCTACCGGATATAGCTGGTCCGTACCTCCCGGATGGTCATGCATAAGCTGTTCGGGCGTAAACGGTATCCTCACACCCGGAGGCACCGGCACAGGTCCTGTCAACCTCACCATAACCGCCAACGGTACTAACGGTTGTAATGCCACATCGGCTCCGTACATCGTTAATTATAATCCGATCACTCCGAATTCGATCAGCGTGGATTGCTGGAATTTCGGTATCAACGGAAGCACGCAGATCACAGTAGCCAATGCGCCGGCATCATTCTACGGCACCTACAATGTGTCCGTTGCTCCCGCCGGATTAATGGGCTCTTACTCTGTTACCGGTTCCGGCACGATAATAATGAACACCCTGGGCACCGCGCCTGCAGGCACTTACACGATAACCATCAGCCATAGCACAACCTCGTGCGGTACAAGCGCGGCAGTAAATTTCCCCGTTACTTATGCAGGAAACGGAGCAAGCATCGCGGCGTATTACGATCCTACCCCGACCGGCTCTGACGTATATATTGTAAGCGGCGCACCGGGTGGATCTACTTTTAGCTGGTATATAGACGGTGTGCTCGACCCTACAGCCACGGCTTCATTCCTCGGGCTGAGCGATCCTCCTCCAGGTCCCACCCAGGTATGCGCTTACGTTGCCTTCAACGGTTGTACCACTGTGGTATGCGCACCAGGGGGCACGCACAGCAGGATGATGGAAGCAGAAACCGGATCGGTTGAAGAAACCGACGCCGTAACCGTGTATCCTAATCCAAATAATGGTACCTTCACCATTGACGTTCCCGTATTGCGCAACCCCGGCACGGTAAAAATAACCGATGCCACCGGCCGTATGCTGGGCAGCTACAAGCTGAAGGAAGGCAACAACCGCATCAATACAGATGATCTTTCTTCAGGAATGTATTACCTGCTCCTTGATATGGACGGAAAGCATAGTGTACATAAAGTGCAGATTATGCAGAAGTAAAAAATGATACATAAAAGCTGAACATACAGAAAGCAGGCCGGGCAGTTTCCGGTCTGCTTTCTTTTTTTTAAATTACACGATGGGAAGATCTTTCATTTTGCTGCTTACAATTTTAATTGCAGCAACAGGCCATTCGCAGCACGAATTGTGGGGCACCGTATCCAACGGGGGCCAGCACGGCTCAGGATATATTTTCCGCACGGATTCTGCGGGCGACAGTCTCCGTATTGTTCATCACTTTAATGGAACCGAAGGGAACGGCCCCGGGCGACTTGTATGGGACGGGGGCAATAAGCTGTACGGAATGACGGGCAGAGGCGGAACGGGCGACACAGGCGGTAACCTGGGCGGAACGATATATGAATATGATCTCGCAATAGACAGCTTTCGCGTACTGTACAATTTTAATGTCAGCAATACATCCTTTCCCTATACCGGGCCGGAAGCATTAAGCCTGATGGAAGCCATGCCGGGCGCTCTTTATGGCCACATGACCATCGGCGGACTGGGCACCGGGCTGGTATTCTCTTTTAATCCTGTCCTAGGCACCATTTCCACCGTTACGGTGATCCCGACATTCCTTGGCGGGCCATCCAATACCACGCAGGGAAATAACCTGAGCACGGGAACGCTTTTCCGCGCTTCCGACGGGTTCCTTTACGGCACCACGAGCCGCAATTCACAATGCCCCATTCCCCAGCCGGACCAGGGAAGCATTATCCGGATAGATCCGGTAACAAACGGTTACTCCGTCCTATATCTGAATCCGTGTTCCGGCGCAGATGGATTCAAGTACCGCAGCTCATTCATTGAGCATAATTCAAAATTGTATTCTGTCACCAGGGTTGGCGGCGCTAACGGCGAAGGGGTCATCTACGAGTTTGATCCGTCCACCGGCATCTACGTTAAAAAATACGATTTTCTCGGAGGCGTTTCAGGCAAGCAGCCGTCCACGCTCACGAAAGCGATTAACGGGAAATTTTACAGCACAGCGCTGGGTGGTATTCCGCAGCCGAATGTTCCCGGCGGCGGCGGCATCATCTTCGAATACGATCCATCCACCGGCATATACGCCAAAAAGCTGGACTTCATATACACCACCAACGGCAGTGTAGATGTAGGCATCAATCCTATCGGCATTCCGCCGCTGCTTGCGGCGTCCAACGGAAAATTGTACGGCCATACCTCTCACGGCATATTTGAGTACGATCTCGCCACGGATACCGTGCGGCCCGCCGGCCGCTATCCATGGTTCGGCGCTAATCCATCCAGCCCTACGCTTACTGAGATCTGCCGCAAGCCCTCCTACCGGTATTCGCTTACCGCCGATTATGCGCTTTGCGAAGGCGATTCCGTTCATCACGACCTGCAGTCTTCGCCTTCATCCATCTTGTGGAAACTGAACGGTGTTACTGTACCGCTGCAAACCGACAGCATACTGCGGATCACGTCCGTTTCCCCTTCCGATACGGGAACATGGGTTGCGGAGCTCACAAATAGCTGTGGAACCACCGTTACACAACCGGTTCGTGTGACGCTCGATCCTACCGTGTCCGTAATAACACAGAACGGCACCCAGCTACAGGCGCCTGCTGCCGCCACATACCAATGGATCGATTGCGACAGCTCCAGCCTGCCGATAGCAGGTGAGACCGCGCAGGTATTTACAGCAACAACAAACGGGCATTATGCCGTGGTGATCGTAAATAATAGTGGCTGCGTTGATACTTCCGCCTGCGTGGAGGTCAACTCCGTCGGCCTGAATGAAGAAAGCACAGGTCCGGTTTCCGTTTACCCGAATCCTGTGCAGAATACGCTGTACATCTCAACGGAGGAAAGCATTCAATCCATTACTGTTTCCGATGCTTCCGGCCGGCAGGTGATGTCCTGCCTTACCTCTCCGGTAAATGTATCTCAGCTCGCGCCGGGAAGTTATTTCCTTACGGTCGTCACGGGTAAACATACATGGAGAAGTGTTTTCCTGAAGAAATAAAATTCAGAAAATACATTGTAAAATGCGTGCATCAGCGGCAATAATGCCTGCATGAATGCCGGATATTTGCAGAGCCGCTATTTGCGGAACTTCCGGAATTTTATCTGCGGATAAATTTCTTTACGATCCGTTCCTGACCCGATCCAGCCACTATAAAATAAATGCCGGGCGCCAGCGCCGAAATATCGATCGTTCCCACTCCGTTATGCACCAGCATCTGCCTTCCTGTAGCATCACTGATCGTAGCAGGCATTTCAGGTTCCAGCCGGATATAGTCATTCGCCGGGTTCGGAAAAAGCATGACGCCTTCCATATCATTCTCTTCCAGCCCTATGCCCGCCACCGTAAAACATTGCGACTTCGCTTCGCAGCCATTTATCCCCGTAATGATCACGGCGTAGCTTCCGTCCTCTGAGGCGGTAAAGCTTTGCGAAGTTTCTCCTATAATATCCGATCCGTCGGAGCAGTCGATCCACTGGTAACCGGTGCCTGTGGCAACGGCTGTAAGCAAAAGCCCCGACTGCGTCACAGAATCATCCGGCAGTGATAAGGCATTCATTAAAACAGAAGCGGATTGTCCGTAACATTCTTCACTTTCTACGGACAGCACATAATAACTGCCCGGCTCCGTAACGTAAATGCTTACTGTCGTATCGCCGGTAGACCATTGGTAATTGCTGCCTCCCGCTGCGCTCAGCTCTGCGCTGTCGCCTTCGCAGAATTCCGTATCGCCTGCAGTAAGCGTGGGCGCCGGAGTATTACATACGCCATATTTTGCAATGAACATCCGGTAAATATAATTACCGTCGGGAATGGAAAAGCTGGTGACAGGATCGAACTTGATCCTTACCTTGAAGTAACCGACCGCGATAATATTTCCGCCATTGTTCGCCTGCACGATATTGTACGGTACGATTTGCCCCGGCGGCGAAGTAGGCGTAGGCAGCGGCCCCGGCTCAATGGAATCCTGCCACATCAGCGCTCCGTCTTTATCGTACTTTATTATCAGCGCCCTCGGCTGCCCGCCTATGCAATCGGAGTGCCCGCCGAATCCGTAAACGCTGCCCAGCGCGTCCGTCCGTATCTGCCGGTAATCGTCGCAGAGCGCGTACTGGTATTGCCGGTACCACGCCAGGTTTCCCGATGCGTCCAGCTTGAACAGCAAGGCGTCCGTCTGCGGGCCGTTGCTTACGGGAGGAATGATATTCCCTTCCAGCGTAGCTCCCTGCTGATATGAATATCCGCCAAGAAAAATATTTCCTCCGTCATCCACGGCCATACATGTGCCGACCGTACCGGTTATTGAAACCGTCTTTGTAAGGATAGCCTGGCCAGAAGTATCGTATTTAATAACTTTCCAGCTATCGGGCATGAAGCGGTAGAGATTTCCCTGCGCATCCATCCTGAGCGTTTCACGCCAGGAGTAATTCGCGGGATTGGTGCTTGGGCCAAGCGTTTTCCTGCGGAGAAGACTACCCGCCGTATCGTAAGTGCAGACGAATGCATCCATTGCGCCGGGAACGCTGCTCATCAGCGAGAGCCCGCCATCCAGCACAACCTCGTTCTCATAGAAACCGGCGAAGCAGATATTTCCCTGCGGATCGAACCGTATGGAAGGAGTAATGTCCACGTTATTGTGCTGCACATCCGCAACTCTTATCCATTGGGCATTTCCGAGAGGATCAAGCTTTACAAGGCAGTACGCGCCGAACACGGCCGGCGCCGGAAGCGCCAGTCCGTCGATCTGGCTTGCCTGGTAATACGTTGCCGTAAAATATACATTACCCTGATCGTCCACGATGATCTTATCCGGGTTGGTATCATCCTGGAATCCTTTCAGGGCCGGGAGATCCTTTACCCATACACCATTGCCCGCCCCATCGAACTTTGCGAGGAATGAGCCGCCGCCCGGGTTGCTCAGCACTGTGCCGCCGATAGTGACCGGCGTACTGTATATTCCTCCCGCGTAACTATTGCCCGCACCATCTAATGTAACGGCTGCGCCCGCCGTGCCTCCGGCGTTACCAAGCACGCGCGCCCAATCGAAGTCCGGCGACTGGCTGTAGCATGAAATACTTGCGAGACTAGCTAAAAGGAAAAAGATGTTCTTTATTTTCATTTGTAGTGGTTTAGGCACGTAAAAGATAAGAGAATAAACAGGACCTTCATGACCATTGGATAAAAAAAAGGACCACCCCTTGGTGGCCCTTCTCTGTCTCTTTCTGCCGGCTTACTTCGACTCAAGCGCCTTGAAGGCGTTTTTGATCAGGTTCTTCCGATCTTTATAGATATGAAGCTCCTCGTTGAGCTTTTCGATCTTGTCCTCATACTGTTTCTTGAACGCGTCCGCACCTTTGGAGTGCCCGAAGAATCCGAGGTTGTTGCCGATCTGCGTGATCTCTTCCTCAAGCTTGCGGATCTTGTTTCCCACGAAGGTACGCTCGTCCATCAGCAGTCTTTCGGCCTGCGGCGACTGCATTATCGAATCCAGCTTCACCTTGTATTCCATACGGTGACGCTTGTCCTTATCGATGTTCAGCTTCGAAAGTATTTCATTGATCGCATCGTCGAAGCCTTTTTCCACCGCTGATTTCTCAGACATCGGTACGTATCCTGCCGCGTTCCATTCCTGCTGCGCCTGCCGGATATAAGCGAGATTCTCATCCAGCGATTCCACCGGAACATAGGCCTTCACCTTTTCGATCATCTCTTTTTTCTTCTGCAGGTTCTCGGATTCGCGCTCATCCTGGCCGGCAAAATATTTTTCCTTGGCGTGGAAGAAAGCATCGCAGGCCGCGCGGAAACGCGCCCATACCTCGTCAGATTTTTTTCTTTCCACAGGACCGATCTTTTTCCAGTCGGACTGCAGGCGGATAAGCTCTTGTGTCGTTCCTTTCCAGTCGGTACTGTCTTTGAGCGCCTCAGCTCTTTCGCAAAGCTTTATTTTGGCATCGTAGTTGGAGCCGAGCTCCTCCTTTATATGTTTCTGCAGCGGAAGCTTCTTGCGGAAGAACTCGCGGCGCGCAGTCTTGAAGCGTTCCCAGATAGAATCGTTGAACTGCTGCGGCACACGGCCGATTGTTTTCCATGTTTCCTCAACCTTTTTCAGCTCCGTCTCCAGCTTCTTCCATTCGGCGATAGACCTTACCTCTTCCGAGCTGATCTTTTCCGCCTGCTCGCAAAGGGCTGTCTTGGCTTCGAGATTTTTCTGGCGCGTAGCTTCCCGCTCGCGGATAAAGCTGTCCCTGCGGAGATATACCTGGTCTACCGCAGCCTTGAACTGGTCGAAGATATCTTTGGAAAAATTCTTCGGCACAGGTCCTGTTTCTCTCCATTCCTTCTGGATGCCATGCAGCTGCTCGATGCTTTTCTTGATGGAAGGAACTTTCAGAAGCTCTTCCACGCGGTGTATCAGCTGCTGCTTGGCGGTAAGGTTCTTCGCAAGGTCCATTTCGTACAGCTCTTTGTTGATCTGCACGAACTCGTAAAACTTATCGGTAAAGAACTTATAGTTGTTCCAGAGATCCTGGACATACTGCGAGGGAACGGCTCCGGCCGCAGCCCATTTATCGCGGAGCTGGTGAAAGCGGTCGAACGCTTTTTTAATATCCGATTCTTCGGAGATGAGAAGCTTCAGCTCATGGATCACATCCTGCTTGGTAAGGTAGTTGGCCTGCAGCTCCTGCTCTTCACGCTTGCGCATCTCGCCCATCCGTTCCTTATATTTCCCGATCAGCTCTCTCACCTTCATCATTTCTTCGGGAGCGTAGAACTGGAAATCTTCCGCCTTTTCTCCCTCCTCCAGGAACTTCTGGAGCACCCTGTTCCTCTCCTCGTCGTAAAGTTCCTGGAAACGGCGCTTCAGCAGAGCGAACGGCTTGCGGAACTCGCGGATCTTATCGTCGCGGATCACGCCCTGCAGTATTTCGTGCAGATGCTCAATGGAAGCCGTATCGAACTTTTCATGATCTTCCTCTTCCAGTTCGGCAAGCGCCGCGGCCTCCGGATCATCATGGTGATGTTCTTCATCACCTGCTTCTTCCAGGCCTGCCAGGGCGTCCTGTTCTTCCGGCAGAGAAGGATTCTTCCGGTTCAGGTTCTCTTCGTTATTGTCCAGCTTATTTTCTTCCATTGCTGCAATTAAAAACTACTTTAAAATTAATAAAAAAACGGGCGACAAAGATATGTTATTTCATGAAATTCAGCATTTCCGCGTTTTTCCGACAATTTTTGATCCCAGGCCCCGAAAAAGGCCGTAAAGATTACCTTTGTGTGCAATGAAACTGAAAACGATGAGATCAGCTATTTTCGTATCGGCCAGCTTATTAATTCTTTCCGGAGCGCATGCGCAGCACATCGGCAGCAAATCTGCTCTTCTGCTGAAGCAACATGTGGAATACCTCGCGGACGATAAGCTGGAAGGGAGACTTACCGGTACCAAAGGCGAGCAGCTCGCGCTGGAATATATCAGCGAGCAATTCCGCAAAGCAGGATTGAAGCCCGCGGGGGAAGAGGGATTCGTACAGCCGTTCGGCTTTACTGAAAAAGTGGTTTCCACGGCCAGGACCCAGCTCATCACAGATAATAAAAATTTAACACCCGGCGATGATTTTTATCCGCTATCGCAATCGGCCAATGCTTCGGTTACCGGCGACACGTACTACGCCGGCTTCGGCATTCACGCTCCGGAGCTTGGCTACGACGATTACGCAGGCAACGGCGACAAGCAGGGAAAGATCTTCATTATAGAGATCTCGTCGCCCGACGGGCTGCATCCGCACTCGCGCTATGCAGACCATACTTCGCTCGCCAAAAAGATAGAGACCGCGCGTAAGTTCGGAGCCGCAGCCGTGATCTTCATCAACAATGATCCCGATGCGGAGAACCCTTCTGCGAAGCTGTCTTCGAAAATTCAGCCTTTCGATATTCCTGTAGTATTCTGCGCCAAAAAGATCGATCATCTTACCATCAACGAAATTACGGTTACCGTGGAGCTGCAGAAAAATTCCGCCACGGGGCACAACGTGATCGGCTTCATCGACAACAAAGCGGCGAACACCGTAGTGATCGGCGCGCACTACGACCACCTGGGATATGGCGACGAAGATCACTCGCTCTACCGCGGGGTCCCGGCCATACATAACGGCGCTGATGATAACGCCAGCGGAACATCGGCCCTGATAGAGCTTGCGCGCTATCTCAAAAAATCGAAGTGGAAGAACAATAATTATCTCTTCATCGCCTTTTCCGGGGAGGAACTGGGCCTGCTCGGATCGGGCTATTTTGCGAAGAGCGGCCTTTTCTCGAAATACAATGTGAACTACATGCTGAACATGGACATGGTGGGAAGGCTCGATTCCACCGACCGTACGCTTATCGTGAACGGCGTTGGCACATCGCCGGCGTGGAATGAAGTGATGAAGGTGCTGCCCGGCGATATGAAGATCAAAACCACGGAGAGCGGCATCGGCCCTTCGGATCATACTTCCTTCTACCTGAAGGATGTTCCCGTGCTGCATTTTTTCAGCGGCACACACAACGATTATCATAAGCCATCCGACGATGCAGACAAGATCAACTACGGCGGAATGGAAGACATCTGCGATTACATGCTGTCGCTCATCGAACGGCTGGATGCGAAAGGAAAGCTCGGATTCACAAAAACGAAAGAAAGTGAAACGGGAAAAGTTTCCGCGTTCAAAGTAACGCTCGGCGTGGTGCCTGATTATGCGTACGAAGGCGAGGGCCTCCGCATCGACGGCGTGACAGACGGTAAGCCCGCATCGCAGGCGGGATTGCAGGCGGGAGATATAATAGTTAATCTCGGCGGAGAAAAGATCAAGGACATTTACGCTTACATGGCTGCGCTCGGAAAGTTCAAAAAAGGCGATGAAGTGGAAGTGATCTACCTTCGCGGTTCCCAGGAGATCAGAGGCAAAGTGAAGTTCTGAACCGCATGAAAGAAAACCGGGCGGCACTGCTGCGCTACCCGGCTATCATTTGGGGTTGGTTGCGAATTTAGTTGCAGAGGGCGTACCATGCGGACAATATTTACGCCCTGTAGTCGTGGCCATTTACAGACAAATGTCCGCATTCCGCGCCTTATGGAAGGCTCCGTTAAATCCCGTATTCTGATCCGTATTTTTCCGGATTTATGGCCTCACGAGACAACCACCATACGCAAATCGCTTTCTTCCAGCAGGCCCTGCACATCTTCGTCGCTCACTTCCACGAGCGCCCCCGGAAAACCGAAATGATAAAGCTTACCTGAGCTGCCTTTGACGGCCAGCTTCTGCGGCCCGGTATATTCGAACCATTTTCCGGCAGAACGGTTAATGTTAAAGTTCACAGGAGCCTGTGTACGCCGTGTACCGGTCTCTCTGTTCCACGAATTGTGATTGTATCCGCAACAGCTCATGATAGGGTTGGCTTTAAGTGGTCTGTTTCAAATATAAAAAAGAAAAAATATTGAAAGGCTCTTCTTCTTTATGGGACGAGAAATCATTTGCGCAGGCATCCGGATTTTTACGGATGGTACTTATACCAGGCGGTACTGGTGCGCTACCGCGATCATTTCGGCGGTATTCTTTACTCCCATCTTTCGCATCAGCTTTATTTTATGCGTTTCTACTGTGCGCGGACTCAGATACAGCGTATCGGCGATCTGGCGCTGGGTATTTCCCTGCACGATCATGCGCAGTACCTGCTTTTCGCGGATGGTAAGCTCTTCCGCCAGCCACTGCGACTGCTGGTGGATGAACTGATCTTCCTCGTACAGGCTCATCTTGGTAAGAGCTACGCTGGTGGCCACATCCGAGCTGATGTAGCGCCGGTTATGCAGCACGTTGTCGAGCACTTCTTCGAGCTGCTTGCGCGTCATGCCCTTGGTGATGTAAGCTGCGGCGCCGAGCTTCATCATCCGCTCCACGGTCACCACATCGTCGTAAAAAGTAAGCACGATAATGCGGATGGCCGGATGCTGCTTCAGGATCTCGGTGGCGGCAATGAAGCCGTTCTCCACCGGCATATTAAGGTCCAGGAAGATCAGGTCGGGATTGATGTCTTCTACCAGTTCGCGAAGCTCGCGCCCGTTAGCGGCTTCACCGGCAACCTGCAGGAAAGGATAACGGCTGAGAAGCATACCGAGCCCCTGACGGAAGATTTCGTGGTCGTCTGCGATAATGACTCTGTAAACCTGCGGAAAGCCCTCTTTGAGGGGTTGGGGTGATGGGGTTGGGGAATTCATAATATCAGGGTTAGGTAGTCGAATATACGAAAAATTCATAAGCTGCTCCCGGCCCTTTTTGTTAATAGAGGAAATGATTGTACGGATATCTTTCCTTATGAATAGCGGATACCCGCGCATACAGGATATCGCGGAAGGTATCCACATTGATTTTGCTTGTGGCTGAGATGAATATGCAATCCTCGCCCAGCCTGCTCATCCAGGATCCCTTCAGCTCATCCAGGCTGGAGTACTTCTTTTCGGCCAGCAGGTCCAGCGGATCGTAATCAGGGTTCCTGTAATTATCTACTTTATTGAAAACCACGATCACAGGTTTGTCGGAAGCCCCGATATCGGCCAGCGTCTGGTTCACCACGTTGTATTGTTCCTCGAAACGGGGATGCGAAATATCAAGCACATGCAGAAGCAGGTCCGATTCCCGCAGCTCGTCCAGGGTGGATTTGAACGATTCTACGAGCTGCGTAGGCAGCTTGCGTATAAACCCCACGGTATCAGACAAAAGGAACGGAAGATTGCCGATCACGACCTTTCTTACCGTAGTATCGAGCGTGGCGAACAGCTTATTTTCGGCGAATACCTCGCTTTTGCTCAGGAGGTTCATCAGCGTGGATTTTCCCACGTTGGTATATCCCACAAGAGCTACGCGCACCAGCTCTCCCCTGTTCTTGCGCTGTATGGCCATCTGTTTGTCGATCTCCTTGAGCTTTTCCTTCAGCAGGGCGATCCGTTCGCGGATGATCCGGCTGTCGGTCTCAATCTCTTTCTCACCCGATCCGCCGCGTGTTCCCGTACCTCCGCGCTGCCGTTCCAGGTGCGTCCACATACCTTTCAGGCGCGGAAGCATGTACTGGTAGTATGCAAGGTCTACCTGCGTTTTCGCGTGAGCCGTTCTTGCGCGCTGGGCAAAGATGTCGAGTATAAGATTGGTACGGTCGAGCACTTTCACCTTTTTGTTCAGCTCGTCGGGGTTGAATACTTTATCGATGTTGCGCTGCTGCGACGGCGAAAGCTCATCGTCGAAGATCACAAGATCAATTTCGTTCTCAATTACATATTCGTTGAGCTCTTCCAGCTTTCCCGGGCCAATGAATGTGCCGGCATTCGGCTTTTCCAGCCGCTGCGAAAAACGCTTCACCGCTACAGCTCCGGCCGTGTCGGTAAGGAACTCCAGCTCGTCCATGTACTCGCCCAGTTTCTCTTCCGTCTGGTGCTGGTTGATGATCCCCACCAGGATCGCTTTCTCCCGGCCCGTCGCAATCTTTTGTATCTCGATCATCCGCTGTTTACTTTTTCAAGGTCGCCGTATATTCGGCTACCGCCTGTATCTCCTCTCCGGACATAACACTTGCGTAGCCCGGCATCATACCTTTTCCGTTCGTGATTATCTGTATCCTCTGATCCATCGTAAGCGTAGAAACGCTCAGATCCTTTGCTCCGCCCACGCCCTGCTTACCGTCGCTTCCGTGGCACGAGCTGCATTTCGAGCTGTACAGTTTCCGGCCTGCGGCATCCCCCTTCGGTTCCGGAGTCTTGTCGTTTCCGCCACCACAGGCTGTAAACGCCAGCAGCAACGGAACGATGTATATTATTTTTCTTCTCATATCGTCGCCGGTCAGAACCAACCTCTTCCGGTACCAATACCTTCGCGTACCGGCCATGGAATAGCCGCCAGTATGATCACCAGGGCAATGGTAAAAAATATCGCCAGCGTCCGGAATTTCTTCTCGCCGGAAGCTTTTTTCGCTTTCGAATGGCCGATTGTGATGAGCGCGATGGCGATCAGCATCATGAGGCTATGCTCCACGGTAAAGAACCGCAGGATCCTGTCCTTCATGGCTTCGCCCATATCGTCCAGCCTTACCCAGTCGCTCATCAAGTACAGCACTATTCCCAGCACAAGCTGTATATGCGTGGCAATAAGAGTGAACAGGCTAAGCTTCCGGTCGGCGGGCGTAAAGGATTTTTTGGACAGCCAGCCGGCATATACCCTGAAAAGCGTTACCACCAGCAGGAGCAACATGACCCAGCGAAGGAATGAATGCAATTGTATCAATACTTCCATAAGATATATTTTAAAGCAAATTTAGCTTTATTGCTTGGAATCCCTAACGCGGACGCGAAAACGAAATCCCGTTATTTCTGCTACATTTGTTAGGAACAGTGGTCTTTTATGAAAAAACTATCCGCATTTATCGCCGGCGGATGGATCATTGCCTGCTCTTATGCACAGGTAACTCCGCTCACCGGCATCCGCGACGAGCCAAAACATGTATATGCCTTCACACACGCCACCCTCCATATTGATCCGGGAACTACCATCGACGACGGCACATTGCTGATAGAGAACGATAAGATCGTAGCCGCAGGACACGAAATAGATGTTCCGGCCTACGCACAGATCGTCGATTGCAGCGGCTTTCATATTTACCCATCCTTCATCGAGCTCTGGTCGGGATACGGAATTCCCGGCGTGAAAAGAGACCGGCCGTGGGGCGTGCAATATAATACGACCAAGCGCGGAGCATACTATTGGAACGAAGCGGTAATGCCGGAAACACAGGCAGGAGATCTCTTCGCACCGGACGAAGACCGCGCGTGCGAGCTGCGGCCGTACGGATTCGGCCTCGCCCTCACCCATCAGCGGGACGGGATAGTGAGAGGCACGGGAGCCGTGGTCAGCCTCGGGAGAAATGAGGACACAAAGCTGATGATCGCGCCGGTGGCCTCGCAGCATTTCTCGTTCGACAAAGGCTCGTCCGTACAGCAATATCCCAGTTCGCTAACGGGGACGATAGCATTGCTCCGCCAGTTCTTTTACGATACCGGCTGGTACGAAAAACGAAAAGGAACGGCAGAAATAAATCTTTCACTCGAAGCTTTTCTGAACCACGGGAATGTTCCGTTCTTCATCGAAGGAAAGGACAAGCTCGACATAGCGCGTATAATGAAGATCGCGGGCGAGTTCGGGCTGAGCTTCATCTGCAAAGGCAACGGTGACGAGTACCAGCTTGCGGATCTCTTCAGCGAAAAGAAAGTAAAGCTGGTCATCCCGGTACATTTTCCACAGCCCTACGATGTAAGTGATCCGCTGGACGCCGATGTGGTAACGCTTGCCGAAATGAAGCACTGGGAGCTTGCGCCTGCGAATCCCGCGCTTTTGCAGCAGAAAGGAATTCCGTTCGCCATCACTTCCGACGGTACGCGCACACCCGTGGACTTTTTCAGGAACCTCCGGAAATCATTCCTCTACGGCCTTGCCGAAGATAAGCTGCTGGCCGCGCTCACCACCGAACCGGCACAAATGATAGGCGTGAAGGACAAAGCGGGAACGCTGGAAAAAGGCAAGCTCGCCAACTTCATCATTACCGAAAAAGCGATAACCGATAAGGATTTCGCGCTGCTGGAGAACTGGATACAGGGTAAGCAATACGTGATCAACGACCGCGCGCGACTGCCCGATATACGCGGTAAGTACAGTATAGAATCTCCCGGTTTCGATTTCACGGACGGAAAGCGATTGATGATAGAAGGCTCGCGTTACATGCCTTCCGGCAAGTTCCTGTATTCCGATACTACGAAGCTCGGCCTCGATATCCGTTATGGAAAAGATTATGTTACCGCCAGCTTTTTCTCCAGGGGACAGGAAGGATTCATCCGGATCACCGCGCAGCTGATGCCCGACAAAAGCTGGAAAGGTAATGTTCAGACCCCGAAGGGCCTCGTTGTTCCTTTCCGGGCGCGGCTTACAGAATTGTATAACGAAGAAGAAAAGCTCCGCGAAGAGCTGGAAAAAGAAGCCGAAAAAGAATACCGTACCGGAGATATATGGTATCCTAACATGGCTTACGGATGGAAGCCGGACGAGCTGAGTAATGCTTCAGGAAAAAAATACCTGGTACAGAACGTGACCGTGTGGACCAGCGAAGCGGAAGGAATTGTGCAAGGTTACGATGTTGCCATCGAGAACGGGAAGATCGGCCGCGTGGGAAAGGGACTGAATGAAAACGGCTACGAACTGGTCGACGGAACAGGCCTCCATCTTACGGCCGGCATCATCGACGAGCATTCGCACATTGCCCTGAGCCGCGGCCTTAACGAAGGCGCGCAGTCCAGCTCTGCAGAAGTGCGGATGAGCGACGTGGTGAACAGCGACGACATCAACATTTACCGCCAGCTTGCGGGAGGAGTAACCACCGCGCAATTACTGCACGGCTCCGCCAATGCTATCGGCGGGCAATCGGCCATCATCAAGCTGCGCTGGGGAAAGCTGCCGGAAGAAATGCTGCTGGAAAACGCGCCGCAGTTCATCAAGTTCGCGCTGGGAGAGAATGTGAAGCAATCGAACTGGGGACAGCACTTCAGCACCCGGTACCCGCAGACACGGATGGGCGTGGAACAGTTCTTCTACGAAATGTTCCTGCAGGCAAAAGAATATGAAAAGCGGAAAAAGACCTCGAAGGAGCCGGTGCGCAAAGACCTTGAGCTGGAAGCGCTGCTTGAGATCCTGCGTGGCGAGCGGTTCATCACGTGCCACTCGTATGTTCAGTCGGAAGTGAACATGCTGATGAAAGTGGCCGATTCGCTTGGGTTCCGCGTCAACACATTTACGCACATTCTCGAAGGCTACAAGATCGCCGATAAGATGAAAGAGCATGGCGCGTACGCTTCCACATTCTCCGACTGGTGGGCCTACAAGATGGAAGTGATGGACGCTATTCCGTACAACGGCGCGATACTTACGAAAGCCGGAGTGACCACCGCCATCAATTCCGACGACGCAGAAATGGCGCGGCGCCTTAACCAGGAAGCAGCCAAACTGGTAAAGTACGGCGGACTCACACAGGAAGAAGCCTGGAAGACCGTAACGCTCAATCCTGCAAAAATGCTTCATATCGACAACCGTGTAGGAAGTGTGCGCAGCGGAAAGGACGCTGACCTTGTGCTCTGGAGCGATAACCCGCTCAGCATTTACGCCCGGCCGCTGATCACATGGATCGACGGGATCATTTATTTTGAAGAGAAAAGGGACGAACGGCTCAGGAAACAAGTGGCGGAAGAAAGGAACCGGCTGATCCAGAAAATGCTGCAGGCGAAGAAAGATGGCGAGCAAACAGTGCCTGTGAACCGCAAGCAGCAGCTGCTGTACCATTGCGACGATCTCGGCGAAGGCATTTACCAGTTAATACAGATCTCTGCACAATAGTATGAAACAGAAAATATATTCCCCGCTTCTTCATAGTGTACTTTTTACACTAAGCATTATCATACCGGGTTTTCTTACTGCGCAGCGTCCTGCGCCCGGACCGGCACAAACCGGGAGCATTCTCCTGCTGAACGGCACCGCGCACATCGGCAACGGCCAGGTGCTGGAACGTTCCGCCATCGGCTTCCGCGACGGAAAGATCGTCCTGGTGGAAGATCTCAGCCAGCCGTCCGCCGGACAGTACGACTTCGACGAAGTGATCGATATTGCAGGCAAGCACGTCTATCCGGGGTTTATACTTACCAATACCACGCTTGGCCTCCGCGAAGTGGACGCGGTGCGCGCGACGCTCGATTACCAGGAAACCGGTGAGATGAAGCCGGAAGTGCGCAGCGTGGTGGCGTACAGCACCGATTCGAAACTGATACCGACCGTGCGCCGGAACGGCATCCTGCTCGTTCAGCCAACGCCTGTCGGCGGCATCATCAGCGGGCATTCGGGCATTGTGCATCTCGACGCCTGGAACTGGGAGGACGCAGTGATCCGGATGGAAGACGGAGTACATATCTACTGGCCTCCTTCCATGCGGATCGTCTTCCCCAATGAAAATGAAATGGCCGTTAGCAAAATGCGCGAAGAGCGCCTGGAAAGGCTGAAGGCCCTGAAGGATCTGCTGGAACGCGCCTCCTCTTACCGGCTCCGCGATGAAAAAGAATTCAACCTGCGGTGCGAGTCGCTGAAAGGAATTTTTGACGGCACCCGCAATGTGTACCTGCATGTGCAGACGGAAAAAGATATTATGGAATCCGTACTGTATCTCGAATCGATCGGCATCAAGCGGACCGTATTGGTCGGAGCCTCCGAAGGCGTGAATATTCTCCCGTTCATCCGCGAGCATGGCCTTCCCGTAATTCTCGACCGCCCGCACTCGCTCCCACGCCTTGAGGACGATGACGTAAAGCAGCCTTACAGGATGGCGAAAATTTTCTGGGACGCCGGTATACTTGTTACGATCAGCTACGAAGGCGATATGGATGCGATGGGTGGCCGGAATCTTCCGTTTACCGCCGGAACGACCGTTGCATACGGGCTCACACGCGAGCAGGCGGTGCAGCTTATTACGCTCAATGCGGCAAATATTCTCGGCGTCGGTCAGCAGGTAGGCTCGCTGGAAACAGGAAAGGACGCAACATTGTTTGTTTCATCGGGAGATGCGCTCGACATGATCACGAGCAACGTAGAGCTGGCTTACATCAGCGGCAGGAAGCTTACGCTGGACAGCAGCCAGGAAGAGTTGTACGAAATGTACAAGACGAAGTACGGGATCAAATAATTATTTCACGAGCCTGAACTCCACCCGGCGGTTCTTCGCCCGGTCTTCTTTCGTATCGTTGCCCGCCACCGGTTTCGACTCTCCGTATCCTGTCGTTTTTATGATGCGTTTGACATCAAAGCCGTTCGCTACCAGGAAATCCTTAACAGAAGCTGCCCTTCGTCCCGAAAGCTCGATATTGTACTGATCGGTTCCGTAATCGTCGGTATGGCCTTCGATCTCGATCTTTATTTCAGGATATTTGTTCAGCAGGTCTATAGCGCGTTTCAGCTCGGCGCGCGATTCTTCCTTCAGCTCGGATTTATCGAAATCAAAAAAGATATTGTTCAGCACAAGCTGTACTCCGGCTTTTACCTTTTGCATCTCTATCACTTTTTCTACCTCGGCGTATTCATCCTTGTATACGAGATTAAAATTCTCCGAGTGGAAAACATATCCTTCAGCTTCCACGGCTATCCCGTAGTTCTTGCCTCCGGGCAGGCTCACCATAAAGCCCTGCAGCGGATCCACACGCGAGGAGAACAGCTTCACCGCAGTAGTATTGTCCACGATCTCTACCGTAGCCGGTATCCTGTCGCGCGTTTCCTTGTCGATCACGATCCCTTTGAACAGCACCATCTGCACTTCCCTGATCGCTTTCTTCTCGAACGGAATTATACAGTAAATATCCTGCTGCCCGAAACCGTCCTCTCTGGCCGAAGAGAGATAGGCTTTTTTCCCGTCGGCGGTAAGCACAAAGTACACATCGTCGCCGGGCGTGTTGATGGGGTAGCCCATATTCAACGGTGCGGACCAGCTTCCATCCTCGCCCAGCGTACTTTCGAAAATATCGTGCCCGCCCATCGTGGTGTGGCCTTCGGAGCTAAAATATAAAGTCTTTCCGTCGGGATGCAGGAATGCTCCGTCCTCGTCGTATTCCGTATTGATTTTCGGACCGAGGTTTGTGACATTTCCCCATTCGTTCTCACCTGTCCGCTCTACTCTCCAGATGTCCTTTCCGCCGTACGATCCGGGCCTGTCGCTGATCAGGTAAGCGGTCTTCCCGTCATACGATACCGCGAAATGCGACTCGTTATATTTTGAATTCACTTCGCCCTGCAGCGGCTCGGGATTGCTCCACTCGTCGAGCGTAACGGCAGAATAGTGAATATCGCCCTTCGTCCGGTGATTGTAGTGATAAAGGTAGATCGTCTGCCCGTCTACCGACATGCTTATGGAAGCATTGTGGCGGTTCGGCTGGTTTATTGGCGGGCCGAGCCTTTCCGGCTTCGTCCATCCGCCGCCGCGCAGCTCGGATACAAAAATATCTTCGGAATACTCCGCATCGAAATGCGAAACGGTGCTGTGCTTTTTGCGGTCGGTCTCCGGCGGCCTTCGCGCCGTAAAGATCAGCATGCTTTCATCGGACTTTACGATCGGCACGTACTCCGCATACACTGTGTTGACGGTATCGCCCATGTTCACGAGTACATATTCGTCCTTCTTGATCTGCTCGATACCGTAGGTGCTTTCTTCGATCCGCTTGTTCGCCATCTTCAGCGTATCGGGACTCCTGCCGCTGTAGCTGTTCCTGAACGATTCGAAATGCGCGGTCGCTTCGCTGAACTTAAGCTTTTGCTGGTAAGCGCAGCCCAGCACGTACTCCATGTCGTAAGCGCACGAAGGATTGAGCTCATAAGCCGTTTCTGCGTACGGCAGCGCTCTGAACTTTTCCAGCGTGTGCAGGTAACAATTGGCGATCTTATAATTGAGAAGTGCGCTGTTGGGATTCACTTTGTACGCATCCAGGTAATACTCCAGCGCAAAGCCATAATCCATTTCAAGGCCGTTCGTCGCACCCAAAGCCATGTAATAATGCATGTCGCCTTTTTTCATCAGCTTTTTGACCTGCCGCAGCGATTTGTTCTTACGGTAATTTTCTTTGGTAAACTCAAGGTTCTGCGCACAGACCGAGAGCGGCGGTAAAATCAGAAGACACACAACAAGGCATTTTCTTAACTGTGTTAAGGCTGTAGAGATCGTCATACCCGGGTTAAATGATTAAAACCGCAAAGTAATCTGAATAAATTGTTCAAAACATCTTCGGGATTGTTAATTATTAACCTCCGGCTGTTAGTTTAACTACCTGTATATTTTGAAATTATAATTCATCACCTGCAGCTTCTCTTAAAAAATCCCCTAAACGGTTCTAACAGAGCGTTATCAACAATTTCAGCGGGGATCTATCCTACCTGCCGCGTAGTAGTATTTGGAGTAGTACGGTTCTTCCAGGTTGCTCAGGATAACTCCTTTCCGGGTGGAAGCATGGACAAAATAACCTTCCGCGAGGTAGATCCCCACATGCCCCACCTTGGTGGTATTGATCTTGAAAAAAACAAGGTCGCCTTCTTTCAGCTCCTTTCGGTCGATCTTTTTCGCCTGCTCGTAAAGGCCGTTGGCGCTCCGCTGCACCAGCAAGCCGTAGGCTTCCCTGAATATGTTCAGCACAAGACCGGAACAATCGGTACCCGAAACATTATCGCCTCCGTATTTGTACGGTGCGCCCAGCCATTCCGTCACCGCTTTGATCAGCGCGCGGTTGCAATCCGGGCTCAGCCGGATACCGAGCCGCGCGGAATAATCCTCCACGAACGGATCCTTCTTATCAGGTTTTTCTACTTTTTCTACCTTTTCCACTTTCTCCGTACGCGGCTTTTCCGTACGCACAACCACTTTTTCGGGAACGCGGCTCACCGGCCGTACGGACGAGCACGAAACAAGAAAAATGACGGACACCAGCGCGGGCAACACTCTTCCACAGCCCAATGCCCGTGCGGAAAACTTCATCAGGAAGGGCACCATTTCGTTTTCGCTTTTCATATATAACGCTGATTAATAGTCAAATTGTGTGAAAAGTTACAACCGGAAGCAGCCCGCAGCGCGGCAGTGAAAAGGAAGTTTTGAAAAATGCCCTGTTGAAACCCGTGATCTGAACAGCTTTCGGTAATTTTGCAGAATGGACCGCTCCGAACATATCTCTACCATCCTTCGCAGCCTGCCGGCTGTGCCAGGCATTTACCAGTTCCTCGACAAGAGCGGAAAGATCATTTACGTAGGCAAGGCTAAAAGCCTGAAATACCGTGTCAGCTCTTACTTTAATAAAGTTCAGTACGAGAGCGGAAAAACGCGGCTGCTGGTAAAGAATATCGAAGACATACGGTTCATTGTGGTCAACAGCGAGCTGGACGCGCTGCTGCTGGAAAACAACCTGATCAAGAAGCACCAGCCGCGCTTCAACGTAATGCTGAAGGACGACAAAACGTATCCGTGGATCTGCATCAAAAAGGAACGGTTCCCGCGGGTGTTCTCCACGCGGCAGATCATCCGCGACGGTTCGGAATATTATGGTCCGTACGCTTCGGTGCGGATGATGAAGACCGTTCTGGACCTGGCATTCCAGCTCTACCCTATCCGCACGTGCAACCTGATGCTGAGCGAAGAGAATGTCAACCGCAAAAAATTCAAGGTCTGCCTGGAGCACCATATCGGCAATTGTATGGGCCCGTGCGAAGCCCTGCAACCCGAAGAGGAATACATGCAGATGGTCGCGCAGGTGCGGCAGATCATCAAAGGAAACCTGCAGGAAGTGACCCGGCAGCTGAAAGAGCAGATGCAGGAGCTCTCGGCGCGGTACGAATTTGAAAAAGCGCAGATGATCAAAGACAAGCTGGAGCAGCTCGAGCGCTTCCGCAGCAAATCCGTGGTGGTGAGCCCCGACATTCACAACGTCGATGTGTTCAGCATCGAATCTGACGAGCTGTGCGCGTACATCAATTACCTGAAGATATCAAGCGGCGCCATCATACAGGGACATACGCTGGAGCTGAGAAAAAAAATGGAGGAGACCGATGCGGAGCTTCTGTCGCTGGCGATCTTCGAGCTGAGGAATATGTTCGAAAGCATTTCCGAGGAGATCATTGTACCGATGCTTCCCGAGGACGAGATCCCCGGAGTGAAATACACGGTGCCACAGCGCGGCGATAAAAAAATGCTGCTGGAACTTTCGCAAAGGAACGTGAAATTCTATAAGCAGGACAAGCTGAAGCAGCTGGCGATAAAAGATCCGGAAAAGCATACAGAACGTATCCTCGAGCAGATGCGGAAAGACCTGCGGATGCGCGAGCTTCCCGTTCACATAGAATGTTTCGACAATTCCAACTTCCAGGGTGCGTATCCCGTTTCGGCGATGGTCTGCTTCAGGAATGCAAAGCCAAGCAAAAAAGATTACCGCCACTATAACATCCGCACGGTGGACGGCCCGAACGATTTCGCCAGCATGAAGGAAGTGATACACCGGCGCTATAAACGCCTTCTGGATGAGCAGCAACCCTTGCCGCAGCTGATCGTGATAGACGGCGGGAAAGGTCAGCTCAGCGTTGCCGTGGAAGCTCTCGAAGAGCTGGGGTTACGCGGAAAGATAACGGTGATAGGCATTGCAAAGCGGTTAGAGGAAATCTATTATCCTGAAGATCCGCTCCCGCTCTACATCGACAAACGTTCCGAAACCCTGAAAGTGATCCAACAAATGCGGAACGAAGCGCACCGGTTCGGCATCACCCATTACCGCAAGCGGCACTCCAAAGGCCTTATCCGTACAGAGCTTGAGGAAATTGAAGGCATCGGTAAATCAACATCGGAAGAGCTGCTCAGGCATTTCAGATCGGTGAAGCAGATCAGGGAGGCCACGCTGGAACAACTGAAAGAAGTAGTGGGAATGTCGAGAGCCATGAAAGTGTATGAATATTTCCGGAAGGAAGGCCAGCAGGAAGCCGGCAGCAATATTCCCTGATCATTCCACCAGCCGCGCGCGCATCTCGGGCGTGGGCAACATGCACTCATCCTTTTTACCGAACCATCTGTAACGGTTGCGCGCTACTATCGAGTAAAAGAGATCGCGGATGAACCGGGGAACGATGACGAGCCCGTACAGCGCAGGCCAAAGCCCGTCGAGCCTTCTTGCCAGGCGAAGAGCGGCCGTGGATTTCTGGTATATTTTTCCGTTCTCCAGCAGTATGAACGTTTCAAAATGATCAGTGGGAAGCTGGTGCTGCTTTAATATCGCCTGCCCTGTTTCGGACTGAAGCGAAGCAAAATGAAAGTACGCCTTCGAATCGTGACGGATCACAAACTGCACCGTGGAATTACAAAAATTACAAACGCCGTCAAACAACACAATTGCTTTGTTCATCGTATCCATAAGCTATACTATATATACAAAGGTACGCGGTTTTACGTCACTTACGGCTATTATATCTGCGTTAAAAAATAATAATCATCCGGATTAAAAAACCTTAATTCTAAGCACTTACGGCTTGTCACCTGAAAAAGGTTTGTATTTTTGATCTCATAAACAAAAAACAATTGTGTTATGAGAAAATACATTTTTTTGCTTACCTCAGTGGTCGCACTGGCTTCCTGCGGAAACAAAGCAGAAGTTCAGCGCATGCAGAACGAACTCGACAGCCTGAAGAACGTTAATTCAGATGCTTCTTCGCAAATCGACCAGTATATCGGAGACCTGAACGACATCCAGGAGAACCTCGATCAGATCAAACAAAAAGAAGGAATCATCAGCGTAACCTCCTCCCAGGGCGGTGAAATGAGTGAAGATGCCAAATCAAAGATCCAGAACGATATCGCCCTGATCCAACAGCTGATGGATGAGAATAAAGCGAAGATCGACGCCCTTAACAAGAAAGTAAAGAAAGGCGATTCAAAATCGAAAGAGCTTGAAAAGCTGATCGCGAACATGCAGAAGTCTATTGAAGAGAAAGACCAGGAGATAGCAAGCCTGAGAGGCCAGCTCGAAAAAATGAACATCGACCTGAGCCATATCACTGCTTCTTACGACAGCCTGTCTGTAGAGAACACCACAAACAAGACTACTATCGAGCAGCAGACCAACGAGCTGAACACCGTTTACTATGCGATGGGAACCTTCAAGGAACTGGTGGACAATAAAGTACTGGACAAAGGCGGAGCTTTCTCTGTTAAATCCGGCGCTAAACTTTCCAGCGACGTAAATCTCGATTACTTCACTAAAGGCGACAAGCGTAATATTACCGAGATCAAGATCGGTTCTAAAAAAGCTAACCTGAAAACGTCCCACCCTTCCGGTTCTTACCGGATGGAATCCGCTAACGGAAAAGTGGACCGCCTGGTGATCACCGATGCGGAGAAATTCTGGCAGAACAGCAAGTACTGCGTGATCCAACTGAATTAATCCTTGCACATCAATATAAAAAATGCCCATCTCCTGCAGATGGGCATTTTATTTTTCGCATTTTTGAAATTATGTTCACGGGTATCATAGAAACACTTGGTAAAGTCGCCGGGATAGAAAAAGGAAACGAGAACATTACCTTTTTCGTTACCGCACCGTTCCTGCCTGAGCTGAAGGTAGACCAAAGCATCGCGCACAACGGGGTTTGCCTTACGGTAGACGGAATAGCGGAAGGGCATTATACTGTTACGGCCATTTCCGAAACCCTGCAGCGCACAGGTCTCGGGCTGCTCAAACCGGGCGACCACGTGAATCTGGAACGCTGCATGAAGCTGGGCGACCGGCTTGACGGGCATATCGTGCAGGGACATGTGGATACTACCGGAAAAGTGGAAAAGGTGATACAACATGACGGAAGCTGGGAATTTTTAATTTCGTATTCCGCCACACAGCATGTAACCGTGGAAAAAGGCTCCATCTGCGTGAACGGCGTAAGCCTTACCGTGGTGCATTCTGCGCCCGGAGAATTTTCGGTGGCGATCATTCCTTACACTTTTGAGCACACTACGTTCCAATACCTGCAGCCCGGAGACACCGTGAACCTCGAGTTCGACATCATTGGAAAATACATCCAGCGCCTACTTCAAAACCAACACGTATAACTATGTACATCATCACAGGAGCGGCAGGATTCATCGGCAGTTGCCTTGTTTCGAGGCTGAATGCGCTGGGCATGGAAGATCTCGTCCTTGTAGATGATTTTACGGTGATCCGTAAGCAGGCAAACCTGAGCGGAAAAAAATTCAGCCAGCTGGTGCATCGCGACGAGTTCTTCAACTGGGCGGAAAAAGAAGCTCCGCCGATAACGTTTGTTTTCCATCTCGGAGCCCGCACGGATACTGCGGAAACAGACGAAATAATATTTCAGAAGCTGAACCTCGGCTACTCGCAAAAGATGTGGGATTACTGCACGCGTCACCAGATACCGATGGTGTACGCTTCTTCCGCAGCCACCTACGGCGACGGCGCGTCCGGCTACAAAGACGATCACGGTCTTCCGCAAAAGCTCCAGCCGCTCAATCCGTACGGCGTGTACAAAAATGAGTTCGATAAATGGGCGCTGCTGCAGGCCGCGGACAAGCAGACAGGAAACCCGCCGCGATGGTACGGCCTGAAATTCTTCAACGTATACGGCCCGAACGAATATCATAAGGATCGCATGGCTTCCGTGATATATCATGCTTTTCACCAGATCCGTGAAACAGGAAAGCTGAAATTGTTCCGCTCGCATCATCCTTCGTTTGAGGATGGCAAGCAGCTCCGCGATTTCATTTATGTAAAGGACATCGTAGACATTTGTCTTTTCTTCCTCGAGTACGAAGCTGAGAACGGATTATATAACGCGGGCACAGGCGCCGCAAGAACTTTTCTCGATCTCGCAAATTCCGTCTTCCGCGTTATGGAACGGGAGCCTCAGATCGAGTTCACCGATATTCCCGCAGACATCCGCGATAAATACCAGTACTACACCGAAGCCGATATGACCAAGCTTCGCGCCGCAGGGTTTACAAAGGAGATGCACAGCCTTGAAGACGGCATTGAGAATTACCTGAAAAATTATCTCTCCGGAGAAAAGTATTTTTAGACCGGCTTCCGTACCAGCCTCGCCATGTAGAACCCATCGCAGCCATCTTTGCCGGGCAGCAGCCAGGTTTCCTTCTCAAGCGAGAACTCAGGATGTTCCGACAGGAAATGCTCCACCTGCTTTTCATTTTCTGATGGCAGAATGCTGCACGTCGCGTACACCAGCTTTCCGCCGGGCTTCACCAGTGCGGAGAATTGCTTCAGAAGCTGCCGCTGTTCGGGTATGAGCTTCTCAAGCTCTTCCGGGCTGAGGCGCCATTTGATGTCAGGGTTCCGGCGAAGCACGCCCAGTCCCGAGCATGGCGCATCGATAAGCACGCGGTCGGCCGTATCTTTCATACGCTTCACCGTTTTGGAAGATTCGATCAGGCGGATCTCAATGTTCTCCGCTCCGGCACGTTTGGCGCGGCGTTTCAGCTCTTCCAGCTTTTTAGGGAATATATCGAGCGCTACCACTTTTCCTTTATTCTTCATGAGCGCGGCCAGGTGGAGCGTCTTTCCACCCGCACCGGCACAGGCGTCGACAACGCGCATGCCTGGCTTTACATCCATGAACTCGCTCACGTATTGTGAACCTTCGTCCTGCACTTCGATCCAGCCGTCGCGGAAAACAGGCGTGCGGTAAACATTCACGAACTCTCCCAGCACAAGGCCGTCGTGTGCAATAGCGGAGGGAGCGGGATTGACTTCCGTCTCCTCGAAAAAAGCCATTATATCCTCTTTCGAAGCTTTCAGCGTATTGATGCGTACTGCAAGCGGCGCAGGATCGTTCAGCGAAGCGGCCAGCGCGTCCCATCCTTCGGTGATCTCCGAGCTGCAACGCTCTTCCATCCACTCCGACAGCGAATGGCGAACGGCCGGAGCAGCGCTGATCTTTTCCAGGCGGGCAGCCACCGTACGCGGGTTGATCTTGCGTAAAGCGGGATGATGGGGAAGATTGCGCTCCTTCCGCACCAGGTTAATACCAATGATCCGCGCCAGGTTATCGTCCTGTAAAGACGCGTTACCGCTGTTCGCTTCCACCAGCAATCTCCACCAGCGAATGATATCGTAGAAATTTTCGTGCAGCATTTTGCGGTCGAACGAGGTGAGCTCGTAAGTCTTGAACAGCTGCTCGATAGCCTTGTCGGCCTGCATGCCTTTTCCGAACACCCATTGAAGGGCCTGTATCAGAACAGGGAGATGATAGGTCTTCATACTGCAAAAGTACGACGAATATCAGGACTTCGTCCGCCGGGTTCTCGATTAGTTTTTCTTTCTTTGTATAGCTATGAATTTCCGGTCAAACAAACCATTTTCGTCCACGCCTTCCCTGCCGTTCATTTACGGCAGCCATCCCGTACTGGAAGCGCTGCGGTCCGGGCAGGACATCGACAAGATCCTTCTGAAAAAAGGAATGCACAACCAGGCGGTGCAGGAAATACTCACGCTTGCACGCGGACGGAGTGTGCCGGTGCAGGAAGTGCCGCTGGAAAAGCTGAACCGCACCACAGGCAAGTCGCACCAGGGCATTATCGCGTTCCTTTCGCTTGTACCGTACGAGGACATTCAGAACATACTTCCGGCGCTGTTCGAGAAAGGCGAAGTGCCGCTGCTGGTGATACTCGACCGTATCACGGATGTGCGCAACTTCGGCGCCATCTGCCGCTCGGCTGTCTGCGCGGGCGCTCATGCCGTTATCATTCCGTCTCGCGGAGCGGCGCAGATCAACGAAGATACCGTAAAGTCGTCCGCCGGCGCGCTTGGCCAGATCCCTGTGTGCCGCTCATATAACCTGAAAGAAACATTACGCTTCCTCAGGGAATCGGGGGTCACCGTTCTCGGCATCACCGAAAAAGCGTCCGGTTATTATTTCAACTGCGATATGACCGCTCCCGTAGCATTGCTGATGGGCTCGGAAGAAGACGGCATTTCTCCCGAATATCTTAAGCTCTGCGATGCTACAGCGAAGATCCCCATGACCGGCCCGGTAGGCTCGCTGAATGTTTCTGTAGCCGCCGGGATTACCCTGTTCGAAGCGGTAAGACAACGCACTATAAATGCCTGAAAAATTTCCACCGGCTTTTTCCGATCGTATCCGCGAACAGTTCGGAACGTCGGCAGATGATTTCCTGCAGGCGCTCGGAACCGCCTCTCCCGTAGCGATACGGCTTCATCCGCGCAAAGGCCGGCATGAATTTGAAAATACAGCGCCGGTCCCCTGGTGCCGGCAAGGCCTGTACCTTACGGAGCGACCGGTGTTCACGCTCGATCCTCTCTTACATGCGGGAGCGTATTACGTGCAGGAACCTTCGTCTATGTTCCTGCTTCACACCGCCGAACAGTTATTCCCGGAGAAGCAGGCGCTGAAAGTACTGGACCTGTGCGCAGCGCCCGGCGGCAAAAGCACGCTGCTGGCAGGATGGCTCGACCGCGAAGGAATGCTTGTAAGCAACGAGGTGATCCGCGCGCGCGCAGCTATCCTCGAAGAAAATATGATCAAGTGGGGATACCCGAACGTATTTGTTACGCAGGAAGATCCCGCCGGCTTTGAAAAGCTGCCGGAATTTTTTGACATGATCGTGGCCGATGCGCCTTGCTCCGGCGAAGGCCTTTTCCGCAAAGATCCTGCAGCAGCGGACGAATGGACCGAAAGTAACTGCAGCCTTTGCGAAGGCCGGCAGCGCAGGATCGTGGAAGACGTGCTGCCTTCGCTGAAAGAGAACGGCATCCTTATTTACAGCACCTGCACCTATAATCCCGGTGAGAACGATGGCAATATAGAATGGATCTGTGAACAGTTGGGGATGGAAATTGTTCCCATTGCCGTACCGGCGGAATGGAACATCGAAAAGACCGAAGCGGGCGGTTACGCATTCTACCCGCACCGGCTGAAAGGCGAAGGATTTTACATCTGCTGCCTCAGAAGATGCGGGGAAAATACTGCAGAAAATTCCGCACCGGGAAGAGAAAAAAAGCCACGCGATACCTGGCAAAAAATACCGAAGGAATTTGAATCCGAAGCATTGCGCCTTCTCTCCGATCCCCACTCGTTTTTTTTCTTTCGCCACAACGATGATCTGCGCGCCGTTCCCGCGGCGATAAAAGAAGAATCCGCACGGATATACCGCGAGCTGTATGTACGCCACGGCGGGCTGACCATCGGAACGATAAAAGGAAAGGATCTCGTACCCTCGCATGATCTTGCGCTCTGCACAAGCTACAGTTCCGCTTATCCTTCGGTGGAGCTAGGTAAAAAAGAAGCGCTGCAATTCCTGAAACGGGAATCCATAAAAATAAGCGATGACATACCGAAAGGCTGGGCGACCGTAACCTATCATTCATTGCCGCTGGGCTGGATCAAAAATCTCGGCAACAGGATCAACAATTATTACCCTCCGAACTGGCGGATCCGTATGGACATTGATGCCTGAACCGCGACAATTTTTTCTGATCATTTCCCGCAAAATTTTTCTGAAGCCGGATACACCTTTCTCTTCACAGATTACTCTGAACGCTGCGGTGACAAACCTAAAATCTTGTCAGCGATCATTTCTGCGCGATGATTCTTTAAAAAAACAAAAATACTGTTAAGGCGCAAAGCAGTTAATATCAGAAAGATATACACGCAACCATAGTGATGCACAATTCTTTCTGCCGCAGATAAGCCTCGATTATTGTCTTAACCATTCGCATTGTTCGCAGAGTATACTTGTAAACAAAATAACCGATCGCATGAAAAAACCACTACACATCCTGTCAGCGATAGCAGCAGTCTTTCTCCTTCCTACAGCAGATGTTTCCGCGTACCGTGATAACCCGGCCGGAAATGTGGCCGTAGATAAATCCGTTTCCGCCGGCTGTCTGCCTCCAAGCTCATACGCAGATCTGAGCGTAAACAATGTCCGGGCGCTGATCCACTCGGGCGGCGATATGTGGTGGGACCTCGGCGGCAACGCACGGTACGAGGTACCGAAAGGCAGCGGGCGGCATTCGCTGTTTGTCGGCACATTGTGGATCGGCGGCGTGGATCAGCAAACGCAGACGCTGAAAGTTGCCGCACAGCGCTACCGTACTACCGGCGTCGATTTCTGGACGGGACCGCTGAGCAAAGGAAGCGCCAACATTGACGCGGAGACGTGCAACCTGTATGACAGGATATGGAGCATCACGCGCTCGGAAGTAGAACTTTTCTGCCTGTGCAACTCCGCTACGGGAACCAACCAGGATGATCCTTCGTGCGAAGGCTACCAGATACCGAAGTCGATCAAGGAATGGCCCGGCAACCCTTCTGTACAGGGCGGAGGCCAGCATGTGCTGATGGATAACATGCTTGCTCCGTTCGCGGATGTGGACAGCGATATGGTATACGACGCGACCAAAGGCGATTATCCTTTTTACGACCTGAACAACAGCATTGATTGCCAGACAAGCCGCGAGCCGTTGCTGTTCGGCGATTTCACATTGTGGTGGGTGTTCAACGACAAAGGGAACATCCATTCGGAAACACAAGGCATACCGATCGGAATGGAAGTGCGCGCGCAGGGCTTCGGCTTTACCACCAACGACGAGATCAACAACATGACGTTCTACAATTACGAGCTCATCAACCGTGGTACAACCGTTCTCTCCAATTGTTATTTCGGCGTAAATACGGACGCCGATATAGGATGCGCCGACGACGACTATACAGGCTGCGACGTGCAGCGAGGGTTCGGATACATGTACAACGGCGATGCGTACGATGAGAACTGCCACGGCCAGCTTGGCTACGGGTTGAATCCTCCTGCGATCGGCATCGATTTTTTCGAAGGCCCTTATCTTGACTCGAACGGTATTGCGGAATTCTGGGATCCGAACTGGACTCCCGGCAGCGCGCCGCCGGAAGCCGCTAACGCCATCGGCCAGCTTAAGGATACTTCGCGGTGGAGCGCCGCTTTCGGTATCAACGGCCTGGGCTTTAACGACACGATCGAAGACAACGAGCGTTTCGGAATGCGGCGTTTCGTGTATTACAACCGAGGAACCTGCAATACGAACTGCGAGCCGGAGAATGCTATCGACTATTACAACTATATCCGCGGATTCTGGAAAGACGGTTCGCGGATGATATACGGAGGCGACGGCTATCCTTCGAGCGGAACTCCGACACAAGCCGACTTCATGTTCCCCGGCAATTCCGATCCGTGGAACTGGGGCACAAAGGGAACGCAAGTCCCTTTTGAATGGAGCGAGCAGCTTACCGGCGAATCGCCTAACACCCCGTTCGACCGGCGTTTTGTCCAGTCCGCAGGGCCTTTTACGCTGAAGCCGGGCGCCGTGAACGACATCACCATCGGCGTGGTGTGGGCAAGAGCCAACAGCGGGGATCCGTACCAGTCGGTGCTCGAAGTGCTCTCCGCCGACATTAAGGCCCAGTCGCTTTTCGATAACTGCTTCAGGGTGCTTGACGGTCCGGACGCGCCGGATCTGAACATACAGGAGCTGGACCGCGAGCTTATCCTGTATCTTACAAACAAGCCTTCGCCTATCTCGAACAATTACCTCAACGGGTACCAGGAAGAGAACTACTTCATTCCTGCGTCCGGTCTTGTTACAACAGCAATTACAAGGGATACGCTGATGTACATTCCCTCGTTCGACGTGGCAATAGATCAAAGCACCGGAGATTCGATTTTTATTTACGGCAACGAAGTAACCGTTCCTGCCGATACGCTGATCGAGATCATTATTGCGGGAGTGCCGGTTGATACTTTGTTCGGTTACTATAGCAATGAGAGCACGCTTACGCTGGTAACGCTTAACCTCGGTATGGAAACGGACACCGTGCACTACGACCAGTACATCCGCTTCGAAGGATACATGATCTACCAGGTAAAAGATGCTACGGTGACCGCGGTGGATATTTTTTCAGACGACGGGAACAGCAAAGCCCGGCTGGTAGCCCAGTGCGACATACGCAACTTCGACGAGAACGGGAACCCGATCGGGAAGCTGGTGAATTTCGAGTACGACGACCTGCTCGGAGAGAACGTGCCTCACGTAAAAGTGAATGGCTCCAATGAAGGCATTCAGCATTCCTTCCGGATCACGGAAGATCTGTTTGCCACAGGCGACAAGCGGCTTGTGAACCATAAGACCTATTACTACAAAGCGTTCGCTTATGGTTACAACAATTACAAGACATACAATCCCGACGATCCGAACGCGCTGGACGGACAGAAAGAACCTTTCTTCCTCGGACGGAACAATACGACAATGGTGTACTCCGGCATTCCGCACATTCCAGCGCCGGAAGCCAACGGTACGGTCATTAACTCGCTGTACGGAATAGGCCCGCAGATAACGCGCGTGGAAGGCAGAGGCAACGGCGGAAATCTTCTGCAGCTTACCGAAGAGACGGAAGACTCCATCCTGAACTCCGCCGATCACCGGCTGGACGAGATCACGTACGACTACGGAATGGGGCCGGTAAAAGTGAAAGTGATCGATCCGCTTTCGATACCGCCGAAAAAGTACCTGCTGAAGATCGTGGACACACAACCGCAGACAATGCAGGCCGTGAACAATACCGCGCACTGGGTGCTGCTCGATCCGGACGATACTTCGGGCGATGATACGGTAGCCATTTCCGACAAGGACATCACGCAGGCGTATGAGCAGATCATCTACGACCGCAGAGATGGAAAATTCCTTGGCTTCTCCATCTCCGCAGAACAAACGCAGAACGCGGGTCCCGTATGGCAGGTGACCGACGAAGTGGTGACAAAACAATATATTCCTTCCACTACTCTCGAAATTAACGGGAACGCGTTCACGACTATCGGGAACGGGCTGATACATGCCGAAGTGGTGTACGAAAATCCGTCGAACGCGTGGCTCGGTTTCTTCCCCGATATAGACGGCCCCACGCCACTGAACTGGATGCGCGGAGGAACTTTCGACGACCAGGCGGACCCGACATGGAACTCGAATTACTTTTCGGTGGATCCGGACAACAGCCAGCTGACGCTGAACAGCCAGAAAGTATATTACGATCCGGAGCAGGCTTTCCAGCGCGGCATTTCCTTCTATGGCGGCGGCGGGCTGGTTCCGTACGCGCTCACATCCGCGATCAATTATTACGACGGTTCGCTGCCTGCGCACAGCCTGGGAACGCCCAACCTGATCTCGATACTCACCACGCAATCTTCCATCGACCGGAAGCTGGACGTGGGCAACCTTCTCCTGAAAGAAGATCTGCCGCCACTGAGCAGCGTCGATATCGTCCTGACTCCCGACAGAAGCAAATGGACACGCTGCCCTGTATTCGAAATGCAGCAGGACAACACGCTTTCCTATGTCGATCCGCTGTTTCCATCGGGAACGCGACCGAACCGGCTCGATCTCCGTTTCAGCCCTTCGGTGGACAAGGATGGTAACTTTGCAGATGTAAATGCCGGCGCCAGCAATAATGAAGAGGACCCGAACTTTATAAACGCATGGGGAATGGGATGGTTCCCGGGATATGTGATCGATATTGAGACCGGCGAAAGATTGAATGTCGCTTATGGCGAAGATTCCTTCCTTGCCCAGATGAACGGAAGGGACATGAAGTTCAATCCTTCGGAAGCCGATCCTCCCGGCGGAGATAACAGCGGATGGATCGGCCCGCTTGCCGACTACCTGTACGCCGGTAAACATTACCTCTACATTTTCGGCTCTCAGCCGGAAAAAGATCAGTACGACGCCTTTCCGCACTACGATTATGGAAAGACCATGATGCAGCTGGCCACCGACGCCGGCGGGTTGCCGGGAAATATCGGAACGCTGAACGCGCGTAATCTCTGGAGAAACTGCATGTGGGCCGGGATTCCGTTCCATGTGAAGAGCAAAGTATGGCTCGGGGACGAAGTGCGTGTGCGGCTGCGTGTATACCGGAGCTACCAGTCGGGCTACTCCTCGCTGCAGCAATCTGCCGCGCCACAGAACGACAATAACCCGATGTACCGCTTCTCGTTCGAAGATCTCGCTCCGCGCACAGGCGACAACGCAACGGCTTCGTCTGCGCTGGACCTGATACAGATCGTACCGAACCCATACTACGCCGCCAATGATTACGAAACCGACAAGCTGGACACACGCGTGAAGATCGTGAACCTGCCCGAGAACTGCGTGATTAGCATTTACAGCCTGTCCGGCGCATTGGTGAGGAGATACGAAAAAGGCGATCAATCCACATCGCTTGCATGGGATCTGAAAAACTTTGCGGGGATACCCGTAGCCAGCGGCCTGTACATCGTGCACATCAAGGCAGACGGGATCGGCGAGCGCATCATCAAGTGGTATGGTGTAATGCGCGCGGTTAACCTCGACACATTCTAAAATGCTTCATTCGCTGACCAAAGAAGAAAGGCGGACCCTGTAAGGCCCGCCTTCTTCGATTTACGTTATTACTGATTCTTATTTTTCTCCCATCTGCATCTTCAGCAATGCAGGCAGGCCTTCTTCTACTTTATAGCTGGCAGGGATCTCAAATTCTTTAGCGTCCACCGGGTTCAGGTTCACATCTACAGCGGTCATCACCATTTTTATAGACATTCCGCCCTGGTTCATGTTCATTTCCATTTTCAGGGGGAAGCCTTCCACGCCTTCGTACATGTATTGCGAAGCGCCGAACTGTCCTTCGGGACGTTTGATATTAATGTCCTTGGCTGCCCAGATATAGTTCACCATATCTTCGCCGCCGCTCTTGCTTTTGAACGTCACTTTATACTTCTGGCACTTGTAGCCCAGTATGGTTGCAGATCCGCTTTCCTTTGTCACCACAGGCTTTTCATCGTTCTCCGATTTGGATTCTTCCTGCTTCATTTTGTTTGCGGTCTTCGTAGTATGATTTACGAAGTACGTTGTCTTTTCAGCGCCCATTACAATGATGTCGCCGATCATGCTGGCCTGTACGCCGCCCTCGGTCACCATCTTGGCGTTACCATTCTTGAAGGTCATCCGGTAAGCGGTGGGCATCATGGGCTTGTACTGTTCTACATCCTTGCCCTCGTAGGTAATGCTGTACTTAACAGAACCCTCGCTGCTCTGGGCCGAAACGGAAAAGGCCATGCATGCGAGAAAAAAGAAAAGGCTTAATTTTTTCATGAATTAGAGATTTTGATGCAAATTAATAAAAAACCGTACCAAAAGGATAGGGTGCGCGCATTTGGGCTTTTTTAACGGCGCTGCCACTCGAAGGTCTGCACGATATGGTCCATATCGGCCTTGAGGAAGGTGAGCACCGGCGCCAGCGAATCGTAGTTCGGCTTGAAATCGAAATACAGCGCCGCGCGGAAAAAGTGCCGCGTGCTGTCGGTGAGATAGAACTGGTACGGGCAGGCCGGATCGCCTTCGATGCTGTACACGGTGCCGAATACGCGGCTTACCGTATCGATGACGAGCGCTTCCTCGATCCCCGAAGATTTTACCACATGCTTGTAGACCAGCGTGTGCGAATCGTCGATATAATCTTTCAGGTTGTCATTCACTTCCTCGTACGAAGCGTGAATGGTAGCACGGAAACCGGGGTAATGAAGATCGAACCAGCAGGGACGTTTCTCATCGCCCCGCGAGTATGGCTTCACCACCGCATATTGCGAATATTCGAATGAGAACGGGCAGAGTGTATCGTATTTCCGGTAAGCCGGCTCTGGCGTCTCGAGGTTAAAGTAACCTTTGGGCCGCGGAACATACGTTCTTCCTCCGCCGCAGGCAGAAAGCAGAACTACGAGCGCAGGCACGATCCAGAAATTATGGCTCCAGTGGTATCTCATCATCTTTGATCCGGGTTACTTTGATTCGTTTGATCCGCTTCCGGTCCACGGATTCTATAGTAAAACGTAAGTGATCGCAGATCAGTACCTGGTTCCGCTCGGGAAGCTGCCCGTTGAGCTGCAGCACAAGTCCGGCCAGCGTATCCGAATCGCCCACGTAAGGTTCCAGCGAGCTGTATTCTATTTCCATGATGCGGCAGAGATTGATCAGCGTCGTTTTGCCTTCGAACACGTAATTATCGTCGTCCAGCCTGGAATACACGATCTCATCATCGTCAAACTCGTCGTTGATCTCTCCCACGATCTCTTCGATCACGTCTTCGAGCGTTACGATACCCGAGCTTCCCCCGAACTCGTCCACCACGATGGCCATGTGCATCTTTTTGGACTGGAATTCCTTCAGCAGGTCGTCGATCTTTTTATTTTCCGGCACATAGAACGGAGGGCGGATCAGCTGCTGCCAGGTAAAGCCGTCGCCTTCGTCCAGGTGCGGCAACAGGTCCTTGATGTACAATACACCTTCTATCTTATCGAAATTTTCGCGGTAAACGGGGATCCTTGAATATCCTGCGCTGACGATCTGCGGCAGAAGCTGTGTGAAAGGAGTGTTGACTTCGAGCGCCATTACATCAATGCGCGGCTTCATGGTCTCCTTTACGCTGATGGTGCCGAACTCCACGATGCCCTTCCATATTTTCTTTTCTTCGTCTGTGACGGTTTCGTCGCGGGTAAGATCGATCACCGCCGAAAGCTCACCGGCGCTCATTGCGGCTTCTTTCCGCTGCAGGCGCTTATCTATAAAGGAGCTGGTCGATACGAGCGGAAAACTCATAAAGCTCAGCAGCCGGCTCATGAAACGCATAGGCCCGACCATAAACTTTGCTACGCCGACGGGATTGTGCGTGGCGTAAACTTTGGGGATCACTTCGCCGAAAAGGAGAATGAGAAAGGTTACGAGCACCACCTGGATCACGAATTTAAGCCCGCTGATAAGTCCTTCTGTCTGCATGTTGAGGCTCGCGGCCGTATTTCCCAGGCCCGTTATGGTCCGCTGCGGCAGCACGATCCAGTCGAATACCTGGTCCATAACGATGCCCGAAAGGATCACGATGGCCAGGTTGGCGGCGTTATTTCCGATAAGTATGGTGGCAAGCAGCTTTTTCGGCCGGCCCAGCATCAGCTGAATGCGTTTGCGCAGCGACTCGTTCTCGATCTCATCCACCTGCTTCTGTGTAAGCGAAAAGTAGCTCACTTCGGCGGCGGAGGTCATCGCCGAAACGATAAGAAGAAGGATCAAGGCGATCATCGCGCCCACCGCGCCGTTCACGGGAGCAAGCAGTATAGCTGCAGGCACTGATTGCGGCGGGTAACTATAAGGGTCGTCCAATGCAATAGGATTTGATTTGACTTAGAACGGCAGGTCATCCGCATCCGGAGCGTTGGATGAGCCGCCTGTATTTTCCTGGTAAGACGATGTGCCCGGGTTCGTGCTCTCATCCTGGCGACTGCCGCGGGTATCCAGCATCATCAGGTTATCGGCTTCGATCTCGGTGATGTATTTCTTATTTCCATCCTTATCCTCCCAGCTCCGCGAACGGATCTTTCCTTCGATGAAAACACGGCTTCCTTTACGGAGATATTTCTCAGCGATCTCGGCCAGCCCTCTCCACAGCACGATATTATGCCATTCGGTCGTCTCCACTTTTTCGCCGTTGCGGTTCTTATATGATTCGGTGGTAGCCAAAGGAAATTTCGCGACACTGGTCCCATTCTCCAACGTACGTACTTCCGGGTCTTTTCCAAGGTTTCCCAGTAAGATCACTTTATTAATTCCAGCCATTTTGCTTTTTCTTCAAAGTTAACAACTTCGCAAAAATATGGAAAATTCCGGGGCTCTCAACTTTTACAATTTATACACATACTGTTACCTTTGGCTCCATACAGCATTGCTATGAGCGACAATATCAAAATAGAATCGTCGAAGGCTCCCGAGCCGGTAGGATTATACCCGCACGCACGCCGGGTAGGCAACCTGATCTTTTTTTCCGGGATGGGCCCGCGGGAACGGGGATCGAAAAAAATTCCCGGGGTGGAGCTGGACGAGCAAGGTAACATCATCTCATACGATATTGAGACCCAATGCCGTTCCGTATTCAGGAACCTGCGCTACGTAGTAGAGGAATCGGGCGCTTCATGGGATAATATCGTGGACATTACCGTATTTCTCACCAATATGAAGGCTGATTTCCAGACGTATAACCGTATTTACGCCGAGTACTTCAAAGATAATCAGCCCTGCCGCACTACCATCGAGATCAAATCGCTGCCCACGCCCATCGCCATAGAAGTAAAAGCGGTGGCATACTTACCCTGACGGACCGGAAACTATATTTACTGTTTTCTGCTGCGGCAACGCCTATCCTGCTGTAAATCATTATTAAAGCAACACCTATTCTGACGCGGTTTCCGGCGCGGTCGGGTATATTTTTGCAAACTTTAACCATCCGGATTATCCATAGCAGGCTAAAATTCTTTTATATTTAACATATCTTAAAGTACATTTAACATTTAAAACAGCACGTATATGAGAAAAGTTTTATTCGCTATTTTGTTGTGGGGCACGGCCTTAGCCGTTAACTCCCAGGTCATCTTCTATGTACAGCAGCCCCCGGCCCTGGAGGGATCATACGATCTTACCTGGGCAGATCCGGGAGGCGGCGACTGGACCACCCCTGATCTTACCGACCCTGCCAACGCAGTGACCGGAACTCTGATCTTTGCAGACGACTCCCTGGGCTGCACTCCTCTTACCAACGCTCCGCAGGTTGCGGGAAAGATCGCCGTGATCTACCGCGGAACCTGTGAGTTCAGCGCCAAAGCGCTTACCGCTCAGAATGCGGGAGCGATCGCGGTGATCATCATCAACAACATTCCCGGCTCTCCTGTAGCAATGGGCGGAGGCGCGAGCGGACTCAATGTGACCATTCCTGTGATCATGATCAGCGACATTGCAGGCGCACAGCTCCGCGCAGACATCGAGGCAGGAAACGTTATCGGCTTTATCGGATCCAAGAACGGGTTCTATACCGACGATATCGGCATGCTGCCAAGCGACATTATCTTGCCGCCGGCCTCTTCCAATATCGCTGCCCTTTCGCAGGACGCATCCGAGTTTAACGTGGCGCTCGGCTCCTGGGTCTTCAACTACGGATCCGAGGACCAGACCAACGTTACGCTGAATGCAACTATCCTTTATAACGGCTCCGTGATCTATAACCAGACTTCTACTCCCGTAACAGTTCCCTCCGGAGACAGCACATTCATCACCTTGCCGGTATTCTCACAGGCCACCTATCCGACCGGCCTGTACAAAGTACAGTACGAAGCAGAAAGCGACAGCACCGATGAATTCCCTTCGGACAACATGCTTCCGGCCAACTTCGTGATCAGCGATGATATCTTCGCCTACGCTGTGATCGACACCACCACGCTGATGCCGCTGACAGAGGCCAGCTACCAGCCCGCGAATATGGCTGGCGAGTTCGAAACCTGCGTTCACTTCCGTAATGACAACGCGAGCCGCATGGCTGTAGACGGGCTGTACCTCAGCGCTACCGCTGTTACCGGCGATTCGCTGGACAACCGCTCTATCGAAATAGTAGCTTACCGCTGGGAAAACGAGTTTGTGGACCTGAACGACGCCGCATTTGCCTTCGACCAGCTCACCGACCTGATGTACGGCTCGTACAATTTCGGTCCGGACGAAGATGGAGAGACCGTTTTCGTACCGTTCGATCAGCCGATCGTGCTCGAAGACAGCACCCGTTTCCTCTTCTGCGTTTCCAGCCTTGATCCGGATATCTTTATCGGCTACAGCAGCAGCGCAGATTATGATGAGCACCTGAACAACTACCTGCAGCCGGTAAGCCCGATCAACAACGACGGAAGCTGGTTCGCGCTTGGCTTCGGCACCGATCTGGCGCCTGCTATCGGCGTGCATATGGTAGAAGCATCGCTCGGCAACGACGAAATCGGCGACAACCAGATCGTTCCTTATCCGAACCCTGCCAGCTATACGCTGAACATTCCGCTGCAGGACATCTGCGGTAAGATCCGCGTCGATGTTCTTGACCTGAACGGAAAACAGGTAATGACCCAGCAGGCCAACATGGAAACACCGGGACTGCTCAGTGTGAATGTAGGCGCCCTGACCAACGGACGTTACATCTTCCGCATGACCACCGAAGATTTCGGTGTACGCACTTTCAACGTTGTAGTGAATAAGTAAGAATCAGATAAATCAGAAAAGATCCCGGCAGGAAACTGTCGGGATTTTTTTTATGGTCATGAGAAAGGTTTAAGATTTTATAACTACCGGATTTGCTTCTGCCCCGCTATATTTAAATTATGAAAAAACAACCACCCGTTTACCACTCCGAGCTGAACAGCTTCCTCGAACAGGCGCTTGGCTACATGCAGGTACTGATCCGCGAAGGAAGCAAAACCATCTGCCCGTTCTATATCATATTCCCGTTTGAGGGAGATTCCGAGCTGCACCGGTTCGATTTCGGAAAAGAAAAAGACTGTGATCACGACGGCCACAGCCAGTTCCTGGATGCGCTGGACCTGCACCTGACCAAGCGGATGAAGAAAAAGCCCGCGCCGAAATATGCCATCGTCGGCTACACCCAAAACGAGGACAATAAAAGCTATATTGTGCTGGAAGGTTACGGGCAGGATCCCGAAGGATCGTTCAAGGTTACGCAGACCTTCAGACTGGCCGCTACCGGCAAAGCCACTTTCGGAAAAGAGGCCACGCTCGAATACTACAGCGGACATAACCCGATGCTGCAGGTGATGGACCGGAGCGGGATGAAGAAGGGGAAGTTCACGAAGGCTTAACAGGCGTACTGTAAAACCCGGTTATCAATTATTTCCTTTGGCGGATTTCTCATTGCTGGTAGAGATTGTAAACAGAGAGAACCCAATGCCCACTGCAAAAAAGGGAGAATACTGATAGCGCCACATGCGCGCTTCATTTCCTCCTAATGCATCAAATCCGGTAAAAACACCGATCTGTATTTTATTAAACTCAAAAACAAGTCCGCCTACAAAGCTGAATGCCGCTGCGCTTCGGCTACCTGTAACATATAATGTATCTCCTGCTTCTTCTCTGAAAGTGGAAGCGGAATCAAGCGTAACCGATGTGATCCCTACTCCGCCCATCAGACTTATATAATTCTCTTTTGTTCTGCCGATCCTCCATTTAGCTGCCGCCGTAGCATTGAATGAAATATCCTTAGAATAATCAAAAGGCGCGAACCGAAGCTTGAATGGAATGGACAATATTCCGAACTCTGCACTGACACTGCGTGCAAACCATTTTTGTGCGACGAGGGCCATGTCCGATTTTTTCACAGCGAAGTAAAGTTGTTTACTTCCGTTTATACTTTTGTTGAACGTATTGTAATTGACAGAACTGGTCGGCCAATTCCAGAACATGATTACGACATAATCACCCGTATCACTCACCAGATAGAACTTAGCTCCAAGGGGAGGAGTAAGCGGCCGCTGACGATCGATAATACTCGAATCTTCTCTGAATGGATAAATAAAACATTTACCTGTGAACTGGTAACTGCGGTGAGACATATCGAAGCTGGAAGTTTCGCTTTGAACATCGCTTTTGGTCAAGACGATCTGCGAAAACAAAACAGAGGCATTTGCAAGCGCAAAAAACGAAATGAAAAATAACTTTTTCATAAGATTCATATCTGGGTTTGCTGTATAAGTGATAACCGAACGGATCAAATATAGACCGCCCCTCAGCCACCGCTCTAAGGAAAAATCCTGAATCGTATCCCGTATTTTTCCGGTGATCCAATGCAAACGCCCGAATGATCTTTTATCCTGCGTGAGGGATGGAAGCGGCATCCTTTGTCCGCCGGAGCTTCGGCGCAGGCATACTAAAAACGGCAGACGGCTTAATGATAACGAATATGTAAACACAAGGGAACTCCGGCGGCAAAGATACAGCGGACAGCCCGGCCCCCGGAAGGAAAGGCGGGAGCCGCTCACGCCTTTTCCTTCCGGGGGACACGCCCAAATAAAAAAGCCACACCTTTCGATGTGGCTTCTCCCAAAAAAACAGAGATGAAAAAACCCGCTATTTGCGGATGAGCTTGCCGGTAGAAACCACTTTTCCATCGGCGCTTACTACCTGGTAAAAATAGATGCCGGCAGTAAGATCGGTCACGTTTAACTGAGCCTGTGCAGTGGTGAGCACTACAGATTTCACGGTCTTGCCGGTGATATCGGATACGGTGAGCACATAATTTTCCAGCTCGCTGTTGAAACGGATGCTTACGAAATCCTGCGCCGGGTTCGGATAAAGGCTTACCGCATCGTTGTTGTACACATCCAGGCCGGTGGTGCTTGGGTTGTACACGAGATTGTTGCCCTGCGTGCTGATATAAAGGCAATTGTTGTTCTCGTCGGTCTCGGTGATGTCGTCGTCCGGATCCACGCACACGGCCAGGCGGTATTCGCCGGCCGGAATGCCCGGAGTGTCGTTGAAGTCGATGTCGATGTCGGTGTAGGTAACCACCGTGTTACCGTTCTGCCCGTTCGCATCGTTGTAAGTGTACACCACGTAGCTCTCGTTGGAGTTGTTGGGGTTCACCAGGTAAACCATGACGTCGAACGCGCCGGAAGAACCGTTCTCGTTATTCAGCACATCGAAATACACACCGGTTATCTGCCCGGCGGTATTATACGTGTCCCAACCGGCGTCGATGTTACCGATGGCGAGATCGACCTGGGCCGACATGGAACCTGCGATCATCAGTCCTGCAATGGTAAGTTTTGCTTTCATGTTTTCGAGTTTTTAAATTGATTAAATGTGTTTGGCATTCCCGAAGCAAAACTATGGCCATGCCGTAGGTAAGAGGCCCTTTTTCACCTCTACATTATCTCTACAAACGGCTTACAGGATATCTACAGATAACACAACGAAAACATTTACAGTCCATTACAAATAACGCCCGGCCGGCATATAATGGCGAAAGCGGTAAAGTTCTTCCGGGAAGAAGCGCTTTACCGCCCGCTTTTTTCGAGTGATAGATCGTAATGCCTTGCGGCGGGTGTTATAATCCGAACCGCCGTTTGGACTGAAGAGCATATTTTATGTTACCGAGCGACAGGATGGACGACTGGTCGAGCTGGTTGGTCGGCCCCTGCACGCCCATGGCAAATTCGAGCCAGAGCCCGTTGGCGATGCGGAACTCCACGCCGAGCGTGCTGCGGATATGATGGCTGGCGTCGGCGCTGCGTTTGGTCACGTAAGTATACACGCCTTCTACGGATACGCGGAAATTATTATGACCGAAAATGAACCGCGCTCCCGGGCTGATCATGAAGTCGGAAGTGGAATCGGCCGGTGAATAGAAGTAATTTCCCTGGAGCTGCCAGACGGAAAGGATGCCGAAGGCATTTGAGCTCATGATGTCCTTTATTCTTTTCGTGCAATCGGAACCGGGATTTCGTCTCAGCTTTTTATCCTTCAGAAGCGGCTGAGCGTAACTTACGTACCATGCAAAGCGCGAAAAATGCAGATCGCCCCATTGGTTGGTAGGCGCATTCCATATATTACCGACACCAATGGCAATGGCTTTATTGTTCCACATCTTTTTGGTATAAGCATCTTTGAAATCCGCCACTTCACCTTCCAGCTTTGTAATATCTCCGAGGTAGCTGTAATATTCTTTGACGATGCGGGGAATGCCTTCGGTGACTTCAGCCGTTACCGGTATTCCTGCCTTAACGAACACCGTTTTAATGGAATCGATCTGCGCGGCGCTGTTGCTCAGGCTGTTTCCGGCGCTGAGGTAATACATGATCTCCATGCTCATCCGCTTCGCTGCCAAGCTGTCCGCAACAAACTCCTCCAGGAAAGGAACGACCACCTCCTTACGGTGCTTCTGCAATACATCGCTGTAAGCCGGGTATTTGCCTATAAGCGTGGCGAGATAACAGTCGTCCATATTTTTATCGCCCCAGTCGTACGACCATTTCACGCCGAAGGCCAGGTTGCCTCCCAGCGAGTCCACTCCCGATCCGAAAGAGAGCTGAAAATTCTTTTCGGGCCGCTTATAGAAGCCATCCACGAAGCTCCGCTGTCCTGCGTTCAGCGTGGCGATCTTCTTTTCCAGGTTGCGGAGGCGCGTGTAGGCGGGAGCATATTCGAAAGCGATGCCCGGATAGATATTCGGCACGGCGCTTACCATCGTAAGCATTCCCGCAGCGAACTCTTTTACGTTTCCCGGGCGGTTCACGGCGTTCGAGTTGATGCCCAGCAGCGTATAGGCGCTCAGGTCCGGTACCGAGAAGTCGGCGTAGAGATCGTCCACAGGCTTCTGGGCCATGCTTTTCCCGGCCATGGCGACCAGCAAGAGCAAACAGATCGTTTTAATCGTTTTCATACGGGTAGGTTTTACATGAACATTACGCTGCACACAATAATGGGATCCGGATCGTTTGCCGGTATCGAACCGGTATCCGCGAAACTTTCAATGAGGATCTTTTCGCTTCCGTCAGCTCCGCGGAATTTCCACGTGAGATCGATATGGTATTTCCGCTCATCGTTAGCGTCGGGCACAAAGCCGATCTGGAATACGTCGATGCTTCCCTTCAGCGATGCAGGAGTACCGAGCTCGATCGTATTGACCGGCCCGTTCTTGTCTATCGTGAAAGTTGCGCCCGCGTCGTTGGTATAACGCACGCCCCAGAAAAGGACGGATGTTATATTCACCTCAACATGCACGGTTCCCGGTGTGCCGGCGAGATCGCTCAGCAGTATGAACCGGGGTTTTCGGGGTTTTGGCATACTGTTACTTTTTAGGGTTGTTTACTATCGATCAAAGCTACGTTCATTATTACGCTCCTTTCCCCGGAAAAAACCTGGATCTGCGCGTATTTTCCCTAGGCATTCCCGGGGGGTACATCCTGCAGCGGAGTGGCCGGAGAATTTGCAGGCGGAGTCGTGACCGGTGTGACCGGCGTTGCATTATGCGTCCCTACTCCCTTACCCAGTATATATCCCGAAATGCCCGACAGGATCGCCGCCAGCTCGCTTCCCTTCAGTATGTTGAGAATACCGAACAATATAATGGCAATGATGAGCACGAACAGCGTAATGAACTGCAGGCCGTTGCCGCTCAGCAGTTCTTTGGAAAGATCGTTTCCCGACCGCATATAAATGATGGTGAAGAACACGATGAGCAGGATGCCGATAAGCGCCGCGAAGCAAATGCTGGTGAGAATGCGGAACCGCTGCTGGCCCAGTTCCGGCGCAAGCGTCAGATCCAGCTGGCTGTTGCAGGTATAGATGTCGTTCTTTACGATGTTGATGTTCCTCTTCAGGCGGCCGCGTACTGCTTCGTCCGATATCATCCGGTTCCGCAGCTGCTCGTAGTATGCTTTCATCTCTATCAGCTCGCTTACCGGAAGCTGCTTTATCGGGGCGATCTGCGGGTAGCCGTTATACTCCAGGTAGCTTGCAAAAATGCGGTTGTTGATCGTTACTCTTTTATCGCTGTCGGCAGAATCTTTTCCTACAGCCTTTCTTATCTCGCTGATATCGCCGTTGAGCTCTTTCATCCGGTCAGCGTTGTCGGGATAGTAAAGCAGCATTTCATTCAGCCGGCCCAGCAGGTCGTTACGGTCCTGCAGGAAATTGCGCAGCTTCCTGAAATCGCTTTTGGCTTCTTCTGAGTCAAACTTCGTACTCCATTCCGATATTACTTCCGTCTCTCTGTACCGGTCGAGATCAAACCCGTCGGTATAGTCCTGGTATTCCTGCGCGCGAAGAGATACGGCTGTCGCCGCCGTTACAAGAATGATAAAGATTAAGCTCCGGATCAGGCTGAAAGAATTCTGTTCCCGGCTGGCACAGGTTAAACGCATAGTATTCGGTTTGTAGGTTGCCGCAGTAAAACGGCACGGGGTTAAGCGTCAAAGCTAACTATACCCGGATGCGCAGGCAATCGGTATAATTCCCTGAAAGTGCGGGTATTTTAACCTATTCCGGCCGTAACTGCCTTACGGTTGGCCAGATACTGAAATGAGGAGCAAAATTTGCCTGTACTATTTCAGGCTGCCTGATAGCTGAAGAAGGTCATTTCCTACTCCGGCAAGGCTTTCATTTACTTTCACAGGTCGCCTTTTTTTCGTATTTTTGCACCTTTTCTGTGCGTTAACGGCGCAAAGCACGATTTATGGAAAAACTCTATAAAGAATACAAGCAGCTGAACCTCCCGGCCATCAACCGGGAAGTACTGGAATTCTGGAAACAGAATGACACCTTCCGCAAAAGTATCGATACGCGCGAAGGAGCGAAGCAATTCACTTTTTACGAAGGACCGCCCTCCGCCAACGGTATGCCGGGCATTCACCACGTAATGGCGCGCGCCATCAAGGATATTTTCTGCCGCTACAAGACCCTGCAGGGATTCCAGGTAAAGCGCAAGGCCGGCTGGGACACTCACGGGCTTCCCGTAGAGCTGCAGGTGGAGAAAGAGCTGGGCATCACCAAAGAAGATATCGGCACAAAGATCACCATAGAAGAATATAACCGCGAATGCCGCAAGGCGGTAATGAAATACACCGACAAGTGGAACGAGCTGACGGAAAAGATGGGCTACTGGGTGGACATGGAAGATCCGTATGTTACTTACGATAACAAATACATCGAATCGGTGTGGTGGCTCCTGGAGCAGTTCCACGAAAAGGACCTGCTGTACAAAGGCTACACCATTCAGCCGTATTCTCCCGCCGCAGGCACAGGGCTCAGCACGCACGAGCTCAACCAGCCCGGCTGCTACCGCAACGTGAAGGACACGACCATCGTCGCACAGTTCAGCGTGCTTCCCGGGCAACAGGCGAAGAACGGCGTTGCGCTCCCCGATGATGCTTTCTTCCTGGCATGGACGACCACGCCCTGGACGCTGCCGTCAAACACCGCGCTGGCTACAGGTAAGGACATCGCCTATGTAATGGTGAAAACCTTCAACCCGTACACATACCTGCCGGTAAATGTGATCCTCGCAAAGGATCTGGCCGCAAAATATTTCCCGAAAGAGAACGAAGAGCTGTCCTTTGATGAGTACAAGCCCGGCGATAAAAGGATCCCGTATTCCTTCGTGGCGGAATTTAAAGGCCATGAGCTGGAAGGCCTGCGCTATGAGCAGCTGCTGCCCTACGCGCAGCCGCAGGACGGTGACGCTTTCCGCGTAGTGACCGGCGATTTCGTAAGCACCGAAGACGGTACCGGCATCGTGCACATCGCGCCCAGCCACGGAAGCGACGACTTCCGCACGGCAAAGCAGAACGGCATCGGGCATATACTGGTCGTAGACAAGCAGGGCCGATTCACCTCCGAAGTGACGGATATGGCCGGGGAATACGTGAAAGAAGAATACCTGTCGGAAGTTCCGGCAGATTATAAGCCCGTGGACGTGCGTATCGCCATTAAGCTGAAAGAAGCCAACCGCGCATTCCGCGTAGAAAAATACGAGCATACCTATCCGCACTGCTGGCGCACCGATAAACCGGTATTATATTATCCGCTCGATTCGTGGTTTATCCGCACCACGGCCATAAAAGACAAGCTCATCGGGCTGAACAAAACGATCAACTGGAAGCCGGAAGCAACGGGTACAGGAAGATTCGGCAACTGGCTGGAGAACCTGCTCGACTGGAACCTTTCGCGCTCACGCTACTGGGGAATCCCGCTGCCGATATGGAGGACCGAAGACGGAAGCGAAAGCGTCTGCATCGGCTCCGTGGCAAAGCTCAGCAATGAAGTGGACAAGGCTATCGCCGCCGGCCTGATGGAACATAACCCGTACGCGCTGGAGAACGGCAAGCCCATCTATCACGTCGTTGATCTTCACCGCCCGTACGTAGACGACATTGTGCTGGTGTCGCCTTCCGGCAGGCCGATGTATCGCGAAAAAGACCTGATCGACGTATGGTTCGACTCCGGTGCGATGCCGTACGCGCAGGTGCACTATCCTTTTGAGAACAGAGATACGATAGACGACCGCACGGCGTTTCCCGCCGACTTCATCGCGGAAGGCGTGGATCAGACGCGCGGGTGGTTCTTTACGCTTCACGTGATCGCTGCGGCTATTTTCGATTCCGTAGCGTATAAAAATGTTGTATCCAACGGGCTTGTACTCGATAAGAGAGGACAGAAGATGAGCAAGCGTCTCGGCAATGCCGTCGATCCGTTCCTCACCATCGACCAGTACGGATCGGACGCGGTGCGCTGGTACATGATCTCCAACGCGGAGCCGTGGGACAACCTGAAATTCGATCCCGAAGGAATTACGGAAGTACAGCGGAAGTTCTTCGGAACATTGTACAATACCTACGCTTTCTTTGCGCTGTATGCGAATGTGGACGGCTTCGTGTCCGACGAAGAGAACGCTACCCCGGCCGGTCAGCGGCCCGAGTTCGACCAGTGGATCCTCTCTGAGCTGCAATCGCTCGTGAAGGAAGTTACCGCGCAATACGAAGATTATAACCCTACCAAAGCGGCACGCGCCATACAGGATTTTGTGAGCGACAGGCTTTCCAACTGGTATGTGCGGCTCTCCCGCCGCCGTTTCTGGAAAGGACAGATGACCGCCGATAAGAAAGCGGCTTACGAAACCCTGCACGAGTGCCTGGTAACCATAAGCCAGCTCATGAGCCCCATAGCTCCGTTCTTTGCCGAGTGGCTGTACCGCAACATGACGGGACCGGCCGCAGGCAAATCAGCGGAATCGGTACATCTTACACACCTGGCCCCGGCCGACGAAAGCCTTATCAATCCCGAGCTGGAAGCCTGCATGGACGTGGCGCAAAAGCTGACGTCGCTGGTGCTTTCGCTGCGCAAGAAACATAAGATCCGCGTGCGCCAGCCGCTGCAGAAGATGATGGTGCCGGTGCTCGACGCCGTGCTCCAGAGCAGGATCGCGAAGGTAAAGGACCTGGTCCTCTCCGAAGTGAACGTGAAAGAGCTCGAATACATTTCCCCGGATAATGCCATCCTGGTTAAAAAGATAAAGCCCGATTTCAAGAAGCTCGGCCCCAAGTATGGCAAGCTGATGAAAGAGATCGCGCAGGCCGTACAGGAATTTGATCAGCAACAAATTGTAACCCTGGAACGGGAAGGTACGTATGAAGTGCATATTGCAGACCAGGCGGTCACCCTGCAGCGCGAAGATGTTGAGATCACCTCTCAGGACATTCCCGGCTGGCTGGTGGCCACTGAATACGGGCTTACCGTTGCGCTGGACATCACTCTTACCGAACAGCTGAAGGAGGAAGGACTTGCCCGGGACATCGTGAACAGGCTGCAAAATCTCCGGAAAGACAGGGATTACGACCTGACCGACCGGATTTACGTAAAGATAAAACCGGTGGACGGCCTCGAAAAAGCGGTGCAAAGCAATTTCAATTATATTTGCAGCGAAATTCTGGCCGAGAAGCTGGAATTGTCGGATACTATCGAAGCAGCAAACGCGGTAGAGATAGAACTGGAAGATGAAGTAAAGACGCTGGTGGAAATTTCGCTGGTGAATTAATTGTGTAACCTTAAAACTCCATTACACCATGGCAAAGGGAAAAACAGGAAAAGAAACCGCCGATCCGATTCGGTATTCAGACAAGGAACTGGACGAGTTCAAAGAGATCATCGATAAGAAACTGGAAAAAGCCCGGAAAGAGCTGGAGTTGCTGGTAGACGCCTTTTCACACAAGGACGGAAATTCTACCGAGGATACTTCTCCCACCTTCAAGCTGATGGAAGACGGCGCCGAAATTTCTTCGAAAGAAGAGATCGGGCAGCTTGCCGCACGCCAGAAAAAGTTTATCGAGAACCTGGAGAATGCGCTGCTGCGTATCCAGAATAAAACATACGGGATCTGCCGCGTTACCGGCAAGCTGATCCCGAAAGAGCGCCTGCGCGCCGTGCCTCATGCTACGCTCAGCATGGAAGCCAAGCTGGCGCAGAAGGCAAACGATTAACGATATGACGAAACGTGCCGTTCTTCCGGGGACGGCACGTTCGTTTTTTATACATGCCCATGAAAAAAGCTTTTGCTGTTATCTTCTCCGTCCTCTTTCTTGACCAGCTGATCAAGATCTGGGTGAAAACGAGCTTCCATATGGACGAAGCGCGGACAGTAATACCCGGCGTCTTCCGGTTATTCTTTATCGAGAACAACGGCATGGCATTCGGCATGGAGCTCGGCGGCGACTGGGGCAAATTATTCCTGAGCCTGTTCCGCGTGGCAGCCGTCATTGTGATCGGCTACTATCTGTGGGGACTGGTGAAGAAAAATGCCAGCACGCTGCTTATCGTTTGCATCTCGCTGATCTTTGCCGGAGCCATCGGCAATATTCTCGACAGCATTTTCTACGGAAAAATATTTTCCGCTTCCTGCGGAAATCCCTGGCTCATCAACCGTCCGTGTGACGACGTGGCCCGTATGTTTCCCGCTGAAGGCGGCTATGGACGCTGGTTTCACGGGCAGGTCGTAGATATGTTCCAGTTCACCGTACGCTGGCCGAAGTGGGTTCCGCGCCTCGGCGGCAGGTATATCTTCGCCGCAATCTTCAACCTCGCCGATGCCGCTATCTCCATCGGTGTGATCCTGCTCATCATCTTCAACAAACGGCTCTTCGGTAAAAAGAAAGAGGATACCGTTGTTCCCGCCTGACAACATATCGCGCCTGCTTCCGCGCTTGTGCATCGCTTTTCCGGCGGCATTGCTTTTTTCATTTTCCTTCGCGCAGCACGACTCTCTGTCGTTACAGCAGCTCACACCCTACTCCGGCGACCTGCTGAAAAAAAATGTTGCGGTGGTTATACTCAACATAAGCGAAAACGATCTGTACTATAACAAACGTGAAGAATACATTGGTCATAGCGGCACGGTGGGATCGTCGCGCCTCATCCGCAACCGCGGCAACTGGTACAAAGGTTCGGTAAAGCTTGACAACGGCAAGCGCAGATTTTTTGAAGAAGTAATGATTTCGGTAGAAGCTCCGCGCCTTTCTCCCGATGTGAGCGGTGATTCCATCGCTGCGGGAACGCGCGTAAAAATTCTCGGCGTGTCGGAGAAAGACCTGTATTATCAGCTGGGAAAGCCTGCAGCAGCAGACAGGCACTGCTAACGGCACACTGGTGCGCAATGACGGCCAGTGGTGGTCAGGAGAGATACGGTTGGACAATAATTACATCTGCAGGTTCTTCCAGGTAAAAGTGGAGATCGTTAAATAAGATCCGCGCCTCGCCCTGCAGGAGAGATGCATCTTATTACATCCGTTTTTGATACATTTGAAAAAACCGCGCTTTGGCTGATATTCCGTACATAAAGCTGTCCGATCTCACCCGGCAGGTGGAAGCCGTTATCCGGCAGACATTCGACGGGCTGTACTGGATCGTCGCGGAAATTTCCGGCCATAAGTTTTATCCCAACCAGGACCGCCACTATTTCGAGCTGGTTGAAAAAGCGCCCGGCCAAGCCGATCCCGTTGCCAAAGTGAAAGGCATCGCCTGGTCTTCCGGATCTCAGAATATCAAGCTTTTCGAGCAGGCCACCGGTCAAAATTTCACTAACGGGTTGCAGGTGCTCATCCGCGTAAGAGTGGAATTCCATCCTGCCTACGGGCTCTCGCTTATCCTGAACGAGATCGACCCTTACTTCACCTTAGGCAACCTGGAAAAGCAGCGCCGCGAAACGCTACAGCGGCTGGTTGCCGAAAACCCGGATTTCATTCAGCAGAACGGCGAGGAATACCTGACGAAGAACAAATCTCTGCCGCTGAATTGCGTCATCCAGAACATCGCCATCATCGGCTCGCCGAACTCGGAAGGTTATACCGATTTCACCCATACCATTACCAGCAACCAGTTCGGCTACCGCTTCAATATCGATATCTATCAATCATCCGTACAAGGATCGGAAGCAGAGCGCGAGCTTGTCGGGAAGCTGATCGCCATTTTCGAATCGGGAAAAAAATACGACTGCGTGGTGATCATCCGCGGCGGCGGCGCCAAAACAGATTTCCTTGTGTTTGATTCGTACGGGCTTTCGAAAGCGGTGGCAAAGTTCCCTGTGCCGGTCATCACAGGGCTGGGCCACCACAAGGATGTAAGCATCGTAGACCTGATGGCGCATACCAGCACCAAAACGCCGACGAAAGCCGCAGAATTTATCATCTCGCACAACCGCACGTTCGAAGATGGGCTGCTGAAGCTCCGGCAGGCGGTGATCATACGGTCGCAACAGCTTATCGGCAGCACGAAAAGCGGCATTCACGCAGCCAATCTTATTATTGTAAATAAGTCGCGCGCGCTGCTGCACCACCATAAAGATTCGCTCGCGGGTTATCAGCGTACCGTTGTGAGTGAGACCAGGAGCAGGATGTACAACAACCGGGCAGAGCTTATTTCGCTGCTCAACCAGCTCTCGTCGCAACCGAAGATCATACTGGCGCACCAGCGGTCGGGGCTTACGCATCTCGCGGAAAACCTGCGCGCCTTTACAGGCAAATATGTGCGCAGGCAGCAAACCAGCCTGGAGCATTACGGCTCCCTTATCCGGCTGATGAGCCCCGAAAGCATTCTCAGGAAAGGATTTGCAATCGTTTCGCACAAAGGGGAAATTGTAAAAGATGCCGGCGGAATACAAACCGGCGACGAGCTGCAGATCGTGATGAGCGAAGACACGATAAGTACCAGAGTGACCTCGAAAACAAAAAAAGATGAAAGAAAATCTGACGTATGAAGCCGCTTACGCGGAACTGAGAGAGATCGCATCGGAGATCGAAACCGAATCCGTTTCCGTAGATGTACTGGCAGAAAAAGTAAAACGCGCCGCAGAGCTCATCGCCTTCTGCCAGGCAAAGCTCCGCTCCACCGAACAGGAAGTGGACAATATTATAAAGCAAATGGAAACAAAGAATATGCCCGAAGGGAAATAATCTATGGAATGAAGCGGGCCTCCGGCCGGCTAATAAGATTTGCCTGCATCGCCAATCCTAATGCTGTTGCCTCCGTCCAGCTTCCAGCATCCAGTCTCCAGCATCTTTTATCCGCCATAGCTATGAGCGAAGGCGGGCTCCAGCTTCTAATAAAAAACATTCACCGTTCCCCCATACTTCACCTCGTTCCCATCCAGCAGCTTTATCACCAGCTCGAGGAAATACGTTCCTTCGGGAACCGGTGCGCCTGTTGACGTAGAGCCGTCCCAGCTGATCTGCGCCGCATCCGCTTCGAATACTTTGAATCCCCAGCGGTTGAATATCTGTGCGTGGAAATTCTCGAAGTTGGAACCGGAAATATAAAATACATCGTTGCTTCCGTCGCCATCCGGACTGAACACATTCGGAATATTGATGCCGTCGAGGATCAGTATTTCCTGCACGGCGGTATCGGTGCAGCCTTCGGCGGTAGTGACGATCAGCTCCGCGAAATAGGAACCGTCTTCGTTAAAGATGTGCTGCGGGTTCTGCTCGCCCGATCCGGAGCCATCGCCAAAGTTCCACGACCATTCCGCAGCGTTGATGCTGGCATCCGTGAATTGTACAGGGATCGAGCCCAGCACCGCGTTAGGATTACCGGTGAACGCCGCTATCGGTTCGGGATGCACGCCGACGATCATCGTGCCGGGAAAAGAAGAGCAACCGTTGGGCGCAACCTGCACCAGGGTAACTGTTTCCAGCGTTCCGCCGCTTCCCCAGTCGATCGTAATATCTGAAGCTGTGGAATCGGTAACTACATCGCCGCCGGAAGTAACATTCCATGAATAAGTATACAGCGGGTTGGACGGATCGGCAGAATAAATTGTTTGATAGCCTCCGCAAACCAGCGTGTCGCCGGTAATGCCGGGCACCGGAGGACGCACCTTGCTGAGAATATACGGTTCGGGCTGCCAGTTGCTCCAAACTGCCTTACGGTTGCTGAGAAGCGGGGTTCCCGGATCGTTCAGCACAGGGCTCATGTCATTCCAGCGAAGCGGAGCCAGAGCAGACCAGTACGCCATTCCGTCCCAGTTGCCATCCGTTGCCGGATCGTAGAATATAGCCACATCGGCATCGCTGTTGCCATTTACACGGCTGATGAAATGATAAAAGAAAGGATTGAGATCACACACGAACGAATCTGCCTGCGCGCGGTCGTAACCGTCGGGAGTGGCGTCGTTGTTTGCCATTCTTACAGCGTACCAGTTAGGGCTGCCCACGGCGGGAGTAATTTCAACAGGACGGTATCGCAATGTTCCGAGGCTCGAGCCGGTAGGAAAAAGATAAGCGAACGCCGCCATTGTAAAGCGAACAAGCCTTCCCGGACCTAAGCTGCTGACAAAGCCGGTGCTGCGCGTGATCGCGTTTGCCGCCGGATCGCTCACATACATGTAAAAGGAATCCGTCGCAAGCTCCCGGTCGTTGAGCCGGAGCTGGTGTATTGCCCACGAATCGATCGTTTGCGTTTTCACTCCGGTATTCTGCAGCTCGAGGTTATAATATTTTGAAACGGAATCGCCGGTGATGAGCTGGTTGCCGCCGTTGAGAACGACCAGCGAGGTATCGCAGATAAATGTTTCGTTGTTGATCCAGTCGCCGCCTACCCTGTATATTCCGCTTCCCTGCGAAAGCGCGTTGTTGGTATAATTCGTATCAATAGTAATGTTACCTTGATTGGTGAACACAGAAGAAGTATCGTTGAGAAACGATCCTTTCACACGGATGATGACGTTGGGATTCGCATACACGATGGCGCCCTTGCTGTTCCACAAAGAATTTTGCGCGGAGACGGTTGTCACCAATAAAAAAGCTATGAATGCGGCCAGGGTTTTCATTCCATCTAAAGTAACGAAAAATTGTAATCAGTACTTAGTCTTTAGTACTTAGATCTCCTGGAGTGTGTTGTTGTTTCATATCTAACGCTCTAAGGACCAAATTCTCACTTCACTAATCTGTTTCGCCGCGCGTCTCCTGCAAGGGACGCGCGGACTTATAATAACAGTTAAGTTCCATATAAGCGATTTTGCCCGCGTCTCCCACAGAAACGCGGGATGAAGAAAAACTGTAATAAGATCTTAGCACTTAAATACCCATGCGTGGTTGTTTCGTATCTAAGCTCTAATAACTAAGTACCAAGATCTACTTGATCAATCCGGACTTCTTCGCGTAGAATGCCGCGAAATCCCGCATGTCGTTCGCCAGCTCCTCATCGCCTGTAGCGCGCTGCATAGTATCGGCCATCGAAAGCATGTTCTGGTACACGAACGTATACATTTCCTCCACCATCAGCTCCTTGTTCCAAAGGTCGATGCGCATCGAGTTGTTTTCCTTTTCGTCCCAGAGACTGAGCATGAAAGCCTTTACGGCGCGATGCTCGTTTATACCGCTGTCGCTGGCTTTCCACGTCATTTTCACCGGGTTGTGAAAAGCGTCCAGCCCTACTTTTATATCGATCGATGATTCTTTTACAATTTCGCCTGCCATGATTATCGTTTGGGTTTATACCGTGAAAGCTCGAGGATCTGCTTATAATTATGATTGTTCATTAGCTGCTCAAGTGTCACTTTTTTATTTCGTTTCATATAGGAGCGCACGATCTGCCAGCCTGTCCAGATGCCGGTGCGGCCGGGTGATTCTTTCGGCATCCCGGAACTGAACGGAGCTTCGCCGCAATACTTCGCCACTACCATAAAATCTTTCGAGTAGAGCAGCTTGTTCTCCACGAAGTAGCTCCATATCTGGTACTCGTTGTTCTCGCAGAACTTCATCTGCGCCGCAGTGTAACCCATTGTGATGGTATCGTGCGTGAACGGCATCACCTTTTCCAGGAAGTACTGGATCTTTCCTTGGAATATCATTTCGTCCAGCAGATCGGTGCGGGGCTGTGGCGATTCGAATTCCGTGGTGGCCCAGCCGCGCAGGGCGTCGGGAACCAGGTAAGCCGGAGCTTTGCGGTAACGGATGTACTGTTCGAGATGTGCGTAATACACGAAGTCTTTCCCGAGATACTGATCGAGCGCAACGCACAACGCGCTGTCGGTAGCTACTACCGCGTAGTTGAAACCAAAAACGTAAGTGATGACCGAAGGGACATAATTCTTCGGGAAGTAATACCGGTAATAACGGAACGCCTGTGTGAGTTCGTCTTTCAGGCCCTGCGTATTTGCGTACTGCTTCTGCACTTCGTCGTATATGGCGGTAACGTCCACGTCAAAAAGAAAATCGCGGATGAACGGAGCACTGCTGGGATCCTTTACCGGCGTGATGTTGGCGATCCTTTCGAAATACACGGGAAGGAAATCGGGATACTTCGACTGCAGCTTCTGTATCGCTTCCCAGGTAACGGAATCTTTTTTCAGCGCAAAGAGATCCTGGTCGAAACGTCGCAGATCAAGGTCCAGCTTTACGCCCGAGATATCGGGAGCCTTTGGTCTTCCGCCGCAGGAGGCAAGCCATGCACCCGCCAGCAACAGAATGATTTTTAGCGCGAAAGAATTATTCTTCATAGAGAAATCGTACCTTGTGATACCTGTTCCAAAATTAATACAAATCTTATGATCCGGATCGTTGCAGCATTGATTCTGTTGTCGCCGCTTTTCTGCCAGGCCCAGACCGACCAGGATAAGGTCTACTCCATGCAGATCAACCGGAAGAAAAAAGAAGGCAAGCCCTTCTTCTTTACCATCGGGGCCAAGATACAGCCGGCGGTCTGCTGGCTCGGCACCACTACAGACAGCGTACAGAGCGACGGAGCACGCGCGGGGTTCATGTACGGACTTGATATGGAATTCGGGATCACGCCGAACATCTGGATCGGGCTGGGCGTGTACCATGACATTATGGGCGGCAACCTCCGCTATATTTCCGCAGATACATCCGGCGGCACAAGGATCACACGGCACAACCATAATTTCCAGTACATCGAGATCCCGCTCAGCATGAAGTTCAAGACGAACCAGTTCGGCAGGAAAAAATGGAACATCTGGGGTAAGTTCGGCGTTTCGGCGGGCATTCACCTTACCGGACAGACCAAAGTGACGGAGGAAGTAACGGGAACGATACTTTCCGAAAAGCACATCAATACCGATAACGGTTTTTCATTATTTCGCGGCTCCGTGCTGGTAGGCGCAGGCTTCGAATACTCCATCATAGGCCGCACCCGGCTGATCGGCGGCGTGCTTTTCAACAACGGTTTTACCAACATCATCAAGGAAGACCTGAACGGTAAAGCGCCTACACCGCAGGAAGACGTGGGACGGCTGAAGTATATAGAGATCGTGATAGGAGCGATGTTCTGAAAAGCTGGTTCTTGGTCCTGAGTCTTTAGTCCTTAGTCAGCGCCCCAATATCATTAGCAACCTATTTTATCCGCCGAAGCCGCAGGCGAAGGCGGATTGTCAGTGTCCAGCATCCGGCATTGAAGCTCCGCAGGAGCGGAATTTTGACAGAAACTGTAGGGGCGACATTTTATTACAACGCCCGAATGACAATTGGATCACCTGCGCGCTGATATTTGCCGGATGCTACGGAAACAAAAAAACAGCACGATTCTGCTTCGGTTACGTCGTACGCGGCAGGGGGTGAAGCGGTATGCTCCGTAGTTGCCGCCGGAGGCGGTACTACGGGGCATAGTAGCGGAAGACCCGCCCGGCCGCCCTAAGAAATAAAGTAAAAGGCAAAATTAAAGGGAACCGTAGCTGGTTCTTAGTTTTTTAGCGACCATCGACTTTTTACAGCAAAACACGACACCCCTCGTTTTTCTAAAATATTTGTGCATTTTTGCTTGATAAACGTCAACCAAAACTTATGACCAAAATAAAAGTAGCGAATCCCGTAGTGGAACTGGACGGCGATGAGATGACAAGGATCATCTGGAAATTCATCAAGGACAAGCTGATCCTTCCGTACCTGGACGTAGATATCAAATATTACGACCTCGGGATCGAGCACCGGGACGCTACGAACGACCAGGTTACCATCGATGCTGCCGAAGCCATCAAAAAATACAGCGTCGGCATCAAGTGCGCAACCATCACTCCTGACGAGGCGCGCGTGCAGGAATTCAGCCTGAAGCAGATGTGGAAATCGCCGAACGGAACCATCCGGAACATCCTGGACGGAACCGTATTCCGCGAGCCCATCGTATGTAAGAATGTTCCCCGCCTGGTAACCACCTGGGATCGCCCGATCATCGTCGGACGTCACGCATTCGGCGACCAGTATCGCGCTACGGATTTCGTAATTCCGGGCAAAGGTAAGCTGACCATAAAATTCGAAGGCGAAGACGGTAATGTGATCGAGCACGAGATATACCAGTTCAAAGGCGGCGGCGTAGCTATGGGAATGTACAACACCGAGGACAGCATCCGCGGATTTGCCCGCAGCTGTATGAATGTGGCGCTGCAGAAAGGCTGGCCGCTCTATCTCAGCACCAAGAACACCATCCTGAAAAAATACGACGGACGCTTCAAGGATATCTTCCAGGAGATCTATGAAGGAGAATACAGATCGAAGTTCGAAGCTGCAGGCATCGTGTACGAGCACCGCCTCATCGACGACATGGTGGCAAGCGCTATGAAGTGGAACGGTGCCTTTGTATGGGCGTGCAAGAACTACGACGGCGACGTGCAGAGCGACAGCGTGGCGCAGGGATTCGGCTCACTCGGGCTGATGACCTCCGTGCTGGTCACTCCCGACGGAAAGACCATGGAAGCCGAAGCCGCTCACGGAACCGTTACACGCCACTTCCGCGATCACCAGGCGGGCAAACCTACTTCCACGAACCCGATCGCTTCCATCTTCGCATGGACGCGCGGACTGGAATTCCGCGGTAAGCTCGACGGAAACACTGACCTGATCAACTTCTGCCAGGTGCTGGAAAGAGTTTGCGTGGAAACCGTAGAAAGCGGAAAGATGACAAAAGATCTTGCTGTTTGCATCCACGGAAACAAAGTAAGCCACGGCGATCATTATCTCTATACCGAAGAGTTCCTCGACGCGCTCGATACAAACCTGAAAGCTGCGCTGCAGAAAACAGCCGTAGCGTAATATTTTCCTGCAAAAACACTGCACAAAAGGCTTTCCTCCGGGAGAGCCTTTTGTATTTTTAAACCAGATTGCCTTTTTTAACCATTAGCGAGCTCTGAAGTGACGGGCGGACATTTGTGATTACTTCAGTTTGTGACCGCGTTGCAATTTTTACTCTTAAACTTTTGAATTTTCATTATACGTATTTATAGGTATTGCAGTCCCGCACACCAATCTCTTAATTTGTCAAAACAATTATTATGAAAAGATTCTTCTTTGCGGGACTGTTACTGACCGCTGCATTTACAAGCTCGTGTAACGAGGAGAACGCCGGAACCTGCGGAGGGGGAAACAATCTCTGCTTCGACCTGGATGGAACAACTTATTCCATGAATGCCGAATGGTACCAGATCAATGCTACGCGTTATCGCATCCTCTGGGAAGAATCGATCGGGGCCGACTACAAAAATGTGGAGATCGACCTTTACGGCTCACTGGCGGAAGGCACTTACACTGTGTCTGAATCCGCGTCTGCGCCCGGAGAAGCGGCTTTCCAGTACTACCTGAATGTAGGCGGATCCGCGGACGACTATTCCGGCGTCAGCGGAGCGATAAACGTTACTTCCGTTGCCAATAATACGATCAGCGGTAATTTCACGATAGACGTGACCGAAAGCTTTGGCGGAACGTCGCATTCCATCACCAATGGAAATCTCGACGCCATACCACAGCAATAGAACATTTTTTTTAACGGGGGAGTAAAGGTTCCGGTACAGCCGGAGCCTTTTTTATTTTCCGCCTGTTGCAGAATTATATCTGCGGAGATATTCCCCGGCCTTCGCCGTATCGCCGATGTTCTGCCAGGTCATGGCGATATAATACAACGGCTGCGGGTTCGCAGGGTTCAGGTTGTATGCTTTTTCGAAAGCGGCGTTTGCCTGCGGGAACTGGCCCATTGCCCCGTAAGCGCTGCCAAGGTTCATCCAGAGATCGGCATAGGTAGAGTCCTTTGCAATTCCGCCGAGATAAGCATCAATGGCTTTGCCAAACTCCTGCCTGCTGAAATAAGCGCTTCCCAGCCGGTTGTACGTATCCTTGTAGGTCTGCCCGGCTTCTATCGAGCGGTTGAAATAGACGATCGCGCTGTCGTATTGGTTCGCCATGAAATACGCATCGGCGAGGTTGGAGTAGATCGTGACGTTTTCAGGCTCCAGCGCAAGAACTTTCCGGCTTGCCAGCACCGACCGGTCGTACAGCTTACGGTGGTACAGCGCTACTCCGTAGTTCGTCCACGCCAGCGAGTAGTTGCTGTCGAGCTTCAGTGAAGTTTCCAGCTCCTCTATCGTTTCATCCAGCAGCTTCGCCTTACGGTTCGCATCGTTCTCCTGCAACGCGTCGCCCAGCATCGCGGTGGCTGCGTTATAGTGCACACGGCTGCTGTTGGGAGCGGAACTTACATCGTGCAGGAAGAGCGTTTCATCATTCTTCCAGTCGTTATTCCGTGTAATGGTCTTGTAGCTGTAAAGCATGAATACCGGCGTTAGCCAGAAAAAAGCAGCGCTCACCGGCTGCTTCTTCCTCAGGTCGTACAGCAGCCACACCGCGACGATACAGAAGCCAACCGAAGGAACGAACAGGAAACGGTCTGCCATAGTTGCCCCTATCAGCACAAAAATATTGGAAGTGAGCGCTATAGTGATGAAGAAAAAAAGAATGCCGAATGAAAGCGGCGTCCTTTGACGGAACTGCCTGATCGCTATAACCAGCAGCCCTGCGCAGATGATCAGCGGAATGAAGGCGGCCGGCCGCGTCCACGAAATGTTTGGCACCTGGCTGTACGAATAATCGTACGACAAAGGATGCGGATAAAAGAGCAGCTTCAGGTATCGCCCCATGATGGAAAAGGCCGTGGCAAACCGGCTCATGAGATCCGGCGCAGCCACGAGAGAATTATCGGCGTATGTGTATTCTTTCCTGTCGAGCGGTGCGAGAGAGATGACCCATTCGTGCAGCCCGAACCATACAACCGCAACCGCAAGGAACGGAAGCACCAGCCGCCCTGTGCGCCTGAGGCTGACCGATGAAAAGAAATACAGGATGAGCGGATAGATGAACAGGAACAGTATGGCGCCTTCCTTCGATAGCAGCGAAAGGAAAAAAAAGATAACCGCGCAGGCGAGCGAGGTTTTCTTTTCCGTTTGTAAATGTTTAAAAAGCTGCTGCACCGAAAGCAGGAAGAACAGCAGCGAAAGAATCTCATCGCGGCTTTTTATATTGGCCACCACTTCCGTGTGCACCGGATGCAGCGCAAATAACAAGGCGACGGCAAAAGAAAAAACGGGCGGAAGGTTCCGGAACATCAACAGCAGAACGCGAAAAAGCAGGTAACAGGAAGCCGCGTACAACAGCACATTTACGAAGTGCCCGATGAAAGGCTGGCTGGGAAACAGCTCCCACTCCACGGCAAACATCACCAGCGACAACGGGCGGTAAAGCCCGGCATTCTGATCCCAGTAGCCGGCCCAGTAAAATGTTGTAAATATATCGGGAATGCCGCTGATGCCACGCTTTACAAAATTGTTCTCGTAGATCACCGCTACATCGTCCAGGGCGTATCCGTGCCCGAGGGTATTGGCGTATAGCAGGAAGGCCGCGCCTGCAACGATCGCACCGAGCAGGAAGATATTGTTCCGGAGAGGAACGGATGGCGCAGGTTTTTTAGCAGCAGGTTTAGGTATTGATTTTGCCATGGCTAAAGATAAACGTCAGAAGCCATATTTCAATACGTTGTAAACGATTGTACTTATCTCGTTCCGGAAGCTGTGCGGGACGAACGGCGGAATTTCCAAAAAAGAAAACCGATGGAAAGCAGCAGGATATATGGTATCGCCATCAGGTAAAGGATGCCGTTGTTGAGCGCGCGGGCGTTCTCCTGATTGTCGGCAGTGCTCGTGCGGGCGGTCTCGTTACACATAGCGCACTGGGCATCTGCAAGCGAAGGTAGAACAAGCAGCAGCGCCAGCAACACTACCGGGAAAAGATACTTCGCGGAAAGCATCTTTATTACGGCGGAAACAACTGTTTTTACGGCATTGCTCATACTGCAAAGTTACGTATAATACGGCGAAATCAACAGGTAAACCAGCACGCCGGTAATGGAAACATAGAGCCATACAGGCCACGTGATCTTCGCGAGCTTTCTATGCCTCACATACTCAACGGTTAATGCCCGGTAGGCGGTAAACAGGATAAAAGGAAGAATGATAGCCGCGAGGAAAATGTGGGTGATCAGAATGCCGTAATAGAGGTATTTTATGGTTCCTTCGCCCCCGAAGCTGGTCTCTCCGGTGAACAGGTGATGACAGATATAAGAAATAAGGAACAGGCTGGAAAGCACCATGGCCACGACCATGATCCGCTGGTGAAGCAGGAAATTCTTTTGCTTTACAGCTACCAGCGCCGCAATAAGCAATACGGAAACCGTTCCGTTGATACAGGCATTTACCAATGCGAACAGGTGCGGATCGAATCCAAGATCGGCGTTTACTTTAACGCGCGATAAAAAGACCACTGCGGCAAACACTACGAAAGAAACGGTAATGATCAGCGCCCTGGCGGCCTTGTCATTTTTTTTGATCGTCCACATGATATTCCTCTAATAATATTTTTACGTCTTCCGCGATCTTATCCGCCAGTTCGGGACGCGTGCCGTCGTATGCTCCGCGGATGTGGCGCTCCTTGTCTATCAGTATCAGGAAGCCGCTGTGAATATAGCCTCCCGGCTCGTCGGCGTCTGCTTTGGCAAACGACATATAGGATTCCTCGCAGATCGTGTAAATAGCTTCTTTATCTCCTGTAACAAATGTCCAGACCTTCGGATCGGCGTGGTGCCTTTCGGCGTATTCTTTCAGTACCGGCACCGAATCGTGATCCGGATCAATGGTGTGCGAAAGTATTGCAAAGCCCGGTTCATCCTTCAGCTTCTCCTGCACCAGCTCAAGTGTTCCGGTCATCTTGGGGCAAATGCTCGGGCATGTGGTAAAAAAGAAATCGGCGAGATATACTTTGCCGCTGTAATCTTTTTCGGTAACGGTCTTTCCATCCTGGCTTACAAAACTGAATGGCGGAATGGTCTGGTATATGGTGTCCGCGACGGTTTTCCCATTCACTTCTTTGTATACCACATCGTATTCCCCCATGTACGGAAGGTGCGGCATGGTCACTTTAACCAGCCGGTCGTTGTTTTCAGGCGCATTTCCGCAGGATGAAATGAAGACGGTCAAGAGAAGAGAAAAGAAACAGCCGTATGGACAGCGTACATTCATGAGGCAAAAATCTGGACAAAGATAATACAGCATCTTTCCCGCCGGCTCTTTCGCCCCATAAAATTCTGCAGCTTTCGTGTACCCGCCGTCACTTCAGGTGAAGATCAAAGTATTCCGTTATTTTTTCCATGAGGTGGATCCGGTCTTTGCCGTAAACATTGTGCTCGTGGTCAGGATAGAGAAAATAATCGACCTGGCGCTCCGCCTTGATGCAGGCTTTGATGAATTCCATGCTGTGCTGCATCACCACCACGTTATCCTGCGCGCCGTGTATCACGAGCAGCTTTCCTTTCAGCTGGCCGGCCTTGTTCACTACGCTCGTCTGGTCGTAGCCCGCGGGATTTTCCTGCGGAGTATCCATATATCTTTCGCCATACATCACCTCGTACCATTTCCAGTCGCACACCGGCCCCCCGGCCACGCCTGTTTTAAATACACCGGGATGATTGAGCAGAAGTGAAATGGTCATGAAGCCGCCGAAGCTCCAGCCATGCACCCCGATCCTCGAGGCATCCACGTAGGGCAGGCTTTTCAGGTATTCCACGCCTTTCATCTGGTCTGCCATTTCCTGCTGGCCCAGCTGGCGGTGCACCACGCTTTCGAATTCCATTCCCCGGTTGGCAGATCCGCGGTTGTCGAGCGTGAACATGATATAACCCTTCTGCGCCATATAATATTCCCACAGCCTTGCGCCGCCGAGCCAGGTATTGCTCACCAGCTGCGCATGTGGTCCGCCATACACGTAAATGATCACAGGATATTTTTTTGTAGCGTCGAAACCGGCGGGACGAATGATCCTGCCGTAGAGCGGTGTTTCTCCGTCAGCCGCCGTTACCGTAACCATTTCCACCTGCGGCATGTTGTATGCGGTGTAAGGGTTCGGCGCTTTCAGCAATTGCTCTGTCTTGCCGTTGCGTACATTCAGCAGCCTGATCTCGTTCGGCACGGTGGTGCTCGAGTACAGATCGAGAAGATAGGCGCCGCCAATTCCCGGCAGCGCTCTGTGCGTGCCGCCCTGGTCTGTAATGTATTTTGTTTTTCCCGATTTCAGGTTTACCGAGCAGATCTCACGGTTCATCGCGCCTGTAGGAGTTCCGGTAAAAAAGAGATTCTCTTCCTTTGCGTCGAAGCCCAGGACTTCCGTTACGATCCAGTTACCGCTGGTAAGCTGCCGCAACAGGGCACCATCTGTGCGGTAGAGATACAAGTGATTGTAACCGTCACGCTCGCTTTGCCAGATGAACTGATCGGGCTTCGTCTCCATGAACAGCGGCGGATTTTCCGGTTCAACGTACCGTGAATCCTGTTCCTCGAAAAGCGTTCTTACGAATGCTCCCGTCACAGCATCGTACTGGTTCATCTTCAGGTGATCCTGTCCGCGATTCAGGATTCCTACGTACACGTACTTTTCGGAAGGATCCCACGAGATGGCTGTGAGATACTGGTCTTTCGGCTCGCCTGTTTTAAGAAATACGGTGGAGCCGGCGCTCACATTATAGATCCCAAGCGTCACTTCCTCGCTGGTCATGCCGGCCATCGGGTATTTGATATTATTCAGCGCGGCGATCCTTTCGCCTGTGTTCACCAGCGGATAGGTAGTAACATCGCGCTCGTCCTTGCGGTAGAAAGCGAGATAATTTCCTTTCGGCGACCAGAACATTCCTTTGTGGATCCCAAACTCCTGGCGGTGCACGTAATCGCTGCCGTTCACAATGCCGTTGCCTCCGTCGGTGGTAACCTGCCTCGCACCGCTTCCGGGATAGGAAACATAAATGTTATCGCTCACAGTGTACGCGGCGAGCGGCCGCTGCGGAAATATTTCCATGTGCTCCATTTCCTTTTGCATCAGGGCTTCGCCGGTGATCTTCCTGCTGAAGGCATTGTAGAAGAACACATGGCGATCGTGCACGAAATAAAAAACGGAATCGGAGATCCACTGGTAACCGAGGGGAAAATAAGCAAGATCTTCCACCTGGTCCGCGCCGGTATTTCTTTGCTTCAGAGCGGAATTGATATCATCGGTTTTCAGCAGCGATTGCTCCGCCGTCCCGATGCCCCGCATCTTCATTTCTTTGTAATCGGTAATCCATGTATAGCTGTCGCTGTTGCCTCTCCATTGCAGAAAGCTGTAGGTAGTGGGTGCAAAGGTGCTTCCCTGGCCCTGCACTGCTTCTTTTATCGAAAAAAGCTTACCCTGGCCGAAAGAGAGAACGGGCAGCAGGAAGCCGAGCAAACAGACGGAAAGGAATTTTTTCATGATTGCGATCTTTTGACGATAAATGTACATATCCTATATATATGAAGAAATTGTTACGATAACTTGCTCATTTATAAAGAAATATTTGCCTGTCTTAAAAAGGGTTAAAAACGGGAGGAAACTCTAAAGAAAAATTTTGTTTCCTGTGTGCCCCTCCTACATTTGCCCCCGAATTCGCCGGGGATTCGCAAAACCATTATCATGGATGAGAAGTTAATTCAGATCATAAATTCCGTAAACCGCCTGTTCATGCGGTATGGTCTGAAAAGCGTAACCATGGACGATATTGCCCGCGAGCTTGGGATGTCCAAGAAGACCCTTTACGTTTACTTCCGCGACAAGAACGACATGGTCGTAAAGACCCTCCGCTATTTTATGGAAGAGCATCAATGCAAGCTGGACGTTATTTACGACGGCAGGCAGAATGCCATCGACGAGTCGTTCGAGATCTTTAAGATGGTGACCGAAGATCTGCAGGAAGTAAAGCCTACCATCTTTTTCGACCTGAAAAAATATTATCCCGAGGCCTGGAAGATGTATGAGAATTACCGCTCCGACCACATTCCAACTCTCGTGGAGCAGAACCTGAAGAAGGGAATTGAAGAGGGACTGTACCGTCCGGATATCAATACCCGTATCATTTCGATCGCTTATACCAATCTTATTCACAGCATTTTCGAAGCCGATTATTTTTCCCCGAAGGAATACGACTTCAAAACGCTGTACCTCGACATTTTCCACTACCACATTCATGGCATCTCCAGCCAGAAAGGACTCGATTACCTGAATGAAAAAATGAAAAAACTAAGTTCCGCAATATGAAATCAATAAGTACCCTTTTCACTCTTTTGCTCGGTACCGGATGGATCGCTGCTTTTGCCCAGCCCGCTGACAGCAGCAAGACAGAATTTTCCCTGAAAGACGCCTGGGAATATGCGTTGGAGAACAATGCAGACGCAAAGAACGCGGCGATCGACATCCAGATCGGCAAGCACCGCATTATGGAGAACATCGCGCTCGGTCTGCCGCAGGTCACCGGCGCCGTGGATTATAATTACAACATCGCTCCGCCGGTCTTCATCTTCCCGAACATCGCCGGGCCGAACCCAAACCCGAACGAATTCATTACCATCGACGCCGCTCCGCTGAACACCATGACGGCGTCTGCGCAGATCTCCACCCTGCTGGTAAGCGGTCAGTACTTTATCGGCATCCAGACAGCCAAAACATTTCTGGAGCTTACCAAGCAGCAGAAAGAAAAAACAGATATCGACGTAAAAGAACAGATCATCAAAGCGTACTACCTGGTGCTGATTGCCGAGGAATCCAAGCGGGTGATCGATTCCAGCCTCCGTGTTATAGAGCGCACGGTATATGAAACAGAGCAGATCTACGAAAGCGGCCTCATCGAAGAGCTTGATGTGGAGCAGCTGCAGCTCGTGCTGTTCACCACGCAGGATGCGGCAGCGCAGATCAACCGCTCGTACGATGTGGCGATGTACTCGCTCAAGTTCCAGATGGGATATCCTTTCGACAAGCCGATACACCTTACCGACGGGCTCGAATCGCTGATCGAATCCAGCCAGTACGAGCAGGTGATCGGTTCGCTCGGCGACAAGATGGACGTAAAGTCGAACATAGACTACCGCCTCATCACGCAGAAAATGGCGATCGACAATTACCAGGTCAAGCTGCAACGGGCATCGGCCTACCCTACTCTTTCCACATTTCTAAGCGTTTCGGGAAACTTCTTTAACAACGAGCGCTGGCTGTTCCTCGGTAACGGAACCACCTCCACGCTCGGCGGAGTGATATGGGGCGTAAGCCTGCGCGTGCCTATCTTTTCCAGCTGGAACCGCGTGTCGAAACTCAAGCAGCTAAAGCTGGAAGTGGTGAAAGACCGAAACCTTCAGTACAGTACGGAACAGGGCCTGAACGTAAGCTACCAGAACAACAAGAACCAGCTTATCGATTATTACCAGCGATACCTGACCACAAAGAAGAATTACGAGCTGGCCAATAAGATCCGCAACGTGAACCGCATCAAATTTACCGAAGGCCTCATCTCCAGCATCGACCTCACACAGGCTGAAACACAGTTCTTCGACGCGCAGCAGCGGTACTTCCAGGCCATATTCGATCTGCTGAACGCGAAGATCCAGGTTGATAAATTACTAAACCAATTCTGACCATGAAAACGAAGCAAACATCTATTAATATACTTTATCCTATGAAAAGACTTGTGACCTATAGTGTACTTTTTACACTTATCCTTACTTCCTGCGGGGGAGGGGGAAGCGAGCTGGAGAAAAAGAAGAAGCAGCTGGAAGAATACCAGGCACAGCAGGAAGAGCTGAACAAAAAGATCGAAGCGCTGGAAGCGGAGATCGCGGCGCTCGACACTTCCGCAGGAAGCTCGCTGAAAAGCAAGATCGTTTCCATCGACACGCTCGGGCTTCAGCCATTTACACACTATATTGAGATACAGGGTCATGTGGACTCCGATGAGAACGTTTTCGTTTCCCCGGAAACACCGGGTGTGATCACAAGCATCCGCGTAAAAGAAGGCGATAAAGTATCCAAAGGCACAGTAATGGCAAGCTCAGATGCAGGCGCGCTGGCCAATACACTGGAAGAAGTGAAAACTGCCCTGGCGCTGGCCACCACCGCTTACGAAAAACAAAAAAGGCTTTGGGACCAGAAGATCGGCAGCGAGATGCAATACCTCCAGGCCAAGACCAACAAGGAATCGATGGAAGCCCGCCTGGCGTCTATCCAGTCGCAGATCGATATGACCCGCATCAAATCTCCCATCAGCGGAACGGTAGACGCAGTGAATGTTAAGCTCGGAGAAATGGGAAGCCCCGGAATGAATGGCATCCGCGTAGTGAACCTCGATAAGATGAAGATCGTGGCCAGCGTTGCCGATACATACCTGGAGCGCCTGAAAAAAGGCAGCCCGGTTATCGTAGAGCTGCCGGATATCAACCAGACCCTCGAAGCCAAGATCAGCTTCGTAAGCCAGGTGATCAACCCGCAAAACCGCAGCCTTACCATCGAGATCAACGTGCCGAACAAGGAAAAGGCACTTAAGCCGAACATGATCGCGAAAGTGAAGATCCAGGATGAAATGGTGGACACTGCCGTGGTGATTCCGTCCAACATCATCCAGCGCTCAGGCGACGGAATGCAATATATCCTGGTGGCTGAAAAAGACAATACCGGAAAGCTCATCGCACGCAAGCGCGAGATCGAAACCGGAAGCCAGTACGGCGGTAAGGCGATAGTTCTCAGCGGGCTTAAGCCGGGCGAAGTGATCATCGTTGCCGGGTACCAGGAGATCGTGGACGGACAACCGGTTTACGTAAAATAATTTAAAAATGAGATCCGCCATTCTTCCGGCGGAGTAAAACATTAAACTTCTTCGATTATGGAGATGGAAAAATTAAAAGAACTGAAATTTACGAACTGGTGTATCCGGAACCGTACAGCGATCTATGTGTTCACGATCCTGATCTCGCTGGCCGGGTACGTTTCCTTCGTGAACATTCCGAAGGAACAGTTTCCCGATATCGTGGTACCCACTATATCGGTGATCACTATTTACCCCGGTAACACTCCCGAAGACATCGAGAACCTGATCACCAAGCCGATCGAAAAGCAGCTGAAGTCCATCAACGGCGTGAAAAAAGTGACCAGCCAGTCGATCTCGGATGTATCGCTCATCACCGTGGAGTTCAACACCAATGTAAAGGTGGAAGTGGCCAAGCAAAAGGTGACCGACGCGGTGGACAAATCGAAGAACGAGCTGCCTACCGATCTCGATGACGATCCGCAGGTGCAGGAATTCGATTTCTCCGAGTTTCCTATCATGAACATCAACCTGGCGGGAGATTTTCCGCTCGACAAGCTTGAAAATTACGCGAAGGACCTCGAAGAAAAGATCGAAACGCTTCCAGAGATCACCCGCGTAGACAAGGTTGGCGGACTGGAAAGAGAGATCCAGATCAACGTGGACCTTTACAAGATGCAGCAGGCCGGAATTTCGTTCGGCGATATCGAAGCGGCCGTGGCGCGCGAGAACGTAAACATTTCCGGAGGCGAGATCCGCGTAGGTGAACTGAGAAGGAACCTGCGCGTAACAGGACAGTTCCGCAACCCGAAGGAGCTTGAAAATATCGTTGTCCGTTCGTTTACCGGTAATACCGTTGTGCTTGGTTCATTCGCAACCGTGCTCGACGACTTCGAGGAGAAGCAGGATTTCGCACGCCTCGACGAAAAGCAGGTGATTACACTGAACGTGATCAAGCGTTCCGGGGAAAACCTGATCAATGCGTCAGACAAGATCAAGGCCATTATCGACGATTATAAAGAACACAAGTTTCCCGAAGGTGTTACGATCACGATCACCGGCGACCAGTCGGACCAGACCCGCGTGCAGCTCGCCGATCTTTTGAATACGGTGATCATCGGTTTTATCCTGGTGCTGGCCGTGCTCATGTTCTTCATGGGGCTGAAGAGCGCGTTCTTCGTAGCCCTTGCCGGACCGCTGTCAGCCGTGATCGCATTCCTGATCATGCCACAGCTTGATTTCACGCTGAACGTAATCGTGCTGTTCTCGTTCCTTCTCGCCCTCGGCATCATTGTAGACGACGCCATCGTAGTGATAGAGAATACGCACAGGTTACTTCATAAATATCCTTTCACGATCGAACAGGCGGCCAAGTACGGTGCGGGAGAAGTGTTCGTGCCGGTGCTGGCCGGAACGCTGACCACGCTCGGTCCGTTCGTTCCGCTGCTGTTCTGGCCGGGCATCGTCGGTAATTTCATGTCGTACCTTCCCATCACGCTTATCATTACGCTGGGAGCTTCGCTTCTTGTTGCCTTCGTAATGAACCCTGTGTTTGCCGTATCGTTCATGAAACGCGACGAGCATCTTCAGAAGCCCAGGATACGCAGCCTTATACGCAACGTCATCATTTTTGTAGTGATCGGGGTTATCGCGCACCTGATGAAAAGCCCGGGATTCGGTAACCTGATGTTATTCATCGCCATCCTGGCCGCGCTGAACCACTTCGTGCTGATCCGCGCCGTGCAGGGCTTCCAGGAGCGCGCCTGGCCGTGGGTCGTACGCGGGTATCATCGCGTGATCATGACCTTTACACGCCGCTTTACACCTCTCTGGGTCGTGCTCGGCACGTTCGGGCTTCTTATCATCAGCATCGTCATATTTGCAGCTTCAAAACCGAAGGTGGAATTCTTCCCCGACGGAGATCCGAACTTCGTGTACGTGTATTGCGAAATGCCGATGGGTACGGACGCGAATGTAACGGATTCGGTAACGCGCATTATCGAGCAGCGAGTGTACAATGTGATCGGCACCAATAATCCGAACGTGGAATCTGTGATCACCAACATCGGTCTGAATGCGGGAGATCCGCAAAATCCCGACCGCGTGCCTACGCCCCATAAAAGTAAAGTGACGGTGGCCTTTGTAAAATTTGCCGATCGGAAAAATTTCAGCACACGCGAGTGCCTCAGCCAGATCCGTGAACAGTTCAAAGACGGAATACCCGGCGCAACGATTACCGTAGACAAAGAGCAGAACGGCCCGCCCACGGGTAAGCCGATCAATATCGAGATCAGCGGGGATGATTTTGCAGTGCTCGAGCAGCTACAGGATGAAATGTACCGGAAGATCGCCGCGGCAAACATCAGCGGTATAGAAGAGCTGCGCACAGACCTGCAGCGCCGTAAGCCCGAAAAGATCCTTGTAGTTGACAAAGAGAAAGCGCAACGCGAAGGAGTGTCTATTGCACAGATCGGTATGGAGCTCCGGACAGCATTGTTCGGAAAAGAGATCTCGAAGTTCAAGGATGTGAATGACGACGCTCCCATCATGCTTCGGGCAAGCCGGATATACCGCATGACGCCCGAGCAGCTCATGAACGTGAACATTTCCTTTATGGACATGGGAACGGGAATGTTCAAGCAGCTTCCGATCGGAGCGGTAACGCACCTGGAAGACCAGGAATCGTTCAACATCATCAACCGGAAAAACCAGAACCGCGTGGTGACCTTATCATCCAACGTGCTCGAAGGGTATACCGCACCCGACATCAACGTGAAGCTTCAGAAGATCATCGATAACTGGAAAGACATTCCCGAAGGATATGAAATAAAGCTGACCGGTGAACAGGAAGACCAGAAAGAAACTTCAGATTTTCTCGGCCTGGCATTTATCGGTGCGCTGGCGCTGATGTTCCTCGTGATGGTAACACAGTTCAACTCCGTGATCAAGCCGCTGATGATCTTCACAACGGTGATCTTCAGCCTTATCGGGGTATTCCTGGGATTCGCCATTTCGGGGATGAACTTCTCCATCGTAATGACCGGCGTGGGAATTTTCGCTCTCGCAGGTATCGTGATCCGGAACGGGATCCTGCTGATAGAATTTATCGACGAGCTGCGGCACCGCGGTCATACGGTACAGGAAGCGGTAGTGGAAGCCGGCTCCACCCGTATGACGCCCGTTATCCTTACCGCTACCGCAGCGATCCTCGGGCTCATTCCGCTGGCGATCGGATTCAACATCGACTTCGGCGGGCTGTTCTCACATTTCGAACCGCACATTCACCTCGGCGGCGATAACGTAGCGTTCTGGGGCCCGCTGGCCTGGACAATGATCTTCGGACTTACCGTGGCAACATTCCTTACGTTGCTCGTAGTTCCGTCGATGTACGTGCTTCTTTACAAGGCAAAACATCGTCTTATTATTCCAACAGGCAGACGCATGGGACTTATACCGAAAGAACAAAAAGATAAAGAACAACAGCACGATCAGAAGCATTAATCTGGCAGACAGGGAAAGGAAACTTTCCCTGTTTTGTTTTTAATATACGCCACCATGAAAGACCGATTTTCCCACCAGTCCAAAAATTACGCAGCATTCCGGCCCTCGTATCCCGAAGAGCTTTTCCGGTTCCTTCTGCAGCATGTGCAGGACAGGCAATCGGCATGGGACGCCGGCACAGGCAACGGACAGATTGCCGTAAAGCTGGCAGAATACTTTCAGACGGTGCACGCCACAGACATCAGCGGGAACCAGCTGAAGAACGCCGTGCAAAAGGAAAACATCTTTTATAAAAAAGAAGCTGCGGAACATACATCCTTTCCCGATAAAGAATTTGACCTGATCACTATCGCGCAGGCCATCCACTGGGTGCGGTTCGAAGAATTTTACGCAGAAGTAAAAAGAACAGGAAAACAGGATGCGATACTGGCCGTAACCGGTTACGCGCTTCCGGAGATCAATGCGGAAGTGGACGCGGTGATACGGCGCCTGTACACGGACATTCTCGGAGCTTACTGGGACCCTGAGCGGAAGTACGTGGACGAGCTGTACCACACCATTCCCTTTCCCTTTATTGAAATAGAAAGCCCGCCCATGGAAACGGTATACGAATGGTCGGCGGAACATTTGCTGAAATATCTCGGCACATGGTCGGCAGCGCTGCAATACCGGAAGATCAACGGACGCGATCCGGTTGAAGAAATTGAGCCTGAGCTTTACAGGGTATGGCCTGCCGGAGAGCTGCGTACCGTGCGCTTTCCACTATTGTTGCGCGCCGGAAGGATTCATACGTAAAATTGCTGCGCCTGAAATTTAGCTTTCTCCGGAGCCATCGCCATTTTTTGGCCTATCTTTGAAATGAAATGCACCATCACGACGGGCACGATCATTCGCATCACCACAGGCTGGATGTTACCAATGCGTCGAAGATGCTGATCTGGGGAATGTTCCTCAATCTTGCGTACGTTGCCGCGGAGCTTGCCGGCGGGCTCATTACGGGCTCTCTCGCGCTGATCGCTGACGCAGGCCATAATTTCTCCGATGCTTCGGGGCTGTTCCTTGCCTGGGTCGCCTTCCGGCTCATCCGCATCAAGTTCACAAAAAGCAATACGTACGGCCGGCGAAAGGCTTCCATACTCATCTCCGTTCTCAACAGTCTTCTCATCGTCTTTGCCGTAGCGCTCATCATCCGCGAGGCCATTCACCGCTTCTCGGCCCCCGCCATTTTCGACGGCTACAAAGTGAGCATCATCGCCGGGGCAGGCGTGGTTATAAACTTCCTTACCGCGTACCTTCTGCATCGCGACAAAGAAAAAGACATCAATCTCAAAGGCGCGTACCTGCACATGATAGCCGACGGCCTCGTGTCGCTTGGCGTTATTGTCAGCGGCATTCTCATCGCTGTGACAGACCTTCCATGGATCGATCCTCTTGTAAGCATTCTCATCGCGGCAGTGGTGCTGTACAGTACCTGGGGCCTGCTGCGGGACAGCCTGCGGCTTGCCACCGACGCGATCCCGCCCGGCATCCATCTCGATGACGTGACGGAAAAAATGCGTAGAGTAAAAGGCGTTCTGGATGTTCATCACATCCACATCTGGCCGATCAGCACAAATGAAAATGCTCTCACCGGCCACATTCTCGTAAGCAAATCATCGTCGCCCGAAGACATTGAAAAGATCAAGCACACGCTGCGTCATGAGCTGGAGCACCTGAATATTGCGCATTCCACGCTGGAAGTAGAATTTGCAGACTCGCACTGCAAAGGAAAGATCTGCTGACGGAGATTTAAATTAATTGTGCAAATTTGTGCGTCTCCTGTAAAATCAAGGTCTATGAAGCTGCATCACATCGGGTTTGTCGTAAAAAACATTGAAGCTTTTGCAGGAAATATGATGCTTCGCGAAATGGTGAGCGAGGCCGAAGATCCGGAGCAGAAAGCGCGACTGGCCCTGTACAGCGGGCATTCCGACGCGTTCATCGAGCTCATCCAGCCGATGTGCGATGAATCTTTCACATGGAACTTTCTTCAGAAGAACGGCGAAGGCTTTCACCATCTCTGCTACGAAGCCACGCTGGACGAGATCATGAAATACTCCGTGGAAAAGAAACTTGTAAAAGTGCTGGGACCCGTGCCGGCCGTACTATTTGGCAACAGGGATGTAATGTTCTACGTGGACCGCAACCGCATGGTGGTAGAGTTCCTGATACTCCGCTGAATCTTACTGCGCCGGAAGGCCGTGCTCCGAAAAAAGATAAACAAGAGCCGCCATCGTTGCGCCGCCTAGTTCGAGCTCTCGCTTATTTACGTGAATGAACTTATCATCCGCAGTATGATGCACATCAAAATACCGCTGCGGATCAGGAATAAAACCCAGCAGGGCGGTTCCCTGGTCCTTCAGCTTGGACACATCCACGCCGCTGCCACCGTATTCGAACCAATGCACAAGGTAAGGCGCGAATAACGGCGCCCACTGCTGCAACCGCTGCATGCACACCGTATCGATACCGTTGATCCCTTCGACAGAAAATCCGCGGGGCGCCAGTCCGCCGCGATCCGACTCGATGGCGACGATATGTTTTTCGCCTTTGCGTTTCGATTCTTCCGCGTACTTCCGCGCGCCTTTGCTGCCGTTCTCCTCGTTCATGAAAAGCACGCAGCGGATCGTCCGCTTCGGCTGTATTCCCAGCTTTTTGAAAAGATACAGTACCTCTATGGACTGCACTACTCCCGCGCCGTCATCGTGTGCGCCTTCGCCGTTGTCCCAGCTGTCCAGGTGGCCGCCTACCACGATTATTTCGTCGGGATGCTCGGAACCGCGTATCTCGCCGATCACATTATAAGAAAGCGTGTCCGGAAACGATTGGCAGCTCATTTCAAGATGGAGCTGCAGATCAGGAGAATGCAGCAGCATTTCCTTCAGCTTCTCCGCTCCGTTGGTGCTGATGGCTGCGCCGGGGATCTGAATCCCGCTTTTGTAGATCATCACACCCGTATGGGGAAAATCGTCGTCGCGAAGGCCGAGCGAGCGCACCAGCACGGCGACAGCTCCGTATTTAGCGGCTTCGTCAGCGCCCCATACCCGTTGGTCCGCGCAGGCGCCGTAAGAATGAAATGTGTCGATGAACCGCGGATCCATCGGCCGGTTGAAGAACACGATCTTTCCTTTGATCCGCCCCTCGCCCATCCGCTGAAGCTGCGCAAGGCTGTCTACCATTACCACTCCCGCGGTGATGCCACCTTTCGGCGTTCCGACGGAACTACCGAGCGCACATATTTTTAATGACACGTTACGGTGCTCTTTGGGGCCTGTTACACGCAATACTTCCTGCTTTCCGCGCTCCCAGTGCGTCACCATGCATTCCTGCAGCCACACATCTATACCGTTCTCTTCAAGCATTTTCCTGGTAAGCTCTACCGCTATTCCGGCGTTTCTCGATCCGCTCAGCCTTGCCGGCGCCTCCCTGCAGAGCACGCCGAGGTGATGGTAACTTTTGCCTTCGGTGAGAGCCGTATCAAATATTTTCCTGATCGTTACGGAATCTGTGCTTTGCGCCCGGGCCGCTGTACAGATGAGAAAAAGAAAGATAAAACGTATCTTCATAGTTGCCGGAATTTGCCGTACAGCTAAGATACTATATTCCGGTTTCCGGCGAAGCACGGCGGAAGCGGAAGAATTTATTTATCTTCGTAGATATGAGGGCCCCTGCGTTTGACGAATTCCTGAACCTGTTCAAAGAACAATTTTTACCGGAAAACCGTGAGAAGATCTCCGGGGGAACTGCTTTCCGCCATCTCCGGGAATGGTCCTCGCTGCAAACGCTTATCGTAGTGACCGCGGTGGACGAAGCCTACGGGGTTATTCTCGCCGAAGAGGATTTCCGGCTTTCGGTAACCGTAAGCGATCTGTATAACCGGCTTATCGCAAAATCCTAACGCATGGCATTGTTCCGAATCCCGGGAATAGAGATCAGGAGCATCGCTGCTTCGGTTCCGCGGCAAACCGCCAGGAACGCGGATCTTCCTTTGCCGGAAGCGGAAAAACATCAGCTCATCCGGTCCACCGGAATTGAAACCCGGAGAATAGCGCCTGCAGAAATGTGCGCGTCCGATCTCTGTATTGCAGCCGCCGAAAAGATTATCGCAGACCTTAGCTGGAAAAAAGAAGAAATAGATACGCTGGTCTTTGTAACGCAAACACCCGATCACATTCTTCCGGGCAGCAGCATGCTCATCCGGCACAGGATGGGATTGTCCAGCAAATGTGTTGCGTTCGACATCAACCAGGGATGCGCGGGATATGTCTACGGGCTATCGTTCATCGCTTCGCTCATGGCTTCCGCCGGGCTGAAAAAAGGTCTGCTGCTGGTAGGCGATACGATAACACGTCTGATCTCTCCGGGCGATCTCAGCCTGGTGCCTGTTTTTTCAGACGCAGGCTCTGCTACGGCGCTGGAACTTTCCGGAACCGCCGAGCCTTTTTGCTTTAACCTGGAAGCCGACGGCAAAGGCTACGGCACCATCATTGTGCCTGCAGGCGGCGCAAAGCAGCCCTTCGGCGAAGCGGCTCTTGATCTGCGCGAAGAAAAGCCCGGGGTAAAACGCGGCGACGCGCATCTCTACATGAACGGTCACGAAGTTTTTAATTTCGGCCTGAAGGAGATCGCTCCACATATCACATCGCTCCTGGAGTACAGCGGAAAAGACACGGAATCGGCAGACGCTTTTGTGCTCCACCAGGCGAACCGGCTGCTGAACGAAGCGATCCGCAAAAAACTGAACATACCTGCTTCAAAATTCCCGTACTCTCTCCGCGATTATGGAAACACAAGCTGCGCCACCGTGCCTGTAACACTCGTCGCCAGCCTGGCGGAAGACCTGCGGCAGAAAGAGCTTTCTCTTTTGCTGTGCGGTTTCGGAGTAGGCCTTTCGTGGGGCTCTGTTTCGCTGAAAACATCTAAAATCTTTTGCCCGGATGTTATTGAGATCTGAAAATATGCCCGAGCTGACCTTCTCCGTAGTTGTACCGGTGTACAACAGCGTGGATTCGCTTACGCCCTTGTATAACGGGATCCAGGCAGTCTTCAAAGCGAGGAATTACACTTTCGAAGTGATCTTCGTGGACGACCACAGCTCTCCTGCAACGTGGGATCGCCTGCTGGAAATCAAAAAAATATCGCCGGAAAATGTTACGATCATCCGTTTCACGAAAAATTTCGGGCAGAACGGAGCCACGCTCTGCGGCATCGACCAGGCGCGGTACAACTTTGTAATTACCATCGACGATGACCTTGAGATCGTTCCGGCGGAGATCAACAAGCTTATCGACCGTTACCTGTCGGACAAGCCGGACATTGTTTTCGGGCTTCCGGAAAAAGCGAAGATCTCCAGGATGCGGAGGATAGGAAGCGCGGGGATCAAGAAATTCTTCAGCCTGTTCGAAGGCGGCGCCAGCATAGGCTCTTCGTTCCGCCTCATCACTCCGTGGATCGTCAGCAACGTCCGCACACATTCGCACGATCATCTTTTCATCAACCAGGTGGTTTCGTGGTATACCAATGACATTGCGGTGGTGGAAGTGCAGCCGTCGAAACGGATGGAAGGAAAATCGGGCTACTCGTTCCTGCAGCTTATCGTCATTGCTTTCAAGCTTATTTTTCATTACACCAGCTTCCCGCTGCGTGCGCTCATATTTACGGGCCTCCTGCTCGCTGTTACCTGCTTCACCATCGGCTCGTATTACATTTACCGCAAGCTTACTTTCGGCGCAATGGGCGGTTATACTTCGCTCATCGTTTCCATATTTTTCACCACCGGCGTGATCCTGGTAAGCATCAGCATTCTCGGCCTGTACGTAAAACGGATCTACGATTCGCGGATCAGGAAACCGAACTACCTGGTAAAAGTAAAAATATGATCGTTGAGCGATACGGCATCACACTACGCTCAGTACTGGCGGATGATCTGGAGCTTGTACGCGAATGGCGCAATGCAGAGCATGTCCGCACCAGGATGATCTATACCGCCCCGATAACGGAAGAGCAGCATCGCTTATGGTTCGAAACGATCTCGAACGACAGGAATTTTTATTTTATTTTTTCTTACTCCGGCGAACCTGCGGGAATCGTTAACCTGAAAGACACCGACTGGAAAGCAGGAATGGCGGAGGCCGGAATTTTTACGGGGAACAAGGATTACCTACAAAGCACCGTTCCTTACCTGGCCGTGCTGGCGTTGATGGATCTCGCTTTCAAAGTTTTCAAGTTGAAAAAATTACGCGCGCGCGTTACCATAGATAATTCTTCCGCCATCGCGTTCAATAAAAGCCTCGGATACATTCCGGTGAAAGAGGAAGCCGTAGGAGAAACATACTTTCTTTACGAAGTGAGCAGGGAACAATATGATACTGCCACAGCTTCGGTGCGGTGGGCCGCCGAGCGGCTTTCGGGCAACAAGATGATCATTGAGCCCGAAGCACAGAAAGAAATTTTGTCCAGGCTGGGATTAACGGTCACCGACCGGATCGAGCTGGAAATATAATCACATTCGCTTTAACGCTTTCCCCGCATCCGCTGCAGATCGAGCTGCAAGGCTAGCCGGATAGGAATGCAGGGATGTAGCCCCCACCGGATCCAGCGAACGGGAAGAATTTCGCGGGCATACGGAAGCTTGCGGCTGTCGAGACAAGGTCTGAGCTTCGCTATCGCCTTATAATATTCCGAGCGGTTGTAGTGCAAATATTCGCGGGGCGCACGCCGTTTGAAGATCTCCATGCCGATGTGGAACGTGAGACGCTCGTCTTCGAACAACCTGAAATTTTTCGCGTGACAAAAAATATTCTGTGAAAAAGTGATCTCGAAAAACGGCACGCCGATGCAGATATCTTCCAGCACCAGCTTCGGGTACAGGCTCCGGTGAAAAACAAAGCAATCGAATCCCGGATGTTTTTTTCCCGGCTCTTTCATCATTTGGTCCAGGTCGTCGATGCCGTAATTCATATCGGGGATCCTGCGGCGGTTGATGATCATGGCGTCGTATCCTTCGCCGATGCGCCTGCAGACCTCGCGGTAGAAATCAGGGTACAGGGCGATGTCTACATTGGTATAGATCAGGTATTCCGCATCGGACACGCTGTATAGCCGTTCCAGTATTTCGCGGATGAGCGGGAGGCGGAACTTTTTTTCTGCGTGCAGGTCCGGCGCCGAAAGCTGGAGGTCGGGCGTAGCCGTAAAATCGTGCGGCACGCAGTCGCGGTCTTCTGCAAACTGCGCCGAATACAATGTCACTTCCGCTTCATTTTCCGCGTTCGCCCTTGCCCTTCGCATCGTCTCGAACGTTACAGGCTGCGCGCGCGAAAGATCGGACTCCGGCAGAGCGTGAAAGGGATTAATAATGTGAGCAATAGTGATCAAACGGCAGCATTATCGGTCAATGAAAATACGGATTAAGAAGGAGAAAGCTGATCCTACTTTTCAAAAAAGCTGTACACGGAACGGATCACATGATCCTGTTCGGAGCGCCGGAGCGTATAATACATCGGAAGGCGGATAAGCGTTCCCGCGATCTTTTCCGAAGCGGGCAAAGATAGTTTCGGGTAGGTTTTCCTGAAGAAAGGGCTGAGATGGAGCGGCTGGTAATGGAAAGTGGCGCCTATTCCCTGCTCTGCCAGGTGGCGGATGAGATCGTCGCGCCGGGAACGGTTGCGCAGGAAAAAGTAAAATATATGACCATTGCCCGGAGAGTCCGGATCGGGCCCGGGAAGAATAATTTTCCCGGACAGCTTTTGCAGGGCTTTGTGATAATAATCGCGGAGCGCTATCCGCTTCTCCGTAATTGCACCCGCTTTCGTGAGCTGGTCGTGCAGGATGGCGCAGAGCGGCTCTGCGAGCAGGTAATTAGAGCCCGCGCTGATCCACGTATAAGCGTTCACCTTTTTGCGGATGAAATCCTGCCGGTTCGTTCCGCATTGTGCGAACACATTGGCTTTGTCCGCCAGCCTGCGGTTGTGAATGATAAGGGCTCCGCCCTGTCCGCAGGAGATATTTTTGGTCTCGTGAAATGAAATGGTAGCCACGTCGCCGAACGTTCCGAGCAGTTTATTGCGATACTCTGCGCCGATAGCGTGCGCCGCATCTTCCACGAGGTACAGCCTGTGCTTTTTCTTCAGGCGCTGCAGCTTTTCAAGATCGCGCCCGATGCCCGCGTAATGAACTATCACGATCGCCTTTGTCCGTGAAGTGATGCGTTTTTCTATTTCATCCACATCCATGGCGGGATGATCAGAACAGGAATCGATAAGCACCGGAACAGCGCCTCTCAATACAAAAGCGTTGGCTGTGGAAACATAGGTGAAAGAAGGCAGGATCACTTCATCGCCGGGCTGAATGCCGAGCACATGCGCTGTGAGCTCCAGCGCGGCTGTGCAGGATGGCGTGAGCACAACATCTTCCGCTTCATACTGCTGCTTCAGCATTTCACGGCATGCCTGGTAATGCGGCCCGAGCGTGCGGAGAATGTTTTCCCCGCCGAAAAGACCGCGGCTTTCCCGGATAAAATCTCCGGACATATACGGCTTATTGAAAGGGATCTTCATGCACCGGGCTGGAATAGTGGATTATAAACAAAAAGCTCCCGCTGAAGGGGAGCCGTATCTTATCTTTTAATGATCCGTTTGGTGAAGCGGCCTCCGCCCTCGAGCTCAACCGTTACCAGGTACACGCCTCCGGGTTGCCGGGTAATATCCATCTCCTGCACCAGGGCGCTGGCATCTTTCATGGTCTTCACCTGTGCCACTTGTCTGCCGCTGATGTCCATTATGGTGATACGCAGCTCGCCAGACGCCGGATGCGCAACAGTGACATTGAACTTGCCGGTTCCGGGGTTCGGATAGATCGACACGTTCAGCGCATCGGTATCCTGCGATACTCCGGATGAACCATTTACGGCAGTCGTAAAGGTTTTGGTACAACCGTGCGCATCGGTGACTGTTACTGTATAATTTCCGGCGGGCAGCTCTTCGATATCCTGCGAGGTCTGGCCGGAGCTCCAGCTATATTCATACAACGGAACGCCGCCCGAAACGGTAAGGTCGATGCTTCCGTCATTCCCGTTTGTTTCGTCGGTTACATCAGCGGTAAGCACAAGAGCGGAGGGCTCATCCACAACCGAAGCGCTGGTAGCGGTGCAGCCCGCGGCATCGGTAACTGTTACGGTATACGAGCCGGCGGCCAGGCCGGTGATGGCTGTAGTAGAATCGCCGGTGCTCCAGTCGTAGGAATAGGCGCCTGTTCCTCCGAGCACGGTAAGGTTGATCTCGCCGTCGCTGCCTCCGTGGCATGCAGGTTCCACTACCACTGCCGAAATGCTTACGGGCACCGGATTGATGATCGTCGCGGAACCGGTAGCGGTACAATTGTGAGCGTCAGTCACGGTTACGCTGTAGGTTCCCGCTACTGCGTCGGTAAGATCTTCCGTCGTGTCATTGTTATTCCACAGGTATGTAAAACCAGGGAAACCTCCCGCTACGCTGAGGTCAATGGAACCGGTAGCCGTACCGCTGCACGATGCATCTGTTACGACCATTCCCACCGAAAGCGACGCAGGCTCATTGATAGTAACGGATGCCGTAGCGCTGCACGTATTGCCGTCGGTAACGGTGACCATATAGGTTCCTCCGGAAAGACCGGTCTCAGTGGCTGTGCTGCCGCCCGAAGGAGACCAGCTATAGATAAAATTTCCGTCTCCGCCTCCGGGAGTTACCGTGGCAGAACCATCGCTGTCGCCAAAGCAGCTTACATCGGTGGACGATGAAATGCCGGCGGTAACGGTCGGGTTACGTGTGATGGTCACGTCATCTGTGGTGGAAGTGCATGAACCGTTGGTGATGGTCCAGCTGAAAATATTTTGTCCGAAACCCAGGCCGGTAACGCCGGAGGTGGGTGAGTTGGGGCTTGTGGGCGTTCCCGATCCGCTGACCAGCGTCCAGGTGCCGATGCCTATGGCCGGAGTATTTGCGCCTAAAGTAGCTGTAGCGTTGCAGACCGTCTGGTCTGTGCCTGCCATTGACGGCGAGGCGCCCGACTGGCGGGTGATGCTTACATCGTCGAACGAGCTTGTGCACGGACCGTTAACGATGGTCCAGCGGCAGATGGTGACCTGGCCTTCCACCAGCCCGGTTACAGTAGTGCTTGCGGATGCCGGCGATACGATGCTGCCGGGACCGGAAACAATGCTCCAGGTTCCGCTGCCGAAGGCAGGGTTATTGGCAGATATGGTGGCGGTGGAGTCGCAGATCGTCTGGTCAGTTCCGGCAGAAGCGCCCGAAGGAGCATGCCACACGGTTATTGTCTGGGTGGTCGAGCAGTACCCGAAAGAATACGTGATGAGGTAAACCTGGGAGTTGCCCGCAGGTGCCGGCGCGGTAAAAGTAGTGCCCGATACGCCGGTACCCGAGAAAACGCCGGTGCTTCCCGAACCGGGCTGCACCGTGCCTGTTACGGCAAGAGGAGTGGCGGTAAGGGTACGCACGTCTCCTTCGCACATATCGGCTGTTGAGGAAGTGATCGCGAGATTATCGTTCTGGCGCACCTTTACGGTGATGGAAGAAGATCCGCCGGGCAGGCAGTTATATTCGGATACGTTTACATTCAGGTAATCGGAGAACGAGGATGTATATGTCACCGAAGCGTTGCCACCGGTGCAATCCGGTCCGTTATCGTCGTTGTAAAAAACGGGGGTGCCATTGTTGCCCTGCTGGAAGCCGGTCATCTGGGTATTGATGGGCGCTCCGCAGGTAGATATTGTGTAGCTTCCTCCCTGCAGCACGGGCATACGGAAGTACTGGCCGGGCCCGAAGGGAGAGTAGCTTGCAAATACGCCGCAACCTGCATTCGGGAGCATTTCACCCCAGTAGCTCGTGCTCAGAGGTGTGCACTGGGCTTCCGCCTTACCCGAAAAGACGGCGATAAGCACCGGTATGATTACAGGAAGCGTAAAAAATTTCTTCATACGATCTTTCGATTTGATTGGGTTAAATCGGTGCAAAGTAACGATATCGGCGCCATAAATCCAACTTGTTATATTTGCCCTGTTTTGTCCGGAAAGGAAAGAACTCTATCTTAGAGAGGCCCTATATGCTGAAAAAAAGAATACTGCTGTTTATCATTCCCGTACTGGCATTCATCCAATACAGCAATACGCTGAACTTCGGCTTTGCCTGGGACGATAAGATCGTGATCGAGGAAAACCCGCGCGTTTCCAAAGGGATCAGCAGTATTCCCGACCTTTTTGTAAAATATAACTCGCAGTACCGTAACGATAAATACGGATACCGGCCTATCGTGCTCAGCAGCTTCGCCATAGAAGTGAGCCTGGCGGGAAAGAACCCCGGGTTTCACCATTTTATGAACGCGGTATATTATGCGCTTACCTGCCTGGTCCTGTTTATCTTCCTGCAACGCCTTTTTCGCGAAAAAGTGGCCGCCTTTTCATTTTTCATCACGCTGCTGTTCATCGTTCATCCCGTGCACGTGGAAGCGGTGGCCAACATCAAAAGCCGCGATGAAATATTCTGCCTGCTGTTCTCTCTTTTATCGTTCATTTTCTTTCTGCGCGCAGTCGATACCGGGAAATGGCAGCTGATGGTCCCCGTATTCCTGTTGTATGTCCTGGCATACCTGTCGAAAGAGAATGCCTTTACCACCCTGGGAATTTACCCCCTTCTTTTCCTGTGCAGGAGAGAGGCGGGATGGAAAAAAATATTCCTTTACTCATTACATATCCCTTTGCTGATCCTGCTTTCGCTTTTCATTCTGAGATCGGCAGAGAGCAGCACCGCCGGCAAAGATCTTACCGAAGGGCTCGGCATCTACGAGGAAACGCCGCTGATGGGAAACAGCCTGTTCTTTGTGCACGGTTTCTCAGCTAAGCTGGCCAATGCTTTACATCTCCTGCTGCGTTATCTCAAATTGTTCCTGGTGCCCTATCCGCTGGTTTATTTTTACGGCTATAATGTAATACCCGTGGTGAGCTGGGCGCACCCGCTGGTGTGGCTGTCGCTGCTCATCCATGCGGCGCTGTTTACCCTCGGCATCCTGAAACGGAAGGAAAGACCGGAAATACTTTTCGGTTTGCTCTTCTATCTCTGCACGATATTTCTTTACATCCATCTTCTTCGTCCGCTCAGCGATACCATGGCAGACCGTTTCCTTTTCATGCCGTCGGTGGGGTTGTGCATCCTGCTGGCCGGGCTGCTGGGGCTCGTGTTCCGCATCGACTGGAAAAAAGGGAAAACGGAAATCCCATTACCGGAATTCCTGAAAAAACACAAGCCGCTTTCAGGTATAGTGATGACTGTAGCGCTCGTTTTCTTTGTACTTTCTTTCCAGCGCAACACGGTGTGGAAGAACGATTACACGCTTGTAAGCAACGATATCAAAAACCTGGAGAATTGCTCGCGCGCGCATTTCTACTATGCTACGCAGCTCAATAAAAAGATACAGGAGAACCCGAACCGGACAGTGAAGCTCGAACCTGAAATGGTAAAGCATTACCTGCGCAGCATCGAGATCACCGATTCGGCTTACTACGCTTACCTGGAGCTGGGAGTATATTATTGCAACCGGTACCGGTACGACGAGGGGATAAACATACTGAAGAAAGCTGCGGATACTTACACACAGGCCGCAGATCCCTCGTTCTTCCTGGGGCAGGCGTACGTGCACAAGGAACAATATGCGCTTGCCGTTCCGTATCTTGAGCGGAGCCTGGAAAAAGCGCCACGCCAGTGGGGGTCGTATTTTTTCCTTTCCATTTCGTGGTCGAAGACCGGTAAGCACAGAGAAGGACTGGAGCTCGCAAACAAAGGACTGCAGATGTTCCCCGGATTTGAGAAAGAATTTTACGACGCGCTGGGGCATATCTATTACGATATGAAAGACATGCCCCACTCTGTGGAAGCCACGCTCAAAATGATGCAATACGGAAGCCCGCCGAAGGACGTGTACGGCCGCATCATCGGACGGTACTACGCGCTGGGCGATAAGGAAACCGGCGACAAATATCTTGAAGAAGCGCGCAGCAAAGGGATCGTATTCCAGTGATCAGAAGCTGATCTCGCCCAGATCGTGACCGGGCAATCCCCAGTTATCCGTACTGTAAGGAAACGGAGTTTTATTTTTCAGCAACTCTTTTCCCATGCGGTTCACTTCGCGCCACTCCAGGCTGGCGCCACGATGCTTTCCCGGCCGCCATCCGCCTTCGTGCTCCAGGTGATAGATACAGGCTTCCGGTGGAAAGATATATTGCTCCAGACCTTCTGCATCAGCAGCTATCAGAGCCATAGAATCGATGTGTGCCGGATACAGCGGAAACTCCGGGTAACCGTTGATCCGCGTCCACGCAGCTTTGCTCATCATTGTAAAATCTCCGCTGGCTTCCTTGTCGAGCCGTGCAATGCGGTACGACCATTTGCCCAGCAGGCAGCGCTTTGCAAGCTGCAATAAAGGATAGAGCGGGCGGAAAAAAGAAGAGCGGTACATGAAAAAATCCTGCGAGAAAACTTTGAGGCCGGGATAACGGTGATCCATTCCCCAGCGGCGGATGATATTTTTTCCAGCTTCTCTCAAAAGAAGCTCCGGATCGTTCACGTCATCCGGCACTATTACATCGCAACGGTTGGCGCGGTAAAAAAATTTCCCGGAGAGCTTACGTTCTGCCAGCCGCGAAAACAGTTCGTCCGTAAACAGCACGTCGATGTTCGTGCACGCGATGAATTCCCCTCCGGCCCTGCGGATACCGGCATTCTTGGCGATCATCTGGTGCAGCGGCAGACCGGCAGGATTTTCGAAGCTGCCGTGCACTTCCGCCGGTACTACCATGTAGCGTATCTGTAAATGATCTTCCACTACGGGAGCCGGAAGCACTTCGTGCAGCAGCGGCCTTTCCGCGGGAGGGTTCCATTCCACCACGATGAGCTCGCAGGGCAGCCGGTACACATTGCATTGGCGGATCAGCGAGATGATAAAAAAGCGCATCCGCCGGAGCATATCGCCTCCGTGATCATCGTTGCGCGAAACGACGACAAACGAGATATATGACGTATGCGGTTTATCCATGAGCAAAATAACCGGGAAATGGTTTTAAAAGTAGGCGAAATTTTTAATTGCAGGTGAAATGGTTAGTTTTGGTACAATACTTTGAAAACCGCCATTTGTACGATCAGCAGCAGCAGCCACCTGTTCAAAACAGAGGTGATGTTCGGTTCGGTTAGGCCGCTGACCGGCGCAGATCTGCACTGCCTGCTTACGGACGGGACCGGCAACTCCGACAACATAATTTTTCACAGCCTTTCCGGGCTTACGGGACCAGCCGCCGAAGCCATCCGCACCAAATACAGCGGCAATCGCCTCCGCTGGGCGTGCAAGCCGCTGCTCATTTCTCATCTATTGCAGCAGGGGTACGACGGGGTGATATACGTGGACAATGACATCTGCTTTTATTCCTCCCCCGATTTTCTGTTCGAAGAGCTGGCGAATAAAGCCATGCTCCTCACTCCGCATTATTATCCCGCCAATCCGGGCCATGAGCCGTACTGGCTCGAGGCAAATTTCCGCGTGGGATTGTACAATGCCGGGTTCATAGGAGCGAGCCGCGCGGCGCTGCCCGCGCTGGACTGGTGGGCCGGATGCTGCCTCTACAACCTGAAAAAATCGTACCGCCGCGGATTGTTCGACGATCAGAAATACCTCGACCTGCTGCCGGTACTGTTCGACGCCGGCATTGTAAAGCACAAAGGCTGCAATGTGGCCGGCTGGAACAGGATAATGTCGCCGCGATCGGTAGACGGGGAAGGCCGCATATGGCTGGACGCCAAATGGCCGCTCGTATTCCTTCATTATAATTACTACACCATCAGGCAGATACTGAACGGATCGGAACCTGAGCTAAAATCTTCGTGGATGGATTACGTGACGAAGCTCAGGGCGATAAAGCCGGATTACGATCCTTCGGCGGAGGCGCGGTTCACTATGCGGGATGTATGGTTGTACCTGCGCTATTTCCGGTACCGGCTGGAAAGGCTGACAGAGCGATGATTTTTGTTTCTTTCAAAACCTGCGTACTTTTAAACCGGTACCCGAAGCAGTAACCATTATGACAGATCCGGAACGAAAAGTGATTACGCCCGCAGCGGGTTCCCTGGTAACATACCTGAAAGATACCTGGAAGTACCGTTCGCTGGTTGCGACCTTCGCGCGCCGGGACCTGAAGGTAAAATATGCCCAGACCTGGCTCGGCCTGGGCTGGACGCTCGTACAACCTGTCGTGGCACTTCTGCTCTTTACATTTTTCTTCGGTTATATCCTCGACTGGAAAACCGGCGAGCTTCCCTATGCGCTCTATGTTTACAGCGGATTGCTGGGCTGGAACCTTTTCAGCTACATCGTGCTCCAGGGTACGGGCAGCCTGCAGGAGTCATCACACATCATCAAAAAAGTATACTTTCCACGGCTGATCCTGCCCCTGGGCAAAGTGCTGGTAGGCCTTGCCGATATGCTGGTAAGCTTCTCGCTGCTTGTAGGGCTTATGATCTGGTATGGGCAACCGCCTTCCTGGAAGATCATTTTCCTGCCTGCGGTAATTGCCGCCAACATCCTGTGCGCTCTGACGCTCGTGAGCTGGATCAGCGCAATGGCCTACCGCATCCGCGACCTGTTTCACCTGGTACCGTTCGTTATGTATTTCGGCATCTGGATCACGCCGGTGTTCTTTACCCGTACCGTACTGCCCGAAAATCTGCGCTTTGTATGGGCGCTCAATCCTATGACCGGAATTGTGGAAGCGTGGCGGTGGTGCCTGTTCGGGGAATGGCAGTTCAACCCGGATTACCTGTTTTCGCTTCTTGCCGTAATTCTGCTGTGCATAAGCGGCGTATGGGCTTACAGCAGAAATGAATCTTCTTTCAGTGATTTTGTATAATGCGAAACAGTATCGTACATAGCGATTTTGAATCATCCGGGCAAAGCGCGGGGAATATGGAAATGCTGCTGGCGGACCATAGCCTTTTCCGTTCGCGGCCGTTCAGCGCCGATTGTTATAAGCAGCTGAAGGCGGAATATAGCGGAGCGGATATCTTCCTGACACATTCCGCCACGGGAGCCATTGAAATGATGGCCCTTCTGCTTGACCTGCAGCCGGATGATGAAGTGATCCTGCCTTCGTTCACGTATGTCTCTACCGCCGTACCGTTTGCGCTTCGTAATGCACGCCCGGTATTCGTAGATATAGATCCGGTAACGCTGAACATCGACGCAAAACTTATCCGCAAGGCGATCACTCCGAAAACCAAAGCGATCCTTGTCATGCATTATGCAGGATTTGCATGCGACATGGAAGAGATCATTTCTATCTGCAATGAGCATAATATCGTGCTGCTGGAAGATGCGGCCATGAGCTTCGGATGCAGTTACAAAGACCGGCCCCTGGGCACATTCGGCGCAATGGCTGTGGTAAGCTTCGACATTACCAAGCAGGTAACTGCCCTGCAGGGCGGGCTGCTGATCGTGAATGACACTAAATATAAGACCCGCGCTTCAGACATATATCATATCGGTACCAACCGCGCGGAGTTCAGCCGCGGTGACGCTCCATACTTTGAGTGGGTGGATATCGGCTCAAAGTTCCACATGCCCGAAACCCATGCCGCCATCCTGGCAGGGCAACTGCCGGAGAAAGCCGCCATCCTGCAGCGCAGGAAACAAATTTGCACCGCATATCACGGGAAACTGCAGCCGCTTGCGGAAAAAGGACTGGTACAAATGATGCCTTACGAAAAAGCGCTGGAAAGCGTGCACCTGTTCTACCTTATTCTGAAAAGCCCCGAAGAACGCGATGAGATGATAAAGCTGATGAGAGAGAGCGGCATCGAAGTATTGTTCCACTACATTCCGCTACATTCGTCACGTTATGGCAGGAGACACGGCCGTTTCACCGGCGACAGCGATCACACCTCAGCGATCAGCAGCCGGCTGCTAAGGCTCCCGCTTCATGTTAAGCTTACCGATGAAGATGTAGAAAAGATAACAGATACCATATATCGTTTCTTTGCCTGACGTCTGTTTCCCGTTTCGGGCGGATGTTCTAACTTTAGCATTCCATAGCTTGAAGAATCCGATGAAAGACGACGTTACCCTGCAGGTTGAAAATTTATCCAAACGCTATTATCTGCGGCACCCGCGCGAAGATGAGAACGGATTGAAGACGAACGAGCTGTGGGCGCTGAAAGATATTTCCTTCAGTCTCCGGAAAGGAGAATCCCTGGGCGTGATCGGACCCAACGGAAGCGGCAAAAGCACGCTCCTCAGAATACTTGCCGGAGTAACAAAACCTACCGAAGGCCGCGTAGAGATCGTGGGCAGAGTGGCCAGCATACTCGATATCGGCGCAGGCTTTCACCCTGAGCTGACCGGCCGCGAGAATGTTTTCATGAATGGCCGGCTGCTGGGCTTTTCAAAAGCCGAGATCAAAAATAAATTCGAGGCTATCGCAGATTTCAGCGGCATCGCAAAGTTCATAGACGAACCGGTGAAAAATTATTCAAGCGGCATGTACCTTCGATTGGCCTTTAGCATCATGGCGCAGCTGGAAGCGGATATTTTTCTCATAGACGAAACCTTCGAAGCGGGCGACGCCGAATTCCGGATGAAGGCCAAAGAAGCGCTGGGCACATTGCTGGCCGGCAAAACGATGGTCTTCGTATCGCATAACATCAATGAGCTGAGCACGCTTACCGACCGCACGCTCGAGATCCGCAACGGGCGGGCGACCGGAGAAAATGCACTGAAAAGCTTTCTCGGCGCGAACCAGCTCTATTCCGACAAAACTCAGACATCGCTTCCACTGAGCCTTCCGGGCGGCGCCACATTGCTTTCCGCGCAGTTCGATCGTGATCCCGGTTCGGAAAATTTCATTCGCATGACCTTTGAGGCAGGCCGGCAATCGCCTCCGCCCATGGGTATCCTGATGAAGAACCGGAACAACGTGATCGTATTCTCTTCGGCCCTGCCCGACCTTACCAACGCAGGCGGGACCTTTGAGCTTATATTTGAATGGAAGGAAAAAAATGTAACAGCGGGAATGGAATATAGTCTTGACCTGATCGTAGATCATGCAAACGAAACAAATATGCAGTACTATCCGAAAATATCGGTACTGGAAGCTGGGGGCGCTGTTCAACCGTTCAATAAAGGCTTGATCAGCCCGCAGCATACATGGAAAATAAATAGCATAAACCGACAAAAAATTGGATCATAAAGAGGAGACAGCAGCTCGCATCAGGCTTCTGAGATCCATGCTGGAGCTGGTACGCAGCCGGCAGGACGAGATCTGCCATGCAGCCCTTGCCGATATGGGACGCAGCGAGGTGGAGACTCATATCTCCGAGATCGTCGTTATCAAAGAAGAGCTGAAACTGTTCATCCGCAACCTGCGCCGCTGGGCCCGGCCGCAAAGGGTAAGCACACCCATACAGCTGTTCCCGGCCAAAAGTTACCTTATGCGCGAGCCTTTCGGGAAAGTGCTCGTCATCGCCCCGTGGAATTTTCCGTTCCACCTGAGCCTGGTGCCGGCTATAGGAGCGCTGGCCGCGGGCAATACGGTCGTGATCAAGCCTTCGCCTCATGCCCCTGCATGCGCCGCGCTGCTCGCAAAACTTATCAATGAAGAGCTCCGTTCCGAAAGGATCTGGGTGCTTCCGGCAGATGAAGCATCCGTGCAGGATACCGTTCGCAACGGCGTTCAGTTCATCTTCTTTACCGGCTCTCCCGCGCATGGCCGCGAGGTGAACAAGCTGGCCGCGGAATACATGATACCCGCCGTAATGGAGCTCGGCGGGCAGAACCCGCTCATCTATCACGGCGACGCAGACGAAGCGCTGGTGAAGCGTATCGTATGGGGAAAGTTCCTCAACGCGGGACAGACCTGCCTTTCTCCCAATCACGTGTTTGTACATGAGTCGAAACGGGAAGCTTTCCTGCGATCTTTCAGAAATGCTACCGACGAAATGTACGGAGCGGACGCGCTGACCAGCGAAAAGTACGCATCTATCATCAACGAAAGGCAGTACAGGCGCCTGGAAGAATTGCTGGAAAGGCACAGCGGCAGGATCATCTCAGGCGGCATGAAAGACGGGGCGCGGCAGCGGATCGCTCCTGCGCTGGCAGAAGTTCCGCTGCAGGAAGCAAAGACGTCGGAGCTGGTGCAGAATGAGATCTTCGGGCCCATCTGCCCCGTGATCTTTTACAAAGACGTGAATGATGTGCTGGACATCGTGAAACAACATTCGCCCCTTGTTGTCTACCTCTTCTCGCGCGACAAAAATCTCCGGAAGCGGCTATCGTCCACAACAACTTCAGGCGCAGTGTGCGTGAACGACTGCCTCGTGCACGGCGCGAATCCTAATTTCCCGTTCGGAGGCACACACGGAAGCGGCATCGGAAAATATCACGGAAAGTACAGCTTCCTCATTTTTTCGAACACCAAGGGCGTGCTGGTCCGCTCCCGGTTAGACCTCATGCCGCGCTTTTTCAAAAAAGCTTCGCGTATTCTATTCATCCTGAAACGCATGTAGCATGAGCGAGCTCTCCGGTTTTTTTCTTTTTCCTTCAAAAGTGGCTGCCGGCTTTACCAACCAGCTCGCGAAAGATATGTCTCTTGACGGAGAACGAAAGGTAAACACGCACTTTATTGGTAGCCGCCTGCAAGCAATAACAGCGGAAACAGCCGCCGGAGAATTTAATACCGCAGAAGACCCGGGGGGAGCGGTTTTCCTGAAGGGCGATATCTGGAAGAAAAATGATCTGTCCGTTATCCTTTCACCACAGGAAGTACTGCAGCTTTACAAAACCGGCGGCGAAAATTTTATTTCGGATTGCACGGGAAATTTCGCGCTTACCATTTACGACAAGCGGACAGAAACAGTATTGCTTTTTTCCGACAGCCTGGCATCCATTCCCGTGTTTGTGATGCGAAGGCCCGAAGGGCTGATCTTCACGACGGAGTACGAATCGCTGTTCGCATTGGATATAACACTGGCCGCAAACAGGAAAGCAGCAGCCGATCTTATTTTTTTCGGAAGCACGCTGGGAAACGAGACGTTGCTGAAAGATGTGGAAATGTTACCTCCCGCGACATGCATGACCGTTTCAGACAATATCAGCCTGTACGGCTATTCGCCAAAACATCCCGAAGCCGCGGAAATATCATTGGAAGAAGCTGCCCCGCAGATTGCGCAAAACCTTAGATCGCTGGTGCGGTCATACATCCGGCGCTATGGTAAGAACCTCGTGTTCACACTCTCCGGCGGCCTCGACTCGGGATTGATATTCAGCGCTGTTCCCGATGAAGAAAAGCAGAACATTACCTGCCTTACTATTTATACTCCCGATCTCGATCCTGGCTCAGACAAGGATGTGATCATTGCGCGGATGATCGCGGAAAAATTCCGCTTCCGCCACATTACCGAACGAACTGATGTTTTTCTGAATGCCTTTTCCCACCGGTATCTTGAAGCTTCGCGAAAGCCGCAGAAGAAAGGCGCTATCCTGGTGAAAGGTACATACGGAGGTGAGTTTTACCGGATGGATTACGCGCGATTTACAGATCAAAATATTAATAAAGCGCTTTCACCGCGGCGGAGCTTTGCGGCGCGGTTCTTCCCCCGTTCGGGCGCAGGAGCTGTTTTCAGCGCCGAATTTCTAAAGTCTGCCAGGAACTTCAAAACTTTACCGGCGTTACAGGACAAGCATGAAAAGGACGATCTTCCATTTTTTGTCCGGCTGTTCTCATCGGTCTTCCTTTCCAACATCTATCACGGCTCGCGCGGCGGCTGGCTTTATCCGTACAGGCACCAGGCCAACAGCCTGAATCCCTTCCTTCATCCGGCGAACCTGGAAATTCTTTTTAATATCCACGATAAGATCACGACAGAGCCGCTCGCGTTGTACCATCACATCCTGCGCGATCATCTGCCCGCGCTCAATGGTATTCCGGTCAATTCGGATTACGGCAGGTCCCCCGGCGCATTGCGCCCTTATTTCGAAGGCGGGACCGAACGGAAGCAAATGCGAAACAATGCTGATGAAGCGGTACAAATGCAGGCGGCGAAGTTCCTCGAAGAACATGGAAGCTGGTTCAGCAAAGAATTTACAGAAACGGTCCGGACATCGGGAAACAATGCCTACATCTCGCGACTGGCCGACCTGGAGAACTGGGCATCGTTCTATAGAATTGCATTCTGATCAGGAAATTTCTATCGACACCTGCTCACAAGCGTAGTGCTGCGGAAGGTTCTGCAGCTCCTGTTCATTTGCTGTTATCCTGAACTTGCCCGTGTAATTTTCGAGCTTTCTCAATGCATCGCGCAGCTTGTTCACCTTTGGCATTTCAGCATAAGGCATTGCAGCGCTCAGCACCTTTTGCTTTTCATCTTCGGCCTTCACCACCGTATCGAACCAGTCATAATTTTTTAATGCGCTCTCGTTCGAATGCAGCACATTTCCATGAAAAGCGACGATGCCGAAAAAGCAATGGCAGAAGTCCAGGAAAGCGATGGTGAGCAAAGATCCGGCAGAAGAATAATGCAGCTTCCGCCGGGTAAGAATGATGCCAGGCTCGGCAGCACGGGAATCGTCAATATGCTTCAGCATGCAGTAACCCGCAGGCTCATCGTTCACAAATACCAGGAAGTAAATATTACGAAGAGGGTCCGTCTTCCGGAACCATGCGACCTGCTCTTCGGCGGAAACGGTAGCAGGTGAAGCCAGAAAATGATTTACGGACGGATCGTTACGCAGGTTCCGGAGAGCTTCCAGGTTTTGCTCGTCCACCTTTTCCAGCGTTATCCTGTCCGTGAGAAATACTTTCATCCGCGTGTATTGATGATATCGGCAAGTTCTTTCAGCGACCGGCAATTCCTGATCTCATCATCCGATAACGTTACTCCGTAATTATCGAGAATAAGCGACCGTGCGTATAACAGGTTCAGCGAGCTGTTCCCTAATATTTCCGCCGGGTCTGTGCCGGCGCTCCACCCTGCTCCCGCGGCATCCGGAAACTCGGCGCGGATAAGGCTTACCAGATCTTCAGCTGTTGTTTTCATACAGGCTATTGATTAATTCAGCACGACTCTTCAATATAACATCTCTCCGCAGCTTCTGGTTGGATGTCATTTCGCCGCTTTCCACGCTAAACGGGGCTTCCGTGATAGCGTACTCCCTGATCTGCTCCGCCTCCACGCGCGTGGAGTTGAACAGCTTTACCTGCGTTTCCACCGCATCCAGTACTTCCGCCGTTCCCATTTCCGGCGAAGGTAAAATTATAGCCGAAAGGTAAGGCCTGTTCTCCCCGATCACCACGGCCTGGGCTACGGCAGGGCTACGCATGAGGAAATATTCTATCGATTCGGGATTGATATAAATTCCCGACATGCTTTTGAACAATGTCTTGATGCGCCCGGTCACTGAAATGAAACCGCGGCCGTCGATCGTCCCGATATCACCGGTGCGGAAATATCCGTCGGTTGTAAAACTCTGCCGGGTGATCTCCTCCAGCGAAAGATATTGCGAGAACATATAGGGGCTGCGGCATTGTATCTCGCCATTATCCGACACCCTGATCTCTGTCTTGCCGAAAGGTCTTCCCACACCGGACAATGTATTTTCGTCGCCGGGCTTGTTTACCGCTATAATGTGGCATTCGGTCATGCCATATCCTTCGTACACCGGTATTCCCATATTCCAGAAGAAACGAAGCGTTTCGGGATTGGACGAAGCCCCTCCCGACATGATATAGCGAACATTACCGCCCAGCACGCCTCTGATCTTTTTGTAAACGATGCGGTCGTACAGGAAATGCCTGAACGAGGTTATTTTTCCGTATGGCCTGATCCTGCTGTTTAAAAGGGCAAAAGCGATCGCCCCATTCAATATCCTGTCCTTAACGGAACGTGATTGGAGGTTGCGTTTGTCCATTACGTTCTTTTTTACTTTTTCCAGGAAAAGCGGCGAAGTAAGGAATATGGATGGCCGGGCCGAAGCGATGGTCTGTATAAGGCTTTCCATGCTGGCAGGATAATGCACAGCAACGCCCGAGCACTGGTAGTAATAGTTGAGGCAACGCTCGGAGCTCACGCTGAACGGCGCCATCGACAGGGATGTGCTTCCTTCGGTAAGAGGGAAAACATTGCGCATTTCGCGAACCGTTTCGGATATGGCTGCATGCGTTACCAGCGCCCCTTTTACATTGCCGGTAGTGCCTGATGTAAGATACACGGCATAATAATCCGAAAGACCAGGTTCCGTACTCCCCGGTGTAGTTTCGTTTTGCAGCAGGGAAACCAGGTCGGGAACCTGTTGTGCGCTCGCTCCCATGCATGCCAGCATCCAGCCGCCTGCAAGCTCCTGCGTAACTTTTACAGCATTTGAAATAAACATTCCCGGGCCACATACCACAAGCTGCGGCCTGCAATACGGAAGGACCTGCGCCAGCTCATTGCGACCGTAATTGGGAAACAGCGCGGCGTGAACCGCTCCCGCCTTCATAAGCGCAAGATCCAGGAGATTGAGATCGTAACCGTTGGGCATGTATGATGCTACGATATCGCCGGTGGTGATTCCCATCCGGCGTACAGCAGCAGCCAGCCGGTCCGATTCTTCGTTGTACCGGTGGAAAGAAATCTCTCTTATACCATCCTTTTTATGCTCCGCAAACACGGTCTTACTAGGCGAGGAAGCCGCCTGCTCGCGTATGCGTTGAATGATATATGATCCGCCGCTCATTTCAGCCTGATCTTCTGGAGTTCGTCGAAGAAGCGCTCGATACCGGTAAGCAATTCGTAGCCGGAATCAAATACCGCCTTCAGTATCTTTTCATCTTTGGGCACCAGGCCGGCCAGCAGGCGAGTATCGCTCACGTGATCTTCCTCGAGCTCATCGTGCGCCGTTACCCAGGTGATCTCTTCCGGGTGGAAGCTTTCACGGTGCGCATTTACGGTAGATTTGATGTATTCGAATATTGGCTGCACCACCAGCTCATTCGCGATGGCTACGCCCAGGCAGGTATAAAATTCCGAAGAGAAGAACAGCTTCGTGTACACGGCGCCGAGGTCTTTGTAGGCTTCCTCCAGTATCGCTTTCTCGTCCGCAGAAAGCCCGGCGGTGTAGCGATCGAGCGCGCCCAGCAGCCGCTGGATGTGAATGATGTGCAGCTTATCCGGATCGCCTTTGCCCAGCTCGTCGTACAGTTGCGGCACAAGCGCGCAGCGGATCCGCAGGTCCGAAGCCATAGAGATGGTGCGGGCCAGGAAACCCGTAATATCCAGCTCGCGGCCGTTTTCCAGGATCAGCTTTATGTATCCGGGATTTGTGAACTCTTCTGACGAAAAGAACGGATGCTGCGTTATTTCATGCTGCAGGAAGTAATCGACGATCTGTTTTCCTGAATGGATTTCTTCAGGATATGGAAAGCGGGAAGTGATCATACAACAATATATTTAAGATAAATACAGGCAAGAACTATATATATTCTGCCGAGGTTAAAAATAATATCCGGGATCTTGTACATCAGCCCGGCGCCGGTGCCGATCCTGAGCGCCGCAACGGTAAGGAACAGCGTAATGAACACTGCGGGAGGCAGAAAGCCATACAATATTACAGCGGCTTCAGCTGCGCCCCACGCCGAGGCAGCAATGAGCAAAACCGCAACAACCGAAATGCCCAGCGATATATACACTGTACGTACAGCGCCCATGATGGCCGCCATCGACTTCAGCTTATGGGCCTTTTCCTCGTTTATGTCTACGGAGCTTTCGAACAGGAACAGTCCATACTCCGAAAGCGAGATACCCAGAAAAACCGGGAACCACGAAAGGCCGCCGCCGGTGGAGGACATATAATACCCCGCGTACCACAGCGCCATATAGCCAACAATGAGCACAAAGAAATGCCCGTGCCAGTACACTTTCCAGCGGGTGCGGCGCGGATGGCGGGAGAAAAAGTTGTACGAGTAAAGTACCGTTACAATGAGAAACAGCAGAATTGAGACACCTGTCGCCAGATTTCCCCCAACCATCAGGTAAATGATTCCCCCCACAGGCACGATGGCCTCTGCGAGCAATGCGATATTCATTACACGCTGATCTGACGAAAGCATACGGTACAGGTGCGGTTTTTTTATCAGGTCCAGCTCACGGTCGGTAATGATGTTGAGATGTGTCATGAACGCCGAGATGAATGCAATAGCCGCGAGCGCTATGGCAATCCTTGTGAGATCTCCCGGAACGCCGCCCACCACCATGCCCGAAAGAAAAATGAAAAGCAATGGCAGGTTCTTCCATATCCTGGCCGCTGACAGAACATTCAGCAGCGACCTTCGAACCGGTAGCCTGCTTTCTGTTGTCATAAATAATTCGGTAGAGAGAATTCAGCGATATATGTAAGATGATCAGGAGCGGCATACCTTGGCTCTGCCGTGCGGCTGATGTATTGTTCCAGGCTTGCGCCTCCGGCATCAGGCGATACGGCTATACTCAGGCAGCGGCTTACCAGCGCCGTATAGATCATGCTATGCACATCGCGGTACAGGTAAACCGACAGCGAAGTATCTCCTACTTTGCACACACGCCCGCTGTGGTCGTCCTTTTCGGCAAGGATGAGACTGGAATAAAACGGTGTGGGCTGCTGCTCGCGCGGGTCCTGGTAGTGGTTCAGAACATAGAGCTGCAGGCCGAACAGGAAGTTGTCATCGCATCCGAGCTCCTTCAGCGCAAGTATGGCGCAGGCTGTGGAAAATACCTTGTCGTACTGCCCCACAGAAAAATCCTCCCGCACCGACGCGAGTATTTCTTCCTTCAGCTTTTCTTTCAGCGCGGGACCATTATCGGGTACGGCGAGCCCCAGAGCGTACAGCCAGTCCACGAAGTACGGGTTGGCAAAGTACAGGTCAGAGCGTTGCCCGAACTTATCCGAAATATACCGGCGGAGCTTATCATCCACTGCCAGGCCGTGATCGGCAAGCAGGCGCCCTATCAGCACGGAAGTCGCAATATCATCGCGGCACCAGTGATGCTTTTCAGGAACATACTGCATCTGGCCTTCCTCCGGGTTTTCGTGCGCTACCTGCGGAAGGTAAGCGCCGGTGGCTTCATCCCTGAATTTTCCAAGCAGCTCAGCGGCAGTAACATCGTACGTATTCATCAGCACCAGCGACGAATCGACGGACGTTTCCAGGTCATTCTTTTCAAAGGTCCACAGCCCGCGCAGCTTATCGCCTTCCAGCGACTGGCGGTAACGTTCCGTCAGTTCCGCTTCCGGCATGCGATCCCTCAGCGCGCCGTATATAAAACCTTTCGGCACCACATCGCCGAAGCCGGGAGTTTCCGATCCCTGCGGAAGAAGCATCTGCATCTGCAGCTTTTCTACCATAGAGCGCTCGGCTATGGCAGCAAGCCTTTCCAGGATGCGGTGCTGCTCGGATTCCAGCCGCTTGCGGCCCGCGCGGATCAAACCGTCTGCGAGCTCTGTGTTAATATTTCCGTGAAGAAAGAAAAACAGGTTGCAGTTATCTGTCCGCGAAAAATCGGCCAGTATGCCTGAAGCGATATGGCGCGATAACGTGTTCTCGTATTTTGCGTGGTAGAGGCCGTCCGTTTCTTCGCCTCCCAGGAAACGGATACCCACTGCCTGGAGGAACTCGTAAAAGCGTTTGGAAGGAGCCTTCAGGAAAATGCTTTCGGCGATAGCCACATTTTCCTGGAAGCGGATGTACAGCACCACCTGGCCGTACCCGGGATAATACCCGGTTGCAAAGCTGTCGGCCTCGTCCAGGCTGAAATGCCGGAGCCGGTCGTAATAAGCGTCGTATAACCCGCCCGATCCGAAGGTATGCGGGAGCAGCGTTTCACCATGCGTGAAAGAGTTGTCCCTTTCCCTGTAAAGAAAGCGGCCCAGGCTGGTAAGCACCACAAAGTCGTAAGCTTCGGGGTCTGTTTCCGGGTGAAGGAAATACATCCGGTTGATCGTTTCATTGTCGGCAAACCGGCGGATCGCTTCCACTCTGAACATTACCATCCATTGCGCCGCTTCGGGTAGAGCCTGTACTATATTCCGGACCATATCATAGCTGTTTGGGAACTTACAAAGATATTCGTTTGTATGAATAAAAAATCTCTCTCATAATATGCTTATAATGAATGAATTGATAGTCGTTTTATTTGGCGCCTGCCGGAATAGGGATTATATTTGCAATCCCACCTGATGTTAAAAACATAATTGCTATACCCGGAGTTATGGAGAAAAGATTTTCAGTACCGGAAAAGAGGATAAATGAGCTGGAAAAAACAACAGCTTCACTTGCAGCTTACATTACAATTTCCAGTGTATTTCAAAAAATCACCGGTCATCTTCAAAAGATCGAAAAAGATCTAGCCGTTCTGACCGCCAAAGTTGAAGCATTGGATACGACAACCGGTACCAGCTTTAAAGATGTAAAGGGCAGCCTGGAAGATATTAAAGCTGAAATTTCGAAAATTAACGACGTTACCGGTTATGAAGATATCTTTAAGAATCAGATTTTTTCCAGGCCCGAAGCTCAGGCGTAAAAGTCGGCTCTCCCCTGCCGCTCATCGTAGCGACGTTCTGTACCGGCTTTATGAATTACCATAACGCCGAAAAATCTTATCTTTACAGGAACAAGACGCCTATACCCGAAGCATCTATGGACTTTTACTTCAAAACAGCGTATAATTCCCTGCTAAAGGACGAGATCGCGGAATACGTAAACCGGAATAAGATCGTGCACATCGAAAAAATCCCTGAAAGTGTACGGGAAACCTATTACGTGGATCTGGCGCGCGGACTCGGATACCTGTTCCGTAAGGATTACGACCCCATCAACAAAGTACTGCACGACGATAAATGGACGGAAGTGGAATACGACGAAAGGTACATTCACCAAACGTATAAGCATTCCAACAAGTCGCAACCGCTGCATACCGATTATTGTAACTCGCGCATCAATCTCGACCTGGTGGTGCTGATATGCGAGCAACCGGCAGAGATCGGCGGAGCCACGGTATTTATCGACTCCCGCGAACTGGTGCGCATCCTGGAAAAATACAACCCGGAGCTGCTCTCCGCAATTGAATCCACTACGGTGCTATACGGCAAAAGCCCGTCGCCCGTATTCAACAATACGGCCACCATACTCACCTACGATGAGGAAGGCGAGCCGATGCTGAGCTGGAACTACGCCGTGGTTTCGGATAATAACCCGCCGGAAGTGCTGGAGACCGTAAACAAATTCCACGATTTCCTGGAAACGTTCGTGAGCCGCTCGGGTCATCTTACGGAAATAAAGCTGGCCGCGGGCGATGTGGCGATCTTCCATGACCGCTACCTGCTGCACGGCCGCAACTCATTCTTCGGCTACCGGAAACTGCTGAAGGGGGGCATTATGACGCGGAACATAGAGGAAAACCTGGCGTACATCAAAAATTACCTCAAGGTATGACATCCGCTGAGCCGCTTGTCACGGTGATAATTTTTGCGTTCAATCACGAAAAGTATATTGCCGACGCCATCCGCAGCGTGCTTGCGCAGGAAACGGGCTTCGGCACGGAGGTGCTCGTTGCGTATACGCCTTCCGCTGATAACACAGCAGAAGCAGTGTCGAAGGCCATAGAAGGCCATCCGCGGGCGCAAATGATCACATTCGACGGCAGGCAGAAATTTTCGGTAAATGTGCTGCAGCTGATCGGCGGGATACGCGGCAAATACGTGATCTTCACCGACGGCGACGATCACTGGATATTTACCGGCAAGCTTCGTGAATCGGCACAGTTCCTTGAAGAAAATCCGGATTACGCAGGCATTTTCCACGACGCCGAGATCCGGTCGGAAAATACGGAAGACGCCGCTAAAAGCCCGCAGTTCCGGTATTATGAAAAGTATAAAGCGTTCTCGCAGTTCAACGTGTACGATACCGACTACAACGCGTGGGACGCGGTAAAACGGCTGGTGATACCGCCCGGCACGCTGCTTTTCCGGTCCGCCCTTTGCAGGGAAGCCGCGGGAGAGTTCCTTCATGTGAGCTTCAGCGGAATGTGGATGGTGCACCTGTTCGTACTGCGCAGGAACAAGTTCAGGTACCGCAACGAATGCTGGTCAGTGTACCGGAATCACATTTCCGGCCTTACTAAAAGCAATGCGCACCGCTCATTCATAAAAGACAATATACGGGTGCTCAGGCACATGCTGAAAGATCCGTACTACCGGAGCTTCCGCTGGGATGTGTACAAATCGATATCGCGGGAGTACGAACTGATGCTATTCTCCGCGGAAACGGGGAGGAAACGCCGGCACAGGCTGAAGATCATCTGGCGGATGCTGTATTATTATTTACTATTTTTTGGTTCAACCTTAAAGCGGGCCATGAAAAACAACTGGTAATATGTGTGGAATAGCGGGATACATTTCGTTATACGATCCGGTGGATGCCGGCATCCTCGGCAGGATGGCTACGGAATGCCGCCACCGGGGCCCCGACGATTCGGGCATCTTTGTCTCGGAAGACAAACGCGCGGGGCTTGCCCACCGCAGGCTTTCGTTCCTCGACCTTTCGTCGACCGGCCATCAGCCTATGGGCGACGCAGAGAGCAATCTTTCGGTGACCTTCAACGGCGAGATCTATAATTACCTGGAGCTGCGCGCAGAGCTGGAGAGCCAGGGTTACCGCTTCCGGACGCAGACCGATACCGAAGTGCTGCTGCACGGCTATCATGCGTGGGGTTCAAAACTCCCCTGCCGGCTGGAGGGGATGTTCGCCTTCGCGATTTACGACGATAAGGAAAAAAGCCTCTTCCTGGCGCGCGACCGCTTCGGCATCAAGCCGCTGTATTATTTCAAGGACGATAACCGGTTCATCTTCGGCTCCGAGATCAAAAGCTTATTCACTACAGGATTTATCCCGAAAGAGGTCCGGCCTGAATCGGTGAGCCTGTTCCTTGCCAACCGCTACGTGCCGGCGCCGCTCACGATCTGGAAAAACATACACAAGCTCCGTCCCGGGCATTCGCTCACGGTAGACCTTACACGGTTCAGCATAGCGGAAAACCGTTACTGGCAATTGCCGGTGGAGAATAACAGGATGAGCCGCGACGAGGCGTCCGCGACATTTCACCAGCTGCTGAAAAGCTCGCTGTCTCATCATCTGCGGAGCGATGTTCCCGTAGGGGCTTTTCTCAGCGGCGGATATGATTCATCGGCGCTCGTCTACCTCATGCGGAAAGAACTGAACTATCCGACCGATGCATTTACCATCGGTTTCCGCGGATGGGACCAGAGCGAAGACCAATATGCACGCATGGTTGCCGAAGCAACCGGCGCAGTGCTGCATACCGCGATGCCCGAAAGCATCAGCCTGGAATCGGTGCGCAACCTCATGTGGCATTACGACGACCCGATAGCGGATATTTCTATCATACCCACCTACGAGGTAAGCCGGCTTGCCGCTGCAAACGTTAAGGCCGTGGTATCGGGAGAAGGCGCGGACGAGGCGCTGGCGGGGTACTGGTGGCATAAGCCGGAAAAATTCCGGTACCGGAGCGGATTATATAAGCTGAAGTCGGCCTTTGCCCGGCCCTCATTCGAAGAGATAAAGCAGCATTACATTCACGCGATGAGCATGGGCTTTTTCGACCGCAACGAGCTGAAAAATGCGCTTACAGGAATATATGCAGCCGATGTCCCTGACGATCCGTTCTGCCACTTTGACAACTTCCGGCTGGATAATGCGCCGCCCGTAAAGCAGCTTCAGTACCTGGATGCGCATACGTTCATGCCCGAGCTGATCCTTGCAAAGGTAGACCGCGCCTCTATGGCCCATTCGCTGGAAGTGAGAGTTCCGTTCCTCGATCCTGCGCTTATGACCTTCCTGTTCGGGCTGTCGCCGAAATCGTACATCGGGCCGGGCGTGCAGAAAATTTTTCTCCGCGACCTGCTGCAAGGCCATGTTCCGCAGGCCATACTCGACCGTCCGAAGCAGGGCTTCGTAGGACCGGACAAATATTACATGGATTATACTCTGTACGAAACGACGCTGGCCAACGGAAGACTGGTGGCCGAAGGAGTGATCCGCGACGGATATCCAACCGAGCTGGTAAGGCAACGCGACCACTGGAAGCTCTGGAAGCTGTTCGTACTGGAAAACTGGTGGCAGGTATGGATGTGAAAAAAACTGATTATTTTCACGCATCGCTCTTTCACGGCGAGAATCACTAATGCACCGGGCCACAGCTAAATTTGGTTATGTATTCGTAGTATGCGGGGCGGCCAGTCACCTGGACACACTTGCCCTGAGCTATAATTTGCTGAAGAAAAAAACAGCGCTGCCGGTTTATGTGGTCACTGATAACACACGCAACGCATATCCACTCGTATATGAGCACATGGTAGATGTGGCCACGCCGGAGAAATTCGATCATCACCAGGCATCTATCTGGCTAAAGACCTCGTTACACAGGCTTTTACCAAAAAACAGGACCTACGCTTACCTTGATACGGATGTGCTTGCTACCGGGAAAAACCCGGACGGAATTTTCGGGGAATTTATTTCACCGGTCCGCTTCGCGCCCGATCATTGCCTTATGCCGCAGTTCAGCTCGTATGCCGTGAACTGCGGATGCCTCGATACCCTGTCGGAAGCGAGGGATAAAGTGAAGACGCTGCTGGTAAAAGCCGATCCGTATATGGCAAGCAATGATGCAGGCATACAGCGCGCCCGTAAGGAATTATCGGCTGATGTGGAACGCGGGAAAAAACGCCTCGGCCTGTTCTTCTACCTGAAGTATTTCCTGAGCTGGCCTTCTTTCAAAACGCCGGCAGGCTTCCGGCTCGACCGACGGAAAAAATTATGGACCGACAAGAATGGCCAAGCGGTGATGAACCACGTAAGCATGCGATCGGTAGCGAAACAAGCCGGCCTGAGATGGAAATTCATTACCAATAAGCTGACGCTGCCTGATGGAAGAAATATTTACCGCGATCAATGTGGCCACCTTAGCAGTCTTATCCAAAAAAAATTCGGAGTGGAGATCACCGACGGCAACTGGCAGCACTGGAATGGCGGCGTATTCCTGTTCAATGAGCAGTCACAGGAATTTATGGATACCTGGCATGCGTACACGATGGAAATTTTTAATGATCCCGAATGGAAAATCCGCGACCAGGGAACGCTCATCGCCACCGTATGGAAGCTGAGATTACAGGACCATCCGCCGCTGAACGTAAAATGGAACCTGATCGCCGATTATTACAACTCATTCCTTGAAATGAATGACGACGGAAAGATCACAATCGACGAAAAGATATGGCACGAGGCGGAATTTGTGCATGTGTATCATCACTTCGGTGATACGGAATGGAATTTCTGGAATAAAACTGCGGCGCGGCTATGAAAAATTTCATTTTACAGCATCTGAAAAAAGGGACCTTTACAGTATTCGCGATCTATATTTTACTGTCGGCGATATTCAACGAACGTCATCCGTTCACCCGTGTGCCCATGTACAATTACATGCCGAACTGGGCGTACGTATTTTACCCGGCCGATAGCAGCGGCAATCCGCTTTATATTCATCAGTATTTTCACCACTCGCGCCATATAGGTGCGTTGGGACATGTCTTCTACGCATACTGTAATGAGAACAGGATCTTGTACGGAGACGCGCGCGAAAGCAAGGAAGAACTGCGGCGTGCAGGAGATGCAGTGCTTGATTTCCTGCTCAGCGCTCCCCTGATTAAAAAACCGGATGTAGATTCCATTTTCCTGATGCGGAAAAATATTTTCTATTCAAATAAAGAAACGCTTACCGAAACCGATGAGATCATTGCCGCTCGAAAATTATAAAGCGATCTTCGCGTTAAAGCGTGGCGAACTTCCTGCATGGAGGATAGCAAAATGCTGCCTGGTGCTTATATGGCTTCCTATGATCAGCAGTGTGCTGCTGAATTACACCACCACGAGCCCAACATCAGGCGTCTGCTCATGGTTTCCCTGCCAGATCTTCACGTATCGGTGGATCAATATCGTCTTCACCTGCCTGACCATACTCTTCGCCTTCACTTACATTCTGAACATAAGACCTGCACTGAGCGCCAGCGTACTCGCCGGCTTCTCCTTCCTTATTTTTTCGTACCAGGAAGCCAACGGAGTATATCCGCGCACTGCTACCTTGTCTGCGATCTTTCTTGCGCAGGCGGTAGCATACATATTCGATCCCGCTAAACCATCCGCTCCCCTTTTGTACTCCCGGCAGATCATAGCTGCTACATATACACTCAGCGGCTTGTCGAAGCTGATGGCGGAAGGCCCGGCATGGTTCCTCCAGGGAAAATATCTCCTTTTGCAGATAAAAAAAGGCGCCTACTACTGGCATTTCGACAACGGCGGCACCGCTTATCTGGAACGGCAGAACAATTACGTGGAATATTTCTCGCAGCATCCATTTCTCATGAATGCTGCGATGCTGATCGTAATGTGCGCCGAGCTCACTGCCGGCCTCATGCTATTGAGCGCGCGCATGACACTTATTTATGGGTTGCTGCTTCTGGGAATACATATAGGCATTCGGTATTTTATGGATATTATTATTGAGCCGATCGCTTTCCCTATGGTGATCCTGCTCATCAATCCTGTTTACCGCATCGTGCAGCTGGGCTGGTGGATCGACCGTAAAGCCGGATGGAACCTGTTCCGCAGGTAACCGTAAATGCCATTGCCGATAAATTTTATCTTTGTAAGGATATGGAAACCAAAGATCAGATCGTAAAAGACTGGTTGCCGCGCTATACCGGCACACGCCTCGATGAGTTCGGGCAGTATATTCTCCTGGTGAACTTTAAAAATTACCTGGAAATGTTCGCCCAGCGGTTCGACGTGCCGATAAAAGGCCTCGATAAGCCCATGCAGACCGCGACAGCCGAAAATATCACCATCATCAACTTCGGGATGGGAAGCGCAAATGCCGCCACCATCATGGACCTGCTGTCGGCCATAGAACCGAAGGCCGTGCTGCTGCTTGGCAAATGCGGTGGCCTGAAAAAAACGAAGATCGGCGACCTTATCCTTCCCATTGCAGCCATACGCGGCGAAGGTACCAGCAACGACTACCTGCCGCCGGAAGTTCCGGCCCTGCCCTCCTTCCGCCTGCAGATGGCCGTATCGCACAGCATCAAAAAGCTGGAATCGGATTACTGGACCGGCACCATTTACTCCACAAACCGCCGGGTGTGGGAGCACGATGCGAAGTTCAAGCAATATCTTATGGATATCCGCGCCATCGGCATCGAGATGGAGACGGCCACCATTTTTTCTGTGGGATTTACCAATAAGATCCCCCGCGGAGCGCTCCTGCTGGTATCGGATAACCCGCTGGTGCCCGAAGGCGTAAAAACTTCCGAAAGTGACAAGAACGTTACCGCCAATTATGCAGACCTCCAGCTCAACATCGGCATAGACGCGCTGGTGGAGCTTCGCGATTCGGGCGAATCGGTGAAACACATGCGTTTCGACTGATCATAAATTTTCCCCGAATGAAGCGACTACTCATTGCAATTTCGCTGCTGGCCGTACCCGCCGTAACGGCCGCCCAGAATACGGGCAAAAAAGAAAAGCAGACCATGCCTGTGCAAACCGCGCCCACGGAAAAAACGGACACGATCCGCCCGCGTACGCATAAGCTGCATCACCTGGGCAACATGGACCGGAACGTCCACCACCCCGCGCCCGACAGCACGCGTAAAGAGCCGGAGCTTATAGCACCCGAAGGCAAACGGAACGATTGATCAGAAATTATAATCCTTGTAGCCCTTTGTGAATTCCTCTTTTGGGATCACGGGATTGATCAGCAGGCTATGATATTCGTAGATCGACAGAAGGCCGATATCATCATGCACTTCCTGGTAGATCGGAACTTTATGCAGCTTGTCGATATAGAGTACGACTTTTTTCGCATAGATATTCGGGATCTGGATCACCTGCCCTGCTTTAACCGAAGTGAACCAGCTTAATTTATTTTTTTCGAGAATGGTATACCCGTACAGGTTGCGGCTTTCGGCAATGTCGTCGATATCTTCTCCCGCTTTTACGGTATAGCTTTCCCATTTATAATCCGGGTACTGCAGGATCATTTTATAACAATCGCGCCCGTCCCATTTTATATCCCCGGCGTACTGGCAATATTCGTCGAAGCGGCCTTCCGAGTCGGCGCGCTTTCGCATAGCGATAAGCAGGTTGCGCGTAAATTCAAATCCGGACTCGAACACCGAATGGTGCTCATCCTTGCGCAATGTTTTTCCTTTCGGATCCAGATCGGGGTCGAGCACGTTCAGGAAAAAACTGTTGGGATTCACGTAAGCTTTGCCGCCGTTCTCCCCGGTTACGTACAGCACTTCCACGCCGGGCTTGGGCGAATACACATAAATGTAAATATTGAACGGGCTCTTCTGGTACTTCGCCTGTATCTCGCCGGTCTTCATCACGCCTTTGATCCGTTCTTTCTTTATCATCCGGTATTTAAGCGTATTGATCTTCGCCAGGCTGGATATCACATCGTCGGCGATCTTGCGGTTCATCGGCTGCGCGGACGCCGCAACAACTGTGAAAAAAAGAAAAAACCCGGCTAACATTCTAGGTTTCAACATAGTGTTAACATTAATGTATTTTAGAGTACGGTACCAAATCTACGTAAATCCGTATAAATTTGCACATTAATCGCACCATCCCATCATGAGCTCTATCATCGGCATTATTCCGGCAAGATATCTTTCCACCCGTTTTCCCGGTAAGCCATTGGCTAATATCGCGGGCAAATCTATGATCTGCCGCGTGTACGACCAGGCTATTAAAGCCAAGCTGCTGAATGATGTGTATGTGGCCACCGACGACAAACGCATCTACGACGAGGTGCTGCGTATCGGCGGCAAAGCGGTGATGACCGCTCCCAATCTTGTGAACGGGACCGAACGTTGCTTCGACGCCTACCGGCAGATATCCGAAACGGGCGGCCCCAGCGATTACCTGCTGAACATCCAGGGCGACGAGCCGTTCATCCGCCCCGAGCAGATCAACGAGCTCTGCAGGGTGATCGCCATATCCGGAACGCCGGTGGCGACAATGGTGCGGAAGATACAGCGTGAAGACGAGCTTTGGGATGAGAACACCGTAAAAGTGGCGCTGGACAAGCACGGCAACGCGATGTACTTCAGCCGTAGCCCCATTCCCTACCTGCGCGGAGTGGAAAGAAACAAATGGCTGCTGCGCGCGGAGTTTTACAAGCATGTGGGAATTTATGCCTTTCGCACTTCGGCCATTGCGCAGATCCTTGCTCTCCATCCCACTCCGCTCGAAAAAGCGGAAAACCTGGAACAGCTGCGGTGGCTCGAGCATGGCCTGGATATCCGCACCGGCATTTCCGAATGGGATTCTCTTTCGGTAGATACGCCGCACGACCTGGAAAAAGCGATCGCCTTTGCCGGCCGGCCCGAAAACGGGAAATAGCTTCCGCCCCGCATCAAAGAAATTGGGCTTCTGCTTTCTTTTCAGCCGTTTCTGATTACTTTTGGTCATATTCTTCAGCCATGAAAAAGACCATCCTGACCTTTTTTCTGATCATCGCAGCCATTAGCTTTACGAAGGCGCAAAAAAACAAAGCACAGGTTCCCGAACCATATGAGATCAAGTTGGAAGTATACCACAAGGCATTGATGTACAACGACATGGCCGCAGCGCGCACGGCAGTGTACGAAATGATGGTGCTGAAGCCGGAGGTCGCATCCTGGCGCGACACGCTTACCATTCTTTATTTTTCATCAGGCATGTACGACCAGGCGATATACCTCGGCAAAGAGCTGCTGAAGGAAAAATCCACCGATCAGCTTTTGCTGGAGATCGTCGCCGTGTCGGAAGAGAACCTCGGTATGGCGAAGCAGTCGCTGGAAGATTACGACAAGCTTTTTGCATTATCGGGCAGCCTCGTGCACCAGTATAAGATCGCCGCGCTGCAATATACCCTGCAGCGGTACGGCGAGTGCTCGCAGACCCTCAGCGTCCTGATCGGCAATCCTGCCGCGGCCACGGAAAAGGTGGCCATAAATGTGGGACAGGGCCAGGGACAGGATGTGACCCTGCTGGCAGCCGCATGGAACATAGCCGGCATGATAGCGGTGGAAACAGGCCAGGCGGAAGACGCCCGCAAATGCTTCGAAAAATCGCTCGCAGCCGATCCTGAATTCCTGCTGCCGAAAAATAATATCAGCTACCTGGACTCCAAAAAACAACAACCATAATATGCTCAATCCGAAAACTGCGAAAGAAACCCTGGCGATCAATACCGAGATCGTGCTGCCTAACGATACCAATACCCTCGGCAACCTGATGGGCGGCCAGCTTCTGCGCTGGATGGACGTGATCGCGGCCGTTTCGGCCAGCAGGCTTTGCGGACGCATAGTGGTGACCGCTTCGGTGAACAATGTATCGTTCAATCAGCCTATCCGTCTCGGAGATATTGTTACCCTGCAGGCCAAGGTGTCCCGCGCATTCAATTCGTCGATGGAAGTATTTATCGATGTATGGGTAGAGAAGCATATGAGCGGCCAGAAGCTGAAATGCAACGAGGCGATCTACACTTTCGTGGCGGTAGACCAGCTGGGCAATCCTATCAACGTGCCCCAGCTCGTGCCAGAGAGCGAGGAAGAAAAGATGCGGTATGACGGGGCGCTGCGCCGCCGTCAGCTCAGCCTCATCCTGGCCGGTAAGATGAAACCTTCCGAAGCCACAGAGCTTCGCGCCCTGTTCGTGGAATAAATTCCCTGAGGAAACTTTTTCCGTCTTTTTGGTTTCCAGGCACGGTACTTGCTGGGCATAAAGGAAACCCCATTGTCATTAACAGATATTTACAAAACAATTTCATTCTGAAAAGGTCATTGCTAGGCAAATTCATGTACTTTTGCGCGGCAAATGCCGATTTATTTAATCATTCATTCATGAAAAAACTTCTGATCCTTGCAGGACTTGCATTCTTACAATGGAATGTCCAGCCCGTACAAGCCGGTTCACGGGTTGTTACCTGCACCTACACTGCCGCTGATAATTTCATGGCAGATGACATTGTGGGAAAATGGATGAATGACGAAAAGACCATCAAGGTACAGATCGAAAAGATCGGCAATAAATATTACGGCAAGCTGATCTGGCTGGAAAAGCCATCCCGCCCCGACGGAACGCCCAAAGTAGATGAGTTCAACCCTGATCCTTCGCTGCGCGACGTGCCTTTCATCGGCCTCCGCATCATGAAGGACATGGAATACAAGGGCAAAGGCATCTGGGCCGGCGGTACGCTTTACGATCCTGAACATGGAAAAACTTACGGTTGCAAGGTCACTCTCGATGATCACGATACAGCATACATCCGCGGGTATCTAGGATTTTCGCTGATCGGCAAATCAGTACGTTTTGACCGCCAGAAATAACGGGTTGAACCCGGGGCTTAATTACCAACCAAACTAACCTTTGTAGTGATGCCCAGAAAAAAAATACTCTTCATCATCGGGTCGCCGAACCAGACCACGCAGATGTACCAGATCTACCAGCATCTGCAGGACGAGTTCGATTGCTACTTCACCCAATTCTTTCCCGGCGACTGGATAATGTGGTTCACCAAGGCAAGCCGCATGGCGGAGCATACCATCCTCTCGGGCCTGTTCAAGCAAAAAGGCGAACAATTTGTAAAGGATCACGGCCTGCAATACGACTATGCGGGCAGGCAGCTCGGCAACAAATACGATCTCGTTTTTATGTGCACCGACGCTTCCTTCCCGAAGGTGGCGCGCCGCACCAAATCCATCTGGGTGCAGGAAGGAATGGTAGATCCGCTGGACGCCTGGGGCAAATGGGTAAAACGGCTCGGCCTGCCTTCGTACATGGCTTTTCGTACCTCCCTGAACGGCTGTATGAACTTTTCGGACATATACTGCGCCGCCAGCGAAGGATATAAGTCTTATTTCTCCGGGATGGGCACGGAAGCGGAACGCATCGTCGTAACCGGGATGCCTAATTTCGATAACGCCGCCCAGTATCTGGACAACGATTTTCCGCATAAGGATTATGTGCTGGTATGCACATCAGATATCCGCGAAACCTATAAAAAAGAGAACCGCATCGGCTTCATCCGTCATTGTGTGTCCATCGCAGCCGGACGACCGCTCGTATTCAAGCTTCACCCCAACGAAGTATGGGACCGCGCTTATTACGAGATCATCAACAATACGCCGGCGGGGACCCTGGTATTTCAGAATGAAAATACCAACCACATGATCGCCAACTGCCAGGAGCTTGTTACCCAATATTCCACCGTGGTGTACATCGGCATGGCGCTGGGCAAAAAAGTACATTCCTATTTCGATTACGATCTGCTTCAGAGGCTGATGCCCGTGCAGAACGGCGGCACCTCCGCGCGCACCATAGCCGAAATCGCACGCGGATATATTCACTTTAACGGATCGGGCTCACAATACCTGCAGCAATTCAGAAAACAAAATGAGCTCGCCGAAAAGCGCTGATGCAAATCTTTCCATTGTAACCGTGATCCAGGCCCGGAAAGGCTCGTCGCGCCTGCCCGGAAAAGTAATGATGCCCGTGATGGAAGAGCCTCTGCTGGTGCGAATGGCAGAGCGAGTGAAAGCAGCCCGCCTGGCCGGCACCATCGTAGTAGCCACCACGCAGGAAGCCGGCGACGACGCCATCGAAGAGCTTTGCAACAAATACGGATATAACTGTTTCCGGGGCCATTCCACCGATCTGCTCGACCGCCATTACCAGGCAGCCTTACCATATGATCCTGACGCGGTAATAAAGATCCCGTCCGATTGCCCGCTCATCGACCCGGCCGTGATCAATAAAGTGATCTCGTATTTTCTCAAAAATGCAGGCGATTTCGACTTTGTAAGCAACCTGCACCCCGCCACTTACCCTGACGGGAACGACGTGGAAATAATGACCCGCGCCGCCATGGAAAAAGCCTGGCGGGAAGCCCGGAAGGATTTTGAGCGCGAGCATACCACTCCGTATATCTGGGAGCGCCCGGAGCTTTTCCGCATCGCGAATGTGGAATGGGAAACCGGGCTGGACTATTCGATGAGCCACCGCTGGACCATTGATTATGCAGAAGATTATGATTTCATCCGCAGAGTGTACGAAGAGCTGTATCCTGCCAATCCTCTTTTCGGTCTGCAGGATATTTTAAACTTGCTGGAACAAAAGCCCGAGATCTACGAAATAAATAGCAAATTTGCAGGAGTGAACTGGTACCGCAATCATCTCGACGAGCTGAAGACCATTCGCACCGATCAGACAAAAAAGATATGACCCCTGAACGCATCAAACAACTGGAACAGCAGGCTCTCGCCGTAAGGGAGCATATCATCCGTATGAGCACCGACGGGGGATGCTTCATCGGAGCGTCGCTTTCGTGCGCCGATCTGTTCGTATTTCTCTATAACGAATTCCTGAACGTACGCCCGGATAATCTTTCGGATCCGGAGCGCGATTACCTGCTTCTGTCCAAAGGCCACGACGTGCCCGCATTATATGGCTTGTTTGCAGAAATGGGCTGGATCGAAAAAGACCGCCTGAAAAATCACCTCAAAGCCAACGATACTATTTACTGGCATCCGAACCGCAACGTTCCGGGCATAGAATTCCATTCCGGTTCGCTTGGCCATTTGCCGGCTGTGGCTGTAGGCATCGCCATGGATATGAAGATGCGTAAAACGTCCAACCGCGTGGTGGTAGTAACCGGCGATGGGGAGCTGAACGAAGGCTCGGTATGGGAAGCCATGCTCATCGCACAGGCATATAAGCTCGATAACCTCGTAGTGCTGGTGGACAGGAACCACTTCCAGGCGAACATCCGCACAGAAGAACTGATACCGCTGGAACCGCTGGATAAAAAATTCGAAGCTTTCGGAGCTGCCGTTACCCGCATAAACGGGCATGACTTCAACGCGCTTGAGAAAGCTTTCTCCGCCATTCCGCTTGCATCCGGCAAGCCTACCGTGGTGATAGCCGATACCGTTCGCGGCCGCGGGTTACCGAGCATACAGGAGCGCGCCGACCGCTGGTTCTGTAACTTTACGCACGAGGAAGTGGAAGTGCTGCTGAAAGAATTGCATGGCGGCGCCGAAACCCAGCTCACTTCAGAGACTCTCACCGTCCGCTGATCCTTTTTCTTTTCCGCGCGGCCAGCATGATCCATCCGTACGCCAGCAGGCCTGCGATGGTTCCGCCCGTGAGCGCTATACCTGCGGCGCCGGCAAAATACCGTATGGATTGTTCGCCGATCTGTTCTGCCACAGGCGCGCCTGTTTCGATAGGAGCGGGAAAAAATATGCCGCCCGCAAGCCATTGCAGGTAAATAATGGCCGGGATAAGCGGCGGAAAGCTGATGTACGAGAAGAGAATGGTCAGCACCTTATTCAGCCGGAACAGCAGGGCGACGCTTACCGCCATCACCGTCTGAAATCCCCAGAAAGGCGAAAGCCCGATGCATACGCCGATCCCCGCGGATAAGGCGCGCACGTGCGCCGGTTCTCTGAACTGGAACAACTGCTCCTTCAGGATCCGTTTCCATTCGCGTACGGGAGGTATTTTCCAGCGGGAAGCCATCGAAATGCAAATCTAATTCGTAACTATGTAATACCGGGCAACCCGGCCAATTAATTAATGATGAATTCAAAACTGGGATCACGTTTTCAGCGGCTCGAAGATCTGCGCACGCAGCTCTGCTCTGAGCTGCTGGCCATGCAGGAAAAAGCGAACCTTCAGCCTGCCGGAGAGAAATGGTCGGCGGTGCAGGTAGCTGCGCATCTTTGCAACGCCGAAACGGGCGGCCTGCAGTACATGCGCAAAAAGATACAGGCAGGCGACAATCTGCAACGCTCTGGCTTAAAAGGCCGGCTTCGTACCATGCTGCTGAGGACCGCTCTGCGCCTGCCGGTCAGGTTCAAGGCCCCTTCCGTGATCGCGGCCCCGTCGAACGATCACTCTGCCGCCGGCATCACGCATAAATGGGAAGAATTGCGGAAAGAGCTGCGCACTTTCCTCGACGAGGTCCCTGAAAAATATTATGAAACGTATATCTTCCGCCATCCCGCGGCCGGAAAGATCAATCTCATCCAGGCGATCGGCTTTATGGGCGACCATGTACAAAGGCATCTTGAGCAAGTGAAAAGGATAAGAAGGCAGGTCGGGTGACCGATCAGGGTTGCATTCCCGAAGGGCGCACCAGCAACACTTTTCCACGGTAGTGATGCTTCTCCCCGAACACATCCACGATATCTACGGCATACACATAAATATCCGGCGGAACTTTCGCTCCGGTATTTCCATACTGGCCGTTCCACTCGGCCATCAGATCGTCCGTTTTAAAGATCACCCCGCCCCAGCGGTCGTAGATCCTGAACTCATATTCGTCGATGCCGATCCCTTTTCCACGGAAGCCATCGTTCATGTCATCGCCGTCGGGGGTAAATGTATTCGGTATAAAGAATGTAAACTCGGGCGTGACCACGATGGGAATGATCGCTGTATCCGGGCATCCGAATGAATTGTACACGACCTGCATCACGTTGTATTCACCCGCTTCGGGATAGGAATACGTGGTTGTGCATTCGTCTGTACTATCGCCGTTGCCGAAATAAAGGAAGCACGAAACATTCAGCGACGATTGATCGAAGAACCAGAAGTCGGGCGTGAAGATGGACTGCTCTGTGGGATAAACCGTGAAATCGGCGATGGGCACAGGATAGACAGTGATCCAGTTAGGCCGGTTGAACAGGAATGTATCGCGGCAGCCCGTGGCAGAATATGCCAGAAGCGTAACGGAATAAACGCCCTCAGTCCAGTACACTGTCGTGGGGCTCACTTCGGATGATGTCTGCCCGTTACCGAAATCCCATTCGAACACCATATTGTTTGACGCAGAATCCACCGTGGTGATAAACTGCGCGGTGAACGGCACGCAGCCGATCTGATCTACGGTAAAATCGACGCTCGGATGCCCGTATACCGTTACGGAATGCCTGGCCGTATCCGTACAACCTTCGTCTTCCGCAGCCAGCACTACCTCGTATGTTCCCGGCGCGCTATAGCTGACGCCTGAAGGATTTTCTATGTTGGATGTAAGCGGCATTGCATTGCTTCCGAACGTCCACAGGAAATTGGTGCCCGGCTCGTACTGGCCCGTCGCCTGGAAGTTAAAGCTGTTGCCGTCGATGCACTGGCTGAGCGGCGCAACGAAATCGATGTCCACGCCTTTTTTTACAAAGAGCTGAACATAGTCTGTATCGGCGCAGAAATATCCGGGATTTGCAATAATTCGCACGGTATACAGCCCGCTGTCTGCGTAAGTATATGTAGGATTTCCTAAAGTAGATGTATCGGTGGTAACGGACGGATCGCCGAAATCCCAGGAATAATACCAGGAGTTGATGCTGTTGTTATCGAAAGGCACGGTAAGACCGTGGCAGGTATAGTACACACCGTCCGGCCCGGGAATGAAAGTGGATGGCAGCTCGATATCGGCCACCACATTGGTAAGACAGATCGTAACGTTGAACTGGAAATCGCGGCTGTGCGTTCCGATCAGCACGCCGTTGCGGTATTCACGCACGCATACGCCTACTACATACTGGCCGAGCTGCGTGGCTGTGAGAGAAAGCTCGCCCGTTTGCGGATCGATATGGATCGGCGGTGCGCTGGCAATAGGAAAGCCGGATGAATACGGCGCATTGAAAATGATCGGATCGAAAGGCGGGGGGCTTGTCTGGAATGGCTGCGGATCGGTGGGACTTGCTCCCTGGTACGTAGAGCAAAGCTCGTACACCAGCGAGTCGCCGTCGGGATCGGTAGCCGAGTGATCGAATACAAGCTCTTCTCCAAGGCATAATGCGATGGGCGGAAAATTATTGAACCGCGGGCTGCTGTTGCAGGTAACGGTAGACGACGGCGGAATAGTCTCGGTATAGGTTGCTCCCGTACCACCCGGGTTCACAAGGTTTACAATGGTATTGTTGCGGCAGCAGCGCTGGTACGCAAGAATGTAACCGGCAGGCGAAACGGGCAGCGTAACTACCTGGCTGTAGATGGCCTCTTCCACGCATACATTGGGCGGAGCCTGGAAGCAGGGATTCCCGCTGATGAAAGGCACATTGGCCGAGCCCGGGAATGGAAATGAAAACACTTCGAGCAGGTTGCCGTTTGGACTCCATACCGAAATATTGGCCGGATCGTCGAACGGAGCTTCGCCATTAAAGCAGTCGCGGTACACCTTCAGCGTGATGCGGTACTGGTTGCCGCCGAGGCAATCGTAAAACATTTCCCCGCCGATGATATGTGTGGCAAAAGAAGAGACTGTGAAAGAAAGGATAATTGCTACCCCCAGTAAAAGTTTACGCACGGCTATTATCGAATAAGATTGATACGTCCGATGTATGTATGCACCTCTCCCGGAGGAGTGGTAAGCTGCACCTTATAGGCATATACACCAAGCTGGCATCTCACTTCATCCTTTGTCGTTCCGGGCCACCCGCGGTGAATGTCATTTGTCTCGAATATCTCTTCTCCCCAACGATCGAAGATGAGCATCTCGTAGTCCGTAAAGCCTACTCCTTTGCCGGAGAAAACATCGTTCAGCCCGTCGAGGTTCGGAGTGAAGGAATTCGGAATGAAGAATACAAAATCAGGATATGCATATATAGTCTGCTCTGCCGTATCGGTACATCCGAAGGCGTTGGTAACCACCAGCACGACGCGGAAATAACCGGTATCGAGGAATGCATGTGTAGGATCTTCTTCGGTGGACGTGCCGCCGTCGCCGAAATCCCAGCTATACGACACCACGTCGCTGCTGGCGGTAGCGTCGAACCTGACCGTGCGGTTCTCCACGTAGCTGTAGGTAAAATCAACGCTGGGCGACAGCACCGTTACCAGCGATGCGCCGGTGAGCGTATTTCCGCAGCTGTCGTGCACGGCTACGGAGAACAATGTAGTTTCATCCGGGTAAACCGTAATGCTGGTAATATTTCCCTCGCCTGTGCTCCAGCTATAGATGATATCTCCTATGCCTCCATTGGCATTGGCCGTAAGCGTAACTTCCTCTCCGGGGCATATCGCGGTATCTGGACTGAATGCGAGACTGAGCGGCGGGACGTTCGGAGCGAAGATCGTTACCGAATCGGATTGCGTATGGCCGCATGCATCGGTAACGGTCACCACGTAGGTAGTGGTTTCGCGCACCAGCACGGGAATATAATTTCCTTCTCCCACATTATGGTTCCAGGTATACGTAAGCTCTCCGGCTCCGCCCTGCACGGTGGCGTACAGGCTCACCACCTCGTTGTTGCAGTCGAGCGAAGTATCCGGCCGCGCCGTGATCTGCAGCGGCTCTACGTTCGCTATGAACAATGTATCGGACGGCAATTGTACGTTGGGGCAGACCGTATTGTCCACGATCTGGATGATAACGTTTTCAGTAGGTTCGGGAATTCCGTCGAAGATCGCGCTGAGCGTAATGGAAGCGCTCTGCTGCCCGGCGAGAATGGTAACGCTGCCCGGGATGGAAGTGTAATCGGTTCCGTTGGTAGCCGAGCCGGATACGTTGAAGTTGACGATGCGGTCGGTGCTGTTATCGCCGGTCCAGGTAAAGATCACTTCCGCCTGGCCGCACGATTCATACAAAGTATCTTCGCTGGGCGAGCCGGTAATGTTGTGCGTAAGCTCCACGCCTTTGGAGGAAAAGCTTTTCGCTTCCAGGAAAACGCCGGAATCGTATATTCCGTCGGCCACATCGGCAATGGCCAGCCGTATCGTGTACGTGCTGCACGGAACTACTCTCGCCGTTGCGGTAAGCACTTTGGTAAAGCCGTCGTACTGCACGGTATTGCCCGGCACGGGGGCTTCGTTGTCTACGTAATAACCTGTATTGGCAATATGGTTCACGTTATTGATCGCCACTTCGGTAGATGTACCGGGAATGATGGCGATGTTACGGTTGGTGTACGAGCCGCCCGAAGGATTGGGGCCGCTGATGAAAAAGCCGAACACATCGTTGAATTCGGTGCCCACATATTCTTTATATTCTTCGGAGCCGAACACATAGCGGAAAGCAACGGTGTCGCCCTGCGGAATAAAATCGAACTGGATGACGGTCGCATTGAATGTTGTTGTGCCGACGATATTGGAAAGCAGGCTGTAACCCGGCGTACCGTTATCAAAGCCGGACTGCGGGCTGTTGTTCGGTCCCTGCGGGCCGCTGGGCATGTAAATGGAACCGGTGGTCATCACCACGCCTTCGGCCAGCCCGATATTGGAGCTTGCGCCGTTGAAGGTTCCGATAGCTGCGGGACTTCCCTGGAATGTGATATTAAAGACCTGTACCCCGCCCCCAAGCAGCACATCTTCCACCAGATCCTGGGCCGTCATGCCGCCTGCCGTGGTAAGCTGAGCGGATGCCGTACCTATCACGCCTGCCGAAAAGGCAACCGTAAGAGCGGCGGTTCGTACTGTTTTATGTATGGATCTGATCATACGAGGGATTCGAAGGGGTAAAGTTTGCTAAATTAATACATTCCTCAAGGTGTTACAAATTTTAGGCAATTGTTAACACAGTCTGACGATTCAAATACTGTGCCCAATTTTCATTTTTGCAAAGGGGAAAAAATCAAATACTTTTACCGCCCTATTACCTGACAGCTTTTTTAACGAAACGGCTGCACGGATGTTATAAAAAAATCAATTTATGGAAAAGGCCATCAGCTACATTCAGGAGAACCGCCAGCGGTTTATGGACGAATTGTTTGATCTGCTGCGGATTCCGTCGGTAAGCGCGGATTCTACGTTCAAGGACGATATGATACATGCGGCGGAGTATATCCGCAACCGGCTTATCGAAGCGGGAGCCGATAACGTGGAATTGTGCTCCACGCCCGGATACCCGATCGTGTACGGAGAAAAGATCATCGATCCTTCGCTGCCCACCGTGCTGGTGTACGGCCATTATGACGTGCAGCCTGCCGTTCCGCTGGAGCTGTGGACGTCTCCTCCTTTCGAGCCTACTGTGCGCAACGAGCGTATTTATGCACGCGGCGCATGCGACGACAAAGGACAAATGTATATGCACGTAAAGGCCTTCGAAGCGATGATGAAGACCGGCACGCTGCCCTGTAACGTGAAGTTCATGATAGAAGGCGAGGAAGAAGTAGGATCCGCGAACCTTGGCCCGTTCTGCATTGCCAATAAAGAAAAGCTGAAAGCGGATGTTGTCCTCATTTCGGATACATCCATGATCGCGAATGATATTCCCTCTATCGACGTGGGCCTGCGCGGGCTCAGCTACCTGGAAGTGGAAGTGACCGGCCCGAACCGGGACCTGCACTCCGGCGTATACGGCGGCGCAGTGGCAAACCCCATCAACATCCTGGCGAAAATGATCGCCGCGATGCACGATGAGAACAACCATATTACCATTCCCGGTTTCTACGATGATGTGCTGGAGCTTTCCGCAGAAGAGCGCGCCGAAATGGCAAAGGCTCCTTTCAGCCTGGAGGAATACAAGCTGGACCTGGGCATCGAAGAAGACTGGGGCGAAAAAGGATACACCACCATGGAACGCACCGGCACCCGGCCTACGCTGGATGTGAACGGCATCTGGGGCGGGTATACCGGCGAAGGCTCCAAGACCGTGCTTCCGTCCAAAGCTTATGCGAAGATCTCCATGCGCCTGGTGCCAAACCAGTCTTCGCATAAGATCACCGAACTGTTTTCCTATTATTTCAAATCGATCGCTCCGAAATCGGTACAGGTGGAAGTACGCCCGCACCACGGCGGCGAGCCGGTGCTCACTCCTACGGATTCTATCGAGTTCCGCGCGGCCAGCATGGCTATGGAGAAGACCTTTGGCAAGAAGCCGATCCCTACCCGCGGCGGCGGCAGCATCCCCATCGTGGCGCTGTTCGAAAAAGAGCTGGGCGTAAAATCCGTGTTGATGGGATTCGGCCTGGATATCGATGCGCTCCATTCGCCGAATGAAAGCTACGGGATCTTCAATTACTATAAGGGCATCGAAACGATCCCGTATTATTTCCAGTACTACCGCGAATTAAAGGCTTAAAACCGGAAATTCTATGAAGCTTCGCATAACTGCCTTCCTGATAATAACTTGCGCTGTTCTGGCTTCCTGCAATGTTACGGCACCCACCGTCTCCGACCTGAAGGATCCGAGGCTCGTGGCTGGCAGGAAAGGCGAATTAGGCGTTGAAGCCCAGATAAAGATAAACAACCCCAACAAGCACGTTATCAGGGTAAAAAAGCTGAAGCTCGATGTTTTTATGGACGACGAGCTGGTAGGAACGGCAAAAAGCGGCAAAAAGATCCGCATCAAACCATTTTCGGATGAATATTACACCATTTCCCTGGAAACAGATATGAAGGAGTTGGGTACCACCGGAATGAATATGCTGAAAGGATATTTGACCGGCAGCGGTGGAAATTTCCGGCTGAAGGGTTATGGCGTCGCGGGAGTAGGAATTTTCAGCCGCAGGTTCGAGATCGACCACATGGAAAAGATGCGGCTCGACGGCTTTTCGTGGTAATCGCAAGTTGCCTCAACAAAACGATTCAGATCGTTATTCCCTGGCTTCTCATATAAAGCCTTAACTGCCTCAGGCATTCGACGCCGTGGTCATGATCTGCCTTTCTTAAGGCTTCAAAATCGCCGTAATTATCAAAACCGTCGTACCGGGCCGTCCTCGAAGGATAACAGCCTGTTATAATTCCGGAAGGGCGTTTTCCCGATATTCATCCTGACATTCGGGCTCAGGTAACTGATGTTGTACGATATGTCTCTGTGAGTATTACCAATGTCAATTCCTCTCCGTTCAGCCAGGGCCTTTATGAAATGATTGGCGGTATAAAACAGGCAGGTTACCTTCCAGTCGAAATTGTCCGGACAAAGCCCTGTTAACCTGTTATGGAAATGCTCGTTATGCTTTGCCTGGTTCAGGTGCCGTGACATAGTCGAATATTAATAAGTCAGGAGTTCTGGCAGCGATCTCACTTGTCATGAACTGAAAGTAAATGCTGCATACATCGGCCAGATCGCTCCCGTTATAATAATCGAAAAAGCCCAGTATCTTATTCCTGTTCCGGAAAGTGTCGTTCTTCAGCACAACAGCAAAATACAGATGATCTTTTGTGCCGGTCTTCATATAAACTTTGCTGATAACAGGATCGTGATAACTGAAAAACCGCGCGACAATATGGTTTTTTGCAATTCCTGCAATGACATCAGACAATGTACCATGCGCCGAAATGATCTGCCTGACCGGATCGGATAAAAAGGCCTCGATGATCCGTGCATTCTCATTTTTATGGCCTATCGTCTCTAAAAGCATGTGACTGGTACCCGCCTCAGCCAGCTTCTGTTTGTAAAAGCTCATTGCCGCGGTAATAGTACTTCTGAGGACCTTATTCAGATCATTATCCTCATTAAAAGCGAATGATCGCGCCGTTCTTTTGTGTGTAGCAGACATGGGTTGGAAAGCTGAACAATATACTTTTCAAATGAACGAACTTCGAATGAAAATAGTAATCCGGATACTGCAAGCGCCTATATATCAGTCCGCTAAAAATGTTAAAAGCCGCGTCCTTATGCAGAGCGCGGCTTAATAATCTTTTCTTTCCGGTTACAGCACCGAACCGAACACCTTGTTGATCAGGTTACTTCCCCAGCCCGCAGGATCTTTGCGGATCTTCTTCTCTTCTTCGCCCACAAGCTTGAAGAGCCCATCCAGCGCCTTTTCCGTTACGTACGCGTTCAGATCGGGATTTACCTTCTGTACGAACGGCACTTTGTTGTATGTTTCAAATATCGGCGTCCACAGTTTATTCACGCCGGTTTTGGCCAGCGCGGTATTCACCACGGGAGTGAATTTCTGCTTCAGCGGCTGATAGGTCTTGCTTCTCAGGTACTGGGTGGCGGCATCGTCCTTACCTTTCAGGATATTGAGCCCGTCGGTAATGGTCATTTGCTTCAGCGCATCCAGGAAGATCGGCGCGGATTCTTTGGCCGCCGTTTCGGCAGCCCGGTTCATGCTTTTCACAAACTCGTCCACTTGTTTCTGCATTCCCACTTTTTCGACGGTGGTCTTTACAATTTCCACTTCTTTCGGGAAAGGAATAAAGATCAGCGGGTTCTTATAATAACCGTCCACTTTCGACGCCGAGGAGGAGGCTTTGTTGATGCCTATCTTCAGCGCTTCGGTAAGGCCGCCCACGATCTCTTCGTTAGTAAGGCTTTCCGCTCCGCCGCCGCCAAGCATGTTGCCAAGCGAGTTCAGCGGGTTGTTGCTGCCGGAACTTGTGTTCCCCGAATTAGTATTTCCGGAGTTAGTGCCCGAATTCGTATTTGTATTGCCGGTGTTGTATTTGTCCTTTTTTCCGGTGGTCTGGGCTGTAACCAGCACAGGTACAAGGATCATTACGGCCAGAAGAAATTTTTTCATGACTTTGGATTTAATGCTTTAAGGTATTGAAATCAATTATTGTTCCAAATATTATGGCGGCTCAGCTGTATGCTTTCGCGGAAGAACAGCGAAGCCGTCTGCTGGAACGATGGCATAAGATCGGAAACGAAAAACCGGTGCTGCCCCGGCTTCCCGGAACGGTTGTGCAGATCAAGCTCATCGGCGATCTTCAGCACGTACCGCGCCACCACTTCCGCCGAGTCTATCACTTCCACGCGGTTGCCGTAGAAAGCGGCTATCTCTTCTTTCAGCAGCGGGTAATGCGTGCAGGCCAGGATGATCGCATCGATCCCTTCCAGGATATCGTTCTGCAGGTAATGCGCCACAGCCGCGTGCGACACTTCATTGTTCATAAGGCCTTCTTCTACCAGGGGCGCAAGCAGCGGCGTAGCGAGCGACTGCACGACGACGGAGCTGTCGAGCTGGTTGATCTTGCGCTGGTACACATTCGATCCGATGGTACCGCGTGTGCCGATAACGCCGACCCGTTTGCCGCTGAAGTTTGCGGCTGCATATTCCGCTACCGGATCGATCACATTCACCACAGGAGCGCGGTCTCCGGCAATTTTCCTGACCGCCTCGTACCCGAAGGATGATGCGGTGTTGCAGGCGATCACGATCAGCTTGCACTGGTTCTGCAGCAGCCATTCGGCAATTCCTTCGCTGTAGCTGCGGACGGTCTGCTCGGATTTATCGCCGTACGGGAAATGTATGGCGTCTCCAAAGTACAGCAGGTTCTCGTCCGGCATGAGCCTGGTGACGGCGTGCGCGACGGTCAGTCCGCCGACACCCGAATCGAAAATGCCTATCTGGCGGTCTGCTGGCAAAATATGGAGTTACTTATCGGAATTATCCCTCGAATTCAGATTCTTCTGCTCGGGACCGGAATCTTCTTCTTCCTCATCCTCCCCGGTAGGAGCGCTGTCGCTGTCGTCCACAAGCCCCGGCTCGTAGCCCATCCCGCGGATCACATCGTCGCTCACATCGTATCGTTTCTGCGAATAGATCACCGTGGTGCTTCCCGCCTTGTCAAATACCATTCCGTATCCTTTGGTCTCGGAAATTTCGACAATGGCGTTGTACACCTTATCCTGTATGGGCTTGATGAGCTCCTGCTGCTTTTTGAAAAGGTCACCGTCCTGGCCGAAGCGTTTCTTCTGCAGCTCTTTTACTTCCTGCTCTTTTTTAATGATGTCCTCTTCACGCTTGATGCGCATTTCCTCGCTCAGCAAGATCTTTTCCACCTGGTAATCCTTGTACATCTTATCCACTTCGGCGAGCTTCTCTTCGATCTCTTTCTGCCATTTTATGGAAATTTCGTTGAGCTGTTTCTTAGCGCTGGCGTAATCGGGAAGATTGGCCAGGATATAGTCAGTATCTACGTATGCGAATTTCTGCGAAAATGATACCCCGGCGAACGTAAGGAAGCAAACCAGGACAAAAAGCTTTTTCATATTGATATTTTTTATCGTCATGTTACTATCGTGCGTCATACAAAATTAAAGAAAACGGATCAGAATTGCTGCCCGATCATGAAGTGAAATACTCCCTTCTGCCGCTCGCTGTCCGGAGTACCGCGCACAGGATCGAACCCGTAGCCGTAATCCACACCGAGCAACCCGAACATAGGCAGGAAGATCCGCACGCCCGCGCCAATCGAACGGTTCAGCTGGAAGGGCTGGAAGTTCTGTACGCCTTCCCAGCTGTTACCCGCTTCCATAAAGGCCAGCGCGTAAATTTTCGCCTGCGGGTTCGGAGAGATCAGGTAGCGGAATTCGAGCGTATACTTGCTGTAAATAGCGCCGCCGATGGCATTTCCGGAATTCCCGTTGCTGTAGCCGGGCGTAAGCGCGTAGTTCTGGTATCCGCGGAGAGCGATGATCTCGCGTCCATCGATGTTATAACCGGTAAGACCGTCACCACCGAGGAAGAACCGCTCGAACGGCGTAAGCCCGATGCCCGAGTTATAATACCCGAGATACCCGAACTCGGCCCGCGCCATCATTACGAAGCGCGAAGTATTGTTCCCTTTGGGGCGTGTAAGCGGCAGGTACCACTGCGCCTTGAATTTCCACTTGTGGTATTCGATGAACTTGTATTTCTCGCTTAGCGTGGCCCCGTTCAAGTTCCATCCGCCCAGGGCAGAATAAGGAGGCGTAAGCTCCACGGAAGCCTGTATCTGCGAGCCGCTGGTAGGGAATATCCAGTCGTTGGTGGAGTTCCGCTGTATCTGCGCGGTGAAGGAAATGTTGTTGGATACACCGGTGAAGGTGGATGTGGAGCTGCTGAACAGCCTGTAATCTTTTACGTCGTAACGCTGGTACGACAAGGTGAACAGGACGCTGAAGAAATCGTCCGGCCATTTGAGCTGCTTTCCGAGACTGACGCCGACGGTGGTATTTATAAGCTTCTGCCCGTTAATGTTGCCCGACGTGGTGTAATCGATATTGGAGTGGTTGAAGAACACGCTGAACGATATCGGCTTCTTGCCGCCCAGCCAGGGCTCTGTGAAAGAGAAACTGTACGCCTGGTAAGCCGGGCCGTTGGCCTGCACGCGGAGCGAAAGCCGTTGCCCGTCGCCGGAGGGAAGCGGCGTCCATGCTCCTTTCTTGAACATGTTGCGCAGCGAGAAATTGTTGAACGTAAGACCGATCGTACCCACGATCTGTCCCGCTCCCCAGCCTCCCGAAAGCTCGATCTGGTCGGACGGAGCTTCCGCCACAATGAACACAAGATCGACGGTTCCGTCCACCGGGTTCGGTATCGGGCGCACATCCATATTCTGCGCATCAAAAATTCCCAGCTGCGAGAGCGCCGTCTGCGAACGGATGATCTCCGAACGGCTGAACAGATCGCCCGGCTTGATGCGCAGCTCGCGCAGGATCACGATATCGTTGGTCTTTGTATTCCCTTCGATGAAGATCTTGTTCACACGCGCCTGCTTTCCTTCGTAGATGCGGATCTCAAGATCGATGGAATCTCCTTCCACTCGCACTTCCACCGGCTCCACGTTGAAGAAGAGATAACCGATGTCCTGGTACAGCGAGCTGATGTCCATTCCCGACGGATTGAACTGGAGGCTTTGCTGCAGGCGCTCGAGGTTGTACACGTCGCCTTTCTTGATCGCAAGAATGGTATCGAGCTGCCCGGAGCGGTAACGCTTGTTGCCCACCCATTCGATATCGCGGAAATAATACTGCTTGCCTTCGTGTATCTCGAAATCGGCGTAGATATCTCCTTCGGCAAAATAGATGGAATCCTTTATGAACTTGGCGTCGCGGTAACCTTTGGAGTTGTACACGGCGATCACGTTGTCCTTCGCGGGCTCCAGCTCGCTCTTATTGTATTTCGAAGCTTTGAAAATATTAATGCGGACCGAGTTGCGGAAGTATTCCACCGCCGACTCGTAAAATCCGTCGGCCAGCGTGGTGCTGTCCACCGTTTTGAATTTTTTTCTTCCGCTGAACAGGTCGAGAAGATCTCTTCCCACGTCCACGCGCGATTTTTCATACAGCGCGTCCTTCATCTTTCTCCTGATCTTCGAAAGTTTCACGTGCCGGTTGCCTTCCACGGTGATCCTTCCCACGCGCACCTTTTCGCGCTTGTCGATGAGGATACGGAGATTTACGAAGTTGTTCTCAAAATTATTGGCGGTGTCGACGTACTGCTCGAAAGTTACCGTTGCGTCGAGGAAGCCTTTCTCCGAATAAAAATCCTTGATACGGTGCTCCACCGATTTTACAAGGTATTCGGTAACCACTTCTCCCTTGAACAGCTTGATCTGCTCCTTGATATCGTCGGCTTCGCTTTTCTTCACGCCTTTAATGGAGTAACGCAGGAGGCGGGGGCGTTCTTCCACGTATATCACCAGGTCTACCGAGCCGTTCTCTATTTTGGTATGGTATATCTTGATGTTCGAAAATACTTTTTCATCCCACAGGCGCTGGATGGCCTTGGCGATATCGTCGCCGGGGATCTTGACCTTCTGCCCTTCCTGCAGACCGGAAAGGATCTTTACGAACTGCCGGTCTACCTTGTCGGAATTACTTTCCACGGTGAGGCTGCGGATGGTATATTCTTTTGCGGAGGTATAATCCACGCGGTTGCCGGGAATCTCAACCTGGGCCGAAACATTGGCAGTACAGCACAGTACCAGGATGGCGCACAATATAAAAATCAAATTCTTTCTCACTCGATGCTATTTTGTATGGATGCGATTTGTTCACTGATATAACCGAACCGTCGTTCCCGCTGCTGGTAATCGAGGATCGCGGCGTACAGATCCTCGCGGGTAAACTCAGGCCATAACTTCGGCGAGAAATAAAGTTCCGAGTAAGCGATCTGCCAGAGCAGATAATTACTGATGCGCTGTTCCCCGCTGGTCCGGATCAGCAGTTCCGGATCGGGTATATGCGCCGTGCAAAGCTCGTTATGAAATACTTCTTCTGTAATATCTTCGGGGCTGATGTCTCCTTTTTTTGCTTTTTCGGCCAGCTTGCGCACCGCTTCCAGTATCTCCCAGCGCGAGCTGTAGCTGAGGGCCAGCACAAGCGTCATTTTGCTGTTCGCGTGCGTGGCCTCGATGGTCTGCCGGAGCTGTTCCTGGCAGTGCGGCGGAAGCGCGGCGGTATTTCCGATGGTCTCGAGGCGGATGCTGTTCTTCTGGAGAGTTTCGGTTTCCTTATGGATGGTATCTACGAGCAGCTCCATCAGCGCGTCCACTTCGTATTGCGGGCGGCGCCAGTTCTCGGTCGAAAATGTGTACAGGGTCATGAACCGTATTCCCAGCTCTGCGGCGCCTTCTACCACATCTCTTACGGACTTCACGCCTTCGTAATGCCCGAATGTCCGGTTCTTGCCCTGCTTCTGCGCCCAGCGGCCGTTGCCGTCCATGATGATGGCAATGTGCTGCGGAAGCTTTTCGGTATTGATCTGCTCTTTTACTGTCATCGGCAAAACCTTGCTATCCTGCAAAAATACAGGATTATTAGGAGATTCGGATGGATACGGAGTAAGTTCCTGGAACATAAACTTCAAAATTGCCCGGCATTACAACTGAAAATCCTGCAAAATATTTTAGTCCGGGGGCATTTTAATGTCTTCTGCGCCATCTTCTTTTCTTGTACTTGACTTTATAACCGCTGCATACCACCGGATCCTTAAAATTATAGGCGAAGGTAATAGCGGCATATCCGTACCAGTCGTTGTCGGTGCGGATGCCGCGCTGGTAATTATCGTTTGAGAATACGCTCCACGGTCCGCGCGACTCGTCGGAAAGGTCAGCGGCCACAGCCCCGCTGTACATCAGTATCTCGCCGTTCACGCCATATACGTTGCTTACATCGTCCAGGTAATCGGTAAAGATGAGCCGCATGCCGTATTCCACCCCGATGGTAAAACGCCGGGCAATATTCCATTTGATGCCGAGGCCGAACGGAACGGCCGGCTGAAAAAGCGAGTAAGAAGATCCGCCGGGCGTGCCCTGGCCCTCTGTTCCCAAGGGATGCAGAGCAGTATGCTCATTGTTGTAATAAACGTACGGATTGTAATAAAAGCCTGCGAGCCCTACAAAAATGTAAGGCGTCCATTTTTTGTACTCTTCGCTGCCGGGCAGAAAGGGAAAGAAATTGAATTCCAGCGCTCCGCTCACTTCGAAAATATCGCTCTCGAAGCGGAGGTTACGCGTCTGCTGGAACCCGAACAGGCCCACGTCATCGTCGGCGCTCACGTGCATATAGGTGAAAGCCGCCCTTACGGACCAATGCTTTCCGAAATTGCGCCGGCCGAAAATAGATGCCGCGGGATGCGGAAAACGAAAATGAAAAGTGGGATTAAGATCGCCTACGTAATAGCTTGCGCCACCGGATATGCCAAGTTCCCAGGTTTGTGCGGAAACACTTGCAGCCAGAAACAGAGAAATAAAAACCGTAGCTACCCTAAACAACTTCATGATCTTTTTCTGAATAGCCAAAACGAGCGGGAACCGGAAATATTGCCGGCTGCGCTGATTAGCGGTACTTGGGCAGAGATTGCCGTGTGCTGAACAACTTCCAGGAAGCGGTTACGTGCAGGAACATGTAGGAGTCATTATCCGTGGGGTCTCCGCGCTGCTGGCCGGGATTTGTAGCGCCCGGGATCGCGTCGGGGCTGGACGGATCGCTGTTGTTGAGCGCCGTTCCGGATGAGAAATATGCCGCGTCAGGACTCGACAGCAGCGACGGATCTACATACGTCATGCTCACGTCGTCCATGTAATCGGTAAATGTTTTGCGGTATCCCATTTCCAATTCAATGGCCCATGCCTGGTTGATCTTGAAAATAAAACCGAGGTTGATCGGGATGGCGATCTCCACGAGGCTGTACGGCTGGCGTGTAACCAGCGATCCCTGCCCTTCGGTGCCCAGCGGCTGAAGGCGTACGGGATTGCCCGCAGCATTGTCTGCCGTAGGATCGAACCAGAAACCGGCGATACCGGAGCTGATGTAACCCAGCACCGGGCGGCCTTTGCGGCCATACAGACCACGGCTGCGGTAGCGGTTCTTTGTAGGGATATCGGGAAGGAAATAAAATTCGAGCGTAGTTCCCCATTCGAGCACATGCGAACGGAAGCTGAGGTTACGGTTCCTGCGCGCGCGCTCGTCGGTATACTGGTCGGATCCTTTGATCCAGCCGTATGTAAGGTTGATCCGCGAAGCGAGGAATTCGTTGTAGCGATAACGGAAACCGAGATGAAGATTCGGACGCAACGCGTCGAAATCGAAATCTGCCAGGAAGTTGGTGCCCAGGTCGTCCGCACCTCCCAGCTCACCCATAAACTGTGTGAAGCCCGTTCCACCAATGAGTTCAAACCTGTCGGCGACACTGTTCCATGTAGTTCTGTAACGGCGTTTGTAACGTCGCTGCGCAGAGAGATCGGAACAAATCGCAACCAGCAATAAGAGAATAAAGATCTTTTTCATTGCATTTCTTCTTAATATGACTTACCAATAATGGAAGGGTCCGGAGACGCAAATGTAACAAATTGTCTGTAACCCTGCAATTACCTCAGTTCCTTTTGTCTATCCCCCAGAATAACTTGCTTCGGAGCGTCGATATGTAGCTGATATTGTGCATTTTGATCATACTTACAGAAAACCCGCATTTTTTGATGATGATCTCTTCGCTCTTTCTTAATGAATAGCTCCGGGAATCGAGCGACATCAGGAAGGACTTGTTGCGGGCCTCCACCGTCATGCGGATCTCGGTATCGTCGGGGATGATCACCGGGCGCATGTTGAGGTTATGCGGAGCGATCGGGGTGAGCACGAAATTTTCCGATTCCGGCATAAGGATCGGGCCTCCGCAGCTGAGCGAATAACCCGTGGAACCCGTGGGCGTGGAAATGATAAGGCCATCGGCCCAGTATGTGGTAAAAAATTCGCCGTTCAGCCAGGTATTGATCCGGATCATGGAGGAAGTATCCTTCTTCAGAACGGTAATTTCGTTCAGCGCGAAGTTCTGTTCCTGCATATCTGCATGATTTGCCGTTGCTTCAATCATAACTCTCTGTTCAAGAGTATATTTTCGGTCGATTATATTAAGCAAAGCTTCTTCAGCATTTTCCTTCGGGATGGAAGAGAGAAAACCCAGCCGGCCCATGTTCAGCCCCACTACAGGTATGCCCGAATCCCTTACCAGCAGGATGGTGTTCAGCATCGTTCCATCTCCCCCGAGGCTTATGAGGCAATCGACATCGCGGTGCAGGTCGCTGTGATTTTCGAACACCGGGAAACGGGTTTCTACCTTATGCGCTTTCTGAAGGTGATCCCTGAACGGGCGGTAAATGATCACCGTGACGTTGTGATTATGCAGCCAGCTGAACAGGTAGCGTACATGCTCTACATTTTCCTTTGAAAGCTGCTGGCCGTATATCGCAATTTTCATACAGGCAAGTTTTAGCTAAAATACGAAATAAAAAAAAGCATCCCGGAAGAATAACCGGGATGCTTGATATGATGAAAATCTATTCTTAGTGTGACGACAGGTAATCGGCCACGCCCTTGTGGCTTGCCTGCATACCTTCTTTTCCTTTGCTCCAGTTGGCGGGGCAAACTTCGCCTTTCTCTTCGAAATACTGCAGCGCGTCCACCATGCGGATCGCCTCGTCTACATTGCGGCCCAGCGGCAGGTTGTTGATGAGCTCATGCTGCACCACGCCGCTCTTGTCGATCAGGAACAGTCCGCGGTAAGCGATCAGCTCTCCGCTTGCGAACAGCTCACCGTGCTCGTTCCAGTCGTAATCGCCGGCCAGTACGCCGTAGTTGTACGAAATGGTCTTGTTGGTGTCTGCTACGATCGGGTAAGTGATCCCTTCGATGCCGCCTTTATCCTTCGCAAGCTGCAGCCAGCCCCAGTGCGATTGCTCGGTGTCTGTAGAGCAGGCTACCACCGCTACGTTGCGCGATTCAAATTCTTTCAGCTTCTCCTGGAAAGCCCATAACTCGGTGGGGCATACGAATGTGAAATCCTTCGGATAAAAGAAGAATACCACATATTTTTTTCCCAGGTACTGATCCAGTGAAAACTCCTGTACGATCTCCTCGCCATTTACCACGGCGGAAGCTTTAAATGAAGGCGCTTTTTTTCCTACGAGTGCCATATTATTAATTTATTAGGTTTGACAATTCTGCGCTGCAAAGGTACTATTCATACCATTCAAAAGGAAGCGCGGAATTTTTATTTAAGAAAAACTTAAGGCGGGTTTTTAATGGTTTGGGCAGAGCATGCGGAAAGAGGCGAATTGTTTCTCGCAGATTTGCGCAGAAGTACCGGTAATGGGCACCGTTTCATTAATTAGACTGCCGTTTGCGATCGTTCAAATGCAGAAGATGATAAAATTGTTTCCCGCTGAAATTGCAGAAGCGCAAGTGCTGTGGATGATCAGGGCGTCGCCTCAGGACTCAATACTCACGACTCACGACTGGATAATGTCGCCCCTACAGGGCTTAAATGAATATCTGATCTTGTTTTGTTTCTACCATAATGCCGCCCTACGGGGCTTATGCTAAGCGGATATCCGCCTACGCCTGCGACTTTGGCGGATGAGACTGGTAACCAAAATGCTCTTCGCTCCGATCTCAGGACCCACGACTCAGGACTCAGGACTAACGGCTAAATACTCACTACTACTCCACCACGTGCGGCAGCAGCGCCAGCAGCACGCCCGCAAGTATCACCACTAGCTTGCGCAGGTTGTAGCGGTGATGATCGCCGGTCTCGAAAAGGATGGTGGTGGAAATATGAAGAAATATCCCGGTGGCAAATGCCAGCGCAACAGGCTCGAAATTCTCGATATCGTACACGCCGGAAAAAAGGTTTCCCACCAGCATTCCCACAGGCGTTATTACCGAAAAGATGAACAGGTAAACAAGCAGCGTCATCGGTTTTACATGCATTCCTTTCAGCAGCCATGCATACGCGATAGAGATGGGAATGTTGTGCAGCACTACGCCCCAGAGCAGCGGATGATCGATACGCTCTATCACTCCCAGCGGGATGCCTTCCATGAAAGAATGCACGTACAGACCCACCGACAGCGACAGGATATGCCAGCGTGAAGCGCTGTGCTCATGATGTATGTGCACATGGCCATGCTCGATACCGCGCGAAAAGAACTCGAGCAGCGTCTGCAGCAGAAAGCCGCCGATGACCAGGATGCCGATCTGGAAATGCGGAACGGGCGATGAATATATTTCCGGAAAAATGGTGAAAAATGTGATGGAGAGCAGGTATGACCCGCTGAAGGCAAGGATGAGCTTGAGGCCCGGCTGGCTTACCCGCAGAAAAAACACGGTGCTTCCTCCCGAGAGGATAGACAGTATAATGATGAAAGATACCAGTGCTTCCATTACGCTTTTTTAGCCAGGATGATCATTCGTTCGGAGACCGCGGGATCAAAAGTACGCAAATCGTAATCACCGGCGATGGTTTCGATATGCAGACCGGCTGTGCGGAACATCTCGCGGAAATCTTCCGGAGAAAATATCCTTACGCGCTCCATGTACCGGAATTCTTCGCCGTTGTGCAATACCGTAATGTATTTGAGAATAAAGTCTTTTTCCCTTTTCTTCCGGAAGCGGAACTCTACATCGCCGATCCGGCTTTCCACGGGCGTTTCCTCTACCACCAGGCTTGCGGCGTTAAGATAATCGAGCACCACTCTTCCGCCGGGCAGCAGCATTTCGGCCATCGAGCAGATCACGCGGGTGTTCTCTTCCATTTCCCCGAAATATCCGAAGCTGGTAAAGAGATTGAAAATGCAGTCGTAAGCTTTCTTACTGTACACTTCGCGCATATCATGCACATCGAAGCGGAGCGTTGGATTTTCGAACTGGCGGGCGTACCGGATGTTTGCGGGCGAAAGGTCGAGGCCGGTCACATCATATCCCTTCCGGTTGAGGTAAACTGAATGGCGTCCCCTTCCGCAGGCAAGGTCCAGCACGCGGCTGCCCTTGGGGAGATCGAGATGCGCCAGGAGATTATCGATAAAATACCGGGCTTCGTTATCATCCCGGTGCCGGTACAGGATATGATAATACGGAGAATCGAACCACTCTTCGAACCAATCTTTTTGCATAAAAAAACCCCGGACGTTTTGACGACCGGGGCAAATGTATTGCAAAATTCTATATGATTACCGGGGAATGATCTCCACGATGCTGCTGGTAACCGTATTCTGACGGCCGTCCAGCAGGTAGACGCGGTAAAACCCGGGCGTCTCGAAGCTCATGTCGTTCGACTCCGAATGCTCGAAGTAAACATACTTGGAGGTCGGGGAAAGCGTGAACGAGAATTGCTTGTAATACTCGAACTTGCGGGTGGAAGAGTTGTACTTATCGTACTGGATGTAGCAGTCGGACAGGTTCAGAGCGTTGGAGCTCTTTACCACAACAGTAATATAACCCGTGGTGAAACGGTCGGAAACGTTGATCTCACCGGAATAGGAATCATACTGTTCGCAGAAGTACAGGATAGGTTCTTCCTGTGCAGAAACTGTAACATGCGTAGCGGCAGAAACCATTGCCAGCATCGCGACAAATAATAGCCTTTTCATTATGTTATGGGTTTTAAATTTGACGCAAGGTATAAAGTTTTTTTCATCCCAAAACAACATACTGAGAAAATACCTATTTATGAGTAGCAAATAAAAAGTACTGGTAGCAAGGCTTCCGAAGATTTTTCACCCCTTGTGAAGATCAGGATTTTTCCTGTTCCGGGCATGGATGATATGAGATTTACAGTGTCTCCTTTACAGCCGGTCCGCGGTAAACTATTTCATCGGGTCACGATCATTTTTTGAATGTTTTTCCGGACAGATCCGTCTGTTCCCTGAGAATGCGCGGTCAGTCCTGCCGTCCCCCTGCGATGATCAGCTTTATAGCATCTTCCCTGGCCGGAACCGGCGCCTGGCAGGCCTTCTCCCTGCAAACATAAGCTCCGTCCGTACCTGTTTTGCCTTCCAGCAAAGGCAACTGCGAATTGCCCCGCGACGCCATCCACAGCACATCCGGCAGGAAATGCGTTTCGGGACCCGGCTCCACGGCGCTTCCGCAAAGAGCTACCTCGTAAACCCCATATACATGCATGCAGAAGGCCATCGCCCAGCTGGAATGATATGCACCCTGCTTTCGCGCAGGAGCCACCATCCGCCTGCACATCGCTTCGCTTATGGTTATCCATTCATCATTCTCAAAATATTTTCCCAGCGTGTACAGGTTCCGCGCCATCGCGCTGTTGGAAGCGGGGATCACATTATCCGTCATTTCCTTGGTGCGCACTACCAGGTCGCTGAAATCGGAAGGCGAATAATAAAATACATTTTCGTCCGGCACATAGAACCAGCGGATCACCGATTCGAGATAGGCCTTCGCCTCCAGCAGGTGATCTTCGCGAAAGCCAGCCTGGTAAAGGGATATGAGAGCTTCTATATAAAATGCATAATCGTCGAGGAAGCCGGGTACGGACACGATGCCGTCCTTATAGTTGCGATACAGGCGATGATCTCCCGCCGCGAGCTGCCCCGAAATGAACTCAGCGGCGCGCGTGGCTGTGCTGAGCCAGCTTTCGTTGCCGGTGGCCAGGTAAGCATCGGTATATCCTTTTATCATCAGGGCATTCCAGGACGTAAGTATCTTGTCGTCCAGTCCCGGCCTGATGCGCCCCGACCGCGCTTTCAGCAATATGTCGAGGCAGTGCCGCAGCCGGTCGTCCCACTCGTTCGGCGAAAGCGGGAAACTGCCCGGGATACCGTCGCGCTGCACGGCAAGAATATTGGTATGCTCCCAGTTGCCGTTTTCTGTCACCCCGTAATATTCGCAGAACCACCCGGCATCTTTTCCCAGCAGCGAATCGATCTCCTGTTTGCCCCACGTGTAAAATTTTCCTTCCTCGCCTTCGCTGTCGGCATCCAGCGATGCATAAAATCCGCCTTCCTCCGATAGCATTTCGCGCTCCGCCCAGCCGAGGGTTTCTTCCACCACCCGCAGGTACGTACGGTCGCCCGTAACACGGAAAGCTTCCGCGTACAACGAAATCAGCTGGCCGTTATCGTACAGCATCTTTTCGAAATGCGGCGCAAACCAGCGCTCATCGGTGGAATAGCGCGCGAAGCCTCCGCCCACGGCATCGTAGATCCCACCGTTCATCATACCGTCGAGCGTAATGGTAACCGCGCTCAGCGCGTCTTCCTCCCCGCGGTGATAATGATACCGCAGCAGGAACTGGTACACGGACGGCATGGGAAACTTGGGCGATTTATCCAGCCCGCCCCTGCGCAAATCCATGTAAGCGAGAATGTTTTCCGCCGCGCCCTGCACATCCGATTCGTGAATTGCGCCAGGGGGCGAAACGGAAAAAGCTTCATGATCGATCTGGCGGATACCATCCTTCATCCGGCCGGCTATTTCTTCCAGCTCGGCGCTTCTCTCCTGCCACAGCTTTGCAAAGTGCCCGAGCACCTGCAGCCAGTTCTGCTTCGGAAAATATGTTCCCGCAAACACCGGGCGTCCGTCGGGCAGAGCGATCGCATTCAGCGGCCAGCCTCCGCGGCCTGTGCTGAGGTAGGCGGCATTCATATATACCTGGTCTATATCGGGCCTTTCTTCCCTGTCCACTTTTACCGGCACGAAAAACCCATTCATCAGCGCAGCCACTTCCGCATCCTCGAAACTTTCATGTTCCATCACATGGCACCAGTGACAGGCGGCGTAACCGATGCTTACAATAATGAGCCTGTTTTCATTACGCGCCTTATCAAGAGCTTCTTCCCCCCACGGGAACCAGTCTACCGGGTTATGCGCATGTTGCTGTAAGTAAGGACTGGAGGCGTGTATGAGGCGATTGGGAACAGCAGCAGGCATATTATTGAAATTGGTTAAAATAGTTGGTAAGATGAGGAGATTTCGCAATTTTGTCCGCCTAAAATTTGTTAAGTATGTCTATCAATGTCCCTTTATTAGCCGAGATCTGTGAAGTGGCCGGCACCTCCGGATTCGAACAGCGTGTGCGCGAGCTGGTGCTGCGCGAGATCAACGGCCTGGCGGATGATATCTCCACCGATAACATGGGCAACATCACCGCCGTAAAAAAAGGGAAAGGCGATAAAAAGATCATGGCCGCCGCGCATATGGACGAGATCGGCTTCATCGTAACGCATATCGACGATAAGGGCTTCCTGCGTTTTACCACGCTCGGAGGCTTCGATCCGAAAACGCTTACCGCGCAGCGCGTGATCGTGCACGGGAAAAAAGACCTGGTGGGCGTAATGGGTTCCAAGCCTATTCACCTGATGGAGGCAGACGAACGCAACAAGGCGGTGAAAATCACCGATTTCTTTATCGACCTGGGACTGCCGCGCGAAGAAGTGATAAAGCACGTGGAGATCGGCAACCCTGTGACCCGCGAGCGGCAGCTTATCGAAATGGGCAACTGCGTAAACTGCAAATCGATCGATAACCGCGTGTCGGTATTCATCCTTATCGAAACGCTGCGCGAGCTGCAGGGAAAAGAAATCCCGTACGATTTCTACGCCGTGTTTACCGTACAGGAAGAAGTGGGCATCCGCGGAGCGCAGGTATCTTCTCTGAAAATACAGCCGGATTTCGGGTTCGGCATCGATACTACCATCGCTTACGATGTGCCGGGATCGCACGAGCATGAGCAGGTGACCCGCCTCGGGCAGGGAACTGCGATCAAGATCATGGATTCGTCTACGATCTGCGATTACCGGATGGTACGCTTCATGAAAGAAACAGCTACAAAAAACAATATCAAATGGCAGCCCGAGCTGCTTACCGGCGGCGGTACCGACACTGCGGGCATCCAGCGCATGAGCGCGGGCGGGGCCATTGCGGGCGCCGTATCCATTCCCACGCGGCATATCCACCAGGTGATCGAAATGGCAAATAAAGATGATATCCGCGCCAGCATCGATCTGCTCAAATCCTGCGTTACGGAGATCGATCAATTCGGCTGGGGGCATCAGTAGTCTGCTAAACTAACCCGCAAACAATTGTCTTTTTTCCTGCCGGTTAACAGAAATTAGGTTAATTATATCAGGATATTAAGGGGTGAACGTATCCCTGAACTATTTCTATCGTACGCATAAAGAGACAAACTTATGCGTTATGAAACTACCTTATATTTTAGCCGCAGGAATATTAGCCACAGGCGTACTGTCCTGCTCAGACGATGAATATCCGACCAGCTGCCGGCTTAACCGGTCCACCTCGGAAGGAAACACCAAAATGCAGGCCTACTACGACGGAAGCCAGCGCCTGCAGCGGATCGTAGTATACAACGACGAGACGCAGGTGATCGACCAGGATTTCCGTGTTTACCGCAACGGCGACGGAAATATCGATTCCACTTACTGCTACAATGCTTCTGGAGAGCTGATCGCAAAATACCGCATGCTGTACAACATCGATGATGAGATAGGCCGCATCGACCTGCTCGCCGATCTCGACAGCGACGGCGATTTCGAGGTCACAGAGCATTTCGAGATCCTGTACGAAGGCGGCGAAGTGTCAGAAATACGGAAGTTCAACCTGTTCGACGTACAGACAGGCACCTATACCTTCGAATGGCAGGACGGCAACGTTACGCAGTTCAACAACAACGGCCCAACGCTCGAGCTGGACTACGACAACAAGCTGAACCTGTACACCGGCATCGGAAAAGATGTGCTTTTCCTCAACCCTCAGCTGATGCCGATCATCATGTCGAAAAACAACCCGATGGAAGTGATCCAGCACGATGCTTCGGGAAGCCTTGAGTTTACGCTTACGATCGTGTACGAATACAATGAGCACGATCTGCCTTCGCAGAGCACTGCCAACCTCGACGGCAACACTACCGTAACGTACTACGACTACGACTGCGATTAGGCGCCCTGTAAAAAAGAAGTTCCCCCCGGCGGGGAGCCGGAGGGAAGCTTCTTACTAGCACTCAAATTAAAAGTTTAACGGAAGATGTTCAGAACACCGCTGTCCGAATGTTTCACAGTGGCGTTCGCACCTTCGTGCGTATATCGCATGGTCCAGAAGTACGTGCCATCCGCGCAGAATGTGCCGTTCGTTTTTCCGTCCCATTGTTCGGTAATCTCAGTAGCCTGCCATACTTTATTTCCCCAGCGCGAATATATAGCGAAATCGAATTCCGTGATATTACATCCTGACGATTGCATGGTATGGTAAAAGTCATTGATCATATCTTCGCCCGGCGAAAATGCATCCGGTACGATCACCGCGCAGTCGCAGTTGTTCGAGATGTCTACGGTAAATGAATCCACTTCCGAAAAACATCCATCCGCTGCCGCCTGCACATAATAAGTGGTGAAGGTATCGGGCGAAAACGTCTGCTGGCTGCCTGTGAGGTTGCCCGGCTGCCACGTGAACGTCGCTCCCGGCACATCGGAAGTAACCTGCACGAGCAATTCTTCTCCCGGGCAGATCACCTGGTCGTCCGGTACGGTCACAACCGGAACCGGGTTAACGATCACTTCGGCAGTGTCGGGCTCCGAAGAACAACCAGCCGCTGTAGCTACTACCGTATATAATGTGCCGGATGAAGGGAACACATCGATCGATACGGTGGTCTCGCCCCCGGGGCTCCAGAGCAAAGAGCTGCCGGACGGATACGACGCTGTAATGGTTGCAGTGTCTCCTGCGCAGATCGTGAACTGGTCCTGCACGGTCACCACGGGAACCGGTTTGGTGAATACCGCGAAAGAGTCCGCCTGCGAAACGCATCCGGCGGGCGATGTAGCGATAGCGGAATATACTGTCGGTCCTCCGGGCGTTACGGTAATGGATGGGCCGGAAATATTTCCCGGTTGCCATACAAAAGATGCGCCCGCGGTGCCGGACGTGGCGGTGAGGCTTACCTGCTCTCCGAGACAGATGCTGTCGTTGCCCCCGATAGAAACTTGCGGCGCGGGAAGCACGGCGACGATAACGGTTTGCGGAGACGAAGCGCAACCTTGCGGAGAAGTGGCCACTACATTGTATTGTGTGGTAGTGACCGGCGATACGGAAACCGAAGTTCCCGACAGGCTGCCGGGATTCCACGAAATGGTGGAGCCGGAAATGCTGGCGCTGGCCGTAAGTACCGACGTTCCTCCGGGACAGATCGTATCGTTGGGCGACACGGTAAGCACGGGAGGCGAAGGATTGGTGACCACAATGGAGTCACCGTAAAGACAAACCGGCGCAAAAAGTATATCATCGATCGCGAAGTCGTTTCCGGAAACGGAAGAGTTCTGGTTTATGATACCGAGATCTGCCGTGGTGTTCGCACCCGAGTTCCAGTTGATGTAAAAGCTCTGCCACTGGCAGGTATTTACAGGAAGCGTGAGTATGTTGCCGATCTGCGTACCGTTTACCGAGAACATGAGCTGGCCCGGGTTGGAAGACACTGCAGACATGGCCCATACGGAGAAAATATAATTGGTATTCGGCTGCACATTCACGATTTGCCTCCAGATGATCTGGTTGGGCACGGAAGCTCCGTTCACCACCATCATTGATCCGGACGCGTTGCCTTGCGTATGATCGTAGCAGTTGACAAAATTGGTATGGACAAAGTTGGAGTTGGGCGTGACGGCGTAAGTGCCTTCGAGCGACAGGATGCCGAACGATCCGCCGGCGCCCGGCACATAATCGCTCATGAAGCCTGTCTGGCCCTGTGAGAAATCACCGTTCACCACCGCATTGCCGAGCGTATCGCTGCCGATGCACCAGTACAGTCCCGGTTGCGAAACAATGATAAAAGGATCGGTAGAACCCGTATTCCAGTGGTAGCTGCCCATTCCCGGCGTAGCCTGGATCGTGAGCGGTGTACCGCAGTTGATCATAGTGTCTGCGCCAACGGAAAAACTAAGGTTGCACTGGGCAACCGCCGTAGCGTCGTCTGTAAGCCATGCGGCCCATGTGAGGGCGCAGGCCAGAAAGACAACCCTGATCTTTTTTATTCTTTTCATATTGATCTTGTTCGTTCGTCAGGGGTTCTGTAACCCGCAACGGAGACCTTGTGTGGGGTCTCCGTCGGGAATACAGTCTTGTAGATTCCGAAAACATCCGATAGGCTGCTTCGGTGTGAAAATAAATTTAAGGACGCGCTACGATCAGGCGGTGAATGGCCTGCCCGGAAGCGGTCTGTACATGCACAATATAAATTCCGTTGTTCCAGGAAGTCACATCCAGCTTTGTTTCAGGATTGTTTCCGGTGCTGCTGTGCACAAGCTTGCCGGCTACATCGTATACGCTGATGCGGTCGATGGTGAGGCCCATATCGTTCGTTACGGTAACGAAGCTGCTGGCCGGGTTCGGGTAGATGCGGATGCCTGTAAGATCATCCTCGTTCTCCACGCCGGTCACGTTGATCACGTTCACAGAAGTGCTCACGGTCTCGGTGCCGCAGTTCTCGTCGTTCGAAAGTGTTACCGTTACAGGATAGGTTCCATACGCGGAATACGTGTGCATCACGGTAGAAGGAGCGTTCAGCTCTGTGTTGCCGTCGCCGAAGTTCCAGTCGTAGGTGTCAGTATGCTGCGGATTTACCACGCTGAAGAAGTAAGTAAGATCCGATCCGGAAGCGAAGATCGCATCACCGGAAGGAATTTCAGATTCGCTGACGGTGATAACGCCGAACGCGGGACAATCTGCCGTATCGTGGATCCATACCATATACGTACCGGCGCTGTTCACGGTGATGGTCTGCGTGATCTCGTTGCTTCCGCTCCAGAGATACGTCGCACCGGGATTTCCGGCGTCAAGCGTGATGGCGTCTCCTGCGCAGATGGTGGTGTCATTGCCGAGGTTCACCACAGGCGTTGCGTTCAGCACTTCGAAAGTACCGAGCATGTGGCGGCAGGTAGAGTCGTTAGGAGTTCCCATCCAGATGTCGTAGAGGCCCGGCGCAAGACCGGTAAAGTCTCCTTCGCTCTGCCAGGTTGTGGGAGGAGTACCTGAGTTGCCGGGCATGATTCCGTAATCGATACTGGTGTATTTGATCTCGAGGTTGTCGATAGCCTGGCGCATGGCGTCGCCGCCGGTGCCGGCGCTGAAAGTATGTTTCCAGGTGGACTTATCGGCAGTTACGAATGCCTGCGGAAGCTGTTCGTGATCGAACACCACGGTACCGTCGACAGTAAGCGTGAACTGGCCTGTCGGAGTGATCGAAATGTGTACAGGCACGTCGGTTCTCAGTTTCCAGAGATTCACGTTGTTCGAATATGCGATCACCTGTGAGCTGCCGGGGCCGTATGAGTTGGTAGCTGTCCAGCCGTAAACCAGGTAGATGCCTTTTGCGTTCCCGTTCTCAGTACCGTTATCGGCTGCATCGAAAGAGAGACGCAGCTTGCTGCCGAAACCGTTGTGCGCAGGGCCTGTTCCGCTGTATACGGCATCGTCGCCATATGACCATGTGATGCCGTCGGCGCCGCCGGTTCCGTAAATGTTGATCGGCATGTCGGCAGTCATCAGGAAGCTGATATCGAACGTACCGTTCTGCGGGTTAACGTTGTTGGGGTTCAGCAACGTGAAAGCGCCGCGGACGCCCGTAGCGGAAGAGGTGATCACCGCGCGGCCGCCGGTAATGCTGGCATTGGCGCTCAGCGTTGCCTCGGTCGGGATCAGCGTGGAAGATGTGAAATCATACATATATAAAGTATCCCAGGACGCCTGTCCGTATGCATCGTTCAGGAACAGTGCGCCGGTCGGGTTATGGCAGTTCACATGCAGGGTATCCACATCGGCGCCGAATCCTATGGTCACGGTTATCCTTGACGTATCGGATACTTCTGTAGGGCAGGAAGTGCTGCGCATGATGAACTTGTAGTTGTACACTCCGTTCACCGGAGCGGTGGTAGTGTATTGCGAGCTGTTACTCCAGCCCTGCAGCACGCCGCCGAAATTATCCATCCACTGGTATTCCCATGTTCCCGAACCGGAAATGCCGGCCGGTACCAGGGAGGCAACATCCATAGTGACGGGGATGCCTGCGGTGCAGAACTGGGTGGGAGTATAACCTGTGGTTACCGGCAGCTCAGAGATCGGCGATACCACAACGGTAGCCGTAGCAGAACAGTTGTTCGCGTCCGTACCGGTCACTGTATAAGTGGTGAAGGCAGTAGGATTCGCGGTTACGATCTGGCCGCTGGTGGTGTTAAGTCCTCCGGAAGGCGCCCATGAATAATTGAGCGCGCCGCCTGCTGTGAGGCCGGCAGAACCTCCGCTGCAAAGCGCATACGAAGAAGGGGTAACGTTTACGGTCGGAAGAGCGTTCACGTTGATCGTAACAGGCGTAGAAGTTCCTGTGCTGTCTGCGCCGCAGGTTACCAGCGCCTGGTACTGCGTAGTGGCCGTAAGCCCGCTTACAGAATAAGTAGAGCCGGTAGCGCCGGGAATATCATTCCAGCTTGTACCGTCGAACGACTGCCACTGGTAAGTGATAGCGCCGCTGCTCAGGTACGCGTTCTGGATGCTGAGGTCGACCGCTGTGGCCGAGGATGCGCATATAGTAGTGGTACTGGCGTTGGTGGTGCCGGGCGAAGGAATTCCCGAACAGTCGGGGAACGGCGTAAGATCGAGCTGCAGGTTAGGATACCCTGTAACCCTGCCCGTAGCCGACGGAGGCGAGGTAGGATTAGGATCGTTTGAGTCGTTACGGTAATAGATAGAGCGGTTGGCCGAAGTGGTCGTATACCTCCAGCTGGCGCCTGAGCCCCAGCTTGCCGTATTTTCATCCACTGCGATCACGAGGTTTCCACCAGTGTATGGAAACGGAGTGTTGAGCGTGATCTCCATCCAGCCGGCAGCGCCCGGGAAAGTTACCGTACCGCTGAAAACCTGTGTCATCTGGGCAAGAGGCACCCAGTCGGCATTGCCGGTAAAATCCGTCTTGGTGGTATTACCCATCCAGATCGTCCAGCTGTCGCTGTTGGTCGTACCGCCTCCGGCATAGTAAAAACGTATCTTGCTCACCGAGCCGTTGAAGCCCGAAGCAGCCGTGATCTCGCTGCCCAGATAAATGGCTTGTGAGTAGTTGTACCCGTAGTTGGTGTTCAACGGGATCTGCGCATGGGTTGCCGTACCGGTTCCTACGGTTACGGTGGTCTGAGACCAGGCCATGCCCGTACTCAGAGCCAGGGCGGCTGCAAATACGGATCGGGTTCGGTTGGCTTGAGACAAAAGAAAGCGTAACGTCTTTTTCATCATGTTTAAATAAAATTTATCTAAAAGTAACCCAAAAGCACATTTTCGTTGCATATAACCGGGAGACAAATGAGGGACATCCCGGCAGGGTGCAACATAAGCTATTCTTAAACAGGTGGTTGTATTAAATTAATTATTCCTAAATCAATTTAGCGAAAACATAACAGCAGGGCAAGAGATTTTCTAAATCAGGAAATACTATACACTGATCTTCAGATATTTTCTACTAATTCAGACAGGTCGGTACCATTCTCCATATTCAGCTTTTTACGCAGCCGGAGGCTGGTCTTCCGCACGGAATTGGGTGATATTCCCAGCATATGGGCCATTTCGCTCACCGATAATTGCAGCTTGGTAAGCGCCAGCAGGCGGGTCTCGGCCAGCGTCAGATCGGGATATTTTCCCTTCAGCTTCCCGAAGAAATCTGCATGGACCTTTTCGAACAGCCGCCGGAACTCATTCCAGTCGTCTTCCGTGAGAATGGCCGAATGATACAATTTTTCGATCACCTGCTCCCGTTCGTTCGATAGCACAGGATCGGACGAAAGCTGCAATTGCTCCAGGTCGGCCCTGAATTTCTCCACGAGCTGGTTCTTCTCGCGGAGGTTGTCCATGTACGATTGCAGCATGTTCTCGGCATTGTTCAGCTCGGCCTCGAAGCGCTGCTTTTCCAGCAGGAAGATCTCCCGGTCCTTTTTGCGCCGCAGCTGCTGCCGGTTATAGAACATGTAAAAAACCAGCCCGCCCAGCAGCAATATCACCACGCCGGCATTGATCATCAGCGCCTGCTTCCTCCGCTCGCTTTCGCGAAGCTTGCGCTCGGCCAGGTATTTTTCGGTGGAGATCTTTACCTCCGCCTGCTTCAGCACCGACTGATCGTTGGCGGCCAGTACGCTGTCTTTATACATCATTGCCGTATCCTGGAAATAATAGGCAGAACGGTAATCGTTCATCCGGCCGGAGAGGAGCGCCTTCTTCTGGTACAGGTCGCGGGAGAGCCAGTAAGCCTTCATTTCCCGGTTGTATGCTTCGGCCTCGGCTATCATTTTTGCCGCCGTTTCCAGGCTGTCTGCTCGGATCATGATCTCGGCGATGAGCAGCAGGCTGGCCCCGGCGCTCGTCCACTGGCGGTTTCGCACGCTCAGTTCGTAGTCCGTGCGCAGCAGCGGGAGGGCCGTATCGTACGAGCCTTTCTGCATGTAGATGTTCCCGAGGTTGCCGCTGATGATGCCCACCCAGGCCGAGTCCTGCTCGCGCCGGGCCTCTTCCAGCCCTTTGTGGAAATATTTCAGCGCCAGCTCTGTCTCCTGCAGCTTCATGTATGTGAGCGCCAACGTATTGTAAATGTTTATAGAATTGGGCGACTGTGTGAACGGGTGGTTCAGCGCTTCGAGAAAATAATCCTGCGCTTTCCTGTAATCGGCGAAATCGTAATACGCTCTTCCGATGTCGAACAGAAAGTTATTGACTTCGGGAAAACGATCGTAGCCGATCTCGTGTATAAGCGCATCCGCCTGGAGCAGCGACTCGAATGCTTTGGGATAGATCTTCTGCTGCAGATGGGCCTTGCCTGCGCGGTAGGTAAATTCCGCTTCCCATATTTTGTCGTCGTATTGCTTCGCCAGCTTCAGCCCTTCTTCGAAGAACGGCACCGCCGCCGCGGCATCGCGACCGGGCATCAGGTGGTAATTTCCCAGCCATAGATAAGCCAGCATTTCAAGGTCCCTGTCCTTCTCTCCGCGTGCAAAAGCCGCCAGCCCACGCAATTCAGCTTCCGCTTCGCCGGGCTTCATCTGCATTACCTGCTGCCTGCAGATCTTTTCCGCCTGTTCCCTGCGCTCCTTCTTTCCGGCCCGCTTCAGCTCGTCGAAATTCCACGCATGCAGCGCCGGGAAAATTCCGAGCATAACAAGGAGGGTACATATCGTAAGCGGGAAGCGCATGTAAATGTTTGAATCAACTTTGGGTAAACGGGCTGCAATATACTTTTATGCAGTGAAAATACCTGCGGTTAACAGGACGGATTTTTTCGCAGCCGGTTGCCCGTCCCAGGTCTCAATCTTTCAGCAGCCGGGCCGTCCATACGGAATCGCCCGCCTTTATCCGTACCAGGTAGCTTCCTGTCTTCAGTCCCGAGGTATGCACGGCGAGAATCTGTTTTCCCGCGGGGCGGTTGCCCGAGAAAATGGTCTGCAGCTTCCGTCCCCCCTGGTCGTACAGCTCTGCCAGAATATACGAAGCGTCTGGCAGCGTGAACATCAGCATGGATTCGCCGGAGGAAGGATTAGGGTAAAGGGAAAGATCTGCCGGCCCGCCGGTTGTTATCACAGAGAGCGAAGATCCGAGCGCCTGGTTGATGGCATTGCGGATAGCCACAGAATCGTCCGCCGCCGCGCCGTTCGCCTGGAAATATACTTCGCGGTCCGGGCCGATCACCACGGTCTTGGGCATTCCGTACGGCCCGTAGTCGAGCATGGACACCGACGTATCGGATAAAGCAATAGCATACGTGAGGTCATGAGTATTGAGCCAGGTGCTCATCTGGTTGCACGGCGTGTTACCGTAGTCATCCACCACGAAGTAAACCACCTTTCCCGGCAGCGATTGCCCAAACCCGGCGGTAACCCGGTTGGCCGATATGGCAGGGCCTTCGCACATGCTGCAGGGCATCACCCAGCATATCACCACGGCGTTGCCCGAATCCAGGTAGCTGTAGAGGTTATGAGTATTGCCCATACAATCTTCCGCGGTAAAATCCGTAGCCGGCACCTGTGCGCCGGCGGTCTGTGCCATTGCTGCAAACAGGATATAAAACAGAATTTTTATCATGATACCCCTAAAGGTACGAATAGTTTCATATTGTGGAGGTCCGCTGCGCGAAGAGGATCGTTTCCCGCCCGGCCTTCGCTCATCCTGCCCCTAAAGTGCGGAACCCGCAGCGGTTTTCCCGCAAAATTGATTATGTTTGCCGCCGTAACTTAAAAATTTTATGAGTCATCACGCTTTAGACTTTATTGTAACCAAAACACCGGCCATGGCCAACAAGTACAAGAAGGGCAAGAAATTATCCTTCTCTACTTTCATCGACGACTACATGGACGGCAAAGTGGAATTACAAGGAGATTTCCCGACGTTCATGGAGAACATCCAGACGCATTTCGAATTTTATCTGACCGCTGATCACGTAAAATTCTTTTTCAGCCGGATGATCCCCGAAGTGATGAGCCACTCGAAAAAACAGGATGAGCGCATCGTGCGTGACCATTACGACCGCGGAAACGATTTCTTCGCCTCCTTCCTCGGACCGCGTATGATCTATACCAGCGGCTTCTGGACAAACCCCGCCACCGAGACCCTCGAGCAGGCGCAGGATCGCAAGATGACGATGGTATGCGACAAAATGCTGATGAAGCCGGGCAATACCCATCTCGACATCGGTTGCGGATGGGGAACCCTCGTTGCCTACGCTGCCAAATACTACGGAACCGATTCTACCGGCATCACGCTGGCGCAGGACGGTACAGACCATGGTAACCGCCAGATCGCAGCGCACGGAGTATCCAGCCGCGCACGCATCCAGCGCATGGACTACCGCGATATGCTGGAGCCGGGCAAGAACAACCTGAAGTTTGACCACATCACCTGCCTCGAAATGGGCGAGCACGTGGGACTGCGGAAGTTCGGCGGTTTCATTAAAATGATCTACGACAAGCTGGACGATAACGGAACATTCTACCTGCAGCAGGCCGGTCTCCGCGCCAACACGGGTATCATTTCCAAAGGCCAGCACTGGGAAGACCTCGTATGGGGCCTTTTCATGAACAAATATATTTTCTCCGGCGCCGACGCATCCACTCCCCTGGGCTTCCTGGTAAAATCGCTGCAGAAAGCGAACTTCGAAGTACAGAGCGTGGAAAACCTCGGTATTCACTATTCGCACACCCTGCACCGCTGGTACCTCAACTGGGAAAGCAACAAGGAATATGTGCTGAAGACATACGGAGAATGGTGGTACCGCCTGTGGAGGATATTCCTGTACTGGTCGGTGATCGTTGCCCGCCAGGGATCGTCTACCTGCTGGAGCATCGTAGCGCACAAGAACCTGAACAAGGTGAACCGCAACCGCTATATCGGCCGCACCAATCTCGGCGAGCGCATGGAGCTTTCGAACGTAAAAGAGTTCAAAGTGGAAGCGCCTGCTTTGGTGATCTGATAATATCTGATAACACAATAAGAAAAAGCTATCCTTCGGGGTAGCTTTTTTGTTTACAAGTTATTCGGTTACAAAAAGTGGGATCATGTATCCTCCAAGTATTAGCCTTTGCCGTCTGCAGATACTTGCGACGCCCCCGCAAATATCCCGCCCGCGGGCTTCCGGACGTGCAGGTGAGATACGAAAATGAATTTATTGAAGGTTTTTCCTGTTATTTCACCATCGAAGGTGAAGGAATATAGTGCGGCGACGCCTTTACCGTGCAGACGCCCTGCGCCTTCAGCTCTTTCTGAAACTTCTTCGCCAGCCCTTCAATCTTCAGATAGCTGAGGAAGCTGGTATGCCCGCCCATGATCTCGATGGTGGTGAAGATGCCTCCGGTAAACGCTCCCGCCACGCCCAGCACCGCTGCATCTGTTCCCGTAATGTACAGGTTCTTCACCGGCGTTTTTACATGGTTCCATTTCTTCAGCAGCCTGTCAGGCGTGGTCAGCATGCCGTAGATGTTCCCTTTCACGTGCTGCGTGAAATGCTCGGTCGAAAGCGGTGTGGAAAGCTCGTAGAAATCCACCAGGTCGCGGAAACCGGGATACTTCTGCTCGATGAAGCTCAGCATGCGCTGCGCCAGCTCTTCCTTGAACTGCTCGTATTCTTCTCCCCTTTTCTTCCAGCGTTCGTCCTTCCATTTTTCGAAGAGCCCGTAGCTGATGAAGGTAATGATCTCGCCTGTATGTGCCTTAGCTTCCGGATCTTTCAATGAAGGGAACGACAGGAAAGCCATTTTCATACGGCCTTCTGCCACGGCGTTGATGTCGTTAAACATCCGGTCGTGATCGTAATCGTCGAATATCCAGTGATTTTCACCACGGAAACCCAGGGATTCGGGAGATTCTTTAAACCCGATGTACAGGCAGAGATGCGAAAGCCCCTCGGGATGCTCTGTCACTTCCTGGCGATACGATTTTGCGCAGCTCTGCGGCAGCAGCTTGCAATAGGTATTGTAAGCGCCCACGTTCGATACGATCACCGGGGCGTAGAATATTTCTTCGGTCCTTTTCTTTCCCTGCTTCACATCTACTCTCACGCCCACGGCCTTGCCGTTCTCCACGAGGATCTCCTTCACCTCATGGTTCACCAGGATCTTTCCTCCCGCTTCTTCGATGATGGGCTCGATCGCCAGCGCGATATTTTTGGATGATCCGATGGGATAGTACCCGCCTTTGAAGAAATGCTTCACCACCATGGCATGGTTGGCAAAAGAGCTTTGGCCGGGCACCGCGCCATAATTGCCCCACTGCGACACCAGCAGGCCTTTCAGCTTCGGATCGGTGAAGGTGGCGTCCATATATTCCTTTGTGCTCATGAGCGCGAGCCTGCGCGCGGCCGACGAAGGCTTTTTGAATGGCTTGAGCAGCACGGGAAGGTGCTTGTATATGATATTGTCGCGGTAAAAGCTGTCGGCAGCCGTCACATCTTCGAAATACTGATCAATGGCTGCGGACTCGTTCGGAAAAAGATCTTTGAGCCGGGCGCGGAAGTCTTCGGCATCCGAAGGAACTTCCAGCGTAATATCGGGGAATACGAATTTGTCGTAGATGTAAGGCATTTTCTTCCAGCGTACCTTTCCGCGGGTAACGTAGTCGAAGAGGACACGGAAGTTATGGCCTTCCTCCAGGTCGCCTACATAGTGGATCCCTACATCCCAGTGATAGCCTTTTTCTCTCTTGAAAACGTGGGTGAAGCCACCGGCTACATAATGCTGCTCGAGTATCAGCACCTTTTTTCCCCTGATCTGTGACATCAGTGATCCGACAGCAAGCCCGCCCATACCGGATCCGATGATGATCATGTCATAACGCTCGGTTTCTTTCATCTCCTTTTCTAAAATCGTACAAGTATATAACTAAATTTTGAACTCTCAGGCCTGTTTCAGGCGGGAAACCCTCTTTAGTTTCTGTAAAGCCCTTTTCTGCCGGGCCGGACAATAAAACAAACGGCAAAACGTTTCCGGTGTTTCCTTTTTGCCGGGCACTGTAAATTTGCTTAGCTTTGCCTTCCATGTTGCGCTACAAAGCAGATATACGTACCCTTTGTTTCATCGGATTTTACTTTCTCCTTGCTACAGGCACGTGGCTGATCCTGCCGCAGCCGTGGTACATCGCCCTTCCGCTGATCCTGCTCAACTGCGTTTTCTCCTTTTTCTGCGCCACCATTGTGCACAATACCATCCATTGCCCTATGTTCACCCGCCGGTGGATGAACCGCGGCATCCAGGTGATCCTTTCGTTTACCTACGGGCATCCGGTAAGCGCGTATGTGCCGGGGCATAATTTCAGCCACCACAAGTATACCCAGACCGATAAGGACAACATCCGCACCACCAAGGCCCGCTTCCGCTGGAACCTGCTCAACCAGCTACTTTTCTTCTACATCATGAGCTTTGATATCTTAAAAGCGGAAACGAGGTTCACCAGGAAAATGCGGAAGGAAAAGCCGCGCTGGTATCGCCAGTATATTCTCGAAGCTATCCTCCTGAACGGTCTGAAGCTGGTTTTATTGGTGGTAGACTGGCAAAAGTTCCTGCTTGTGGTGTTTATTCCGCATCATTACGCCGCCTGGGGCATCGTAGGCACCAATTACTGGCAGCACGAGGGAGCGGACGAGCATCATCCGTACAACCACAGCCGTAATTTTACCGGCAAGGTGCTGAACTGGTTTGCTTTCAACAACGGTTATCATGGTATGCACCATCTCCGGCCCGGCCTCCACTGGAGCCTGCTTCCGCAGTTCCACGAAAAGCTCATTGTGCCGTATATCCATCCCAACCTGAACCAGAAAAGCCTTTCGGGGTATCTCTGGAGATCGTGCATCTGGCCGGGAAAACGGGTAGATTATCTCGGAAATCCCATCGCGCTGCCGCCAAAGGCAACCGACCGCGACTGGGTAGCGGACGTGCCTATCCGCGAGCACATCACTTCGCTGGGCGGAGTGCAGAGCTGATCACTGCTTCACCATTCTCAGCGTTTTTCCTTTGATTCTTACGAAATAAACAGCGGGAGGAAGCCTTTCCACTTCAAGCGGGTATAATCCACCGGGGCCTGTTGCAATGACCTGCCGGGAAACGGTGCGGCCAAGCAGGTCGGAAATTTCGGCCACTTCGCCGGCCACATTATCCTTTGCGCGTAAATAGCATACAGAGTTTGCGGGGTTCGGAAAGATCTCGAACCCATGTGCTGCGAAAGTATTTTCCAGTCCCACATCATGGTTCACATTCCATCCGATGTCTTCGAGCATGGCTATGGTGAGCGGACCGGGTGTATGATGCACTTCGCCCGCCCCTACGAATGGCGTCATCAGCGCGTTGGGATTCGAGGCCGGGAAGCTGTTCTCATTCACATGCTGCAGGCTGGAGCCGAAAGCGAATGTAGCCGGGGCATACAATCGCACCGCGTTTCCGCCGTTCTTCGCCATCGCCAGCGGCCCGTTGAAGTAAACGCTGTTGCCGGTAAATTCATCCAGCAGCTCTGCTGAAGGATTCGGAAAAAGGAGGGTGTCGTCCAGCGCCTGGCCCATCCCGTTCTCCATAAAAGTGGAAAAGATGGAATGTTTCTTCTGCAGGTCGGGAAAAGGAAAGCTGGTGGTAAGCGGGGCAAGATCGGCGGCCGTAAGCGTACCGAAAGAGCCGAGGGCGCCGTCTTCCTTTACCAGCGCCAGGAAGCCCAGCCCGTGCCCGATCTCGTGCAGCATCACGGTCACGAAATCGTGCTGCCCGCCGCCCGGGTTCCCGTCTGTGGCGAAATACCAGTTCACGATGCTGTTCACATAGATATCCATATCCGCTTCGCCGGGATTCAGCTCCGAGCCTTCCATTGAATTTGCCAGCGACGTGGGATACCATACCGAATCCAGCGCAGCCGACGGAAAGTCCCTGCGCCCGTTAGGAATAGTGATGGCGAGGTTCGACGGGTCCGCCAGGTTCACATAGTAGATCCGCACCTTGATGGGAATATCCGAATTAAGATACGCTCCCCATATCTGCCCGGTATGTTCCAGCGCGGAATCGATCTGCGGAGCAGTGCCGGTAGAATTGAAGGTGAACGTGGCATTCTGCGCATGGGCAAAGACCGGGAAGAACATTAAACAGGCGAGTAAATGTCGTTTCATGAAAACAGCTTTAACTGTAAATTTTAAAAGCAAAACTAAAACGTTACCCGGACATCTACCTGATCGCTTTCCAGTTATCAGGATCATATTTGCCGGAATCCTTTTCAAGCGCGATGACCTTTTCCGCAAGCCCCCGCATGGCTTCCGCGTTGTCGGCATTCGTTACAATGCATTCGATTATGTAGTTCCTCACGCCGATCCACGTATCGTCCATTTTTTTTACAGCGCGTTCCATATCCCGCTCCGCCGCTTCGTACTTCAGCTTGGCTATCTTCTCGTTCAGTATGCTCTCCTTGTACCTGTCTACGCCCGCGGCCAGCTCCACCAGCAATTGCCGGTGCTCAGGGTTTGGGTCGCCCGATAGCAGCTCCGCTATCAGCTGACGGTACTCGTCAAGAATGTCCATCTGCTCGTCCAGCGACTGCGAAGCGATCCAGTCGAACAATTCATTGTTGCTCCTCTCGAAAATAAATTCCAGTAACCTTTCTCTGTATTTCATATAAGGTGGTTTGTTCTAAATTAATAAATTCCATCGTTTTTGCCTGCTATAACCCAAAACACATTCTTCGCCCGCGGCCATCACTTCCTCGTTCTTTTCTTCATCTATCTGACAGTCAGCTCCTTTGTTTCCCTTTCGGCCTTGTATATGTTAAGTTAAGTTTATATTTTTGTTAGGAATGAGAAAACTCTACCTACTATCCGGTCTGTTCTTGCTTATATCCGGAAACGCTCTCCGGGCTCAGCTCACTATTACCGAAATTCACTACAACTCCGATTCCACCCGCAACTCCGGCGACTGGTTCGAGCTGCACAACCGGGGCGCCTCGGCGGTTGATCTTTCGCTTTACCGCTTCCGCGACAGTAGCGCCACAGGCCTGTTCCTCGCTCCTCCCGGCACCAGTATTCCCGCCATGGACTATCTCGTATTTTGTACAGATACCCTGGCTTTCGACGCTATTTATTCCATTCCCAACCGCATCGGCAACCTCGGGTACGGGTTTAACAACAACGCCGATGGCATCCGCATTTTCGACAATACCAATGCTCCCGTGCTGGAGCTGTTCTATTCCGACAGCCTTCCGTGGCCGATGGGCGCCGACGGTTACGGCCGCACCCTGGAGCTTTCGTCTCCCTCGCTCGATCCGGCGCAGCCTCAGAACTGGCGGACGGGCTGCGTGCTGGGCTCGCCCGGGGGGCCTTTTGTTCCGTGCACCGGCGAGACCATCGTAGTAAGCGAGTTCAACTACAAATCATCTCCCGTAGAAGATGCCGGCGACTGGTTCGAGATCCGCAACATCAGCAATGCGCCGGTCAATATCGGCAATTACAGGATACGCGACGATCAGAATGAGAACCTGTACATCATCCCGGCAAATACCATCCTCGCTCCGCAGGGATCCGTGGTGGTGTTCGATAACCCGACCAAGTTCAACAACCAGTTTCCCTTCGTGGCAAATAAGATAGGCCCGTTCTTCTTTAATCTTTCCGGCGGCGGAGACTGCATCCGCATCTACAACACGGCCGACGAGGTGATCTTTTCCGCGTGCTACTTCGACGAGCCGCCGTGGCCAGAGCAACCCGACGGCGAAGGCTTTACGCTGGAAGCCGATACGAACTTCAGCTTCTCACGCGATGTGAACGATGTTTCTTCCTGGTTCGTGGGCTGCCCGGAAGGCTCGCCCGGCCGGAAGTACGACATGAACTGCCTCGGAGCCGCGCCCGAAGAAATTCCCGCTACTATTTCCGTTTACCCGAACCCTGCTACAACGTACATAAACATCGACCGCAAGAACGCCACGGGCGAATTCGAAGCCGTGCTTACCGACATGGGGGGCAGGCGGACAGGCCGCTGGTCGTCGCCGCAGCAGATCGATGTCAGCGCATTTGCGCCGGGCATCTACATCCTTACTGTTTCCGATAAAGATCATAGCTACTATACACGGATCCAACTCTTACCGTATGATTAAACATTTTACCTTTCTGCTGGCGCTCCTGCTGGCGGGAGGACGCCTTTCCGCCCAGGTGGTCATCAACGAATATTCCTGCGCCAACCGCGGTAACCTTACTGACAACTACGGAGATACGCCCGACTGGATCGAGCTGTACAATACCGGTGGAACAGCCGTGAACCTGTCTGCTTTTTATCTCAGCGACAAGCTCACCAATCCCCTCAAATGGCAGCTGCCGAACGTGAACCTCAATCCCGGCCAGCGCCTCGTCTTTTTCGCCAGCAACCGCAACATCACCACAGGGGGATTCTACCACACCAACTTCAAGCTTACGCAGAGCGACGGCAACGAAGTGATCATGCTTTCAGACGGCGCCGCCAACATTATCGATATGGTGAACATCGATCCGGCGCAGCTCAACCACTCCCGCGGAAGAGCGACCGACGGAGCCGCCACCTGGGGACTGTTCACAGCGCCGACGCCCGGCGCGCCCAACGCCGGCGCATTCACCGGCTACGCCACAAAGCCGCTGACGAGCATGGCTCCCGGAAACTATCCCGGCCCCATCGCCGTTACGCTTTCTTCTCCCGATCCGGGCGTCACCATCCGCTACACTACGAACGGCAGCGAGCCGACACCCGCTTCCACAATTTACGCCGGGCCGATCAACGTCAACGCCACCACGGTGATCCGCGCGAAGGCATTCTCTTCCGATCCGCTGGTACGTCCCAGTTTCGTGGAAACGAACACGTACTTCATTAACGTAAATCACACGCTGCCCATCGTATCGGTAGCTTCGGACAACTACAACAATCTTTTCAATAACGGGATGCCGGAGATCAATTCTTCGCTCGAGTATTTCGACGCGAACGATGTATTCCGCTTCGAAAGCTACGGCGAGGTGAACGGCCACGGCAACGACTCGTGGGCTTACCAGCAGAAAGGCGTCGATTTCATTTCGCGCGACGAAGAAGGCTACGACGACGAGATGGAGTACCCCATCTTCCATACATCTTCACGGCCCAGCTACCAGCGGCTCATCCTGAAAGCGGCGGCCTCCGATAATTATCCCTTCCAGAACAATCCCGGCTGCCATCTCCGCGACGCCTTCGTGCAGTCGTACGGCTTCCAGATCGGGCTTCACCTGGACGGGCGGCGGTTCGAAAGCTGTATCCTTTACATCAACGGGCAGTACTGGGGCGTATATGAGATACGCGAAAAAGCGAACGATCCCGACTACACCGAATACTATTACGGCCAGAAAGAGGACGAGATAGATGTGCTCTCGTACTGGGGCGGAATGAATGTGCGCTACGGCAGCACGGCCGACTGGGTGAACCTGTACAACTACATTATGAGCAACAGCATGACGGTGCCGACCAACTACGCGGCCGCCACGGCGCGCATCGATACCATGAGCGTGATCGACTATTACATCTACAACACATACCTGGTGAACAGCGACTGGATCAACTGGAACTCCATGTGGTGGAGAGGCTTCGGGGGCTCCGGCGTAAAATGGAAATACATGATGTGGGATATGGACAACGTGTACAACCTGGGAGAGAATTTTTCCGGCTGGCCCACCACCGGCTTCCAGGCCGATCCCTGCGACCTCGACAATATGTTTCAAAATGCCGGTTCGGACATGGGCCACATGGACATTTTCTTCGCGCTGATGGATAATCCCGGGTTCAAAAATACATTCATCACACGCTATTCTGAGCTGCTGAACGGGCCGCTGAGCTGCCCGCAGATACTGGCGCACCTGGACAGCATCATCAATGTGCTCACGCCTGAAATGCCGGGCCAGGTTGCCCGCTGGGGAGGAACGGTGGCGGGATGGCAGGCTAATCTGAACCTGCTGCGCACCGAGATCCAGGGCCGCTGCACGGTGATCGAACAGGGCATTGTGGACTGCTACAATGTAACCGGCCCGTACGATGTGGTCGTGCTCGTAGATCCGCCCGGAAGCGGGAACGTGAATTTCCAGAGCACGCTGCTGTCATCTTATCCGTGGAGCACCACATTGTTCGGCAGCAACAGCATCAACATGGAAGCCATTCCGAACATGAGCTGGAACTTCGACTACTGGGAGCTTTCCAACCACACGGTGAGCCCGTCCGCTAACGCTACGCAGGTAGGCTTTACGCTTGGCGCGCCCGATACCATCATTGCTCATTTTACACAGAACGATTCCGCCCGCATCCAGTACCGCGTGATGCCGCCCGGAAGCGGGAGCATCGTGCACAACGGCACCACGCTTCCGTTCTATCCTTACAACGATTTTGTAGCTCCCGGCGAAGTATACACGCTGGCAGCCGTTCCCGGCACCAACTATACTTTCGATCATTGGGAAGCTTCGAACCATACGCTCAATCCTTCGATGACAGATTCTTCAGGAACGCTTACCGTTATTTCGCAGGACACCGTGATCGCGTGGTTCCTCGAAAAAGAAACGCCGCCCGAACCGTATATCGAACCGCCGACGATGTACGCGCCCAATTCCTTTACGCCGAACGGCGACGGGCTCAACGATTACTTTACGCTCTACTTCAACGATCGTATCACGGAGCTCGACATCCGCATCTTCGACCGCTGGGGCATCGAGCTGTATCACTCGTCCGACCTGGCATTCCAGTGGGATGGCGTGTATGGAGGCGTCCCGCTGCCGATGGATGTCTATGTGTATAAAGTACACTATGTAAACGACGATAACCAGGAAAAATATATGTTTGGCCACATAACCCTTCTCCGCTGATGAACCGTACTTTTCTTCTTCTGACATTCATTCTGCTTTTTCTTTCAGCCTGCGAAAAGCCCCCGGGCGAAGGCGGCACATCCACCATACGCGGCCATGTGTTCATCCGCGATTATAACAGCAACTTCACGCTGCTGCAGAGCTCATTCTGGGCGCAGGAAGAACGCGTTTACATCATGTACGGTGACAATGAATTTTACGATGATGACATCCGCACAAGCTTCGACGGGATGTATGAGTTCCGGAACCTGCGGAAAGGACAATACACCGTGTTCGCCTATTCCGACGATTCCACCTTCTCCGTTGCCGGCGGGCAATACCCCGTATTCCGCACGGTAGATATAACCGAGGACGGCCAGCTTGTTGAAGTACCCACGATCATACTCCTGAAATAATGCTGAGAAATATTCTTGCTCTTGTCCTGCTGTTTTCTTCCCCCCTGCTGTGGTCACAGTCGAAGAAAGATCTGAAAGAGGCCGGCATCACCGGTCGCCAGGAAGAAACGAAAAAAGCGGGAGGCACATCTTTTATGGAATCTTCCGAGAAGTACGACCCGAATGGCAATACGACCGAGAAGATCGAATACGACGACAAAGGCGACATCCTGCTGCACGAAAAATACGAGTACAACGAAAAAGGAAAAATGGTAAAGGAGATCCATGTAGATCCCATATCGAAAAAAGAAAGAAAGACGATCGAGTACCTGTACAACGGGAACGACCGCCTCACCGGCGAAATTCACCGCGACCGCAAAGGAGAGATCGTAAAAATGGTGGAGTATAACTACGACGGCAACCTGAAAAAGGAAAAGAAAGTGACCGACGCGAAAGGCCGCCTGCTTGAAACGAAAACCTATACCTATCAAAAGAACTGACCCTATGATGTTTGGCGAGATATACAACAGCAATAACCTTATCAATCTGCTTATAGCCTATGCCATTCACCTGGTGGTGCTTATCCTGCTTGTGTTCGGCATTTATTATTCCACGTTCCGCCGCAAAAATTTCGTGTTCACTTTTTTTCTCATAGGCACCATTGTCTTCTTTCTCTCTTACGTGATGAGCAAGCTGAACCTGAATGTCGGCTTTGCGCTCGGGCTGTTCGCCATCTTCGGCATCATCCGCTACCGCACGGACCAGATCCCCATCAGGGAGATGACATATCTTTTTATCGTGATCGGGCTGAGCGTGCTCAACGGGGTGAACAAGCATGCGCTATCGCTTATCGAAGCGGTAGCATTGAATGTCCTCATCATTCTTACCGTATTTGTTTTTGAGAAAGTGCTCGACCTGCGCACCGAATCTTTCAAGCTTATCATTTACGAAAAGCTGGACCTGCTGCGGCCGGGACGTGAAGAAGATCTGCTGCGCGACCTGCGCGAGCGTACGGGCATTAACGTAGAACGGGTGGACGTCCTCAAATACAATTACACAAAAAACAGCGCCATCCTCAAGGCGTACTACCATTCCAAAAAATTCGAGAACGGCAACGGCGATCCGCTTCTGATGTCAGACGATGGAGACGACGATTAACGATGAAGCGCAGCAATCACATCCTCCCGCATCCATCACAGCCCGGTACAAAAAGGCTGCGCGCCGTTTTTGTGGGCGTCTTGTTCCTGCTTTTGATATTGCCGGCATCCGCACAGGTCAATGATTTCGGAACGTGGTGGGGTGTAGAGATCCGCAAGAAGTTCCGCAACGGCATTCGTCTTTCACTGGAGCTTGAAACACGGCTGAACCAGAATTCCGCTTATCTCCGTAATGTGTACGTAGAGCCCGGCATTACCTACAAGCCGCTGAAGTGGCTTCGCCTGGGCCTGCAGTACCGCTTCGACAACCGGTACCAGCGCGAAGACTCCTACTTCCTTCAGCGGCACAGGATCTCTTTCGATCTTCAGTTCGAATACACGCTGAAACGGTTTGAGTTCGAGTATCGCAACCGCACACAGATGCACTGGGAAAATTACTTCGACGACGATATAAGCTATCCTGAAATGAGCAACCGGAATCTTTTAGGGATCAATTACAAGTGGCCGCAGCTGCCGTTTCGCACGTTGCTGAACGGGGAACTATGGATCCCGCTGGAACGGGATGCCTGGGTGGACCGCTTCCGGCTGACAGTAGCGCAGGAGGTAACATTTAAAACGATACACCGCATTCAGCTGCGTTTTCTTTTCCAAACCGAGCTGAATGAATCCGACCCGACAAGGGAGTTTATATTGTCGACGCGGTACGCGATCATGCTGTAGGAATCTAATATCACCTAAGAGTTCGATTTTCCTGTACCTTCGTTCTTACACAGCCATTGTCGTCACTAGAGTACTTAGCTGAGGGTTGTGATTTGCTCTCAACTTTCCTGTACCTTCTTTCTTACACAGCCCGGGCTTCAGGTTCCGGTTGAGGAATTCGGTTGTGATTTGCTCTCAACTTTCCTGTACCTTCGTTCTTACACAGCTGATCACCAAATACGAAACTGTGCAGGAAGGTTGTGATTTGCTCTCAACTTTCCTGTACCTTCGTTCTTACACAGCTAACATTGTGGAGGGCATTTACCAAGATGGGTTGTGATTTGCTCTCAACTTTCCTGTACCTTCGTTCTTACACAGCGAAGAAGCGGATACGGCGAACGCCATGTGGGTTGTGATTTGCTCTCAACTTTCCTGTACCTTCGTTCTTACACAGCCATCTCCCTAACCTGATCCGTTCCCCTTGCGTTGTGATTTGCTCTCAACTTTCCTGTACCTTCGTTCTTACACAGCTCGCCCAGTGGCAAAAATAAAACAGGAACAGTTGTGATTTGCTCTCAACTTTCCTGTACCTTCGTTCTTACACAGCATTAGTCGGCGTTTCTAGCGTAGGATTGCGGTTGTGATTTGCTCTCAACTTTCCTGTACCTTCGTTCTTACACAGCGTTATTGGTTACTTGTGGCGTACGGGTTAGGTTGTGATTTGCTCTCAACTTTCCTGTACCTTCGTTCTTACACAGCGGGCTTTGCCGGTAGTCCTCGTCGCACGAAGTTGTGATTTGCTCTCAACTTTCCTGTACCTTCGTTCTTACACAGCCCGAAGTGACGGAAACATCAGTAAAGACAGGGGTTTTAATCCAAAACAGGAATAAAAAAATGGATTGATGCCCCTGTTTTTTAATTCCTGCGGCAGGCTTTTAGAAAAGCTGGAGCTGCTGGTTCCCCGACGGTGGCTCTGTAGGTTTATGCCCGAAAAAGATCTCCATATCCCCGAATTGCTTATCGGTAATGCATAAAATGCCTACATGTCCCTCCGGAGGCAGCATATTTTTAACCCTCCGGATATGCACATTCGCATTCTCCCGGCTGGGACAATGGCGGATATAAGCCGAAAACTGGAACATGGTAAACCCATCCCTGATCATATCCTTCCGGAAACGAGCATACGCCTTCCGGTCCTTTTTTGTCTCCGTGGGCAGGTCGAACAGCACTACCACCCACATGATCCTGTATGCATTGAGTCGGTCATACATCTATACCAGCGAAGGATACAGGATCCTTCGCGCGTTTCCCTCGAAGCACTTTGCCAGCGAAGCGGTAGAGCGTGCCACAGCATTCATCAGGGGGCTCGATTTCCCGTCGATCCTTACATCCATTGCAGGGATACCCAGCAGCTCTTTCTTTATATATCCCGGTATTTCCTCGCGATAACCATGCGCCACGGTCAACCGCCGGACAACCTGGTCCACATACGGCCGGTACGGTTCCATAATATCGTCCGCCAGGCAATAGGCGTTGTACTGGTTGCGATGGTGAATACCCAGTGTCGGTAACATCCCCGATCCTACCAGTGCGCGGGCAACCACAGCCCGCAGAATGGCGTATCCATAATTCAGCCATTGATTCGGCGCTGGCCCGAACCGCTCACGGTAAAAGCCCGGAGCGTCAGGAAACAGTTTTTTCCAGTAATATGCCGCAGCCATCGCCTCATGGTTCTCCGAATCCCCGCTTTTTACATCCTTCGCATAAGATATTAGCACATTATGCTCCTGTCCGTGCAATTTCAGCATTCCTGCCTGGTTGGAGATCTTTGCCATAATGGTCTGTTGCCAGAGCTGCTTTTTGAGCGGCAAGCTTGCGTCTACCTGATGCCGGAATTTTTGCGATTGCAATGAGTTTCCCTGCAGGTTGAGCATAAGCCCGACCGGATGATGCGTATCATCACAAGTAACAAGCGCCACATTATTTTCCAGCAACTTACTCATAAGGGCCTGGGTGATGGTGATCTGCCGGTGATCGAGGATTATCACGCCAATGTCTTCTATTGCAGCCGTTACGATCTCGTCCGTACCGCGCAGATGCTTATCTGCTCCGAGATCGATCACCAGCTGCTCATCGCGAAGCGAGAGATAAGCCGGGTTGCCGAAATAAAGAGTGCGCTTGATCATTTCTCAATCCATTTTATTTCTCCATCTCTTTTTATTATAAAGTCAGCCCCTTCGTACAAGCAATTCATTTTATCCACCGTAAGCGCAAGCCTGGGTTGGTATTTGCTATAAATACCTTTTCTTCTTTTCCCAATTCATTATCCGGCCGGGCCTCGAGATGGCTTTGTAAGTATAAGTAAGCCGTGCCTGGGGCCGGTTCATTAAACTTGAATAGGGTAAATAATCTTGTCTTCAAATCGTGCCTTCCCCCTATTTCATCCCTGTCATTGTTCAGAAGAATTACCCGGTCTCCTGCTCTCAAAATACGTTTAAGCTCTAAAGTAGTACGTCCTTTAATCATCGTTTGAAAGCCCGGTTCAGATTTAATCTGGCGTAGGCTCCGAGCTCTCAGCTGGGCAACTTCAAAAAGATTCAAAATTTTGTGGGCCCGCACCACTTTTCCCCTTTCATCAACTCCTTCATATATTAAAAAGAGGTAGTTTTCCTCATTCTGTGTTAACATCCACTGCTTGTGCTGCTGTTTTGAAGGATAAGTGTGCATTTTAACAGTGATTGCTTTTTCCTTAGACAAATAACCGGCCCCTGCTTTAACCCGCACACGTAGATGCCTTACAGGCTTATTGTTAAAGTCGACAACTTCAGACAATGCAATTCCTGAATTTAATTGCTTTTGAATATGCCTTTTTAATAGTTCGTCGACAATTGCATCTTTGATTTGTCCTTTCTCCACTTTAATATCCTTCACAGGCTTCCTCGCAACAATCCATATTTCGTCTTCGCCTGTTTTAGCATTTTTAATTTTTTTGTAAACGCCATGTTCCTTAATTAAGTGACCATTATTATCGCGTTCCAAAGCCTTTATTGCGCCAAAAAAGGTCTCCTTGTGCAGCCTTCCTCTTATAGTATCTCCCGTTGCAATCCAATTAGTCTTACTCCCCTGTTGGCGCGCACGCTTACGTGTTTCAAGCAAGGTTCTATCATTGGATATGTGGTTAATGATAATATTGTTTTCTATCTCAAGAAAATGTTCTGGCTGAAATCCTTCATATGGCGCGTCATAAAATTTTGAATTGTTCTCTATAGCGATATAGTACTTTTTTAATATTAGCTCGCGCTTAGCCGATCCGGGAATCAATGTCAAAGTGGCTGCGTCCAGCGCATGGTGACTATGCTTGCTTCGATCCTTTTGTTCGTCCCCTTTAATCTGAAAAATCTTTTTAAACTCATTTACGATCGTACCTTTTTGAACTTCCACCTGCCCAAAAACCGTTTTCAAATAAGCACGAGCATATTTAGATATGATCTGCGTATCCACAAGCTGGCTGTTTTTCCATGTGTTAGGTATTTCAGTAACCAAAAACGCATCTAACTTCTTTTTCCAGTAATCATATTGCAGTTGCAGAAGGTGTCGTTTCTGAATCAAGCTCTTCTTGAACTCGACATCCTGCGCCTTCCTGCTCCTGGCCCTGTTATCATCTATTAATTCTTTCAGATGCGATACCTTATCCTTCCATTTCTTTAAGTTGGGCTCGATAGCCGAGTATCCATCCGCATCATGCGAATAATTAGCTAGTTTCGTCGGTATTTCGTCGATTTTGACCTTGGTGTTGTAATATTCATTACATACGGTCCGGTTAGCAAGTGAATTATCAAACGATCGACTCAATGGTAGCGTATGCTCAAAATTTGTGAGTGCAGAATCAAATAAGTTTGTAAGACTTATCATTTTACCGGTGTAAATACATAAGCATTCCTGCTCCTTCCATAAACGGTATTTCTCTATATCTTCCTTTAAGGCCTTTACCTCTCTATAAAGCTCCTCATTATTTTCAATCTGTTCCCACCACAACCTAACCTTATTAATATTTTCTATATCGTTCTCATTCAGGTTAGAATACTTTTCCCTGGCAATTGCCACTATTGCCTTCGCAAATTCCTTATTCTCCTCCTCCCGATAACGTTGGTATGTTTCAATTGCCCAACGCTTATTTGCATCATTCAATTCTCTCGCCATTTCCACAACCACCCTTGTATGAGGATCAATCTTTCCGATCCTCAACAAGTAATTCAAGAGTTTTCGTAATTCATGCAATGTCCTCATTGCCATGGGGTTTTTCAGGCCCTTGGATGGAGGCTGCGGACTTTCCAACTGTCTAACGGAAAGATTGGTATTCTGAATCCAAACCAGAACATCACTCTTCGATTTTGGATACATTTCTATATCTGAATGATGATAAAGATGCTTTAGCGATTCATCATCGACATTGAGAACATTTTTTAATTTATACTTGATCACATCGTCTATACGAGGTAACTTGTAATAGCCGACCGGCGGCTTATTGCCTGATCCGTTCGATATTTTCTCATCCGGTTCCTGGCGGCCGTCCAGAAATTTTAGATACAAATGCAGGACATTATTCTTCAACCGCTCCTGCTCCTCTTTTGATTTCCTACACCACTCCGCCTCTCCGAAATATTCTATTAATTTGGCATTCGTTTCCCGCGCAGCTTCTTCCCTGATATGATCATCCAGACCTTTCACTCTGGTGCCAAATTCCGCCAGATACTGTTGAATAAGTCCGTTTACAATATTTCGTTCTTCTTTGACAGAATCCGTTTCCTTAATTGCCTCAATCATTAACGCTTTCGCCTTCGCTTTTTGCGCTTCATAACTATTCCCCAGTACCTTTTTAAGATTGGCAAGCATCACGGCATCGGAATATAGTGTACCATCCTGCAGATAAGGCAATATCTTATCAATAGCATTATAACTAAATGATCCATACCCCTGCTGAATATCTATTTCCGAAAAATCCTTTGCCTTCTTATTATCGAACCCAAGCACGTCCATCGCAAATTTCACCAATTCCTCCTGTTGGTCCTTCGTTTGGATATAATCAAACAAAATATGCCAGATCTCATTCATCCGCAGTCGCCGCAACTTTCCTATCTTTCCCGGATTCCCATACTTAACAGCATAATTTACCGTCAAGCCGTGCCAGTTTATCCCATATTTGTCATCGTCCTCGATAAACTTATTCTGCCATTCTTCATCAAATACGTTCATCAAATCAGCAATGGTAGGGCAAGTTGCTACACTTGGCTTATTCTTGTAATTAAACTCATATTTCCCCCCTTCAGAATATCTATTGATAATCTCCTCAAATCTGAAATAATTGTCGGAAGTTACTTTTCCTTTATTCTTACCACTTTCCAGCCTTCGAAAAAAAAGCTCTTCAAATATTCTCTTTTTCAATGGCATTGGAAGAGGTTCATATGCACCCGATCCGGCCTCGCGCCACTTTATATTGTTTATAAAACTTAATGCCCGAAATTCTTCAAATTTGGGATGGCTAACTGGTATCCGCGGCTTCTTACTTTCTAATGTGCAATTACCTACCAAGCCCTTTTGTGATCTTAATGGTCGTACGTAGTACATCGCCCCGTAAAGCTTATCTGTAAGTCCAGAAGGAAGATCCTGCATTTTACAGATCGCGTAAAACTCCTCTTCAAAATACTTTCTTTGAATAACCCCACTAGCTCTGAAGCGCTTGCCAGCATCAATCATTTGTTTTGCCAAAGTGGCTATATGGAAGTGCTCGTCTTCACTTTTTAAGTGTTGAAGTTCTTCATTTTCGGCATAAACGGATTTCCCATTTTTCCTGTTGGATCTGAACCCCCGCCTCTGCACCAGGTGATATAATGCCCTGCCAATTTTAAGCTTTCCAGCTGCCTCATTTTTCTCTTTATACCGAATCAATTCATATCGCAGGTCATAAGGATTCTTTCTTTCTGATCTTCCTTTTTCGGAACTGGCCTTCTCCCCGAAGTATGCGGGATCAAATGCAAGCCACTTCTGGAAGTTCTCATTCTGCAAAGGATAAATCCTGCCTGAGTTCTTTTTCTTTCCGTCAATTGTTTTCCAGTTCCCAACGCTCCATAGCCGGAGCTCTTGCATAGTAAGCGGGCACATATTATTTTCTATAAGCACTTTCAGAAGTTCCCATTTTCTGTAACGTTTAGCATTATACAATCGCCGCCTGCCTCTGTTTTTTCTCCTTTCTGCCGCCAGGGAATATTCTCCGGATTTGCCATCTCCGACTCCTTTTCTAAAAATGGTGACACCATAATCAATGATTTGATTGCCCTCCTGCACACTCATGTCCCTTATGGCCCATCCAATAGAGTTTGTTCCCAAGTCAAGGCCTAAAATTTTATAAGACGCCATATGTTAATTTTCTCGTATTTGTGATTATATTAGATCCGCAAATCACAACAAGGCTATAAGCCGAAGAGCGATTTGCTCTTGGCACCGCAAACTTCTGTGGTGCTTTTTTATTATTAAAATATTGGTGATATCCAAGGCGGGGCAACTCGCCTTTTTCATTTGATAAAACCCGGGAAATATTGCGCACGATCGTATCGATTGGTTTTAGTAGGGTATCTAAAAATACAATTTTTTAATAATAGAGAAATTATTTCCGCGCCTTTTTATGATGCTTGCAAACAGCCTTATCTCCCAGGTCGAATGCTACTAAGCCGAATATTTATAACGTTGCGGGACTACGAGCTTCAAAGCTCAATGGACCGGTGAATGATCGTTTAAGAGTCCATATCGTTGGAAGGGATTGGTGTACCAAAACCGGAATTAAGAAAAGCTAAACTCAATAACAACGGCGCTTACCTCGCCCCCACATAGATCGCCTTATCCACCTTATCCAGCAGGTTGTCCAGCGAATCGCATTCAACAGGCTCGGAAACGTTACGCTCGCCGAATACCCGGACAAACATAGATTTGATGGGGCAGGCGTCGGAATTGCCCTGAAGCTTATCGTAGTAAAATATCGCTTCGATCATCTGGTCAAATCCCGTCTTCTTTACAATGCGCGAATAGATTCTGCATCCCGAAGCGGTAAATGTAATGATGCCGGTAAAACCTCGTTTGGTCAGTTCCGATTGGCAGGTGGCTAGCGTTATTGTCATAGAGAATGGGGTTTGGTTTCGCTTCCACTCTCCTTTTTTACTAGAGGGCAGGAATAAAGGTAATCAGTAAAAATTATAATTCCTACAATTAATTTTGCTTAATGGGTTTAGACGCAAAAAAATAATACGATCCGTCTTCTTGAAGTAAAGAGGCAGCGCTGCCAATCACTTCAGGTAGCCTCAAAACTGTTGCCAAATGGCATCTTGCAGTATCCGCATCGGGATGAATAGAATACCGGGAAAAAATAAAGCCAGTCTTTTCAGACTGGCTTTAACCTAAACGACCTAAACCTTGTAGGTGGTATAAAGAACTAAGGTACTAAGATAGCGCCTTTTTTAACTTCTGCATAATATTGGCCGCGCTGACCTGCATTTTTTATCTCCGGCTTAGCCCGCCATCCGGCCGTTTTAGCGCATCGGCCAACCGGTTTCCATAAAATAGCAAATTGTTTGCCTCCATCATAATCTTCTGATTAAAAGCAGAATAGAAGCCTCATCCGTTTTTTATGCTTTTTCCCTGAAATGATTTAGTTAGCTAAATCGTACGAACACCGGGTTTCAGGATCCTCTCTGAGGAAATTTATTCGTGAGTGTATATTTTTTTTCCCGCACTGCGAGCGGTCTTTCACGCATATCAACCCGGAACACATTGTAAAATAAGCCGATCAGGACGGCCGACACGCTGAATCCCGCAGTGGACAAGTTTTTGATGGACTTTTCATAAACTAAAAATCCACAGATATGTTCTATCACGCAAAAGAATTACAGTTTAACGCGCGGGTTTCGGGACCCGATCCGCGTTTCGCCCGCATCCTGCTGGAGCAGTTCGGGGGAGCTAACGGAGAGTTGAAAGCGGCTATGCAATATTTTGTGCAGGCCTTTGCTGCAAAGCAACCATACCCGGATAAATATGACCTTTTAATGGATATCGCCACCGAGGAATTCAGCCACCTGGAGATCGTCGGCGCCACTGTCCAGATGCTGCTGAACGGGGTGAACGGTGAATTAAAAAATGCCGCGGAGCAGGAAGAGATCACAAAGATCCAGAACAAGGCTGCCAAGGAAAATTACATCCACGAAGCTATGGTGCACCCGCACTTCTATGTGCTCAGCGGAGGCGGGCCACACGTAACCGACAGCCAGGGAGTTCCATGGTCAGGCGCTTACGTAACCGCCAACGGCGACCTTACCGTCGATCTCCGTTCAAACATCGCTGCGGAATCCCGCGCGAAGATCGTGTACGAATACCTGATGCAGTTCACTGACGATCCGTATGTGCGCGAAACGCTCCGCTTCCTCATGACGCGTGAGATCGCACATTTCCAGATGTTCGAAGCTGCGCTGGAAACTATCAAGCCTAACTTCCCTCCGGGCGTGCTACAGGGCGATCCCCGGTACAGCAACACGTACTTCAACATGTCTAACGGACAGGAAGTGCGCGGCCCATGGAACGAAGGCATGAGCATGGAGCTGAAAGAAAAATGGCAATACATTGAAGATCCGCAGGAATACGTATCGCAGACCAACGGCCTCATAGACCGCGAGCCGGAAGGTACTGACCGTACGGAAGAAAGTGTGCTGGAAAAAGACATGCAGCTCGGCAAACTCCGCAGCACGGAGATCAAATCCGCCACGCCTCCGCAGGAGCCGATGCAGTGGACAACATATTAAAGAAACATCTGACCAGGATTTCCCGCGGGCTACTCGAACAGGTAACTCATCGCCTGCGGGAAATTCCTTTTTATTTCCAGCCGCCGCCCAGCGAGCGGTACAGGTCGATCTTGGCCGTGTACAGGTTGTACGTGATACCGGCTGATTCCAGTTCTCCCTGCAGAAGATTTGCCTGCGCCGTTATCACTTCCAGATAATCGGCCATACCTGTTTCGAACAAAAGCGTGGCATTGCTCACCGCGCCGCGAAGCGTCTGCACACGCTGGCTGGCAACCTGTTGCTGCACTTTCAATTTCTCAACTCTTACAAGCGCATCCGATACTTCGCCTACCGCTACGATCACTGAGCGCTGGAATTCGATCGCAGATTTTTCACGCTCGATCTTCGCCAGCTCGAACTGTGTTTTCAGTTGTCTGCGGCGGAACAGCGGCTGCGTAATTCCTCCCGCAAACGTTCCGAACAGCGCGCCAGGCACGTTGAACCAGTTGCCTGCGGTGAACGAATTCAGCCCACCGCTCAGGTTGATGACAAGCGAAGGATACATGCTGGCCTGCGCCACTCCTACGCGCGCGTTGGCCGATCTCAATCCCAGCTCGGCCGCTTTTACATCCGGCCGCCGGCTGATGATCTGCAACGGCAATCCTGCGGCGAGATCATCGGGCAGCGGAGCTTCCTCAAGCTTGCCCGTGCGCTCCACTGCGTCAGGCAATTCGCCTGCGAGAATATGAAGCGCGTTCTCCTGCACCGCGATCCTTTGTTCCAGCTGCGGGATCAGTATCATCGCGGACTGCTGCTGCGATTCCACCAGCTGCACCGCAAGCTCGGTAACCTGTCCTACTTCTTTCATCAGGCGTGTCATCTGGAGAATACTGTCGTTGAGCGCAAGATTTTTCTTTGCCGTTTCCAGTTGTGCGTCCAGCATCAGCAGGTTGTAATACCCCGCGGCCACATCAGACACCAGGCGCGTCTGCACGGTGCGCACCGCTTCCCACGTACGCAGGTATTCCGCCTGTGCCGCTTCCTTCTGGCGGCGGATCTTTCCCCAGATATCGATCTCCCACGTGAGCACAAGCCCTGCGGTAAAATCCTCAACATGGTTCGTACCGATGAACTGGTTGATGCTGATCCCGTTCAGGCTGTTCGCAGAGGGAATATTGGAACTGGCGGCGATACGGAAGTCCAGGTCCGGACCAAACGCGGCGTTGCTTTGTTTTAATGTCTGACGTGCGCTCTCAATATTCCGCAGTGCGATCAGCATATCGAAGTTCTTTGTAACGGCCCTGTCGATCAGTCGCTGGAGCGTTGTATCGGCAAAGAAATCCTTCCATGCCAGGTCTGCCGCTGTTGTGGTGTCGCCCGAAGGAGCGGGCGCATTGCGGTAGGCATCCGGCAAACCGGTCTGCGGACGCTTGTAATTTTTTCCCACGCTGCATGCTTCGAACAGAATGGTGATGAGAAGTGCGACAGCGATGATATGATATTTTCTAAAAGTCATTTTGGATCTTAATTTTCTGTTTGGCTATAGGTCATCGTTTCTACGGGAACAGCCGCTGCCGGCCTGCGCACGATCTTCTCCTGCATGTACTGGAACACGACGAACAGAACGGGGATAATGAACAGCCCGAGCAGAACTCCCGTCACCATTCCGCCGGCGGCGCCAATGCTGATGGAATGGTTACCTAATGCTGAAGGGCCGGTAGCGCGCATCATCGGTATCATTCCCACCACAAACGCAAGCGAGGTCATGATAATAGGGCGCAGCCTGAGCCGTGCGGCCTCCAGCGCGGAACCCAGCAGCGACCTTCCGGCTCTTCGCCTTTGTACAGCATATTCTACGATCAGGATCGCGTTCTTCGCGAGCAGCCCGATGAGCATTACAAGCGCAACCTGCACGTAAATGTTATTGTCGATGCCGGTGAGGCTGATGGCGGCAAACACGCCGAAGATACCGGTGGGAATGGAAAGGATAACAGCAAGCGGAAGAATGTAACTCTCGTACTGCGCGGCCAGCAGGAAATACACAAAGAGAAGACAGAGCGCAAAGATCACCACCGACTGTCCGCCGGAGGAAATTTCTTCTTTCGTAAGACCGGAGAACTCGTATGCATAACCTGCGGGAAGGAACTTCGCTCCTACCTCGCGCACCGCCTGTATCGCGTCTCCCGTGCTGTATCCCGGCTTCGGGATCGCGTTCACGCCAATGGACGTAAACATGTTGTATCGTGAAACGGTTTCCGGTCCGTATACGCGTCGCATTGTTACCAGCGTATTTACCGGCACCATTTCACCGTTGCGGTTCTTTACAAAAACACCGTTGATGCTGTTCGGCTCAGCGCGCGCATTGATATCGGCCTGAACCACGACACGGTAATATTTCCCGAACCTGTTAAAGTCTGCGGCCTGCGAGCTTCCGAAGTACGCCTGCATCGCCTGCAGGATATCGCGCACATTTACGCCGAGCTGCTTCGCTTTTACGTGATCTACTTCAAGCTCCAGCTGGGGATAATCCGCACGGAAGGAAGTGAACGCCGCCCCAATTTCCGGGCGCTTTCCAAGCTCGCCCAGGAAGGTGTACGCTACATCCCCGAACTTGTCCAATGTTCCGCCGGTCCTGTCCTGCAGCACGATGTCGAGCGCGTCCACGTTACCGAATCCCGGCACCGTAGGGAATGTGAACACGAAGAAATTTCCCTCTTTCACATTCGCCAGCTTCATCTTCATCTGCTCCATAATGGCGTTGATGTTCTTCACTTTTCCACGGTCCTTCACCGGCTTGAAAAGCACGAAGCCTGTAGCCGAAGACGGGCTGGTGGAATTGGTGAGAATGTTGAAGCCCGAAATGATGTTGAGCTCGCTCACCGCTTCAATGCTTTGCAGCTCTTTCTCCGCCTGGTGCAGCACTTCGGTGGTACGGCCGAGCGAAGCGCCGGGAGGCATGGACAAAGAGATCACGGCGAAGCTCTGATCTTCCGCGGGAATGAAACCCGAAGGCGTGCGTTTTACCATCCATACGGTGAGGCCGACGATCACCGCCAGTCCGGCAAAACCGATCCAGCGGTGACGGATGAGGAAACGCAGACTGCCGACGTAGCGGTTGGTGATGGCCTGAAATCCTGTATTGAAACCAGCAAAGAATTTTTCTCCGAACTGCTGCACAGCGTTGCCTTTTTTCTTTGTGCCATGATTGTTCTTCAGGAACAGCGCGCACAGCGCAGGACTCAGCGTAAGAGCATTGATGGCCGAAATGAAGATCGCAATAGCGAGCGTAAAAGCGAACTGCCGGTAGAACATCCCCGTGGATCCTTCCATAAAACCGACGGGAAGGAACACTGCCGACATCACCAGCGTAATGGAAATGATAGCGCCTGTAATTTCATTCATGGCGGAAACGGTGGCCGGGCGTGGCGCCATATGGCTGTTCTCCATCTTGGCGTGCACGGCCTCGACGACGACTATAGCGTCATCCACCACAATTCCGATAGCAAGCACAAGCGCGAACAACGTAAGAAGGTTGATGGAAAACCCGAACATCTTCATGAAAAAGAATGTCCCGATAATCGATACGGGCACCGCGATGGCGGGAATAAGCGTGGAGCGGAAATCCTGCAGGAACAGGAACACCACGATGAACACAAGAATGAACGCTTCGATGAGCGTGGACTTCACCTGGTTGATGGACTGATCGAGCGCCACCTTTGTGCTGTACAGCATCAGGTGCTTGATGCCGTCCGGAAAATTCTTCGAAGATTTTTCCATCAGTTCGTTGATCGCGATCTGTATCTCGTTGGCATTGGAGCCGGCCACCTGTATCACGCCGATAGTGATGCCCGGCATCCCGTTCACGAGGTTCTCGCTGGAATACGTGTATGAGCCGAGCTCCACGCGCGCCACGTCTTTCAGGCGCAGCACCGATCCGTCGGGATTCGCGCGGATCACGATGTCCTCGTAATCTTTCGGCTGATTCAGCTTTCCTTTATACTTGATGACGTACTCGAACATCTCGCCGCTGCTTTCGCCGAATTTACCGGGCGCAGCTTCGAGGCTCTGGTCCTGTATAGCGGCGGTCACTTCCTGCGGCGTGAGATCGTAAGCCGCCATCTGCGCGGGATTGAGCCATACGCGCATCGAGTAATCTTTGTTACCGAACACGAACGCCTGGCCCACGCCGGGAATCCGTTTGATCTCCGGGATAATGTTGATATTGGCGTAATTCGAAATGAATGTCTGATCGTATACGGCTGCATTCTCGCTGTACAGGTTGATCGCCATGATGAAGCTGTTCTGCTGCTTCACCGTGGTGATGCCCGCCTGCACCACTTCCACGGGAAGCTGGCTGGTGGCCTGCGATACGCGGTTCTGTACATTCACCGCAGCCTGGTCGGGATCGGTTCCCTGCTTGAAATAAACGGTGATCACCAGCGAGCCGTCGTTGCTGGCGGTAGAGCTCATGTACGTCATGTTCTCCACTCCGTTTATCGCTTCCTCGAGCGACGGAGCTACGGAACGTAAAACGGTTTCGGCGTTGGCGCCGGGATATACCGCGGTAACCAGGACTGCCGGCGGGGCGATATCGGGGAACTGCTGAAGCGGTAATGTGGTAAGCCCCAGCACACCCAGTATCACCAGCAGAATGGAGATAACAGTAGCTAATACGGGTCTTTCTATAAATCGTCTGAACATGAATTTCCTTTTTTTCGGTTAATGAATGCTGTCGGTGTTCACTACCTGCGGCTGGATCGCTGCGCCTTCCTGCAGGTTTCCGAGACCGCTGTACACGATACGCGTACCGGGAGCGACGCCGCTTTCGACGAGGTAGCTTGTACCGCTTTTTCCGCTGACGGTCACCGGCTGGCGGCTCACTTTGTTGCTGTCGCCCACTGCAAAAACAAAGATCTTGTCCTGTATTTCCATCGTGGCTTCCTGCGGTACGAGAAGCGCTGCGTGATGCCTGCGATGCACAAGCACCTTGCCGGTATTGCCGGAGCGGAGAAGGCCGTTAGGGTTCGGGAACGTGGCGCGCACGCTGATCGATCCGGTGGTCTTGTCGAACTGGCCGTCCACTACTTCTATCTTTCCTTCCTGCCCGAAGGTGTTGCCATCAGCCAGCAACAGCGTAACCGGAAGCAGATGCTTTATTTTCTCTTCCACGGAATTTCCTTCGTTGTCGCGGTTGAAGCTGATGAAGTCGATCTCGCTCATCGAAAAGTACGCGTACACTTCGCTCACATCCGAAAGCGTGGTAAGCGCCTGCTGATCGGCCCTGCCCACAAGGCTTCCGATACGCTTGGGAATACGGCCGATGTAACCGCTCACGGGAGCTTTGATCACCGTATAGCCCAGGTTGATCCTGGCCAGGGAGACAGCGGCTTTGCTTTGCTCCACGTTAGCTTTTGCAACTTCGTGACCAGATTCGGCGAGCTTGAGCTGCACATCGGAAACCACATTGTTCTTTGTAAGCGTCCGCATTTTTTCGAGTTCGAGCTCCGCCTTGTACAGATTAGCTTCAGCAGCGTGCAGAGATGCAAGCGCATTGTTGAGCTGCTCCTGATACGGAAGATCGTTGATGCGGAACAGTGGCTGTCCTGCTTTTACAAAAGCGCCTTCATCGACATAGATCTCGTCGAGATAACCGTCCACCTGCGCGCGTATCTCAACGTTGACGCGGCCTTCGAGCGTGGCGGGATATTCCTGGTAAGTAGTGGCAGTAACGGTGTCCACAACGATGACCGGAACCGGCACAGGGCCCGGCGGCTGCATGCTTCCGGAAGATTGGGTGCAGCTATAAAGGAAGAATGAAAGCAATACGGAGGAAAATAAACCTGTGTATACGATAGTAGATCTGGTGTTGCACATTGTCTCTTTTTTTAAGCGGGGACAAAGCAACAAATTATCTCGTGTATATAATGTAGGGAATGACAAACCGAAACAGAAAATGATGAATTGAATTCGTCATTTTCTTCTGGCAGAACTGAAATAAAAACAATTTCTTTGTTTACAGGTAAAAAAGATTTTACGTTAATTTAATGTAGAAGTATAAATGTTCAACCATAAAACGATCCTGTGAAGGCAGCCGAGTTTTCCCTGCTGAAGAAATTCCTTGAGCTTCGGTGGTTCCAGGAAATTCTCGTGTTCACCACGGTATTCATTCTTTTTACGCTGAGCGAATGGCGCGACATCAGCAAATGGAACGATCTCTGGCGCACGGTCTGCTACTTCATGATCCTTTACGCACACGCGCAGATGCACCGCTTCCTGGTGCTTCCTCTCCTGCTCGACCGGCACAAGCCCTGGCAGTACGCGTTGTTCACCGTGCTGCTGCTCCTGCTTTTTGCCACTGTTCTGAATCTGCTCGGCACAAGCCTGCTGTTTCCCGACTGCAACCTGGGGCCAAATGCTTTCGTGTACTACATCGGCGCCTGCGGCATGAGCCTTATCGCGATACTTACGCCTTTTCTCGTGCTGCGATTTTATCGCCAGCAAAAGTACCAGACCAATTCGCAGCTTTGTATGAAGGAGATGGAGCTGAACCTTCTCCGCTCACAACTGAATCCGCATTTTCTCTTCAACACATTCAATAATCTTTATGGCATCAGCCTGCAGGAACCGGCAAGAGTTCCCGATCTCATCCTGCAGATGTCGCAGCTGATGCGCTACCAGCTCGACAGCAACAGCAAGATCTGGGTGACGATGGAAGAAGAGCTTTTGTTCATCGAAAGCTATATTGCGCTGGAAGAGGAACGTGTCGGTAAACGCTGCGAGGTACATTACGAGTTTACCAATACATCGGGCACTAGCCAGTTCCAGATCGCGCCCATGATGCTGATCCCTTTTATCGAGAATGCTTTCAAGCACGGCACCGACTGTATTGAGCCGTGTTTTGTAAACATTCGCATCCGGCTGCAGGAAGGCGGCTGGCTGGAAATGGAGATCGTGAACTCGATACCGAAAAAAGCGGAAGGAAAAGCAATATCTACCGGAATAGGATTGGAAAATGCGCGGCAGCGGCTTGGCATTTTGTATCCCGGGAAGAAGCACCGCCTCCATATACAACTGGTGGAACGCGAATATAGAACTACCTTAGCGCTGCAGTTAAATCCAAAAGGCGATGACCGAAAAATTCCGTTGTCTGATTGTCGATGACGAAGCTGCGGCGCACTTCGTGCTCGTGAATTACATCGAACGGCTGGAGCGGTTAGAGCTGGCCGGCCAGTGCTACAATGTGCTGGATGCGATCAATTTCCTGCACCAGCATTCCGTGGACCTCCTCTTCCTGGACATCAACATGCCCGAGCTTTCCGGCTTCGACCTGCTGAAAACGCTCGTACATCCGCCGAAGGTCATTCTTACCACAGCGTACTCAGAGTTCGCGCTCGAAAGCTACGAGTACGGCGCCATCGATTACCTGCTGAAGCCGATCGGGTTTCCGCGTTTCCTGAAAGCTGTGGACCGCTTCATTGGCACGCAGCCCTCCGAGCGGGTAGCTTCCATTTATACCGACCCGGCTGCTTCGCTGATGGTGAAAGTAGACGCGGGAATGGTGCGGATCAATTTCGACGAGCTGCTGTACACGCAAAGCATGGGAAATTACGTCCGGTTGGTGACGGAAAAGCAAACTTACCTGGCCACTATTACGACAGCAGAGCTGGAACAACGGTTGCCTGCGGAGCGCTTCATGCGGATCCATAAATCACACATCGTTGCGCTGGACAAGATCACGCGTACCGGCCAAAGCGCGGTAATGGTGGCTGGTACAGAGCTTCCTGTAGGCATTACATACCGTAGAGAACTGGCGGAGCGCCTGAAGTAACTTATTTTACAGCAGACGCCGCTCTGAGCCAACCCTTAAATATTTCGTGTTTTATATCAGGCAGATCACGCAGCTTTACATGCCGCATGCTTTTGCCGGTGCCTTCCAGGATCCCGTCAGGATCACCGAACCCTTCGGTAGTGTAAAAGCCAAGGTTGACAGTATTCTTCGTGGCGACAAAATAGGCGAAGTCCTTCTGTGCTTTGAAGATCGGGCGGCTCCATTTGAATTCTTCCATGACGCCGGGCACGCTTTCGTGAATGAGCTTGCGCAGCTCCGTCATGATCTCCCGCTTTGGCGAAGGAGCTGTGGAAATATATTCGTCTACTTCTTTATTGTAAGCCATAGTTCATCTTTTTTCTAAAGATAAAACTTCAATACATTTTGTTTGTAATTTCCCCGGGAATCAGGATATAAAACCAAACCATGGAACATAAAGCCCAATCGATCCGCCCGTTCATCGGGGCAAAGAACTACGAGGTATCCCGCAGCTTCTACCGCGATCTCGGATTTGAGGAAAAAGTGCTGAGCCATAATCTTTCCCTATTCAAAACAGGCGGGCTGGGATTTTACCTGCAGGACGCTTATGTGAAAGACTGGATCGATAATACGATGATACTCCTGGAAGTGGAAGATGTGCGCCGGTTCTGGAACGAGCTGCAGGCGCTGAAACTACCGGAAAAATACGAAGGTGTGCGGCTGGTCCCCGTTCGGGAGCTGGACTGGGGCCGGGAATGCTTTCTGCACGATCCGTCGGGGATCTTATGGCATTTCGGTGAATTCTTTCACTAAGATCAATCCTGCTTTTCGTCGTCGCGGTTCATCAGCTCGGTTTGCAGCTGGATGGATTCCTTGTGCACTTCCATCATGATGCGCGTGATGAAATCGAGGTCCAGGTCGAGATTAGAACCGAGGGCAGAGCGGGTATCGAGAATTTCGTTCCACCGCTCGAGCTGGAAGATGGTAATATTGTTGTCGCGCTTATACTCGCCTATCTTTTCGATCACCTTCATGCGCTTGGCCAGGATCTGGATCAGCTCTTCATCGATGCTGTCCACAATGCGGCGGAGCTGCGCAAGATGATTGTTGAATACGGCATTATCGGAGGTACGCTCGCGGAACTGGAGCTTATTGAGGATCTCCTGCAACTGCGCAGGCGTTACCTGCTGCTCGGCGTCGCTCCATGCGCGGTCCGGATCGGGATGAGTTTCGATCATGAGGCCGTGCATTCCGAGATCCATCGCCTTCTGCGCTACTTCTCCCACCAGGGCGCGCTTTCCGGATATATGGCTGGGATCGCAGATGACCGGCAGATCAGGCGCGAAGGTCATCAGCTGTATGGGCAGCTCCCATCGTGGGGAATTGCGGAACCTGGTGCTTTCGTAATTCGAAAATCCGCGGTGAACAGCCATCATCCTGGTAATACCTGCGCGGTTCACCCGCTCCAGCGCGCCGATCCAGAGATTCAGATCGGGATTGACGGGATTCTTTACCATGACGGGAATGTCCATTCCTTTGAGAGCGTCGGCGATTTCCTGCACGGAGAAAGGATTGACGGTGGTACGTGCGCCGATCCAGAGAATGTCGACTCCGTATTTGAGTGCGAGCTCCACATGCTCGGCGTTGGCAACCTCTACCGTGGTAAGCAGCCCGGTTTCCTTACGCACGCGCCGCAGCCACCTGAGCGCTTCTTCGCCGTTGCCTTCGAAGGCATTGGGACGGGTACGGGGCTTCCATACGCCGCTACGGTATATGGAGATCCAGCCGAGGGCGGCGATGGCGCGGGCGTCTTCCATTACCTGCTCTTCAGTCTCTGCACTGCATGGACCGGCTATTACAAGCGTCTTCCCCGGCACCGGAAGCCAGGATTCAAGGGGCGTGATATTGAGTTCGGGGTTTTTCGGAGACATGTGAGGCAAAATTAGTGAAAAAGGATGAAAGGTAGCCCGGCTTCGCTCAGGGGGCTTCGAGGAGGATAATCTGCCTGCGGCTTCGGGTGGATGAAAGATAAAGTGTCGCTCCGCGGAGCTTCAACAGGCTGGCTTATTTCTCACCAGGTCGACATTATTCAAGAAACTCAAAGAGATATTTTCATTATACTCTATTTCAAAATCGCGAAGCATCTAAACATTCTTCGCGAAACGTCTGAGCGCCATGATGCTTCCTGCCGTAGAATACATTGATAACTGTATTGCGCTGGCTGCTCCGTAGCCTTCCTGCCAGCAAATTGTTTACCACGCTGCCGCTCCTCCGGAGCTTGATAAGCATTCCGAATCGCGATGATGCATTGCACCATAAAAGTAGCAGATGGATTAATATTAGAAGCTTCCGAGCCGGTTTATAAAAGGCTGCTTTCCAATGTGCGGGTAGGCCAGGCATCTTTCAGGGTAATGGTGACAGATGCATATAAAAAGCGGTGCGCCATTGGCACAATACAAATATTTACAAAGGATGAACGCGATCGAAGAGCTGACGAAAAAAGTGATAGAATTCCGGGATAAACGGAACTGGGCACAATTTCATACCGGCAAAGACCTCGCGGCTTCACTAAGTGTGGAAGCTTCGGAGCTACTCGAGCTTTTTTTATGGAAATCTGACAACGACGTAGCTACGGAAAAGCTGGAGGACGAATTAGCTGATGTATTCTATTCCGTCTTGCTTCTGGCTCATCGTTATAATATTGATTTACAGAAAGTGCTAATAATAAACTTATCAAAACGAAGAAAAGTATCTCCTTCCACAGCAAGCGCTCTTATTATCCGGGTATGTTTTCCCACAACCCCAATATGTTCCCTTCGGTATCTTTAAAATAGGCATAATATCCCATGCCGGGTACTTCGCCTTTGCCGACAACCATCTGGCCTCCTGCCGCCTCAATCTTTCCGGCATGCTCGTCGATGGAAGGGACATTGATGGTAATGACGGGGGTAGGGAGAGAAGCATCTCTTTTAAAAATACCTCCATTGATCGCTCCTTTCTCTTTGTGCATGTAATTGTCGTCTATGGGCGAAGTAATAACGGAGGTATAAACATCGTCTCCCATGGGTGTATCGTGCAATCCCCATTCGAATACGGATGCGTAAAATTGCTTAGCCCTGTCGCGATTGTCTGCGGGAATTTCAAAGTGTACTACCTTGTTCATATTTGTGAGTATTTACAGTTTCCTGGTTATTAGGATCTTCGTGCCGGTCGCATGCGAATAATCCGCCGGCTGAAGTATCTCGGCATCGACGTGACTTTCAAATATACGCAATTGCTTCATTATTGCACGTTCGATACGCGTGCGATGGCCGGGCCGGTTGGCCTTGTCAGAGATATATTCTGGCCGCTGTAAACCAGCCGTATTTACCCCAGTTGATTCTTCACAAATATGCTGACGCATACCAGCACAATGCCAACAACGTATATGCTAATAATAGCTATGATCTCCTTGCCGGGGCTATATATGCGCGCGGCCTGGGGGTTGGATTCCTTGTATGTGATCATGATCTTATCTCCGGCCTGGGTCTTTTTGAATACCAGGATAGCCGCCTCGTACGTTTGCGCTCCCACACGATAGGTCGCCTTTCCATGCTTTCGCTCGCCGAGCTCATTGGTCTTATCTGTCTTAAGACGCTGGTAAAATACGCTTTCGATGACTGCCTCTGCTTTCGGGCGGCGGGAATGCACAATGTAAATGACGGTCATAGCGACCCCGACAATAAGTAGTATAATGCCGATAATGAGGATCATGGATTTGTAAATTTAGACGAATGTAATGATAAAAAGGACAATGGATGCTGGAATGGCTAGAGATCAAAGAGTTGGGAAAGGTGAGGGCTGAATAGCTGAATTTTGTAACTTTGGGGGGTATTTGACGTATAAATGCTTTTGGCCGTTCTTTAAAGCGCGAAACAGAATACTTACTATATGGGGCTGACCGGTTTTGACAGCGTGAGCATTATATGAGTAAGCATGCCGAGGGTTGAAGGAGTACCTCGCTAATATCAATCTTCGAACAACTTAAGTGGCAACACTAACAATTACGCACTCGCTGCCTAATCAAATCTGACTACGCAGTGTGCTGCTTCCGGGAGCACGAGCCTGTAGGGCTCTTTGGAAGCACCAATCAAATCAGGTTGCGGCTATCGGCGTTCCGACGGTAGTCTAAGTAAACAGGAAATACGGTAGCGATTTGGTCGCATTTCGCCGCATCGCTGCCCGACAATAAAGGAAATGCTAAGCATGTAGAAAGCTTGTGTATTCCATGTTTGGACGTGGGTTCGAATCCCACCAGCTCCACCCCGGAAGAAAGTGGTTACCACCCTTCCCATTCAAAGGCCTCGCAAAAGCGGGGCTTTTGCCTTGTAAGCCCTTGTGTAGCGGTATTTTAATAAGGTTGTAGTCAATCCAAAACGATTTTTTATCCCTCAACGCTTTTATTTCTTTCAAATCAGCTTCCGAATCGGCAAGTTTTCCAGCAGTGGCGGCGGTTTCACCCAATCACGCAATGTTCGATCCAGCCTGCGCCCTTTGCCCAAAGTCTGACCGCTTCAATTTCAAATCAGCTTTTCCTTAAGTATTCATCTTTTTTGTTTAGGTAGCTTTGCTTTTCAATATCGCCATCCAAAAAACATTCACCAACTTATCCAGTCTTTGGTCAAATTGTTAGCTTCCCCGAAAGTTAGCCATTTAAAAGTAGAGTAAAATCTCTAACTTTAAATGACAGAATATGAAAAAATCAAGATTTAGCGAATCGCGGATTGTAGCGATTTTAAAACGCCAGGAAACAGGAGTTTCCGTAAAGGATATTTGCCGGGAGGCACGGAAAGCCAGGTATGGCGGTATGGATCTTCCCACAAAAGAGTAAAGGAACTGGAAGAGGAAAACAGCCGCCTGAAGCGCATGTACGCAGAGCTAAGTATGATACGCGGTTGCGATCTTTCTTTCAATCGCCTTTGCAGAGCTTCAAACAATGCTTTGCTGATCAATGGCTAAAAATTCTCTCGTGGTATTCACCTTAGTGTTCGCGGCCTGCTTCAGGGGCTTTGAAATTACAGGGGCGAATGGAAACAGATCACCACAGCTTTACATATTTGCGCACTGCATCTCTTCGTACGCAAAAGAGCAAAGGAAAATGATTATAACTTAAGAAGTGTAAAGAGATGAAATTTGTATCGGTTTTCTTTTTGCAATCGAGATTGCCTTAGGAAACTCTATTTTGGTTAAATCAAGGCTATTTGTAGTTTGAATTTTCTTAACCAGCTTGTTAAAATCATTTTTAGCAACATTATACATGATGCCACGAGCGCCATCAAAACAACAATTTAATGCACCTAATAACTGCCCGTATTGTAATGCTGATTTAATACTTTCCGCATTTGAAGAATTAAATGATGTTATACCCTGCCTGCAAAGTTTATCAATAATACCTGCAGAACACCAGTCTCCCGCACCGGCTGAATCGATTGCATCTTTAACTTGATAGGGTTTTACACTGCTCCAATTGGTTGCCTTCTTTTCTTTACTATACCGGTATTTAATTCCTTCTTTGCCTACGGTTTCTATTTCTAGACGTACTTGTTGCTTAGGAAATAATTTGGCATAGTTAGAAATTCTATCACTTGAGAACTTAATAATATCTGCTACTTGCAAACATTCATTAAATGCTTTTTCATTGGTACCCATCGAAGAAGGCTCAAAGAAAATCACAGCACCATTAGCTTTGTTAGCTTTAGCCAAGTCAATAGAACTCCGATTAATCCTGTCGAAATAAAACACCTTGCATTAGGTTGTTTGCCTACAATAGAATCCACCTCTTTACTCAATACTGGCTTGTATTGTGGGAGCCATGCTGCTGTGTCAGGGTCCTTAAACTCAAACCTGTGTTTAGGGTTGCCATTTTTATCCCTTAGTATTCTATGAATAATTATTGGCGTACTGCCCTCATCAGTTTTTGAGATCAGCGAAGTTTGAACTTCCCATTTTTTAAAATCCTTTTCAATCTCTTTTGTAGCTGCATTTTTTGCTAAACGAGCAACAGGATATGACGACCAACCTAGATATGAAAGTATGGATAAAACATTACCACACGAACCTCCTGCATGAAACTTTGGTGGGGTTTCTGGCTTGCCGTTGAGTATTACATCTAGGGCTACTAATCCTGTTCCTATGCAGACATCTTTATTCACTTTTTTCTTCTGGTTTTTGGTATGGTTGTCCATTGAGCCAAGATAGGAAAAGTTCGCTTTGGTTTTTAAGGTTTTTTACCCCCTCAATATCCTCAATTATATATCCCTCGGAATCAACATTTAAAACACCCACCCCGATTTCCTCACGAAGTTCATAAGCTGTTAATAAAGTACCTATGGAAAGGAGTTTGCTTGAAAACGTTGAGGCCACAGCCTTACACCCTTTTAAGGGGTTTAATGAAAGGTTATAGTTCTTGATGGCATTATTTAGTCTAATATAAGCTTCAAAGGGATTCTGCTCGGGTACATACATAATACTTTTTGCCTCGATTCCCAATTCATCAAAGAGCAAACTATGATACTCGACAATTAAGGCATCTACTCTTCGTGGATTTTTTGCGGGGAAAGGTAGTATTGGGCATATTTCATACGGTCTATTTTGAGACATGATATGGTTGTACGCTTTTCTAAAATGTTCTACTTTACCCTCTCCAAGAATCGGAAACCAAATTACAGGTTCTTCGATCTCTGATGAAAGTTCAATACGCCCACCAAATCCATGTAAATAATTCAAATCATCATCAGCTCCAAACTCTTTTGTTTTTATATCAATTGCAGCGTTTTCCGCAACAGACACAAATAAATTAATTGGGCTTTTCTTTGTTTCCACCAATGACAAAATTTTTCCAATCAATGAAAAATAAATTCCCCTAGGTAAAGCACTTATGTCTATTATAATATCAGTGTATTTAGCAATTTCATCATAGCTCTGAATGATTCCGGCAGCGTTCCTGTCACCAACTCTTTTTCGGTTTTTCCCAGTTCCTCCTAATAAGGCAATACTCTTTCTAACAAGAGTCTTATTGATCAAAAGAGTGGTCAGGTCTTGGATGTTTTCATCAACCAGAGATTTATATTTATGAGAGCTAGAATTAGGGCCTTCATCAAATTCAATTAGCAAACATTCTAAATCAATATCTGGGCAACATTCAATCAGTTTTGATATTGCAATGTTCATGCGTACATCAAATCCTTTTGCAAGAATAAACAAGGGTTTTCTTCCTTCTTGAGCAAAATGGTCTTTGAAAAAACTCGTTGTTTCTTCATTACGCATTAATACATATGGATTCCACTTATTTGGGCTCATTTTTTTATCCATCTCATTAGTTCATCCGGGCTTTTATGTCGAAATCCTCCATATGATAATGGTAAATCAAACTTTACGCAAAGCCATCTATTAAGGTAATACACTTCCCAAATCTGTCCCTTTTCCCCTTGTTTAGTTTTTTTAATTTCGAGTAGATTATATGCAACGCAAGTTGATATTACATTAATTAAAGGATTATATATCTCATTGTTGATCCAGCTTCCTTCTTTAAATAATTTAGGGTCTGCCTTTTCTTTAATTGAAAAACCATTAACGCCTGGTGCGTAAGGCGCATTGGCTTGATAAGTTTGCTTTTGCGAAAACTCACCCAATTCATTCAAGAATTGAATTACATCGTTGGCATGGGGGATCAGCTTAGATAACTCCTTCCACTTTTTGCCAACTATTCTACGTATAATCCTTTCCTGACTTCCTGAATCGATAGTAACTTCTTTTCCGGATATTTTATTGGAAAGCATTTCTTCGAATAGGTCAGAAGAAAAGGTTAAGAACTGATCTATATTATTCGATGATAAGTTAAATAATGCGTTTAGTCCGTGATAGTAAGGAATCTTACTGTCCTTTGACATAAATAGCTTTGCTGTTGCCTCAATATCGGACTTTAACTTTTCACGTAACTCCTCTTGTGTATGGGGGAAATCTAACGAAAGTTGATCCTTTTTTAAATGTCTTACGATAAGGATTTCCATTTTCTTTAACAACACTGCTTTTTCAAGAGGATTACCATGAAATGAACTAACATAATTAAGCCACTCATTAAATTTATCAGTATGTGATGTTAGTTGGGCTATGTTGGAATTTGTGGAATTTATAATGTTAAAAAACTCATTCTTATACGTTTCTTCGTTTAAATCCGATTCGATGTATTCCTGAAAAGAGGTTACATCTTCTGTGGAAAGACTGGCACGTTTATTTGCTATGTTAACCAGTATTTTTTCTAGTTTGGATTTTCTGTCATCCCAAAAACGTTCTAAGTTTATTTCCTCATAATCCCGATTCTGAAAAGATCCTAAGTTTTCTTTGGGTTCCAAGGCTTCTAATCGTTCAGAAATCCAAATGTTAAAATTTCCTCTTTTTTCCAGCACATATTTTTGCAATCGTGTTCTCTGATTACTTGAAAGCTTATGGGTATCATCAAGCATGAAAAGAATCTTGTTACATACAGGCTGGTCGTTAATTTTTAAAGAGTCAGGTGTAAGCACCGAGAATGCAAACAGTTCATCATGCCCATCAGGCTTTATATCTTCGACAGGCAAAAAACTATCAATTGCTATATATATCTTTTTTTCTACTTCGGAGGCCCAGTCATAAAGTTCTTGACCATTACAAGGTAGCTTAAGGTTGATGAAATGATTTGTTTCGTTTACATAATCAAACTTTATTTCTTTTAACCCTTCTGGGAAAGATTTGTTATGCAGTTGTAAAATAGAGCGAAGAGTAGATAGAATGATCCTTGAATTAAGTAAAGAAAAGAAAAAGCGTGCTTTTTGACCGGCAGAAACATCTAACTCTTCAAGGGTTTCATAATTTCTTGTGCAAAGAAGAGTGACGCCCAATAGATCTATCTTGTCCTCATTAATCACCTCTAACTTCTTCAACTGCCCAAATAGCTCCTTGTAATCAGGCGATGATTTGCTATTGAATAATGTTCTCAAAGACACAGGTTCAAAAACGCGTAACAGCGATGTTTTACCAGCTCCTGGTGAACTATGAATGAACACTACATTTTTCCAAAGTACACCTTGTGTATGTTTTTCAATTAATGTATCTATAACAATCGGGCTGTATAGGCGCAAGAAGTTAGCAACTGATTCGATTTTTTCAGATGCGCGCATGACAAAAGGATTTCTTAATCTACTGCTCATCTTTATGTCGTGTTACTCGTGGAAACAGGCCAATGCAATTGTTCTTAGAATCTTCTGGAAACCATAAAATCGGAAGTGAATTGTTCGGTGTGTTATGATTAAGAATGATCGGCAAGGCACATTCATTAAACCCTAAATAAGGATTGCCATGTTTTCCTTTCTTATAATGACTATCTACTATTGATTGATCAAAATATTCAGGCTTTGAAATCAGGTTGATGAAATCAGTTTCGTTACATACATCTTCACTAATCTCCTTTTCTATTATCTGTACAGCATCTACCTCGCAGGTTATTTCTAATTTCTTCTCTGAAATAAAAGCGTTTATTGCTTCTGAAATTGTAGTCAAAGCATCCCTTGTCGCTATATAAAATATAACATGAATGTTTAAATCCCCCCCGGTATCGACAAGTGTTTTATAAGGATTTTCTTTTTCTTCAAACAACCATGTTAGAAATTTATAAATCTTCCCTGTGTATTTACCATCTTCCTGCCTAAAATAACTTTTCCCGCTTGCAGTAAAGTCATCAATCAAGAAAACCGAATTAAATTTCCCTTCATGCCCAGCTTCATTAAGTTTTTTTATCATATCCGCTGCTTTTCCAGCTTCAATGTAATATGAAGGAAAAACCTGTTCATTGCTTATTTCTCTTTTGCTCCTTCTAAACAAATCTATTCTTGATCCATCGCTAACTCCAATAAATAAGCTTCTGCGCAACATCTCAGAATATTCTTTACTTCCTGTTACTTGTGCAACCAAATAGGGTTTAACATTCAATTTAGTTGCAGTCTTTGTTATAAGAATAGGGTTAACCTTTTCAGAAAAAGTTATATTAACCAAATGTGCAATCTGGTCATTAGAAATGAATATTAATTTGCTGATAATAAAATTGTAAGCAATCTTTTTTTCTTCTGGCGTATTAAACTGTTCCAGCCACTTAACTAAACTTTCAATAAATCTATTCCAGGTGAAAATTGTTGGTATTCATCGTACTTAAAACTAGCTAATGCTTGAAGCAATGGCCTTTGAACGGAAACCTCTTCGGAAGTCCATCCCATTATTTTAACCAATAACTTTTCAGCTAATGCTGTTCTCATTTATAGTTGAATTTCATATGATACTTTTGAAACACTATTTTACCTAGATATTCCAAAGTGGCTTGAGCGTTTTTTACTCCCGCGCTGGCAATGTTCCAGCAATTATCAGGAAGAGCTGAAACCTCATCTACACTTAATGAGAAAGGTGTTGACAAAAGCAAATAGTCGTTTCCGGGCCATTGTCCTTTATCACCAATACACAAGCAGTTTTCCGCAATCCCTAATTCTTTGGTTCGTGCTACACAGTGCTTCAATATATTTAGTTTAGACGCTTTAGCTTTATCAATAATATCCATTGAATGGCTAGACTCAAGAACATTAATGTCTTTAACATCTAGCGAATGAATGACCTGGAGTATAATTTTCCTTGTTAGCGGCCAATCGTTAGTGTTCTTTACTTTTATCGTAATTTGAGCAGGCCTTCCTTCAATTGTTACTTTTTTTTGATCGGTAAAATATTTGTTCAGACTGCTTTCAATCAAGTGTAGTGATTCCGAACTACCTATTTCTGTATTAGGCAATGAGTTGTCTGCTAATATTCCTATATCTGATCCATTATAATAGCCGACAATAACGTTTTTCCAGTATTTTTTATCGATAGAATTTTGAAACACTTCTCTTACAGATTTTCCTCTACCCGTTACAATTCCTATAACAAAACCTTTTTTCAAAGCTGCTATAACAGTCTCATTAACTTCTTTAGTAAGTTCCTTTTTGAACCTGTCGTCGTGAGCGCAAAGTGTACCATCATAGTCAAACACTAAAGCCCCAAATTTTGAAGATGTTATACTTTTGAGAAATTGTTTATATGATTTAAGCCATTTGTCAATATCCTCTTTGCTCAATTCCGTTAATGACCTTGCCCCAGTTTTCCTAAGTATGGCAAGTCTTTCCATCGCGGTTAGTTTCTCACCTTCGTCTTTAAACATACTTGCATACCGCAAGTTGTATAATTTGCTTCCAAAAGCAGGCACTCCAGGTCTACCGGGATCTATCTGCTGAAGTTTGCCAATACTATTCGCTAAATAAAACGACTTCACAAGCAGTTCGATACTTGCTAATGCACCTGTTGCTTTGCTTCTTATTATAAGCTTTGGGATATATGCTGGTAGTACAGCAAGCGTTTTGGTGGCAATTGCTTCTTCTTCTGGAGTAACAATCGCGATAATAGTCGATTGTTTCCCCCGTTTCGCAAACCAGTGATGTCTTCCGTGTCCAAAATTTCGATAATCTGAAATAAAAACATCAGCCAATGCAGCTTCAGCAAATTTTGATTCAATATCAACAGCTATTGGTTGTCCCCATCCACCGTATAAGGTAATAAATGTGTCTGTTGGTGACACCTTATTTATAAAGTCTTTTAACTCCCTTAAAAATGTTTTATCTGGATTAATAGAAAACTTCTTATCTACTTCCTGATTAGTATATGCTCTAAATAAAACGGCAAAAAAAGCAACCAAAGAGTTTGTAGCTAAAAAGCCATCTTTTCCCACGGGAATATTATACTCAAAAGTTCTGCTAATGGTATATTGTTCCGATAATTTGGCAAGAGGAGTTTTATTCCTCATACACACATTTATGATATTCGCTGGTTCCTGTTCAACTGCTTTTTTAAACCCAAATAATATATCGGTGTTTTTTCCACTGGCACTTACAAAAAGTAAATTAATATCCTTAATTACAGATTTGGAATAATTCAATTCAAGCGGTGTAAGAGCCTTTGCTATAGAACCAAATTGTTGGTGTAGCAGTGCTGCGTATGAACAGGCACTCAAAGAGCCGCCTGAGCCAATTGCTATCAGCGGCTTATGTAAGCTGGTTTTAATTTTTTCTTCAAACTTTGAAGTGTCTTGGCCTAAAGCCCATTCAAAAGTTGAGGATACATTTTCTAATTCTTTTTCAAAAGGTTTGCCCATTAATCAGTCTTTTTATTGGAGATGCTACACCGAAATAGTGCAGCTTATGGAATCCAAAATACATACTAATTGCTTGGATTATGGCTAAAAATTTTAGCATTTCCTTACAATCACTCTTTTGTGGAAACCAACAATTCCCTTATGTCAACTTTTAAAAACTTCGATATTTCATACAGAGTTTCAATTGAAGGTTGAACCTCATTAGTACTCCATCGCGAAACTGTTGATTCCGTTTTTTTCAGATGTGCGGCCAAATCCTTACTGCTCTTATTCTTTTCAGCAAGAACAGCTTTGATTCGGTTTAATTGTAATTTAGGCATAATGCAAATTTATTGGCTTCAAATGCAAATATCGTAGAAATTTAATCACTGAAAGTAGACATCAAATGCGTATTAATAATATTTTTCGTGTCAAATATCTGAATAGAACATTTCTATGAGCTGAATGAATCATATCCTCCTGCCCGAAGGCCGAAGGCTCCTTCGGATGATGAAAATGCCGCTCCTAAGGGAGTGCGAACGTTTAAATAACTTTATAAATTATCGATTCAATGCGCGCCACGGGATGCATAACCTCTGGAATTGTCCCCATCGCGACCTCTCACTGCTCAAATCTGATATCTCATATCTCTCCTCTCGACCTATACCTGCACAATCCCGTTTCCAAAAAACCTTTGTACTGGGCGGCATCGGGCGTATACGCGCGCGGCTTCGCGAGCAGGCGGCCGTTGTTATCCACCAGAACGTAATAAGGCTGGGCGTTCGCGTCGAAATAGTAGGTCTGCAGGTCTTTCCATTTATCGCCGTAGGTCCTGAGCGTGCGCGAGCCGTCGAGCGATTTGTACTGGCGGTCGGCGGGCAGCAGGCTCTTATCGTCCACGTACAGTGACACCACTACATAATCGTTGGTAAGCAGCTTGAAGATCTCGGGCTTGCTCCATACATTGTCTTCCATCTTACGGCAATTCACGCAGGCATATCCTGTAAAGTCGAGCAATACGGGCTTTTTGCGGTTGCGGGCGGTTCGCATGCCTTCTTCGTAATCGTGGTAACATTCCATTCCATGCGGACAATCGGCGTATTTCTCGTCCAGGTTCTTCCACTCCTTGTAGTACGATGGCGGCAGATACCCGCTGAACAGGCTGGTGGGAGCGCCGAACAGACCGGGCAGCATATACACGGCCAGGCCGAGGAAACAGATGGCGAACGTAGTGCGCAGCACAGAAAGCTTCGGCTTTTCATCGCTATCATGCGAAAGCCTGAATGTGCCGAGAAGATATAATGCAGCGAGCAACGCGATAGTGATCCAGATGGCGAGGAAGATCTCACGCTTGAGGAACCCCCAGTGATATGCCAGATCCACTACCGAAAGGAATTTCAGCGCCAGCGCCAGCTCTACGAACCCCAGGATCACTTTCACACTGTTGAGCCAGCCGCCGGAACGCGGAAGCGAATTGAGCCAGCCGGGAAATGCGGCAAACAATGCAAACGGCAATGCCAATGCCAGCGAAAAACCGAACATGCCCACCAGCGGGCCGAGATAGTTATTGCCCCGCGACGCTTCCACCAGCAGCGAGCCGATAATGGGACCCGTGCAGCTGAATGAAACCAGCGAAAGGGTAAATGCCATGAAAAAGATGCCGATAAGCCCTCCGCGGTTGGAACCTTTATCGATCGCGTTAACGAAACGGCTGGGCAGCGTGATCTCGAACGCGCCGAGGAACGACGCCGCGAATATGACGAACACTACAAAGAACAACAGGTTCCAGAAAGCCGAGCTGGCCATATTGTTCAGCGCATCCGGACCGGCAATGACGGTAACCAGAAATCCTAATCCTGTATAAATTACAATGATCGAAAACGCATAGATGAACGCGTTCGCAACGCCCTTCGCGCGGTTCTTGCTCTGCTTGGTGAAAAAAGAGACCGTGAGCGGGATCATCGGGAACACGCAGGGCGTAAGCAAAGCGAGCAATCCCCCAAGAAAGCCGGCTATCAGTATCCCGATAAACGATTTATCTTCCGCCGCACCTTCACCGTCGCCGCAATCGCCTTCATATTCCGCTTCGGATAGCTTCTGCGGCATAGAGACGGGACTGTTATCATCCAGCCCGGTCTTATCTTCCTGCGGTGTGTTGGTCTGTACCGGGCAGCCTTTGTTTTCCGCTGCGCCTTTCACTTCGGGACATTCATCTTCCGCATCGATCACACCGTCGGCATCCATATCGGGACAGCCGCCGGCTTCTGCGATCCCTGCTTCGTCCGGACATTTATCATCGGCATTCTTTACGCCGTCGGCATCGGTATCGTTGGGATCCTGCAGGCATTTGGCTCCTTCCGGATCTACATTGAAGGAAAATGTTTCCTGGATAGGTACGCATTGCCCATCGTCAAGACAAGCCTGGCCGGAAATGATACCGGTAATGGTGAACGGCTGATCGGCGTTCAGCGTAATTTTTTGCCTGAACATTACCACCGGCTCTTTGAAATAGATGAGATCATATCCCATTATTTCGTCGTATTGCTTGTGCGGCGTGGGCTCGGATACTCCGCCAACGCGCTTGTAGCTTCCGGACTTCTTAAAATCGAATATCAGCGGATTCCCTTCCACATGCTTCTGGCTGTAAAGATGCCAGCCGAAGTCCACCGTAGCGGTGAATGTAAGCTCGGCTTCACAGTCGGATATCTTCTTGCTGGTGTATTTCCATTTCACCGGCTGGAACATCTGTGAAAAAGCAGGAGCAGTAAGCAGCAGGAGTGAAAGAAGAATAATGATCGGTTTCCTCATGACATTAAGTTCGTTCGTGGGACGTACACAAAAATAATGAAAGTTAGATATGAGATGCCGGGTATCTCCTGATAGATGTATTACAAGGAACCTTTGACAAAAAAATAACAAATTAATCTTCAAAGCAAAAGGCCACCCGTTCCCGGATGGCCTTCCTGCATAGCTATTTGCATAGCTTGGGTCGTATTATTGCTTGATATCAAGTACTTTGATCTCCACTCTGCGGTTAATGGCATGCTCCTCTTCGGTGCATTTCACGTTATTGCCGCAGTTGTTCTTCAGCTTGGTCTCGCCGTAACCTTTCGCTACAAGATTGGAAGCATCCACACCGGACGCAATGAGAATATCCACGCATGCCTGCGCCCGCTTCTGCGAGAGCGTGAGATTTGCCTTATCGCTTCCGCGGCTGTCTGTGTGTGCGCTGAGCTCGATCTTCGCTCCGGGATTGGACAGCAGCAGATCCGTAACCCGCGCCAGGATGGTACGCGAATCTCCCTTCACCTCCGCTTTGCCGTATTCAAATAAGATGTCGTTAAAAGTAAGAACGGTGTTTTTCTCGATGATCGGCTCAAGGCTGAAATCGAGATGCTTCAGATCGGCGGTGAGCGGATCGATCTCACGTTCCTGCTCTCTGTAGCCTTTTTTCTTCACGTGCAGCGTATACTTCTTTTCAGGATCGAAAGTGGCGTACTCGTAATCGCCTTTCCGGTCGGTATAGAGCGAGGTAACGAAATTCTTTCCTTCGTACAGGTCTACTTCCACGCCCTCGAGCCGGGTCAGGTACAGCTTGTCTATTACTTCGCCCTGACCCTGCTTGTACATGATCAGCCGCTCGAAAGCGAAGATCTCATCCTTGCCGGGCTCGGTATTGCGGTTGGATGCGAAAAATCCTTTCCGCTTTTCCGTAAAGAACCATCCGAAATCATCCCTGAATGAATTGATGCCCTTCCCAAGATTTTCCGGTTGCGTCCAGTGCCCGTTGCGCAGATGTGATACAAAAAGATCGGCTCCGCCAAACCCCACAAAACCGTCGGAAGAAAAATACAGCGTGGTATCGTCGGCCAGGGCAGGGAACATTTCATTTCCCGCCGAGTTCACCAGATCTTCCAGGTGCCGGGGATTGGACCATCCGTCGCCATGATGCTCGGCGATGTAGAGGTCGTATCCGCCCTTTCCGCCCGCTTTGTCGGAAGCGAATATCATTTTCTGCCCGTCGGGGCTGAGCGAAGGATGAACGGTGTTATGGTCCTGGCTGTTGAATTCAAGCGGCTCAGGAGCAGACCAGCCGTTGCCTTCTTTTTCTACCATATAAATATTCAGCGTATTCACCCCGTTGTGGCTGAGGCCGTCCTTTTTGAACTTTTTCCTTTTCGAGATCTTTACTTCCGAGTCATTGCGCGTAAAATACATTGTGTTCCCATCGGCGGAGATCACGGGGCTTCCCATGTAAAATTTTGTTGTGAGCGATGACGCGAACGGCTGCGCTTCCCTGAATACTCCATCCTGCAATTTACTATGCACTAACTGGTAGTGCGGATAAGTAAGCTTTGCCTTTTCATCCGTCTCTGTATGCGGTATGGAATGGATCAACCCGCCATCGTACCAGCTTCCTCCCAGATGAAGGCCTTCGGTCACAAGGTTTGTCGGTTTTACGCTGTAATACGCATTCATTGTACTGGTGCTCATAGCCAGATCACATCCGCTGATATGCGCGGAAACATCTTCCTTTCCTCCCAGCTCTGTATATTTTATATACATTTCTTTCGCGTCCTGGTGGCGGTTCAGGTATCGGAGCGTGTGCCCGTAGTGAAGGTATATTTCTACCGGCACGTTCTTCTGTCCTACAAGCATGGCATAATTTTCAGCTGCTTTCGGATAATTCTTCAGCATACGGTAGCACTCGGCTATCTTATACGTCCATTCGTTGTCCCTGCGTTTATTCTGCGCAACGATCTGCTCATAATATTTCGCAGCGGCAAGGAACTCGCGACCGTGATACAGCTCGTCCGCCTGCTCGATGGCGCGCACCTGCGCCTGAGCTGCGCAACAGCAACCGGCTATCAGAAGGATCAGGATTGATTTTTTCATTCTCATTTCTGAATTAAAACCTTGGGACTTCGACCGGTACTATACGTTTTGGATTTTTGATACGGAAAGCAAGCATGGCTTCATGCCCGGTGAAGTTGGCATGATCGCGGTAAGCCAGCCCGATATTGAAAGCATATCCGAAAATGAGATAGTTATTGAGCGTATAGCTGACATTCGCTACAAGTGTACTGGTAGTACGGTACGAAAGCCCGAAGCCGAACGCATCGCGAAACACTGCATTGGCATTGATATCGATCTGCATAGGTGAACCGGGCACCAGCTTGATCAGTGCAGAAGGACGGATCTTCCAGTGCGGCCCGAACTTTTTCTGCCAACCGCCGGTAAGATAAAAGTGCATGTCGTTTCCATTGACGCGAATATCGGAAGAGCCGCCACCTCCGCCCGTCGGATAGATGAGGCTGTTGGTGAAAATATTCCCGATGGAAAAACCGGCATAAACGTTATCAGCAAAATAATATGCCCCCAGACGAATATCCGGATACCAGGCCGCCGCCGTATTCTGCGCAAATACCGGGTCGTTCGGATCCTGTGTCGGCACAGTGGCCAGGTTGCTGTTCACGAGGTTGGCGGACAGGTTGAGCCCGAGCGATAAATAATGTTTCATATTCAACCGTATCCGGTATGCAAAGCTTCCGCCGAACATGGTCTTTGTGGTTACGCCGATGCGATCCTGGCTTGCCTGGAAACCGACGTACGCATTGCTCTTGCCAATAGGCAAACCGAAATCCAGGAATCCCACCATCGGGCTGTTGGTAAAACCTGCGAGCTGCTTATTGAAGAAGAATGCGCCGTTGATCTGGTCGAAGCTTCCCATAGCCGCAGGATTGATGATGGAAGGCTGGTGCATATACAGGGAGAAATGCGGCTGATCCTGTGCAAACGCCGTCATCGGCGCCAGCAAAACGGCACCTGCAAATATTTGTCTAACCCGGTTATAAAATTGTTTCATGATACTCTGTTAAGGGTTATCTTCTGAGTTCAATATATCCGCGGAAAGGCTGCGCCCCCGGCGAAGGAATGAAAATGTAGAAGTACGTTCCGTCGGTTACCTGGTTCCCGCCGATGTTCATTCCCGTGTTGGCCGATCCGTCCCAGTCATTATGATACGGTTTCGATTTATAGATCACGTCTCCCCACCGGTTGATGATGATGAGCTCATGATCGGGATAGCTGCTGAGGCCGTCGATCTCGAAATAATCGTTTACGCCGTCGCCGTTGGGCGAGAATCCATTCGGAATGAACAGCAGATCGACCTGTATGGTTACGCGCGCTGTATCGCACTGGGTGAGGCAGGCGGGCGAGCAAAGCAGGTATTCAAAATAATCCTGCCCCGCAAATCCGCTGTTGCCGGTATATACGATCGAGTCGCCATAGATCGTCACAGATCCGTTGGAGGGTTGCGTGAGGATCGAGACGATACCATTCATATTATCGTTGACAAGCATGTAAACTGCGGCAGGTTGTCCCTGCTGCACGAGGGCGCTGTCGTCGCCGGCTACCGGGAGCTGATGCACATACAGCGTGGTGTACGCTGTATCCTTACATCCGTTTATATCCGTGATCTCTACCGTATAACTTGTCGTACCGGTAAGAAACTCCATAATGGTAGCGGTGGATGCGCCGGTATTCCAGCTGTAGGATGCAGCATTACCGCCGCTGGCAGTGAGTACCGTCGCCATATTGGAACAGGCTGTATCCGGAGCAGAAATAGAAGCGTTTATCATATCAGGATGCACGAGTACCGTCACATTTCCTGATGTGGCCGAGCAACCCGAGCTGTTTGTTACGGTCACGGCATATGTTCCCGTTTGCGTAACGGTTATCGAAGGGGTCGTCTCGCCATTCGGCAGCCATTCATTATTAGTGGCGCTGCTGGATGTAAGGATCACGCTTCCTCCTTCACAGAATTCAGTGGTGCCGCTGCTATCGATTTCCGGTGTGGCGGGAACGGGATTTACGGTTACCGTTTCGCACACCTGGTTGGAGTTTCCGTTACAGCCAACGGCGGTGACGCATACGGAGACCGTTCCGCTGAAAGTCGGATCCCAGTTCACCGATTCGGTGCCGGTTGTTCCGGATATGGTACCGGCGCCCGGCGGATTCAATGTCCAGGTATAACTCGTGGAATTCGTCGCAGACGTGGTATACGCATCCGAGCCGATCCCCTGGCATCTCGAAAGGGTTCCCACGGGAGTTACCGGATCTGAAACGGCGCCTGTAACAGATACCTGCAGATCAGCAGGGGCAGACGGCCCGTTACATCCGGATGCGGTTACGCTGATGGTTGCGATTCCCGAGAATGTCGGATCCCAGGTGACCAGGCCGGTCGGGGAAATGGTTCCCGCCGCGGACGGCGATATGCTCCAGTTGTATCCCGTAGCATCCGGAGCCGCAGCTGTATACTGGTCTGTTCCCCCACCGATGCAGCGTACAGTCGTTCCCGACGGTGTTGTTGGCGTTCCTACGGTTGGTGTGATGGTTACGTTCTGACAGACGGGGGCTGTCGGGCCGTTGCATCCGCTGGCCGTTACGCAAACCTGCGCCGTGCCCGAAAATGCCGGATCCCAGGTGACTGCGCCCGTACCGGTTGTTCCGGAAGCGGTGTTTCCAGCACCTGTTACGGTCCATGTATAACCGGTAGCGTCGGACGATACGGAAATATAGTTATCCGTTCCCGCACCCTGGCAACGGGTTGTCGTTCCCGAAGGTGTTGAAGGAGCCCCTACGGTATTGGTTGTAGTAACGGTGAGGCAGACGGGCGAAGAAGTTCCGCAGCCGGCCGATTGCACGCAGACCTGCGCGGAGCCGAAGAATGCGCCGTCCCATGTGACCAGGGAGCTGTCGCCTGTGCCGGATATTCCATTGCCTGTGCCGCTTACGGTCCAGATATAACTCGTGGCATTAGCCGCGCTGGTATAGAACGTATCCACTCCCGCGCCAAGGCAGCGGGTGGTATTACCGAATGGCACGCTGGGCGCACCGACGGTAGGTGTAACGGTTATATTCTGGCAGACGGGCGCGGTCGGTCCCTGGCAGCCGTCCGCTGAAACGCAGACCACTGCTGTGCCGCTGAATCCCGGATCCCAGGTAACGGTACCTGTAGTTCCCGTTCCGCTCACCGAATTTCCGGTTCCGGAAACGGTCCATATATAACTTGTAGCATTGGCGCCCGCGCTGGTAAATGCTGAAGGAGCCGATCCCTGGCAGACCGTAAGCGGGCCTGAAGGCGTAACCGGCGCGCCTACAGGCGGATCGATGGTAACTGTAGCATAGACTGGAACCGACCATCCGCAGCACTGTTCGCGTACGCTGAAATAAATATTATAGGTCGTCTGTGTTGTGACGTTGAGCGTAAAGCTCGGATTCTGTACGGAGGATGTAGCTACCGGCGCATTGGCGTCGGTGGTGAATATTCTCCAGTCGTACCCTACTTCCGTGCCCCATGTGGTCGCTGATAAAGTGAACGGGTTGCCCGAGCATTGATTCGCTGCTGGCGCCGTGATGACCGGTAAGGGCCGTGTTCCGTCCACGATCTTTATGATCCCGTTATACGCGGAACCGTTTGTGGTAACGTTGAACGAGCCGGTAGATGCAAACCCGATCGTAGCGTTGTTGGATGCGCCGGTATAAGATGTGGTCGTGCTGTTGACATTGTTGATGAACGCGGAGTTGAGCGGCAGGATCCATGTGCCTGGCCCGCTGCGCGTGATATCGATCTGCGAGTTTACACAGCCCCTGGAAAGATCGTAATCTACCGTAACGGTAACCGGGTTGGGTACCGATCCGCCGCTTGCAGACGTGTTGATGGTCACAGCCGGAGTTGTGGAAACCGTCGGGGCTGTGCCGCCTCCCTGCTGGGAAATGGCAAACCGCTGGCCGGAGGCTCCGTTTCCGCCGTTTCCACCGCTGCCGCCTGCGGAGCCGTCTCCGCCGCCGCCGGCATTCTGGCCGTTCGCGCAATTGTTGATCACCTGGCGCTGGCCGTTGGCGATACCTTCGTAACCGCCGCCGCCGCCTGATCCGCCCGGGCCGCCTTCTCCACCGCCCCCACCGCTTCCGGGTGTTCCCGAATTAATTGCACAATCGATGATCTGTCCGCCGGTACCGTTGTTCCGGATAAATATCCCGAAGCTTCCGCCACCGCCGCCGCCGCCGCGTCCTGCGCCGCCGCCGCCGCCACCGGCACCACCGCCGCCGCCGCCGGGGCCTACTTCATTATTGTTGGTAATATCAATCCCTGCGCCGCCGCCGCCACCGCCGCCCGATCCGCCGGATCCGGCAGTTCCGTCGCCGCCGCGGCCGGGTATGAAATATCCTCCGGTATAAGTTGCCGTGCCATTAGCGCCGCCTGGTCCGTTAGCGCCCGTCGCAGATGCATTTGCTCCCGCATTGCCTCCGGGATTCTGGCAGTTACAGTCCGCACAGGGACCACCTGCCCCAGCGCTTCCGGCAGCCGGTCCGCCTCCTCCCACACCGTTGATGCCAACCGTACCGCTTCCCCCGTTGCATCCCGACCAGTTATCGTCGCCGGCATCGCCGCCGCGCCCGCCGTTGAATCCATTCTGACCGTTAGCCACAGGGCTCAGGCCTCCGTTTCCTCCTGTACCGCCGTTGCCGCCTATGCCGCCCGACTGATCATCATCGATCCCGCCGTCGCATCCGTCAAAAGTATTGTCGCTTGTTCCGAATGTTCCGTTCTCGCCCCGGTTGCCGTCGAAAGGATCGGAAGGAGCGCCGTTCCACGTATTATTTCCCGCCCAGACGGAATTAGACTCGCCTAAACCATTTGTCGCAGTTCCCGATGTGATCTGGCATCTGCGTATGGCATAATTCGAACAGTTGTTGATCCAGACACCGTAATTGGAATAACCGTTCCCATTCGTTGTATTAGCTGCCGCATTGGCTGTAGTGATGTTTATATCCTGAAGCTGCCATCCATTTACCGAATTTGCTTTGATGCCCACAATGTGCGCCGTGGTGGCAGCATTAATGACCTCCACCCCGAAAAATGAGATGTTGGTAACCGATGTGCTGTTCTTGATCCATGTCGGACCGGCTGTGTTGTAAATATATCCGCCGTCGACGATGACATTGCTCTGCATGTTGATCACGTTTGGCTCCAGGTAATTTCCCTGTTCCATCCGGATAATATTCCGTGTGCCGCCGACCAGCTGCATCGCACGGTTCAGTGTTCTTACCGGAGCGTTCGGCAGGCCGGTATTGGCGTCGTTACCCGAGCCCCATGAAACATAGATCACATCGCACGAAGTGATGCCTACCGCCACTACGCAGGTCGCAGATGCATTCGCCGCACTGCAGGCATCGCCGTAGGTAAGGGACACGGTATATGTGCCGCTGCCGGTAAATGTAATATTGGTAGAAGGATTGTTCGGTGCGGAAATATTCACACCCGCCGACGGGCTCACCGACCAGGTATATGAAGAGTTGCTTACGCTTGCGTTCGGGTTAGGAACGGTGGTTGTGCTGAATGTATAGGGTGTATTCAGCAGGCCTACGCCTCCGCATACCGCGCTGGTAATGGGAGCCGCGTACGGATGGTAGGTCACGCGCACGCACTCTGTGGTTGCGGTCTGGGATGAAAAGTTGGCGGTGCAGTTGGATGTGATGATACAGCGGTACAGCCTTGTGCCGGGAGTTTGCGGCGGAATGTAAGAGGGCGATGTAGCGCCGGAGATATTGGTCCAGCCGGTGGTGGGACAGTTGCCCGCAGGAACCGGGCTGGTGGTGAGCGTATTTACCTGCCACTGGTAATGGCGGCCCAGGCTCCATCCGTTCCAGCTGTTGACCCCCACAGTGAGGGTAGTAGGCGTGCCGATGCATAGGAGACGGTCTGCGCCGCCTTGCGCCGCGGCAGTAGGCTGCGTGGTGATGGCAGGCGCCGATGCGAACGACCAGTTCACGATAAGCTCGTTGAGACCATAGCCGCCGCCGTTGTTATCGCTGCAGCGGTTGTGCATGGAGAGAAAAGATCCGCTCATGTACTGGCCGATATACGAATTATCCTGGCATGGAGGCTGTTGCCAGAAATCGACGTCTCCGATCCGGGTTCGTCCGCACTGAGTATCGTCGCTGTTGAATGTACATCCGTCGGAGCTGCAGTCGTTCCCGCAGCCGTCCTCCTCCCAGCTTTCCATATCCACATTGATCTGTGACGCGGGGGCCATCGGCTGGTTCACGATGGAAGCACAATTGATGATATTACCGACATTATAATAAGAGCAAACGAGGTCGTCGCCGCCGAAGATCCCGGAGCAGTTCATCATTACGCCCGGACCGTTGGTGACCTGGGAAAAGTTGCCGTTATTCCAGCCCGTCCATACCCGGTACCGGGGATCCGGCTCATTGCCCGCCGCATCGCTTCCGCAATCCCAGCTATGCCGAAAGCCGTTTATCCTGATGGTCGCATTTATGTTGACGATCTGAGAGTACGCACCGGACATCAGCATCCCGGCCAAAAGACAGAGGGCGTAGCGTTTTATCATAGAAGGTTCGTTAGAGTGCTCAAAAATAGCTTGGGCTATCCTGAGCAAGATAGGAAAATCCGTAATTTAAAAAAATGTTAACGGGGAAATTTTAATGCAATAACAAGGTATATGCTATGCATTTAAAGCAAGCGCCAAAAGCTCAATTAATTAAAATAATACAGGAATCAGATATGGGATTAGTTGCCCATATCTGATATAAACTTGATCCGCATTATACGAAGCTCATCTTCTTCGTAAACGTCTCCATACTCATCCGTAACGGGCTCGAGCGAACCGGTTTCCGAAGAGCGGAGAATGTCGAATATATCTTCCTGGTCTTCTTTGTCCAGCAGATCGTTCACGTAGTAGTTCAGGTCGACCTTCGTGCCGGAGTTCACAATGGATTCCAGCTCGTGCAGCAACTCGGGCATCGGGATGCCTTTGGCGTCGGCGAAGTCGTCCAGCGGCAGCTTGCGGTCGATGGCCTGTATGATCGCCACCTTCATCGCCGACTTGTTGGCCACGGATTTTACCGTCATATCCATCGGCCGGTCGATGTCGTTCTGCTCTACATATTTCGAAATAAGATCTATGAACGGTTTCCCGTATTTAGCCGCCTTTCCGTCCCCGACCCCGGAAATATTCTTCAGCTCATCCAGCGTGATCGGGTACTGGGTGGACATTTCCTCCAGCGACGGATCCTGGAAGATCACGAACGGAGGAAGATTATTTTTGCGGGCGATCTCTTTCCGCAGGTCCTTCAGCATCTGCATCAGCCCCTCGTCGAGCGCGCCTCCGCCCTTCTGGCGCAGAATGATGGCTTCTTCCTCGTCTTCGGCCACGAAATCGCGGTCGCGGGTAAACATCATCGGCTCGGGATGCCTGAGGTATTCGAGCCCTTTTTCGCCCATGTACAGCGTGCCGTAATTTTCTATTTCCTTAGCTACCAGATTGAACACGAGCGCCTGCCGGATCACGGAATTCCAGAAACGCTCATCTTCGTAGCTGCCCTTGCCGTATACTTCCAGCAGATTATGCTTGTATTGCTTTACCGCATTGCTTTCTTTCCCAACCAGCACATTTACAATATGGTTAGGCTTGAATTTTCCTTTCAGTTCCTGCATCGTTTCGAGGAAAAGGACCAGGTGATCCTGCGCATCGAAACGCTCTTTCGGGTTGAGGCAGTTATCGCAGTTGTTACAGTTGGTTTCGGGGTAATCTTCTCCGAAATAATGCAGCAGCGCTTTGCGGCGGCACGCGCTGGTCTCCGAGAACGCCACAACCTCCTGCATCAGTAACTTATTGATCTCCTGCTCTGCCACGGGCTTTCCCGCAAGCAGCTTTTCGAGCTTGGCTATATCTTCATGGGCGTAGAAGGCAACGCATTTTCCTTCGCCTCCGTCGCGGCCCGCGCGGCCGGTCTCCTGATAATAGCTTTCGAGGCTTTTCGGAATATCGTGATGAATGATGTAACGGATATCCGGCTTATCGATACCCATACCAAATGCAATGGTGGCGACGATCACATCCACATCTTCGTGCAGGAACATATCCTGGTGACGTGCGCGGGTCTTCGCATCCATGCCGGCATGGTAAGGCACCGCGGACACGCCGTTCACCTGCAGCATCTCGGCGATCTCTTCCACTTTCTTCCTGCTCTGGCAATACACGATCCCTGAACGGCCCGGGCTGTTCTTCACATAGCGGATGATCTCTTTATTTACATTCTTTTTCGGGCGGATCTCGTAATAGAGGTTGCCGCGGTTGAACGAATCCTTGTACACGGTAGCATCCTGCATTCCGAGGTTCTTGAGGATATCATGCTGCACTTTGGGCGTAGCGGTAGCCGTAAGCGCGATGATGGGCACGCGGTCTATCTCTTCGATGATCGGGCGCAGGCGGCGGTATTCCGGGCGGAAGTCGTGGCCCCATTCCGAGATACAATGCGCTTCATCTATCGCAAAAAAGGATATCTGTATGCTTTGCAGGAAATGCACATTCTCTTCCTTGGTAAGCGACTCGGGAGCTACGTACAATAATTTGGTAACGCCGTCCACGATATCGCGCTTTACTTTTTCACGTTCGCTCTTCGAAAGGGAAGAATTGAAAAAATGGGCTACGCCTTCGATATCCCCGTACCCGCGGATGGAATCCACCTGGTTCTTCATAAGAGCGATGAGCGGGGAAACAATAATGGCGGTACCTTCGCTCATCAGCGCGGGGAGCTGGTAGCAGAGGGATTTTCCTCCGCCGGTGGGCATGATGACGAATGTATCGTTGCCATCGAGAAGATTTTTAATAATGGCCTCCTGCTGTCCCTTAAACTTATCAAACCCAAAAACCCGCTTCAGTTGCTGCGCTAATGTTATTTCTTCCAGTTCCTGCATTGCACAATTCATTTCTGCCAATATGTTTTTATACTCAAAATATTCTTAAACGTATCCTTCAGACAAATAGTATCAACTATTCGCATACTTTGGGGGCCGGTCGGGTGAGTTAAAAGCCGGTTTAAAAGATCCGTTCAGGTCAGGCTTGCCGATATTCCCCCGGCAAGCTATTTTCTCCATCTGTATTCTTAAATATACTTCCTTTTTTCAGCCTCCGCAAATTTTCCAACCTTAAATTAGCGCCTTTCGGGGCGGCATAAAAGATCGTTTACGGAACTTATTCACCAACGCCTGTGAACAGGCTGTTATACCAATATTTACTGCGGTTGGTTTACTTCAGGTCTCCTTAAAAAGGATAGCGAATATCGGAAAAAACGAAACAGGATATCTGTTAAAAAATCAGAATTCCCGTGACAAAAAAGGGGATTTATCAGCGGAGGGAAGCGCGGAATTGCTCAAGCGATTTTTGCTCGTGCAACACATATACATAGAGCCATGTTGCGGTGAATGTAGGAATGATGTCCGTAAAGGGCATAAGCTCTTCGAGAAGCGTGAACGACGCGCCGGCGAGGCCCGCGGAGCGGCGATACATCATGTAATACAGCGCGGCGGCAGCAGGCGCCCATACGATGTCGGTTGTTTCGGCAATGCCGGGAAGGAGATAGGATAACATTCCCGCAATATCGAAGATGACGCTCAGCAGCAGCATCTGCATCTTTCGTTTTTCGAACTGCCGGAGAATTTGGGGTGAGAGCGTGGTATCCATAACGAGTGCGTTGTAATATAAACGCAGCAGGAATGGAAATGTTATTTGATCCGAGGCTGATCCCGTTTACCAGGCTGTCGCTCCTCCGGAGCTACCCAGCTATCGCTCCTCCGGAGCTTTGGTGAATACGCATCCAATCGCTTTCCGGGAGCTGGTCGGATATGTCCGGTCGGATTACCCATCTGCGCTACTGGCTACCAGGCCGTCGCCCCTGAAATCGGGGTTAATATCTAAGAAAGGCGAGCTCCGGAGGAGCGACAGTCTGGTAGAACAGAATATATGCGAATCAGATGAGCTCCGGAGGAGCGACAGCCTGGTAAACGAACATGATCACAATGAAGCGAGCCCCGGAGGGGCGACACTCCGCGGCAGGGGGTGAAGCGGTATGCCCCGGAAGGATTGATAAATTCCTTGCGGGGGCATAGTAGCGGAACACCCGACCCGCAGCAGAAAAATGCTGGGAACAGAAAATGACGACGCGGGGGCCGCCCAAAGAATGACAGCAACAAAACAAAAAGGTGGCCTTTCGACCACCTTTCCTATTTAAAAAAACAGATTGTGTTATTCTTTCACTTCGGCGAGAAGGGCGTCGAGCTCTTCTTCGCTGAGCGAATCAAGATCGCTGAGCAATCCTGCCGCTACCACTTTTTCCATAAGCGTGGTGGCAAGCTGTGTTACGTTCGGACCGCTGAGGAGCTCCATCGTGCTCACTTCAAGCCCGAAGCGCGCCTGGATCGCGCGGCCTAATTCCACCGCGATAAGCGAATCCACTCCAAGGAAGTTGATACCACGGCTCTTGTCGATCTTCTCCACCGAAAGCTTGAGCACTTTCGCCAGCTCTTCGGCAGTGGCATTTTCCATATAGCCCATACGCTCGTTATCAGCCAGTATGGAAAGCTCTGCTGCCAGCTCGCTCAGCTTATCGGAACCGCCGGACGCGGATCCCTTGCTTTCCGCCAGCTCGCGGAAACGGCTGGACTGTGCGCTTTTCTGGTTGATGCTGCTCCATCGTCCCCAATCCACATCGAACATACCTACCTGTACAGGATTATTTTCGATCACGGTGCCGAGGCCCTCGAGGGCTTCCTGCGTGGTGAACCCGAATATCCCTCCGCTTTCGAGGATAGCTGTAACGTTCGCATCGCGGGCGGCAACCCCTACTTCACCCAGTACTCCCAGGTTGATGGTAGTGGCAGCCATTCCGTTGGCGCGGCGGTAATGTGCAAACTGGTCGAGGAATGTATTTGCAGACACGTAGTTTGCCTGCCCGGAGTTGCCGATCAGCGCGGAAATAGACGAGAAGGATACGAAGAAGTCGAGCGGAAGGTCTTTCACATGCTTGTGCAGGTTGAGCGCTCCGCCCACTTTCGCGTTGAAAGAGGTAACAAAACGCTCGCGGTTCATGTCGACGATGAAGCCATCGTCCAGCACCACCGCGCCGTGTATGATACCTTTCAGCGGCGGCATATCCGATTTGATCTTCGCTACTACGGCGGCTACGGCTTTATCGTCCGTAATGTCCACCGGCTCGGCATAAATCTTCGTGCCGTTGGCTTCCATCTGGCGGATGGCTTCCTTCGCCTCTTCGCTTTTCGCTCCGCTGCGGCTTGCCAGCACGAGCTGTTTTACGCCTTTGGCCGACAGCCATTGCGCTATCTGCAGACCAAAGCCTCCGGTACCTCCCGTGATCATGTAGGTAGCATCGGCGGCGATCTTTCTCTTTTCACGTTTTACCGGCACTTCCACTTCCTGGTCGTTGAAGTCGATAACGACCTTGCCCATGTGCTTGGACTGGAGCATGAAGTTGAAGGCTTCCACGGCATCCTTCGCAGGGAAGAGATGAGTGTTCACCGCTTTGAAAACGCCCTGCTCGTAGTACTTTTCAATATCCCGGTGGATCTGCTGCACTACATGGGGACGCTCCATCATGAGGCGGTCAACGTCTATACCCAGGAAGGAAATATTATTGTTGAACTGCTGCATCGGCAGTCCGGTATTCTCTGTTATATCACGCTTGCCGATCTCTACGAAACGTCCGTAGGAAGCCAGCAGCTCGAACGACTGGTACAGCGCTTCGCCCGCAATGGCGTTGAGCACCACATCCACTCCGTAGCCGTTGGTATCTTCCTTGATCTGCTTTACGAAATCGAGCGAGCGGGAATCGTACACGTTCTTCACGCCCAGGCTGCGCAGGTATTCGCGTTTTTCTTCGCTACCGGCGGTGCTGTATATCTCGGCGCCCACATGCTGTGCATACTGGATGGCAGCCAGTCCGACGCCTCCCGTACCGTTATGGATCAGGATCTTTTCGCCTCTCATCAGGTGAGCGCGGTCTCTCAGGCTGTACAGCACGGTCATGTACGGTACCACCATCAGCGCATCTTCGAACCGGATGTTCTTCGGCTTGCGGAGGTAATAGGTCGGAACAGATACCACATAGCTTCTCAGGCAGCCTTCGGGAGCGGCGAGAATGATCTCTTCGCCCACTTTGAATTCCTTCACGGCCGATCCCACACGGGTGATAACACCGGCGGCTTCGTGCCCGATATTGCTTTCGTAGTAACTTCCTCTGGTTGCTTTCGTGGAAAGCTGGCCGATCACCTTCAGGCCGTCCTTCAGGTTCAGACAGGCGGCATAGTTGCGGATCTCTATCTCATCGGGAGCAAGCTCCGCCTTGCGGTCGAACTGCTCGTAATGCAGGCTGTCCAGTCGTCCTACCTGCCCGATCTCGAGTGATACCGGCTGTTCGGTCTTCACCATGATCTTTTCGTCGGAAGACTGTCCCAGGGAAACGCTCTCCAGCACGCGGCTGTAACGTTTTCCTCCGCGGATGGCCACATCCTCGTCCCTGTTGCCGGAAATGGTCTCGCTGATGAGATACTGAATGTCATTCTCACTCTTCTCATCCAGGTCGATCATCTTCGGCGAGATGTTCGGGTTCTCGTTACCGATCAGGTGAGCGAGGCCCCAATATGGAGACACGTCCAGCGAAGCGCCTTTGTCGCCGTTCACGGCCACCTGCGCTCCACGGGTTACCGCGATGAAACGCAGCTTCTCGTTCGGACGGTTTTTCGCCAGCGCCTTGGCAATGTATATCGCCGGCATGGTCTGGTCGATAGAATCGTTATAGGTGATCTCTGCTCCGCGGCCGCTGTTGTCGGTGCTCCAGAGATACAGGATATTGCTTACGGACGGCAGGTTGGCAAACAGCTCATGATATTCCGCCTCGTGCGACGGGTTGAGCTGAAACAGCACTTCGTCGTTCACGAAGCTGGTGCCTTTGGATACCAGGATCGGGTTCACGCCCGCGTCTTTCAGATTGCCGAGCAGCTCGAAGCAATGGTCGTCCTCGTTTCCGAACACCACCCATGTTCCGTGCGCGTTGGCATTGTCGCCGGCTTTTACAGGCTCGGCTTCGTTCCACTTGTATTCGTAGAACCAGTTGTCCATTTTGCCGCTGTCGGTCCCTTTGCTGCTGTTGATGGCCTGGCAGGTAATGCCTTCGAGGGCTACCAGCACTTCGCCGTCGTCGTCGAGCAAGATCAGGTCTCCTTTTATGGTATTATGCGTACGCTCGGTAATGCGGCAGTAGCTCCAGCATTCGTTGCCGGGACTGGTGAAGAACATCACCTGGTCGATGCTTACCGGAACGAAAGGATTCGGATTGTCGCTGCCGTCGCCTACGATGGCCACCATCGACTGGAAGCCGGAATCGAGAAGCGTCGGGTGCAGCAGGTAATTATCTGCATTGCGGATAAGCTCATCCTTGCCCTGCAGCTTTACCAGCACTTCGTTATTTCCTTTGTAGATCTGCTTCACTCCCTGGAACCACGGACCATACATCAGTCCGCGGGAATCGAGAGAAGCATAGAATTCGCCCGCATCCGCTTCGGTAGTGCAACGCTTCCGGATCCCGGTAAGGTTGAGCGAAGGGATCTGGCGGGTGATGGTCTCTTTCAGCATACGGCCGCTGGCATGGAGGGTCCATGGCGAAGCGTCTTCGCGGTAACGGCTGTAAACGCTGTATTTTTTGGTTTCGGAGTTGTACGTGCTGTGGAACATCTGTACGCGCTTGTGATCCACTACGAGCACATGGCTGAACTCGAGGTTCTGCAGCGTACAGGCCGTATTTCCGAATTCTTTTTCATGCAGGGCAAGACCGGCCTCCACGTAAGCCGCTCCGGGCACTACGGTGGTGCCTTCGATCTGGTGATCTTCCAGCCACGGCATCAGGTATTTATTGATCTCCACTTCCCAGGCCGGATGCGGCTGACGGCGGTTCTCGTTGAGGAAGATATGTCCGGGCACTCCGTGCTTCTCTTCGATAGAGCGCTCGGATTCCTGCCAGTAATTATCCTTATCCCATGCATAGGTCGGGATCTTCACGAAACGGCCGTTCTCTGTGAACAGCTTCCAGTTTACGGAGAAGCCCAGCGTATGCAGTGTGCCGAGCGAGTTCAGGATTCCCTGCACTTCGGGCTCTGCGCGGCGCAGCGAAGGAACAGTGAAGCCTTTCTTATCGGCGGCGGCAAGACATTCGTTAATGTTGGTACGCAGCACAGGATGCGGCCCCACTTCCAGGAAGATAGTGTAACCGTCGTTCACCACGGTCTGCGCAGCTTTCGCAAAGCGCACCGGCTGGCGCACGTTCTGCCACCAGTAATCGTTATTGAATTCGGTACCGTTCATAATAGTACCGGTTACGGTAGAATAAAGCGGAATAGTCGCTGTTTTCGGGCTTACGGATTTCAGCGAATCCAACAGCTCGTCTTTCAGCGGCTCCATCTGGTAGCTGTGGTAAGCCACTTCTACCGTCAGCATTTTATTGAATATGTTCTGAGGCGTCAGTATATCGCTGATCTTTTTCAGCGCGGAAGCCGTTCCTGCAATGGTCACACCGTTGAAGGAGTTGATGGCCGCCACGGAGATCTCGTTCTGCAGCCCGTTCTCGCGGATCAGCTTTTCTGCGGCTTCTTCGCCCAGTCCGATGGCAAGCATGGTTCCCTGCCCGGCGGTCTTCTGCTGGCAGCGGCTGCGGTGGTAAGATACCAGCACGCCTTCTTCCAGGGTCATTGCACCGGAAACATAAGCGGCGGGAACTTCACCCACGGAATGGCCCACCACTGCATCGGGGCGGATCCCCCAGGAAGCCCAGAGATCGTTCAGCGCAGCCTGGATAAAGAAGTTGCCCGGCTGTGCGATAGCCGTTTCGTTCATGCGCGATTCGGCTTCGGGCTTCATCAGCTCGGCCTTCAGCGACCAGCCGGCGATGCCTTTGAAGATCTCGTCGCAGCGATCGACGGTAGCGCGGAATACCGGCTCTTTCTCATACAGTTCGCGGCCCATAGCCCACCATTGCGGACCCATTCCGGTGAATACATACACCAGCTTCGGGTTTTCCTGCGCCTGGTTGAAGCTTACGCCCGCAAGCGTTTCCCCGTTTGAATATGCTTCCAGCTTTTCGATCAGCTCCTCTTTCGAAGAAGCTACCAGCGTGATGCGGTTCAGGTGGTGCGTCCTGCGATATGCGAGGGTATGCGCGAAGTCGGAAAGATTGATATTGGCGGTCTTCAGGTATTCTGCATACTTGCGGCAGATGCCTTTGAGAGCGTTGTCGCTCTTTGCGGATACCGGGAAGAGATACCATTCGCGGTTATCGTGGTGACCGTTCTTGGAGAAACGGGTGAGGTAGTTGCGCGGAGGCTCTTCCATCACCATATGGCCGTTGGTGCCACCGTATCCGAAGGAGTTGATGGAAGCCAGCAGCTTGTCGTTCTCTCCGAAAGATTCCAGCTTCAGCGGAACTTTCAGCGCGATATTTTCGAAGTCGATCTTCGGGTTTGCCTTTTTGAAGTGCAGGTGCGGCGGAACCTGGCGGTGGTTCAGCACCAGCGAGGACTTGATGATACCGGCGATACCGGCGGCAGCCTCGAGGTGACCGATATTGGTCTTTACGGAACCGACAAATACCTTATTGTCTTTTCCGCGGCCTTCTTTCAGCACATTATTGAGAGCGGTAAGCTCCACAGGATCACCGGCCTTGGTTCCGGTACCGTGAGCTTCCACATATTTTATATCTGTTGCGGTAACGCCGGCTTTGGCATACACCTCGCGGATCAGCGCTTCCTGCGCATCGGGATTCGGAACGGTGATACCGTTGGTAGCTCCGTCCTGGTTGGAACCAGTGCTGCGTACTACGGCATATACATAATCGCCGTCCTCGATAGCTTTGGAAAGCGGCTTGAAAATCACTACGCCGGCTCCCTCGCCCCGTACATAACCGCCTGCATCTTCGTCGAAAGCCTTGCAGCGGGAATGCTTGGAAAGGAATTGGCCTTTGCTCATGGCAATAGGATATTCCGGGCGGAGCATTACGTTTACGCCTCCGGCGATGGCCATATCGCTTTCGCCGGTCCAGATGCTGAGACATGCATAATGTGCTGCCACCAGCGCTGAAGAACAGGCTGTATCGATTGTGAGCGACGGGCCGCGAAGGTCGAACGAATAGGATATGCGGTTGGAAAGCATGACCATGGTAGAAGAGGTAGCGGTGTGCTGCCCGATCAGGTCACGGTTCAGTGCGCCCAGCTGCTGCAGTTTATTGTCGAGACAAAATCCGCCGATGAATACGCCGGTGCGGGAATTGCGGAGCTTGTTCTCCTGGAGGCCCGCATCTTCGAACGCTTCCCAGGTGGATTCCAGCAGCAGGCGTTGCTGCGGATCCAGGATAGCCGCCTCGCGGGGCGACATTCCGAAGAACAGCGGGTCGAACTCTTCCACATTTACATTCAGGAAACCCATCTGTGGCTGATGCGACTTTCCGGGCCGGTCGGTATCGGGGTCGTAGAAACGCCGCCAGTCCCAACGGTCTTTGGGGACATCTACAATACAATCGGTTCCTTCGGCAAGCAGTTTCCAGAACTCTTCCGGATTGGTTGCTCCTCCCGGGAACCGAAGACCCATTCCGATAATAGCGATGGGTTCATAGGTAAGGCTGTTGGGTGTTTCCATGTTTTTGTTCATAGTCCTCACAGGGAAATTAGAAAATTCCGACAAAATTACGATGTTTTTGATTAGCTTTTACAACACAGACAATGGAAATAGGGAAAATAGAGGGCCCGGCAGGACGCACGGAAAGGGCAATACAATAGCCCTCAGGTTGTTTTCTCTCCATGTTACGCTGTCTCAAGTCTTAAACTTACTTATATATGATCTGGCATTAAGGCCGGATTGCTTACATTTGTTTTAAAATCCGAAGCATGTTCCTGAAACAAATCTATACCAGTTGTCTTTCCGAGGCTTCCTACTTCATCGAATCCGAAGGCGAAGCCGTTGTTATAGACCCCATCCGCGAAAGCGCCCCCTATCTGGAGCTGGCCAAAGAGCGGAACGCCACTATCCGGTATATCTTCGAGACCCACTTCCATGCCGATTTTATATCGGGGCACGTGGACCTGGCTCAGAAATCCGGCGCGACCATCGTATTTGGCCCGGGAGCAAGCACTGGTTATCAGTCACATATTGCAAAGGACGGCGAGGAATTCAGGATCGGGAAGATCAGCTTCCGGGCGCTTCACACCCCGGGACATACTCCCGAATCGACTTGTTTCCTGCTGAGCGACGAGAATAACAAGAACCATGCCATTTTTACAGGAGATACCCTGTTCATCGGCGATGTGGGCCGCCCGGACCTGGCGGTAAAGACGGAACTTACTATGGAGCAGCTGGCTGGAATGCTGTACGATTCGCTCAACACAAAGATCCTTCCGCTCGCAGACGATATTATGGTATATCCCGGCCATGGCCCCGGCTCTGCATGCGGCAAGAACATCGGGAAGGAAACATTCTCGACCCTGGGCCAGCAGCGGCAGACCAATTACGCCCTGCAGCCGATCTCCCGCGAAGCATTTATCCGTTCCCTTACCGAAGGCATCCTGCCGGCACCGGAATATTTTTCTATTGCAGCTTCCATCAATAAAAATGGATATAATGCACTTGAAGACCTTATAGAAAAGGCAAAGTCGTCTAAAAATTTAGATGAATTTAAAAATTTAAGAAAAAATGGAGCGTTGGTATTGGATACGCGCCATGCTGATACATTTGAAAAAGGATTTATACCCGGTGCGGTAAATATTGCTCTGAACGGCCAGTTTGCTATTTGGGCGGGCACCCTGCTCGATTATGATCAGCAGATATTACTGGTGGCCGAAAGCGGTAAAGAAGAAGAGATCATCACCCGGCTTGCCCGGGTGGGAATTGAAAATATAGCCGGTTACCTGGAGGGCGGGTTTGAAACCTGGTCTGCCGCCGGCGAACCAGTAGATACCGTTACCTCTATCGAACCGGAATCGGTAAAGGAATACATGGATAAAGGCTGGAAAGTGCTGGACGTAAGAAAGCCCGGCGAATTCGAGAACGGACATATCGACTCGGCAAAGACCCTGCACCTGCAGATACTCGAAAATAACCTGAATGAACTGGATAAGAACGCCAACTACCTGGTGCACTGCGCGGGAGGCTACCGGTCGATGATTGCTGCCTCCATCCTGAGGCGGCATGGCTTTACCAATTTCGTAAATGTTCACAAAGGCTGGTCGGCAATGCAGAAAGTGGAAGGATTAAATATTGCTACCGGTCCCTGCGAAATGGAAAAGAAAAAGCTGTTGGCAGAAGTAGGAAAATAAGGTCAGCGAATTAAGAGATAACAGGGCCCCGGCAAGATGATGCCGGGGCTTTTTATTTAGGTCCTGCGGACATGTGCTTATTTCGCATTGGCAATACCTACGGCTGAGCGCCTAAAAATAAAACTCCGCTGACATAAGGCCAGCGGAGTAATAGTATCGGAAGATGAGGATTAGAATAGGAAAAAAAGCGTTTACCGCAGAATTTTTCTTTACCCGGTCACCGCGGTAAACGCTCAGTCAACGGAACAAATATATGGGCCCGCTAAGACTATGGGAGACAAGACCCATTTCCGGCGGCGCTGATCTTATCAGCGGTATCATTTACAGCGTTACCGGAAATAAAAAACCCGGGAGGTTATCCCGGGCTTCTCTGAATAAGTAAAGCGGAGTACTTAAGCCGGCAACTTATTCTTATAGTCTCGTGGTAAATGTAAAGCGGCCCTGATGAAGTAACAGGCTAAACCTATGATCGGCGGGATCATTACCATGAACGGCAGGACCGGAATAACCACCGGCTGGAAACTAAATACAAATTTGAGCTCTGATCAGTAGTCGACGTACATTGTCGGTATCCGCGTACGTAATCCGAAATAAAGATAGGTAGTCGTCTGCTCGCGCAGTTCCGATAAGGCATTGCGGAAAACGAACCCGGCCTCCAGCCGCAGATCGTATGCCGGATTAATGATGTATCCTGCCTTCAGCTCCGCATAAATGATGGATTGCCTCAGGCCCTGCCCGACGTAATTCCCGTATTCGTTGGGATGATTCACATCCTGCACAAATACATCAGAACCGTAATTCACGCCGCCGGTGTCTGTTCCGTGGATAGCGTACGAGATACGGCCCTCGGCGGTTACCCGGCTGTTCTGGTAACGGAGAAAGCCCATCGCTTCCCAAAAATTGGCGCCCAACGGATGGGCCAGCGGCTGGTTATAATGCCCGTAGCTGGAATTGATGCGGTAATGCGAATACGTATACGGCCTCACGTAATTGAACTCCACCTGCAAATTGAGGTTATCCACGCCGAACATGTTGAAGTATTTGTACCCGAGCTGGAAACCCTGCTTGTTGGCACGCCAGCCTTTCTGCGGCTTTCCAAGCATAGCCGAAAGAAGGAACTCGTCGAGGATGATCTGCCCGTAGATCTGGTGATCGTCGTGCGGTCGCACTTTCAGCGTGAATCCCATCAAGGCGTTGTCCGCCGAGCCTAAGCCGAACTCGATCGGCCGGTAAAAGATCACAGGGTTGAGATAGTTTGGATCGAAGCCCCGCTGGTTGCCGGTGGAATCCGTTCCGCTCCAGATCACCGACTCGAAAAAACCGAGCGTGACGTACCGGCAGGGATTGATGCTGAGATAATGGAACGTTCCGAGCTTTTTATAGTTGAGGTTATCGCCGGTTATAGACGGGGTAATATCCTGGAACTCAGCCCAGATGTTCACATACTTGATCTTCCAGACCTGCGTGGATATCTTGAAGTAAAAATGATTTGGCGAGTTGTCGGAAAGCAGCAGCGAGCGGTAGCCATCGCCGATAAAGTTCTTGCCGTGGCCCAGCTCGAAGCTGACGTATTTTACCGGCGTGAAGTTGATGTAGCCTGTGGCGAAGGCGAAATCGTAGCTGGATTCCTTAAAGCTTTTGGTGCGGCCGGCTCCCGGCACTACGTGATTGCTGTCGACGTACTCGCGGACATAATCGACGAATCCCGCCTGGTTCTCGTAGAAATCGGAATAGAACGCCAGCATTTTTCCAAGGTTGCCGCGAAGGTTGAAACCGCGGGTGTTTACGTACGAAAATTCAGATCCGGAAAAATTACGGCCGGCCTGGAAGTTGAACGACGGATTTACATAGAGCTGGAAATCTTTCGTCTTCACATACAGCAGGTCCTCGTGAAACAGCCGCCTGCCGATGAAAGAGCGGGCGAACTTCGTTTTATAGTTCGGAATGTACCGCACCGAATCATAGTTGATGTGCTGCTTCAGCTCTGAAACGCGGAACGGCCGCACGGCTGTATGGAATTCCACATCGAGGTTGTTCAGGTCTGCGTCAAGCTGGTTATAATCGAAAGGATTGTAAAAGAAATGCGTGTGCTGGGCATGCAATCGTGGAATGAGCAGGCAGCAAAACCAGAAAAAATATATGCGGGATGCTTTGATGGCTTTGAATTCTTTGACTAAAATAGAAAAAATATGCCCATGCCCGAAAATCGCAGTAATTCATACCTTTGCATGGTTACTTGCCTGTATGAAAGTTATCGATAAAATCCGGTCCTCCTCTTCTCCGCTGTTCTCATTCGAAATTCTTCCTCCGCTGAAAGGGAACCGGATCGAGGCGATCTATGAAAGCATCGATCCGCTGATGGAATTCAATCCATCGTTCATTAACGTAACGTATCACCGCGAAGAGTTTACGTATAAGAAACGGGAGAAGGGCTATCTCGAAAAGATATCGATGCGGAAGCGGCCGGGCACGGTAGCGATATGCGCCGCTATTTTCAACAAGTACAAGGTAGATACGGTACCCCACCTGATCTGCGGGGGATTTAACCGTGAGGAAACAGAGAATGCCTTGCTGGACCTGCAGTTCCTCGGCATCGACAATGTGCTGGCGCTGCGCGGGGATCCTATCAAGACCGAGCCGCATTTCACTCCTTCGGAAGGCGGGCATTCGTATGCTGTGGAGCTGGTGAACCAGATCGCGGATATGAATAAGGGAATTTACCTGGACGAAGATATCAAGGAAGCGCATCCCACGGATTTTTGCATCGGGGTGGCGGGTTACCCGGAGCGCCATTTCGAAGCGCCCAACCGGATGATAGATCTTAAGTTCCTGAAAGATAAGATCGAGGCAGGTGCAGAATATATTGTAACCCAGCTTTTTTTCGATAACCGGAAGTATTTTTCGTTTGTAGAAAAATGCCGTGAGATCGGGATCGACGTTCCGATCATCCCGGGACTGAAGCCAATTTCCAACCTGCGTCATATTACATTCATGCCGAAGTTTTTCCATGTGGAATTGCCGGACGAGTTTGCGCTGGCGCTGATGAAATGCAGGACGGATAAGGAAGTATACCAGGTGGGTGTGGATTGGTGCATCCGGCAGAGCAGGGAACTGATAGAGGCGGGTGTACCGGGCATTCATTATTTTACCATGGGCAAGTCGTCAGCTACGCGGCAGATCGTAAAAGAAATTTTCTGATAACCGCTCCCGTTACCTGCAGGGAATATCCCCCTGTGATATTAAAACAAATGCCCCGAAACTCCTGATCATACAGGGCTTCATATCGACTATTTTTTCCTGATTAGCGGGAAATATCTTACAACAATTTCCCCGGACATTGAAGAAAATTCAGGAAGCGTGACCAATACAATATTTTTGGACAATATCCGCCGAGGTCAAAGTAAAACCCGTCAATATTCCCGCACATAAGGAACACGATTTACAGTAATGAACCTGATTCACCTGCAAGATGGAGGCGGTATTCCTGCATTTTCGGCAAACGAATTCTAGAGTAACCTCTGATCCGGCTTAATGACGGCATACATGCCTTTAGGAAAGACGAAGCTGACAGGAACTTTTCACGACGTTCACACAAATCTATCCGAAAAAAGAAGCAGCAGGCAATTACGCCCGCCGCCTCTCCCACTGTTCATCTAAAAACTTAGCTTCTGCCTCTCATAAGCAGGATCTCATTTACCTGGATCTCGGTAATGTAACGCGTTATGCCATTTTTGTCTTCATACTGCCGGGTAAGCAGCTTTCCTTCCACGGCCACCTCGCAGCCCTTCCGCAACAACCTTTCGCTTATTTCCGCTGTCTTTCCCCACGCTACGATATTATGCCATTGTGTACGGGTGGTCTTTTCACCGTCCGGATCTTTGTACACCTCCGTGGTAGCAAGAGAGAATTTGGCCAGTTTCCGGTTTCCGTCGAAGCTTCTGATCTCCGGGTTCACTCCCACGTTGCCGATCAGGCGTACACTGTTTCTTAACGTGTTCATAGCATTACAATTTAAGTTTAACATGATTGGTTTATCTGCCAATGCGACCGCGTCATTGACAAATCAAAAATGGAAAAAGACGGGGAACGAAGCCGGTTGTTAACCGTTTCATTCCGGATGTAAGCAGATGAAACCATTTGTAAACGAATAAGTATGATCCGCATCTTTATACCAATTGGCGAAAATCAACGTTAAACTTTACCTTTGCACAGCATGTCCGCAACAAAAAAAGAAACATACCAACTGGCCCTCCGCCAGATAGAAAGCCTCCTCGAAGATGAAAGCGATCTCACCGCTAACATGGCCAACATCACCGCCGTGCTCGCATCGGCCTTCGGCTTCTGGTGGACCGGCTTCTACCGTGTTGCCGGTAATGAGCTCGTACTGGGACCTTTCCAGGGACCCGTAGCATGCACCCGCATCGGTTTCGGAAAAGGCGTATGCGGCTCCGCATGGCAGCAGCAGCAAACGATCATCGTGCCAGACGTGCACCAGTTCCCCGGCCATATCGCCTGCAACGCGGAATCGAATTCGGAGATCGTAGTGCCCGTAAAACGGAATGGCGAAGTAATACTTGTGCTCGATATCGACAGCACTTCTTACAACTCTTTTGATACGACCGACCGGGAATACCTGGAAGCCATCGCGGAAAGCCTTGTCCGGAAAACCTCTTTCGCCGATTGAAAAAATTCCACATATATCTCCTCTGGGTCTTTTTCCTTTACTCGTGCGCCAACCAGGTGCCGTTGGAAGGGGGGCCAAAGGACGAAGCCGCTCCCGTACTGCAAAAGGCCGTTCCCGATACATTCGCGCTGAACTTCCGCGGGCGGCGCATCACGCTCTCCTTCGACGAATTTGTCGTGGTCCGCAATCCTTCGCGCGAAGTGATCGTGTCCCCGCCGGTTGACGAGCTGCCTGTCGTGCAGGTGACCGGGAAATCGGTGGAGGTGATCTTCCAGGATTCGCTGAAATCCAATACCACGTACACGATACAATTTGGCGAATCCATCGCCGACAACAATGAAGGGAACGTCCTGCAGAATTACTCCTATACTTTTTCCACGGGCCCCTTTCTCGATTCGCTCGAGGCTTACGCAGTGGTGCTCGACGCTTTTACGCTGAAGCCCGTCGAGAATGTGAAATGGATGCTGTACAGCGAAATGGGCGATTCCACTCCGTACAAGGAAAAGCCGTTTTACATCGGTTACAGCACGCCGGATGGAAAGGCCGCAATACGTTACATGCGCAAAGGAACATTCCGGCAGTTCGCCCTTACAGAAAGCAACAATAATTCGCGCTACGACGCTGCCGACGAGTGGATCGGGTTCCTCGACTCTACTGTGATTCCCGGCGATTCAGCGGTGCACCGCGTACTCATGTTCAGGGAAAAAAGCAAAAAGAACCGGCTGCGTTTTGCCAAACCGGTGGAACGTGGAATGATCGCCTTTAAGTTCATGAACGACGCGTCGGACGTAAAGATCCGGCCGATCACCGACAGCCTTCCGCCGGCTGAGGGCCATATGGAATTCATGAGCGAGACATTTGACAGCCTGATATACTGGCATCCCCGCATTCTGAAGGACACACTCTTTTTCGAGCTGCAGTTTCCCGAAATGCCCCTGGACACCGTTCGCGTGATCTACCGGAAACCGCGCGGGAGCAGTAGCTCCGGAGGAAAAGGCAAAACAGGCGGGACTACCGGAATTACCGCCCCTACCACCACGAAATTTCAGTTCACCACAAATCTTACTTCAAGATTCGATTTCTATAAACCCATCGAGATCGAATTCAATCATCCCGTACCGGCGCTGGATTCAGCCTGTATAACACTGTTGCAGAGCGGGAAGCCGGTGGTTTACAGCTGGCAGTTCACCGACAGCGTACAACGCAAGATACAGATCGATCTTCCTTTCCGGCAGGGAACAGAGTATGTCTTCCGCATGAAAGACAGCTGCTTCACCGATCTCTGGGGCAACTACAACGACTCGTTGGTGGTGCCGTTCAAAACTTCGCAGCAGAAGGATTATACCACGCTCACCTTACGCGCATCGGGGGTGCAGGGCGACGGGGTACAGCTCATTTTTCAATTGATGGACAAGGAGGACAAGATCCTGCAGGAAAAAAACATACAACAGCAGGACGGCCTTTATACCGTAACGTTCGGTTATCTTCTGCCGGGATCGTACCGCGTAAAGCTGATATATGACAGCAACGGAAACGGGAAATGGGATACGGGAAATTATATGCTGCGGCGGCAACCAGAAAAAGTAAGCTTCTTTCCGCGCAACATCGATATGAAGCCGGGATTCGACCTGGACTTTGACTGGGACGTGAATGCGGAGCCGGAAAAACCCGCTGAAGAAAATAAAAAAGAGGGCGGGAAATTCAATAAGTAAAGTTACATCCTGATCTCGAACCCGTCGCGATCGTTATAGAACGGCAGTTCCTTCCGCGTGCTTTCAAGAAGCTCCTTCGATAATTCCGTTACAATGATCTCTTCGCCGAAAGGACGCGCCTGCGCAATATAGCGGCCCATCGGGTCAACTACCGCGGAATCTCCCGAATGGATCACATCGTTTCCGTCTCTTCCCACGCGGTTCATTCCCACAACATACGCCTGGTTCTCAATAGCGCGAGCCACCAGCAGGCTGCGCCAGGCCAGGCTTCGACGCTCGGGCCAGTTGGCCACATAGACCAGCGCATCGTAATCGAATGTTTCGCTTCTTCTGCTCCACACAGGGAACCGGAGATCGTAGCATACCAGCGGAGCTATCTTCCATCCGCTGTATTCCACCACGAGCTGTGAGCCGCCCTGCCGGTAAAAGTCCTGCTCGTTTGCCAGTGAAAAAAGATGACGTTTGTCGTATGTAAACGTTTGTTCGGGCGTAACAAAATACATCCGGTTGTAAAAGTCGTTTCCGTCTTTCACCATCAGGCTTCCGCACACAGCTGCATTTTTTTCCTGCGCCTGCCTCTTCATCCATAGTACAGACGGTCCGTCATGCGCGTCTTCTGCGATGGCGGTGTTCATGGAAAAGCCGGTGGCGAACATTTCTGGAAGCACGATCAGATTTGCTTCTTTCGCGGAAGAAATTTTTTGGCTGAGCATGGCGAGATTAGCGTCCCTGTCTTCCCAGTGCAAAGAGGTTTGTATAGCTGCGATCTTCATTTTTACATTTACATTTTTACGAGCTTTTCCGCAGCGCGCTTCAGGGTTTCGTCGCTCTTCGCAAAACAGAAACGCAGATGCGAATGATCGTGCCCGTTGTTGTAAAATACCGACATCGGTATGGGCGCGACGCCGACTTCCGCTGTCATTCGCTTCGCAAATTCGATGTCCTTTTCATTGCTGATCCCGTCGTACTGCACCACCTGGAAGTACGAGCCAAGTACGGGTTTTAGCGAAAAGCGCGAGCCTTTCAGCATGTTCGCGAAAAGGTCTCTCTTCTCCTGGTAAAATCCGCTGAGCGAGGTGTACAGATCTTTTTCCTTCAGCAATTCCGCGTACGCGGCCTGCACGGGAGTATTCACGCTGAAAACATTATACTGATGCACCTTCCTGAATTCCGCCATCAGGTTTTCGGGAGCCAGCACATAACCGATCTTCCATCCCGTGGTATGATATGTTTTTCCGAAGGAGGAAACAATGAAGCTGCGCTTCGCCAGCTCGGGATAACGCGCCACGCCCTGGTGCTCGTAGCCGTCGAAAATAATGTGCTCGTACACTTCGTCGCTGATGATCACGATATCCTTATCCTTCACCAGCTTCTGCAGCTTCGCCATATCGCCGGCGGAGAGGATGCTGCCCGTAGGATTGTGCGGAGTATTGATGATAATGACGCGCGTCTTCTGGTTGATCTGCTTTTTCACATCGTCCCAGTTCAGCGTAAAATCATTCTCGTTCAGCTTTACGTATTTGGGAATGCCGCCGTTCAGCTCAATGGCCGGCACGTAGCAATCGTACGCCGGCTCTATCACGATCACTTCGTCGCCTTCTTTTACGATGGCGGAAATAGCTGTAAATATTGCCTGTGTAGCGCCCGCGGTAACGGTGATCTCTTTGTCGGGATCATATTGCGCGGAGTAAATTTCTTCTGTCTTTTTTGCAATGGCTTCGCGAAGCCCGGGCCAGCCCTGCATCGGAGCGTACTGGTTGTGCCCGTCCTTCATCGCTTTCTGCACCAGTTTCACCAGTGTATCGTGCATCGGGAAATCAGGAAATCCCTGCGAGAGATTGATCGCCCCATGCTCCTTCGCCAGAGCCGACATCGTAGTGAATATGGTAGTTTTTACGCGCGGTAACTTGCTTTCAATATTGCCGGGGTACTTCATTGATCGGTTCTTACTGATAAAGAAAACTGCGGTGGCGCGTCATTCTTTACCGGGTTCTTACAATAACAACTTCAAGCCCGCCCGAAGGGAATTCTGTCATCAGCCGAAAAGCTCGCGGTACAGTTCCTCCACTTTGCTGATCCCTTTGAGGCGGATCTTATATTTTCCCTGGTCCAGGGTCTTTGCATTAAATTTAGACAAATAAATCGTTTTAAAGCCGAGCTTCTGCGCTTCCATGATCCTCTGCTCGATGCGGGTAACGGGCCGGATCTCGCCGGTAAGTCCCACCTCCGCCGCAAAGCAGCAATCCTGCGGAACGGGCAGATTTTCGTTCGACGATAAAATAGCGCTGATCACGGCAAGGTCCATTGCGGGATCTTCCACCTTGATCCCCCCGGTAAGGTTCAGGAACACATCCTTGATGCTGAGCTGGAAGCCGCAGCGTTTTTCCAGCACCGCCAGCAGCATGTTCAGCCTGCGCAGGTCGAATCCCGTGGCCGAGCGCTGTGGCGTTCCGTACACCGCCGAGCTTGCCAGCGCCTGTATTTCCAGCAGTATCGGGCGGATGCCTTCCATCGTTACGCAAACGGAAGTTCCGCTGAGCTGCTCGTCGTGCTGCGACAGCAAAGCGCCCGAAGGATTTTCCACTTCCTTCAGCCCTTCGTTCATCATTTCGTAGATCCCAATTTCCGAAGTGGCGCCGAAGCGGTTCTTGGATGCGCGCAGGATCCGGAAGAGATGGTTGCGGTCCCCTTCGAACTGCAGCACCACGTCCACCATGTGCTCGAGCACCTTAGGCCCGGCGATGCTTCCGTCTTTCGTGATGTGCCCGATAAGGAAAACGGGAATGCCGGTGGTCTTCGCTACTTTCAGCAGCTGCCCGGTACATTCGCGGATCTGCGAAATGCTTCCCGCAGAAGATTCCACCATGCTGGTGTACAAGGTCTGGATGGAATCAATGATAAGAAGATCAGGACGTGTATCGGCGATCTGGTGCAATATATTTTCCATGTGCACTTCGGTGAGCACCAGGCAATCCTGGTTGGGATTACCTACGCGCTGCGCACGAAGCTTAATCTGCTGCTCGCTTTCCTCGCCGGAAATGTACAGCACTTTTTTGCCGCGGAGCGTTACCGCCACCTGCAGCATCAGCGTGCTTTTTCCTATTCCCGGTTCTCCGCCCAGCAGCATGAGCGAGCCGGGCACGATGCCTCCGCCCAGCACACGGTTGAGCTCGGCGTTATGTGTATCGATACGGGATTCAAGCTCGTACTGTATCTCGTCCAGCTTACGCGGACGGGCCGCCGTTTCACGGGGAGAGTACGATCTGGTGCCGGCGGGAGTTTTGGTCACTACCTCTTCCACGTACGTATTCCACGCTCCGCAGGAGGGACACTTACCGATCCATTTGGACGATTGAGCTCCGCAGGACTGGCAAAAAAATACCGTCTTGACTTTTGACATGGAAGAAAAATGAAAGATTACTGGCGGACGAAATCCTGCTGCAGCACTCCGCCGAATTCGGAGCCTTTGGCCGCGATCAGCAGAACGTCCTCATTGATCTTGAGGATGTGCCATTCGGCGTTCCAGGGCGACTGGAACTCTGACGGATCAACACCTGAAATGGTCAGGCGATTGTTCTCGATGTTCGGAGAAAGCTCCCATTCGCCCGTATCGGTCATCAGCGTTATCGGATCTGTGAAGATCACCGTGCCTCCGTTCTGAATGGTCATCTCTACGGGATTCGCCATAGGGTTGACCGGCGCGAGCTTCCAGGTACCGATAATATCTTCGCCTGTGCTGCCGAGGCAACCGTAACCGAATACTGCGGTAAGAAGTGCAAGGGATGCTATATGGATCTTTTTCATGCCGAAAGGGTTCTAAAATTATAAACAAATATAAGGAACCGCGCCGGAATGGCAAACTACATCTTTTTTATTTTCTGAAGGAACCCGGTGGTCGAATACCCCTCCACGAATGGCACCAGCACCACCTTTCCGCCGGAAGCCCTGACAGTTGCGGCTCCCGCGACTTCATCCTCCCGGTAGTCCGATCCCTTCACCAGCACATCGGGCTGAAGCGCTTTTATCAGGTCTGCCGGCGTATCTTCGTCAAACAGCACTACGGCGTCTACCGTATGCAGCGCCGCCAGCATCAGCGCGCGATCAGCTTCGGGATTTACCGGGCGGCCTTCGCCTTTCAGGCGTTTTACAGAAGCATTGGAATTCAGTCCCACCACCAGGCGGTTTCCCAGTCGGGCCGCTTCTTCGAGGTAAAGTATATGCCCGGGATGAAGCACATCGAAGCATCCGTTGGTAAAAACGATCGTATCCGCTTTCAGCCTCCACACGGAAAGCTGCTTCTGCAATCTTTCAAGCGTAAATATTCTGGAGGATACGGGCGCTACCATGCCTTATTTTTGTTTGTTGACGATCGGTTGGAGTATGAGCGATATCAGCCCCAGCAGCAGGATGAGCACTGTCTGCCCGGCCCAGATGATCCAGCCGAGCGCGTAGCCCGTGCCGTATTCTACGCCGCCCATATCCTTAAGCTGGAGGATGGTGGCCACTACGATAGGAAATGCTCCCATGCCGTTGGGAGTGAACATGATGGCTACAGATCCGAATACCAGCACGCTGAGCGGGGTGAGCAGGCCCACATGCGAGGTTTCCGGCAATGCAAAAAAGCAGACGTAGGTCATCAGGAAATACATGAGCCAGATGAAGCCGGTATGCGCGAAAAACTCCGGCAGGCTTTTTACTTTGGTAATGGAGCGCAGCCCTTCCAGGAAGCCTTTTCCCATCATCTTCATCTTCTGGAATATCTTGCCGAAGAAAGGGTGCCTGCGCAGAAGGAAAAGCGCTCCGGCAACAAGCACAACAAAGCCGAGAATGAAAAGCTTCAGGTTCTTCATGAAGAAGGACGGTTCCTGCACCGGCCCATCGGGAGCTTCCTTGCCCCGGAAGATGCTGTCGAATATTTCGCCGATGCTGTCGAGCTGAAGAATGGAGGTAACGCCGAAAAGAAGGATGAGCATGAGCAGATCGATGACGCGCTCCACCACCACCGTGCCGAATGTTTTCTCGAACGGTATCTTTTCATATTGCTGCAGCGATGCACAGCGCGTGATCTCTCCCAGCCGCGGCACCAGCATGTTGAAAAAGTACATGTTCATGACCGCAAAGAAAAGGTTCGATTTTTTTGGCGTGTATCCGAAAGGCTCGATGATAAGCCGCCACCGCCATGCGCGGCTGAGGTGCGCCAGCGATCCCAGCACGATGGCAAGGATAAGCCAGAAATAATTGGCGCGCTGCAGTGCGCTCCAGAAATCCTGCTTGTCGCTTTCCTTCATGTTGAACCAGACCCATACGATGATAGCGATACCGATGCTGAAGAACAGCACGATTTTCAGGACATCTTTTATTTTCTTTTTCAAGAGCGGGGGAGCTTGTTTGTGAGGGTATCGGGAAAAATTACGGTAGGCTTGTGCCGTTTGGCTTCTTCGAAGTCCATCATGGCGTAGGAGATCACGAGGATCACATCGCCGATCTGCACTTTACGCGCAGCGGCTCCATTCAGGCAGACGATTCCGCTTCCCCTGTCCCCTCTGATCACGTACGTTTCGAAACGTTCGCCGTTGTTATTGTTCACGATCTGCACCTTCTCGTTCTCGATCAGGTTTGCAGCATCCATAAGATCCTCGTCGATGGTAATGCTCCCGATGTAATTCAGGTTCGCCTCCGTCACCGAAACCCGGTGGATCTTGGACTTTAATACATGGATCATCATAGCGGGTGCAAAGGTAAGGAAAATCTGAGTTGAGCGGAGTAAACGGCAGTTTTAACTATTGCGATAATGCCATATTGTCTATGAGCCGGATATCGCCAGCATAAAAAGCGGCGAATATCCGCAGGTCCGCCGGATCATCGGAACCGGTTGCCGGCTGCAACGTACCGGCATGGGCTATTTCGAGGTATTCGGGTCTGAGCTCCGGTATGGAGGCAACCTTTTCATTGAATTCTTCGCTGATCTGTTCAGGACCCATTTTGCCCCATTGGCCCCGGATCTTTTTCATAAGGCCGGGCACTTTTACGGCAGATTCGTATTGCGCAGGCGTAAGTCTCAGGTTCCTGGAGCTCATGGCCAGCCCTTTCTCATCCCGCACGGTTTCCACTCCTATAATTTCGAGGCCCGGAAAAAAAGGAGCCACAATCCTTTTAATAACCAGGTATTGCTGGTAATCTTTAAGACCAAAATAGGCTTTGTCGGGACGGACGATATCGAAGAACCGGTAAACCACATTGGCCACTCCCTGGAAATGGCCGGGACGGAATTTTCCTTCCATGACCGAAGCCAGATCTCCCAAGTCAAAGTCACGATGGTCTTCGGTGGGATATACTTCCTTATAATCCGGGTGGAACAGAAAAGTGCAGCCGCTTTCTTCTAGAGCGGGAACATCTTTTTCGAGAGTTGAAGGATAATTTTCGAAATCGGCTTTATTGTTGAATTGCAGGGGGTTGACAAAGATACTGGCCACGGTCACATCATTTCCTTCGGCCGACCGGCGGGTAAGGCTGGTATGCCCTCTGTGCAGGGCTCCCATAGTGGGCACAAAGCCGACGGTCTTTCCCTGGCTTCGTAACGCGTTCAGCTCCTGAGATATGAGTTCAGATGAGTTACAAATCTTCATGTGGTTATACTAAATCGGGCCGGATTACGTTCGGTCAGGCAATAAGGGGAAACAGAAGCAAACGTAAAGATTATTTTGAAATATAGGGGAAATTTCGTTAATTTTGCATACTTGTTTATGCTTAGTACGTACTTCCTCACATATCAATTACTAATTTAGTATTTTATGGAAAAACGCAAAGTGCTCTTTATTTCACAGGAGATGCAACCTTACATTGCCAACGAAAATGAGATCAGTAAAATTTCCAGATACCTGCCGCAAGGCATACTGGAGCAAGGATACGAGATCCGTACCTTTATGCCGCGCTTCGGTTGCATTAATGAGAGGAGGCACCAGCTTCACGAGGTGATCCGGCTTTCCGGGATGAACATCATAGTGAACGACAGCGACCAGCCCCTGATCATTAAAGTAGCGTCGATACAGGCTGCAAGGATGCAGGTGTATTTTATCGACAACGAGGAGTACTTCCAGCGTAAGGCTACCCTTACCGATGCCGACGGAACTCATTTTTCCGACAACGACGAGCGCGCTATCTTCTACGTGCGCGGCGTATTCGAAACGGTAAAAAAACTCGGCTGGGCCCCGGACATCATTCATTGCCACGGCTGGATGACAAGCCTGGTGTCGGTTTACCTGAAGAACATCTATAAGGATGACCCGATCTTCGCCAATGCCAAAGTGGTAATGTCGCTGTACGGTACGGATGAATTCCCCGGCGCGCTCAATGCCGACTTCGGTAAAAAAGTGCTGGTGGACACCATGAAGAAAGAAGATTACAATGTGACCAAGCCTACGTACGCTAACGTTATGAACGAAGGTATACGATACGCCGACGCTGTAGTGAAAGGCAACGACAAGGTGAACAAGGATATCGAAAAGTACGCGAAATCGAGCAACAAGCCGATGGTAGAGTACAACCCCGACGAAGACTATGTGGGCCCGATCCTTACCCTGTACGAAGAGCTCCTGGAGGAGTCCGTTCTGGCTGATTAACCGATTTTAATTTATTTCACACATACTTATCTGCAAAGCTTTTCGTTAGCTTTGCAGATATTTTTTTACAGGATGCTGAACCGCTTTACGACCGTCCTTTTTCTTGCCTGCATTACCTTATGGAACTGCTCCAGCGAGTACAACAACCCGGGGGGTATCATTCCGCCGGAAGACCTGCTGAATGCGGTACATACCGACAGCACGACCATTACTGCTTTTTTTGAGCGGGAAGACACCATCCGCACCGACGGAAGCGACCGCGGCCTGCTGGGCAGCTATTTCGATCCTGTTTTCGGGCGCACCACCGCCGGTTTCTATACCACGCTCAATGTATTGCAGAAATTCAAGCCGGGCCTCACTCCCATCGTAGATTCCGTAGTGCTTTGCCTGCGCCACGACGGCGATTACGGCGACGTTACCAAATTTAACGGCTACCAGGTGGCGGAAGTTTTCGAAGTGGCCCAGGAAATTCCGATTCCCGATACTTCCAGCGACGGGTACACCGCGTACAGCTCGTTCCCGCTCCATCCCGTACCGCTTGCCGTGCAGGGCTTCGCTCCGAAATATTTCGCCTATAAGAATGAAGGCACGCAGCTCCGCATCCGTATGAACAACAGCTTCGGAGAGCGCTTCCTCAACCAGGACAGCCTCATGCCGGGCTCGATCGATAACATCTGCAAAGGGCTCTACGTGCGCATTTCGCCGCAGATCACGCAGTCGCAGGCGCCGGGCCAGGGCGCCATTTCCTATTTCAGGCTTACCAACGACCTGTCGAGAGTATCGGTCTATTATCATACTTCAACAGCCACATCCGCGGAGCTTCGCCTGGTCACCAGCGGATCGGGAAATGTTCACTTCAATGTCTTCGGGCATGACTATGTCTCATCTGTAGAACCGACCTTCTACTCCAGGCTCCTGGACAGCACGATCTCCGGTCCGAACCTGTACATGCAATCGCTCGGCGGCCTTCGCCTGAAGCTGAAGTTCCCTCACCTGATGAACTACGTGGATACCCAGAAGGTGATCCTCCATAAAGCGGAGCTGATCATTCCCGTAGACATCGGCCAGGATCTTTCAAAATACCCCGTGGCTCCCAACATTCTTCCTTATGTGATAACATCCGAAGGTTTGATCCGGGTCTTCGACGACTTTCCATATGGCTACTACGATTCGTACTACGACGCCACCAACCGGCAGTTTCGCGTGGTCATTACACAATATCTCCAGGATGTGCTTACAGGCCAGGTTTCCAACAGCGGAATCTACCTGAAGCTTTCCGGAGGTTTCTATGATCAGTACAGGCCGTTGCTGGTAGACGCCACCGCTGCCTACCGGGCCGTGATAAGCTCTCCGGAGCATCCCACGCTGCCTATGAAGCTCAATCTGACTTACACACCCGTTTACACTCAATAAAGGACATTATGTGCGGAATTGTTGGTTACGTCGGTAAGCAGGACGCTTACCCAATCCTCGTAAAAGGTCTTCACCGCCTGGAATACCGCGGTTACGACAGCGCAGGAATCGCTTTGCTCGACGGAGGTATCAAACTGTACAAGTGCAAAGGAAAAGTTTCCGACCTGGAGCTTTTCGCCGAAGGCAAAGACGTTTCCGGCAGGGTCGGGATCGGCCATACGCGCTGGGCCACGCACGGCGTACCGAACGACGCGAACGCGCACCCGCATTTCTCGCAGTCGGAAGAGCTGGTGATCATTCACAACGGGATCATCGAAAACTACGCAACTCTCAAAGAAGGCTTATCGAAGCGGGGTTATACTTTCCGGAGCGATACCGATACGGAAGTGCTCGCTCACCTGATCGAAGATATTTATCATAAGGAAGAGGTTCCGCTGGAAGAAGCCGTACGCCTTGCCCTCAATGAAGTGGTGGGCGCTTACGCCATCGTGATCATGGCCAAGAGCGACCCGCGCAAGCTGATCGCTGCGAAGAAAGGAAGCCCGCTGGTGGTAGGCATCGGCGAAGACGAATATTTTATCGCTTCCGACGCCACGCCGATCATCGAATACACGAAGAACGTGGTATATCTCGACGACGAAGAGATCGCCGTCGTGGAGCCCGGAAAGGAACTAAAGATACGCACGATAAAAAATGTAGAGATATCTCCTTACGTACAGGAGCTGCAGATGGAGCTGGAACGTCTGGAAAAAGGCGGTTACGAGCACTTCATGCTCAAGGAAATCTACGAGCAGCCCCGCTCGATCCGCGACAGCCTTCGCGGCCGGATGGATCCGCTTACAGGGAGAGTATCGATGGCGGGCATCATCGACTTTGAAAAAAAATTCGTCAACGCAGACCGCATTGTTATCGTAGCCTGCGGCACAAGCTGGCATGCCGGGCTGGTAGGAGAATACCTGATAGAAGAGTTCGCGCGGATACCGGTGGAAGTGGAATACGCTTCCGAGTTCCGCTACCGCGACCCGATCATTAACGAGAACGATATTGTAATTGCCATTTCGCAATCCGGCGAAACTGCCGATACGCTTGCTGCCATACAGCTTGCGAAGTCGAAGGGCGCCACCATCTTCGGTATCTGTAACGTGGTCGGTTCTTCCATCGCACGCTCCACGCACGCGGGCGCGTACACCCATGCCGGACCGGAAATAGGCGTGGCCTCCACCAAGGCGTTTACCGCCCAGGTCTCCGTGCTTGCGCTCATCGCGCTTACCATCGGGCATCGCAAAGGGGCGCTCGCAGAACCGCGCTACCGCCAGTTGCTCAATGAGCTGGACGTGCTTCCCGATAAAGTGACCGAAGTGCTGAAGACCAACGAGCAGATCCGCTATCTCTCTTCGCTCTTCAAAGACGCGCGGAATTTCCTGTACCTCGGAAGAGGCTACAACTTCCCCGTGGCGCTCGAAGGCGCGCTGAAGCTGAAAGAGATCTCGTACATACACGCGGAAGGTTATCCGGCCGCGGAAATGAAGCATGGCCCCATCGCGCTGATCGATGAAGAGATGCCCGTAGTGGTAATTGCTACGAGGAACAGCTCTTACGACAAGATCGTGAGCAACGTGCAGGAAGTAAAAGCTCGCGGGGGAAAGCTCATCGCCATAGTGACCAAGGGCGATAAAGAAGTAAAAAAACTTGCCGAATATACCGTGGAGATCCCGGAGGTGGAAGACGCGCTCTCTCCTATTCTTTCCGTGATCCCGCTCCAGCTTCTGTCCTATCACATTGCTGTGATGAGAAACTGCAACGTAGATCAGCCGCGTAACCTTGCGAAGTCGGTAACGGTAGAGTAAATTCTCCTGTATAATAGTCCGCACTATCTTTTCGCCTGGTGGCATATCAGTGCGCAACCAATAGTTTTCTGATCCGAATACTGTCGCTTCTTCGGCATTCGCTATAAAATGCGAAAGCAGCGGCTACATTCAGCCACTGCTTAACGCATGTTTAATCCTTACTTTCTCTGGTAAGACATTCTCATGGACAGTCAGACTGCCCGTTACAAGATCTTCAGATCACTTTTGCCGCGATGAGCAGGCCCAACGCCAGAGTGATCACGAACGCTACTGTAAGCGCTACGAACAGACCTACGCCTTGCGTAGATTGCTGTTCTTCTTTTGCTACCTTTTCCATAACTATACATTACATTATTCTGTCAGTAGCTCTCTTTCACAGCGGCATGGTTAGTGATCCGCAGGAATTTCTCCTTTCAGTGCAATTATAGAGATGGTTGATAAGAGCAATCTGTTGCATCGGCAAGTGTAAATTTTTGTTAATGTTGCGCGTCCTTTTTTCCCGCACCTGCCGCATCATTACAAACGAAATTTCACCGCAATATGTATCTTCATCACTGAAAAATCCGAAACGATGAAAACACGAAAGGGATTCGCCAGCGATAACAACTCCGGAATCCACCCCGATATTCTCCGCGCCTTATCCTCTGTGAACGAAGGCCATGTGCCCGCTTACGGGAACGATCCGTATACATTGCGCGCCAGGGAAAAGCTGCAGGAACATTTCGGCGCGGACGCCGATGTCTATTTCGTGTTCAACGGAACCGGAGCCAATGTGCTGGCGCTGCGAACTATGGCGGATACCTGGCAATCCATTCTCTGCTCCGAATATTCTCACATTTACGAAGACGAGTGCGGTGCGCCGGAAAAGGTCACCGGCTGCAAGCTGGTGCCGCTGCGCACGCAGCACGGCAAATTCAGGCCGGAGCAGATCGCGGAACATCTTGTATGGCTGGACGATGAGCATCGCGTACAGCCGTGCGTGGTCTCCATTACGCAGACAACAGAGTTCGGAACGGTGTACTCCGTAGAAGAGATCAGGGCCATTACCGATTTCTGCCACAATAATGGCTTGCTGGTGCACATGGACGGTGCGCGCATCGCCAACGCGGCAGCCGCGCTGGATCTTCCGTTCCGGGCCTTTACCAGGGACGCCGGCGTGGATGTGGTTTCGTTCGGAGGCACCAAGAACGGGATGCTGATGGGAGAAGCCGTGATATTTTTCGATAAGGAGCTTTCGAAACGCGCGAAATATTACCGGAAGCAGAACATGCAGCTTAACTCCAAAATGCGTTTTGTCGCCGCACAATTCGAAGCGTACCTTTCGGACGATCTCTGGAAGAAAAATGCTGCGCATTCCAACCGTATGGCGCGGCTGCTGCATGAGTCGGTAAAAGGGATTCCGGGCGTGGAGGTTGTTCATCCTGTGGAAGCGAACGGAATTTTTGCCGTCATCCCGAGAGAGATAACACCTTCATTGCAGGAACAATACTCCTTTTACGTGTTCAATGAGCACACGAATATGGTGCGCTGGATGTGCTCCTTCGATACAACGGAAGAAGATATCGCAGCATTTGCCGAAGCCCTCAAAAAGGCTTTGAAAAACAGTTAAATTCCCGATTCCTACGGAAGCAGAAGGGCTTTAACGTACCTGTCTGTTCATTTTTGCGTTTAAATTGACTATATTATAATCAGAAATGGCGCACCTTTGCGCTACTTTTCAGGTAAAATGGGAAGATCGTGGAAACCAGTCGCAGGCTTTACGTGCATTCTGCTGTTGCTTGCAGCAGTACTGGCATATACATATAAAAATATTTCCACACTGAAGGAGGAGCTCAGCGACCGCAAGAACTACGACCGGGAGATCCAGGTGATCAACCGGCTGCTGGTACAGACCGAAGAATATTACAGCAACTCGAACCGGCTGGCATTCAGCGAAGCTCCTGTAATTTCCTCCACGCTTACACAGCAAAGCGATGCCATCGGCCTTACCATCCGCGAGCTTGATTCGCTTACAGTAGATAAATCGTACGCTTCGCTGGTAGACAGCGTGAACATGCTGTACACCGGGCTGCAGGAGAACATGAGCACACTGATCCGTTTCCGTGAAGTGAACGATTTCTCTTTCGATGCGCCTCTGCTGAAGTTCATTGCGGAAGTGGCGGACTCGCTGCGAAAGGACAAGACCTCGATGCAGCTCACTACGGTCAAATCCACCATGATCATCGTAGAAAAACCGGTGGTGGTGGAAGTAAAGAACCAGAAAAAGAACAGAAGAAATAAAAAGGGCGTTCTTCCCGTTCGCCCGGACAGCCTGCTGCCTTCCGTCACGGACTTCCACCAGACCGATACACTGCTGAAAGACTCCACCTTTCTTTCCAAGGTTGACAGCACCTTCAACATGATCGGGTCGGAGATCAACCGGATCAAATCGAAAACAGAAAAAAAACAGCAGCAGCTTGCACGGAAATACGCCGAGCTGGAAGCCGTGAAAAATCATCTCTTTCAGCAGATCACCACGCTGTTGCAGAAGATCCGCCAGGCGGAGCAGCAGCAGGCCGACGCGAAGATCCGGCAGGCATCGGACAATGCCGACCACACGTTCTCGTCGCTCGTCACTCTTTTTATTGTTGCGGGAGTATTTGCGATCGTCTTTTTTGTGATGATCATTTACGATATAACACGAAGCAATTACTATCGCAAAAGGCTCGAGATGCAAAAAACACGCGCGGAAAAACTGGCGAAGGACAAGGAAGATTTCCTGGCCACCATGAGCCACGAGATACGTACTCCGCTGAACGCCATCATCGGTTTTACACACCTGCTGCGCGAAAATGTGGCTCCGCAGGATCTCACGCGTTATGTCGAGCAGATCGACCGCAGCGCGGAGCATCTGCTCACGCTCGTTACACAAACGCTGGACCATACGAAGCTGGAAAACGGAACGGCAGAACCGCGGCCCGCCGATTTCAACCTGAACGAATGCCTGATGGAAGTGATAGGGCCGGCGGAAGTGCTGGCCAAAGCAAAGCGCCTGTCGCTGCGCCACCACCTGCAGCCCGTGCCATTCCTGCTTCACGGAGATGCCGCGTGGCTGCGCCAGATACTTTACAATCTCGTAGGCAACTCGATAAAATACACAGCCTCCGGCTCGGTAACCATACGCAGCGGATGGCGGATGGAAAATGACCAGGTAACTCTTGAGCTCCGCATCACCGATACGGGCGAAGGCATTCCAAAAGAGCTGCAGGCTTCGCTCTTCGAAGCGTACAAACAATTGCCCACCGCCAGCTCATCGTCCGGCGGCACGGGCCTGGGGCTTTCCATCACGCAGAAACTGGTGGAACTGCAAAAAGGTACCATCGGCGTGGAAAGCGAGCCGGGCCAGGGCACTACATTCATTGTTACGCTGCCATACCGTAAAGGCAGCGGACAGATACAATCGCTGCAGAAAAAGCCTGTGCACATTCCCGATCTGCAGGGACAGAACATCCTGCTGGTAGACGACGACGAGCCTTCGCTGCTGCTGCTTCGGCTGCTGCTGGAACGCTGGAATGCAAAAGTCACTCTTGCCAAAAGCCTTTCGGAAGCGACCGAATGCATTCACAACAAAATGTACTCTTCTATCATTATGGACTGGAATCTCGGCGATGGCACCGCAGAAACGCTGCTGAGCGATCCGGGAGGAAAACTCCCGCTGGTGATCATCAGCTCGGGCGACGATTCGCTGAAACGAATGGTAACAAAATACCGGCATCTTCAGCTCCGGTTCATTCCCAAACCAATCGATCCGGGCACGCTCGCCTCATGCCTGGATGCCCCAAAAACAGTGTAATGGACGAAACTACCTATTCATACGATATTGCAGCGCTTAGAGTTTTCTGCCACGACGATGACGAAGAAGTAGCGCGTTTTCTTTCCGGCTACGTGGACCTGGCCCGCAAAGACCTGGCCGGGCTTACGGAAGCGTGGAACAGCGGGGATGTGGCCGCGGCAAAGGAAAAAGCGCACAAGATGAAAAATATACTGGCGCTGCTGAAAGCGCAGCCGCATACCGAACTGGCCGAGCGGATCATACGGGAAGATGAATCAAGAATAAGAAAAGAAAAGCTTCCGGAAAAGTTTGAAGCGTGCATGACGCAGATGTTTGCCGAGCTCACGGAAGCGTATGGCCGATGATGCCATCGAGCCCCAGCAGCTTGATCTTGTTGTACAGCGTTTTGCGGTCGATGCCCAGCACCCTTGCCGCTTCAGATTTATTGTACCTGCATTTTTCCAGCACTTCGAGTATCTGCCTGCGTTCGGCATTCATCGCATTTTTCTTCAGCTCGTTCTGCTTTCCGGAAATGCTGGTCTTTTCGTCGCTGCTGGCCGTATTCAAACGTATCTCGAGCGGGAGGCGCTCCGCTTCGATGAGCTTATCATTATTAAGCAGCACGCATTTTCGTATAAGATTTTTCAGCTCGCGAAGATTGCCGGGCCATTGGTAGCCGTGCAACATTTCTCTCGCTTCGTCTGTAAAATCCATTCCCGGCTTAGCAAGTTCTTTCGTAGCCTGTTTTGTAAAATGCCGGATGTAGAGATCGATATCTTTTCCGCGTTCGCGCAGCGGCGGCAGAAGAATGCTGAACTCATTGAGCCGGTGATACAGGTCTTCGCGGAACGTAGAGCCTTCGCTGCCCGGCCGCAGATCTTCGTTCGTTGCGCTGATGATACGCACATCCACCGGAGTTTCCTTATCCGAGCCGATCCTTCGCACTACGCGTTCCTGCAGCACGCGCAGAATTTTTACCTGGTTGGCATGCGAAAGGTTTCCTATTTCGTCGAGAAAAACAGTTCCTCCGTCAGCCAGCTCGAATATTCCCGCCTTTTCGTACAGCGCGCCGGTAAAGGCTCCCCTGACGTGCCCGAAGAATTCACTTCCTGCCAGGTCGTTGTTGATCGCCCCGCAATCGAGCGCAAGAAAAGGTTTTTCAGCTCTCGGACTAAGGCGGTGTATCTTTCGTGCGGCCCATTCCTTCCCGGTGCCGCTTTCTCCGAGTATGAGCACGGAAAACTGCGTGGGAGCGACCAGCTCGATATGTTTTTCGATGTCGAGCATCACGGCTGAATGGCCTTTCACATACGCAGCACCCGTGTCGACGGGCGGAGCTTCTTTTTTACTTTCGGGCTTCCGTTTCGGATCTGTATAATTTTCGATCAGCGCAAGAAGCTCATCCGGCAGCACGGGCTTGGTGATGTAATCTACTGCGCCTTCCTTGAGCGCTTTTACGGCAAGCTTTACGTCGTTATAAGAGGTCATGATGATCACCGGAACATCGGGCTGAAAATGAAGGCAGGTCTTTATCAGGTCGATCCCGTCGCCATCCGGTAACTTATAATCGGACAGCACCAGATCGAATTTGTTTTTCTCGAGCTTGCTTTTAACGTCTCTTGCGTGAGATACAAGGGATACCTTCCATTTCCGCCGCTCCAAAAATCCCATCAGCAATGTGGCAAAGCTTACGTCATCTTCAATGATCAGAATATGTCCACTCATGTCGAAGCAAGTTAAAAAAAAAGAAGCAGATTTTCACCTGCTTCTTTTGGGGATATATATATGGAGCAAATTTGCCTGTTACTTCGAAGAACGCTTTCCGTTCGCGTCGTACGACACGGTTACGTCTTCGCCGGTGGTCTTCAGATGCACTTCGTAACCGACCACTTTATCGGATGTTTCCTCTACCAGCTTATAAGCTTTTTTAACTTCCACGCCGGGATGAGTTGCTTTCAGATCATCGAGGATCGTTTGCGGAAGCTCAGCTACTGTGATCTCAACACGTTTTGCTTCTTCTGCAGTAATTTCAGTTGCATTGGAGGTTGCAAAAGAAACAGCGGATGTACCTGCAAAAGTTGCGATGGCCAGGGAGAATGCCATAAGTTTTGATGCGATTTTCATAATGGAAAAAAATTTAAATGTTATTTACAGGAGTAGAAGTGAAAACCATGCCGTGTTTTGGCATGATCCAAAACTAATTGATTATTAAAATGTTACACAGGAGTGGGAAAATTCTTGCCTGAAAAACAGTAGAACTACTTCCACAGATTAGGTAAAATGCCTGTGTGGTTTCTACAACTGCTCCACACTTTTCCGAAACAAAAAAGGCAATGAATGTTCATTGCCTTCCCGTTACATGATTAAACAGAACTAGTTCTTCACGCGTTCCATATATTCTCCCGTCTCCGGGTTGATCTTTATCATTTCGCCGGTCTCTACGAAAAGCGGAACAGCTACGGTAGCTCCTGTCTCTACGGTGGCGGGCTTCAGCGTGCGCGTGGCCGTATCGCCTTTGATGCCCGGCTCCGTATAGGTCACTTCCAGCACAACGGATTTGGGCGGAGTGGCATACACAGGATTCTCTCCTTCGAAAGATACGCGGACCATGGCTTCTTCTTTCATGAATTTTACCGCTTCGCCGAAAAGGAACTCCGCGATGTTGTATTGCTCGTAGCTTTCGGTATCCATGCAAACCAAAGTGTCGCCTTCTTTATACAGGTATTGAAGATCGCGTTCTTCCACTCTTACGATCTCTACCTCCTCATCCGGGCGGAAACGGTTCTCGGTCTGCTTGCCTGATTTCAGGTTACGCATCCTGGCCTGGTAGAAGGCGCGCAGGTTTCCCGGTGTACGGTGCTGCAGTTCGGTGATCACACAAAGTTCTCCGTTGTAACGGATGAACGAGCCGATCGACATGTCGGAAGCTTTTGCCATGACTAAAATTTTGAGTAAAAATAAGCGTATAACGGGAATTCGGAAAGCCTTCGCGCAAAAAAAGCGGCCTGCGCTGTTATTGCCGGCGGGAATTGTTCTTGATCTCTTCTACCAGCAGGCGGCTAAAGTCGCTGCCTTCGCCGAAAGGAATGAAATTTCCACCTCCAGCGGCAGACATTTTTTTCATCGTTGAAACGGCTTTGACCTCTTTTCCGAAGCCGATCACCGACAACTTTATACCGCGCGCATTGTAGGCTTTGATCAGGTCAAGCAACTGGCCCTCCGAATAATCAGGGCTGTTGAATGCTCCGTCGGTGGCCACGATCACTTCATTATTTCCGTCCGTAAGATAATCGTCCAGTGCAGAAGCAAACGCTTTCTCAAGCCCCAGCACGCCGTTGGTTGTTCCTTTGGCAACGAGACCTTCGATCACGGGAAGTATCCGTTCCTTCCGGTTTCCCTGTACGTCGGCGAGTACTTCGTTGGTGGAAGTAGCGAATGTAATGAGCGTAACATTATCGACGCTTCGCAGAATGCCTGCCAGCCGCGTCATCGCGGACTTTAACGAATCGATCCTGCCGTACTGCTTCATCGAGCCGGATACATCCACCAGCAGAACAATATTGTTCGCCTTGAATTCACGGTAGGAAAATTCCGGGGTTTCATCAGGAAGGACAGGAATGGAATCGACGGTATCTGTCTTCACCACGGCAACGGGAGGGATCTCCTGCGTGGTATCTTTTTCAAGCGGCTGCCGCTCCAGCGGTATCAGTTCGTACACGATGGTTTCCATATTCGGCTTGATGCCCACCATCATGTTCAGGTCGCGGTAACCTTCGGCCTGCGCCAGAGACACGTAAATACCGGTCTGTATCTTTTCTTTAAAACTGCCTGCGCGGTCGGTGTAGATCGCATCCACTCCCGCGAAACGGACAACAGCTTTCGGAATGGGCTGACGGGTGTATTTGTCGATCACGAGGCCTTCGATCATGTATTCGGACACCGATTGCTTATTGGTGCTGTTGAAGACGGGGCACTGCGTAAGCGCGTTCTCCGCCAGCGCCTTGATGTTTCCTTTTACCTGGAGCTTAAGCGGCGCTTCCGAGTTACTGGAATACAGCAGAACTTCCTCTGAAAAACTTCCCGGCTGATCAGTATAAAAATACACGCGGATCTCTCCCTTTTCTCCCGACTCGATACGATTGCGCGGATACTCGACGTAAACTCTTCTGCTGGCCTTCGGCGCAAGAATATACAGGGGATCGAAAGAAGTATTCTCGAAAATGAAAACGGCGGGAGGATTGTCCCAAACCTTTACCGTACCGAAGTTGTAGGTGGTTTCGGAAAACAGCAAGCCACGAAAGCTTTGCGCTTCGGCGGCGGGAAGAACGGCCAGCACAGCCAGTATAAAAAAGTAGATACGGATCATTCGGACCACTGTCTTTTAATAACAGCGAAGGTAAGAGATTATTGCAGGAATAGGGATAAGGATCTTGTCCGAATTACAAAGGAGAGTTAATTCCGGTGAAGCAGAACGGTATAGCCGTTCTGCACTTAGTTGAGCGAAGGCTGAGGAATGGCGGCGTTGGGAACTTCGCTGAACGCCAGCTCATATACCATCAGGCTCATGTAGCGGTACAGCGGCATCTTCTGCAGAATGTCCTTTACCTGCCGCTCGCTCTGCGCATTCAATGTGATCCAGATCTTCGAGCGGTCCATCGCCAGAGCGTACGTAGAAATGGTCCCTTTTTCCATCATACGGTTTACAGTCATTCGCTGATGAGGCACCATCGAAAGAAAATCTTCGTCGAGGAAATCGGGTAATTGAACATCGACCATGTAAGTTTTCATACGCTGAGAGTTTAACGGTTTTCTTCTCCTCTGTTCAACCTGTATTCAAATCAAGAAAAGTTTCACTTTGGTTCTACACAATACTCTTCAATTCTTTTCACATAGTTTTGAACAAAATTCCTGAAATATCGGGCGAAATTGACCATCTTCGTTCTCTATCAAGATGATTTGTAATTCATAATGGTTGCACGGATCGACCCATCGGTACATGAAGAAATAACGCGGCTTACAGCGCTTCTGCAACGCGAAAAGGAAGAAGAATACCAGCAATACCGTGAGTTCCTGCAATCTACCGGCATACAACAGCGCGTGAACGCAGGATATACGTGGTATCCGCTGATGATAAAAGAAACCGGCTACGGCCTGGGAGATTATCCTTTCCTCACCGCGCAGCGAACACAGCATCACGAAACCGCTCACCAGTTCCAGGGAGGCCGCCAGGTAAGGCTTTTCCAGTCCACCGATAAAGATAATTTCCTGAACGGAACGCTTCATTATGTCGATGATAACGAGATGAAGATCATTTTCTTTACCGATGAGCTGCCCGATTGGGTGCACGACGGAAAGATCGGAGTGGACGTTCTCTTCGACGAGCGCTCGTACCGCGAAATGGAAAAGGCGCTGCAGACCGTTGCCGGCGCGAAGAATTGCAGGCTCGCCGAACTGGCGAATATCCTTTACGGAAAACAGGCTGCGTACTTTGAAAAAGATGCAGGGTACGAACACGAAACACTGAACGCTTCGCAGCAGGACGCCGTAAAAAAAATACTTTCCGCCCATGACATTGCGTGTGTGCACGGCCCGCCGGGAACGGGAAAGACCACCACGCTTGTAGCCGCGCTGCAGGAGATCGTAGCGCAGGAGCTTACAACGCTTGTGTGCACGCCGAGCAACGCCGCCGCAGATTACATCACACGTAAACTGGGAGAAAAAGGTATCCGCGTTCTCCGCATCGGAAATCTTTCGCGCATCGACGACGAGCTGCTTTCATACACCGTGGAAGGCCTCCTCGAAAAACATTCGCGCGCGGAAGAGCTGGCGGGTTATAAAAAACGCGCGCTGGAATATCGCCGCGTTGCGGGAAAATACAAACGTAGCTTTGGTCCCGAAGAGCGCAGGCAGCGCGATCTGCTGTACAGGGAAGCACGCGCTCTTTCGCAGGAAGCGCGGTTGCTCGAAGACCACATGATCAATGATCTGCTGCGGACTTCGCAGGTGATCGTTACCACGTTGGTAGGAGTGGAAAATAAATACCTGGAGAAAAAAACATTTCACACGGTAGTGATCGACGAAGCGGCGCAGGCGCTCGAGCCGGCAGTATGGATACCGATCTGCCGCGCGCACCGGGTGATCATGGCCGGCGATCCTTTCCAGCTTCCGCCTACAGTAAAGTCCGCAGAAGCGCAGAAAGGCGGGCTGTCCGTTACGCTGCTCGAAAAATGTATCGAAAGGGTTCCGGACGCCGTACACCTTTTGGACGTGCAGTACAGAATGAATGAAACGATCATGAACTTTTCCAACGGACGTTTCTACGGAGGAAAATTAAGCGCCGATCCGTCGGTGGCTCACCGTACGCTCGATGTTCCTTCGCCGTTCGATTCGCCGGTAGAGTTCGTCGACACAGCCGGCTGCGGCTACGAGGAAGAAAGCGATCCCGACAGCCAGAGCCTCTTCAACCGCGGTGAAATAAATATACTGATGAACCACTGGGAACAGCTCTCCGCGGCGCTGGGAGAACAACGCCCCTCGGTAGCCATTATAACCCCCTACCGCGAGCAGGTGCGCAAGATCGCAGAGTCGCTTCCCTCCACTCCCGAAGGAAAGCCGGTGATACCGGTGAATACGGTGGATGCGTTCCAGGGACAGGAGCGCGATATTATTTACATCTCGATGGTGCGAAGCAACGCAAACGGCAACATCGGCTTTCTGGCCGATTACCGCCGGATGAACGTGGCCATGACACGCGCGAAGAAAAAGCTTATAGTGATCGGCGACAGCGCAACGTTAGGTTACGACACATTTTACCGTGAATTTCTCAGCTACTGCGAAAGCCATGCAACGTACGAAAGCGCGTGGTCGTACATGAAAATGTAGCAGTTCATACTGAATTACGGCAGAACACGTTATCTTTAAGACCAAACCCCGCCGAAATGAAATCACTGCTACTTTTTCCTGTCTTTTACATACAGATCTTCATTTGCTCCGCGCAGACATTTACCTATACCGCGAAAGCGTTAGGTATAAATGCGGGCACGCTTACCGTAAATAAAAAAACGGTGAACCTCGTGGACTTTTACCAGTTCGAAACACATAGCGAGGTCGATTACCTTCTCGGAAAAATAAAAGTGGACCACATAACAAAAGCGTCGTACAAAAGCGGAACGCTGCAGAACGCTTACGTGCGCAACGAAAAGAACGGCGAAGTGGAATATTACAGCTCCACCACCTACGACGGAAGCCGGTACGAGACCACTACAGAGAAAGGAAAAAAAACGCTGAACCGCGCCGTGAACTATAGCCTCGCCATGATCTTTTTTTCAGAGCCGGCAGGAAAGACAGAAATTTTTTCGGAGCGGCTCGGTGAGTTTGTCCCGATCAAAAAAACCGGGGACCATATGTACGAAGTAACGCTGCCCGACGGCGATAAATATACTTACCGGTATACCGACGGAAAGATGGTGCAGATGGATGTGCCTTCGCCTGTGGGACGCGCACATTTCTACCTCAATAATTAGGAGACATCTCTTCAAAAAGTTGTTCATTTGCAATACCTCTTACAAAAGCATCACTATGAAAAAGATCTTTTTCCTGCTTCTTTTTGCTGCCTCCGGTCTCACCTTCGGCCAGACATACAAGTATGATGTAAAAGCGATGGGCATCAATGCGGGCACCTTATCGGTAACACGAAAAACCGGTAACGGCACCGAGCAGTATGTGCTGGAAACTCACTCGAGCATCAATTACCTGCTGGGAAAGATCGAGGTGGACCATATAACGCGCTGCACATACAAGAACGGCGTGCTGCAGAACAGCTACGTGCGCAACGATAAAAACGGTGAAGTGGAATATTACACGTCGGCAGACTATGACGGAAGCGTTTACCAGATCACGACGGAAAAAGGTAAAAAGACGCTCAGCGGCCCTATCACCTTCGCCATCTGCCACCTGTTCTTCGATGGTGAGCCCACGGGAAAAACGCAGATTTACTCAGACCGTTACGGACAATATGTTCCGCTGAAAAAAGTGGAAGATCATGTATACCGGATCGATTTCCCGGATAAGGATTATATCATTTACCATTACGAGAGCGGTAAAATTGTAAAGGCGGACATTCCTTCGCCGGTGGGCAAAGCGCACCTTTACCTTCAGCAATAATTTACGGGAAACAGGGAAGAATTAAACTTTGCGGCGGTTCAGCTCGTCGCGGATCATCGATGCGCGCTCATACGCTTCTTCATCTATGGCTTGCCGGAGCATGGTTTCGAGCTCATCCGTAGGAATATTGTCGAGGCTGCCGGCTGCCGCTGCGGCGCGCGATTCCACAAGAGGTTCCTCCACTTCTTCGGATACGGCGGCATCCGTACCTTCGTCGATAACGATACCGGCGGATGAGAGAATGAACTCGTACGTATAGATGGGACAATTGAAGCGAACAGCGAGCGCAATGGCGTCGGAAGTACGGGAATCGATCTCTACTTCGTTCACCCCGTCGTCGCAGATCAGCTTGGCGTAAAAAATTCCTTCGAGCAGGTTATAGATGATCACTTCTTTTACTTCGATCTTGAAGGCTTCGGCGAATTTACGGAAGAGGTCGTGCGTGAGCGGGCGGCTGGGCGCCATTTTTTCGAGCTCTATGGCAATGGCCTGGGCCTCAAATCCCCCGATGATGATAGGAAGGCGGCGGTTGCCCTCTGCCTCTCCCAATACCAGAGCGTAAGCCCCGGTCTGGGTCTGGCTGTACGACAGCCCGATGATATCCAATCGAAGTTTCTTCATGCCCAACCCCTAAAGTTAAGAATTTCCTGATTAATGCCCTGCGGCTTTGAATTTCTTAACGGATTCGATGAGACGGGGCAGCACTTCAAATGCGTCGCCAACCACTCCATAGTCCGCTGCCTTGAAGAAAGGCGCTTCCGCGTCCTTGTTGATCACTACGATGACCTTGCTCTGGTTTACGCCCGCCAGGTGCTGAATGGCGCCGGAGATACCGATGGCGATGTAGAGATTGGGGCGAACGGCAATACCGGTCTGTCCCACGTGCTCGTGGTGCGGGCGCCAGTGCGCGTCGGCGACGGGGCGCGAACAGGCAGTGGCGGCGGAAAGGGCCTTTGCGAGCTCCTCTACCATTCCCCAGTTTTCGGGGCCTTTGAGACCGCGGCCTGCGGATACGATCACTTCGGCTTCCGTGAGCGGAATTTCGCCTTCCTGCTTTTTCACGTCCACCTGCTTCACGCGGCTGCTGCGCACCGAGGGAGAAAACTCCTCAACGGCCGCTGTTCCCTCCGACTTTGTCAGTCCGACGGAATTTGGCGTGAAAGCGATGATCTTTTTATCGGTTGTGATCTCCACTTCGGCGATAGCTTTACCGGAGAAAACATTCTTCTTCACTTTGAAACCGGCGGAAGCATCGGGATAGCTCAGGGCTCCGGATACCAGGCCGGCTTTCAGCTTTGCCGAAAGGCGCGGAGCAATGGCCTTGCCGCTGCTGTCGAACGGGAACACGATCACTTTTGCATTTTCCTTTTCGGCTGCTTGCGCGATGGCGTCGGTATAGGGAAGCGATTCGAAATTATCGAACTCTGCTCCTTTTACGTGCAGCACTTTTGCAGCGCCGTATGCTCCCAGCTCCGCGATCTCGGACGACTCCACGTTACCGAAAATGATCGCCGTAACCGAAGCGCCAAGCTTGTCCGCGGTATTTTTGGCGTAGGAAACACCTTCGAAGCCTGCCTTTTTGATCTTTCCGTTCGCGGATTCCGCAAATACTAAAACTGCCATGTAATTATCTTGTTAATGCGTTAATGACTGATTAAATAACTTTTGCCTCGTCGTGAAGGAGACGTACCAGCTCGTCCATGTTTTCGGGATCGATAAGCTTTACGCCAGCCTTGGCCGGGGGCAGCTCAAAACGGGTGATCTTTACCTGCGGCTCAACGGCAGCCGGCTCCACCACCGTGATCGGCTTGGTACGCGCGGCCATGATGCCTCTCATATTCGGGATCCGCTGATCGGCCATTCCTTTGGCGGCGCTGATCACCAGGGGCATTTCGGCTTCCAGGATGCGGGTCTCGCTTCCGGTCTCGCTTTCGATACGGGCGATCTTGCCGTTCACATCCAGCTTGTTGGCGGGTGTAACGTAATCCCAGCCCATCAGCTCGGAGATCATTCCGCCTACCTCGGCATTGTTATAATCGATGGTCTCTTTACCAGTGAGGATGAGATCGAAATCTTTGGTCTTGGCGTATTCCGCGATCTGCGAAGCAACATAGAATGAATCTTTCGCGTCGGCGTTGATGCGTACCGCTTCATCTGCACCGATAGCCAGGGCCTTGCGGATCACGGCGTCGTCTTCGGCCGTGCCCACTGTGATGATGGTCACATTACCGCCGCCGGCTTCTTTCAGCTCCAGGGCGCGCACAAGAGCGTACCACTCATCCGAAGGATTCACAATGTACTGTACTCCGTTGGTATCGAACCTGGTATTCCCTTCGGTGAAGGCAATCTTGGACGTGGTATCCGGCACCTTGCTGATGCAAACTAAAATATTCATATTCAATTAATTATTGTCTGTAAAATCTTCGAGCGCCACAAAAATATAAAATCCTGCCCAAAAACAACGATGGAAAGCCCATTTGTTTTTTCAGCAATGTTGGAAGATTGTTTTACTTTTGGGCGCTTATAAAATTCCAGATCATGAGAGAAATTCAATTCCGGGAAGCCCTTCGCGAAGCCATGGTGGAAGAAATGCGCCGTGACGAAAGTGTGTACCTGATGGGAGAGGAAGTAGCCGAATATGACGGAGCATATAAAGTGAGCCAGGGAATGCTGGCGGAGTTCGGCGCCAGGAGGGTGGTAGACACCCCGATCTCGGAACTCGGCTTTGCGGGTATCAGCGTGGGCGCTGCCATGAATGGACTTCGTCCGATCGTGGAATTCATGACATTCAACTTTGCCCTGGTCGGCATCGACCAGATCATCAACAACGCGGCGAAGATGCGACAGATGTCGGGCGGACAGCTCAGCGTGCCCATCGTGTTCCGCGGACCTACAGCTTCGGCCGGCCAGCTTGCAGCCACGCATTCACAGGCTTTCGAGAACTGGTTCGCCAATTGCCCGGGACTGAAAGTAGTAGTCGTATCCAATCCATACGACGCCAAAGGCCTGCTGAAAACCGCCATCCGCGATAACGATCCTGTGATCTTTATGGAATCGGAACAGATGTACGGCGACAAAGGACAGGTGCCCGAAGAAGAATACCTGATCCCGCTCGGGAAAGCCAATATCGTGAAAGAAGGAAGCGATGTGACCATCGTTACTTTCGGAAAAATACTAAAGGCTGTGAATGTTGCCGCCGCCGGACTGGAGAAGGAAGGCATCAGCGCCGAAGTGATCGACCTGCGCACCGTGCGCCCGATCGATTACGAAACCGTGATCGCATCGGTAAAGAAGACAAACCGCCTGGTATGCGTGGAAGAAGCCTGGCCTCTCGCCAATATTTCTACCGAAATTGCCTTTAAAGTGCAGCGCGAAGCATTCGACTATCTCGATGCGCCCGTGCTGCGCGTAACCAGCGCCGATACCCCGATGGCCTATGCCCCCACCCTGGTGGAAGCATACCTACCCAATGCCGGCCGCGTGATCAAAGCCGTAAAAAAGGTAATGTACAGAGACTGATATCATCTGAATATAAATTGGGAACCAAAGGCGACCCTCCTTTGGTTTTTTTATGTTTGGATTGACGAAAATTCAGGTTTTAACCTTAAAATGAGTTGTAAATTTAAGGAAATAGCCTTAAATTTGTGAGAGGGATTTAAGGGTATAGCCTTATGAAAAACATCAGACAAAAACTGCTTATCGAGCAAGCAGACCGGAAAGTCGCTGCTCTACAGCCGCTTGCAGAGCTTGCCCCGCCGCCCAAAGGCTGGATCGCAGCCATACGCACAGCCCTGCGTATGTCGCTCCGGCAATTGGGAGAGCGCTTAGGCATTTCCGCCCAAAGCGTAAAGGAGCTCGAACAGCGTGAAGTAAGCGGCGCCATAACGCTCAATTCCCTGAAGGAAGCCGCGCGCGCAATGGACATGAAACTTGTTTACGGGTTTGTTCCGAAAGAAGAAAGCCTCGAAAAAATGATCGAGAAAAAAGCATACGAGCTCGCCGAGGAGATCGTAATGCGTACGTCACAATCCATGAAGCTCGAAGACCAGGAAGTATCCTACCAGCGCCTGAAAAAATCCATAAAGGATAAAGCAGACGAGATCAAAACCTCAATGCCGCGCCATCTATGGGATTGATCGCGGAAGATCTGCCGGGCAAAACGCCTCTGGAGGAAGAAGAAAGCGAAGGCTTGCTGGTGCCGGTATCCACGCGCGAAGAACTGGACGAGTTTGAACAATGGAACATCGAGCAGGCGGTGGAATGGACGCTCGGAAAAAAATTCCGGGCGGAGGAAATTCTTACGGAAGAATTCGTCCGGCAGCTCCACCGCAGAATGCTCGGAAATGTCTGGAGCTGGGCAGGGCAGTTCCGGAGAACCTATAAAAATCTTGGCATCGCACCGTCGCAGGTTGCGGCGGCATTGCGGCAGCTCAACGGCGACTGTGCTTTCTGGATCGGGAACGAAACCTATCCCGCGGAAGAAATTGCGCTCAGATACAAGCATCGCATTGTTTCGATACACTGCTTTTCCAACGGCAACGGGCGCCACTCACGGCTGATGGCGGACATCCTTGTTTCTTCGGTTTTCAGGCTCCCCGTGTTCAGCTGGGGGCGCGAGCTGCTCCACAGAAAAGGAGAAGTGCGTGGAGCTTACCTGCTTGCATTAAAAGCGGCTGATACCGGAGAAATGAAGCCTTTGCTGGCGTTCGCCCGCTCCTGATCAGCGGCCGATGATAACAACGACCAGCAGGATGATGATCACCGCCACGATGAGCAGACCGCGGGTGAGCCACCTGGCCCAGTCGGGATCGTTATGGCTGAGGTACTCGTCCGGATGCGCCTGCTTCCTCAATGCCAGCGCGCCTTGCAGTAATTCCGTCGCCCGGATGGAATCTCCCTCCGGCACCCATAATTTCGCTCCGCCGATCGCCTGCGATAAAAGCGGATCGACCGTGATCGTCTGCGCATTATCCAGCCGGCATTCTATCCCTTCCGATTCCAGCAGGAGAATGTCCGTTTGAGCGTCCATCGGATGCGTATATGTATTGATCAGCGTCCATCGCATAAGACGTAAACTTACTAAAAATACCAGCTACCGGGTTTAACGTAACATCCTTTTATCGAACCACCCATTTATGATTTTTTTGAAAATTCATTATCTGCTAAACTACTGGCCTCCTAATTTTTATGCATCTTAGTACCATTATGGTAAAAAAGAAAAAGAACCCATCGCGCGTAGCCAAACTGCATAAGCAGATGGAATACGATATGCTGAAATTGTTTGAAGAAACGGGTAACAAAGAATTGAATTATAAACAGGTATGCTCGAAACTGGGAATATCAGACCAGTTTACCCGCACGCTGGTGCAGGATATGCTGGACGACCTGGCGGAAAGAGGCGACCTGCAACTGACCGACAACGGCAAATACCGCCGGAAAGCTTCTATCGCCTATGCCGAAGGAAAAGTGGACATGCTCGGCTCCGGTAACGCGTTTGTGATCGTTGAAGGCATGGACGACATTTTCGTGCATGCATCGAAAGTGAACAGCGCCATGCACAACGACCGCGTAAAGGTCTTCCTGTACGGCAAGAAAAAAGGAAATCATGTAGAGGGCGAGATCGTAGAAGTACTCGAACGTGCCCGCACCGAATTTGTGGGAACGCTGGAAGTATCGGCCAAGTACGCCTTCCTGATACCGGACAGCAACAATGTGAACACCGACATCTTTGTTCCGCTCAAGGACCTGAACGGCGGAAAAAGCGGCGATAAAGCAGTGGTGCGGATCAACCAGTGGCCCGAGAAGTCGAAGAATCCTGTGGGAGAAGTGATCCGCGTGCTGGGCCGCAAGGGAGAGAACGAAACGGAGATCCACGCGATACTTGCCGAATATGGCTTCCCCATTGAGTTTCCAAAACATGTGGAAGCTGAGGCCGCAAAGATACCTTTCGAGATTCCGGCTTCGGAAATCAAGAACCGCAAGGATTTCCGCGGCGTCACTACGTTTACCATCGACCCTGTGGATGCAAAGGATTTCGATGACGCGCTTTCCATCAGTATGCTGAAGAACGGCCGCTGGGAGATCGGCGTCCACATCGCCGATGTTTCATTCTACGTGCCCGAAGGTTCGGTGCTGGACAAAGAAGCGTACGACCGCGCCACTTCGGTATATCTCGTGGACCGAGTGGTGCCCATGCTGCCCGAAAAGCTTTCCAATGGCGTATGCTCTCTCCGGCCCAATGAAGATAAGCTGTGCTACTCCGCGGTATTCGAAATGGACGACGACTGTCATATCCACGCGCAATGGTTCGGCCGCACAGTGATCCATTCCATCCGCCGCTTTACGTACGAAGAAGCGCAGAAGGTGATCGAGACCGGGAAAGGCGATCTCGCTGAAGAGATAGGCGTTTTTCACCGGCTGGCAACGCACATGCGCAAGCATCGTTTCGCCAGCGGCGCGCTCCGCGTAGAGCAGTCGGAAGTAAAGTTTAAGCTCGACAATAAAGGAAAGCCGTACGATGTATACTTCAAGGAGAGCAAGGAAGCCAACTGGCTGATCGAAGAATTCATGCTGCTGGCCAACAAAAAAGTCGCAGCTTTCGTCGGTAAGAAAGATGAGAAGCAGAAAGATGTAAAAACGTTTGTTTACCGGATACACGACCAGCCGAACGATACAAAGTTGAAAGAATTAAAGCGCTTTGTTTCCACTTTCGGCTACAAGATCGACCTGAACAACCCGAAAACGATCAGCGCGAGCCTCAACAAGATGCTCAACGATATAAAAGGAAAGCCAGAGGCTGATATGATCGAGAACCTGACGATCCGCTCGATGGCGAAGGCCATATACAGCACAGAGAATATCGGCCATTACGGGCTCGCGTTCGATTATTACACACACTTCACCTCGCCTATCCGCCGGTACCCGGACGTGATGGTGCATCGCCTGCTGGAACGGTATCTCAACGGGGGAAAATCGGTGAACGCCAAAGATTACGAGATCAAGTGCCGGCACTCATCCGACATGGAAAAGAAAGCGGCGGACGCAGAGAGAAGCTCCGTGAAATACAAGCAGGTGGAATACCTGGAAGAGCGTGTAGGCGAAGAGTTCGACGGCGTAATAACGGGTGTTACCGAGTGGGGCATCTATGTGGAGATCATCGAGAACAAATGCGAAGGCATGGTGCGCCTGCGCTCGATGGACGACGACTTCTACGTCTTCGATGAAAAAAACTACACGGTGCACGGAAAGAAGTATGGTAAGACCTACCGACTCGGCGATAAGGTGCGCATTCTTGTTAAAGCAGCTAATGTAGAAAAGCGGCAGATCGATTTCGAGATGATCTGACGCCGCCCGTCAGAACCTTGCGCAGCGTGAAGTATGATGCTTTGTATTTCCTTTTTTGCGAAAGGTCTTCTGGAATGATTTTCCCATTTTATAGAAGAACAGCTTCAGGCCGGAACGCTTCTGCGTTTTACCGCCGCCGCCGTTGCCTGTGGCGCGCGGTATCTGGTGCGGCTTGTTCACGATGTGCTGCTGCTGCACCGGTTGCTCTTTTATCTGGATGTGCGAACCGGTATTAGGACCACGTACATTCGGACCAAAGCCGTTCGGGCCGCCCGAACCGTTGGGACCGCCGCGCGGGATCATCTGCTGGATGTTGTTCTCCGAAATGTTATCGAGTCCTCCCACCGTCTGCTGCGATTGAACGGTATTGGTCTGCTCGTTGTTATCAACGTTGAGCACATTTCCCGTCTGCTCCGTATGCGGGTTATTCCCTGTGTGACCAGAGGTCTGCACCTGTACATTCTTGTTGGGCTTTATGTTGGACAAGCCTCCGCTATGCTGTTGCGGCGGATTGTAGGCGGCCGTTTGGTCGGTCAGGTAAACCTGGGTCGTGCCGGACATGTTCCCAAGGTTCTGGCCGCTGAGCCCCAATGAAAGTCCTAAAGAGAAAAACAGGATACAGAAATGTTTCATAAGTCAGGTTTTGGAAGAGTACACGGCCGAAGGGCGGAAGTTCACGAAAAACAAAAAAAATGTTCGTATGAATCCGGAAGAAGAGCGTTACTTTTGCGAAAACATTGCTCCCGATGAAGAATTATCTGCTGATAGCCGGCGTATTGATACTGGTCTCCTGTGGAAACAGGAAAAAACCGTCTGCGCCGGAGACCACCAAAGATACCGTAGCCGCGCAAGCGCCTGCAGAAGATAAAAGCTATCTGAAGAAACGCCCGGAAGAATTTCCCGATTTTTATAAGCTGAGCAACGTGCAACCGTTCAAGGGTAAAGTGGCAACCAAAAAAGATGTGGAGTCAAAGAACGCGGTATTCGTAATGCAGTCTGACGATCCTTCCCACAAGCCCTGCGATATTCATTTGCCTTTCTTCGCATTCAGGAAAGTGAAAGGCGGACAGCCTATCTTTGTCGCCGTGGTCCAGGCCGAAGAGCTGAAGGGCGATACGCTGCTCGGATACCGCCAGGGAAACGGGATATACGGCATGTGCCGCCCCGGAGAGCTGGACTACTTCGAGAACGAAAAAGATCTTATTTTCCGGAAGAAAGCACCAGCCGTTCAATGATCCTGGGGTACCATTCGTGCTCGAGCACCTGCACTTTTTTCGCGATCGTTTCCGCGGTATCGTCGCCCGTCACATCCACTTTTTCCTGGTGGATGACCGCGCCTTCGTCGTAATGCTCGTTCACGAGGTGAATGGTGATCCCGCTTACCAGGTCGCCCGCTTCTTTTACCGCCCGGTGCACATTCATACCGTACATTCCTTTACCTCCGTACAGCGGCAACAGTGCGGGATGAATATTGACGATCCTGTCCGCGAACGCGTGCACGATATGCTCCGGCATTTTCCACAGGAAACCGGCCAGCACGATCCACCCGGTGCCTTCCTGCTGCAACTGCCGCAGCACGCCGTCCGGCCGTGTCAGCTCCTCGCGGCTGAAGGCGGTAAAAGGGATACCCGCCTCTTCCGCTGCCTGACTTACGCCCGCGTCGGCCTTGTTGGAGTATATGCGGATAACGCGGATGCTTTCATGCTCGGCGAAATAACGGACGATCGCCCTGGCATTGGTGCCTGCGCCGGAAGCAAATATGGCTATGGTAGCTGGAGAGCCTTTCATGGAACGCAAAGATAGGATAAGGCAGGAAAAATTTGGACAAGCCGGGAAAACGGCTACTTTTGTGCATCTAAAATCTTTACTATGGATTGGCTGTTCAAACCTATCGGGCGTTTCTTCAACTGGACCTTCGGGATCATCGAAGGTGTGAATATGGTTTTCAACATCACGATGATCGTGATCGGAGGCCTGCTCATCCTTTACTGGATATTCCAGATGTACAAGAACCGCAGGAACGACAAGGGATTTTTCCGTAAGCCCGCTAACTAAGCGCGCGTCCGCATAAAATACAGAAAGGAGCTTCGTGCTCCCTTTTTTTGTTTCCGGGAAGATCAGAGTTTTTTGAAGGACAGATCTGTCGCCTGCTTTTCGAGCTTGTATTCCGAACCGCGGTACCTGTAGGTTCTTGTGATCACAAAACTATTGTACTCCTTCTGACCGAAGATATCGCCGAACGGTCCGCCGAGATTATAATCGGCCAGGTCGGACGCTGTCTGCTCGTCGTACGTGCCGGTAGTAGCGGCTACGATCACCGGCTCGCCGGTCTCTCCCTGTATGAAATTGAAAGTGGTAAGCCATTGATGGCGGTAGTTGCCGAGCGATCCTTCGGGCACTGTGAGCAGCTTGCGGAATGTCTGCTTACCGAAATCGTAGAGGGTGTACCGGCCGATGTACGGAGCTCCCGCGCCGCCATTGACGTCTTCCAGTATGAATTTCATTTTGCCGTTCAGGCGAAGCGTATCGGGTGTACGGGCCTCTCCATACGTTCCGGTGCAATCGTTGCCCGGATGGAAAGCGACAAGCTCCCATCTTTCATTTCGCTTTTCGAATAAAGCCGCTCCCATTACCGCGCAGAAGAAACGCCCGCTTCCGGGCTCTCCGTAACGGATCTCGTGCGAGCTGAAAAATACCGCGGCAAGTTCTTTTCCCTGTTCGGTGTAGCGGAACGAGCGCGCCACTTCGGTCTCCATTCCCTGCGGATCAGGAAAATAACGGGGTTCCTCCGGCAACCAGCCGGGAAAAACGGATGGATCACAACCTGGGCATTTCCAAAGCACGTAATTTGCGCGGTCCGGAAAGCTGTTCTCCTGGAATGCGCCGGGATACAGCCGTCGCAGCGCAGTGTCGGGATCAAACGGATCGGCAATGCTTACGGTGCGGAAAGTTACATCTGCAGGTGTTATTTCCAGCGGTTCTGCTATTTCATCAGCGCTCGTGGAAATTTGCGAAGGCGCTTCACCCCGGATATCGCGCGAATATTCCTTCTGCTCCGGAACAGGCCGCGGCGACTGCCCGCCCGAACATGCGGACAGCAAAAGCAGGAAGAAAATATGATACAGGGATTTCATTCAGGGTGCAAAAATAGAAAAGCCGTACGAATTGTACGGCTTTTTTTATCGGGTAAAGATGGATTATTGCTGGACAAACCGGCCGGTGAACATTCTTCCTCCGTCGGTGATCCGGAAAAGGTACATTCCGGGTACCAGCTGAACGGGCACCTGGTTCATCGCCTGCGGCTGCAGTACCTTCGTGGAAAGCACCTGCCCGCCGAGGCTGATGAGCTGCAGCTGAGGCTGCTGGTAATCGGAAGCCGAAAGGTTGATAAAGAGATTGCCCGCATTATACCACGCCACGATGGTCTGGTTTTCAGGATTGTCGATGCCTACCGTGTTCTGCGTTACGTATACCAGCACGCTTTGCGCCTGGGTCGTGTCGCTCCATTGGTTTACTGCGAAGCAGGTCACGTTGTAGATGCCAGGCGAAGCGAACACCGGCGTATAGCTCGTACCGATCTCTGCCGGCGAGAAGGACTGGAACGTGGAAAGGCCCGTTTTATATTTCCATTCGAAAGTAACGCCCGGATGCGAGCTGGTTACATACAGCGTGTTGCCGCTGATGTTGGTGACGGTGTATTGTGTATCTACCGGCGTAATGCTGGCTGCAAACTGCACAAGGTTGAGGTCGCTGCCGTTGTCGGTGCCGGTGGCCGCGGGGCTGGACGACAGTACACGGATACGGTATCCTGTGCCTTCGGGCATTATATTCGGAACAGTGCCGGTAATAGTGCCCGGAAGCGTTCCTGCAAGCGTGCCGATGGTGACCGGTGCGGTAAAGCTGCCGTTCGCGTCCGAAAGCTCTGCCGTGAACACGTTGCCCGAGTTAAATACGATATCGCTGGTGAAATTCACATTCACCTGCACCACCGCGTTAGCCGAGAGGTAGAATGAAGAAACCGAGAGCGGGGATGTGCTGATCTGGGTTCCGTTGCTCACACTGATCTGCACCTCGTTGCTGTAAGTTACATCTCCGTACGCGTTGGTGGAAGCCGCCACTACATAGTACGTACCGGGCGCGGAGAAGACAGGAGTATAATTTACGCCTGTGGCCGAAGGCGTAACGGCTGTATAAGGCCCGCCGGAAACGGTCGAGTACATCCATACGCGTGTGGCTGTCTGCGATTCCGTAACGGACAGCGCCGCGCCGGGAGTATTGTATTGTACGGTCTGGGGAGTGGATGGCGTTACGGAATTGTTGAACTGGTCGATCACCAGGTCCGTTCCGTTGTCCGCGCCATATATGGTCGGATTATTTGCCACCACACGGATGCGGTAACCTGTACCGGCCGCCACCGTATGCGGTATTACGGCGCTGATCGTATCGCTCATCGTAGCGGCCAGGATGCCGATGGACAAGGGTGAAGCAAACGAGCCGGAAGCATCGGAAAGCTGCGCTGTAAATATATTCCCGGGGTTCAGCGTATCGCTCACGAAGAACGGCACAAGCACCGGCGCATCCGGCGCATTGGCGCTGAAAAGGTACGGGGAGCCTGCAATGGTGCCGGTAGCCAGCGTTACGGATCCTACGGAGATCACTACTTCATTGCTAGTAACGGTGATGCCGCTGATCACGCTTTCGCATATCACGTAATATGTTCCTGGCGTTGCAAAAAGCGGAAGGTAATTTGTTCCGGTCTCGGGCGTGCCGAAAGAAAGATAAGGGCCGCCGGAAGTGGCGGAATATTTCCATTCGCGCGAGCTGGCTGCAGGAGTTTCCGTTACGGAAATAACGTTGCCCGGCACATTTATCAGAATGCTCTGAGAAGTGGACGGAGCGACCACGTTATTCACCACGTTGATCTGCACTTCGTTGCTGCGCGTTGTTACGGCGCCGGGATAAAGCGATTCGCACACTACATAGTATGTGCCTGCCGCTGCAAAGTTAGGCGTGAAAGTTGCGCCTGTCTGCGCGGAAGAGAATGATGTGTACGGCCCGCCGGAAGCAGTGGAATATTTCCATTCGCGCGAAATGGGAGAAGCATTTTCCGTTACGCTGAGCTGAGCTCCGTTTACGCCGGCTTCCAGCGTCTGGGTGGTATTCGGTGCAATGGTGCTGCTTACAAGATATATCTGGATGTTCGCGCCGTTATCTGTCGCTGTGAGCGGATAGCTCGTGCTCACCACGCGGATGCGGTATCCGCTGCCTGTCGCAGTGCCTGCCGGAATGGTGCCGAGCACGGTTCCTGAACCGGTGGTCGGGCTGGCGCCCAAGTTCACCGGAGTGCCGAAGGAGCCGGAAGCGTCCGACAGCTGTGCGGTCACAACGTTGCCGGGGTTCATTGTGCCCAGGAGAGAGAACGGAACGTTTACCGTAGCGCCCTGTGTGGCCGAAACATAATATACCGCCGGAGTAATGGCTCCCGTGCTGAGCGTGGGATTGTATATCATCCGGAGATCATCTATATACAGCGAATCGTGATCTGTACATCCCCCGGGCGTCATACAGGTGGTGACGGAAATAAGAATATAATCCGGGCTGCTGGCCGGACCGGTATAGTTGAACGGGATACATTTGCGCACCCAGGCATTGGATGTGGCCGGGAAGTTCAGGGTAGCGTCGCCCACTATATGGTTGGGCCCGTTGGCGTCCGAGCCTGACGGATCGCGGTAATCGTATGTATCGTGTATCACGGCGCGGAGACGACCGAGATCGCCGCCGTTGCCCGGCTTGTACTTTACCCAGAACTCAAGCGAGTCGGGAGTATCTCCCAGCGTTTCGCTGAAATTAGGATCGGCTGTCTTTGTGGAGTTATAGTTGCTGCTGTTGGTCGGGCTGGTGCTCCCCATATTGACGCGGCCGGTGGTAAGGTTACCGTTGGCATTTACGCCCACCGTGCTTTTGGACCAGAGAATGGCGCTGTAGCTGCCGGTGGAACCGGGGCGGGTGGAAACCGAACGGCGGAGCTGCTGGCCGGCAAAACCGGAAAACCCGCCCTCTGCAGTCATGAACGAGTTCCACTCCGTAGGCTCTTCGGTGCTGGCTCCAAGATTCTGCCAGGTTTCAAACCCACTGTTGTTCACCTGGTTGAACTGAGCTTCAAGCCTTGGAAGCGATAACGCAGCTACAAGACATAATCCAAGCGTAAACTTTTTTCTCATGTGTAATGGTTGTTAATTCTTGAGGGTCTGTAAAGGTATATGAAATAACGATTTCCAGCAAAAATCGCGCCACCAAATTGCGTTCTGCCCACAAATACAATGAGTTCCGCTGTTTGATTTTATAGCGGTAAATTTTATTTTCTGCGCGTTTTTTGTTTATTTGTTTACTCCTAAATACCTGGCTATGAAAAAATATTCTTCATTCTTTTTTCCTTTCCTCGTTATCGTTCTGCTGCTTTCGTCCTGTGCCCCGCAGCGTTTCGCGTCGCGCAAGAACTTTCGTCCCCGCGGAAAGGTAGATGCCACCGCCCCGGAATATACCACAACCGCAAGATCTTACATGGGCTCCACAGATAACGGAGAGCCTTCCTGCACGAAAGGCAGCGAAGAAAAGATCGTACATACCGAAAGCGCTCCGTCTGCGCTGACCGTACAAAATAATACGGCCGGAAAAACCGGGATCATCACAGTCCGGGAAAATTCGCAGCAAAAGATCAGGAACAAGATCAAAAGAAATGCAACGACGCTCAAAGTCACCGAGACCAACCGCAGCGGCGTGTGGCTTGCTTACGGCATCGCCTCGCTGGTGCTGGGCGTGCTGGGCGTGGCCATGATCCCGCTTGCCATCTTCGTTCATCCCATCATCTTCGCCATCATCGGCGTGGCTATGTGTATCCTGGCGATCATTTTCGGCATCATGGGCCTGAAGGGAAAGCGCATGCGCTACCTGGCAATCATCGGCCTCATCCTCGGCGCCGGCGGCCTCATCGGATGGATCATCATCATTATCCTCATGGCAACAGGAGGATTGTAGCTTTCAGAAAATCTTCTTGTTTACTATCGCGCAGGTGTGCAGGATCATTCCTTTTCCGGCCGCATCTGCGGGAACAGCAATACTTCCTGTATGGCGGCATTGTCTGTCATCAGCATCACCAGGCGGTCCATACCGATGCCCATTCCGCTGGTGGGCGGCATTCCGTACTCCAGTGCGCGCAGGAAATCATGATCGATCACCATCGCCTCAACATCTCCTTTTTCGCCAAGCTTCATCTGCTCCAGGAAGCGCTCATACTGGTCTATCGGATCGTTAAGCTCGGAATATGCATTCGCCAGCTCCTTTCCGTTCACCATCAGCTCGAAGCGCTCCACCAGCCCGGGCTGGCTGCGGTGCTTCTTGCATAGCGGCGACATCTCCTCGGGATAATCTATAATGAATGTAGGCTGAATAAAATTCTTCTCGCATTTTTCGCTGAACAATTCGTCTACCAGCTTGCCTTTGCCCATCGTAGCGTCTACGGCAATGTTGAACGACCTGCACACACCGCGAAGCTCTTCTTCGTTCATGCTGGTAATATCCACGCCGGTATATTCGCGGATGGCGTCGTACATGGTGATACGCCTGAACGGACGGCGGAAGCTGATCACCTGGTCGCCGAACTTCACTTCGGTGGTGCCGTGCAGATCCATCGCTACTTTTTCAAGCATCTCTTCGGTAAAATCCATCATCCAGAAGTAATCTTTGTACGCGACATAAATTTCCATCGCGGTAAATTCCGGGTTGTGCGTACGGTCCATTCCTTCGTTCCGGAAGTTGCGCGAAAATTCGTACACGCCTTCAAAACCGCCAACGATAAGCCTTTTAAGATAAAGCTCGTTGGCGATGCGGAGATATAAAGGAATATCGAGCGCATTATGATGCGTTACGAACGGGCGCGCCGCCGCTCCCCCGGGGATCGGTTGCAGCACGGGAGTATCCACTTCCAGGTATCCGCGGTCGTTGAAGAACTCCCGCATCGAATTGAAAAGTTTTGTCCGCTTGATGAATGTATCGCGCACATGCTCGTTCACCACCAGGTCCACGTACCGCATCCTGTAGCGCAGCTCAGGATCGGCAAAAGCGTCGTGCACATTTCCCTGGTCGTCGGTCTTCACCACGGGCAGCGGCCGGAGCGATTTCGACAGCAGCACGAATTCTTTTACATGCACGGAAATTTCTCCCACCTGCGTTTTGAAAACAAATCCTTTCACCCCGATAAAATCGCCGAGGTCGAGCAGCTTTTTGAAGAGCACATTGTACAGGTCCTTATTTTCGCCGGGACAGATCTCGTCGCGGTTCAGGTAGATCTGTATCCTTCCCGTACCGTCCTTCAGCTCCGCGAACGACGCTTTGCCCATGATGCGCTGGCTCATCAGCCGGCCGGCGAGGCATACTTCGGTGTACGCTTCAGTATCTGATTCGAAGTTCTGCTTTATATCGGCTGCCGTAGCGTTGACGGGGTATAATGCCGCAGGATACGGGTCGATGCCCATTTTGCGGATCTCGTCCAGCGACTGCCGGCGTATAATTTCCTGTTCGGATAGTGAATGGCTCATACGTATGGTTAGAAACGCGCAAAGATAGTAAATACATGTTTAGTGGTCTGATATGTTTTGCGGAGGGACGGCGCAGATCGTCAGTTGGGAAGTAAGGTTTAGCAGAAGTAAAAATAATGCCCCGCAGAAATTGCGGAGGGTTGCAGAAATATGTACTTTATCAAAAGTTGCGAACTTTTATTTGAAAAAACGCAAATATTTTTATTGCTAGATCAATCTATTCAACTTGTTGTTTAGCAGATAATTACATGAAGCTGGGAAAGCAGATGATCGTTCCGCAATGAACGAAGAGGAGCCCTATAGTAGATTATCCGAAAAACAATCGTACCTTTGCACCGCGAAAAATTGGTACCACCAAGACTCGGAGACACAAAGATCCCCCGTCCGCTTACAGCCGGACTTTTTTCTTTAATACTCCTTGTGTTCACGGGGCTTTGTGGTCTTAACAACAAACATTATTTATGACACAACACAATGGGTTCCATTCATTGGGACTAAGTGCTGCTACATTGGCAGCGATCGAAAAAAAAGGATTTACACAACCTACTCCAATTCAGGCTGCTACAATCCCTCTGTTACTGGAGAACAGTAAAGACATCGTAGGACAGGCGCAGACGGGCACCGGTAAGACCGCAGCCTTCGGCCTTCCGCTCATCGATATGCTCGAAGAAGGCGTACGCCATGTACAAGCCCTCGTGCTTGTACCGACACGCGAGCTTGCGCTGCAGGTAGCGCAGGAGATCGCATCCTTCAAAGGCGACAAGAAGCTCTTCATTACTACAGTATATGGCGGACAAAGCATTCAGCAACAGATCCGCGATCTGAAAAAAGGTGTGAGCATCGTTGTCGGAACTCCCGGCCGTATCATGGACCACCTGGAACGCGGTACGCTCGACATCAGCCGTATCTCGCACCTCGTGCTCGACGAAGCGGACGAAATGCTGAACATGGGATTCGTGGAAGACATCGAGACCATTCTCAGAAGCACACCGGCAGAGAAGCGCATGCTGCTGTTCTCAGCTACCATGCCCAAAGAGATCCTCTCCATCGCAAGACGCTACATGCGCGAGTATGAGCTCATCGCAGTGAAGAAAGAGCATCTTACCACCGATCTTACCGAACAGCTTTATGTGGAAGTAAGCGGACGTGATAAATTCCAGGCCCTGATGCGCATCATCGATCATGAGCCGGATTTTTACGGACTGATCTTCTGCCAGACCAAGATCGAGACCGACGAGGTTTCGCACTGGCTGGTAGACCACGGCTATCCTGCAGAAGCGCTGCACGGCGACGTATCGCAGAACCAGCGTGAAAAGATCCTCGCCCTGTTCAAGAAGAAAAAACTGAACATGGTAGTGGCTACCGACGTGGCTGCGCGTGGTATCGACGTGAACAACCTTACGCACGTTATCAACTATTCGCTGCCGCAGGAAGCGGAAACTTACGTGCACCGTATCGGCCGTACAGGCAGAGCGGGACGTAAAGGGATCGCCATCTCGCTGGTAACTCCCGGCGATTCGCGCAAGTTTGCCATGATCAAGCGCGTGGCCAAAGCGCCGATCGAGAAGAAAAAACTTCCCGTCGTAGCCGAGATCATTCACAAAAGAGTAGATCACCTGAAGTCGAGCCTGGACGAAATGATCACGAATAACGGCATCGAGCGTTATGAAGAGATCGCAGGTTACCTGCTGGACGGACAGCATCCGGAAGCAGTGATCGCAGCGCTGCTGAAGATGAATTACGATAAAGCCTTTGATGAATCTGCATATAAGGATATCCGTGAAACCCGCGGAGGATCCGGCGGCGGTAACGGAAAGAATGTACGCCTGTTCCTTGCAAAAGGTAAGCTGGACCGTATGACGCCCCGTCAGCTCGTGGACTTCATCGAAAGTGAAACGCGCGTGAGCCAGCGGCTGATCGACGGCGTGAAGGTGATGGAGAAATTCTCGTTCTTCACCGTTCCGCACGAAGAAGCCGTTCACATCCTCGACCATTTCAAGCAACAGGGCCGCGGACGCCGCACGCTGGTGGAGAGAGCGAAGGACTAATTCTTGGTAGTGAGTCTTGAGTAGTCAGTCCTGAGATCGGAAATGATCATTGATGGTTACCATCAGGACTTTACAGAAAAACAAAACGCCGTGCAAATGGTACGGCAGGAAATAACAGATAAAAAACCCTGGCAATAACGTCAGGGTTTTTTCATTACACAACCACTTGTATTACATTTAGTCTTCCCGTCTCCGGTCTTTTAGCCTTTTACTCTTAAAGTCCTTCAGTCTTGAAATAAAACAAAAAACCCTGACAGTGACGTCAGGGTTTTTTTTATCCATTACACAAATTTTGGCCTGGAAAAATCCCGTTTACATGAACAGGTTCTCTTCCTTTTTCTCCTGGAAATAATCTATTTCTTCGGCAGGCTCTTCATTGAAGATGTCGGCGGCGGCAGGGGCTACGGTCTCTTCGGTAGCTGCCACTACGGCCGGTTTGGTATTTTCCTTCTCGGTCTTGCGCTGGCGGGTGGCCTTCGGCGCCGCAGAGTTCATAACCGGCTTCGGAGCGGGTGTGCCTATGCTTCCGAATCCTGCAAGCTCAAGCTTATTCTCCTTCAGGAACATTCCCAGGGCGATGGCTTTCATGATATCATCCACCGTAAATTCGATCTCCCATTCCTCGGGCATATCCCTTGGAGTCATCTTGCCTGCGATCCGGTTCTCCAGGCAATAGTCCAGCACAACCTGGATATTTTTCCGTTTTACAATTACACTTGGATTTTCTGGCAACATGCTCATGGTTTCTGATGATTTAAGTTCACTTACAAAGGTAATGAACACACTTGTAAACAGGCGTTCCTTATTAACAGGCCCCGCCATTTCGTTGAAAACTTGTCTTTTTGAAAGTATCGGTTGAAGGGTTAATCCTCAACGACGCTAACTTTCAGCATTTTATCGCCCTGGCGAAGCTTATCCACCAGTTCGAGGCCTTCCGTTACCTTACCGAAGCAGGTATGCACCCGGTCCAGGTGCTGGGTGTTCTTCCGGCTCAGGCAGATAAAGAACTGCGAGCCGCCTGTATCCTTGCCCCTGTGGGCCATAGACAGTACGCCGCGGTCGTGGTACTGGTTGCCTCCGCTGGTCTCGCATTTGATCTCATAACCCGGTCCGCCGGCGCCTGTGCCATTAGGGCATCCGCCCTGCACCACAAATTCAGGAATGACCCGATGAAAGGTAAGCCCATCGTAATAGCCACTCTTTGCGAGCTTTACGAAATTTGCCACCGTTCCCGGAGCGTCCTCGGTATAAAATTCCACCTTCAGAGTGCCATAAGATGTTTCAATTTCTGCGTGCATAAATCTTGTTTTTTATCTTTGGGCAAAGCTATGCATAAATCACTATTTGCCGGGATAATTTTCTTCTTTCTTGCCATCTGCGGAGCGTCAGCTCAAAAACCCGCGGTTGCCATCGAAAAGGACTATGATTTCACCTTTATCACCTCCGTGCTGGTAGAGGATCAGGCGCTTGAGATCACGGACTTCCTGGACCCGCTCTATAACAAGGATACGCTGACCGGCCAGCGGGCGCTGATCGCAGCTATTGTTAACGAGCTCGGGCTCAAACACATATTCTGGATAGACGGGCATGGCCACGGCACTACGCTGGAGATTCACGCGCAATGGGTGCGCAATGGCGGAGCGCTTGTTTTGGATCCGGAGTTCAGGCATAATGAAGCGCTGCTGAAGAAAGCCCGTAAAGCGAAAGGCGACCTGGTCTGGATCGAAATGGCAGACCATGACAAAGGCCTGTCGGTATGGACCGGCTGGATCGCGCTGAATAAGATCAGGGCCGAAAGCGAGATCCGTAAAATGCAGAAAGGCGTCCGCCTCCTGATGGAACAATACCCGCCTTCCCGTTGAACATTCATCTGAAACATCCACTATGAAAGCAACCGCCGAGCTCAGCCTGTATCCCCTCACCGAAAATTATGCAGCCGTTGTGACCGGCTACATCCTGGAATTTGAAAAATATCCTGGTATCGATATCGAAGTGAATGGGTTAAGCACGCAGCTCTTCGGCGAGTACGACCTGGTGTTCAGGGCTGTGCAGGAAGTATCCAAACGACTTTTCGAAACACAGCGCGCCGTGCTGGTAATGAAGATCGCCGGCAGCGAGCTGAGAAAAGAAAACCTCCCGGAGGAACTGAAATGAGAGCCCGCCTCAATTTATCTGCACCCGGATCACTGATCATTCTTTCGGCTTTCATTCTGCCCGGATGCCGGATGAAATATCACCGCCCGGACATACATTATACAGAAGCGCGACGGCCGGCGGCTCCCGATTATTCAGACCTTGGATCGTGGGCCGCGCATCCGCGGATACACGATAATTCGGACCGGGTTCCCGAAGCCTTCGGCCAGCTGCAACCGACCGCGGCCGATTCGCTGAAAGCCGTGGTTAATGCTCCGGCAGATGTATTCTGGATCCATCCTACCATCTACACATACCAGCCAGAAGAAAATTTCCCGTGGAACGGCGACATCCGCGACGAGAAACTGAACGAAAAAGTGGATAAGACGACGATCCGCCTGCAGACAGCGATATTCAACGGAGCGGGAAATATTTATGCTCCCCGCTACCGCCAGGCGCATCTCTATGCATTCCGCACCCCGTTCAAAGCTGACCAGGACAGCTCGCTCGGGCTTGCCTATTCGGATGTAAAACAAGCTTTCGCCTATTACCTCGAAAACTGGAACCAGGGCAAGCCGTTCATCATCGCCTCGCACAGCCAGGGAACGGTGCATGCAATACGGCTTATACGCGAAATGGTGGAAGGCACGGAGCTGCAGGATCGTCTCATTGCCGCGTACCTTGTGGGGATACCCATCCCGCGCGATTCGTTCAAAGTGCTGCAACCTTGTGAAAGCCCCGATGATATCGGCTGCGTGATCAGCTGGTGCACGTATGCCTACGATTATTACCCGTCGTGGCGGGAATATTTTACCGAAGAGGGCCGCGCATCTCTCATCAGCACCAATCCGCTGAGCTGGAAGACGGACACCGTTACGGTCGGATCGCAAAACAATAAAGGCGGTATCTTATTCAAAACGAAAAAGGTATTTCCGGGCATCTGCAACGCCGCCGTGCGGCATGGAATGGTGTGGATACATCCGCCGCAGTTCCCCGGAAGCTTCTGGGTGCGGAAAGTGAAGAATTACCACATCGGCGACTACAATCTTTTTTATATGAGCGTGCGGGAGAACGCCATCCTGCGCACGCGAACGTACCTTCGGCAGCACGAAAAGAACTGATTTATTTCTTCTTCTTTTTTCCGCTTCCCGCGTCCAGCCCCAGGTAGCTTTTCAGGCTTTCCACGTATTCCTCGAACGCGGTAATCCCTTTGGGAGTAATGCGGCAGGTGGTGAGCGGGTAATTGTTGCGAAAGCTTTTTTCCACCTCTATGTATCCCGCCTGCTTCAGCTTGTCGATCTGCACGCTGAGATTGCCGGCCGTGGCGCCTGTTTTTTCCTTCAGGAAGTTGAATTCCGCTTCCTTTACGGAAACCAGCAGCGAGACCACGGCCAGCCGGAGTTGTGAATGCAGTATGGGATCAAGCTCTTTAAACATTTTTACTGTATTGATGCCTGAGAATATGGCCCGGCACGATGTACGAGACCAGCAGGGCGCAGGCAAGCAGCAATAACTGGATGTCAAAAGAAACAAAAAAAGCAACAGCCGAAATGACCCAGCATAAAATACCGCCGGCGATCAAAGGCCGGAACTGCATAATGCCGCCGGAAATAAACGTTCCCACGCCATACAGAAGAATGAGAAACGGATAGGAAACCTCCCAGCCGATGCGCGACGCGACGCCGAGCGTAACGAAAAGCGCGAGCACGATCGCCATCCATACGTAGCCCATCACGCGGTCTACCCATGTCTTTACACGGCGCAGCTGCTTTTTTCCGCGGGTAGCGCTGTAGATCGCGGAGATGATGCCGCCCAACGGCATGAGCACGGCCCACGGCAAAAATGCATATTCATATTCTACCCACATGAGCGCATAATGCGCCAGGGCCGCGGAAAAGGCAAACCATCCCCAAAGCAGGTACATGAAGCCGTTATCGTTAAATTCTTTCCGCGCGGTAGTGATCATCTGGCCGATGAGCTCCAGGCTTTTTTCCGGTGTAAGCTGTTCTTTTTCCATGATCTAAGAATATAAAATTACGGTTTGATATATTTTACGGTGTATTCCCTGCTGCGGTACCTGGACGAAGTGATGCTGATGAAATCCATCTTGAGCAGCGCATGCCTGTGATCCGCATCGAACCACGTATAGCCGGTATGTCGTACCGTTGTGGATGAACCGAATGTTTGATCCTTGTCGGTCGCAACCTGTTCGATCTTTACGCGGATCACATTATCGTACGTGCCCCCGGGAAGCTTCAGCCTGCCTGTGCCGTCCGCTTCCGTGGTCATTACGGCGTCGCCTATGAACTTCATTCCCCTTACCTCGTAACGGCGCGTGCTTTTGCTTTCTATCCGCTGCCCGAACACGACAGGCCATTTCATAAAAGCCATGGGGCTGTCGTACAAAAGCAGGAAATCCTGAGCGGCATCATAGAAACCGACCATCAAAAGGCTGTCGGCGGTCTTTTTCAGATACACATACGAGCTGTCGGTGTTGCATTCCACCAGGTCGAAGTTGCGCCCGGTTCCCGGGAAGGGCGCGTCGCCGGCCGTGCGGATGACCTGGCTCACTTCCTTTCCGTCTTTCTTCAGGCCGGAAAAATCCCATTTCTGGTTTTTGCCCGGTGATCCCGGATTTACGCTGTCGGTAAGCTCAATGTACGTGATCTTGTCGCCAGGCTCGAAGTTCTCGATATTGCTGTACGACTGCTGGGCCTGCAGCGGCAGGACGATCCCGGCGAAAGCGATGAGGCATAGTTTTTTCATATCGGATCAATTTTACACAAAAATAAACCAGTTTATAATATAAACCAAATGATGAAAATACTGTTAGCCGTACCTGGCTCATTATCAGAAACAAAAACTTATGCTGGAACTTCCTGCCGGAGCTGTTTGGCCGTTTTAGTGCTTCCGTCGTGGCTCCATCCGGGCGGCATAAAAGCGTATTTCAGCTTATTCATAAGACCCGGAGCTTTCCGGATATCCTTCCATAAGGCAGCATACTCGTGCGATGCGATCTTCAGCGGGTTGTATGTGCTTATATTGGTGGTGATGCCGTACACGACCTTTTCCTCCTCCTTCTGGAAAGTGCCGAAGAGGCGATCCCAGATAATGAGGATCCCCGCATGGTTACGGTCGAGGTAGCGCACATTGGAGCCATGATGCACACGATGATGCGAAGGCGTATTGAATATCCATTCGAGCGGGCCCAGGCTTTTTATGGTTTCGGTATGCAGCCAGAACTGGTAAATGAGGCTCACCGACATCTGCATCAGGATCATAACAGGATGAAAGCCCAGGAGCGGCAGCCATAACCACCAGATATACTTATGCGTAAGCTCGCCCCATCCCTGGCGCAACGCTACCGCAAGATTATAATTGACGCTGCTGTGATGGTTCACATGCCCTGCCCAGAATAAGCGGATCTCGTGGCACGAACGGTGATGCATATAAAATGCAAAATCTTCAAGGAAGAACAGCAATACCCAGCTATACCAGGCAGTGGCAGGGAATGTGAAAATCCGGAAGTTCTGGTAGATGAACAGGAATGCGACAAACGCCGCGGCTTTCATGAACAGGTTGATGACCGCGCTCCCAATGCCCATCGCGATGCTGGCGAATGCGTCCTTTCCGTCGTACCGCGGAAAGTCCTCCCGCTGGCGTACAGCGAGCTCAATGAGAATAAGCACCACAAAGCCCGGAATGGCCCATGCAATGACGGGATCGGTCTCGAAAACATTAAAGTTAATTACCAGCGGGCTCATCTGAATTTGATCCCATAAAGTTACGGGAATTTTAGAATGAGGAGACCGGGCGGTTTATTTTTCCGTAAGAATTCCGTAATTTTGTAATATGCTCCGTAAGGCAACCGCACTTGTACTATTATTCATCTTCCTGACCGGCACCACCGGCTTCAGCCTTACGCTGCATTTCTGCACGCATTCGGGCGCAGAGTACATCGGCTCTTTCGGCATTCCCGCACACGATTGCAAAAAAGAAAGGATACAGAAGAACGACGAAAACTGCTGCCACGCTCCCGTTCCCGAGTCGCCGGTAAGATCATGCTGCTCGCCCGTGCATACAAAGCCGGAAACAAGCTGCAAGGAAACAGGCCACAAGCCCGAGCACAGCTGCTGCGACGACAGCCACGCGCTGCTGAAGGTAAAAAACCTCGCCAAAACGCAGCCGGTAAGCACGCTTCCCGTTCTCTTTCCTGTCGCACTTCCCACGTTCCAGGTTTCCGTTCCCACAGATATTATTGAAGATCCTTCATTCATCTTTCCCGATGCACATCCGCCGGACGATTACGATCCGGACCTCTGCGTGCTGAATTCCGTATTCCGTATCTGATCACTGCTTTTCTGCAGCCGGTAAGGCTGTTCGTTGTCATTTCCTTTTGTTTCATCAATCGTTCAGTACAACAATGAAAAGCATATATAAATTACTTGTTTTTCTTTTCCTTTCGGCACCTCTGCTCGTGCGCGGACAATCCGTGATACGCGGGATGGTGCTCGATGAAAAAGGAAACCCGCTTCCGGGCGCGGCCGTAGTATGGGCAGGCACCACGGATGGCATGATCGCCGACAGTACAGGCCACTTTACGCTTCCGCGCACCAACGATTCGCAGCTGCTGCTTGTGGCAAGCTACGTGGGCTTCCTGTCCGACACAATTTCCCCTTCCGCGCACACTGTATTCCGCCTGCGGCAGTCAAAAGAGCTGGGCACGGTGGTGGTGGAAGGCACGCAATCCTCCAGCTTCGTCAGCACAACGAAATCGAACCTGGTGGAGATCATCACTACGCGCGAGCTGAAGAAAGCCGCGTGCTGCAATCTTTCCGAAAGCTTCGAGACGAACGCTGCCATCGACGTAAGCTATTCCGACGGCGTAACAGGCGCAAAGCATATCACGATGCTCGGGCTCGACGGGCGCTATGTGCAGCTTACCACCGAGCTGCTGCCCTCCGTGCGCGGGCTGGCGGCTCCGTTCGGTCTTACGTACATTCCCGGCACCTACATCGAAAGCATACAGATCTCCAAAGGAGCGGGATCGGTCGTGAACGGCTACGAAGCCATGACAGGACAGATAAACGTAGAGCTGAAAAAGCCGGAAGACAGCGAGCGGCTTATTCTTAATGTCTACGCGAACCACATGGGCCGCGTGGAAGGGAACGCTATCTTCACGCACAGGTTCCGCGGCGGCAAATGGTACACCGCCACGATGCTTCACGGCGATTATTTCAACACCATCGCCGACGATAACAAGGACGGGTTCCTCGATATTCCGCTCATCAAGCAGGGCAACTTCGTGCACCGCTGGCGGCACGACGGACGCAGGATAGAAACGCAGTTCGGCATCCGCGGCCTGTACGAGATCCGCAACGGAGGCAACACGGCCTTTTACCGCAACGACACTGTGCTGCCACAATACGGCGTGCAGCTCGAAACGTGGAGAGGCGAAGGCTTCTGGAAGTTCGGCATCCTGTTTCCCGGCCAGGACTGGAAAAGCATCGGCATACAGACATCGGGGCTTTATCACCGGCAGGAAGGCTTCTTCGGGAATAACGCGTACCGCGGGATACAGAAGAATGCTTACGTGAACGTGATCTACCAGTCGATCTTCACCAACACGAAGCACAAGTTCAGAGCGGGCGGAAGCTTCCTGTACGACGACTACGACGAGACATTCGGCGACACCTCGCTTGCGCGGATGGAGCTTGTGCCGGGTGGGTTTTTCGAGTACACTTACGAGAACCTGAAGAACCTGACCATCGTTGCCGGCTTTCGCCTCGATTACCATAACCTGTTCGGCGTCTTTCCAACACCGAGAGCCAATCTACGCTGGGAGATCGTGAAAGGCCTGAACCTGCGCATATCCGGCGGAAGAGGCTGGCGCGTTCCCAACTTGTTTGCTGAAAATACCGCCATGCTGGTATCGGGCCGGAACGTGGTGATAAAAGATAAGATACGGCCGGAAATAGCGTGGAATTACGGGCTGAGCGTGCAGTATAATTTCCAGATCCTGAAACGCGACGCAAGCATCGTCACCGATTTTTTCCGTACCGATTTTACCAACCAGCTTATGGTAGACCGCGAGGAAGAAGGCACGCTGGCTTTTTACAACCTGGGCGGGGCTTCGTTCTCCAACGTGTTCCAGTTCAGCTTTTCTTTCGAGCCGCTGAAAAAGTTCGAGGTGCGGGCTTCGTACAAATACCAGGATGTACGCACCACGTACTCGGGGCAGCTGGAGCGCGTGCCCTTGGTGCCGGAGCATAAGGTGCTGCTCAACCTGGCGTACACCACTCCGAAGCTCGGCTTTACGTTCGACTTTACGACGAATCTTTCCGGCCCGTCGCGCATACCGGATGTGACCGATCCCGCGCATGGCCCGTGGCCGCAGCGCACGCCGTGGTTCGCGCTGCTGAACGCGCAGATCACCAAAGATTTTAAAATACTCGAATGGTACGTAGGCTGCGAGAATATAACCGGATATACACAGGACAATCCTATCGTGGATGCGCAGAACCCATTCGGCGACCAGTTCGACGCTTCGCTGGTGTACGCTCCTGTTTTCGGAAGGATGTTCTACACCGGGCTGCGCTTCGAATTGGATTATAAACAGAAAAAATAAAACAGACGACGGCTCGGTGATAAGATCCGCGCCGCAACGTTCTTTTAATAAAGCAAATACAGAAATATGATACGAAACATTTTCATCCTGCTCATTCTTTCGTGCGCAGCGTTTACGGCTAGCGCGCAGAAAGGCTCGAAAGAGATCATAGTACGTACAGCCGTGGCATGCGATCATTGCGATGCCTGCGAGAGCTGTAAAGGCCGCGTGGAATCCGCCTTGTATAAGGTAAAAGGCGTAAAGCTATGCGAAATGAATTCCACAGCGCAAACCATCCGCGTGGTGTACAACCCGAAAAAGACCAACGAAGACCAGATCCGCCAGGCCATCTGCGCCTGCGGATACGAAGCGGACGGAATGAAGCCGACCAAAGAAGCATACGGCAAGCTGGACGGCTGCTGCAGGAAGCAGGAATAAGATTCCTGCCGGCCAGCTTTTCAGAAACGAAAAGCAGGAACAGGTAATAGTACCCGGCAGAAAAACAGATATTTATACCTGAACTATCTGCCGCTGTTAGGGTTACTTTTGGCTTACCAAACCCGTAACCTACTAACTCCTTAAATAACATGTCTACAAAAATCAAAATGCTGGGAGCGTGCGTTCTCCTGGTGGCCGCCATCGGTCTTTTCCAGCAGTGCGGAAGCAAAACGAAAGGCAAGCCTGACGGTTATGCCAATAACAACAATTCTGATTCCTGCGGCTGCGAATCATCCTGGTTCCCTCATACATCCACTCCGGCTCCCGCAGAAGGCGTCGGCAGTCCCTTCGATACCAGCAGCACGACAAATTGCATTTTCCACCAATGGTCGTGGCAGAAATTCCTGTGGCTGACGAAGCCTACGCCCGGCGGCGGCGTCCTGTTCATGGATTCGCTTACGCTGGTGGATCCTTATATGCAACCGGTATTGCCGGTAGAAGGCATACAGCTCGTGCTGGAAGATACAGCACAGGCCGGCAGCGGTGGTACGCTGTATTCCAATCCCGGTTTCAGCGGGAATGATACATCCTATCTCGTACATTATTCCATACATGCCAGCCAGGTACTGCTGGATACCGCGGCGGCCTATAAACAGCTGATCCTGGCCGATACAAATCTTCTGAACAACCAGTACACGTTCCCCGTGGGCTCGCTGGAGCTGAAGGTTTCGTGGATAGACGCAAGAGCGATACCTGAATCGCAGCGGTCTTCTTATTTTGTAGTAAATGCCGTGATAAAAAAAGGCAATAGCTATACGCCAACCCGCGTAGCGATGCTGGGAATGCACATTGTCGGGCGCGTGATCAATCACCCGGAGTTCATCTGGGCCACGTTCGAGCACCACGATATGGGACCGTACTACGACTGGAGCAAAACTACCGGCGAGGCCAATACCCCGATCACATCGGCCGATGATAAGCTGCTTTTCAAAAAAGGCTCCACCAATTCCATCGCGGGCATCTACTGGGGCACCGATGCTCCGGATTCCATGTACCGGGTATATACAGTATTCAAATATGGTGTGCCGCGAGCCGCGCGCGACAGCTTCATGACCGGAACCAGCCAGAGCGAGCCGCTCAACTTCAACAACATCGACGGGCTGAATAACTGTGTGGCATCGAACCTCCAGGATGTGTGGAAGAACTATTTCTACAACGGCTCGATATGGATCAATACGGACGGGATGACCCCGGCGCAGCAGGCGCTGCTTGTAGACACGCTGGGAAATAATATCGGCAACGCCACCGCCGGCTCATCCGCGCGCGGCTCGCTCAATGCCTTTAACATTACAATGGAGACGTATGTGCAGACATTCGGGTCCAGCCTCGACAGCATCCATGTGGGGAACCTGGCAAATTGCTTCAGCTGCCACGCGAGTCCGACAACCTCTATAACGCAGAACCACAGCCTGCATACATCTCCGCTGTATGTAAGCCACATTTTCAGGAACTACATGCGCCAGACCGGCAAATCGACCTTGCTCGACGCCAAGCAGAACGGAGTGCGCGACTTCCTGCGCGTACAGAAGCTGATGCTCGAAAAGGACGAATAAAAATATAACCGCGACTTTTGTCTGATATGCCACTCACCGTTCTACCGAATGGTGGGTGGCATATTTACATTTATCTCATAACATGCTACACGAAATTTTAAAATCCGCGGAAACATATACCGATACTGCAAGCCAGGCGCGCGTTTCAGCAAACATTCCTATCTTAGCGGAAACCTATAACCATGCTCAACGATATCCGCCCGGAACAGGTTCTTTTTTTAGATGTGGAAACGGTTCCGCAATTTCCCGAGTACACCGATGTTCCCGATCAGAAAAAAAAATTCTGGGACCATAAAGCTTCTTTCCTGATGAAATCGGAACATGATTCGCCCGCCTCGCTGTACGAGCGCGCAGGAATTTATTCCGAGTTCGGAAAGATCGTCTGCATCTCGTCGGCATTCATAAAACCCGCGGACGGGAAACGGGAAATTTTTGTGAAATCCTTTTTCGGCCATAACGAGACCGACCTGCTGAGCAGCTTCTACGACGTGCTCTGCAAGCTGGAGTCGAGCGGAAGCCGCTGGTATCTCTGCGCGCACAACGGCAAGGAGTTTGACTTTCCGTACATCTCGCGGCGCATGCTGGTAAATGGCATTCCTGTGCCAGGCATCCTCGATCCGCGTGGCAAATGGCAGAAGGAGATACAGCTGCTCGATACGATGGAGCTGTGGAAATTCGGGGATTATAAAAACTTCGTTTCGCTGGACCTGCTCGCCGACATCTTCGGCATCCCTTCGCCCAAGGACGATATGGACGGAAGCCAGGTGTACGGCGTGTACTACCGCGACAAGAACCTGCAGCGCATAATGGAATACTGCCAGAAGGACGTGATCACGCTGGCGCAGGTATTCCTGAAATTTAAAGGTGAAAAGCTGCTGGACGAAGCGCAGATGCGGATGGTATAACCAAATGGCTGTGATCTGCAGAAGCGGCCGGGATTGAAGCGGCATCCCCCGGACGCAGAACAGAAAGAACAATTTTGCAGGATGATCTGCCGGAGATAGTGGGAATCCCTCTCCGGTAAGCTTCGGCGGCCGGGGATACAGCGGAAAGCCCGCCAGCCGCCCCAGAAAATACGCCGCCTTCTCTTAACAGCTTTTGAGAGTGGCGGCTTACGATTTATCGTATTTTTGTGATATGAAGAATTTGGCATTGCTCGGTCTTATCATCTGTATCGCATCGTGCGGCGGCATGCGGAAAAAATCATTTGAGAAGAATTTTGAAACGCTGGCCGGCCCTGTGGCTTCCAGCTTCCGCGGAGTGAACCTGGGAGACGGCTACCAGAAAGTGCTGACTACCGAAGGCCCGGAATACCTGGAGTTCCAGGACAGCTCCATGATACGCTACACCCTGCACTACACGGACAGTGAGGAATATAAGATCTCCTACCACTTTACCAACGACCGGCTGCACGAGATACAGTTCGACGCCTTCCTGGGCCAGATAAGCGACGGCGAAAAGCTGACGAAGCTCTTCGAGCAACGGTTCGATAAAAAATACGGCCCCGGCGCCAAAGACCAGGGAATACTTACCTGGAGCAACAACGGCGAATCGGTGGAGCTATACGACGAAAGTGAAGTATTCGGGTACGGCAAGATGCGCCTGCTGATCTTTATCACTCCCGCAGAACCAAAACCCCGGCCGCTTCCGCTCTGATGGAAAAACTGCTGGACATCCGCAACCTCCGCACGGAATTTTATTCGGACGGCCTTGTGGTGCCCGCCGTACAGGATATTTCCTTTACGCTGCACAAGGGCGAGACCGTAGGAATTGTAGGCGAATCGGGTTCCGGCAAATCGGTGACGTCGCTTTCCATCCTGCGGCTGATCCCCGATCCTCCCGGAAGGATCACGGGCGGCGAGATACTGTATAATTCGCGCGACAAAGGCGGGGTGGACCTGCTGAAGCTGCCGCCGAAGGAAATGCGGAAGCTCCGCGGAAAAGAAATTTCAATGATCTTCCAGGAGCCGATGACCTCGCTCAATCCTGTGTTCACCTGCGGCGCACAGGTAATGGAAGCCCTGCTGATACACGAAAAGATAAGCAGGAAACAGGCGAAGGAACGCACCATCCGCCTGTTTGAAAAAGTGAAGCTGCCGCGGCCCGAAGCCATTTTCGACTCGTACCCGCACCAGCTTTCGGGCGGGCAGAAGCAGCGCGTGATGATCGCCATGGCCATTAGCTGCAACCCTTCGGTGCTGATAGCCGACGAGCCAACCACCGCGCTGGATGTAACGATACAAAAGACCATACTGGAACTGCTGAAGCAACTGCAGGAAGAGTACAGGATGGGAATGATATTTATAACGCACGACCTGGGCGTGATAGCCGGGCTGGCCGACCGCGTGATCGTGATGTACAAGGGAAAGATCGTGGAAGAAGGCCCGGTGCAGGAGATCTTCGACCGGCCGCAGCACCCGTACACCAAAGGTTTGCTGGCCTGCCGGCCGCCGCTCGGCAGGCGGCTGAAGCTGCTGCCCACGGTAAGCGACTTTATGGAGATCGGGGAGAACGGCGTGATCCGCGAAAAGGAAAAGAACATTACCGATGTGATCGCATCCGCGTCCGTATCGCCCGAAGAGCGCACGGAAGATCATAAAAAACTGTACGCCCGCGAGCCGGTGCTGAGGGTGGAGAACCTGAAGACATGGTTTCCCGTGCGCAAAGGATTATTCGGCGGAACCACCGGCCATGTAAAAGCGGTGGACGACGTCTCGTTCGCGGTATATCCCGGCGAAACGCTCGGGCTGGTGGGTGAATCCGGATGCGGCAAGACCACGCTCGGGCGAACGGTCCTCCGGCTGATCGAGCCCACTTCCGGCAGGGTATGGTTCGACGGGAAGGACCTGGCTGCCATCAGCGCTTCCGCCATGCGGCAGGTGCGCAAAGATCTGCAGATCATTTTCCAGGATCCGTATTCATCGCTCAATCCGCGGATGATGATCGGCGAAGCGATAGCCGAGCCGATGAAAGTGCATAAGCTGTATCCCGGCAGCCAGTGCAGGGAAAAGACAATGGAGCTGCTGGCAAAAGTGGGATTGCAGGAAGATCATTATTACCGCTATCCTCATGAGTTTTCGGGAGGCCAGCGCCAGCGGATCGTGATCGCGCGAGCCCTGGCATTGAATCCGCGTTTTATTATCTGCGACGAGTCCGTTTCGGCTCTCGATGTAAGCGTGCAGGCGCAGGTGCTGAACCTGCTCAACCGGCTGAAGAAGGAATTCGGGTTTACCTATATTTTCATTTCGCACGATCTGGGCGTCGTAAAATTCATGAGCGACCGCATGATCGTGATGAACAAAGGCAAAATAGAAGAAATGGGCGATCCGGACGAGATCTATTCCGATCCTAAAACGGAATACACACGCCGGCTTATCGAAGCCATTCCAAAAGTGTGACGATCCTTAATTTTCCCCCCCCTTTAGATCAGTATATCAGGAATTTCTCCGAAAATGTTTCGGTAGGAGTGCTTACCGCCACCAGGTAATTACCGGGCGAAAGAACGCCTGTGCCCACCTCGATCAGGTTTCCTGAGAACGGCTTCAGCGAACGGTTGATGACGATCATCTTGGTATTGTCGAAAGGGCAGATGCGGATGATAGCTTCTTTATCGCGCTCGCCGGCTTTTATGGAAACGAAGATGTTCTTGGTGGTCTCATCCTGGAAGATCCGGTGGCTGGTTTTGTTATCGGGAACATTCATCACATTGATGTCCGGCGCCTCGATACGGTCCATGAAGCCGTTGAGCGTGAGCTCGTACAGATCGTAGAATTCTTTGTTCTTCAAAAGTTCCCGGAAGTTCATCGGCCCTACGGTGCTGTCGGGAACGACTTCGGCCAGCTGGAAGTTGCGGCCGGTGGTAACGTAAGCTTTGCTGAGCATAGACCATTTGCCGGCGTTGTTGGTTTCGACGGCAAGGTAGAATTTGCGCAGTCCCGCATCGGTGTTGCCCAGATGCGCCGCCTGTATGCGGAACTCGTTGATCGCCTGCGCGTGCAGGCCGGTGGCGGTAAAGCCGAGAATAATCAGTAATAAGCAGGTTATTTTTTTCATGGTACTTTTTTTTGCATTATTTCCTATACGGCAATCTGCGGAAAATGATCTGCAATTTTGGTTATAAGATGCTAAGGCTTTTGGCTTTTCCCCTGTTTTCGGCATCTTTGCTATGTTAAGATATCCTATTATGAAAACAGAGATCCGCACATCGGGGGCGCCTGCGCCGATCGGTCCGTACAACCAAGCCATACTTACCGGCGCCGTAAATCATATGCTGTTCGTTTCCGGCCAGATCGCCCTCGATCCGGTTACCGGCGAAATGGTGCAGTCGTCCATTGCCGAAGAAACGCATAAGGTGATGAAAAACATTGCGGCCGTGCTGCAAAGCACCGAAATGGATTTCTCCCATGTGGTAAAGGCTTCCATCTTCATCATGAACATGGCTGATTTTTCGGCTATCAACGAAGTGTACGGGAAATACTTCACATCCGCTTTCCCCGCCAGGGAAACGGTACAGGTGGCCGCCCTGCCGAAAGGCGCCAATGTCGAAATATCCGTGATAGCCGTACGGTAAGATCAGCGTCGCGGCTCCCAGATTCCGACCGATATATCGTCGAGGAATACCGGCGATCTGCCCTGCAGCCAGAAGTGCGAGGTAAAGTCGTCCCGCAGCGTGCGAAGGTGCGGCGTCATATAATCCACCGTAAAGAAATTCCATTGCCCGGGCCGGATGCCGTGGCGCTCTTCGGACAGCACAACGGCGCTGTAGCCGTAAAGCTGCTTCTTATACGCAAAGGTCCGCACCACCGAAAGCGGGTTCCCGTCCGCCGGCTGTATGGGATAGACCCAGCCGGTGATCCGTACGAACACATAATCTTTATCCGATATATCGCTATACCGGAAAGCTTTCAGGTCGAGGAACGGCTGCAGCGTATCGATGCGGTAGCAGGCGCGGCCTGTGTGCGCTAGCGTGTCGGTGATATGGTCCCGCTTTTTCTCGTCCAGCTCCGCCGGATCCTCGAATGTGTATTGCCATACTTTGGTTTCGGTAAAATCCGCCGTATCGGGAATGGATGCGTCGATATTGCGGTCGGGCAGCAGGAGGTGGTTGTACTCGCCGTTATAATTCAGCTTTCCGAATACTTTCAGGTAATAGGCCGCCGTCATCCGTTCGGGATGAATTATTCCGCGCTGGTATTGGAATGTCTGGAAAAGGTTCAACGCAAGGAATAGAAAGAGCAGCGACAGGACGATCCTTTTGGGTACGGCATGCTTGCCGTAAAATGCATAACAGACCACAAAGGCCAGCGGGATCATCATCACAGCGTAGGATTGCACGATGGCGCGGCTTCCGAAGCTGCCCGCATACCACCAGTTGGTCCAGCTCGACGTGATCCATAGATTAAGAACGAAAAACACGAACAGCGGAGCGAACCATGCGCGCTTCCACATCCACACCAGCGCGAAGCCCGCCACAGCCAGCGTCATGAGCGGCGTATACACAAACCATCCTTTGCGGAAGCTGAACAGGAACTTCCATGTGTACGGCGTGAGGATATCGAGCCCTTCGGCGGGGTTATCGTAGCTGCGGAAAAAATATTTACCTGCGTACATCTTCCAGTACAGCATTTGCGGAAGGCCCGCAAGCAGCATCACAGCAGCGATAAGCAGCAGGTGGTGCCAGTGCTTGCGGATGGAAGCGAGCTTTTCGCGGAATAGCTGCCGGTCCATGGTATTCCACAGCAGCGGAATGAATACGCAGAGTATCTCCGTGGGCCGCGTAATGACCGCCAAACCGCAGAAAGCGCCCATCCCGGTAGCGGAAGCCGCGGAAGGCCGCTCATGCCATCGCATGGTAAACCAGATAATGAGGATATACGCCATGAACAGGTTGCCGTGGGTAAGACCGTTGTTGAAGGCCAGCATCTGGTACAGGTTGGTGCCGAACACAAGGAAAATGATCGACCAGGCTGTGACGCGGTCGTCCACGATACGCAGAAGTATCCTGCGGGCGAAAATGAGCGCGATCAATGAATAAAGAAGAGTACCGTACTGGATGGCAGACCGGTAGGGCCACGAAAATCCGTCGCGGGGAGCGCCTGTAATGATGGCCAGCGCATGACCGGCAACGAAGAACGGGGCATAAAAAACCGCGTTACCCATGGAATACCGGATGATCCACCGGCCTTCCGGACCGATATAGGCCTGGTACAGCGTACCCGAAGCTTCATACTTTATGCGCTGCTCCTGCACCCGGTTGATGTCGTTCATGCCCGGATCGTGATAGATGAATGTATTGGGCAGGTAGAGATAATACCCGAAAACATCCCACGACAGGAAATTCGGATCGGGGCGGGAGACGCGGCTGACAACGATAACCGCGAAGACCAGCGCCACGGTCCACAGCGACCATTTATTCCGGGCGGACAGGCTCATTACGGTGTAAGATATACAATTGGTTGTTGGTATAATCGGTTGTCCATTCGCCCGAGGTCAGTAGCGAATCGAGCGTTTTGCGGTCGTCGGCCGGGTTCAGCGGGTAGCTGCCGACGCCGTCCGAGCACCATACCACGTAATCCGCTTTGCTGCGGGCGGGAAAAAGATAGATCCCGCTGCGGCCCGCCAAGTGTGGAAGAAGATAAAAAGTGGCGGATACAGGAACGCCATCGGGAACATACCGCCTCAGCGCACGGTGCGTTTCTGCCACCGGGATCTCCCTTTCGTAATGCACCGGGCTGTAAAATTTTGTCTGGCGCTTGTAGTAGTCCGTCGGCTGCCACATGTCGATGAATCCTTTGGTCGTGTCGAAGGCCGAAAGGAAAACCAGCGCTCCCGCGGCGATCTGCACACGGCGGTCCCTCCACGACGAAATAACGGAAAATGCCGCGAGCGCGATCACCGGAACGAACTCTATCGAATACTGGTTGTAGATGCCCCACTTGCCCGGATCGTCGGAAAACATCTTCTGCGCATAGATCGGGATAAGCATAATGAGGAATTGCGGGCGGAAAAAAAGAAAGATCCCGCCGGACAACATCACGAAGCTGTGAAGCTGCATTTTGATCACATCGTTGTACGCATCTTCGTGCGGAAGATGGTTTACGAACAACAGCTTTACCGCCACCCACGGCTTCGTGAGCAAAGTGCGGAAGGCTTCGCCGAAATCCTCTCCCAGCGCGCTGTAGCTGAAATGCAGGTACGGAAGCCTGCCAGCGGCATAGTATGGCATGAACACCTTCATGACCAGGATAAAATACACGGCGCCCAAAGCGCTTATGGCTAATCCGCCGGCCCATTGCGGGCGCGATCTCCTGTAATGCAGCGCCAGTCCCAGCCCGATAAATACCGACCACAGCGCCATGTTCTCCTTGCAGTTCATCAGCACGAAGGCGACGAGCACGGCCGCCCATATCTTCCGCCTTTCCATAAAATACACGATCCAGGGCACCAGCATCGCTCCAAGCACATTGGTATGGAAATCATAAGCCAGTGCCCCGAAGATGGCCCAGATGCCGTAAAAAACGGCCATAGCGGCCACCGCGAGCCAGGGATTGGATTGCGATATGCGGAAGTACCGGTAAATTCCCCAGCCGCCGAGAATGATGAACGCGATCTGCACCACCAGCAGCGTATAAGAGCCGAAGATCCAGTACAGCGGGCCGAACAGAAAAAGCACCGGCTCGAAATGGTTGGCCAGGATATTGATCTCGCCATGCAGCTCGGTCATTACCGTGCTGTAGCTGTAGCGGAAATGCGCATAATCCCAGATCGCCTGGTTCTTTATGCCAAGGTCGAATGCGAATGTGCGGAATACATAGTGATTGTAAAGCGAAATGCTGCAGTACATGCAGAGAAAAGCCAGGGAGACTCCCCATGCGAGCAACCGGGGTGACAGCCTTCCCTCGCGGATCATCTGTAGATTTTTCGGTCGAACAAATTATAGCGCAGTATGCAGTAGAGCGCGCGGAACGCGTCCTTCATGCCGATCTTTTTTCCTTCGGCGTATGTGCGGCCGTAATACGAAATGCCCACTTCGTAAATGCGGATGCCTTGTACTCTTGCGATCTTGGCCGTTACTTCCGGCTCGAAGCCGAAACGTTTTTCCTTCAGCAGGATCTTTTGTATGGTCTCCGTACGGAACAGCTTGTAGCAGGTCTCCATATCCGTAAGGTTCAGGTTGGTGAACATGTTGGACAGGAACGTAAGCCAGCGGTTGCCGATAGAATGCCAGAAGAAGAGGATGCGGTGCGGGTTGCCGCCCATAAACCGCGAGCCGTACACCACATCGGCCATGCCGCGCAGAATGGGCACAAGCAGCAGGTTGTATTCTTCGGGATCGTATTCCAGGTCGGCGTCCTGTATGATGAGGAAATCGCCGGAGGCTTTTTCTATACCTGTGTGGAGAGCGGCTCCCTTGCCTTTATTCACTTCGTGATTATGCAGCCGCATGTTCACTTCCGGATGCGAGGCGATATAACGCTCGATGGCTCCCCGCGTATCGTCTTTCGAGCAGTCGTTCACCAGGATGATCTCCTTTTCCATTCCTCCGGCAAGCTCCACGGCAAGCACCTTGTCGAGGATCAGGTGGATGGTCCGTTCTTCGTTATAAGCGGGAATTACGATCGATAATTTCAAGGCGTTGCTCTATTTGACGGCAAAATAAACAATTATTACCGATAATGGCTGCACGTCACCGCCTTGCGGCAACGGTCGCGGTCCATCGAAAATTTATCAGGAAAAGCTGATCTCGGGCGCGTTGTCATCTGCAGTAAGCCGTCCGGCGGTACGGTTGCGTATCTCCTCTGCGGAAACTCCGGGCGCGCGTTCCAGCAGGCGGAAACCTCCCGAACCGATCTCGAATACGCCGAGGTCCGAAACCACTTTTTTCACGCATTGCAGTCCGGTTATCGGCAGAGTGCATTTAGGCAGAAGCTTGGAATTTCCCGCCTTATCGCAGTGCTGCATGGCCACGATGATGTTCTTCGCGGAAGCTACCAGGTCCATGGCGCCGCCCATTCCTTTCACCATTTTACCGGGCACTTTCCAGTTCGCGATATCTCCGTTATCCGCCACTTCCATAGCGCCGAGGATGGTAAGATCCACCTTTCCCGCGCGGATCATGCCGAAGCTCATGGCCGAATCGAAGAACACCGAGCCGGGAATGGTGGTGATGGTCTGCTTGCCTGCGTTGATCACATCCGGATCCTCGTCGCCTTCGTACGGGAACGGCCCCATGCCCAGCAGCCCGTTTTCCGATTGCAGGGTGATGGTCACTCCTTCGGGAATGTAATTGGCCACCAGCGTCGGGATACCGATACCCAGGTTCACATACATTCCGTCCTTAAGCTCTCTAGCGATCCGGGCGGCTATCTGTTCTTTCGTCAGCATGCAGTTGATAGATTACAATGTTGTTATGTTCTCCGAGACGGCGGTGAAAATACGGCTTTAATTCCGGATTTTCGACGATGGATGTGTCATTTAGCACCGCATATTCATTGGTCTGCAGGCCCGCCTTCAGCTTGAATATCTCTTCACCCGGGCCTTCCACCACTCCCTTGCGGTTCATCAGGTACAGCGTTACGTTGAATGTGGGATCAGCATAGGAGAACACGCGATCTTCATAGCCCACACCGATGGAATCGAGGTACGGTTCGAGATCGTAATAGCGGGTGTAATATTCTTCGTTCTTTCCCCACCGGCCCTTCATATTTTTGGTGATGTGGATCATATTGTAATTCAGGAATACCATAGCGCCTGCCCACAGCACATAACGCGTCCACGCCGGCATAGTTATTTTCGTGATGAGGTCTGTGATCCAGGCCACATGGAAGAACACGGCGATCTGGAACGGCACCCAGTAATACCCGTGCACCGGCGATTTCTGGAACATCAGGATAAAAAATCCCGCATAGGTAATGTAAATGAAAACGGCCGACAGCAGCAGAAACCGGTTTGAACGGCGGATCCAGATCAGGGCCAGGCCGCTGGCGATCACCAGGAAATACTGGAACCCTGTGCTGTAATAGTATTCCAGCAGCTGGCGCCACACACGCACTCCATGGCGGAAATCCGCCCACGACGTCGGCGGCAGCGGCTCAAGGAGAAAAGTAAAGATGCCGTATTTCCGCACGATATGGCGGGCGTAGAGCACCCACAGGAAGGTGAGCAGCAGCGGAATAGCCACAGCCGCGGCAAGCGCGAGCTTATGCTTCCAGCCGGGAAAACGCTTCCGCCGCTCGCAGATATACAGCGCCGCTGTAACGGAACATACCGGGAATACCGCCGACAGCTTGATCAGCGCCGCCAGGCTGAAGAAAAAAGCGAACAGCACATAATCGCGCGGGCGGACCTCGCTTTTGCCCCTGAGCAGGTAAAAGAGGGCTATTGTAATAAGGGCCAGGGACGGTGCGTCCGGCAGAAAGGAAAATGAATAGTAAATAATATTGGGCGAAGCAATCCACGCAGACGCAGCAAAGGCTGCCCATAGCGGCTGGCGGATATACCGCAGCGCGAGAAGAAATGAAAAAATGAAACCGATAAGCGTAATGCCCAGCACCAGGGAGCGGTGATATACTTCGCGAAAGCCCCAGGCTGAATACATTTTCGAAACGGTATAGGGAATAAGCGGGAACTCTCCGGCGGTAATTCCTTCCGATCCCGGTGGCGCCTGATGGCAGCGCGGAAGCAGGAAAGGCGCATCGTCCATGTAATAAGTAAGCGCCATAGAAGCCCGGTCGGTCTGCGCCCAGGTATGCTCGCCCGTGGGACGGTGCGGCAGCTTGTTCAGTATATCTATCTTTTGGTAGAAAAACCCGATCCAGAATAAAAACACCAGTGCTGCCAGTACTTTCTGTACGCCGGGTTGTTGCAGCCGGTATATCAGGTCATTCGCTTTCACGGGCGTTTGCGGACGGTGCGCTGCTCTATTCTTTTTTCGTATTTCGTTCCCTGGAATATCCGGTGGACATAAATACCGGGAGTATGAATATGATCGGGATCCAGCTCGCCTGCAGGGACCAGCTCCTCCACTTCGGCAACGGTAGTCCTTCCGGCCATAGCCATGAGCGGATTAAAATTGCGCGCCGTGCCTTTGAACACCAGGTTGCCCATTGTATCTCCTTTCCACGCCTTTACTATTGCAAAATCTGCATTAAAGGCTTCTTCCATCAGGTAGGTTTTCCCGTTGAATTCCCGCGTTTCTTTTCCTTCGGCCACTTCGGTGCCTACACCCGCCGGCGTAAACACCACCGGCATTCCGTATCCCGCGGCCAGGCAGCGTGTGGCAAGCGTTCCCTGCGGTATCAGCTCTACTTCCAGCTCTCCCGAAAGCAGCTGCCGCTCAAATTCCGCATTTTCGCCTACATAGGAAGCGATCATCTTTTTCACCTGCTTCTGCTGAAGCATAAGCCCGATACCGAAGTCATCCACACCGGCGTTATTGGAAATGCAGGTAAGATCCTTCACTCCCTTTTTCACCAGGGCGGCGATGCAGTTCTCGGGAATGCCGCATAATCCGAACCCTCCCAGCATCAGCACCATTCCGTCCGTAACGTCACGGATCGCTTCTTCGGCGTTTGCCACTACTTTTTTCATGTAAACGGTCTAAGGTAAATTATCAAAATCCACGTCGTTCGAGTAATCTTCCTCGCGGAAGTCGTCCAGGTATTCCTTACAGTTCAGCTCCACCGTCATCGGTGTTTTCGGCTTTTCGAAGTCGCCCCGGTTCATTTCGATAGACTTATCGTCGTAAACTCTCCGCATGAACAACGCCCAGATGGGGAGAGCCATATTCGCTCCCTGTCCTTCGGCGGTGCTGTAGAAATGCACTGAGCGGTCTTCCGCGCCGGTCCACACTCCCGTAACCAGGTCAGGCACGCCGCCGATGAACCATCCGTCGGAATTGTTCTGCGTCGTTCCGGTCTTTCCGGCCACAGGCTCCGTAAACTTGTACCGCGAGCGCAGCCTTCCGGCCGTTCCCTGCAGCACTACTCCCTTCATCAGCTCCACCATCAGGTAGGCCGATTCCTCGTTCATTACTTCCTTGTGCTCGGCTGTAAATTCCTGCAGCACGTTGCCGTTCTTATCCTCGATGCGCAGAAGGAACACCGGTTTGGAATAGATCCCTTTGTTGAAGAATGTGCTGAATGCGCCCACCATTTCGTACACCGAAACATCGGGAGTACCCAGGCAGATCGACGGCACAGGCTCCAGCGGAGCGGTCACTCCCATTTTTTTCACCAGGTTCACCACGGCATGAGGGCCGTATTGCTTCATGAGCAGCGCCGAAATATAGTTGATGGAGTTGGCAAGCGCTTCGCGCAGGGTCACCATGCTGCCTTCTTTGTATTCGCCGGAATTATCTGGGCACCAGGGCTTCGGCAATCCCTGCTCGATGCAGACCTTTACATTGGGAACCTGCTCGCAGGGCGAACGGCCTTCCTGCATGGCCATAGCGTATACGAATGGCTTGAAGGTAGAGCCTACCTGGCGGCCGCCGGCGGGCATGATGCCTTTTTTCTCTTTGTTGTACTTGCCTGCGCGCACGTGGTCGTACTTAAAGTAACGGAAGTCGATACCGCCGACCCATGCTTTTACATAACCGGTATGCGGGTCCATCGCCATCATCCCGTTCATGAGAAAATATTTGCTGTACACGATCGAATCGCGTGGCGAAAGCACAGTATCTCTCGCGCCACGCCATGAGAACGCGGTCATTTTCACGGGCTTGTTGAACACTTCTTCTATCTCCGCCTCAGTCATTCCATCATCCTTCATATTGCGGTACGCGTCAGAATTTTTCCATGCGTTCCGCACAAGCTTGTCCACTTCTTCCCCGTTCAGATCGTAAGAGAAAGGCGCATTTTTCTTTCCCTTTTTACTCTTGAAAAATTTATCCTGCAGGCCGGGCATGTATTCCTGCACCGATTCTTCGGCGTAGCGCTGCATCCGCGAATCGATGGTGGTATAAATGCGCAGCCCGTCCTTGAAGAGGTTGTAAGGCTTGCCGGTCACGGGATTGATATTTTTTTCGCACCAGGTGTTCAGGTCCTTCTTCAGCTCTTCGAGGAAGTACGGCGCAAGCTCTCCGTGGCCGTACATATTCTTTTCGATGCGCGTGTTCAGCCGGTCGTAATCCACGATCACCGGTTCGTTCTTCAGCTTTTCGTATTGCTGCCGGGAGATCACTTTATTCTTCACCTGCTGCTGCAGCACGGTATTGCGGCGCACTTTGCAGCGGTCGGGATTCTTGATAGGGCTGTAGCGCGTGGGAGCCTTCAGCAGTCCTACCAGCATGGAAGCTTCGGTAATGCTGAGTTCCGACGGTTTCTTATCGAAATAAATTTTGGATGCGGAGTTGATCCCGAAAATATTGTGCCCGAAATCCGCCGTGTTCAGGTACATGGTTAGGATCTCCTTTTTGGTATAGTTGCGCTCAAGCCGCAGGGCGATCACCCATTCCTTAAATTTCTGGAATACGCGTTTGATCTTCGTTTTCGGAGCATTGTGAAAAAGGTTCTTGGCGAGCTGCTGGCTCACGGTGCTGCCGCCGCCTTCGCCGCCCAGCGAAACGAGCGCCCGCAGCAGCGATTTACCATCGATGCCCGAATGCCTGTAAAAACGCTCGTCCTCGGTAGCGATCAGCGCGTTCACCACATTGGGCGATATTTCTTCGAAAGCTACGTTCACGCGGTTCTCCACGTAATATTTCCCGAGCACCTGCCCGTCTGATGAGTACACGATAGAAGCAAGATTGCTGCGGGGGTTCTCCAGCTCCTCGAAAGTGGGAAGCGGCCCGAAAGCCCCGGCTGCCGCAAGCCCGAGGAAAAGGAAGAACCCAACGAAAGGAGAAACAAAAAGCGCCCATAGCCAGGGGTACAGCCTTCTCGTTCCGGATTTTTTTGCCGATTTCTTTTTTGCCATGTTTCTAGTTAGTTGTTCCCGGTGGACCGTTCCAGCCGCATGCCGATGTTCCTGATGTGCGGAAGCGTGCCGTCGGGCGTGCGCATGGCCTGCTTCAGCTCGAAGCGGTAAATGCCGGCCATGGGAAATTTCACATCATGATCGATCATGAAAGGGCTGTTGCAGAGCTTGCCTCCGCAGTTCCCGTAAGGTTTTCCTTTTTCGTCGAGCAGCAGGAACTCCAGCGTGTCCACCGCAAAGGTCCCGTCGGGGAATGTGGTGGTCATGAACAGGTAGAGGTTCCGGTAGGGATATTCTTCGGAATTACGGACGTTGACGATAAGATTACAGGCCTGCGTGGTGTCCTCCACTTCGATATCGAAGGCCACGGGCTGATCCGAAGCCCATACGCCATTGGGGATCTCCTGGTACTTTTCGTAGATCCTGGTCTTGTCGCACGACCACAGAAGCAGAAGCAGGAGCATCCCTGCGGTTATTTTACTTGGGCGCCCGGGCATTCCGTTTATTATTCCTGAATTTTGACTTTTTCTTATTCTTGTTCTTATTGTCGAAGCGTGTAAGGCTGCCTTCTTCGATCACATTGCTGAAATCGACCGGCTTGACCTTGTCGGCCTTCGGAGCCTGCTCCTGGAGGGAGGCCAGATCTTCCGGCAGATCGCCGCGCTTGTTCATTTCCAGTACTTTCTGCACCAGCTTCAGCTCCATCGGCACCACGATCTCCGGGGCATTATCGTACGAATACGAAAGCACCCGCCGGAAGATGTCGGTCTTCTGCAGCGAAGCATCGCCGATACGGGTCTTCAGCTTGAGATGCGCCGGTGGGAAATCCTTCAGGGCATCCAGGTAGCTGTCGAGCTCGTAATTGAGGCAGCATTTGAGCTTGCCGCATTGTCCCGCCAGCTTCTGCGGATTGATGGACAATTGCTGGTAGCGCGCAGCCGAAGTGGTGACGGAGCGGAAATCGCGCAGCCACGTGGAACAGCAAAGCTCGCGGCCGCAAACGCCGATACCGCCCAGCCTTCCGGCTTCCTGGCGATAACCGATCTGGCGCATCTCGATGCGTACTCGCAGGTCCCGGGCCAGTATTTTTATCAGCTCGCGGAAATCCACTCTTCCGTCGGCGGTGTAAAAGAACGTCGCCTTGGTTCCGTCGCCCTGCGCTTCCACGTCGCTGATCTTCATATCCAGACGAAGATCCTTGGCCGTCTTGCGGGAAAAGCGCATGAACTCATCCTCCTTCGCGATCGATTCCTGCCATTTGCGGACATCGCTCTCGCGCGCCTTGCGGAAAATTATTTTTCGCTCGGTGGCGGCGGCATCCTGCTTCAGCTTTCGCATCTGCAGCCGCACCAGCTCGCCGGACAGCGAGACCGTACCTATATCGTGGCCGGGCGAGCCTTCTACCGCTACAACATCTCCAATCTGAAGTGACAGTTTATTCTTGTTGAAATAAAATTCTTTCCGGGTATTCTTAAAACGAATCTCCACCCAATCGAAGGTCTCTGCGCCCTGCGGGGGCTGCATATTGGAAAGCCAGTCAAATACATTGAGTTTGTTGCAGCTACCCGTACCGCAGGAGCCGTTGTTATTACATCCCCTGGGCAGCCCATTATCTGTTGTCGAACAATTACTGCAACCCATTTAAAAAATTGATTAAGTACAAATTTACGGTTTTTTGCCGTTCAATAAGGCGGCCATAGATAACGAAAGGTTCATGAACAATATTTTAGCATGAGCGTTCCGTTCCACGTGATAGATCGATTTCTCAAGCCCCGAGGCTATATCAGGCGCATTTTCAGCGCTGATGAACCGCGAAAAGTTCTCCAGGAAACCTTTTTCATCCTCCGTTACCCGCAACAAAGTATAGTCGGTTTTCTGGGCTATCGCCTCGCGGATCATATGCAGGGCATACTCGTAGAACGATTTCTGCTTCTCGCGCGAAAACGAGTGCATCTCGTCGGCGATCCTCGTCAGCTCGCGGATATCCCACTTATAGCACGACCGCATCCATGTAACAAAGGTCTGGTGGTTCGAGTCTTTGAAATCCTCGAATTCCGCCAGCTTCTGCGCCGTATTGAAGTTCCCGTCCGCAATGTTCACGATCTCCCTGCCTTTTTCCAGCGCCACCCCGTACCGGTCCATGAGCGCGCCGAGAATATCGAAGTCGGATACTTTCTTCAGCTTGATAAGCTGGGTGCGCGAAAGGATCGTGGTGAGGATGCGCTCATCCTGGTTGCTCACCATCAGGATCACCGTCCGGTACGGCGGTTCCTCTAAGGTCTTCAGCAGCTTGTTGCCCGAGGACGCGTTCATCTTTTCAGGCATCCAGATGATCATGAACTGGAAAAAGCCTTCGTACGGCTTCATCGTAAGCTTGCGCATGATCTCGTTGCTCTGCTTTACGTTGATCACCCCGTTCTTTTCATCCGATATCTCCGCCATCCATTCCTGGAAGGTGAAGTACGGGTTCTTCATCGTCATGTCGCGGAACTGTTCCATGAAACGGTCGCTGGTCTCTTCGCTGCCCGCTACCGGGAATGCGAAATGCACGTCCGGATGCGAAAGCTTCGCCGTCTTTACACATGACGGACAGGTGCCGCACGAATCTGTTTCAGTGCGCTGCGGACAATTCACGTACTGGGCATAGGCCAGCGCCAGCGCCAGGTTCCCGCTTCCCTCCTGCCCCAGGAAAAGTTGCGCATGAGGGATCCGGCCGTCCCGCACGGAACGGATCAGCTTGGATTTGGTCTCCGGATGGCCGACTACATCTGAAAATTGCATAGAATGATGTTACGCAAAAGTAGCAATTGTAGCGGAAGAAGGTAGGGGCCGCCGCATTTCTGCCGGAATAAAATTCGCCGCGCCGCTCTCCCGCAAACGCGGTATTTTCAGGCTCTTTCCGCTTTTGCTATTGTCCTTTCCCATTCTTTGCTAATTTTGCGGCCACAAATCCTGCAGCCATGAAGACAGTCCGCGATTTCGATTTTTCAGGGAAAAAAGTGCTCGTCCGGGTAGATTTTAATGTTCCGCTGGATTCCTCTTACCAGGTTGCGGACAAGACCCGCATCACCGCCGCCGTACCGACCTTACGTAAAATACTCGACGATGGCGGAGCCGTGATCCTGATGTCGCATCTCGGCCGGCCCAAAGGCGGCTACGAAGAAAAATACTCATTGAAACATATTACCGGTACGCTTTCCGCAGAGCTGGGCAAACCCGTAGCCTTCGCATCCGATTGCATTGGCGACGAGGCCGAATCGAAGGCCGCTGCGCTCAGGCCCGGCGAAGCGCTGCTGCTCGAAAACCTGCGCTTCCACCTGGAAGAGGAAAAAGGCGACACGCTGTTCTCGCAGCAGCTGGCATCGCTTGGCGATTTTTATGTGAACGATGCATTCGGAACGGCTCACCGGCGACATGCTTCTACCGCTGTTGTGGCCGAGTTCTTCCGCGATAAAAAAGCGCTGGGCCTGCTCATGGCCGGCGAGGTAGAGAACATCAACAAGGTGCTGCACAACATCGAGCGCCCGTACACTGCGGTGATCGGCGGAGCCAAAGTCTCCAGCAAGATCAATATTCTCCGCAACCTGGCGGATAAAGTTGACCACTTCATCATCGGTGGCGGAATGGTATTTACCTTCATTAAAGCTGCCGGCGGACAGGTGGGCAACTCGCTGGTGGAAGAAGATATGCTGGAAGATGCGAGAGAGATCGCGGAACTCTGTAAAAAGCATGGCGTACAGCTTCATCTTCCGGCAGATTCGGTTTGCTCCACGGCGTTTTCGGAAGAAGGCGAAAAGAAAATTTTTCCGACATCGGAAATACCTGAAGGCTGGATGGGACTTGACATCGGCCCGGAAGCCATAAAAGATTTCAGCTCTGTGCTGGCGGCATCCAGAACCATCCTGTGGAACGGCCCGATGGGCGTGTTCGAAATGAAGGCTTTCCAGAAAGGAACGCAGCAGGTGGGCATCGCTATCGCCAACGCGACCGAGGCGGGCGCATATTCGCTGGTAGGCGGAGGGGATTCCGTAGCCGCGGTGAACAAATTCCACCTGGCGGATTCGATCAGCTACGTGTCTACAGGCGGCGGGGCCATGCTGGAATTCATGGAGGGCATTACCCTTCCGGGGATCGCTGCCGTGGCTGAATAAACGACGGATAGCTTTCGATCCACGATATGCCGGGCAGGTAACCGCCGGCCTTCTCAAAATATTTTACAAGCTTCGCTTCTTTTACCTGCTCATTTCCCAGCAGCGGCTTATCCTTTGGCACATGGCACCCCGCGTACACGGCAAAAGACAGGAACACCGCGGCGGCCACCAATCCCACCATTGCGCCTATGCCTTTGTTCACCCAGTTGAGCAGTACCAGCTTCAGGCCTTTTTCCACGCACCATGCAGCCACACGGCCGGCCAGCAGCGCCGCCAGCAGTACGAGAATGCATACCGCTGTGTACAAGATCCTGCCATGCGTCTGCAGCAGGTTGCCGATCTCATTTATTTCCGCCGCATAGGTCATGATGGCCCATATGCCCGCAACCAGGCTGATGGCGGTAAATATCATGGAAACGATACCCCACCTGTACCCGGCCCATGCGCCGAGCAGTAAAAAACAAACCAGGAATATGTCTACTTTTGACATGCAACGAAAGTAATAGTTTCACGTGGACATATCAGAAAAAGAATTCCAGGAGAAGTGGGCGAATCTCGTCAAATCGCTGGAGGAACAGTTTGGCGGCGGGCTGGATGTGGATGGCATTCTCTTCCTCATCGGTGTGCAGGAGCTGGGCAAAGGAAAAATTAAACTGAATAAAAGCCAGAAGCTGGATGTGCTGCATATCGCGGTATGCCGGCTGCTGAGCCAGTATGATTATTACCGGTTCGCGGGATATGACGAGGAAGGATGGCCGCATTACGAAGCCACGGAAAACCTGCCGCATCTTACAGCCATGCAACAGCACCGCATGATCAAGATGGCGATCATCGAATATTTCGAAGAGGAAAATTCAGAGGAGTTTCCGGAAAAACTTTAGAAGAGTTTTACTTCTTCTATCACCGTTTCTTCCGGCTTGATGCGGATGATGCCCTGGCCGGTCTGCCCGTTTTTCTCTGCGTAGATATCGAGGATAACTTCCAGCGCCAGGTTCGTGGTCGGATCATGATGCTCGTACGCATATTCGCCGTCTATGCCGGTGTACCCTTCATTGAGGATAATGCCGGCTCCCGACTGGCCCTGCTGCGATAAGCGCACATACGCCCCGGGGACGCGGAAATCCTGGGCATCGAGAACCACTACGATACCGGTTCCATATCCCGGATCAGTATAGCAGGAACTCATGGTAAGCAACGCGCTGCAGATAGCGAAAGCGAAAAAAGCCTTTTTCATAATCTTGAATTACAAAACTAAACTAGCGATAATTTTCGTTGTGTGCAATATTCCACATTAATTTTTCGCGGTTTAATGCTACTTTTAGGGCGTATTCCAATTGGTTATGCTGGAAGAAATCACAAGGGCAAAAGAACGGGTATCCTCCTACACGCTGCAATCTGCGCAGGACCTGGAGAATTTCAAACGCGAGATCTCCGGCAGGAACGGGATCATCAACGAACTGTTCGAGCAGTTCAAAGCTATTCCCAACGATCAGAAAAAAGCCGTGGGCGCCGCTTTGAACGAGCTGAAGATGGCTGCGCAATCCCGCTTTACCGAAGCGTCGGAACAGTTGCTCAGCCAGCGTTCGGTCGCGGATTTCGACGCCACTCTTCCGGGATACCGACCGGTTGCAGGCAAGCGCCATCCGCTGAATGTGGTCGGGAACGAGATCATCGATATCTTCGAAAAGATCGGCTTCATCGTACAGGAAGGCCCGGAAATAGAAGACGACTGGCATAATTTTACCGCGCTCAATTTTCCCGAAGAGCATCCTGCGCGCGATATGCAGGACACGTTCTTCGTGGAACATAAGAATAAAATTCTGCTGCGCACGCACACTTCCTCGGTACAGGTGCGCACCATGCTGAACACAAAACCGCCGATCCGCATCATCTCCCCCGGCCGCGTATACCGTTGCGACAGCGACGCCACGCACTCGCCGGTATTCCACCAGGTGGAAGGATTGTACATCGACCGCAACGTTTCTTTCAGCGACATGAAGGACGTGCTGTTCTACTTCGTACGGAGCTGTTTCGGCAACGATGCGCAGGTTCGTTTCCGCCCGTCGTATTTCCCTTTTACGGAGCCCAGCGCCGAGATGGATATCGGCTGGACGGTCGACGGAAAATTCAAATGGATGGAGATCATGGGCTGCGGAATGGTAGATCCGAACGTTCTTGAGAATTGCGGCATCGATCCCACACAATATTCAGGCTACGCGTTCGGAATGGGCGTGGAGCGTATCGCCATGCTGAAGCATAAGATCCGTGATATCCGGTTGTTTTATGAGAATGACGTGCGGTTCCTGGAGCAGTTTTAATCTTAGGATCAAAGGACGGAGGAGGAAAGGATAGAGGATGATTAAAATATAGCTTTCTTGTTTTTCAAGGCATTCCTCAAAGACGCGTCCGTTACCCGTAGCAGGGGAATCGCTTCGAATGTAGCTTCGGCGGTGAAACCGGCAGCCCCAATGATCTCGTATCGTCTAAGGACTATTCCTGGTAACCAAAGATGATCCGCTTCCAATCTCAGGACTCACGACTTGCACTGATTACCTTTTTATGGCGGCCTGCGGGTCCTCCACTGTATCTTTGCCTCCGGAGTGCCGGTATATTTTGTACGGCGCTGCTGTTGGGGCATGCTGCTTATAAAGTCCATCTGCGCTGAAGCTCCGGCGGACAAAGGATGCCGTTGCGGCCCCTGCCGCTCACGGGAGAATTTTATCATCCGGCGTTGTGGCGGGCATCGCGTGTTTAACATCCAATTCATCCGCCGAAGGTGGATTGTCCGGCTTCCGTTGTTCAATAAAATGCCGCCCCTACAGGGCTTGTATCTGAACTCTTGTCCGAGTTCTATCAAAATGCCGCTCCTGCGGAGCTGACCGAAATGGATATTAAGGTAGATATTAGTCGTTGGATGCCATTCAGCATTAACACCCCGAAGCCATTGGTAACCGATCCATTTCATCCGCCGAAAAGGTGGATTGTCCGGCTTCCGTTGTTCAATAAATGCCGCCCCTACAGGGCTTGTATCTGACCTCTTGTCCGGGTTCTATCAAAATGCCGCTCCTACGGAGCTGATACCAAAATGGATATTGGAAGGTAGATATTGGATGCTGGACGCCATTCGGTATTAACACCCCGAAGCTATTGGTAACCGATCCATTTCATCCGCCAAAGGTGGATTTTATCTCCCCAGGTAAATCATCAGCACCGAAATATCCGCCGGAGACACCCCGCTGATCCTCGATGCCTGTCCCAGTGTAGCCGGCCGTATCTTCGAAAGCTTTTGCCTCGCTTCCATGGAAAGTGATTGTATGGATTGATAATCGATGCCATCGTTCAGGCGGATGTTCTCAAGGCGGACCATCTTCTCTGCATTTTCCCGCTCCCGCTGGATATATCCTTCGTATTTCACCTGGATCTCGGCTTGCTCCAGGGCAGAAGCTTTTGCCGGCCCCCCATCGAGATTTTCATAAAAAGACCGGAGCGTCTCTACAGATTCCATTAAGCCGGAAAGCGTAATACCGGGGCGGGAAAGGACCGTGTCCAGCTTTACTTTCTGCGCAAGCGGAGCCGAGCCTGCAGATTCAAGATAACCGTTTATTTTGGCCGGATCTACAGAAGATTCGCGCAAAAATTTCGATAATTTTTCGGTGAGCCGCACTTTCTCTTTTACGGCATCATATCTCTCGCTATCTGCAAGCCCTAATTCATGAGCTTTGGGCGTAAGCCGCAGATCGGCATTATCCTGCCGTAGAAGAATGCGATATTCCGCCCGGGAGGTGAACATCCGGTACGGCTCTTCGGTCCCCTTTGTGATCAGGTCGTCTATCAACACGCCGATATAAGCTTCGGAGCGGGACAAGATCCACTGATCTTTGTTGCTGATCTTCAGGTGCGCGTTGATCCCTGCCATCAGTCCCTGGCAGGCGGCTTCCTCGTAGCCAGTAGTGCCGTTTATCTGGCCCGCGAAGTACAGGTTCTCCACCAGCTTTGTCTGCAGCGAATGCGTGAGCTGTGTCGGCGGGAAATAGTCGTATTCGATGGCATACCCCGGCCGGAACATTTTAACGCGCTCAAAGCCCTTTATTTTGCGTAGCGCGGACATCTGTACATCTTCCGGCAGGCTGGATGAAAAGCCATTTATATACACCTCCACCGTGTTCCAGCCTTCGGGCTCCACGAACAGCTGGTGCCGGTCCTTATCCGAAAAGCGTTCTATCTTGTCTTCGATGGATGGGCAATAACGCGGCCCCAGGCCCTGAATCCTTCCGGTGAACATCGGGCTCTTATCGAAGCCCGCGCGCAGCAGGTCATGCACCTCTTCGTTGGTGTACGTGATGTAACAGGCGCGCTGCTCCTCCGGCCGTATCCTTTCGATGGGCTTGTAAGAAAAGCCGACGATCTCTTCGTCTCCCTCCTGCTTTTCCATCAGGTCATACCGGATGCTGCGGCCATCCACGCGGGGAGGGGTTCCGGTTTTCATCCGGCCTGCGTCGAATCCCAGCTGGATCAGCTGCTCGGTTATCCCGGTGGCGGCGCGTTCTGCGGCACGGCCTCCGCCGAATTTCTTTTCTCCGATATGGATGATGCCGTTCAGGAAGGTTCCGTTGGTAAGCACCACGGCCTTACATTTTATTTCGATGCCCATAGATGTTACCACTCCGTATACCTTGTCATTTTGTATAATAAGCGAAGTGACCATATCCTGCCAGAAGTCTACATTGGGTGTTGCCTCAAGCATCAGCCTCCATTCTTCGGCAAATTTCCAGCGGTCGTTTTGTGCGCGAGGGCTCCACATGGCCGGGCCTTTCGAGCGGTTGAGCATGCGGAACTGGATCATCGTTTTATCCGTAACAATACCAGAATATCCGCCTATCGCATCTATCTCCCTGACTATCTGACCTTTAGCAACGCCGCCCATTGCCGGGTTGCAGGACATCTGCCCAATGCGCTGCATATCCATCGTGATCAACAAAACGCTTGATCCGAGATTTGCGGCCGCGGCAGCAGCTTCGCATCCCGCATGGCCTGCACCAACAACTATTATATCATATTCCTGTAACATCTAATCAATCTTGTTTCACGTGGAACAAAGTTATATACTATGAATGAGCCGGCCAAATGCTCCCCAGCTATGCACAAAGTAATAGACAAGCATAACCAGGCAGACAAGTAATTTGATGCCGCTGCCGAGAATAAAGCCGACGAAAGAGCCGATGGCCGAACGGAGGGCTTGCTGTGATGTTCCATTATTCAACAGCTCTCCGACAAATGCTCCCAAAAACGGCCCGATGATTATTCCGATCGGCCCAAAGAAAAGCCCAACGATAAGGCCGATGGTGCTACCCCACATACCCCACTTGGTCCCCCCAAAGCGTTTGGTTCCCCAAGCCGGAATGAGATAATCCAAAACCGTAACTGCAAGTACAAGTATCGTAAATATGATAATGGCCCAAACAGACATCCGGTTTTCCGAAGCTGAAAAATGCATTAACCATAAGCCAAGATAGCTCAATGGCGGCCCGGGAACAACAGGAAGAAAGCTTCCCAGCGCACCGACTATAACAGCAATCAGCCCCAGTATCAACAATAGTGCTTCCAAAGTTTAGAACCTCCGAAGTTTTAGGGCGCTATCTTCTTTGTTTCTCATAGTTTCCTGCTGTTTTTTCGTCTTGTCGCCATATCCGCATAAGTGTAATATGCCATGAATTATCACGCGGTGGAGCTCATCCCGAAAAGCTACTTTATATGATCCGGCATTTTCTTTAACCCGATCCAGGCTGATGTATAATTCACCTGCGATAGTATTGCCTTCCGAATAATCAAAGGTAATGATGTCTGTGAAATAATCGTGCTGCAGATAGTCCTTGTTCATCTCCAGCAAGAATTCATCCGGGCACAGAATAATAGTAATCTCGCCGGTGGTTTTTCCTTCCCGGCGGGCAACTCTTTGTATCCAATCATATAATCTTCTTTTGTCACGAACCGTATAGGATAGCCCGTGCGTCTGAATGCTGACAGAGGACATCATCAGGAAATGCGGAAGCCGAGGCGTACGTGGCTTCCATTCTGTTCGAATTCTACATTATCGGCAAGGCGCTTCATAAGAAAAACACCGCGTCCGTTCGGCCTGTCGATGTATTGCGGATCGGTAGGATCGGGGAGTGCGTTCGGATCAAAGCCGGTACCCTCGTCTATTACGTCAAAGTACAGCATAGAAGAGTCTACCCGGTAATTGATAAATACCTTTTTCTGCGGATTGCAGCAGTTGCCATGCAAAATTGCATTGTTGGCTGCTTCAGTAAGAGCCACCAGCACATTACCGAAATGGTCCTGGTTGATCTTATACTGATCAAACACCTTTACAATAAGACCTTCGATTTTGGATACCTGTTGTATTTCCGATGGAATTGTCATGACTTTTTGTGTATCGGTTGCAGTCATCATATACGGTATAGATTAGAAGCGGTTGAAATAGGTAGAGACTTTTGTTTTATAATAAGGCTTGAATGCAGGTGGAATCGTCTTGATCAATTCCAGTTCCAATTGTTTTTTCTTAAAATATTCTTCCAGCTTAAGATTCGTCTGGCCCAGCTTATCTTCACCTTCGTTTGATTTCCGCTTCTCATCCTGATCCTGTTCGCGCAGAGCTTTTTCAGACTCCATCATCTTTATCGTGATCTCATTCTGGCGGCGTACAGTCTCACTTGTAATACGTTTGTTGAGCAAATCCGTTTCGTTTTCTTCCATCTTTTTAAGGATCTCCTGGGCCATTTTGCGCTGGTCCTGGTTCATTCCTTCCATCATTTTCTGGAGCTCATTCCTGATCGATTCCTGCTCCGCGGCCAGCCTCACCAGCTCCTTGCTCAGCTCTCCCTCGCCGCCGTTCTGCTCTCCCTGCCCGGATTTCTGGTTGCCCTTCATCTTCTCCTGCAGCTGACCCATCTTCTCCTGCAGGCCTTTCTGGCGCTGCATCAATCCCTTCATATCCGGATTGGATGCGCCCGGTTTTTTGCAGCTTTTATTCCCGCTTCCCTGTTGCTGCTGCTGTTGCATCATCTGCTGCTGCATCTGGTCGATCGCCTCGCTCAGCAGAAGCGCCAGGTTATTTATAGAGGTAAGCGCATACTGTTGCTTCTGGTTGGCCATGCTCACATTCCTGTCCTCCAGGAAGGAAAGGGATGTTTCCATATTGCTTTTTACAGCCGAAACCTCCTTATTCACGAACGACTGCAGCTCGATCATGCGCTTGCTCAGCGCCAGCAGCGAATCCTCAATAATCCTCGAATCGTCGATCAGCTTCCGCTGGTCCTTCATCAGGTCTTTATACTGCGGATTATTCTTGTTGATCTTTTTTACCTCTTCCAAAACTTCCTCCTGGTCGAACGATAATTTCAGCAGGTTATCCAGGATCTGGCGAAGATCTTCCAGGTTTTCCTCATTCGATTCGGATTCCATATCCGACTGCATCTGCTCCATCTGCTGCTTCATCTTGTTCATCTGGTTGGCAGCGTTCTTCTGCGACTGGCTGGATTTACCATTCTGCTTCTGCTGGAGCTGCTCACCGGCATTATTCATTTCCTGCTCGATGCTCTTTTCCTGCTCTTCCGTCTCGCCCATCTCATGCTTGTTCTCCAGGTCTTTGTTCAGCTCGTTCAGCTTTTCGAGGTCCTTTTTTATCTCTTCGAATTTCTTGTTGAGCTCGTCCTGCTTTTCCTGGAGCTTATCGTTCTCCATGGTCTTGTTCTTCGTATCTTCCGACAGCTGGTTCTGCTCCTTTTCCAGCTTATCCAGCTGATCGATCACATCCTCCAGCTTCTGCTCAAATTCCATCTGCTTGAATAGTTCCAGCGTACGATCCAGCTCTTTTTCCAGGTCCTCGTTTGTCAGCTTCATATCCTTCAACATTTCCTGGAACTTATTCTTATCGAACTTTTCCATCAGCTTTTCCATTTCCTCCAGCATCTTGTTCAGCTCATCGCTGTCAAGCTCCTGGAAAAGCTTATCAATTTCCTTCTGCTTATCGAGCAGCCGTTGTTCTTCTTCGGTCAGCTCTTCTTTCTGCAGGTTGTTCAGCTCATTCTTCTCCTGGGTCTGCTTTATCTTATCCTGGATCTCCTTCTGCTGTTCCAGCAGCTTCTGCATCTTATTCTTATCATCCCAGGTCAGCTCTTTCTTCTGGAGAATGCTTTTATTCAGATCATTTATATCCTTCTGGATATCCTTTATAGCATCGCGGTTCTCCGACAGATCCGATTTAATGGATTCGTTCGTGGACTCTATTTTTTCCTTTACCTCTTCCTCGGTCGGCAGGGCGTAGCTGCGCTGGCCGGTTCGTGCGGACTTACTTCCGTTCACGCCATCGTTATCCCATACTTCGAAGTAATAAACCAGCTTATCGCCCAGGGAAAGATCCAGGAGCCTGGTGTCGAAATAGTGGAAAAAGGATTGTTCCGTCTGGCCTTGTGAGATAGGAACAATCACAGACTGAAAGGCAGTTCCGGAGGCTTCTCCCGGCGTTTCTTTGCGATAATGGAATATGAGCTTACGTAAGCCGTAATCGTCCTTTATATCGCCTTTAAACAGCAAACGGGTAAGAAAAATGGTATCATTCTGTTCCGAAACCTCTATCGAAGGATGCAGATCAGGAATTACCTTTATAGAATAATTGATGGTATCTCTGCCGTTAACAAATTGATTGCCTGTAACTATCGCATATTCCAGGTTGCCCAGCAAGCGATTGGAGAATTGAAAAGCGTCGTTCTCGATGCGTCCTCTGAGTACCGTATCGTTCCAAAGGATATTGATGTTTTCGCTGTTCTTAGTTACAAGGTTCCAGGTAATCCGTGTTCCCTGCGGAACAGTGATGTCACCCTGGTTGGAGATCACTTCGTTCTTCATCCTCAGATAAGCGGGATATTCCAGGTTCATCTGCATCTGGAGGATCACCGGTTTGGGTACCACACGCAGCACATAATCCTGCGAAGAAAATCCATCCGCGTGCAGCTTAAATTGTGTATCCTTCTGCGGAGACAGGAATGTATACGAGAACTCAAGGTTGGAATTCCTCGTCATTTTATATTCTACGCCGCCCAATTGTATATAAACCTGATCCGGAATTTCCTTTCCGGAAAGCCGGATATTTAACGTATAATCTTCCCCCTCCAATGCGATCAGCTCGGTATTCACATTGAATGCAAACGGCGCCTGCGGCTCAAAATATGTTCCATGTGAAACAATGCGCCGCGTGCTATCCGTAAGCACAGCCGGAGAAATAGCAAATATTCCAACCAGTACCAGGAAAGGAATAAGAGCATACTTCAAATACCTCCTGTTCTCATTCAGGTTTATAGCGGAAGCAAAAGGCACAGGCTTCAGTTCCAGCGTTTTCTGTTCTATGCTAGCCAGCAATAAGCTGCTGTCAGCCTGGTTCTCTGAGAGCTTTTTTAGCTGTAATGTATTGACTAGCTTATCCTTAACCTCATAAAAGTGGTCTCCGATGATCTTGGCAGCCTCGTTATAGGAAATAACAGGGCCGATACGGTATAGCCTAGTTAAAGGAATGGCGATGTACTTAGCAAAAATGATAAGATTAAATCCCACAAAGCTATAGAACATAACCGTCCGGACCGTGGTACCAAAGTTCCCGAAGTATTCGAGAACCGCAACCGAAAGAAAAAATACCAGGAAGAGAGCCAAAAAATAAATCAGCCCTTTGATAAGCTGATTCTTATAATATTTCCGAATAAAAGCATCCAGTTTATGGAGCAGTACTTCGAAACCTGTATTCGCCATGCGTATTGCCTAAGGTTATCTATTTACGTCGCGTCAGAAAATAAGTTACATCACCTCCAGCTTTTGAAGGTATTTTCCTTATCCACCTTTATGCGCTCATTTCTGTTTGCCAGTTCCCATGCGGTATGGAATACCAGCCGGGCTATCTTTTCCGTCTTGTTATAATCCAGCTTATCCGGGGTATCCGTAGGCTTATGATAATCCTCATGAACACCCGTAAAATAAAAGATCACCGGAATGTTATGCTTCGCAAAGTTGTAATGATCAGAACGATAGTAAAACATATTCGGATCGTCGGGATCATTGTATGTATAATCTAACGTGAGCTTTCCGTACTTGCTATTTACTACCTCGCTTATCTTATGCAGATCGGTGCTGAGCTTATCCGAGCCGATCAGGTAAACATAATTACCATCCTTATGCTTGTCATCAATGCGACCGATCATATCGATATTGAGATCCGCAACTGTCTGCTTCAGCGGGAAAACGGGATGCTCCGAATAGTACTCAGACCCCAGCAGGCCTTTTTCCTCTCCCGATACAGGCATCACCAGTATGCTCCTCCGCGGACCGTGGCCGTTCTTCTTCGCTTCCATAAAAGCTTCTGCTATTTCCATTATCGTAGCCGTACCCGATCCGTCGTCATCCGCGCCATAATACGTTTCCCCGTCATGCACGCCCAGGTGATCGTAATGCGCGGTGATCACAACGATCTCATTCTTCAGATCGGAACCTTCAATATAGGCCAGTACATTCTCGCCTGTCTTTGGTTCACCTTTAATGCCTAATTGCGACTGAACAGACCACGAGTTCAGCGGAAAGCCCACCGGTTTTCGTTTTGTCTCTATTTCCTTACGAATATCGTCTACAGAAGTATAACCGGATTGTCCGAGATGCTTCTCAAATACCTCCCGCGATATGTACATGTAGGGTATATGGGTCCAGTTGAACTTGCTTTCAAGAGCCGTGAAATGATCAGTATCATACTTCTTTGTGATATCTCCGTCCGTAACGATCATCAGCCCCCCGGCACCATGACGCATGGCGGTAACTATCTTTTGCTGCACGGCGGTCGTCCAGTTGGTGGAAACCGAGGAAGGATTGATGAGCGACTTGCCGTTAACCGTCGGTTCGCCGTCCAGCACGATCAGCCATTTACCTTTTACTTCCCCGCTTTTATAATCAGAATATCGCTCACTGTCAATGCCATAACCTGCAAAATAAACAGACCCTGCCGGCGCCCTAGACACACCGTCGCTAAAACCGCAATACGCAACATAATCCTTGTCCGCCGTAAGCATCACATCGTTGATAGAAACCCACGAGCTACAGCCTGCCTCACCTTCCAGCGGAAAGACCTGGAAATAATTTTCAGTAACCGGGGGAATACCAAGATCTTCAAAAAAGCCGGCAAGATACTTTGCCGCTACTTTCTGACCTTTCTCTCCTGTTTCCCGTCCTTCGCATTCCGGCCCGGCCAGGTACATTACATGCTCCTTCAGCTCTGCAGCCGTAATGGTGCCGGCGTACTCCGTGGAATGATCTGTATTCTGCGCATAAGCAACACTCTGGCAGATGAACAGGACCGGAACAATATATTTTTTCATATTCTTTGATTAACAGTCGATCTTCTCAACTCTTCGCTGGTGCCTTCCGCCTTCGAAAGTAGCTGATAAATAAGAATTTACAATTTCTTTAGCCGTTTCTTCGGAAATATACCTTGACGGCAGCGCTATTACATTAGCATTATTATGCTCCTTCGCCAGCTTCGCGATCTCCGGAAGCCAGCATAACGCTGAGCGGATCCCTTTATGCTTGTTGGCAGACATATTCACACCATTTCCGCTTCCGCAGATGATGATACCGCTCTCCAGTTTCCCTTCCCGGATCTGTGTGGCCAGGGGATGAACAAAGTCGGGATAGTCTACGCTATCCGGCGAATCCGTTCCGAAGTCCACCGGTTCCATGCCAAGCGTAACCAGGTAAGGCTTAAGCTTTTCCTTTAGTTCAAAGCCTGCATGATCTGCAGCAATCCCGATCTTTTTAGATATTAACATAGCCATGTGAATAGGTGTGAATCAGTGTTACTATTAAAATGAAGATTTATTTCTCAGGTTCAAAAATCGCTGCATATAGGTTTATATCCAAGCAAACCAAATTATTTTCTTACTCTTTAGCTTTCTTTCGCCAACAAAAAAGGCGGCTTTACCGACATGTTTACAACGTTAAAGTTATTCAATTCCATGCTTTATAAAGAAATGTTAACAAATGAGCTTGTGATTATATATCAATCAGTTGCATTCTCATAACCTGCTGCTTTCTGTTCATAGAATTTGATAACCGATAAAACCAAGCTTCTCAAAAACCGACTATTGAACATATTGACAGCCCTAATAATAGATACTATAATTATATATATATTAAATAATAATAATGAAAGAGGAAAACTTAAATCCATTCTACGGCGATCTTTCCAACTGATCCGCGCGATTCCAAAAGATCATGGGCTTCCGCCAGGTCGGATACGGGGAAGGTCCTTCCGGAAGGAAGGGCCAGCTCGCCTGAATTGACCAGCGAAGTAACATTTGCTATGGCGGCTTTAATGATCTGCGGCCGGGCATCGGCGATGTGCAGCATGTTAACACCGATCAGCGAACGGGATTTCAGCATTAACCCGATGGGCGAGTATATGCCGAAGCCCAGGGCGAACCGTACATCTGAAAAGAAATTAGTGCGGTTGCTGCGTTTGGCGCCGCCATAGCAGACCATCCTGCCCCCGGAGGCCAGGAGCCGGAAACCTTTTTTCACGGTATTGCCGCCTACGGAATCGAAAATAAGGTCCAGCCCGTCCTTACCACGGATCTCTTCTATTTTTTCCGCAAAATCGTTTTCATCGTAGTTGATCGGATAGTTCACGCCCATTTCCTCCAGCAGCCGGATCTTCATATCTGAGCTGGCCGTAGCGTAGATAACACAGTTCTTGCGGCGGGCAAGCTGTACCAGCGCCTGTCCTACGCCGCCGGCTGCGGCATGGATGAGCACGTGCTCGCCTTCCTGGATGGTGGTGGCCATGGAAGAAGCGTAATATGCGGTGGAATACTGTGTGGCAAGAGCAGTGGCTGCGGCAGCGGGAATATCGGGGCCTACTTCATGTACCACCAGCTCGTTGGCGACAGCATATTCCGCATATCCACCAAAGCGGGTAAGGGCGATCACTCTTTTGCCCAGCAGCCCGTCATCGGCGCCTGGGCCCAGCTTATCCACGATGCCTACCACGTCGTAGCCAAGTATCGCCGGCAGTGGCGGAGCGTCCTGGTAAAGCCCCTTACGAGCCATCACGTCGGCATAATTAAGGCCAAAGGCTGTCACTTTTATTCTCACTTCGCCTTCCCTGGGTTCGGGTTTGTTCACATCCCGCAGCTCAAAGGCCTTGTCTGACTTACCGTGCTTTACAAGAACAGCAGCTTTCATGGATAATTTGTGTTAAATAGGGTAATAAAGGAAAGAAAGATAATTAATTTTGAAGCCTTTAATACACGAATGGAAATATTCTTACAGTCCGAAACATGGGTGGCGCTGCTCACTCTCACCTTTCTGGAGATCATCCTGGGCGTAGACAATATTATTTTCATCTCGATCGTAAGCAACAAGCTTCCGGAGGAAAGGCAGCGGTTCGCCCGGAATCTCGGGCTTATTATCGCTCTTCTTTTCCGTGTGGCTCTTCTGCTCGGGATCTCTTACATCACGCGGCTTACCAATCCGCTGGCGACCATCGAATCGTTCAGGGTATTGGGATTTGTGATCCCGGAATATCATCTTACCGGCCGGTCCATTATCCTGGCAGTGGGCGGCTTTTTCCTGCTGGCGAAAAGCACTACGGAAATTTTCCACAAGATGGAAGGAGCGCACGGCGACGAGAACAAACCGCGGAAAAAGGCCAAATTCGGCGCCGTCATTTTCCAGATCGTGCTGCTCGATATCATTTTCTCTTTCGACTCTATACTTACTGCCGTGGGCCTTTCCAAGGAGGTGATCGTCATGATAACCGCCGTGGTGATATCGATGATCATCATGATGATATTTTCCGGTCCCATCAGCCGGTTTATCAATCGCCACCCGTCATTGCAGATCCTCGCGCTTTCATTCCTCATTCTTATCGGCTTCATGCTGGTGCTCGAGTCGCTTGATATTGAGATACCGAAAGGATATATCTACTTCGCCATCTTCTTCTCGCTTATCGTGGAGCTGGTGAATATGCGGCTGCGCCGGAAGTCAAAAAAGGATTCATAACAGCCGGTACATTTTTCCCGGAAGAGAAGCTACTGCACCTTTCATTTCCAGCAACAGCAGGAGAGAAGCCAGGCGCGGCAATGACAGCCCGAGCGATACGGCCAGGTCGTCCACCGGAAGATTTCCTTTCTGCTCCAGCAAACGCATTACCGATAATTCGTCCTCATCCAGGTCTGCAAAAAATTTTTTCTGGGCGGCTGCCGGCTTTCGGAGCGTATCGTCCCAGCCCAAAGCTTTTACAAGGTCCGCGGCAGACTCGATCATCATCGCCTCGTTATTTTTGATGAGCCGGTTGCAGCCCGAAGAAGACCTATCGATGCTGCGGCCCGGGAAAGCGAATACTTCGCGGTTGTAGCTGGCCGCGATCTTTGCGGTAATGAGCGCTCCGCCTTTCTCCGAAGCTTCTACAACCACTGTAGCTTGCGAAAGACCTGCAATGATGCGGTTGCGCCTCGGAAAATTTTCGCGGTCGGGGCCTTCGGCCCAGGGAAATTCGGAAATAAGGCAGCCCGACTCCACGATGCGGCCGGCGCAGGCACGATGCGCGTGCGGATAAATGGTATGAAGCCCGTGCGCAACCACAGCGTATGTTTCCAGTCCGCAATCCATCGCCGTTTTATGCGCGGTGATGTCCACGCCGTATGCAAGCCCGCTCACGATCACCGGCCGGAAAGACGCGAGGCCTTCCACCAGCTCGCGGCAGACCTGCTTTCCGTACCCGGTGGCAGACCGTGTGCCTACAATGCTGATGATCTTTTTATCACTGGTGTCAAAACGGCCTTTGCAGAAAAATAAAAAAGGAGCGTCGTAGCAAGCCGCGAGATCGGGAGGATAAGTGTCGTCGAGTACGGAAACAACCTGTACGTTGTGCTGGTGGATAAAGCTCATCTCGCGATCCACCGCGGCCCAGTCTACCTGGCTCTGCAGGATGGAGTAGAGACGCCCGGTAGTTCCCTCCACACTGAGAAAAGATTTTTTCGAAGCGGAAAAGATATCTGCAGGGCTATGAAACGCAGACAGCAGGCGGCGTGCGGTAATGTCGCCGATGCCGCTGGCGAAACGCAGCGCAAGCAGGTATTTCAGGTCGTCTTTCACGCTTGGGAACACTAAAATAGCAGTCTCCGGAAAATTTTTTGTCTTTTTTAGAAATTCCTGTAGGTTTGACTAATTTTATTTTAAGAGAATTTAAGAGAAAAGGAAGGAACGCTACCTAATGCTTAACCCACTATGAAAAAAACGTTTACGCTTTTTACCCTCCTCTTTGCCCTTTTTATCCTCCAGACCCAAGCCCAGAAATCCACCATCAAAGGAAAAGTTACAGACAAGATCACCAATGAAGCCGTACCTTTTTTAAGCGTCTCCATAAGCGGAACCACGACAGGAACCACGACGGATGCAGAAGGAAACTATGAGCTGAAGCTCGAAGCAGGAACCCACGAGCTGGTATTTTCCTCTGTGGAGTACGAAAAGACCGTTCAGTCTGTAACGGTAGGGGCCGGCGAGGTAAAGGTCCTCGATATGCTGGTAAATCTCAAAGTGGTCGAAATGGACATCTTCGTAAAATCGGAAGGCAAGTACGAAAAGAAGCTGGAAGACGTGACCGTGTCGATGGAAGTACTTAAGCCCAATATTATTCAGAATAAAAATGCCACCAGCGCGGACCAGTCGTTGCAGCAGGTGCCCGGGGTAACGATCGTGGACAGCGAGCCGCAGATCCGTTCGGGCAGCGGTTACAGCTTTGGCGCGGGAAGCCGCGTAATGGTGCTGGTAGATGATGTGCCGCTGCTTTCGGGAGACGCAGGCCGCCCGAGCTGGGGTTTCATTCCTATCGAGAACCTGGAGCAGATCGAGGTGATCAAGGGAGCATCGTCCGTATTGTACGGATCGGCCGCCCTCAACGGGGTGATCAACGTGCGGACCGCTTATCCCAAAGACAAGCCTCTTACCCGCATCACAGCGTTCATGGGTATATCCGATCTCCCCGATTCCGCCAACTGGAGCCAGGACTTTCCTCCGTTCAGCTCCGGTATGAGCTTCCTGCATTCACGTAAGATCGGCCAGTTCGATCTCGTGGTGGGGGGTAACCTGTTTACACAAAAAGGACATATAGGCCCGCCCACGAAACCATTCGGTGCCCCGGACGACACGCTGATGTTCGGCGAGCACGATTACCGGGCCCGGGTCAATTTCAATACACGCTACCGTTTCAAAAAAACACCCGGACTTTCCATCGGCCTTAACGGGAACTTCCTGTACAGCTCGTCTTCCGGCGCATTTATCTGGAAAAATAATGGCACGGACATCTTCCGCGCTTACGACGGAGCCATTACACGCACATTGCAGACCGTATTCAACCTGGATCCGAACCTGACCTATGCCGGCCCGAAAGGTTCGGTGTACAACGTACGTACGCGTTACTTTTACCTGGATAACAACAACGACAACAACCAGGCGAACGCCAGCAATCTCTGGTTCGGCGAGTTCCAGTACCAGAAGCGCTTCCTCGACGAAAAATCGCAGAAGTCAGCGTTCCTGAAAAACTTCGTGATCACCGCGGGCGTGATGAGCACATACACGATTGGCAAAGCAGCCCTGTTCTCCGGAACGCCGCCCACGCCTCCCGGCGCAGATTCCACCACGGTTGGCCGCATCAGTACCGACAACCTGAACCTGGCGACCTACCTGCAGCTTGAAAATAAGTTTTTCGGAAGGCTTACCATCTCGCTGGGCGCCCGCCTGGAATATTTCCGCATCGGGAAGTACGACCGGTACAACGTATGGGAATCCGGCAGCGCAACGCCTTATGATACCAGTATTGTCGATAACGGGATCCAGCCGGTGTTCCGGGGAGGCCTCAACTTCAAGGCCGCCGAGTACACCTTTATCCGCGCTTCCGTCGGCCAGGGTTACCGCTTCCCCACCATCGCCGAGCGGTTCATTTATACCACTGTGGGCGGAGTTCCTATCCTTCCCAACCCGGACCTGAAGCCGGAGCTGAGCTGGAGCGCCGAGATAGGCGTGAAGCAGGGCTTCAAGATCGGCAAGTTCCTGGGATACGCGGATATCGCAGGTTACTGGCAGCAGTACGAAAATTTTATCGAATTCAACTTCATCACCACTCCGCAGATCGGCTTCATGTCGCTCAACACCGGCCGTGCGCGGGTGGCGGGCGTCGACTTCTCCATTATGGGCAGCGGGAATTTCACCAAGGATTTCAGCATGACCATCCTTGCAGGGTATAACTGGTCGCTGCCGCAATCGCTTTCGCCCGATTACAACTATGCGCTCGACACGACCACATCTACGCTCAACTACCTGAACTCCAGCTCAGACACTAACAACCACATCCTGAAATACCGCTTCCAGCATACCGTAAAGCTCGATGTGGAATTTACCTGGAAAATGCTGTCGCTGGGCGTAAGCTTCCGGTACAACAGCTATATGCAGAACATAGACCGGGCTTTCCAGATCCTCGAGGACGCAAACATCCTGAGCGTGGGCATTTCAGACTTCCGGGCGGAACATAATAAAGGAGATTATGTAATTGATCTGCGATTTGCTTGTCAGATTACAAAATCTTCCAGACTTTCGCTGATTGTAAATAATGTGGCCAACCGGGTATATGCATTACGTCCGGGTAAAGTGGAGGCCCCTCGTTCTTTTGTGATACAGTATGCTTATCAGTTTTAACTAAGGAATTACTAAATCTAGCTATATGGCCAAAAAACTTAATTTGCAACGGGAGAACAGTTTTTTCGACGATGTTGTGCAGTACTTTGATCACGCTGCCCAGTTTGTAAAAACCACGCCGGGTATTCTGGATCAGATCAAATATTGCAATAGTGTGTACAGGATGAAATTCCCCGTGAAAGTAAAAGGGGGATATGAAGTAATTGAAGCTTACCGGGTGGAGCATAGCCACCACAAACTTCCCACCAAAGGCGGGATCCGTTACAGCGAGCATGTGAACCAGGATGAAGTGATGGCCCTTGCAGCACTGATGACATACAAGTGCGCGATCGTGGATGTTCCGTTCGGCGGAGCAAAAGGAGGAGTGAAGATCAACCCGCGAAAATATTCTGAAGACGAGCTGGAGCGCATCACCCGCCGGTACACCACCGAGCTGATCAAGAAGAACTTCATCGGCCCCGGCATCGACGTGCCTGCTCCCGATTACGGAACAGGAGAACGTGAGATGTCGTGGATCGTGGATACATACAATACGTTCAACATGAACGAGATAAATGCACTGGGCTGCGTTACCGGCAAGCCGGTAGGGCAGGGTGGTATCCGCGGCCGCCGCGAAGCTACCGGTCTCGGTGTGTTCTACGGCATCCGCCAGTACCTTTCGGATTCTGACCGCGCCAAAAAACTCGGCCTCAGCACAGGCATCGCGGGTAAGACCGTGGTGGTGCAGGGCCTGGGCAATGTAGGATACCATGCCGCCAAGTTCTTCCACGAAGCGGGAGCGATCATAGTGGGTATCGGCGAATGGAACAGCGCTGTGGTAAGCAAGAACGGCATCGATCCGGATGTGGCTCTCGCTTATTTCCGCCAGCACGGAACGCTCGACGGGCTGAAAGGAACGAAAACCCTGAAGGTAAATACAGACGTGCTCGAGCAGGAGTGCGAAATCCTCATCCCGGCCGCGCTGGAGAACCAGATCCATAAGGATAACGCTGCGCGCATCAAGACCAAGCTGATCGCCGAAGCTGCGAACGGCCCTGTAACTCCCGAAGCCGAAGCCATCCTGCTGAAGAAAAAAGTGGTGATCATCCCGGATATTTACCTGAATGCCGGCGGTGTGACCGTATCTTACTTTGAGTGGCTGAAGAACCTTTCGCACGTGCGTTTTGGTCGCCTTGAAAAACGTTACCAGCAGAACAACAACACCAACCTGATCGACGCTATCGAAGGCAGCACAGGCAAGTCGCTTTCAAAAGCGCAGCGTGCCCTGCTGAACCGCGGCGCCAACGAGCAGGACCTGGTGTATTCCGGTCTGGAAGATACCATGATCGAGTCCCTCGAGCAGATCGTGGAAACCTACAACCAGAACAAGAAGATCGCCGATATGCGTACCGCAGCTTTCGTAACCGCGCTCAACAAGATCGTGGTGTCTTACGAGAAGCTGGGTATCTTCCCATAATTGATATTACTCATCTTTGCAAAAGGGCATAGGGCTTCGGTCTTATGTCCTTTTTCTTTTACGCAGCTTCCCCATACCACCGAAATGACGATCCGTTCCCGTCTCAGTACTGAGGATTCAAGACTTAGTACTGTAATAAGGGCAGCCCCCGCGTCCGCATTCCCCGTTACCACTGCGTCCTGCGCGGGCCGGGCTATCCGCTACCATGCGCCCGGAAGGACTAGAAATTCCTTCCGGGCGCATGCCGCTGCTATCCCTGCTGCGTTGCCGGATCTTGGACGCCGGACACTGGATGCTGGTGTCGCCCCTCCCGGGGCTTTAATGAATATCTGATCTCCTTTCTGCCAAACTTTCGCCCCTTCGGGGCTGATCCCGGAATGGAGATTGGATGTCATTCAATTATTATTCCCGGACCAATGGTAACCCCCAATGATCTCATTAACGATCTCAATACTCACTGCTCAGGACTACACGAAGAGGCCTCAGGATCGACGATCCCTCCACCAGGTATATTCCTGGCCGCAGGGAGGCCATATCTATCGTTATACGACCCGCCACGGGGCTTGCTTTGAATGCGGCCACCAGTTCGCCTAACATATTGTACACTTTTATCAGCTCCTGTTGAGCCAAGCCTTCGCCGGCTATGTTCACTTCGCCGTCCGTAGGGTTGGGATACACGATCCACATATTCTCCGAAAGCTTTTCCAGGCCGGTGGTCTGCCCGCGTTTCCAGTGGTTCTCGCCGTTCAGCACGATCATTGTTTTAGCCAATGTATCGGCGGCAGCCGGCGAAAGGATGTCGCTGTACCAGAATTCGGCCAGGGCGCTGTCGGGCCGCAGATCGATGATGCCGTAGCCGTGCCGGAAAAGATCTGCGTACCTGTGCTGCGGATTGGCATTGAGGTCCATCTGGTTGAGAGCGTCGGCAAGCTCAGGCGGCGCACCCGATTCGTCCAGGTTGCCGCGAGAAATGCTTGTCGGAAGAAATTCCACCCCCGCCGATCCGTTGCCCGTAGCGGGATCGTATGTGCCGGTGCTGAACGGATCGGTAGTCAGGTCCTGCGTGATCGACACATGCGCGTCGCCGCTCAGCGCAATGAAGTTATCGATGGAGCCGGAAGCAAGAAACGAAAAAAGCGAATCGCGGGTTTCGGGAAATCCGTCCCACGAGCCATAGTCGAACACCGCGCCTTCATTCGGCACCATGTCCAGCAGCCATTGCGGTATGCCGTTGGTGTACCATCCGCCCATCATGCGCTGGTTTCCCATTATCTTCCACCGGGCCTGCGATTGCGAAAGCTGCTGCTTCAGCCAGGAATACTGCAGGCTTCCCAGCATGTTGTAGGCGCCGCCGGGCAGAAGATCCTTGTTGCGGTGCACCAGCACATCGGTCATAAAGATGTCAGCAAGGCCGCCGAATGAGAATGAGCGGTAGATCTTCGACGGATCGGACGGGTCCGGCTCGCGTACCGGCAGCCATTCCATAAAGGCGCGTACGGCGGATGTATCGCAGGTTCCCGATGAGCCGGAACATTTCATATCGTGGTTATCCCAGATCACGATCCACGGAAGGCTTTGCCGTGCGCGGCGCAGATCGGGGTCAAGCAGGTAATATTCGTGGCGGTCGCGCCATTCTTCCAGGTTTTGCGGTTCTACGGGAAACGGCGACGGAACGCGGATCTGCTCCTGGTCGTCGACAAAATCGTACAGGTAATCGCCGAGGTGTATCGCGGCATTCAGCGTAGCCGACTTTTCCGCAATGCGCGCATAGGCGTTGAAGTAGCCGGAATAAATGCTGCTGCACGAAAATACCGCGAACCGCAGCTGCTGCACATTTCCCGAAGGCGCGGTGCGTGTGCGGCCGGTAGCGGAACGGTTTCCAGCCGTATCGGCAAAGCTGTAATAGTACACACGGTCGGGCTGCAGGCCGGATACATCCACCTTTACCGTCCAGTCGCGGCTGCTGTCGGTCTGCACGGTGCCGCTCTGCACCGGCGCGGTCAGCAGCGAATCGGAGTACATCGCCCACTGCACATCGTATGGATCATAATTGCCCGGCGCGGGAGTAATGCGGCTCCAGATAATGACGCCGCCCGGCAGCGGATCGCCCGACGCCACGCCGTGGTACCAGGGCGCATGCAGCGAATCTGCGGTCATGCCCGGAGGCAGCGACTGGGCGCGTGCACAGAAAATACAAAGAAAAAAGGAAAAGGTCATCAAGGTTCTCATGGGTCAGGGAATATCACTCAAGATAAATGATATTTTCTCACCGCAGACCGGCCGGAAAAAAATTAACCGCCCGGTAATATATTCACAAGGTCGGAACCGATGTCCGTGCGATAATACATATCGTCGAAGCGGATATGCCGAATGCTTTCATACGAGTTGCGGAGCGCTTCAGCTATGTCGTTGCCGTAGGAGGTAACGGTAAGCACACGGCCGCCCTGGGTGAGCAGGCGGGTGTCTTCCCATTTGGTTCCGGCATGAAATACCAGCGAGCCATTGACCTCTTCCAGGCCGTGGATCACTTTATCCTTATGGTATTTATCAGGGTATCCTCCGGAAACCAGCACCACCGTGGCGGCAGCGCGGGTGTCAAACTCTACCGTCTTTGTGTCGAGCGTTTGCGATTCCAGCGTTTCAAATAGTTCTACCAGGTCGGACTTGATGCGGGGGAGCACCACTTCCGTTTCCGGATCGCCCATCCTGCAGTTGTATTCCACCACTTTCGGATCGTCGTCGCAGTTCATCAGCCCGAAATAAATAAAGCCTTTGTATATGATCCCGTCTTTAATTAGGCCGTCGACAGTAGGGCGTATCACGCGCTCTTCCACTTTTTTCATAAAGGCCGCATTCACGAACGGCACGGGAGAAACGGCTCCCATCCCGCCGGTATTGGGCCCGGTATCGCCATCGCCTATGCGCTTATAATCTTTCGCGTCGGGCAGGATCTTGTAATTCTTTCCATCGGTAAGCACGAACACGGAGCATTCGATGCCTTTCATAAATTCTTCGATCACCACTTTGTTTCCCGCGTTGCCGAACTTCTGCTCGGAAAGCATAACCGAAAGCTCGCGCTTGGCGTCGTCTACGCTGTCGAGGATAAGTACGCCCTTCCCGGCAGCCAGCCCGTCGGCCTTCAGCACGTACGGCGGCTTTTGGGTATCGAGGAACTGGAAGCCCTTGTATAAGGTTTCCTTTGTAAATGTAGCGTACGCCGCAGTGGGTATCTTGTGGCGGATCATGAACTGCTTTGCGAAATCCTTGCTTCCTTCCAGTTCGGCTCCCTGTTTCGAAGGGCCGATCACCTTTACAAAAGCCAGCTCTTTCTTCGATTTGAAATAGTCGTAGATGCCGTTCACCAGCGGCTCTTCGGGGCCCACCACCACCATAGATACCTGCTGCTCCTGCACAAAGGCCGCTATGGCGTCGAAGTCGTTCACGCCGATCTTTACCTGCGTGCCCAGGTCGTGCGTTCCGGAGTTTCCCGGCGCGATGAACAGGTGGTCTACCAGCCTGCTCTGCCTGATCTTCCAGGCAAAAGCATGTTCTCTTCCTCCCGAGCCCAGCAATAGTACATTCATAGTATGATCAAAGAATTTAGTGGTTATGCGCTTACAACGGAATATTTCCGTGTTTCTTGCGGGGCAGCTTATCGGCTTTGTTCTCCAGCATGCGGAAGGCGCGCATCAGCTTCTCGCGCGTGGCTTCCGGCAATATCACCTCGTCCACATATCCTCTCGCCGCCGCTTCATACGGGTTGGCGAACATCTCCGCATATTCTTTTTCCTTCTCTTTCCATTTGGCGTCTTTATCTGCCGCTGTAGCTATCTCGTTCTTGAAGATGATCTCCGCCGCACCTTTCGCGCCCATCACGGCAATTTCGGCCGTAGGCCACGCGTAGTTCATGTCGGCGCCGATATGTTTGGAGTTCATTACGTCGTATGCTCCGCCGTACGCCTTGCGGGTAATTACAGTAATGCGGGGGACCGTAGCTTCTGAAAAGGCGTACAGCAATTTCGCTCCGTTTGAAATGATGCCGCCCCATTCCTGGTCGGTTCCGGGCAGGAATCCCGGAACATCTTCCAGCACCAGCAACGGAATATTGAACGAGTCGCAGAAACGCACGAACCGTGCGGCTTTCGACGATGATTTGATATCGAGCACTCCTGCCAGGAATGCCGGCTGATTGGCTACCAGCCCGATGCTTTTTCCTCCCAGGCGCGCAAAACCGACGATGATATTCTCTGCATAGTCTTTATGCACTTCGAAGAAAGTTCCGGAGTCCACTATCCCGCCGATCACGTCCTTCATATCGTACGGCTGGTTGGGATTGTCGGGGATGATGGTGTTCAGCGCGGGGCGCAGCTCGTTTCCCGGCTCGTAGGCTACCGATGGAGGTAGCTCCTCGCAGTTCTGCGGAATATAGCTCAGTAATGTTTTTATGTATTCAATGCATTCCAATCCGTTTGCGCAGGTAAAGTGTGTAACTCCTGACTTGGAAGCATGCGTATGGGCTCCGCCCAGCTCTTCGGACGAAACCTCTTCGTGCGTTACCGTTTTCACCACGTTGGGCCCGGTTACGAACATATAGGAAGTATGTTCCACCATCATGATAAAATCGGTGATGGCCGGCGAATACACCGCGCCGCCGGCACAGGGGCCCATAATGGCTGAGATCTGCGGAATGACGCCGGAAGCCCGCGTGTTGCGGTAAAAGATATCTGCATATCCGCCCAGCGATACCACGCCTTCCTGTATCCTGGCGCCGCCGGAATCGTTAAGCCCGATCACGGGCGCGCCATTCTTCATGGCGAGATCCATGATGCGGCATATCTTCTCCGCATGCGCTTCGGCCAGGGAGCCGCCCATTACCGTAAAATCCTGTGAGAAAATATAGACGAGCCTGCCGTGTATGGTACCGTACCCGGTCACTACGCCGTCGCCGTAGAATTGCTGCTTATCGAGCCCGAAGTTGCGGGAGCGGTGCTGCACCAGCATGCCGATCTCTTCAAAGCTCCCTTCATCGAGCAGGAGATGTATCCGTTCGCGTGCGGTGAGCTTTCCCTTTTTATGCTGGGCTTCTATCCGCTCTTTTCCGCCGCCCTGTAATGCCTGTTCTTTTCTGGATTGTAATTCGTCGATGCGGTTTGCCATACTTTCGGTTTGAACTTTCAAATCTGCGAAAACATAACAAAACAACAAAAGATTTATTGAAAGTTAGATGAAACGGGGCGCGTCAGGCGGAATGTTTTTTAACAGCCATGTGGGCGTGCCCGAAGTTGGGGCAGTTGCAATTGCTTTTCGATCTGCAGGAAGCCATCAGGAGCATGGCCGGCAGGATAAGAAGCAGCACTATTTTTTTTGATGAGCGCATAGGTTATTCTAACGGGAATTTCCCGGGAATAGTATCAGAAATCTTCGATGTTCGGCATCGGGGCCAGCTCGTACGCGGTCTTCCGCGGCTTCAGGTGATTGATGAAGACCACGTTGACCAGCTCATCGTCCACGCTCTGAAGCGTTTTTGATATTCCGTTGGTGATGGTTGCTTTTGAATCTTCGTATTTCCATTTCGGCAGGTAAGGCTCGAATTTCCCGTCCACATACTTGATGAAAATATCCTTGATGAGGCCTTTCTCCACCTGCACTTTGGCGGTGTAGCACATGCAGCGGCTTCCGCGGCGTATGGAAAGTACGACCCCTTCGTGCCACCCGTCCTTCACCTCGTCGGCTCCGCGGATCTCGAATGCCCTTGCCCATTGGTTATAGCAGGAGCTTTCGTCCTGCGCGAAAGAAAGTCCGAGCGATGCTACGAGGGCGAATAAAACAAGCGTAATTTTTTTCATAACAGATGAAGAGGATTACTTACCAAAAATAATACTATTAGCGGTATTTGCAAACCGCAGGCCAAATTGTTGAAACCTACTTTTTGAGACCAATTTCGCGCAGGCGCTCGTCCAGATATTCACCGGCGGTGATCGGCTCGTAATGCAGCGGATTTTCCGGCGTAACGCAGGATTCCAGGCAATCGAGGCGCATCTCGGAGCGCGGGTGCAGGAAGAACGGTATGGAGAACCGCGAGGTGTGCCAGAGCTCCCGCGGCGGGTTTACCACGCGGTGGGTGGTAGAGCGCAGGCGGTTATTCGTAAGTCGCTGCAGCATATCGCCCACGTTCACCACTATCTGGTCGGGCAGCGCGGTCACCGCCACCCATTCGTTGTTCTTGTTCAGTATCTGCAGCCCGTCTGCCGAAGCGCCCACCAGGAGCGTGATAAGGTTGATGTCCTCATGCTGCTCGGCGCGTATGGCGGATTTCGGCTCGTGCGTGATCGGCGGATAATGGATCGCGCGCAGGATGGAATTTCCGTTATGGATATGCTCGTCGAAGTAATACATCTCCAGCCCTAGATACAGTGCGATGGCCTGCATCAGGTGGCGTCCCGATTCCTCGAACGAGCTGTACGCGTCATGGAATACTTCGTCGAAGCCCGGTATTTCCTGCACTTTCACATTGTCCGGGTATTCGCTGCGGATAGGATCGTTATCCTCCACGTTCTGCCCGTACTGGAAAAATTCTTTCAGATCGGGTGCATCGCTGCCTTTGGCATGCTCTTTTCCGAACGAGGTATATCCCCGCTGGCCTGCCAGGCCGGGAATCTCATATTTCCTCTTTGCCTCATTGGGAAGCGCGAAAAAATCTTTTACCAGCTCATATAATTTTCCGATCAGCGCATCGGGAATACCGTGGTTCTTCACGGCCACAAAGCCGACCGACTCATAAGCCTGGCCGAGCTGCTGTACGAATGCTGCTTTTTGTTCCTGTGAGCCCTGTACAAACTCCTGGAGATCTACCGATGGAATAGCGGATGTGTTCATGCGAGCGGTTTTGCACAAAAATAAAAAAGAAAACACGGAACAGAAGCCGCCCCGTGTTTTCGCTCAATGAATTCAAAAGATTTAATGATGGTGACCGCCTGGTCCGTGCGCATGCCCGTGGTCGAGCTCTTCGGCTGTGGCCGGACGTACCGAAACGACTTCGCCCTTGAAGTGCAGCGCCTTACCCGCCATCGGATGGTTAAAGTCGATCTTGATCTGCTCGATGCCGCGCTCCAGTACGGTACCGATCAGCGGATTTCCGTTCTGGTCCTGCAGGCGGACAGGCTTGCCAACCTGAACGAGATCTTCCATGAATTTTCCGTTCACGATGAATACATCAACGGGAACATTCACGATCGCGTTCTCATCCACTTCGCCGTAAGCCTGGTCTGCTTCGAGGGTAAAGTCAAAGCTGTCGCCGATGGCAAGGTCTGTAATATTGGTTTCAAAGGCTTCCAGCAGGTTGCCGGAGCCCAGCAGGAACACGAACGGATCTTCTTTTCTCACCTGTTCGATGATATCTGCGGAACCCTTTTCAGTAAGGGTGTAAGTGATGCCTACTACGTGGTTAGGTGCTGTTTTCATGGTTTCTAAAATTGGGATTTATTGATCATAGTTTTTGTCCACACTGAATTTCTCAGGGTATTTCGGTGTGATGTTTTTATAAAATGCCATTATTTCTTTCATGTCGTTGTGCAGCTCGCCGTTGGGATAAATTACTTTTCCCACGCCGGCTATCCTGCGCCCGTAATCGAGGAAGCCGAGTGCGATAGGCACTTTTGCCTGCATCGCCACCCAGTAGAAGCCGGTCTTCCATTCGTCGCGGCGCGAGCGTGAGCCTTCCGGAGTTACCAGCATTACGAACGGGCCTTTGTTTTTTTCGAACATTTCCGACATTACTTCCACCATGCTGCGCCGTTCGCCGCCCGCTTCCCTGGGAGAGCGGTCTATCGCAAGTCCGCCCATGGGGCGCATTATTATATTCAGCGGGAAGCGCATCCACTCTTTTTTGAGTGTAAACCGCAGGTGGATTTTAAGCACGTTGAACACCAACCGGGTAAGAATAAAATCCCAGTTGCTGGTGTGCGGAGCGGCAATCATAACGCATCTTGTAATTCCCCCGGGGAGCTCGTTGATGGTCTTCCAGCCAGCAAGACGTAACAATAGTCGGCTGATCAAAAGTTCTTTTTATTATATCGGGCTAAAGTAGTAAAAATCCGGTGGCTGCCCGCATTGTTAACGGTTTTTGAGGATTTCCGCCCGGCGGAAACAATTCTCCGCATGATCGTTCACCATGCCCGCCGCCTGCATAAAAGCGTAACAGATCGTGGTGCCTGCAAATTTAAAACCGTCCTTTATAAGCGCCTTGCTCATTGCGTCGGACTCTTTCGTGCTGGCTGGCACCTGCTTCGTTTTCCATTGGTTTACGACCGGCTTCCCGTCCACGAATTTCCAGAGATAATCCGAAAAGCTTTTTTCCCGGTTGCGCACCTCAAGATACTTCTGCGCATTGGTGACGGCGGCGAGCACCTTAAGCCGGTTGCGGATTATGCCTTTGTCCGTGAGCAGCTTTCCGATCTTTTTTTCACTGTAGCGCGCGATCTTTTCCGCATTGAATCCATCGAAAGCTTTCCGGAAATTTTCGCGCTTCCGCAGCACGGTCGTCCAGCTCAGCCCGGCCTGGAACGCATCCAGCACCATGAACTCGAACAGCTTCGCATCGTCGTAAAGCGGAACGCCCCATTCCGTATCGTGGTAATGGATCTCTTCGGGAGAGCGAAGGCACCAGGAGCAGCGGATCTTTTCGCGTGACATATTTTCTGCTGAAATGATTTTCTTAAATATAACAAAGCGGGTGTATCGGACAAAGCGATCTTGATGATGAGCACTTTCGGGGACAAAAGGACTTGGGACAAAAGGACAGAAAGATCAAAGACGGAAGACTTAAAGATTCTTCCGGCCTTGCCTGCGGCTCCGGCGGATAAGACTGGTAACCGATAAGATCCCGTCAACGATCTCAGGACTCGATACTGACGTCTCAGTACTATTTTATATAATGTAGTTTCAGCATATTCGTCTGGCCTTTTTCATGCATAGGCACGCTGGCCGTGTGCACGAGCAGCTCGCCTTCTTTTACAAAGCCGTCTTTTTTCAACACAAAAGAGCTTTCGGCGATCGAGTGGTCGGTGCTCACGAACTTGTCGAAGTAAAATGCCCGTACACCCCACAGCAGGCTGAGCTGGTTCAGGATCGTGCGATTGCCGGTGAATACGAAGATGTCCGCCTTCGGCCGGTAGCTCGAGATCTCGAACGCAGTGTAGCCGGTAAAGGTCATGGTAATGATACCGCGCGCTTTCGTCTGCTTCGCCATTTCCACCGCTGCATAACAGATGGCGTCGGTGATGTAGCGCTCCTGGTTGATGTGCAGCGCGTCGTGGTTATATATTCCTTCGTAATCCTCTACGTTGCGGATGATCTTCTGCACGCTTTCTATTACGCGTACCGGGAATTTTCCGACGGAAGTCTCGCCGCTGAGCATCACTGCGTCCGCCCCGTCCATAATGGCGTTGGCCACGTCGTTCACTTCCGCGCGGGTAGGATTGTAGTTGGTGATCATGCTTTCCATCATCTGCGTGGCGATGATGATCGGCTTAGAAGCCTGCTTGCATTTGCGCACCAGCTCTTTCTGTATCAGCGGAACTTCCTGCATGGGAATTTCCACGCCGAGATCGCCGCGGGCTACCATGATTGCGTCGGTCTCGCGGATAATATTATGGATGTCGTCGATGGCCTCGGGCTTTTCGATCTTGGCCACCACCTTTGCGCTTTTACCTTTGGAGGCGATGATGTGCTTCAGCTCGATGATATCGGACGCCGAGCGGACAAACGAGAGCCCGATCCATTCGATATCGTGATCCAGCGCGAAGTCGAGATCCTCACGGTCCTTCTCTGTCAGGCAGGGGAGAGAGATCTTGGTATTGGGCAGGTTGACGCCTTTTTTCGAAGAAAGGATCCCGCCGTTGATCACCTTTACCTTTACTTCGTTCTGCTTGTTGGTGGAAATGATGTCCAGCACGATCTTTCCATCGTCCACCAGCACGCGCTCGCCGGGCAGCACGTCCTTGGCGAACTGCTCGTACTGGATGTATATTTTTCCTTTCACTCCCACGCCTTTGTCTGTGGAAATGATGAATTCTTCTCCGTCTTCGAGCAGCACCGCGTTATTTTCCACTTCGCGCACGCGCATTTTCGGGCCCTGCAGGTCGGCCAGGATCGCGAGGCTGTATCCTTTTTCGATATTGATCTTCCGGATGTGCTCGATGAGGTTGGCCTGGAATTTCCGGTCGCCATGTGAAAAATTGAGCCGGCACACATCTACTCCGGCATCTACCAGCTTGTTCAGCACGTCCCATTCCTGTGTCGCGGGACCGAGTGTTGCCACTACTTTTGTTTTGCTTTGTACTTTCATATCTATTGCAATCTCTCAGTATTTTTTCAAAAGAACAACAGGTTCTCTTTTTGTCTGATCTTTGTTATGTCCAGCTCCGATGCCAGCACTACGAACTCCACGCGGAGGATACGTTCCAGCAGGTTTTCCACATCGTTGTCGTCGGCATCGCCTCTTACGAAAAAGAGGAAATCGATAGCCGGCAGCTCGGGCAGAAAGTAGGAGTTTCCGAATCGGTTTGCCAGGAGCTGGTAGGTCTTGAAATGTTCTTCGTCTACCTGTTCGTAGAACGGGAACGGGGAGGATTTCGATTTTCCTCCGTCCAGCTTTATGTCATCTTTGCGTTCCAATAAAAACCCGGCATGCTGATTCAGCGCCCATACGAGCCGGTAATCTTTTTCATGACACGAGATCCCGAGCATACGGAAATCGAAAGAATCTTCTATTTCAAGCCGGATCCTCGACATGCCTTTCCGTTTAAGGAGCATCAAAGTTGATGAATTTCCCCAAAGGAGAAAGAAAAAATGCTAAAAATTAACGGAGAGATATTAGAAATCAGATGGGAGATGTGAGACGCCGCTTTGAGGCCTTTTTTAATTTTGCATTTTTACTTTTTAATTATTCCCGTCTTTCCACTCATTGTACTTCTTCACGATATCGCCCAGCTGCTCCAGCTTGTACTTGTTCTTATCCACTTCGCCGGCCAGCTCTTCGTAGTCGGAAATATAGCCGAGGATCTGTTTTTTCCAGCCGCCTACCTTTACCGGCACCAGCTCCTGCTCGCCGGCCCGGCGGATGTAGGGCTGGTACGTGAAAGCGTCCTGCCCGCCCTGGGAGTAGGCTATCTGCTCTTCGTACAGCTCGAGATAACCCGTCTGCCACTCCATCAGGAACACTTTTTCGCCTTCTATCTCGTGCGAGATGAAAGATTCGTTGCCCACCTGGAAATAGCGGATCTCGGTCGTTTTATAGTTGCGTTTTTCTTCTTCGGAAATTTTAAGGTAGATGCGGTCTTTTATCTCGTCGCCCGAGCGGTGCTTGATCTGGCCTTTTATCGTATCGCCTTCGTTGGTCACCACAAATCCGTCGGCATAGCCCGAAGAGCTTTGCGCCGAAAGGAGCGCCGGCGCCAGGACGATACTCAGAAGTAGCAGAAACGTTTTCATAATATCGGGGATTTAGGATTTACTTTTCGTTATAGATCACCTGCATTACGGTTTGTCCTACGGCCTTCAGCGTATTCCGGTCGATGATGGAAATGTCGTCCTGCAGCGTATGCCAGTGCTCTCCGAATCCCGAAGCTGCGCCTTCGCGGTCGTAGTTGATGATGTCGATGGTCGGGATGCGGGCAAGCGTATTCACGAAGTAGTGATCGTCTACCAGCGGCTCGGTGTCCTTCATCAGGAAGTACATTCCGTAACCGAGCTGTTGCGCGGTATTCCAAACGTTTTCCACTACCGATGCGGCGTACTGCCGGCTCCATCCTTCCTTGCAGAAGCGCGCTCCGGATGCGCCCACCATGTCGAGCAGGATGCCGTATTTGGCATAATAGCCGGGAATGGGCTGGTTGCGGGCCCAGTATTGCGAGCCGAGGCAGTAGGTTTCCGGTTCGCCGCCGGAGTTTCCGTAATCCTCGCCGTCGAAAAGTATAATGTCTACGCCAGCTGTGGGAGGCGTCTGCTGCAGGTTGCGCGCAATTTCCAGCAGCACGGCCACTCCGCTGGCTCCGTCGTCGGCGCCGGGCACAGGCGTTTTGCTGTTTATTTCTGCATCCTGGTCGGCAAAGGGGCGGGTGTCCCAGTGCGCGAACAGCGCAATGCGGCTGGTCGATTTCGGGTTGAAGCGGGCTATGATGTTACGTATCTTCAGCGTGGCGCCGGTGTAAGCGGTAACATTCGCTTCCTGCACGATCACTTCCGCTCCGTACTGTTTGAGCTTCGCTATCAGGTAGTCGCCGCAGGCCTTGTGGCCTCTGGTATTCGGTACGCGCGGCCCGAACGAGAGCTGCTTTTCCACGAAGGCATAAGCAGAGTCGGAAACGAAGCCCGGCGCGGGCGTCAGCATTACCTGCTGCTGGTTTGCGACCGGCGGCTGCGTACTCTTCGGCTTTTCCTTTTTGCCTCCGCACGCGGTAAAGAGCGCGATCAGCGCGGCTACGGCAAATATTTTCTTCATACGATTCAATTCAGTTATTTGATTTATCAGTTCTTTTCCCAGCTCGACCCTTCTTTTCCGTCCTTCACAGTGATCTGTAGCTTGCTCAGCGCATCGCGGATCTGGTCGGAGGTGGCCCAGTCCTTTCTTTCGCGCGCACCTTTGCGGATTTCGAGCACGAGTTCCATCAGGCCGTCCAGCACCCCGGAACTTCCTTCGTCCATTCCGGACATCAGCCCGAGCACATCGTAAAAGAATGCGCGGAAGGCGGCCGAGAAGCTTTCGAGATCGCCGGCGGTAAATGTGTATGTGCCTTCTTTTGCTCCGTTCACGAACCGTACGGCCTCAAACAGCTGCGCGATGAGCATGGGGCTGCTGAAGTCATCGTTCATGGCTTCGTAGCAGCCTTTTTTCCAGGCTTCCACATCTACGTTCGAAGTATCGGAAGGGCGAAGCTTTCCAAGATCCTGCAATGCAGACTGTATCCGTTTCAATCCTTTTTCGGCGGCTGCCAGCGCTTCGTTCGATATGTCGAGCGTGCTTCCGTAGTGGGCCTGCAGCATGAAGAAGCGTACGGCCATGGGGCTGTATCCTTTGTCCAGCAGGTGATGATCGCCGGTGACCAGGTCCTCGGGCAGAAGGAAATTCCCGTCCGATTTGCTCATTTTTTTTCCGTTCAGCGTAAGCATGTTCCCATGTATCCAGTACCGCACGGGGCTTTCTCCGTTTGCGGCGCAGTTCTGCGCGATCTCGCATTCGTGGTGCGGAAATTTCAGGTCCATTCCCCCGCCGTGGATGTCGAAAGTAGCGCCGAGATATTTCGAGCTCATCACCGAGCATTCCAGGTGCCAGCCGGGAAACCCGTCTCCCCACGGAGAAGGCCAGCGCATGATGTGCTCGGGCGAAGCTTTTTTCCATAACGCGAAGTCAAGCGGGCTGCGCTTTCCATCCTGCCCGTCCAGCTCGCGCGTGCCGGAGATCAGCTCGTCTATATTGCGGCCGGAAAGCTGACCGTAAGGATATTTTTCGTTGTATTTTTTTACGTCGAAGTACACCGAACCATTCACTTCGTAAGCAAAACCTTTTTCCAGTATCTTCTTCGTCATTTCGATCTGCTCTACGATATGGCCTGTTGCCGTAGGCTCTATGGCCGGCGGTACCGCATTGTACAGCTGCATTACGTGGTGGAAGCCGTTGGTATATTTCTGCACGATCTCCATCGGCTCCAGCTGTTCGAGCTTGGCGCGCTTCGCGATCTTGTCCTCGCCGTCGTCCGCGTCGTCCACAAGGTGGCCCACATCGGTGATGTTGCGCACATAACGCACTTTGTAGCCGAGATGCGTGAGGTAGCGGTAGATCAGATCGAAGGAAAGGAACGTGCGGACATTGCCGGTGTGCACGTCGTTGTACACGGTCGGCCCGCAGACGTACATGCCCACAAAAGGAGGATTGAGTGGTTCGAACTTTTCTTTTTTCCGCGTCAGGGAATTATAGATAAACAGGTCGCCGTACATGCTACGAAGATAATCGGGAATTTCTAAAATATAAAGCGAGGCTTACTGGCGCTGCTCTCTCAGCTTGAGCACTCCTATCACGCCAGCGGCGATAAAGAGCAGGAGCGCGAGCCAGTATCCGGTTGCGAACTGGATCACGATGCCCATGTAACCGTCGGATGCGTCGCTTAGCCGCTTCACATCGTACCGCACTGATATAAACAGAAGCACCAGCATAAGCGCGCCGGAAAACCCGCACACAAGCTGCGAAATGCTTCCTTTCCGCGCCTTGAGGAATGCCAGCCCGAAGCCGGTAACTGCGGCGAGGAGGGCTAGCAGCGCAAAGATGTTCGGCTTCTTGTTTTCGCCTGGGGCGGAGCTTGATCCGTCGTCGAACCTCAGCCCGGTGGCGGCTTCTATTCCGCTTATGTTTCCCACCGGTACGTCACCGCATTTTATCACCATAAACGTCATGAAGAAGCATACGATGATGAGCCCGAACATGCCGGGGGCAACGCCTTTGTGGTAAATAGCTTTTTGGGGGGGGTCAGTTACGGGAGCCTGTGGATCCGACGGAATGTGGAACGGATCCTGGGAGTTTTGGTCTTGCATAGGTTAGAATTGAGCCGAAAGATAAACAAAAACCGTTCCACGGGAAAGCGATTCGCTTACACATCGAGCTCCAGCAGCGTGGGACAATGGTCCGAATGATACGCTTCGGGCAGGATGGACGCACGCAGTATCCTGTCCTTCATGGCTTCGGAGACCAGCTGGTAGTCGATGCGCCAGCCTTTGTTATTCTTCCGTGCATTGAAGCGGAAGCTCCACCAGGTATAATGATGCGGCTCGGAGCAGGTGTGGCGGAACGAGTCGACGAACCCGCTTTCGAGAAATTTTCCCAGCCAGGAGCGCTCTTCCGGCAGGAAGCCTGTCGTATTCTTGTTGGATATGGGATTATGGATGTCTACCTCGCGGTGGCAGATATTCACGTCGCCGCATATCACCAGGTTGGGAACGGTAAGCCGCAGCTTTTCGATATACACGTAAAAATCATCGAGGAACTTGTATTTGAATTCCTGCCGATGGTCGCCCGAAGTGCCGGACGGGAAGTATACCGACATTACGGAATATCCTTCGAAATCGGCCCGCAGCACTCTTCCTTCGGAATCATAATCGGGCAGGCCGCAGCCTACTTCCACGTGCTTCGGCTTTTGCCTGGTAAAAAGAGCAACACCGCTGTATCCCTTCTTGATGGCCGGATGCCAGTACGTGGTATATCCCAGCGCTTCGAAATCGGCCAGGTTGAGCTGGCCCGGCTCCGCCTTTATCTCCTGCAGGCAAAGAATGTCGGGATTCGCGCCTTTCAGCCAGTCCAGCAGGCCTTTATTCATGGCGGAACGGATCCCGTTCACGTTATAGGAAATGATCTTTACAGACATACGATCTTTTTTCTGGCCCTTTTTCCGGGCGGTTACAACAGCAAATATGGATATTTCTCCAATAAGCTCTCCCGTGCCTGCCGTACTTTTTCATGATGCTTTTCCGCTTCTTCCTCCTTTAGCGGGCGGTGACCTTCGAGCTGCCGGTACCGGTTCACCTGCTCCATTACAGTGCGGGTTCCTGAACGGAAGAATACTTCGGCGAACCTCTCCCATACGTACTCGATCGCCAGGCTGTTGGGATGCGCGAGGTCTTTTTCGTAAAAGCGGTAATCGCGGAGATCGTCCGTTACCAGCTCGTAAGCCGGGAAATAAGTGGTGCCGGTCCGGCGGTTAATTTCGTTAATGGCCAGCAGTAAAGTGGACTTGCTCAGCTGGTTTTCGTGGATGCCGTCGCGGAGGTGCTTTACAGGGCTTACTGTGAAGCAGGCATTGAGATTTTTATTATAATTTTTAAGCCGGTCTAAAAAAGTGACCCATTTCTCAACGATGTCATGAACCGGAACGAGATTTTTTTCGAATTCTGACGAAGGAAGCTTATGGCAGTTGGCAACCGTATCTCCGGATACCTGGTGCGTATATATCCACGCTGTGCCAAACGTAATAAAGAGGTGTCGGGCGCTTTGCAGAAATTGCCTGTGCCGTAGGATATTCCGGTTGATCTCTTCCAGGACAATGCCCGGATCAGCATGCGAGAACTGCCCGTGATGCCGGAGGCTGATCCAGCGGCCGCCGGTTTGCAGAAGGTCGTCTTTCGTATATACTTTCCCGGAAACAGTGTCTTCCAGCGAATCGAGCAACGAGATGGGGTTATAGATAATACCGTGGCTGTTGCTCAGCACCGGGAAGCCATACTGCGAAAGCAGGCAGGTAAAATTTTCCGAAAAGCAGGAACCGGAAAGATAAACGCCTTCTCCGTGCGAAATGGCCGGATAGCTGTCGGTAAACCGGTATTCGGAGCGGAATTTCATTCGTCTGCCAGGGTGCGGTTCGCTTCAAAATAATGGTCTGTCTTCAGCATCTGCCCCGAAGCGGCGGCAACGGCTAGCTCGTCGCAGCGGTTGTTCTCCTTGTTGTCGGCGTGGCCTTTCACCCATACGAACTTGAGCCTGAACTTCGGGTACAGCCGCAGGAACTGCGTCCAGAGATCGGCATTTTTCTTTCCCGCGAAGTTTTTTTTAGCCCATCCGAACACCCATTTTTCCTCGATGGCTTTCACCACGTATTGCGAGTCTGAAAAAACGATAACGGGGTGCTGGTTGGTCTTGAGCATTTCCAGCGCGCGGATCACGGCCATCAGCTCCATCCGGTTGTTGGTGGTAAGGCGATAGCCCTCAGCATATTCCTTGCGGTACGGACCGGCGATCATTACAATGCCGAATCCCCCGGGACCGGGATTCCCTTTTGCTGCGCCGTCGGTATAAATGTGGATCGGTAACATGTTCAATGTCAGGCCCGGCATGTATGAGCCAAAGCGCTGTTAATATGTCATAAAAGTATGCTTTTTTACAGGATTCGCCGTATTTATGTGGAGTGAAACAATCTTAACGCAGCATTATTATGAAGGAATTGATTGAAGCTTTTCCGCGGCAGATCGAGGAAAGCATTGCCATTGCGCGCGAAACACCGCTGCGCCAAATGGAGAACGAGCTCCGTAATGTCGTTATCTCCGGCCTCGGAGGTTCGGGAATCGGGGGAACTATTATAGCAGATATCTCAAGACCGATGGCCTCGGTACCGGTGGTGGTAAATAAGGAATATGCCATACCAGCCTTTGTGGATGAAAATACGCTCTTTATTGCGTCTTCCTATTCCGGCGGAACAGAAGAAACCCTGATGGCGGTGGAAGAAGCAAAGGAAGCGGGCGCTCATATTATATGTGTCACCAGCGGCGGAAAGCTTGCTGACTTTGCCAGAAATAATGGCTATGACCTGCTTCTCATCCCCGGCGGTAACCCGCCTCGTGCATGCCTGGGCTATTCTTTTACCCAATTGGTTAATATTATGACTTTTCATAAAGTTCTTCCCGCTTTATTTTATGAAGAACTGGAGAAGGCCGTGGGATTCATCAGGATGCAGTCGGCCGCTATCGCTGAGCGGGCCATGGAGCTGGCCGAAATGCTGAAGGACAAGCAACCGGTGATTTATGCAGATGCTGCAATGGAAGGCGTGGCCGTGCGTTTCCGCCAGCAGCTGAACGAGAATTCAAAAATGCTGGCCTGGCATCATGTGGTGCCGGAGATGAATCATAACGAGCTGGTAGGATGGACCGTGAAGAACGAAAAGCTGGCCGTGATCTTCCTGCGGAACGAGACCGACTTCAGCCGGAACCAGACACGGATGGAGATCAATAAAAAGATCATTTCGGAATATACGCCCAACGTTATCGAGATCTATTCTCATGGCGATACGCTGATGGAAAGATTGTTATACCACATTCACCTGGGCGACTGGATCTCTTACAACCTGTCGCAGCTGAGAGGCGTAGATGTAATGGATATCAAAGTGATCGATTACCTGAAAGGCGAGCTGGCGAAGATCTGACAGCCTGAATAATTCTGAAAGGCCCGGGACATAAATATGCTTGGGCTTTTGCTTTTCCGAAACCGAAAAGCGGTAACTTTGCCATATGGAAACACTGGTAACGCATAAAGTGGAATTCCGCGATCTGCCTGGCATCCGGTACAAAAATGCCTGGGATCTGCAGACGGAGCTGTTTGGCTCTATCGTAGCCACCAAGATGAAGAACCGCAACCTGCCGCCAGAAGAGCAGGAGCCGACCAATAATTATCTCCTGTTCTGCGAGCATGCGCCGGTGTACACGCTCGGGAAAAGCGGGTTTGTAGAGAATTTACTGCTCAACAACGCGGCGCTGAAGGAAAAGGATATCGACTTTTTCCACATCAACCGCGGGGGGGATATCACCTACCACGGTCCCGGCCAGCTTACCGGCTATCCTATTTTCGATCTTGAAAATTTTTACACCGATATCGGCCGCTATCTCCGCAACATGGAAGAGGCGATCATTCTCACGATAGCCGAATATGGCCTGAAAGGCGGGCGCATCAAGGGACTGACGGGAGTATGGCTGGACGGCGACGATCCGCAAAAAGCCCGCAAGATCTGCGCGATAGGCGTACACGCCAGCCGCTGGGTCACCATGCATGGTTTTGGGTTCAACATCAAGACCGATCTGCAGTACTTCGATCACATTGTTCCCTGCGGGATCAAGGACAAGGGGGTTACTTCGCTCGAGCAGGAAATCGGCCCGGTAAGCATGGAAGAAGTGAAGCAGGTGGTGAAGTCGAAGTTCGCAGAAGTGTTCGGGCTCGAATACGTCTGAATTTTCCTTTTATTTCTTTTTCGGTCCGCCGAGCGTGTTCAGCCACTCCGTAAAGGTCTTGGGCTGATTTTCATTTACCGGCGGGGCAGGAGTTATTTCCGGTTCTTCCGGAGCTTCTTCTTCGGTTTCGATCTCTACATCCGTTGTAAATTCTTCCGTTTCCGTAGTGTCAATCATTTCCGTTCCGGGTTCCGGTTGCTTTTCGGGCTCCGGTTCGAGCTGTATGCTTTCTGTTTCCGGGGAAGATGCGGGCGGCTCCGGTACGAACGGCACCATTACTTCCTCCATTTCGGGGAAATCTTCGTGAGGCGGTTCCTGCATTTCGATCACCGGCTGTATTTCGGTAGCGGTGGGTAATTTTACTTTTTCCAGCGGCACGAAGTCGGGCTGCGGTTCCGGTTGCTTTTCGGGCTCGGGCATCGGAGCGGGCGGCTCGGGTGCTGATGGCGGTGGCTCCGGAACTGGCGGCGGCGTATTTTTATCGCCCATTATCTCTTTAAGGCGTTCCTGGATAAGGCGGAGGTTCTCTTCGCGGCTGGCGGTTTCGCTAATGGCTTTCAGCACCTGCTGTTTCTTTTCGCCTTCCGATATTTCCTTTTCAGGCTTCTTTTCCGTTACGGGAGTTTTTACAGGTTCGGGTTCCGGTACGGGCGGCGTGACCGGTTCTACAGGCACGATAACGGGAGGGATCGCCTGCTCCTGCCTGGGTTCCGGCGATGTCTCGGGAATGGGAGGTTCTACCGGTTCGGGCGTTTTTTGCGGGGGCGCAAAACGAACATGCTCATCCTTGTCCGGAGAAACGGGAGCGACAGGTTCCGGATCTTTTACGGTAATGGTCTTTATATTCAGCTTCTTCCTGCGCTTGTTCTTATTGCGGATGAGCACAATAATGAGCAGGGCCAGGCAGATCAGCAGCAGCCCGGCTGTAATGGCAATGAGCATCAGGATCTGTTGGTCGCCCGAAGCAATAGCGGTTTCGGTGGTTGTGGCAGAAAGAGAGTCTGCGGGAGTGTTGTCAGCCAATATTTTTTGCATCAATCCAGCGATTACGTGTAAATAATTTCGCCTCCTCTAAATTTATGCGGAAGCAAAGCCAAAGGTACTAATTTACAATTTTTTTCACGCCTGAAGGAAAGCCTTTCTTTTGCTCTGAAAAATTACTCTCTTTGCATGAATGATCATCAGCCTGTTCAAAACAAACCAGATCTCCGGGATCGTTTTCCTGTTCCTGTTCCAGGCTTTGTTGTTCCTTAACGCGTTCCTGCATCCCATCCCTCTGATCGATCCGGCGCGGGAGACCCAGATTTTCGAAACGGTGTTCGGCCCGGTTACCCTGCTCAAATGGGTTCAGCTTCCGCTGGCTTTCGTGCTCATTTTCCTGCAGGCTTTGCTTTACAATTATCTCATCATTCAGCTGAATATTCTCGGCCGCACCACTTATCTGCCGGCTTTCTTCTACGTGGTGGCGAGCTGCATGCTGCCGGTCAATATCTACCTTAATTCGGGAATGGTGGCCATGAGCTTTTCGCTGCTGGCGCTGTTCACCTTCTTCCGGCTGGTATCGCCGAAGTTTCCGCTCCGGCAGGTGTTTTATACTTCGTTCCTGTTTTCGCTGGGCTCGCTGTTCTACTTTCCGCTGGTGTATTTCCTGCCGTTCGTATGGGTGGCGCTGCTTACGCTGGGTTACATGGGCTTGCGGCAATGGATGGTGTCCATTATCGGTTTTGTGGTGCCATACATTTATGTATTCCTCTACTATTTCTGGTTCGACGGCCTGCCGGAATTCTGGGAGAAAGATGTAAAACCTTTTTTCGGCTTTCCGGATCTGCTGGCTGCCGGCTTCACCATTGCCGAGCTGGCTTTGTTCGGCCTGCTGGTGTTCATTATGGCTTCCAGCGCGTATACGTTTATCCGCACAAGGTTCACCTACAAAGTGATCCAGCGGAAGATATACCGTATTTTCTCCTGGTTCTTCCTGTTCGTTTTTCTTTCAGTGGCATATATGCCCTTCTTTAACCGGCATCATCTTGTCCTGCTGGCCTTTCCGGCAGGGGTTTTCCTTTCGCTTTATTTTCTCAATCTCCGCCGGCAATGGTGGGCCGACGTCATTACGGTGCTGCTGTTCTCCGCGATGGTGGTGCTGCAGTTCGGGTTTTACTGAAAAAGATATGAGATGCAAGATATGAGATGTGAGACTCTTGCATCCCGAGTTTCACTTCATCGCGGGCCAGTGGTCGGGTAGCGGAGCTTCCGCGTACACAGGCTCATTGGTTGCCGGGTGCATAAATTGCGCTTTCCAGGCATGCAGGCCGATGCGGTTCGGGCCGAACGAAACCTGCGAACCATAGGCGCTGTCGCCCACCACCGGCCAGCCCATGTGCGCAAACTGTGCGCGTATCTGGTGGTAGCGCCCCGTTTCGAGCCTTACTTCCAGGAAATGATAGCCATTCCCCGCGCCGAGATATTTATAGCTGAGCCTTGCTTCTTTGGTATGGCCTTCGCGCGGATCATCATAAACAAGAAGCTTCTTTTGCATCAGGTCCTTGTACACATGATGCAAAAGGCGCGCTTCGGGCGGCTGCGGCAATTGTTCGGTCAGCGCCAGGTAAGTTTTGGAAAGACGATGATCTTCCTGCTGCTCTGCGAGCTTCTTCAGGGCGGATTTCTTTTTTACGAGGATCATGATGCCGCTGGTGGGCCGGTCGATGCGGTTGAGCAGGAACGGCGCCGGGCGCTTCTTCCCGTCCATGTACAGGATGGCCCATTCTTCCACGCTGGGATTTTTGGCCCTGTCGATATCGGCATTCAGCCCGGCAGGCTTATCGACAATAAGCAGGGTATCGTCTTCGAGTATGATGCGCGGCTGAAGGGAGTTCGTCATGTTTTACAGGAATGAAAAAAGAAAAAGCCGGCTTTTGACCGGCTTTCCTGCTCCCCGGGCAGGGCTTGAACCTGCGACCCCATGATTAACAGTCATGTGCTCTAACCAACTGAGCTACCGAGGAATAAAACTTCTCAGTTTTGAGGGCTACAAAAGTAATATTTATTCAATAAAAAGCAAAAAATAACTGATCCTAATCGATCGGGATATAAATCTCTATCCGTGTGCCTGCCGCTTCTCCGCTGTCTTTATACAGATCTGTGATCCTGATCTCGGCCGGCCGGCTCCGGAGCTGGTTCACAAGCTCCAGCCTATTCTTGGTGATCTTTATGCCCTTCGAAACATGCCCGCTGGTTGATTTTTCCTTCAGCTTTTCACGCTGTACCCGGCCTATGCCATTGTCCTCCACCATGCAATACAGAGACTCATCATCCAGCATAGAGAACTTTACCAGCAGCAGCGCATCGGCTTTTTTCGGCAGCAGGCCGTGCTTGATGGCATTCTCGATGAACGGCTGCAGGATCATCGGCGGAATTTTTACCGCATACGCGTCGATACCCGGATCGGCCTCTATCCGGTATTCAAACTTGTTTACGAACCGCAGCGCCTCCAGCCCGAGGTACAGCTCCAGCATATTGATCTCGTCCGCCAGCGAAACCTCCCGCTTATCCGAATGGTCGAGCGTCATGCGCAGCAGCTTGGCAAACTTGGAGAGATAAACGTTCGCCTCTATTTTTTTGTCGCGGTTGATCAGGTTCTGGATCGAGCCCAGCGAATTAAAGATAAAGTGCGGGTTCATCTGCGCCTTCAGCGCCGTCAGCTCCAGCTCTCCCAGCATCTTGTTCAGCCGTGTTTTTTCCTCTTCCCGCTTTTTGATCACCTTGATGCGGACAACAATGCTGCTGAGAATAATGAGGAAAATGATAAACCCTATGAATACCTTGAACCAGATGGTCTGCCAGTATGCGGGCCTGATGGTGATAAAAAGCTCGGCGGCCACATCGCTTTCCTTTCCGCGGCTGTTGATGGCCTTGGCAATAAAATGATAATTGCCCGGCTCAAGGAACGGATAGTTGATCAGCGGCGAAGTATTCTCGATCCAGTTGCTGTCCAGTCCTTCCAGCTTGTGCTTGTACCGCAGGTTCTCTCCGCTTGTAAACGATATTCCGACCAGCCGTATCTTGAACTGCGAACGGTTGAACGGAAGATCGTAATCCCGTTGCAGAGGAAACTCTTCGCTGCTGTTGGAAAAGCTTTCGATGTAAACCGGCGGCGGCACCGGAAGGTAATTAATGGAAGAAACCTCGAACTGAGTGATTCCCATTGCGGTAGCGACCCATATCGTATCTCCGTCTATTTTAAGATCGTTTGCCTCGTCGGCGATCAGCCCGTTTTCGTGGTTGATCAGCAGTACGCGGTAGTTCCCCTCGGCGGAAATTCTCACCTGGTTCACCCCGCGCTTGGTGGCTACCCAGATATGACCCTGGTCGTCGATGTTGAGCGAGTTGCAGATATCGCTGGAAAGCCCGTTCCGCGAGGTGATATGCAGGCGCGGCCCCCGCTTCGGATCCACGCTGTAAATTCCATTTCCCAGGGTCGCCACCCATATCAGCCCGTTTGCTTTTTTCACGGAGGAGATCCGCTGGCCCTGGAATACCGAAGCATCCAGGAACAGTCTCGGCACCCCGTTCTCCAGTACATTTAATCCGTATTCATTAGCAAACCATACCACGGGCCCGTCTGCGTAAATTGCTGTAACACGCCCGATCTGGTAGTGCTGTTTCGGCTTCAGCGAAGCGCCGTCCAGCAGGACGAGCTCGGCATGCGTGCCCACCCAGATGTTACCGTCATCAGCCTCCTGCAGAGATTTGATGGCGGAATATTCCCAGGTATCGACCGACCCGTCGGGCCGGATCACCATTAAAGCATTGTTCTTCCCAAAGCAGACGCTGCCATCGCGCAGCACGGTTCCGCAAACGATCCTTCCCAGCCCGAGGTTTTCCGCATTCGGATAGGTGAGCCGCACATCTCCCCCGGCTATATCGAAAATATTTCCTTCATCGTTTCCAAGCCAGATTCTGCCGTTCTTGCCGCGTAATATCACGGATACATTATCCGAATATCCTCTTATCTGGTAATTATTGATGGCCAACGGATTACATGGTACATAGTACAATCCGCTGCTGAGAGTGCTCAGCCAGTAGTTGCCTTCGAAATCCCGGGTCATCATAGTGATGCGCTCACTTTCCAGGAACCTTTTCCGCAGCAAATACGATCCCGAATCCGCCTCGTACAGCAGCACGCCCCTCGAAGTCCCTATCCATATATTTCCCCTGGGGTCTTCCATTGCCGACATAAGGATCCGGTCTGCCAGCTCCTCTCCCGACGCAACCGTGCTTACTTTAAGCGTCTGTGTATTTACGATCCCCCAGGAATGATACCCGTAGAACAGGATATTCCCGTCCTTCATCAGCACCGGCCGCAGCGTGTATGCGTACGGTTCCGATGTATCCGCCAGCCGCAGGTCCTTTATTTTATCGCCTTCGATGTAGCTAAGGTAATGGGCCTGGTTGCCGGTTATCCATATCCTTCCGTGGCGGTCTTCCAGGATGCATATTCCCTTCTCGCCGTTCCTTTTCCAGCGGCCTGTTACAGAGTCGCCTTTCAGCCTCAGAATATCGCCCCGCCCGGTAGAAAGCCACATATCGCCTGCATGATCAAAAAAGACCGTCCGGATGAACTCGTTCTTCAGCGCCGGGTTCTTCAGGCCCGTGGAAACCCGTGCATGGTGCACATTCCCGATGATCCCGCGAAGCGTCGTGAACCATATCCTTCCCAGCGAATCTTCCGTCAGGTCAAATACTTCGTTATCCGGCACACCGTCCTTCGCCGAAAAGTTCTGGAAGCTCCTGCCGTCAAACCGGGCGAGGCCGGCGTCGCTGCTCACCCAGATGAACTTCCGGGAATCGGAATAGACTCTGTACAGCACGGATGAAGGTAGCTCCGATTCGGTGGAAAAACGCTTGTAATAGACCCGTTGGGCCGCAGCCGGCAGGCAGAGCGCCGCCAGCAGCAAAAGAACCGGAAGGGTATGTTTCAGAGCTTTCAACGGGAAACGGGGAATTCTCAACGAAGATAACAAATAGATAAACCTAAAAAATCGCTACCTTTAGGATGCCGCTTGCCTCCCCTGTACGCATTTTATCCGTTTCGGGCGAAACAATTGGCATGGAATTTGTTAAAAATTGCGGTTCAACTCAACCAGCGTTATGAGCACAGAGCGGATTGAAGTAACGGAAACCCGTAAGAATGACCATATTGATCTGGCATTCAGGTCGCAGGTCCCCGATATTGATCCCAGGTTCTACTATGAACCGATCCTTTCGGCGCACCCGACATCCGTTATCCGGGAAATTTCATTTTTGAATAAGAAGCTGCACGCTCCTCTCTGGATCTCCAGCATGACCGGCGGCACCGAAAAGGCATTTCACATCAACAGGAACCTGGCCGCGGTCTGCAACGAGTTCGGCATCGGTATGGGGCTCGGCTCCTGCCGCATTATCCTCGACAACGAAACTTATTTCGAAGATTTTAATCTCCGTCCCATCATCGGCGACGATTTCCCGTTTTTTGCCAACCTCGGCGTAGCACAGCTCGAAGAGCTGATCCGCAGCAAGAAGCTCGACCAGGTACAACGGATGGTCGATAACCTGAAAGCGGACGGTCTCATCATCCACGTGAACCCGATGCAGGAATGGCTTCAGCCCGAAGGCGACCGCTTCGTACGCACACCGCTGGAAGTGATCGAGATCTGCCTCGGCAATTTCACTTTTCCTATCATAGTAAAAGAAGTAGGCCAGGGAATGGGCTACCACAGCCTGAAGGAGCTTTTCAAGCTTCCGCTGGCAGCCATCGATTTTGCCGCGCACGGAGGAACCAATTTTGCCAAGGTGGAACTGCTCCGCAGCTCGCCTGAACAGCAGGAGCTATTCGGCCCTCTCGCGCACATCGGCCATACCGCCGAAGAAATGGTAGACTTTACCAACCGCATCGTGGACGAGCTCGGCAACGACCGTAAGTGCAACCAGGTGATCATTTCCGGTGGCATCAAGGATTTTCTAGACGGCTACTACCTTATCAGCAAATGCACTGTTCCTGCCATTTACGGCCAGGCTTCTCCTTTCCTGAAGTATGCCCTGCAATCGCCCGAGTCGCTCAGGCAGTTCGTGCAGGGGCAGCTCGAAGGGCTGAAGATCGCAAATGCCATGCTCCGTATCCGGTAAGCAGAACAAAACAAAAAAACAGGTTGAACAGATTACACGATATGAACAGCACATCCATCATTCGCGGATTTTCAAAACTGACCAAAGAACAAAAACTGGACGTTGTGGCCTCTCATTTTGCCGATGCGGAAGCCGTTAAAAAGGAGTTCCGAAGCTACTGGCATTCCGATGCGGAGCTGCAGAAAAAATTTGACGAGTTCAGCGAAAATACACTCACCAATTTTTACTTCCCGTTCGGGGTCATTCCCAATTTCCTGCTTAACGACCAGCTGTTGATGGTGCCGATGGCCATCGAGGAAAGCTCCGTTGTGGCCGCTGCCGCCAAAAGCGCCAAGTTCTGGCTCGACCGCGGCGGGTTCCACGCAGAAGTGGTAAGTACGAAAAAAGTGGGGCAGGTCCATTTCATCTGGAACGGCGACAAGGAAAAGCTGAAAAAATATTTTCCCGAACTGAAAGAGCTGCTGCATCTCAACACGTATCATATCACCTGCAACATGCAGAAGCGCGGCGGCGGCGTTACCGGCATCGAGCTCGTGGACATGACGATGCATGATGAAGGATACTACAAGCTCAAAGGCTCTTTCGAAACCTGCGATTCAATGGGCGCCAACTTCATCAACTCGTGCCTGGAAGAGTTCGCCATTATCCTGAAAGACTGGTTTGCCACCAGTGAGCATTTTGCGGGAGATGAAAAGAAAACGCACATCATCATGAGCATTCTTTCCAACTACACTCCCGAATGCCTCGTGAAGTGCTGGGTGGAATGCCCGATCGAGGAGCTCGGAACGTTCGAGGACGGGATGACCGCGCAGGAATTTGCCTGGAAATTTTCGAAAGCTGTGATGGTTGCCGCCGTAGATAAATACAGAGCGACAACACATAACAAAGGAATTTACAACGGTATCGACGCGGTAGTTCTGGCCACAGGGAACGACTTCCGCGCAGTGGAAGCATGCGGGCACACGTACGCTTCGCGCGACGGAAGCTATACCAGCCTTACGGAGCTCAGCCTCGACAACGATATTTTCAGATACACGCTTACCGTGCCTATGGCTCTCGGCGTAGTGGGCGGTCTTACCAGCCTGCATCCGCTGGTACGCCGCGGGCTCGAACTGCTCGGCAACCCGAGCGCCGAACAGCTGATGATGATAACTGCGGCCGCAGGGCTCGCCAACAATTTCGGGGCACTGAAATCCCTTACCACAACCGGGATACAGAAGGGTCACATGAAAATGCACCTGCAGAACATCCTCAACCATTTCAGCGCTACCGAAGAAGAAAAACATCTCGCAATACTTCACTTCGAAAAGGAAAAAGTTTCGTTCTCCACCGTTCGTGAGTTCATCAATGACCTGAGAGAGCAACCTTCCGCCGAAGTGGTAAAAAAATAAATTGCGGATGCCGTTCAGATCACACGGAAAATTTTTGCTTACCGGAGAATACCTCGTGCTCGAAGGAGCAAGGGCATTGGCTGTGCCGCTCAGGTTCGGCCAGGAAATGAACGTGGAAATATCTCCTTCAGGCGGGAACCGCCTGCTGTGGCAAAGCTACGAGCACGACCGCTGCTGGTTCACCGCGGAAATGGAAAAGGACGATTTCCAGATCACGTCCACCAACGACAAGCAGGTGGCGCAAACCCTTCAGAAAATACTTCTCGAAACGCGCAAACTCAATCCCGCTTTTCTGCCGGGCGAAGAAGATACAACCGTAACGCTCACCGCGGATTTTAACCTGCAATGGGGCATCGGCAGCAGCTCTTCGCTCATCAGCAATATCGCCTTATGGGCGAAGGCAGATCCGTACATTCTTCTTCAGAGAACATTCGGCGGATCTGGATACGACATTGCCTGCGCGCAAAGCGAGACCGCTCTTTTTTATACGCTGAAAGAGGGAAAGCCTCTGGCGCAGCCCTGCAGCTGGGCGCCGGAGTACAGCCGCAACCTGTTCTTCGTGTATCTCGGAAAGAAAATGAATTCCAGGACAGGCATGTCCTACTTCCGCGAAAATGCGAAGTACACGGCAGAAGATATCCGCGAGATCTCCTCGATCGGCGAGCAATGGATCGCCGCAGAAAACATTGAAGCGCTCGAAGAGCTCATCCGCAGGCATGAAGCCATCATGAGCCGCATCCTTCAGCTCCCCACCGTGCAGGAAGAACGCTTTCCGGATTATCCTTACACCATAAAATCGATGGGCGCCTGGGGCGGAGATTTTGTGCTGGTCACCGGGAGGAACGAAAAAGAGGTCCGCGAATATTTTACCGCGAAAGGACTGGAAACCGTATTTTCATTTGACGGGATCATCCGCACCTGATCATTTCAATCCGTCAACCATGCAAACCCTATCCGCAGATGTTGTTATCACAGGCGCCGGTCCGGCGGGCTGCACCTGCGCGCTTCATCTCGAAGATTCGGGACTGAAGGTAATTCTCCTCGATAAGAATATTTTTCCGCGCGACAAGATCTGCGGCGATGCGCTGAGCGGCACGGTACCGTTCGAGCTCGCCAGGCTGAAGCCGGAAATCCGCAGCGCTTTCCTGGATTTCGCCGGCAAGCTTCCGACACGCGGCATTCGCTTTGTGGCGCCGCGCGGAAAGCATCTTGATCTTCTGCTTCACAACTCCCGCGAGGGATACGATGCTCCGGGATATATTTCCGAACGCCTGCACTTCGATAATTTCCTGTTTCAGCAGGTAAGGTCCGGCGGTAAAATTACCGTGCTGGAGAATTGCGAAGTAAAAAGCGCAAGCTTCGCGAACGGGCATTCCGTGCAGCTCGAATCGACACAAGGAACTATACATGCGCAGATGGTGATCGCTGCGGACGGCGCGCATTCCGTCCTTGCGAAGGCCCTGGGCCACACCGTACAGAAGGAGCATTACAGCGCAGGTCTCCGGCAATATTACGAGAACGTGACCGGCTTTACGAAAGGGAACCTGATCGAATTGCATTTTTACAGCCAGGTGCTTCCCGGCTATTTCTGGATCTTTCCGCTGCCGGGCAACCGCGCCAATGTCGGAATCGGGATGCGCTCGGATATCGTGAGCCGCAGAAAAATAAACCTGAAGCAGGAGATGGAAAAGATCATCCGCGAGCATCCGCTTGTAGCGCCGAGGTTTGCAGAGGCGCGTGCAGTGGAAAAGCCGCAGGGATTCGGTCTTCCGCTCGGTTCGCTTCGCAGGAAGATATCATCTCACCGCTGCCTGCTCACCGGTGATGCCGCGTCATTGATAGATCCGTTCTCCGGCGAAGGCATCGGCAATGCGATGACCAGCGGGCGGCTCGCCGCGCAGCATGCCGTACGCTGTTTTGCCGCCGCCGATTTTTCAGAAGCATTCAATAGAGAATACGACGATGCGATCTACCGGAAGCTGGGCGCCGAGTTATCTACCAGCTATACGCTTCAGAAGCTGCTGAAATATCCGCGGCTTTTCGATTTTGTGGTGGGCCGCGCAAACAGGAACCCGCACCTGCATCGCTTTATTGAAAAAATGTTGTCGGATGTATCTCAACGCAAGGAATTAACAAGACCCTCGTTCTACTACCGGCTTCTGTTCAACCCGGCTATGAAGGAGGGAATAACCAATTATAAATAAAATCACGACCTTTGCAGCACTATGGAAACACTTGCAAGCCCGCTGAACTATGAAAATGCTTCGCTGAAATTCGGAGCGCAGGTACCGTCGTCTTCGGTAACATGGCAGAGCCCTTCCAACATTGCCCTCGTAAAGTACTGGGGCAAGCGCGATATACAGATTCCGTGCAACCCGTCGGTAAGCTTTACGCTGAAAGCTTCGCTCACCGAAACAACGGTGGAATACGCCCCCGGCAGCGGCAATACGGTTTCCGTAGAATTTTACCTGGACAAGGTCCGCAATGAAAAGTTCGAAGCCAAGATCGGCGCGTTCCTCGAAAGCATCCGTCCTGTTTTCCCGTTCGTTGCACAGCTTCACTTCAGGATATTTTCTCACAATACATTTCCGCATTCCGCGGGCATCGCGTCCTCCGCTTCAGGGATGAGCGCACTGGCGCTTTGCCTCTGCAGCATTGAAAAAGAGCACTTCGGCAACCTGCCCGACGATAGCGAATTTTACCGTAAGGCCTCGTACATCGCGCGGCTTGGTTCCGGCAGCGCCTGCCGCTCTGTTTACGGCGGACTGGTTTCGTGGGGAAAGATCGAAGGCCGGCCTGATACGTCCGACGAATTCGGTACGCAGCTGGATCCTTCCTCCGTTCACCCGGACTTCCAGGATTACCGCGATTCCATCCTGATCGTAGACTCGGCTCAGAAAAAAGTTTCCAGCCGGGTAGGCCATGGGCTCATGAACACGAACCCGTTTTCCGAAGAACGCTTCCGGCAGGCCAACCGGAATATCGTAAAGCTGATCGAAGCCATCCGTACGGGCGACCAGGAAACTTTTATTAAAATTACAGAATCAGAGGCGCTTACGCTCCATGCCATGATGATGACTTCCGACCCGTATTTCCTCCTTATGCGTCCTAACACGCTGAATATCATTGAAAAAATATTTGCATATCGTGAGCAGACCGGCCACCCGGTTTGTTTTACGCTGGATGCAGGTCCGAATATCCATCTTTTATATCCGCAACGCATTGAAAATGAGGTTAAATCATTCATAAATGCGGAGCTTGTACAGTTTTTGCACGATTTTTGTATGATTGACGATCAGGTCGGAAACGGGCCAAATCGTATCAACCTATGAATGCAGCAAACGAAAAAAGCTTTCAATCCAAAATTCTCCTGTTCGGAGAATACAGCGTAATGCATAATGCCATGGCGCTCAGCATTCCTTTCGAAGCCTTTGAAGGGAAGCTGACCTTTTCGCCGGAAAAGCTGGCGTCGGAGGACATTTCACAGTCCAACGGGCATCTGCGCAAGTACGCAACCTACCTCCGGAGCCTGGTGGATTCCGGAAAGCTCAAGTTCGTCCTCGACATCGAGCAGTTCGAGGAGGACATTGAGAAAGGAATGGTATTCGACAGCAGCATCCCGCAGGGCTTCGGCGTAGGAAGCTCCGGCGCGCTGGTAGCGGCCATTTACGATAAGTACGCTCTCGATAAGATCCCGAACGATAAGGAGATCTCGGGCACCGAAATGATAAAGCTGAAGGACTCGCTGGCCCAGATGGAAAGCTACTTCCACGGGAGAAGCTCCGGCCTCGATCCGCTTATCTGCTACATGAAAAAGCCGATGCTGATCAACAATAAGGAATCGGTAGACACCGTAGGGCTGCCCGAAATGGATGCCGGGGGTAAAGGCGCGATCTTCCTGATCAATACAGGCCAGGTAGGTGAAACTCAGCCGCTTGTAAATCTTTTCGTAGAAAAATGTAAAGAAGAAGGGTTCCTTCATGTGATCAAGAACGAAGTGATCCCTTTCAACAATAACTGTATCAAAGCCTATCTGAAAGGCGAAGTGAAAGACCTCTTTTCCAACATGAAAGAGCTTTCGCGTCACCTGCTTACGTATATGTCGCCGATGATCCCGCGCCGTTTTCGCGGTCTCTGGCAGAAAGGCATCGATACCGAAGCTTATTACCTGAAGCTTTGCGGCTCCGGCGGCGGAGGTTATATCCTCGGCTTTACCGAAGACCTGGAAAAAGCCCGGGAAGAACTGAAAGATTATACGCTCGAGGTGATCCACCGCTTCTGATCATCCAGCCTGAAATACTCAAGGCCTTCTTTTTCAAACCGAAAGAAGGCTTTTTATGTTGAAGCGATCCTTTTGTTAAAAATTTTAACACATTCCTGATCAGTCCATTGAGTCAACCATGGCTACCCGGGCTTTAGTTTTGGCTTGATTTCTGATGCAATTCCAGCACTCGCAGCGTCGTTTTTTATGCATACACTAACTGTCCCGCACGAATCTTTGTTGCAGGTGTACGAAAGTCGCTTTGCAACTCCCGGTTTTCCGAAAACCCCGGAAGGCCTGTACCAGCCCGTTAACCATATCATGAACATCAAAGGCAAACGGATCCGTCCGCTGTTGCTGATGATGGCCTGTGATGCTTTCGGCGGAACTGCCGAAGATGCGCTGGGACCCGCTTACGCGGTGGAGGTATTCCATAACTTTACGCTGGTCCACGACGACATCATGGACAACGCAGACCTTCGCAGGGGCGTCCCTACCGTTCACAACGCCTTTGGCGTGAACCGGGCCATCCTTGCGGGCGACGTAATGCTCTCCTTCGCTTACAAGTACCTGGCGGAAGGGCCTTCTGCCCGCCTGGCCGACCTGCTTTCCATATTTACGCGCACCGCCATCGAAGTGATGGAAGGCCAGCAGCTGGATATGGATTTCGAGACCCGGCTGGACGTGAACGAAGAAGAGTACCTGCACATGATCCGGTATAAGACTTCCGTATTGCTTGCCGCGAGCCTCGAGCTGGGCGCAATTATAGGCGGCGCCTCCGAAGCTGACCGCAAAAACATTTACGAGTTCGGGCTCAACCTCGGCCTTTCGTTCCAGATCAAGGACGACTACCTCGATACGTTCGGCGACGGAAAAAAAGTAGGCAAAAAGATCGGCGGCGATATCCTCAACAATAAAAAAACATACCTGCTCATTACGGCGCTCAACAACGCCAGGGGACAGGATAAGGAAGAGCTTCTCGCGCTCCTGAACGAAAAAAATGAAGAGAAGAAGATCAGTGGAGTGATCGCGATGTTCGAAAAGCTCGGCGTACGCGAAAGCACCCTGGCAAAAGCCGAAGAACTTTACCGCCATTCCATCGGATCGTTCTCGGCCCTTTCCGTTCCCGGCGAGCGGAAGCGCCCGTTGCTCGACATGGCGGAAATGATCTATCTCCGCGAATTCTGATACGGTAAAAAGGAAGGAACCAGTTATAGCAAAGAGGGCCGCGACCGCGACCCTTTTTGCGTTTAATCATAGCACGTGGTTACCGGTAAGACTGATCTTACGGGCAATCCGTTGCGCCGGATCTTCCACGCAGAGAAAAAATGCTGAATATCAATCGGTTATTTCCGCTTCCAGTATCTCGATCTCCCGTAGAGAATCTTCAGGGATCCCGCATGTGTAAACAGTTTCAAGATAGCGGAACGTGATGCCGAGCTCCAGGCTATCCTGTTGGAACTGCGGATCCAGGTCGACAGGATGAAAGCTTTCGCCGGCAAATTCAAGAATGTAGCCGCAGCCGTTCGTATCAGGATCGCCTGCGTAACGCACCCGCGCCTCCGCGAAGGTGTCGTGCCTGCAGCCTGAAAGGAGCAGGGGCAGGAAAGCGGACAGGAAAAAGATTCTTTTCATAAGATCGCGCGCTATACTCAAAGATAAAACAATCCGCAGGATTTTACGACGGTTGCTTTGCGGCGTATCTTTCGGCAAACCGCCCGAGCGCCCATAGCGGAAATACATTCCGGTAAGCGGTATACGTGATCATACAATTATGGTTGAATACACCGGAAATTCCCTGCTGCGGCCAGTCGCCGTTCAGCTCCTGGTGCTGCAGTATGAACCGGATCCCTTTCCGTACAGGTTCCTCGTCCGGGTAACCTGCAGCCATCAGCGCCAGCAGCGCCCACGCCGTGTTGATCACCTGGCCTTCGGCGTGCGGAATATATTTTTTGTCTACGCACGAGCGGTACGACTCGCCCCAGCTTCCGTCTTCCCGCTGAATACTCAGCAAAAATTCGCAGGCTCTGCGGATGTTCTCAGAAACTTTTCCATCGCGGTACGAATTATCGCCCGCCGCCAGCAGCGCCTCGATGCCGAACCATGTGCCGTAGGTAAAGCAGACGGCCCAGGAACCGTACCAGGAGCCGTCTTCCCGCTGAATGGAACGGATAAAGCGAACGCCTTTCCGGATGGCCTCTTCTATTTCCTGCTCCCTGTAACCGGGAAATTCCTTTTTAAATTTCGTAAGTCCTTGTATCGTCGCTGAAGAGCATTCCACGTACGAATGCTCGATCATGATCTCTCCGAACAGCTCAGCCGGGTTCAGCTTCTCGAGCCATTCGGGGCCGCGTGTTTCTTCGTACGAAGCCCAGCCGCCGTTCATGTTCTGGTACGCCAGCAGCATGTCTACCGCGGGCTTCAGGCGTTCCAGGTCAATTGTCTTTTCCTGTGCGGACAGCACGTCCGTATGGTGGAACATGAGCGCGGTCTTCATCGCTTCAGCCGTGCAGTCGGTTACCGGCCAGGCCTGCTCTGCGGTGGAGAAAGGCCAGGTTCCTTTCGAAGCGCTCCGGTAAAAACGGCCGGATTTTACAACGTGATCTTTCGCCTGCGTGATGTCGATGTAGTGGTATATTTTTCGCGCGGTCTCGCGGAACTCATCTTCCAGGCGGCCTTCCATCATCGCCATTCCCGCGAAGGAGGTATCCCACAGCTGTGAGCCGTTGTAGCCGTTCATTTTGACGCCGTCCTCGGCCACCCACAGAAAGTCGTACCATCGCTCCACATGCTTTTTGAACTGTTCTGAATCCTTGCCGTAAGCGTGCCACATGCAGATCGAGTTCATCGCCTGGTTTACCGGCCCGATATTGATATAGCTGGTCTGCTCGTCTTCCGCCTGCATGTATTCGAGCATGAAGCGGTCTGCCTTTTTCCGGAGGAACGGGATCTTTATTTTTTCATACAGGTTCATGAAGCTTTGCAGGAACTTGAAGATGCGCGTTACCGGGAAATAGCGGTCGGACTCGTGCGATTGATAGCGCGCCTTTTTCCAGTTGATGGATTCGTAAGGCTGCGTGTACAGCTCTTCACGGAGCTCCAGCACCAGCGGCGTTATCTTGCCGGTGAACCGCTGCGAGTAGCAGTAGGACATCGGCAGGTATACCAGCCGGCAGTGGCACCAGTATCTCCAGGCGTGGATGGGCAGGCTTTCCGGCAGGAGCCACATCTCCGGGAAAAGAGAATTGTTCCCTTTCCATTCGTACGCGCCCAGCACCGACAAATAAAATTTTCCCCACGAGGGGATCAGCGTAGCCCCGCCATTCTTCCGGATCCAGTTCCGCGCCTTTTCCATCGCCGGATCGTGCTTGTCCACGCCGAGCAGCCGCAGCGCAACGTATTGCAGCACGGTGCCGAACATCGTGGACCGGTCTTCGATATGTAGTCCCCACCCGCCATCGTCCTGCTGGTGATTCAGGAAATAGCGGATCATCAGCTCGCGGAACGGAGCGGGGAAGGGCGTTTCAGTAACGTACGAAGCAATGACGAGCCCGGGCGTAAGAAACAACGGGCCTCCGTAATCGCCGGGCCAGTTGCCGTCAGCCGTTTGCAGCGTACGGTAAAATTCAAATCCTTTTCGCGCTGCATGTTTCGCTTCGTGTTCCAGGCTTTGGAAGTCCGAAAGTATATCGTGATCATTATTTTTGTGCGTTTTTCCTGCAAGGTACCGGAAGACCTTGTCTGCACTGTTCGGGTTCTTTTTATTGTCGAATCGGTAAGCCTCGCTCCATTTTTTAAGAAAAGCTTGCGCTTCGGGGCGCGCCCAGTCCTCGTCGGTGCGGATCACATCGCGCAGTTCATCGGGGAGAACAAATTCCCAGTACTGCCTTCCCTTATCGGTATGCAGCCTCCATGTCTCCCATTCCGGTTTTGATCCCGTAATATTTTTTGGTTTTTCAATGAGATCTTCGTGCATCATAACGCCGTTTGACATTCATTTTCAGCCCTGTACGGATAATATCCATTCATGAGCGTCCAAATGGCACAAAAATTGCACCAAACCGGCTGTTTGTTTTGCGGAAAGAGATCTCTTTCTGCAGGGAATGAAAAAAGCAGTTGAAAATAAACAAATTGCGTCCGCAGGAAAGGTTACTTTCCATGCGGGCATTGTTTTTGATACAAACTTGCAGCTATGATCAAAGACCTCTATCAATCCGCGTTGTATCCCGGCGAGCTCAAAGCTATGCTGAAGATAAAGCTGGAAGGCAGTAAATACGCTCCTTCCAAAGAGCCTCTGGAAGATCTTGTGAACACCGGCGATAAAGAATTCTGCTATACCGCGCTGACAAAGGTATCGCGCTCGTTTGCAGTAGTGATACAGCAGCTTCCGGAACATCTGAAGGATGCCGTCTGTGTTTTTTACCTCGTGCTCCGCGCGCTGGATACGGTGGAGGACGACATGCGCATCCCGCTGCAGGAAAAGCTTCCGCTGCTCCGCAGCTTTCACCGCAAATCATACGATCCCGCATTCTCTATGCCCGGCGTAGGCGACCAGCACGACTATACCGTACTGCTTGGAAATTACCAGAAAGTTTCCCGCATGTTCCTTTCCCTGGATCCTGCTTACCAGGAAGTGATCTCCGACATCTGCGAAAAGATGGGGAACGGAATGGCTGATTTCGCTGAAAAGAAAGTGAACAGCATCGACGATTACGATCTGTATTGCCATTACGTGGCGGGCCTTGTGGGTATCGGCCTTTCGGGGCTGTTCTCGGCTTCCGGCGTGGAAGCGCTGCGCCTCAAAGATGAGAAGGTCATTTCCAATTCGATGGGACTGTTCCTTCAGAAAACGAACATCATCCGCGACTATCACGAAGATCTTCATGCCGACCGCACCTTCTGGCCGTCCGAAGTATGGTCGCGGTATATCGACGAGCTGGATAAATTCCAGTTCGCACCATCGTCGCCGCAGTCTCTTGCATGCCTCAACGAGCTGGTGACCGACGCGCTCCGTCATGTGCCGGATTGCCTGCGTTACCTGAGCCTGCTTACCGACAAAAAAGTTTTCCGGTTCTGCGCCATCCCGCAGGTAATGGCCATTGCCACGCTTGCAAAAGTGTACAACAATCCCGATGTCTTTACCGGAGTAGTAAAGATCCGGAAAGGACTGGCGGCAAAGCTGATGCTCAATACCGGCAATATGGACGACGTGTACAATTACTTCGACCAGTTCTCGCGGGAGATCCTGCGCAAGCTGCCTGCGTACGATCCCAATTACCGTACAACCAAACAATATCTCGAGGCGATCTTCAACGCGATCGACGAGCAGGAAGGACGCGGGGAATGGACACAGCGGCACGAGTCTGTACTGGAAAAGACCTCCTGAGCGATATGAGCACTAAAAATTTTCATCCCGATGTATGTATCGTTGGAGCAGGGGTGGCCGGGGCAACTATGGCCGCTTATCTCGGCAGGAACGGGAAAAAGGTAGCTGTTATTGAAAAGAACTGGTCAGAACAGGACCGTATTGTAGGTGAGCTGCTGCAGCCCGGCGGCGTGCAAAAGCTCCGGGACATGGATCTCGGCTTCCTGCTCGAAGACCTGGACGCCCAACCGGTAACAGGTTACGCGCTTTTCCTGAACGGTGAAAATTTCGAGATCGCTTATCCAAAAGAAGGAGAATCAACTGTTAAAGGCTTTGGCTTCCGCAACGGAAAATTTGTTCAGAAGATCCGCGACTACATCCGGACGCTTCCTAACATACATGCCGTAGATGGCACGGTGACCGGCTTCCATGAAACGGACGGCAATATTACCGGCGTTGTTTACCGTCCCGCCGGAAGCGAAACGGAAGAAGTGCTGAACGCACCATTGACGATTGTCTGCGAAGGACCTTTCTCAAACCTGCGCGAAAAGCTTTCCGATTCGGAGAAACAGGTAAGCGGTTATTTCCTCGGGCTTGTGCTGAAGAACTGCAACCTGCCGTACCCGAACCACGGCCATGTGGTGATCGCAGAACCGTCGCCTTTCCTGCTATATCCTATCACTTCTACCGAAACAAGAGTTCTGATCGATTTTCCGGGCGATCTTCCGCCGAAAAAAGGACCGGAGCTGCGCAGATATCTCAATGAAGTAGTGGGGCCCCAGGTTCCCGATTCCGTAAAGCCATCGTATTTCGAAGCGGTGGAGGAAGGCAGGTTCAAAGTAATGCCGAACCATCGTCTGCCCGCCATCCCGGTGTTCCGCAAAGGCGCGGTGCTGGTCGGCGATTCGCTGAACATGCGGCACCCGCTTACGGGAGGAGGAATGACAGTAGCCTTCACCGATATCCATCATCTCGGGAAACGCCTGATTGAAGCGGATTCTGCGGACAGCAACAGCGTAGATGAAGCAATACGGCGATTCTACCGGACGCGCCACGAAAGCACTTCCACCATCAACATACTGGCAGACGCGCTGTATGGCGTAATGCGCAACCACGACCTGCGGGACGCCTGCTACGATTATCTCCGGCGCGGCGGGCACTATGCTGCCGAGCCGATCTCGATCCTTTCTGCGATCTCCCGCGACCAGAAGCTGCTGCGCAATCATTTCTTTGCGGTGGCATTTTATGGCGCGCGCAATATGGTGCGGCCATTTCCTTCGCCCAAAAAGTTGGGCCGGAGCTACCGCATGATCCGCGACGCCGTGCATATCATCGATCCGTTGTTCCGTTACGAGCATCCCGACCGGCTTACCCGCTCCGCGTTGAAGATGTCGAAGGTGATCTTTTAGAATTATTTTCGGCCGTTCCGGATCATCATTTTCACGTAAGCAATACCTGCTGAAGATCCGTCCGTGCAAGGTTTCTACTACATTGTCTTAAATAGTTTACTCCTCCGAAAGTCGGTCTGATTATCAACGTCTCCAGCCCCTGTCCATTATTTGTCCATGAGCTATACTTGTACAATCCGCTCAGGGCGCTGAAATTTGCCGCGCCTTAAAATTGGGCACCAACCTATTATTAAAGCACAAAATCGTATGAATCTACTTCGAATTTTAAGCTTTGTCGTCCTCTCTTCTGCAATTAGTTTAACTTCTGTGCAGGCCCAGCTGGTACGACCTTTCACTACCCGCTTCCAGGAAAACCAGAAGGGAAGCATCGTGTACCTGGCCAACACCATCACGACATGTACAGGCAACTGTGCGGGACGCAATGAGGTACCCCCTTCCGGAACCTCTCAGAACAATGGTCCGGGCTACAACATCACCTATGTCGACATAGATGGTGATGCCTCTACCTTCAGCTCAAGCAGCGACAGCCTTAACCTGGCGAACTGCAGCGAAGTTCTTTTCGCCGGGCTCTACTGGGGAGGGGTGATCAACGCCGGAACCGCGAACTACGCCAACCGGAACAGGGTGAAGCTGAAAGTGAACAATGGATCATACATCGATCTTACAGCAGACGATCTGTACGACAATACCGCCGGCTACACGTCATACCACTGTTATAAGGACATTACCTCCATCGTAACGGCTAACGGGAATGCCCGCTACACGCTTGCCAACATGGTAGCGCAGACAGGTACCACCAACCTTTGCGGCGGATGGTCGATTGTCGTTGTATACAAGAACAACCTGCTCGACATGCGCAACCTTACCGTATTCGACGGGCTTGCCGTAGTCCGTACAGGTGTTTCCGCCACAGATATCCCTATCAGCGGTTTCCTCACTCCACTTACAGGACCGGTCACCTTCGAAGTAGGAGCTATCTCCTATGATGGTGACCGTTCGCAGACCGGGGATCAGCTGCTCTTCAACGGCGCGGGCTCTTTTGTAAATATTTCCGATGCGCTGAGCACTACTAACGACGTATTCAACAGTACGATCAGCAACAATGGAGTGCTTACGCCGTTCAGAATGCCCAGCTACAACAATACCCTCGGTTACGACGCCGATATTTTCCGCCCGAACAATGCGGCGAAGAACTATATAGGAAACAGCGACGTAGATGCAACCGTGCGGTTCAGCACCGGCGGCGAAACGATCCTTCTCCACGTTGTAACAACAGCCATCGACGTATATGAGCCCGATGTGCGCCTCGGAAACTCCGTTACAGACGTTAACGGCGGGCTTGTGCAGCCGGGCGATACACTGCAGTATACCGTTACCGTAAAAAATATCGGTAGCGATATTTCCATTCAGTCAGTCGTGACCGATTCGCTCATGTTCAACATCGACTACGTACCGAACTCCACGCGGATCGTTTACGGACCGAACACAGGCCTTAAAACGGATGCGACGGGCGACGACCAGGTGGACTACGATCCTGTGGGAGGCCGCATTATCGTACGTGTGGGCACAGGCGCCAACGGCACTACCGGAGGTTCCATCAACAACGATTTCATCGGAACCGACAGCACGGTCTTCACCTTCCGCGTTACCGCCACGAAGGATTGCGGAGAGCTTCTCTGCAACAGCACCGTATCGAACCGCGCCCGCATCAGCTACGTAGGCCAGATATCCGGTAACAATCTTACCGCGGCCAGCAACCCGAACATTTACGATCCGTTCGGATGCCCGATCGAGGGTTCTACCGTTACGCAGATACAGGCGGGACTTTGCGCCCTGCCGGCCGACACATCGGTGCACAGCCTTTGCGGCGCTCCGTTCGCCACGCTTTATCCGCGCCCGGGTTACACATTCTATAATTCTTCCTTTGCTCCTGTAACGCAGCTTACCGCCAGCGGAACATATTACGCTATCCGTAACATCGGCAACGGCGCCTGTATGGATACCGTACAGATCACAGCTACCTTTACTCCCTGCGAAGACACGGACGGCGACGGCGTATTCAATCCTTATGACAACGATGACGACAACGACGGAGTTCCTGATTACACCGAACTCTGCGGCCCGGCTGCGACCGATTTCACCTGCCTTGGCGGGAATCCCGATGAGGATACTGATGAGGACGGAACACCTAACTACCAGGATCCGGATTTCTGTACGCTGAACATTTCCGGCGTGTGCCAGTCTACAGACCTTGATAACGACGGCACGATCGGCTCGCAGGATCTCGACAGCGACAACGACGGGATCAGCGATGTGACCGAAAGCGGCGGCAGCGACTCCGACAACGATGGAATTATCGGCTCGGGCCCGATCACAGATACTGACGGCGACGGCTGGAGCAACATCACCGATCCTACTAACGGCGGAACTCCGCTGGCCAACCTGGATTCGGACGGAGACGGTCACATGAACAATGTAGATCTCGACTCCGACAACGACGGAATTACCGATGTGGTAGAAAACGGAATGGACGCGCAGGACGCCAACAACGACGGAATGGTGGACGGAACCGATACAGACGGTGACGGAGCCATCAACATCCCCGGCGTGGACGGCAGCTCTTCCTTCGGAGGAACATTTACGCCTGCAGCAGATACAGACAACGACGGTATCATCAATACAAAAGATATAGACAGCGACGACGACGGGATCACCGATGTACGCGAGAATGGCGGTACCGATGTCAATAACGACGGCCACGCGGACGGGACCGATGCCGACAACGACGGCGTAGTTTCGACAGCAGACAGCCAGCCGGGATTCGGCGCGGCAGGAAATCCGCTCGTGAACTCCGATGCTGACGGCAGACCGAACTACCTGGATATCGACAGCGATAACGACGGAATTCCTGACAATATTGAAGCGCAGAGCACCGCGGGTTATATTGCCCCTGCCGGTTCCGACGCCGATAACGACGGTCTGGACAATGCGTACGACGCTACCAGCGGTCACGGAGGAAACGGTGTGACGCCGGTAAATACCGACGGCGCCGATAACCCGGATTATCTCGACCTGAACTCCGACAACGACGGGATCACTGATGCCATCGAAGGATTCGATTCGGATGCTTCGCACACCATCAACGGCGGTGAAGACGCAACTACCGGAACAGATACCGATAACGATGGTCTGGACAACGGATACGACAACAATAACTCTTCGGCAGATCCTACCAACGGACAAACGCCTTCCTCCTTCCCACAACACTACGGAGGCCCCGACCGCGACTGGAGACAAGCGACCAACATTCCTCCCGTTACGGTGAGCAATACCAATACTACTCCCGAAGAGCAGCCGCTCGTTGTAAACGCCGGCTCCGGCATCCTGAGCAACGGCGACGACGATATCGACAATACGCCGCTCACCGTGAACACCACACCGGTATATGGCCCGTCCAACGGGAACATTACCATCGGCACAGACGGTTCGTACACCTATACTCCTGATCCAGGGTTCTTCGGAACAGATACAGTGATCGTATCGGTTTGCGACAACGGAACTCCGCTGCCTGCTGTCTGTACCAACGATACCTTGTTCATCACGGTAACACCGCTGAACGATGCGCCGGTAGTAGCAAACGAAACATACTCTGTAAATGAGGACACTCCGATCACCACAACCATTGGGACAGGGATCCTGAGCAACGATACAGACGGCGGTGGCGAAGGAACGACTTTGACCGTGAACACAACGCCGGTTTCCGGTCCGGATAACGGAACGATCTCCATCAACACCAACGGTACTTTCACGTACACGCCCGATGCTGATTTCAGCGGAACGGATACAGTGATCGTATCGGTTTGCGACAACGGTATTCCGCTGCCTGCAATTTGTGTGAACGACACGATCATCATCACCGTTAACCCGGTGAATGACGCTCCGGTAACTGATAACGAGACATACTCTACCAACGAAGACGTAACTCTCACCGTAGTGCCCGGCACAGGTATCCTCATCAACGACACCGACGGCGGTGGTGAAGGAACGACGCTTACTGTGAACACCACACCGGTTTCCGGTCCGGATAACGGAACCATTACCGTAAACACAAACGGAAGTTTTAACTACACACCAAACGCAAACTTCAACGGCACCGACACAGTGATCGTATCCGTGTGCGACAACGGAACTCCGCTCCCGGCGATCTGCGTGAACGATACGATCGTCATCACGGTAAATCCTGTGAATGATCCGCCCGTTGTGACCAACGAGACCTATTCTACCAACGAAGAAGTTCCGCTTACCGTAGCTCCCGGAACAGGCATCCTTACAAACGACACCGACGGCGGTGGCGAAGGAACAACGCTTACTGTGACCACTACGCCGGTTTCCGGTCCGGATAACGGAACCATTACCGTAAATACCGACGGAAGCTTCACCTACACACCTGACGCCGGCTTCAGCGGAAACGACACAGTGATCGTATCTGTCTGCGACAATGGCATTCCGCTGCCTGCAGCGTGTATCAACGACACTATTGTGATCGTGGTAGGCGCGGTGAACGACGCACCGGTGGTGAGCAATGAAAACTACAATGCGACCGAAGACAATCCTCTCGTAACTACCGCCGGTACCGGCATCCTGTCAAACGATACGGACGGCGGTGGCGAAGGAACTCTTCTTACTGTAAATACCACGCCCGTTTCAGGACCATCGAACGGAACGATCTCGATCAGCACCGACGGTAGCTTTACCTACACGCCGAATGCTAACTTCAACGGAACAGACACCGTGATCGTAACCGTTTGCGACAGCGGAACTCCGCTCCCGGCCATTTGTGTGAACGATACTTTGTTCATTACGATCGCGCCGGTGAACGATGCGCCGGTAACAGATAACGAGACCTATACAACTAACGAAGACGTTGCGCTTACAGTAATCCCCGGATCGGGCATCCTGATCAACGATACAGACGGCGGCGGCGAAGGAACAACGCTCACCGTAACGACAACACCGCTGTACGGCCCGTCGAACGGAACCATTTCCGTAAATGCGAACGGAGGCTTTACCTATACGCCGGATGCCAGCTTCAACGGCACCGATACCGTGATCGTGTCTCTGTGCGACAACGGTATTCCTACACCTTCGATCTGCGTGAACGATACCATCATCATTACGGTAACACCGGTGAACGATGCGCCGGTTGTGGCGAATGAAACGTACTCTGTAAACGAGGACACCCCGGTCACCACAACAGCGGGAACAGGTATCCTGGCGAACGATACAGATGGCGGCGGCGAAGGAACTACCCTCGCCGTGAACACTACACCGGTTTCAGGACCGGCTAACGGAACCATCACCATCAATACAGACGGTAGCTTTACGTACACTCCGGATGCCGACTTCAACGGTACCGACACAGTAGTGGTGACTGTTTGCGATAACGGTCTGCCTCTGCCCGCGATCTGCGTGAACGACACTCTCGTGATCACCGTTAACCCAATAAATGACGCACCGGTAGTAGCGAACGAAAGCTATACAACAGGAGAAGATGCTCCGCTGACAGTTGTGCTTGCAAACGGTATCCTGGCCAACGACACAGATGGCGGCGGCGAAGGAACAACCCTCACGGTAGCTACCACACCCGTATCGGGTCCATCCAACGGAACCGTTTCGGTCAACACAGACGGAAGCTTTACATACACACCTGATGCCGACTTCAACGGTATCGATACAGTAGTGGTCTCTGTCTGCGACAACGGAATTCCCGCTCCGGCAAGCTGCGTGAACGATACAGTGTTCATTACGGTGAATCCCGTGAACGATCCGCCCGTGACCGTGAACGAGACCTATGTACTGGACGAGGACGACGTGCTGACAACCAACACCGGCAACGGTATCCTCAGCAACGGAGATACCGACGGAGGAAATGAAGGCACTTCCCTGAACGTAACCGTGACCCTGGTGGATTCTACCGATAACGGAACTGTTGTGGTGAACACAGACGGAACGTTTACTTACACACCTGATCCCGATTACTACGGTTCCGACAGCTTCATCGTAACAGTGTGCGACAACGGAACTCCGCTGCCTGTACAGTGCACGAACGACACGATCACACTTGTTGTGAACCCGGTGAACGACGCTCCTGTTGCATCGAACGATTCTTCAAGCGTTGCGGTGAACGGCTCAACCATTAACATTCCCGTGATCCAGAATGATACGGACACGGAAAACGATACCTTGACGATCACAATTATAGGCGGCCCGCAGAATGGAAATGCGTCGGTGGTGAATGACACGACTGTTTCCTATGTACCGGACAACGGATTCTGCGGGACCGACACCATCTGGTACCAAGTCTGCGATAACGGAACTCCGTCTCTCTGCGACACTGCCATGATCGTGATCGAAGTATATCCTACCGATACGGACGGCGACGGACTGTCGGATGCGTACGAAACAACCAGCGCCGATACAGACGGCGACACAGTGCTGGATTACCTGGACCTCGATTCGGACAACGACGGGCTTACAGATGCTGAAGAAGCAGAAGGCACCTTGGCCTGCGGAACTCCGGATGTGAACGATACGGACGGCGACGGCGTACCCGATCATCATGACCTTGATTCCGATAACGACGGCCTGACAGATATCGTGGAATCCGGTATGGGATCGGCGGATCAGGACAACGACGGCGTGGCCGATGTAACCATAGGATGGGATGCGAACGGCGACGGACTTGCCGACAGCATCGAGAACTTCGGTCCGCAGGACTTTGACGGCGACGGCGTAGAAGATCAGGAAGACCTTGACGCTGACAACGACGGCATCTCCGACGTGGTAGAAGGCGGCAACGGCGGCTCAGACACCAACGACGACGGCGTGATCGATACCAACGATACGAACGGGGGCGACACAGACGGCGACGGTATCACCGACAGCGTGGACGGCAGCGGAACCTTCGGCGACGCAGACGGCAGCCAGAACGAGACCGACCAGGATAAAGACGGCGACGGCCACATGGACAGTGAAGATCTCGACGCTGACAACGATGGTATCGCGGATGTAATCGAAGGCGGCTTCGGCGACCTGGATACCAACAACGACGGCGTGGTGGACGGAAACGATACAGACGGCGACGGTATCATCAACCTGCCGGAGATCGACAACAACAATACATTCAACGGAACTCCTGATAGCCAGGACGAGACCGAGCAGGATGCTGATGACGACGGTGTGATCGACAGCGAAGACACAGACTCCGATAACGATGGCATCAACGACATCGAGGAAGGCGGACATGGCGACCTGGACGGTGACGGCGACGGAATGGTAGACGATGATACGGATACAGACGGCGACGGTCTGCCGGATGTTGTAGACGGCGAGAACGGATACGGCGGCGCCGACGGTTCGCAGGACGAAGACACGATGGATCCTGACGGCGACGGCCTGATCAACTCCGAAGATACCGACAGCAACGGAAACGACATCCCGGATCCTGAAGAAGCCGATACAGACTGCGACGGAGATTCCATTCCCGATTTCATCGACATGGACATCGACTGCGACAACACCGTAACGATACCGCAGGGCATATCGCCTAACGGCGACGGCATCAACGATGTGCTGAACATCCCGGGCCTCGATGATTACCCGGACAACAAGATCAGCATCTTCAACCGCTGGGGTAACCTGGTGTACCAGAAGGACAACTACGATAACTCGTGGGACGGAACCGCAACCGAAGGACTTACTGTAGGCGGCGATCTTCTCCCGATAGGAACGTACTTCTACGTGCTCGACCTGGGTAACAATACCGAGCCGCTTTCAGGATACATTTATCTGAACCGTTAACCAACCGACTAATACATTTCAAAAATGAAGACAACACGATATATACTGATCGTCCTGGCAGCAGCGCTGGGCTTCACATTCCGGGCTTCCGCGCAGCAGGACCCGATGTACACGCACTACATGTACAATACGCTCAGCATCAACCCCGGCTACGCAGGTAGCCGGGATGCGATGAGCTTCATGGGGCTCGCACGCTTCCAGTGGGTCGGCCTCGAAGGCGCACCGATGACGCAAACCTTCCAGGTGCACAGCCCGATCGCCGCAGGCCTCGCAGGCGGTATCAGCTTCGTGAACGACCAGATCGGTCCCACCAGCACTACCAACCTGTTTGTAGACCTGGCATATCACTTCAATCTCGGAAAAGGCCATCGCCTCGGTATCGGGATCAAAGGAGGCCTCGATTTCTACAACAACAACCTGAGCAGCCTCACCCTGGAGCAGCAGAACGATCCGCTCTTCATGCAGAATTATTCCAGGATCCTTCCGAATGCCGGAGCAGGTATATATTACCATCACACGAATTTTTACCTGGGATTCAGCATTCCGAAGATCATTCAGCACCGCGTAAATTCCAGCAAGGCTGATCAGCTCCGCCACTACTTCATCATCGCGGGCGGATACATCCCCGTTACGCGCAACTTCGACCTTAAGCCTACGGCGTTGGTGAAGATCGTGGAAGGCGCACCGGTACAGGGAGACATCACGCTCGAGGCGGTGTTCGCGAAACGTTACTCCATCGGCGCGATGTACCGCTTGCTTGACGGTGTGGGCGCAATACTCGGAGTGACCATCCGCGAGAATTTCCGGATCGGTTATTCTTTCGACTGGCCGCTCACAGACATCAACCGCACAGGCCAGTACGGCAGCCACGAAGTGATGCTGCGCTATGACCTGAAATTCGGTAAGCTCTCCAAAATTAAAAGCCCGAGGTATTTCTAAAAAACACACCCATGAGAAAGCAATTAATCATAAAATATACCCTGATGCTTTGCCTGCTGAGCATTGCATTGAGCCCGGCAGCACAGAATGCACGCTCCCGGCACGCCGACAGCCTTTTTGATAATTATCTCTACACCGACGCTATCCGCAGCTACGAAGCCATTCACAAGAAAGACGCCCACGTATGGCGCAGGCTCGCGGAAAGCTACAAACTCACAGGCGACAACAAGCAGTCCGAAAAATATTACACGCTGCTGATCTCCTCCGGGAAAGCTACCGCCGCCGACCGCCTGCAATACACCCAGGTGCTGAAGATGAACGGCAAATACGAGGAGGCCATCCAGCAGATGAGCACTTACGACCAGCAGGTATCCGGCGACAAGCGCGTAGTTTCGCACACCATAAAGCCCGATTACTACAAAGAGCTGCTTACCGACAACGGGCAGTTTGCGATCTCAAGCCTGAAGAACAATTCAGTGGAAAGCGACTTTAGCGCTACGTACTACAAAGACAGGATCGTTTTTGTATCGACACGTCACCGTGCAGCCGCAGTAGAATACAACTATAACTGGAACAAGAAGAACTTCCTGAACCTGTACACCGCGCAGCCGAAAAAGGGCTCGAAGAACAGGTGGAAAAAGATCCGCTACCTGAAAGCGAAAGGCAAGCTGAACAAGCGTTTCCACGAAGGTCCCGCTACATTCAACGCAAGCGGCGATCTCATGATCCTTACGCGCAACCGCTACACCTCGCGCAAGGAGCTGAACTCCGGCAAAGAGCGCGTACTGGAGCTATGGTACAGCACAAAAAATAAGAAAGGGAAATGGGGAGCTCCGCAGCCGATGGTATTTAACAATAAAGAATACAGCGTAGGGCATCCTGCACTCACTCCTGATGGAAAGACCTTGTACTTTGTAAGCGACATGCCCGGCGGACGCGGCGAAACCGATATCTACATCAGCACGATGCAGAACGACGGCACATGGTCTGCACCGGTAAATGCGGGCGAAAACGTGAACACCGAAGGAAAGGAAATGTTCCCCTTCTACCATCATAAAGGAATGCTCTTTTTCGCCAGCGACGGCCACGCCGGATTGGGCGGCCTCGATGTTTTCATCGCGGGAGTCTCAAACGGAAAGACCGGCAAACCGAAGAACGTGGGAGCACCTGTGAACACTTCGGCTGACGATTTTGCCTTCGTTCTCGACAGCGCCATGACCAGAGGTTACTTCTCTTCCAACCGTGAAGGCGGAAAAGGAAGCGACGATATTTACACGTACGATCTCCTGAAACCGTTCAAGCTTACCAAAAAGCTCGAGGGCTACACACGCGAGCGCAATACGCTTCAGCCGCTGTCCGGCGTTGCCGTGAAGCTTTACGATAAGAGCGGGAACGTGATAGCGGAAACGAATGCCGACGCAAACGGATACTACAGCTTCGAAACAGAACCTGATGCGGAATACCGCCTCGAAGGAACGCAGCCCGACTACACCGGCGATTCGAAGCAGGTAGCCATGACCGGCGACGAGCAGACAGTACAGCAGGACCTTCTGCTGGAAAAGATCCCGAACATAAGCCTTTCGATCTTTGTAAGCGATCTGAAGAGCGGCGCTCCTATCTCCGGCGCAAAGATCACACTTCGTGAAAAAGCAACCGGAAAAGAGACTGTGATCCTCACAGACGCCAGCGGTTCCTGGAAGCAGGGCCTGGAAGGTAAAAAGATCAACGACCAGCTTTCGTACTCCATTACTGTGGAGAAGGAAGGTTACCTGTCGAAGATGGCGGATTTCAATCATACCATCGTTCGCGAAGGAGAGATCAAAGTACATGAGAATCTCGACCTGCGCTTAGGCAGACTGGAGATCGGCGGCGACATCGGTAAGCTGATCGACATCCGCCCGATCTATTTCGATCTGGGCAAATACGCGATACGTAAAGACGCAGCTGTGGAGCTGGACAAGATCGTAAGCATCATGCAGCAATATCCCGGCCTCGTGATCGAGCTTGGATCGCACACCGACTGCCGCGGAAGCATTGCATCCAACGAAAGGCTCAGCGATAAGCGTGCAAAATCATCTGCCGCGTATATTATCGGCAAAGGAATTTCCAAAGACCGCATCTACGGAAAAGGATACGGAGAATCGAAGCTTGTGAACGGCTGCGGCTGTGAAGGAACACAGAAAAGCACATGCTCTGAGGAAGAGCATCAGCAGAACCGCAGAACGGAATTCATCATAGTAAAAATGTAAATCGGGGGGTTTACAACGTATGATGCCGGAAATAAAAAGTTTCCGGCATCTTCGTTTTATAAGGCTCTATATTTTAAAGATGATCTGCTCGAAAGTGACGTCGGAATCCGGCATCATTTTTTTCTTCAGGCGGTAGCGGCTCTTCGTTATCGAGTCGCCGGAAATATTGAGCAGCTGCGCCATTTCTTTCGTGCTCAGCTTGAGGCGCACCAGCGAGCAAAAGCGAATATCGTAAGCGGTAAGATCAGGATACCCGGAGATGAGCCTGTCGAGGAAGCCCGGTTCTACTGATGATACCATCTTGTTGAGCTCCGTCCACGTATCGTTTTCCATGTTGAAATCAATGGAAGCGATCACCGCCTGGAGCCCGGTAGCCTGTGCCTTTTCAGAAAATGCTGTCAGGTCTTCCCGGATCTTTACCAGGAAGCTGTTCTTCTGCGTGAGCTGCAGCACATAGTTCGTTACCTCCTGCTGCTTGTGGTGGAGCATGAGCTCGTGTTTTTCTATTTCCAGCTGCATCTTGTCTTCCAGCAGCTGCCGGTACATCAGCATGGCATTTACCCTCGCCACCAGCTCCGCCTCGTCTACCGGCTTTCTCAGAAAATCCATCACTCCCGCTTCAAAGGCGTGCCCAAGACTTTGGAGATCGGTCATTACGCCTGTGCACATGATCACGGGGATGTCTGCAGTTTCCGGATACGTTTTTAAACGTTTAATTGTTTCGATCCCGTTGAGCTTCGGCATTTCCCAATCGAGAAGGATGAGATCGGGACGCGCTTCCGCCACTATCTTCAGCGCCTGGAGGCCGTTCACGCAGCTCAGCAGCCGGTACTCCGGGTTGGCTTTCATCAGCGAGCGGATCAGGAATTCCCTGATGCTTATATCATCGTCGGCGATCAGTATGGTTGCCATAAGTTCAGGATATAGTTGTCGGAGAGCAATGTTCTGTACCGCTCTTCATCCGAGGCGTACACGGCCTGCTGCATGCTTTTCTTCCATGTATCGGGCAGCTTCGCCAGCGCCTCGTCGCGCTCCAGCAGGTTGAAGATGGCCGACGCGCTGTATATAGGTTCCGCGCGTAATTTCTCAAGGGAGGACTGTAGTCCCGCGAGCCATTGTTCCGATTCAGCCGTGCGTGGCCGGGGTGCGGGATCGGCTTCCGCTTCCTGCTTCACTGCGGGAATTAAAAAACCTATCTCCACTTCGGAATCCAGGTTGCGCGCGTACATGCGGCCGCCGTTCATCTGGAGCAGGCTTTTGCAGATCATCAGTCCCAAACCTTTGGTGCGGGCAGATGAGCGCAGTATATCAGAGCGTGTATCGGGTACCGAGTTGATCCAGTCCAGCAGGTTTTTTTCCATCGGCTGCGTGGCCCTGTTGCGGATATAAAAAGCAAGCATCCCGTTTTCTTCCCTGCTTCCGGCGGTAATAACACCTTCCGTTCCGCTGTGCGCAATAGCGTTGAAAAGCAGGTTCCGAACGATGGTGCGGATCATGTTCTCGTCGGCGTGAACTTTCACCCTACCGGCCTGGTTCACGATGCCGAGCTTCCGGTCGGCGATCTGGTCCTGCAGCAGCACCAGGTTCTCGTCGACCACCTTCCCGAGCGGAAAATCTGTCTTTTTTACCAGGATCTCCTCGTTCTGGAGTTGTGTCCACATGATCAAATTCTCGAACAGGAGCAGGGCCTGCCCAGTGGTTGCCGAAAGGTTTTCAGCGCGGCGCAGCGACTTCGTTTCCCCGCTTTGCGTGAGCTCGTCCTGCAGCAATCGTGAGTTTGCAGCGATCTGCTGGAAAAGGTTCCGCAGGTCGTGGCCTATCACTGCGAGCAGGAGCTGCCTGAACCGGTTTGCGTCCGAGAGTTGCGAGGCGTACAATGATATCTGCGCGTTCTTTTCGGTGATCTCGATGTTGCGCGCCTTCAGCCGCCGGTTGAGTATAGCCTGCCGCCGAAAGTAATACAGCGTAAATCCCAGGAGCAGCAGTACCAGCACCACGCCCACCTGGAAGAAAAGCCGGAGCCGCTTCTCAAACGCGTTCGTCTTGTTCAGGTATTCTACCGCTTCCTGTTTCTGCCGGAGCTCTGTCTGCTGCTCATGCAGCTCGTTCAGCTGGTAAATGGCCCCGATCTTCTGCCGGTAATCTTCTCCTTCGAGCGTGTCTTTCAACTGATGATATACATCGGCGTATTCGAGGTACTTTCCGTGATCTCCCTGTCTTTTATAAAGCTGCGAAAGCTCGCTGGCCGCGCGCATCCGGTCTACGTAGAAGTTATGTTCCGTTGCAACCTTGTCGGACTCTTTCACCATTTCGAGCGCACGCGCCAGATCTCCCCGGCTCTTATACAGCTGCGCCAGGTGCATGTAGGCTACGGTCTGGTAATGGTACTGGTTCTTTCCGAGCGCGCTGTCCATCGCTTTGCGGAAATACATTTCAGCGTTCTGAAGGTCGTTCCGTTTGAAATACACCGTCGCAATATTGAGGTGTAGATCGATCTCCATTCCGTCCAGCATATACAGCTCCTTTCGCTTCTCCAGCGGAGGCAGCAGCCGCAGGGCCGTGAAAAAAGTGCGGAGCGCCTTGTCGTAATCTCCCAGGTACTGGTAGCAGGTTCCGATGTAGCTCAGCGATTGGGATATCAGGATATTATCTCCGAGCGGGCGCCTGATGCGGTATCCGTAGCTGAACATTTCGAGCGCCTTGCGGACGTTCTCTTTGTTCTTCCCGGACTTGCTCATGATGAGATATGTCTCGCCGATATTATTGAAGCATAACCCGGCGCCGAAGGCATTTTCTTCCTGCACGAAAAGCTGCAGCGCCTGCTGGTAATAATATATAGCCTGCGGGCCCAGCAAAAGGCTGAAATAAGTATTCCCGATCTCCACATACGCGTATGCCTTGTCCACGGGCCTGCTCTGCCGCTGCGCCAGCTCCACCATCTGCAGCATGTGCTCGATGGCGACGGAGAACTCGCCCTTGATGCGGTTGGCATTCGCAAACAGTAGAAGCGATTGCGCCACTACGTCGTAATCTTTGAGCAGCACGGCGTACCGTATCGCTTTTTTCTGGTAATAGATCGCGCTGTCGGGGTTTATGTGCAGCTGGCTTATCGCTTTTACATTGTATTCGTTGTATCTGCGGGTGTATTCGCGGCGCAGGATCTCGGTAGAGTCGACAGAATGCGCGAAAAGCCCCGGGCCCAGCCAGATAAGCATGAAAAAACACAAATACCGTGACGCCTGGGTCATATCTCTCTCGTTAGGTCCATATCCGGCTTCCCCCGGCCGGGAAACAAATATAGCCGGACAGGCGGCGAGTTTCAACTATGTACTGTTATAAATTTGTAAATGGTTGACATGTCGCACGATCCGCATCCGCCGGATCATTGTGCAGACTCTGTATATTAGCAGCTATGAAAGAAGTTGTGATGATCTTTGTTGGAAGCGGTATCGGCGGGGTGGCAAGATACCTTTCGGTAAAAGCCGTAGCCCAGTTATGGCCTGTTTCATTCCCTGCGGGCACGCTTGCGGTAAACGCCACCGCAGCCATACTTATCGGGATGCTGGCGGGCATCGTACATCACCGGCAGCTTCTTCCTGTTTCCGCCCAGTTCCTTCTCATTACCGGCTTCTGCGGAGGCTTCAGCACTTTTTCCGCTTTTTCGCTGGAATCGTTGCGCCTGCTGCAGTCGGGACAATACCTGCTGTTTACCGCGTACATTGTGCTTTCGGTCGTGCTGTGCATCGGCTTTACCTGGCTTGGTTGGCAGATCGTCCGCTAAAGCAAAAAGCCATTGTCCGTGCAGAACAATGGCTTTGCATTCAGATTTCAAATCTTATTTAGTTGAAGAATCCGGGGCGCCGACAGGTTCCGGGCCCACCGATTCGGGGCCGAGATCCTGCGACCCTTTGCTGAGTATCTGATCGCATTGCTGCAATATGATCTGCGCTCTACGGTAGTCGTCTTCCACTACCTTGGTATTGCTGAAACGCTCGAAGTAGCTCACTTCTTCCTGCGCGCGTTCCTTCAGGCGGGTCACGATGCCTCTCGCTTTTTCGTCTTCGCCCAGGCTCTGGTACAGGTCGGCCATGAGCAGGCTGAAATAATTATACGGGATGATGTTGTCAGGCATCAGTGTTTCTGCCTTGTTCAGGGCGTCTATCGCTTTCTGCTTTTCGCCTTTCATCATCAGCGCCGACGACAGCCGCACGAAATTGTTGCGGAAGTTCATGGTCATGCGCATGTTCGTTTCGTCGAGGTAAACCGACGGATCGTTCATATTTCCCCATCTGAAGACGTTGATGAAATTCTCGTACATCGCATCTGTGTTCACTTCGCCGGTCTGGCCGTCGTGCGCTTTCACTTCGAACGGTACGAGGCGGTAAGCGAGGCCATCGAGCATGAAGAACTTCTCGAGCCCGAGGTAATTGCGGTCGCCCACGGTGATAGCGAAATATACCGGACGATCCCAGTTGAAATTGCTGAGCAGGTCGATGATCATCAGCTCGCTTTTCAGCACGTAGTTACGGTTCACTTCCCACCGGAGCTGCTTCTGCACGCGACCTTCCATTCCTTTGGGAACGGTTCCGTTGTTCACCACTTTGGCAGAATCCACGGGGATAATGAATTTATTCGACTTGAAATAGAACAGCTTGTCGTCGCGGTTCACCTGGGTCTGGTTCACACCGTCGGTGCGTTTCAGCCAGGCCATCTGGTCTTTCACGGTCATGTAATCAGGATTGTTCTTGTCGAGCAGCACCTGGTCGCGGGTACCCTGGCGGTATTCCGGCTCGGTAAGCCCGAACGGAACGGGTTTTCCGTCGTATGCCGCGCGTTTCATCTGCGTCACATACCAATCGGTATTCAGCAGCGAAAGGTTCACGATCCTTACGTCTGTGCGTACGCCTTCCACTTCCTGCAGGTACCATAGGGGGAATGTGTCGTTATCGCCGTTGGTAAAGAGGATCGCATCTTTGGCGCAGGAGTTGAGATAATTATAGGCAAAGTCGCGGGCGGTGTATCGTTTCGCGCGGCTATGGTCGTCCCAGTTGTTGATGAGCATGTTCATCGGGACCATCACAAACACCAGCGGCGTAGCAATGAGAGCAGCCATCGATTCGCTCTTCACGGTCTTGCGCAGCAGCTCTATCACGCCCAGCACTCCTATCCCGATCCAGATACAGAAGGCGTAGAACGAGCCGGCATAGGCGTAGTCGCGTTCGCGCGGCTGAATAGGGTTCTGGTTGAGGAACAGCACAATGGCCATACCGGTAAAGAAGAACAGCATGAGTGTAACGAACCACGACCGGCGGTCGCGGCGGAACTGGTACACGAGGCCGATAAGCCCGAGCAGCAACGGAAGCAGGAAGTATTTATTCCGTCCCTTATTGTCTGCCATATCTTCGGGAAGTCCTGTCTGCGGATAGCCGAGGCGAAGCTCGTCGAGGAACGATATACCGGAGATCCAGTTGCCGTGAAGCGGCTCTCCGTGTCCCTGCATGTCGGATTCGCGACCGGCAAAATTCCACATGAAGTAGCGCAGGTACATCCATCCCACCTGGTAATTATAGAAGAAGGTAAGGTTGTTGGACATTCCCGGCTTTTCGCGCTTGTCTACTTTGCCCCAGTACACGTACTCGCGGATATGGTGCTCTTCCTGGCTCCACATGCGCGGGAATACGGTGGTACGGCTCTTTTCGTACACGTACTTCGGCTTGTAATCGCTGATGATATAGCGCTCGCGGATCGAAAGCTTGCTCTTGTCCGCGCTCTTTTCGATAAATTCTTTCGCCTCACGCTCGATGGTGAAAGTAGCTACCGGCTTGCCGCCTCTCTTGTTCACCACTTCGTATGCCTGCACGTATACAGGGCCATTGCGTTCGGTCTTTTCGATCTTCGCATCATAATACGGACCGGTGAACAGCGGCTGCTGGCCGTACTGCTCACGGTTGAGGTACGAAATGAGCGAGTACACGCTTTCGGGGTTGTTCTCGTCCAGCGGAAGGTTCGCTTTGGAACGGAGAATGATCATCCCGTAAGAAGAGTATCCGATAAGGATCACAGCTACGCACCAGAGGCCGAGGTTTACGAGGTAGCGGCCGGTACGTTGCGTGTACAGTATTCCGCCGCCGAGCACGAGCACGATCACGGCGATGTAAACGTAGAAGCCTGTTCCGAAACCGGCTCCCATGTCGTTGGTCAGTATTTTTTCAAATGTTCCGGCAAGCTTCACCGTTCCGGGAATGATGCCGTACTGAACGAACAGCAGGATAACCGCGGAAACCAGCAGCGTCAGGAAGATGCGGCCGGCTTCGCCTTTCTCCTGGCGGTAATAGTACAATCCGTAAACCGTAGCGGCCAGTAGGCCGAAAGCCACGAACTTGATGAGTATAAAATTGATGGTGAGCAGGTAGGTAAGCAATATCAGGGCGGCAAACGAAAGGCTGGTGAAGATCACGCCCTTGTCGTTCTTGCTATGCTTCCGGAAATAATATACCAGCCCGATCGCGGGAATGGTAAGCAGGTTCAGAAGGTGGACGCCCACCGAAAGGCCCATCAGGTAAGCGATCAGCACGATCCAGCGGTCGGCCTGCGGTTGCTCGGCCACCTGGTCCCACTTCAGGATGGCCCAGAACACCACCGCGGTGAACAACGACGAAAAAGCGTATACCTCGCCTTCAACGGCAGAGAACCAGAACGTATCGCTGAAAGCGTACGACATAGCTGCAACAAAGCCGCCGCCGATAGCTCCGAAGATCTTCCCCGAATCCCACTCGAATTTTCCGTGGATCTGCTCGTATAATTTCTGTATCAGCGCGGTTACCGTCCAGAACAGGAAGGCGATGGTAAGCGCGCTCGTTGTAGCCGATACCAGGTTGATCATCCAGGCCACTTTGGTCACATCTCCTCCCGCCCCCAGCGCAAACAACCGTCCCACCATGGCGAATAACGGCGCTCCCGGAGGGTGCCCTACCTGGAGCTTGTAGGCCGAGGCAATAAATTCACCACAGTCCCAGAAGCTGGCTGTGGGCTCCATGGTGATCGCATACGTGATCAGTGCGATAAGGAAACTAGCCCAGCCGAATCCTATATTGAGCCATCTGAATCGGTTCATAATCAATTCATCTTTGTTTTAGAAGATTGCGAAAATAAGAATATTTTGGGTTCTTCGGCAGCAGACGGCGCAAACGGAGGGAGGTTATTTGTTAAAATGAAGACCGGGTTTTACCAGCGCAAAAATATTCCTGCAGACCTGCATGCGCCGGCTTTGGGATAAAACAACACCGCCCATCCGGAAATATACGGATGGGCGGCACTTTTCAGCAATGGCAGATGTTTAGCTTTATTCTTTTTTGTCGAAGTCGAGCGAGATCGAATTGATGCAGTAGCGCAGGCCTGTCGGCTGATCCGGCGCATCTTCGAATACGTGGCCGAGGTGGCTGCCGCATTTTGCGCAAAGCACTTCCGTACGCACCATTCCATGGCTCAGGTCGCGCTGCTCGATGATGCTGGTATCCGACACCGGCTCGTAAAAGCTGGGCCAGCCGCAGCCCGCATCGAATTTCGTATCCGACCGGAAAAGTGGGTTCTTACACGCCGCGCATTTGTAGATCCCATCCGCGTCCAGGTAGTACAGCTCGCCCGAAAACGGCCTTTCGGTCCCTTTTTCGCGGAGAACATGATATTGTTCGTCCGTAAGAGATTTTTTCCATTCTTCTTCGGATTTCTGCACTTCAAATTTTTTCATGTCGTTCGTATTGGTTTGCTGCGCGCAGGAAAACAGGAACTGCCCTGCGAAGATAATTGCAAATAAGCTCAACGTTCTCATAGTCTTGTTTCAGAAACATACGCCAATTAACGCTGTACGGATTTGGAGAGGCATCCCGGCCAAGTTAAAAATTACTAATTTCATGGCCATTTCCTTTACGATGAAATTTAACTACGAGAAATACATTGCACCCACCTGTGCGCTGGCCACTTTCATTGTGTACCTGTTCACGCTGGCGCCCGGCGTACTGCAGATCGATTCGGGAGAGCTCGCCGCAGTACAGGCTACGCTTGGCGTTGCGCATCCCACGGGTTATCCGTTATTTACGCTTACCGGTTTCATCTGGTCGAAGATATTTTCGTTCGGCAGTGTTATATTCCGGCTGAATGTGCTGGCCGCAATATTTGTGGCGGCAGGAAATTATTTTTTCGTGCGGTCGGCCCTGGAGATACTGACATACCGCGCGCTACCGAAGCCGCAGGTTTCTCCCAAAACGAAAAAGAAAGAAGCCGTTCCCGTTCCCGCAAGACTTTCCGCGGGCCCGCTCAATCTTATTGCCGCAGCGGCCGGTCTGGGCTTTATCGCTTTTTCCGGAACATACTGGGCGCAGAGCACCGGCGTGGAAGTGTACTCGCTTCATATCCTGCTGCTCAACGCCATCCTCTTTTTCACGCTGCGCGCCTGGCTTGCCCCGGTAAGCACACCGAAGAGCTGGATCATCGTAAGCGTGCTGCTGGCGCTCGGCTTTTCCAATCACATGACGACACTGCTTATCACTCCGGGCATCGCTATATTGTTCGTGATCAGGAACCGGATCACCGCACGGTCGCTGAAAACCGCCGGAGTTATGGCAGGAGCTTTCATCGCCATTCTCGCTCTCATGTATTCCTATCTGCCTCTCCGGTCGTCGATGCATCCGGCGCTGAATTGGGGCAATACACACATTGGCGAATACTTCTGGCGGCACATCACGGGCCAGCAGTACCAGGTATGGATGTTCTCTTCCGGCAAAGCGGCCAGCAAAAATCTCGACCTGTTCTTCCGGAATTTCCCGAAAGAATTTTCAGCGATCGGCATCGGGTTCATGGTGGCGGGGATGCTGTACGGCTTTCTGCGCAACAGAACGCTTACGTTCTTCCTGCTGCTCAACAGTGTGGTGACCGTCGCTTACGCGGTCAACTACAACATCAAGGATATCGAGCCGTATTTCCTCCTGGCGTTTATTTCGTGCGCCATGTTCATGGTGCTGGGATTGCAGTGGGTGTTCGATTTCGTGGAGGCTTTCCGGCAGAAGCCGGCGTTGGGATCTATCGCGTTCGGCCTGCCCGTGTTCATGATCTGGATCAACTTTTCGGCAGTAGACCAGAGTGAGAATTACATGTACACGGACTACACCCGCGAGGCGCTGAACTCGGTGGAAGAGAATGCCGTGATCTTCACGCCGCAGTGGGATGTATTCGTTTCGTCGGCGTATTATTTCCAGCAGGTGGAAGGCCTGCGGAAAGATGTGCTGATCATCGACCGTCACCTGCTGCGCAGAAGCTGGTACTACGATCAGCTGGCGAGGCTGCATCCTGAAGTGATGGAGCCGGTACAGCCGGAAATAAAAGCGTTCCGCGAGGCGGTAATGCCGTTCGAGCGGCAGCAGAAATATAACGGCGTCCTGATCCAGCAGCGGTTCGTAACGCTCATCACCGCCATCATTGCAAAAAATTATAAAGAGCGGCCTTTTTACATCGCCGAAGAAGTGTTGCAGCAGGATCTCACGCGCGAAGGCGGAGATGTGCAGCTGCCGCCGGGCGCGACGCTCCTGCCGCAGAAATATTTTTACCGCGTGATCGCCGAAGATACGGTTCAGTATTATCCGATGGAAACGGGATATGAAGTGGACATCCGCTTCCCGGAAAAAGAGCACCTGTTCAGCCGGATGATAAAAGTATCGGTGATCGGTGTGCTGAGCAACCGCCTGGCGTACGAGATGGCCTACGGGAAAAAGGAGGAAGCAAAACAGATCTGGGCTGTGCTGCACGAGCTGGATCCGAAGCTACAGGCGCCGCCGGGGATGGAGTAGTTATGCGGTTACAGGATTGGACTGTATATAAAACATTTCTACCTTTAAGTACCAATCCTTTTTATGACTGCAGTAATTGGAATTTTGAACAAGCAGGCCGTAGCTATTGCCGCAGATAGCGCAGTAACTGTTTTAGGAGAACATGGCCGAAAGATTTTTAACTCCGCTAACAAAATTTTTGCCCTTTCGAAGTACCATCCCGTAGGAGTTATGATATATAACTCCGCCACCTTCATGGGCACGCCGTGGGAAACAATCATAAAGATGTACCGCAGGCACTTAGGCAAGAGCTCTTATAATGAATTAAAGGATTATCAGGCTGATTTATTGCGTTTCTCCACTCTAAAGATTTTTACAAGAAGACTGACGATCAGGAAATTATATTAAAGGCTTACTTTTCATCCTTACTCAGGGACTTTTACAATACAGTCAAAAGTTCAGGAGGATATAAAGAAAATAAGGCGGAACTTCTCAGGCAGGTGATTATCCGGGCCAAAGATTTTTGTTCTTCGCGGATGAGAGAAGGCTTCCCTTGCATTGATGAATTTAATGATTATGATCTGGCTAAGTTCAGTCATGAGTTCAAAAAGACCTTAAAGCAGGTTATTGAAGAAGTATTTTTAAATCAGGGATTTGAAGTTAACGATCACGATTTTGATGTCTTACAGAAATTCATATATGTCTGTATAATATCAAAGGAGGATTTTTCAGGTTTTACGGGATTAATATTTGTTGGATATGGCGATGATGAAGTCTATCCATCCTTACATCCGATCAATATATCAATTGCTATCGGCAATAAAATCAGATACTATCAAGCAGATGGCGGAGCTTCTATCTCCACGTCGCAATTTTCCGCTGTATGCCCATTTGCTCAAACGGACGTGATAAATACAATTTTAACGGGCATTGATCCAATGCTGGATGATGTATACTCACGTAACTTTGAGAAGTTTCTGGATAAATATAATGAGCTGATACTTGAAAAGATCGGATCTGATCATCCCTTGCTCGAAACGCAGATAGTGAATATTGACCGGAATGAGATTACGACAGCTTTAATCAGGCTTAATGAAGAAACCAGAAGGCAAAGGTATATTTATCCCTTACTTATCGCTATCAATACTTTATCTAAAGGTGATCTTGCGGAGATGGCCGAAAGCCTGGTCTACTTGACATACTTGAAAAGAAGATTTACCTTTGCGGAAGAAGGCGTCGGTGGTCCTGTAGATGTAGCTATAATTTCAAAAGGCGATGGCTTCATCTGGATAAAACGAAAGCACTATTTTAAGCCTGAATTAAACCAGCATTTTTTAAAGAACTACTTTAATGTATAAGGTATGAAGCCCTTCTTTTTTAAATATGATCAAGATTCAGAGGCCCTTCCTTTTGACTACGAGGAGCAGAATGAAGCTTCCGGGCATTGGATTGAGAAAACGTCAGAGGCGATTTCAGAAAAACTCATTTCTATTGTAAAGCGTCAGTTTGACGAAGTTGAGCTTAGGGAAGGTCAAAAAAGCTCTACGAAACAGCGCTGATTACGCCAGCACCTTCGTCAGCACCGACTCGAACAGCACCTTGCCGTCCACGTTGCCGAGCTCGTTGTCTGATGCGCGTTCGGGATGCGGCATCATTCCGAATACATTGCGGCTCTTGTTGGTAATGCCGGCGATATTATCGAGCGAGCCGTTAGGATTAGCTGCGGCTTCAATATTTCCTTTCGCATCGCAGTAGCGGAAAAGCACCTGGTCGTTATCGTACAGCGATTTCAGCCCGTCGTCGCCGATAAAATACCGGCCTTCGCCGTGCGCTATCGGGATCTGCAGCACCTGGCCTTTGGCCGCTTTGCTGGTAATAAGCGAATCGGTCGTTTCCACGCGAAGGAAAACATTACCGCAGTTGAATTTCTGGTGATCGTTGTGCAGCAGCGCTCCGGGAAGAAGATGCGATTCGGTGAGGATCTGGAAACCGTTGCAGATGCCGAGAACATATCCTCCCTTTTCGGCAAATTTTATCACTTCCGTCATGATAGGCGAAAAACGGGCGATCGCGCCGGAACGGAGATAGTCGCCGTACGAAAAGCCACCCGGCAGCACGATAAAGTCGCTTCCCTGCAGATCATGATCCTTATGCCATAGATTGACCACTTCTGCGCCGAGAATATTCTTTGCCACATAGACCATGTCCTGGTCGCAGTTCGAGCCGGGGAAAGTAATTACACCAAATTTCATAGGAAGCTATTTCGTTGCAAAGGTACGGAAAATCGGGATAAGCCGCAACCCAAAGCATTACGCTTTGGGCCACAGGCCTTTTAAAGATTGTGATTGTCCGCTTTATTTCACAACGATGAACTTGCGCGTAAAGACGCCATTGCGCGAGCGGAATACAGCCACGTATGTGCCCGACGATATCCGGTCGGTCTGAAGCGTCTGCGTATAGCTTCCTTCAGAAAGCTGATCATTGGAGTATTCGTACACTTTTCTTCCTGAAAGATCAAGTACGCAGATAGAGAATGGCCCCGCTGCAGGCTGGTAATAGCTGAAAGTAACCACGTCGTGCGTCGGGTTGGGGTACAGGTTGAAGTTAGCTGTAAATCCTTCTTCTTCCACCCCGATGTTGGCCATGAACTGGCAGTTGTTCCAGGTCGGCTTTACCGTGGCGGTATCCACTATGATGTTTTCATCTCCCGGGAATGCGTAGAGGTACGAGAAGTATACGAGCATCATCTCATCCGTGGTGGCTTCGCCGGCAAATACCCAGTTGTTGGGGTTAGGAGCGTCGGGGTTGTTGGTCGTGTTATCGAAGAATGCTTCGGCGCGGAGGATCGTTCCTTCGGGGAATACCATCGGCTTGCGGAACGAGTAACCGCCCTGCCATTTGAAATCCCAGTCCGGTATATCGATCAGCGGAACGGTATCGTTCGTCGGCAGGATCGCATACGATTTGATGGAGCGTCCCACCTTGTGCATGTGCGGGAATACCGCGAGCAGCGTATAATTATCTACCAGCGGCGAAACGCTCGGTATGGTATATTGCTCGTAGAAGGTCTTGGTCTGGTTCGGTGGAATGATCAGCGGGCCGTTCGTTATGGTATACCCGTGGTTGAGGATAGGATCGAAAGATACTTCGCGTACGCCTCCGCCGGCATATTGCAGGTTGATCCGCGTGCTGTCGGTATCGCCGTTTGTTCCTTGCGGATAATGGATCTGCAGGATGATATAAGAATTGGCTTTGAGCTTCACGCCCATGCCCGAAGGGAAAAAGGTAGGCTGCATGCCGGGAACCCAGGCCCCGATAAGGCGCGATGAGTTGCTACCGGTCCCGCCGAAATTGGTATAGCCCGGCCCGGGATCATTGGCGTCGTTCGTAAGCACCTGGCTGGACGTGTCGGTATACACCAGCACGTGGTGCACCATGGAAGCATTGCCGGGAATGATCTCGATCCCTGCAACGTTCTGGTCGGCCAGGAGGCCTGTGGGCAGTACGAAGCAGCGGTAATCATCCTGGGTAAAAGCATTTGTATATGTGGGTATGGTCCCGCTCCAGTTGATGGTGGAAAGCTGCGAATTGCTTGTGAACACGGGCGGGTCGGGAGCCAGCGTAGTATCTCCCATAGGCGCTCCGGCATCCACCCACGCAGCGATCACATCGATCTCCTGCTGGGTGAGAAGGCGCTCGTGCGCATACGTCTGGTAATTCCTGTCGGGAGGCCATGGCGGCATGTAGCGCGTCTGCACGGCGGCTTTTATCTGGTAGCGCGCCGCATAGGCAGGGCTGTACTCCACGAGCGAGAATGGCCCGGGCCCACCAACATGGTGGCATTTGACGCAGTTGGTATAAAAGATACAGGCTGTATTTTCAGCCCAGGTAGGCGATTGCGAAAAAGCCGCGGATGACCACAGCAATCCGAGAAATGTGAGAAAGTAAACGTTACGCATCTGTATGATTTAGTGAATGGACCAAAGATCCATACTCAGGTTTAGTACAAGATAGCAAAAAGAAACTTTCCGCAAAAAACAAGATCCAAGCCCACCGGAATGAGTTTGGATCTTGCCGTTTGCAGCAGGGGATGTTATCCTTTGCTTACAATGATCTTCATGCCGATCTGGATGTTCTTTCCGTTGTACAGGTTGTTCCACTGGCGGAGCTTGTCCACGGTGGTCCCGTATTTCTGCGAAAGCGCCCACAGGGTATCTCCCGACCGGATGGTATAATATTTTGTTTCTCCGCTGTTGGCGGTATTCGTATTGTTCTGCACCGGCGGAGTAGTGCCCTTGTCGCTCCAGTTCTCCGGCACATATACTTTCAGCACCTGTCCCACGGCCAGCATTTCGGTATTCAGCTTGTTCCAGCTTTTCAGGCTGTCGGCTTCGGTGTTATATTTCCGGGCAACGGAGGTAAGGTAGTCGCCTTTGGCCACTTTGTATTCGATCACCTTCATGCCTTTCACTTCCATCTGCTCGGTAAGCACGTTCTGGTTAACGACGGGGATGGTATAATAATCGTAGATCTTCTGCTCGTTGGCGATGAAGTCGCCTACCAGGTTCTTCGGCAGGTATAGCGGATATCCGTAATCGTTCTCGGGGATCACATCGGTGAGGTATACGGGATTGAGCATGCGGAGATCCTCGACAGGTATCTTCAGGAAATCGGAGATCTGTGCGAAGGTCACCCTGCGCTTGATGTAGAGGCTGTCTAGCTCGTAGCTGAAATATTTCGGCTTTACGGGATAGATGTTATGTTCCTTATGGTAGGCCATGATGTAGTTCACTGCGATAAAGGCAGGGACATAACCGGCCGTCTCCCTCGGCAGGTATTCCCTGAGCTCCCAGTAGTTGCGCTTCCCACCCGAGCGGCGGATGGCCTTGTTCACATTACCCGGCCCGGAATTGTAAGCTGCCAGGGCCAGCTGCCAGTCGTTGCCATAGTATTTATAAAGATATTTGAGGTACTGGCATGCGGCTTCGGTCGACTTTACCGGGTCGCAGCGCTCGTCGATGTAGGAGTTCGTCTGCAGGCCCCAGAGCTTGCCGGTGCCGTACATGAACTGCCATAAGCCTGTTGCCCCGGCCCGCGATTTGGCAGTGGGGTTCAGCGCGGATTCTACGATGGCGAGGTACTTCAGCTCGAGCGGCATCTTGTATTTGGCGAGCTTTTCCTCGAAGAGCGGGAAATAAAGCTCTGCCAGCCCGAGCGCTTTTGCTACAGTTCCACGGCGTTTTACCGCGTACACCTCGATGTAGCGGCGCACATCTTCATGGTAATCAAGAGCAAAAGGGCTCATGTTGTCCAGCTTTTTCAGCCGGTCGCGGTATATGGCCTCGGTAAAAAGCGGAATGGAATCTTTCGGATAGCTGTAAATGTTCAGCTTGTTGGCATCGGCAGTGAAATTGGTCCTTTTAAAGAAATTCACTACGTCCAGGCTGTCTAACTGGGCGAGGATGGGGTCATCCTTCACGATGATCACTTTGTCGGAATCTCCTTCGGAGGCGTGCAGGAATGGATTTCCGGCAAGAGCGAGCAAACTGAAAAAAACTCCCAGTGAAAGTTTTGTTGCTTTCATGGTTATATGATGATTAGTTGATAAGGCGTGTTTAGTGACTAAATATCCTTAAAGTTACATAAAATCTTCCGGATGACGTCAGGACTTATAACGAACGTTTTGTTAAAAAAGTACGCCAGTCCTGTGTTTCCGAAGCTCAGGCTTCGCTCCTGACGGCCTGCAGTGCATTAGCCATCTGAAAGAGAGCTGCTTCCGCAAACGGCGCAGCCATCAGCTGCATCCCTGCCGGAAGCCCTGAGCCATCTTTCCCGTACGGAAAGGAGATCGCCGGTATGCCTGCGATATTGGCCTGTACGGTGAAGATATCTTCCAGGTACATGGTCACGGGATCGCTTGTTTTCTGCCCTATTTTAAAGGCAGTGCCCGGCGTGGTCGGGAGGAGGATAAAATCAAACTCCCTGAATATGTCGAGTGTGGCCTGCCGGATGATCCTGCGGGCTTTTTGCGCTTTCGTATAATATGCATCGTAATATCCTGAGCTCAGTACAAATGTGCCGAGCATGATGCGTCGTTTTACTTCTTTCCCAAAGCCTTCGCTCCGGCTTTTGCGGTATGTGCTGTCGAGATCGGTGGCCTGCGGGCTGCGGTAGCCGTAGTGGATACCGTCGTACCGGGCCAGGTTTGACGATGCCTCTGCCGTTGTGAGCACATAATATACCGGAACCAGGTAGTCGAGGTAGGGGAAGCTCACCGTTTTCACTTCGTGGCCTTCCTGCTTCAGCTCATGGATGAGCGAGAGAAGCGATTCGCGCACTGCGGGCTGGATGGAAGCATTGTCCATCACCACATCGAGAACGGCGAAGCGCTTTTTGCCCGGCTGCTGCGCCATCACGGAAGAATGATCTTCCACCGGGCGCGAGGAGCTGGTGCTGTCGTGCGGGTCTTTTCCGGATATCACTTCGGTCACCAGCGCGGCGTCTTCCACATTGTGCGCGAAAGGACCGATCTGATCGAAGGAAGAGCCGTAGGCCAGGAGGCCGTAGCGCGAAACCCTGCCATAGGTCGGTTTTACGCCTACTACTCCGCAGAGCGCGGCTGGTTGCCGTATGGAACCGCCTGTATCGGAACCGAGAGCCGCCAGGCAGAGATTTGCGGCCACTGCGGCGGCAGATCCGCCGGATGATCCGCCGGGAACCCGTTCGGGATCGAGTGGATTTTTTACAGGACCATAGGCCGAGTTCTCGTTAGAGCTGCCCATGGCAAATTCGTCGCAGTTGAGGCGGCCGATGATGATGGCGTCTTCTGCCAGCAACCGATCCACCACAGTTGCGCTGTATACGGAAGTATAATTTTCGAGTATCCGGGATGAGGCCGAAACCTTATGGTCTTTGTAGCAGATGTTGTCCTTCAGGCCGATCACCATTCCAGCCAGGCGGCCGGCCGGTTCTCCGGCGTGTATCCGTTTATCAAGTTCGCGCGCTTTCTCCACAGTTTCCTTCCGGAATACTTCCAGGAAGGCGTTGAGATGGCCATTCGCATCAATACGGATAAGGTAAGAATCCACCAGTTGTTCCATGGTGATCTTACCCGAAAACAAATCCTTACGAATGGAGGCTAAGCTGCGGTAGTCCATAACTGAACAGAAATGCGCGGAAAGATTACTTGCTTTCGATCTTTTTACCTTCTTCTTCTCCCTCGCCTTTCACGCCATCCTTGAATTCTTTCACGCCGCGGCCCAGGCCTCTCATCAGTTCAGGAATCTTTCTGCCACCGAACAGCAAAAGAACGATCGCCAGGATGACCACAATTTCTGTAACACCGAATTTTCCCATGATTAAAAAGACTTTCATTCCGGCAAAGGTATGAAAATTCCTCAGGGCTGCCATATATTAACGGTTTTTTGATAGGGTCCGCGCCCCCGGCGCAGCTGTTCTCCGGCGATTATTCCGCATACCGGATACTAAGAGCTTTCCTTCGCCGTTTTAAGCCATATATCCTGATCATCTTCACAATCATGATCCGTAAAACAAGAGGCATTACATTTACCGCTATCGGGCTGGCACTGATTTTGCTGTTTGGCTCAGGATGTGCGACAACCCGTAAGTGCAACGGTAAGAGAGGAACACGAGTACCGATGGGTGTTATGTAATCTTAAAAAGTGAAGCGCATCCCGAATTTTTTCATTAGGTTTGTCCAAAATCAAACAATCTCAGAATGATGAAACGTTTGCTCCTGGTGTTTTGTATGGTGGCGTTGCCGGCGGCCGGACTGATGGCACAAAAGAATCCTACGGATCCCAAGAAAAAACTGCCGAAGCCGAAAAAGCAGGATGTTATCATTTTTAATTTCAACTGGATGACGCTGCTCGATTCACCGGACAGCATGTCGGTAAGCCCGTTCTCGCGAGGGTTTGATTTCGGCCTTATGTGGGATATTCCGCTGGGCCGCAGCCCAATCAGCTTTGCCGCAGGGGTCAATTTTTCATTCGAGAATTATTTCAGCAATTCATTCCTCCAGGATTCCGCAGGTGGAAACAGCCTGTACTTCCGGCCTATCAAGCCCATCATCAATGCCGATAACCCGGCCACCGAAAGGGATTGGAAAAAATATAAAATGAGCACAGCGCTCATCGAGCTCCCGGTAGAGTTCCGCTTCCGCCTGAAGCCTCATAAGCGTAACACGTTCAAGATGGCTGTCGGCTTCAAGATCGGTTATGTGATCGATAGCTGGGAAAAATATATCGGACCGGATTACCGCAGCGGCAACCTCGACGAGAGCATCCGCCAGGTAACTTACGGCCTGCCCGGCATCAGCCGTTTCCGTTACGGGGTGTATACCCGCATCGGCTACAGCCGTTATCATGCTTATGTGCATTACGGTATCGGCGACTTTTTCCTCGGCGGAAAGGGCGTGAGCGGCTCCAACAATCTTACCGTAGGTTTCTGCTTCACACCATTCTGATCCGTTCAGAACGTGAGCAGCCGCAGCACGAAATACTGCGCGGCAAATCCTGTAAAATACCCGATAACAACTTCGCCTGCGCTGTGCGCTTTCAGTTGCAGCCGTGCAAACCCGATGACGCCTGCAGCCGCTATCGAGCCGGCAATGAAGTATCCGAGATGCGTGCCCGGGAACACGGAAAGCGCGGTAAGCATTCCGGTCACCGAACCGGCAGCCGCCATGTGTATGCTCAGCTTATAGAAAAAATTTACCATCGATAAGGATATCATCGTAAAGGCCCCCGATATCATGATATAGTCCAGCAGATCGATGACGTGCACCGACTTCACCAGGTAATAGGCCATAAAGAAAAACCCCGCCGACATCAGGATGGGCAGTCTTCGCTCTTCCTTTGTGGGAAGATGAATGCTGGTGACCGCTTTCAGCGATTTCAATGTAACGATCGTAAAGACCGGGAAGACGCAGGTAAAGACGAAAGTGACCACGCAGACGTACCACTTGTACGGCGCGCGCAGGCTGATCCCGATGCCGTAGTTGAGCGCAATGTACATCCCGATAGTAGGCATATACACCGGGTGAAGAAGATAGGAAATGAAATTGGCAAGCCTGTTCATCAGCATCAGAGCTCTTTGCGAAGGCGCGCTACGGGAATATCGAGCTGCTCGCGGTACTTGGCCACGGTGCGGCGTGCGATGTTGTAGCCTTTTTCTTTCAGGATCTCTGCGAGACGCTCGTCGGTAAGCGGCCGTTTTTTGTCCTCGCTGCCGATGCAGTCCTGCAGGATCTTTTTCACTTCGCGTGTGGAGACCTCTTCGCCCGAATCGGTCGAAAGCGACTCAGAGAAGAAGGATTTGAGCAGGAATGTGCCGAAAGGCGTTTCAATGTATTTACTGTTCGCTACGCGCGAAACGGTTGAAATATCAAGCCCTACCGTATCCGCGATATCTTTCAGGATCATGGGCTTCAGCTTTGTTTCGTCGCCCGAGAGGAAGTATTCGTACTGGTATTCGAGGATCGCTCCCATTACGGACATCAGTGTTTCCTGGCGCTGCTTTATCGCGTCGATGAACCATTTGGCGGCGTCGAGCTTTTGTTTTACGAAGAGCACGGCTTCCCGCTGATTCTTGTCTGCATTCTTCCGGTTCTTGGAAAAACCTTCCAGCATCTCGCTGTAGGTGCGGCTGATGCGAAGTTCCGGCGCATTGCGCGAGTTGAGATACAGCTCGAGCTTTCCGTCGTTGTTGTGGAGGATGAAGTCGGGGAGTATGGTCTGCAGCGCGCGCGAGGTCTGCTCCATCGAGCTGCCCGGCTTGGGGTTCAGGTGGAGGATCTCGTCTATCGCCTCCTTCAGCTCTTCATCGGTGATGTCAAGCTTCTTCTGGATCTTGTCGTAATGTTTTTTGGTGAACTCGTCGAAGTGACGGCTCAGGATCTTTATGGCGAGGTCGGTGCTTTCTGTCGGATGCTCTTTTTTCCGAAGTTGTATCACGAGGCATTCCTGCAGGTTGCGTGCGCCTACTCCCGGGGGATCGAAATCCTGTACCACCGCGAGGATATCGTCCAGCTCCTCGCGGGTGGTCTCGATATTCTGCGAAAAAGCGAGATCGTCTACCATAGAGTCGGTATCGCGCATCAGGTAACCGTCGTCGTTAATGTTGCCGATGAGATGTCGCGCAATGATCTGCTTGCGGTCGTCGAGCGGTCGCAATCCGATCTGCCCGATCAGCATCTCCTGGAAGCTCTGCCCGGCGGAGAAGGGAAGTTCCCTGTGCTCGTCGTCGGCACTGTAGTTGTTTGCGTAAGTTTTATAATAAGGAAAATCGTCCTCGTTGAGGTAGTCGTTAATGTCGATCTCGTCGTTCTTATTGCGCTCGGGCTCCGAACCGTCGTCGTTCACATCGTAGTCTTCCTCTTCCTGGTACTCGTCTTCCTGCTCGTTGTCGGCTTCGTCCACGTCGTCGCCTTCTTCGAGGGCAGGGTTATTTTCCAGCTCTTCCTTTATCCGTTGTTCAAGGGAAGCTGTCGGCACCTGCAGAAGCTTCATAAGCTGGATCTGCTGTGGGGAAAGTTTTTGTAATAATTTTTGTTGTAAACTCTGTTTCAGCATAATAAGGGGCGGTTTGCGCCTGCTTTACAAATAATGTACCGTAACAAAACTAATCAATCTCTCTCAATTTAGACATTCGTTTGTATTTCTTAATAATTTTCGCTGAAAGCGTGGAGAGAAAAGGAGTGCAGGGCAATTGAAATAATTGCAGTTTGTAATTATTTCTCGAGGCTAAAGGTCCAGGAGCCCGTATATTTCATTATGAGGAACGTTCAGGTCAAGAAATTGGAACTGGGGTGTGGATTCCTGCCGGAGCAGGTTATAGATCTTCAGGCTCTCCGTATCGGATGATAGATAAAACCCGATAGCGGACTCGCAATCGGCCTGTGCAAAAAGCTTTGTATCATTTGGAATGATATTGCGCTCTTTGAGTTTTATTAAATGGAACGATCTGCAGGTTTCGCAGGGGCAGTTCGTGTATGTCACCGCCAACGCAATACTCGGCAATACTAATAGTGGAGATCATCATCGTGATCTCTTTCTGAAGGAAATAGCGGAAATAGGCCTCAGTGTTTTTGAACAGAGGATCGCTGTCGTTGAGGAAACGAAGAAAAAAGCTGGTGTCGAGAAGTACGGCCTTATGCGTCATAACCGCCTCTTATTCGTTTCAGCCAGTCGCCGGGGTCAATATTGCCCAGCCATGTCCCTTTTGCTTTTTCCCTGAGCTTTTTTAAGTATTGCTCATCGTATTTGGGCTGGTAATCGATCAATTCAACAAATATGAGCGAAGCAGTATCGATTTCTCCCGTCTCGGAGTGCTGTTTGCCGGTAGCTCTCACGCCAAAGGACCGGTAAAGAAGATTTTCCTCGTATTTTTCGAGAAAGCTGATAGAAGTCTGTATCCGTATTGTTCCGAAGTCCTCTGTCAGAAGATGGATGTTTGCCTTGTCCTTGCCTCCTGCATTTGTCACCTTTCCGTAAAAGTAAAATTCGGCATCGGCCCAGATAGCTTCTGTTTTGTAAAAGCAGCTGTTCCGGTCGATCTTGATTTCATTGCTGTTCTCAAGTGAGGTTTTTATACTGAAAGCATAATTCTTTTTGGTAGCGGTTTCCTGAATGTTCTCAAAAGCCCGGGCAGTAGCGAGATCTAAGAAGTCGATGCTTTGCATCTGATTAATTTGTCCAATTACGGCATTAAAGCCGATAATGTATTGTATTGAGGTCTTTAAAATGTGTTTTACCGAACCTTCTTCGATCCTGTACGTAATCGCTGGTCTTTCTTTCTTGTCACCGGGGAACAGCAGGTTTTCCGCATTTTCCAGAATGACTATGATTTCCCGGATATCATAATTGTCAGGCGACAGATCAAGATTACCTTTTGAACCCGTAATTTTTATCTCTATGGAACCGATCTTCTCCACGTTTTACAAAGTTAATGATTTGGCTGGTCTTTTGATTCCGTAAGACAGGAATTGTACTGACAGAGCAATGATTGCATAAATCGGGCTGTTGTGGATATTCTCTTCCGTTTCATTGCTTAAAATGGCTAATTTTACTGCCTTTTACCTTAGGAACGGAAAAATGTCTGAAACTCCCGAAAAAAAACTCTTTTTGCTCGACGGATACGCTTTGGTTTACCGGGCATATTTCGCTTTCATCAATAACCCGCGCATCAATTCGAAAGGACTGAATACGTCCGCGATGTTCGGTTTCACGAACCTTCTGTACGATCTCATCCGCAAGCAGAAGCCCACGCATCTTGCCGTAGTGTTCGATCCGCAGGAGGAAAGCACCGGCCGCAACGCGGTGTACGAAGCCTATAAAGCGCACCGGCAGGAAATGCCCGAAGACCTTCGCAAGTCGCTGCCGTACGTGACGCGCATCATAGACGCGTTCCGCGTTCCGCTGCTGATCGTGGAAGGCTACGAAGCCGACGACGTCATCGGCACGCTCGCACGCAAGGCGGAAGAAAAAGGGTATAAGACGTACATGATGACCTCGGACAAGGATTACGGGCAGCTCGTAACCGGCAATACGTTCTGGTACCGCCCCGGCCGCCTGGGAAGCCCCGATGAGGTGATGGGCATCGCCGAGGTCTGCAAAAAGTTCGATATAGAGAATCCGTTGCAGGTGATCGACCTGCTGGGCCTTATGGGCGACGCGGTAGATAACATCCCCGGAATTCCCGGCGTCGGTGAAAAAACGGCGCAGAAGCTTATCAAAGAATTCGGAAGCATCGAGAACCTGCTGGCCAACACCGACAAGCTGAAAGGCAAAATGAAGGAAAAGGTGGAGGAGCATGCCGAGATGGCGCGCATTTCCAAGCAGCTCGCCACCATCATTCTCGATGTGCCGGTAACCTTCGACGAAAAAGCGCTCGAAGTGGAAGAACCGGACAAGGAAAAGCTGAAGGAGCTTTTTTCGGAGCTGGAATTCCGCACGCTTTCAGAACGGATCCTCGGCGAAAGCATGAGCGGAACCGTGAAGACCAACGGAGCCCAGGGCTCGCTTTTTTCCGCTGCGGAAGAGACCGTGGACAAAGCCCCGGAAGTGGAAAGCTTCGCCACGCTCAAAGATGTGGAGCACCAGTATTTCCTGGTGGAAGACAAACAATGGAGAAAAGATCTGCTGATGGAGCTGCTGCAGCAGAAAGAGATCTGCTTCGATACCGAGACCACTTCGCTGGATGTGCTGGAAGCCGAGCTGGTGGGATTTTCGTTCTCCTTCAGGCCGCGGCAGGGATTTTACATTCCCGTGCCCGATAATTATGAAGGAGCGGAAGCGCTGCTGGAAGAATTCCGCGAAGTTTTCGAAAGCGAGACCATTCTCAAGATAGGCCAGAACATCAAGTACGACATGATGATCCTAGGCAACTACGGCATTGAAATGAAAGGTCCGTTGTTCGATACCATGCTCGCCCATTATGTGATCCAGCCTGAGCAGCGCCACGGTATGGATTACCTCGCCGAAGCATTCCTGCATTATCGTCCTATACCTACCATTGATCTGATCGGGCCGAGGGGAAAAAAACAGAAGACGATGCGCGAAGTGCCGGTGCAGGAAGTAGCGGAATACTGCAATGAAGATACCGACGTGACCCTGCAGCTCAAGCGCACGTTTGCGCCAATGATAAAGGAGACCAGAACGGAAACCGTTTTCGAAGAGGTGGAAATGCCGCTTGTGCCCGTGCTGGCAGCGATGGAGCGCGAAGGCGTACGCATCGATGTGGACTTTCTGAAAGTGTATTCGGAGCAGCTCGAACGCGAGGCCGCCATCTGCGAAAAGAACGTTCACGAGCAGGCGGGAGAGGAGTTCAACCTGGCGTCGCCAAAGCAGCTCGGCGAAGTGTTGTTTGAAAGAATGAAGCTCAATCCGAAAGCGAAAAAGACCCGCACGGGGCAATATGCCACCGGCGAAGACGTCCTCACAAAACTTTCGCAGGAGCACCGGATCGTGCACGATATACTGGAGTACCGCGAGCTGACGAAGCTGCGCTCTACCTACGTGGATGCGTTGCCCACGATGATCAACCCGCGGACGGGAAAAGTACATACCACCTTCATGCAGGCCGTAGCGGTTACCGGCAGGCTGAGCTCGCAGTATCCGAACCTGCAGAACATCCCGGTGCGCACCGAGCGCGGACGGGAAATACGGAAGGCGTTCGTCCCGCGCAGCGAGGAATATGTCCTGCTCTCGGCGGATTACTCGCAGATCGAGCTGCGCATTGTGGCGGCCATCAGCGGCGATCCGGATATGATACTTGCCTTCCGCGGGGGCAAGGACATCCACACGGCCACGGCCGCGCGCGTATACGGCGTGCCGGAAAGCGAAGTAACGAAAGAGATGCGCTACAAGGCGAAGAGCGTGAACTTCGGATTGATATACGGGCAGGGCGCCTTCGGTCTCGCCGAAAACCTGCGCATCCCGCGGTCGGAAGCAAAAGAGCTTATCGAAAATTATTTCAGGCAGTACACGGCCATCAAGAAGTATATGGACGACCAGATCAACCTGGCGCGCGAGGTGGGTTACGTGCAGACGCTGATGGGCAGGAAGCGCTGGCTGAGCGATATCAATTCGGCGAATTTTACCGTTCGCGGTTTTGCCGAAAGGAACGCGATAAACATGCCCATACAGGGAACTGCAGCCGATATGATAAAGCTTGCGATGATCAGGGTGCACAGGGAGTTCTGCCGGCGAAATTTCCGCTCGAAAATGCTGCTGCAGGTACATGACGAGCTGCTGTTCGATGCGCATCGTGACGAGCTGGACGAGATCCGCGCGGTTATCATAGAGTGCATGCAGCAGGCGATGCCGCTGGGCGAAGTGCCGGTGGTGGCCGAAGTTGGTATAGGCGCCAACTGGCTGGAAGCGCACTAGGCTTCAAAAGCCTTTCAAGTTGGTTTTTTAGAAAAAACAACTATTTTTACATATCTCCAAAAACGGGAAAAGCCATGTAACTCCTTGAGCTACACAGCCTTTCTCCTTCCACTACTACTATTTTGAGATTATGAAAAACTGACGCATTTGGTGGCTGTTTCCAGCCTTTCTTAAGAACTGTGGAGTAAAAATAGCAGACCGGAATTTGCTTACAAAAAAATTAATCCTCAGTAATTGCACATTCAAAGACGCCAGTTTTAATTTAACCTGCTAGAAAACAACATAATAGGCTCATGGTAGTGTATATATTCTAAATAGTTTCAATTTGTATTTAAAACTTTTTTGCGGCCGTGAACTAAATAGTTTTAGCCGCGGTGTCCGCATCGAAAAACTAAAACGATATTATTTGATTTTTATCGCTGTTTCTATTGATGATGTTTCTCAAATAAGTTACTTAACTACAGCAATTAATAAGCTGAAAAATAGCAGTTTCTATGGGTAAAAAAGATTACCTGATCAACCTGGTGAACGCCATGACGAAATCCGAGAAGCGTTATCTTACTTTATTTGCCGGCCTCCAGAAAAAGGATAACCAGTACCTGGAGCTTTTCAGCCTTATCAACCATGGAAAGGAACTGAAGACCTCCCCGAAGCACGGAACGGAGAAGCCATACAAGCAATCGCAGCAGCGGAAATATCTCAGCGAGCAGATCCTGCGCGCCCTCCGGTTGTACAACGAGAATCTTTCCACCAACATCATCATACAGAACGGGCTTTCGGAAATTGAAGTGCTCTACGAAAAGCGACAGGGTTTCTTCTGCCAGGAAAAGATCCGCGAAGTAAAAGCGCTCGCACAGGAGTACGAAAAATTCGGGCTGCTCCTCCAGGTGTATGAATGGGAACGAAAGCTGAAATACATTCTCGACAAGCCGGAGCGAACGGAAACGGAAATTTCCGCCGACGAAAATATTACGCTTCAGAAAAAGCTGAACGTGCTCAACTACGAGCGGCTCTTCGGCACCACGCTCGAGTTCAAGAAAAAGTACGGCTTCATCAAAGGCAAGCACCTCGACGAGCTCAAGCGCGAAGTGATCGATCATCCGCTCATGGGCGACCGGAAGGAATGTAAATCGTTCAAGGCGCTGTTCTACTTCCTGTACGGGAACACGCTTTGCCGCTGGATCATGCAGGACCACGTGAGCGCGTACGGTTTCAGCTGCGAGCTCATCGACCTCGATCCGAAGCTGATCGGCGACGAAGAATATTTCAACGGTTTCCTCGAGCACATCACTTCCTGCGTTTCGATGGGTTATTACGACGAAGTGCTGACACTTCTCGAGCGCGCGGAATCGCTGCTCGGATCGAAAGTGATCCACCCGCACCCGGTGCTCAAAACGCGGTTGTTCTACTACCGCTCCAACTACACCATACTGGCGCATCTTAACATGGGCAACCGCGTCCTGCTGGAACGGGCGGTGAACGATGTGGAGACGGAGCTGAGCGAATACGAATCGCTTATCAACGAAGAGATCAAGATCATCGTAAATTCTTCGTTGCGCAACGCGTATTTCTTCCTCGGAAATTACAAGAAGGCGCTCGAGAAAATGAACGATATCCTGCTGCAGGCGAACGAATCTTTCCGCAAGGATGTATACGAGGACACCATTCTTTTTTCTTTGTTCTACTGGCTCGAAGTGCGCGAAGGCGATCTGTTCGCATCATCGCTCGCCTCTGCGCGCCGCTACTTCCAGCTTCAGAAAAAGAACGTGGAGCAGCCGTACGAATTCGAGCTGCAGATGATCAATCTTCTGCGGTCGGTGAAGGATGTGACCGATCTCTCGTACCGCCAGGAGCTTCTGCCGAAAATAGAATCGATGATCCTGATGGCTTCCCGCCAGGAAGGGATCAACAATTATATCGAGCACCTTTTCATACACCTGTTCTGGGCGAGAAGCCGGTACCGCGGCACCGATTATTTCGACGAAGCGCGGAGCTGGTACGAAAAGCACATGAAGGTGAAAAAGGCAGGCTGAGACCGGTTCGCCCGCGGGCTTTCTTTTCCTGCCGTTTATTCCCATTTTTGCTGTAAATTCCGACATGACGCCGGCCAGCGAAAATATACCCCTGCAGCGATGGGTCGTGGCGATCAGCATTGTATTGCTGGTGGCAAAGTTCACCGCTTACGCGATCACCGCTTCCAACGCTATCCTTACCGACGCGCTCGAATCGATCGTGAACGTAGTGGCCGGATCGTTTGCGCTGTACAGCCTGATGCTGGCGGCCAAGCCCCGCGACCGCGATCACCCTTACGGGCACGGAAAGATCGAGTTCATTTCCGCTTCGGTAGAAGGAGCGATGATCATTATAGCAGGCGTGCTCATTATTGTGAAAGCGGGATGGAACTTTTTTGAGCGCCGCGAGCTGGCCCGGCTCGACCTGGGAATTCTGCTTACCGTTGCAGCGGGCGTCATCAACCTGATCACGGGTCTTGCGATCGCCCGGAGAGGAAAACGTACGAATTCCATGACGATGATGGCGGGCGGAAAGCATCTGCAGTCCGACGCGTGGTCTACCGCGGGCATTCTCGTGGGCCTTCTGCTCATCCGCTTCACAGGCCTGGTCTGGATCGACAGCGCAGTAGCAATTCTTTTCGGCGGCGTCATCATCTATTCCGGTTACCGCATCCTCCGTAAGTCTATCAGCGGCATTATGGATGCGGCCGATATGGAAATACTTTCGGAGATCATCGAAGTGCTGAACAGTCACCGGCAGCCTGCATGGATCGACGTGCACAACATGCGCGTGATCCGCTACGGCAACACGCTTCATATCGATTGCCACGTAACCGTGCCGTATTACCTGGATGTACGGCGCGCGCACATGGAAATAGAAACGATAGACGAGCTGATCAATTCGAAATTCGAGAATCGTGTGGAACTGTTCATCCATACCGACGGCTGCGTGGACGCGTCGTGCAAGATCTGTATGATCGAAGGCTGCCCGGTGCGGAAATTTGCGCAGGAAACAACGATCCACTGGTCGCCCGATAATGTATTACGAAATCAAAAACATCATCTGTCATGAACTATTACGAAAGACCTGAACAAAGCGAGCACTCCGCAGAGTATGGCCGTTACATCGGGCTGGTAAAGGAAGCGAACCTGCTGGAAGCGCTGACAGCGGGAATGGGCCTGACAATAGAATTTTTCAGCGGGATCCCCGAAGAAAGATGGAGCCACAGGTACGCAGAAGGCAAATGGGACATCCGCGGGATACTTGGCCACATGATGGATACGGAGCGGATCTTCGCCTACCGCGCCTTGTGCATTGCGCGGGGAGAAACACAGCCGCTTCCGGGCTACGACGAGAACCTGTACGCCGTTCATTCGAATGCTTCGCGAAGAGGCCACGAAGAATTACTGCAGGAATATGCCACCATCCGCACGTCCACTATTCATCTGTTCCAGGGCCTCGATCCCAATGATCTGCTGAGGAAAGGAACAGCGAATGCACGGCAGCTGAGCGTACGCGCCATCGGCTACATCATTGCCGGGCACGAGCTTCATCACATGCAGGTGATCCGCGAGCGGTACCTCTGAAAATTATTCTTCGGTCTTGTATTCCCACTGGAAGCGGGCGGGCGAGCCGGTGGCGAGCTTAAGCTGGCCCAGCCCCAGGCTGTTGGCTTTCGACCCGAAATCTTCGAGCAGTTTGATCTCGATGTCTTCGCCGTCTTTGTCCATCTTATACACTTCCGCCTTTACGATCTGCTGCCAGCCGTTCTTGCCCTGCATCCAGATATATCCCGGCTGCGGGCGCGCCGGAAATTCTTCAATGTCTTCCCAGTTGTCGATGGAGATCACGACAAACACTCCGAACCTGTTCTTTACTGTGCCTTCTATAAAATGCTTCTCGACGCCTGCGGTATCTTTTTGCGCAGGCAGCAAAGCAAGGGAAGAAAAAAGCAGAAAAGAAACGAGGAGGATCTTTTTCATAAGCTTGAGTTTTGTGGTTCTGTTATAAGCAAAAATAACAAAAAATCCTGCCGTCGCAGCCGCCTGTTTCTGCGCCGTTTTCACGCTTATTTAATGCCGGAGGGTGTGCGGATCGGGGTTTTTTCGGCAGTACCGGCCTTTCCAAAGTTTAATGTAATATACTGATAATCGTTGTGTAAGGCCGGTTGACGGGGGCTTCCCGCTTAATTTTATTTAAAAAAAGTTTGATTGTTATTATCCTAATTTTATTTACTTTGCAGCGGATTTAATAACCTAAATATTTGTCCTATGTCTGACATCACATCTCGTGTAAAAGCCATTATCGTTGACAAGCTGGGCGTTGACGAAAGTGAAGTAACCCCTCAGGCCAGCTTCACCAACGATTTAGGTGCTGACTCTTTGGATACGGTGGAACTGATCATGGAATTCGAAAAGGAGTTCAACATTGCTATTCCGGACGATCAGGCAGAGAAGATCAGTACTGTTGGCGAAGCCATCAAGTACATTGAGGAAAACGCAAAAGCTTAATACTTTTTTTGTATGTCGTTGAAGCGTGTAGTAGTTACCGGGCTCGGTGCTCTTACACCCATTGGGAATACCTGCCCGGAATACTGGGAAGGTCTGAAGAATGGTGTGAGCGGAGCAGCCCCTATTACACGCTTTGATACATCCAAATTCAAGACGCAGTTTGCCTGCGAAGTGAAGAACTTCAACCCTGAGAATTTCCTTGATAAAAAAGAGGCCCGCAGGATCGATCCTTTCGTGCAGTACGCCATGGCGGCGAGCATGGAAGCCGTAGCCGACAGCAAGCTCGATCTTACTGCCATCAATCTCGACAGGGCCGGCGTGATCTGGGCTTCGGGTATCGGAGGCATCGATTCGTTCTTCAACGAAGTAACCGATTATGCCCGCGGCGACGGGACTCCCCGCTTCAGTCCATTCTTCATCCCGAAAGTGATCGTGGATATTGCCGCCGGCCATATCTCCATCAAATTCGGGTTCCGTGGTCCTAACTTTGCCACGGTTTCTGCCTGCGCTTCGTCTACTCACAGCCTTATCGACGCGTTCAATTATATCCGCCTCGGGAAGGCCGATATCATTATCAGCGGCGGATCGGAAGCTGCAGTGAATGTTCCCGGCATCGGGGGCTTCAACGCGATGCATGCGCTCTCCACCCGGAACGATTCTCCGCAGACTGCTTCGCGTCCGTTCGACAAAGACCGCGACGGATTCGTGCTGGGAGAAGGCGCCGGTGCGCTGGTGCTCGAAGAGCTCGATCATGCCCTGGCGCGCGGAGCCAATATCTATGCAGAGGTTGTAGGCGGCGGATGCACAGCCGATGCGTACCACATGACCGCGCCGCATCCTGAAGGGCTCGGAGCCATGAACGTAATGCTGAATGCGCTGGCCGACGCCGGAATGAAAGCCGAAGACGTGGATTACATCAACGTGCATGGCACATCCACTCCGCTCGGCGATATTGCCGAAGTAACCGCCATTAAAAAAGTGTTCGGGGATCATGTGTACAAGCTGAACATCAGCTCTACCAAGTCTATGACCGGTCACCTGCTGGGAGCCGCCGGCGCTATAGAGACCATCGCCTGCATCATGGCTATCCGGCACAATATCATACCTCCTACTATCAACCACTTTACCGACGATCCGGAAATCGATTCCGGTCTGAATCTTACCTTCAATACCGCCCAGGAAAGAACGGTGAACGCCGCCCTGTGTAATACCTTCGGTTTCGGAGGACACAACGCGTCCGTAGTGGTAAAACGGTTCAACAGGTAGTTTTTACCTGCTTTCCCGCTAAAAAATTTATTATTTGGAAAAACCTTTATAATTTTAGGTATAATCAAAATTTTACGCCTATCGCAGTAGTTTTATACAATTTGTTTAAAGTATTAGGGCCAACAGATAAAGAACGGAAGGAGTTCCAGAAACGAATAGAAAAAGTTCTGGGATTCAAGCCGGGATCATTTGAGAACTATGAGCTGGCCCTGCTACACAGCTCTGCCGCCAGTAATAAGAACGGGATCCGAAGGCATAACGAACGCCTCGAATTTTTGGGCGATTCCGTGCTCGATCTGGTGATAGCGGATGTCCTTTTTCATATGTATCCCGAAAAGGACGAAGGCGATCTCACCAAGCTCCGGTCCATCATCGTCAATCGCGCGCAGCTCAACCGTATCGCCTGCGAGATCGGGCTCGACAAGCTCATCAAGGGAAATTTCAATAGGAACATTCTGCCGGACGACGTAAAGGGAAATGCGCTGGAAGCCATTATCGGCGCCATATACATGGACAAAGGCTTCAAGTTTGTGTACAAGTACGTGCGGAAGCAGATCATCGAAAAGTATATCAACTTCCGCGACATAAAGGAAGACAACCGTGATTACAAGAGCGAGCTGTTCATGTGGTCGCAGAAGCAGCGCCAGGCCATTTCTTTCGAAACAGTGGGTGACATGGGCCGCGGCGAAAAGAAAAAGTACGTCATCAATGTGATCGTGGCCGGAAAAGTGATGGGCACCGGCGAAGGTTCTTCCAAGAAGAAAGCTCAGCAGATGGCTTCCAAGAACGCCTGCAAAAAATTAAATCTCTCGGGGTTCTGATACCTCTTCTGTTTCGCGCACCGGTGACAAACGTGGCGATTTGTCTGCCGCTCATCTTCCGAAAACCCTTACCTTTGAACTAAACTGAGAGCATGAAGCGAATTGTGTGGCTGTTTTTTGCCGTTTGGGGAACCGCTGTTGTTTCGGCGCAGGAGAACGGTCCGTGGACCCCGCACCAGGCGGGAGGATTCCTCAGCGGAACATTCAGCTACTGGGGATACGACCGTGTGCAGCTGATGAACGATACCGCACGCACCGGGAACCTGCTGCGGCCCGTGACCGATATGACGGTGCAGATAAAAGCAGTGTATGGCGCTACTAACCGCGTGAGCATTTTTGCCGCCGTTCCCATCAAGATCATTTCAACATCGAAGAGCTTCAGCGACGAAGCCGACTTCAGCGATACGCTTCCCGCAGGCAGGATCACGGGCCTGGGAAATGTGATCGCCGGAGTGAAATATAAGTTCTACCATAAAAAATGGGTGATGGCTGCTTCGCTGCACGGAGAGATGAAGACCGGCCAGTTCGACAGCAAGACGGGACTGCGCACGGCGTACGATGCCTGGGGCGTTGTGCCCATGTTCCATATCGGCCGTAGCTGGAAAGAAAAATATTATTTTTTCCTCGATCTCGGCGGAGCGTGGCGCAGCGATAATTACAGTGGCGACTGGCGCATCGGCGCCGAAGGAGGAGCGTTTCTTTTCAAAGCATTGTGGTTGCGGCTCAATCTCGATTCGCGCCGTTCGTTCCGCAACGGAAGCTTTTCTCATCCCAACAACATGCAGACAAGCCTGTACGTGAACGACCAGGAATGGCTCGCGATCCGCTTCCAGGCGGAGTATCAGCACCCGGTCGGGTTTGGCCTGCTGGCGGGAATTTCTGGTTACGTTGCCGGCAACAATATCGCTGCGGCTCCCTACTATTACGGCGGCGTTTATTATAAATGGAATTACGATCTGAACGAAGCGCCGAAGTACCGCATCGAAGACCGTCCCAAAGAGTAAGCATCCTTTGGCCGCGCAGCGAGCCGTATTCCGAAAAAAGCCTATCTTGCCTCACCGAACCGTAACTTCAAAACTCTATGCACCGATTTCAGGGCCTTATCGGTATCGTTGTCATTCTCGGCATCGCCTTTCTTATTTCAAATAATAAAAGACGTATCAACTACCGCCTTGTCATCAGCGGCATCCTGCTGCAGATCGTTATCGCCGTGCTGATACTGAAGGTGGGCCCGGTAAAGAATTTCTTCCAGTGGCTCGGCAGGATCATGATCCATATCGAAACTTTTGCGAAAGAGGGAGCTTCGTTCGTTTACGGTGGGCTGATGACCAATGACGGCGCGGGCGGCTCTGTTCCGTACAGCACTCCGGGTGTTTTTATCTTCGGATTCAGCGTGCTCGCCACCATCATTCTTGTGTGCGTGCTTGTCGCTATTTTTTATCATTTCGGAGTGATGCAGTTCATCGTAAGTATCATTGCGCGAGCTATGAACTGGATCATGCGTGTAAGCGGCGCGGAAGCGCTGAGTAATGTTGCGAGTGCGTTCGTGGGCCAGGTGGAAGCGCAGGTGATGATCCGGCCGTACCTCGCCGGCATGACCATGAGCGAGCTGCTTGCCAGCATGAGCGGAAGCCTTGCCTGTATCGCCGGGGGGATACTTGTGGTGTACGTAAGCTTCGGCGCAAAGGCGGAATACCTTCTTGCAGCCAGCATCATGGCGGCGCCCGCAGCGCTGGTGATATCGAAGATCGTATGGCCCGAAACGGAAGAAAGCCAGACGATGGGAAAAGTAAAGCTCGAAGTAAAAACCCCGTACCGCAACGTGATCGATGCTATCAGCCACGGTGCAAGCGATGGAATGAAAATTTCGATCAATGTGATTGCGATGCTGATCGGATTTATCGCGCTTATCGCGCTGGTTAATTTTGTGCTTACGAAAATCGGGACCGCGGCGGGACTTGATTTTGCGCTCACGCTCGACTGGGTCTTCAGCCGGTTATTCTATCCGATGGCGTGGGTGATGGGAGTGCCGACCGAAGATGTGGGAACAGTGGCTACCCTGATGGGACAAAAGCTTACGATAAACGAGTTTGTCGCTTTCGATAATATGACGCACCGCGGCCTGATGCCGGTAACGGAAAAAGGAGTGCTGATCGCCAGCATGGCCATTTGTGGTTTTGCGAATTTCAGCTCTGTGGGAATGCAGATCGGCGGTATCGGTGCGCTGGTTCCCGAACGCAGGGCAGACCTTGCACGACTGGGAATGCGCGCGCTCATCTGCGGTACGCTCGCGTCATATCTCTCTGCCACTATCGCCGGTATCCTGATGGGCTAGGACTTTCCATTGTCTATGGTCCAATTCCAACATCCATTTTCCAATATCCATTGTCTCCGCCGTAGCCGCGGGCGGAGGTGGATTGTCTGCCCTTTTATCCTTTCCTCCATTGTCCTTTAGTCCCGTTACATTCCCATATCCATTTCCCCGCCTTCCATTCCGCCTCCATTGTTCCTTCTGCGCTGGTTCTGCGGCTGCTGCGCGTTTCCAAACTTATAGGTTACCTGTATGGTGCCGATCCGGCTTTCGCGCTTGCGGTACACATCGCCGATAAATGTATCGTCCTCGGTATAGATCATCATCCGGCGCGTATTGAAAATGTCCTGCACGTTGAGCGTCAGGTTCAGCTTGCCCTTCAGCAGGTCGAACTTGAGCGCGGCGTCGAGGCTCCACATTTCCGCCATTCTTCCCTGCGAAAAAGTGTTCGGTCCCATATAGAACAGCGACACCTGGAATTCCGCCACCTTTGCCATTTTCCAGTTGCTCTGGAAACGGATGTTGTAGCTGAAGTTCGTAGCGTTGAGCTCTCCCGACTGGTTACTTCCGAACAGCTGGTTGCGGTACACGTTCACATTTGTGGTAGTGCTCCACCATTTCGCCCAGCGGTTGCGCGCTATGAACTCGAGGCCGAAATTCAGGGAGTAATCGAGATTGATAAAAGTAACGGTGGACACGCCCGCAGAATCGATCTCCCTGTAACGCTGGATCACATTGCTCACGTAGCGGAAATACCCTGTGGTAATGAAAGTGTGGCTTTTCATCTGCGCGGTATAGCTCAGCTCCACCGCATCGATGCTTTCAGGATTGAGATCCGGATTTCCCCTGCGCAGGTTCAGCGGATCACTGTATTCCGTGAAAGGATTCAGCTGCCCCGACCACGGCCGGTTAATGCGCCGTGTATAACTGAGCTGCAGCGCGTGCACCTTGGTGATATCGTACGTAAGGAATACGGAAGGGAAAAAGTTAACGTAATTTTTAGTGAAAGAGGAATTTCCGATCACCTGCTCACCAGTGACGTTGGTCTGCTCTATCCGCAGCCCTGCCTGGAAGCCGAAGCTCTTGATCTTACCCGCCACGTTGCCGTACACGGCGTTTACATTTTCGAGATAGATGAAGCGGTTGGTCTTTATCGAATCTACGATCAGGCGGTTCTCGGTATAATCGAAAGTATCGGCCACAAATTCATTGTCGAACCGGCGGATGTTCACTTTACCTCCCGTTTCGAATTTGAATTTTTCCGCGAAAGGATGTGTGTAATCCAGCTGGGTTATGGAGATCAGTGAGCGCTCGTGCTGGTAATTGTTTGACAGTCCCGGCAGGAACGACGCATCCGGCTCGTTGTACAAAGTGTACTCGCGCTGAATGAAATTTCCTTCTTCTTTCTCATCAATATAACTTACAGAGGCCATTGCGACCAGCTCGCGTTCCTTCTTCGGAAATTTATGGATAAAGGTCAGTCCGGCGTCAACATCATAATCGTTGGAGGTTTCCTGTGTATTCCGGTAGTACAGGCGGTACAGCCAGTCCGCGGAGTCCAGGAAATCGTACCGGATGGAATCGGGGCTGAAGCCGTTGTAGTAGCTGAACATATAATTCAGCGACAGTGAGGACTTTTTATTGAAGGAGTAATCAATGTTTCCCGTAAGCGTGGGAGAAACGCCCCGGCGGTAGCCGTCGTTGTACTGGTTGGCGGAGTATGGCGGAATGCTGTCGAGGAAGTTGGTGCGCGTGGTATAGCCAACTACGAAGTTGCGGTTATACCGGAATCCGAGCGTATTCGTCACGGTCCATTTTTCGTTGCGGAAGCTGAACGAGGCCGACGCGTTGTATTTATGGAATGTGCCGACGCCCGCGGTGATGCTGCCGTACTTTCCGTTAGGCATGCTCTTCTTGGTGACGATATTAATGATACCCGACATTCCTTCCGCATCGTATTTGGCGGAGGGATTGGTGATGAGCTCCACGCGCTCGATGTTGCTGGCGGGGATCTGCTGCAGTATCTGGTCGCGGTTCTGCACCGTAAGCCCCGAAGGTTTTCCGTTGATGAAAACGACCAGGTTCTCGCTGCCGCGCATGGAGATCTTTCCATCCACATCAACGTTCACGGTAGGTACCTGCCGCAGCACATCCAGCGCTGAGCCGCCCTGCACGATCGCATTCTTTTCTACATTGAACACCTTCCGGTCGATGTTCATCTGGAAGTCGTCCCGCTCTTCCGATATCACCACTTCGCCCAGCTGGCGCGCATCGGCTTTTAACAGCACGGTGCCGATATCAGTAGGCGACTGCGGATCGATCTTTATGGTATCTGTAACGGTAGTATACCCGATGAATGAAATGCTGAGCTTGTACATTCCCGGTACGAGCGGCTCGATCAGGAAATGGCCGGTGCTGTCTGCCAGCCCGCCGGTAAATATCTGCGTGTTCTGTAAATGCTGAAGCGTAACGGTAGCGTACGGAACCGGTTTTTTGGTTGCCGCATCGGTAAGGATGCCCGAAAGCTTTCCTGTGGCTTCAGGATTCACCTGGCCATAAGAGCTGCCGGAAGACAGGCTTAATGCGCTTATTATTAAAAAGATGTAAAAGGATAGTTTTTTCTTTTCCTTCAAAAACAAATTCTTCATGGCCCCGTAAAAATCGATGAAAGATAAGTCTCTTTTTCTACTTTTAGAAGATGAGAACAATTACCAAGCCTGCCGGTATATGAAATTATGGTTAACGATCTCCATTGCGGTACACTTTCTGCTGGCCGCGCTTGCCAGCATCCGCATTATGAGCGAAACCCGGTCGCCCGCGAAAACCTTTGCGTATCTGCTGCTTGTATTTTTCCTGCCGGTTGCCGGTCTCTTTATTTACCTGATGGTGGGCATCAATTACCGCAAGCGTAAGCTCTACAATAAAAAGCTCACATTGAACCTGAATTTTTACAGCGATCTCCGGAAACGGATCTTTCCGCCTGCAGGCAAGATGCTGAAAGAATACGGCGGGCTGCTGGGCGATAAGGAGTACGTTGCGCGGCTGCTGCTGAAGGACAATCTCTCGCCGCTCAGCGTAAACACAAATGTGAAGCTGCTTATCAACGGCGAAAATAAATATCGTGACCTGATCGAAGCAATGGAGTCGGCTAAGGATCACATTCACCTGGAGTACTACATCTTTGCGAGCGACGAAACGGGGGAGCGTATCGCGGAAGTGCTGATGCGTAAGGCGCGCGAAGGAGTGAAGGTGCGATTGATCTACGACGACTTCGGCAGCAAGCACATGAGCAACGCTTTCGAAAAAAGGCTGAAGGCGGCAGGTATCGAAGTGTACGCATTTTATAAAATATATCTCATTCTCCTGGCGCAGCGGCTCAATTACCGCGACCATCGGAAGATCGTGGTGATAGACGGGCACACCGGCTTTCTCGGCGGCATCAACATTGCCAATCACTACACCAACGAGCCGGAATACAGTGCGAAGAACAAGGTATACTGGCGCGACACCCATGTGCGGCTGGAAGGCTCGGCAGTATATTCTCTTCAGTATATATTCCTGGCAACCTGGAATTTCTGTTCAGGTCAGCAACTGAAAGCCGACGAAAGATATTTCCCCGTGATCCCGGCGGGCCCGCCTCCCGAGCAAATGGTGCAGATCGTTTCCAGCGGCCCGGATTCACCCAATTCCCTGGTGTTCCTCTCTTTTCTCGCGGCTATCATGACCGCTCGCAAACGCATTCGCATCACCACGCCGTATTTCATTCCGAACCTTACGCTGATGGACGCTCTGAAAGCCGCGGCCCTCGCCGGGGTGGAGATAGAGCTGCTGGTGCCGGAAAAGTCGGATGCGTGGATCATCGATCTGGCGGCGGTGCCGTACTACGACGAGCTGATCCTCGCCGGAGTAAAAGTATACCGGTACAAAAAAGGATTCGTGCATGCCAAGAGCATGACGATCGATGGAATGATGAGCATCGTGGGCACATCGAACATGGACCTGCGGAGCTTCGACTTCAATTTTGAAGTGAACGCCGTGATCTACGGCACCGAGACCGCCGAAGCGCTGGACCGTACCTTCGACGAAGATCTGAAGGTGAGCGAGCTCATTAACAAGGAGAAATGGAAAAAGCGCGGTCCTTTCCGCCGGATCCAGGAGTACAGCATGAGGCTGCTGTCTTCATTACTTTGAATAAGTTCCTGCCACAGGCACGTTTTTCTTTTTTAATTTTGATCCGTTGTCTTCATCTAACGGAAAATCTATGGAGCAGTATCACGAACTCATGCAGCGCATCCTCCGCGAAGGGACAAAGAAGGAAGATCGTACCGGCACAGGTACCATCAGCATCTTCGGTCACCAGATGCGGTTCGATCTGCAGAAAGGCTTTCCCCTGGTCACTACCAAGAAGGTACATCTCAAATCCATCATTCACGAGTTGCTCTGGTTCCTGAAAGGTGAAACGAACATCGGCTATCTCGTGCGGAACGGAGTGCACATCTGGGACGACTGGCCTTATGCCAGATATCGGAGTTCCGCGGATTTTAACGGAGAAACGATGAAAGAATTCGCGGATCGTGTCGCTTCCGATCCGGAGTTCGCGTCGCAGTGGGGAGACCTCGGTCCCGTGTACGGATCGCAGTGGAGAAGCTGGCCTGCGCCCGACGGCCGCCACATCGACCAGATAGCGGAGATCGTGCAGATGATAAAGAAAAATCCCGATTCGCGCCGCATCATTGTAAGCGCATGGAATCCCGGTGAGATCGGCCAGATGGCCCTCCCGCCCTGCCATGCGTTGTTCCAGTTCTATGTCCTCGACGGAAAATTATCCTGCCAGCTGTACCAACGCAGCGCCGATGTATTCCTCGGCGTTCCGTTCAACATTGCTTCGTACGCTTTGCTCACGATGATGATCGCGCAGGTGTGCGATCTGCAGCCGGGAGATTTTGTCCATACGTTCGGCGACGCGCATCTTTATCTCAATCACCTGGAGCAGGTGAAGGAACAGCTTTCGCGCGATATCCGCCCGCTTCCGCAGATGAGGATAAATCCTTCGGTGCGTTCCGTTTTCGATTTCCAATACGAAGATTTCGAATTGCTCAATTACGATCCGCATCCTGCCATCAAGGCGCCTGTTGCTGTGTAATCAATTACTGATCTAATTCAATTATCCCGTGATCTCTATCATCGTAGCTGCTTCGGAAAACAATGTGATCGGCAAGGACAACCGCCTGCTCTGGCATCTGCCGGAGGATCTGAAATTCTTCAAGCGCCAGACGACGGGAAAGGTGATGATCATGGGCCGCAAGACGTACGAATCGATCGGTTCGAGGCCTTTGCCCAACCGCACCAACGTGGTGATCACGCGCAACAGGGATTTTGAAGCTCCCGCCGGTGTCGTGGTGTTCCATTCGTTGAATGAGGCGCTGGAGTTTTATAAGGATGAGCCGGAGATCTGTATTGCGGGCGGCCAGCAGATATTCGAAAAAATTTTGCCGTACGTTGATATCATTTATCTCACGCGTGTGCATACGACGATAGAAGGAGATACTTTTTTTCCGGATCTGGACCCGGCCGTATGGAAGCTAAAAGAAAAGGTGCGGCACGAAGCAGATGAAAAACATGCTCACGCCTACACCTTTATGACTTTCGAAAGAATTACGCCGCTTTCCCGCTGAACTTGCTTTTTTCAAGCTTTTCCTGAGCGTATGTGCGGGTGATGGTCGAGCTTTTCCGGTTATGATCGGGGCTCTCGAACATCAGGTCGTTCATGATCGCCTCGCAGATAGAGCGAAGGCCGCGCGCGCCGAGCTTGTATTCAATAGCTTTTTCTACGATGTAATCCAGCGCTTCTTCTTCGAACTCGAGCTTTACGCCGTCGAGCTTCATCAGCTTCTGGTACTGGCGGATGATGGCGTTCTTCGGCTCGGTAAGGATGCGCTTCAGGGCAGGGCCGTCCAGCGGATCGAGATGCGTCACCACCGGCAGGCGTCCCACAAGTTCGGGAATAAGCCCGAAGCTTTTCAGATCCTGCGGAGCTATATACTGCAGCATATTGTTCTTGTCGATCGATTTCATCTGCAATGTCGCATTGAAGCCGATGGATTGCTTATTCATACGGTCGGCGATCTTACGGTCGATACCGTCGAAAGCGCCTCCGCAGATAAAGAGGATGTTCTGTGTATTTACGGCGATCATCTTCTGCTCCGGATGCTTCCGTCCGCCGTACGGAGGCACGTTGATGATGCTTCCTTCCAGCAGCTTCAGCAATCCCTGCTGCACTCCTTCGCCCGACACGTCGCGGGTGATGGAAGGATTGTCTCCTTTGCGCGCGATCTTGTCGATCTCGTCAATGAAAACGATCCCGCGCTCGGCAGTGGCCACGTTGAAGTCGGCGGCCTGCAGAAGGCGCGACAGCACGCTTTCCACATCCTCGCCTACGTAACCGGCTTCGGTAAGCACAGTGGCGTCGGCGATGCAGAACGGAACATTCAGCATTTTGGCGATGGTGCGGGCCAGCAGAGTTTTGCCGGTCCCGGTCTCGCCCACGAGAATGATGTTCGATTTTTCGATCTCCACATCTTCCTCGCCGATCGATGTATTGTGCAGCAACCGCTTGTAATGGTTATAAACGGCAACGGCAATTACTTTCTTTGCTTCGTCCTGGCCGATCACATACTCGTCCAGGTGTTTTTTTATCTCACCGGGCTTCATCAGCTTCAGTGAACCTTCCAGGCTCGATTTGCTCTTATGGGCAAGCTCAGCCTGTACAAGACGGCCGGCTTCCTCCACGCAGTGATCGCAGATATTTCCTTCCCGTCCGGTGATCAGCAGGTGAACTTCCTGGCGGGTGCGAAGACAGAACGAACAATGTTCTTCCCTGTTTTTACTCATACTTTTTAAAATAACAATTAATCAATCAGGGTAAGTTAATCCCTGCAAAAGTAGGGCATTTTATCCGGTTGTGAAAGCGGATAACGGATGCCGTCAAGAAAGAAATGCCAGACGGCGGGCGCCCGTAGCCCTGTGAGCTACTTCCGGCATCCGCTGTCTGACATCTAAGGGTCTATCCAACAATTATTTGCTTTTCACAAGCACTTCGTCGATCATGCCATACTCCTTGGCTTCCTGGGCGATCATCCAGTAGTCGCGGTCGGAATCCTTCTCCACTTTATCGTATGGCTGATTGCTGTGCGTGGCAATGATCTCGTACAGCTCGCGCTTCAGCTTCTGGATCTCGCGTGCTGTGATCTCGATATCGGATGCCTGTCCCTGCGCTCCGCCCAGCGGCTGGTGGATCATTACGCGGGAATGCTTCAGGCCCGTACGCTTACCGGCGGCGCCTGCGCAAAGCAGCACGGCGGCCATCGAAGCGGCCATCCCTACGCAGATCGTCGATACATCCGGCCCGATCCATTGCATAGTATCGTAAATGCCCAGTCCGGCGTATACCGATCCGCCCGGGCTGTTGATGTAGATCTGAATATCTCTTTTAGCGTCAGCGCTTTCGAGGAAAAGAAGCTGCGCCTGGATGATGTTGGCGATATAATCGTCGATGGGTGTTCCAAGGAAAATGATCCGGTCCATCATCAGGCGGGAAAACACATCTACCTCGCGGAAGTTCACCGGCCGCTCCTCGATCACGGTACGGGTCATCCCCTCGATGTTGCTGATGTAGTTATCCAGGTGCATGCTGCTGATTCCCCGGTGTTTTACAGCGTATTTTTTAAATTCATCATGTGGTATCATACGAGTGTTTTAATGTGTGAATTCGACATGCAAATATCTTTCCATCAGTGAAAATATATTTTTTTCACGACAAGTTGTCCGAATGTGACTTTTTTGTCAGAAAAGGGTACGGGGACGGAATAAAAAAAGCCTGACAACAGCCAGGCTTTCGGATTATTCTGGAGAATGGTCCTCTGTCAGACGAGCTCTTCTTCCGGCTTGTCCTGCAACTGCTTAAGGAAAGCAGAATAGCTCACCGGCTCTTCCTGGATCAGGACCTGGCCTTTCAGATGCTCCAGCGCCTTGATCTCATACAGGAAGTTGACGATCTTCTCATATTCCTGCTCGCTTTCGAGGATACGGCGGGCGGCTTCCTCTATACGCTCTTCCGGCAGGGAATAGCCCATCTGGTTCAGGCGGTTCACCACGGTGCGTTTCGCCTCGGCCATGATCTCGTTATCGTTGAGCTGGATCTGGTTATCGGTCACGATCTTTTTGCGGATCAGCTCCCAGCGGATCACATCTTTGCCTTTATCATATTCCGCCTCGATCTGGTCGGGATCAAAATCTTTCTGATCGGCGTTCTTCACTTTCAGCCAGCGCTTCAGGAAATCGTCCGGCAGGTTGAACGTAGTTCCTTCGAGGATCTTCTTGCGGATATCGTTAAAGAGCTTCGCATTGCTTTCGCCCTGCAGGTCTGCCTTCAGGACTTCGCTCACGCGTGCTCGGAATTCTTCTTCGGAAGCTACCGAGCCTTCGCCTAAGATCTTATCGAAGAACTCCTGGTTCATGTCGGCTGGCATCATACGGTTGATGCCGGTAACCTTTAAGCGGAAGCGGTCGGAGAGCCCGGCCATTTCCTCAGGTTTTACGCTGAGGTAGATCGAAGCGGTAAGCTCATCCTTGAATGCTTTCTTTGGGTTGAACTCGATCTCGTCGTTCACTTTCGCACCTACGAAACGGCTGCGGGTCTCTGCATCGTCGATCTTGTCCACGATGAAGTAAGTCTGCTTCTGCAGGCCGCCTTCGAGCACTTCGCCGGCTTCGTTCAGCTCTTCTACCTGCCCGATCACGAGATCCTTTTCGGTAACCTCTTCGGGATTGATGCTTCTGCCATAACGGCTGCGGAGGCGCTCGATCTCATCCTGCAGCACGCTGTCTTCCACTTCCACCTGCAGGTGAGTGAAGGCGTCGTTCTTCGGGATGTTGATGTCGAACTGAGGAGCCAGGCCGAGATCGTAATAGAATACGAACTCCTTCTGGTTTTCCCAGTCGATCTGGTTCTTCTCCTGGTTGGGAAGAGGATTGCCCAGGTACTCGATCTTCTGTTCGTCCAGGTATTTGTACAGGGCGTCCACGGTGATCTTTCCTACTTCTTCGGAAAGGACCTGCCTGCCGTATAATTTTTTTATCATGCCGGCAGGAACCATTCCGGGGCGGAAACCCGGTACCATAACCTTTTGCTTCAGGTTCCTGATGGCTTTGTCTACCTGCGTTGCGTAATCGGCCTCATCAATGCGGATCGATACGAGGGCATTCATTTGGTCGATGTTTTCTCTTGTGACTTCCATAGCTGTATTAAAAAAACCTTTAAAAAATTAAACCGCCGGCGCTGACCTGCGGTTTACATTCAACTTTCGTGGTGCGGATGGAGGGACTCGAACCCCCACGCCGTGAGGCACCAGATCCTAAGTCTGGCGCGGCTACCAATTACGCCACATCCGCAAGAACGTATCCCGTAAACGGGGACGGCAAAGTTAACTCATTTTTCGCAATCTCAAAATGAAGGCCAGCCCCGTGGCGGCAATGCGTACGGTATCAGGAGCAACGATCTCTTTCGGAAGCGGATCCCGATCAGGACGTATTCATCACCGGTAAGCGATGGAAATGCCCGGCGAAAAAATGATCGGCAAAAACTACTGCACCCGGAATGAATTTCGAAAGTGAAAGCCCGGCGAAAAAATTTCCGGAGCTGAAAAAAGGGAACGATGTTTTTTTGCGAAGGTGGGGTACTCCGTTTTTTTTGATGACGGAAAACCGTGGAACTTTTTTTGACCGCGGATGAGCGACCGGAGTTTTTCATCCCGGGATGAGAAAAAGATCGGATCGCTATCGAAGCGTTTCTGAACTTTTCCGGCAGAAAATTTTCTGTAAGGAAACCGAAGAAAGAAAATCTGCGATAGTAAGAGTGCTTCGCAATGCCTTTTGACGAGCGACTTCCACAGCAAGAAAAAAAATCCGGTGAAGAAGATCGCGCGCATCGCGACAGAATTTTCCGCTGTGCTAATGTGATGATCTTTTTGATTCCGGATGTGAAAATGAAAACGCAAAATGATCCGTAGGATGAAAGATATCTCTTGTTTTGCCCCGTGATGTTCCACGGAAAAAATAAAAAGCGGCCGCCGGTGAAAAATCCGGAGCAGAAAAAATTGTTGACGGACGGGTTGGGTTTTTTCAGGTTGCTGTTCCTTCTGAACATATAGTAAAATCAGGTGTTTCAGAGACTCGACAGAATAAGAGCGAAAATGAGACGAGGGGAATTTTTCAACCGTCCATTGTTAATTACACTGTATATATAAGGAAGAAAAAAATCAGCAGACTATTGAAAACACTATGTGTTGATGAAAATTTGCGACGTGTTGCGCGCGTGTGATCATCATCAAAAAAAACCTGGGCCACATTTCGTTATATTTAAATTATTATATACTTTCGATTAAAATCCAAAACACAAATTTTTATGGCAAAAAAATCCGGCACTGCTTCTAAAGCAAAAAAAGCTGCAAAGCCAGCAGCGAAGAAACCGGCAGCTAAGAAAAAGCCTGCCGCCAAGAAAGCTACCGCCAAGAAAGCGGCTCCTAAGAAGAAAACCGCAGCAAAGAAGACGACTGCTAAAAAGGCTGCTCCTAAGAAGAAGGTTGCTGCCAAGAAAGCTGCTCCGAAGAAAAAAGTTGCTGCTAAGAAAGCTGCTCCAAAGAAAAAGGCTGCAGCTCCTAAAAAAGCCGCTGCTAAGAAACCGGCTGCCAAGAAAGCTGCTCCGAAGAAGAAAGCTGCAGCTCCTAAGAAAGCCGCTGCTAAAAAACCGGCTGCCAAGAAGAAAGCCGCTCCGAAGAAGAAGGCTGCTGTTAGGAAGGCTACTCCTTCTGTACCGAGCACTACTCCTCCGGCAGCTTCTATGGCTTCCCGCAAGTAAGCAGAACAAGGTTTCTGAAGATCGAATAAAAACCTTTAGTAGTAGAGATACGCTAAAGGTTTTTTTATTTTAACCCTCTGTATGAAAAAGACAATCATCCCTATCGCTATCGTTTTGCTTTCCGTTCTCGCGTGGCTGCTGTGGCCGCTTACCACGGGCAGGTGGAAGGTAACCCGCAACGATGAAGCCATCCGCTACAAGCGTGAATTCCTGGAGCACGGGCCTGCTTCCTCTCCGGACCGCCCGAACATCGTCGTGATCCTCGCGGACGATCTCAGCAAATACGATCTTTCCGTTTACGGCGGAACAAACGTGTCCACACCGTATATCGATGCGATCGGAAAGGAAGGAGTCGTGTTCAATGAAGGATATGTGACCGCGCCGATCTGTGCGCCGTCGCGGGCGTCGCTCCTTACCGGAAGATATAATCAGCGTTTCGGGTTCGAGATACAACCGCAGAAGCGGTATCCGAAAAACCGGCTGGAGTACTTTGTCTTCAAATATTTTATCGATACCGACAACTGGAAAGTGGCCAATGTAATGTCGTATCCCCATCGCGAAGATATAAAGGAACAGGGACTGCCCGTTTCCGAGATCACGCTGGCCGAGATACTGAAGAAGCAAGGGTACGCCACTGCCATTACGGGAAAATGGCACCTGGGCGAAGGCGAAGGAAGAAGGCCCAACGAGCTTGGCTTCGATTACCAGTATGGATTCTACGAAGCATTTACCTGGTACGCCGACACGGCCGACACGAACATCGTGAACTCATTCCAGGACGAATTCACCGACCGCCATATCTGGAAGCAGGCGCGGAAGAACGCCTGTGCGATCCGTCGCAACGATACCATTATAGATGAGAAGGAATATCTCACGTTTGCCATTGCCCGCGAAGCGATCCGTTTCATCCGCACGCCGCGCACCGAGCCATTCTTTCTCTATGTTCCGTTCAGCGCGCCGCACACGCCGTTCCAGGCGCCGCGCAATTATTACGACCAGTTCGCGGAAGTAAAGGACCACAACAAGCGGGTGTACTACGCGATGATAAAAGCACTGGACGACGCTGTAGGAATGATCATGAAAGAGCTTACCGCGCAGGGACTTGACAGCAACACACTGGTGTTCTTCGCAAGCGACAATGGCGGCGCTACCTACACGGGAGCCGCAGACAACAGCCCGCTGAAAGGCGGAAAGCTTTCGAACTTCGAAGGCGGGATAAACGTGCCGTATATGTTCCGCTGGAAAGGAACGGTACCCGCAGGCACATCGTACGAGCACCCGGTATCGGCAATGGACATTTTCGTTACTTCTGCTACAGTCGCGGGAGCGTTGCTGCCTTCCGACAGGGAATATGACGGAGTGAACCTGATGTCTTTCCTGCAGGATACTTCCGGGTTCCGCCTGCCGCATCCGGTGCTGTACTGGAGAGCGGATTACAACAAGGCGATCCGCAAAGGAAACTGGAAGCTGATCGTAGATCACAGGCACCGCCTGATCCGGCTGTACGATCTCAGCACAGATAAAGGAGAGACGAATGACCGGCAGAAGAGCTTCCCGGAAGTGGTAAAAGAGCTCGAAAAAGAGCTGGAAAGCTGGGAGAAAAAAATGATCGCCCCTTTATGGCCCAGGATCATGGATTATAAAATGGTGATCGGGGAAGAAGTGTATTATTTTGCGGTGTAAAAAATAAAAAGCCCCGGATCGGGGCTGCTGTGGTCTCACCGGGAATCGAACCTGGATCTTGAGTTCCGGAGACTCACGTACTATCCATTGTACTATGAGACCATAATCAGGGCAAAAGTAATCAAATCTGCCGAACTTCTGAAAATCCCTTCCCCCGGGCTAAAAAGCAAAATGCCCCCATCGGAGGCATTTGATTTTGTTGCGGGGGTTGGACTCGAACCAACGGCCTTCGGGTTATGAGCCCGACGAGATACCAGCTTCTCCACCCCGCGATGCAAATATACGCGAACAATATGATTCGGACAAATTTCGTTTTGCGCGAACAGGATGTATCGCTGATCGGTTAACTTTTTTTAGCACGGCGTTTCTTTCTAAAACCCTTCCAGGATGCGGATTTGCGCGTTTACGGAAAAATACCGGCGGCCGTCAGATTTTTTCTTCCTGCCGGTGTGCCGTGAATGCCCGGCGAATTGCACGGGATTGGCCTATATTTGTACGGTAATATTACAACATGCACAAATCCGGATTCGTAAATATTCTCGGTAAGCCCAATGCCGGCAAATCTACTCTGATGAATGCCATACTGGGAGAAAAACTTTCCATCATCACTGCCAAGGCGCAAACCACCCGGCACAGGATCATGGGCATCCTCAACGGCGAGGATTACCAGGTGGTATTTTCCGACACGCCCGGCATCATCCGGCCCAATTACAAGCTGCAGGAAAAGATGATGAGCTACGTGGAGGAATCGCTGACGGACGCCGACATTTTTCTTTTCGTGCTCGATATCAACGACAGGGAAAGCGCCGACGACGAAAGCGAGCTGTATAAAAAAGTGCAGCAAAGACTGCAGTCGTCCAAGGTCCCGGTCATCATCGCCATCAACAAGATAGACCGCTCAGACCAGGAAAAGCTGGAAAAAATGAATGAGCTGCTACGCCAGAAATTCCCGGAAGCCTATATCGTGCCGGTTTCCGCGCTCGAAAAATTCAACACGGATTATCTGCTGAAGCTGATCCTCGACAAGCTTCCCGAGAGCCCTCCGTATTACGATAAGGAAGATATTTCGGACAAGCCGGTCCGGTTCTTTGTAGCGGAAACGATCCGCGAAAAGATCCTGCTCTATTATGAAAAAGAAGTTCCCTACAGCGTGGAAGTAGCCGTGAATTCCTTCAAGGAAGCCGAGGACATCATCCGTATACAGGCCGATATACTTGTAGCGCGCGATTCGCAGAAATCGATCATCATCGGTAAAGGCGGGCTGGCTCTCAAAAGGATCGGCACAGAAGCGCGCCTGGACCTGGAGAAATTCCTCGGGAAAAAAGTATTCCTCGAGCTTTTTGTAAAAGTGAAGAAGGACTGGCGGGACAGCGACCGGGACCTCAAATCCTTCGGATACTGATTGCACCCACGATCAACAAAACGACGAACCGAAAACACCGATGAAAGATTTTCAATTGTTCATGCTGCCATTCGGAGGAGGAAACGAAACTTCGTACGCAAAATTCGAAACGTATCTTGACCGTAAGATCAGGATGGTAACGGCCGAAGCGCCGGGCAAAGGGCGAAGGATCAGGGAGCCGCTGCTGAAGAACCTGTACCTTATCGCCGAAGAATATTACCGGCAGTTCAAGCCGCAGATAAAGGGACCATACGCCATTTACGGCCATTCGATGGGCGCTTACGTGGCGCACATCATCACGCAGCGGATCATGGAAGACAAGCTGCCGCTGCCGGCACATATCTTTCTTACCAGCAAGGTGGCGCCATCGCGCAATTATAACAAGAAGCGCAGCATCATGACCAACGAGCAGTTCATCGCTCACCTGAAGCAGCTCAAAGGAATGCCCGACGCCATACTGGAGAACGAAGAGCTGCTGCAGATCTTTCTCCCGATGATCCGCACCGATTTCGACGCCATCGACAATTATAAATACATCGGGGGCAAGCCATATCCCGTGGATATGACGGCTCTCTGCGGGGAGAACGAAGCCGTGGACGATGAAGATATCACCGACTGGCAGAAGGAAACTTCCGGCACATTTTATTTCCGGCGATATCCAGGAGATCACTTCTGGATCTTCGACCAGTTGCCGGAGCTGTGCGGGCTCATCAACGAAACACTGGAAAAATACTGATGCGAGGATACTGTTCCGTAAAGATCTTTTATTCCACGATCTCCGACCTGGAAGGAATGCTGCCGGAGGAGCTGCTTCCCTTGCTTCCCGCCAGGTTTTCTGAAGAGATATTTCTTTACAGGAAACAGGATGACCGCCTGCGCCTGCTTGCCGGAAAACTCCTGCTGCGTAAAGCGATCACGGAATCTGGCTTCGCGCCTTCGCTCCTGGAAGATTACCGCCTCGACGATTTTCAGCGCCCGTTCATTCCGGGCTTTCACGATTTCAACATTACACATTCCGGCCATATTGTGGCCTGCGCTGTAGGCATCAACGGTCGTATCGGCATCGATGTGGAGATGATCCGGCAGATACGGCCCGTACAGTTCTCCAAACAATTTTCGCCGCCGGAGATGCAGCAGATACTTGCCGCACCCGATCCCGAAGCGAAGTTCTTCGACTTCTGGACGCAGAAGGAAGCAGTGATGAAAGCGGACGGGCGCGGCATGAAGATCCCCCTGCATTCCATCCGGCTCCGCGGAGATCACGCCACCATCGACGACAGGGAAGAAAAATGGAACCTGCTGCCGGCGACGTTGTCCGCCGGGCACAGGGCGCATATCTGTTCGCCGGAGATCATAGCGGATGTGGAGCTCATGGAAGAGCCGTTTCCTCCCGGCAATGTTATTTTCCGCTAAAAATCGCCGTACGATGCGATCCTCCCGCATTTTATTGCCCGGAGATGCAGCATTCGGCCGTACCTTTACATCTTAGAAGAAAATCATCCAATGCGCGTTATTCTGTTTATCGCTTTGCTGTCTTGTCCGCTCTTCGCAGCGGCGCAGAATACTTTTTTCCGGACCTTCGGAACCAACTACAGCGAATTCGGCAACAACCTGATCCGTACGGGCAATTCATTCGCGCTGACCATGAGCACGCCTACCAATCCTCCGGTAAACAGCCGGATCAACATGGGGCTGGTAAAGATGAACGAGATCGGTGAAATGGAGTGGAGCCAGGAGTATATCGTCGATTCTTCGTGTTATGCCCAGGACCTGATCCAGACGCCCGACGGAGGTTACATGATGGCTGGATGGGTGCGCGACGGCTCTTTTAACGACGGTCACGAGATGATGCTGGTGAAAACCAACAATGCAGGTATGTACCAGTGGGGCTATTCCTATTTGTCGGCATCCAGCCCGAGCGACCGTATCGTGGATATATTTCCGGCCACGGGCGGAGGTTATATTTTTTCAGCCGTGAGATTCGATAATGTGGCCCTCGAAACGGCGCTGATATGTAAAACGGACCCAAACGGGAGCATTCTCTGGACGCGCGAGCTTTCGTTCGGGCAGGGAGAAGTAATGGTGCTTGGCAGCAGCGAAATGAGCAACGGAGATATAATCGTTTGCGGAACGGTGGGAATAGCTTCCTTCCTCGATATTTTTCTCGTGCGGCTCAGCTCCGGCGGCAGCGTAGAGTGGGGAAAGCGTTACAGCACGACCTACGATGATGTGCCCACATCATGTAAGGTAAATGCGCTGGATGAGATCTATGTGTGCGGCTACTCGTATTTTCTCAACAACGAGCACGACATGTTCATCATGAAAGCGGACTCGCAGGGCGTTCTGAAAAATCAATTGTTCTACGATGCAGGAACTGCTTACGGCGAAGTGATCCGCGATTTCGACTTTGCAGGAGGCAGGCTTATCGTGGCGGGCGACCTCGGCGGATTTGACGGCCGCGACGGGTTCATGTCGCTGATCAACGTGGACGGCACCATCGAATGGGCGAAAAAATATCCCTTTGCGCCGCAGTTTACCAACTATCCGTACGAGGTGGTTTCCATTCCCGGCGACGGTTACGCGCTCACGGGAGATTTCCGTACGCAGTTCGCTTCTCGCGAAGCGGTAATACTGAAGACCGATAATGAAGGCGATGCCGGTTGTTACACTCAGCCGATAAACTTTACGCAGGTGATGGAAGAATTCAGCGAAGGGCCTATGTTTTTCGGTACGGATGAGCCGGCTGTGCAGCGCATCCAGATATTCGACGTGGCGGGCGCTACGGACATCAGCGAAAAGCAGATCTGCGAATTCATCTATCCTGTCACCGCTTTCGATACTTCCGGAATGCAGGCCGATTGCCCGCAATACTGCTTTAACTTCCACGATACGTCAAAATACGGGCCCGTGCAGTGGCAATGGACCTTTACAGGCGGCACACCGTCGTCGTCTGTCAGTCAGCACCCCCAGAATATTTGTTATTCCGCATCGGGAATCTACCCGGTAACGCTTGTAGTCACCAATGCCTACGCTTCGGACACGCTTACGGAAATGCTGGAGGTGAACCTGCAATGTCCTGTTACGGTGCCGGATGTATTTACGCCCAACGGCGACGGGATCAACGACATTTTTCACCTGGCGGGCCTTCCGCAGGAATTCAGGCTGACCATTTACAACCGGTGGGGCTTTAAGGTCTTCGAAACATCGGATGCCACCAAGATGTGGAACGGTAAATACAACAACGAAGGCACGCTCGTAAGCGAAGGCGTTTACTTTTATGTCCTTTCTGCCGAAAGCATCAGCGAGCCGCAGTCAGGTTTTCTCACGGTCTTTTTTTAAAGCGGCAGATTTTGCCGGAAGCGATCTGAGCGCAATCTTTTCATGCCTTGCGCATCAATAAAAAAAAAGCACGCGTAAAAGCGTGCTTTTCTGACCTGTACGATAATACTCACCATCATTGCTTCACGAACCGTGAAACACTTGCGGAGCCATCTTTCCGGACCACTTTTATATAGTATACACCGGCCGCGAGCGCTGAAACGTCCATCACATGCGTATTTCCCGAGATGTTTGACTGCACTGTAATAATTCTGCCGGATGTGCTGAATATCATGATCTCCGCCTGCTGCATTCCTTCCGAAGATGTAAGGTTGATCACATCGTTTGCCGGGTTGGGGAACAGAGCGAAGTGCCAGCCGGTATTTTCGTTTATCCCGACGGTGTGCACCGCAATGCAGGCAGAAGTATCGGAACATCCCTGAGCGGTAACGATCACGGCGTAGTTTCCGTTAGCTTGTGCGGTAAATGTCTGCGAAACTGCACCCGGAACAGGCGTGTTGCTGTCACAGTCGATCCACTGGTAAGAAGCTCCGTTCATCGTTGCCGTAAGGGTTTCGCCGCTTTGCGTTGTACCTGCGTCCACAGTGTTGATCACCAGGTTCAGCGTGATGGTACTGTCGCAACCGTTTGCATTTGTAACCGTTTGCGTGTATGTGCCGCTTGCGGCGTACGTCTGTCCGTTGAGCGTGTAGCTGTCGCAAGCCGTAGCACTTATCGTCGATGCTGTCGCATTGTTGATGATGAGGTTGAGCGTAATAGTGCTGTCGCAACCGTTTGCATTCGTGAGCGATTGCGTGTATGTACCGCTCACAGTGTATGTCTGACCGTTGAGTGTGTAAGTGTCGCAAGCCGTAGCACTTATCGTCGATGCTGTCGCATTGTTGATGATTAGATTCAGCGTAATGGTGCTGTCGCAACCGTTGGCGTTCGTGAGCGATTGTGTGTATGTACCGCTCGCAGTGTAGGTCTGTCCGTTGAGCGTGTAAGTGTCGCATGCGGTAGCATTCACCGTTGAGGCGGTCGCGCTGTTGATAATCAGGTTGAGCGTGATGGTGCTGTCGCAACCATTGGCGTTCGTGAGCGATTGTGTGTATGTACCGCTCGCAGTGTATGTCTGACCGTTGAGCGTGTAAGTGTCGCATGCGGTAGCATTCACCGTTGAAACCGTCGCATTGTTGACGACGAGATTCAGCGTGATGGTGCTGTCGCAACCGTTGGCGTTCGTGAGCGATTGCGTGTACGTTCCGCTCGCGGTGTAGGTCTGTCCGTTGAGCGTGTAGCTGTCGCATGCGGTAGCACTTATCGTTGAAGCGGTCGCATTGTTGATGACGAGGTTGAGCGTGATAGTGCTGTCGCAACCGTTGGCGTTCGTGAGCGATTGCGTGTACGTTCCGCTGGAGGTGTAGGTTTGTCCGTTCAGCGTGTAGCTGTCGCAAGCCGTGGTATTGATCGTCGCTGTAGTTGAGTTCCTGATCGTAAGATTCAGCGTGATGGTGCTATCGCAACCGTTGGCGTTCGTGAGCGATTGCGTGTATGTACCGCTCGCAGTGTATGTCTGACCGTTGAGCGTGTAAGTGTCGCATGCGGTAGCATTTACCGTCGATGCTGTCGCATTGTTGATGATGAGGTTGAGCGTGATGGTACTGTCGCAACCGTTGGCGTTCGTGAGCGATTGCGTATATGTGCCGCTGGTGGTGTAGGTCTGTCCGTTGAGCGTGTAAGTGTCGCATGCGGTAGCATTTACCGTCGATGCTGTCACATTGTTGATGAGGAGATTGAGCGTGATAGTGCTGTCGCAACCGTTGGCGTTCGTGAGCGATTGTATGTATGTACCGCTCGCAGTGTATGTCTGACCATTGAGCGTGTAAGTGTCGCATGCGGTAGCATTTATCGTCGATGCTGTCGCATTGTTGATAACGAGATTGAGCGTGATAGTGCTGTCGCAACCGTTGGCATTTGTGAGCGATTGCGTGTATGTACCGCTGGTGGTGTATGTTTGTCCGTTCAGTGTGTAGCTGTCGCAAGCTGTTGCGTTGATAGTTGCCGTTGTCGAACTCTTGATCGTAAGATTCAGCGTGATGGTGCTATCGCATCCGTTCGCGTTCGTGAGCAATTGCGTGTATGTTCCGCTTGTAGCATAGGTTTGTCCATTGAGCGTATAGCTGTCACAGGCTGTTGCATTGATGGTTGCCGTTGTCGAGTTCCTGATCGTAAGATTCAGCGTAATTGTGCTGTCGCAACCGGCGGCGTTCGTGAGCGATTGCGTGTACGTTCCGCTCGCAGTGTATGTTTGGCCGTTCAGTGTGTAGCTGTCGCAAGCTGTTGCATTGATGGTTGCCGTTGTCGAGTTCCTGATCGTAAGATTCAGCGTAATTGTGCTGTCGCAACCGGCGGCGTTAGTCCTCAGCTGCGTGTACGTACCGCTTGCAGTATACGTCTGCCCATTCAGCGTATAGCTGTTGCAAGCCGTGGTATTGATCGTCGCTGTAGTTGAGTTCCTGATCGTAAGATTCAGTGTGATGGTACTATCGCAACCCGCTGCATTCGTCTGCAGCTGCGTATACGTTCCGCTTGCGGTGTACGTCTGACCGTTCAACGTGTAGCTGTTGCAGGCCGTAGCATTGATCGTCGCTGTAGTTGAGTTCCTGATCGTAAGGTTCAGTGTGATGGTACTATCGCAGCCGGCTGCATTCGTCTGTAGCTGTGTATACGTTCCGCTTGCGGTATACGTTTGTCCGTTCAGGGTGTAGCTGTTGCAGGCCGTGGTATTGATCGTCGCTGTAGTTGAATTCCTGATCGTAAGATTGAGCGTGATGGTACTATCGCAACCGGCTGCATTCGTCTGCAGCTGTGTGTATGTTCCGCTTGCAGTGTACGTCTGTCCGTTCAGCGTATAGCTGTCGCAGGCGGTTTGAGTCAATGTGGCCGCCGAGCTATGGTTGATAACGAGATTCAATGTGATCGTACTGTCGCAACCGGCTGCATTCGTCCGCACTTGCGTATAGGTGCCGGAAGTGGCGTATGTCTGGCCGTTCAACGTGTAGCTGTCGCAGGCGGTTTGATTGATCGTAGCGGTTGTGCTGTGTTTGATCGTTAAGTTCAGCGTAACGGCGCTGTCGCAACCGGCAGCGTTGTTGAACAGCTGCGTGTACGTACCGGAAGCGGTATACATCTGTCCGTTTAGCGTATAACTGTTGCAGGCCGTTTGGTTGATGGTCGATCCGTTGCTGTGGTTGATCACCAGGTTCAGCGTTATGGTACTGTCGCAGCCCTGTGAATTGGGGCGTACCTGCGTGTACGTTCCGCCGGTGGTGTATGTCTGTCCATTCAAAGTATAGCTGTCGCAGGCAGTTTGACTGATCGTCGCCACCGAGCTGTGCCTGATCGTAAGGTTCAGCGTAATTGTGCTGTCACAGCCCTGTGCGTTCGCGCGTAATTGCGTGTAGGTGCCCGACGTGGTGTACGTCTGCCCGTTCAGCGTGAAGCTGTCGCAGGCAGTTTGATTGATAGTAGATGTCGTGCTGTTCCTGATCACCAGGTTCAGCGTAACGGTGCTGTCACATCCGGAAATGTTCGTGAACAGTTGCGTATATGTTCCGGAAGCGGTATACGTCTGCCCGTTCAGCGTATAGCTGTCGCAGGCAGCCTGGTTGATGGTCGATCCGTTGCTGTGACTGATCACCAGGTTCAGCGTGATCGCGCTGTCGCAACCGGCGGCGTTGGCGCGCAGTTGAGTATAGGTTCCCGAAGCAGTGTAGGTCTGACCGTTCAGCGTATAGCTGTCGCAGGCGGTTTGATTGATCACCGAGCTTGTAGCCGCGCTTACCGTAACCATCACTTCGTTGGAGAGATCGGTGAGCGGGCCATTCTGGCAGGTGGTTTCCAGCACATAATAGTAGGTTCCGGCCGCCAGGCTCCCGGTGGTATATGTCGTACCCGTGGCTCCCGTTCCGCCGGTCACGTTGGTGTACGGACCGCCCGGCGTGGTCGAGACTTTCCATTGGTGCGTGATGTTGGAGGCGTTGGTGGTTCCGGCAGAAGTAAGCGTAACCGTTTGTCCCGCGCATTTAGTGGATACCGACGGCGTAATCGTTCCCGCATCTGCAGAAATACAGGCGGGCAGGATATATTCATCCGCTCCGATGGATGGCGGATTGCTTCGCGGATCGTTGTCGATGTCATTAGTAACAAAAGCCACCGGCGTACCCAACCCGCTCAGCCCGGTATTGGTGAGGTGAAGATCGCTTGCGGGATTTACAAACGAGGGGGACAGGGAAACGGAGCTGGCATCCTGCCCTGTTGCGGTCTGCCATGCAGGGAGCGTAGTGTAATCAAAGCTGGAATACAGATTGCCTAAGGCGCCATTGGTGGTATTGGCAACATAGAGATTGTTATAGTTCAAAATGGAACCTGAATTCAAAGAATAAACGCAGCCAAAGGCATAATGCTTCACAGCACCCGTCTGCGCTGCGGTATAGTTTGTCAGCGTGTTGTTCGTTATCTCCATAACGTCGTCGGTTGTACAAACCAGAGCGAAACTGTTCACTTTTAAGCTATTGGTGTTTATGGATACGCTATTATTACTGAAATAGGATATTCCACCGCTGCTGCTGCTAAAACTTATACCGGAAACAGTCACGCCGGTATTGGTACCGGCATACGCCGACTGAATATCAGACACCATATTGTTGTAACAATAAAAAGCAGTGGTGCCTATACCAAGCCGCATTCCTGTAACGTGAGAGGTGCCGCCGGCGGACGTGGTGCGGATATTTTTTACCGTATTGTTGTAGCAATATGATATTCCTCCTGCACCGTCGATGGCTATACCGGTAACGGGTGACGATCCCTGTGCAAACACGTTTTCCACATCTGTATTGAAAATGGAAAGATCGATCTGGCATCGCGCCCATACACCATAGTTTTCCGCTGTATAGCTGGGCGAGCCGATATTAGCTATACGGCTTCGCGAAGACGGATTTGTCGAGCCGACCACTGTGCCGACATCGTAATAGTTGGGCACGGCCCAAAGTACGATCCCCGATTGTCCGCCGGAAATATTCATGTCCAGGTAGCTGTTATAGGAATTAGTAGATACCGTAGCGGTCGCGCCGGAAGAGGTAAAGCGGGTCTGTTCGATACCGTAGCCTGTCTGGTTCGAATAAATAGAAACGGCCACATTCCGGAATGTGTTGTGCTGGGCACCGACGGTAGGACTTCCGTTGGCGACTATAATACCTCGGTCTATCCGGTAATCGGACGAAGTGATCCGCATATTTTCCAGCGTCAGGTATTGTGTTCCGAACAATGCGACGATAGGAATATTCTGTTGGGTGAGGCTGGAACGGATAGTAAAATTCGTGGTGCCCTGATGCCAGCCTGCTCCGCCGTCGTCGTTGGTAATGGTGTTAATACGCGGCATACCGGAAGAAGTAACAGTGATGGTATTCGTAGCGCTTGTACCTTGTATCATACCGAAGATGAGCGGGAACATGTTGTCGCCGCCGGCTGCGGTTTCATTATACAGAGTATCGGTAAGATTCAGCACTACCGGACCGGAAATGCCGCAGTTGTTGAGCGTAGCCACCGCGTCGGTAAGCGTGGGAAAATCCTGCCCTACGCCGACATTGTATGTACCGCCGGAAACGGGTACGGGCGCCGCAGGCGTGAAGCGGATATGGCGCGTGGGCCATTTTTCGCCTGAATTGATCATGCCGTTAAAACAGAACCGCGAACCGGTCACTCCATCCAGGTAATTACCTTGCCCGCCGCCGTTCTTGATCATGATCGAGGCACTTTCGTTCTCATTTGGGGTTGTTTGTGTGCTGCTGCCGTAGCGGAACTCGATCACGTTGGTTCCCTCATACAGGATCGCCTGGAACTCGATCAGGTTATACGGTTCGGAAGAAACGTTGTGCGACCGTGCGTTCCATTGAATGGTAAACGTACGTGACCCGACGGCTCCCTGCGTTTGTTTGAGAACATCGACGCTGCCCAGCCTGTCTGCATACGGTGCAATTGCCATGGTGGGCGTCGTTCCGGTGTACAGGTTCAGGTTTTCCGAAGCGTCGCTGGCCGTCAGAGTATTACCCATCGTAAACCATCCTGATCCGGAAATGGAAACCGTGCTGTAGTTCGTTCCGAGGAAATTGAAAGTAAACCCGATGGGGACAGCAAGATTGGTTCCTTCTACCGCGCCGGTGCCCGTGGAAATGGAAGTGTACGGTGCGGTAAAGCTGGTGCGCGTAAGGTTGCTCAGCTGTGCATGCAATGCATTGACCGCCGGCAAAATGGATAATGCGGCGATCCAAAAAAACTTTTTCATAAAGGCCTTGTACTCTGGTTTCAAAAATGACTGGCAAAGATGCAATAAGAATCGGACATGTGCGGGGGAAAGCTATAAATGGCGGAATTTTGCCTATATCCGGTATAAAAAAAGCCATCAACGGTTACCCGCCGGTGGCTTTTCGGTTCGTGGAAATACGTTAATGGAGAATAATTCTTCTCACGAATGTTTTATTCCGGTCGGTGATCCGCAGCAGGTAGGTTCCTTTTGCGAGATCGGAAATATTTGCGGAATAGATGGAAAGCGATTCTCCGCCCTGGAAATTGCGAATGAATTTTCCTGCGAGGTCATAAATTTCGAAGACCGGTTTTTGCAGGTTTTCCGATGAAATATAAAAAACGCCGTTATTGGGGTTGGGGTAGACGGTAAGCTGAGCATCTTCGCCGGAAGGTTCCAGCCCGACGGTGAAAATGTCAATGCAGTCGGAAGTATCGGTACAATTTCCCGATGTAACGATCACTGCATAGCTGCCGTTAGCGGTTGCAATAAATTCCTGTGCCGTCGCCCCGGGAATGGCGTCGCCATTGCAGCCGATCCACTGGTATGCAGCGCCCGGCATCGTGGCGGTCAATGTTTCATTCACGTTCGTAACCGAAGCATCCACGGGCGTAAGGGAGAGATGGAGCGTGATAGTGCTGTCGCAGCCGTTGGCATTCGTGAGCGATTGCGTGTATGTACCGCTGGAGGTGTAGGTTTGTCCATTCAGGGTGTAGCTGTTGCATGCGGTAGCATTCACCGTTGAAGCGGTCGCGTTGTTGATAATCAGGTTCAGCCAAGCGCTACAAACCCGTACTTAGACACGCTCATGTTGATAAAGTTCTGACTCAGGTAGCTGAACGGGAACCCGATGGGCACATTCATGACTCAGGTGCCGGATCCCAGCGTGGTGGCTCCTCCGGCGGTTGTGATGGGGACATACGGATCAGAAAATGTGGTCCGGGTCATAGGAAGCTGGGCATTCGACGCCAGCGTCAGAAACGAGCAGGCAAGCGCCAGCAGCGTGATACGTGTTTTCATGCGGGATCGCGTTATACTTTTGGGACCGCGAAAGTACCAAAAGTGATTTAGTATTTCTTACCGGCCGGGTGTTTGCGGGTCCAGACCGCCATAACCGGCGGTTCATTTCGGCCGCAAAGTTAGTCGTGATTTTATTCTTTTATCTACCGTTGGTTACGTTTTTACGCAATTGTTCCCTGACGACAGTTTTGAAATTAAGCCTAACTTTCAGGCCGCTTCATGAGGTTTTCCCTTCATATCGCTTTTATTGCCGCCTGGATGTCCGTGTCCGTCGCGTACGCGCAGCGGATGAGCTTCGTGAACGTTAGTACGGAGCTGGGCATTCCTTCTATGGAATGCTATCATGTACTGCAGGATAAGGCAGGTTACATACTCATATCTACCGAGGAGGGTCTGTGCAGGTACAACGGCACGTACTCACGGATGCTGAACAGCAGACAGGGCAGATCGTCTGAAGCGGTATACGCGGTGACAACGCTTCCGGACGGCACACTCCTGCTCGGCACTTCGCATAACCGGATACTGCGGTATACGGGCGACAGCCTGGAGGAAACGCCGGTGAGCAGAAAGTACCGGAATATCAATACGCGGCTAAGTATATTGTACGTCCTTACGATAGATCCTTCGGGCATCTTGTATGCCCAGTCAAGCTCAGGCATGCGTAGCATAGATCTGCGGAAAGGCCATTTTACAAAGATCGATGTACCCGATCATGAGCTTCACCTGATGACGCTCGGCGACCAGTTTCTCGTGCTGGGGAATCGATTCAAGCGTGTTCAAGATAAAAATGTCAGGCTTTTGCTGCACGAAAACGGCGTCACGCGGGAGGCGAAGGTGCCTCATCCGGCCGGCACCGATCCGAGCGTGCGTGTGATCCAGACCAGCATTGGGGGCACCAATTTTTTTAATATCGACAACATGCTGATAAAAGTCGATCCGCAGCGTAAAATCTCGGTTTACCCGCTTCCTGACCGTATACTCAGCCTTTACGCCGATCCGCAGGATGGCCTGTGGGTGGGAATGCTGAACGCGGGACTTTCTTATTACCGTGATATCAACCGTATGGACGATGTGCACCGGGAGCTGGAAGAGCTTTCCGTTACATGCGTATTCGAGGATAAGGAGAAGGGCCTCTGGTGCACAACTCTGGAGCAGGGGGTCTTTTACTGCAAGAATAAAACAGTGATGCATTATTCGGGTAGCCAGGGACTTGGAAAGGCTCCGTTCATGCTTAAAAATGCTTCGGGAAGAATATTTGCCGCGGTCGCTACCAACGAGCTGCTTGAAATAACTCCTTCGGGCCTTGTGCACAGGCCCTTCGTGACAGGCGAGAACATGGTGCTCAGCGATATAATCGGCTACAACGGCGGCTGGCTGCTGGCCGGTGTTCCGACGGTGATCAGTATGGACGCTAACTTCGGGAGTCCAAAGATGCTCGGGAAAAAGAGCCATTCCAAGATGGCCCTCAGCCGGCTTCTGTATGGGCCGGGAGGCCGCCTGTTCGGATGCTACTTTAACGCGGTGGCGGAAATAAAAGGCAATATAGTCGATATGCCCGTCTCCCGTTCGCCATCCATTATAGACTGCGCTCTTTACGAGGGCGGGAACTCTTTTCTTCTCGGCTGCAGAGACGGCCTTTACCGCGCGGCGTACCCACGATGGGACGAAAGAAAAATGGTGGACAGCATCTCCTATCCGGTCACGCAGATCATTCGGGGGCGCGACGGGAGAATCTGGGTAACGGCGCGCGGCGGATTGTACATTCTGAAAGACGGCAGTTCGCTGCGGGTGGACAAAGCAATGCAGATACCTGTGAATATTTTTTACGATATCACGCAGGACCGATATGGTACCATCTGGGCGGGCGCGAACAAGGGCCTCGTAAAGATCTTCCTCAATGGCGGCCGTCCCGAATACAGGCTGTACTCCGAAGCAAACGGACTGCTCTCGGGCAACGTGGAAAAGGTGGCCGCCGACGACCGGAATATTTATGCAGGAACCTCGCAGGGCCTCTGTTTTTTTCCCCTGCGCGAAGAGCTGATTAATACAACGCCTCCCCGCATCCACGTCGGCCGGATGGAAGTCAGCGGCAAAAGCGTGGATCCCGCAAAGCGCCTGGCATTTCTCCCAGATCATAACTCTGTCCGCGTTATTCTGGATGTGCTTACGTTCAAAGGCGAAGGGCACCTGCTTTATAAGATCAAGGGAAACGGAAAAGATTCACTGGAGAGGACCACCGGGAACGAGATATTCCTTGAAAACCTTTCTCCCGACAATTATGAGCTTACAGTCTATGCAGAAAATGCAGACGGTGTCCGGAGCACGGTGCCGGTGCAGCTGCGGTTCACGATACAAAAACCCTTCTGGCAGACATTATGGTTCATTTCCGTTTGCGTGGCCATTTTCCTGTCGGGTGCTTTTTTCCTATACCGGTGGTCAGTAAAGCGCATAAGGCGCAAGACGGAAGAGAAAGCCAGGATAGAACAGGTAATTTCCGAATCGCGGCTGACAGCCCTGCAGGCGCAGATGGATCCGCATTTTATCTTCAATGCCATAAACAGCATCCAAAACTATATCCTGAAGAAAAAAGAAAAGGACGCCTATAATTACCTTGCAAAATTCAGCAAGCTGATACGGATGGTGCTCAGCAATTCGCAGCAGAGGATACTGCCGCTGGCCCGCGAGCTGGAAACCATACGGCTGTATGTGGAGCTCGAGCAGTTACGCTGCGAGGGGAGCTTTCAGTTTCGGCTGCATGTGGACCCGGAGATCAATACGTACAAAGTGTTCCTCCCCACTATGCTCATTCAGCCGTATATTGAGAACGCGATCTGGCACGGATTGATGAATCTTGAAGGAGAGCGCGAAGGCATTTTGTCGCTCCGTTTCACGCGCCAGGAGGGTGGACTGAAAATTGAAGTGGAGGATAACGGCGTGGGGCGGGAGCGCACGCAATCGTTCAAAAAAGATATTTTTCACCGTTCGGTGGGAAGCACACTGGCCGAGCAGCGGCTGCTGGTGATCAGCACAATGGATGAGTACCGCGATTCGAAAGTGTCGGTAACGGACCTGTACGACGAAAACCGGGTGTCCTGTGGTACGAGAGTGGAAATATGGATTCAGACAGCAATAACGAAAACGTGATGGAGGAAAAAATAAGAACACTGATAGTAGATGATGAAAAAGCGAGCCGGGAAGTACTGTGCAGCCTGCTCGGAAATTATTGCCCGGAAATAGAGCTGGTGAGCGAAGCTTCGTCTGCCGATGAAGCCTACCGCGAGATACTGCTGCATAAGCCCGAGCTGGTATTCCTGGACATACAGATGCCACGCGCCGATGGCTTTTCACTGTTGCAGCGGTTCGCCACCATTCCGTTCAAAACCGTTTTTATTACAGGCTTCGGTCAGTATGCCATCAATGCGATCAAATTCAGCGCGCTGGATTATCTGCTGAAACCGGTGGAAGTGGACGACCTGAAGGAAGCGGTCGCAAAGGTAATGGCCACACGCGAAAACCCGGAGCATGGAGTGCAGATCATCAATCTGCTCTATAACCTGACGACGGGAGACGCCGACAGCATGACAGTGGGCGTGCATGTAGGAGAAAAAGTAAAGCTTTTAAAAGCCAGCGAGATAGAATACATTGAAGGCGAGGGAAGATATTCGCGGATAAGCGTGCTGGAAAATCTTTCGTACCTCACCGCCAAGAACCTGAAGGAATATGAAGATTACCTGGGCCAGGGATCGTCTTTTATCCGGATCGGTAAAAGCTGCATCCTGAACGTGAATCATATTGCGGAATATGGCAAGGGCGAGCCCTGCATCATTGAGATGAAAAGCGGGAGGACTTTTGAAGTATCCCGGCGTAAGAAGCAGGAAGTGCTGGAAAAGATCCGCTCTGCCAATAAATAAGGCTTTCGCCTCTCTACTTTTCGTAGAAATATTCCACGTGGGCAGGCCCGATCATTACATTGGCCTGAAGCTCATCCACCGTAAGCTTTACCAGTGTATATTCCAGCGTATCGCCTGGCACGTACGCCGTAAGGATATCTCCTTCCATGTGATAGGTAAATGAATCGTTGCTTGCGTCGCTCTCCGAAGTTCCCGTTCCGTCCGCATTGAATGTGGTACGAACGTTGGTAAGAGAAGCATTGGAATTGATCACTTCGGTATCGTTATATAGAATGCTTGTGGCATGCCATGTACCGAGGATCAGCTCTTCGTCTTTGGAACAGGCGGTCAGCAGCAGGGCGCCCGTTGTAACGGCAAACAGGAGTTTTTTCATAGGATTTCTTAAGTTAGGATAAGTAAAGATATATTTTCAGTTGAAAAAACGTAAAAAGGGTCTATATTTCGAGCTGTCCGGGCAATTTTATGCCTTGCGGGCCGCTATAACCTTTCAAATTGATCTTAAATGATACGCAGCAATGCTTTTCGATACATCACGGGGCTCCTTTTGATATTTTCGGCTTTCCGGGCGGAAGGCCAGTTCGTTCCCGTCCAGCCGGATTATGTGTATAAACAGAACATCCGTTTCCCGGAAATACTGGGCAACGGGTCCGATCTCACGCAACCGGTCATCGAGCTCAATTCCAGCCAGCACCTGCTGGTCCGCTTCGACGATCTGGACCAGAGCACAAAAAGCTACAGCTACCAGGTGATCCACTGTACTCATGACTGGAAACCGTCCGATCTTCTTTTTATGCAATACATGCAAGGATTTGAAACATACGAGATCTTCGATTACCATTTCAGTTCGAATACCACGCAGCCCTACACGCATTACGAGTTCACTTTCCCCAACGAGTACATGCGGCCTACGATCTCCGGCAACTTCATCATGAAAGTATTCGAGACCGGAAATCCTGACGAGGTGATCTTTACGCGGAGGTTCATGGTGCTCGAGCCGAAAGTGCCGGTAAGCGGCAAAGTGCGGTACGCCAGTGATGTAAGCATCCGTTCCACGCACCAGGAAGTGTACTTTACGGTCAACACCAGCGGCGTGCAGGTGCAGGATGTGTTCAACGATCTCAAGGTAGTGATCACACAGAACAACCGATGGGACAATGCCATTACGGGCCTGAGGCCGCAGTTCGTTTCCACCGGCACGGTGCAGTATAATTACCAGTCCGGCGAAACCGCCTTTCCCGGCGGCAACCAATACCGCTATCTCGATCTCAAGACCATGCAGATCATCGTAGAGCCTATCAGCAAAGTAAGCTTTGACCAGGGCAGGTATCATATCCTGCTGCGCACCGATGAGCCGAGGACGGCCCGCAATTTCCAGATGCTCAACGATATCAACGGCAGATATATCGTGTATAACCAGGATACGTACGGCACGGGGATAGATCCGGATTACGCCTACATTTATTTCAGCCTCGCGGCGGATGAGCAGTATGACGGGGATGTGTACATAACAGGCGGCTTTGCCTTCGGCGAGCTGCTGCCGGCAAACCGGATGGAATACAATCCCAGCTACGGCACATACGAAGCCGTGATCCAGCTCAAGCAGGGCTATTATAATTACCAGTACGCTATAAAAAAACGCGGCGATTCCAAAGGCGACATCACTCCTGTGGAAGGCAGCTTTGCCGAATCCGAGAACGATTATACCATTTATGTATATGTGCGCCAGCCGGGCGATCTGGCCCATAAGCTGGTGGGCATCCAGCATCTCAATTCGCTCCGCGACCGCTGATCCCTTTAAAATAAGATGTGCCGCAGCCCCGGCATTGCAAATTATAGGCGGATCGTTATATTTGGAATACTTGAACCTTTGAATGCTGTTTATCACTCTTTTTAAATCCGGCCGGAAGCTCTGGCCCGCTATGGTCAGCCTTGCGCGGGCTTCGTTGCCTTCGCTGTTCTCCATGCTGTGGCCGCTGATCACTATCATTTTCTTCGGCAAGAGATTATGGGGCGAATGCGTGGACGGATGGCTTTATTTCCAGTTGACGTCGCTGTTCATTTCGTGGGGCAACCGCCAGTATCTTCTCAAAAAATTCGACCTGATGCCAAGGCGGATGAACGAAAGCTTTTCGGAAAGCTTTTACTCGCGCTCCATGCTTTTCGGGGTGTTCATGATCTTCGCCATTTGCTCGCCTTTCGGGTGGAAGTTCAAGCTGGCCGCTTCCATCTATACCATCGGGCGGTTCATCAATAACAGCTTCGATCCCGTTATCGAGTACAAGCGGAAATATTTCTCCGCCATTCTCGCCGAGGTCCTGGGGTTCATAAAGGGCGCGGCGCTGGTCTATTCGGTGCGCGGCGATATTTCGCCTTCCACCATCCTGCTCTGTCTCAGCCTGGGCGAGCTGGTGAAGGCGATTCTCATCCTCCTGCTCGTGCGCGACATCAGGCTCCGGTTCTCGTGGTCGTACTTCAATTTCAATTATTACATCCAGTCGTTTCCGTTCTTTATTTACGCGTTTGCGGTGATGGTGGTGTACCTGGTAGACAGGATGTACGTGTACTCGCGGTTTGCGCCGGAAGATAAGGCCTTCTACCAGATCCTCATGAACATGCTCATCTTCATCCTGGCAGTTCCCGGCTTTTTGCTGGTGCCTTTTCTCAAGAATTACTACCGCGGCAAAGTGCTGCTTACCGCCAATATCCGCTTCAGCATTTTCATCGGGGGGTTTACGATACTGCCGGTGCTCATCATCATTTCTTACCTGCTCATCACGTACCTGTACGGTTTCCCGCTCAACTGGCAATATGTGGTGCTGTCGGTCTTCTTCTGTTTCCCGGCCTTCGTGTATTCACCGATCTTTTATTATCTCGTTGGCAAGAACCAGCAGTTCGTGATCGCCACATCATGCTTTGTGGTCAGCCTTTTCCTGCTGATGCTGTGCCCTTACCTCATCGATAAATACGGGCTTGAGGGCGCGCTGTTTACGGCGTCCCTGGGGCAGTGGGGGCTTATGGTGTCTTCGCTTATCATCTACTTCCAGGAACGGTCCGCCAAAAAGATCCGTCTAATTAAATAACTTTATCAGGCCTTTTGCGTTAAATTTCACTCAGCCCGGCGTATATGAAAAAGATCTTTTTTGCTTTTCCTCTTGTGTTTTTCCTGCTGGTTTCCTGCGATAACAGAAGGCAAGGCTGTACCGATCCCAACTCGCCCAACTACGATCCGACTGCCGAAGCGGACGATGGCGAGTGCATTTATCCGACGGCGAACAAAAAAGTTGCGCTGTTCTTTTTCAACGATAGCGAGAACAACAGCAGCGGGCAGTACGGCGTGCCGCTGTTCGCGCAGGCTATCAGCGACAACGGCAGCAATGTCATTCCTGTCGCGCTTCATCCCTCATCGTCCGATCCATTGTTCTCCGGGGCTGCGGTAAATATCGCATCAGCTTACGGCGTGCTCGGTTATCCCGATTTTGGCGTAGGCTCGCAGGCTAATCTGGTTACCATCAATGCCATCAACAGCGCGATCAACCAATCGCTGGGCCAGGCTCCGAACGGAAACGTGGAAGCGAATTTTTCCGTTTTCGGCGACAGCATCAAGGTTACTTTGTACGGAAAGTTTTTCGGCCCGGACAGCGCGGATTATTTTGCGTCGGCTTACCTGCTGGAAGACAATATCAATGTTCCGCAGGCCGGCATCACCGATCCTTCGTACCGGCACAACCATGTACTGCGCGATGCTACAGGCTCGTCGGGCATCGGCGACCTGGTAGCTTCCGAAACCGTTACGGGCTCCACTTCCTTTAAGAAAGAATACTCCATTTACGTGCAGCCGGGCTGGAATACGGGAAATATGAAAGTGGTGGCTGTGCTCTGGCGGCAGACGCCGTCGGGGTTTGAGTTCGTTAATGTGAACGATCTGTAGAATCAGGCTCTTCGAGGAAAAGATATACATCCTCGTCCTTCTTTTTCATGTAGTAGTTTTCTCTTCCGAATTTTTCAAGCGCCTTCAGGTCGGAAGTAAGTTCGTGCAGCTTGCGCTCGGACTCGCGGATCTCTTTTTCGTACCACACCTTCTCATTCCTCTTCATATCAAGCTCTCCGGAGAGGCGGTTCACATAAAACCAGTTGTTATTGTCGAAGAAAAGCATCCACACGATAAAGAACAGCGTTACCAGCAGGAACTTATTTCTGATCACGCCGAACCATTTCCCTTTTTTAGGAGCGGGAGCGGAAGGTTGTTCTGTTTCTTCAGACATGTTTCAAAAGTACGGATGTTGCGCGTGTGTCCGCAAGCGGATCGCAGCAAGTAATTAACGGGCTTTTGTTAGTCCGCGGCAACCGGAGCTTTTGATGCCTTAGTGGGGATCATTCTTCCTGCAGGAACGGGTAGCGGTAATCTACCGGCGGCACGAACGTTTCCTTGATGGTGCGCGGAGATACCCAGCGGAGCAGGTTGAGCTTGGAGCCGGCTTTATCGTTGGTTCCCGATGCGCGGGCTCCGCCGAAAGGCTGCTGCCCCACTACGGCGCCTGTAGGCTTATCGTTGATGTAGAAATTCCCTGCGGCATGCGTGAGCGCTTTGCTGGCAATGGCAATAGCTTCGCGGTCCTGCGAGAATATGGAACCCGTAAGAGCGTATTCCGTGGTGCGGTTGCAGACCTGCAGGTAATGCTCGAATTCCGCAGCGGGATAAACAAATATGGTGAGCACCGGCCCGAAGATCTCCTCGCACATGGTCTTGTAAGCAGGATCTTTGGTTACGATAACGGTGGGCTCTATAAAATAACCTTTCGATTTATCGGCTTTGCCGCCGGCGATGATCTCCACACCGGGATTGCTTTTGGCCTCTTCGATGTACGCTGCGATCTTGTCGAACGATTTTTCGTCGATCACCGCGTTGATGAAATTGCGGAAATCTTCGGTCACTCCCATCCTGAACGATGCCAGGTCCTCCAGGAGATATTCCTTTACTTCTTCCCAGATATTGTCGGGGATGTAGGCGCGCGACGCTGCGGAGCATTTCTGTCCCTGGTATTCGAAGGCGCCCCTGGAAAGAGCTACCGCCAGGGCTTTCGGATGCGCGGAATGATGCGCGAACACGAAATCCTTTCCTCCCGTTTCACCCACGATCCTCGGGTAGGATTTGTACAGGCCGAGGTTGTTGCCGATGGTCTTCCATAAGTGATTGAAGGTGCCGGTGGAACCCGTAAAATGAAGCCCCGCAAAGTTGGGATGATTCAATATTTCGTTTCCTGCAACCGGGCCTTCAACATATACCAGGTTTATCACACCGTCCGGCAGTCCTGCTTCCATAAACACCTGCATGATCACATTTGCGGCGTAGATCTGGCTGTTGGCCGGCTTCCACACTACGGTATTTCCCATCATGGCCGGACTCGAAGGCAGGTTGCCTGCAATAGCTGTAAAGTTGAACGGGGTAAGGGCAAACACGAACCCTTCCAGCGGGCGCCATTCCATCCGGTTCCAGATGCCGGATGATGAAACGGGCTGCTCGCTGTATATCTCGGTCATGAAATGCACATTGAAGCGGAGAAAATCGATCAGCTCGCAGGCGGAATCGATCTCGGCCTGGTAGGCGTTCTTCGATTGTCCGAGCATGGTGGCTGCGTTGATGCGCGAGCGGTACGGACCGGCCAGCAGCTCTGCGGCTTTCAGAAAAATGGAGGCGCGGTGCTCCCACGGCATCGCTTCCCAGGCCGGCTTGGCCTGCATCGCGGCTTCTATGGCCTGGCGTACATGCGTGGCGTTACCTGCAGAAAAATATCCGAGCGTATGCTTATGATCGTGCGGCGGGGCAAGGCGCTGCCGGTTGTCGGTCATTACCTTTTTGCCTCCGATGTACATCGGCACATCTGTCTCGTGGCCGCGCATTTCTTTGATCGCAGCTTTCAGCGCAAGCTTTTCGGGACTGCCGGGGCGGTATTCTTTTACCGGTTCGTTAGCGGGTGTGGGGACGTTGAAAAATCCGGTTGCCATGATGTTCTGTTTAAGTGAGGCACAAAGGTAATAATTCGGGCTGTAAACGGTATACCGCCAAAGCCTTATCAGGACTGTGCCTTACCGGCGATCTCCTGGCGTATGCGGGCTTCGCGCGCTTTCTTTTTACCCCGGAAGAAAAGATACAGGTTAAGGAACAGCATCACGCCCAGGTATATGGAAAAGCCGCCGATCTTGGCGCTCAGTATTTCGATCAGCTGCTGTGTGTCGAGCTGCACCTGATTTATGCGGATTATGAGCAGCGCGAAACCTACGTTCAGCAGGTAAAATCCTACTTCGAACAGCTTGTTGGTAGCCATCGCGATGGGTTCTCTCCCCCCAAAGATATCCAGCATGAATATCTTGCCGTTCCTGAAGAGCGTGCGGGCCACGAAGAAGGTGAGCATGAGCGCTACGGGAATGTAAACGCTGTAACCGATGACAAAAAGATTAGTTTCCATAACGATTAGTTTTTCTGGTTTAAATGACGATTATGAACGATGAAATGGATTATATTGACTGCTATCATGTTGAAATAGTGAATGATGCCTAAAGCGATCATAATAAATCCCAGGCGTATGGCCAGCATATCCAGTAAGGCGGCAATGCTGAGTATCGTGCCCCAGGAGCTAAGCGTGCTTGCGGCGTATCCGAGGTTGAGCAGGTAATAACCCGCCAGCAGGATCCTGTTGATCGGCCGCACGAATTCCGGTTCGTCGCGGAAGATGTTCCGGAGATACACCTCCCCGTTGGAATAGAACATCCATCCGACATATAAGGTGATGAAAGTAGTGATACTGAGGTAGATCAGGTATCCGGTGATATTATAATTGATAAGCATCATAAACGGTATCAATTAAGAACAGGACAAACATATAACATATTACTGAACTTTCAAAATATATTGAAAGAATTATAATTTATTTAATTCTGATTGATAATCAGTAATTAAAGTTTAGCGATAAGGTGGGCTTTCTTGTTATTTTATGATTGAGGCTTGAGGGAAAATTTCGCCAGCACTTTCCACTTTTCTTTTTCCAGTTTCAGCAGGCTGATCTTTTCCGCTGTGAATGCGCCGCTGAACGGCCGTGTTCTCATTTCATCCCATGCTTTGTAAAAATCGTATTCGCTCCAGTCGCGGTTGGCCACCGTGATATGCGGATGGAAAGGGGGAGAGGTCTTTTTGCGTTCCGGCAGGAATGTGCGCACATGCGTCTGCAGATCGTCGTACAAGTCCGTGAGCTCTGCGGATGGCAATGGCCGCACGAATATCACCCGCGGGGCAAAGCAGCCGAAACCGTCCAGCGTAATGTCGAACTGCGGTGCGCTGCTGTGGAACTGCAGCATGTTGCGGATGAGCAGGTACTCGTCTTCCTGCCGGTAGTGGAACGGCGGCACGAGCGTAATGTGCGCAGGCGAGCGCAGCGACGAGTATGTTTTATATTTCCGGGAGAGCTCGTGCTTTACGGCCGATATTTCCGAAAGCAGCGGCTCGGGCGTGATCAGCGCCATGAAGTACATCGCTTTCATGGAAGTGAAATATTGAGCCCGATGATGCTCTTGTACTGTGCGAACTCGCTACGCGTAAGCAGAATGAATGTACAGATCTTATTATATTCCAACTCGCCGATAATGCGGAGAAGCTGCGCCTCGGGCATTGCGGTGCAGCCCGCGGTCGGCTTTCCAGCGCCGCGCCAGATGTGCATGAAGATGCACGATCCGTCGCCGGGCCTTACCGGCTCCTGGTTGTAACCGATCTCTATTCCCCATTTGTACAGGTTGTCGCTGCGCAGCATCTTTTCGGCGGACGTCCACTCTTTGCGGATGTAGCGGGTGTCTACGATCTTGTTATAATGTTTCGAGCGGCTGTCATCCACGCAATAGCATGAGCTGTCGGAAGGCAGGTATACCCTTTTCACTTCCGTACCGCTTGCGGCATAGCCGAACACCGCGCCGACATCGAAGATGCCTTTGGGTGATTTTCCGTCGCCCTCTTTTTTCAGCGTTCCTGTATTCCATGCGCCGGGGTGCAGGCCTTTTCCCCACGCCGCGCCGTTCTTCCCGATGGTTACCGGCACTTTTTCCAGCACGCTGCTCCAGGCATTATTTTCTTTTTCGAAGAAGAACAGCTGACCTCCGGCGGCTGCGTCGTTGTCCGTTATCACGAGGATACATTGCGTGGCGCTGACCGAATCCAGGATGCTTTGTGCGGAGGTGATCTGCGGCAGCATCATCCACAGGCATGCGGTAAAAAATTTCAGTGATCTCATTTTCATTTCAGGAATTCTTTGAACCATAATCCCGAATCTTTTATGGTGCGTTGCTGTGTTTCGTAGTTTACGTGCACCAGCCCGAACCGCGGATGATATCCTTCCGCCCATTCGAAATTGTCCATCAGGCTCCAGGCGAAATATCCGTCCACAGGCATTCCTTCCTGCTTCGCGCGCAGCACCTGCGCGAGGTATTCCTTAAAGTACGCGATCCGTTTGCTGTCGTGTACCCGCCCGTCCTGCACGGTATCCGGGAAGGCGGCGCCGTTTTCCGTCACGATGATCCGGGGAATATTGGGATACGCCGACAATTTCCTGATCACTTCGTAGATCCCCGCCGGGTATACTTCCCATCCCATATCCGTAAGCCCGGAAGGATCGCTCACCAGCTTTTCCGGCTTCACCTGGTTGGCCCACATCACGGGAGGAAATGCACTCTGCTTTGCCACGATGCGGAAGTAATTCTGGACTCCAACAAAGTCGAAGTCAAATTTCATTTTTTCGTCGTCGCCCGGCTGAATGTATTTTTCGATCGTTTTGAGATAAGAGAATCCGTCCACGGGGTATCCCAAGCCCAGCGCGGGCTCTATGAAGAGCCGGTTGAACAGCGCATCCATCCTGCGCGCCGCCTTTACATGTTTTTCCTGCTGCGTGCGCGGATGCACGGAGCTTACCGAAAAGGTCGTTCCGATGTTTCCGCCGGCAACATTTCTGCGTAGCGTTCGTCCGCCTTCCGCCTGGCAGAGCACCACATGATGAACTGCTTTTTTGAATTTCTCCAGGCTTTTTTTTCCCGGTGCATGAACGCCCGCCATGTATCCCAGCCCGGTAAAGGCCATCGGCTCGTTGAATACCATCCAGTTCTTTACCTTATCGCCGTATGTATGCGAAACGAGATCAACGTATTCGCCGAACCAGCCCAGCACATCGCGGCTTGCCCAGCCGCCTTTATCTTCCAGCGCCTGCGGCAGATCCCAGTGGTATAAGGTGATCCATGGCTCAACGCCGGCAGAGAGGCAGGTGTCGATCACGCGATGGTAAAAATCAATCCCTTTCTGGTTTATATTTCCTGTACCCTGCGGAAGTATCCTGCTCCAGGAAGTGGAGAACCGGAACACCTGCATGTTCAATTGCCGCACGATGTCAATATCGCCTTCGTACCGGTGGTAGAAGTCGCAGGCCGTATCGCCGTCGGTACCGTCTTTTATTTTTCCTTTCGTGTGCGTGAAGGCGTCCCACACCGACGGTCCTTTTCCGTCAGCGTTCCACGCGCCTTCTATCTGGTACGCGGCGGTGGCCACTCCCCATTTGAAATCTTTTCCGAAATCAGTTCTCTTCAACTCGTCTGCAACGGCCAGCAGCTCCTTCGCAAACGCAGGCACGGCGGCCGAGGCCAGCCCCAGCATTGTCAGCCGTTTTACAAGTTCTCTGCGGTCCATGATACTGCGGATGGCTTACAATTAATTAACCTTTCCATTTGATAAGCAAGTATTTCAAATATCTGAATTCTGCCCCGAAATCCTAACTTTGCTTTTAAAATAAAGCAGATGAGCGCAAACTCTTCAAAAAATATTCTCATTACCGTGCTGGGTCTTTTGCTGCTTGCATCAGTGGGTGGCAATATATTCCAGTACTTCCACACCCGCGAAGTAATAGTGGAACGCGAGCGCATCCGCGTAGAGACCGACTCGATCGCCATGCGCAAGAACGAGCTGGAAGTGCAGTACACAAGCACGGTGGAAGAGCTGAACCAGTACCGCGGAAAATCCGAGCAGCTCGATTCTCTGCTCGCGGTTGCCAACGTGAAGATCGAAGAGCAGCGCAAACGGATCGCCCATCTCATCGATCAGAACGAAGATTACCAGATCATCAAGATGCGGCTGGAAGAGATGCGCCAGGAAAAAGAATTTTACCTCAAAGAGATCGAGCGCCTCACAAAAGAGAACAACCTGCTGAAATCTGAGAATACGGAACTGAGCGTGAAGCTCGACCAGACCACCGAAGAGAACAAAGACCTGAAAGGCAAGGTGGATGTGGCGTCCAAGCTGCGCGTGATCAGCCTCACTCCGCGGCCGGTCAACGTTACCAATGCCGGAAAAGAAAAAGATACGGACAAAGCAAACCGCACCGACCGGTTGTCCATCAGCTTTACCATCGGAGAAAATCCGCTGGCGCAGACGGGAAATCATACCATATATCTCCGCGTGTTCAATCCCGAAGGTTATATTTTATCGGACGGATCGGTGAAGAAGTTCCGGAACGAGGCCGGCGACGAAATGCCATACTCGCGCAGCATCCAGGTGAACTACGACGGCGGCAAGCTGGGCAAGGTGATCACATGGGAGCAGGATGCGTTCAGCTCCGGAGTGTACAAGGTTGAGATCTACATCGATAGCTACCTTGCCGGCACCGAGAAGCTTACATTGTACTGATGATCCGTTCAGCATTCTTCCTCCTGTTTTTTCTTACGCTCGGGGCCTGCAAAAAAAGGGCTGCGGAGCCAGATGTCCTGTCGAAACAAAAAATGGTGGAAGTGCTTACCGATATGCAGCTGGCCGAGGCTGCTGCAAGGCTTCGCCTGATGCCGGAGGATTATAAACGGGAACCCGAAAAATGGTATCTGGAGCTTATGGAAGCGCATGGTACCGACACATCGGAGTTCAGCTTAAGCCTGAAATATTATTCCGCACGTCCCGCCGTGCTGTTCGAAATTTACGAGGAAGTAAATGCCAACCTGATGAAAGAAGCGGGAATGGAACCACCCCCGGAAAAGAAGCCCGGCTCTTAAGCCATCACATATTCGCGGTTCACGATCTTGCGTGTGCGCTGCTTCAGCAATGCGATGATCTCTTCGCGCGTTTTCGGATTTTCCGGATCAAGCTGTACGTACCGCTTCGCCAGCAGATCGTAACGTTTCAGCATCAGGAACAGCCATACGGTGGTAAAGTCGACCTTCTCGAAAACGATCGCTTCTTCCCTGATATATGTATCGAGATTGTTCAGGAATTCTTCCGGATGCTGTGTCCAGTGGCGGTTGGGCCGTACGTGATGGCTGATGTGGTATCCGTCGTTCCAGCTCTTGCGGTTGTACACCGTATTGATGCAGGTGATGCTGTTGCGGTAGCAGTTGTTGGGAGTTGCGGCGTCTACAAAAGCATGCTGCGCCCAGTTTCCGGCCATCATCATGAAGCGCGTGAAGAACAGGGGCACGATGAGCACCACCAGCGCCGCTTTCCAGTTTATAAAGCTCATGGCGATACACATGGCGAAATATGAAAGCTCGCCCACGATCATCCACCACATGATAGGACGGCGGTTCCTGCGCCAGAGATAATTTCCGAGCTGCCCCACCGTGGTAAGGAAGAACTCGAAGAAGTAGAGGAGGAACCCGCGTACGCTGTCGCGACGGTACGGCATGGTTGTGCTCAGATCATCTTCCAGGTTATTTTCGGGATGGTGCATGGCTACGTGGTGCGCGAAATACGTTTCGGGCGACTCGCCGAAGAACGGGCCGATGAACCACGGGATAAAATTGTTCCACTTTTTATACTTGTGCTTGAAAAGCGAGCGGTGCGATGTATTGTGAAGCATCAGGATGAACGGGCCCAGAAAGATCGCCCAGTTGAGGAAAAGGTAGATGGCAGCCACCCAGAGATGAAAATCGATGAACATCCATACTGCCAGCGGCGGAAATATGGCGAGCAGCGTGAGCGATAAGCGGACGAAAGGCAGGTCGCGCTCGTCGTTGATGTATTTCAGGAAAAAGCGCTCGATCGCGTTGTGCTTTTCCTTCGGCCGGTGCACCGGATCGGTGATCACCAGGTGCCCTTTGGTTAATGTTGCGGTTTCCATCGGCTGCAAAAGTACCACTTATCCCGCTATTTCCCTAATTGTGACAGGCTGTCCGGACGTTATGCGGTGGCTTACAGGAAAATGGCATTGGTTTTGAATATGGTAAAAAGTAAACCGTTAACTTTGTTCCTATGCTTCGACGCTACGCATTGTTTTTGAGTGTATTGACTGTTCTGATCCTGGGTTCCTGCGCTTCTGCCAGAAAGCAGTTCGAAAAAGGGAACTACGACAGAGCATTGGAGATCAGCGCGCAAAAGCTCCGTAAAAATCCTGCCGACCAGAAACATATCGACATCCTCGTAAACGCCTACCGCATCGCCAACGAAAGAGATGAGGCTGAGCTTAACCGCCTGAAAGCGGAGAACAGGGAAGACAACTGGGAGCAGATCTACAACGCCTACCGCAGGCTGGACCGCAGGCAATCCGTAGTGCGCGAGCTTCCAAAGCTGCGGCCGTCGAACCCGCTCACCGATGTTGAGTTCACGTATAAAGATTACTCGCTCGAGATACAGAAGTCAAAGACGAAAGCTGTGGAAAGCCTCTACCAGGCCGGAGAGGAGCACCTGAGCAAAGGCGACCGCTTTTCCGCCCGCACAGCGTACGGCTTTTACAACCGCGCGTTCGGTTACGATCCAAACTATCTCGATGTGCGCGAGAAAATGGAAATGGCACGCACATCCGGGATCACCAGGGTATTGTTCGGTGTGAACCGCCAGACGATGCAACCGCTTCCCGCAGGATTCGAGCAGAACCTGATGAACGTCGATCTTTCGGGCTTCAACCGGCAATGGCTGCAGATAGATCAGGTGCAACAGATGAACGTGAGCTACCATTATTTTATAGAAGCTGTAATTACCGATGTGGCTGTGCTGCCCGAGCGTGTGCGCGAAACAAGCTATACCGATACGCGTACTATAGAAGACGGATGGGAATACGAGAAGAACGCGGACGGCTCTATAAAGCGCGACAGCCTGGGCAACGGCATCAAGCGGACCATTTACCGCGAGGTAACGGCCAAGGTGAAAAAGACCGAACACGAAAAACAATGTACGGTGAACGGAGCGGTGTTGATATATGAAAGCGGCTCGGATCGCAGAATATCGCAGGATGCGATCTATGGCAACGCCAATTATTACTACGCTTTCGGAACCGCAAAGGGAGACAGCCGCGCGCTGTCCGATCAGTCCAGGAAGCTTGTTCAGAATTATCCGCAGCCTTTTCCTTCTTTTTCCGATATGGTCATGATGGCTTCGGCCTCTTTCAACAATGCAGTGTATGATAAGATACGTCAATATAGATCTTACCTGGACTAAAGCGCTCTTTGCCGTGCTTGCCGCCTGGATCTGCATCGGGAGAGCCGGTGCGCAGCAGGTGGAGTACAGCCAGCAGCAGATCAGCATCCGCAACACGGGATACAGCGACGGAGTGCGCCGTGCCGGGGAAAGCGGGATATTGTTCACGGCTGAAATAAAGTTCGGATACCCTACGCGCCAGGTGAAAGGCGCGCTGGACGGGCAAAATCCGAAAGAGTATCATTTTTTTCTCGAGCTGCTGGACCTGAACGGCAACCGCGTATTCTATCCTTCGGCCATTCCCGACCGGCTCAAAAGATCGCTCACCCGCGATGAGTACGTGCTGCTCACCGCAAACCAGACCGACTGGCAGTACCTCCGCATCTTCATTCCATACAACCGGATACATCTGCCTGAAGGAACGCACCGCGTAAAGATGAATGTGAATGCCTGCAACAATGACGGCACTTTTTACTTCCGGTACATTCACTCGGAGATGGTCTCCGTTTCGCAGCCTCCGATATACGTGGCGAAAGTGGCGGTGCAGCACATCCGCATTCTCGAAAAGCAATATGATATGCCCGGTAAAAAGATACCGATCATCGGGCTTTTCCTGGGCGGCGATAAATCCAAGAGCGGCCAGGGGCTTCCCGATGCGGGCTGGAAAGTGCGTGTAGGCGGCGATATAGTTTTCGAATCGGAAGTGCTAAATAACTCCTACGATGTGCCTCCGGGTACCGCGTCGTTCCGTATTGCGAAAGGCGACCCGGTGGAATTCCTGGTGATCGACGAAGACTTTTTCAAGTCGGACGAGGTGTTGGGCGCCGTGCGGTTCGAACTGGAAAAGGAATCGGGAAAGATCGAGAAAAAAGGATACGCGTTCGGCGGGCTGGAAAACGGTGATTTTTTTTACCAGCAGACCAAAGAGCCGAAGCTTAACGGCATCGTCATTTCCGGAGAAAGGAAGCAATACCAGGGAGTGACCGGCCTGGAAGTGAAAGTAAAATATAATCTCGCGGAGCTGGTTCCCGGCGACGCTGTGGCCATGCGGCCGCTTTTCAGGGATTCGCTGGGCCGCTTATCGGTTCCCGAGTTCATGAAGCTGGTGGATGTGCACATGGAGCTGGGCAAATCGGGGCTGCTCGTGGAATCGCAGAACGGCGCGGACGAGCAGACATTCTTCATTCCCCATTACTCAGTTACCGAAGGAATGTTTCCCGGTATCGAGTTCAGCATGGACGGTTATGATATTCCGATGCAATCGGCGTTTGCGAAAGACATCGTGCCCATTGCCGGTACGCATGTGCGCGACGTAAAGGTAACCGCCGGACCGCCGGAAGAGGCCAGCTACAAAGGATACTGGGGGCTCAAGATCCCGCTGCGGATCGACGTGCCCGAAATGTATTACGACGATATCGATTTCACGCAGCTCATCCACAGCATCGTGGTGGAGAACAACCAGGGAATAGACATTACCGACAGCATCCTGATCATTACGCTGAAGGAAGAGAGCAGCCTCCGCAATTTCCAGCTCCGGAAGATCAATAAGGACAAGATACTTTTCCTTCCGTATGCCCGCTGCTTTACCAATAACGATCCGGGCGAGTTCACCATACAATACAAAGGGCGCTACTGGAAAAGAGGCATCCTGATCGGCGACGAGGTGATGAAGTACAAGGTGGAAAGCCCGTCGCTGCTGAAGATCCCGCCGTTCCGCGTAAGCTACCGCCTGAAGAAGAAAAATATAGAATACACCTATTACAAAGTGCTTCACGGCAACCGCGAGATCTTCCGCTCGGAAAAAGTAAAACAGCAAAAGATCGCGAACATTCTTGATTTCAGCTCAAGCAGGTTCTGCGCGTACGACGATATTACGGTGGAGGTAATAGGGATCGATTACTTCGGGCAGGAAAAACCGGTTTACAGCTACGTGTTCACACCTTATCTCCTGGCGCGGAATGTCTTTCCGCCCTACGATACGCCAAAGGGCGTAAAGGGATTCAGGATCACAAGAAAGAAGAAGAAATAGAAACAGTGATCCGGCGCTTTCTCAGGAGAATGCGCCGTCGATCTCGCTTATCCGCTTGTTGATCGTTTCTACGCCGCGCTTGTGGCGTATAATACCTTCGTTCTTCAGCGTAATGTAGCCGATAAACGCCTCGTGCAGCGTAAGCCCGTTCTTTGCGAGGAACTGCGGATCGGACATGTGGCTGAAGAAGATGTGATCCGTGATGGCGATCAGCTTCGGGTTAAGATCGATCAGGTGCCCGTCGCGCACGCCTTCGGTATAGAAATTCTCAAGCAGGTTCACGGCGAAATTCTGGAACTCATCCACCGCTTTCCATTTTTCAGGATACACATTTTTCAGGTCTTCCAGCAGCTTGTTCGATATCTGCGAAGTGGCCAGGGCCGTAACATGTATGGCGTTAAAATAACGGTCGTAGTACGACAGGCTGGCGTCCAGCAGCTGATCCTGGAACTTCCCGATCTCGTTCAGCTTCCATTGTATGATGGCGTCGATCAGCTTTTCCTTCGATGAAAAATATTTGTAAAAAGTGGCTTTGCTCACTCCTACCATCTTCACCACCTCATCCATCGTAAAGTCTTTGAAGCCCTCTTTCTGAAACACGGGGAGAATCCGTGACAACCATTGCTCGGTAAGCTTCTCGTCTTTTTTGCGATGTTTCTTAAGAGGTTTTCTTCCCATATTGTTTGAAATAAATACTATTCTGTATATCTTAGTTTACTGCCGGATGAATAGAGATGCAAAAATATACATCAATTTTTACTGACCTTAAATATTTGCTTGGATATAAAGTTCCTGTGGGAACATTCTTTGCCATCTGCGCAGGCGGGTGGTACAGTTATGTTGTGCCATTTTACGCGTTTGTTCTGATCCCCCTGATGGAAATGATGTTGCCTGCCGACGTTTCCAATTTGTCACCTGAACAGGAGCACTCAAAATTAAAGAATAAATTTTTTGATTGGCTACTTTATCTGAATGTTCCCCTGCAATTTTTTTTACTCTTTTATTTCTGCCACATGATATCCGATCCCGGGAGGGAGCTTTGGGAAAAGATCGGGATGACGGCCAGCATGGGAATAGCCTGCGGAGTGCTCGGCATTAACGTGGCGCACGAGCTGGGCCACCGGCAGAGCCGTACGGAGCAGGGACTGGCGCAGCTGCTCCTGCTCACATCGCTTTACATGCACTTTTTTATAGAGCATAACCGGGGCCATCACAGGAATGTGGGCACCGGCGAAGATCCTGCTTCGGCGCGGTACGGCGAAAGCCTGTACCGGTTCTATTTCCGCACGGTCCCCGGCAGCTTTCGCTCCGCATGGAGGCTGGAGAAGCTGCGCCTGCAACGCGGCGGTAAGCGCGTATGGTCCGGGCATAACCAGATGCTTCGGTTCATAGTGTACCAGGCGCTGTTCACGGCATTTATATTTGCTGTATCCGGTCCTGCGGGAGGCCTGGGCTTTATGTGCGCTGCCCTGGGCGGGATACTGCTGCTGGAAACAGTGAACTATGTAGAGCATTACGGTCTGCGGCGAAAGCTGATAGAGCCCGGGCTGTACGAAAAAGTGAAGCCGGAGCATTCGTGGAACTCCGATCACCTGATGGGACGGATCATGCTGTACGAGCTTACGCGCCATTCCGATCACCATTACAAGGCCACGCGAAAATTCCAGGTGCTGCGCCATTTTGAGCAGAGCCCGCAGCTTCCGCTCGGTTATCCCGGTTCCATGGTGCTGGCCTGCTTTCCTCCTTTATGGTTTGCCGTTATGCACCGGCGTATCCGCGGCATGCGGCCGGTTTAAAAACTTATTGAAAACTAGCCTCCGCTTCTCCGGATCGCGTTTCTCATTTTGGCCTACTTTTAAGCCATGATTATCGTAGCGGATGCCGGATCTACAAAAACAAGCTGGGGATGTATAAACGGCGGCCGGGTGTCGCAGTTTGAGACCGGCGGCATCAATCCGTATTTCCATTCGCGCGAAGAAATTTCCCAAAAGATCGCCGCTGAATTTCCCAAAGGATTTCCATACGGCGAAGTGCGTGAGATCCGCTTCTTCGGGGCTGGCTGCGCAGGTGAAGAGCAAAGCAGGATGATAACCGGCGCGCTCGGGGAACAGTTTGCAAATGCTGACATCCACACCGGCAGCGACCTGCTCGGAGCGGCGATCGCGTTATGCGGCGACAGGCCGGGCATCGCCTGCATCCTCGGCACCGGTTCCAATTCCTGTTATTACGACGGAAACGCTATCGTTGCGCAGGTGGCGTCGGGAGGTTATATCCTCGGCGACGAAGGCGGCGGATCATATATCGGCAAAAAGCTGCTGGCCGCATTTTTGCGGAATGAGCTTCCCGCCGGCTGGGCGGAACAATTGCGCACCGAATATTCTCTCACTCCCGAAGATGTGCTGCGAAAAGTGTACCGGGAGAAAGAGCCCAACCGTTTCCTCGCATCGTTCGTGCAATTCCTTTCGCGCCACGCGGACGAGCCGTACTGCCGGCAGCTTGTTGGATCGGCGTTCGGCGATTTCTTCAGCGCTCATCTTTCCAAATACGAAAGCCTGCGTACCGTGCCTGTGCATTTCACCGGCTCTGTGGCCTTTCATTTCCTGCCGGTAATGAAAGAGCTTCTGGAAAAAAATGGTTGTATATTAGGACAAGCGGTGCGGCAGCCGGTAGACGGGCTGATCCGCTATTATCAACAGAAAAACCTGACGGAGGAATGAATGTGAACCATAAATTCGCGGCGATCGATATCGGCACAAATGCGGTGCGGTTGCTGTTCTATACTATTTACCTCGATCTGGAGAACCAGCCGGTATTCCGGAAGGTGGCGCTCACGCGCGTTCCGATCCGCCTGGGAGAGGATGTGTTCGTAGACCGTCTCATCTCGCCCGCCAAAAAAGAACTGCTGAGAAAGACCCTGCTGGCTTTCCGCCATCTCATAGAAGTGCATGGCGCGATAGATTATAAAGCCTGCGCTACCTCGGCGATGCGCGAAGCAGAAAATTCCGCCGAAGTGATCGGATACCTGAAGCAGGAAACGGGGATACAGATCACGCTCATCGACGGCAATACGGAAGCGGACCTGATCTACAGCAACCATATCGCCGACGACATGAACGAGAACAAAGCGTATCTCTACATCGACGTGGGTGGCGGAAGCACGGAGCTCACTCTTTTCTACAGGGGAAAGAAACGGTACTCGGAATCGTTCAACATCGGTACGGTGCGTATCCTGTATGATAAGGTGACGAAAGAGGAATGGCAGCATCTGAAACGAAAATGTACCGAGCTCAGCTCATTGTATAAAAATATCGCGGGGATCGGCTCCGGCGGAAACATCATTAAGCTGCAGAAGCTGTCCGGGCAGGGGGAAGGCGCTCCTTTTACACGCGCGCAGCTCAAGGAGGTCTGCCACATGCTGAAAGATTACACGTACGAGCAGCGCATGCGTAAGTTCGGTCTCAATCCCGACCGCGCGGACGTAATCGTTCCCGCTGCGGAAATATTCCTTTTCATCTGCAAGCACGCGGAAATAAAATCTATCATCGTGCCGAAGATCGGCCTGTCCGACGGTATCATACATTCCATGTACGAAGAGCACGTGGCGAGAGACAGCGATTTTCTGCTGAAATAGATCCGGCTGTAAAAATAAAAAAGGGACGTACGATCATTCGCATGTCCCTTTTTTATCGGGGGGTGGCGGATCCTAGTAGAACCTCACCTTTCCCCAGTATTGTTTGTTGCCTTTGATGCCGTAGATCACCAGTTCGTTACCGAGCTGCAGGTAAGTGCGCGGGCGGAGCAGGATCTTCGTATCACTGTCTTCGTGCATCAGCTCGCGGTGCACTTCGCCTTTGTTGTTCACTTCCGCCACCATCGATACCATTCCTCCGGTGCTCACGTATTTCAGCTCAAGCGGGTTGAAGGTGTTCATGTTCTTTGGAGAATCATTGTAGATGAACACGATCTTGTTGTCCATGATCTTGTACGCGTACGAAAGCAGGAAGCCGTTCTCTTCGTCGAACGAGCGCTTGGGAACATTGGAGGTCCACTCGATCTTTCCTTCGTTGCTGATGCGCGTCACAACGATGTCGTTGAAATAATTTTCCGTGTTGCATTTCAGCTTTGGCGGCTGGCCGTAGCAAACCGTTTTTCCGAACACCTGCTCGCCGATGAGATAGACCGTTCCGTCGTTGCGGATCTGAAGGTCCTGCAGCTCGAAGTCGCGCATGCCTACGCCGCGGTCGGGGTTCTTGGTGTCCACAAATCGGGCGAGGAATTCTTTTGAAAAATCCATCGTGCTGCTGGTGCGGACCTTGGTGCTTTTGCTTTCTATCACCATATAGAACGCGCCGGAGATGGCCATATCCTTACGGTCGGCGAAGTAGCCTGCGCAGGCTATCTCCATGTGATCATTGAGCCCGAACGAAACGTCGGTGATATATTTCTTTCCTACTGTCAATGGCATGCTGCTGAACTGTCCGCTGGTATCGGCGGGATCCATGGTGAACGAAAGCATGTTGTAGGTATAGGTAATGTTGCGGTTGCCTTTTTTCTCGCGTTCCTTCTCGTCGTCCTCCAGCACTTTTATCATCATGTACACGGTAGAATCGACGGATGCTTTGATCTGGCGGATCTCGAATTCCTTGCCTTTGAAAGGGAACAGGAATTCTTTCTCCCATTTTTCCTGCAGGTTGTAATCGTAGAACTTGAAGCGGAAATACTCGTCGCTGTACAGGATGAACGGGCGGCTGTAGCAAAGTATGAAGCCGTCGCCGAACGGGGAAGGAGTAAATTCGTATTTCCCGATCACGGTCTTATCGTTGCCGGTAAATACCTCGAGCGTCTGCAGCTCGCCCACGCGCTGGCCCTGTGCGTCGAACTTCTGCGCGTAGGAGGTAAATGTTTTGGCTTCGAGCAGGAACTCCGTGAAGAACACCACGAAACCGTCCGGCATCATCATGAGCTTGTCATAGTCCAGCGGCCGCTTGGCGCCGGGCGTTTTGGCGTACATGGTCTCGGTGTAGATGGTAAAGCTGGTCTCGAGCGAGAGATCGGATTTGGAATATTTCTCGAGGAGAATGTCGTTGGATGAAATACCGGTAACGCTGGTTTTCAGCACGTAAAACGCGTCCTTCGTCTCTTCGGCGATCTTCGAATAGTACGACTGGCGCGAGAATGGCGTAGGATCGCTCCAGGTCACATCCGCTGTCTGGGCCACAAGGCCGGTGCAGGCGGAAATCAGAAAAGTAAGGATACCGGTAATTTTTCTCATAGCAATAAGGGCGTTAATGCCTCAAAAATAATAAGTAAAATGAAATAGCCAAGCCTTGTAAATTTTACTATTAGGGAAATATTCACTAATATTACTCGCTTATTGGCACCCGGTTTTCAAAGGATTATGAAACAAATTTACGCCCGAAGATTCTTCAGAAATCGTACGAACAGGTTGGGAACCTGTTTGCTGATGCTGCTGCTGGCCCTTCCTTTCACCGCAAAAGCGCAGCAGGAGCCGCAGTCGTCGCTTTACATGATGAACCCCCTTGCCTTTAATCCTGCTTATGCCGGCAGCCGCGGCTCATTCAATATCGCAGCTGTAGGCCGTTTCCAGTGGGTAGGGCTGGAAGGCGCTCCCATGAGCCAGTTCCTTTCGGTACACGCTCCTCTGCGCGCCCAGTCCATCGGCCTTGGCATGCACGTGGTGAACGACAAGATCGGCGCCCGCAACAATACTTCGATCTACGCGGATTTCTCCTTTGCGATCCGCCTGAATAAAAAAGCAGACCGCCTGGCTTTCGGTATCAACGGAGGTGTGGACCTGTTCCAGCTCGATTTCAACAATCTTATCGTCGACGATCCGACGGATCCCGTTCATTCTTCCAGCTATTTTTCGGCCATGCCCAATTTCGGCCTCGGTATTTATTACTACGGCGAGCGGCATTATGTCGGAGTGTCGGCCCCGCGGCTTCTCGAAAATACTTTGTCTTCTACCGACAATTCCACGGTGACGCGCCACTTCTACGTTACCGGGGGGTATGTGTTCAGGCTGAACAGTGTGATCCAGCTCAAGCCTTCCGCGCTGGTGAAGCTTACGCCCAACGCGCCGGTCACCTTTGATGTAAATGCGAACCTTTTCATGTTCGAGCGTTTCAACGTAGGACTGATGTACCGCTTCCACGAATCCGTAGGCGTGAACCTGGGCTTTACCATCAAAAATTTCCTGACGATCGCTTACGCTTACGATTTCCCGATAAACGACCTGCGCACCAACCAGTACGGCACGCACGAAGTAGCTCTGCAGCTGGATCTCTGGAGCAAAAAGCGCCCGTATCTTTCTCCCCGTTATTTTTAACCTTAGCCTGAGATGAACAAGCGTTACCTGATCATATCCCTGGCGCTGACCTGTTTACCTGTCCTGTTGCAGGCGCAGGGACTGAAGCGGCACATGGCCGATCAATATTATAACCAGCTCGATTATTCCAAAGCCGCTCCGATATACGACGAGCTTGCCATGCTTACCGTAAAAGGAAAGAAGCAGGACTGGAAAGCCGTGCGCCTGGCGGCTGAAAGCAACCTGCGGTCCAACCATTTCGCCAAAGCGCAGGACTGGTACGAAGAGCTTGAAAAAGGGAGCCAGCTTACCGACGATGATTATATCAACTATATCGACGTGCTCCGGCTCAACGGCAACTATGCCAAAGCAGACGAGCTGACCGCGAAACTGTACCAGCGCAGGCCCGACGACAGGATCGTGCGCAGCTACATCGAAGACAAAAATTATGTGGCAGAGCTGATGGAAGACTCGGACTCGTACAAGGTGCGCGCGGTTCCGTTCAATACAGGCCTGGGAGAATTTGCCCCGACCCCGTATAAGGAAGGGCTGGTGTACGTGGGCCGCAGAAGAAATTCCGGCTTCGTGAACCGTAAGTTCCTTTGGGATAATTCATATTTCTACGATCTGTATTACGTGCAGAAAAAAGGCGAAACCAGTTTCCCCAGGAGAGGTACTATGCTGGGCAAACCGTTCCGTACCAAACCGCATGACGGTCCGGTGGTATTCAGCCGAGACGGCAAAATGGCGATCCTTTCCGGCAATGATATCTCGCATACCGAAAAGGGAGAAGAGGTAAACCTGGGATTGTACATCCTGAAAGAAGAGAATGGAAAATGGGGCGACCGGGTTAAATTTCCGTACAACAGCAAGGAATATTCGGTGAGTCACCCGAGCCTGAGCAAGGACGGAAATACGCTGTACTTTGCATCCGACATGCCGGGCGGATTCGGCGGCGCCGATCTTTACCGGTCTGAATACAAAGGAGGGACCTGGTCGCAGCCGGTGAACCTGGGAGCCGGCGTAAACACAGCCCGCAACGAGGTTTTCCCGTTCATTGCCGATGACGGAACGTTGTATTTCGCATCCAACGGCCACGTAGGCCTGGGCGGGCTGGATATTTTCAAGACCGCGGGAGACTTCGCTTCCGTGGAAAACATGGGATACCCGCTCAATACGAACTACGACGATTTCGCAATGATCGTGAACGAGGAGGGCAACCACGGATATTTCAGCTCGAACCGCGGCGATTTTGTCGATCGCATTTATGAAACGGATATCAAAGTGGCCGAGTTCTACCTGGACGGAACGGTGACCATCGACGACTGCAACCGCACCCCGGTGGAAGGACAGGTGGTGCTGGTGGAAAACCGTACGCGGCATACGACAGATACGGTAAAGACCGACGCGGAGGGAAAATTCACGCTTCGCCTGAAGAAAAGCTCCGAATACCTGGTCCGGACAGAGAAAGATAACTACAGGCTGGTGGCCGAAGCGCAGGCGGGCACACAGGGAAAGCTGCAGTCCGAAAGGTTTACGGCCGATCTGCAGCTGGCGCCGCTTACCATACCGGTAAAAGGTAAAATCTACGACCGTGCAGACAATCTGCCGCTTACAGATGTGAAAGTGCGGATCGTCCGCAAATCCGATGGGAAAACGATGGACCTGACCGGCAGCGCGGGAGGAACCGTGGCGCTGAACCTGGACCGCAATCAGGAATATACCGTGTACTATCACGTGCAGGGGTACCGAGAGCAATCGGCAGGCCTGAGCACTTCCGATAAGTGCAGGGACTCGCTGGATATGAACCTGCCGCTGGATAAGATCAAAAAAGGCGATGTGTTCGTAATAAATAACATATTCTACGACTACGACAAAGCAACCCTCCGGGCTGAAAGTGAATCTGAGTTAAATAAGCTGGCGGATTTCCTGCTGGAGAATTTCCATATCAAGGTAGAGCTGAGCTCGCATACCGACTCGAGGGGCGGCGACAGCTACAACCGGAAATTATCGCAGAAAAGAGCGCAGACCTGTGTCGATTACCTGATCGGCAAAGGCGTTCCGAAGCAAAATATCGTAGCGAAAGGCTACGGGGAAACCAGGTTAGTGAACCGGTGCGACGACGGTGTGGAATGCACCGAAGAAGAGCACCAGCAGAACCGCCGTACGGAGATCCGGATCCTGCAGGTAAAATAAGTACGTAGCGCATAAGCGCCTGAAATAAATCTAACATATGAAACAGAAGATTACTCTCTTCTTGTTAAGTGCATCGCTGCTGTGTAATTTTACTTACGCAGAAAATGGCAACGGGCATTTTATCGAGAACAAACGCCAGTGGCCTGAAAACGTGTATGCCCAGTACACCAGGGATAATGGCAGGTTATATCTCGAAAAGGGCGGGCTTTCTTATCTCATATACAGCCACGAAGACCTGGACAATAACCATGAAGCTACGCACAACGGCGCCGATCTTTCTTCTTTGAAGGTAAGAGGACATGTGCTCCGGATGAATTTCCTCGGTTCCGACCCGGATGCGCTTGTGCGGATGACCGGCGTCAAATCATTCTATTACAACTATTTCCTCGGCGATCCTTCCACATGGAGCCCGCAGGTAAAAGCCTATTCCACAGTTGAATATAAGCAGTTGTATCCCAAAGTGGATATGCGTTTCAACGATGTGAAAGGGAATCTCAAATACGATTTTATAGTACATCCGGACGGAGATCCCAACCAGATCCGCACCGCGTATGAAGGCAGCAACGGAGTGGAGGTCGACGGCGACGGAAACCTGGTGGTGCGCCACTCGCTGGGCATTTACACCGAGCTGAAGCCTTATGCCTACCAGGTGATCGGCGGAAAACAGGTGGAAGTTTCCTGCGACTTCCACGTAGAAGGAAATGTGGTAAGCTTCACGCTTGGAAATTATAACTCGTCGCTGGACCTGGTGATCGACCCTACGGTGATCGCGTCAACTTATTCGGGCGCTACCTATACCACATACGGGCATTGTGCCACCTACGATAATTCGGAGAATATCTACACCGGCGGACGTTGTTTCGGCGCGGGATATCCCACCACCACCGGCGCATTCCAGTCGTCGTACGCCGGCGGAGTGGATATTGCCATCAGCAAGCTCAGCCCGACGGGTAACACCCTTTTGTTTGCAACCTACATCGGGGGAGCAGGCGAAGAATATGCACAGAGCATGATCGTAAGTTCAACCGGCGATCTCTTCATCTACGGATCGTCCAACTCATCCGACTATCCCGTTACGCCCACGGCTTACGACGGCAGCCATAACGGAAGCTACGATATCATTATCACCAAGCTGAATTCTACGGGCACGGCGCTGTTGGGCTCCACCTTTGTCGGCGGAGCGAATGACGACGGGTACAATGCCCTGACAAATCATTACGGCGACAGCTTCCGCGGGGAGATCTTCCTCGACGGTTCGGACAACCCGATAGTGGCCACCTTTACCTCTTCGCCCGATTTCCCGATAGCGGGAGGCACTTTCGACGGTACGTATGGCGGCGCCCAGGACGGATGCCTGCTGAAGGTCAATCCGAACCTTACCGCTCTTACCTGGTCCACTTACATCGGCGGTACGCAGAACGACGCTGCATTTGGTCTCCGTGTGAGCCAGGCGGGAGATATTTATGTGACCGGTACGACGCAGAGCGGCGATTTTGCCACCACCCCGGGCGTACTGAGTCCTGCAGCTCCGGGCACTACCGACGCTTTTGTGCTTAAAACAAATGCAGGGGCCACCACGCTTCTGGCATCGACTTACTTCGGTACCAGCGGAATGGATTACTCCTATTTTATGGACCTCGATAATTCCGATAACGTTTACATATACGGAAGTACCGACGGTAATATTCCGGTAACGCCCGGCGTATACGGAAACGCGGGCAGCGCCCAGTTCCTTGCCGAACTGGATCCGACATTGTCCACCGCGATCTTTACAACGGTTTTCGGCGATGGAACGCTTACTTCTACGATATCGCCCACGGCTTTCCTCGTAGATGAATGCGGAAATATCTATGCTTCGGGATGGGGCACCACCACCGGTTTCCCGGTAAGCGCCAACGCGGTGCAGCCCACCACCGACGGATCTGACTTTTATCTCTTCGTTCTGCCTCCCGGCGCACCTTCCCTGCTGTATGCAACATATTACGGCGATCCGGGCGCATGGGAACATGTGGACGGAGGAACCAGCCGTTTCGACAAACGCGGTGTAATATACCAGGCGGTATGCGCAGGAGGTACAGCCTTCCCGGTAGTTCCCGGATCGTACAGCCCCAGCAACCAGACCGGAAGCTGGGATATCGCCGTCTTCAAGATCGACTTCGAAGCCACCGGCGTTTTTGCTGCGGCAAGCCCTTCGCCTTTCGGCATCGGCTGCGCGCCCTATGATATCACATTTGCCAATAACAGCAACGGCGTAGACTTTATCTGGGATTTCGGCGACGGAAGCCCGCTTTCTACCGACGCCAACCCCACACATACTTATCTCACACCGGGAGAATATACCGTTACGCTGATCGCCATCGATTCCAGCACCTGCAACATTGCCGATACGGCCAGCGTGCCCGTGACCATTCTCGATCCGAACAGCTATAACATCGGCAACGATACGTCGCTCTGCGACACAATGCCGCAGGTACTGCTCGACGCGGGCCCGGCGAATGAATGGCTCTGGTCTACCGGCGATACCACCCAGACCATCATCGTTACCACCAGCGGCATATACTGGGTCACTCTCACTATCGGCGATTGTGATATTACGGATTCCATAGATGTGCAGATCATCAATCCCAACCTCGGCGTGGTGAATATGCCGGATATCTTTACACCCAACGGCGACAATATCAACGACTTCTACAAGGTGGTGAACCCGCCCGCGCTTACGGAATCGTTCAATATCAAAATATACAACCGCTGGGGTTTTAAGGTATACGAAAGCAGCGACTCGAATTTTAACTGGGACGGCGAATATTCATCGATACCGATTCCCGACGGCGTTTACTTCTACGTGGTGGATTACGACATGCCGTGCTTTGCATCCAACAAGGTGGAAAACGGGTTTTTCCACGTGGTCCGCTGACGGCTTCACAAAAAAATATATGACCCGTGGCAGCAACGCTACGGGTTTTTTATTTCCCGGTCTCTACTCATTTACCGGCGCTTCTTCTTCCTGGCGCAGCGGAGTACCGTTCGCGTCGAAGAGGAGCTCCGCCTGGTGGATGATCACTTCATACGTTACAACCCCGGCGGCGTCTGTTATTTTCACAGCTGCTTCCACAGGCGCCTGCATGTAGTTTGAAATAAGGTACTCCTGTATTTTCGCGGGCAGCTCTTCGGCGTTGATCACAGATTCGGTCTGGAGCACCTTCCCCGAAGCGTTGAAAAGGACCGATTGTTCCTTCTGGCCGGATTCGAAGACCGCTTCATAATTCTCGCCTTCCTTTTCCCATGTAACCTTTTCTGTACCCGGATACCGTTTGCGGAATTCTTTTTTTACCGGTCCGGGCGGCGTGACCGATCCTGTCTGCTGCTGCGCATTTACCTGCAGAGCCATGATGAGGACCGCGCAAAATATGAGTATCGTTTTCATAACCTGTGCATTTATGGGGAATTTACGGAAGACGGATCAGGCGGGCAACGAATTTTGAATTCTTAAGAGAATACGATCTGTGCATTTTACTCAAAAATCAGTATTGCGCGGCGGGTATACCGGTTCTATATTTAACGGCTGTTAATGCAGATCCGGCGATACCGGATGATGAATGAAGAGTTAGCCTTAGGCGGAAACCACGCCGGCCTGCGCAGAAATGTGCGGCCGGTGTTTTTTACCGGGCCTGAACGGTTTTCTTTTTTACTTTCCGGTCGATGCGGAAACTGGTCTGGATGTAAAAATTATTGTTGGAAGGCAGCCCGCTGATCAGGATCGCGTCGGCCTTATAGCCTGCGCTGAGCACGAAGAACCTGTACGAGTACTCAAACCCGATATTGCTCGTGATGCCGAAAGCATTCGTCGCATTCTTCACGCCGAAGTAGCCCACGGTGCCTACGCGGGCATACAGGTATTTCAGGATCACCATTTCGAGTACGATACCTGTGGACACATATTCAATATTGCCGCGGTCGATCGAAATATAATTCGCCGTTATACCGTATCGCTGGAATGTATTGGCATACAGCATTACAGAGCCTCCCGCCTGCCAGTTGAGGCTTCCGCCGTTGAAGGTGGAATATCCTACGCTGAATTCAGGCTTGATCAGGAGCAGCGGTTTTATTTCCACAGTAGTGTCGGTCTGCGCGGAAACCGGAATAAAAGAGAACAGGAACAGCAGCGGAAAAAAATATTTCATGGGACTGGCTTTTTAAGATTATCATCTCAGCTCGCCGAACTGGTAGATCCGTACTCTGTGAGAGAAGAGCACCATAGACTTCCTGTCGAACTGATAATGTAACCTCGGGCGAAACCAGGCCCTCCTTTTGATGTTTGAGAACAGCGTCTGCTTTTGCGCATGCCCGCTGGGGTCGATCTCTACCATCACCACCGACGATCTGCCGGGATCGGTCATGAACGACCACGCGTTGCTGTTCTTGATGCTGAGATTTTTGGGATTCTCATTGTACACGATCACGATCTTGCCATTTACCAGGCCCAGCGCGAATGAGGAATACGCTCCGTAATCGTTGCGGGTAAGCTGCCGCTTCGGAACGCGGATCTTCCACAGCACTTTCCCGTCGCGGTCTATCTTTACCACGAAGATGTCGTTATAGTAGTAGCTGTAGTTGCAGGTGGTAAGCGCTGTGCGGAAGTCGGTAAAGCAAACTTCCGATATCATCGTGTGCTCGCCGACCAGTATCGTGCTGCCGTCGTCGAGCAGGATGTAATGCGTGAGCTCCAGCTCGGGGTTGCCATCCTCTCCGAACCGCATGGGCGCCTCTGTGGGAAAGTCGGGCACAAATCCTGCTTCCAGCTCGTACAGGCTGATCTTTTCGGCTTGCGTGGTGCCGGCGGGAATGGTCATCGAGTAGATCCCGCTCACTTTGGTCATGTCTTTTCGCTGCGCGCAATATCCCGCAAGGCGCAGATCGTTGTTCCGGTCGAAGCGGAACACCATATTTACAATGTATTTGTCTTCCAGCCCGAAGATGGTCTCTTCGTAAGGCCGGCTGCTGTCGCCGGGCGTCAGTCGCAGCAGGGTGTAGTAATATTCCGCGCTGGTAAGGTCGCGCTCTTTTTGCTGCTCTTTCGAAAGATAAACTTTTGAAAGAAAGTACACGTTGCCGTTATCGTCCACCTGGTAATCGAGCGGAATGAAGTCCTGCTCCTTGTAAGGCATCACGTAAGCCTCGCTCCATACGGTGGCCAGGGATGAATCGAGCAGCGTAATGTTGAATTTTTCGTCGTTGTATTTCTGGTCGAACGGCTCATTTCCGATCACGAGTATGTATTGCCCGCCAGGCGAAACGGTGAAAATGAACTGGCCGCGGTTCGATTTCCGGTCGGCCTTCATTTCCGATACCTGTACGAGCTCTCCCACCGGCGCGCCGGCATCGTCGAGATACTGGGCATAGGCGTAATGCCTGTCCTTCTCGTGATCGTAGCTGGAAAGGAAGAGCACCAGCTTATCGTTGATGCGGAATATGTTTTCGAAGTAGGTCTTGAACCGGGCCTGCGTGCCTTTATACGTTTCGCGTCCCACAAGCTCTGCCGTATACTTTTTTTCGTATTCGCCTGCAGCGAAGAAGTCGAGATAATAATACCGTTCGCCGAGACTGGTATATTTTGAGCGGAGAACGTAGATGCCGTTGGTATCGCCGTGTACGATAAAGTCGAAAAAATCCTTTCCGGAGACCTTTTGCAGTCCCCCCCAGTTCACTTCCGGAGCAGACAGCGAGTTCTGCGCGCCCGAGCGTGCGGGCCACAGGGCCAGCAGGATAAAGGATAGGATAATGTATCGAACCACTTTCAAGTTTACGGAAAAAATCAATGCCAATCGTTGCAGCGGATGCACTTAGTCGCGGATCTCTTCGTACGATGAGAAGCCGTCGTCTGCCTGCCGCGGGTTCTGCCCTGCTCCCGGAGGCATCATCGGTTTGGCGGCAAAGCCGATGCCTACGAACAGGAGCCCGAGCGTAATTACCAGTCCGGCAAAAATATAAGCGAAGAATTTAGGGAACAGGAAAACCAATGTCCCCATCAGGATCATGATGAAGCCGAAGTATGCTATCGCTTTTCCGCCTCTGAATAATAACTGCATTACGAAATGTTTTTATTATAAATAAAAAACCCGGGCTGAAGGTACAACCCGGGAAGGAATACATCCTAAATTTTTTTGTTAAGCAATTGAAATGGACTTAACCGCGTTTTCCGTCTTTTCTGCCTTTGGGAGCTCCACTTTCAGCACTCCGTTATCGTACGAAGCTTTGATCGCATCTTTGTTCACGGTTTCCGGAAGCGAGAACTGGCGGCTGAAGCTCTGGTAGCTGAATTCTTTTTTCAGGTAACGGGCAGCCGATGGAGCTTCCTCTTTATCCTGCTTTTGGCGGGCGCTGATAACAAGCCTGTTCTTCTCAAGCTGTACGATGAAATCCTCCTTCTTCAGGCCGGGAGCGGCAACTTCGATAGTATAACCGGATCCGGCCTCCAGTATGTTCACATTCGGGATCAGCGACTGGGAATCACTTCCGGGCATACCGGCAAATTCGCGGCTGAATAACTGATCGATCATAGATGGATACGACCATCCGGGCTTATTTGATTTTACAACGAACATAGGTTTTAATTTTTAGTTATACCGGTCTGGTTGTCAAGTTGTATACCAATCGAGGAATGGAGACAAAATGTCCTTTCCCGGATTTATTTAATGACAAATAGTCACAAGTGTGACGTTTTCTGAATACAAAATGGCTTATTCGGTTTTGATATCCTTTACTTCCAGTTGCAGGCTGGTAGCGCCGTTCCAGGTATTTTCGCCGAGTGTAAAGACCGCTGAAAGCGGCTTCCCGGACGAAACGCATTCGAAGTGCTCTCCCAGTCCGAACCCGATGGCCGCGAGGCAATGATGCGGATGAGCTTCAGGCGAGAGCTGCATCTTCAGGTGGTTGTCCCCCACGATCTTCGACCACTGGTTTCCTTTTATGCGTTGCGAAGTGAATACAGGGTTCATATTGCCGGGCCCGAAAGGGGCAAACTGCTTCAGAAGCGCAAAGAAACGGGGAGTGACCATAGATAGGTCGAGGTCCGCATCGATCTCTATTTCCGGCACCAGCAGGTCGGGAAGGATCGTATCGTTTACGATGGCGTCGAAACGTTCGATGAAAACGGGAACATTCTCGGTTTTCATGGTAAGTCCGGCCGCGTGCGTATGTCCGCCGTAATTTTCCAGCAGGTCGCGGCACTGCTCTATGGCGCTGTGCACATCGAAGCCTTTAACGGAGCGCGCAGATCCCGAGGCTTTGCCGTTCGATTCCGTAAGCACGATGGCCGGCTTGTAGAAACGTTCCACGAGCCGCGATGCCACGATGCCGATCACTCCTTTATGCCACGAAGGCTGGTACACCACCGTCGACTTGCGGACCAGGAACACGGCGTCCTCTTCCACCAGCCGGATGGCTTCCTGCGTGATCTGCCGGTCGAGGCCCCGGCGCTCGAGATTATGCTCGTCGATAACGCGGCCCATTTCTTCCAGCAGCGGATCGTCCTCGCCGGCGATGAGCAGCTCCACGGCTCCGCTTCCGTGCTTTATCCTTCCTGCGGCATTGATCCTCGGCCCGATCATGAAGACCACATCCTCTACCGTAAATTCATTTTTGCGGCCGGTATTGATCATCAGGCGGCGCAGGCCGGGGCGCGGCGCGGCATTGAGCTGCTTCAGCCCGTAATGTACCAGTATCCGGTTCTCGCCTGTCATCGGTACGATGTCCGAGCAGGTGCTCACCGCTACAAGATCGAGATAACGGAATTGCTGCTGCAGCGGAAGCCCCGTCCTTTTCGATACGGCTTGCAGGAGCTTGAATCCCACACCGCATCCGCACAGCTCTTTGAACGGATAGCCGCAGCTGGCCTGTTTCGGATTGAGCACGGCGTAAGCGGCGGGCAGCTCTTCTCCCGGAAGGTGATGGTCGCAGATGATAAAATCGATATTGCGCGAGCGCGCGTATAACATGTGCTCTACTGCCTTGATACCGCAGTCGAGAGCGATCACCAGCGAGAAATCGTTGTCTGCCGCGAAATCGATCCCGGTAAATGAAATTCCGTATCCTTCGGAGTAACGGTCGGGAATATAAAAAGCGATGGAGGGATACCCGAGATCATCGCGGAAGAATGAGTACATCATAGCCACCGCGGTGGTGCCGTCCACATCATAATCGCCGTAGATCAGGATGTGCTCGCCTTTCCGCATGGCTTCGAGAATGCGGTACACAGCCTTGTCCATATCTTTCATCGCAAATGGATCGTGCAGCTGCTCCAACTGCGGGCGAAAGAAGGTGTACGCTTTGTCGTAATCATCGATCCCGCGCTGTACAAGCAATTGCGCGATCACCGTATTTACGTTGATCGCCCTGGAAAGAGATTGTACCAGGTGTGAATCGGGGACCGGTTTATACCGCCAGCGTTTCTGCATAAGACAAAAGACAAGTCCGAAAGATCAAAAATAAAAAAACCCTGGCTTTGAGGCCAGGGCTATATGTAGTTCGCATAAAGATTACCGGCTGATCACGAAGCGCCCCTTCGATACAGGCTTGTTCTGCTGATCGTGGATCATGTACAGGTAAACGCCCTGCTCAAGCGCAGAAGTATTTACATTTCCCTGCTCGTTCATGATCTGGCGGGCTACTATACGTCCGTTGATGTCGTACATGCTTACGGTGGTTCCTGCCAGCGGCTCTTCCGAAGTGATGCGGATGAAATCGTTTGCCGGGTTAGGATACAATGTTGTCTCTACGGTGAAAGGCTCGTTGATACCTACGGTGAAGTGAGCGTAATCGCTCTTGAAACGTGCGCTTACCGGGCTGTTTGCGGAGTTCACGTCGATGGCGCAAACGCTGAAGTCTTCACCGGGCGCATACCATGTGTAGATGCGGGTGGTATCGAAAGAAGGATTGCTTCCGAAGCCTGCGAAGGCAACCAGCGAAGGATCCGCGAAGCTCCAGCCCTGTGGGATGGCGACGGGGGGAAACACGCAGTTAACCGCGTTCGGAGCATAGATAAAGATCGAGTCTACAGAACGCTCTTCAGAGTATGAACGAAGCGCGTTGTTGAAGGTATCGGTCGGAAGTTGCAGTGTTCCGGATGCGTCGAAATCCACATCAAAAACGGAAGTACGCTTGACCCAGATAGAATCCACCACGATCTGGCATCCGAAAATATTGGTGTCGATGCCGATGTAGATCTTTTCGGAAACTCCGGCAGATGTGGAGAAGCTGGTTCCAAGCGATGCGGGGAACTGGATGATGTCAAGTCCCGGAACATAGTTCGCCACAGCGGCGAACGGTCCTACTCCTGCTACCAGACCGTGATTACGGATGTAGTTGACATTCTTTTCCAGGTAGAAGATACCTTCGTTGGAAACGGTGGCGATGTTGGAGCTCGGAAAATCGCCCGCGTTCGGCAGTGTGGCCGGATCAACGAAGAACAGGGTGTCCAGCGTTTCTGTGTTCAGCGTAGTGTAATTCCAGGTCTGGCCTGCACCGGTCGATCCCAGGGATACACCCGGGGTAGCGTCCAGTCCTAACTGGTAGCTGTCGCCCACCGAACCGAAGTCGGCAGAAGTGATCTGCCCGAAGGCAAAAGAAGCTGCAGTCAGTAAAGAAACTGAGAGTAAAAGCTTTTTCATGATTTGATTTAATTTGGAATACAACAAATAACGGAAAAATCATCCATTTAGACAACCTTAACTATACATGTGCTGCATGAAAGGACGGTTGCAGGGATATTTTGTAGATTTGCCACATACAGGATCAATATGGAAAGTACCCGCCAGCAGAAAGTAGCGCGCCTAATCCAGAAGGAGTTAAGCAACGTATTTACGCGCGAAGGAAGCAATATCTACGGCCGTATCATGGTTTCGGTGACGGTGGTGCGCATGTCTCCCGATCTTTCGGTTGCCAAGGTGTACCTCAGCATTTTCGGTACGGATAAGAAGAAAGATGTGGTTACCGCGCTGGACGAGCATAAAGGCAAGCTGCGCTACCTGCTGGGTCAGAGCATGAAAGGGCAGATGCGCGTAGTGCCTGAGCTGATCTTTTATATCGACGATTCCGTGGATTATTACGAAAAGATAGATACCCTGCTGAAAAAGCTGGACATCCCCGAAAAGGATGAAAATACTCCGGATGCATGAATCTTTCGCGCTGGAAGGACAATGCCCGGATCGTTTCGCGGATCACTCCGCGCAGGGCATGGAACATGACCATGACCTTTGCCGGTTTCCACTGGAGCAGGATCACCCGCCGGCCCGCGCACTGGGGAATGCCTTCGGCGATCTCGATCGAGCCCACTACTTCCTGCAATCTCCGTTGCCCCGAATGCCCCAGCGGTCTGCGATCGTTTTCGAGGCCCACCGGCATGTTGCAGGACAACTTCTACCGCACCATTATCGATCAGGTACGCAAAGATGTTTCATACCTCACGTTTTATTTCCAGGGCGAGCCGTATCTCAACAGGAATTTCCTGGAGATGGTATCGTACGCCGCTTCGCGTAATATCTACACCGCCACAAGCACCAACGCGCATTATCTCGATGACGAGACTGCCCGGAGAACCGTTGCCTCGGGGCTGCACCGGCTCATCATTTCCATCGACGGCACCACGCAGGAAGTATACCGGCAATATCGCGTCGGTGGTAAGCTGGAAAAAGTGATCGCGGGCGCAAAAAATATCATCCGCTGGAAAAAGGAATTACGCTCGCCTACGCCGCATGTCATTTTCCAGTTTCTCGTGGTAAAGCCAAACGAGCACCAGATAGAGGAAGCGGAACAGCTTGCAATGGAGCTGGGAGTAAACGAGATCCGTTTTAAAACGGCGCAGGTGTACGACTACGCGAACGGCAATCCGCTGATACCGGAGAACACAAAATACACACGGTACAGGCGCAACGGCGACGGAACATATTCTGTGCGCAGCAAGCTGGACGACCATTGCTGGAAGATGTGGACAAGCTGTGTGATCACGTGGGACGGGAAAGTTGTGCCCTGCTGCTTCGACAAGGATGCATCGCATCAGCTCGGCGACCTGCGAAGCCAGAGCTTCCGCGAAATATGGAACAGCGCGTCGTACAGGAATTTCAGAAGCAGGTTGTTCACTTCACGCAAGAATATCGACATTTGCGCCAACTGCTCGGAAGGCACCAAAGTGTGGGCGTAGTTTCCCTTATCTGCGTATGATCAGCTTCTGCACCGGGATGCTCAGGCGGTCGGAAGTTACAGTTACCAGATAAGTTCCTCCCTGCAGGCTGTTCAGATCCGTTGAAACGAATTTGTTCTCGCCTTTCACCAGGTTTACATTCATCTGCTGAACCGTTTTTCCCATCATGTCCGAGAGGCGGATGGAACCTGCTCCGTAATCCTTATCGAGATGCACCACGATGTTCACTTCCTGCGTGGCGGGATTCGGGTAGAGCAGCATCGTATTTCCTTCGGAAGTGATGCACTGGATGTTGGCAGGAGCGAAAGTTTCGCTGGCGCCGTCGTAATCGGTTTGCTTCAGGCGGTAGTAAGAAAGCCCGTTCAGCGGCTGCGCATCCGTTTCCGAATAGTTCAGCAGCGTGTTGCTGTTGCCTGCTCCGCTTACGCGGCCTACCTCTTCCCATGCGAGTCCGTCGGCGCTTCTTTCTACGGAGAAGTACTGGTTATTTTTTTCTGAAGCCGTAGCCCAGTTGAGCACTACTTTTCCATCTTCGCACGTAGCGTCGAACATCACCAGCTCGATCGGGAGCGGGTTTGCGTTTTCGCTGCTGATCACGAACCAGGAGAAGCCGCTCATACCGTTGCGTGTGATATAACCCGCCGTGGTTCCTCCTACAACAGATCCGTGGCTGCCGTCTGCAACCCAGGTGGAATGCGCGGGACCAGGCGATTTGATCACACGGAGGTTTCCGGGAGTATTGATCGCGCCGATGCCGTCATACTGCAGCTGCAGGGAATAAGTTCCGCCGGTGAGGCCGCCACCGGGATTCAGTTCCCAGTAGCCTTCGTTCATATAGTTCTGTATCGTTACCCCGCCGTCGTTTGCGATAGGCAGACCAGCGTACATGGAGAGCGGAGTATTTACGAACCGTCCCTCCACGTATCCGCCTCCACCCGGAGCGGAAGTAAACTGGATCGTAGCGTCGCGGCGGTAAAAGCCCGGATCGCTTCCCAGGGGGAATAATCCTTGTGCGGCAGTATTGGTTGTGTTGTTGAAATACCTGCGGAAATAACCTGGCCCGGTCATCATATAGACGCCACCCATTGTAAGTGTTCCGGCTGATCCCGGACTGGTTCCGAGAATAAGATTTGAGTTCAGCACGAGGTTGCCGAACATCGAAAGCGTATTGGTAACTGTAGTGGTCTGGTTTATATTTATCGAGCTCCCGTTGATCGACAGATTTCCGAAGTTAGTGGGTGTATTTCCTCCGATGGTGGAAAGCATGGTGGTCATGTTCACCGTGGAAGATGTGCTTGCTGTAACGTTTGTCGGAGAACCCGAATTGTTGGTCCAGTTACCGGTGACCTGCAGTGCCTGCCCGTTGTATATCTGCATGATCGCCCCGTTGTTCAGGGTAATGTTCCGGCATGCGGCGAAGGTGACATCTACGTGTGGATCGAATGCTGTAGAGGACGCGTCAGGGATGATTACGTCGGTGGTAGTGGTCGGCACTCCGCCGCACCAGTTAGCTCCATTGTTCCATGAATTGGATGTGCCGCCGATCCATGTTCCGGTGCCGCTCACGCGGTTGATGGTGATCGAATATGTGGCAGGTGTGCACGGCCCGTTGGTTACGGTCCATGTGAGCGTGGTGGTTCCGATGGGCAGGTTGTTCGCAGTTGCGTTTGCTGTAGTATTGTTCGGGGAGAATGTCACACCCGCATCGCTGGCTGTCCATACTCCCGTTCCATAAGTAGCCGCAGCTGTAAGCGGAATGCTGTTATTGCAGATAGTTTGGGAAGGTGTGCTGATGGAGCCGAGCGGTGCGCGGAACACATTTATATTTTGTGTAGTGGAGCAGTAGCCGAATGTATATGTAATGGTATACGTGCCGGAAGCTCCCCCTGGAGTCGGAGCGGTAAATGTAGTTCCTGAAACGCCTGTTCCTGTAAAGGTTCCTACATCACCTGCTCCTGCCGGAGGAGTAGTGCCGATGCGGGTGGGCGTAGCGGTAAGGGTGCGGGTTTGCCCGACGCACATGTCTGCGTTGGACGAAGTGATCGTAAGGTTATTGTTTTGCCGTACACGTACCGTGATGGAAGAAGATCCTCCTGACTGGCAGTTATACTGGCGAACGTCCACACGCGTGTAGTCGGTAAAGCCGGGCGACAAGGTCACCGATGCGGACGTACCGGTACATTCCGGACCGTTGTCATCGTTCCATGCATAGGGACCGGTCGTATTATTGCCCTGAAAGCAGCTGATGTGCGAATCGATTCCCGCTCCGCACGTGCTTATCGTATAGCAGCCTCCCGCCAGCACAGGAACCTGGAAATAGGTGCCGGGACTGTATGGAAATACCGAGTTGAAAACAGTATTACCGGGGTTTATCTGGCCGGAGTATACAGAAGATCGCCCGCATCCGGATGTACCGCCGGCTTGCGTGTTGCTTCCACATTGAGCGAAGGAATTGTTGGCATATAATAATGCACAAAGGATAGGCAGCCGGGTTAGCAGCAGGTAAAATTTTTTCATACTAAGGGTCCAAAAAGTTGATGGTATGCGCGCATACCATTTGTGCAAATATATATAAAAATATTATCGGTTTAGTAATAGTTTATGCCGCTTTTCCGTCGCCCGTTGTTATTTTTCGGAAGCAATCAGCTAACTATCAATCGACTAAAATTTAAACTCACCGATGCTTTTTAACAAAAGGGGCAAGCGATCCCTGTCTTTCATCCGGCGGTCAGGTGTTACCGTTGTATCACCAGTTTTTGCACCGGTATATTCAGCGCTCCGGCTACGATAGAAATATGATATGTTCCGGGCCCGAAATTTTCAAGTCCCCCGATCGTAAATTTATTTTCTCCCTCATGGAGCGTTACTGCAAATTCCTTTACGGTCCTCCCCAGCATGTCGGAAATACGGATGATCCCGTTGCCGTATCCTTTCTCCAGCGAAAGCACGAGGTTCACATCCTGCGTAGCCGGATTAGGATACAGAACAACGGTGTTGCCGCCGTAAAAAGCGCAGGTGATGCTTACCGGACCGAACGTTTCCTGCTGACCGTCGTAATCGTTTTGTGTGAGGCGGTAGTAGGAAATGCCGCTCAGGGGCGCGCTGTCCGTAAAGGAATACTGGAGGAGAACATTGCTGTTGCCCGCGCCGTTCACCCGTCCTGCTTCGGTCCATGTAATTCCGTCGCTGCTGCGCTCTACCGAGAAATATTGGTTGTTCTCTTCGGAAGCGGTGCTCCAGTTCAGCCGGATGCCTGCACCGTAACAATCGGCGCCGAACGATACCAGCTCTACCGGCAGAGGGTTCTGGTTATCGGACGCGACGGTGAACCAGGAGAAATTCGACATGCCCGTGCGCGAGATGGTAAAGTCCGTGAGCGAGCCGGCAACCGCTCCGTGCACTCCGTCGAGCGACCAGATCGTATGCGGATCGAAGGATTTAATGATGCGGATAGCCGAAAGGCTGTTGATCGTAGTGAAGTTATTTGCGCGTAAAGTGAGGTTGTAATTCCCCCCGCTGAGCCCGCCGCCGGGATTCACTTCCCAGTATCCTTCGTTGGCGAAATTCTGCAGCAGCTGGCCCGCATCGGTGAGCGGTAAGCCATTGTAGAAAGGCGCTGGCGATCCCACGAACCGCGTTGTAAGATAACCGCCCGACGACGGCGCGGAGCCGTATTCCAGCAGGAGCCAGCGATTGTACACAGTACTGCTTTGCACATTTCCTACAGGAAAGAGGCCCGTTCCGTATCCGCTGTTGGTAGTGGGGCCATACCATCTGCGGAACCATCCGAGAATGGTCGGCTGACTGGCAGCATTCCATAAAAGAGAGCCGGGGCTGAGCGCGCCTGTTCCCAGCTCGAGGTAATACGGCTGCTGCACGGTGATATCGCCGCTTACCATATCGAGCACATTGTACACATGCTGGTTGCCGGTAATGTTCATTTGCGTTCCGCCGGTCTTGCTCACCGTCATATTGTAAAAGTCGGTGGGGCTGCTGCCGCCGATGTTCCCGTTGTAGGCGCTTCCGGTAAAGCGTGTAAGTCCCTGGTTGGTGTTAAGGGTAGCTCCGTAATTGTAAAAGTCGCGGTATACATCCAGCGAGTTGGTCTGGTAATACGTGAGCGTTGTTCCGTTCTCGAGTGTCAGATCCTGCACCACTGCGTCATTTGTGCCGATCACCGGCCAGTATGGGCCTTCGGGCGTGGTCGGGATCAATGCATTCGTGGTCATCACCGGGATGCCTCCGCACCAGTTCACGGTATTGTTCCAGTTGTCGTTCGCAGGAGTGTTCTGTATGCCGAGCCATTCGCCGGTCCTGCGTACGGTAAGATTTACCTGGTCGTTCCCGCCGGTGCATCCGCCCAGGGCAGTATTGGTGAGCGTAAGCTGTACGGAACCGTTCAGAACATCGCCGGGCCCGGGAGTGTAAGCTGCATTCACAAGCGCATTGTTGCTGAAAGTACCGTCGCCGGAGCTTGTCCATGCCACCGAGCTGTAGTTCGCGGCGGATGCGCCGGACAAAGTGAACGGGCTTCCTTCGCAGATGTAGTTGTCCGTGCCGGCGGCTACTGTCGGTTGAGGATTTACCGTTACAGTTGTGTATGCCGGCCGCGACCATCCGCAGCAGTTTTCGCGTACGCGGTAACGGATATTGTAAGTGGTGGGAACAGTTACACTCAGTGTGAAGACAGGATTTTGCAGGTTCGAGCTGGCCACGATATTTCCCGCTACCGTTGCATCTGTGGTAAAGACGATCCATTCCCAGGCAAGCTCGGAGCCCCAGGCCGGTGCGCTCAGCGAAAATGAATTTCCTGAGCATACAGGACCGGACGTAACGGTGATCACCGGGAGCGGCCTTGTATTGTCGATGATCCGGATCTCACGGTTGTAGGTGCCTCCGTTCGTAGCGACGGCGTACGTGCCGCTGGCCGTATAATATACCGATGCGCTGTTGGATGCTGTTGTGTAAGACGAAGTGGAAACATTACGGTCGTTCAGGAAGGTCGCACCCGGAAGCGTCCAGGTTCCCGCAGCGTTCCTTGTAATATCGATCTGCGAGTTCACGCATCCTTTGCCGTTGACAGGATAATTTACGGTAAGCGTAACAGGATTCGGTACGGAGGTTGTGGGGTTGCTGATCATGCCGTTGGTGACCATAAATTCTGATCTGCCGGTAGCGCCGGGCTGTCCCGATCCGCCACTGCCGCCTGCTCCGCCGTTTCCTCCACGTCCTCCTGCGCCCACTTCCGCATTGTTGCACACACGGCCGCCCGTAGTGCTCCCGCCGCCTGTCTGGTTGGTATTATTTCCCCCTCCGCCGAGGCCGCCTGTTCCTCCGGGGCCACCTGTTCCGCCTGCTCCGCCCGTTCCTCCTGCGCCGTATGATCCTGAATTTATAACTACGTCCTGTATGGTTGCTCCTGTAGAGGAATTGTTGCGGTAAATGCCGAATACGCCGCCGCCTCCCCAGCCTCCGGTTCCTCCGGCCCCGCCTTGTCCGCCGCCGCCACCGCCTCCTCCGCCGGATCCTGCTCCGTCTACGCAGAATGTGCAGCTTTGTCCGCCACCGCCGCCACCTGCTTCGCCACCGCCGCCGCCTGTTCCATTGCCTCCCGTTGCGCTCTGTCCATTGGGTATCCAGTATGCTCCGAATGTATTGTTCACTGCCGGCGGAGTTCCGGATGCGCTGGTGCCTGCCACACCTGCGGCCGCATCCTGGCCTTTTCTTCCGTCGCGGTTGGTGCTGGTACCGCTTCCGCCGCCTGCTCCACCGGTCCCGTATATGTTTCCTCCGGTCGCGCCTCCGCCGCCCGCTCCACCGTTTCCTCCGGCTCCTCCTCCGTTATTTTCCGATCCTCCTGCTCCGCCGCTTCCTCCGTTTCCGCCCATGCGGGCATTGGTTCCGTTGCCTCCTGCAGCGCCTCCGCCTCCGGCGTTACAGCAGCTGTTATCTACATTGGCGCCGGGCGCACCCGAATTTCCTCCTCCGTTGCCTCCGTTACCTCCATCGCCTACGGCATTCTGGTCGTCGCATGCGCCGTTCTGTCCTGTGCCTCCTGCCGCTCCTCCGGCGCCATTCGCTCCCGTGCTGCCGTTGCTTCCGGCAGACGCGTTTCCTGTTGTGATCACGCACCGGATGATACTGTATCCGCTGCAATTGTCTATCAGCAATCCATAGTTGCTTTTTCCTCTTCCATCGCCGGCTGTGCCAGTTACGTTCGTGGTGCTGATGTTGAGGTCCTGCAGCGCCCAGTTATTCACACCTGTCGCCTTAATGCCTACTCTGTGCGTCACGCTTGCAGTTATGGCCTCTTCTCCCGAAAAGGTCAGGTTCGTGTTCGCTGCGCTGGACTTCGTCCATATCCCGCCGCTGTTTATCCAGTCGCCTTCGATCACTACATTACTCTGCATCGTGATGATGTTAGGCTCGGTATAATTTCCCCCGGCAATACGGATGTTCGTTCTGCCGCCTCCCACGAGCTGCATGGCCCGCCAGAGATTTTGCACGGGAGCGTTGGGATAGCCGAGGTTTGCGTTATTACCCGCAGCGGCGTCAACATATATTATATCGCACGATGGCGGATTTACTGTTGTAAGGCAGGTAGCGCCTGGATTTGCCGCCGCGCATCCGTCGGCGTACGTCAACGTGATCGTGTATCCGCCGGGATTGGTAAAAGTGATATTTGTACACGACGACGTCGGATTTGCGATGGTAACTCCTGCCGATGGCGTAACGCTCCAGGTAAACGTATTCCCCACGCTGGCTCCTGCTGATGGCGGAAGCGTGGCACAGAATGAATACGGCACTCCCGGCACGATCGTCGTTCCGCAGGCTGAGCTGATGATCGGCGCGGCATACGGATTATACGTTACGCGGACGCATTCGGACGTCGCTGTCTGCGAAGAAAAATTGGCTGTGCAGCCGGAGGTGATCAGGCAGCGGTACAATCTTGTGCCCGGAGTTTGCGGCGGGACATACGTAGCGGATGTCGCTCCCGCAATGTTCGTCCAGCCTGTTGTGGGGCAATTGGACGAGGGAACAGGATTCGTGGTAAGCGTATTTACCTGCCACTGGTAAAATCTTCCCAGGCTCCAGCCGTTCCAGCTGTTCACCGCTACGCTGAGCGTGGTGCCCGTTCCGGTGCAGAGTATCCTGTCAGCCCCGGCTGCCGTGGGTTGCGTGATTATCGTCGGCGCAGAGGCGAACGACCAGTTTATGATCAGCTGGTTGATGCCGTATCCCGCCCCGTTGTTGTCGCCGCAGCGGTTGTGCATCGAGAGGAAGCTCCCGGAAGTGTATTGCCCGTTGTAGATGTTGTTCTGGCAGGGCGCCTGTTGCCAGAAGTCGATATCCCCGATCCGCAGCCTTCCGCAACGGCTGTCGTCGCTGTTGTACGACGGAAACCCGCAGCTGTTGGACTGGCAGTCGCTTCCGCAGGCGTCATCTTCCCAGCTTTCCATATCGACATTGATCTGGCTCATCGGCTGGTTCGTCAGCGTGGCGGCGGTGATCATTCCAGGGTTCCAGACGCTGCATGTAAGCTCGTCGGCGCCGTACGTGTCGGTGCAGGCTCCATGAATTCCCGGCCCGGAAACAGACTGTACAAAGTTCGTCGAGTTCCACCCGATCCAGACCTTATACCGCGGATCGGGTTCGTTGCCCGCACCATCATTGCCGCAATCCCAGTTGTGCCGGAACCCGTTGATCCGGACCGTGGCATTGATATTGACCTGTGCGTACGAACAAAACGAAATAAGCGAAAGGAAGGAAATGAGTACTGCCTTTTTCATGGTTTAGCTTGCGTTGGGTCTGATGGCGTAGCGCCATTGATACACTAAATTTAAAGGATAACGGATGAATTGTACGTAAACTGAATTTTAATAAAATGCGATTCGTGCCAATAGTTTGGCAGACAGGAAGTTATTTATAGGACATTGTCCTGTAAACGGTAAAATATCCGCACCCGGCTGATAGTCAAAAGAAAGTTCCGGCGCCGGAGGATATTGATTTTTCAGTTAGGTTTGCATTCTATGGCGGGTTCCTCCAAAAAGAAGAAATCGACCTGGCTTCAGCGTATCCGTAGGAAGTACAGGATACAGATCATCAGCGAAGACCAGTTCGAAGAAAAAGCGTCGCTGCGGCTTTCTTCTCTCCAGGTCTTCATTCTTTTCAGCTCGGTCATCATTGCCATGGTAGCGCTGACCATATATCTTGTGGCGTTTACAAGCCTCAGGGAATATATTCCGGGTTACGCCGATACATCCACGCAACGCAAGCTGTACGAGCTTTCCGTCACGGCCGATTCGCTCGAGCGCCTGGTGGACGCAAACGCCGTTTTCCTGCAGAATATTCAGAATGTTGTTACGGGAAATATTCCCCGCGACAGTATTTCAGGGATAGGCGATACATCAGGTCAGCACAATTACGACGGCATCCGCAATGCGCGCTCTAAGGAAGATTCTTTACTGCGCGCAGAGGTCGATAAGGAAGATCAGTATAACATCACGCTGAACCGTCCGGCCAGTACGCATCCTATCGGCAACTTCCTGTTCTTTGCTCCAGTGCGCGGTAAAGTTTCCGACCGATACAACAAAGAGATCCGCCATTACGGAGTAGATGTGGTGACGGCCCAGAACGAAGCGGTAAAATCTGCGCTCGACGGTACTGTGATCCTTTCCGGCTGGACGGCCGAAACAGGCCATACCATGGTGATCCAGCACACGGAGAACCTTATTACTGTGTACAAGCACAATGCAGCGTTGCTGAAAAAAGAAGGAGCTTTTGTAAAGGCCGGCGACCCGATAGCTATCGTGGGAAACTCGGGTGAGATCACCACGGGACCGCATCTTCACTTCGAGCTTTGGTACAACGGGCTGCCGGTAGATCCCGAGCTGTTCATCGTGTTCTAGCGATCATTTCAGAACTTTGTACACCTTCACTTCAAAGTCTCCCAGGCTGTATTCTTCCTTCCGGATGTTCCATACATACAGCACCAGGTCGCGCGTGTTCGAAGGGATGTCGTAAATGTAAAGGCCGTGATGAAAATGATCTCCCGCCGCCCACTTATCCTGCAGCCAGTCGAGCTGGATCATTTCGTAAAAAATATTTTTACCGTCCTTATCTGCAATTCCCGCTACTACGCCGGCAATGAACGGCTGCGCGGGCGACTGCACCGACAACGAAATGTCCAGGTAAAGCGATTGCCCGGCAATGCTGTCGGTCGCCTCGAACAGGTTGAAATACTCGTCGCGCGTATCCTGTTTTCCTTTTCCTGAAACCGATCTCCATAATATTTTTTCGTGCGGCTGCCTGCGCTTCAGAAGGTACAGCCCCGATACCTTGTCGGAATCGAGCACCTCGTATTCTTTGCCGGCCTTGGGCACCATATCTTCGGTAAACAAAAGATAATCGTAATCGTAATTGGGAAAATCATACGTCTGCATCAGGTTGAGATTGCCGCCCGCTCTCAGATTGTAATACGCCCATACAAGCCGCTGTATCGTATACGCCCCGATGCCGGCCTCATGCTCTTTGCCTTTCACCTCGTTCTGCACACGGCGGTAAAATGATACGGGATAATGCTCGTACGTCCACAGCGAAGAATATTCCGTGTTCATCCGCGATACAAAATGGAACGGCAGCAGCAGTAAAAGCACGGTAGCAGCGAAGAGAATTTTTTTGTACCGCATCCACAGTGCATCCGTAAGGAAGCAGACGCTCAGCACCAGGAAATAATAAAAGTACATCCCGGTACGGTCTTCCGGGAAATTCACGCCCAGCGCGTAATGCAGAAGGACGGTTGCCGAGATGTTCCCGAAGAAAAGCGCGCCGGTAAGAATCCCCGGTTCGCGCAGCCAGGATGTGATCCGCAAACGAAAAACCGCAACGGCAAGCAGCACAAGGCAAAGAAAACCGGTGGCCCCTGCTATTGCTTCCGCTGCGAAAGAACGGTTTCCGCTGATGAGCGCCATAAGCGAACGTACGGTCACTTTCCAGAACCCATCCGCTGCTCCGTAATACAGCAGCCCGCGTTTTTTCATTTCGAGCGAAAGCAACGCAGCGCCGAGAATGGAGGCTCCGCCGAATATGAACAGCAGGGCCAGCGGAGCGAAGCGCCTGTGCTTTGCAAAGAGGAGAATGATAAGAAACAGCCCCGAGCAGATGAGCAGTGCGGAGTGGATCAGCGTGAGGTTGGCCGAAAGCGCGAGCCCGAGAAAGATGAGCCCGGCGGAAAGATCTTTCAGCTTCAGGTATTTTGCGTAGCTGAGTGTATGAAATACACTTGCAAGCAGCAGAGCCATCGACATGCCGTATCCTCTGCTCAGCGCCATAAACTCCACCAGGTTGTGCGGGAACAGCAGCACGGTCCAGAGCAGGATGCGCGTGTACCGGTGCTCCGTCATTTTACCGAGACGGAAAGTATAAACAGCGTACAGCGGGAAAAATAAAAGATTCGCCATTCGCAGCACGAAGGGGGTATTGCCGAAAAGCTTGTAGAAGAATACCGACAGGCCGGAGTTCAGCACATGGTTGTTGGCGTCCCAGTGCGCCTGGTATGGAAGAAACTTTCCTTTATGGATGTAGTGAAAAAATGTGGCGATCTCATCGTGCACCAGCGGTACCTGCCATGCACGGATACAAAGGTATATCCATATCAGCAGCGCAACGGATGCGAATGCGTACAGCTCTTTTCTGGATGAACTCATCGTGGCAAAGATAGTTATCTCCGCCACTCCCGGCCGTATACCGATTTGTTCCTTCTTTTGTACCTTCGTTATAATTTAATCGATATGGGTTGGAAATCGTCGCTTCTTAAGCCTTACGCGAAGTTCATAGCGGGGCAGATCCGCTCCTGGAGCCGGGAGCCGTTTGCGATGCAGGAAAAGATCTTCAGACAGCTCGTGGAGACGGGACGAAATACCCGTTTCGGGAAAGATCATGCTTTCGGCGAGATCGGTACCTACGACGATTTTAAGAAACGTGTTCCCGTACGGGATTACGAAGGCCTGCGGCCATACATCGACGAAATTGTAAAAGGAGGATCGGATGTGCTGTGGAAAGGACGCCCGGCCTACTTTGCAAAAACTTCCGGTACCACTTCGGGCATCAAATATATTCCCATCTCCCGCGAGTCGCTGCCCAATCATGTCGGCTCTGCACGTAACTCCGTATTCTGCTACATCGCCGAAACCGGCAACGCTTCTTTTCTCGACGGAAGAATGATCTTTCTTTCAGGAAGCCCTGAGCTCGACAGGACCGGAGATATTCTTACCGGAAGATTGTCGGGCATCGTAAATCACCAGGTGCCCTTTTACGTGAAGAAAAACCAGCTGCCTTCCTGGAAGACCAACTGCATCGAGGACTGGGAAGTGAAGGTGGACGCCATCGTGGAAGAAACGTACGGGGAAGACCTCACGCTCATCGGCGGAATTCCTTCCTGGGTACAGATGTACTTCGACAAGCTGCAGGAAAAAAGCGGAGGGAAGACCATCGGCGAAATTTTTCCGAAGCTCCAGCTATACGTTTACGGTGGCGTGAATTACGGCCCGTACCGCCAGAAAATCGAGAATACGATCGGCCGGAAGATCGCAACGATAGAGACCTATCCGGCGTCGGAAGGTTTCATCGCTTTCCAGGATTCGCAGTACGCCGAAGGTTTGCTGCTGCAGGTAAATGCCGGGATCTTTTACGAGTTCATTCCCGCGTCGGAGGTGTTCACCGCAAATCCCCGCAGGCTCCGGCTCGAAGAAGTTGAAACAGGCGTGAATTACGCCATTGTGCTCAATACGAACGCAGGTCTCTGGGGATACCTCATCGGCGACACGGTAAAATTTGTATCGAAAGATCCGTACAGGATCGTTGTGACCGGCCGTACCAAGCATTTTATCTCAGCTTTCGGGGAGCACATCATTGCGGAAGAAGTGGAAGAGGCTTTGCGCATCGCCGGCGAAGGCGAGAATGTGGAAGTGATCGAGTTCCACGTGGCTCCGATGGTGAATCCTGCCAATGGTGAATTGCCTTACCACGAATGGTTCATGGAGTTCAGCCGTCCGCCGCGGGATATCGAAAGCTTCCGGCTGAAAATGGACAATGCCCTCCGGCAAAAAAATATCTATTACGCCGACCTGATCGAAGGAAAAATACTGCAGCCGCTGAAGATCACGATCACTGCGAGAGACGCGTTCCGCAACTACATGAGAGCCGAAGGAAAGCTGGGCGGGCAGAACAAGGTGCCGCGCCTGGCGGATAACCGGGATATCGCAGATAAGCTGCAGATACAGCAGGGTTGACACAAGCGGTAATTCCCCGAAGCTCTATGTTAACATTTCTAAAACCCGGATGTCCCGCAAAGCTAATTCGGGCAATTCGGATCAAAAGTGTACCTTTGAACCTCATTAAAAACTTCTGATCATATAGATGGAATGGTTGATTAAGGTGGGGCAGCTCCTGTTAAGCTTGTCCATACTCGTATTACTGCACGAATTCGGACATTTCGCCGCAGCCAGGATCTTCAAGACAAGAGTCGAAAAATTCTATCTCTTCTTCGATTTCCTTTTCCCTTTTCCGAACCTCGCGAAATTTGCCATCTTCAAAATAAAGATCGGCGACACTGAGTATGGTCTCGGATGGTTCCCGCTCGGCGGTTACGTAAAGATCGCAGGCATGCTGGACGAATCTGCCGATAAGGAAGCGATGAGCCAGCCTCCGCAACCATGGGAATTCCGCAGCAAGCCGGCCTGGCAGCGCCTTATTATCATTCTCGGCGGTATCATTGTAAACGTCATTCTCGGTATACTCATTTACTCGCTTTCATTGTTCACGTGGGGCGAGCGATATCTTCCGACGCAGAACGCAACGTACGGCATCTTTATCACCGATTCGGCCGCGTATGATATGGGCCTGCGTAACGGAGACAAGATCCTTACCGTAGACAATGAGCCGGTGAAAGGCTTTTACCAGGTAGTGGGCCGGGTTATCATCGACCAGGCGGAAACGATACAGATCGAGCGCGAAGGACGGAAAATGGAGATCGCGGTGACCGATGATTTCATCCGCGAAGCGATCGCCAAAGGAAAACGCAACCCGATGTGGGATGTGCGGACGCCTTTTTACATCGGCGAGTTCGTGAAAGGATACAAGGCAAAAGATTTCGGTTTTGAGAAGAAGGATAAGATCGTAGCTTTCAATGAGCAGCCCGTGGAATACTTCGATGCGTTCCGCGATCTTGCGCAGCAACATAGATCCGAAGATATTTCGGTAACCGTTGTACGAAGCTCAGATACGTTGAAGATCCCTGCAAAGCTTGATTCCACAGGCGCTTTGGGCATACGCCCGGCGGGTGTGGAAGACCTGGCCGCGCTTGGGTATTTCAGGCTGGATACGGTCCGTTACGGGTTCTTCGAATCATTTCCCGCCGGCTTCCGCCTGTCGTTCAGAATTATTTCGGATTACGCGAAGCAGTTCGGCCTGATGTTCCAGCCCAAGACCGGAGCGTACAAGCAGGTGGGCGGATTCGGTTCGCTGGCAAGCATGTTCCCGCCATATTGGGATTGGGAAGCTTTCTGGAAATTTACCGGTTTGCTGTCGCTTGTACTCGCTTTCATGAACTTCCTTCCCATTCCGATGCTTGACGGAGGTTACATGTTATTTATCCTGTACGAGATGATCACGCGCAGGAAACCGAGCGATAAGTTCATGGAAGTGGCCAACACCATTGGTTTCGTAATTGTACTTGCGCTTTTGCTGTACGCAAACGGTAACGATGTTCTGAAGATCTTTACCGGAGGCTGACAGAACCGCTCATTCTAAAAAAATAAAAAGTTCAGATATGAATTTCAATATTGCAGACGTCCTTTCCAGGTTGGAGATCGACGCTAACGGAGTAAATCCCGGCTTGTCTACCGGTGCAGAATTTATACAGGGCTCCGGCCCCGTGCTCGAGTCGTACTCGCCGGTGGATGGAAAGCTGATCGCAAAGATCGGAACAGCTTCCGAAGAAGAATACCACAGTATGATCCGTACCGCTGAAGCCGCTTTTAAAAGCTGGCGGACAATGCCTGCGCCGAAGCGTGGAGAGATCGTGCGGCAGATCGGCGAAGAGCTCCGCCGTTACAAGCAGGAGCTGGGCGCGCTGGTATCGTACGAAATGGGAAAAAGCTACCAGGAAGGCCTGGGTGAAGTGCAGGAGATGATCGACATCTGCGACTTTGCCGTAGGAATGAGCAGACAGCTCTACGGTCTTACGATGCATTCGGAGCGGCCGCTGCACCGGATGTACGAACAGTGGCATCCGCTGGGTGTGGTAGGTATTATTACAGCATTCAATTTCCCTGTGGCCGTATGGTCGTGGAATACCGCGCTCGCGTGGATCTGCGGCGATGTGTGCGTGTGGAAGCCTTCGGAGAAGACGCCGCTTTGCTCGCTCGCCTGCCAGAAGATCACCGCGCGTGTATTTGCACGCAACAATGTTCCGGAAGGAGTTAGCTGCATCATCAACGGCGACTATAAAGTGGGCGAGTCGATGACCGCAGACAAGCATGTTCCGCTGGTTTCAGCTACCGGCTCAATCCGTATGGGAAAGATCGTCGGCGCCGCGGTCGCGCAAAGGCTCGGACGCTCGCTGCTCGAGCTCGGCGGCAACAATGCCATCATCGTTTCGGAGCACGCTCAGATGGATCTTGCTATCCGGGGCGTATTGTTCGGCGCGGTAGGAACCGCCGGTCAGCGCTGTACCACCACGCGCCGTGTGATCGTGCATGAAAAGATCTACAACGATTTTAAGAACAACCTGAAGAAGGCCTACGGTCAGCTGAAGATCGGGAACCCGCTCGATACTGCGAACCACGTAGGGCCCCTGATCGATAAGGCTGCGGTAGCTTCTTACGAAAAGGCCATTGCCGAAGCGAAAAGAGAGGGAGCGAAATTCATCGTCGAAGGCGGAGTGCTGGAAGGCGCAGGTTATGAATCGGGTTGTTATGTAAAGCCGTGCATCGCCGAGGCGGACAACTCGATGAAGATCGTGCAGGAGGAAACATTTGCACCGATCCTGTACCTTCTGAAATACAGCACCATCGATGAAGCCATCGAAATACAGAATGGAGTTCCCCAGGGATTGAGCAGCTCGATCTTCACCACCAATATTCTCGAATCGGAAAGGTTCCTTTCGCAAGAAGGCTCTGACTGCGGCATTGCCAACGTCAACATCGGCACGTCCGGCGCGGAGATCGGCGGTGCGTTCGGCGGTGAGAAAGAAACCGGCGGCGGACGAGAATCGGGTTCCGACTCCTGGAAATTCTACATGCGCCGGCAGACGAATACCATCAACTTTGGTACTTCGCTTCCGCTCGCGCAGGGAATCGAATTTAATATCTGATATTCTTACGGTCAGCGTGAACAGCTTTTTTACATCGCTTTCCCGTTTCGCCAGGTTATTTTTCCTGCCTGTGGCCGCGCTTTTTATTTTTTCCTGCGCACCCGGTGAAAAGCAGGCGGGCGAAACGTCGGCTTACTTCGATTTCAAAGGATATATGAGCAACGAGATCGCTCTCCTGAAATCGATGCCCCGGCAGGTGAGAAAGCAACTGGTGTGGGACGGAAAAGAAGATTCGCTTACGGTCTCTTCCGGCAGCATCAGCTGGGAACGCGAGCTTGCCATGTTCCTCGACCTGGACATCAACCGCCCGGCCTACAGAGGCATCATGCTCACCGATTCGGCAACCGACGGCACTGTGACATACAGGATCGATCCTGCGGCGCGCAATGCCCCTCCGGTTACCGAAGCATCATACAGGAAAGTGGGAGAGGATTCATACGTGATCGGCGGCGTGATACAAAGAACAGACCTGATGAACTCGACCGAAGTGCGCGTGTTGTATCATCCCGGATCATTTTACGAAATTTCGGGCCGGCAGACCGTACGTTTTACCGGCATTTCCCACGATTACCTGGTGCGCGGGAATTTTGCGCCGGGTCTCTGACCGCAAATTATCACAGTATGGCTGGCATTTACATTCACATACCTTTTTGCAGGCAGAGCTGCCATTACTGCGATTTTCATTTTTCCACATCGATGAAGACCAAAGACGATGTGCTTTCCGCGATGCAAAAGGAAATGACCGGCCGGAAAAGCGAAGCGGAAGATGCCGTGATCGAAACGATCTACTTCGGCGGAGGTACGCCTTCCATCCTGCAACCGGACGAGATCATGCGGCTGCTGGACACGATCACGGAAAATTATATCGTCAGTCCCGGAGCGGAGATCACGCTCGAAGCGAACCCGGATGATCTTGATCTTCATAAATTATCGGCGCTCCGGAATACGCCTGTCAACCGTTTCAGCATCGGTGTCCAGTCCTTCCGCGACGAGGACCTGAAGTACATGAACCGGGCGCACAATGCAGCGCAGGCGGATTACAGCATTAAGGCGGCGCAGGACAAAGGTTTTGAGAATATTACGATCGATCTCATTTACGGCACCCCGACCATGCCCGATCCTGCCTGGAAGGAAAACCTGGAAAAAGCGATCGGCCTGGGCGTACCGCACATTTCTTCATACGCGCTTACAGTGGAGCACAACACGCCTTTATTTCATCTTATCCGGCGAAAATTGACGACCGCCGTGGACGAAGGACAGCTGGCGGAGCAATTTCATATACTGATGCAGTACATGGAGGATGCGGGATTCGAACAATATGAGATATCGAATTTCTCCCGTTCTGGGTTCCGCTCGCGCCACAATTCATCTTACTGGGAAGGAAAACCATACCTGGGCTTCGGGCCTTCCGCTCATTCTTTCGACGGCCGCGGGCGCAGATGGAATGTGGCCGGAAATGCCCGCTACATCCAGGCATTAGCCGGTAACCAGCGTTTCTGGGAAGAAGAAGTACTGTCGGAAAAAGATTTCTACAACGAGTATGTGATGACCAACCTGCGAAAGATGGAAGGCGTTTCCATGCCGTTTATTTCCCACCGTTTCGGAAGCGATTTCCTCCGTTATTTTTCCGGCGAGCTGCAGCAGCTCAGCAAAGAATGGATCACGGTAGAAGACGATCATGTGCGCCTCACGCGCGAAGGAAAATTACTTGCCGACCGTATTTCCTCGATGCTGTTCTTCGTGGACTGATCCGTTCTTACAGCAACTCATTCGCCACATTCGCCAGCTCCGAGCGCTCGCCTTTTTCGAGAGAAATGTGCGCGTGGATCGGGTGGTTGTGGATCTTGTCGATGAGATGCGAAAGGCCGTTGCTCTGCGTGTCGAGATACGGCGTATCGATCTGGTAAATGTCGCCGGTGAAGATGATCTTGGTGTTCTCCCCCGCGCGGGTGATGATGGTCTTTACTTCGTGCGGCGTAAGGTTCTGCGCTTCGTCCACGATGAAGAAAATATTGGAAAGGCTTCGTCCGCGGATGTATGCGAGCGGCGTCACCACCAGCTTTTCGCTTTCGAGCATTTCCGAAACTTTTTTCCCTTCCTTATCTCTTTCGTCAAACGTGCTCTGGATGTATTTGAGGTTATCGTAAAGCGGCTCCATGTACGGGTTCAGCTTTGATTTGATATCTCCGGGCAGGTAGCCGATATCCTTATTGCTCAGCGGAACGATGGGGCGCGCCAGATAGATCTGCCGGAACTCGCGGCGCTGCTCGAGAGCTCCTGCAAGCGCGATCAGCGTTTTTCCCGTTCCCGCCACACCCTGCACCGTTACCAGCTTTATGTCGGGATTGAGAATGGCGTGGAAAGCGAACACCTGTTCGGCGTTCCGCGGCTTGATGTTGTAAGCGTTCCTTTTCTCCACACGCTCTATCTTTCCCGACACAGGATTGTAATAACAAAGCACGGATGTCTTGGCGTGCTTCAGGATGAAGTAGTGATTCGGTATCGGCGCTTTTTCAAAGAGCTCTGTGTAGTCGCAGAAACCTTCCTGGTACATTTTGTCGATCAGCGTATGGTCCACGCCTTCTATGACGGTCTTACCATTATAGAGCTCGTCCACATTCTTGATCTTTCCCGTCTCGAAATCTTCCGCCATCACATTGAGCGATTTCGCCTTGATGCGAAGATTTATATCCTTGGTCACCAGCACTACCTTGCGGTTCGGATGCTCTGTCTGCAGGCGTATCGCGGCGTTCAGGATCTTATGGTCGTTCTTGCTGTCGCCGAAGACCCTGGTGGCGTCAGGTATGGAGTTCTCTTCCATCACAACCTTGAACTTGCCCAGCGTTTTTCCGTTCAGCGGGATCCAGTCGGTGAGAGAAGTGCCGGTGGAGTAGCTGTCCATTACCCGGATGAATTCGCGAGCCTCGAAATTTTTCATATCATTCCCCTTCTTGAAATTATCGAGCTCTTCGAGCACGCTGATGGGAATGGCTACATCATGTTCCGCAAAGCTTTTCAGCGAATTGTGATTATAAAGGATGACGGAAGTGTCGAGTACAAAGATCTTGGGGCCTGGATTCTTCTTTCTTGCAGACATTCAGTTCGATTTAAGGTTATCGTACTATACTTGCTAGCGCTTGAATTTGTTACACAAGAAAAAAATATTTGGACAGGGATGGGATTAAATTTTGGTAAAGTTTGAAACAGGTTGTGAACAGAAACCGGAGGAATTTGAGAATGAACGGCTTCCCCGGTTGTTAATCACGATGCTCATAACTTTTTGAGCAAAGACGGCAGCAGGAGCTGAAAAAAAGGGAATTTTATGGGTTACCATGCTACAGCAAGAGACCGACAAACGGGCAAAGAACATAGCCATTTTAAAGCATTTTCTACCGGAAGGCACGGCGGAGACCGCTTACGAATGGATCCAGCAATACCGGTTCCGCTTCAGGATAAGCAGGAGCCGCAACAGCCGCTTCGGAGATTACCAGTCGCCGCAGAACGGCAACATCCACAAGATCTCCGTGAACCACGATCTTAACAGGTACGCGTTTCTCATTACCTTCTGCCACGAAGTGGCCCACCTGGTGACATGGGAAAAGCACAGGGACCGTGTAAATCCTCACGGCACGGAATGGAAGCGTGAATTTGCAGACCTGCTGAAGAATTTTGTAGGAAAGAATATTTTTCCGCCGGATGTGGAGTGGGCGCTCCGCCGGTACATGATCAATCCCAAGGCTTCTTCGTGCACCGACCAGGACCTGTTCAGGATACTGAAAAAATACGATCAGAATCCCGCCACGCATCTTGAGGAAATTCCGATGGGCTCGCTTTTCTCGATGAGCGGAAAAATTTACCGCAAGGGAAAGAAACAGCGTACGCGGTATCTCTGCCAGTCGGTGGAGGACCGGCAGCTCTATTATATTTCCGGTGTGGCCGAAGTAAAAGTTGTGTCGGAGTCGTTCTCCTTCGACTAAACCGAATCTATTTTTCGTAAAAGTCTAAATATTAGAGATTTGTGTTTTGCCCTTTCGTCCCGGATAGCCGGTTTAGGGGATGCTTTTCATTTGGATTTGTGGCCCAATGGGGCTAAGTTTGCCCGAGATAAAAAAGAATGGGAACTATTGTATCAAAAAAGGCAGAGAATCTGATCGGTTCTGAGATCATCAAGCTTGCAGGAGAGATCAATGAAAAGATCCGCCAGGGAAAAAAGATCTACAATTTTACCATCGGTGATTTTAACCCCAAGATCTTCCCTATCCCCGATGAGTTGAAGCAGAACATTATCGGCGAATATTACCGTGAGCAGACCAACTATCCCCCCGCCGACGGAGTGCCGGAATTGCGAGAGGCCGTTTCGGAATTTCTGAAGCATTACGGCGACCTTGGCTACGGGAAGAACGAAATACTGATCGCCGGGGGAGCGCGGCCGCTGATATACGCGATATACCAGACCATCGTGGACCCGGGAGAAAAAGTGATCTTCCCGGTGCCTTCATGGAACAATAACCATTATACTTACCTGAGCAGCGGCCAGCAGGTGCTCGTGGAAACGAAGCCTGAGAACAACTTCATGCCCACGGTTGAAGAGCTTCGCCCGCACATAGGCGACGCTGTAATGATCGCGCTTTGCTCGCCGCTGAATCCGACCGGAACGACGTTTTCAAAGGAGCAGCTCGAAGCCATCTGCGACATGATCCTGGAAGAGAATAAGCGCAGAGGCGAAGACCGGAAACCGCTGTATCTCCTGTACGATCAGATCTACTGGCTGCTCACCATCGGTGATACGAAACATTACGATCCCGTTTCACTGCGCCCGGAAATGCATCCCTACACCGTTTATGTGGACGGAATTTCCAAAGGCTTCGCAGCTACAGGCGTACGCGTCGGCTGGTCGTTCGGGCCGGAAGCCATCATCAATAAAATGAAATCCATTCTCGGTCATATAGGGGCGTGGTCGCCCAAAGCAGAGCAGCTCGCCACAGCTTCGTTCATGAAGAATCATAAGGCCGTGAACAGTTATCTCAAATGGATCCGCGCGACGGTGAATGTCCGTTTCCAGGAATTCTACAACGGGTTTATGGAGCTGAAGGAAGAAGGCTTACCGGTCGATGTGATCTCGCCGCAGGCTGCTATTTACATGACCATCCGGTTTGATCTGAAAGGGCTGAAAACGCCAGAAGGAACCGTGCTGGAAACTACGGACGATGTGACCGCATTCATCCTGAACGAATCCGATTTTGCCGTAGTTCCGTTCTATGCCTTCGGTTCGCCCCGAGAGTCGAACTGGTACCGGCTGTCGGTAGGCACTGCAGTAGTGGAAGAAATTCCGGAGATCATTAAAAAATTAAGAACCGCTTTGCGCAAATTATCATGAGCCGGTACTGTGTAATTATGGCGGGCGGAGTAGGCAGCCGCTTCTGGCCGATGAGCCGCCAGCATCATCCCAAGCAATTCATCGATATTCTCGGTACGGGCGAAACCCTGCTGCAATCGACCTTTCGCCGCTCGCAACTGCTTTTCGACACGGAGAATATTCTCGTGGTAACGAACGAAGATTACGTTCACCTGGTGAAGGAGCAGCTTCCCGGTCTTCCGCATTCGAATATATTATCGGAGCCCAGCCGGAAGAACACGGCTCCCTGCATCGCTTACGCAGCTTATAAGATCCGTAAGCGATCGGGCGAAGCGGTGATGTTCGTAGCGCCTTCCGATCATCTCATCATGCGCGAAGAAGAGTTTCGCCGCGTGCTGGACAACGGCCTGAATTATGTGGCGGAAAATGACAGCCTTCTTACGCTCGGTATCAAGCCTTCGCGGCCCGATACAGGCTACGGATACATCCAGTTCGCCGCTGACAAGACTGCGGACGAAATTTCGAAAGTAAAGACCTTCACTGAAAAACCTTCGGCAGAGCTGGCGCAGCAATTCATACAAAGCGGCGAGTTCCTGTGGAACTCCGGGATGTTCCTCTGGAAAGTGTCTTCGTTCCTCAAGGCGTTCGAGCGGTACATGCCGGAAGAGAACACGCTGTTCGCCGAGCAGGCGGAAGCTTTCGACACACCCGATGAAGAAAAGGCCGTGCAGATCATATACGGCGAGGCCCGCAATATTTCCATCGACTACGGGATAATGGAAAAGGCGGACAATGTGAAAGTTCTCATCGCTGATTTCGGCTGGAGCGACCTCGGCACCTGGGGCAGCCTGTTCGAGCAGATCAAGATCGGGAAGGAAACGAATGCGGTGGTGGGAAATAATGTGCTCAGTTACGATTCCAGCGATAACATCGTGCACATGCCGAAAGACAAGCTGGTTGTGATCCAGGGACTGCAGGGCTTTATCGTGGCCGAGTCCGACAACGTGCTTCTGATCTGCAGGATGCAGGACGAGCAGAGGATCAAGAACCTGGTGAATGAAGTGCGAATTGAAAAAGGCGATCAGTTCCTGTAACGGCAATCCCGCTTTAATTTATTTTTTCAGGTCCTCTCCGCTTTTTTCCACAGAACGGAATGGTCGCCGCGCAGGTATTTTACCAGGCCCGCAAGCACTGCAAAATTCATCATGCAATAGTAAAACGGAACAAACAGCGCCGCGATCCTCAGCTTCTGATTTCGAAGCAGGAAACCGAGCAGCGCGAGGAAATAAAAACCGATCTGCAGGATAAAGAATACGCGGAAGAAAGGATCGTGCAGCAGGAAAAGATTGACGGCGAACAATACGATGAGACTGACCGGCGCCAGTGTCCACCGGAGAAAGCGATGTGAAATGAACTGGAAGAACAACCGCGGATCGGCAAAAGGATTGAAGAGGAACGGCAATCGCCCCAGCGTCTGCCACACACCGGAAGAGATCCGCACCTTGCGGCTGAACTCGTCTGAAATGCTCCGGCTCGGTTTTTCCAGCGCATACGCTTCCGGTTCGTAAGCAATGCGGAAGCCTTTTTTTACAATTCGCATCGACAGCATGAAATCGTCGAGGATCGCGTCTTCTTCCAGTGGCGTGAAAACAATACGGCGAAAAGAGAAGAGCTCTCCGGCAGCGCCTACCACCGTATAGAACTCCGCGCTTCTGCGCTTGAGGTACGATTCATATTTCCAGTACAGGCCTTCGCCGCCCACGCTGGATGCGGCGTCTTCCACCATCACTCTTTTTTCTCCCGACACTCCGCCCACGCGTGGATCGTCGTAGTGCTTCAGCATCCGGTGAAAAGCTTCGCGGTTCACCAGCGCGTTGGCGTCGGTGATGATCACGTAACCCGAATCCACGAGAGCCATTGCGCGATTGATCGCCGCAGATTTGCCACGCCGTTCTGAACGGTGGAGATGCGTAACGAGCGGAGAGTCCCATTGCAGCAGATCGCTTCCGTCGTTAGAGCCGTCGGTAACCACCAGTATCCGCGCACCGGCAATTCCCGCCAGCGCTTCCTGCGTGTTCTTCACTTTCTCGTTAAGAATGGAAGCTTCGTTGTATGCCGGGATGATGACAGTAACTTTTTCAGCAGGCGCGGAGGTCACCGTGGGCCTTTTTTTCCTGAACGCCGAAAGAAAGATCAGCACAAGACCATACCCGAAGTAGGTATAGACGAGAATTCCCAATGTGGCCCAGAATATGATTGCAGTCGCTTTCACAAATTCGGCCGAAAGTTAAACTTTAGCCCTGTGAAAACACCAAACTTGTTAATTTTCCTTACAGGAGCATTTCCCGAACCGCTATTCGCCTGATTTGGATCATGTAAAGTACCGCCGATAGGATTTAATCATTATTTTTAGAAAAAATTTCACGGTTGAAGGTATTAGACCAGTTCGGACAATATTGCTTACTGATAGCCCGCGCATTCGCCAGGCCTGATAAGAACAGGATGTTCTGGGGGCAGGTGGTGCGCGAGATCGACAAGCTCGGCATCGGTTCGCTCTTCATCGTCAGCATCATTTCCTTCTTCATGGGCGCGGTGATCGCCATCCAGCTTGCCGCGCAGATCGACAGCCCGCTCATTCCCATGTACACCGTTGGCTACGGCACGCGCGAGTCGGTGATCCTGGAATTTTCGCCTACCGTGATGGCGCTTATCCTGGCGGGGAAGGTGGGCAGCAATATTTCGTCGGAGATCGGTACGATGCGCGTAAGCGAACAGATCGATGCGCTGGAGATCATGGGCATCAATTCCGCCAACTACCTGGTGCTGCCGAAGATCATCGCGGCGCTTTTCATCAATCCCATACTTACCATCATCAGCATGATCCTCGGTATCTACGGAGGATATCTCGCCTGTACTTCCACCGGGCTGCTGGACGCTTCCACATTCATTTACGGAGCCACGATGAGCTTTAATCCCTTTCATTTCATATACGCGCTTGTAAAAAGCTTTGTGTTCGCATTCGTGATAACGTCCATTGCGGCGTACCGCGGCTACTACGTGCAGGGCGGAAGCGAAGAGGTCGGCCACGCCAGCACCAAAGCCGTGGTGAACAGCAGCATCAGCATCCTGGTCTGGAACTTTATACTCACCCGCATCATGTTGTTATGATAGAAGTCAGGAACGTAAATAAATATTTCGGCGACCGCCAGGTGCTCAAGGATATTGATATCGTTTTTGAGAGCGGCAAATGCAATCTTATTATCGGCAAGAGCGGATCGGGAAAGACCGTGCTGATGAAATGCCTGGTGGGACTGTTCACGCCGGAATCGGGAGAGATTTTTTACGACGGCCGTCCTTTTTCGGGCGCTTCTATCACCGAGAAGAAAAAGATCCGGCAGGAACTGGGAATGGTTTTCCAGGGTGGCGCGCTGTTCGATTCGCAAACGGTAGCCGAGAATGTCGCTTTCCCGTTGCGGATGTTTACCAATATGAAAAAAGGCGAGATCGCAGACCGGGTGGACTTCTGCCTGAACCGTGTGAATCTCGTCAATTCAAATAAGCTGTATCCGGCAGAGATCAGCGGCGGTATGAAAAAACGCGTCGCCATTGCACGGGCCATTGCGCTCAATCCGAAATATCTTTTCTTCGACGAGCCGAACTCGGGCCTCGATCCGCAGACATCGATCGTGATAGACAATCTCATCAGCGATATCACGAAAGAGATCGGCGCCACTACCGTGATCAATACGCACGACATGAACTCGGTGGTAGAGATCGGCGATAACATTGTTTTCATTTACGAAGGAAAAAAATACTGGCAGGGCGACAGGGATCAGATCGTAAAGTCGGACAACAAGGAGCTTCTCGATTTCATCTTCGCCACCAACCTGCTGAAGCGCGTGCAGAAAACCTTCTGAAGCTAGCGGATCACAAGCTTCTTTGTGAGCCTGCTGTATTTGTCCACTCCCAGCGAAACGTAATAGATCCCCGGTGAAAGTTGCGAAACATCGACGGAAGAACGGTATGTTCCTCCCGCCTGTACTCCGTATGATTCATGGTGCACGGCGCGCCCCGACTGGTCGAAAAGAACCAGATCCACCTGGCCCGTTTTTTCCGTTGCGTACTCCAGCTGCAGCACATCATCCGAAGGATTGGGATACAGGTTCATCTTGAGGTGCTCCACGAAATAATCGTCCTCCAGCCCGGCAGTGGTCATATCTACAAGAGGGAAGACCGCGAGATCGATGTCGAGCCCCCAGTTGTTGTAGATCGTGTTCCATTGCCCGTTCCATTTTTCCCAGCTCAGCGTAGGAATGGGGGGATCTTCGTCGGAAGAAGTATATAACGCTATCGTATCTTTTATATTGAGATCTTCCATCGTGAAGCCCACGGCGTAATTGATATACACCAGCGTGGGAGTTACCATCCATACGTTCACGCCGGATGCGAAACTGACGGAAGTATCGAGATCCTGCACCGGCAGTTTTTCCGAAGCAAAAACAGAACGCGGAACGTAGCGGGTGACGCCGCCGATGCTGGCGGAGCTGTCCATTTTCCAGAACGTAAGCGTAAGAGCGGAGCTGTCTTCATCCAACGATTGCTGCTCTTTGTAGGCAAACCAGTAGAGGAAGCCTTCTACCACGTACGACGCATTCACGTCGAATTCCTGCGCTTTGCCGATCTCGTTATATCCGCTGTTGCCACTTACGAACCCGCCGTTGGGCGATGCGTACACGGTAACGGTGGCAGAGTCGAACTGATCGTCGAGCGTATCGGTTATCGCTTTGTCCATCGACATGTTGCGGATACCGGTCCAGCCGGTTGCCACATATGGCTTCTGCGAGAATGCCGGCGCTGCGGCTGCGAAAGCGAGAAGAAGGCTAGCGACGTATAAATAGTTTCTTTGTAACATTCCAGTTTTGATTTTGTAATTCAAGGAGGTAGATACCTTCGGCAAAAGTAAGAAGATTCAGCGTGTTCCCGTTCAGCTGCCCGGAATACAGGACCCGGCCGTCGAGCGAGAGCAACCGCGCGGTTGTGGGCGAGTGATCCGTTTCAGGATTTGCAATGTACACGAATCCCGTCGTGGGATTAGGATACACAGTGATCTGCGGAGCATCCGGATAACCTGGCAGGCCGATCTCCGGTGAGCTGAAGAGAGCGGAAATGTCCCAGTTCTGAATGTAATTCACGCCGTCGGTGATCGTATCAAATTCCAGGTTCCCGTTACAGTCGTAATAAATGTCGCCGCCGGCCTGTGTGGGCAGAAGCAGGTTATAATACGACCAGTAGCCGTAGCTGTTTGGATAAAAATGCGAGTACGAAGCTTTGGGGAAAACAAATGTGCCGCAGTTCTGCTGATCGGTGCCGAAGCCGGTAACAACGCCGAATGTATCCTGCGAAGCGCCGTAATACCGCACACGCACTCCCGCCGCTGTATCTTCAGGCAGAAGAAGCTGCGGGGAAAACGCGAGGAAAAGCGTATTCTGCCAGTGATTGGCGGGCGACTGGCCTGATGCGAAAATGACCGTGTCGCTCCATATTATATTGGCAGTAGGATGTTGAACTGTGTCCAGGCGCACGATATCTACGATGACCGTATCGGAAATTCCCGAGTTGTTCTCGTGGCCGAACTGAATGCGGATGCTGTCCAGGAAAACATTGGAAAGCTCCGTATATGAAAAAGGATAGGTGAGCGAAGTATCGGTAAGCGTATCGAAAGCGGTGACAAGATAGGAAACGGAAAACGTGGAATCGCCCGTAGTGACGGTGTTGGAGTGAACCGGAACGATCACCTGGAAGAAAGAAGAGCTTCCGTATACTGACCGGTCGGTCTCGAAATAATTCACCCAGATGGAACCGCCGGATTTATCGCCGTGAAATGGCCTTACAGCAGGCTGCTGAATGGGATAAGGACTGACAAAATTTGCGATATGTTGGGCCGTAGCAAGCGATCCTATCTGTATAAAAATGACAAACAGAAGTATTAATTTTTTCATTTTCAATCGTTTGTGGCGGATGTGCAGCTGAAAAACCATCGATATTTCATCGGAAAATATCCGGGTAATTACAAGGCTATTAACTAAATAAGTAGCGAATATATTTTATCACCCAGTCAAAAAATAGGTTTTCCGAAGAAAAATTTTCTTAATTTAGCCGTAATATTGTTTTAAACCTTTATTATTTAGTTATGAAAAAACTGTATACGTATGCTGCATGCATTGGAATGGCGTTCGCGGCCAATACGATGATTGCTCAAAAAAATCTTCCCGGACCGGTACTGCCATCCGGTAAAATCTCTGACGAAGGTGTGAAGCTGCGCCATAACAACGCCGGCAAAGCACAGGTAGGTGAATGGCTGTTTTTCGATGATGCATATTTTAATATCGTTTCTTCCGCCGATATCACCCAGGGTTTTGTGAACTTCCTGTTCCCGGATTCTACTATCCTGACCAACCCGACCGATCCGTTCCCAACATGGACACATGCCGTAGGACAGGCGTATGACCTGACCTCTCCGGCCTGGACATTTACCAACGATATCGACTACACTCAGCCGGTAAAGATCGACTCTATCCTGGTATGGGGTTTCTACAACCGTGTAAACTCGTCTGTGGATACTCTCGATCTTAACCTGTACGTTCCTTCTTCAACAGGTAACCTGTGGGATGTATATTTATTCGCCGGTGTACAGGCTACGCTGGGTGTGGACACAGCTTTCTTCGCTGATATGTCCTACAATTTTGCTACCAACACCATCGATGCTCCTACTTGGTCGCACAAGATCATCCTGGATCAGGCGTTCTTCGCTGACTCCACCGCTGATGGTCTGCATGAGCACGTTGTAGTTCCGAACAACCTGACTATGACCCTGAATCCCGGTGACTACCGCCAGGGTGTATTCGGCTTCAGCCTCGAGTTCCTCCCAGGTTATACTCATAACCCGAACGTGGACATCATCGGTGTTGACCAGAACGGTTACCGTCCGATCGCTGCCGAGCTGAACGGTGACGCTACTACTCCAACCATCGTTGAGAAAAACGACCTGACAGTTTCTTACCTGCTGGAGCGCGACGTACGTTACAACCTCGATCCGAACTGGAACGGTCACGTGATCCCGGGTATCGCTTACACTGCTCCTTTCAACTGGGAATACATTTACATCGTACCGTTCATAAGCCAGAGCAACACTCTGTCTGTTGATCCGAACGAAACTACTTCTAACTTCGGTATCTACCCGAACCCGGCTAACGAGCTGGCTAATGTATCCTTCAGCTCTACCGTTTCCGGTGACGCTTCTATCAGCGTTTACGACCTGAGCGGTAAACTGGTGAAGCAGTTCTCTAACCTGGCTGTACAGCAAGGTGCCAACACTTACAACCTGAATGTTGCAGAACTGAACAGCGGTACTTACATCACTACCCTGGTATCTAACGGATACAAATCTACCACTCGCCTGGTGGTTGCCCGTTAACCGATAAAACTGAATTATAAGGAGAGGCTATCCATAAGGGTAGCCTCTTTTTTTTGTGCTGTGGTACAAGGCAATGATAAATTATCCGGACCATTTGAAACAGGATGTAACGGAATAAAATGCCGTTATCCGGCGCTGTCGGTCAGCAAAGTTCGCTGATAGAAATGCAATAAGATTCGGGGAAGATCATTTGGAAGAAGGGGCGCTCATTTTCATTCCGAGGATACCACCGCAGATGAGAATCATGAACAGGCCTTGGGTAGCGGTGAAATCCAGTTGAAGCAGGTAAGCATCCACCAGCGTAGTGCCGCATAGGGCAAGGCCCGTCCAGGTGCTGAAGGCCGTGGAAGCGGGGATCTTTTTCATCGCCATGGAGAACAGCAGCACGTTGGCGATACCAAAGCCTGCATAACCGATCAGCGCGAGAATAATGCTGAGGCTGTTGCCTTTTTGCAGGAACTGCAGCGTAATAAGCGATTCGAAAGAAACGAAATTGAGATAGCGGATGCAGTACAGCCAGCAGATCTCGCAAATGGAAGCCAATATGAGGAATATCCAGTGCATCAGTTATGGGTCGCAAATTTAAGTCCGACAATTCCCGCTACGATCATCAGCAAGAACACATACTGCAGGAAAGATATCTTCTGCCCGAAGTAAAATTTATCGATCACCGAAGCTATGCTTAGCACAATGCCCGTCCAGATAGCATACGCGGTAGACGGCTGTATCTTGTCCATGGCCAAGGTAAAAAAGACCACGTTGCTGATGCCGAAGACAAAATAAAGCACGACGGGAAGAATGGTAAGCAGGCTGCGACGGGTAAAAAGATTGCGGAAACGGATAAAGGCTAATTTGTTCTTATCGAGGGCCTTAATATTGTAAAGCCAGCAAACCTGGACAACAGAGGCAAAGATAAGATAGGCAAAAGACAGGGTCAATGAGTCAGTATTATGGTTCTACTTCGGTAAGCTCCAGCTTGGGCGCAAAGATCTCTCCTTCTTCCGGGAAGCGTTGCTTTTTCCCCCGCAATTTAAACAATTTGCGCAAACGGGATTGCGCAGCGCTCAACATGCCGGGGCGAAGATTTATGTACCATTTTATAGCGGGCTTGTCTTCCACTTTTTGAACGTTGAAACGATAGAACGAAAAGAGATGCTGCATGAAGTAATCGCGCGGGAACCGGTACCAGAGACCGAACTTGCGCGGCTTCTTTTTGCCCGGAAGGTACATCGTGCCGAATATCCAGTCCCATATCGAAAGCTTGGTGGCGAAGTTGGCATGGTACACTTCCACATGGTCGGCGTGGTGCCATTGATGATGCTCGGGACCGTTGATGAGATAGCCGAGCTTGCCGAGCCGGATGTTCAGGTTGGAATGGATGAACTGGCCCCATACTGCGTCGATAGTGGCTTTGATGAATTTTACCATGATGCCCGTCTGCACATCGAGCAGCAGGATGATAGGGGCGAACTCTATGGTCTGGTTGATGAGGATCTCGCCCGCGTGCGAGCGGCTTCCCGCCAGGAAGTCAACGTGCTCCACGCTGTGATGGGCTTCGTGCGTGCGCCACAGCCATTTGTTATGATGCTGCAGGCGGTGGAACCAATAGATGTAAAAATCGTGCGTAACAAAAAAGAAAAGCACCAGCGCCCAGAGCGGCCAGTGCGAAAGCAATCCCTCGTCGGGCGAAAGGTTCAGCGCCTCGCGCGCCGGCCCGATGATCCACTGGAAAATGATGATGCCGAGAAAATAACTTTGAATGAATGTGTACCAGATCAGGTCCTGGTACCAGCCTTTGCGGAAGTACGGCAATCCCTTCCGGTACGGGAAATAACGCTCGAGAATGGAAAAGGTAATGACTGCACCTACGATCACCATCGCTGAGAGCGTGGCGGGGCTGGTCCAGTCAATACCCGCAAGATAATTTTTGATCGTTTCTGACATTATTCAGGCAGAAAAACTCTACGCAGCCTTTTGATCGGCTCTTTTTCGCTATCGTACACTTTCTTCACGCCGTCGCCGAGAGCAGTCTCGATATCGCGGATGTTGCGCACAAGCCGGTTCATTCCTTCTGGCTCCACGGAAGCGGCATGGTCTGTTCCCCACATGGCACGGTCGAGCGTAAAGTGGCGTTCCACAAAATTCGCGCCGAGCGCAACGGTAGCCTCGGTTGTGGCGAGTCCTGTTTCATGGCCGGAATATCCGATAGGGCAGTCCGGGTATAGCCCGCGGAGCGTGGCGATCATGCGGAGGTTCAGCTCCTGCGGCTCACAGGGATACGCGGACGTGGAGTGCGCGATCATCAGGTTTTCTGTCCCGATGTGCTTTACCACGCGGGCGATCTCGTCCATGGTGCTCATACCGGTGGAGATCATGATCGGCTTGCCGGTGGACCGTACTTTTTCCAGCAGCGGAAGATCGGTCAGCGACGCGGAAGCCATTTTGTACATTACAGGGTTGAACTGCTCGATGAAGTCTACAGAAGGCTCGTCCCAGCAGGAAGCGAACCAGTCGATGCCCTGCTCGCGGCAGTACTCGTCTATCTCGCGGTATTCGGCTTCTCCGAATTCTATCTTATGCTTGTACTGGATGTAGGTCATTCGTCCCCAGGGAGTATCGCGCTCCTTGTCCCACTGGTCTCTGGGTACGCAAATCTCCGGCGTGCGCTTCTGGAATTTTACCGCATCGCATCCGGCTTTTACCGCAGCGTCGATCAGCTTTTTTGTTACTTCTACCGATCCGTTGTGATTGATCCCGATCTCTGCAATGACATAGGTCGGATATCCGTCGCCGACGAAGCGGTTTCCCCTGATTTCTACTCTTCTCATAAGGTATTGTAATGTGAATTATGTTTGTTTGGATAGGATTATGAGTTCAGCCAGCTCGCGGAATGCGCCGTTCCCTCCCCGTTCGCGGCATATATAGGCGGCGGCTTTCTGTGCGAATATGGTGGCGTCGCCAGGACATGCGGTAAAACCGACTTCGCCCATGATCTCCAGGTCGTTGGTATCGTCGCCGATGAAAGCGATCTCTTCCGCGGACAGCCCGGTCTCTTCCAGCACTTCGGCAAGTTTGGCCTTTTTATCTTTAATACCCAGGTAAAGATGGCTGATCTTTAGCTTTTCCGCGCGTTTTACAACGGAGCCGGATGTTTCGCCGGTCATAATACCCGTTTCCACACCGTGCAGGTTGCGGAGCCGTTCCACTCCCATTCCGTCGCGGATGCTGAACCGCTTCATCGCTTCTCCCTGGTTGTCGTAGTACACACCGTTATCTGTAAGCACTCCGTCGCAATCGGTAATTACAAGCCTGATCTTTCGGGCTTTGTTGAGGAGGCTTTCCCCAATATTTTCAAATTCTCTGGTCACAAGGGCACAAAGTTAATTATTCGGTTTCTGAAAGCAAGTCGGGACCGTTAATTCAGGTTAAGGTCTGAGTGTCAATAACGAAAGATTTTTACGCAGGATATAAGAAACCGGGCTTTTTTGATAGAAACTGCATTAAAAAGAAACGCTGTTTCGAAATAAAATGTTGATCTAAAGGCCGTTATTTTTAAAATGGGAATTATTACTTGAATGAAAGAACCCGTACTTCCAGATGGTTAAAATGGCTCGCCATTACCATTTGAACAGTGCTTTTTAATATTAATCCCCCGCTTACTATGATGGCGCTTAAGGCGTTGAATATGAAAATTATATCTTAAACGAAAATGCCTGCAAGGTCACCTTCTGCCCGGTAATTCCCCGCATGAAGAGCTCAAGAACTTCTCCCGCCGCTTCCTGGTCCTGTTCTTCCTCTTCGTCGGGCATTCTCAGGTCCTTAAAAAAGTCGTAGATCTTCCATTCGCCATCTGCATATTCCAGCGCCGTAAGATTTTCGATCCAGTCCCCGGAGTTAAGATAACGCACCGAGCCTTTTTCCGTATGCACCATCCGGTCCTGCGGCTGATGGATATGCCCGCAGATCACTGTATCATACCCGTTGCCGATCGCGATCTCCGCGGCGATCTTCTCATAATCTCCCACATACTGCACGGCTTTCTTTACGCTGTCCTTCACTTTTTTCGACAGCGAGATCCGGCCTCTTCCCATTTTTTCGGAGAAAAAGTTCACCACCCGGTTCAGCAGGATCAGGAGGTCGTATCCTTTTCCGCCCAGCTTCGCCAGCCATTTGGAATACCGCATCGACACGTCGAATACGTCGCCGTGGAATATCCAGGTCTTTTTTCCCTCCACGTCGATCAGCAGCTTATTGGTAAGCATGAACGATCCGAGCTGGAAGTCCGTGAACTTCCGCAGCATCTCGTCATGGTTCCCGGTGATGTAGTATACCGGCACTTCTTCCGAAATGTATTTGATGAGCCGCTTGATCACTTTCATGTGCGCCTGGGGCCAGTAGCGCTTGCTGAACTGCCACATGTCGATAATGTCGCCGTTGAGCACGATCATTCCGGGCTCTATGCTCCGGAGGTAACGAAGCAGCTCGCCGGCATGGCATCCGTAGGTTCCCAGGTGAATGTCGGATAACACAAGGATATCCACCTTGCGTCGCTCAGCTGGTTTCATAGCAGTTGTTTTTGAGATGTAACGGTGTATTCGTAAAGGAAGTCATCGCCAAAATTAGCGCGCGCGTATTACCGCAATACCAAGCCGGAATTAAGAAAGTGTTGTGTATTGGGGGGCGAAAAGAACAGGCTATGATAACTTCCTGCGCGACAGCTCCTTGAGTATAAGGCTGAGCTCTCTTCCGGTCTGTCCTTTTACCGAAGTATTTTCTTCTGCGCGGCGGATGAGATATGGCACTACTTTTTTCACCGGCCCGTACGGAACATATTTCGCCACCTGGTATCCCGCTTTCGAAAGGTTAAAGCTGATATGATCGCTCATTCCCAGCAGCTGTGCGAAGTACACATGCGGATGATCGGGAGCGATACCGGCCTGCCGCATCAGGCTTACGAGCTTCATGCTGCTGGCTTCGTTATGGGTTCCCGCGCAGATGGCGATGCTGTGAATGTGCTGTACGCAGAATTCAACGGCCGCGTCGAAATCCTTGTCCGAATTTTCTTTGGTTGCCTGGATAGGATCGGGATAACCTTTTTCCTGCGCGCGGTTCCGCTCTTTTTCCATATAAGCTCCCCGCACGATCTTGAGGCCAAGCAGGAAATTTTCTTTTTCGGCGATCTCTGCTACATGATGCAGGTAAGCGAGCCGGTCGTGGCGGTACATCTGGATGGTATTGTACACGATCGCTTTTTCACGGTTGTATTTGCGCATCATGTCCAGCGCGAGGTCGTCGATGGCCTGCTGTATCCAGCTTTCCTCCGCGTCGATCAGCACGGGCTTTCCGGCGTCGAATGCGTGCTGGCAGAGACGATGCACGCGGTCGTACACGTTTTGCCATTCCTTCTGTTCCTCGGCGTTCAGCGGCTCGTGCCGGCTTACTTTTTCGAGGATATAATGCCGCGCGATGCCGGTCACCTTAAAAACGGAAAACGCCAGTCGGCCGTCATGGCGGGATTTTTCGATGGTGCGGAGCAGCTCTTTTTCGGTGGCTTCGAAGCTGGATTCGTCTTCCTGACCTTCTACGGAATAATCGAGAATGGTGCCGATGCCGTATTTCGCCAGTAACGCAATAGTTCTTTCGCAATCCTCGATGCTCTCGCCTCCCACGAACTGCCGGAAGATGGTCTGGCGGATAATGCCGTTTACAGGAAAATGAATGCCGAAGGCAATATTCGTCAGAATTTTTCCCGCGTTCACCATCCATCTTTTCCCCAGCACACTGAACAGGAAATGGGCCTTTTTCAGTTCCCTGTTCGATTTGCTTTCGAAAGCAATTTCCGTGTTGTCAAAAGAAACCATCCCGCCTGAAATTAGGCCACAAACGTAAGGATTTTCTTTTATTTCCGCCTCAGCGGCCCTTTGCCCCGCCGCTTTGATTCCCGGCCGGTTCGTTTACCTTTGTAATATGCGCATTGATGCAGGCAGTTATACGGTTTCCATAGAACGTGACGGGCTTTCGGGCCTGGAGCAATTTCTGGCGGGGGCGGGGAAGAGCCGGAAGCTTTTCCTGCTCACTGATACCAACGTGTACAGGCATTGTTTCCCGGAGCTTTGCCGGCTGGCGCCTGTAATGGCGACGGTTCCCGTGCACGTGATGCCCGCAGGCGAGGCCGCGAAGAACATGGACACGGTGATGGAAATATGCCGGTTCCTTGCGGGGAACAAGGCGGGTCGCAGCGCACTGCTCATCAACCTCGGCGGTGGAGTGGTAACGGACACCGGCGGCTTCGCAGCGTCCGTTTACAAAAGAGGGATCGGGTTCATTCATCTGCCGACCACTCTTCTGGGCCAGATCGACGCTTCCGTGGGAGGAAAGACCGGTATAGACGCCTTCGGGCTGAAAAATATTCTCGGAACTTTTTCGATGCCGGAAGCGGTGATGATCTTTCCCGGGTTCCTGGCTACGCTCGACGGGCGGCAATTGCGTTCGGGACTTGCCGAAGCGCTCAAGCACGCGCTGATAGCGGACCGCAACTACTGGAGCAGCGTCAGGGATTTTGATTTTCTGCAATACGGCGACCTGATCACCCGCTCGGTGGAGATCAAGAATGCTATTGTGCAAAGTGATCCGCAGGAAGCAGGCGCGCGCCGGAAGCTGAACTTCGGGCATACTATCGGGCACGCTATCGAAAGTTATTTTGTGAACCGCGGTTCGGAAGCGGTAACGCACGGCGAGGCTGTGGCAGCGGGGATGATCTGCGAAGCGTATCTTTCCCGCGGGATCCTGGGCTTTCCGGAGGAAGATCTCCGCGAAACAGAAGAGACCATACGGCGGTTTTTTGCTCCTGTACAGCTTCCGCGATCCGCGGTAAGCGAGCTGCTCGATTACATGCGCAACGATAAAAAGAATACATCAGGCATCAGCTTTACTTTGCTCAACCGCATCGGCGAATCGTCTGCCGGTTGCGAGGTAGCGGAAGATCGCATCGAAGCTTCGGTGGCCTATTATATTTCAGGAAAATGAAAGTACAGCTTAGCCGGCCTTTACGCAGGCTTTCCGGCAAAGTACGGTTGCCTGCGTCGAAAAGCATTTCCAACCGCGTGCTGGTGATCCGCGCGCTTTGCCCGGAACAGTTTCCGGTCTATAATCTTTCGGATTCGGATGATACGCGCGCGATGGAAAAGGCCCTGGCGCAGGAAAATTCTCACATCGATGTGGGAAACGCAGGCACGGCCATGCGCTTCCTCACGGCGCTTTTTGCTTCCCGGCAGGATCGTGTCACGCTCGACGGATCGGAGCGCATGCGGCTTCGTCCTGTCGGCCCGCTGGTGGATGCGCTGCGGTCGCTGGGCGCCGATATCCGGTACGCCGGCAACGAAGGTTTTCCGCCGCTCGGGATCTTTCCCGCTCCCCTGCGCGGGGGAACGATCGGTATAGATGCTTCGCTGAGCTCACAATATATAAGCTCGCTGATGATGATCGCGCCGTTGCTTCCGGGAGGAATGGTACTGCAGGCGCAGGGAGAGCAGGTGTCGGAACCGTACATTGCGATGACGGAAAAACTGATGGCGGAATTCGGGGTGACGGTACAACGGGTGGGCAGCAGCATTGTTGTTCCGCAGGAGAGTTACCGGGCGCTGCCGTATGAAGTGGAAGCAGACTGGAGCGCCGCCGCGTTCTGGTACGAATGGATCGCGTTGTCGGAAACCGGCTCGGAGCTGGTGCTGCACGACCTTCGCCTGTCGGGGCTGCAGGGCGACCAGGCAGCGGAATCGCTGTTCCGTTTTGCCGGCGTGGAAACGGAAAATACGGCCGGGGGCATCGTCATCCGCAAAACAGACGCTGTGCTGCCCGACGAGATACAGCTCGACCTGCTGCGCTTTCCGGATCTCGCTCCGGCTATCGCCGCCACCGTTGCGGGACTGAAGATCCGCGGAAAAATAACCGGGCTTCGTACGCTGGTGATAAAGGAATCGAACCGCATCGAAGCGTTGAGGAACGAGCTCGAAAAAACAGGCGCGGAGATCGGTACCGGGCCGGACCACATAGAATTCAAGAGTTACGATAAACATGTCTCTTCCATCCCGGAAGTGCTCACGTACGATGATCACCGCATCGCCATGTGTATGACCCCGCTCGTCACGCTGGCGGGAAGTCTTACAATCGATGAGCCGCAGGTGGTTTCGAAGTCCTATCCCCGTTTCTGGGAGGAAGCAGCAAATTTCTGTACGCAGGAATGGAAATGATGCCGGAAAATTGACGGGGGCATTGTTACGCGTACGGTTACAAACCTTACCTTCGCCTTACGGTAACAAAAAGAATATCTACAGGCGAACGTACTAAATTACCGGCATCAAAGTTGATAAATAACCGCGACAATTCTCTAAATCCCTAACTGCTGAAATACGGTATGAAATCTTCACCTTCATTTCGCGCAATTGCCCTTGCCGGCCTTGCACTTTTCCTGGTCTTCTCTTCTGCGTGCAACCGCAGGAAGAAGCTGCTGTCAATAGATCCCGCGTTTGCAAAATACATCGAGGCGTACACGTCGGGAACTGTATCCAAAACATCCGCGATCACGATCCGGCTGAACCCCGACATTTCCGTTTCGCATCCCGTGAACGAGCCTGTGAAGGAAAAGCTTTTCTCGGTGCATCCTTCCGTATCCGGCACCACCGTATGGACCGACGAGCGCACCATTGAGTTTCGCCCGTCGCAGAACCTGGAACCGGGCAGGTTGTACGAGGTCGAATTTTTTCTCGGCAAAGTGACGGATGTGCCTTCCGAATTCAAAACGTTCCGCTTCAATGTGCAGGTGCTTGAACCGTCTTTCACCGTAAAAAGCCTGGGCCTGAAAACGGATGGAAATTCGAGAGAAAAAATGATCTATACCGGTGAGCTGGAAACTGCCGATGTGGAGGATTCAGCGAGAGTGAAGCAGATCATCGGGGCGAAATACCAGGGAAAGGAAATGAACATCCGCTGGATGCACGATGCTGCAAACCGCCGCCATACCTTCTTTATAAACGATATCACGAGAGCGCAGTCTGCGTCCGAAATGGAAATAAGCTGGAACGGAAGCTCCATCAAAGCGAAAGAAAAAGGAAAAGAAAATATAATGGTGCCTGCCGTCGGCGATTTTTCAGTGATGAATGTGATGGCCATGAACGAAGAGGAAAATTACGCGCTGGTCCAGTTTTCGGCGCCCATTTCGGCCAGCCAGGATCTCACCGGGCTTATCACGATGATGCCTGATCCTTCCGCCAGCTTTTCGGTAGCAGGCAGCGAAGTGAAAGTATTTTCAGCCGAGCCGCTGGAAGGCGATTACACGCTCGATATCGTACAGGGGATCGAGAACATCTGGGGCGGGAAGCTGGAAAAGGGACATACGGCAAATCTTTTCTTCGAGAACAAAAAACCGTCGGTGCAGATACTCGGGCGAGGCGAGATTTTACCGAATTCCGGTAAGGTGGTGCTGCCTTTCGAAGCGGTGAACCTCAAAGCCGTCGACGTTACCGTGATACGGATCTATGAAAGGAACATTCCGCAGTTTCTGCAGACCAACGATATGGACGGAGGAAGCGAGCTGCGTCGCGTAGGAAAACCCGTGGTGCAGAAGACCATTTACCTCGACAGCGATAAAAATCTTAACCTGACACGGAGGAACCGTTTCGCGCTCGATCTCGATCAGCTCATCCGCACCGAGCCCGGCGCAATGTACCGCGTAACCATCGGCTTCCGCCCGGAGTACTCGCTCTACGGCTGCAGCGGCGAGACCGGCTCGGGCGAGAACGAAGAAGAAGGAGACGAGTGGTACGACTATTATTACGATGACTATTACGGCGGCCAATGGTCCGACGAGGACGACGAATTCTGGTCGCTCTACGACAACTACTATCCGTACGGTTACGACTGGGAAGAAAGAGAAAATCCCTGCCACCCGTCCTACTACAATAAAGAGCGATGGGAATCGAGGAACATTCTCGCTTCCAACATTGGGCTTACAGTAAAGCAGGGCAGCGATAAAAGCCTGCTGGTGCTGGTAACCGATCTCATTTCCGCCGATCCGCTGCCGGGTGTGCAGCTGGAGCTGCTTGACTACCAGCAGCAGGTGATCACAAAAGTGACCAGCGATAACAACGGCGAAGCGCGTATTGAAATGAAAAAGCGACCGTTCCTGCTCGTAGCGCGCCGCAACAATGAGCGCGCCTACCTGAAGCTGGACGACGGCAGCTCGCTGATGATGAGCCGCTTCGAAGTGGAAGGCGAAGAGGTGAAAGAAGGCATTAAAGGATTTATTTTCGGCGAGCGCGGCGTATGGCGCCCCGGTGATTCGATCTACGTCAGCTTCATTCTCGAAGACAAGGAAAATAAAATTCCTGACGACCATCCTGTTGAGTTCAGCCTTCTGAACCCGAAAGGACAGGTGTACAAAAAAATGGTCTCCACGAAGGGACTCAACGGTTACTATGTGTTTCCCACTTCTACAGATCCTTCGGCGCCCACAGGCAACTGGACCGCAAAAGTAAAAGTAGGGGGCGCAGGCTTCGAGAAAAGGATCAAGATAGAAACGATCATGCCGAACCGTCTAAAGATCAATCTCGATTTCGGGGGGCGGCAGCTCCTGGGAATTTCGGACGAAGCTCCTGTCGGGCTTAGTTCCGCCTGGCTGTTCGGCGCGCCTGCCCGCAATCTCAGGGCGAAGGTGGATGTGACCGTCAGCCGGCAGAAAACGACTTTTGAAAAATATAAGGACTACGAGTTCGATAATCCTGCCATTCCTTCCGGATCGCTTGTGCAGACGGTCTTTGACGGAGAGCTCGACAACGAGGGAAAGACTACTTTTCCCCTGCTGCTGGACGAGATCGAAACTGCGCCGGGCTTCCTGAAAGCAGGCTTTACCGTGAAAGTATTTGAGCCGGGAGGAGCCTTTAGCATCGATCACGTATCCATTCCGTACAGCCCTTATGAAAGCTACGTAGGGATCCGCGTTCCGAAAGGCGAAGAGCCGTTCAATTATCTTATCACCGGTAAATCGTATCCCATCGATATCGTAAATGTTGATCCGAAAGGGAATCGCGTTCCCGGCTCGCGCGAAGTGACGGCCGAACTTTACAAGGTGGAATGGAAATGGTGGTGGGACCAGTCGGGCGACGATATCTCCGATTACTCCGGCAGCAAGTACAGCCGCATGGTACAGTCGGCAAAAGTAACGCTCACCAATGGTACAGGACGATGGAGCATCTCGGCGCCTGAGGACGGATGGGGAAGATACTTCCTGGTGGTGCGCGACGAAAGCGGCCACAGCAGCGGCAAGGTGATCTATTTTGACGATCCGTACTGGCAGACACGCTCGCGTACCGACGACGGTGGCGCAGCCACAATGTTGTCATTCTCCAGCGACAAGCCGCGATACAAGGTTGGCGAGAAAGTGAGCCTCTCGATCCCTTCCTCCGAAGGCGGACGGCTTTTCATCAGCATCGAGAGCGGAAGAAATGTACTGAAAACGTACTGGCTGAAAACAGAAGCGGGGCAAACGAAATTCAGTTTTACCGCGGAGGGCGGCATGGCGCCGAATATATACGTGAACGTAAGCCTCTTCCAGCCGCACGCGCAAACGGTGAATGATCTTCCTATGCGGATGTACGGAGTGATACCGGTGCTCGTGGACGATCCGAACACTATACTCCGCCCGAAGATCGCGATGCCCGATGTGATCCGGCCTGAGCAGACCACAAAGCTTACAGTGTCCGAAGAGAACGGGAAAGAAATGACCTATTCCATAGCGATCGTGGACGAGGGCCTGCTGGATCTTACGCGGTTCAAAACCCCCGATCCTTACGGATATTTTTATTCCAAAGAAGCTCTCGGAGTGAAGACCTGGGATCTTTACGATCACGTGATCGGCGCGTGGGGCGGCCAGCTCGAGCGTATCCTGACGATCGGCGGCGACGAGGATCTGTACGGCGCAGGAAAGCAAAAAGGCGCAAACCGCTTTAAGCCCGTGGTGAAATTTATGGGCCCGTTCCACCTGAAGCGCGGGCAAAAAATGTCGCACGATTTCACGCTTCCGCCGTACATCGGATCGGTGCGTGTAATGGTAGTGGCTGAGCAGGACGCGGCCTACGGTTCCGTCGAAAAAACGGTAGCCGTGAAGAATCCGCTCATGATGCTTACCACATTGCCGCGGGTGATCGGTCCTTCCGAGCAGATCAAAATTCCCGTCACTGTGTTCGCTTCGGAAAAACACGTGAAGAATGTAACGGTGGAGCTGCAGAACAATCCCTGGCTGGAAGTGATCGGCGAGCGGAAAAAGACGGTATCGTTCTCCGCTATCGGCGACCAGACCATATATTTCGAAGCCAGAGTGAAGCCGGTCACCGGTGTTACAAAGATCAGGCTGGTATCTGTTTCCGGAAACGAAAAGGCGGCAAATGAGATCGAGATCGAAGTGCGGAATCCGAATCCGCCCGTTACGAAAGTAGATGCGGCTAATATTTCCGGCGGTAGCAACTGGAAGCTCACCGCTGCGCCTATCGGTGTCCCGGCGTCTTCCAGCTGTGTGCTCGAAATATCTTCGGTGCCGCCGGTCAATCTGCAGAAAAGGCTCAGCTACCTGGTGCAGTATCCGCACGGCTGCATCGAGCAGATCACCTCGTCGGTATTCCCGCAGCTGGTGCTCAATGAGCTGATGGAGTTACCGGAGCCGCGGAAAAAGGAAATACAGAAAAATGTAAATGCGGGCATTCGTAAAATACTGAACCAGCAAATGACCGACGGAGGGTTCTCGTACTGGCGTGGAGGCAGGAGCTCTGATAACTGGGGATCTTCCTACGCGGGGCATTTCCTGCTCGAAGCGAAGCTCCGCGGGTACACTGTCCCCGATGATGCGATACGCTCGTGGATCGGCTACCAGCGCTCCGCTGCGAACAAGTGGGCGCCTTCCATTGAAACATTCAGGAATTACGGCGACGATCTTTCGCAGGCGTATCGCCTGTATGTGCTCGCGTTGGCAAAAGCTCCGGAACTGGGAGCCATGAACCGGCTGAAAGAGTTCGCTTATATTTCTCCGCAGGCGAAGTGGAGGCTTGCTGCTGCGTATCAGCTCGCAGGATATACCCAGGTAGCTTCGGGGATGATCAGGGGATTGCAGCTTGAGTTCACCGATCCGGCGAGCCCGGGATTCACGTACGGTTCCGCGCTGCGCGACGAAGCAATGGCGCTGGAAACTCTTACCCTTCTGGGCCAGCAGCGACGTGCAGGCGAGCTTGTGCAGAAGATCAGCGCCCGTCTTTCTTCCGAAGAATGGTGGAGCACGCAGACGACCGCTTACTGCCTCATAGCTGTTGCAAAATACAGCGGGAATAACCGCACAGACAAAAAGATAACCGCATCGGTAACTGTGAACGGGAGAACCGTCCCTGTAAATTCCGGCGCTGTGATCGTACAGATCCCGGTGGATGTAACGAAGGGAAATGTACCGGTAAGCGTTACAAACTCAGGAGGGAATGTGCTGTATGTACGCCTTGTTACAGAAGGCCGTCCGCTGCCCGGAGAAGACGTGGCCCAGGCGCGTTCTTCTCAGCGATTGAAGATGAATGTGGAATACCTTTCGTTCGACGGTAAGCCTGTGCAGGTAGAGAAGGTAACACAGGGTACGGACTTCGTTGCAAAAGTAACGGTCACCAACCCGGGAGGATACGGACCATACTCCGAAATGGCGCTGTCGCAGATCTTCCCCAGCGGATGGGAGATCATGAATACGCGCATCTGGGACGAAACTTCCGCTTTCCGGTCATCTTATTACGAGTACCAGGATATCCGCGACGACCGCGTGTATACGTACTTCGATATTGCCGAAAAGAAAACGCTCACCTACTACGTGATGCTGAATGCAGCGTATATGGGCCGGTATTACCTGCCGCTGACGGTGTGCGAAGCAATGTACGATAACAACATCAGCGCGTCTGTGTCCGGAAGATGGGTGGAAGTAACTCCATAGGCAGGTTCTTTCGCAGGCTCAGGCCCCGCACGAAAATATTGCTGGGAGCAGCAGCGATTTTCCTGCTCTGGTTCTGGTTCTCGCTTCCGCGGCAACTGTTCAGCGAGCCTACTTCCTTTGTGCTGGAAGATAAGGACGGTCGACTGTTGGGAGCAACCGTTTCTGCTGACGGCCAGTGGCGGTTCCCGTACAATTCCGAAGTACCTGAAAAATTTACGCAATGTATCCTGGCGTACGAGGACAAGCGTTTCTATTCTCACGCAGGCGTCGATCCGCTCGCTTTGGCAAGAGCGATACGGCAGAATATAAGCGAAGGAGAAGTGGTGAGCGGCGGCAGCACCATTACGATGCAGGTGATCCGCCTGTCGCGGAAAAAGAACAGGACCATCTTCCAGAAATTTTTGGAAGTGATCCGCGCGGTGCGTCTGGAAATACGCTGCTCCAAAAAAGAAATTCTTGCGCTTTACGCTTCGCACGCTCCGTTCGGAAGTAATGTGGTGGGCCTTGATGCCGCGGCGTGGCGGTATTATGGCCGTCCTCCATCACAGCTTTCGTGGGGAGAAATGGCTGCGCTGGCGGTGTTACCGAATGCACCTTCGCTTGTCCATCCCGGTAAGAACCGCGAGGTGCTGTTGCGCAAAAGGAACGAAGTTCTGCTAAAGCTGTACAGCCGGAAAATCATCGACGAGATAACCTATAACCTTTCTCTCGCGGAGCCGCTTCCCGGCGCTCCGCTGGCATTGCCGCAGGCTTCGCCTCACCTGCTCAACCGCTACCGCATGGAGTACGGGCGCGGCAGTCACAAAGGTCCCACGCGCCTGCGCACCACGATAGATCTTGAACTGCAGCGTCAGGTTGCGGAAGTGACCGAGCAGCATCACCGGCAGCTGAAAGAAAACGGGATCAATAATGTGGCGGTCCTTGTGATGGAAGTTGAAACGGGAAACGTGATTTCCTACGTGGGCAATGCGTATCATCCGGACGAGCCGGAACTGGAAAGCCACGTGGATGTGATCACGGCGCCGAGAAGCCCCGGAAGCCTTCTGAAACCGATCCTTTACGCCGCTATGATGAGCGAAGGGAACATTCTTCCACATTCGCTTCTTCCCGATATTCCCACGCAGATCGGTGGATACATGCCGCAGAATTTCGACATGCAGTACGACGGAGCGGTTACCGCGTCCTCGTCCGTTACACGATCACTCAATATTCCCGCTGTGCGGATGCTTCGCCAGTACAAGTATGCGCGGTTTTATGATCTGCTTCGCTCCGGCGGCATCAGGACGCTTACACAGCCGGCTGATTTTTACGGGCTCTCGCTCATTCTCGGCGGATGCGAGGTAACGATGTGGGAGATCGCGGGATTGTACGCTTCTGTAGCCAGGGCTTATCTTCATCAGCAGGATCATCGCGGCCGCATTATGAATGGTGACGTGCGTCCTCCACGTTATTTTTTACCGCAGCGGGAGGAAGCTACAGACACTTCCGGGCAGAAGCTTCCATTTGATATGGCGTCGGTATGGTTCATGTTCCAGGCAATGGAAGATGTGATGCGGCCCGGCGACGAAGGGGTATGGCAGCAGTTCTCGTCATCGCGGAGGATCGCCTGGAAAACGGGGACGAGCTTCGGCTTCCGCGATGGCTGGGCGCTCGGATTTAACCGGACGCACCTCGTCGCCGTGTGGACCGGAAATGCCGACGGAGAAGGAAGAGCCGGGCTGATCGGGGTGCGTACCGCCGCTCCCGTCATGTTCGATGTTTTCCGTTTGTTACCGGCTTCGGGCTGGTTTGATCAGCCTTCGATGGGTTATACATTTTTGCCCGTGTGCAGGGAAAGCGGGTACAAGGCCGGGCCGTATTGCGGAACAGCGGAAAATAAAATGGTACCGGAAAAAGGCGAGCGCGCTCCGGTATGCCCTTACCATCAGCAGCTCAACCTCGATCCTTCGGGACAGTTCCGGGTGAACGAATCATGTATGAACCCGCTCGACATGAGGCACGAGGGATGGTTCGTCCTGCCGGCTTCTATGGAAGGATATTACCGGCTGAAAAACGCCGCCTACAAACCGCTGCCGCCGTATCTTCCGGGCTGCGCCGAAACCGGCGCGCAGGGAATGATGGATCTTTACTATCCCCAGCAGAATGCGAAAGTATATGTACCCGTAGAGCTTAGCGGCAGGCCGGGAAGCATGGTGTGCAACGCTACGCACAAGAATGGAAGCGCGCGGATCTACTGGCATCTCGACGATAATTTCCTCGGCAGCACGCAACATGTCCACCAGTTCGCACTGAATCCCACGCCGGGCAGGCACGTGCTCACGCTGGTCGATGAGAACGGAGAAAGCCTTGCGCGTACCTTCACGGTTCTTGAAAAGTAGACTGGATAAGGCCTACAGGAATTTTTAACAATAATTAAGGCTTGCAAGCCATGCCTCGCGTTTATCTTTGTTTCCGCAATAACCTATATCTATGAAGAAAACTCTATTGTATGCCACGCTGGCAACGACGGGGACGTTAACAATGTCCTGCGGCGGCAAAAAAGAAAAGACCGAAAAGGATCTTCCCAGGACCAAAGCTATCGACGTTGCTATGCTGGACACAACCTACAAACCTGCTGACGACTTTTTCGAGTACGTCAATAACAAATGGATCAACGCAAATCCGATTCCTCCTTCCAAAAGCGCCTGGGGCGCCTTTTATGAGCTGGATGAAAGAAGCCAGAAAGTATTGAAGGATATCCAGGAAAAAGCCGCGGCAGATAAATCTGCAAAAGAAGGCTCCAATACAAAACTGATCGGCGATTTTTACCGCACGGCTATGGATTCCGTTGCCATCGATAAAGCAGGCATCGAGCCGCTGAAGCCGGTGCTGGCGGAAACAGATACGCTTTCCACGCCTTCCGCTCTCGCAAAATATTATGCCCGCAGCATTAAACGCGGACTTTCCGTGCCTTTCGCGATGTACGTGGATCAGGATTTCCAGAATACCAGCCGTTATATCTTATATGTGCAGCAGTACGGCCTGGGATTGCCCGACCGCGACTATTATTTCCGCACGGATGAAAAATCGAAGAAGAACCGCGAAGAGTACCAGAAGTACGTACAAAAGGTATTCGAGCTTTCCGGCGAAAAATCTGAGGACGCCGCAGTCCACGCCCGCAACGTATTCGATATAGAAATGTCGCTGGCCGGCGCTTCCATGACACTGGTGGAGCAGCGCGATCCATACGCTACGTATAACCTGAAGACCATCGACGAACTGAAGAAAATGACCCCGGCATTCGACTGGGATGTTTACTTCAAAGAGCTTGGCATCGATCCTCCGAAAGAGATCGTTGTAGGCATGCCGAAGTATATGGCCGAGTGGAACAAAATGCTGACGAAGGTCGACAAGAATAAATGGAAAGATTACTACCGCTTCCATGTGATCAACAGCTGCGCGGAACAGTTAAGCTCTGATTTCGATAAGGCTCATTTCGAATTCTACGATAAGACCCTGAACGGAAAGCAGGAAATGGAGACACGCTGGAAGCGCGTTACCGATCTGGCCGGTTACCTCCTGCGCGACATGCTCGGACAGGAATACGTAAAAGTTGCTTTCGACGAAAACTCCAAGAAAAAAGCGCTCGAGCTGGTGGAGAATCTTCGTTCCGCACTCGGAGAGCGTATCGACAAACTTACCTGGATGAGCGACAGCACGAAGCTTCGTGCACATCAGAAGCTCGATAAGATCATGGTGAAGATCGGTTATCCCGACAAGTGGAGAGAGTACAAAGGTCTTGCCATCAAAGATCAGCCCTACCTGCTGAATGTTTTTGCCGGTGTCGAATTTGAGTTCGACCGCATGCTGAAGAAGCTGGGCAAGGACATCGACCGTACCGAATGGGGAATGGGCCCGCAGACAGTGAATGCTTATTATAACCCGCTGCTGAACGAGATCGTATTCCCTGCAGCTATCCTTCAGCCTCCTTTCTTCGATGCGAATGCGGACGATGCTGTGAACTACGGTGGTATCGGCATGGTGATCGGTCATGAGCTTACGCACGGCTTCGACGACCAGGGGCGCCAGTTCGACGCCGACGGTAACCTGAAGAACTGGTGGCAGCCGGAAGACGAAGCGAACTTCAAAGTTCTGGCGCAGCGGTTCGTGAAGCAGTACAACGCCTACATGCCTGCGAAAGACGTATACATCAACGGAGAGCTGACACTCGGTGAGAACATCGCCGACCTGGGCGGAATGATCATTGCGTACACCGCTTTCAAGAAAGCGACTGCCGGTAAAAAAGAGGAAATGATCGACGGCTTCACGCCCGATCAGCGGTTCTTCATCAACTTCGGGCAGATCTGGAGAACACACTACCGCGAAGAAGCCCTTGTGCAACGCCTGTACACCGATCCGCATTCACCCCCGAAATATCGCGTGGTAGGTACGCTGGTAAACATGCCGGAGTTCTACACCGCTTTCGGCGTGAAGGAAGGCAACAAAATGTATATCCCCGACACCGCACGCTGTACGATGTGGTAATCACTGATAATTTTTTTATAAGCTCCGTTGCCCTGGTAACGGAGCTTTTTTTTTGCGGGGCACCTGGCAGAGCAAGATTTAACAGACGGGGATGCAGCGCCGGGCTTGCTGGTATGGTCTTTCCATAAACCAAACACTGAGTTTATGAAACGTCTTTTACTTCTTCCCGCGTTAAGCCTGATGGCCCTGATAAACGGATTCGCCTGCTCCTGTATGCCTGCCGGGTACTTTTTCTGCGAAACCCTTGCGAATGATAATTCGATCGACGCAGTGGTGATGGTGAGAAAAACAGCCGACTATCATTATGGGATGAAAGTGGAGCTGCTGACACATTTTGACGGGAACGCGGTGCCCGATACATTTACGGTTTGGGGTGATAACGGCGCTCTGTGCAGGTTGTATACCAGCTGGAATATCGGAGATACCATTATCCTGGCGCTCCAGAAGTGCGATCTCGCGGGCAACACCATTATAAACTCTGAGTTTCCTCCGGATCTTGAAAATCCGGATGATTACCAGGTCTCCGTTTGCGGAGTGTATTCTCTGAACGTGGAGAACGGAATGGTAACAGGTTACATCGACGCTGCGCAGATGCAGTTGATGCCATTGCAGCAGTTCACCTCTCTGGCCTGCATCCATACCTTAGGCGGCGGACCCATTGAACAGGAGGAAGAGCTTCTGCTTTTCCCAAATCCTGCTGTGGATCAGATAGTGCTGTATCTCCAGAACAGCGGGATCCGCGATCTGACCGTTGTGAATGCAGAGGGCAGGATCGTCTTCCGGAAGACAGGATACGTGCTGAACACTCCGGTCGATCTGCATAGCTTTCGCCCCGGCCTGTATCATCTGATCATTACAAATGAAGACAGGAGCACTGTCCGGCGGTTCGTCCGGCTTGAACAATAACGCGCCGCTCAATTAATGGTGACCGGCTTCAGCCTGCCGTCGTTGCTGATAACGTAAATTGTTTTTTGCTGCGTCTCCTTTTCACTGTAGTAATGCACGCTCACGCTGTAGGAGATCTGCACTACCGGTTCGTATACATACGGATGCAGCACGATATCGTACTTGTCGTAATCGATCTGGCTGTAATATTTTGACGCCACTTGTGTGTGCGTGTTGTTCACGATATCTTTTTTCTTGGCGTAGTCGAGCGACGGGCGCGAGAATGCGTTGTAGCTGTAATAGCGGCTGGGCGGGTACGTGGTCGTATAATCTTCGTCGAACGATTTTTTCATCGTATCAAGTTTGAAGCCGATGCCTTCGAACTGTTTTATTTTGTTGCCGATCTCATTCAGGCAGGCCATTCGCAGGCTGTCCAGCGATTTCTGAATGTCCGGAACGAAATAATCCACTTTTACCAGATCGTAGATCTCCGCACCCGACGCTGCGGAAAGGATCCTGTCGAGCTCGGATGCATCGCCATACGAAACTATTATGTTCTTCTGCAGCTCGAAGCCGTCGGGAACTTCATTATAACTTTTGCTGAACACTTTCTTGGTTACATCATACGTGTACTTGGGCACGAACGAGATCATATCCGTCTCTATTTGCTGCTGAGCGATGCCGATATCCTGCATCGCTTTTTTAAATCGGCCAATGCGAAGGTTCATCAGGGAATCGGTAGAGGTTACCGTTTCGCCGATCTGCACGATATTGAACACCGCTACGTAACGTGTCGCTACAATGTTCATCAGTCCGTTCACGGTGAGCGCGATCATGTTTTCATTTACCTGCGGCGCAGTAGACGGGTTCCGGTCGGAGAAGTTCTGCTGGTTAAGGATCCGGTACTGGTTGTTTCCCGCGCTTTCAAAATACCGGGCGTTCCCATCCACCTGCGCGGATACGGCGGAAGCCATAAGCAGCGTTGTGGCTGCAGAAAGAAATAACTTCATAAATATTGTGATCAGGTTTTACTTGGCGATAATGACCTTCTTCGTTTCGACAGCCTTGTCGTTAATATACAACAGCACATAATAGATTCCTGCGGGCCATTGGCTGACATTGAGCGTATACTGCTGGTCAGCGCTACCTATTACCTGCAGCTTCCGGCCGTTGTTGTCGAATACGGCAAAAGAAAATCTGTCCGCTGCTTCCAGCGATTCGATCGTAATGTAATCCCAGGCAGGTACGGGAAACACATTGAAACGGTTTTGTTTCCGGAGCGATTCTTCAACCAGGTATTCTGAATCTTGTGACATATCAGGATCTGACAGAAGCAAATACTGTTCCGCAAAAACAGGTGGTACGGGGATCTCATACACTTCGATCGGCTCAGGTTTCACACATATCATTTCTACTTGTTCGAGTGTATCTCTGTGATCTTCAGGATATATTTCCACCGTATCTTCAGGTATAAAAGCGATTTCTCCCATGATCATCATCTCTTCTTCCAGCGTAATGCGAAGGGTCTGCGGCGACCGGCTGAGGCGGATATTCCGCATTTCCTTTCTTTTCTGTCCCGGAGCGTCCACAAGAACTGAAATTTCCTTATTGTGCAGATCTTCCGGAAGAACGACGAGCGAAGCTTTTCCGTCCGGTCCGGTAGTAAAATTCCTGATGAGATTTCCGCCGGAATAAATCTGGATCTGCGCTCCCTGCACGGGATAATTTCCCGTAGATACGACCTGTATTTTTACTTCCTGCCGTGTCGTTGTATCCGGCTGATAGCTCATTCTTCCCTTCACCGGTATTTTTCCCTGGAACTGGGCCTGGGCTGATTTTTTAAAAGTAAAGGAGAATCCTGCAAAGGCCAGCAGCGACCATACCGCCTGCCGGAATAACGTTCCCGTGCCGTGAGTGCGGAAATAAAATTTCTGCCACCGGCTTACAGGAGTAAGCTGGTCCGCGTTGACGCGCCCGCACACGTCCTCTCCCGAATTCCTGAGGCTGCCGAGAATTTCCTCGTTGGTCATCTTTGTAAAATCCTTCACTACTTTGCTGCACACGTCGCAGTGGCGGCCCTGTTCCTGCGGGGTCATCCTGTTCCAGTTCTCATGGCAGGGTTTGGGGATCGTGATGTGGCTCATAGCTTCATGGTTTGGAAGATGGTACACGGAAGAATGGGATAGGTTCACGAACTTTATTAATTTTGATGAAAATTTTTCAAATGGCTATCACCGTAGAAACCGTTAAGGATCTTGTAAGGCGCCTGGATGCGTTGAGGGGGTCCCTTTGACGTCGATGCAAAGCTCATCGAATTAGAAGAAGAAAATAAGATCCGTCAGGATCCGTCCTTCTGGGATGATCCCAAAAAGGCCGAACAGGTAGAACGTTCCATCCGGCAGAAGGAAAAGCTCCTTGCCGAATTCAATGCTGCACGCGCTGCTATCGACGACACACAGGTGCTGTACGATTTCTTCAAGGAAGGCGAAGCTTCCGAAGAAGATCTCGACGCGCAGCACGCCGCCGCGCTGAAAACCGTTGAAGATCTCGAGTTCAAGAAAATGCTCAGCGGAAAAGAAGATCATCTCGACGCTGTGCTGCAGGTCACTGCCGGCGCAGGGGGTACCGAAAGCTGCGACTGGGCCTCGATGCTCATGCGGATGTACATGATGTGGGCCGAGAAGCAGGGATACAAAGTTACGGAAGAGGATTTCCAGGAAGGTGATGTAGCCGGCATCAAAACGGTGACGCTCCGGATCAGCGGTGAGTACGCTTACGGTTACCTCAAGGGAGAGAACGGCGTGCACAGGCTTGTGCGCATTTCGCCTTTCGACGCCAATGCCAAACGGCATACATCATTCTGCTCCGTATATGTGTACCCGCTCATCGACGATTCCATCGAGATCGAAGTGAAAGATTCCGACATTGAGTTCGAAACTTTCCGTTCGGGGGGAGCCGGCGGACAGAATGTGAACAAGGTGGAAACCGCCGTACGTCTCTACCACAAGCCCACGGGCATTGTTATAAAGAATCAGGAGAGCCGCTCGCAGTTACAGAATAAGGAAAATGCCCTCAAGCTGCTCAAGTCCCAGCTGTATGAAATAGAAATGCGGAAACGCAGCGAAGAGCGCGACAAGATCGAAGGCAATAAGAAGAAGATCGAGTGGGGGTCGCAGATACGCAGCTACGTTCTGCACCCGTACAAAATGGTGAAGGATGTACGTACGGATTACGAAACAAGCGATGCCCAGGGCGTGCTGGACGGAAACCTGGACGGCTTCCTGCGATCGTTCCTCATGGAGTACAATTAATTTCTGTAACGTCTTTACGGACTGCTTTCCGGATAAAAGAACCGGCATGATATTGATATGGCGAAAAAAAGCAAAGTGATCATTTACCACAATGTGCGCTGCTCCAAAAGCAGGTGCGCGCTGGAACTGCTGGAAGAGAACGGGGTCGAAGCCGAAGTGATCCACTATCTTGAAACTCCTCCGGGCAAGGAAGAGCTGACGGAGCTGGTGCGTAAGCTGGGAATAACCCCTGAAGAGCTGGTGAGAAAAAAGGAACCGGTCTTCCTGGAAAAATATAAAGATAAAAAGCTTTCGCCTTCGCAATGGATCGCCGCGATGGTAAAACATCCCGAGCTGATAGAGCGCCCGGTTATCGTAAAAGGGAACAAGGCCGTGATCGGCAGAGAGGCAGAAAAGGTACTTGGGATAATTGGTAAATGATCAGGCGGGATCGAGCAGGAACTCTTCCATCACCGCAGGAGACACCACGCTGTAAGTTGAATCGTAATTTCCGGTAAAGGTCAGAGACGGCCGCGATCTGCTCTTATCGCTCCATTTGAATTCAAAAGCCTCGTAGGTGCTCCCGGATTCTTCCACGTAGTCTATTTCCTGTTGCTGCTTTGTCCTCCAGAAGTAGGAGTTCACGTTCCTGTTCTGCAACAGGTTTCTTTTCAGCCGCTCGCTTATCATGAAGTTTTCCCACAATACTCCTTTGTCGCTGCGCGCTCCCAGCGGCTGGAACTGGTCGATCACAGCGTTCCGGATACCATTGTCCCAGAAATAGATCTTTTTTGATTTTTTCAGCTCGTTCCGCAGGTTCCTGGCCAGCGACGGTAGCCGGAATACGATGTAGGCCCGTTCGAGCAGCAGTATATATTTTTCTACCGTTGCGGGATCGAGTGACACGAGCTGGCCCAGCTCGCTGTACGATATTTCGTTTCCTGCCTGCCAGGCAATAGCCTGCACAAGCTTTTCCAGGCGGTCTGTTTTTTTTATCTGGTCCAGCTTCAGTATGTCTTTGTACAGGTAACTTTCGGCGAGCGATTTCAGCTGCGATGCTTCGTCCGTTCCCGAAGTCACGATCTCGGGGTACATCCCGTACACCAGCCTTGTTTCCAGCATTCCTTTCTCTTGTATGTAGCCGTAATGATTTACGAGCTCTTCCCAGGCAAAAGGCAGAAGCTGGAATTCCCACTTCCTTCCCGTAAGCGGTTCTCTTATCTGGTCCGAAAGCTCGAAGGCAGATGAGCCGCTGGCGATCACCTTCACCCCGCGAAACTGATCTACGATAATTTTTATCAGCAGGCCGGTATTTTCGAGGCGTTGGGCTTCGTCGATGATGACCAGCGTATTTTCCTGCAGGACTCGTTTAAGAAGCTGTTTCCCCGGTTTCGCCAGAAGCTCCCTGGTCGCGGCATCGTCGCCGTCCAGCCACAGCACCTGTCCGTCATGTTCCTGCTCCAGCTTTTGCAGCAGGGTTGTTTTCCCTACCTGTCTTGGGCCGTACAGGATGATGGCCTTGCGGTCTTTCATCCGTTTCCGTATTGCCGTATATAATTTCCGGTTTATCACTGGCCCTTTTTCTTCAAAAATATGACTTTTTCCGAATGAAATCACAAATAGTTATGACTTTTTCCGAATACAATCCAAAATAGTTATAACTTTTTCTGATTTTGGTGGTTTAGGCTACGGAATTTTTGCTGGCGAAAGTTTTGGGAATGATTACTTTTGCGGAGCAAAAACATAAAATATCTACCATATATGAGCTACCGTACAGAGAAAGATACAATGGGTGAAGTTCAGGTGCCCGCCGACAAATACTGGGGTGCGCAGACCGAACGCAGCCGCAACAATTTCAGGATCGGTCCGGAGGCGAGCATGCCGAAAGAAGTGATCTACGCTTTCGCTTATCTCAAAAAAGCAGCGGCGTACGCCAATCATGAGCTGGGCGTACTTTCTGCCGAAAAGCGCGACCTGATCGGAAGGGCTTGCGACGAGATCCTGGAAGGCAAGCTGGATGGCGAGTTCCCGCTGGTGATCTGGCAGACCGGATCGGGTACGCAAAGCAACATGAACGTGAACGAGGTGATCGCTTACCGTGCGCACGTTCTGAGCGGAGGTAACCTCGCCGATGAGAAGAAGGTGCTTCATCCGAACGACGATGTGAACAAATCCCAGTCGTCCAACGATACTTTTCCTACGGCGATGCACATCGCAGCCTACAAGATGGTGGCCGAGATCACGATACCGGGCATCGAGAAGCTGAGAGAAACGCTCGCGAAGAAAGCCTCCGAATACAATACTATCGTTAAGACCGGGCGGACTCACTTTATGGACGCGACCCCGCTGACGCTGGGCCAGGAATTTTCCGGTTACGTGCAGCAGCTTGACAATGGCGTGCGGACATTGCGCAATGCTTTGGAAATGGTGCGCGAGCTGGCTCTCGGCGGTACGGCAGTGGGTACGGGCCTGAATACTCCCAATGGATACGATGTGCTGGTGGCAAAGAAGATCGCCGGTTTTACAGGCCTTCCTTTTGTTACCGCTCCGAATAAATTTGAAGCGCTGGCTGCTCACGACGCTATGGTGGAACTGAGCGGAGCGCTGAAACGCGTGGCGGTTTCGATGATGAAGATCGGCAACGACATCCGGATGCTGAGCTCCGGTCCGCGCTGCGGCATCGGTGAGATCCTGATCCCCGACAATGAGCCGGGCTCTTCCATCATGCCGGGAAAAGTGAATCCGACACAGCCGGAAGCCATGACGATGGTAGCTGCACAGGTGATCGGAAACGATGTGGCTGTTTCCATCGGCGGCTCCAACGGGCATTTCGAGCTGAATGTTTTCAAGCCCCTCATTGCTGCCAACGTTCTGCAGTCCGCACGGCTGATCGGAGATGTTTGCGTATCATTCAACGACAAGTGTGCTGTGGGCATTGAGCCGAACCGCGAAATGCTGAAGCGTCACCTTGAGAACTCTCTGATGCTGGTGACTGCTCTCAACACGCACATCGGCTACGAAAATGCTGCGAAGATCGCGAAGAAAGCACATAAAGAAAACAAGACATTGAAGGAAGCCGCAGTGGAGCTGAACCTGCTTACGCCCGAACAGTTCGACGAGTGGGTACGCCCCGAAGATATGGTCGGAAGCCTGAAATAGTTCTTCCGTTCACTAAAACACAAAGCCCCGCATTGCAGGGCTTTTTTATTTTAGAACAGTTTCATCTGTTACATTACAGCTTGATGATCCGTACGGTCTTCGTATAATTTCCGCTGCGCATCTCCACAAGGTAAATACCGGCTCTGAAAGCGGAGAGATCCACAGGGACCTGTAAGGTGGAAGGCGATTGCTGCATCAGGATCTTACCGGTGATGTCCATGAGGCGGAATGACCATTCGCTTGCATCGCCGTTGAGCTGTATCTGCAGAATGTCGCGCACCGGGTTCGGGTATACGGAGAACGAAGCGGACGTTTCGCCCGGAAGCCCGGTCGTGAACTGGAACGGCGCCGATGTGGCAGTGCAGCCGTTAGCGTCAGTATGTACCACGGTGTAGGTTCCGCTTTGCGTTGGCGTATACGTATTCCCTGTAGCGCCGGAGATCGGGTTTCCCTGGTTGTACCACTGGTTGCCGGTGGCGTATGAAGACTGCAGCGTACCGCTTGCTTCGGTGATCAACGGAGTAGCGGGCAGCGCGTTCACCGTAATGTAGTTGTTTACAAGCACGGTGTCGCCTCCGTTCAGGTTGGTCACGATCAGCCGGGCGCTGTATGTGCCGGGCGTGTTATAGGTCACCACGGGGTTTTGTAAAGTCGATGTTCCCGGAGTTCCACCGCTGAATGTCCAGTTCCAGGATGTAGGATTGCCTGGGCTCTGATCGGTATAGGTCACGGTCTGGCCGGCGCAGATCGTCTGGTCGTTGGATGTGAACTGCGCAACGGGCGGGCTGGTAAGGTTCCCGGAGCACACGCCTGTGATCTCTACATTATCTATATATACGTTGTTGCCTCCGTTATTCTGTATAACGAATTTCACTTTCACATTGGGTTGCCCGTCGAATGCGGAAAGATCCACGGTAAAACATCCGGGTGAGGCGTCGGTGAAGCACCAGTCGGTGCCTCCGGTGGGAACGAAGCTCGAAGTCAGCAGCGAATTGGTGGCGAATGTTCCTGTGCCGTTCTCACCTGCACGCAGTAAAGAGTAAGGGAAAGTGGATCCGCCATCGGTGGAAACCAGCACCCAGAGCGAATCGCGCACGCTCGCAGTGCGGCGGCGGTGCGCATGCTCGAAGTTAAGCTCTACACTGCTGTGGCTGCTCAGATCGATTACGGGAGTAATGAGCCCGTCGGTGGTGGGAGCATTTCCCTGGTTGGCGAAAATGTTTACCCTCGCTGCTGTGGTACCGGGGTTATTTCCCGCCACTGTTGTAAGCTCCCACGTATTGAGCCCGTCCGCGTTCTCTGTTGTCCATCCGGTGGTTCCGAAATTGGGAATGCTGAAATCTTCGGTGAAGATGGTTTGCACCGAGCTGTTGTTGATGTTGATGTAGTTCGTCTGCACAAGCGTATCGGAACCGAAAGCATTGGTGGCGATCAGCGTTACGGTGTAGCTGCCCAGAGAATTGTAGGTTACTGTCGGCGCCTGTAACGTGGATGTGGAAGGCGTGCCTCCGGGGAATTGCCACAGCCAGGAAGTGGCCGCGCCGATCGTGGTATTGCTGAACGTAACTGTAGTGCCGGGACATCCGCTTATCGTGCTTGCCGCGAAGCCTGCCTGCGGAGGAGAGTTAGGGTTACAGTTATAGGTTTGTAATTTCAAAATTCCTTTGTGCAGGTTCAGTCTCCCTCTGCTTGAAGTTGTTGTGGCCATGGACGTGATCGAATCGACGCCGGTGAGGAGATAACTGCGCATCTGCAACGCCAGCGCGGATGGATTCTGCTTGTAGTCCTGGATGAACAGCGGACATGCGGCAGCGTAGTACAATCCTATCGCTCCCGCCACGTGCGGCGTTGCCATGGAGGTTCCTGTAAGATTCTGGTATGTGCTGGTCGGAACGGTGGAATAGATGTTGGTTCCCGGAGCTCCGATGTCCATATTTATTGGTCCGTAACCGCAGGAATTGTTCCGTGCGTCGGTATTTGTTGTGTTGGTTACAGCGATCATGTACAGGCTTGGACAGGTTGTCGGAATATCGCCCTGCGCGTCGATGTTGGTATTGCTGTTGGGTCCTGCGCCGGCGTTCAGGATGCCAAGCGTGCCCAGCGTATCGTAGAAGGCGCACCAGATGGGATAGCTCGCAGGCTGCCCGAAATCGACGCCGAACGAAGCATTAGTGGAAACGACGAACGCGCCTTTGGTGCCATTGCTTGTATTGTAAAGCTCGCGCATGGCGGCCACGTACGAGTATGCTCTTACCACGGTGGCTTCGTTCCCTGATGATCCGGCTACCGGAAGAATTTTTACGTTCCAGTTCACACCGGCCACGCCTGTGCTGTTATTTCCTCTCGCGCCTATGATGCCGGCCACGTGCGTTCCGTGCTGGTCGGAAGGAACTCCGCCGTCGTTGTTGTAAGCGTCCCATCCGTTGATGTCGTCCACGTACCCATTGCCGTCGTCATCGACTCCGTTTCCCGCGATCTCGTCGTAGTTGCGGAAAATGTTAGCCTGCAGATCGGTGTGCGTCAGCTGGAAGCCTCCGTCGATCACGGCGACTACGATGGTATCGCCTGTAGCGGTCACTCCGCCGGTAGTGATGTTCCATGCCTCTGGCGCGTCTATGTCCGCGTCGTTCGTGCCGCCCGTCTGCCCGGTGTTGTTCATGCCCCACTGCTGTCCGGCAAAGCTCGGATCATTCGGTGTGGCGCGGTGCTGTACGATATGGTTATGTTGTGCGAGAGCTACGTATTCGTTGCGGCTGATATCGTAGATGATCTTTTCGGTATTGATGAGGGTGGGATCGAACGACAAGAGGTAGATGCGGTACCGTTCGGAAAGCACCTGCTTGATCTCGAAACCTCCCGCCAGACCGGTTGCATTTAACGAACGGAGAAAAGCATCCTTATCGCTTCCTCCCTGTAACATTACAATGCATTCTCCATCGATAATATTGGACTGTGAAGTTTGGCCAAAAACGGCTGAAACCATGACAGCCCAAAGGGCGCCGGCCGCTAAAAGTTTTTTCATGAATGTGTAAATTTTAATAAATATAAAAAAATCTTTACTTTAGAGTGGAATTGGCTATCTCTGAACTCAAAGTTGCCAATCTGAAATCCATACGATAAGAGCCTGCGAAAAAGATGCATCCGTGCATCAATACGTATGCGGGTAGATAGATGGGAAAGGAAGAATTCCGCTGTCTGCTGAATTAGAATATGGTAAACGGCCGTTGTGTGGGGACACCGGCCGTTTTTTTTTTACTATTATTTACAAAAGCCCTGCAGGTAGATGTAAGGAAATACGATTCCCACAATGATCAGTACAGCTGCGATAATTCCGAAAACAAGCACCACCATATAAGACAGTTTCTCCTTGTTCAGACGTATTTTTCTTATCATGAGTTAGTTATAGTCTGGTTTGCGGTGGGGCCAGCAAAGAAACGTTATTAATTCTAATAATCAAACTAACAATCTAATTATCGCATAGTAAATAGTATTATATTGACCTTGCCATCATAATGCATATCGGAATTCATATCAAGATGGCAAGGATCGCGCACGGGCTTACACAGGAACAGCTCGCAGAAAAGATCCATAAGACACGGCCGCTGGTATCTCACATCGAGCAGACCGGCAAAGTGAATTCTATTACTCTGAAATCCATCGGCGAAGTATTGAATTTCGATCCCGAAAAGCTGATGGAAGAAGTAGGCGAGCCGCCTCTCACTTATTTTCCATCTACGCTGAAGATTCGTGAGCTCGAAGAGCAGATACGCTATCTTACAAACGAGAACGAAACTTTGCGCCAGCTTGTAAAATCACAGGAAGAGGTTATCGCCCTGATGAAAGAGAAAAAGTAATCCTGCTTACGCTTCTGCTGCCTGGCTTCTGCTGCGGGCCAGCTCCATTGCAAAATCGATGAACACTTTATACGCCGGCGTAAACATGAACCGGTCGTCGGTGATCTTTTCGATGATGTTTCTCCGGTTCATGGCATTCAGGATGTTTCTGCGTGAATCGGCATCCTTCAGCTGCTTGTTCGAAAGAATAAGATCGATGAACGAAGAGTTTTCGAAAATGCGATCGATTTCCTCCACCTCGAATTCGGAATACTGTATCAGGTCGAGGAAGTTTTTTCCGTCGCGATCCAGCTCGTAGCAAAGGATGGCAAAGAAGATACTGATATCGCGCGATAAGGTTTCCTGCGTTTCCCCGGATGTTACGTACGCGTATTCGCCCTGCACGTGAAGGTCGTATCCGAACGACTCGCGGAAGAACCGGAAATAGAATGATTCGTGCTCCTTCAGCGATTCAAAGGATTTATCGTGCACCAGGATGAACTTTCCGTTCAGCAGGTCCTCTACAATATCGCGGTGGTATTTTGGATATTCCATAAACTAGGATACTTTGATTTTTGGTACTTTATAAACGTATTCCCCGGAACGTACCTGGGAATGCTCGCTTTTGTTCGGATACTCGATGGTTACATCCTCTTCGAACAGCAGCGTGGCCATCGAGAAAAATTTATCGGGATCGATCACTTTGTATTCCTGGCGGATGAGATCGGCGCTCCAGCCGAAAAAGTCTTCCACAGGGCCTTCTTCCTTAAGCTTGCTTTTGTAAAGGTTCTTGTTGAAGATCCATTTTTCCATCGACGGGATCTCTTCTTCGAAGATCACTTCTTCCTCGTCGGAGAACTGCTCGAAGAATTCTTTCGTGTTCAGGAAGATCGTGTGAGAGTAGGGCGTCCCGCGGTTCGACTTGAGGAGGTGCGGTGTCTCCACCTTGTACGGGTTGCGGAGGAACTCGATCCACCCGGTAAGGATCAGCGATTCAGTGCGGATACGCTCGATCAGCGGAAGCAGCTCGTTGGTGAGGATCTTCGACTGGCGGAGCAGATCGTCGTTCGTTTGTATGAGCTGGTTATACAGCTTTTCAAATTGCACGCGGATGTTCTCATCCTGGAAATTCAGGCGGTACTGGTTCGAAAAATCGGAAATGCTTACCAGCCGGTTCGCGATCGATTCGGAGTAATTGATATCAAGGATGCGGTTCAGCGGCAGAATATAATGCTCGATCCAGTGTGATGCCTTGTACACTTTTTCCTTGTAGTCTATCTTTTCCACGTTGGCTTTCAGGTCGCGGGTTTCCTGCAGAAGGCGCGTGGTGTTGTTCTCGATGTTTTCCAGGAAGCTGCGTATTTCGTCCGATAAGTTCCGGACGCGCTCGCCGAGGATCTTCGGCTCTCCGTTGATCCCTTCGCGGATCTTGCGGAACAGCTCGTTGATCGACAGGTTGAACTTTTCGATCTTCTCCGGAAGCATCGGCTTGAACTCATGGAATACGAATTCAAACAGCTTGTAGTACACATCGCGCATCTCGAAGTCCTCGTTGGTCGAACGGAGGACCTTATACTCCCTGAGCTGGTTCTGCACTTCGTGCTCGTACTTGTCGCAAACGCTCTGCAGCACTTCCCTCCGGATGATGCCTTCATCGTGCTGCGCCTGGTACAGGTCGCGCAGGATGTCGTAGTAGTTCGACAGGAAGCGCAGTATGGTGATCGGTTCTGCTTTGATCATGATCGTTACGTTCTTTTACTGTTCAACGTTTTCCGTTACGCGTTTACACCTACAAATTCGCCGCTGATGGCATTCTGTGTTTCCGATACCTGGATCTTTCCTTTGGTGCGGAAAATAAAGTAGTATTTGCTAAAGCCGTAGTACGGCTGCGGAGCTGCAAAGATCGGGATGAAGTGGTGATCCTTGCAGAATTTCACCAGCTCGGGCCTGTTCTGCTCGTCGATAGTTCCCACCTCGTCGATGAAGAGCGCGATCTTGTTCTCTTCGTCGTGCACTGCAAGGCGGTTGATGATCGACATTACGATCACAAGACGGATCATCCGGTCCGTGCCGTCCGATTCCACCTGGTCTTTCAGGTCCACTTTTTTCAGATGGCCTTTGATGGTAAGATGCAGCTCGATATCGAACATTTCGTCGAACTCGATCTTGCGGCCGCTGTCCAGGTATTTGTTCAGCACTTCCAGCTTCTCGCGGCTGTCGTTGCTTTCGAAGTCTATCGAGAGCTGCGTACGCAGGTCCTGTATGGAGGAGATCTTCACCAGGTCGTCCAGCACGCGTTTGTTGTCCACCAGCTCGATCTTCAGCGATTCGATATCGGAAATACGGGTTGTGGCCAGCTTCAGGTTGAACTTCTGGTACACGAACTCGCGGAACTCCTGGTACCTGCGGATCAGGTTGAACGCGGGGTTGGCGAACTGTGTCGAAATGCTCTGCAGCAGGCCGTCGATACTTTTTTCACGGTCGTTGAGGCAGGCGATCTCATCTTCGATGTATTTTACGAACTGCTCTTCGTCGGCGATATTGCTCTTGAGACGGTAGCGGATGTTGTCGAACAGCTTGTCCTTGTTGATCTTCAGCTGCTCGCGGTCCAGGTGGTGCATTTTGATCTTGTTGTAGATCACGTCCAGTCCTTCGCTGGTATGTGATTCCACCGGGTCCAGTCCTATCGTTTCGAGCTCTATTTTCCTGTTGCGGAGCTCTTCGATGCGTCCGTCGAGCTGCGCCTTATTTTCTTTCAGCCGTTGCAGCTGGTTCGATTTTTCGTACAGCTCGCGGTTGAGCTTGCTCAGCTTCTTCTCCAGGTCTTCTTTATGGCCATGCAATGCGTTCAGCTCGGCAATGTGCTCGTTGATCTTTTTCTCCAGTTTCGGAAGCCCTTCGATAAGGCGGATCTTTTCCTGCACTTCCAGTATCTCGCGGTGCAGGCTGTTCAGGTCAAGCTGCGTCTTTTCAGCGTCTGAAGCGACTTCGGCCAGCTTTTCGTAATCCGTGCGCTCCTGCTTCAGGATATTAAGCTGCTCCTTCAGCTCTGTGGTCGAAGGCAACTCTTTCAGCACCAGCGTATCGGGTATTTTTATCTCACCGTCGAAGATCTTCAGAGAACTTCCGGTCTTCGTCACTTTTTTCTTCACGAGGTCCGCGCTTTGGCTGGCGAACTCTTCGGAGAAGATGGTATAAAGAAGCTTTTTATCTTTTTGCTTTTCAGCTATCTGGTGGATCAACTGGTCGTCGTAGTTCTTCACCTGGCTTTCCATCCGGTTGATCTGCGCGTTGAGCTTTTCGAGCTTATCGTCGATCTGTTTTACCGAAAGTTTTTGCGATTCGATCCGGGTTATGCGCGCTTCGATCTCACGGCGCCGGTGGTTCAGGTTGGCCAGCGTTTCCATCAGGAATTCCTTCGATTCGAACCCGCGGATCTCGTCGTATTGCTTCTGCTGATCGGCAAGGTAACGCGTCTGCGTTTCTATATTGGCCGTTTTTGCGCCGATCTCCTGGTTGAGCGTTTGCTTCAGCGGTTCCAGCACTTCAAATACTTCGGTATTGAGCTGCCCGATCTCTTTTTCTTTCTGAACGATCATCAGGCTCAGCTCGGGAATAGCTGTGGCGTAACCGGCGTTAAAGGAGAACAGCAGCTCGGAGATGATGCGTGTGCGCGCCTGGTACTCGCTCACATGGTGGCGGAAATCCTCGAAATCGTTCTGTACGTTGCGTATCGCTTTGATCTCGTCGTTGATCCGCAGCAGGTCCGCGATATCTTTTTTGTTCTTGTGCGAGAAATTGAGCGCTTCGTTCTCACGGTTGTCTGCGATGATCAGCGCGTCCTTCAGCGATTTGTTGGTGATCAGCTTCGAATTGATAAGGTAGCGGTACACCTTGGAGAAGTTGTTGTTGAGCCCGTCGGTCTTGACATTGTCTTCGAGCCAGACCGCCGCCTCGTTGCCTTTGCCGCGCTGGTAAAGGAAATTAAAGTATTCGGTCTTGTTCTTGAATTGGTATAGCTCCAGCGCTTCGGCCTGAAGCTTTTCCTTCACTTCGTCGAACTTGAGGATCTTCATCTGCGATCCCTGCTTTTCGAAGAAAAGATCTTCCCGGTAATCGCTCGGGATGCGGTAATATTCCAGCTCGCCTTCCACATCGCGTTTTACGATGATGCAGTAGGAGCTCGATTTGGTGATCTCGAATATGATATAGCTCTGGTGGATCGTAGGGAAATAGTGGTGAATGGTTTCCTTGTCGCCACGGCGGTTCCCGCTGAAGGACATGCGGTTGCCATCCACGATGAAGAGGAAGTTCAGGGCGTATATCAGGGTACTTTTCCCGATGTTGTTCGGGCCGACCAGCTGGATCGAGTCGCAGTCGTCGAGCTTTACCTCAGCTTTTGAATAAATGCTCGAATTCAGGATGACAATTCTTCGTAACATGCCTCGTAGTATTTACTCCAAAAATAGGAAGAAGGCCTGTGGAAACGCAGGTAAGACAAGGGCTTCCGGCAGAAACAAATCAACAGCTTTTGAACAGGATGTGAATTGTCAATATCGGGCCACGTGGCTGATTAGTAAAAGGTTATTGGCCGGCACCAGAATGAATGATTGATGGATAAAAAAAAGATTCAACAGGGTGGTTTTTGCTTGCGTAAATGAAGTAAAGGCGTATGGACATCGCGATTGTTCGCATTAGTATGTAAATATCGCATAAATCCATTATCTGAAAATTCATGTTAGCCAGATATTTACTTTGAGATGAACCTTTTTTTTCCATTTTGTTCTGCTATTTCCAACGGAAATTCTTAATTTAATAGGTGGAGACATAACCCTAAATTTCCCGGACATGAAACCTTTTTTAGCCAAAGTGAAACACCGGTGGCTTTTGCTGCCAGTTCTGACAATTCTCTGCTTTTCTATTACAGGATGCACACCCGAAGTTCCCGATCAGGAAATTACTTACACTTACAAAGATCAGCTTAAGAAATATGGGACACAGTCATGTCGAAGGAATGGAAAGTGGGGTATAAAATGTGTCAGGAACCATGCTAACAACTGTAAAGTGTTATCTGAATGTCAACTCATTTCAACCAAAGCACTTTGTGATTATTTTCCGGACTGCGACTCCCTCTGGTCTGACAGCAATGATCTGGCGGCTACATACGATTTCCAGACGTATCTGTATGCCCGCGATCCGCAGCTTTACATGCATCCTGATTCTGTAACGTACTGATGAAATGGGAAGAAATATTTGCTTACATTTTTTAATCCTGTTCAGTGTATGCAGTTTTACTTGTAGTGGACAGAGAACGGCTGAGAAGGAGATCACACCTTTTTCTGACCAAAGGAATGGTAACGTGGATAGCATTATTAAGATTGTGATCGGGTCCTGTGGGGCAGAGGTGCCGGAATATATGCATGCAAGCACATACGTAATGGAAGGAACAGACAGGATTGCTCTCTTCAATGATTTGAATAGCCGCATCGAACATTACGATCTGTCGAAAGGACAATGTACAGGATATACGGTTATTCCGAAAGCACTGGGTACCGTTTCAGGCGCTGTATCAATTAGCGCTGACACTACTTTTATCCTGACAGAAAACCGTCTGCATTTTGTGGCGGGTGATAGTATAACAAGTACGGTTCAACTTGATAAATTACATAGCGATAAGGGTTATATTTATAATAATATTAATTATCAGAATCTTCTTTATATCCAACACCACCATGCTCTTGTTATACCGAAATATAGCGAAGCGTTCAGCTTTGATTCTCCGAGATATTATTCATCCGGAATCGACGATATTTACTATCCCACCAGTAATAGTCTCAATCCGGCATCGATAACCTATCCCGACGCTTATACTAATGAATTCTATGGGTTCGCAAACCAGGTGAGCCGCTCTCTCAATGATAAGAACCAACTGGTTTATAGTTTTGCGGCTGATTCACGGATTTATGTTTACGATATAGAAAACAAGACTATAAGCAGCTTTGAATGCAGGAGCAAGTATCAGAAGGCGGAAGTAAAGGGAATTCCTAAAAAAGAGAAAGCGGACGATCAGTTCAAGATGGATCATTTAACGCAAATACCTTATTATGAAGGTTTACTTTATGATCCGTACAGAAAATTTTATTATCGCTTTTTCTTCAAAGAAATCAGCCTCAAAAATGCTGACGGCACTTACAATGAGTTTAGCGATAAAGAAGAATTTCTTATGATCATCGATTCATCTTTTAATGTGATTGAAGAGGTACGCCTGGAAAAAAACAAGTACAATACATCCTGTTCATATGTAGTACAGGATGGGCTTATTATTTCTACAGCTCATTATAAGAACAAGGATGATTATGGAAAAAACTTATCCTTTTACCTGTTTAAGATGCGATGACAAAGATATTTCTGTCATATTTAATCTTTCTTCTGGCTGGCTGCACTTCTGCACAGTTCGACCGTAGGAAGGAGGCCATAGAATTTGCTCATTATATTCTCGACCGACATCAGCTGGAAGATTATAGTTCATACTACCTTGTGATTTTGCAGTCTAATATGTGTGGGGCATGCACGGTAGATGTTATAGATTTTCTTTCCCAAAACCTTGGCAAATCGCATAAGAAAAAGATTCTGGTTATGACCGTATACAGGGATGATATATACACAGAACTTCATACAGCAGTGCCTGATCTGAAAATCATTGAGGATAAAGAATACAAAGTAGAAGATTTTGGACTGCGAATGACCAAAGACCTGCTTTTCCATATTGAAAATGGGGAAATAAGCTACTGGTCTTATCTGGCAGATGGAAATTATGATCAGATAGAAAGATACATTAAAAGGCATTAAGTCATTGCTACCTGTCCGGGCACGATTTGCAACGCTTGCCCTTCTTATACTTCTTGCAGCATTTCTTCTTCTTGCCGAAGCAGCAATCGGGCATAGCGATCCGGTCCATACACCATGTTACGGTCTCTGTCGCCGTTTCCGATATTTCACTGACAGGATCCCGCATTTCCTCAGAATTTGGCTACTTCAAAGGTAGGATATCCTTTGATGCCTTCGCTGTTGGTAAAGCTTGTAAATCGTAATTTATAGTAATTTCCTTCCACATCCTTCAGCAGGTAGGTCTGATTGGCGATGATAATGTAAACGCTTCCGTCGAAATCGTACACTTTCCATTCGTAACCGATAATATCCCGCTGTTCCGTAAAATTGTATCCCTGCAGGTCGGAGTACACAATATCGGTGAAAGGTTTTATGAACTCTCTTGCGCCTTGCACTGCGTACGAATTGATAAGCACGCCGTTAACGGAATATTGTTCGATAATGCCGGTGCCGTTCTGGGCCACCAGCGTGGTGTATTGCGTGAATTCAAGATCCCAGGTGGTTTTGGGAGGTTCTACGCTTACCACCGAACCGTCGTTCTGCAGCGAGACGAAAATGTAGTTGTAAGCGTCGTCCTTCGTGAAAGTGAGCGTGCGTTCGTTACTTCCGTCGAGATTGGCGAAGCGGATCGTGTACGTATTATCGGCAAGTCCCTGGATCACCAGCTTTTTATAGCCGATATTCCCGCCGGTGATGGTAAGTCCCCGGTCGATGATATACACCTGGTTCGCGGAGATCACGTTGTTGCCATCGGCTGTTCCCCATTCTCCGATAGCAGTGCTGTCTTCCCAGCCTTCGGAGCGATCGTAATGCCATGTCACTCCGTCGGTAGATGTAACGGCGTTGAAATCCGTGCTGCCGGTGTGGCCGGCTTTCATCAGCTTGGAGCCGTTCAGGAAAACATGATAATCGCCTGCGCCGCACTGGAACGAAAGATCCCATGAATCGCGGGGCACGCTGCGGATGAACTGGTTGGTAGCAAGATCGAAGAAGAGCTGCACGCCGTAATCAGGCCCCATTTCGGCTACCGATGTGGTAACGCCGGGAGGCGAAGTGTACGGCGGCACAGGTTCGTCTTCCTTAAAGCAGGAAGAGAGAATGATGAGCGCGGAAAGAAAGATCCAATGATTTTTCATCGGTTAGTTCACAATAAAATTATATTTCAGCGAAATGCCCAGCGTTGCTCCCCAGAGTGTCGGCAGGCTGGAAGAATTCCCGGAATGCGGCCCTCCGCCGGAAGCGCCGAGCGTTTGCCGCACATCGGTGATGTTCAGAAGATTCTTTCCGAAGACACCGATCTGGAGGCGTTTTTTAAAAAGATTCTGCGTGTAGCTTACGTCCAGCGAACCGAATCCGTCCACGTATCCTTCGCGGATCACATCGGTCTGCTGCGCCGCGTCGTATTCCGTGTACAGGAAAGGCTGGCGTCCCGAGTACTTGAAGAAAATGCTGAGCTGGCCATTCCACCATTTAAAGAAATAAGCGGTGTTGAGCTGAAACTCGGGATAGAACATGTAGCGGTTCGTGCCCGAAGCGCTGTCGCTGATGTCGTTCATCACCCCGGTATAGGTAGCGCCCAGCCCGATGGTGAGGTCCTTGTATCCCAGGCTCACATTCAGCTGTCCGCCTGTGGAGCGGAAGCGGGAAATATTCTCGTTCCGGTAAATGTTGGAGTCCGGCGTAATGGACAAAGCCACTGACCGGATCTGGTTGTGAATGTCGTTGTAAAATCCGCTGAGCGAAATGCCGTAGCGGAATTTTTTCTTCTCGCCGCTGTAGCTGATCTGCCCGTTCACATTGTCGCTTGTTTCGGCCTGCAGATCTGGATTTCCGTGCAGGTTGTGATTTACGTCCACGAACAGGAAGTACAGCTCTTTCAGGCTTGGGGCACGGAATCCGCGCGCGTAGGAAGCCCGGATGTCGAGGCCTTTTACCGGAGTATATTTTACGTGGAACGACGGGATCACCGGCATGGAAAACTTGGTATTGTATCCGAACCGCATGGCAGGTTTGAGTACGAGGTTCTTCTTTTTGAAGAAGCGGAACTCCGCGCTGGTAAAGGCTGCGAAATCACCCATCCATTGCGTGGTGTCCACGATGCGCTGGCCTTTCGCCGTTTCGGCGTTGATGTCGTATCCCGCCTGCAGGCTTACGCGCGCATTCGGTTTTGCAAAATTATAGATACCTCTCGACATCCACAGGTTGAACTCATCCACGTTCTCTTCTACAAACGCCTGGTCGAGCGTTACAAGATCCTTGCGGAATGTTTGCCTCCTGCGGTTATAGTACGAGTAGGAAGCTGTGATGTCGATGTGGTGGTTCTTGCTCACGTAGCCGTTCAGGAACAAAGCCTGTGTGCTGCGGATGGTGCGGAAGTACTGGTCGTTAGCAGTGACAAAGAACGGAGATTCGGGAGCGCCTTTGGCCTGCAGCATTTCATGGAAGAAATTTCCGTTGTAGCGCAGGTTCATTTTGCCCAGGCTGATGGCGTAATTGAGATTGGCGAAATACTGTTCTTTCGGTTTCCAGGTCTGGTAGCGTTTTACAGAGTCGTTGGTCGTGAATCCGTCGAAAAAGTACCGCCCGGCGCCTGCCTGCAGCGTATGCTTTTTATATTTCCAGCCGATCTGTCCGTCGAAATTATAATTCCCCACCGTTTCGTAGTACGCCTGAAGATGGCCTTCGAGAAGATGGTTCTGTGTTTTTTTAGTGATAAGGTTGATGACGCCGCCGAGAGCATTGCTGCCGTAAGTAACGGATGAGGGGCCTTCGATGATCTCTATCTTTTCGATGTTATGCAGCGTGATCTGGCTGAGGTCGACGTTGCCGTCCAGTCTTCCGATCACGGGCACGCCGTCGATCATGATCTTTACGTTCTCGCTTCCCACGCCCTGCATCTTTACCCCGGTGCCGAGCGCGGCATCCTGCGAAAGGCGGATGTTGAGGTCGTTGGTGAGCAGGTCGCGGAGGTTCATCGATCCCTGCGCTTCGATGCGTTTCCGGTCGATCACCTTTACGTTATACACCGATTCTTCGATCCGCGTAGGAACAGAATGCGAGGTAACGACAAATGTATTGAGCGTGGTATGGTCTTCGCGCAGCCGGAAGGTGTACGAATGCCCGGGGAGGATCGTGTCTTCCACCGTTCCGTACCCGATGAAGGAGATACGGATGCTGCTTTTTTCTGTGATGGTGTTCCTGATCTGACCTCTATTATCGGTTATCTCGTACTGTTTTTTACCGTTGGCAGAGAGCGGCGTAATGAATACGTGCGCGCCGGCAAGCGTCTGGCGGCCGGACGTATCGCTGACGGTAATAAAAGCGGATTGGGCCGAGGAAATCCCAGCCCAACCCACACATACAAGTAACGTTATTAAAAATCGAAAGAACATACTATTGAACGATCAGCTTTTGAACCGACTGGCTGTTGCCGATCTGCATGCGTACCATGTACACACCGGAGGACAGGCCGAGGCTGTTTACGTTGATCATATGATTGTTGAGGCCTGCGGCATTCGGAAGCACTTCGCGGTACACCTGTTTTCCGCTCAGGTCCATGATGGAAAGAGTTCCGTTGCTGTTCGCATTTTCGATGGTATACACCACGTTCACGAAGTCAGCGGCGGGGTTGGGGAAGATGTTGAACTTGCCGATCACGTTATTTTCTTCTTCTACAGAAACGAAAGCTACCTGGCGCTTGTTGAATACATATTTACCGTCGGCCGATCCGCCGAATTCGGTGAACCACAGCTGCCACGTGTCGCCATTCAAGTCTTCGATGAAGTAGGAGATAGAATCTTCCGTAAGCCAATCGATCCCGGCAAGGGTTTTCCACTCATAACCGCCGATGGCGATCATGTTGTCATCAGTGAGAGTGTAGTTGTTCACATCAGCTTCGCTGGCGGGAATGTTGCGCGCAACAGCAGTTTTTACGCCTACGTTGCTCACTACGCCGGCAGTGGAGTTGTAACCGGCCAGCATATCGTCGAGCCAGGTATAGCGGGTGAACTGGTGCTTCTGGAACACGAGGTCGTAAGAATCTGTTGCAGCGTCGTTGTCAATTACGGTTCCGGTGGTTACGTCCACATATTTGTAATGAGCGTCAGCGCCGGTGATATTTACGCTTACTACGTTGTCATTCGCTCCATCCAGATCAGCGATGCGAATGGTAACGATTCCGCTCATAGCCGCTTTTTTCTGTATCCATACTTTCTTGAAAGTGCCGGATCCTGTTTTCAGCACGAACAGCTTATCCCCGACGATGTCATGGGTTACGGAATTGTAGTTTCCCCAGCCGTAGTTCGGGTGGCCGGTAGCTCCTGTTTCAAACGCGCTCGGGTCATAGGTAGAATCGGCGTCAGTTGCCAGGCTCCAGTTGGTCAGCGAAGCAAGGCCTGCTGTATCGAGCGTAGCCCAGTCGGACGAATCGCCCGCTTCGTAGCGGAATAGGATGGTCTTGAAGGCGCCATTGATACGTATAGCAGAAGAAAAAGAGCCCGTAGCTACCGCAAGGTGCCAGTTATTGTTTGCTGTCTGGCTTACTTCGCCATTAGCCATTGAATAGAATACTTTATTTGCATAGCCTGCCCCAATAAATACGGAATCAGGAGTTTGCGCACAGATCGCGAAAGGGAGGAAACCCGCCAGGATCGTAAAGAGTTTTTTCATTTTGCTATTATTTGAATTTCTGGTCACAAAGGTATATTCCCATGTATTGCCGGGCAATCCCGTCATTTGGGTAAAATGGATACCTAAGATTGGGTAGGAAAGTTCAAAAGATGTGATTGTACGGAAGGGATTTATCATTCCTTCTCCACCAATCCCTGCGCGTACGCATAGTTGATGAGCTCAGCCGCGCTTTTGCACGAAAGCTTTTTGAGGATGTTCTTGCGGTGGGTGTAGATGGTGTGCGTGCTCAGGAAAAGCGAATCGGCGATCTCTCGCGTCGATCTTCCCTGTGTCACCATCATCAGGATCTCCATTTCGCGCTCCGACAGGCTCTCGTGCAGTTGCACCTGCTTTCCCGGCTGCGCCTTGCGAAAGCTCAGCTCTATCAGCACTTCCACGATCTTCGGGCTGAAGAATTTTATCCCTTTCAGGTTCGAGCGTACGGCCTCCAATACTTCCTCCGGTTGTGAGTAAGTGGTGATGAAGCCGGTTATATTTAGCTTGTGAAGCTTGTAAATGCTCTCTTTATCGAAGTCGGAGATAAGCGTGACCTTATAATTGCCCAGGAACTGGTTGTTCTCTTCAAGGTTCTCCTCGCTCAGGAAACCGCTGAGGCTCCGGTCCAGGATGATCAGGTCGGGGTGATGCGCCATTGCCAGCTGCTTCAATGTGTAAGCATCGTCTGCAACAGCCGCTACTTCCAGCTCCGGCTGCTGTTCCAGTATAGACGAAATGCCTCTCGCAAGCAAAGGTTGTTCGGTTCCGATAAGTATTTTCTGGCTCCCTTTCAAGTATACGATGGATAAAACCGCTGCAAAAGTACGAAAAAAGAGGGATTCCTTAAGTATTCTTAAACGTTATAAGCTGGTATTTTAGAATTTTAATACTTTTATGGCTGCGCGATGTCCACCCTTGACCATATAAAAGCCCCGATCAGCCGCGAAATGGACGAATTCGAGAAGAAATTCCGTCAGTCCATGAAAAGCTCGGTATCCCTTCTGGATAAGATCACGCATTACATCGTAAAACGTAAAGGCAAGCAGATCCGCCCGATGTTCGTTTTTTTCAGCGCACATATGGTCGGCGGAGTTACCGATACCACGTATCGCGCAGGTATCCTCATCGAGTTGCTTCACACGGCAACGCTGGTGCACGACGATGTGGTAGACGATTCCAATGAGCGCCGTGGCTTTTTCTCCATCAATGCTTTGTGGAAGAATAAGATAGCTGTTCTGGTGGGAGATTTCCTTCTCTCCAAGGGGCTTCTCATCTCCACGCAGAACAAGGATTTCCGTTTGCTTGAGATAGTGACCGACGCCGTCCGCCTGATGAGCGAAGGAGAACTGCTCCAGATCGAAAAGGCGCGTCGCCTTGATATCGAAGAGCCTATCTATTTCGAGATCATCCGCCGTAAAACGGCTTCCCTCATTGCTTCGTGCTGCGCGTGCGGCGCCGCATCCGCCGGGGCAAGCGAAGAGGTGATCAGTAAAATGTATTCTTTCGGCGAAAAGATCGGTATCGCGTTCCAGATCAAAGACGATCTCTTCGATTATGAGAACAGCTCGCTCATCGGCAAGCCCACCGGCATCGATATCAAAGAGCAGAAAATGACGCTTCCGCTCATCTACGCGCTCAACAATACCGACCGCGCCACCCGCAGGAAGATCATCAATATCGTAAAGCACAACAACAACGATCCGAAAAAGGTAGAGGAAGTGATCGCTTTCGTGCGCAACAGCCAAGGCCTGCAATACGCCGAGCAGAAAATGTACGAATATCGCAGCGACGCTCTTCCGCTGCTGGATTCTTTCCCCGATTCCGAGTACAAGACATCTCTCATCAACCTGGTGAAATTTACGACGGACCGTAAATTCTGACCCGCTTCACCGCGCTTAATAATCGTTAATTACCGAACTCATCCAAGGCTGCCTTCGTACACGCAAGTAACTAATTCAATCGCGTTATGATCAATTTATTATACGTTGTAGCAATAATCCTTATCATCGGCTGGGCGCTCGGATTTTTCGTATGGCACGCGGGCGATATCATTCACATTCTTCTGGTGATCGCGGTAATCGCGCTCCTGTTCCGCCTCATCCGCGGCAGGGCGGCCTGATCTCAGTAAGCTCTCCCGGAAAACATTCCGTCGGTGACCACCATCTCTTCGGTGCCGGACCATAACGATCCGCTGAAATAACCTTCGATGAGGTTGTTTCCCGCCTGCACCACGTTGATGTTGCCGCTTCCTCCCGTTTCGTCGGTGGTATACGACTGGCCGTTATGGTACACGTCTATCACGCCGCTGGCGGAAAGCCCGCAGGAATAATTTCCGGGAGTGTTCCCGTCGAACCGGATATTGACCGAGGTGTTACCATTATCGCCGCCTACGGAAGAACGTACAAATCCTCCGCCCATGTTCACGTACTGGGCGAGCACTGTTCCGTTACCTTCTATCAGCACTTCGGTTCCATTCACCTGGCAGCGGATGATGGGCTCGTATTCCTTGCAGGAAGCCAGGAGCACTAATGCTGCCGCCACTGCGAAATATTTTTGTATTGTTCTCATAGCTCGTCTTGATGGTGATAAAGTTAAAATTTTTCCGGCTTTCCTCATGATAAACGCAACTTTGCCAAACCTTCGTACTTTCGTTTAAAATCATTTGCACTTGCTGGCGCTTACCAAACCACCATCCATTCTCCTCTCGCTTTTTTCTTCGCTTGTATGGAAGATGCCCGCCGCAGACCGCAGCGTGTACCTTACATTCGACGACGGTCCGCATCCCGTCTCCACGCGGTATGTGCTCGATCTCCTGCTGCAGCATGGCGCGAAGGCGACTTTTTTTTGCCTCGGTAAAAATGTAGCCGCGCACCCCGATATTTTTCAGCGCATCCTCAGCGAAGGGCACGCGGTGGGCAACCACAGCCATTCGCATCCCGACGGCTGGTCCACGCCCGCCGGCCAGTATGTTGCGGATGTGGGCAAAGCCGCCGCTCTCATCCCTTCCGGGCTGTTCCGGCCGCCTTACGGGCGTATCACTCCCACCCAGGTCCGTGAGCTGAAGAAGGAGTATAAGATCGTCATGTGGTCAGTGCTGAGCAAAGATTACGATGCGGCCATTCCAACAGCAGAAGTGATAAGGAATGTTACTGCCAACATTTCTCCCGGCGCCATTGTTGTTTTTCACGATCATGAAAAAACAAAGGAACGCCTGCCGTTATACCTGCCGCAGGTCCTCAACTTCCTGAAAGAAGAGAATTACGTTACGGGCGTTCTGTAGATCAGTCTTTTATTTCTTCCTTCACTTTCAGGTCTTCCAGGAACAGCGTGGTTTCCTGCGCCGTGAAATTCTGGATGTCCTTTATCTCTATTTTTACCGACGCCGGTTCGTTCCAGTTGATCGTGATCAGCCCGTAGTTCAGCGCGCAGAAAGGATTCTGGATCTTGTACGCGTTCTTCTTGATGCCCGGTCCCCAGTGCGCGTGCGTAAGCCCGCTCGATGTGAACTCGTACAGCGGGTAGTTGAGCGACGATGATCCGTCTTTCATCATTTCCGCGCAGTGTATGTCGCCGCTGAGGAATATCACTCCCGGCTTGCGCGAACGCTTTATCAGGTCGTACATTCTGCGTGTGGAAGCAGGGAATTGCGTCCACGCTTCGCAGGTAGGTTTGGTCGACAGGAATTGCGTTCCGGTCCCTATCAGGTTGATCTGCGCCGTGCTGTTCATCAGCTCCTGTTCCAGCCATGCCCACTGCGCTTCTCCCAGCAGGTCCGAGCTGTCGCCCGGCTCTTCCTTGAAATACCGTACATCCAGCATCATCACTTTTACCTCCCGCCCCGGCTCTCCGAAGGTGTACGAGCTGTAAATGCCCTCCTGGTTCCTTCGCGGGCTTTCTTTCGGCTCGCCCATAAAATCCCAGAAAAGCTGCTGGCTTTCTTTTTTTATCGGGTTGTGTATGTCGCAGTTGTTCGTTCCGAAATCATGGTCGTCCCAGGTGCCTACCATCGGCACGCGCGACATGAACAGCCGGTAGTTCGGCCGCCTGAGCTGCTGGTTATATTTATCGGCCAGTTCGCTGGCGTTCTGCGAATCGCCGTACACGTTGTCTCCCAGCCATATCCACAAGTCCGGCTTGCTTTCGAGTATGTTCAGCCACATTTCCTGCGGCAGCGACTGGTGATTGCACGATCCGAAGGCGATGCGCTCGATGTTGTCTATCGAATCCAGCGGCATCCGCTGAATGCCTTCCTGCCGTATCTGGGCAGAAGAGAAAAGTGCCGGCAGAAGCAGCATGCCGGAGAACAGGAGTTTTTTCATATCTCAAAAATACGATTTTATTAAAGAATGAAGATCACAGCTTTGGGCGCGTCCCTGCATGCCCGTTCCGGCGTTGTTGCACATCGCGTGCAGGGCCAGGCCATCCGCTATGCCTGCGGCGCCGCTGCTGTCCCTCGCGCAGCTTCCGGCGCGTTTCTTCATTGTGCGGCTGCAGCCAGGCGTGAGGCCCGAAAAAAAATCCCTACTTTTGTACCCTTGTTTACAACGCCTGTATGATCAGTATTCACAATATCGCCGTCCTTTTCGGAGGAGAAGCCCTGTTCGAAGATGTTTCATTTTTGATCAACCGTACCGACCGTATCGGTCTCACCGGCCGCAACGGCGCGGGAAAATCGACATTGCTCAAGATCATCAAGGGCATCAACCGTCCCACATCCGGATCGGTGGCGGTACCCCGCGAAGCTACGATCGGTTACCTCCCGCAGGAGTTTCACAATCATTCTACGCTTACCGTAATGGAAGAAACGCGGAAGGCTTTCGATAAAGTGCTTGATCTGGAACATCGTCTTGCCCGGCTCAACGAAGAGCTTGTCACGCGCACCGATTATGAGAGCGATTCGTATCTCAAGCTTATTGAAGATATGAACGAGGCTCAGCACCGCTTCCAGGTGCTCGGCGGCTACGAGATGGAAGAAAAGGTGGAACGCATTCTCAAAGGTCTGGGATTCGATCCTTCGGAGTTTACCAAGAAAGTATCGGAGTTCAGCGGCGGATGGCAGATGCGTATCGAGCTAGCAAAGATCCTGCTTCAGCAGCCCGATCTCATCCTGCTCGATGAGCCTACCAACCACCTCGATATCGAATCCATCATCTGGCTGGAAGACTTCCTGATCAACTATCCCGGCGCGATCATGATGATCTCCCACGACCGTACCTTCCTCGATAAGATCACCAACCGCACCATCGAGATCACCAACGGAAGCATCGAAGACTACAAGGCTTCCTATTCCAAATATCTTGAGCTGCGCCGCGAACGGCGCGAGAAGCTCGAATCGGCCGTTAAGAACCAGTCGCGCCAGATCGCCCAGATGGAGCGCAATATCGAGCGGTTCCGCGCCAAAGCTTCCAAAGCGAGCTTCGCGCAGTCGCTCATCAAAAAGCTCGACAAGATCGAACGCATTGAAATGGACGCCGAGGATGTTACCAAGATCAACATCCGTTTTCCCGAGCCTCCGCGCAGCGGTAAGGTAGTGGTCACTGCCGAAGATGTGGCAAAGAAATACGGCACCAAGCAGGTGATCCGCCCCATGAGCTTTACCGTAAATTCCGGCGACCGTATCGCGTTCGTGGGAAAGAACGGGATGGGAAAGACCACGCTTTCCCGTATCGTCGCGAAGAACCTCGATTATGAAGGAAAGCTGGAGTACGGGCACAATGTGCTTCTGGGGTATTTCGCCCAGCACCAGAACCATACGCTCAATGGCGAGAACACTGTCCTTAAGGAAATGGAGGAAGCCGCCAGCCGCAGCGACAAGTTTACGCAGGTACGCGCTATTCTCGGCGCTTTTCTTTTCAGCGGCGAGGATGTAGACAAAAAGATCAAAGTGCTTTCGGGCGGAGAAAAATCCCGTCTCTCCATGGCCAAGCTGCTGCTGGAACCATTGAACCTGCTCATTCTCGACGAGCCTACCAACCACCTCGATATGATCTCGAAGGAAGTGCTCAAGAACGCGCTTCTCAAATTCGAAGGAACGCTGATCGTAGTTTCGCACGACAGGGATTTTCTCAAAGGTCTTACGGATAAAGTATTCGAATTTACACCCGACGGTATCAGGGAACATCTTGGCGATATCACCGAATTCCTTCAGAAGCGGAATGCGGAAAGCTTCCGTGATTTCGAGCTGAACAAGGAAAAGCCGGTTGTGCAGGAAGTCATTAAAGCTCCGTCGAAGGAAGATTACGAGAAGAAAAAGAACTCTGAAAAGGATACCAAACGCCTGAAAAATGCGATCGGCAACAGCGAAAAAAAGATCGCGGAGCTGGAGCAGAAGCTTGCGCAGATGGACAACCAGCTCAAAGATCCGGAGCATTATAAAGACCTCACTTCCGACAAGAATTTTTTTTCCGCTTACGACCAAGTGAAAAGTCAGCTGGATGAGGAAATGAAAAAATGGGAAGGCCTGGTGGAAGAGCTGGCCGCTTTAGAGCAGTAACCGTTTCACGGTAATTCTTATCTTCGGGCTTACCTAACCAAACAACGTACTTATGGAAGCGCCCGTTTACAACGACCAGTTCGCCGGCTTCGGCCGCAGGCTGGCAGCGTATCTCATCGATTTCGCCATCATCTGCTTTATTGTAGTAAATGTTTATTACTTCTTCAACAGTTTGCTGAATGCTTACTTTACAGCTAAACCGGATCTTTTAGAAAAGCTTTTTGGACATCCGGAAGATTATGCCGCGTACAGGATCTCCGCGGAGATCGCGTTCCGGTGGACCATGATCTTCAACTTTTTCCTGAGCTGGTGCTATTACGCGGGCTTCGAAGCTTCGCCGTGGCAGGCTACTCCCGGTAAGCGCTTATTGGGACTGTACGTTACCACCGAGATGGGCAACCGTGTTTCGTTCACGAATGCCAGCGGACGTTATTTCGCAAAAATTATCTCCGGTTTTGTGCTTTGCTTCGGTTACCTGGCCATCCTGTTTTCGTCGCGCAAGCAGGCCTGGCACGATAACATGGCGCACTGCCTGGTGTTCACGAAGTAACAAATTTAGTTCAGGAAATCCCACGTCAGCCCGAACTGCACCGTCCGGTCCTGCATCGGGTGATGAGGCGTGAGGAAATAAGGCACGTCCGGCCACCGCTGATTCGTATTGCGTAACCGTACATAAGCGGTTACGCTTTTTATTTTCGCCGTCAGGAATACATCGAGATAAGGATAATTTCCCGTGGTGTATTCATCCTGCAGCCTGAACTGCGATGTGGCCGGATCGTACGCGTAAGCCTTGTACGGCGTGTTATAGCTGATATCGAAGCCTGTGTTGAGCAGCAGCGCCTTTTTGAAAAGATATCCCTGGAAGTAGAACGAAAATCTTCCCATGAAGTAGGGCACTCGTACCACATCGCTGGAAGAATACTGCCCGATAAAATAATTATCAAAGTAAAATTTCCACGCGCGGAAACGCTTGTGCAGCGCAAGCGTGAAGACGCTGTTCACATCTGCGAACTGCCGCGGGGTTCCCACCGTATCATAATAAATATAATTGTTCAGCAGGTAGGCGTTGAACTGGATGTCCATATTCCACTCGGGCACAACGTAGCTCAGTCCGGTGTTCATCACCCGTTGTTTCTGAAATGAGTTGCTCCACTGGTAATGGTTGCTTACAAAATTCTCCGCCACGTACGGGGCTTCCGACTGCAGGTAATGTACGAAAGCGGAAAGCTGGTGATGCGTCTTCGCCGAATCTTTTGAAAAATAAGAGACCGAAAAGCTGAGCTGGAAATCGTTCTGGTTGTAACCCGCCAGGTAGTACCAGCCCATCGCGTCGAAGAACAGTTGTTCGGTAATGTCGAACCGGAAGCTGCTCATGAGCGAAAGGTTATGGTAGCCATGTGCGATATAGGCCGAGTCGAGCTCCAGCGTATCGCCCTGGAATCTTCCCACGAGGTTCTGTACGTCGACGTACTGGTGTCGGATGCCGGCCATGAACGGGCTGTGTGATCTGAACTTTTTCCGCAGGTACAGCAACGCCTTGAATTCATTGTCCACCGTCTGGTACCTCAGGCTGTGGTGAGTGTACGATGTATCGTAATACACATTGGGATAGTAGCCTGTATTCGGTCCCGAATCGCGGTAGCGATTCTCACGGTTGTTGTAGTGGAGCCGGTGCATCAGCGTGAACAGCGGGCGCTCATCGAAATTTACCGTGTCTTTTTTCGCACGGTCGAAAGTATACGCGTGCTGTATCGTGAACTGGTTGTTATACCACCGGTTCGAGGCGCTGTCGAGGTTTACCAGGTAAACTTTCCGGATGCTCGGATTGGTGGTCTGCACATCTTCCACAAAGTCGGTATCGTTTACCAGTCCGCCGCTCTCCTGCACGTTGAATTCGTTATGGATGAAGTTGACAAGGATCTTATATCGCTTGTTCTTTGTATTGTACCGGCCAAAGAACCTGAAATTGTGGTACACCGCGCTTTGCCGCCGGTAAAACCCGTCCGCGTTGATGTGGCGGTATTGCACTCCCAGCTGGAGATCGGGAATGATGCGCTGTGTGTGCGTCACATTAAGCAGCTGCTCGCCTCCCATTCCGAGGAAGTACGAAAGTCTTGTGAGCGGGCGGAGGGTCAGGTAGTATTTGGTGTTCTCGTCTGTAAAATCGTACACATCGTAGGCGTGCATTCCCAGGTCGAAGCCGGGCCGCGCCGGAAATTCGAACAGAGCGGGGTTTACCGCAGTGCCAAGATTCCCCAGAGAAGCATTGATCACGTATTTTTTAACGGCGGGATCGAAGAACCGGAACGTGGAAATGGATGTATCTTCCCGTTCGTACTGCATCAGGGCGTACCGGCTGAAGAAAGTGTTGTCAAGATAATAGATCCGCGTGGTATCGCGCAGGAGCCGGAGAGAATCCCGGCGGCTCTGCTGCGCGCTGCACAGGGCCGGAACAAGCAGCATTACGTACAATATATATATCGCGGCCTTTCGGATCACCCGGTAAAATTTCCTCAAAAATAACACAATACCCTAACGAACGCAGTTTTGTGCCCGTTGGTATTTCGCATTGATAATCTCCCAAACTACCATAACTTAGCGCTTTAAACGCTTTTTATGGTACTCGACCACCTTGAGAATGCGTATCAGTACGATACGTTGCACCCTTCTTTCCGGAAGGCATTTCAATATCTTTTCGACAACGATTTTCGCACGGTTCCGAACGGGGAATACGAGATCGAAGGAGAAAATGTGTTTGCGATCGTGAACAGCTATACAACTCAGCCAAAGGAAGAGCGATTCTGGGAAGCGCACAGGAAGTACATTGATATTCAGTACATCGTGTCCGGTAAGGAAAAGATGGGAGTTGCCCCGCGAAGCCGTATGAAGGAGACGCAGCCTTACGATCCGGCGAAGGATTTTTACCTGCTGGAAGGCTCCGGCGACGAGATAGAGGTGCGTGAGGGATTCTTTACGATCTTTTTCCCGACGGACGTGCACATGCCTAATCTCGTGGCAGATGGGCCGGAGGAGGTGAAAAAGGTTGTGATCAAGGTGGCTGTGCCGGAGCCTGATCTCACATTGTGCTTTGCATCCAACAACGCCCACAAACTGCAGGAGATCCGTAATAAGATACGCAGCGGCTCCATTGCCATCATCAGCCTGGAAGAGGCGGGAATACGGGAAGATCTGCCGGAGCATGGGAGTACGCTGGAAGCAAATGCCTGGCAGAAAGCGGAGTTCGTGTACAGCAAATACGGAAGGCATTGTTTCGCAGATGATACGGGCCTTGAAGTGGATGCGCTGGAAGGCCGGCCCGGCGTGTACTCTGCGAGGTACGCGGGTCCGGAGTGCAAAGCGGAAGATAATATCCGCAAGCTGCTCGAAGAAATGGAAGGGAAGACAGACCGCACCGCTCGTTTCCGCACCGTTATCTCGCTGATCATGGATGCCACCGAATTCCGGTTCGAAGGCGACATCAAGGGTATGATAACCACGGAACCCAGAGGAACCGGTGGATTCGGGTACGATCCCGTTTTTATACCGGAAGGCTACGACCGTACCTTTGCCGAAATGACGCCCGAAGAAAAGAACAAAATCAGCCACCGTGCGTTAGCCGTAGAGAAGCTGGTCAGATTCCTGAACGAAGAAATATTATCCTGATCCTATGAAGAATTTTATTGCAACCATAACCGTGCTGACGTGCCTGCTGCCGCTACAGGCCCAGATCAGGACGGCCCAGGATTATTACGATTATATTACCGATCGACAGAGCGTGGTGGAAGCTTCGCTCATCGGGTTTTCCAACGCCCTTGAAACCGACAGCGCCGGGCTGATGTATGGGAAATTAAAGATTTTTAAGGATGACTGCGAAAAGATGGCGGGTTATATGGATGATCTCGCGCCTTTCCGCGGCCATACTGCCTGGAGAGATGCGCTGCGCGACCTGTATATCTTCTACTATAAGCTTTGCGAGCGCGAGTATGTTCAGCTGGTCGATTATTCCCTGCGGCTTACGCAGCTGACTGAATTGGAATACCGCCAGCTCGCCGATATGATGAACATGCTGACGGAGGAGGAGAACAAAAAAGTAGAAGCCGTCAATATGGCGCGTGAAGATTTTCTGAAAAAATTCGGTCCTGTGAACATGCGTGAGCCGAAGGCCGGAGAGGAGAAATGATCCTCTGCCGTTGACGCCGGAGGCTGAAAGAACAAAGGGCGCACAACGGTTGCAATAACCTTAGCGAAGGTGAAGAAATTGCGTACGCCCTGAGTCAATCAATGATATAAAGAACGATCAAAAGCTTAGTAAGGTCACGCCGAGGCTGATAGGCCGCAGTCCCGGATCATCGTTCTGGAACATGGGCGTAAAAGTATAGCTCACGTACATGCTGAAGAATGAGTATTTGATACGGACCATAGCTGTGGCAGCGAACATGCTCAGGTTAAAGTCATCGTACGTTTTTTCGCGTACGTTCGATCCCTCTTCACTATAGGTCACACGGTTGTTCGAGCCGATCCGCACCGATCCCACCACGCCGAATGAAAAGTTGAATTGTTGCTTGTGGCGGTCTGTTTTTCGGGAGCGCAGGTTGAAGAGGATGGGTATACAGAAGCTCTGTACCACCAGCCTGCTGCGGGAGATAGAATGGTTGGTGTCCTGCACGCCGATGATCGGCGTGGGAAATGTCTGGCCGGGAAAATCGATGGCCTCGTGCAGCCGTATGTTTCGGTCGAAGCTGTAGTGGTACCACTCGAAGCCCATACCGGTAACGAGGTTGAAAATGTTTTTGGCAAGATTGAACCGCCATTCGAAAAAATTCAGGCGCACGTTGGCATTGCGGCCGTAGTTCAGTTCCATGAAATCGTACGGTCCCTGCGGCTGAAAGTTAAAATCCTTGTCTACGTAACCATTCACGCCGAGATCCACGCCCATCCATACCAAATCCTGCGAATATCTTTTCTTGTCGCCGAGCCCTTCTATACGGTCTTTCCAGTCATTCTGGAATTTTTTCTTCTGCTTTCCGGCATCAATATCATCGATGCGCGGTTCGACAGGTGTGTCGCTGATCTTGCGGACAGTCGCAGCGCCGGTCGTTTCCACGTTTTTCTCGATAGGTTCGCCTATGTACTGTACATCTGCCGCTCCTTCGGCATCCACCGTCAGTTTCTGCGTTCCCCGCACAAATACGTCGGCGGCGCTCGATGCGTGCACTGAAAGATCGTTTGCGTAAAGCTCCGGAAGATACACCGATGAAGCCCCGGAAGCTGTAAGGTCGAGACTGTTCGTTCTGCCGGAAAGATTTACATCTGAAGATCCCGAAGCGTCGATCCTGAGTTGAGATGTCACCACTTTTCCGGAAATGGTGCTGGCTCCTCCCTGCTCGATCGTAAGCTTATCGGCTACAAGGCTGTCGTTTATGGTTACAACGTTCGTTCCCGTAGTGCTTATCATATCAAGGGCTGTGTAAGACACTATCACAACCACATCGCCCGGGCCTTGCTGCGTAAGAACAAGCTTGCCGTTGATCACTTCCGCGCCGATCGCATCGGTTTTTCCATCGCTCGAAAGCACTGTCACTCCCGGTTCATCACTTTTGTCGAGCTGGATGGTCATGATGCCGGAACTTTCGATCGCATGAAAATCACCGACCGGAATTTCTTTCCGTGTTTGCGCAACGGCCAATGCGGGCAAAGCAGCAAACAGGATTGAGTAAAGTATCTTTTTCATATCGTTGGATTTTAGCTTAAGACGGGCAGATGTTTTAAAAGTTACAGCGAAATAAAGATTTTCTGATCTGTTTTCATGAGGCACTATGGATTGAAGTTGAGGATCGGTGAGCTGAGCCGGATCTTTTTTGTTTTTCCTTTTTCATCACGGTCGATGCGCAGCACCCAGGATTCATTGGTGATGCCCGAAAGCCAGCGTGCGCCCGCATCCACGATATTGGTCTGGTCGTTGTTCCGTTTAGGAAAAGCAATAGCGTTCCTCTCCTTTACAGAAATCACCGGTACGCCTATATCTTCCCGCACAGCGCCAGCGGTCTGATGATCGCTTGACGCGTCTACAAGCAGCAGCTCGGATTCGAGAAAAGGAACCGGTGTCAGCGTAAGACCGTGACTCGGATTCCGCACAGGATCAATTTTGTGCTGAACGTTGTTTTTGGTCTCTGTTTTTTCAGGGACCGGAGGAAGTGAAAGAGGAACTGTAAGCGATATGTTTTTCTGATGGATCATACCTGCGCCGGCAGAAAGCCTTTCCGGTGACGAAGGCCGAAGCAGCACGAACCATCCTACCAGCAGCAGCACGGCGGCAGCGGCTCCCATTCCCAGCGCAGGGAACAACGGAATGATGCGGGCCGGTTCCCTCCTGCGGTACAGCAATGGCAGATCGGGGAATATGGTGGAAAGCTCAGGCTCCAGTTTAAGCTGTTGCACCAGTTCATATTCTTTTACAAGCGATGGGTTCGCGGTAAGGAATTTTTCCAGGCTTGCAGATTCTTCCACGTTGAGATCGCGTTCGAGCGCAGCTACAAAGAAGCTCATATAATTATCTGCGTTCACCGGTCCGCAGGCCGATATTTTTTTGCGCAGAAAATTTTTATCATCCATTTGAACAGGATCGGGAGCGACAACAGGAAGGCCGAAAAGCCCGCAGAATTCCTCCTGCAGCATCGGGTAGCGCGAAACGAACTCCTCTACCTGCGCCCGTTCGGCGACGGAGAGCCTGTCTTCGGCATAGTCGAGGAACCATTCTTCGTAATTATGGAGTCCGATCCTTTTCATTTACAATATAGCTTCCAGTGATCCTATATAATTTTTGAGGCTTACCCGCGCGCGATAGATATACACTTTTACCTGCGATTCCGTAAGCCCGGTGATCTCACCGATCTCTTCGTACGAGTATCCTTCGTAATCGCGGAGCAGCACTACCGACCGCTGAATGTCCGGCAGGGTTTCCAGCGCCTTTTGCAGAACATCGCGAAGGTCGGGCGCAACTGCGTTGTAACCGGAAGACGAAGCGGGAACCTGTTCCGTAAGCTCCATTCTTCCCCACTTGCGCACATGATCCACCAGCGCGTGGTAAGCGCTTGTAAACAGGTAAGAACGGCTTTTCAGATAATCGACATCCTCCTTTTTCATCCACAGCTTTTCGAAGCAATCCTGCACAATGTCCTTTGCCGCTTCCTGCTGCCGTATGTGCTTGAGCACAAACCGGTACAGGTTGTCGGCATAGTCGGTTACACATTGATTGTATTCGTTCGCAGTCAAAGGCCTGGTTTTATCAAATGTACAAATGAGACGGCGGAGCACCGGCAAAAGTTACAGCCTTTGAGAAATTTCTTTTATTTCTGGCTAAGTGGCTGAAATTCCGGAGGAATTATTTTAAAAGCGGCCGGATGGTCTTGTAAAATCCTTCCCGCGAAGTATAACCCGGGACCACATGGCCATTGAGAACAAAAGTGGGAGTGCCTTTCACGTAAAGCTTTTCACCGAGAAGCAGATCTTTTGTTACCGCTTCGCTGTAAGCTCCTGTTGACAGGTCCTTTTCAACGGTATCCGGATCCATGCCCAGCTCGCCGGCTAATATCCTGACGAACATGGAATCAAAAACGAGCGTTTTATAGAGTACGGGGAGCGCCTCCGTGTACCGTCCCTTTTGCCAGGCGTACTCTCCCAGCTCCGCAGCCAGCAGCCCCTGGCGGTTCATCCGTGAAGGAAAATCCTTGAAGATCACTTTCAGCCGCCCGGGCTGTATGTAATCTTTATCAAGCGCGGGATATGTTTCGGTATAAAACTTACGGCAGAATTCGCAGGTGTAATTTGTAAAGACGACAAGCTTGTTGGGCGCAGTTTCTTTTCCGGCAAAAGGGTCGTTGTATGTCGGTAAGGTATCGGAAAGGTACGCTACCGGTGTAAAGCCCGGTCTGCGTTCCCGCTTCAGCACAAGCGCACAACAGACCGCCAGCAGGCTGACGTTAACGGCAAGAAGAACATAAATGATCCTTTTCCTGTTCATGTGCGCCAAAAGTAGTACAGCCGCGGGCTCCGGCCTATACCCAATAGTGAGTATTGTGAAGCGTATATCTGCTGCTTACTTTTGACCAACCCAAAACCACGACACATGAAGATCCTTTTACGTTTTTCGATGATCCTGCTTCTGTGTGGAGCTGCAACCATTACCGGCTGCGATGAGGAAGGCGATACGGATTGCCAGCTTTTCGGAGATTGCGACGGAAGCGGTGGAGGAGGCGGCAGCCTTTGTTCGAATTCCTGCGGCACAGCTTACGACGGCGAGTGCGACGACGGCGGGCCGGGAGCCGACTACAGCGTTTGCGATTGCGGAACGGATTGTTATGATTGTGGTACACGCTCGTCTTCCGACTGCGGTGGCAGCGGCGGCAGCACGCAGATCATGGTATGGACCGACGCTGACTGGGGCTGCGGCGCCATTGCTGTTTACGTAGACGGAAGCTATGCCGGTTCTGTTTCTTCGTATTATTCCTCTACGCCTTCGTGCGGTTCTTCAGGTTGCGTAACGGTGAGCGTAACTCCCGGATCGCACAGCATGTCTGCAAGCTGCAGCAGCTTCGACTGGCCCGCCAGTTACTATTCCGTATCGTCCGGCAACTGCCTGAGCATTCGCCTGAATTAATCCAAACAAATTAGTCCAATGAAAAGAGCCCATATATGCTTTATCATTCTCCTGTCCTGCTTTGGTCTTACCGCCTGGTCGCAGGACAGGCTGGTGATGAATGACGGAACAGAGCTGACCGTAAAAGTTCTGGAGATAAAGACCGGGGTCGTAACCTATAAAAAATCGACGAACCCCAGCGGCCCGACTTATGAAGCCCTGAAAAGCCAGGTTCATAAAATTGTTTTTCAGAACGGGGACGAAGAGATCATTACTCCGGAGAACAACGACGGGAAAACAGGTCTGTCGTTCCGTTTCATCGGCGGAGATACGGTGCTGGTAACGCATGTGGCGCCAGGAAGTCCGGGCGAGCAGGCAGGCGTGCTGGCGGGCGACAGGCTGATCCGTATCGGTACGGCCTATGTGGGACAGTTCTCTTCGGGGCAGAAAGTGCAGGACCTTCTCGACGGCCGTCCGGGAACTACAGTAGAGATCACGCTGGTGCGGTGGAGCATCAAGGGCACGGTGACCCTCATGGTAGAAAGACGGATACCTGACTGGAACACGCCCGTGGTTAAAAGAGAAGATGCGATCATCATTACCAACGATAACGCATCCGGAAGCGCGCCTGAAAGCTCGGCCTCGTCCGGAAATACTTCGCGCAGGAACGACGGAGACGATGTGGGTGGAGTGTACGTATCGATCATGCCGGGCATCGGCGGCGCCAGCTTCAGAGAGCCGCTCCTGGGAGTGTTCGAAATGGAGATCGGCGATTGCCTTCCCCGCATCAACACTAGCTTCGGCGCTAAGTTAACACTCTTTCACCTGCCGGAAACGGACGATGTTCTTTTCTCTATCAAGTACACTACCACCGGTTATTTCGGGAAGTATACCAAGCAGGGATTTTTTGTGGGAGGCGATATCGGTATCGCTTTTTATCCCGACGGAGATCAGCCGTTGTGGGATCTGGCGGTAACAACGGGATATTCATTCCGGCTCATTCGCAACATGCGCCTCGAGCTGGTAGGCAGCCTCAACCTTTTGCCAACGATCTCATTCTCCAATGTGGCGATCGGCGGTTTCGGCGGAGTACGCCTGAGCGGTATCTGGTAGATCAGATCCAGCCTTTCTGCACGGCAAGATGTATCAGCTCGGGAGTATTACGGGCGCCGGTCTTTGCCAGCATTTTCCGGCGGTGTGTGTTTACCGTTTCATGCGAGATGCCGAACTCGCCCGCGATATCCTTGCTGCTTTTTCCTTTCATCAGCAATGTCAGCACTTCTTTTTCGCGGCTCGTGAAAAGTGGTTCTTCGTTAATGGAAAAAGGCTGGCCGACGTCCACATTTATAAATGACGGCGCTCCCTCCAGCCCGATAAATGAAAGCATTGGTTTTCCCTCGGCTTTCAGATGCGTAATGTCGGTGTGCATTCCAAGAACTTTCAGATCATTTTGTTCCGGGTTAGCGCAAAGCACTACAAACTGCTGAAGGATCCGGATGTATTCCCCATTCTTCTTTCTTAGGCGGGCGTCGTACCGGACCTTATAGCGAAGCATCTCATCGTAGGTGCGCGACTGGAAGAACTCTACTATCTTGCTTTCAATAGCCAGGAACCAACCGTAATCATCCGGATGTATCCAAGCCACGAGATTCTCCACCGTCAGCTCCGGAGGCTCATATCCCAGCACATCCCTGATCTCGTCGCTTACAAGCTCGTAACGGTGTTGGGGGACATTGAAGATATGATAATAGTAATCTCCTACGCTGAAAAGGCTGCCGAGCATTTTTTCGGGCGAGCGCGGTTTTTGAATGTCGTCCTGTCCGTAAATATACGGGCGTTGTTTCCATATCCTCTTAGCTTCCTCCAGTACGGGAAGGTGATCCATAGTTTACAGGTTAAAATCAGTCTAAATTAGGAAAAAGCATCGCTAAAGATCGACAGGTAGGCTAAATTCAGGATTTTTCCTGATTTAAAGCCTGCTGTTCGGCGAGGAAAAGTTTAGCGGTATTTTTTACAGTCTCTTCCAGCGGGGTGTATTGGAAATCAATGGCTTTTAGAAGCTTGTCGTTTTCGTAAAAGCATTTCAGCTGGGCTGTCACCGCAGTTTCACGGGTAATTAGTTGCGTATCGCCGGTAAACGCTGAACGGATCTTTTCGAGCCTCCAGGCTAAGGCGCCTGCCAGCTTCGATGCCTTTGAAGCCGGTGCCCGCCTGTTCAGCGCAGCCGCGATCATGCCGAACATTTCGCGGTACGAAAGATTTCCTGCGCTTACAATGAAGCGCTCGCCCGAAATTCCGGACTCCATCAGCGTGATCATAATTCGCACCACATCGCGCACGTCCACCCAGCCGGTCACCCCTTCGGTATAATATTTCATTCCTTTCCATACGCGGGAAAATAATTTGCCCGAGCCTTCATCCCACGGAGAATAACCGAGGATGACGGAAGGATTTACGATGAAAGCATTAAGCCCTTCCTCAATGCCGCGCCATACTTCACGTTCGGCGTTGTACTTGGTAATGGCGTACCACGAATTGTTCGGATCATTTTTCCAGAAACGGTCTTCGGCGATGCTTTCTTCGAGCCGCGAGCGACCGATGGCTGCAATGCTGCTCACGTGGCAGAGCCGTAAGTGCGGCCTTTCCAGGCAGAGATTTACAAGATTGGTGGTTCCTTTCGTATTTATCATCACCAGGCTCCGCCGGTCTTTTTTTACGAACGAAACTTTTGCGGCACAGTGATACACCTGTGTAACTCCTTCCAGGGCATTCTCAAGCGAAAAAATATCGAGAAGATCGGCATTGATCCATTCGATCCTGCTCAGCTGTTTTTCCGGTTCGGCAGCGTACAGGTGAAATACCTTTTCCAGGAAGGCCAGGCTGCTCTCCGGTCTCCTGATCGCGCGCACGGGGATGTTTCCCAATGTGAGGTCCGCGAGGAGGTGCGCGCCTAAAAAACCGGTTCCGCCTGTAACAAGGATCATTATAAAACAAAAATAGGGAAATAATGCTCACTGCCTCAGGAATGTCTTACGAGAAAAGGTGCGGAGGAGCCGCGCCACCATATTTCCCCTTCTTTGCTTATTTTTGACCAATTAAAGAAACCAATGGGCAAGCCGAAATACAATCTTATCGAAGAGCTGAGATGGAGAGGAATGATCCAGGATATGATGCCTGGCACCGAAGAACAGTTGAGCAGCGAAATGACGACCGGTTATATCGGGTTCGATCCGACTGCCGATTCGCTGGGCGTGGGGAACATGGTGCAGGTAATGACGCTGCTTCATTTCCAGCGGGCCGGTCACAAGCCGGTGGCGCTTATCGGCGGAGCTACGGGAATGGTGGGCGACCCTTCGGGAAAATCGCAGGAGCGCAATCTTCTGTCGGAAGATGCCCTGAACCATAACCTCAGCTGCCAGCGGAAGCAGCTTGAAAAATTTCTCGATTTCGATTGCGGCGAAAATTCGGCGGAGATCGTAAATAATTACGACTGGTTCAAAGACTTTTCGTTCCTCGGATTCATCCGGGATGTCGGTAAGCATATCACAGTGAATTACATGATGGCAAAGGATTCCGTGAAAAAACGGATCGACGGCGAAGCGGGAGAAGGCATGTCGTTCACAGAATTTACCTACCAGCTCATCCAGGGATACGATTTCTATCATCTGTGGAAGAACCGTAATATTAAGCTTCAGATGGGCGGATCGGACCAGTGGGGAAATATCGTCACCGGTACGGAGCTGATACGCCGGAAAGGGCAGGGCGAAGCTTTTGCGCTTACCACGCCGCTGATCAAAAAGGCTGATGGCACCAAGTTCGGCAAAACGGAAGGAGGAAATGTATGGCTTGATCCGAAACGAACGTCTCCGTACCAGTTCTACCAGTTCTGGCTCAATGCGAGCGATGAGGACGCGAAGACGTATATCCGCATCTTTACGCTGATGCCGAAGGAAGAAATAGAAGCGCTCGAAAAAGAGCAGGCGGAAGCTCCGCATCTGCGCGCATTACAGAAGGCGCTTGCAAAAGATATCACGATCCGTGTACACTCGGAAGAAGATTATAATACTGCTGTCGCAGCATCGGAAATTCTTTTCGGAAAAGGAACTACCGAGCATCTCCTTCAGCTTTCGGAAGACCAGATCATCGATATCTTCCAGGGAGTTCCACGACATACGGTGAACCGTAACGATCTTGAACAGGGCCTGCCCGTTGTGGATTTTCTTTCTGTGAGCACAGCCGTTTTCGCTTCAAAAGGCGAGGCGAGACGAATGCTCCAGTCTAACGGCATCAGCCTTAACAAGGCAAAGATCGATGAGAATTACCGCGTGGAAGAAAGAGATTTGCTCAAGGGAAAATTCATTCTCGTGCAAAAAGGGAAAAAAGAATACCACCTGGTATCTCTCGTATAAATTATCTTTTCACGATCCTGCGGACGGTTTGCGGACCGTTCTTCCCGCTGTATCTTACGGTATAAAGCCCGGGGGAATATGAGCTCATATCGATCTGCGAGGCATTCCTGAATGTTCCGGTCTTCCCGCCGGTAGCGGAAAATATTTCAATGAGGAACTCTTCGTCAGCCGGCACTACGTTGAGCACTTCGCTTACCGGGTTAGGATATAACGCGATCTCATTGCCCGAGGTAATTCCCTCCATGCCGACCGATCCACTGATATTCCACAGGAATACCGCGCCATTCTGGATCGCTGCGGCGATCTTCTGCTGATCGGGCGAAACGGAAACTCCGTACACTCTTGTCTGTTCGTTGTTGGTAAGCGAGCCTAATAGCTGGTAGCTGAAAAGGTCGTATATCTTAACGGACATATCGTTCGCTCCTGTCACCGCAAAGCTTTCGTCACCCGCTACGTCGATGGTATTTACATCGGCCCAGTGATCGTTAAGCGTGGTGATCAGCGCGCCTGTCTGGGTGTTCCAGACCTTTACGTCGTCATCTGCGCTTCCTGAAAGCAACCGCGTGATCCCGGGCGTGAACCGTACGCTGCGCACATCGCCGGTATGGCCGGTAAATTCGCGCACAGGGCTTCCGGAGTCCATTTCCCATATTTTCACAAGATCGTCGTCGCCTCCGCTGGCGATCCACTGACCGTCAGAAGAAATGTCGATCGACAGAACGCTTCCCGAATGCGCCGGTATGGTGCGAACGAGCGTTCCGCCGGCTGTTTCGTAGATGCGTACGCTTCCGTCGATGCAACCTGCCGCGATCAGCGATCCGTCGGGGCTGAAATCAACACAATACAAACCGCCTGTCTGCGTGTCGAGATTATATTCGAGCTCAAGAGTATTCATGTTGAATACCGTCAGATGCCCGAGCTCTTCCGCAATGGCTATATAATCGCCGCCGGAAGAGAACTGCACGGAATAGAGGCAGAGATCTGGCGTTTCGGATTCCCATGCCACATTACCGGTAGCTGTTTCAAACACGCGTACCATAGGGCCGTGGCAGGAATACGCTACGGCGATCTTTTCACCGCCGGGAGAGAAGCACACGCTGAATGCTTCCACGCTGCTCAGGTCTTTTGTCCAGAGCGTGTCGCCCGCGGGGGCCTGCGCCGTTGCCAGCGAAACCATAAAACAAAGGAAGATCAGGCTTCTCTTCATACGACCAAGTTACGAAAAATCTCTCTCCGGTATGACGCCTGAAATGGCCGCGGGTTCATTTCCGGAGTAAAATTTCTATTTTCGGTCCGGATTTCCGGATCCGATCCTAAAACCAAGATCAACATGAAAAAACTGATGTTATTTGTACTGGCAGGTTCCATACTGGCTTCCTGCGGTAACAAGCCCGCTCCGAAATCTACGGAAACGGGAAAAGATACGGTAGCTTCTGACATTCAGAAAAAGCTGGCCGGCTATACTACGGTAAAACTTACAACCGACCTTAGTTCCCTGTCTGAGAACTACCGCAGGATGATACCGCTGCTTATCGAAGCGGCGCAGATCATGGACGGCCTCTTCTGGGAACAGGCGCTCAACGAGCCGAAGGAAGAGTTCCTTGCAAAGATCAAAGACGAAGACGTAAAACGGTACGCAGAGATCAACTATGGTCCCTGGGACCGCCTCGATGGCAACAAGCCTTTCGTGGAAGGTTACGGACCGAAGCCGCCGGGCGCCAACTATTATCCCGCAAATATGGACACCGCGCAATTTACAGCGTGGAACAATAAAGAGAAACAAAGCCTGTACACCATGATCCGCCGCGACAGCCAGGGAAATCTCGGCGCAGTGCCTTATCATGAGTACTTCAGGGCGAAGCTGGAGAAAGCTTCCGGTCTGCTGAAGCAGGCGGCAGAGCTGGCCGAGGACGAAGGACTGAAAAAATATCTCAATCTCCGCGCCGAAGCGCTGGTAACCAGCAACTACTATCCGAGCGACATTGCCTGGATGGAAATGAAAACAAACCCGGTGGATTTCGTAGTCGGTCCTATCGAAACGTACGAAGATCAGCTTTACGGTTACAAGGCTGCTTTTGAAGCTTACATCCTTATAAAAGATATGGAATGGAGCAAGAAGCTCGAAAAGTACGCTTCTTTCCTGCCAGAGCTGCAGAAGGGAATTCCCGTTGATGCCAAATACAAGAAGGAAATGCCGGGCACCGACGCCGACCTGAATGCTTACGATGTGATCTACTATGCCGGAGATTGTAACGCCGGAAGCAAGACCATTGCCATCAATCTGCCGAACGACGAAAAAGTGGCGGAGAAAAAAGGCACAAGAAGGCTGCAGCTGAAAAATGTGATGCGCGCCAAATTTGACAAGATACTGCTGCCGATAGCCAACGAGCTTATCGAGCAGGATCAGCTGAAGCATGTAACGTTCGACGCGTTCTTCTCTACCGTGATGTTCCATGAAGTGGCGCACGGCCTGGGTATTAAGAATACGATCAATGGAAAAGGAACTGTGCGTGAAGCGCTGAAGGACCACGCTTCGGCTCTCGAAGAGGGAAAAGCCGATATCCTCGGTCTGTACATGATCACTCAGCTGCACAAGAAAGGCGAGATAGAAGGAGCGCTCGAAGATTATTACGTCACTTTCCTGGCCGGTATCTTCCGTTCCGTACGCTTTGGCGCATCCAGCGCGCATGGCAAGGCGAACATGATCCGTTTCAACTTCTTCAAGGAGAAAGGCGCGTTCGAGTACAACACGCAGACGGGAAAGTATAAGGTGAACTTCGCGAAAATGCAGGACGCCATGACGGCGCTGTCGTCGCTGATCCTTACGCTCCAGGGTGATGGCGACTATGCCGGCGTTGACAATCTGGTAAAAGAAAAAGGCGTGATCGGGGCCGATCTTCAGAAAGACCTGGACCGCCTGGAATCAAACAGCATTCCTGTGGATGTTGTTTTTGAGCAGGGCGTGGACGTTCTGGGACTGAAATAATTATCATATTGAATCAGAGAAGGGGAAAAAGAAATTTTTCCCCTTTTTTATAAAAAATGTGGCCGGATGAATGCCATTTGTCCGCGCTTTTCTTTATTTGCTGTTATGGCGGAAAAAATACAAGCGCTCCTGGACTTCCGGAAATACTTTCCCGAAGGTGAAAAGACGGACCGGAAAACGGTCGGAGTGCTGATCGTGTCGGCCTTGTGCATGACAATGATCTACTACTACGGATCGTCTACAAGCTTTCGTACGGAAAAAAAACTGATGGAAATGATCGGCCTTGGAAGCTGGGGCGAAGGTATCCGCTTCTGGCTGAACGGCCATGAGAATGCTTCGCTGCACCAGCTCATCTACTGGGCGGGAGTCTGTATCTTCTTCTATCTTGTGGTGCCCGCGCTTGTGGTCAGGCTGGTGTTCCGCGATAAGCTTTCGGACTACGGCCTTAAGCTGAAAGGAATGTTCTCTACCTGGAAGGCGTACGCAGTGCTGTTTCTCATCGTTTTCCCGTTCGTAGTGCTGGTATCGTTCGAAAAAAGTTTCCAGGAAACCTATCCGTTCTATCTTCCCGCGAAGGAAAAACCGTTGTTCCCGGCACTATGGTATTGGGAGATCTTTTACGTGCTGCAGTTTTTCTCTCTCGAGTTTTTCTTCCGCGGTTTCATGATACACGGTACGCGGCACAGGTTCGGCATCTACTCGGTATTCGTGATGACCGTTCCTTATTGTATGATCCATTTTGCCAAGCCTTTTCCCGAAGCCTGCGGATCGATCGTGGCCGGCGTTGTGCTCGGCTTTCTCAGCTATCGCACACGGTCGGTGTGGCTCGGCGCGGTGATCCATATGCTCGTAGCGATCTCGATGGACTACCTCAGCCTGTGGCATCAGGGATATTTTAAATAAGCTCAGAAATCTGCCGCTTCGCTTACAGGTACCGGCCGCGCTGAAGGCGGAAATGTCTGCCGGGGAAAAGGAACGATCCTGCCGCGGGATTTCTTCTTTTTTTGTAACCGGTGCGCAATGGCTGCAAGCAGGAAGAGCACGCAGGGCAAGGAAAACGCAACCAGGCATATCCATTTCAGCGGGGAGCTAAAGATCATCTTTCCGTTCAGCCACAACAGGACGCAGGAAGGGACAAGGGGCGGAAGCGAAATGGTGAAAAGCTGTCCCGGTATTGTCCGGTCAAGAAAAGAGAATGGTTTCGTTCCTGTTTGCATCGCCACAAAGGTAGGCTGCAGGGATGTGCAGGATGTGTCCGGTTCATGGTGTTTTTGTTACGGCGGGTTTAAATTCCCGCATGTTTGTTACCTCACGTTTACGCGATGGCCCGGGCCTTCTGAGGATGATCGTGTGTGAAAGATGTAACATATCCGCAGCATTATGTAAGGCTTTGAAGCGGATATACAACGACCTTTGCCGGTATGAAACATATAATATATTTAACATTGGCTTTTCTCCCGCTGGCCGTCTGCGCACAGACGCAGGTGACGGTCACCGAAGGGAAACAACTTATGAGCAAAGGGATACAACCTTCATTATTGGTAGAAATACCACAGGTTACGCTGGCTGAAGTTGAAAAGGATTGGCTGAAGTATCTCGGAAAAGAAAGCAAGGAAAAGAATACAACGACAGGTATGGAGCAGCGCCAGGCCGGTATCATCAACGATAATATTTCCGGTAAGCCATTCAATGTGTACAGCAAGGTGGTAGAAGTATCGGGCGGTGTGCACCTTACAGTCTGGTTTACTGAAAACGATACTGTCTTTTTCTCCAAAGAATCCGATAGTGAGCGTCAGCTCGCAGTCGAAAAGTTCGTTTATGATTTTGGCGTGCGCGAATACCGCCAGACGGTTCAGAAAGAGCTGAACAATGAACAGAAAAAGCAGTCGGCCCTGGAAAACAAGCTGGCCGGCCTGATACGGGCCGAAGAGCAGTCACGGAAGAAGATCGGCGAGAACGAACGTTCTATCCAGAAAGAAAAGGAAGCAGGAGTTACCAATACTTCCGACAGGAATACGACCACATCTAAAATAGAAGATCAGAAGGACATGGTCGACTATACATCTTCCGATCCCAATGCTACGAAGGGCGCTAAGAAAACGCTCAAAGAGCTGGAGAACGATAAGAAGAAATCGCAGAACCTGACGGAGAACCAGGGAAAAAACATCGATACATGGAATAAGGAGAACCGCGCAGAAGAGCGCCTCATTATCGAATCGCGGGAGGACCAGTTATTGACTGTACAGGATATTAATATCCAAAAGCAAAAGGTACAGGAAGTACAGGTTAAACTGGATAGCATCCGATAATACCGATTCAGTTTTAATATTAACACTTTAGCTCACAGCTAAAGTGTTTTTTTATTTCAGAAGGGTTGTGAACCGTGTGTTGGCGCAGAAATCTGCCGATCGGGGGAAACTTAATGTAAACTTATACGTAAGAGGGCCTTATGGATCCAGAGCAGGTCATCCGCGAATGCGTCTTCCGTTTCACCCGCTCGGGAGGAAAGGGCGGGCAGCATGTGAACAAAGTTTCCACGAAGGTGGAGCTGTACTTTTACGTGGAAGGGTCGATGGCATTTGGACCGGAAGAGAAGGTACGATTGCTGAAGAAGCTTGGCCCGAAGATATCGGAAGTCGGCCAGCTTAAGATCACCTGCGAAGAGACCCGGTCGCAGAAGAAGAACAAAGAGATCGCAACGGAAAAGCTGCTGGAGGTGCTGGCGAAAGGCCTGCAGAAGCCAAAGGCCCGTAAGCCGACAAAACCACGCGCAGCGGCAAAAGAAAAACGGCTCGAAAGCAAAAAGAGAAGATCGGAGATAAAAAAGAACAGGCGGATCCTTTGATCGCCGTTATACCGACAACTGCTCCTTCAGGTTCACCAGCATGTCTTTCGTCATTTCTTCCAGTCCATACTGGTGCTTCCATCCCCAATCATTGCGCGCTTCGGTATCATCGATGCTCTGCGGCCATGAGTCGGCGATCTGCTGCCGGAAGTCGGGCGCGTATGCGATGGTAAATCCAGGGATATGTTTTTTGATCTCAGCCGCGATCTCGTGCGGCGAAAAGCTGAATGCCGCAAGGTTATAGCAGGACCGTATCTTTACCTGTTCCGAAGGCGCTTCCATGATCTCTACCGTGGCGCGTATCGCGTCGGGCATGTACATCATCGGCAGCGTAGTATCTTCGGAGAGGAAACAGGTGAAGCGGCCTTCCTTCAGCGCGCTGTGGAAAATATCGACTGCGTAATCGGTGGTTCCTCCTCCGGGCGGAGAAGTGTAGCTGATGAGTCCCGGATAGCGCAGGCCGCGCACATCCACTCCATAACGGAGAAAATAATATTCGCACCAGCGCTCCCCCGCCAGCTTGCTGATACCATACACCGTTGTAGGCTCGGTCACCGTTTTCTGCGGCGTGTTCTCCTTCGGCGTGGTAGGCCCGAATGCGGCGATGGAGCTGGGCCAGTACATCTTTTTTACATGGCCTTCCTTCGCCAGCTCCAGCACATGGAAAAGGCTTTGCATATTCAGGTCCCAGCCTTTCGCAGGATTTTTTTCCGCGGTGGCGGAAAGCATGGCAGCCAGCAGGTATACCTGTGTAACGTTTCTTTTCTTTACTACTTCTGCAATGCGGTCTTTGTCCAGCACATTTATCACTTCGTAAGGTCCTTCCGCATCCTTCACTTCTTTTATATCCGAGGCGATCACATGGGAGCTTCCGTAATTTTCGCGCAGCTTCCGCACCAGCTCGGTGCCGATCTGCCCTCCTGAACCAAGTACGAGTATCGTGTCTGTAGCCATATCAGCAGCTTTTAGTCCTGCAAACCTACACATTCGCGCGGAAAAATCAATTGCCCGCGGGAACTTGCTCTCCGGGCGGAAAAGCAGTATCTTTGCCGCCCGGACGGATCATCCCGCCCGTATCACAATAAATAACTATCAAAACTTAGTACAGCATGCAACTGTATAATAAGTACGATAAGGAAACCCTGTTGAAACGCCTGCAGGAAGAGCCGTTCCGCCGGATCACCATTTCCTTTTACCAGTACGCCCACATTACCGGCCCGTCACAGTTCCGCGACGAGCTTTTTCTGAACCTCGAAAAGCTGAAAGTGCTCGGCCGCATTTACGTGGCCGCGGAAGGCATCAACGCGCAGATCAACTGTCCTGAGCCGCACTTCGAGGCGTTCCGGGATTTCCTGTACTCTTATCCGTTCCTCAATGGCATCCGGTTGAATGTTGCGGTGGAGGAAAAGAATATTTCCTTCGTTAAGCTGGTGATCAAGGTGCGCGAGAAGATCGTTGCCGACGGCATCAGCGATCCGTCCTTCGATATCATGCGGAAGGGAAAGTATCTCGATGCTTCTACCTTCAACAGCCTGGCGGAAGACAAGAACACGATCATTATCGACATGCGCAACCATTACGAGTACGAGGTTGGCCATTTCGGGAATGCCATCGCCGTTCCTTCGGACACATTCCGCGACCAGCTTCCTATGGCTGTTGATATGATGAAGGAGCACAAGGACAAGAACATCATCATGTACTGCACGGGCGGTATCCGCTGCGAGAAAGCTTCAGCGTACATGCTTCACAAAGGCTTTGAAAATGTGTACCACCTCGAGGGCGGCATCATACATTACACTAACGTAGCGCGCCAGCAAGGGCTTCCGAATAAGTTCGTCGGCAAGAATTTTGTGTTTGACGAGCGCCTCGGCGAAAGGATCACGGATGATGTGATCGCAAACTGCCACCAATGCGGAAAGCCCTGCGACGATCATACGAACTGCCTGAATGCCGCATGCCACCTGCTTTTTATACAATGTAAGGAGTGCGCGGAAAAGCATGAAGGGTGCTGCTCGGACGATTGCAAAAGCTACCGGCACTTACCGGCGGACAAGCAGAAGGAACTTCGCAAGGGCAGAGACCTGGGCCGGAACATTTTCCGCAAAGGCCGCTGGCCGGGGAGATAGCTAGGTTTTTTTCGCTATCACCTGCGTGTAGCCCGGAGGCGAGATGAACTTGTTTATCCGTATATGTTTCAGCCCGCTTTTTTCCTGGAACCTGATGAGCTCCGATGCTGACCAGTTTCCGCTCGTGCTGCTGAGATTGAAATAGAGGTCAAGCACCGTTCCGATCATGTCCATTCCCGGCGAGGTCTCGGGCCGGAGAAATTCCTGGATAACAAAATAACCGCCTTTCTTTAATGCTCTTGCCACCTTGCGGGAAACTTCCATGTTCTGCTTTTCTGTAAAATGGTGCATCAGGCTTGACATCAGTATCAGGTCATATTTCTCTTCTTCGAGCGGATCGGTGAGCACATTTCCGGGCTGATGCCTGACCGCTTTTCCCGTGTAATGTTTTTTCAGGATCCGGCGCGCGGCGCGCACAGCCTGCGGCAGCTCCAGGATGGTTGCTTCGGCCGTGGGATATTTGTTTACCAGCCCTGCTGAGTAGATCCCGTGCGATCCGCCGATATCGAGAAATCTTTCCGGCTGGTTCAGCCGCGGAAGCATCCTGATGGCATTCTGCGCAGACGACCTGGCCACATTCTCCATTCCGTTCTGGTAGAGCTCCCACTGCTTTGGAGTGAACGTTTCGTGAAACTGAAGGCCTCTTCCGCTTTTCAGAAAACCTTCCATATGGTCCATCCATTCCCAGCACACCTTGTTGAAGATCTGCTGATCGTACAAGCTGTCAGGGCTTGAACGCAGGCACCATTTTTTCGAAAGTTTTGTGAGCTGGTACCGGCCGCGTGAAAAGGTGAGGTAACCCGCCGCTATCAGCACGTTCAGCAGGCTTCGAAGCGCACGCTGGTCAAGGCCTGTGTTGCGGGCGCATTGCTGGAGGGTACGGCTTCCGTCTGCAAACGCTTCAAACACGCCGAGAGAATAGGCTTCCAGAACGGCTCGCGACAGCACGAAGTGTATCTGGGTGTGCACCAGCGGAACCGGCATCCGGTTGGTCTGCAGCGCAAGCCACTCTACCGGGTTTTCTGGTATTGCTCCTATTCTCATTGTTGTTGTTTTGTATGGCTAACGGCAATGCGTCGCGGTTGTTTGCCGCTTTAAGGTTTATTAGCGGTTCTGTTGGTGGCCGAATACGAACATTGTTAGTACATTAGGCAGATATATCATTGTTATGAAAAAACAAAATGTACAATCCCGCCGAAGTTTTTTTGAACATTTCTCAGCCCGGGTCACAAAAATATCCGGCAAGCCCGGCGCATTTATGGCTGCAATAGTTATCATTCTTGCCTGGGGCATCTCCGGCCCGATATTCCAATTCTCCGATACCTGGCAGCTGGTGATCAACACGGGAACGACCATCATTACGTTCCTGATGGTATTTATCATTCAGCAGACGCAGAATAAAGATACGATGGCTGTCCATCTGAAGCTCAATGAGCTCATCGCCAGCAGTAAAGGCGCGAGCAACCGGCTGGTGGACATTGAAGACCTCAGCGAGCAGGAGTTGCAGACGCTCAAAGCTTTTTATATCAAGCTTTCCGCGCTTGCCAAAGAAGAGCAGAACCTGCGTGCATCTCATTCCATTGACGAAGCGGAAGAAGTGCACACCAAAAAGAAGAATCATCCCAAAGTGTAATTTTTACACTCAGCGCTCTCCGAGAAATTTCAGCAGCGGTTGTATGAAGCGGTCAAAGGCTTCGATGTGCGGAAGATGCCCCAGGCCTTCCAGCTCCACAAGCTCACAATGTGGAATTACATCCTTTGTTTTCTTTCCAAGCTGCGGATATTGCCCCAGCCGGTCACGCTGGTTTTCCGGCGCCATATCTTTTCCCACGGCTGTACGGTCGCGCTGACCGATAATAAGCAATACAGGACACGACAGCTGTGAGAATTCGTAACACACAGGTTGCGTCATTATCATGTCGTACGTAAGAGCGGAATTCCACGCGATTATCGGGTACTCCGGATTAAGCGTCCATCCGGCAGTCATGTTCAGCCAGCGGTCGTACTCCGGCTTCCAGCTGTTGCCGTAATAACTTTTTTGCTGGTATTCTTTCATCGAGCCATACGTGGCAGCCAGCTCTTTTTTATACCAGCGGTCTACGGTCTGATAAGGCACAACTGTTTTATAATCTTCCAGTCCTATCGGGTTCACAAGAACGAGCTGCTCGGTTATTTCCGGATACATGAGCGCGAAGCGCGTGGCAAGCATTCCACCCATCGAATGGCCGATCACACGAAGCTTTTCAATTCCGAGCTTGTCCAGAAGCTCCCACGTATTTTCGGCGAGCTGGTGAAAAGAGTACTGGAAACTGACCGGCTTCGTAGATTTCCCGAACCCGATCTGGTCGGGAATGATCACCCTGTATCCCGCCTGCGCCAATGCTTTTGCCGTTTGCTCCCAGTACGCCCCGTTGAAATTCTTTCCGTGCAGCAGCAGAACATTTTTTCCATTGTACTGGCGTGGCCGGATGTCCATATAGGCCATCTGCAGGTTTTCGTTCTGCAGGCTCAGCTTCAGGTATTCTACAGGGAATGGATAGTCGTAATTTTCCAGGTCAATGCCCGACATTTTAAGGCTGTCCTGGGCCTGCGCACCCAGGCAGAAGCAGAAAAGCACTACCGGAAGAAATGTTCTCATTGTACTTTAATTATCGGTAATAAGGCCTTTTTCGCGCAATACGGCCTGCTCGTCGCCTGTAATGTAAGCGAAGATCCGGATCTGCTCCATCGTTTGTAGCAGATAGAATACGTCGAATTCTATTTCCACTTTTGTATCGTCTTTCGTCCTGTAAACGGAAAACCAATGCACTTTTACCAGCGCGTGAAACTCGTCGAGCAGCGTAATGTTCCTCGAGCGTATTTCCATCGACTCCGTTCCGATACTGCGGTAGAATTTGTATCCTTCGGGGATCTTTTCACGGAAGGTTTCGTCATTCTTTCCGCAGATGATGCCCGCAGGGCTTGATTCCACAAAACATTCAGCGAAAGAATTCACAGTTTCTTCCACATCCGGCTCCGCGCCGGAAAGGCCACGGTTGAAGCGGCCGGCATAGCGAACGAAGAAATCGTCGATAGCTGCTGTCCTGTCCATAAGGGCTAATATAAATGGCTCCAGACAGGGTTCATGAACTTACCGGTCTGCGGATCAAAGTCCAGCGTAACCAGCTGGAGGTTGTCCAGGTCGTCCGGACAGTTCACATTGAGATATGGGTTGAAGTGGAACCATGTTATATTTTCAGGTTCGAGGAACCGCAGCATCCGGTGATAGAATGCCGTGGCGATCTCTTCGAGGAAAGGCTCCACGAAAAGGATCTTGTCGCCTATTGTTTCCACAAATGTGACGGCGGCCATAAGCCGCTTGCGGTCGTGGATCTTCAGCTTTCCCCCGGTAATGATAAGGTCCACCATGTACGTGTTTACATGGCCGCGGGAGTTGGTAAACGTAAATTCATGTTGCCAGGTAATGGTTCGTTTCATAAGCAGCGACTTAAATATTACACTCGGTAAAAAAGTCATTCTGCAGGTAATCAGACTGATCGTCCCACTGTGTTTCTATCGGTTCGTCGTTTTCTTTCTTCCTGTCGGCGGGGCGTGCCTCTTCTTCCGGCAAAGCGTGGATCGGTTTCATAGCGTTGCAGATTTAAAATTGGATTCAATTTAACGGGCGCAGAGGATTGTTACAGCAGCCTTAACACTAATTAAGGAGCGATTTATTATTTTTTCAGAAATGGTGGTTGATAACGCCTAAAGAGCCTGGCGGATAAGCACCCAGTTGATCGCTATGAACGAGATAAGAGATACCACAAAGCTGATACGGTCGAGCATCCAGCCTTCGCGCATCTTCTCTTTTACCGAAAGCCGGAAGGCCCAGACAGTGATGATAAGATGAAGAATGATATAGGCGAAGGTAACATTGTGGATCTTATCGGGAAGAGTGAGCATGATGGTCTGCGGCATGATGGAGTCGACAATATACTTGTTGGCGACGCCCGCAAACAGCGCGCCGACGATCATTCCGAAGCGCTCGGGATTTTCGGGTCCCATGAAGAAGACAGAAAGCGAGATCAGGTAGGCGACATACACGCCCATGAACAGCTTGAAAAAAAGGCCCATTCCATCGCGTTCCAGCTCAAACCGGGCAACCACGGCAGGATATACGCTTTCTCCCTGCAGCTCCGGGTTTCCGTAGGTGGTCTTGTACGTACGTTGGCCGCCCCGCAGGTGAAATCCTTTTATCACCCAGCCGTCGAGCTTTATTTCGTCGTCGTACCGGCTGTTTGCCGAATCGGGAACATATACAAGCGTGGATATATCGTCAATGGCGTCTTCTATGTGGACTTCCAGCACCTGCTTGTCGAAAGGGAACTGCCGCAGGTCCCAGTCCTTTTTCAGCACGGCGGTACATTTGTGCGTGGCCCAGTTCACTGCGCCCACTTTTTCCACATCTTCCAGGCTGAATTCGGCTTCCTTCGCGTTGGAAACTTCCACGCTGCCGAGCGGGTTAATGCTGTCGTTAGTGTAGTTGTACCAGATCCAGAAATCTGCGGTGAAGGACTTTTCTCCCAGGTTCAGATCGTATACGGAGTTAAAGTACACTCCCACTTTTACAGTGTCGGGCGTCTCTTCCTGTGCAGCCAGGTGAAAAACGGAAAATACCGTTGCGATAAAAAGCAGTGCAGCCTTTTTCATACTTGTACTGTTGGTACCGCGAAGATAACAAAGTTCAGCTAAGGCGCTTAGAGGCGCACAGTCCATCCGAAGGGATCTTCGGTTCTCCCCGTACGTATTTCCGTAAGATAGCGAAGCATTTTAGGCGCGAATTCCCAGCTTTCCTGCGGAGGAAGATGGTAGTCCGTTTCGCGGATGTTCATCAGGTCGATCGGCGCAATGGTAGCGGCGGTTCCAGCTCCGAAAACTTCTGTGAGCTTTTTGCTGCTGATCCCGTCGATCACTTCTTCCACGCTGATCCTGCGTTCCTCTACGGGAATTCCCCAGGCTTTTGCAATGCTGATCACGCAGTCGCGAGTGATGCCGGAGAGAATGGTCCCTGTATCGAGTGTAGGTGTAATAAGCTTTCCGTCGAGGAAGAAGAAAATGTTCATCGTTCCTGATTCCTCTATGTATTTGTGCTCGTCGGAGTCTGTCCATACCAGCTGCCTGTATCCTTTGTCCTGCCCGAGTTTGGCGGGATACAGCGCTGCGGCGTAGTTGCCCGCGGCCTTTGCCGTTCCTGTTCCTCCTTTGGCGGCACGGGTGTAGTATGGCTCCACGCGTACTTTGATCGCGCCCTGGTAATAATTTCCCACCGGCGATGCGAAGATCATGAAGCGGTACTGATCGGAGGGCTTAACTCCCAGGAACGCTTCGGTGGCGAACATGAAAGGCCGGATGTACAACGAATGCCCCTCGCCGCCCGAAACCCAGTTGCGGTCCAGGTCGATCAGCCTCTGCAGCGATTCCATGAAATAATCTTCCGGCAGCTCGGCCATACACATTCTCCTGGCGGAATGATTCAGCCGGCGCGCATTGTCCATCGGGCGGAACAGCAGCACATCTCCTTCAGGGCTGCGGTACGCTTTCAGGCCTTCGAAGATGCTCTGGCCATAGTGAAGCGCAGCCATCGATGGATGCATCTCCAGGTTGCCGAACGGCACGATGCGGAAATCTCCCCATTGACCTTTATCGAAGTCGGCAACGAACATATGGTCGGTAAAATGCTTACCGAAGACCAGATTCGCAAAGTCCACTTCCTGCAGGCGTGAGGCGGAGTTCTTTTGTATGTCGATATTCATTGTATCCGTGTGAAAGCCCATGATTCTTTTTTTAATTTTTGTGCCCGAAAAACTCAAGGATATTATGTATTTGCGGGGTTTCAAATATAGAAAAATATGATTTGACACTAAATTAATTTGGTATCTCGCGGACAGCGCGGTGTTTGCGATTAAGGATGCAGTGTAGTACATTCGCTTGTATAATGGTGCAGGCATCCGATACCGAACAATTTGTGCGCTCGCTGAAAGGCGGCGACGAAGCTGCATTGGCGGAGCTGTACGATCGTTATTCCGCCGTGCTGTTCGGGATGCTTGTACGGATCGTAAAGCGGCAGGAGCTTGCGGAAGACCTCCTGCAGGAAGTATTTGTGAAGGTCTGGAAAAACATCCACAGCTACGACAGCGCACAGGGAAGCCTGTACACGTGGATGATACGCATCGCCCGGAACCTCGCTATCGATAAAACGAGATCGAAAGAGTTCAGGAAGGAAAACCGGACGACCACGGAAATCGTAGCTTATAAAAGTTACGGTATCACGTCGGAGATCCCGGTCGATACCATAGGGCTGAAGGAAAAGGTAGATCAGCTGAAGCCGGAGCACAGGATCATCATCGATATGTTGTTCCTGCAGGGATATACCCAGCAGGAAGCCGCTGAAGAGCTGGCTCTCCCGTTGGGAACGGTGAAGACCCGGTCGCGGATGGCATTACAGCAATTACGAAAGTTACTGGAATAAAAGTGGATGTAAAGGCATATATAGAATCAGGCGTTCTCGAGCTCTATGTAATGGGCGCGCTCACACCGCAGGAAGCTGCGGAGGTGGAGCGCTATGCTGCATTGCATCCGGAAATCCGGGCGGAAATAGACGAGCTGCAGCAGGCGACCTCTGAATACCTCGAAAGCCTCTTGACGCCTCCGCCGGCTCATCTGAAAGAAAAAGTACTGCGCGCGGCTACGGGAAACATATCTCAAAATGTAAGGCGGCCGGCTAAAAAAGTCCAGCTTCCGGCTTCCCGTTCGCCCTGGCCGAAGTATATTGCTGTAGCGGCGTCTCTCGCCCTGGCGGTCAGTCTCCTTCTCAATTTTATCCAGTACGGCTCCAATCGCAATCTCTACAAAACGGTGGCCAGGCAGCAGGCGCAGATCGACAACCTCAACAAGGATTACGAAAAGGTTTATACGGCCTATTACAAGCTGGAAGACAAAATGCTTATGATGGCTTCGCCGGAAAACAAGATGGTACATCTGAAAGGCGTGAAGAACAGCGATATCGCCACCATCATCTGGAACCCGGCCAGCAGCGAGGTGTACCTTTCGGTAGACAAGCTCATCGATCCGCCGTCGGGTAAGCAGTACCAGCTATGGGCTATTGTGAACAACAAGCCTGTGGATCTCGGGGTGTTTGAGGCAGAAATGAAATCCTACGAGATGCTGAAGATGAAAAACGTTGTGAACGCATCAGCGTTTGCCGTTACCGTGGAGAAAGAAGGAGGAAGCCCGGTGCCTACCACCGAGGCTATGTGGCTGCTGGGAAGCGTCTGACCGCCATCCTGGAGAACCGGAATTTTTTTGAAGCTTTTATTTTTATACCAGTGCGATATCGAACTGCACCAGGTCGATAAAGTCCTGCACGCGCTCGTCCAGCTCTTCCTGTGTAAGCTCGGCTACGCGGTCGATGCCGAATTTCTCCACGCAGAATGATGCGATGGCGGAGCCATATATCACCGCGCGTTTCATATTGTCGAAAGATACATCATCCGTGCTGGAGAGATATCCGATGAAGCCTCCCGCAAAGCTGTCGCCTGCGCCGGTAGGATCGAACACTTCTTCCAGCGGAAGGGCCGGCGCAAAGAACACCTGATTGTCGTGGAACAGCAAAGCTCCGTTCTCGCCTTTTTTGATCACGAGATATTTCGGGCCCATGGTAAGGATCTTACGCGCGGCCTTTACGATAGAATATTCTTTGGTAAGCTGGCGCGCTTCCTCATCGTTGATGGTAAGCACATCCACCCGTTTCAGCACCTCCAGCAGATCGTCCCACGCGGAGTCCATCCAGAAGTTCATGGTGTCGAGCATGACCAGCTTCGGGCGTGTGCTCATCTGGTCGAGCACGCGCATCTGGAGCTTCGGCATCAGGTTTCCGAGCATGAGATATTCGCTGTCAATGTAATCGGCAGGTACCACAGGATCGAAGCTGCCGAGCACGTTGAGCTGCGTGTCCAGCGTATCGCGCGAGTTCATGTCGATGTGGTACTTTCCTGCCCAGAAGAAAGATTTTTCTCCCTGGCGGAGCTGGAGGCCGGTAGTGTCGATGTTCCGTTTCCTGAAAGCTTCGATGCCGACCGCAGGAAAATCATCCCCGATAACGGAAACGAGCCGGATGTCATTTTTAAAAAAGGAGGCGGCCAGCGAGAAATGTGTGGCCGATCCGCCGATGATCCGCTCGGCTTTTCCAAAAGGTGTCTCAATTGTATCGAGGGCTACGGTGCCAACTACCAGTAAACTCATGTTCGGGATTTTGCCCAAAAATAGCCCTATTTTTGTTTTACGGAAAAAAATGAAGGCAGGTTTACGCTTAAATCTTCAGTGCACAGGCGATTGCGGCAATGTGCAGCGAGGCGGCGCCGTGCTCCTGCAGAACCTGCCCGCAGGCTTCCAGCGTGGCCCCGGTAGTGATCACGTCATCCACGAGCAGCACTGATTTACCGCGGAAGAATTCCGGATCCCGCACCTCAAAGATCGAATGCACATTCTCCCACCGTTCCAGCCTTGTCTTCCGTGTTTGCGTGGAAGAGTTGGAATTCCTGTACAGATGCGTAACGTCAAGCTCCGTTCCGAGCGAGCGCGACAATCCTGCGGCAAAGGCTTCGCTCTGGTTATAGCCGCGCACGGCCTGCTTCGCAGGATGCAGAGGCACCGGAACGATCACGTCCACCGCTTCCGCCCATCTGCAATCTTTCAGCTCGTGGCCGTACCATTCGCCGATAGTCGATGCGAGCTCTTTCTTTCCTTTGTATTTGATGCCGTGCAGCATTCTTTGTACGCGCGATCTTTTGTCAAAGAAAAAGTACGCCGTTACGGTTTCCGCGGTCAGCCTGCCCTTTAGCACATTCCTGAGCGGGTTGAAGCCTGAGGCATGAAAACCGGTCTTCGGCAGATGCAGAAGGCACGAAAGGCAGATATCTTTTTCGGTCTGGTTGAGACCGTTTCCGCAGGCTTCGCAACAACGGGGATAGATAAGCCAGGCGAATTCAAATAATCCGGGTAGCATAAGGGAACTGGTTCTGGGATGAAATTAGCAATTTCCTTTTATATTTGTTTCAAACCAATGGCTATGGCAGAGCAGACTACTACTTCTTCAACTCAGGATACACAGAAAGAGAATAAATCAAACCGCGCGGTCGTCGTTATCCTCGTGGTAATGATCGCTTTGCTCGGAATTACCGGCGTATTCCTTACCGTAAAATATGTACAGAGCTCGAAACGCATCGAGGCGCTCGAATCCGAAAATGTACGGCTCAACGATCATGTTAACGAACGCGAGGCTGAGCTTGAAAGAATATCTACGGAACTGGATTCGCTGAAATCGTTCGGGCTGATCCCGCAATCTACTGTTGATTCGCTCCAGAGCATCATTACAGAGTTGGAGGCCGATCTTGAACAGGCGAAGAAGCAGCGGATCGTTGTGCCCGGAAGCGGAGGCACCAGCAAACGCATCGCGGAGCTGGAAGCCGAGGTGGAGAACTGGCGCCAGAAATGGACGACGATGGAAGCGGAACGCAATAAGCTGCTCGATGAAAATAAAAAGCTTACCGGCGATGTGAACGCCGCTAACCAGCAGAACCAGGATCTGCAGATGCGCAACCGCGACATGCAGCAGAAACTCGACCTGGCGTCAGGCCTGAAGATAATGGGAGCCACGCTCACGGGCTACAGAGAGAAGAAGAACGGCGAAAAGCTGTACGAGGAAAAAGTAAAACGCATGGCGGGAATGGAAGTGCAGTTCTCCATCATGGAAAATGTGATCGCGGAATCCGGCGACCGTACAGCCTACATCGTCATCACAGGTCCGAACAAAAAAGTGCTTGCAGAAAGCAGCGATAATACATTTGAGTATCTCGGCATCGAAAAAGTATATTCTGTGAGCAAGGAATTTTATTACGGCAACAAGGAGATCGAGCTTACAGCTGATTTCAAGACAAGCGAAAAGCTTGCTTCGGGAGAATATCGCGCGGAAGTGTTCATCGACGGCGCGCTGGCGGGATATTGCTCTGCCGTGTTCCGGTAGCCTCGTTAAACTGTTTACGTGATCAGGCTTTGTACTTTTTTAATGTGAATGAGAAGGTCGAGCCTCTGCCTGTAGTGCTCCGCACGTTGATCGTCTGCTGATGAGCTTCAATAATATGTTTTACGATCGAAAGCCCGAGCCCCGTGCCTCCCTGGTGGCGTGAGCGGCTTTTATCCACTCTGTAAAAGCGCTCGAACAGGCGCGAAAGATGTTTCTCCTCGATGCCCGGTCCGTCGTCGGCTACTTCTATCAGTATGTTCTCGTCCATGTCGTAGAACGAAAGCTTGGTCTGTCCTCCTTCGTTTCCGTACACAATAGAATTTACGATAAGGTTCGTGAACACCTGCTTGATGCTGTTCTTATCGGCGTACACCCATATCGGCGTGCGGTAATCTTCCTTCCAGGAAATGGTAGCGTTCTTCTGCTGCGCTTTTATCTCGAGCATTTCCACCACTTCTTTCGAGAGCGCGACCACGTCGAATTTTTCGAAGTCCATGTGGATCCGTCCGGATTCCAGCTTGTGGATCGTGTCGAGATCTTCCACCAGCGAGATCATCCGCTCCACATTTTTCTCCGTATTGGTAAGATATTTATCGAGAATTTCCCTGTCCTCTTTTCCGCCTTCCACCAGCGTGGTGATGTAACCCTGGATGTTGAAGATCGGCGTCTTCAGCTCATGCGAAAGATTGCCGATAAAATCGCGGCGGTATTCTTCGAGCTTTTTAAGCTCTTCTATTTCCGCCCGCCGGTGCTGCGCCCATTCCAGCACTTCGTCGTTCACTTCGCCGATCACGTCGCTGCTTTCGCGGATGCGCCGCTTCAGCTCTTCGCTCTGTGTTTTTACTTTCAGCTGGTGTATGGTTTTGTAAATAAGCTTGATCTTTCTGTAGATGAACCGGTCGAGCGCGTAGCGGAACGAGAGGTAGCTCACCATGCCGGTAAGCAGCGTAACGCCGCCGAGCACAAGCAGGTTGATGTTCCCGTACCCGAAGAACAGGCTGGCGAGCAAAGCTACGGCAACCGTGCCGGCCACGCCGGACGAGAGATAGAAAGCGAGCTGTTTGGGTGTTATATTCCGCATAGGTAACACCCTAAATTTAGAAAATTTCATGAAAGCAAGAGCGGTAGAGCGGTTCAGAATTCAAATTTATATCCCACGCCCTTTACGGTTTTGATGTAACGGTCGCCGAGCTTTTCGCGCAGCTTGCGAATGTGCACATCAATGGTACGGTCGCCTACCACTACGTCATCGCCCCATACTTTTTTCAGGATCTTGTCGCGGGAGTATACTTTGCCGGGCTTGGAAGCCAGCAGCGCAAGCAGCTCGAACTCCTTCTTGGGAAGCTGGAACTCGTTCCCTTCGTAAGTAACAATATATGCTTCGCGGTCTATCACAAGGTCGCCGATGGTGATCCTGTTCTGTTCGCCGGTCCCGGAGGATGTTACATTATAGCGGCGGAGCAGCGCATTCACACGGCTGATGAGCACGCGGGGCTTTATCGGTTTGGTTATGTAATCGTCGGCGCCTGCGTCAAATCCCGCGATCTGCGAGTAGTCCTCTCCGCGGGCAGTGAGAAAAGTGATCACGACATTTTTTAGTCCTTCGGTAGCACGGATCTCACGGCAGGTTTCGATACCGTCCAGGTCGGGCATCATCACATCGAGCATGATGAGGTGAGGCTGGATTTCGCGCGCGAGTTCGATCGCCTTTTTTCCGTTGCCGGTAGTAAAAACCTGGTATCCTTCTTTCCTTAAATTGAACCCTACAAACTCGAGGATATCCGGCTCATCATCGACTAACAGGATCTTAAATTGGCTATTATCCATACATTACGAAATGTATACAAAAAAACCCATTTAATATTAATCCAGAGTTAATTTAACTTTAACGTTATCCCTTGCCGAAATCAAGTGTTTAAAGGAACTTTCCGGATGAGAAAAAACAGGTGTGTTTGAAGCAGCAAAATATCATGGAAATATAGAAAAATCAGCAGTTGCAGGCGAATATCTTGTTATTTTAGAAAATAATCTTCTAACTTTGCAGTAATACGGTTAAAAACATTAATTAACCTTCTAATTTTAAACGTATTAGAACATGGCTAAAAAATCTACTTCAAAAGGCGTAAAGCCTGAGATCGATGACGAGGATGATGACGATCTGGTAGGTGGAAAATCGCGAAAGGTTCAGGAAGAGGACGACGATGATTTTTTTGACGACGACGATCCTAAATTCCTGGATGATTCGGAGTTTGACGATTTCGACACCTACGATGATGATGATGACGATGAATACTATTGATCGCAGTCATTATTAAAAATCTCCCACTGACATCGTTCGTAACCGACTTGAACATTATTACCTTCCGGTAATAATGTTTTTTCTTTTCAGGGAAATCCATGAATGAAATTTTCGATACCGGAGACTATGCCCGAAAGATCTTTTCGATCCGTTCGGACGCTGACTTTTCAGAGCTTGCGCTGTTAGCATTCCGGTACCAGTCTTCGCGCAACCCGGTATACTCCGGCTTTCTCGATCATTTAAATGTGCGTCCCCGCGAGGTGCGTTCAATAGAAGAGATCCCTTTTCTTCCGATAGAATTTTTCAAGTCGCACCGGATCATTTCCGGCGACGCAGAGTCCCATCTCTGTTTTCGCAGCAGCGGCACCACGGGCCAGCGTACCAGCGCGCATTGGATCGCCGATCCGAAGCTCTACGAAGATTCGTTCATGAATGCGTTCCGGATGTTCTTCGGCGAACCGTCTTCTTTCTGCTTTCTTGCCCTGCTGCCTTCGTATCTCGAGCGTAATGATTCTTCGCTTGTGTATATGGTAGGCCGGCTGATCCGCGAAAGCAGCTACGAGCAGAGCGGCTTTTACCTGCACGCGGGTGATGAGCTGAAGCAGATCATTATCGCCAACGAAGCGCAGGGAATTCCGACTATTCTTTTTGGCGTCACTTTCGCTTTGCTGGACCTGGCGGAAAATTTTCCGGTGCCTCTGCGTCACACGCGCATTATGGAAACGGGCGGGATGAAAGGAAGGCGGAAGGAGATGATCCGGTCGGAGCTGCACGATGTGCTGAAGGAAGCTTTTCGCACTCCGCAGATCCTTTCGGAATACGGAATGACCGAGCTGCTTTCCCAGGCGTATCTTTTATCCGGTGAAGATTTTTCGACGCCGCCATGGATGAAGATACTGATCCGCGAAACAGACGATCCTCTTGCCTGGGCCCTCCCAGGCAGAACGGGTGGAATTTCCGTGATCGACCTGGCAAACATTCATTCGTGCTGCTTTATCGCAACACAGGACCTCGGTAAAAAAACAAGCCCCGGCACGTTTACCGTGCTGGGGCGATATGATAACAGCGACATCAGGGGGTGTAACCTGATGGTCGGTTAAGGCACATAAATCGAATTGCAGGAGAAGTCATCGCCATACAATGTAGTGGCGTTGTTCCCCACCACATTGAACTGCATGATCTTCACCCCGACCGTTCCCGTGACCGTACTGTCGCTTATGCTTCCTATACGGAACCCGAAACGTACCGGCTCCATCGGGGCATTTTTTGTGATGATGACCGTGTCAAGCCCCGCGATGCCGATAGCCGTAAGGTTATTGCCATGTTTGCGGATCTCCAGCTTACCGGAAGTAGCTGACGAGAGGCGCGCTTTTTCCTGGTAATCCACCACGCCAATGCCTGCGTACAGGTGAGTGGACGAAAGTCCTACGCGGATAGCAGTAGTATCGAGGATCGTATCAGGGAAGTTGGTATTGTACATCACCATTTCGATGAACCCGCGGCCGTTGGTGCCGGTTGCAGGAGGCGCAGTGAAGTTCTCGAAGTTGGCGATCGCGTCGAACTCACCGGTGAAATAGGATTGGAAGACCTCTCCGGCAAGCCCGGAATAGTTGGTGATCTGTAAGGACAATGCCTCGTTCGTCTCATCGATCTCGGCGATGAACGTAGGATCGTATTGTTCTACGGCCCAGTAGTCCGGACAATTGTCGGCATTGTCGGAACATGCAGCGACTCCGGTTACCAGAGCGATCAGCAGTGGGATGTACAGTTTCTTCATAAAGATTAGTTTTCTTTAATTCAAATATAGATAAATTTCAGCGAATAAACGTTGCATCAGGACCCATGCGCGTTTTAAGAAGGATATTGATATATTTCGATAAATTAAGCCGTATGTCCCGTATCCGAACATTCGAAGAATACCAGCAGGCGTATCGTGAAAGCGTGGAAAATCCCGAAGCTTTCTGGTCGTCTGTTGCCGAAACGTTTTACTGGAAGACGCACTGGGACAAAACGCTGGAATGGGATTTCGTACAGCCTAAAGTCAAATGGTTTGTCAACGGTGAGCTGAACATCACCGAGAATTGTCTCGACCGGCACCTGCTTGATATCCCCGACAAGCCCGCCATTATCTGGGAGCCCAATGATCCTGCTGAAGAAGGAAAGACATACACATACAAAGAGCTTCTGAATGCCGTAAGCCATTTTTCAAACGTTCTCCGGAACAACGGAGTGCAGTTCGGCGACCGTGTCTGCCTGTACATGCCGATGGTACCGGAGCTGGCTATTGCCGTGCTGGCATGTGCGCGTATCGGCGCCATACATTCCGTGGTCTTCGGCGGTTTTTCCGCTACAGCGCTGGCCGACCGGATCAATGATTCAGGATGCTCGCTCGTTATTACTACCGACGGAGCTTACCGCGGCCCCAGGGTGATCCCGATGAAAGCCACGGTGGACGAGGCATTGCAGCGATGCGAGACGGTAAAGACGGTGATCGTGCTTGAGCGGACAAAGACCGTGGTGGAGATGCAGCCGGACAGGGATAAATACTGGCACGACGAGTGGGCGAAGGTAAAAGATGAGTGCGCCGCGCTGCCTATGAACTCGGAAGAGATGCTTTTCATCCTGTACACTTCCGGCTCTACCGGCAAGCCGAAAGGAGTGGTGCACACCACGGGAGGTTATATGGTATTTGCGGGATACACTTTCGCCAATGTTTTCCAGCCGGAAGAAAACGATGTATTCTGGTGCACTGCCGACATCGGCTGGATCACCGGTCACACATACATGATCTATGGCCCGCTGCTGAACGGAGCCACCAGCCTGATGTTCGAAGGTGTTCCCACATGGCCCGATCCGGGACGTTACTGGGAGATCGTCGCGAAGCACAAGGTAAGCATCTTTTACACCGCGCCTACCGCTATTCGCGCACTGATGCTGGAAGGGAACAGCTGGGCGGAGAAGCACGATCTCTCATCGCTGCGTGTTCTCGGTTCTGTGGGCGAGCCCATCAACCAGGAAGCGTGGGAATGGTACCACCGCGTGATCGGGAAAGAGCGTTGCCCCATTGTGGATACGTGGTGGCAGACGGAGACGGGCGGCATCATGATCTCGCCTCTCGCCGGCATTACGCGTCTTAAACCGACGTACGCCACGTTGCCTTTACCGGGGATACAGCCCGTGCTTGTAAATGAAAAAGGCGACGAGCTCAAAGAGAACGACGTCGAGGGAATGCTTTGCATCCGCTTTCCGTGGCCTGCGATCATTCGTACCACATACAACGATCACGAACGCTGCAGGGAAAACTATTTCGCCACTTTCCCGGGACTATATTTTACAGGCGACGGCTGCCGGAGAGACGCGGACGGTTTCTACAGGATCATCGGGCGCGTGGACGATGTGATGAATGTTTCCGGTCACCGCATTGGTACTGCGGAAGTTGAAAATGCCATCAATGAGCATCCGAACGTCGTGGAATCCGCCGTGGTAGGTTACCCGCATGACCTGAAGGGACAAGGCATTTACGCATTCGTAATATCGAACCATCCACCGGAGGATGAAGAACGCGAGCGAAAAGAAATTACGGATATCGTTACAAAGCTGATCGGTCCTATTGCGAAGCCGGACAAGATACAATTCGTTACAGGGCTTCCGAAAACGCGCAGCGGAAAGATCATGCGGAGGATCCTCCGCAAAATAGCAGGAGGCGATACCGGCAATCTCGGCGATACTTCCACTTTGCTCGATCCTGCTATCGTGGACGAGATCAGGAACGGGGCGGTCTGACGGATCAGATCACTACGTTCACGATCTTTCCGGGCACCACGATCACTTTTTTCGGCTGCTTTCCTTCCAGCCATTTGGAAGCCTGCTTATGGCCCAGCGCGGCCTGCCGGATCTCATCTTCGGGAATGCCCAGCGGTAATTCAATATTGTAGCGATGCTTCCCGTTGAACGAAACAGGATAGTTGAACGCATCTTCCACGAGATATTTTTCTTCGAACACAGGGAACGGAGCATACGCGATGCTTTCCGTGTTGCCCATCTTTTCCCAGAGCTCTTCGGCGATGTGCGGGGCGAAAGGCGACATGAGGATCAGCAGCTCGCGGAATATTGCCTTCTTCCTGCAGCCCGCGTCGTTCAGCTCGTTCAGGCAGATCATGAATGCGCTGATGCTCGTGTTCAGGCTGAAATTTTCAATATCCTCGCCGATCTTTTTTATTGTTTTGTGAAGGATCTTCAGATCTTTTTTATCGGGTGCTTCATCTGTGAGCGCGATGTTTCCTTCCGCGTCGACGCAGGTGCGCCACAGCTTTTTCAGGAACTTGTGCACGCCTTCGATGCCGTTGGTATTCCACGGTTTGCTCTGCTCGATGGGGCCGAGGAACATCTCGTACATGCGCAGCGTATCGGCGCCGTAGCTTTCGATGATGTCGTCGGGATTTATAACATTGAACTTAGATTTTGACATCTTCTCAACTTGTTGCTCAAGCTGAATGTATCTTTCGCCGTTTTCTGGATCTATTTGCCATTGGACTTGTTCATCAATGTCAAAATCACCAAAAGTATTTTTGAACCGCGCGTCGAGCATTAATAATTTAAATTTTTCATAGGTCAGGCGCCCTTTCTCTGAGTCAAACTCAATGGGAATATTATATCCTTGCTCAAAGCCATTTTCTAATTTTTTGTTCCTATAAGTATGGGGACTTTTTGATCCTACTTCATATGAGTATGCTATTGGAATTGGCTGTTCTAATTCTTTTGCTGGAATCGTTTTAAAATCATCACTAAACCATCTTATCCAAAGTAAAGAGGAAACTCCCTGTATCATCCCCTGGTTCACCAGCTTGCGGAAAGGCTCGGAAGTGGGCACGTAACCATAGTCGTACAGCACTTTGTGCCAGAAGCGGGAATACAGCAAATGCCCTACGGCATGCTCGGTGCCGCCGATGTACAGGTCGACGTCTTTCCAGTATCCGAGCGCTTTCTTCGAAGCGAATTCATGATTGTTTGCCGCATCCATATATCGGAGGAAATACCAGGAAGATCCTGCGAAACCCGGCATGGTATCGGTCTCCAGCGGATGGCCTTTATAGTTCCATTCTTCCAGCGGAAGCTTGGCCAGAGGTCCTTCCGGATTTCCCGTCGGCTTGAAATCTTCCATCTGCGGCAGTTCCAGCGGAAGATCTTTTTCTTCAACAGGAGAGGGAATGCCGTCGCGGTAATAAATAGGGAACGGCTCGCCCCAGTAACGCTGCCGGCTGAAGTTCGCGTCACGCAGCCTGTAATTCACCTGGCGTTCGCCGATGCCTGCTTTTTCTACTTTTTCGATCACGGCGGAGATCGCTTCTTTCACGCTCATGCCTGTGATAAAGCCTGAGTTGATCACCGTTCCGTCCTTTGCTTCATATGCTTCCGTAAGATCGGAAGTATCTCCGTCGGGGCCTGCGATAACACGGTTGATGCGGATATCAAAATGCGAGGCAAAACGGAAATCGCGGCTGTCGTGTCCAGGTACCGCCATTACCGCACCGGTTCCGTAACCGGCAAGCACGTAATCGCCGATCCATACCGGCACGGGCTCGTTCGTGAACGGATGGATCACATACGATCCCGTAAATACGCCCGAAACTTTTTTCACATCAGCCATTCTTTCGCGCTCGCTGCGGTTCTTCGCCTCGTTCACGTATCGTTCCACTTCTTCTTTCTGCCCGGCAGTTGTGAGGATGTCCACCCAATCACTCTCCGGAGCGAGCACCATGAACGTTACGCCGAATATTGTATCGGGGCGGGTCGTGAAAATTTCGATCCCCGAATCTGAGTTCTGAATTTTGAAGCGGATCAGTGCACCTTCGCTTTTGCCGATCCAGTTCCGCTGCATCTCTTTCATCGAATCGCTCCACTCGAGCGTGTCGAGATCGGCCAGCAAACGTTCTGCGTAAGCGGTGATCCGCAGGAGCCACTGGCGCATTTCCCTGCGTTCTACGGGATGTCCTCCCCGCTCGGAAACGCCGTCCTTCACTTCATCGTTCGCCAGCACAGTGCCAAGCGCTTCGCACCAGTTCACATACGCGTGCGACTGGTACGCCAGGCGGTAGCCCATCAGGATGCCGCTTTTTGTTTTTTCGGAAAATTTCTCCCATTCCGCGGCAGTGAACCGCGTAAGCGACTGTTCCACTCCTCCTGTGATGAGCGGCTTGTCATATCCTTCATTTCCGTGTGACGCGAAGATCGTTTCCAGCTCGCTTATCGGGCGCGCCTTTTGCAGCTTTTCGTCGTACCAGCTATGGAACAGCTTAAGAAAGATCCACTGTGTCCAGCGGTAGTACTGCGGATCGGAAGTATTTACCTGCCGTTCCCAATCGTACGACAGCCCGATGTTCTGCAGCTGCCCGATGTACCGGCTTATATTTTTTTCAGTTGTCGTCACCGGGTGCTGCCCGGTCTGTATGGCGTATTGCTCCGCAGGCAACCCGAAAGCATCGAAGCCCATCGGATGAAGCACGTTGAATCCTTTAAGCCGTTTGTAACGCGATACGATGTCAGAAGCGATGTAGCCGAGCGGATGCCCTACGTGAAGTCCGGCGCCCGAAGGGTACGGGAACATGTCGAGCACGTAATACTTGGGCTTGCTGCTGCTGTTCTCCGCGTGGAATGTGCGGTGATCTTCCCAGTATTTTCTCCATTTGCTTTCTATTTCCCGGAATGCGTATTCCATAGTACCTGCGGTTTTAAGAGCAAATATAAAAGGGAATTACGAAGGAAGGCAGCAGAAACGTAAATTCTGCTTTCCGGTCTGCGCAAGGCCGGGATTTATCCTTAAATTCCTGTCGTAAAATTAAAAACACGCCTATGAAACGTCAAGCTACAGCCGTATGGAACGGCTCCGGAAAAGAAGGTAAAGGTCATCTTTCCACGCAAAGCACGGTGCTCGATAAGACGCAGTACTCGTTCGGCAGCCGTTTTGAAGAAGGCATCGGCACAAATCCCGAAGAGCTGATCGGCGCCGCGCATGCCGGCTGCTTCAGTATGAAACTGAGCTTTAACCTGAGCGAAGCCGGTTTCCCGCCGGAGGAGATACAGACCAAAGCCACCGTGAATTTCGAGAATGGAGCGATCACGGAGATCACGCTCGATGTGAATGTAACCGCGCAAGGCATCAGCACCGACCGCTTCAACGAGCTGGCTGAGGATGCGAAGAACAACTGTCCGATCTCCAAATTGCTGAACACGAAGATCACGATGAACGCCGTGCTCGGCAGATAGCGTTACCTTTTGGGAAGAACTGTGACCGAAACATCCTGCAGGCTGGCTGTGCTGAATGGCAGTCTGCCCGGCGATGCGAGGTCATCGGCTGTAAATGTGATCACGTCTATCAGGTCGGATTTATTTCCGATCCAGAGAAATCCGTTGTCTTTATCGGCAACTTCCACCCTCAGTACTTCTGATGGCCGAAGTCCTACGCGCAGCATCGGAGAAACGTTTGTAACGGTAGTGCTGTTCTTTTGTTCTTCGGAAGTGTACAGCGTCCGGGAGTTGAGAGAGATGCGATACACAAGATCCGGCTTGCCGGTGCCAAAATATTTTACATGCTTGTCGTACGATCGCGAAGAGGCGGTTTTGTTCAGGCGGAATGAATTCAGCCGGAACCTGAAATAACGCATTTCGGGAACGTTCACTTCAATTTCACGGGTCATCACCACAAACGGCCGGGGATCGAGCTCCGCGATCTTCTGAAAGGAGGGATTACCACTTGCATCCGTACCGGGAACATACGTGTACAATTTCATGATAAGCTTTACTTTTTGCCGCCCGGCAGTAAGAAAAAGTGCGCCGAGAGGTATCTCAGACCTCACAAGGGCTGTTCCGCTGCGCTCCTCGAACCGGTTTACGTCTTGCCCGGTCTTTGCCAGGTGCAGTGCCCGGTAGAAGCAGCCTTCTTCGCTGAACGCCTCCACTTCTCCGAAAACTCCTTTTCCATCCGTCAGCGGCGCGGTCTCCGTTGTCCCCACGGCTTTTATTATAGGAACCCCTTCCGTGGAGTCGATGTACCCGATCAGCGATGTAGCGGTGAATCCAAGCTCATTGCGGTCAGCAGGCACGCTGAAGGGGATTAGCACACATTCCTGCAGCTTTTTCACGGCATCGGTCTTTACAGAATCATGCGATGGCGTTTTTTTACAGGCGCACAAGAGGATCAGAGCTACTACAGGAAAATATTTTTTCATTCCTGTGGTATGACAAAAATTTTCGGGATGCAGAGAGAAAACGATGACGCTTTCTGGCCTGAAAATATGGGGAGGGCTGTGTAGGAACGGTACTTTTCAAGCTCTATTCCCCCCATTTCCATATCGCGGGAATAGGTGCTGTCGCTGAATGTATTGAGGTTCGTCCCGAAGCCGTCGATCATCCCATTCACTCCCAGAGGAAGATCGATAAGCCTGCTTTCGTCAGACAGGTTTATAAATGAGAACATGCTGCAGGTATCGGTGGTGTGCCCGATAAAGAACGCGAGATTATCGGCGGAAGGCACAATGCTTTTCAGGGTAATGGCCGGTTTCTCCAGGTGCTGGCGATATAGCTCAAGCATAACGGAGTCGTAACCGCCGGTGTTGTCGGAAGTGCTCCACATTCCCCCGAAGAGGCGGCTTACAAGAAAAGTGGTGAACCGCTGATCCGTTGAAAAACGTTTGTTGTCTTTTTCAAGCGTGAACATTCCCGGAGCATTGATGAAGAACCTTCCGCTCAACTGGTGTCGGGAGATGGTGCTGTGCAGCGAGGCAAGCGCGGAAGGATGCTCCCGTGATCTTTTTTTCGAAATGTTCCAATGGTTGCCGGTATCGTTCCCCGCCTGGCAGTAATCCGTGCGGCGGAAGGCAGAGCCTGTTGGGACATCGGCAGCAAGAAGCAATTTCCCTTTTGTGATCTCACGCAGCCACAACATCGCATCGGCCATGATCTCACCGCGCGTTTTGCCGTTCCGCATCCGGGTACATGCTGCCGAAAGATGATCGGCTTTTAGCAGATCGAACTGCCATACGCGAAGCAATGTGTCGAGCTTTCCTTCCAGGTAGCTCCGGAACCCTTCATGGTAAATATCCATTACGTAATACCAGCCGTTATCGTCTTTTCCGCCTTTCAGGAATTTTCCTTTTTCATCCCGCAGTATCCATTCGGGATGTTGTTTTACAAGCGGAGAATTTTTTTCACAGATGAATGGCGAAAAAGATATACCGGCTTTTCGTCCCACCGCATGAATGCTATCGGCCAGAGCTTCGGGGTTTTCTGTCTGCTCTCCTGTAAGAATGATATCTGGCAGAAGGCTGTCGGGGCGGCGAAGCTCCTTCAGAATGTCATGGCGATCCAATGATCCGGCGCTCCATACAGTGACTGTTCCGGGATTCTCCCAGGTTTCGCCGGGATGATAAAGGCCGGCCCATTCGTCGAAAATAACTTTTTCATTTCCGATCCTGTGATAGCCGTGCAGTGCGGTGTACGGTTCGTTCTCCAGCACTTTTCCGCTGCAGTCGCGCTCCATCCGGAAGCTTTGATATGAGTGTGAAAAGCGGATCATGGTGAATCCCGGGTCTTCATCCAGCGAGCCGAGAAATTCGATCTCTTCGTTGTTTCTCCGCACGTAGGTGTACGTCCACGAATGCAATACGCCTTTGCGGTCCTGGTAAATATAGTAGGTATGATCGCCCGAATATTTTTCGGACGCGATGCGCGTGCGTGGCAAAGGTTCCATCTGCTCGTCCTGCAGGTATTCCCTCGACATGCTGCGGCTCTGGAACCCGTTGCAGAACATTGTTCCGTACAGCGCGGGATGAATTCCTCCCGAAATGAAGCATTCCATAATGGTGATCCTTCTCTTCGGAACGAGAATGTACCTGAAGGTATGGCCTTCTTCATCGAACTTTACAACGACGTTCGGGTCCTCGTAGCTGAGCCCGAACTTCATGACGCGGAGATATGTGCTGTCGCCGTTGTCCAGCCTCAGGTGCAGAGATCCCGGGTGGATGGCGGGCAGGCGCTGCTGCGCGAACGTAATAAAGAATGAAAGTGTAAAAAGTACACTGAGAAGGATCCTCATTTTTACTAAAAGTTACACTGGTCCGTCCGGTCGGATAATACAGCCGGCTGAAAGTACAAAGAATTTTTGGTACGGATCAGGAGAACTCGAGGGTAAAGACTGTTCCCCTGCCTTCGGTCGTCTTTACATAAATGTTGCCTCCGTGAAGCCGCATGATCTGCTTGGAAAGGCTGAGCCCTACGCCCGATCCCTGCGCCTTGGTGGTGAAGAACGGAACAAAGATCTGTTCCAGATGCCCGGGTGATATCCCCGGACCATTGTCCTCCACTTCCAGTACAGGTTGCTGGTCGCGGCGGTACAGCCGTATGATGACCGCGCGCTCTTCCTGCATGCGAACTGCTTCCGCGGCGTTCTTGATAAGGTTTATCAGTACCTGTTCGATCAGCCCGGAATCAGCCATGATAATGCACGGCTCATCGGTAAGCATAAGGCCGAGGCTGATGTTTTCCTGGCGGAGCTGCAACCGGAACAATTCTGCGATGTGCCTGCACAGCATCTGCAGATCGGTCGGCTTTTTTTCAGGGTGCGGTATCCGCGTAAGGTTCCTGTAATTTTGCACGAACCGGACGAGATTCTGGCTGCGGTTGCGGATGATGGTCATGCTCAGCCGCAGCTCTTCCAGCTCTTCTGCTGTGACTGCGCTGGTTTTTATCCGTTCGATATTTTCTTCCGACAGGCCGTCTGCTGCGAAGTCCGCGAGAGAGATCACCGGCGTTACAGAGTTCATTATCTCGTGCGTGAGCACGCTGATCAGCTTCTGCCACGAAAGGATCTCCTGCGAGTCCAGCTCATTCTTGATATTTTGCAGGATGATGAGCCGCATGTCGCGCTTCATCATGCGGAAGTCCTTGGCATGGCCCGTGAGAGTTGTCGCTTTCTCGCGGATCACGCAGGAGAGTACGGATGATCTTCCGGGCTGCAGATCTGCCAGCCTGGAAAAAAGTTCCGGGCGTAGTTCCTCCAGCTTGTAAAAATGCGTGAGATGCGGCTTGCCTACCATCTCCAGCGCGGCGGGATTAATGAAAAGGATCTTTCCGGTCTGCCGCTCAAAACAGATCACTCCCGCTTCCAGCTGCTCGAGAATGAGCTGCATGCTTTCGTAATGCGATTCTCTTTCTGCTTTCAGCTTGCGGAACTCGTCCATCACTTCTTCGAAAAGGGCGCGATACTGGGCATGCGGCCTTTTTCTTCCCATGTTTTGAAGATATGTATAGTCCTTGTACCGTATGGCGTGCAGGAAGGAATGAAAGTTCCGCTCCGAGCGTTCCGCGTAGCGCACGATCTCTACCGCGCAGAAAAGTGTAATGACGGCGGAAAGCGCAGGAGTGATGATCCATCGTGTAAATACAGCCAGCAGCAAGGTGCCCGAAAGCAATACGGCAAAGACAAGCACGCGCGTTACAAGCCCGAAGCGGATCTTTTCAGAGCCCATACTTTTCCATTTTCCGGTAGAGCGTGGTGCGTCCGAGCCCCAGCTCTTTTGCGGCCTGCGTCAGGTTTCCTTCGTGCTTTTTGATCGCGTTGTATATGGCTTGCTTTTCCATTTCTTCCAGGTTGATGTGTGATGGCAGGACCGTTGGCAGCTCTGCTTCCTGAAAGATAAAATCTGCCGGCCGTATTTCAAAACCGTCGCAGAGAATAACAGCTCGTTCGATCGAATGCTGAAGTTCGCGGATGTTGCCCGGCCACGGATGCTGCAATAGCTTCTGCATGGCGGCCGGTGAAATGGTAACCGGCTCGGAGCGGTATTTTCGTGAATATTGTTCAGTATAGTACGCGGCGATCACGGGAATATCTTCTTTCCGCTCGCGCAGCGCTGGCAGCCTTATTTCGATGGTATTGATGCGATAGAGCAGATCCTGGCGGAACGATTTTTCCTCCACCATTTTTCCCAGGCTATTGTTGGTAGCGCAAACGAGCCGCACGTGAATGGGAACAGGTATATCCGATCCGACGGGAGTGATGCTTCTTGTCTGCAGGGCGCTGAGCAGCCGCGATTGAAGCGTAAGGCTGAGATTGCCGATCTCATCGAGAAAAAGCGTGCCGCCGTCCGCCATCTGAAATTTTCCTGTGCGGTCTTCGCGGGCGTCGGTGAACGCTCCTTTCTTATGGCCGAAGAGCTCGGACTCAAACAATGATTCAGGTACGGCGCCCATATCGACCGTTACGAATGGCTGGTTCTCTCTCGGTGAAAGCTTGTGCAGGGCGCGCGCCACAAGCTCTTTTCCCGTACCGTTCTCTCCGGTGATCAGTATGTTCGCATCCGTGCCGGAAACTTTCCGGATGGTCCTGAAGATCTCCTGTATCGCCGGCGAGTTCCCGATCATGCCTTCAAATCCTACCGGGCCTTCGGTATCGCGGAACGTGTCTACCTTGTGCAGCCGCGGCTCGAGTATCCTGCGGATGATCTCGCGGAGCTGCTCATTGTTCCAGGGCTTGATGATAAAATCGTTTGCGCCGAACTTCATCGCTTCCACTGCCAGCTGCACATTTGCAAAAGCGGTCATCAGGACAACAGAAGACGAAGGCGAGATCGCCGTGATCTTTTTGAGATGGCTCAGGCCTGTCCTTCCATCGGTCTCACCGGCGGAGTAGTTCATGTCCATCAGGATCACATCGAACTTTTCCTTTTCAAGTATCTGTCTTATTTTATAGGGATCGTTCTCGGTCTTTACCCGGGCAAACAACGGAGACAACACGAGTCTTGCAGAAAGCAAAACATCAATATCGTCGTCAATGATCAACAGTTTTCCGGTAGGTTTCATAAGGTTCGGTCAAATGTAAGCATATAACGCTAAGCCTTGTGGCTGTTGGCTTCTTAAAAAATGTGAAGGTTGCCGGAGTGTTCCAAAATGAAACATTTTCTGTATTGAAATGGAACAATGAAACACTTTTGAACGGAAAGACATAACTTGTAATTTTCATTTCATCAACTGATTAAATCAAGTGGCACGGGGTTTGGCAACGATCGTGAAACACACGAACACAAAATGCCGCTAGCCTGAATCGTTATGGATACTGCGATCCGAAAGAAAAAATTCACTCTACGGAAAATGCTCTTCATCTTCGGAGGCGGCCTGTTGCCGGCGGCGTTGTTCTTTCTTATCGTGCGGGCCTCATCTTCGTCAGAGTTAAAAGTGGAGCGCGAAAAGCTCTCTTTCGGTAAAGCCCGGTACGATAACTTTCGCGAGTATACGGCAGTGACGGGAAGCGTAATGCCTGAAAAAACAGTGATCCTCGACGCAGGCGAAGGCGGTAAGGTGGAGGCGATCTACGCGGAAAGCGGACAGATGGTGAAAGAAGGCGATATGATCCTGCGGCTTTCCAACAGCACGCTTCAGATGAACTACATCAACCGTGAATCCGAGATACTGGAGCAGATCAATACGCTGAGGAATACCAAAATACTGGTGGAAGAAAAAAGCCTTTCGCTGAAAGAGCAGCTGGTCGAAACGGAATACGCATTGTCGAAGTCGAAAAAAAATTACGAACGCAATACAGTATTATATCAGAAAAATGTGATCCCGCTGGCGGAGTACGAGCCGATACGCGAAGAGTACGAATATCTTGTAAAGAAAAAGGGGATCATTTCCGAAAAGCTGAAGCAGGATTCCGTATTAAGCAGGTACCAGCTGTCGAGCATCGATCCGTCGCTTAGCCTGATGCAAAAGAACCTGGAATTTATTGAGAGCAGCCTGGAGAACCTTGTCATCCGCGCTCCGATCGACGGTCAGCTTTCTTCCCTGAACGTGGAGTACGGCCAGTCGATCAACGCCGGCCAGCAGCTCGCGCAGATAGACGTGTGGAATGGTTTTAAGGTTCGGGTAGGCGTAGATGAGTTTTATCTTTCGCGCGTAATGACTGGCCAGCAAGGGATGTATACATTCAACGGAAAAGATTACCTGCTGGATGTTGTGAAAGTCTTTCCCGAGGTGACAGGCGGAAAGTTCAGGATCGATATGGTATTTCATGACGAAGTACCTGCGGGCATCCGCCGGGGGCAGACGCTGCAGATCAAGCTTGCGCTGGGCGACGAAAGCAAGGCGCTGCAGATACCGAAGGGCGGATTTTACAGCCATACCGGCGGCAACTGGATCTACGTGGTAAGCAAGGACGGAAGTACGGCGTACCAGAAGAACATCCGCATCGGCCGTCACAACCCGGATTATTACGAAGTGCTGGAAGGGCTGGAGCCGGACGATGAAGTGATCATCTCCGACTACACATCGTTCAATAACGCGGAGAAGCTTATACTGAAATAATAAAGGTGCTGTGATCCGCGCCTCACCGGGCATGCCGGATGGCGCGGACGTAGCGATCGAAAATATAACGGAAGAACTGATATGATACAAACGATCAACTTACACAAAGTATTTCGCACGGACGAAGTGGAGACCACTGCGCTCAAAGATGTATCGCTGGAGATCCGGGAAGGCGAGTTCGTCTCGATCATGGGCCCGTCGGGCTGCGGAAAATCGACGCTGCTCAACATTCTCGGAATGATAGACGCTCCCGACGGAGGAGAATATCTTTTCATGGGAAAGAATATTTCCACGCTCGGCGAAAAAGAGCGTGCGAAGGTCAGGAAAGATAATCTCGGATTTATCTTTCAAAGCTTCAATCTTATCGACGAGCTGAGCGTAGCGGAAAACGTGGAGCTTCCGCTTGTGTACGCCAACGTGAAAGCGGGCGAGCGAAGAAGGCGCGTGGACGAAGTGCTGGAAAAGCTCAGCATGATGCACAGGAGAAAACATTATCCTGCGCAGCTTTCCGGCGGACAACAGCAGCGCGTAGCTGTAGCGAGAGCTATCGTAAACCGGCCGCGGCTGATCCTTGCAGACGAACCTACCGGAAATCTTGATTCGGTGAACGGCGAAGAAGTGATGAAGCTGCTCACCCAGCTCAACGGCGAAGGAACTTCCATTATCATGGTGACACACTCGCCGTCGGATGCGTCGTACAGCTCGAGGATCATCAAGATGCTGGACGGTCACATCCTCCTGGAGAACGAACTGAAATCTCACTTTGCTTAACCGGTAAACATGCTGAAAAACTACTTTCTCCTTACGCTCCGGAACCTCCGGAAGAACAAGCTTTACGCTTTCATCAGCATCTTCGGGCTGGCGCTGGGCATGTCGTGCACCACGCTGATCGCGCTGTACGTTACGCACGAGCTTTCATACGACCGCTTCCATGAAAAGAAGGACCGTCTGTACCGCGTTACCGCGACAATAAAAAATACCGATATCATTTCTACCGGATCGACCAGCGCGGCCGTAGGCCCTGCCTTACAGCAGGAGTTCCCCGAAGTGGAAAGCTACTGCCGCGTGATCAAGGGACCGCAGTACAATACGATCTTTTACCAGGACAAATCGTTCGAGGAAACGAAAGTGTTCTACGTGGACAGCACGTTCTTCCACCTTTTTTCGTATCGTTTGCTCGAAGGTAATCCCGCTACGGCGCTGGAAAAGCCGTTCTCGATGGTGATATCCAAAAGCATGTCGGAAAAATATTTCGGGAACGGGCCCGCGCTTGGTAAAACCTTACGCACCGTAAACAATGTCTATACCGTGACCGGCGTGGTGGAAGACTGCCCGACGAACTCCGACCTTCAATACAACGCGCTGATCTCGATGAGCTCTTTTCCCGCGCCTGTGATGGAAAATTTTCTGCAGGACTGGTTCTACATCACTTCGATGACGTATGTGCTGCTTAATGAGAACACGGCTGGAAACGATTTCCGGTCGCGGCTGCCGGTGATCACTGAAAAGTACGTGAAGCCGTGGAGCGAGGTGAACGGCGGCATAGGAACCGTAGACTACGATCTGCAGCGGATCGACGAGGTGCACCTCGACAATTCGAAAAAATTCGATACGCCAAAAGGCAACAGGCAGTACATCTATATTTTCGGAATGGTGGGAATTTTCATTCTCGTTATCGCCTGCATCAATTACGTGAACCTTGCACTTTCGCAGTCGTTCCGCAGAGCGCGTGAAGTCGGCATTCGCAAAACGCTGGGCGCCGACCGCGGACAGCTGATCTTCCAGTTCATCGGGGAATCTCTCGTGATCGCATTCATTTCGCTTTTTATCGGGCTGGTGCTGGTCGAGTTGCTTCTGCCTTTCTTCAATGGGCTCGCGCAGAAATCTTTTTCGCCTTACAGCATTTTCCGCACAGACCTTCTGCTTTATTACAGCGGTGTGATCCTCGGCGTAGGTCTGCTGTCGGGCAGCTACCCGGCTTTCGTGCTTTCTTCCTTCCAGCCGGTAACTGTGCTGAAAGGTATACTTCCGCGTTTCGGAAGCTCAGGCTACCTGCGCAAAGCGCTTGTAGTTCTGCAGTTCGTGTTCTCCGTGCTGATGATATTGGGAACGATCGTCGTCTTTAACCAGATGAGCTACATGAAGGGAAGAGACCTTGGCTTCAATAAAGAAGAAGTGCTCGTGATACAGGTGCCGGGCGATACATCGGTGATCAATAAAATGGACTATGCGCGGCAGGAAATGCTGAACTTGCCGGAAGTAAGCCAGGTATCGCTGAACGGCGGGCTTCCGGGTTATCCGCTCGGAGAGCTTCTGTTCCGCATCGAGCAACCGGAGGGAATGCAGGAACGCGGGATCAAGTTCATGCCGGTAGACGAGAATTTTATCAGTGTAATGGGACTGGAACTGAAAGCAGGAAGAAACCTCGATCCGAAAAAATTCCCGTCCGATTCGCTGGGTGGGTTCATCATCAATGAAACGGCAGCGAGAACTTTCGGCTGGGAGGAACCGATCGGAAAACGGCTGCAGTGGGGGCTTTTGAATAACGACAGCGCCTCGAACGACGGCAAGGTGATCGGCGTGGTGAAGGATTTTCATTTCGCTTCGCTCCACAACCCGATCGAACCGCTGGTGATGTTCTGCCACACCTGGGGCGGCGGATTGCTGACTTTAAAACTACAGACCGACGATGTGCAGGGCGCGCTGAAAAAGGTCGAGGACACCTGGCGCAGGATAGATAAGATCCATAATTTCAAGTACAGCTTCCTGGATGACACGATCGGCGCATTGTATCGTAACGAAGAAAGGATGCTGAAGATCTTCGGGTACTTTGCGCTGATCTCTATTTTTATTTCCGCGCTGGGGTTGTTTGCACTCACCTCTTACGCCACCGAGAGGCGCACAAGAGAGATCGGGATCCGGAAGGTGATGGGCGCTTCGGTGTTCACGATCGGGCGGCTTATCGGGAAGGAATTCATTATCCTGGTGTTGACGGGTTTCGTGATCGCTATTCCCATCGGTTACTACTTCCTCAGCAAATGGCTCACCGGCTTCGCGTACCACGTTTCGCTGCATCCGTGGTTTTTCATATTGTCGGCGATGATCGTGCTGGTGATCGCCGCTGTTGCCATGAGCTATAATGCGCTGAAAGCGGCTAACAGCGACCCGGTAAAAGCTTTGAAATACGAATGAAAGGAAAAAACATCCCGGTATTTCCCTAACTGGGATTGTTATATGTTTATAATTTTGAGTGCTGTTTTTAAGGGGGTTACGTCAATTCGGCATCTGTTGGGGGTGTAACCTTTTGATGGAATTCCGGGGAGCCGGAGTAAATTATGGCGTACATTCGCGCCACGTAGTACCCTTAATGAAAAGAGAGACCGGTGTTCCAAGCACCGGTTTTTTTATGGATCCACGATAACCTTTTTCGTTACGGAGTAATTTCCCGAAGTGATCCGGAGCAGGTAGATCCCGGCGTTGTAGGCTAGCGGAACGCGCAGCGAAGATGCTCCGTTCATCGCGAATGTCTGTAAGATCCTGCCATCGGTATTCAGCACTTCTATACGCTCAGCAAAATTCTGATCTTCGATGACCACATCTATGTAATCCACAGCCGGGTTGGGATACAGCTTTATTCCCGACAGGCCTTCTTCGGACTCGATTCCCGTTGTGAGATCGTTTTTGATGATGGCGCCGCTCTTTCCTACGGCATAAGCGGTGGTAGCGTCCTTTACGATCACTACGTCTTCAAGGCCCACCGTTACAGGGTTTGCCATAGGGAACCAGTCGATCCCGCCGTTGGCTGTCTGCAGAATTATCGTTTCGCCTACGATAAATCCGTGGCTCGGCGATTTGAAAAAGATCGATTTCAGATGCGAGGTGGTATTGCTGAAGACCGGGTCCCACGTGGTCCCGCTGTCGGTACTGAGCACAATGGTGCCGGTATTTCCTACAGCGAAAATAGTGTCGGGATTGACGATCCATATCGAGTTGAGCGTATTGTTCACGGGATTGTCGAGCTCGCTCCAGTTGCCGCCGGCGTTGGTGGTGCGGAAGATCCTTCCGTCCTCGCCGCAGGTATAGCCGAGCTCCGAATTGTAGAACTGAATGTCGAGAAGCCAGCTTGCCGTGCCGCTGTTGAGCTGCGTCCAGTTGTTGCCGCCGTTCACGGTCCTGATGATCCTTCCGTTCAGGCCTGCGATGTAGCCGGTGTCGGCGCTTACAAAATCAATAGCGTACAGCCAGTCCGTAACCTCGCTGGGTCGGGCATTCCATGTGCTGCCGTAATCGGTGGTCTTGTAGATCACGCCGTTGTAGCCGCAGGCAATGCCTGTACTTTCGTTAATGAAGTGCACATCATACAGCCATTTCGACTGGCTGAGAGAAGTGTTTTCCCAGTTCATTCCTCCGTCGAAAGTGCGGAGCAGGCGCGAGTTATTGAGCCCGCCGCCAACGGCGTACCCGGTGTCCCTGTTTACGAACGCCACTCCGTAAAGATTGTCCGGCACGGCGCTTACCTGGTTGAACCATTGCGAAAAACCCGGCTGGCAAAGCAGCAGAGCGCTCAGGGGAAAAATAACGCGTAAATATCTCAGCATAACGGCAAAAATATGGAATTATCTGAAGCTGTGGAGAAGATGTACCGGAATAGGTACCAGCGGCTTAACAATAATTATAAGGTTTTTAATACGCTTCGGTAGGCAATAAATGAAGTATTTCTATTTTTGCTAGCCTTATTTAAACCTATTGGTAACACAGAAAAGTATGAAAAAGTTACGTTTGCTCTGCCTGGCAGGGCTGCTTTCCGTGAACGCGCTCTTTGCTCAGAGTGGCAAGATCCAGTTCGTGGAGTATGACCTGCCGAACGGCCTTCATGTGATCCTGCACGAGGATCATTCTACCCCGATCGTTGCGATTTCCGTTTTGTACCACGTAGGTTCGAAGAATGAAAATCCCGAGCGCACGGGGTTTGCACACTTCTTCGAGCACCTGCTTTTTGAAGGTACAGAGAATATCAAACGCGGCGAGTTTGACAAATACATCCAGGGCGCCGGCGGAGTGAACAACGCAAATACCAGCCAGGACCGCACATTCTATTACGAGATACTTGCTTCCAACCAGCTGGAGCTCGGCCTGTGGATGGAGTCCGAAAGGATGATGCACGCCAAGGTGGAAGACATCGGCGTGGAAACACAACGCCAGGTGGTGAAGGAAGAAAAACGCCAGCGGATGGACAACCAGCCGTATGGTAACATCATGACAGAACTGTTCAAGCTTGCCTATACGGCGCACCCGTACAAATGGATGCCGATAGGAAGCATGGATCACCTGGATGCAGCCAAACTGGGCGAGTTCATGGATTTCTATAAAACGTACTATGTTCCCAACAACGCGACGTTATCGGTTGCAGGAGACCTGAACATCGAGCAGACAAAGCAGCTGATCGCAAAATATTTTACCGACATTCCGAAAGGAAGCAAGCCGGTTCCCCGCCCTGAGATACAGGAGCCGAAGCAGACAAAAGAAGTCCGCAGCGTTGCCTACGATCCGATGATCCAGCTGCCGGCCGTGATGTACGCGTATCACATTCCCGCACAGGGAACAGATGATTACTACGCGCTGCAGATGCTGAATACATGGCTGGCCGGAGGAGAAAGCTCGCTGATGAACAAGGAGCTGGTAGATAAGCAGCAGAAGGCCCTGCAGATCTTCGCTTTCCCGTTCCCGCTGGAAGATCCGGGATTGTTCCTGGTAGGCGGAATTTCCGCGCTGGGCGTAAAGGCGGATGACCTGGACAAGCTGATGGACGGAGAGATCGAAAAAGTAAAATCCGGAATGATCAGCGACCGCGAATTTGAAAAGATCCGCAACCAGACGGAGAATTACTTCGTAACGCAGAACTCAACCGTGGTGGGCGTAGCGGAGAACCTGGCCAACTACCATGTATACTACGGAGACGCCAATCTCATCAACACCGAGATAGACCGTTACATGAAAGTGACCAAGGAAGATATCAAACGCGTGGCGAACACATACCTTGTAAAGGAAAACCGTGTCGTACTGCATTATTTACCGAAACAATAACCGAACGATTAAAATTATCATGAGCAACATGAAAAGAAATATTATCATCCTCGCCGGTATCTTCCTGTCCGTATTTACGGCATCGGCGCAGGTAGACCGTACCAAAGCCCCCGCGAGCGGGCCTGCTCCGAAGATTCAGATCGGGAAATACGAATCGTTTACGCTGAAGAACGGTCTCCGCGTTTTCGTTGTGGAGAACCACAAGCTTCCCATGGTGACCTACAGCCTGCTGCTGGACAATGATCCGATACTGCAGGGCGAAAAGACCGGATACGTGGAAATGGTAGGAGAGCTTCTTACCAGCGGCACCAAAACCCGCAACAAAGAACAGCTCGACGAAGAGATCGATTTCATCGGCGCTACCATCTCCGCAAGCCCTACCGGACTGTACGCCACATCGCTCAAAAAGCACAACGAGAAGCTGCTCGAGCTGATGTCTGATATTTTGCTGAACCCTTCCTTCCCCGCGGAAGAATTCGAGAAGATCAAAACACAATCTATCTCGGCGCTTGCTGCGAGCAAAACAGATCCTTCCTCCATTTCGCAAAACCTGCAGAACGTGCTTACCTACGGATCGAACCATCCTTACGGAGAAGTAGTGACTGAGCAGACACTGGCGAACATTACAATAGACGACATCAGAAATTACTACACTTCTAACTTCATTCCAAACGTAGGTTATCTCGCCATCGTAGGAGATATCACTAAGGCGGAAATTCAACCGCTGATCGAAAAGTATCTCGGCGGCTGGGTGAAAGGCACGCCTGTTAAGAACAAGTACGCTACTCCGCAGCAACCCGGAACTCCGCACATCCACATGCACGACCGTCCCGGATCCGTTCAGACTTCGATGAGCTTCGTATATCCCGTTACGCTGAAGATCGGCGATCCGGACTTTATCAAGACGCGCCTGCTCGGAGGGATTCTTGGTGGAGGGTCTACAGGCCGCCTGTACAAGAACCTTCGCGAAGGTCATGGATATACTTACGGCGCGTATGCTTCCATTCAGCCGGATAAGCTGGTGGGAGAGTTCTACGCGGGAGCCGAAGTGCGGAACTCCGTTACCGACAGCGCGATCTACCAGTTCATATACGAGCTCAACCGCATTCACACGCAAGGTATAACGAAGGAAGAACTTGACGCGGTGAAAAAAGAACTTACCGGTACTTTCGCCCGTTCGCTCGAAAATCCGCAGACCGTTGCCAACTTCGCCATCAACATCGAGCGGTATAAGCTGGCAAAAGATTATTACGAAACGTACCTCACCACGCTGAATGCAATCACCGTGGAAGAGATGAACGATGTGGCAAAACGCTACGTGCTTCCGTACAATTTCCACCTGGTGCTTGTAGGCTCGCGCGATTCCGTGGAGAAGAACATCCTCCAGTACGACGGCGATCAGAAAATATCGTACTATGATAATTACGGTAAGCCTGCCAAGCAGCTGAAAGACGCTCCCGCAGGAGTAACGGCTGAAACGGTGATCGATACCTATGTGAAAACCATCGGCGGAAGCGATGCTATTGCAAAGATCCAGGATATCACGGTAAAAGGTTCCGCAAACATGCAGGGCTACCCGGTGGAAATGCTGACCGTGAAAAAGAACCCGGATAAGTATTACATGATGCTCAGCGCAGGCGGACAGACCATGCAGCTTGTCGTAAGCAACGGCAAGGAAGGAAAAGTGGAAGGCATGCAGGGAAGCGCCAACATGACGGCAGAAGAGCTGGCTGACATGAAGTACGAAGCGCCCCCGGTATTCGAAGCGGTATACAAAACGCTGAACGTGCAGGCCACCTTGCTCGGAGTGGATTACGTGAACGATAAAGATGCGTATCTCGTGGAGTTCGTTTACCCGAATAAGAGCAAGGTGCGCACATGGTTCGACGCAAAATCCGGCCTGAAGGTAAAAGAGACCAGCTACGAAGACGGCGGCCAGGTGACAACCTGGTACAGCGATTTCCGCCCGGTGAACGGCGTGCTGATGCCTTACATCCTGAAGCAGGAAGTAGGAGGAATGACCATCGACGCAAGCGTGAACACCATTGAAGTGAACACCGGCGTGAAGGATGATTTCTTCGCTGTAAAAAAATAAGAAAACACGTATATCAATTGGAAAGGCCCGTTATCTGACGGGCTTTTCTTATTTCTGCCGGCATAGCGCCGCGGAAATGAGATCAATGACTATACTTTCGTGATCTTATACAGCACCGGTTTGGACGGGCTGGCATCGTTCTCAAATGAGGCGATCTGGAGATTAAGCAGGTAAAGCCCGTCGGGAACCGAATCGGGAACGAAAATCATTTCGGTGATCGTGGCCGATTCCCGCGTGCTTTCCGGGTACCGCCAGAAGCGATGGTGCGCATCCAGCTTTCCTCCGTCTGACTCGCGGTCTACCGAAGGCAGATCGACCAGGAGATGATCTACGCCGTTCTCCACCAGGAAATCCGCTATTTCCGCTTCCAGGTAAGGCGGATTCGTGTTTGAATAGTTGCGTGTGAGCTTTCCTTCATCGTTAGGCAGCGTACGTATCACAACGGCCGGCGTGCGGGGAGAAACGCCCCACAGCGCTTCGAGATCGCTCCGGAGCAGTACCTGGTCGCCGTTCTCCGTTTGCCTGACCGGCAGGGAGATCACCTGGCACAGGAAGAAGAAGGTCGTAAGCGATTGATTTATAGTGAACGGCTCTTTCGAGATATGCCCTACACATTCAGTATGCGTGCCGTGGCCGTGCGGATTGAACTCTATATCCCTGAAATTCACGCTTCCGCCAAGATTCACGTCGCCGGTAAAATGTTCGGTAACGACCGGTTTGATCACCACGGGACCGCAATACCAGGCAGTGGGGTTGTGGCTTCCCGCACGAAGGGGAATTGAAATGTCGACGGGGCGCGAAAGATCGGCTTCCCAAACGCTGTGATCGGCTTCCAACCGGGTTTTCATGAAGTGATGGGTTTGAGATTCAGAATATTGTTTGTAAATTAAACGCTAATTTCACCAAGATGCAACCGCAGAAAGGGTTTTTGCATCTTTATAATTGAAGTTCAGATGAGAAAAGCATTGATAATCATACCTTTTGGAATTTTGTGCCTCGCAGGTTGCAGATCTTCAAAGGATTGTGTAGGAGATGCAAAGCCAGACAAGATCTGTACAATGGAATACAATCCGGTCTGCGGATGTGACGGGAAAACCTACCCAAATGCCTGTGCTGCCGATGGAGCCGGCATAAAGAAGTGGGAGCCCGGAGAATGTAAGTAAAACATGCCTTGGAGAACCTGGAAGAAATAGTTAAGGGATGCGTAGCCGGTAAAAGATTGGCGCAAAATGCTTTATATAAGCATTTTGCTTCCAAGATGTACGGTGTATGCCTGCGCTATGCCAAGGATGCAACCGAGGCGGAAGATATCCTGCAGGATGGGTTCATCAAGGTATTCCAGCATATCGCGTCCTTCAAGAATGAAGGCTCGATAGAAGGGTGGGTCCGCCGGATCATGATCAATACGGCGCTGGAGCGGTTCCGCAAGAAGAACCCGTTATATCCGGTAAGCGAGATCTACGATGTGGCCAGGCATCTGAAGTATGAGGACATTGAAAGCCAGATCTCGGCGAACGAGCTGATGGGCCTGGTTCAGAAGCTTTCACCGGGATATCGTACCGTATTCAATCTTTATGCAATTGAAGGTTATTCGCATAAAGAGATCAGCGAGCAACTTGGGATCAGCGAAGGCACTTCGAAATCCCAGCTGGCCCGGGCAAGAGCCGTATTACAGGATGAAGTTGAAAAATTGTACAAACCTGCGTACCAACAAAAAAAAATAGCTAACTAAGAGGATGGAAAATAAGTACCATAATATTGATGAAGTTTTCAGGCACTCGCTTGAGAACTACAGCGCAGATCCCCCTGCGTATGTATGGGATAATATCGACTCGGCGCTGGATAAGATGGACGGCAAGCGGAAATCGAGGGTCATGTGGTTCATGGGCTCGTTCCTTGCTATTGCCACTGCTTTCGTAGGCGGCTATTACCTTGCGGGTTATCCCTCCGGTAAAGACCACCAGATCGCCCATCCTCTCCAGACGGGTACCAGAGTGCGCACTGTGCTGCTGGCCGATGCCTCCCTGCAGCTCAGCCAGGTGAAATCCGCACTGACCGGCAACAACAACGTATCCGGCAGCGAAACATCGCCTACGATCGTACCTGTGACTGATAACCGCGAAGGTGGAAATACCGGCGGCAATCGTATCGTAAGTCCGGTTTCTTCCGGGCATACTCACAACACGGTGCAACATACAACCCAGCATGATAAACCGCTCCGGGATAACCATACGACCACTGTTGTGAAGAGCGTAAATACTTCTGAGCAGAACGGAAATAACCTTGGCCAGATCGACAATTCCAAAGTGGATAAGGGATACTTCTCCAGCGGTTCTTCGAACATCAATTCGAAAAACACTCCGAAGCCGGTGAGCAACGAATCGCAGGATTCGCTAAAAAAAAACTCCCCTGAGGACGGAAGCAAGCCGCACTCCTTCAACAACCGCCAGTCCCTGAACGACCAGCAAAAGCTGCAGCTCGTAAAGGAACTGAATATGAAGAGCGGTGTGACACAAGAACAGCTTTCGGGCACGCACGAAACCGTAAAACCGTTTGTTCCCGGCTCCCTCACCCCGGACGAAACGGAAGATATCAGCTACCTGCTGCCTTCATATCCTATCATTACCGTGCTGCCGTACTTTGCCCCGATGTACACCCTGCAGAATTCCTCCAACGATGATGCTCTTTACGGACCGGCTTTCGGTTCTGATGAGAACTTTAACGAAAAGCCGGCGTTCTCATGGTCCAGCGGCGTGATGCTGGGATATAATTTCACCAAGCGCCTGACAGTTTTCGTAGGATGCGCATACAACCAGTTCAGCACGACCACCAACCGCGAAAACATCCAGACCATCCCGATGAACCAATGGGGTTCCGACAGCACCGGCGAGATCTATACCAGCTCCGGTATGATCGACGGGATGCTGCTGAACCGCCCGAGCATTGAAGGGATGACGCCTTACTTCAATTCCGAAACGGGAATGAGCAGCCCGCTTACGCGTATCCGCCAGACGTTCGGTTTTGTGGAAGTGCCCGTGCTCGTACGTTACCGCTTCTTCGGCGAAAAAATAGGCATGACGCTTACCGGCGGGCTCAGCACCGGATTCCTTGTACGCAACGATGTGTACGCCGAGAACGGCAGCGAGCGTGTGGATGCGGGCAGCACTGCGTCCATGAGGAACTTTAACCTGAACGCCCAGCTTGGCGTGGGCCTGGAAGTAAAGATCCTTCCCTGGCTGTATTTCGATTTCGAGCCGACTGTACGTTATTCCTTCCTGAACTGGAGCACAGATCCGAAAGTAAAAATGAACCCGGCGTTTTTCAGCGCCAATACCGGCCTGGCATTTAAATTTTAATCTACTTCATCAACGTAATTGGGAAGGTTACCGGTCGGTAACCTTTTTTGTTTTTGCTCAAAATCCTCCGGCTGCGTCATCGCCGCGCGGATCCGCCCCGCCCTCCAGGCGCCTGCCGGGAAGCACAAGTATGGCGTCCACTCTGCCAATAGGCTCGCGGAACTGGATAGTGTAACCCATGCCCCGCAGCTCTTTTACGATTACGCTGTCGAATTTTCCTTCTTCCATGTATAGCTTATCCGGCATCCACTGATGATGAAAGCGCGGAGCGTTCACCGACTCCTGCATTCCCTTTCCGAAGGCGAGCACATTCAGAATATTCTGCAGCACAGAAGTAATGATGGTTGCGCCGCCTGGAGTGCCCACCACCATATACAGGCGGCCGTTCTTTTCCACTATGGTCGGCGTCATGGAACTGAGCATACGTTTGCCGGGCTCTATGGCGTTAGCGGTATTGCCCAGCAGCCCGAACTGGTTAGGCGTTCCGGGCCGCGAAGAAAAATCGTCCATCTCATTGTTGAGCAGGAAACCAGCTCCGGTAACGAATACACGGGAGCCAAACCCGCTGTTGATCGTAGTGGTGAGGCTCACGGCATTTCCTTCCGCATCGACGATGGAAAAATGAGTGGTCTGCTCGCTTTCGCCGCGCCCTGTATTTCCCGGAAGAATGTCTGACGACGGCGTAGTGACACCGGCCCGGATCTTCGTCAGCCTGGCTGCGAGATAATCTCCGCTCAGCAAAATTTCCACAGGCACGTTGTAGAAGTCAGGATCACCAAGGTATTCCGAGCGGTCGGCGTAAGCCAGCTTTTCCACTTCCGCGATAAGATTGATGTAACCGGCGGAGAGATGGCTGTACCGGTATATCTTCAGGCGATGCAGCAGATCGAGCATCTGGAGCAATGCGATACCGCCGCTGGAAGGCGGAGGCATGCTGACAATTGTGTATCCGCTGATTTTTTTCTTAAGCGGTTGTCGCCATACCGAACGGTAATTCAGAAGATCGGAAGCGGTGATGAGGCCTTTCCCGCGCTGCATTTCCTCTACGATAAGCCGCGCTGTTTCGCCTTCGTAAAATCCTTTGCGGCCATTTCGCGCAATGCGTTTCAGCGTTTCCGCCAGATCTTTTTGGATCAGCGTATCGCCTTTTTTCCAGGGCTCCCCGCGGCAGAGGTAATCGTTGCCCGGATTACAGGCATCGAACTTTGTACGTTCTCCGTTGAGCTGCCGCGCGTCTTTTTCCGTAAGTGGAAAACCCGATTCCGCCAGGCTGATCGCCGGTTGCAACAATTCTTCCCACGGGAGCTTTCCGTATTTGCCGTGCAGCGTTTCCATCCCGTCCACAGAGCCCGGAATGCCCGAGGCCAGATGTCCCAATGTGCTAAGCTCCGGTATTATATTTCCCGCGGAATCCAGGAAAAGATCGCGGTGCGCGGAAGCAGGCGCCGTTTCGCGGAAGTCGAGGCAGGAAAATTCACCGTTGCGAAGCCGCGCCACCATAAATCCGCCTCCGCCGATATTTCCTGCCTGTGGATATACAACAGCAAGCGCGAAGTGTACAGCTACGGTCGCATCGAAAGCATTTCCGCCTTTGCGGAGTACAGCCACTCCCACGCGTGTGGCTTCGGGATGCGCGGAAACCACCATTACCGAATTGGTAACAAGTCCCTGCACGGGAATTTCTTCTGTCTGCGGTGAATGCCGGTGAACGCTCCGGCAGGCAAACAATAAAAGGCAGACCAGTAAGGATCCGAAATGGAGAAAAGCGGAAAGCCGGGCTGGCATCATAAATAAGTAGTTACAAACGGATACAAACGTTTTTCGGTTCTGTAAAAAACCGCAGGGCTTCCCATCCGCCTTCGCGGCCTACGCCCGAATTTTTCATTCCGCCGAAAGGTGTGCGGAGATCGCGGAGCAGCCAACAGTTCACCCACACAATGCCTGTGCGCAGGTGCTCGGCCACGCGGTGCGCGCGTTTCAGGTCGTTGGTCCAGAGATTGGATGCAAGCCCGTATGTAGTAGAGTTCGCGTAACGCAATACTTCCTCCTCCGTATCAAACGGCATGATGGTCACCACCGGTCCGAATATCTCTTCCTGGTTGGTGCGGCAGTCGAAGCTCAGTCCTTCGATCACCGTAGGGCGGAAATAATAGCCGCCTGCCAGCTCGCCGTCCATCGATATTCTTTCCCCGCCGGCGAGGATCTTCCCGCCTTCTTCCCGCGCGAGACTTACATAGTATTCTATCTTTTCGAGATGCGGCTGCGATACCAGCGCGCCCATAAAGCTCTTTGCATCTTCAGGATCGCCGACCTTCAGGGCATTTACTTTTTCCACAAAAGCCGCTTTGAACGCTTCGTAGATCTTTGCCTGCACGAAGATCCGGGATCCGCAGAGGCAGATCTGCCCCTGGTTGGTGAAGGAAGAGCGGATCGTATTTTGTACGACGGTATCAAGGTCTACGTCGTCGAAAATGATGGTAGGATTTTTTCCGCCCAGCTCTAGCGAAAGCTTTTTGAACATGGGTGCTGCCACGCGCGCAATATGCTCGCCGGTGCGGGTGCCGCCTGTAAACGAGATGACAGGGATTTCGGGATGCTCTACGATTGCTGCACCCACGCTGCCTCCCAGGCCGTGGACAATATTGAGCACACCGGGCGGAAGCCCTGCTTCGCGGCAGATCTCCGAAAGCAGGAAAGCAGTATACGGAGTTACTTCCGACGGCTTGGCAACGACGGTATTTCCTGCGGCAAGAGCGGGAGCGATCTTCCAGGTGAAAAGATACAGGGGAAGATTCCACGGAGAGATACATCCCGCCACCCCGATAGGCCGGCGCAATGTATAATTGAGCGCTACACCTTCCATATGATGCGATTCGGAAGCGAAGTGAAGAATGCCGGTGGCGAAGAACTGGAAATTGCTGGCTGCCCGCGGAATATCCACTTCGGTGGTGAGCCATACGGGCTTGCCGGAATCCATTGATTCTGCCAGGGCCAGCTCTTCGAGGCGGTCTTCTATCAATTCGGAGATACGGATCAGGCACTCGTACCGTTTCTGCGCCGGAAGGTTGCTCCAGGCGGGAAATGCTTCCCTGGCGGCTTTCACAGCCAGTTCCACATCCTCTTTTCCCGAATCGGGCACCTCGCTGAATACCTTGCCTGTTGCCGGCCGGATATTACCGAGATACTTTCCGGAAACAGGCGCGACCAGTTCCCCGTTGATGTAATTTTTAATTTGAATCACAGAATGAAGCTTATGGCTTCAAAAATAAACAATCCTTCGCAAAGACAGGACAGATCAAAGGATTTCACCGACAGTGATCTTCATGACAGAAATTTTGTACAAAGCAACAACAGAATTTTCATTCCATTATGACCGCCGGGTTAATTATTTTTAAATTTTGTTGCAAGTGCATGATTTTCAAAGCCCCGGTTAAAATATGTTAACCTACTTATGAGTAAATAATTTACAGGTACTTTTGTTTGTTACCACATTATGAACCCCCGACTAATACGTATGATCATTGCTCTGATGTTCCTGGCCATGACCGGCCTGGTGGGCATCCAGATATACTGGATCCGCGAGGCGGTGGAGCAGAGAGAGCAGCAATTCAGGCAAGGCGTGATCGATGCTTTGTCGAATGTAGCGTACGAGTACGAGAAATACCGCGTGCAGAAGGATTTTGAACGTATGCTGGACTGGGAAGCGCTCGAAGAAGAAATGCAGGATCAGCTTGATTCTATTTCGCGCAGGAACAAAGGCGGTAAATTCGAGCAGATCACCATCAACGTGCGCAAGCCCGGGCTGGGAAATGGAAAAATATGGTATTCCACACGCTCGTACGACGGCTCGATAGAAAATAGCGTGATCGATCCGTTCGGTGTGGACGGTACAGAAAATCTCGGCGAATTTTTCCCGGAATTTGATACCGATCCCGATCTTCCCGGCCACAGCACCGGCAATAATACCGCGGAAATGCTCAATGAGGACGCCCTCAGCCATATACTGAAAGATATGCTGTCGGGCTATCTCATGAACCATTCTTCGCCCATCGACTCGATGGTGCTGGATTCGATTATTCAACAGGAGCTCAAGGAAAAAGGTATTACGACGCAGTACGAGTTCGGGGTCTATAACCCGTTCCAGGACCGGTTCGTGGTATCTCGCACAAAGCAGCCCGAGGAGCTGCAGAAGTCGGGATTTATGCTTCCTATGGCTGTAAACCCGCTCCACGAGGAGAACCGCCTGATGCTGTTCTTTCCCAACAAGACCCAGTATCTTCTGAAGAATATCTGGTTCCTGCTACTGGCCTGCGCTTTCCTCATCATTATCATAATCTTCTCGTTTGCGTACACGATCAATACCATTTTTAAGCAAAAGAAGGTGCAGGATATCAAGAACGACCTGATAAACAACATTACGCACGAGCTGAAAACACCGATCTCTACCATATCGCTGGCTTGCCAGGCAATGACCGACCCGGATCTTGCCAATTCACCTATGCGCAATAATTATGTGCAAATGATAAACGAGGAAAATAAACGGCTGGGTCTGCTGGTAGAGAATGTGTTACAATCGGCAGTGTACGATAAGGGAGATTTCAGGCTCAAGATCAAGCGGGTGGATATGCACATCCGTATCGACCGTGCGATCGCGAGCTTAAGTATGCAGGCCAGGAACAAAGGGATACGGATCATCCGCGAGCTTCAGGCGAAGGACCCGGTGATCGAAGCCGACGAAGTAATGGTGACGAACCTGATATTCAACCTGGTTGACAATGCATTAAAATATTACCGCCCTGGCGATCCGTTCATTAAGGTCCGTACTTATACGGAAGGGGATTTTTTCGGCCTGGAAGTGGTGGATAATGGAATAGGCATTAGTAAAGACAATCAAAAGCGTATATTTGAAAAACTGTACCGCGTTCCTACAGGTAATGTGCATAATGTAAAGGGATACGGCCTCGGGCTTAGCTACGTGCGGTCTATCGTGGAGCGCCACCACGGGCAGATAGAAGTGGAGAGCCAGCTGGGCGAGGGAAGCACATTCAGGATCCGGTTACCGATGAAACAACATGTATTTAACTAAAACTCATAATCCTTATGGAAGAAGTGAAAACACGTATCCTCCTGGTGGAAGATGAAGCCAACCTGGGTAATCTGCTGAAAGATTATCTTAATGCCAAAGGATATGAAACGGTGCTCTGCACCGATGGCCAGGAAGGTTTTGATACGTTTGCCAAGCAAAAGTTTGACATCTGTATTCTGGATATTATGCTACCCGTAAAAGACGGGTACACACTGGCCAAGGAGATACGGCAGGCTGATAAGTTCGTGCCGATCATTTTCCTTACGGCCAAGTCGCTTCCGGATGACAAGATCGAAGGCTTTAAATCAGGCGCGGACGATTATCTCACCAAGCCTTTCAACATGGAAGAGCTGCTGTTCCGTATCAAAGCCGTGCTGAAGCGGAGCGCTTCCGTACCGGGCGTGGTGGACGAGGACGGCAACTTTACCGTAGGAAGATATTATTTCGATTCGACCAAGCAGATACTTCGCCTCGAAGGAGAAGAACGCAAGCTTACATCCAAAGAGTCGGAACTGCTGCGCCTGCTCTGCCTGAACATGAACAAAACGCTCGACCGGAACTTCGCCCTGAAGACCATCTGGCATGACGATTCATATTTCAACGCGCGAAGCATGGACGTGTACATCACGAAGTTGCGCAAGTATCTGAAAGAGGACAACAGCATTGAGATCCTGAACGTACACGGCAAAGGATTCAAGCTGCTGGTGAACCAGGAAGTATAGTTTTTTCTTTAACAGATCACAGGGCAGGCGGTCACGGTCTGCCCTTATTTTTGGCTCTGTAGCCTCAGTCTCCGATTTTAGTTAATTTTGAGGATGCTAAAGATCGACATGCATACCCATATCCTGCCAAAGGATATCCCCGATTTTGCGAAGAAGTTCGGGTATGAAGGGTTTATCCGCCTGCACCATCACCGCCAGGGATACGCCCGCATGATGCAGGGAGAAAAGTTTTTCAGAGAGATACATGAAAATTGCTGGGATCCGGAAGTACGGATCGAGGAGTACGCAAAATATGGAACGCAGGTGCAGGTTGTCTGTACTATTCCCGTCATGTTTTCGTACTGGACCAAGCCCCAGGACGGCCTGGAAGTTTCGCGCTTCCTCAATGACCATATTGCCGATATCGTAACGCGCTATCCGAAAAATTACATCGGTCTCGGTACCCTTCCCATGCAGGATACAGATCTGGCGATACGCGAGCTGGAGAGGCTGAAATACGAATGTAAGATGCCGGGCATCCAGATCGGTTCCAATATCAACAGGAAGAACCTGGGAGACGAAGAGCTGTTCCCCATTTTCGAAGCCTGCCAGGAACTGGATATGGCCGTGCTGGTGCATCCCTGGGAAATGATGGGGCAGGAGCATATGTCAAAATACTGGCTCCCCTGGCTGGTGGGAATGCCGGCGGAGACCGCGCGGGCCATCGCATCGCTTATTTTCAGCGGAGTGATGGAAAAACTTCCGAAGCTTCGTTTCTGCTTTGCTCATGCGGGAGGCTCGTTCATTCCTACCATCGGCCGCCTCGAGCATGGCTTCAACTGCCGGCCCGATCTCGTAGCGATAGACAATCCCGTAAATCCGCGCAGCTATCTCGGGAGGTTCTGGGTGGATTCTGCCACGCACGATCCGGAGCTGCTGGAGTACATCCTGAAAAAGACCGGGTCGGAAAAGGTCTGCCTTGGCACCGATTATCCTTTCCCGCTCGGCGACCTGGAGATCGGTGCATTCATTGAACAAATGGGACTGAGCAAGGGCATGGTGGAAGATATATTCAACCGTTCCACGCTGGAATGGCTTCATCTTGATAAAAAAGATTACGTATGAGGGAAATTGCGATCAGCCTTATGGCCGTCGCGGTAATGGCGGCATGTAAGGTGAATAAAAAAGAAACCGTGCAGAGAACCGCGCGGAACGAAAAGAAAGATTCCATTGCCTGCAAGACGCTGGTGCTCGACGCAGAGCGTATGAATGCAGGCGTAACGGATGCATATACCATCATGGATGCGCGTATGAACGGGCCGAAGCTGGAGATCGATGTTCAGTACGGCGGAGGTTGCGGAGAAGCCACGTTCGATCTGGTATGGAACGGCGCGCTGATGAAGTCGCTGCCGCCGAAGGCCAATATTGTGCTGCTGATGAAGGACGACGATCCCTGCCGCGCGCTGGTCACAAAGACCGTATGCTTTGATGTGAGCTCCGTATACAAAGGCGAATGCGTGCTTCTTCTGAAAGATTTCAGGGGACAACTGGTATATAAAAGCCACTAAAAAATCCTGCTCATATAAAATCTGCATAGTTATTTTGCGTTGATATACAATGCGTTATGGCGACTTGCAATGATTGCAAGAGAAAACAGAGAGGTGATGCGTAGCTTTGGGGAAAGGAAGAGCTATGAGTGCAGTTACCAGTACGATGTATGCAGGAAAACTATTAAGGGATAGCAGTTTAGGCGCAACCGCCAACGTATCGGATGCAAGACCATTGTTGGCATAAATTCATTCAGTCATGTTCAGGCATCCATATTCAAGGCCGTTGAATAATCTCGATCTGATCGAATCATTTCTGAAGACAGTACTTAATTATAATACATGTAAAGCATCCCTTCTCAACAGGATCAATTCGGGAGAAGCGGATCTGAAGAATTGTGACAGCAGCTCGGCCACGCTGCATTACACTAAATACAGAAGCAGGTGCTTTGTTACATCAGAAAGCAGGTGGAAGCTGCGAAACAGGATCGTAGCCGAGCTTTTTTCTCAGAAGCGTCTCAATGACGACGATAAAATAAAGATCGGATCAGGAGGCTCGTTGCCGGCAGCACAGGTTCAGAATGATTCGCAGGCTTACATTATCATTGGATTGCCTGCTTCGGGTAAGTCAGGGATTGCAAAGGACATAGCTGACATGTGTGGCGCGGTAATTTTGGATTCGGATTTTGCAAAAAGAAAACTTCCGGAATTTAAGGCTACACCGGCAGGGGCATCGTTAGTTCATGATGAGTCCGATCTGATCATTTTTGGAACATATGACAGGGATGATAAGCCCGCGGCCTTTGAATCCCTTTTCGATCTGTGCTTAAAAGCTGCGGCGAATATTGTGATCCCTAAGATCGGTTACGACAGCAACAAGCTGCTCTCGTTTTCGAAAAGCTTAAAGGAAAATTACAACTACGACGTGCACCTTATCCTGGTAAGCCTGGACAGGCGGCAGGCTACGATAAGAGCGCTGAACAGGTTTCAAAGGACAAAGCGTTATGTGCCCTTAAGCCTGATCTTCGATGGATATGGTAACGATCCGATATTGACGTATTACAGGCTGAAAACTTCCAGGGCGAAAAGCAGGATCTTCCGGAGCCTCGGCAAGCTTTCCACGGATGTCCCGAAGGGCAGCAGGCCGGTATTGATAGATCATAAAGGAAGCAGCCCGGCGCTGATATATGCATGAGCTTTTCTGTTTAATGTACTTTTAAAATGATAAGCTCCTGCGCAGGTATTTGACTTAGATGCAGGTGTCCAGGCAATAATTAAAACAACTCTATATGAAGACAAGCAAAAGAATAACAGGAACAGGCAATAAACGGAACCGCGCCGGAAAACGGTTGAAATCCTCCGGGCGGAAAAGTTTGTTCTCCGATTTTGAGGCGATATATGCGGGAATTACTTTAATGTACAACCAGGAGATCTGCGATATCGACCGCTTTCTGCAGAAGGCTCAGCAGGACGCCGCCGCGAATGCCGGTTAATCCAGCCATTTCTTTCTCCTGAAATAAAAGATCAGCAGTACGGCGACCATGCCCATGATGCCAAGCGCAAAAAAATAACCGTAGCGCCATTGCGTTTCCGGCATATTGGCAAAGTTCATTCCATAGATGCCGGCAACCAGTGACAATGCCATGAAAATAGTGGAAACGATCGTGAGCGTTTTCATGATGTTATTCATGATCGTATTGGTGCCCGAAATATAAATGCTCATGAGCCCCGCTACTTTATCTCTTGACTGCTCCAGTGTATCGGTTACCTGTATGGCATGGTCATACAGATCGCGGATGTAGAAGTGCGTTTTTTTGCGGATAGCAGGATTCTCGGTCTTGTGCATTGAAAATACGACCTCGCGCATCGGCAGCACAGCCCTGCGTAATACCGTGAATCTTTTCTTGGCCTGGTGTATTTGCTGTACCTGCGATTTTTCAGTGGTTTCCGTGAGCTGTTCTTCCAGTGCATCGAGCTCCTGGTCGAAGGTATCGGTAACGAAATAAAAATTATCGACGATGGCATCCATCAGCGTATAGGCAAGATAGTCCGCTCCGCGTGTGCGTATCCGGGTGCTGGCTGTACGGATACGGGTGCGTACGTTTTCGAATACATCGCCCTTTTCTTCCTGGAAGGTGATCAGCAGGCCATCACGGAGAATAAAGCTGATCTGCTCAGTGCAGATCGATTGCTCGTCATTGCGGAACAGGTCTTTTACGATGATGAATATGTAGTTGTCGAATTCTTCGTATTTCGGACGGCTGTTGGTGTTCATGATATCCTCCAGCGAGAGATTGTCCAGGTTGAACATTCTTCCGATCTGTTCCAGCGTATCCGCATCATGCACGCCGTCGATATTGATCCACGTTATCCAGCCGTGCTCCAGGTTCTCCTGCAGCGCAGCGATGCAGTCTGCGACAAATTCCTTGTACGTTTCTTCTTTATACTGAAGAACGGAAATGCTGGGAAAAGCAACCTTCCGCTGACCGACGTGGATCAGGGAACCGGGTGGCAGTCCGTGTTTGGATGATTCGGCCGGTGTCATTCCTGCAGCGGTTTAGGAGCGGGGTCTTTTATAATTATATTGTTGGTCGGATACGGAATTTCAATTCCTTCCGAATCGAAACGGGTCTTGATGCTTTTGTAGAGATCGGTTACCAGCGTAAAGGAATCCGGCGAGTTCTGGCCGCATACGTAGGCGCGCAGCTTTACCGCATATTCGCCCAGCGCCATTACCCGGACCTCCACTTTCGGATCGCCTTCTTCAATAGAAGCCGGCGTGCGTGGGTCCACGAACAGCGGGTGGCGCTCCGCTTCTTCCTGTATGATGCGGATCGCCTGATCGATATTGCTGCGGAAGCTGATATTAAGATCGAGGAAACGGATGATCCGCTCGTCGATAATGCTGCGGTTGGTGATGATCTCGGTGCTGATCACCGAATTTGGAACGATGACACGTTTGTTCTCGAAATTTTTGATCACCGTGTGGCGGAGCGTAATATCCTCTACGCGGCCTACATATTCGTTGTTGCTATTTCCGATCTCGATAATGTCACCGATACGGAATGGTTTGAAAATGACGATAAAAATGCCGTTGATGATATTGGAGAAAGCCGTCTGCGAGGCAAAACCGATCACGGCGGCAATTATACCGGCGCCCGCGAACAGCGTAATGGCCAGTTGCCTGAATGCGGGTATGCTGTAAATAATGCTGAGGCCGGCGATGATAACGATAAAGAAGGTTGTGGCATTCTTCAGGAAGTTGTATGCAGTAGGATCCACATTGATCCGTGCCGATTCACGCTTGAAGTAACCGCTCACGATGGTGCGGACAAGATAGTTGATAAGGACCGAAGCTACCAGTATGCCTGCGATCTTCAGAATGTAGGAATATTCCCTGTACAGCCCGTTCCAGTCTATAGCCAGCAGCACCATTCTTTTTTTTTACAAATATAGATGGCCGGAACCGGATTGCGGCATTTTCTAACGTATTTTATAATTGTTTCGGATTGTTGATTTTCAGCAAATTATGCGGCCTTCATCTGTCCGGAGGTTTCCGTATCTTTCGCTGCCAATTTTTACTGTATGGAAAACCAACCGACACTACTGCCCGGAACCCATCTGCATATTCCGGGACTGCTTTCCGCAGACCAGCTGAACCAGGCAGAGCAGCTGCTCGCCGGTATCACGTTTGTGGACGGCAAAGCCACAGCCAGCGGAGCTGCGAGGGAGATCAAGAAAAACCTTCAGGCCCAGCCGGGAAATATGGGCCTTCAGCAATTGCAGAATATGATCATGCAGGCTGTTTCTGCACATCCGCTGGTGCAGTCCGCAGTGATGCCCTGGCAGATGATCCCGCCCGTGATCGGAAAATATGAACCCGGAATGAGCTACGGATGGCATACCGACAGCCCGTTGATGATGGGCCAGGTGCAGCCGTTACGGGTGGACGTGAGCATGACGCTCTTTCTTTCGGATCCGTCTGAATACGAAGGAGGCGAACTGGTAATCCATACCGGATCGGGATATTCGACGTATAAGCTAGCCAAAGGCGATGCGATAATCTATCCCACCACGCGACTTCACGCGGTAAACGAAGTAACTTCCGGCGCAAGAACCGTTGCAGTCACCTGGATGCAATGCATGGTCAAGGACGCTGCCCATCGCGAGCTGCTCTTTCAATTGAAATATGTGCAGGAAAACATCGCGCGGCAAAATCTGAACTCGATGGAAAATCTCATGCTGATGCAGGTGCATAGCAACCTGATGCGGATGTGGTCGGAAGTGTAGGCCGATGGGGATCCATAATTAAAAAAGCTTCGGAATAAAAAGTGAAAACCCGCATAATTTCCGGTTTTCTGCTCTCCTGCTTTTCCGGTTCCGGACCGGGACCGGCTATCTCATGCCTCGTTCTTCTTTGCTTTCTGCTCCCGGCATCCGCGCAGGAGCCCACACTGTACAACTACGGCGTGGAAGAAGGCCTGCCCAGCTCGGAATGTTACTATGTGATGCAGGACAGCAAAGGTTTTATCTGGATTTGTACCGACCGCGGCGTGGCCCGCTTCGACGGATATTCGTTTCGTACGTTCACTGTGAGGGATGGGCTCACCTACAATGTTGCTTTTGGTGCTCACGAAGATCCTTCCGGCCGGATATGGTTCATCACTATGAACAACAGACCATGCTTCTTTTATGAGGATAGCATATATGCCTATCCGCACAACGATGTGCTGAACAGCGGCCCCAGGTTTTTGCGGATCTTTTCGCTGTATTCGGACGGATGGGGAAATACGGTCTTCGGTACCTTGCGGGGCGGAGTGATAACGATCGATGCTGCCGGCAAAAGTGCACAATGGTCGCCAGCGAAGGGCGATACACTGTATCATTATTTTGCCTGGGAAGATAACGGCAGGCTGATATTAGGTTCGAAAGACAATACACTCCGGTCATCGGGATTTGTCAATGCGGATTTTTCTTTTTTCAGGAATGGCCGCAGGGTACTGACCTGGAAAATGCCATGGAATTACGGACTGTACAAGGACCAGGTGATCGGTATGCTGAGAAAAGATGGAACGGCTATCGTGCGCATAAGAGGCATTGTTCTGGAAGTGAATTCCGATTCTCTGCGGCAGGCTGATACTTCGCTCACCGATGCCGAATCTTTTATGGAATCGAAAGATTCATCGCTTTGGGTAGCATTGCCTAAGGGCGGGATCCGCCGTTACGCCCCGGGAGACGAATTGTCGTCAACGGATTACCAGACGTACCTGGCCGATGAAATCGTAACATCTTCCTGCGAAGACAGGGAAGGAGGAATATGGCTGAGCACGTTATCCAGCGGGTTGTTTTATATGCCTGCTAAAGAGTTCACGACGTACGTTTCGGGCGAGAACAGGAACAATGATATCGCAGCCATTACCAGCGACGGAGGATCGGGCATCTATGCCATGTACCCCGGCGGCCTGCTGAAACATATACGGAAAAACAGGTCCGAAGTGGCCCTGCGGGTGCCTTCCGTGCTCAAATCGAAGCTGGAAATGCTCGAAGGGATCCATTATGATCCCGAAACATCCAGGTTGTGGGTAACGGGAATCGAAAGTTATGTTTTTCACCTGCCCTCCGGCAAAAAGATCGGGCAGTTGCTTCCGCTCAAGCACTTTTTGGCGCATCCCGGCCACGATCACTTATGGGGACTTTTCTGGCGCGGAGCAAAACGGATCCATATCTCTTCCATGCAGGAAGTGCCGCCTGTGATCTATTTTCCCGTTCGTATGCATAGCGCGTACATTGATAAAAAAGGAAATTTCTGGGCTGGCGGTACCGATGGATTATATATCCTGGCTGACACAAAATTTGTAAAAGCCGGCGGCGACATTCCTCTCCTGAACAAAAGGATCAGCAGCATTGCCGAGCTGGACGACGGCACGCTCGTATTATCGGTCCAGGGATATGGCATCGCGCTTTGGAAAGGAGGAAACGACATTCTGCCTATCGATGCACGCCACGGTCTTCCGAGTGAAATGGTAAATGCCGTGACCATACACCGGAATACGATCTGGGCGGCTACCAACAAAGGCGTTTTCCACATCAGCAGGGAAGCGGGCAGGCCTGTGCTGCGGGTTTATAATACCAACAATGGCCTGCCGGTCGACGAGATCCGTAACATCCTCGTTACCGACCATAACGTATGGCTCGGCACAAAACGCGGGGTGATCCACTTCGATCCCGGCGCGGTGAAGAAGAACCTTTCAGGTCCGCCGATCTATATTGAAAAAATTTACAGCGACCGGCGACCGGATATCCGTCCCGGCAACGGAGAGATCGTCCTGCAGCCGTCGGAGCAGATGCTGGCCATACATTATGCCGGACTATCATACCGCATGCGCGGAAAAGTGGTATATCGTTATAAGCTCGAAGGCAGCGATCCGTACTGGAGCACGACCACGGAAACCAGCATTGTGCTTCGTTCCGTTCATCCCGGCAGGTACCGGCTTATTATCTACGCGGAGAATGAAGACGGAGTGCTGAGCGGGCATCCGCTGGTGATCTCCATCCGTGTGCTTGCGCCTTTTACCTCAACTGTATGGTTCACGATCCTCATCATTTCTGGAATAACGATCGTGCTTACCGGCTTTTTCCTGCTGCAGATCCGCCAGATAAAGCGGAGGATACACGCCGAAAGAATGAGCGCGGAATACCGCCAGAAGTCACTTTTCATGCAGATCAACCCGCATTTTATATTCAACATACTCAATGCGATCCAGACTTTCATCCTACAGGAGAATAAGGAGGGGGCACTGAAATATCTTTCCCGTTTCGCCCGGCTTATGCGTTCCAATCTCGAACATGCAGGCAGCGAATATATTCCGCTGAAGGATGAAGTAACGGCCATTACACAGTACCTCGAGCTGGAAATGCTGAGATTTGATAACCGTTTCGGATACAGTATAAATATAAGCGCTTCCGTACCCGCAGATGAAATAGCCGTGCCGCCTATGCTGATCCAGCCGTTTGTGGAGAATGCCATAAGGCATGGCCTGCTGCCCGGCGCCGGGCCAGACCGTGGGGTGACGGTCAGCTTTGAAATGCAGACCAGCTACCTGCTCTGTCGCGTCGAAGATAACGGCATCGGAAGAACGGCTGCGCGCGAAGCCGCCGGAAATACCACCGATCGCAGGTCTTTCGGGATCGATATTACTGTAAAGCGGCTCAGGATGATCTGCCGGGATGTCGGTGTGCCATTCAGGTTCGAGATCATCGACAAGGACGAGAACGGTAAAAAGGGGACTATTGTGCTGTTCCATTTGCCGTACCGCAGGCTGCAGGATATTCCGCAGGGCTGATACCGTTCAATACGCGAACATACCATTGGTTACACAGAATTTTTTTTACCTGTCATACTCCGTAGCTTTGTTAATACCTGAACAAAATACGGTAAATGCTGTGAAAGCTTACCATACTTAAACCTCAACAAAAGCGCTCCCGGTGGCGCTTTTGTTGCCTGGGTGAATAAGCAGCTCTGTTGCCGAACTAGCTGGTAATGAATACAACAATACGGGAAAACTACCGTTCCTGTTTATCCTTACGCCTGCCATCATGATAAATGTTTTGATCGTGGATGATGAGCCTGCCGCTATACAAGGGCTTTCCAAATTGCTGGAAACCTTTGCGGGAGATATAAAGGTCTGTGCTACCGCAACGGATATGCAGGAAGCATTGCGCATGGCGGAACTTCATAAGCCCGATCTCGTTTTTCTTGATATCGAAATGCCCGGCGGCAACGGTTTTACCCTGCTGGATGCTCTTCCCGACCGGAAATTCCTTGTTGTATTTGTTACAGCTTACGCCAATTATGCTATTCGTGCAATACGCAACCGCGCATTCGATTACCTGCTTAAACCGGTGGATCGAGACGAGCTGGCCGCTTTGGTCGAAAAGGTGAAAAAACACTTCAGCGGGCAGCCCGCCCCCAATTATAAAATACGTATAAGTTTGAAAGACAGTGTATTGTATGCTATTCCCCATGAGATCCTGTATATCAAAGGTGACGGCAGATATTCTCATTTGTTCTTTACCGACGGCCGTTGCGTGTCGCCGGCACGGAATATCAAACAGTTCGAAGGCGAATTACAGCCATACGGATACTTCCGGATCCATAAATCATACCTGGTAAATTGCGCGCATATCGTGCGGTTCTTTCAGAAAGAAGGGAGCTTTGTGGAAATGAAGGACGGAATGAAGATCGAGATCTCCCGGCGCAAAAAAGCAGATTTTATGGAATATGTCAATCTGCGTTAATGCTTATATCCGTCGATTGGGGAATTATTCAGCCATTTGTTACACGGATGTTCCTTTTTTTGACCGGATGGCCTATTTTTATACCGTAATTATACTTCTGCACAACCGGAGAAGGAAGTTCATCAGGGTACTACACCTGAATCTGGATAAAAGCGCTTAACGGCGCTTTTATTCTTTTGTATCCATAATGTGTTCATCGGAATATACTTTACGGTCTGCCCTGTCGTTTTAGATCGCATAACCCACTGTTATGGTCCTGCGATTCCTCTTCGTACCGCTTTGCCTTCTGTCCGTGTTCGTTGCATCGTCGCAGACAGCCGTGATAGCCGACCCTTCGGGACGCGTCCGGAAAAATATGGTGTACGGTGAGCTGGGCGGCAATTCGCTTGTATATTCGGTGAACTATGAGCGGGAATTGTTCGTCAGCAAAAACTTATGGTCAAACCTGAGCGTGCGCGTGGGATTCGGCGTTATACCGGTTAACCAGGTCCAGTTCATCGATTCGGCCGCAACCAATATGTATATCAGCCCTGCGATGGTGTTCCCCCTGGAGCTGATGTATTACCTCGGCCGCGACCGGCATAAGATCGAAGCAGGAATGGGATGGACGCCTATGGCCGTGGTGCTGCACCTGCGGCAGGAAGATCCGTTTACGGGCAGCGTATACATCCGCCCTGAGTACCATTTTGCGCATATGGTGGCTCCGTCGCTGAGCTACCGTTACCAGAGCCACAGCGGATTCTTTCTCAAAGCCGGTGTAGTTGTACAGATGCTTTTTTACGGCACGAAGCCGGCTAATCCTCCCGCCATCCCCTTTCCCCGGCTGTCGCTGGGCTACCGTTTCTGAGATCAGTCGTTTGGCACTTTGTACCGCGTTTTCGGATTTTTGCGGAACGAGAACGTGCGTGTAATGTTGAAGCCGAACATGATGTCGCCATTCAGCCAGTCGTTGGTTGTTTCCGCTATATAACCCTGGTCGAACATAGCCTGCGCATTGGTGATCTGGAACTGGAATACGTGCCCTCCCGTTTCCCAGTCCACGCCGATGGACAAAGGTCCGAGGATGTTCCGGTTGTTCACTTCCGCGAAGTTCTGCCCGTACACCGGCCAGAAATATTCCGCGGCAATGGCTACCCTGTTCGATACTTTCACGCGGCCCGAAAGTCCCAGGAAGAAAGCTGTGTTCTGGTCCTCGCGCTTCGGCACAAAGTTCTTGTGGATCACCGTCGGCGAAAGCTGAAGGGAAAAGCGGTTCCCGAATTTGCGTGCGATCAGCACCTGGTAACAATACCATAGCCGCGACGAGAAATAATTGTTCCGCCCGGGATCGGCAAACTGAACGGACGAGATGCCCATGGAAGCATAAAGATCGACGGTGAGCGGGAATGAGCGCGGGCCTTTGCTTTGCCGGAGCACTTTGTATTTGATAAAGCCATCCCAGGTCTTCATGTATGTGCTGCGCCCGAAACCCACGCAGATCCGGTCGTAGAACGGAAGAGTGTATTCCAGCCCGAACCGTACGGAAGCCTGGTCCAGCCCGAAAAATTCCACAATGCCGCCTTTGAACAGCCCGAACCGGTGCTGAATGATGAACAGCAGCTCGCCTTTGCCGGGCATTTCCACCGACTGCCCGTTGATGACGCGCACGCCTTTGAACGTGCCGGTCACAAATTCTTTTTTCTTTTCCTTTTCCATATCGGTGTTCAGCTCGTCCAGCAGGCCCTGTGCGGAAGCTGAGACGGCAAGTACCAGCAAAAGGAACATGGTGCAGATCTTTCTCATAACTTAATGTTGCTGCGGTTGCAATTCGCGGTTTTAATTATCGGGATAACCCTGGTTGATCCATATCTCGATCTTGCGGATGTTGCACCCGGACAACATCTGCTGGTCCTTCGGCATGGGCGAGAACCCGTCCGAATGTTTTATCGTACCGATGAACACCGAGCTGAAGTTGTCCAGGTAGCTGGCAATGTTGGGATAGCCTTCCCAGCTGATGCCGCTGCCGGAAGTTCCCGCTGTGGAATTGCTGTGGCAGCTGTAACATTTCGAGCTGATGATAGGCGTGATGGTCTGGCTGTAGGTTACCACCGAGGTGTCGCAGGGCTCCAAAGGATACAGGTCTTCCTCGTTGTCGTAATAGCATCCCGTAAAGCTGAATGTCACGAGCAGAAGAAGAGACAGCGCCGCCGCCGTAGTTTTCAATGTGTTGATTCGCATGTGTTGTCCGGGCTTATTGTTTAAGCATTTCCGTATGTACGGTCACTTCGATCTGGTCGGAAATGTTCTGAAGCTTATCGTTGCGGATATTGTAATCTTTCAGCAGGATCATGAATTTGGACTGCGCGGTGATCTTGTTCCCGCTTACCACGATCCGTCCTTTCTCCTTTACGTTTTTCGTTACTCCGTGCAGCGTGAGCTTTCCTTCCGCCGTTACATCGTAGCTTCCGTCCTTAGTAAAATTTACAGCGGAAATGTTGGCGATCTTCCCCGAAAAAGTAGACTTCGGATATTTGTCGGAGTGCAGGTAATTCTCGTTAAAGTGCTGCTGCATCATCGCTTTCTCAAATTCAAATGATTTGATGAGCACGATGAAGGCCATTTCGCCGGAGGAAGCGTCCAGCACTGCGGTCACCTGGTTGTTCTCCGCGCTGATATCTTCCAGCTTCGCATCGGAAAAGAAAGAGACCTTCCCTGTCTTGGTGGAATATTTTTGCGCGAATGCAAAGCTTCCCAGCAGGAAAGCGGCAGACATAAGATAAATTCGTTTCATAATTGTTCAGGTTATCTGGGTTCTTCCACGAGCGATCCTTTTTTGAGCTTGATGTCGCCTTTTTCACCGAATTCCGCGAGCAGCGGATCGAAAACATAGCCGACATAAAGCGCTTTCACAGTTACTCCGTTACCGGGCTTCAAATTCTTTGCCACTTCGTTGTGCGCGGGGAGGAATTCTACCGTCACCGTCAGGTTCTTCTGCTCGTCGAAAACTACGGAGCTCAGGCTGTCGCCGGGGATCACGGAAGCTACCGTGCCGGAGAGCTGCACCACTTTTTCATCGTATTTCCTGTTGGCGGAAGTATCGTTCTGCTCGAATTCCGTTATCAGGTCCGTGGCTGTGGTAGTATGGTCGGCGCGGGCATTTTCGATGTCCTTGTGTTTTTTATTGTATACATAGAACCAGATGTAGGCTGCTCCCAGCCCTCCTGCCAGTACAAAGCCCAGGAGAAAGATCCATATCTTTTTTTTCATAGAGTCTGCGGTTGTGTCACTAAGGTAGTAAAATAACATCAACCGGAAGCCTCCGGCCGAACCGCACGGGCACTTCCCGCCGTGTTTTTTTTGATACCTTTGGGCCTTCAAATGTAAACCACCATGATCCTTTCCGGCATCGAAATCAAAAAGCACCTGGGCACCAAGATCAAGATCAGCCCGTACAACGAAAAGCAGCTGAATCCGAACAGCTACAACCTTACGCTGCACAACGAGCTCCTGGTGTACGACAACGAAATACTCGATATGAAGAAGGAGAACACCGCAAGCACGGTGATCCTGCCGGAAGAAGGAATGCTGCTCAAGCCCGGCAAGCTTTACCTTGGGCGCACGATAGAGTACACGGAAACGGATTCATTCGTGCCCATGCTGGAAGGCCGTTCATCCATCGGTCGTCTCGGGCTTTTCGTACACATTACCGCGGGCTTTGGCGACGTGGGCTTTTCAGGATACTGGACGCTCGAGATGTTCTGCGTTCAACCGATACGCATCTATCCCGGCATACAGATCTGCCAGATCTTCTATCACAGCATAGAAGGGGAATACGAGCTGTATACCAGCGGAAAATACCAGAAGAACAAGGGAATTCAGCCCAGCCTTCTTTTCAAGGATTTCGAGCAGGTCAACGGATAAGATTGACGTGGCCTTTCACGTTCCTTTCCTCGCCGTTCGGCATTACCAGGTAAATATCGTACACATATACTCCCTGCGGAGCGTCGTTATCATGGAACTTCCCGGTCCAGCCCTTGTCCACATCCTGTGATGTAAAGATCTCGTGCCCCCAGCGGTTGAAGATGCGCATCTCAAAATACCTTACACCTCCGGCATATACGCGGAACTCCTCGTTCTGTCCGTCGGCGTTCGGCGTAAATGTATTCGGGATGAATACGTTGCAATCAGCTTCCACCAGTACGGAAAATGTTTCGGTGCATCCGCGATCGTCCGTTGTGGTCAGTGTAAATACGGTCGACTTATCGGGAGTCGCCACGGGATCTTCGCAGGTAGGGCAATCCAGCAGGTTGGAGAAATCCCAGCTGTAACCGAGAATGCCTGTTCCGCCGGTTACGTTCACATCCATCGTAACAGATTCGCCGCAGAAAATTGAGAAATAATCTGTGCCGGTGATGTTGATCGACGGGGGCTCCTGTATGGTGATGGCCACGGCAAGCTGGCAGCTGTTGTCGTCTGTAATGGTGTAGTTGTACGTGCCCGCGGGCATGTTGTCGATCTGCGGTCCGGCAGAGTATATGTACGGGGGGACTCCGCCAGTCGCCGCAAGGGAAACGGAACCGTCTATCTCGCCGAAGCAGGAGATGTTCACTGAAGATGAATTATCGGTAAGCAGCGGCGGCTCGTCGAGCGTAACCTGGAGCTGCTGCTGCTGCCCCGCGGCGTCGGTTACCGAAATGGTGTAGTTCCCAGCGGTGAGGCCGGTAGCGTTGGGCAATGTATACGTAGCGTCATGACTCCAGCTGTAGGTGAACGGGGTACAGCCCCCGGTTGCCACAACGGATATCGTTCCGTCGTTGAAGCCGGTGCAGCTTACCTCGTAGCCGTTGAAATCGGATGTAGTGTACGTTGCGCTCATCGGTGGAGGAAGTACGTCGGCCGTGAGCTGGCACGCAGTCGTATTTCCCGACAGGTCTTCTACCGTAAATGTGATGGCAACCTGGCCTACATCTGCGCACGTGAACTGCGACTGCGAAAGCGTGATCTGCTGGATGCCGCAGTTGTCGGAGCTTCCGTTGTCGACCTGCGCAGGAGTGATGGAACCGTTACCGGCCGCATCGAGCTGCACCTGTATGTTCTGGCATACAGCCACAGGCGGAATGCTGTCGCCGATAATGAGATTGAAAGTAAATATGGAATCGTTGTTCACTGTCTGGCCATCGTTCAGCGTTACGGAAATAGCGGTGCTTCCTGTCTGGCCGGCCACGGGCGTAATGGTAAGCGTCCGGTTGGCCCCGGCTCCTCCCGTTACAACATTGGCTGCAGGTACAAGAGTGGTGTTGGACGAGGTAGCTGTTGCAGTGATCGTGTTGACGTTCTGTTCCACATCATTGATAATATAGCTGAAGTTGATCGCTCCGGAGTTTGGGCACACAACCGTATCGTTGATCCAGGAAGTGGCGTACGGCGCGGTGTTCAGGTTCCTTCCGCGGATCGAGAAATTATAAGGGTTCGGCGGGTTGCACGATGAGAAATTGTCGGAGTTCGGAATGCTGATCGTACCGTTGATCGTACCTACGGTCGTAGGCGCAAATTCCACGTCGAAGCTCACCGATCCTCCCGGAGGAATGGTATTGGAAGCCGGCTGGTTCACTACGGTAAAGCCCGTTCCGGTAATGGCTACGTACGGCGTCCCGGTAAGCGTAAGCGGCGATTCTCCTATATTGTGAATGTAGAAGGTGCGCACCAGCGAATTGCCGATCGCCACGCTTCCGAAATCAGTAAAATCGGCCACGCTCGGGGTAATGTCGTTGTCTGCGATCACTACGTTGTTGCCCTGCACCTGCGGAAGGGCCACGCTCACGATCCTGATGTCGTCGAGCGCCCAGCCGTAGTCGTACGCTGCCTCGTCCGAATGGAAGGTAAAACGGATGTAAAAAGTAGGGATGTTATCGTACGCGGAAATGTCGGCCAGCACCCTGGTCCATGTTGTCCGCGGATTCCACCACGCGGGCTTCAGGTAGGGATAGAAGGGCGTGGAAGAAGCGTTCTGCGACATGTTACCGTCATAAGCGTAGCATAACTGAGGAGTATTAAGCTGGGTCCATGTGGTGCCGTTGGTGGAAACTTCCACGAAAGCCCCGTCCCAGTTAGGCACTTCGGAGCGAAGCTGCATCCAGAATTCCAGCCGCGTGTTGGTAAAACCTGTAAGGTCGATGGGCGGCGACTGGAGCCTGTACAGGATATAACTTCCTGCTCCTGCTTCTATGTAAGGGGTGTTCCCGTTGGTGTAAAATACGTTTCCACCAATGGTGTGGTCGTCGGGCGGGATGATAGGATCTACGCACTGGAAGTTGTACTGCGGACCGGTCGCCCCTCCGGGAAACCGTCCTCCTGTGTTTGTCCATCCGCCTATCGAGTTACAGTTATCAAAAAAAACTGTCGTTTGCGCGCTGAGGGTTAAGGTTGGACAAACAATCCCGCTTAGCAAAATGATCGTGTAAAGTTTTTTCATACGGAACCGTTGTATTCAAATTTACGAAACACTATTGATCTGTTTTAATTTTTTAGGAGCTTTCTGTATACTATTCCTTTTCCGGTCATAAGCCTTACCACATAAGTGCCTGAGGCTAACCGCCGGATGTCGGTAGTCCATGAACTATTTCCGTTCGGAACATCCTGCATGCAGACTTTTCCCGCCATATCGAGTATGGTCATGCTTAATATGTCCGCGCCGGGAGGCACCTGGAAGGTCACGGATTCCTGTGCGGGGTTGGGATACATCACCACCGGGATATCTTCTTCGCCATCCATTCCAAGTGATATTGAGCTGGTTACAGACAGGATATGCAGATCGGGATCGATCCGGAGTGAGTCTACGGTAAAGTCCAGCTGCGAAAAGAACCATTCGCCGTTGGTCTGCAGGTTGTACGTGATGGTGGTATCCTGCCCGCCTCCGTAAAACCTTACGGGAACCGGCAGTTCGAAGAAGCTTACGGACGGATGGCTCGTGGTCTGGTTAAGCTGTATGCCAACCACGCCGCCGCCATCCTGGTTCCACGAAACGTCGAAGATCGGGTAACCCTGGCCGGTATACCAGTCGTTGAAGAAATAAGTAAGATCGGAGCCGTGCACCGTCTCCAGGTGAGCTTTAAGCTGGGCCGTGGTAGCATAGCTGAATCTCAGCGCCGGATCGTTCAGGTAATTGTTCAGGGCGGTGTAAAAGTCCGCGTCGCCCATGATCCAGCGCAGCATATGCAACATATATGCGCCTTTGCTGTAGGTAAGCCTTCCGTCAAAAATGCGGCCTGTCGAAGTAGTATCGTCCACTTTTACCGATCCGTCGGGCGCGGAAAGGATGTAACCATGCTGCCCGGCTTTCCAGAGCGGCCAGTACATATTCGGTGAAAGCGCTTCGTACGAAAGCCCCGTCAGGTACGTGGCAAAACCTTCGTTCAGCCAGATATCGTCCCATGTCCTGCAGGTGATCATATCGCCGAACCACTGGTGGGCCAGCTCATGCGCGAGAATTTCAAAACCCGCGCTGCCCATGGAGCTCATCGTGGTATGTTCCATTCCTCCGCCCCAGTTGAACTGTGCGTGGCCATATTTTTCCGTATGGTACGGGTACAGCCCGAATTTCTGGTTGAACACCGGCATGATCGCTACGATGTCCTGTGTTTCGCCCTGCCATACAGCAAGCGATTCAGGATATACGTAATTCAGCACGGCGATGGAATCGGTGGGCGAGTAGGGAACGTAATCGTAATAATAAACGTAGTTGGTCACAGCGATGGAAACCAGGTAGGCGGGTATGGGAAACCGGTGCCGCCAGTGATATTCCTTCGATCCGCCGGCCGGCTGCTCGCTCAGGAGCAGGCCGTTGCTGGCTGCACGGTACATAGCGGGCGTTTTCACGATCACATCCACCGAATCGAACTTATCGTTGAGCGATTGCTTGCAGGGCCACCAGTCGCGGGCGCCGTAAGGCTCGGACAAGGTCCAGATGATGGGCGTGCCGCTGTGGCTGTCCTGTACAAAGCTGCCGAAGCCGCTCGATCCGGGGTCGCCCTGATAATAGACCACGGTGGTATAATTCGTTCCTACCATCATGGACTGTGGTAAATTGATCCGCAGGCCGTGGTTTCCCGGGCGGGAGAAGCTAACGGGAAGCCCTTCGAAATACACGGAATCGACCGTAAGGCTGTCGCTGCAGTCGAAAAATATCTCATTTACACCGGATACCGTCGGTGTGAGCCTGCTGGTCACGTTCCCTTGGAGGTAACGCACTGCCGGGTTCACTTCCAGGTACAGCCGGTGCCATTTCAGGTCGTAATTGGGCGGAACGATGGATTTTGTTATTCCCGATACCAGCGGGGCCTTTCCTTTCTGCTCCATGCACGAAATATCGCAGGTCTTGTCTACGAACGGCGCCTGGGCTATTCCGCTTCCGATAATGGCTATAAAAGATCCGAAAATTAGTAACTGTTTCATTTCCATATAACTACCGTTAATTCATCTGACAGCTTTTTCTTTACAGCTTCGAGATTCCGTACGGTTGTTAATATAGATGTAATTTCTTCCGGCTGGGTTGTGTCGGCCAGCTTTTTCTTTAGGCTTTCGATCATGTGCTCGAGCTTCGTAGCCTTGAACCGGTAAAGAACGTGCATCACCGTACGTTGCAATACCATGTCTTCCCGCTCGGTAAAGATGCGGTATTTGCTCTCCCAGCCTTCGCTCAGGTGATATTGCTGAGTAATGAGGCCCATGGCCAGGTTGCGCACTTCATCGTCGGTGTGGTTGATGAAATGCTGCTGTATCTGGTCGTGCTGCCCGTTCAGGACGAGTCCGCACAGATCTTTGAAGATCAGCTGGTGGACAGGGTGAAGCATTTCTATCTCATCGGCCTGCAGGTCGTGAACGATAAAATCGCCCACTTTTACAGGCTCTTCCACCATTTCGCCATTTTCGTCCTCGTATTTATAAGGGAACTCTATTCCACCGTAGTTTAGCAGAACTCTCAGTATTTCAAGCTCCTGTGTTTCTCCGGGATAGCCGGGATGCCGGATCTCGGTCTGCCGGAGGGGAGTTTTTTCTTCGCGGTACGGCTGATCCATTACCGGCTCGTCTTCTTTTTTCCCCTTCTGCTTCAGCTTTTCGCGGCGTACCTTGTTGAGCTCGGAGTACAGGATCTCCTCGTTCACCCGCATCAGGTCGCTGCATTGCTGTATGAACAGCGTACGTGCGATCCCGTCTGGAATAAGCGCGATGCTGCTCACCATGTCCTTTATCACTCCGGCCTTGCGGATCGGATCGTCGCCCGCGTCCTTCATCAGGATGTCTGCCTTGAAGCGGATAAAATCCTTCTCGTGGGTCCGCAGGAATTCTTTCAGCTCTTCGCCGGAATGTTTTTTGGAAAATGAATCGGGATCTTCTCCGTCGGGAAACAACACCACCTTCACGTTCATTCCTTCTTCCAGTATCATATCGATACCGCGGAAGGAAGCTTTGATGCCCGCGCTGTCTCCGTCGTACAGGATAGTAATGTTCTGCGTGTAGCGCCGTACAAGCTGCACCTGCCCTGTGGTAAGCGAAGTGCCCGAGGATGCGACCACGTTTTCGATCCCTGCCTGGTGCATCGATATTACATCGGTGTATCCTTCCACCAGGTAGCAGGTATCATTTCGTACGATCGCGTTCTTCGCGAAGTACAGGCCGTAGAGGATGCGGCTCTTATTGTAGATCTCCGATTCGGGAGAATTGATGTACTTGGGAGCTTTTTCGTTCGAGCGCAGGATGCGTCCCCCGAAGCCGAGCACCCGGCCCGAAAGGTTGTGAATGGGAAACATCACGCGGCCGCGGTACATGTCCACGGTCTTTTCACCGGATGTAAGCAGTCCCACGGTCTTCAGGTATTCCGTTTTGTATCCCTGCTCCGCCGCGGTTTTCAGCAGGTGGTCCCATTCCTCGAAGCTGTACCCGAGCCGGAATTTTTTGATGATCTCTTCGCTGAATCCACGCTCTTTGAAGTAGCTGATCCCGATCGCTTTTCCCTTGTCGGAGTTCCAGAGGTTGCCCATGAAATAATTCTCAGCGAACTGGTTCACGGCAAACAGGCTTTCCTTGTATGTTTCTTCGGCTTTCTGCTCGGGAGTTTCCTCGGTCTCCTCTATGTCGATGTTATACTTCTTCGCCAGGTAGCGGAGCGCTTCGGGATAGGTGAAGTGCTCATGCTCCATGATGAATTTTACGGAGTCGCCGCTCTGGCCGCATCCGAAGCATTTGTAAATTCCTTTGGTGGGCGAAACGGTGAACGAAGGTGTTTTTTCGTCATGGAAAGGGCAGAGGCCGAGCATGTTCACCCCGCGGCGCTTGAGGATCACAAAGTCGCCGACCACCTCTTCCACCCGGGCGGTCTCACGTATGGTTGCTATGGTTTCTTTCGAGATCAAACAGGAAGCTCATGTGCGCGCGCAGCGCGATTGCATCCTGTAAAGGTAGCAAAAGCGGCTGAAAACGGGAAATTGCTGCTATAGTTCGATTCTGCATAATGATCTAGTATTGATATTGATCATCTTGAAAAAAATTATTTAATTTTACTTTATTCAATTGCCATTTTCTACGAAGTGTAAGTTATCAACATGATTTTCATGGAGCATCTTTTGATAGCACCTCGGTATCTTATGGTTAAGGGCATTTCAAAAGACCGAAATCGAAAGCCACTATAAAGAGGATGGCAAATGGTATCTGAGAAAGTTCCAATTTGAGCCTACAAGAATAGGGATTGAAAATGCCTCGTTAGAAGAAGTAAATTTTAATGGGGAAAGGTATACGATTGTCAAACTAAAGGGACTTAAGGAAGATTATAGGAAATGGTGTAATTCCAAATCTGAGGATATTGCTTTAAAAATTATTGAGCATGCTTTTATTTATTTTTTAAGCACAGATTGTCCAAGAATTCTCCTAAATGATATCGGTAATCAGATTGTTGTCAATGATCTGTTTGAGTTATTTACAAGAGGGCAGGTAAGTAGCCAAAGTATATATATTCGTGAGAATAGTTTCAAATTAAATGTAGTAAAGTTATACAGCGGTAGAGTAGATAATAAAATTCATTACTGTGCCAACAGCCGCGAAGTCCTAATTGATAAAATATCTGCTGATATTCCGGAGTTGGACAATTTTCTTATAGATAAAGAAGGTAATAGTTTTTCAATAGCAGTATATGTTGAAGGCGATTTTTTAGACAGGAATGTTAATGATGAAAGAACAACAATTAATTTTAGTAAAGGTGAAGTAGAATTTCCAGATCAGGTTTCGCAGGAAGAATTAAGGAAGGCTATTACTGACTTATTGCAAAATGAATATGAAGACCAGATTGATCAATTATCGGCAATAAGAATGAGTAGAGTAAAGGAATTTGTAGCTCAACATCCTAGGTATAAGCAGTTATTAAAGTACAAGTCAGATCAGCTTAAGAAGATACCGTCGACTTTATCGGAGGAGAAGATGGAGCTGGAAGTTTTTAAGATACAGCAAGAACTTGAACTGGATGTTAAAAGGGAAACGAAGGCAATAATGAAATTTATTGATAATGATTCGGACTTGGAGCATTTTGATGAAGCACATAAGGAGCTTTATTCAAAAATAATTGAGGTCGGAAATGCAAAATTATCTGAATATGTTGTGCATCGAAAATTAGTATTAGATCTCTTTGATAAGTTGTTAAAAAGAAAAGCGACAGAAAGGGCAGTTCATAGTTTAATTTTTCCTTTGAAAACTCTTTCGGACGATATAGGATTTGAGGACCATAACCTATGGATGCTTGATGAAAAACTAGCTTACCATAAGTACTTAGCTTCTGATAAAACGTTTAAGCAAATTGAACTGACTAATTCTAATTCACTTGATAGGCCAGACATTATTATTTTCAATAAACCGTTTGCCTTTTCAAATGATGATAAGCCCTACGAATCTATTGTGCTTATTGAATTTAAACGGCCAATGCGAGACGATTACACTGAGCAAGAAAATCCTATCTACCAAATTAATAAGTACGCTAGAGAAATTATTGAAGGCGATGCCAAGGATAAACATGATAGGGAGTTCGATTTTAGATTAAACACACCTATATATGCTTACATTGTTTGTGATCTGACAAAAAAGCTGAAGGCTTTTGCAAAAGACTCGGGATATAAAATGTTACCAGGAGGGGATGGATATTTTGCATTTAATGATAATTATAACATGTATATCGAAATAATGAGCTTTGATAAGGTTTTAAAAGATTCAAAAGAGAGAAATCGCGTTTTATTTGAAAAGTTGAATCTTGTTTGATATTACCGAAAACGGGAAACCCTGCACCGGAGCGCAGGGTTATCCTTCATCTGACCATCGCTATTTTTTCCCCAGGTCCTCTCCGAACCGTTCCACGTTTACCAGCCAGGCTGCGGCGTTCTTTACGTAGCGGCCGGTTCCGGCTGTTTCCCATTTATTATAGAGCCGTGTAAATCCGCCGTCGAGGATCGCCCGCTTGCCGTCATGATTATAAACGGATGCCACCACGTTGTCGGCAGATCCGTACAGAATGGGTTCCAGCTTGCTGTTCTGCCCGATGGTGGCAATGGTAATGCCTTCGTAGACATACTCCAGTCCTGTAGTGATAAGGTGCCCGCGCTTCAGCCCGCTTTTGTTCTCGCTCATCTGCAGGCCCACGGTCTGGTCGCCCATCAGGTTGCCTGTCATGGTACCACCGAAAAGATAATCTGCCACAGCATTCGCATCCGCGTAGTACGGCTCGTTATCTCCCCAGATATACACTCCGTGGCCTGCGTCAAAATATTTTTTGATCACTTTGAGATGATCTTCGTTGAGCTTACGCGTCATGTCCGATATGATCCAGAGCTGGCAGGATTTTTCCAGGGCCTTGTCCAGTTCGCTTGCTGTGGGCGGGTTCCCGATCCAGCGGTACACCGAAAATCCTTTTTCTTTCAGCGCTGCCTTCGGTTGCTCGAAGTCGAAGGAGTACAGCTGCAGCACGGCTATCGTCTGCCCTTCGAATGCTCCGTCTACTGCCAGATCGTACTGGTTTCCGTGAGCATTTCCGTGACTGTCTTTTTTTACTTCGGTAAAACGCACCTTTCCTGATCCATCTTTTACAACAGCACCCCTTTCATCCCGCATTTCCATCATGGGAGCATTGGAACCGGCCGCCACGTTGTAGTACTGGCTGTATACGCTGCCGCTGAAGGCAATGGACATCAGTATTCCTGCCGCTAGAACTAACTTTTTCATATCGGATATTTTTTGGTTTACAGAAGACGGTACACGCCGACCCGCATCCGGTTCAGCGCCGGACAAAATTTTTTTCCGGATGCTATGGGAGAACGATCAGCCGCCCGGTCGCGGAAATATTTTCTCCGTGCAGGCTTAGAAAATAGATTCGCGCGGGAACATTTTGCAATATGACCTCGTTTTCCGAAACGGTAAGATATTTCTTATCGCCGTATTATCTGGATAGAGGGTTCCGGAAAAAATAAATATACCTGTTATCCCAGTACAGCGCAGCATCCAGGCCCGACGGCCATAACGGTCCGAAGATGCGGTTTTCTGTGATGCGTTGCGGAGCGCTGTAATTTCCCAGCCCGGAATACGTCAGAGGGCAGCGGTAAAAGCTCGAGCCGGCGAAGAAGTACACCATCGTTTCGAACGACAATGAGGCCGTAACACCGGGCGGGATTTTTGTTTCCCAGGCGCTGCCGTATATTTTCAAAGGACCGCTCTCAAGCCGTTCGTCCGTCAGGTTCCAGATCGCAAGCTCGCCTTTGCGTACAAAATACACTTTGCCCTCGCGCTGCGCCACCCAGGCCATGTCGATACCTTCAGGCCAGAGTCCCGGAAGAATGTCTGCCACGCGCGCGGGAAATCCTTCTTCCATTACGCGGGTGTTACGATCCACGCACGCAATGCTGTCGCCGTGAAAAAAGTATATACGGTCACCCAGCCGCATTACTTCATCGATGCCGCTGGTCCATATTCCCGGAAAGCTTTTTTCGTTGACCGGCTTCGGATAACCGTTGAGCCATTTGCCGGCATACGGCGAATTGGGATCGGTATCTATTTCAAATACCATCATCAGCGTGTTGTGTTCTTCTTCGAAGTAAGGGCGCGTTGCCGACGGAACGATCAGGATGTTCACACGGCGGTTCTGCTGCTTGCCTTCTTCTGTGTCGTTGGTGGCTACCGGCAGCGTTTCGCCGTAACCTTCGGCCGTAACCGACGAGGCGATGATACCTTTGGAAACGAGATACTTTTTTACACTTTCGGCCCGACGTTCGGAAAGCGACTGGTTGGCGGCTTCTTCTCCGTCGCTGTCGGTATGTCCGTAGATACGGATCGTGTAGCCGGGAGCTTTTTTCAGTTCGGTCACTACTTTATCAAGCTCTGCCAGCGCTGTGCTGCGCAGTGTGGACTGCCCTGTTGCGAACAGTACGGAGCTGTTGAGCGAAATGCTGGTAACAGAGCCGATAGCGCCTACAGCATCGATCTCCGCTCCGGGACTTTCTTCGCAGGCTGTGCCCAGGTCGGTAAGGCGCACGTAATAGAAAAGCTGTCCTTTTTTTACGTAAGGTGAAATGTCTACTTCTGCGCGGCCGCCTGAAATTTCTCCCACTTCCGTCCAGTCGGTTCCGTTCTCCGAGATCGCCAGCGTTGTAGGCTCGATGTTGGAACCTACTTCGAAGACATACAGGTCGGGACCTTCGATATCGATGAGAGCATTGTCTTTAAACCGTACTACGATGCTTCCGCGGCAACCCATGGAGAAAAGGTTTTCCTGGGTTTCGATGTTATAGTCGGGAACGCCAACGAGATTTCTTTTTTCTTTGAAACGTTTGTCCTGCAGCGCGGGATTCCCTTCCACCACGCTGATCACTTCGTCGGCGAAAGAAGGAGCGCCGAGCGGAAAATAAACAAAGCCGCCGTGGCCGTCATGGTATATCTTGCCGTCCTGTGCGGAAAGCAGGGTAGCGGTAAAGAATAAAAGGAAAAGCGATCGATACATATGCCTAAGATAGCGATTTCGCGAAGACTGCACGGCGCCAATTTTCGTCCGGTCCTGCTGTAATGCAAAAGGCCGTTGTGGTAACGACCTTTCAAAATTTATCTTCACGGAGATCAGCTCACGATCTTCAGCTCGTCTACCAGTCTTTGCGCGCCGGCAAACTTGTCGATGATGAACAGCACGTAACGGACGTCGACAGCTATCGTGCGGTTATACGCCGGGTCCCAGTACAGGTCGCCGACCATTCCTTCCCACACTCCGTCGAAGGCGATGCCCACAAGCTCGCCGTTCCCGTTGATCACAGGGCTTCCGGAATTTCCCCCGGTGATGTCGAGGTTTGAAATGAAGCAGACGCGAAGCTCGCCGTTCTCGCCGTAGCGCCCGAAATCTTTTTGCACCAGCAGATCGTGCAGCTTCTGCGGCACATTGAATTCTTTATCTCCCGGAATTTCTTTTTCCAGGATCCCGCGGTGGGTCGTGTAGTAGTCGTATGAAATGCCGTCTTTCGGAGCGTATGGCTTCACCTGCCCGTAAGTGAGGCGCAACGTGAAGTTAGCATCGGGGTAGAAGAACTTGTCGGACCTGAATTCGCGCATGCCTTCTACGAAAAGCTGCAGGTTCTGCTTTTTCTGCTCTTCGGCCAGAGCGCCCGCCATCATGTTCTGCGTGTAAAGCGCTATCAGGTCTTCGGCAAACTGAATGCCGGGATCGCTTTCCAGCACCTTTTTATCCGGTTTGGCCAGGAAAGCATCGAGCTTCGCGCGATCGGCCAGCATGGAATTTTTATACATGTATTCTGCGTAGAGATCATATACATCCTTGTTCCCTTTCGGTTTCATCTTCAGGAATTCTTTGCGGCTGAAGGTTCCTACATGATGTTCCGCGGGCAGGTTCTTGTGCGCCATGCGAAGCATCGCCGCCATCACTTCCCGGTCGGTAGAAACGATGAGATGGCTGAAATGCTCATCTGCCCCCGCTTTGATCTCGTCCAGCATCGGCTGCAGCATTTCTTTGGTCACTTCCTTGCTTTGCATCGAAGTGTACAGCTCGTGGAAGCCGGTTCCGAACTGGGCCAGCTGCGTGGAGAAGTAGGCGTAATTGACGTAGTTGTTATACTTTACACGGGCCGCCCCGTCCTTATATAGTTGCTCGAGGTTTGCCAGCGCGTTTCCGTATTTTGCTTTGCGATTGGGATCGGCATTCACCCATTTTGTAAACTCTTCCTGCTGTTTGCCTTTTGTCTGGAAGCAGGCTGAGTTTCCTATTCCGCGGATAACGCCTTTGAAATATTTGCTGGAGTTGGCATAGCTTCCGTAATCTCCTGCGAGGGCAAGATGTACTTTTTCGTCCTTATCCATATCCGCTTCCATAATGCTGAGACGCTGGTCGAGTATCTGGATCTTATCGGGATAATCATTCTGCGTGGTGTTGAGCACGCCGGATACGGGCAGGTAACGCGCGGTGCGCCCGGGAAAGCCCATCACCATTACAAAATCGTTCGGTTTTACGCCTTTCATGGAAATAGGCAGGAAATGCTTCGGCTTGTACGGCTTATTCTGCGTGGAATAATCCGCGGGTTTGTTGTCCGGGCCGGCATAAATGCGGAAAATGGAGAAATCGCCGGTATGGCGGGGCCACATCCAGTTGTCGGTATCGCCTCCGTATGATCCGATATCGGTGGGAGGCGCGCCCACAAAACGGATGTCGCGGAATACCTCATACACCATCAGGTAATATTCGCTGCCGTAGAACATGCTTTCTACCTTGGCCTTATAGTGGGTGTTGCCTTCCACTTCTTTTTTGATCTTATCGATCTCGCTTTTCTGGTCGGTTGCGTTTTTCACGCGGTCGGTCACGTCCTGCATGTACACGAGAATGGACGCGGTGAGCCCCGGAGCGGGAATTTCCTGCTCGAAGGAAGATGCCCAGAAACCGTTGCGCAGATAATTGTCCTGCTCGCTGGAAAGCTGGGCGATCATATCGTACCCGCAGTGGTGGTTGGTGAAGATCAGCCCTTTTTCGGAAACGAGCTCGCCGGTGCAGAAAGTGCCGAACTGTACGATGGCGTCTTTCACGGACGACTGGTTCATACTGTAGATCTGGTCGGCAGTGAGCTTGCAGCCGTAGCTGTTCATATTCCCGATGATCTTGTTGATGTAGTACGGGAGCCACATTCCTTCATCGGCCCTGACGGTAAGGAAACCTGTTGCCTGGATAAGGAAAAGCAGGAGAAACTTCTTCATGCTATGCATAGTACAATGCGATTGAGGTTGATAGTTTGATAGGAATTGTTGTGTTATGCCCGCCGGCACAAAGTGACAAAGATAGAGAAGCCGCGTAAAAATGGAATAGTTCACGGAGTCGGTATAACCCGTGTTTTTCATAATTTGAGAAAACCCTTGTAAATACTGGACTTGTATGAAATTTGGCCAAACCTTATTTAGAATCATTTTAAATTAAAACGGTGTCCTTTTTTTTGAACCTTTTGCATACGGAACTCATTTAGAAGTGTAATTTTGCCGCTTAAATATTTGAGTATTCTTAACAAATACTTTTCTTTGCGGAGCTTAATAAAAGCGCTATGAGTAACGTCAAACACCTGAAAATCACCTCCCTGAAAGCTCTATTCGTAGCTTCCATACTGACTCTGACATCTATTTCAACAATGTTTGGACAGGATGCTGCTGCCGGGGAAAACTTATTTAAAGCCAATTGTGCCCGTTGCCACCACGTTTCCGAAAAGGACTTTGTAGGCCCGGGACTGAAAGGCGTACGGTCGCGCTGGAGCAGCGAAGAGAACCTGCATGCGTGGATCAAGAACAACGCCGAGTTCCGCAAGACCGGCGATGCTTACGCCAACGAGCTTTTCAACCAGTGGAACGGTTCCATCATGCCGAACTTCGGTAACCTGACCGACGATGACATCAACAACATCCTGGCTTATGTGGAGACCGGCGGCGGAAGCACGGCATCTACAGGAGATGGCGGAAACGGTGGCGATGTGGGGGATCCTGAGCAGCCCAAGTCCGGAGGCATGAGCAGGAATACCATGATACTTGTGCTCATCGGCGCAGCTGTTGTGCTCATCGTTCTGTCCCGCGCGCTGTCCAACGTTTCCAAAGCCATGGAGAACGTTACCCGCAAAGACGGCGAGGAAAAACTTCCCGAACCAAAAGCTTTCGATTTCTTTACCAATCTGTGGAACTGGCTTGCCGGGCATAAAAAGATCAGCCTCGTGCTGGGCTTTATCGTCATCAGCTGGCTTTCATACAAAGGTTTCGTTGCCCTCAACCAGATCGGTGTGTACCAGGGATACGATCCTAAGCAGCCCATCGAGTTCTCTCACAAGCTGCACGTGGCGCAGAACGGTATCGACTGTAAATACTGCCACTCTACCGCCGACGACAGCCGTCACGCGGGTATTCCTTCATCCAATGTCTGCATGAACTGCCACAAAGCGGTGAATGAGGGTCCCCTGCATGGCAAGAAAGAGATCTCGAAGATCTATGCCGCTATCGGATGGAACCCTGTGAAGAATGAATACTTCGCCAACTATGGCAATATGAAGAAGGAAGACGTGAAAGCCGTGTTCTCCGAATGGCTGAGCGACAGCCCCGGCGCCATCGACGAGGTGCAGGAGCAGATACAGCAGCCGGTGGAATGGGTGCAGGTGCACAAGCTTCCCGACCTGGTATTCTTCAGCCACCAGCAGCACGTAGTGGTAGGAAAGGTAGAATGCCAGACCTGCCATGGAAAGGTGGAAGAGATGGAGCGCATTCAGCAGGTATCTCCGCTCACCATGGGCTGGTGTATCAACTGCCACCGCAAGACGGAGGTACAGTACGCGGACAACGGTTACTACGACCGCCTGCACGAGTACTACAAGGAGCATTACGGAGATTACGAGATGCGCAAAGGACAAGCCTTCACCGTAGAGAAGATCGGTGGCCTGGAATGTTCAAAATGTCACTATTAATATTGAATTACGTCCACAAAGGATATACGCACCTATGAGTAACAATAAAGTATACTGGAAAGGTTTCGAAGAGCTGGAAAACGATCCGGAATTCGTAAAGAACCGTGAGAACGAATTCGCGGAAGATCTCCCTCTTCATGAAATGGTATCGGACGAAAAAACGGTGAACACCACCGCCAATCGCCGGGACTTTCTGAAATTTTTGGGATTCAGCGTTACCGCGGCAACTCTTGCTGCGTGCGAAACGCCGGTACGGAAGGCTATCCCTTACGTGATCAAGCCTGAGACCATTACTCCGGGAGTTCCCAACTTCTATGCTTCTTCGTATTACGACGGGCACGACTATTACAGCATCCTGGTGAAAACCCGCGAAGGCCGCCCGATCAAGATCGAAGGCAACAGGCTTTCCGGTGTTACCGCCGGATCGACCAATGCACGGGTGCAGGCGTCGGTTATTTCCCTGTACGATGGCAAACGCTCGCGTACCGCCACGTTCAACGGAAGCCCGATCGACTGGAAAGATGCGGATGCCAACATCACCGAGGCTATCGCCAACATCCAGAAGAACGCAGGTAAGGTGGTGATCATTTCCAACACCATTATCAGCCCTTCTACCCAGGCTGTCATCAATGACTTTTCGAAAAAGCTGGGAAATGTTTCCCATCTCCAATATGACGCGGTATCGTATAGCGCGATCCGCGAAGCCAACAGCCAGACGCATGGCCAGGCTGTGATCCCGTCCTATCATTTCGATAAGGCGCTTTCGATCGCGGGCTTCGGCTGCGATTTCCTGAACGGATGGCTGATGAGCGGCGTATACGAGAAACAATATCCCGAGACCCGCCGCCCGGAAACAGGGAACATGTCCCGCCACTTCCAGTTCGAAGCCACGATGTCGCTGGCCGGATCCAACGCCGACTACCGCACAATGGTGAAAGCTTCGGAGATCGGCACTGCGCTGGTATCGCTGTATAACTATATCGCCGGCAAAAAAGGCGGAACCAAAGTAAGCGGCGGAAAGCTGTCGCCTGAAGTGGAAAAAGCTATCGCCGACTGCGGTGATCACCTGATCCTCAATGCCGGTAAAGCGCTTGTTGTATGCGGACTGAACGACGTGAACGCACAGATCGTTACCAACCGCATCAACGAACTGCTGAACAGCTACGGAAATACTATCGACCTCACGACCCCTGTTAACCTCTACAACGGTAACGATAAAGGAATGGCCGAGCTGATGGCGGAAATGAAATCCTCCAAAAATTATGGCGTGATCCTGTACGGCACCAATCCTGCCTACACGCTGCCGAACGGAGAAGAGTTCAACGCCATGCTGAAGAACGCCATGCTGAGCGTTTCCTTCTGCGACCGCCCGGAAGAGACCCAGGTGCAGTACATCTGCCCGGATCACAACTTCCTGGAATCGTGGAACGACTATAATCCTGTAAAAGGCGAGTACAGCCTGCAACAGCCCACCATCCAGCCGCTGTTCGAGACCCGCGCCGCACAGGAAAGCCTCCTGGTATGGGCAGGGCTCGCTACCCGCGGAGATAAGAACAATACCACCTACCGTGAGTATATAAAGAATTACTGGAAAACGAACCTGTTCCCGACTTCGGGCAAGCTGCTGTTCGATGAGTTCTGGAACTATAGCCTGCATGACGGGGTGTACCAGACCACATCCACGGTAACCGTGAAAAAAACTGCAGGCCACGAGACCGCAGAGCACGAGACCGACAACGGAAAGAGAAAGAAAGAAGATAAGACCACGACCGTAACACCTCCGGTAGTAACCGAAACGCCTGTTGCAACCGGAAGCGGAAACATTTCCGACGCCGCGGCGAAGCTGGTGGCCATGCAGGCTGCCGCTTCAGGATGGGATGTTGTGCTGTACGAAAAAGTAGGTATCGGTACCGGGCACATGTTCAACAACCCGATGCTGCAGGAATTCCCCGATCCGCTTACCCGCGTGACCTGGGACAACTACGTTACCATGAGCCCCGAGGACATGGACAAGACGGAGTTCAGATTCAATAAGAAGATCGGCCAGAAAGAATGGCAGCATATTGCTAAAGTTACGCTGAACGGAAAGTCCGTTGAGCTTCCCGTATACGCTATGCCCGGCCAGGCTCCCGGCACCATCGGTATCGCCCTGGGATACGGCCGCATGTTCGGCCGCCGCGAGCAGCAGTCGATGATCGGCCAGAACGCTTTCCCGTTCATGACCTTCAACGGTACGCACTTCGTGAACGTTGCCACAGGAGCGAACGTGGAAAAGACCGGTAAAAAATACCAGCTTGCAGGAACGCAGACCCACCACACCATGATGGGCCGCGCTATTGTAAAAGAAACTTCGCTGCACGAATACAAGGCCAATCCGCGATCGGGCAACCATGCCCATACCATGCATACCAGCGTGAAGGAGCTGATCCCTGCCGGACAGCATGAAGCGCCGATCGAAAAGATCGACTACTGGCAGGATTTCAAAATGATCAACCACCGCTGGGGGCTTTCGATCGACCTGAATACCTGCACAGGTTGCGGATCCTGCGTGGTAGCCTGCCATGTGGAGAACAACGTTCCCGTAGTAGGTAAGGACGAAGTGCGCCGCAGCCGTGATATGCACTGGCTGCGCATCGACCGTTACTATACAAGCGACGCAGATCCGTCTTTCCGCTACGAAAGCGGTATCTATAACCTGGAGCAGGCCGGTAAAATGGAGATCCCCGGCAAAAATCCGCGCGTGACCTTTCAGCCGGTAATGTGCCAGCATTGTAATCACGCTCCCTGCGAAACGGTTTGCCCGGTAGTGGCTACCACTCACAGCACCGAAGGTCTCAACCAGATGACCTACAACCGTTGTATCGGTACACGTTACTGCGCGAACAACTGTCCGTATAAAGTACGCCGCTTCAACTGGTTCCAGTACGCTGAGAACGACAAGTTCGATTACTATATGAACGACGATCTCGGCAAGATGGTGCTGAACCCGGATGTGACCGTACGTTCACGCGGGGTAATGGAGAAATGCAGCATGTGCGTGCAGCGTATCCAGGCCGGTAAGCTGGAAGCCAAGAAACAATCGCGTATGGTGAAGGATCAGGAGATCCAGACCGCCTGCGCCGAGGCTTGTCCTACAAATGCGATCGTATTCGGTGACTTCAACGACGATAAGAGCATTATCACTCAGCAGACGAAGAACCCTCGTTCATACTACCTGCTGGAAGAGATCGGCGTGAAACCGAACGTGATCTACCAGACCAGGGTGCGCAACGTGAACGAGCCTTACAACCATAAGGACGATCACGAAACAAGCCACCACACAGGTGTGGAAGAGCCGGATGAAAGCCCGAAAAAGAATGCGCATCCGCACGACGCTGATGTAATTGACAACTAATTATTAAGAACGAAACGATAAAGTATCATAGGATATGCATATTGAATCACCAGTAAGGGAACCGTTGATCTTAGGTAATAAGTCTTATCACCAGATTACCGAAGATATCGTTAGGCCGATCGAAGGCCGTGCCAACAAATTATGGTACCTGGTATTTACCATAGCCGCCATGTGCGCCCTGTGGGGACTGGGCTGCATCGCCTACACCATCGGTACCGGTATCGGGGTATGGGGGCAGAACAAGACCGTAGGATGGGCCTGGGATATCACCAACTTCGTTTGGTGGATCGGTATCGGTCACGCCGGTACGCTGATCTCCGCGATCCTTTTGCTGTTCCGCCAGAAATGGAGAATGGCGATCAACCGTTCTGCGGAAGCGATGACCATCTTCGCCGTTATCTGCGCGGCCATCTTCCCTGCCATTCACGTAGGACGTATCTGGGTTGTTTACTGGTTCTTCCCGGTTCCCAACCAGTTCGGCTCGCTCTGGGTGAACTTCAACTCGCCGCTGCTATGGGACCTTTTCGCGATCTCGACCTATTTCTCGGTATCGCTCGGTTTCTGGTACATCGGCCTTATTCCTGATTTCTCTACCGTCCGCGACCGCCAGGTAATTCCTTTCATGCGTAAGATATATAATGTAGTGAGCCTCGGCTGGAGCGGTAACACCAAGCAATGGCAGCGTTTCGAAGAAGTGTCGCTGGTGCTTGCCGGCCTTTCCACACCGCTGGTACTTTCGGTTCACACCATCGTATCGTTCGACTTCGCTACGTCGGTGATCCCCGGATGGCATACCACGATCTTCCCGCCTTACTTCGTTGCGGGTGCGATCTTCTCCGGTTTTGCAATGGTGGCTACCCTGCTTATCATCATGCGTAAAGTATTGAACCTTGAAGAATACATCACCGTCAACCACCTGGAGTCGATGAACAAGATCATCGTGCTTACCGGTTCCATCGTAGGTGTGGCATATATTACCGAGCTGGTTATCGCCTGGTATTCCGGTGTGCAGTACGAGCACTATGCGTTCCTCAACCGCGCTACCGGTCCTTACGCCTGGGCTTACTGGATCATGATGAGCTGTAACGTTATCAGCCCGCAGCTGTTCTGGTTCCGCGCTGTCCGCCGCAACCTGATCGCAACTTTCGTGCTTTCGCTGGTAGTGAACGTAGGTATGTGGTTCGAGCGTTTCGTGATCATTGTTACTTCGCTGCACCGCGATTACCTGCCATCTTCGTGGACCATGTATTACCCTACTTATGTGGATCTCGGCATCTTCATCGGTACCATGGGTATCTTCTTCACCCTGTTCCTCCTGTTCTCCCGCAGCTTCCCGGTTATCGCGATCGCGGAGACCAAGTCGATCCTGAAAACTTCGGGCGACGGATGGAAAGAGAAGACAAAAGAGAAATACGATACGATTGACGAACATCTGCACCATTAATACGACGAACTTATTTATACGATAGCATGAGCAACACTATGGAACATAAAAAGACGATTCTTGCGGTGTACAACGACCCGGATGAAGCGCTGAGTGGTGCGCAACACCTGGTGGACAAAGGCGTAAAGATCCGTGAGATATATGCTCCTTTCCCAATCCACGGGATCGATAAGGTGCTGAGCTTACCGCCCACCCGTATCTCTACGGTAGCATTCTTCTACGGAATGTTGGGTACTTCGCTCGCCCTGCTGATGATCTGGTATATGAATATCCAGGACTGGCCTATGGACATCGGTGGTAAGCCCAGCTTCTCCCTGTCGCAGAACCTTCCGGCGTTTATTCCGATCACATTCGAGCTTACCGTACTGATCTCCGCTCACCTTATGAACTTTACATTCCTGTTCACTTCCCGCCTGTTCCCGGGACTGAAGAATATGAATCCCGATCCCCGTTCCACAGACGATAAGTTTGTAATGGAGATCGTGCTCGACGACAATCATACTCCGGCCGGCGATATCAGGAACCTGCTCGGCGAAACCAGAGCGGTTGAGGTCAACGACCATCATTTGTTGTATAAAGATTAACGGATCGCAATTCATGAAAATGAAAAAGATAAATACTAGCCTGCTGACCGGGATTGCTGCCGCGTCGATGGTACTTACATCCTGTGTGAAAAACGACAAGAACAGTCCCGGCTTCGAATACATGCCGGACATGTACCGCACCGAGGCATATATGGCGGGAGAAGGAAATCCCCTGTTTGCCGACAGCATGACGAACCGTCTGCCGGTGGAAGGTACTATTCCGTTCTCCTTCGACAGGACCAGGATGATGAACGTGATGCCGTATTCGTTCCCGAACTCGGCAGGCGGACGCGATTCTGCCATCGCTTTCCTGAAGAACCCGCTGCAGCGCACCGATGAGAATGTGGCCGAAGGAAAACGCCTGTTCGATATCTATTGCGCGGTATGCCATGGTAAGACAGGCGCAGGCGACGGTTCGGTAGTGAAGATCCTCCTGGCTAAGGAAAATTACGGTCTTCAGCCGCCGGCCTATAATTCCGATCAGCTGAAGAATGCAACGGAAGGTCAGATCTTCCACGTAATGCAGTACGGCAAAGGAAATATGGGATCGTATGCTTCCCAGCTTTCGGTGGAAGAGCGCTGGAAAGTTGTGTTCCACGTGCAGGACCTGCAGAAGGGCGGAGCTCCGGCCGAAGGGACCGGAACAGAGACCGAAGCAAAAGATACGACGGTTGTTGCTGAAAAATAATATTGATAAGTAAGAAGTTTAGATTACGATATAAACGCTGAGAAAATGAATTATACATTCGCCGGTAGAACGAAAATGCTGACCTTGGTCCTGATGGGTCTTGGATTGGCTGCTTCCGTGTATGGATTTATTGTAACCCCGGAGCGTGCCTGGGCCAACCTGCTGCTGAACGGTTTCTTCTTTATGGCCGTGGCCCTGGCCGGAACTTTTTTTATTGCAGCCAATACCGTAGGTGAAGCCGGCTGGTATACAGGCTTCAAGCGTGTGCCTGAGGCGATGGGCAACTTTCTGCCTTTCGGCGGCGGCCTCATCCTGATCCTCGTGATCTGCGGAATGGCCGGTGTGCACGATATCTGGAGATTTATGGATCCGCACTTCCGCGAAACCGACGCGCTCTATATCAACAGCGGTAAAAAAGCATATCTCGGCCCGGTGTTCTACATCTGCCGTACCGTTATCTTCATCGCCGGCTGGGTCTTTATCACATGGAAGCTTCGTCGCCTTTCGCTCCGCCAGGATGCGGCAGGCATCGGCGAAAGCCTGAAATACCACAGGAAAATATATAACCTGTCGGCATTTTTCCTCGTGTTCTTCGCTGTATCTTCTTCCATGTCCGCATGGGACTGGCTGATGTCCATCGATGTGCACTGGTTCAGCACCCTCTTCGGATGGTACGTTTTTGCAGGGCTTTTCGTAAGCGGTATCACTATGATATTGCTGATCGTGGTACACCTGAAGCGCCAGGGCCTTCTGCCTAACGTGAACGAGAACCATATCCATGACCTTGCGAAGTACATGTTCGCTTTCAGTATCTTCTGGACCTATCTCTGGTTCTCCCAGTACATGCTGATATGGTACTCCAACATTCCCGAAGAGATCGTGTATTTCCTGGAGCGTTTCAACACCAGCTACAAGTACATCGTTATCCCGATGCTCGTCATTAACTTTGCCTTCCCGCTGGTAGTAATCATGCACCGGCATGCAAAACGTAACTATTCATTACTGACATTTGTAGGTTGTATACTGATCTTCGGTCACTACCTGGACACTTTCCAGATCGTCATGCCCGGCACGGTGAAGGATAAGTGGGCCATCGGTTTCCTCGAGATCGGCATGTTCCTCGGCTTCCTCGGACTGTTCCTGTTCGTTGTTCTGACTTCCCTGAGCAGGGTTCCGCTGGTAGCGAAGAACCAACCGTTCCTCAACGAATCGAAGCAGCACCATATTTAAAAGGATCAAGAAGCTAGTGTTAATTTAATATAGATAAGAATCATGATGAATATTCTCCTTTTCGCGGTCATTATCCTGGCGGTCATCACCTCGGCCAGGCTACTGAGGGTATTTGATCTGACGGCAAAGCTCCGCGGCCGGGAACCATACGAAATCACCGAAAGCGAAAACAATATCAACGCGGTACTGATGCTGCTCTCCATGGTGGGCATGTTCGGAATGTTCATCTTCCTTACGAGCAAGTATTATACGATAGAGAATGGTTATATGCTTCCGCCCGCAGCTTCCGAGCACGGAGTCGAAGTGGACAGCCTCCTCGAGCTGAACTTTATCGTGATCTCCATCGCTTTCTTCCTTACCCAGACGCTTATGCTGTGGTTCTGCTACCGCTACCGCTACAACCAGAAGAGAAAAGCTTTACACTACGCGCACAACAACAAGCTGGAGCTGGTGTGGACCGTTATTCCCGCCATTGTACTTACCGTTCTGATCCTTCGCGGTCTTATCGTATGGAACCACAGTACTTCGCGCAGCGACGATCCGAACCGCCTGGTGATGGAATTCTATGCGCGCCAGTTCGACTGGACCGCCCGTTTTTCCGGCCAGGACAACATTCTCGGCGAGGCCAACTTCACCATGATCAACGATAACAATACGCTGGGATTGATCACGCAGGAGACCATCCACGAGCAGATCGCCATCCTGGATTCCGCACTGATAAAAGAAGAGCGCAGAAGGGACGAAGCTTTCCTGCCGCAGCCGGAATACGATAAGGTGCTGACTTCCATTCGCCGCCTTAAGTTCCAGATACAGCGCGTACTGGAGTTCGAAAGCCAGATCGCCGAGAAAAAATTCACTACTGCCAACGACGATGTCGTGCTGCAGAACGAGATACACCTGCCGGTGAACCGCATCATCGATCTCAACCTCCGTTCGCAGGATGTGATCCACAGCGCTTATCTTCCGCACTTCCGCGTGCACATGTACTGTGTGCCGGGTGTGAATACGAACTTTACGTTCAAGACCATTATGACCACCGCCGAAATGCGGAGAAAGCTGGGCAACCCGGATTTCAATTACCTGCTGTATTGTAACAACATCTGCGGTAACGCCCACTTTAACATGATGATGACCATCGTGGTGGATACCGAAGAGGATTTCCAGAAATGGATAACAGGGCAGAAGACTTTCAGCCAGCAGATGGCTGAGCGGCTGAGCGGAGTGGACGAGAGCCTGGTAGAGCCGGATTCGTCTGAAGTGACCCCTGCAGACTCTAACGTAAATACGCTGGGAGCCCCGACAGCATTGAAATAATTGATAACTTTACGACAATTTTTTAAACGAAGGATATGAGCGAAATTCATGCAACACATCACGAACATGCACATGATACGCATCACGATCATGATCATGGTCATCACCATCATAAAGAGTCGTTCATCACGAAATATATTTTCAGCCAGGATCATAAAATGATCGCCAAGCAGTTCCTTATCACCGGTCTTTTCATGGGCCTGGTAGGGATGATGCTTAGCATGTTCTTCCGTATCCAGCTCGGATGGCCGGGCCAGCCCAATTCTATCCTCGAGTTCTTCCTGGGTAAATGGGCCAAGGACGGCGTAATGGATCCCAACTTTTACCTGGCGGCCGTTACCATTCACGGAACTATTCTCGTGTTCATGGTGCTTACGGCCGGTCTGAGCGGTACCTTCAGCAACCTGCTTATTCCATTGCAGATCGGTGCGCGCGATATGGCTTCCCCTTTCCTGAACATGCTTTCTTACTGGTTCTTCTTCCTGTCCAGCGTGCTGATCATCATTTCCCTGTTCGTAGAAACCGGTCCCGCAGCTTCCGGATGGGTGGTATATCCGCCGTTATCGGCCCTGCCGCAGGCGTCCCCGGGTTCAGGCCTCGGTATGACCCTCTGGCTGTTCTCCATCATTGCATTCATTATATCCGTTCTTCTGGGCGGGCTTAACTATATCACTACCGTAGTTAACCTCCGTACGAGAGGAATGTCCATGACCCGGCTTCCGCTTACCGTATGGGCTTTCCTCATCACTGCGATCCTTGCCCTGCTGTCGTTCCCGGTACTTCTGTCCGCAGGTCTCCTGCTTACTTTCGACCGTATGCTCGGCACCAGCTTCTTCCTGTCCGACATTTACATCAGCGGCCAGGCTCTTGAGCAGACCGGCGGTAGCCCGATCCTGTTCCAGCACCTGTTCTGGTTCCTCGGCCACCCTGAAGTGTATATCATCCTGCTGCCTTCGCTCGGTATCACTTCCGAGGTGTTGTCGGTAAATTCCCGCAAGCCGATCTTCGGTTACCGCGCGATGATCGCTTCCTTGCTGGCGATTGCCTTCCTGTCGTTCATCGTATGGGGCCACCACATGTATGTGACCGGTATGAACCCTTTCCTCGGATCGGTGTTTACCTTCACTACGCTGCTGATCGCTATTCCATCCGCTATCAAGGCATTTAACTATATCACCACGCTGTGGAAAGGAAATATCCGCTTTACACCGGGTATGATGTTCGCGGTGGGTGTGGTATCGCTGTTCATCACCGGCGGTCTTACGGGTATCATCCTGGCCGACTCCGCGCTGGATGTGAACCTGCACAATACTTACTTCGTAGTGGCCCACTTCCACATTGTGATGGGCGTCGCTTCGATGTTCGGAACCTTTGCCGGTGTGTATCACTGGTTCCCGAAACTTTTCGGAAGAATGATGAACAACCGCCTTGGATATGTTCACTTCTGGCTGACTCTTATCTCAGCTTACGGAGTGTTCTTCCCGATGCACTATATGGGCCTGGCCGGCGTACCGCGCCGTTATTATCAGAACTTCGAGGTGTTCAGCGGCTACAGCGATCTCAATACTGTGATCAGCCTGTTCGCATTCCTCGGAGCCGTTGCTCAGTTCATCTTCGTGCTTAACTTCTTCTACAGCGCGCTCCGCGGACCAAAAGCTCCGATGAACCCATGGGGTGCTTCTACCCTGGAATGGACAACTCCTGTAGAACATATCCACGGTAACTGGCCGGGCGAGATCCCTGCCGTGCACCGCTGGCCGTACGACTACAGTCTGCCGGAGCGGGAAGAAGATTTCGTTCCGCAAACAGAACCGCTTACACCCCAGGAGGAAAAACAGCTCGCGGAACATCCGCACTAACAATATCCAGGAAGATCCCCCGACACGACCGGGGGATTTTTTTTTCGGGCAGTCTGGTACTATCCTTGCTTAGTAAAACCGAAACAAATACAGTTGCTATGAAGCGTAGTTTTCTTTTTTCCATTATAATGCTTGGCGCTGCGGGCCTTTTTGCGCAGGCCACCGAAACCAGGAATCTCAGCACCTTCACGCAGGTAAGAGTTGCCGATAATACTACGATCGTGCTTGTGCCCGGTAATCCGCCCCGTGTCGATCTGACGATAAAAAATATCACCAACGAAAAGGTGCTTACGGAAGTAAGCGGCGGCGAAGTGAAGTTCAGCACGCAGGGTGTGCTCAATGATGCTGTGATTTCGGGCGTATTGTATTACGACCAGCCTCTGAGAAAGCTTACACCGACCTATGGCGGCACCATAAAAAGCGACGAGCCGGTGGAGACCGATCGTCTTGAAATAGAAGCAAAGCTGGACGGCTACACCCGCCTGAAGGTGGATGTGAAGGAGCTGGTGATCATCGCCGGGCAGGGCGCCGATCTTTTCATCACGGGCCGCGCAGATAATGTCACCATCGAAGCCAATTCCGGCGCGAAGGTCCATCTCGAAGGCCTGGAATGCATCAATGCCAATGTGAAGGCAGGCCTCGGAAGCAAAGTATGGCTTACCGCACAGGAAAATTATACCGTAAAAGCTACCATGGGATCGAGGGTATACTATAAGAAAGAACCCTCCGGGAAGTTCGAGAAAAGTTATGTTTCCGGCGGCGAGATACTGATGGAGTGATGCACGCTTCCCGCTCCTTAAAAACGCTATTTTTGTGACATGGTAAAAGAGAAAGAAATGACCTTCCTGGAGCACCTGGAAGAACTTCGATGGCATCTGGTGCGTTCGGTGGTGGCCATTCTGATCGGTGCCGTGGTTGCATTCGTTTATCCTGAAATATTGTTCGACAGGATCGTTTTCGGTCCCGCCGATCCCGATTTTGTTACATACCGTGCGCTGTGCCGGCTGGGCCGTGAGCTCAACATGGGCCAGCTTTGTATCGGCAAGCTGCCGTTCGACGGTTTTATCAGCCTTCAGATGGGATCTCAGTTCACCTGGCATATCTGGGGCTCCATCATTGCAGGCTTCATTCTCGCTTTTCCTTATGTGGCATGGGAAGTATGGCGCTTCATCAAGCCCGCGCTTCATCCGAACGAAAAGAACAAAGCCTCGGGAATGGTATTTTATATCTCGCTGCTGTTCGCGCTCGGCGTTTCATTCGGCTATTTCTTGCTGGCGCCGCTTACGGTGAATTTTCTCGGATCGTACGACGTTATGGGAACTGTGAAGAACAGCCCCGTATTTACATCTTATATTTCCACAGTGCTTAATGTAGTGCTGGGTTGCGGGATCGTATTCGAGCTTCCGGTCTTCATATATTTCCTGGCAAAGGTAGGGCTGGTATCGCCTGCTTTCCTGCGACGTTACCGCCGCCACGCCATCGTTGTTATCCTGGTCGTCGCCGCTATTATCACTCCGCCGGATGTGGCCAGCCAGGTGCTGGTAGCTATTCCGCTCACGCTTTTGTATGAATTGAGCATTTACATTGCGGGAAAGGTGTATAAAGAATCTTAAATTGATGGTACGGAATAATTTTTGCCCGAATTTTGTGTTTCAGTGTAACCCAGGGTTATGGCCGATATAGTCGAAGAGTTCAATGCATACCGCTCCCGGATGAATGATAAAATCCTGGAAGCCGATAATCTCGTATTAAAGAGACTGTTCAACCTCGATACCAATGCGTACCAGGAAGGTGCGCTCCCGGTTCCCGTAAAGGAAATGCTCGGGTTGATGGGTTCCCTGGTGCTGCGGTGCGACGACTGTGTGAAGTATCATCTGGGAAAATGTTACGACAATGGAGTTTCGCGTACGCAGATCTTCGAGGTCCTTGCCATCGCGAACATAGTAGGAGGAACGATCGTTATCCCGCACACCCGCCGGGCTGTGGAATATTGGGATGCGCTGGAGAACAGGTAATTTTTTTATTTGGACAGGAAACAGGATATTTGAACGAATTGAGTACGATAAAAAATAGGGCTTCTTTTCCCGGGAAAGGCGCAATGGCCTTCTTCCTGCTGTTCGCTCTCCTTGCTTTCGGTCCCGCGGCGGCGCAGCAGCAGACCGTCACCACCACCGTTACGGGCCAGCTTATTGAAAAAGGAACGAGGATCCCTGTTCCATTCGCGGATGTTATTTTCGTAGGAACCACCACCGGTACCGTTACCGATACCATCGGTAAATTCAGCATGAGCACCACGAAAAAAGTGAGCGAGATCAAGGTAAGCTTCCTCGGGTATAAGCCTGTGAAGCTCCCGATCAACTATGGCGAAACGCAGGACCTGGTGATCGAAATGGAGCAGGACGGGTTCACGCTTTCGCAGGTGGAGATCAAATACACCGGCAACCCTGCCGAAAAGCTGATAGACAGCGCCCGCGCGCATCGCGGCCAGAACGATCCCAACCGGTTCGGAAGCCTGCAGTACGAAGCCTATGTAAAGACACAGTTCAACCTGTACAACCTCACCGAAAAGTTCAAGAACCAGAAAATATTCAAGCCTTTCCATTTTATTTTCGAAAATCCCGATACGGTGAAAGGCGTTCCGCATTATCCTTTCCTGCTGTCGGAAACCATTTCCGATATTTATAAGAAGACTGCGAAAGAGCCGCTGGAAGTGCTCAAGGCCGTTCAGATCTCTGGTATCGAGAACGAGAACTTCGGCCAGCTTCTCGGATCGGTCTATAACGAATTCAATATTTACAACGACAACCAGATGATCTTCGGTAAGACGTTCATGGGGCCGCTTTCGCCCATCGCGCTTACGTATTACAGGGTTTATCTTGTCGACAGCGCTTTCATCGATAAAGACTGGTGCTACAAGATCGAGCTGAAACCGAAGATCTCCGGCGAGCTTGTTTATAATGGCTTTATCTGGATCCACGACAGCACATACGCTATCAAGCGCGTGGACATTGCCATGAACAAGAAGGCCAACATCAACCTCGTGGCGGATTTCACCCTGTACGAAGAATTCGAGCACCTGGGAGATTCCGTTTGGGTGCTGCGCAAAGAGAAAGCGAGGCTGGATGTAAACCCGCGCGACTTCATCAGCTTCTCGATGAATCTTGCGCCCAAATCGGAAAAGTTCAGGATGTCGATCTTTAAAACTTCGAGCTTTAAGGACTTCCAGGTCAATAAGCCGCCCGGACCTTTGTTCCCGAAGATCGGCGAAGACATTACCGTGCTCGAGGACGTGAAAAAAGATTCGGCGTACTGGATACAGTACCGCCACGATACGCTCACGGCGCAGGAAGACAGCATCTACCAGAAAGTAAACAGGGTGAAGCAGCATCCGCTCTTCAAGTTCCTGTACAAGGTGGGCGACCTTATCGGAAGCGGTTACGTAAATCTCGATTACGTCGGTATCGGTCCCATCTACGAAGTATGGAGCATGAACGACGTGGAAGGTCATCGTATCAAGATCGGCGGACGCACGGGCGATAAAGTGAGCAAACGCCTGCTGGTGGAGGGGCACGTGATGTACGGCACCAAGGACGATCGCTGGAAATGGGATCTGTGGGCCACCTGGCATTTCAATAAACGAAAGAACCCCTGGCGGATGATCGGCGTGAGGGCAAGGATGGACATAGAGCAGATCGGTCTCAGCAATAACCAGTGGAGGCCCGATAACTTTCTCGGCTCGTTCCTTCGCCGCCGCAGCTTGTCCGATCTTTCGTATATCAACCAGATACAGGTATACTACGATCACGATTGGTTCACCGGCTTCAACCAGAAGCTCAGCTTCGAATGGCTGGAAATGTATGAGACGGGGCCTGACGCAAGCCTTCGCTTTGGCCTGCTGGATCAGAACGGGAATGTTACGCAGTACCTGAACAAGTTCACAAAGACCGAGATCAAGCTTGAAACTACCTTCGCTTACGGGCAGAAGATGCTGCAGGGACGGAACAAGCGTCGTTTCCTGCGCGGAAAATTTCCTGTCCTTAAGCTTACGTACGCTTTCAGTATAAAAGGATTTCTGGGAAGCGATTACACATACCACAATCTCAAATTGTCGGTAAGCGACCGTGTGCGCATCAAGCCGCTGGGCTTCGGAGATTACGAGATCGCCGGCGGACGCGTGTTTGGTACCGTCCCATATCCGCTGATGGAGATCCATTCCGGGAACGATACGTACATGTACGATCAGTTCGCATTCAACCTGATGAATTATTTTGAGTTCGTCAGCGATTACTGGGTGTCGTTCCGTTACGAGCATCACTTCGAAGGATTTTTCTTCAACAAGATACCGGGCATCAGCAAGCTCAAGTGGAGAGAGGTAATTGGCGTGCGCGGCGTGTGGGGAGGAATTTCCGATTACAACCGCCGGTACATGGCGCTGCCCGAAAATACAAGCGAGCTCGTTGATAAGGTCAGCGGCAAGCACATACCATATATTGAAATGAATGTCGGCATCGAAAATATTTTCAATATTCTCCGCGTCGACTTTTTATATCGCTTCACCCACCGCCGCGGTCCCGATCCGAACACCCCGGGCCAGGAGCTTTACCGCGAGTCGGTGAACTGGGGGATCATGGGCGGAATAAGCTTACGTTTGTAATATGGGAATGATCCTGAAGGCAACAAACCTGGTAAAACGCTACAAGCGCAGAACCGTCGTAGATCATGTGTCGGTGGAAGTAAGCCAGGGAGAGATCGTCGGCCTGCTGGGCCCGAACGGCGCCGGAAAAACAACAACGTTCTATATGATGGTGGGAATGATACGTCCCAACGAGGGCAGGATATCGCTCGACCAGGAAGATATAACTTCGCTGCCTATGTACAAGCGCGCGCGCAGGGGAGTGGGTTACCTGCCGCAGGAAGCGTCCGTATTCCGTAAGCTCACCGTGGAGAACAACATTCGCGCAGTGCTCGAAATGACAACACTTTCCAAAAAAGAGCAGCAGGACCGCTGCGAAGAATTGCTGGAGGAGTTCGGCCTGAACCGCGTACGGAAGAACCGCGGCGATCTTCTTTCAGGAGGTGAGCGCCGCCGGACGGAAATTGCACGTGCACTTGCCGTAAGCCCGAAATTCATTTTGCTGGACGAGCCGTTTGCAGGAGTAGACCCCATCGCGGTAGAAGACATTCAAAGCATTGTTTTTTCCCTCCGCAAAAAAAATATCGGTATCCTTATCACCGACCACAATGTGCACGAAACGCTTTCCATCACCGACCGCGCGTATCTGCTTTTCGAAGGGAAAATACTGAAGCAGGGCTCCGCCGAAGACCTTGCGGCCGACGAGCAGGTGCGTAAAGTGTACCTCGGCCAGAATTTTGTGCTGCGCAAACCGAGCGTACAGTAAGTCTTCATCCGTAATTTTTCGTCACGATTCTAGCCGTACGCAAAGATCTCTGTAATATCTTTCGGTTTTTTCGCCGGGAACTCTTCCCGCGAAATAAATACGGGAACTTGCGGGCGGCAAGGCTTTCTGTTTATTGCCCCCGGCGGTTGAACAGGAGACGTTGTCCTTTTTCAGTCTCGTCAAAGATCCCGTTCTGGTACACCAGGTTTCCGTTCACGAACGTATGTGTTACCGCAGAATGGAAAGTCGTTCCTTCAAACGGGCTCCATCCGCATTTATAGAGAATGTTCGGGCGGTCTACGGTCCATTCGGTATCGAGGTCTACCAGCACAAGATCGGCGTGGTATCCTTCGCGGATGTATCCGCGGCGGTCTATTTCAAAAATATCGGCAACATTATGGCACATTTTTCTCGCGATCATTTCAAGAGAAATTTTTCCCTGATGATAAAATTCAAGGAGTGCGTTGAGCGCATGCTGAACCAATGGGCCGCCGGAAGGGGCTTTGAAGTAAGACTGGCTTTTTTCTTCCAGCGTGTGCGGAGCGTGATCGGTGGCTATGATATCGATGCGCCCGTCATGCAACGCTTCCCATATTTTTTCCCGGTCAGCCGCGGTTTTTACGGCAGGGTTCCATTTGATGAGCGTACCTTTTGCCGCGTAATCTTCATCGCTGAACCAGAGATGATGAATGCACGCTTCCGATGTGATCTTTTTTTCTTTCAGCGGAAGTTTGTTGGAAAAAAGCCCGGTTTCAATACCGGTGGAAATATGAAGGATGTTGATCTTTGTTCCGTATTTTTCGGCGAGGCTTACCGCGAATGATGAAGACTTATAACAAGCTTCGGTGTTCCGGATCACGGGATGCATTGCTACCGGCACATCTTCGCCGTATTGGGCCCGCGCCTTTTCCATGTTGGCGCGTATTGTGGCTTCGTCTTCGCAGTGCAGCGAGATGATGGACTTCCATCTTGAAAATATCGCTTCCAGCGTTTCCCTGTGGTCCACCAGCATGTTGCCGGTGCTCGATCCCATGAAGATCTTGAGGCCGCACACGTTGCTCACATTTGTTTTCATTACTTCTTCCAGGTTATCGTTGCTGGCGCCCATAAAGAAAGAGTAATTAGCGAGCGAAGCTTCTGCGGCGCGCGCGTATTTCTGTTCGAGTAATTCCTGTGTGAGTGTAGGCGGCGCTGTGTTCGGCATTTCCATGAACGAGGTGATCCCCCCTGCTACCGCGGCTTTCGCTTCAGTATATATTTCGCCTTTGTGCGTCAGGCCGGGCTCGCGGAAGTGCACCTGGTCGTCGATAAGACCGGGAAGAAGATATTTTCCTTCTGCGTGTATTTTGGTGTATGTTTCTTCTTCCGGAATGCTGAGCGTTCTGCCGAAAGAAACGGAACAGATCATACCGTCCTTTATGTACACGTCGGCAACAGCCTTCCTGTCTTCATTTACAACAGTGGCGCCTTTGATCAGGTAATTCATAGGAAAAGTTTTAAGCTGAATTTTTCCGGTATTTCCGGATGCCCGAAAGCCGTAAGGTGATCACTCCGAATGCCGCTTCCCAGATGATGTTGCTGGAGATCTTCGAAGTTCCTTCCTGGCGGTCGGTAAAGATGATCGGCACCTCCTGCAGGCGGAACCCGAGGCGGTGCGAGATATATTTCATTTCGATCTGGAAACCGTAACCTTTGAACCGGATCCTGTCGAGGTCGATGGATCCGAGCAGCCTGCGCCGGTAGCATTTGAATCCTGCAGTAGCGTCGTGCACTTTCATCCCGGTTATCCAGCGTACGTACACCGAAGCGAAGTACGACAGCAGCACGCGGCTCATCGGCCAGTTCACCACGTTCACTCCTGTTACGTACCGTGAACCGATGGCAAGATCGGCGCCGTCTTTTTCACAGGCGTTGTACAGCTTTACCAGGTCGTCCGGATTGTGCGAAAAGTCGCAGTCCATTTCAAAAATGAACTCGTACCCTCTTTCGAGCGCCCAGCGGAAACCTGCAATATACGCTGTTCCCAGGCCCTGCTTTCCGCTTCGCTCCATCAGGTGAAGCGCGGAAGGAAATTCGCTCTGGAGGTTTTTGATGATTGTGCCTGTGCCGTCGGGTGAGCCGTCATCAACGATCAGCAGGTGAAATTCGGGCTGCAGCGACATGACCTTCCGGATCATGCGCTCAACGTTTTCCTTTTCGTTGTAGGTAGGAATAATAACTAATCGTCCGGCCAAGAGGTCAAATTTATGGCGCGAAGATACGAAAGTTCAGTTAATTCATCCTTCCGTACGGAAGAACGGTACTTTTGTGTAAGGCGCAGTATGTTAGAGACTTGCAGGCAAGTTAACGATCAGCCCCTGGCGAAGTGCGATAACTCGCAACCGTACTGTGTGTGCAGCAGATCGTCCATTTTATCGGCGTGCACAAGCAGGTTCGAGAGGTTCTTTTTGATCTCTTCTCTCCGCGGGCCGCTCAGTGCGCTGATATGCTCGCGGTACGCCAGGAATACCTTGTTGTCGTACACACCCAGCTTGTATGGCGGGATCGGATCGCTGAGCAGGTAATTGTACAGCGGTTCCAGGTTCTGCGCGGGCAAATTGTTCATCGGCGATGTGGCGTAAATATAGTTCCGGTCAAATACAAAGATCCGGATCAGCGAGCTTCCGTAATGGAATTCCCAGAACTCGTAACCTGTCCGCGCCAGTACAGGATCTGAGCCCAGCTCACGGATCGCCTCTTCGCAGAATCTTTCCAGGTCGGTAAGCTCTGCGTCGTTGAAGTGGTTGGTATCGATATTGGCGCCGCAGTTCGGGCAGTATTCAATAAGGTCGAAAATAAGATGCGTGCACGAGTTGCACTTTACCGAAAAGCGAAATTCAGTGTTCTGCGTAAGCGATTGCAGCTCTCCTTTCAGCGCATCCGCGGGAATGGCAAATCCTACGTTGTCCGCGTTGTTGAATTTCGCAGTGGTCACACCGATCACCTCGCCTTCGGCATTGATCACCGGTCCGCCGCTGTTGCCGGGGTTTACGGCAGCATCCGTCTGGATGAAGTAGCGCCCGTTCATTAATTGACGCGGAGCGGACACGATCCCTTCGGTAATGGTAAAAGGCATGCCGAACGGGAAACCGAGCACGTACACCTTGTCTCTCGCCTGCGGAAGGTTTACCGCATCAATACTGAGATCCGGGGTGTCGAACGCTTCGGTGGTCCGTAGAAATGCCAGGTCGGCGTCCGGGTTGATCTGTATCACCTGCGCCAGGTAGCGGTTCTTGTTATGGTCTTCTACCGATACGGTCTTGAAGCCGTTCACCACATGCTGGTTGGTAACGAAGATGCCGAGGTTCTTCAGGTAAAATGCGGTGCCCGAACCTCCGGCGGTATTTACTTTATAGACTGCTTTTGATATTTCGTTCGTTTGGCTCATGGGAATTCTTTTTCAGGGTTCAATATTATTTACGTCCGAATATTCCGGAAAAGATGCTGCCGCGCGCCTGGCGGCTGTTTGTTTCCGTAACTGCAAGCTGCAGGCTGAGGTCTCCGGACATTACCTTATCCAGCGCCTGCCGCAGGATGAGAGAAGCTTCGGGCCACGGTTTCCCGGAGGCGTCCTTCATAGCGTTCTCTATCACTGCCGCCACATCGTCCTGCACATTGTTACTGAAGAAAAGATTGTAGAAAGCAAAAAGTATGGTGAGCGTAGCTCCGATATGATCACCGTTGCTTATCTCCTTTGCCGAAGTTTCGTTGGCGTGCTGAAAATTCTGCTTGATGTTCTCGAGCACGCTTCTCCACTTATAGGGAATGAAGGTTTCTGCGACATACATATCAGCGTCGAACCGGGAGCGATCCATGGCGGAAAGTTTTTGCAGGAATTCCTTTCCGCGCGCCACGCGGTCGTTGAAAGGCTTATCGGAGCCCAGCTCGGTCACGGTACGTTCGATCTCCGTGCGGAGATATCCCTGCGGGCAGGCGTAATATTCGATCTTACGTAAGGTAAGGCTTACGATGTCCCAGTTGAAGCTGTACATCCGTTTGCTGTCGAAATAAGTGATGTACTCGTTCGCTTCGCGGAGATAGTCCTGGAACTTCTGCCAGGCCTTATCGAGAGTTTCTTTCGGATATGGCCGGATCTGCGGCTCGCGAATCCTTTTGGCCCCGAACTTGGTGATGAACTCGTCATCGTACGTATCGGAGTAGATGCAGATCTCACGCAGCACGTCGTATACCTTGTAAGGCTCACAAAGCTCCAGCGGACAGGAATACCGGAATACGAGCTGATCTTCTTTTTTTACGACCTGCGCAAGGTTAAGCGGCGAAAAGTTCAGCTGCGCGATCTGCCGCATGATCGGGACCTTGGGGCCTTCCGGAAGATAAAGGAACGGAGCTTCCACATGGAAATGTGTGTCGGTGACCTTTACGTTCACGATGATCGATCCGTGCGGGATGGTAAATTCTGTTCTTGAGGCATTGCCGTATTTGCCCGAGAGCGAAGGATCAGCGTAATCGATCACGCCGAGCACCACATCGCGGTAATTTTTTTCTTCCCACCATTTCAGCACCTTGTCTCAATGTGCCACATTCACCTTACTCTGGGTGGAACTCAGTAATGTTTTGTCAAAAGAGGGGGCTGTATTCATGTCAGTGTGTTTTGCGTGTTCTGTTCTGCCTTAAGCCAAAGACTTTTTTCAAGGTTCTTTCGGTTAACTAAAATATAAAATTTTCAAAAGGTTATAGATCTTTCATCGTCAACTGGATCCTTTTTCGTCCGAGATCCACTTCCAGTACCCTGACCTTTACGTGCTGGTGCATTTTCACTACATCGTGAGGATTGGCGACAAAGCGGTTGGCGAGCTGTGAATTGTGTACCAGCCCGTCCTGTTTTACGCCGATATCGACGAAGGCGCCGAAGTGTGTGATATTGGTTACGATCCCGTTGAGCACCATTCCGGGCTTCAGATCCTGCGGTGTGCGGATGTCCTTCGAGAATTCAAGCACCTCGAACGATTCCCTGGGATCGCGGCCGGGCTTTTTCAGCTCTGCAAGAATGTCTTTCAGCGTAGGAAGCCCCACATTCCCGGTCACGTATTTTTCCACCGGTATCTGATCGATCGCTGCGCCGTTCCGGATCAGCGAGTACAGATCCATCTTAAGGTCGGAGGCCATACGTTTTACGATTCCGTAACTTTCGGGATGCACCGCCGTGTTATCGAGCGGCTGTTCCCCACCGGGGATGCGAAGGAACCCTGCGGATTGCTCGAACGCCTTTTCGCCGAGCCGGGGAACTTTTTTCAGCTCTTCGCGGGTATGGAAGCTTCCGTGCCCGTTGCGGTATTTCACAATATTTTCCGCCAGTTGCGGACCGATTCCCGAAATGTACGTGAGCAGGTATTTGCTTGCCGTGTTCAGATTTACGCCCACGTTGTTCACGCAGCTGAGCACTACTTCGTCAAGGCTCTGCTTCAGCAGTTGCTGATCTACGTCGTGCTGGTACTGGCCTACGCCGATCGATTTCGGATCGATCTTTACCAGCTCGGCCAGCGGATCGGACAACCGCCGCCCGATGGATATAGCGCCGCGCACCGTTACGTCGTAACTTGGAAATTCTTCGCGTGCTACCGGTGAGGCCGAATATACCGAAGCGCCGGTCTCGCTCACCACGAACACCTGAACGTCACGGTCGAAGCTTGCTTTCTTTTTCAGGAACTCTTCGGTTTCCCTGCCAGCCGTACCGTTGCCAACGGCGATCACTTCGATCTTATAGGAGCTGACAAGCGTACGGAGCTTTTTTATCGAGCCCGCTATGTCCTGCTGCGGAGGATGGGGAAATATGGTTTCGTTGTGCAGCAGCGCGCCGGTTTCGTCAAGACAAACGATCTTACAGCCCGTACGGAACCCCGGATCGATGGCCAGGATGCGCTTCGGCCCGAGCGGAGGGGCAAGCAGCAGTTGCCTCAGGTTGTCGGAAAAGATCCGGATCGCATCTTTGTCTGCACGCTCTTTAAGCGCCGAACGGAACTCATTTTCGAGCGATGGCTGAATGAGCCGCTGGTAGCTGTCCTTTGCGGCGAGCTCTACCTGTTCAGATGAAGGGTGGCCCGATTTTATAAATATATCGTGCAGAACTGCGAGAGCTTCTTTTTTATCCGGTGCGATCCCCGGCCGGAGAAAACCTTCCGATTCCCCGCGCAATATGGCGAGCGCGCGATGGGAAGGAATTTTGTGAAAAGGCTCCGAGTACTCAAAATAATCTTTGTACTTGATCCCTTCGGCCTCTTTTCCTTTTGCCACTTTCACATCTACGGTCGCTTTTTGCTGGAACAGGCGGCGCAGGCGGTTCCGCGCAAAGCTGTTCTCGCTGATCCATTCGGCTATGATGTCGCGGGCGCCCTGCAATGCTTCTTCTTCCGATCTCACTTCACCTTTCACAAAGCGCGATGCCAATGCCGATACATCGCCGGAGCTCTGTGACATCAGCATTTTCGCCAGCGGCTCCAGTCCTTTTTCGATAGCGGCAACGGCTTTTGTTTTCCGTTTTGGCTTATAGGGTAGATAAAGATCTTCGAGCACTTTTTCGTCCCAGCAGTTCTTTATTTTTTCTTCAAGCTCGGGCGTGAGCTTTTCCTGCTCGCGGATAGACGCGGTAATGTATTCCTTGCGCTTCGCAAGACCGCCGTAAAATACGGAAAGCTTGCGGATGTCCGATACCGCCACCTCGTCCAGTCCTCCTGTCGCTTCTTTCCTGTAACGTGAAATAAAAGGAATAGTAGCGCCGTCTGCAAACAGCTGCAGCGTGTTACTGACCTGGTGCGGACGAAGCCGGAGCTCCGACGCTATCAGTTCCGAAAATTGAGATTCAGTCATTGTAAGCGAATGAGTGTCAAATGTAGGAAAACGGAGGTTCTTTTTCAGAATTGCCTGCGGAGGGCGCAAACAAAAAAAAGCTCCATGGAGAGATCCACGGAGCTTTGAATATGTTGAGGGGCGTAACCTTTCGGAACCGGTAGCTTTATGCTAATTACCTTTTCAGTCTTGGGTTCAAATAAATTAAAGGTAATTAATTAGGGTTGGTTAAGTTTTTGTCCCAGGTTGATTAAAAAAACTACCGGCCCTACAGGTTTCCTCCCACTATGAAAACAAAGTACGAACGAATTAACGTTATACAAAGATAATGTACCCTTGGGAAGGCTTGTATTACAATTATTATAGGAATTGCCCCGGTTAGTAAATAGGAGCTTCCGGTTAGAATTTATTGATCGCAGACAGAAAGTTGTCTTTATAGTTTTTGGAAAGAGGAACGTTCGAACCATCGGTAAGAATTACGTACCCCCCGTCAGCTTTCTGATACTGAGATATATGGTCAACATTGATAAGATGCGACTGGTGAACGCGGACAAATCCCTGTTCGGAGAGCATTTCATCGTATTCTTTCAAAGTTTTACTGACGAGAAACTCCCGGCTATGAGTAAGGTAAAAGGTTGTGTAATTACTCTGCGACTGCAGGCGCACGATTTCTTCCAAAGGAAAATACTGAACTCCGCCCTGCACGGGAAGGCCTATTTTCCTGAGCTTCCGGTTATTTTCCGAAAGATTGTTCATCAGGCTTTCCAGGCTCTGGCTGATGTGGTTCTGCTTGATCCGTTGCTCTGCACGGGATACCGAATCTTTCAGATCGCTGATATCGATCGGTTTGAGCAGGTAATCGACAGCTGAGAACTTAAAGGCCTTGATGGCGTATTGGTTGAAGGCTGTGGTGAAGATCACTTCGGCCTGCGAGCCCGAGATCCTTTCCAGTACATCGAAACCACTTCCTTCGCCGATCTCTATATCGAGAAAGATAAGGTCGGGATTATGGTCGCGGATAGCATGTACGGCGTCGGAAACATTATCGGCGGTGGCAACTACCTGTACACCGCTGCAATGCTCGGAAAGAAGAAAGGAAAGATTTTCCCTCGCATTTAGCTCATCGTCAACAATTATTGCTCGGATCATAGAAATGTTATAGGGTTAGTTAAAGATAGAAAATTCCGGTTACAGAGTCAGCTTACGAACGGATTTGTTCGTTTTTCATGGCCTATCGTGGTTTCGGGCCCGTGGCCGGAGTACACAACGGTTTCATCCGGCAGGAGGAAAAGCTTTTCGCGGATCGAATGCATCAGTGTATCGTAATTCCCTCCGGGAAGATCGGTGCGGCCGATGCTTCCGTAAAACAGCACATCTCCGCCGATCGCAATACCTGATCCCTTGTGGTAAAAAACAAGACTGTCGGGCGAGTGGCCGGGACAATGCAGCATTTCGAAGCTGGTGTTACCAAAGCTCAGAACATCGCCTTCTTCCATCAGCACATCAGCGGGCGGCGACATTTCCGCGGGCAGGCCGTACATTTTGGCTATGGTTTCCATCAGGCCCAGGCCTTTCGCAGCCAGCGTATGAGCGGAGATCGGAATTTTATACCGGCTGCACACGAACCGGTTGCCCAGCACATGATCGATGTGCGAATGCGTGAGCGCCACCTTTACCGGCCGGAGGTTCTGCGCTGCAATGAAATCTGCCAGCTCCTGCTGTTCATCGCGGTTGTAGCAACCCGGATCGATGATGATGCACTCTCTCGTTTCATCGTATACCACGTAAGTATTTTCCGAAAAAGGATTGAATGTGAATTTTTTTATTTCGGGCATGTCTCGGTTTTTTTCTCAAAAATCAATATAATTTCCGGTTCGGGGAACAAAATTCCTACCTTCGTAAGACACCTATATTCTATGAAGATGGATGTAATGACAATCGTGATCCTGGCGCTGACCGGCGTAGCCGCAGGTTTTATGGGCGGAATGGTTGGTGTGGGAGGCGGAATTGTAATGGTGCCTGCCATGGTCTTTTTTCTCGGTGTATCCCAGCAGTCGGCGCAGGGAACAAGTCTTGCCGTGCTCATGGTACCTGTAAGCGCAGTAGCGGTATACAACTACTATAAGGCAGGCGAGGTCAACTTCAGGTACGCCTTTGTCATCGCACTGTTTTTCATTGTCGGCGGATACTTCGGCTCTAAGCTGGCGATCCGCATCGACCAGGCGGTGATCCGGAAATTGTTCGCCGTATTTATGATCCTTGTCGCCGTCAAAATGTTTTTTACCAAATGAGCCTGCAGCTCAGAGTACAGGCATTGGCGCAAGATTATTTCGAAGAGATCCGGTCGGTCCGGCATCATCTTCACGCGCACCCCGAATTATCGTTCGCGGAATTCAGGACCTCGGAGTATATCCAGCAATTTCTTACGCACTTAAGTATTCCGTTCGAGGCGGGCTTTGTTAAGACCGGCGTGGTGGCGACGATAAAAGGAAAGAATTCCCGAATCCGCACCGTAGCGCTTCGCGCGGATATGGACGCTCTTCCCATCCATGAGCAGAATGCCGTTCCGTATTGCTCGGTGAACGCGGGAGTGATGCACGCCTGCGGTCATGATGTGCACACGGCCTGTGTGCTGGGCGCTGCCAGGATATTGAATCAGCTGAAGGAGGAATGGGAGGGAACGGTTGTTCTCATTTTTCAGCCGGGAGAAGAAAAGCTTCCGGGAGGCGCGAAGCTGATGATCGAGGAAGGAGTTCTGAAAAAATATAATGTGCAGAAGATCATCGGCCAGCATGTTTTCCCTGAAATGGAAACGGGCAATGCCGGCTTCCGGAAAGGAATGTACATGGCTTCTACCGACGAGATCTATATTACCGTTCATGGAAAAGGCGGGCATGCCGCGCTTCCTTCCACGTATATCAACCCGATAATGATCGTTGCGGAGCTGTTGCCGCATCTTCAATCCAGGTTTGAGCAGGAGAAACTGCCGGGGAGCCCCGCTGTGCTCGCATTCGGGAAGATCAGCGGAGAAGGGGCAACCAACGTGATCCCCGCTTTCGTTAAGTTAGAAGGAACATTGCGGACGCTCGACGAAGATTTCCGTAAAAGGATGCACGGGCTCATACGGCAGGAAGCCGAAATGATCTGTGAAAAAAATGGCGGCAGCGCTGATGTGAGCATTGCGTACGGATATCCTGTGCTGTACAATAATGAAGATCTTACCCAGCGTTGCGAATCGCTTGCCCGCGATTATATCGGCGAAGGCCATGTGCAGGCGCTTGACCTGCGTATGACTGCCGAGGACTTTGCTTACTACAGCCAGGAAATACCTGCGTGCTTTTACCGCCTGGGAACAGGGAATATTTCAAAAGGGATCGTCGCGTCCGTTCATACGCCGCTGTTCGATATCGATGAGAACGCGCTGAAGTACGGCATGGGCCTGATGGCTTACCTGGCAATGAACGCCTGATATCAGGAATTTCCCGATGAGAGAAAATACAGGCCTATCGACGCGGGCCACAGGTAAACAAGCAGGGACGATAGAGTCCGCATGTTCACTATTTCGGGAAAATGACCGATCATGAAATAAACGGTGAGCACAAACATTAACGCACCGGCAATGATCGTAAGCGTATCGCTGCTTAAAAAGCCTCCTACCACCAGCAGCAGTCCTATCAGCACGTACACAAAGACAAGCACATCATCCCAGCGCTGGAAATTTACCACTTTGATATTTTCGAGATAGACGACCAGGAGATACAGGAAAACGGAAATGCGCATCATCCAGGTAGCTACCGGCAAGGCGGATTGCATGGGCTTCATAGCAAATTTCTTTTCTTCAAAGTTAGAGAAGTTCGCGCGTGCTGATCCGTGCTGTGCGATACAAGATGTTGACACGGGCATGTCAGTAAACATCCGTCAATGGACTTTAAGCAATCGCTGGCTGATGGAAGCGGACCTTCCTTTCAGTGTTACGATATACATTCCGGGGCTCAGGCTGCTTCCGTCGAAGTGTACGTAATTCATGCCTTTCAGCGATTTTCCTAGGCTGCTTGTAAAAGCATTTTTCCCGTTCAGGTCGGTTACTGTAAGCGTAATGTCTTCGGGCCTGTACGTATGATATTGCACAACTATCTGGTGATAGAAAGGATTCGGGAATGCGCCGAGTATCATTATGTTGTCGTCGGGATCGCTGGCGGAAGTATATTGCAGGGAGAAAGGAGCCAGCGGAGGATACCAGCCGCCATCCGAAACCTCAGGCGCCTGCAGGAGATGTCTTGACCCGTCGGGAGTGTACCAGCCGCCGTCGGTTGTGATTTTGTACGCGTGCGACCGGATGTCGGAAACGTTGTAGAAATCTGCCTGCGCGCGTTTTTTGTTCAGGTCGAGAATGTAGTAGCCGTGATTGATCATGTTCACGTACTTCACATGCGGATTGAAAAGCTGCACTACGCTGTTCGCAGCTATCGGGAAGTTGGAGGAGGTGACGCTTGTCGTTACGAATTCAACTCCCACAGAATGGGCGCCGCTGAACGGAACATAACCGGTCATCGGCAGATCGTTAGCCCACGAAGTATGGATATCGCCTGTGAGCACTACCATGTTCCTGATCTTGTTGTCCAGCACAAAGCGGTAAAGGCTGTCGCGCTGCTGCGGATAGCCGTCCCACTGGTCCATGTTCACCGGCGATCCGAAAAGCTGCAACGGGGCCATCATCACCTGCTGGCCGAGGATCTGCCACTGCGCCGATGACTGCAGCATGCCCGACTTCAGCCAGCCGAACTGTGCAGGGCTGATGATGTGCCGGTCCGCTTTTTTCAGATCGGGGCTTCCCTTGATCAGCTGTTGGTCCCGCCCTTCCAGCCGGGTGTCCAGCATGTAGATGTCGGCCAGGTTGCCGATGTGGAAATTACGGTAGATACGGAAAGTGTCCGCGGGGTCAGGCTGCCGGATCGGCATCCATTCGATGTACGCGGTCACGCCGGCGAGCTTGCGGTCTGCCCACGTGCCTTCCACTCCTTCGGTATGGTTCTGCGCGCCGTTCTTCCACGAGTCGTTGGCTGTTTCATGATCGTCCCATACGGTGATGAACGGCAGCTGCTGGTGAAGGCTTCGCAGATCGTCGTCCAGCTTGTACAGCGAGTGCCGGATGCGGTAATCGGTAATGGTGATGATCTCCGTTGCGGGCTGATGGTTGCGTCCTGCAAGCGTGCTGCCTGCGCCATATTCGTAAATGTAGTCCCCCAGGTGAAGGATATAATCCACATCGTTGCGGAAAGCCAGATCGCGGTAAGCGTTAAAGTAACCATTCTGATAATTGGAGCACGACACTACGCCGATCCTCACGGAGTCGGCGTTGCCGGAAGGCATGGTATGCGTGCGGCCTTTGAGCGACCGCATCCCGTTATACTCAAATTCATAGTAGTACCAGGTGTCCGGCTGCAGTCCCGTAACATCAACTTTTACTGTGTAATCTTTCGTTATGCCTGTGACGGCGGTGCCGCTGTCCACGAGATCGGTGAACGCGGTATCGGTGGCCATGCGCCAGTTCACATGTACGGGATCGGTGGGAGTGTCGAGCGTTATCCTGGTCCAGATGATGACCCGGTCGGTAAGCGGATCGCCGGAAGCAACGCCATGATAAAAAGGTTCCAGGGCGGGATTCAATCCTGAACGGTCTACCTGGGCCCTAAGTGTAAAAAATACACTTAGAAGGCAAATGGAGAAAAGTATCTTTTTCATACGCCGGGTTTCGGAGTGAAGCAGGTACCGAGGCTTCGGCTTACGGTGGATGCGGTCAGACGGTCATGATCTCTTTTTCCTTCTTGGCCACGGATTCGTCGATCTTCGTCACGAAATCCTTGGTTATGCTATCCATCTTGGCCTCGGCGTCTTTCGCCGCATCTTCCGGCATGCCTTCCTTCTGGAGCTTTTTAATAGCTTCGATCGCGTCTCTCCGGGCATTGCGGATGCTGATCTTGGTATCTTCACCTTCGGCTTTGGCAATTTTCACCATTTCCCTGCGGCGCTCTTCGGTAAGCGGCGGAACGGAAATACGGATCAGGTCGCCGTCGTTCTGCGGGTTCAGCCCGAGATTGGAATTAATGATAGCCCGTTCGATGTCCTGAAGCTTATTTTTTTCCCAGGGTTGGATCACAAGGGTGCGGGCGTCGGGAGTATTGACATTGGCGATCTGGTTCAGGGGAACCATCGAACCATAGTATTCCACCATAACACTGTCCAGCATGGCCGGGTTAGCCTTACCGGTACGGATCTTCAACAGCGATACTTCCAGGTGGCTGATGGATTTTTCCATCATCTCGCGGGCTTGCTTGATAGCGGACTCTGCACTCATGATCGGGGAAATTTTTATCGTTAGCAAGACAAAAATAAAGAGTTTTGGCAATTAACCTACGGCAGGAGGGATTTAGATTTCCTGCACCGCGTTCCGGCTGCGGGGAAACGGGAATAATCCTAACTTAGCGCCGCCTGTTAACTACAAATATTTTACAGCTATGAACGACAAGCTGAAAGCCTTTGACCGGCTTCTGACAATAATGGACGAGTTGCGCGAAAAATGCCCGTGGGACAGGAAACAGACCATCGACTCGCTCCGGTATCTGTCTATAGAAGAGCTGTACGAGCTTTCCGACGCTATTCTTGAAAAGGACTACGAGGAAATAAAGAAAGAGCTCGGGGACATCCTTTTGCACATTGTATTTTACGCGAAGATCGCCAGCGAAGAGAACAGGTTCGATATCGCCGACGTGCTGAATACGATCTGCGACAAGCTTATCCAGCGGCATCCGCACATTTATGGAGATGTGACCGTAAGCGATGAGGAGGAAGTAAAGCGCAACTGGGAAACCATCAAGCTGAAGGAAGGAAAAAAATCGGTGCTGGAAGGAGTGCCTAAAAGCCTTCCGGCCCTTGTAAAGGCGCACCGGATGCAAGAGAAGGCCAAAGGCGTGGGATTTGAATGGGACAACCGCGAAGATGTGTGGAAGAAGGTGGTGGAAGAGATGGACGAGTTCAGGGCGGAAGTGGACAAAGGTACCGACCGGGAAAAGCTCGAGGAAGAATTCGGGGACCTGCTGTTCTCGCTGATCAATTACGCCCGTTTTATCGACGTGAACCCGGAAGACGCGCTCGAGCGGACGAACAGGAAGTTCATACGCCGTTTTCAATATATGGAGCGCGAAGCGGAAAAGGCCGGGAAAAAACTGAGCGGGATGACGCTGGCCGAGATGGACGTGTATTGGGAGCAGGCCAAATCCGCCACCTGAGCATCCTGCGGATTTTATCTTTTCAAATCGCTAATTTTGTAAAAAAGACGGTATGGCAGTAACAGTAATAAACGACAGCAATTTTAAACCGGCGCTGGAGCAGAACGATAAAGTGATCGTAAAATATTACGCCGACTGGTGCGGTTCGTGCAAGTTATTTTCGCCGAAGTTCAAGCGGCTTTCCAACGACGAAAAATATTCCGGCATTACCTTTCTCGATGTAAATGCCGAAGAAAATCCCGATGCACGCCACGCCGCGGGAGTCGATAATCTTCCGTTCTTCGCCATTTTCAGGAACGGCCAGCTTGTGGAAGGTTCCGCCACCTCGAAAGAAGAAGTAGTGACCGTGATGCTCGAAAAGCTTCTCTGAACACTGAGCCGCTTTCGTTTTTAATTTTGAAAAAAGCATTCTATGAAAATACCTGCCATAAAACAACTGGTGGAAAAATATACGATCTCCGACCTGAAAGATGCGGAGCAATGCCTTTTCGAAGATCAGCCGCTGCCTATCGAAGTGGCCGGTGAGGACGATGGCGAAAAGCTCACGCACATCCTGGCTGCGATCGAGATACTGGAAGATATGGCGAAAGGCGACGACTATATGAAGGCGCTACGGAAGTATACGCAGCGGGTACGAAATTCGATAAGTTAGCTTTGAGATTTCAGATGTGAGTATTGACCTGCTTTAATCTCTGCAGACCAACAGTTCATTTTCTATTTAATTGGTAATCGTAACAGATTGTGACAGTCTCAGAAGTGATTGATTTTTTTGGGCGGCATGCGGGTCCTTCACTGTATCTTTGCCCCCCGGAGTACCGGAATACTATTCTGCTGCGCCGTTGTTTGAGCATACTGCCTTATATAGTTCGCCTGCACTGGAGCTCCGGCGGACAAAGGATGCCGTTGCGGCCCCTGCCGCTCACGTGAAATTTTATCACCCTGCATTATATCTGCGCTGTAGCTGTATAAAGACTAAGGACTAATCCTGGTAACCTTAAAATGCTCTCGCTTCCAATCTCAATACTCAGGACTGATAACTATAATGCCGCCCCTACGGGGCTTAATGAATATCTGATCTTGTTTCTATCATAATGCCGCTCCTACGGGGCTTATGCTAAGCGGATATCCTCCTACGCCTGCAGCTTCGGCGGATGAAACTGGTAACCTTAAAATGATCCCGCTTCCGATGTCAGGACTCACCGGTAGCAAATTACGCTGCCGGGCTCACTACTCAGGACTATTACGTCTTCTGCTCCTTCTTCTTCGCCGAAGGGAACAGCACATTGTTCAGGATAAGCCGGTATCCGGCAGAGTTGGGATGCAGCTCGAGATCGGTGGGCGGATCGCCTACCATGTGCTGGTAATCCTCTGGGTCATGTCCTCCGTAAAATGTCCAGAAACCTTTTCCGAATTCACCGTGAATATAACGGACCTCATTTGCCTGCTTGTTTTCGCCAAGCACGATCACATTGCTTTTGATCAGCTTTTTATTGAATGCGGTGGTCTGTCCCATAAATCCTCTCACCATATTTTCATGGTTCTGCGTAAGCATCGTGGGCACTTCGTCCGACTTCGCAGAAAATTCGAAAAGAATAAAATAGTCGAGATTTTTCGGGACATTCCGGAAGTTGGTCATGTCGATGTTCGAGTACTCGTATTCCGTGGGCGTTCGGCTGATCACAAAATCTTTGAATGCGAACGTATTGTCGTAATTCAGCTTGCTTTGCGCGTTGGGATCCATCGGATCGCCGTCGAACGGGGTTTCGCAGATGTCCACTCCGTCGGATGAAAGAGCGATATCATACGAATCCGTTGCGGAGCACATGGCGAAAAGATAACCCCCGCCTGCGGTATAATCACGGATCCTTTGCGCTACGGCTCGTTTCAGCAGCGAAACCTTTTCGAAGCCCAGCTTTTTTGCTGTAGCTTCAGATGAGCGTACCTGTTCGATGTACCAGTCCGCATTTCGGTAAGCGCCCCAGAATTTTCCGTACTGGCCTGTAAAATCTTCGTGGTGGAGGTGCAGCCAGTTGTACAGCGGAAGCTTTCCCCCGATCACATCTTCATCGTAGATCACATCGTACGGGATCTTCGCGTACGTGAGCACCAGCGTCACGGCATCGTCCCAGGGCTGCATTCCGGGTGGCGAGTACACCGCGATCTTCGGAGCTTTTTCAAGCTTCATCGGGTTCATGTTCACATCCGGATCGGAAAGTTCCTGTATAATGCCGGTGGACTGGCCGTCGGTAATAAGCTCATACGAAACGCCGCGTTCCACGCAGAGAAGCTCGAGGTCCTGGTTGTGCTTGAACATGAAAGCGCCGCCCCGGTAATTAAGCAGCCAGTACGCTTCCATACCGTTCTCCAGCACTCTGTAGGTCACCCCGTAGCTGCGCAGATGATCCGTCTGGGAAGCGTCCATGGGAATAAAGATCCATGTGCTCCACGCGGAAAGGCGGAAGATGAAAAAGGTGAAAATGAGAATGATTTGCTTCATACGATAAAGATACACCATTCTTAAACGAAAGAACGCTTAAAATGGTGCGTCGTCGTCTACATTATCCCAGTTCTTCGACGGGCGGATCTCCATTCGCGGGCCTCCGAGGTTGTCCATGTCTATTCCCGGTTCCATCCTGGAAGAAGGAGTATAAGAGGAGAACGGACTGGTTCCGAGGTTGATGAACTTGGTCTGGTAATCAATGAAGCCGAGGTTTACATCGCGGGTCGCTCCGTGACGGTTCTTGGCGATGATGATCTGCGCCACGCCTTTCAGAGAGTTTTGCTCCTCGTCTTCGGTGATGCCGTAGTATTCCGGGCGGTATATGAAGCAGACCAAATCCGCGTCCTGCTCGATGGCGCCGGATTCCCGGAGGTCGGCAAGCTGAGGGCGCTTGTCGCCGCCGCGGTCTTCCACCTTACGGCTGAGCTGCGAAAGAGCGATGATCGGAATCCTCAGCTCTTTGGCGATCGCCTTCAGCGACCGTGAGATCATACTGATCTCCTGCTCGCGCATTCCTTTGGTATCGTTGCTTCCCCGCATCAGCTGCAGGTAGTCGATGATGATCATCCCGATCTTGTTGTGCTGCTTCAGCCGTCGTGCAATGGCGCGGAAATCGAAGATCGAAAGGCCGGGCGTGTCGTTGATATAGATCGGAGCTTCTGTAAGACGGGGAAGGTTCGAGTGCAACTGTTTCCATTCGTCTTCGGTGAGCTGTCCTTTTTTTAGCTTGTCGGACGGTAATCCAACCTCGGCGGTGATGAGACGATTCACAAGTTCCACCGCTTCCATTTCCAGAGAGAACACCGCGATAGGAACTTTGTACTCAACGGCGGCATTGCGCGCCATGGAAAGGGCGAACGCCGTTTTTCCCATACCGGGGCGGGCTGCCACGATGATGAGGTTGGAATTCTGCCAGCCTGAAGTGACTTTATCGAGCTCGGTAAATCCTGTCGGAACACCGGTTCCCGTTTCACCTTTGGCGGCTTCCTCGATATTTTTCAGGGCCTCGTGCACCAGCTCGCTCATTTTGGCGTTGGTGCGGTTCAGGTTCCCCTGCGCCACGTCGAACAATCCCTGCTCCGCCTGGTCGAGAATGTCGAACACATCGTTCGATTCTTCAAAAGCGTTGGTGATCACATCCGAAGAGATGCGGATCAGCTCGCGCTTGATATATTTTTCAAGCAGGATCTTACAGTGAAATTCAATATTGGCGGCGGAGCCCACGCGGCTGGTAAGCTGCGCGATATAGTAAGGGCCGCCCGCGATCTCCAGCTGGCCCTGCTCTTTCAGCTCATTGGTAACGGTGAGAATGTCTATAGGCTCGCCTTTTTTATTGAGACTGTCTATCGCTTTGAAGATGCTCTGGTGCACCGGTTTGTAGAACACTTCCGGTTTGAGCAGGTCGCTTACTGCTGTGAATGCGTCTTTCTCCAGCATCAGCGCGCCCAATACCGCTTCCTCCAGCTCCACAGCCTGCGGAGGGACCTTCCCGAAATCGAGCGAAACGGCTGACAGCGCGTTTTTGCGAGGCTTCAGGGATTTATCAATAACTTGCCGGATATCTTCCATAAGGGGGACAAAAATAAGGTACGTATCTATGCGCCGGTCGTTATCTTATTAACGTAGTGTGTCAGCAATAGAATGATAATTAATTTAAAGAAAAGCTTAATTAATTGTAATTAAGAAGATTGGAAGCCCTGTCTGAAAGCTAAATTTCAAACTTGTCACGGTTTTGGCAGCCTTATAATTTATCCACAGACTTTTTTTCCGGATTCCGGCGCGGAACCATCGTTTGCCTTCGCACTGAGCAGCATCCTTACTATTTTACTAAATTTACCGCAAAATCACGCAAGTAAAGGCAACCGTATGTGGAAAGTATTAACAGGTAACAGTGAATTCGCGATAGAATGGGAATCTGCTAAGCAAGGTACCGGTACGATCAACGGTAGTTCGTTTTCCATTTCCCTGGTGAAGTCAGGAGAAGGAGAATTCCATATTCTAAGGGATGGACGGTCATATAGGGCCCAGGTATTGAAGGCCAACCCTGCGGAAAAAAGTTTCATGATCCGCGTGAACGGCGAAAAATGTACCGTGCAGGTGAAAGACAAGTTCGACCTTCTGCTGGCCGAAATGGGACTTTCCAATCTCTCGCAGAAAAAGATAAACGAAATGCGCTCGCCCATGCCCGGCCTTGTCATCGACATCCAGGTGGAGGCAGGCCAGTCCGTAAAAACCGGCGACCCGCTGATGATACTGGAAGCCATGAAAATGGAGAACGTACTGAAGTCGCCTACCGATGGCGTGATCAAAAAGATCGCTGTTTCGAAGGGAAAAGCGGTCGAGAAGAATGAAATTCTGGTTCAGTTCGAGTAATTTTTATCTGCCAAGCCATGAGCAATCCCAGCGTTGAATTATACAAGCAGTATATCGGGCAGTACATCACTACCGCCCCGTCCCCCTTCTCAAACTGGCTGAAGGGAAAGATACTGGACGTGAAGGAAGATAGCATCTCCGTAGAGTTTACTGTAAGAGAGGAAATGACAAATCCTGTAAAGCTTCTGCACGGAGGGATGATAGCGGCCATCATGGACGATATGATCGGCATGACCATTTTCGTGAACGGCTTCAAGCAATTTTATTTCAGTGTGAACCTGCATGTGGATTTTTATTCGAACGTGCGCGTGGGAACTGCGGTGGTGGCTATCACGAAACTGGTAAAAAAAGGCGCGCGCCTGGTGCAGGCGGAGTGCGAACTTTCGGGTCCTGGCGGTACGCTGCTTGCCAAAGGCACTTCCAATCTCATTTCTACCGACGGCGTTCCGCAGCCATGACAAGCGGCGATCTTTAATAACGTATGAATTATTTTCTTTTGCTTATTTATCTTACCGCAGGGCCGCTCATTGTATACCGTAATGACCGCAGCCGCGACGCGTATCGTGAACTCGGAAGCTCTCCGCAGTTCGACTGCGTGGGAAGAGTGCTGCGCAAAAATGATCCTGCGGGATCCTGTGTGTTCATCGGCGGCAGGTATGTGGTGTCGGCGGCGCATTGTTTTATGGTGAAAGACTATCAGCCGGTAAAATTCCGTTTCGGCGGAGAAGTGACCAAAGGTTATCTCGCTACCGATCCTCACCCGGACGAGGCGTCAAATTATAAGATAGAGCTGAACGGCAGAAAGTACAGGATAAAGAAGATTACGATACACCCGGTGTACCTTGCGCACGGAGCTTCGGGAGATGCAGACATCGCCGTGCTTACGCTTGCGGAGGAAGTAAAAGGCCTGCAGCCCGCGGTGCTGAATACATCCTTTGATGAACGGAATTCCGTGGCGACCGGCGTCGGGTATGGCGGAAGCCTCCTGGCGGAAGGACAGGAAGAAGCCGATCCGGGCGAGCGCGTACGGCTGGCGGGAACAAATGTGATCGACAGCGTGGGCGGATTTGAGCTGAACGAAATTCCAACGAGGCTTTGTATGGACTTCGATCATCCGTTGTATTCCCTGCCGCACAATACAGGCGATACGCTTCCGCAGAATCTTGAATACTGTACGACCGGCGGCGACAGCGGCGGAGGTATATTCCGCGAAGTGAACGGTAAATGGGAGCTGCTCGGGATACACAGCCAGATCATGATCGACGTGCCGCTTACGGTTAAGCACGGTTATTACGGATCGCGTTTTTACGCTACGCGTATTTCAGCTTTTTACGGATGGATAGACGCCGTTACGGACGACGGAGATCAATAGCTGAGGTTGGGAGAGAGCCAGCGCTCCATTTCTTCTATGCTCATATTTTTTCTGCCGGCGTAATCCTTCACCTGGTCCTTTCCTATTTTTCCCAGGCCAAAATATTTCGATTCCCGGTGAGAAAAATATAGCCCGCTTACAGCCGCGGCAGGAAGCATGGCCATCGATTCTGTGAGGATGATACCGGCGTTTTTTTCTGCTTGCAGCAGGTCGAAAAGGGCCTGCTTTTCCGTATGGTCGGGGCAGGCGGGATAACCCGGAGCCGGACGGATTCCCTGGTATTTCTCGCTTATCAGGTCTTCATTTTTCAATGCTTCGTTCCTGCTGTATCCCCAGAATTCCTTTCGCACGCGCTCGTGCATGCGTTCTGCAAAGGCTTCCGCCAGCCGGTCGGCAAGCGCTTTCAGGAGGATGTTGTTATAGTCGTCATGTTCCGCAGCGAACTCTTTCAGCTTTTCGTCGATACCGATGCCCGCCGTTACGGCAAAACCACCGATGTGATCTTTCAGACCGGAATCCAACGGAGCTGTAAAATCAGCGAGCGCGTAATTCGGCAAACCTTCCGCTTTTTTATTCTGCTGTCTTAGTGTATGAATTACACTAAGAATGCTGTTCCTGTTTTCGTCTGTATAAACATGAATGTCATCTCCCACGGAATTGGCCGGCCATATTCCTATCACGCCATTCGCACGGAGCCAGTTCTCCGAAATGATCTTTTCCAGCATCTGCTGCGCATCGCGGAACAGGCGCGTAGCCTCTTCTCCCACGATCTTGTCTTCCAGTATGGCAGGGTAGCGGCCTGCAAGTTCCCACGTTTGGAAGAAAGGAGTCCAGTCGATGTACTGCGCCAGCTCTGCCAGCGGATAATCCTGAAATACTTTCGTACCGGTGAATGCCGGCGTATATACATCTTCTTCCGTCCAGCGGATCGCGGTACGGTTCTTTCGCGCTTCCTCCAGCGAAATATAATTCTTTTCGGACTGCTGGATTTTGTGGCGTTTCCGCAGCTCCGCGTATTCCTGCTGCACGGATTCGGAAAATCCTTTTTTCTTTTCTCCGAGAAGAGCTTCCACTACAGGGACCGAGCGCGAAGCATCGAGCACATGCACGGTAATACCTGCAGGATAGTTTTCTTCGATCTTTACGGCGGTGTGTATTTTCGAGGTCGTAGCGCCTCCTATCAGCAGCGGAATAGAAAAACCGTTGCGCTGCATTTCTTTGGCCACATGCACCATTTCGTCGAGCGAAGGAGTGATAAGCCCGCTGAGCCCGATCACATCCACGTCGTGCTTCCTGGCTTCCTCCAGTATTCTTTCGCCGGGCACCATCACGCCCAGGTCAACCACATCGTAGTTGTTGCAGCCGAGCACTACGCCTACAATATTTTTTCCGATATCGTGCACATCGCCTTTTACGGTTGCCAGCAGCACTTTCCCGTTCTTTCGCACTTCGCCGGATTTTTCTGCCTCGATATAAGGCAGCAGCACGGCTACGGCTTTCTTCATCACCCTGGCGCTTTTCACCACCTGCGGAAGGAACATTTTTCCGCTTCCGAAAAGATCGCCTACCACGTTCATTCCGTCCATCAGCGGGCCTTCGATCACCTGCAGTGGGTGCTCATATTGCAATCTCGCTTCTTCCACATCCTGCTCGATATGATCCACGATGCCTTTCACCAGCGCGTGCGTGAGCCGGGCCTGAACAGGGGCGGAGCGCCATTCTTCTTCCTTCTCCGCTTCTTTTTTCTCTCCTTTATACTGGCTCGCAAAGTTCAGCAGCCGTTCGGTCGCATCCGGGCGGCGGTTCAGCAATACATCCTCCACGTGCTCCAGCAGGTCTTTCGGAATTTCATCATACACTTCGAGCTGCGACGGGTTTACGATGCCCATGTCCATTCCCGCGCGGATGCCGTGATACAGGAATGCCGAATGCATGGCTTCGCGCACGCGATCGTTGCCGCGGAACGAAAATGAAACGTTGGAAACACCGCCGCTTACCCTGGCGTAAGGAAGGTTCTCCTTGATCCACGTGGTAGCGCGGAAAAAATCTATCGCGTTGTTGTTGTGCTCTTCGATGCCCGTGCCTACGGGGAAAATGTTCGGATCGAAAATGATATCCCACGCGGGAAATTTTACCACCTGCGTCAGTATATCATATGAACGTTTACATATCTCGATCCTTCGCTCGTAGCTGTCGGCCTGTCCTTTTTCGTCGAAGGCCATTACGATCACCGCGGCGCCGAACCTGCGGATGATCTTCGCCTGCCGGATGAAATCCTCTTCGCCGCTTTTCAGTGAGATGGAATTCACGATGCCTTTTCCCTGCAGGCATTTCAGTCCCGCAACAATGATGTCCCATTTAGAGCTGTCTATCATCACCGGTATCCGCGCGATCTCCGGTTCGGAGGCGATGAGATTGAGAAAACGGACCATCGCTTTTTCCCCGTCGAGCATTCCTTCGTCCATGTTCACATCGAGGATCTGCGCCCCGCCGCGCACCTGCTCGAGCGCTACAGCCACGGCTTCTTCGTAACGGTCTTCCATTACGAGGCGGAGAAATTTACGCGAGCCGGTAACGTTGCATCGTTCGCCGACATTCACGAAGTTGGTCTGCGGCGTGATGGTAAGAGGCTCGAGCCCGCTCAGCCGAAGGAAAGGAGTAATATGGTTCGGGGTAGACATGATGCAAAAGTAATGATTCGCCGGGATCAGGCGGTGAGTTCGGGTACGGCGCGCGGAGCATGCTTTTGCACCGCTTCTACAATGCGGCGGATATGATCGGGCGTGGTGCCGCAGCATCCGCCTACGATGTTGATGAAACCACTTTTGCAGAAGTCGTCGATGTAAGCGGCCATTTCTTCCGGGCTTTGATCGTACTGCCCGAATTCATTAGGCAGGCCGGCGTTGGGATAACAGCTTACGTACGTCCACGATTTGCCGGAAAGCTCCTCGATGTATGGCCGCATGTCCTTAGCGCCCAGCGCGCAATTCAGCCCGACGGAGAACAGGTCGCCATGCGAAACGGAATTCCAGAATGCTTCGGTGGTCTGCCCGGAAAGCGTGCGCCCGCTGGCGTCGGTGATGGTACCGGATACCATTACCGGAATGTCGAGACCTTTTTCCTCGAGGTATTCATTTACGGCGTAGAGCGCCGCTTTTGCGTTCAGCGTGTCAAAGACTGTTTCGATCAGGAGTAGGTCCGCGCCTCCATCGGTAAGCCCGCGCGTCTGCTCACGGTAGCATGCTACCAGCTCGTCGAAGCTTACTCCGCGGTAGCCCGGATCATTCACGTCGGGAGAAAGCGAAGCGGTCTTATTGGTGGGGCCTATCGCGCCGGCCACGAACCGGGGACGCGACGGATCACGCTGTGTATATTCTTCCGCGGCTTCTTTTGCCAGCCGCGCAGATTCAAAATTAAGTTCGTAGGCCAGGTCTTCCATATGGTAATCGGCCATCGAAATGGAATTGGCATTGAAGGTATTGGTCTCGATAATGTCCGAGCCCGCTTCCAGGTAGGCTTTGTGGATCTCCCCGATGATGTGCGGCTGCGTAAGCGAAAGCAGATCGTTGTTCCCTTTGAGCGAATGCGGAAAATCCCTGAACCGGTCTCCCCGGTAATCCTCTTCGGCAAGGTTGTACCGCTGGATCATGGTGCCCATTGCGCCGTCGAGGATGAGAATGCGCCGGCTGAGCAGTTCGGTAAGTTGTTTCCGGGTATTATTCATAGTGCAAAAATAGCGAATTTGCAGGAGGTTTGGTATCCTGCGCCGAAGGCAGCGCAGGAGCGGGGATGCAGACGGATGCACTTAATTTATATCGTTTCTAAATTAGGTTCATTTTCCTGTAAATCCTTGTTTCCGACGGCGATCAGTACCGGGCTCTCAGCAGGGATGATATACAGCGCCTGTTTTTTTTGCTAATCACTCCCTAAAAAATTACATTTGCCCGCTTTATACAGGTATCCCGTGCTGGCAGAAAAAACAGTGAATATCGAACACGCTCCGGAAGCTACGCTGAAAATTTCGGATTATGTGGCATTTACAAAGATCCGTCTTTCGCTGCTGGTATTGCTTTCCGCTGTGATCGGTTACCTGATCGCGGCTCCGCAGGTGAACTGGAGCGAGCTGCTGATGCTTTTCTTCGGCGGACTTTTCATTACTGCGGCTTCCAACGGGATCAACCAGATCATTGAGCGGGACCTCGACAAGCTGATGAAGCGGACGATGTCGCGCCCGCTTCCTACCGAAAAAATGTCGCTTCCCGAGGCGTATATCCTCGTTTCCGTATTTGCCATTGGGGGCACCGCTATGCTCTGGTGGGGCACCAATCCGCTGTGCGCCATGCTGAGCCTTAGCTCGCTGATCCTTTATTCCTTTGTGTACACACCACTGAAGCGCCGCACTCCGCTGGCCGTTTTCGTAGGAGCTTTTCCCGGGGCGTTGCCTCCGCTGCTCGGATGGGTAGCCGCTACCGGCAGTATCGATTATATGGCCCTTCTGCTGTTCGCCATCCAGTTCATGTGGCAGTTCCCGCATTTCTGGGCTATCGCATGGAGGCTCGACGACGATTACCGCAAAGCAGGGTTCAACCTTCTGCCTTTCCCTACGGGACGTAACAGCTCCAACGCTTTCCAGATCCTGCTGTACACTACCATGCTGGTACCCGTGAGCATTCTGCCTTCGGTATTCGGCTACGCAGGTATGCTTACCGGTATTCTTGTATTTGCGGCATCGGTGCTTTTCCTGGTGCCGGCCATAATGCTTTATCATACCCGTTCCATGAAGGCGGCGTCGCTGCTTATGTTCTCTTCTTTTGCTTACCTGCCTGTTGTGCAGCTTATCCTTTTATTTACGATCTGATGGAATCCGTATATATGACCAATAATATAGATCCGGTAATGGAGCAGCGGGAAAAAGAAAAAGCCCGGCTGCTGCTGTTATGGCTCGGCATCTGCACCAGCATAATCCTTTTTGGCGGTTTTTCGAGCGCGATCATCGTGCGGCAGGCTGATACCAACTGGTTCAAGTTCGACATCCCGGTACAATTCACACAAAGCACCATACTGCTTGTAGTGAGCAGCATCACCATGATCCTCGGATCATTTTTTACCCGCCAGGGAAAAAGATGGCCTGCCACTGCATTCATTTTTATTACACTTATCTTGGGATCGGTTTTCGCGTGGCTTCAGTTCGAAGGCTGGAAGGCTCTCATCCGGAGTGACATTTTCCCTTCAGACCCGCGTACCAGCAACGTTTCCGGTTCTTTCTTCTATGTGCTTACGGCTGTTCACCTGGCGCACCTTGCGGGCGGATTGCTTGCCCTGCTGATCACGAGCATCCGTTCGGCGGCGGGTAAGTACAAGCCGGATAGTTATTTAGGCATAAAATTATGTTCCGTCTACTGGCATTTTTTAGATGGATTGTGGTTATATTTGTTCCTGTTCTGGAATTTTTCAGATAAACTGTTATAAACAAGTAACTTAACTTTAGAGATACGTATGGCTCATACTACAGCAGAACCGATGCCTGCCAAACAAGCCTGGGGCGGTGGTGTAGCACCTTACAACATCAGCTGGGGAAAAATGATGATGTGGTTTTTCCTGGTCTCAGATGCCCTTACTTTCTCCGCTTTGCTGATCTATTACGGAGCTACGCGGAATGCGAACGCGGCACACTGGCCTGACCCGGATTCGGTGTTCAATCACTTCCCGTTCGTGCACCAGCATATTCCGCTGGTATTCGTATCGCTGATGACCTTTATCCTTATCATGAGCTCGGTTACCATGGTGCTTGCAGTAGAAGCGGGACACCGCGGCGATCGCAAACGTGTTATCATGTGGCTGATCCTTACCATCGTCGGTGGTTTTATGTTCCTCGGCTCACAGGCGTATGAGTGGACCCAATTCATCGTAGGTACGCACGACGGATTCAAATTGCCCGACGGCAGCGCGATACACGGTGCATCCATGCTCAAGAACGAATACGGGGCCACGGCATTCGGCAACCTGTTCTTTACTATCACGGGCTTCCACGGTTCGCACGTATTTTCCGGAGTAGTGCTCAATATTATCACGCTCATCATGGTGATCCGCGGCGTATTCGACAGACGCGGCCATTACGAATGGGTGGAGAAGGTCGGTCTGTACTGGCACTTCGTAGACCTTGTATGGGTGTTTGTATTTACTTTCTTCTACCTGATCTGATCCTGAAAAATAACCTGTAAAAAACTATAGCAATATGTCGATGTTATACGATTCCTACCAGCCGCATATTCATAAACCAGGAGATCCTATCGCCCCAGCCAAGACGTGGTGGATATGGAAAGTGTTCTGGATACTGCTGGCAGTTACCACTGTAGAGATCCTCGCGGCTTTCTCCGCTTACCAGAACTGGTTTCACTTTTCGCACAAGGGAATTGAAACGTACACACATACATTGAAGATCGTTTACATATTCCTTACGCTGGTAAAAGCATATTACATCATTTTCTCTTACATGCACCTGGGCGACGAGCGCAGGAACTTTAAGCTCACGCTCGGTTTCCTCGTTATCATCCTTGTTTATTTCATTATCCTGATGATGCTCGAAGGATATTACCAGGACAGTATTCACTTCGATTTCCCTGCGTTCATGCAGCGGAATCCGTTGGGTGAAGGCGGCCACTAAGCCATGAGTAAAAGAGAACAATATTACCCGGTTCAGTTGCCACCCAACGAACCGGGTTTTTTTATGGCTGAAGGCCTAAAGCAGAATAACTGAACAGATAATGGAAAAGAAAAAACGCAACTGGAAAAAGATCATAGTGATTGCCGGGCTGCTTGTCATGCCTACGCTGATCTTTTATTTTTTCGTATTCAATGGTGTGCATCACCTGGCGCGGTTGCCGTTTTACGGTCCGCGTAAGGTAGAGCCGAAGGAGTACCGGGGCAAGACCATCATGGATACCGTATACCATGAGATCCCGCCGTTCATGCTCGTGCGCAGCGATTCCACCCTGCTCGACAGCCGTAAGCTCGACGGACAGATTTACGTGGCGCACTTTCTCGATTTCGCACAGCTCGACAAGATCCCCGACGAGGTGATATATATTGCTGCAGACGTACTGCAGGATTTTCCCGAAGTGTATTTCGTCACGCATTTTGAGCATTACCAGGGCCAGGAGCTACCTCCTCCCTCGTCGTTTACCAGCAAGCTGGCGGGTAAGGACACTTCGTGGATCTACGTTACCGGTCCGCAGCCTACGCTCGATTCCCTGCGCACCTACGGTTATTTTGCCGAAGACAACGATCTCAAGGTGCAGAAGGACCCGTACAGCCTTGTGCTCATCGACAAGGAAAAACGCATCCGCGGGTATTACAATCCTATCCTGGCGGCTGATTCGAAGCGCGTGAAGGATGAAATTTCCTACCTCAAGCGCGAGTACGAGCTCAACTTCCGTACGCACCGGTATTATAAGTATGATGATAAGATAGAGAAGGGGAAGAAGTAGCATTATACTGTACCTCTTTTATCGTATCTTAATTTTCGGCATCTGGTCATAGCAATTTATTATATGTATGCTGCATACATGCGGTATTCGCATTGGAACACAAACTAAAATGCCGTACCATTGTCCAGCTGCAAACTGCTATGAAACCAACTTTGGACTATCAGATACATCAATTGCTGGAAGAGCGATTGTTAGCAGTCGAAGATCATTTTCAGGCTGATGTATTGTCCTATTTTGGGCCTTTTGAAGGGGGGGAAAGCTCATTCTTAAAAGTGATCGAGGAATTGGCTGCCGATCCGGAAAAAAAGAATAAAATCTATATAATTCTTACCACTGGCGGCGGTAGCGCAACAGTGGTGGAACGAATGGTAAATATTTTACGACAGCACTACAGCGAAGTGAATTTTGTAGTTCCTGACTACGCATACAGTGCCGGAACAATATTTTGTATGAGCGGCGACAATATTCTGATGGATTATTTTTCCGTTCTTGGGCCGATCGATCCCCAGGTTCAGAATAAGGAAGGCCGGCTGGTAGCTGCTTTGGGTTATCTGGATAAGATAAATGAGCTTATAGAAAAGGCAAGAAAGAATGAGCTGACGCAAGCGGAGTTTATGATACTGAAAGACTTTGATCTTGCCGAATTGCGAGGGTATGAGCAAGCTAAAGATCTAACAATCGCTTTGCTCGAGAAGTGGCTGGTTAAATACAAATTCAAAAATTGGTCAGTTCACAAGACCAATCCAGTCAAGTCAGGCCAGCCGGTAACCGATCACGAAAAGGTTGAAAGGGCAAAAGAGATCGCTGGTCACCTAAGCAATAATAATAAGTGGAAATCTCATGGTCGTCCCATTAATATAGAAGTCTTGAGAGAATTAAAACTTGAGATCGAGGATTATAGTAATAATATGCCCAGGCGAAGATTGATCAGGGATTATTATGAACTTGCATCCGACTATATTATGAGCAGGGGCTTTCGTGTTTTTGTGCAAACCCGTAAATTTATCTAATATGGAAAGTAACATCGAAATTCGTCTTAAAGAAAGCATTGCTTTCGCAGAAGATCAGTTTAAAACAAGCTCAGATATTCTTGAGTTTGAAAAGATACAAAGAGAATTTGCCGATCTGGTAAAAAGAGGCTTTACACGGGAGCGGGGCAATAACTTGCTGTCTCCATCTGACAGCATAGCTGTGTCGAGAATTGCATTCAATGCATGAAGGATTGGAACATTGGATTCTGTTAAATCCTGCGTACATATCCGTGATATATACGTAGAGAAGCATACATATACAGTTGTGAGAGCATCGATACCGTCTCTTATATGGTAAAGGTAGCCGCTTAAAAGGTCGCGCCCAGTCTAACAATCTCAATACTAACTACTCAATACCGTCTTCCTCGCTTTTTCAAAAGCGTTCTTCAGCCCGCCCGGGTTCTTTCCGCCGGCCGTAGCGTAGAAGTCCTGTCCGCCGCCGCCGCCCTGTATTTCCTTTGCAAGGTCGTTGATGATGGTCTTCGCGTTCATTCCTTTTTTTACGAGCTCGTCGCCCAGCATGATGGTGAGCAGGGCTTTGCCTTCCTGCTGCGTGCCAAGCACCATAAAGAGGTTGCCCATTTCTTTTTTCAGCTCGAAAGCGATGTTGCGGATCATGTCGCCGTCCAGTTCTACTTTCTCCGCGAGGAAACGCATTCCGTTCACATCTTCTATTTTTTTGCGCAGCTCCTCTTTCACCTGCGTGGCTTGTAATGCCTTGAAATGCTCGAGCGTACGGCGCAGCTCTTCGTTTTCCTTCAGCAAAGCTTCGGCGCCGCGTACGGGATCGGCCTGGTTTTTCAGCAGGCCTTTCAGCTGGTGTAATGTATCGAGCTCGGAGTTGATATATTCTTCGTACTTGTCCGCGGTGATAGCTTCGATCCTGCGCACGCCGGCGGCTACAGAGCTTTCGGAAATGATCTTGAAGTAACCGATCTGCCCGGTGGCAGGCACGTGCGTACCTCCGCAAAGCTCCACAGAATACGATGGATCGAAAGTGATCACGCGCACATGGTCGCCGTATTTCTCTCCGAACAATGCCATTGCGCCCAGCGCTGCCGCTTCCTTGAACGGAACGTTGCGTTTCTCGTCCAGCAGGATGTTGGTGCGGATCTTTTCGTTCACGATATGTTCTACTTTCCCGAGCTCTTCCTCGGTAAGTCTTGAATGATGTGAGAAGTCGAAGCGGAGGTAATCAGGGGCCACCAGCGATCCGCGCTGCTCCACATGCGTTCCCAATACCTTGCGGAGAGCGGCGTGCAGCAGGTGCGTCGCGCTGTGATTGTTGGCGGTAAGCTGGCGCAGCCGCACATCCACGCGCGCGGTAAACACAGCTTCAGGATTTGCGGGAACGTGGTCGGAAATGTGGATGATGAGATCGTTCTCCTTGATGGTATCGCGGATGGTTATCTTTTCGTTCACCGATTCGAGCCAGCCTTTGTCGCCTACCTGTCCGCCGCTTTCGGCGTAGAAAGGCGTTTTGTCCAGCACGATCTGGAACACATCTTTTCCTTTCTGGTTTACCTTCCGGTATTTGATGATGCGGCTTTCCGTTTCGAGCTGATCGTAGCCGGTAAATTCCACTTTGGTTTCTCCGGTCAGTAAGATCCAGTCGCCGGCGCTGATCTTGCCTGCCGCTTTGGAGCGCTCTTTCTGCTGCTGCAGGTTTGCTTCAAAGCCTTCTTCGTCTACGGCGAGGCCTTGTTCCTGCGCGATCAGCCGCGTAAGGTCGGCCGGGAAGCCGTAGGTATCGTACAGCTCGAACACCTGCTGTCCGGGGATCACATTATCTTTTGCAGCGGCGGTGATCTCTTTCAGGCGGTTCAGCCCGTTCTCCAATGTGCGGAGGAATGAGGTCTCTTCTTCCTGTATAACCTTTGCAATAAAATCTTTCTGTTTTCGGATCTCGGGGAATGTTTCTCCCAGCGTATCGTCGAGCTGCTCGGTAAGCAGGTAGATAAATGGTTTTTTCATGTCGAGGAACGAGTAGCCGTAACGGATCGCCCTGCGTAATATCCTGCGGATCACGTAACCGGCGCCGGTGTTGCTTGGAAGCTGTCCGTCGGCGATGGCGATGCCTACCGCGCGGATATGGTCGGAGATCACGCGCATGGCGATATCGGCCTTTTCATTCCTGCCGTACACGTGCCCGCTCAGTTCTTCGATGCGGAAGATAACGGGAGTGAAAACGTCGGTATCGTAATTCGATTTTTTTCCCTGCAGCACCATGTTGAGGCGCTCGAATCCCATACCGGTATCCACGTGCTTATTGGGCAATTGTTCCAGCGAGTTGTCTGCCTTACGGTTGAATTGTATGAACACCAGGTTCCATATCTCGATCACGTGCGGATGTCCCTGGTTCACGAGCTGTCTTCCCGGCAGCTTTGCTATTTCGTGCTCATCGCGGATGTCCACATGTATCTCGGAGCAGGGCCCGCAGGGCCCGGTGTCGCCCATTTCCCAGAAGTTATCTTTTTTGTTGCCGGGGATGATATGGTCTTCGGGCACGAACTGCCGCCAAAGGTCCTGCGCTTCGGAATCCGGTTCCAGGCTCTCTTTCGGATCGCCTTCGAAGTAGGTCACGTACAGCCGCGACTTGTCTATCTTATAATGTACGGTCAGCAACTCCCACGCCCATTCTATCGCATCTTTCTTGAAGTAATCGCCGAACGACCAGTTGCCCAGCATTTCGAACATCGTATGGTGATAGGTGTCTAGACCCACTTCTTCCAGGTCGTTGTGCTTACCGGACACGCGAAGGCATTTCTGCGTATCGGCTATACGTGAATGCTCGATGGGCTTATTGCCCAGGAACAGGTCTTTGAACTGGTTCATTCCCGCGTTGGTGAACATCAGGGTCGGATCGTTCTTGATCACCATGGGAGCGGAAGGCACGATATGGTGGCCTTTACTCTTGAAAAATTCGAGGAATGTACGGCGGACGTCTTTCGATTGCATAGTCTGGCTTATCTCTCTTCTGCGGGATTTCGCGAAGCAGCACAAAAATACGTTTCCTTTTGGAAAAAAACCTACGGGCAGACCGGCAACGAAAAACTTAGATGCGGACGATCTTCCGGTGGCCGGAACGTCCTTCGAGGATGAAGCGAACGATGTACACGCCGGAGGGAAGATCGCTTTACATTTACCGAAGTCCCCGGCTGGCTTATCGTCCGTACGAGCTGTCCGTCCGCGGACCAGATGCTGAGCTCGTCCACCGCAAGGCTGATCTGCAGGGTTTCGGCTACAGGGTTCGAATATACATTCAGTCCGGGCCACGGTTCCGGCTCAAGGCCTACGAAATCAAACCCGCCGCAACGCCGTCCGCCGATGCTGGAAAAGCTGCGCCAGGATGTGTTGCCATTGAGGGAGGGCCATAATTCCACGACCAGCGGCTTATCCTTCCGTACCCTGAGGCGTAATCGGTGTAACCGTAAGATAGCCCGCCCCCGTCTATCGGTCCGTAACATTTGCAGCTGTCGCAATACCGGAACGGTTCGGTAGACCTGCGTAGCAGTATCACAGGCATTGAGCAGTGTGTACCGGGCTCTTCGGTAAGCTGTCTACCGTTAACCATGCAGTGTCGGCATAGAAGAAATAATCATCATCTGCAGAGTTTTGCACATTGTGAAACCGTTTCGTCACCGTATCGCTGAATGGTTCATAGTTTTGCGCGCGGAGAGCGGAAAAGGCGGATGAGAGAAGTAGAAGAATGAAATGTAAAAATGTTTCATGAGGTCGTTTAAATAAAAGTACATCATTTTTAGCAGGAAGCCGAAAGACAAAGAGGGCTGTTTGTCGCATAATTTATAACTTAGCCCATCGGTAAATTATGTCGAAGATAAAGTACCATTACAATACCCGCACGCTTCAGTATGAGCGGTATGTGGAAGGCTGGGGCAGAAAGCTGCTGCGCCTGTTGTACATCCTGGCGTCCGGAGTGGTATTCAGCACCATCGTGATCTTTATCGCCTACCGCTACCTGGATTCGCCAAAGGAGAAGCAGCTGAAACGCGAGATATCGAACCTCGAGCTTAACTACGCGCTTCTCGACGAGCGTCTCGACCGCATGGAGCGTGTGCTGGGCGACCTGGAGCATCGCGATGATGATATTTACCGCGCTATTTTCGAGGCGGAACCGATTCCCGACGAAATACGGCAGGCGGGTTATGGCGGCGTGAATCGCTACGACAAGCTGAACGGCTTCGAGTATTCCGATGTGGTGAAAGAGCTTACGCAGCGTGTGGACAAGCTGTCCAAGCAAGTGGTGATCCAGTCCAAATCATACGACGAAATATGGGAACTCATTAAAAACCAGGACAAAATGCTGGCGTCGATCCCGGCCATCATGCCAGTGAAGCAGGAAGACCTTAAGCTTACGGCCTCGGGTTATGGTAATCGCATCGACCCGATCTACAAGACCATAAAATTCCACGCGGGAATGGATTTCGTGACCGATCCGGGAAAGCCGGTGTTTGCCACTGGCAACGGGGTAGTGGAGTTTGCCGGCTCGGATGATTCGGGTTACGGAATTCACGTGGTGGTCAACCATGGATTCGGCTATCATACGCTGTATGGGCACTTTTCGCAGCTGAAATGCGTGCAGGGCCAGAAGGTGAAACGCGGCGACCTGATCGGGCTTGTAGGCAGCACCGGCAAATCCGTGGGGCCGCACCTTCACTACGAAGTGCACAAGAACGGCGAGCCTGTGAACCCCGTGAATTATTATTTCAGCGATCTCACCGCGGAAGAGTACCAGCGCATTCTCGATGCTTCGCGTCAGCCCGGGCAAACGCTGGATTAATTATATGAACATGCCTGCAATACCATCCGTTTGTTCCCGCTTATATACCAAGCCGGCTTTCATTATTTTGCTCTTTTCCTGTTTTACTTTTTCTTGTTTGCCTGCGCAGACCGGTTACAATCTCAGGCGTCCGGATACCGTATTTGTTTTGCCGGATACGCTTCGCGAAGTATCGGGCATCACCATGCTCGATTCTTCCATGCTTGCCTGTGTGCAGGATGAGAACGGGATCGTTTTTATATACGACACCCGCTCTGCGCGCATCATACGCCAGTTCTCCTTTTCGGGCAACGGAGATTACGAAGGGATAGCGCGGGTGCAGAATGCTTTGTATGTGCTGATGAGCAACGGCATTCTTTACCATATCACCGATTACCGATCGGACGGTAAAATAATTCCGCTTCCGACAGGAATCCCGTGCGACAATAACGAGGGACTTTGCTACGACGAGACCGGCAACCGGCTGCTGATAGCCTGCAAAAGCCCGCCCGGCAAGGAAGGCGCTTATAAGGGCGAACGTTGCATTTACTCGTTTGACCCCGGCACGAAGAAGCTTTCTGAAAAACCTGTTTACAAAACCGACATCGGGTCAATACGGAAATTTGTTTCTCTCCGGCGTACGGATGTTCACGATCTGAAATTTCGCCCTTCGGCCATCGCAATTCATCCGTTCACAAAAAAGATATGGCTGCTGTCCGCATCGGATCATCTGCTGTTCATATTCAGCCGCGAAGGAGCCCCCCAGCATGTTGAGCTGCTGGATACCGCATTGTTTTCGCAGGCGGAAGGGATCACGTTTTCAGCGAACGGCGACCTGTTCATCAGTAATGAGGCGCACGGGAAGAAAGCTACCCTGCTTCGGTTCAGGTACCATAGCTATTAAAATTCTCAACTGATCCGCGGTATCGTATATACTTCCACGAACACGATAAATTCCCCGATGGTCGTTACTTTGATCGTGCGTTTGTTCACATAGGAAAATTCGAGGTTCGCGTTGGTATTTCCCATGTTCACCACGATGCCTGCCTGCAGGTCGGCGGTAAGCCCGGCGCCGATATCCGTACGTGTTTCGATGGTTCCTGAAAAGCCATTGATCACAAATTCCTTACTTACGAGGAACCGGTTCGGCTTGTGCAGCGCTTCGCGGTAGGCGCCCGCATCTTCGTGGGAAGAGCGGTTCACCAGGTAGGTGAGCATGTCGATGTTTACCAGGTTCATTCTCCAGCCTTCTATCTTCGCATTGAATTTTTTAGCTGTGGTGATCTTGCTTTTCAGTCCTGCATCCAGCGTACCGGGAATGAGCTGCGAGTTTACCATGAACTCGATGTTTACGCCGGTTTCCTTATCCATATCGCAGGAGCTTAGGGAAGTCCCGTTGTTGAAGATCTTTTCCACTTCCTCGCTGCTGAAGGCCCCGCGCGGAAATTCCATGCTGCTGTTGATGCCGCTGCCGTCTATGATCACAATTCCCCCTGCTCCGATGGGATTCGAAACCCCGAAATAGAGCGGCGATCTGCTGAGCTCAGAACGCATACAGTTCCGGTGTAGCTTTTGCCAGAGCTTCCAGGTATCGCCCCGTACTTTTCCTATCTGGTATGTCGCGTACAGCGCGCTCATATCACGGACGCAAAGATCCATACAGATGTCGTTCACCGAATCGGCAAAGAGAGAATCGACGGGAGCCAGGGCAATGGAATCGCTGACAGGATGGGGCTGTTCCACATGGGTGTCCTTGCGCTTGCAGGGGCAGCAACTGATCAGGAAGAGGGAAAAAAGAAGGCCGGCGAAGATTGTCTTCATAGGTTTGGTTTATTATTTTGACATTAATTTCAGCAAAGCTGATGTTTCCAATATAATAAACGTTCTCCGATCCGCCAACGGAAAATGCACCGGTTTCCAGTAAAAAATACGTTTTAAAGCAGCTTTTTATTACGAATGGGGAGCCTGATAAACAGTCCTTTAAGCGCCCGTTCCTGTTCGGGAGAAAAATCCCTTTTGGGGAGGATATGAGCCGACCGGCTGTTCTGAAAAACAAGGAACCAGCTTTTTGTTTCCGCTACTGCGTACACGGCATTCCACGAGAGCTTTGATGAAAGGATCTTGTTTTCCAGGGTGTAGCCTTCGGGGCTGAACTCGTAATGCAGCTCTTCCACTTTGAACTTGCTGGTGCGGTAGGCTTTCGAAGCGCGCACGTACACGATGGCGGGAACCAGCGTCCAGTACGCCAGGAGCGCAATGCAGATGAGGATGAGCGTACGGTCCGAATCCACATTTCCCGACAAAAGCTGTGCGGCGGTTACAATAAGAAACAGAAATGTTCCGAGCAACAGTATACGAACGGCCAGGCGGCGGCGGAACAAAATATAAAAATTGAACTGAAGAAAATCTTTTTCAGTAAGATGCGCAGTTACGCGGAGAGCATTTTCCATAATGGTGGAAAGATACGGGTGCGGCGGAAATTTTACAACGGCTTACAGGGCCATCGCTTTGTTCTCGGCGCGCTTACGGTCATTCTCGTTCAGGAAGATCTTGCGAAGACGCAGGCTTTTCGGCGTGATCTCAACATATTCATCCTCCTGGATATATTCCATACATTCTTCGAGCGAGAACTTGATGGCCGGAGCGATACGCATTTTATCATCCGATCCGCTGGCCCGCATGTTCGTGAGCTTTTTGGTACGGGTCACGTTCACCACGAGATCATTGTCGCGTGTGTGCTCGCCTATGATCATTCCTTCGTACACTTCGTCTCCCGGATCGACGAAGAATTTTCCGCGGTCCTGCAGCTTGTCGATAGCATACGCAATCGCGGTGCCGCTGTCCATAGAGATCAGCGTACCATTTATACGGCGCACCACTTCTCCTCGGAGAGGCTCGTAAGAATGGAAGCGGTGAGTCACTACGGCTTCGCCCGCAGATACGTTGAGCAGCACGGTACGGAGACCGATCAGGCTGCGTGAAGGGATCTCGAACTCCAGGTGAATGAGGTCGCCTTTCGGCTGCATGATCTTCATGTCGCCTTTGCGCATCGTTACCTGCTCGATACATTTCCCGGAGTATTCCTCGGGAACGTCGATAGCAAGGATCTCTACCGGCTCGCATTTCACTCCGTCGATCTCTTTGATGATCACGCGCGGCTGTCCTACCTGCAGCTCATATCCCTCGCGGCGCATGGTCTCGATAAGGATGGAAAGGTGAAGGATACCGCGGCCGAACACGATGAACGAGTCCTGCGATTGTGTCTCTTCCACTTTCAGCGCAAGGTTCTTTTCAGTTTCCTTAAAAAGGCGGTCGCGCAGGTGGCGGGACGTAACAAATTGCCCTTCTTTGCCGAAGAACGGAGAGTTGTTGATGGTAAAGAACATGCTCATGGTCGGCTCATCGATAGAGATGGGAGCCATTGCTTCAGGCACATCGAAGTCGGCGATGGTATCACCGATATCGAAACCGTCCACACCTACCACTGCGCATATATCGCCGCATTCCACGGCTTCGGTCTTGATCTTTCCGAGACCTTCGAAAGTGTATAATTCTTTAATGCGCGACTTGATGACCTTTCCGTCGCGCTTCATCAGATTCACAGGCTGGTTGGCGTTCAGCGTTCCGCGGGAAACTTTTCCTACGGCTATACGGCCGATGTAGCTGGAGTAATCGATCGAAGTGATCTGCAGCTGCACGGTTCCTTCTCTCTGCTCGGGAGCAGGGATGATCGCCACAATGGTATCCAGCAGCGCGGAGATATCTTCGGTCTTCACCTTCCAGTCGGTGCTCATCCAGTTGTGCTTGGCGGAGCCGTAGATAGTGGTAAAATCAAGCTGATCTTCCGTAGCGTCGAGGTTGAACATCAGGTCGAATACGGCTTCATGCACTTCGTCGGGACGGCAGTTCTCCTTGTCCACTTTATTGATCACCACGATCGGTTTTTTTCCGAGTGCGATCGCTTTGCTGAGCACGTAACGTGTTTGCGGCATAGGGCCTTCAAAGGCGTCCACAAGCAGCAGCACGCCGTCGGCCATGTTGAGCACGCGTTCCACTTCACCACCGAAATCGGCGTGGCCGGGAGTGTCGATGATGTTGATCTTGGTTCCTTTATAATTTACAGAAACGTTCTTGGATACAATGGTGATTCCCCGTTCCCGCTCGAGGTCGTTGTTATCTAAGATAAGCTCGCCGGTTTCCTGGTTGTCGCGGAAAAGCTGGCAGTAATGTAAAATTTTATCAACCAGCGTGGTCTTTCCGTGGTCAACGTGTGCGATGATGGCGATGTTGCGAAGGTTCTTCATACCTGAATTTCAAAATAAGGTGCAAAGGTACGGAAAAAGCACGGATGACGCAAGAAAGGGCAGGATGCGGGATTGCAGGCTTATTCAATGCCTTGATAGCAGGGCTGTTGATGAGAATTAAAAAAACGTAAACAGAAGTTTTACCGGATCAGCGTGAGCTTACCGATGAAAGTTTCCGACTTGTTGTTGACGAATTCCACTTCTATCCGGTAATCATACACACCCTGTGGCGCAGGGCTGCCGTCGCGCAGGATTCCGTCCCAGCCGTTGTCGATCTTGTCGCTTTCGAAAATTTTTTGTCCCCAGCGGTTGTAGACGCCGAGCGCGTAGTTCCTCAGGCCGATCCCGTATGGTCTCCATACCGGGTTGACCGGGTCCATGTTCGGCGAAAATGCCGAGGGAATGAACAGCGAGAAAATATCTTCGATCACGATCTGCGCAAGGGCGGTATCGGTGCAGTTCTCCGGAGAGGTTACCACCAGCTGTACAGTGTAGATGCCCGCTTCTGTAAATTCAAAGTCGGGGTTCTGGATGGTGGATGTATTGCCGTTGCCGAAGTTCCACTGCCATCCTGCTGCGTTCGATGAGCCGTCGGTAAATGTGGTGGGCTGATTGGTAAGATCCGGAATGGTGGGAGCAAAGGTAAAAGATGCAACCGGCTTGGGATGCACCGTTACCTGTACCGTGGCCGAAGCGGTCGTTCCGCACTGATCGGTAACTGTTGCGGTGTACGTTGTGGTAGCGGCCGGGCCTACGGTAATGGACGTGCCCGTGCCCGCGGATGGCTGCCATGTCACGGTATAGGAAGCCGGGTTGCCGGATGCAGGAAACGCGGTAAGCGTGATCTTTGCATCTTCGCAGATGGCGGCATCGGGGCTTACGGTGAGCGTTACCGGCGGGAAGTAATCGATGGTGACGGCGTTGGAAACTGCCGTCGCTGTGGTAAGGCACGCGGCATTCGAAGTGAGCACCACGGTTACCACATCGCCGTCCTGAAGCGTTGCGGATGAAAATGTGTTCTGGTTTGTTCCCGTGCTCACACCGTTCACCTGCCAGTCGTATGCTGGAGTGGTTCCTCCGTTCACAGGCGTAGCGGTGAAAGTGACATTTGCTCCCGGGCAGATCTGGCCTGAAGGATTCGCAGTAATGCTTACCGTAGGCGTTACCACGGGATTTACCTGCATGGTGATGCCGTTGGATGTGGCTGTAACAGGGCTTGCGCAGAGCGCGTTCGATGTAAGGATCACCGTTACCACATCACCATTCTGAAGCGTAGTGGATGTAAACGTATTCTGGTTTGTTCCCACGTTGGCGCCGTTCACCTGCCACTGGTAGGAAGGGGTGTTTCCCCCGTTGGTAATGGTGGCCGTAAACGTAACTGAGGTGCCCGCACAGATCGCACCCGTGGGCGCTGCAGTAATAGATGCCGTCGGTACGAGAGCGGGGTTCACCTGTATCGTAATGCTGTTGGAAGTAGCCGCTACCGGGTTCGCGCACGGATCGGAAGAAGTAAGTATTACGGTCACCACATCGCCGTTCTGCAGAGTGGAAGATGAAAACGTATTCTGGTTCGTTCCCACGTTGCTTCCGTTCACCTGCCACTGGTACGAAGGCGTCGTACCTCCGTTTGCAGGTGTGGCTGTGAAGGTAATGTTTGTACCGGCGCAGATGGTTCCTGCCGGGTTTGCGGTGATGCTTACCGTCGGAGCGACAACCGGGTTCACCAGCATCGTAATGCTGTTGGAAGTGCCTGTCGCGGGGCTTGCGCATGGCGCGTTGGAGGTAAGGATCACCGTTACCACGTCGCCGTTCTGTAATGTGGAAGAAGAAAATGTATTCTGGTTCGTTCCCACGTTGCTTCCGTTTACCTGCCATTGGTACGAAGGCGTTGTACCTCCGTTCGTCGGTGTGGCTGTAAAGGTGATGTTAGTGCCGGCGCAGATCGTCCCGGCCGGGTTCGCTGCAATGATAACGGATGGTATCAGCGGCGGATTTACCTGCATGGTGATGGCGTTGGATGTGGCCGTTGTCGGATTTGCGCACGGATCGCTTGACGTAAGGATCACGGTCACCACATCGCCATTCTGTAATGTGGAAGAAGAAAATGTATTCTGGTTCGTTCCCACGTTGCTTCCGTTCACCTGCCATTGGTACGAAGGCGTTGTTCCTCCGTTGGCCGGAGTGGCGGTGAACGTAACGTTTGTGCCTGTGCATATAGCTCCCGCGGGATTAGCCGCAATGGTTACCGAAGGCACCAGGGAGGCCACCACCTGCATGGTGATCGCGTTGGACGTGGCCGTAGCGGGGTTTACGCACGGCGCGTTGGAAGTTACGATCACGGTCACCACATCGCCGTTCTGCAAGGTGGAAGATGAAAATGTATTCTGGTTCGTTCCCACGTTTCCGCCGTTCACCTGCCATTGATATGAAGGTGTCGTTCCTCCGTTGGTGGACGTAGCTGTAAAAGTTACACTTTGCCCGGGGCACAAGGCTCCCGAGGGACTGACGGTAATGTTTGCGGTAGGCGCTACCGGGGCAGTTACCGTAATATTTTGTGACGAAGGGAACACGCATGTGCCGCTTGCAAAGTTCAGCGTGATGGCATACGTTCCCGCCGTATTGTATGTGGCATTAAATGTCTGGGTATTGTTCACGGTGGGCGTTGTGCTTCCGGGCACTGTCCAGTCGTAGCTCGCCGCTGCGCTGCTTCCGCTTCCGGTTATCGTTACCGGCTGACCCTGGCATACTGGATTGGGCGATACTGTAAACCCGGGATTACTGCCGGGAGTTACGTTCACCGTTTTGGTAGCAGTGGTGGTGTTTCCGCATTGATCGGTAACAATGACGGTGTACGTTGTGGTAGAAGCAGGGCTGACGGAAGGTGAACCGGTCAGGCCTCCGGGATTCCATGTGTATGAGTAAGGAGCGACGCCAAAGGTTCCGGTGGCGCTCAAAGTAGTGCTTTGTCCCTGGCAGATCGTAACGGCCGGAAGTGTCGTGGCGCCGCCAGTCATTTCCACGGTGCGGCCTTCCACCACCATAGTGAGAGGGCTTGCCGCCGCGATGCAGTTGTTGGTGCACCCGCCACCCGCCGACCAGCAGCGATAGAACCGCATGGTGAAGTTCATATTGTATCCTGCGCATTGCGGAGCGGGCACGCAGGTCTGAACATCACTCAGGATCGAAATGTTATTTCCGTTGCAGGCGCCTGCGGAAGCAACATTGCAGAACCAGTAGAAGCCTGCTGCATTCGGGCTGCGGCAGGACCCGAGCGTGAAATCCACCGCGCCATCCGAACGGTAGCAGAGAAAACCGCTTGCCGTATAATTGAAGGTCCAGCGGATATCGGTCACGGTAATGCCTGCAGGTACGGGAACGGCGAGATTATAGGCGCATCCGCCGGTAAAGCAGGTAAAATTATATCCCGAGCCGGTAATGGCCATTGCGTTGGTTCCCTGGAACAGCGGATCGATAGTTACGGGAAATGCCGCCGCGTCACGATTGAACCATTCTTCAGGAATAATTATATCTACCTGGTCCCCGTCGAATTCGTACGAAAGATTTCCCATCACATCCGTTTCGCGGCTGTTGGCGTCATATGATACCGCCGGTGAAACAACGAAAAGAACATTCCCGCTGCGGTCGGAAATTTCTATGCCTTCGTGAAATTCTCCCTGCTTTGGCTGATTTACGGAAATATTTTCGTCTGTTTTCCAGTTATCGCGGATCTTCAGCCTGCCTGAAGCGTATTGTGGAAGCGGGTTGCGGATGATGTAGTTCGATTTGATATGGCCGCGTCCTGCTTTGAGCTCGATGTCGATGCCCGGCCATGCGTTGGTGATGTAAACGCCGTCGTCGCCGGCAGTGTAAGCTGACCAGCTGGCCGCCCCGAGCGAGGTCTCATTTCCGCCCGCGTCTTCAAATATCAGTTCCAGTCCCCTGTGAAAATAGAACCGGTAACCTTCGCCGCCTATGTAAGTATAGCCGTTCGTAACGTCGATGCCTACAGGTATGGGTTGCTGATGCGCGGTGTACAGTCCGGGCTGAACGGGATCAGGACGCAATTGCGTGATCACCGTACGGAAATTACCCTGCGTGTCGCGGATGTGCATGGCGTCTGTGGAGCTTTGCTGGTAGAGATAAGTACCGTTGGTTCCTCTTTTCAGAAAATATTTTGATGTTTCCGTACGCTTTGAGATCACTTCGTAACAATCTTCGCAGGGAGCTTCCGCAAAGAGATGCCCGAGCTCGGGATCGTTCTCGTTCCCGGGATTAAAAAGCAGGGCTTCGTCCTTATATGCCACACGCTCGCCGGAGAAAGAAGTATAGTTAAAATTTCCTGCAGTCATTCCGGGCTGCTGCTGTGCAAAAGACAACGGCGCAAAAAATATAAACGCCGCGGCCAGGCGCAGGAATGAGGTAAAGGTACGGATCATGGGTTCCGGGTTAAAATGTGAGTTAAGTTAGGGAATCTACCGTTCTTCCGCAAGGGGAACGATGTATTTCCTTAGCTAGGACGTACGGGACAGGGAAAAGGTTGTATCGTCCGCAGATTTTTTGCCGGGTCAGAGGGAAGGGGTCCGCCCGCCGTCCACCGGTAGGTTGATGCCGTTTATATAAGCAGCCGCAGGCGATGCCAGGAAGGCAACAGCCGCTGCGACCTCTGAAGCTTCGGCGAACCGGCCGAGAGGTATTTCTTTCTTCATTTCTTCGGCTACCTGCTCTTCGCCGGTCACCGTTTTCATCGCTTTGTTACGGATGATCCCTTCCAGCCGCTGCGTTGCGGTAGCGCCGGGCAGCACGTTATTGACCGTAATACCGAATTTTCCCGCTTCGTTGGCCAGCGTTTTGGCCCAATTGGCCACAGCTCCGCGAATGGTATTGGAAACGCCCAGGTTCGGCAGGGGCGACTTTACCGAAGTGGAGATGATATTGATGATCCGGCCGTATCCGCTGGCGATCATCCCGTCCATCACGAGCTTTGCCAGGATATGGTTGCAGATCAGATGCTGGTTGAACGCAGCCAGGAATTTTGCAGGCTCGTCTTCCAGTAACGGTCCTGCCGCCGGTCCGCCGGTATTATTTACAAGAATATTGATCTCATTTCCTTTTGCAAGGTAGTTGACCACAGCTTCCCTTACCTGTTCCGGCTGGCTGAAATCGGCGGTGACGGCATGATGTTTCTGCTGCTTCAGCGCAAGCAAACCCGATCGTACCTGCTCGAGCTCCTCTGCATTCCGGGCCAGCAGCGTTACGCTTGCTCCCATCAGTGCCAGCTCCTGCGCCACGGCTTTGCCGATTCCCTGTGTGCTGCCGCAAACCAGCGTCCGCCTGCCTGTAAGATCCAGATTCATATATTCCGATTTGATCGCAAATTTAGCTTCTTTAGCGGTTTTCCTGCTACGGGGAAAGATATATTAACGGATGCCTGCCGAAGCGATCAGATGAGCCGGACGTTATTTTTCCGGTTATTTATTCCTTACCTTTACTTGTAGAATCAAAAACGAATCGTATGGCCATTCAACGCCCGTTCAATTTTAAAAAATGGATCGATGAGAACCGTCATTTGCTAAAGCCGCCGGTAAACAACAAACAGGTATGGCAGGATGCGGAATTTATCGTGATGGTTGTAGGCGGTCCCAATGCCCGGAAGGATTATCACTATAACGAAGGAGAAGAATTTTTTTACCAGCTCGAAGGCGACATTACCGTGAAGATACAGGAGGACGGAAAAATGGTGGAAGTGCCCATCCGCGCGGGCGATGTGTTCCTGCTGCCGCCGCGCACTCCACACAACCCCACCCGCACGGAAGGATCAGTTGGGCTGGTGATAGAGCGCAGGCGCCGTCCGGGCGAACAGGACGGGTTGTTATGGTTCTGCGAGAACTGTAACAATAAACTGTACGAAGAATATTTTCCGCTTACCAATATCGAAACGGATTTTCAATCGGTGTTCGAGCGCTTCTATACTTCACACGATTACCGTACCTGCGATAAGTGCGGAACGGTGATGGAAGCTCCGGCGAAATACCAGAAATAACGAAAAAAAAACGGGCGCTGACCGGTCTCAACCGGAGCAACGCCCGTTTTATATTACCGATACAAATCCGATCAGTTGGTGCTCATCTTGCTGATCTTACCCACCGCTACGGTTTCCGTCTTGTACTTGTTGTTCTGAACATACTCCACATTTACTGTAGATCCGTCCGTGCTTACGGATACAACTTTCCCCGAAACGATCTTGCCGTTTTCGGTTGTGAACTGTACCATGTCTCCCACGCGGCATACCGAAGCGGAGCCGGTGTCGGTGCCGCCGTTCACCGGAGGGGTGTTATTCTCCGATTTGTCGATGCGCACCAGGCGTTCGTACTCGATCTTAGTGCCGACGGCGTCCCCGTCAAACTGTACGAGACATTGCTTGGAGTCGATCAATGAGATCACGGTTCCCATTTTGCGGCCTGCCTGTACGCGATCGCCTACAACATAACCTTTGATGTTCTCCTTTTGTACTACTTCGCTGCCTTCTTTCTTTTTCCCCCATACGTCGCCTGTGATCCTCACACGGCGGCCGTTACCGGAGACTTTGATGCTCGTGTTCTTGATGAACTCTCCGCCCGGTACCTGCCTGATGCAGTCCTCTATGGCGTTTTCGAGCGATCCGGTTGATTTTTTCTTCTGCTTTCCTTTCCCCTCAATGTAGCGGGCAAGTTCAACGTATTCCGTTTTGTCGTCGATGAGGCGGTTCGACATTACGGATAGGTCGCCGATTTTTGTCCAGCAGCCGGACAATGACAATGCCAGGGCGGCACCGCCGAATGTAAGTGCTAGTTGTTTCATAGAAAGTTGTTATGGTTTTTATACTTACTTCGAAAATAATTAAATCCTAATACTTTGCAAGTAAATTCTCGCAGATACCAACCGAAGATTAAAGCGCGTATTTAAAAATGAATGCCTGCAAGCAGGTTCACCAGCCAGTAGGGCCCTTCGCTTCTCGGCCAGCTGTCGTTCACGTAACTTGTAAATCCTCCGCCGGCCTGCGGATTGAGCGTAAGCGCGACCTTATGGCGTTTCAGCAGTACAAAGCGGTAGCCGGCGCAGAAGTCGTGGAAGATCGCAAAGCTTTCGTAATCCTGGCCCGTAGCGGGAAAATCGCGAAGCCTGCCGTACGCAAAATTGTTTTCGATCTGGATGTGCAGACCTTTCCAGAAATACTGGCGGTAAAAAACGGTGATGAACTCTTCCGAAAAAAATCCTTCGTCAGGTTGTGATCGTTCAGGCTGGATGTTGAGACCGATGCCGGCTTCGCCGGCGAACGTTTTCTTTTCCCATACCTGCCGTACGAAGTTGAGCTTGAAGATACCGGGATAGACGGGCCATACCACAGAGGTTTCGACAGACCAGTATTTTTTATGGTAACGTGCGCTGTCGAGCTGCGGCTTCTGTGAAAAACCGCGGATGCAAATTCCCAGAACAAGCGCCGGCAGAAGATATGTGACCCGGGCTTTCATTTCGTTTATCGGAGAAGATTCACATGTCCGATCAGTTGTCCGCCTTTGCCGGAAATTTCCATGTAATCGACTTTCCAGACGTATACTCCCAGCGGGCATTTGGAGCTTCTGTAAGTGCCGTCCCATCCGTGGTGCAGATCTTCGGTAACAAAAATTTCCTCGCCCCACCGGTTGAAGATCCGCATGGTGAACTCGGCTATGTCGATGCCGTAAGCACGGAAGAGATCATTGATATCATCGCCGTTCGGCGTGAACGTATTGGGAATATACAGCGAGCCTTCGATAAAAATATTGATGGAATCCTGGAATGCGCATCCGTTCGAATCGGTGACCGTTACGATATACTGCATCGAGTACGGCGGGCTGGCCACAGGGTCGGGACAGTCGGAGCACGACAGGAAAAGCACCGGGTCCCATGAGAAAGTTCCGTCGCCGTTCGCGTGAAGCTGATAGGAATCGCCAAAAGGCAGCAGGACATCAGGTCCGAGATCGATCACCTGGGCTGGGAACATATTTACAAATACCGTGTCGCGGTCTGTACAGCCGTTGGTGTCGGTCACCAGCACGATAAAATTTGTGGGCGCTACGGGTGTTGCGGTCACGGTCTGCCTGTCCGGATCATCTACAAGCGGCTCCGGTTCCCAGTGATAAGTGGCGCCACCGGTAGCGGTAAGCATGGCCGATGTGCCGGGGCAAATGATCGTGTCGGGCCCGGCGTACGCGTTCACTACGATCACATGTACGGTCACGGTATCATTGTCTGTTCCGCAGGTGTTGGACGCGCTCATGATGTATGTGATCGTCTGCAGCGGATGCGTTACGGGATTGCTGATGGCAGCATTGTTGAGATATGTTGGGGGAAACCAGGAGTACCACGCGCCGCCTGTAGCGTTGAACGTGTATTCATCGCCGAGGCAGAGTGTCTGGTCAGGACCGGCATTCGCCAGTGGAAAATTGTCTACTTGTATGAACACAGTATCTTTTTGCCGGCAGCCGTTTACGTCCGTTACTTCCACAATGTACTCCGTTGATGCGGTTGGTGTGGCTACCGGGTTGGCTACAGTATTATCATCGAGCGAAGCAGCATTGTTCCATAGATACGCAGTTCCTCCGGAAGCGGAAAGCTGTATCGAATTTCCGCTGCAGATGGTATCGTCCTCACTTACCGTGAGCTGGAAGTTGATGACGGTAACCGTTATCGTATCGCGGTCGGATCCGCAGTCGTTAAAGGCCGTCAGGTAAAAATCCTGCGTGGATGGCGGAGCGGCGAGAGGATTCGGTATGGTAAGGCTGCTGAGATAAAGCGAAAAATCCCATTGATACGTATCGCCCCCGGTGGCCACGAGCTGTATCACAGAGTCGGGACAGATGGGGCCGATAGCCTGGATCTGCAGGTCCGGCGGGCCTTCCACGGTGATCACAATCGAATCGATATCGCTGGTGATGCAGGCATTAGGCGCAGTCACCGTAAGGTACACGACATACGTCCCCGGCTGTGTATACGTGTGAGTAACCGTTTGCGCGGTAGATGTAGGGCTGCCGTCGCCGAAGTCCCACACGTGCGGAAAGCCTCCCGTGCTCGCATTGTTGAGCGTTACCGATCCGTTTGCGCAGATCGTAGTGGGGGTTAACGGATCGATGATGGCGGTGAAATCGGAAACGTCGAATTTAAATACCCCGAGGTTACAGTTGTTGGCATTATTGCTGTTTGACCAGGCGCCCGGCGTGGTGGGAAAATCGCTGTTGCCTCCGCAGCCCGCGCACACCGCTTCGTATACGATCCCGTTCTTGTCGAAGCGGCTCGTTCCTCCGTCCACGTGCTCGTCGCTTACCGATCCGCCGAAGTATGTAGCGTAAAGCAGGCCGGTGGCATTGTTGTCGAGCACGAAAAGATAAAAGTCGCTGCCGTCGGTACCGGACTGGTGCGCGTTGGCGGTAACCGGCAGGCCGAAAGTGCTTCCGCCGCCGCTTCCGCTGTTCACGTTCCCTCCCCATCCCGCTACGTATATATGATCGCAGACATCCACAAGAAACGCCGTGGGAACAATATCGATCTGGCCGGGAATCCCTCTTCCGAACACAGTAGAAAACCCCGTGGTGGAAAGTCCAGGATTAAGCTTGTGAATGAACTGGCCGCTGTTCGGGTTGGAATACACGCCGCCCGTTACAGGATAAGGACCGGTTGTCTGCCCTACTACAAAAACATCTTCATTCCCGTCGAGCTGTACGGCGTAAGACTGATCATACGAGCCTGTGCCGAGATAGGTGGAGCTGAGGATCGTGTTTCCTCCTGCCGAAAGCCGTGTGAGGAAACCATCCACTCCTCCCATGGCGGAAGGATGGATCACTCCGCCGGTAGTGGGAAAATTGCTGCTCGTAGTTCCACCGGTAACATAGATATCGCCGCTTGTATTTCGCTGAAGGGAATAACCGCCTTCGGCCCCCGAGCCGCCGAGATAGGTGGAGAACTGCGCTGCCGAAAGATTGGAATTGAATTTGCACACCACCGCGTCCTGTGTGCCTGAAAGCGAGCCCTGCGCAGGATTGAGCACGGGGAAATCCGGCGACGATGTGCTGGACGCGATATAACATTGGTCGGAATTGTCTACGATGATCTCGCCTCTGAATTCGTCGGCGTAGTTATGTGTGAGCAACGAGTTAAGGTTGATGCCGTCGAGGCCCGTACCGCCAACGAAAGTGGACCCGAGCAGGGTGGAGCCGTCTTCCGATAATTTGGAGACGAAGATGTCGGAGCCTGCGGCAAAATCATTTCCGATACCGGTGGTGAAAATGCCCGTGGATGGGCCGCCGCCAAATGTATTCTGGTAAGCTCCGGCCGTAACGGGAAAGCCCGACGAACCGGTCACTCCGAGAATGTACAGCTGATTCTGCGAATTGCAGACCATGCTGCACGGCGCATCGGCAAGAGCGCCCCCGAGGTATGTATAGTACAGCAGCGTATTTCCCGTGCTGTTGAATTTGCAGATCAGCGCATCGTAATCGCCGCCTCCGAAATTCAGCTGGAACGATCCTGTTGTGCCGGGATATGTGTTGGGTCCGAAAACGATCCCGCCGCCGTACATATTATCATTGTAATCGTAAGTAGCCGTAAAGCCCCAGTTATCTCTCACCGATCCGGAGTAGGTGGCGAAGATAAGGATGGGATCGATGACGAGCGGGTAGTTGCGGTCGTAGCTTCCCAGCTCGAATGAAACCTCGTCCCTGCGGAGCCGGAAGGCGCATTCCACTTCTTTTTTTTCACCGCCGATCAGCTGATACGCGTAAGGCTTTTGTTCCGTCCATTCATTCACGCTGGTCTTCACCTGCAGCATTCCTTCGGAGAGGCGGATGCTTTCAGCGCCTTCGTAGCGCATACTGATCTGTCCCGGATCTGCTCCCGGCGCGACCACAAAATCGTATTTCAGGTACTGTGAAGAAGTATAGAAGTGAAGATCGATCCCGTTGTAAAGCCCCTGGTAGTTCACTTTGCGGTATACAGGCACTTTTCCCTTCCACCGTTGCGGATCGGGCGACTGGAAATAGTTGTAATAATGAGAGGCGGCGTCTTCACCGGTTACCTGTACGGACGGCCGGCTGTTGTTGAAGCGGATATACATTCCATGCGCAGGCACTTTGCCGTCGGTTACCGCGGTTCCGCCGTGGTCGTGCAAGGCCTCCATCACAGCGCCTTTCTTTTCATTGTCCCAGAAAGTGTACACCAGGCGGTCTTTCTCCAGAAAAAGCTCACCGCCGGGAAGCGCCGTTTTATAAAGGAATGGTTCCGTCCACTGGCCCTGGTTGGATACGAATTCATAACCCGGTAATGGAGACTGGGCCTGCAACCGGATAAAGGACAGGAACAGGAGGCAGGTATACAGTAACTTTTTCACCACTTTTAACAACGGGAATTTATTCAAAAGTATCAATTTTCAAGCCATTACTCAAATCCCCCTGGATTCTGCGCGGTTCGTTTAATCCGTGAAAAACCATTACCTTTGCAGCTCACAGTATGAACGTTCTGTCTTTCATACCAGAAAGGACAAATCCCCTATGAGCGAACTGATTAAACATGAATGCGGTATAGCCGTTCTCCGGCTCCTCAAACCGCTTCAATATTATAAGGAAAAGTACGGAACGCCGCTGTACGGTATCAATAAGATGTATCTTTTGATGGAAAAGATGCATAACCGTGGACAAGATGGCGCCGGCCTTGCCAACATAAAGCTGGATGTAGGGCCTGGAAACCGCTACATCAGCCGCCGCCGCTCTATAAAGTCGCAGCCGGTAAAACACGTGTTCCAGAAGATACAGAAACGTTTCTCAGATCTGTACGAAAAGGACCGCGAGCATTTCGAGGATACGGAATGGCTGAAGGACCATATGCCCTATACCGGCGAGCTTTTTATCGGGCATCTTCGCTATGGCACCTACGGAAAGTACGGGATCGAGAGCTGCCATCCCTTTCTCCGCCAGAACAACTGGAGAAGCCGCAATCTCATCGTGGCCGGAAATTTTAACCTTACCAATGTAGACGAGCTGTTCCGTCACCTGATCGAGATCGGCCAGCATCCCAAAGAAAAGGCGGATACCGTGACCGTAATGGAACGGATCGGTCATTTCCTCGACGAAGAGGTAGAGTCCCTGTATTTTGATTTTAAGGAAAAAGGATTCGGAAAGAAGGAGATCACTCCTATGATCGCGCGCGACCTGGACGTGAAATCGGTACTTCAGCAATCGTTTAAAAAATTCGATGGCGGGTATGTGATCGGCGGGCTGGTGGGGCACGGAGATGCTTTCGTGGTGCGTGATCCCGCAGGCATCCGGCCGGCATTCTGGTATAAGGACGATGAGATAGCGGTGATCGCTTCCGAACGGCCTATCATACAAACTGTGTTCAATCTCGACATCGACCAGGTCCGGGAGCTTGATCCCGGGCACGCTATCATCATAAAAAAGAACGGAAGCACTACGATCGAGGAGATCGTTAAACCTACCGAAAAGAGATCGTGCTCGTTCGAGCGGATCTATTTTTCGCGCGGCAACGACGCGGAAGTGTACGAGGAGCGGAAGAACCTCGGCCGTTTTGTCTGCGACGATATCCTGAAGGAAGTGAACTACGATCTTGAGAATACAGTATTCTCGTTTATTCCCAACACTGCAGAAGTAGCTTTCTACGGGATGGTGAAAGGCGTGGAAGATCATCTGAAGGAAGAAAAGAAAAAAAAGCTGCTTGCGCTCAATAATGATGTCACGGCTGAGAAGCTGGATGAGATCCTGGCTTTCCGCCCGCGTGTGGAAAAGCTGGCGCTGAAGGACGTCAAGCTTCGCACATTCATCACCGACGACAGCCACCGGAACGACCTGGTGGAGCACGTTTACGATATTACCTACGGCACCGTTAACGCGGGTGTCGATACCATTGTGCTGATCGACGATTCCATCGTTCGCGGCACAACTTTAAAGCAAAGTATTTTCCGGATACTCGACCGCCTGCATCCGAAGAAGATCGTTATCGTTTCTTCCGCCCCGCAGATCCGCTATCCGGACTGCTACGGCATCGATATGGCCAGGCTTACGGACTTTGTGGCGTTCCGTGCGGCTACCGAGCTGCTGGTGGAGCGCGGCAATTGGTACCTGACGCAGGAGCTGTACGCAAAAGCCAAGGAACAATTGGGCCTGCCGGACGAGCAGGTGGAGAATGTGGTAAAAAAGATATACGAATCATTTACCGACGAGGAAATATCCGACAAGATCGCTGAGCTTCTGAAGCCGCATGATATCAACGCAGAGGTGAAGATCATCTATCAGAAGGTCGCCAACCTGCACAAGGCGTGCCCCAATCATAAAGGCGACTGGTATTTTACAGGCGATTATCCTACCCCGGGAGGAAACCGCGTAGTGAACAAGGCTTTCATCAATTATATGGAAGGCCGCAAGGAACGCGCGTACTGATCAGCCGCCGATAAGGTCCAGGTAATTTTCCGGGTGCACGACGCGAAAATCCGCTTCGGGATATGCTCCGGCAAACGCGGGCGGTATCTTTACCGGCTTGTTTTTCCATTTACATTCGAAGGCCGATATTCTTCCATCTTTTTCTTCTATCAGATCGATCTCCTGCTGGTCGTACGTCCGCCAGAAATAGCTGTTCACGGTATGTTTCCTGTAAGTATTGAACTTCAGCCGCTCGCCGATCCAGTAGTTCTCCCAGAGCAGCCCGGTATCCTGCCGCATGGCCAGCGGCTGGAACTGGTTGATGAGCGCATTGCGCACGCCGTTGTCCGTAAAATACCAGCGATGGCTTTTTACAACTTCTTTCCGGAGATTCCGGCTGAACCCGTTGCGGGGATAAATGACAAAGACCTTACTGAGCAGATCGAGATAACGGTCCGCCGTATTTTTGCTTAAGCCGAGGTTTCGTCCCAGCTCGTCGACAGAAACTTCGTTCCCTGCCTGGTAAGCGAGGAGAGTGAGAAGATCCTTGAGCTTTTGCGGGTTCCTGATGTTCTCGAATGCAAGAATATCCTTCAGCAGGTATGTATTCACCAATTCCTGCAGGTACTGTTGCTTTTCGGCAAGCGTGGTCAGTGTTACGGTTTCCGGATAGGCGCCGTAGATCAGCCGTTCTTCCAGGTTTTGCCGGGTCTGCAGGAGGTTTTCCCGGCTTTTGATCTCCTGTTGCGACAATGGGAACATGATATGCGAGAGTGTCCGGCCTACAAGCGGCTCGCCGGCCTGTTGCAGGTCGAAAGCAGACGAGCCGGTGAGAATGATGTGGAGCGGCTTTATTTCGTCGATCATTAGCTTGGCTTTCCGGCCGATATCGGGTATCTGCTGCGCCTCGTCGATGATCAGCAGTGAATATCCTTCCAGTACCCGCTTGTAGTTGGCCACCGAACGGTTTTCCAGCACCCGGACGGTATCGGCGTCCTCGCCGTTCAGCCAGAGGCATTCATCTCCATAATTGCCGGCTATGACTTTCAGGAGCGCGGTTTTTCCTACCCTCCGGGCGCCCAGCAGCAAAGTCACCTTCTGCCTGGAAAGCTGTTTTTCGATATTCTTCTGAAGAGCCCTCGGGATCATTCTGAAAAGTTTATGCACAAAATTACATAAACTGACTGAATTTATAGAAATATCGTCAATAAACTGACTGAATTTATAGAAATTCCGTCAATAAACTGGCTGAATTAACAAAAATAAATTGTAAATAATTGATTATCAGACTATGATTCAGAAATTGGATCCAGGACTTTAACAGGCGGCATAATGTACAGCTTGTCATGGTCTATTTTGTTTTTATCTGCCTTCAGCTTGAACCAGCTGTGGAAAGGCATTACTTCCGGAGTAAGGAAGTCCCAGCGCAGTTCCGGATCATCGGAAAACAGCAGGCCGATCAGCTTGGCGTGATCCTTATATACCCGGCCGAAATCGAAATCTTTTTTCGAAAGCCATGTGAGCAGGCGGAAGATGAGAATATTCCGCTTGGATACCGGCTGGCTTTTGATAATATTGCTCAGCGTTTTCCGGAAGTTCTCAATTTCCTGGTCCGCTTCATCCAGGTACTCATTCTCGATCATGATCATGATTTGCAGAATGCGGACGTTGATATTCCAGCCTTCCTTATCCTGGTGAAAGGAAGTGACCTGCCGCATGACCTTATAAGCGGCGGCCGCATCGCCCTGCAGCAAATGAACGATCGCTTTGTAGTATAAAAGCTTGTTGTAGGATACCGCGTCCGTAACGCGTGAATTATCCGCCTGGCGCAACAGGCTTTCGATTACCGTCTGCGCCTCGCTGGTCTGGCCGGCATAGAGCATGATCATACATTTATGCAACAGGATCGCGGAGTAATTCTTGTTTCCCGGGATCAGCTCCTTCAGCGATCGGTCGATGTATCCGAGCGCCTGGGCATGCTCGCCGTTATATACGTTGGCATCTGTGAGCAGCAGGTAGCCGTTGATGATACGCGGCTTGCTCTGCAGGTTAGGATTCTGCAGCAGCACATGAAGAATTTCCCGCGCATGAAATTCCATATGGGAATATTCCTTCTTCGCCTTATGATAAAATACTTTCAGGTACAGATAATAGTAGTACGCCAGCACGGACGACTTGAGCTTAGGCTCGCTTTCCAGGTCGGCGATCTTAAAGCGCAGTTCACTTATATATGTCTCCGGGTTTCCCTGGTAATATTCCCTGAAGCCGATGGAACTGAAGTACAGCTCGCTTTTCTCCGTTATGTTGCGGAGCGCACGCACGTGCTGAAGCTCGGCCTCGAGCGCCTGAACGCGCTTAAGCTTTCCGCCGCGGTTCTCTATAGTATAAAGAAGCTGCAGATAGCTTACCGCTTCCTGGTAGTAATAATAGGAACAGCATTCCTTATATCCTTTTTCCAGGATCTCCTTCGCTTCATCGGTGAGTCCTCTGGTGTGAAGTATCTGCACCTGAATGAACTGCTTGCGAAGCTTATATGAAATTTGGGTTGGTTTCGAATAAGAGCCTTTGCGAAAAATGTTAAAATCCAGCAGGAGACTGTCAAAAATCTTATCTTTAAGCCTTGCAGCCGTTTTTTGAAAAGCATCCAATGATACATCAGGACTGACCTTTTTGCGAATTTCTTCCTCGTCAGGTTCCTTCGAAATGTCGGAAATTTCCCTGTACAGTTGGAGATATTTGGATTCGTATTTACCATACTGCGACTGGAAACCAGTCAGATACGATTCCAGAATCGAGCGCTCATCCGGGGTAAGCCGTCTGATGATTGTTTGAAGCTTTTTAAGGCTGTTCTTGCTCATAAGCTAATATCGGCATAAAGATAGTGCCGGAATGTCGGAATTCAAAGTTTTTTTCCTTTTTTCTTCGGCCAAGTACCTGCACTTTTGTCTTGTCAAACTTAATGATCATACAAAATGTTAGCTTATTTACTTCAAGTTGCAATGATGCTCCTCACCAGCGGAGAAGTTAGAATCACCGAGACTCAGCGCATGCAGTTAGAGCAGGGCGTACAGAGCCAGGACGAAGGAAGACTTCAGATCGTGATTGAAGAGGTCAATTTCTAAGAATCGAAGAAGAGAGGTCACAATATGTTTACCTACTCCTTTGAAACCAGTACGGAAGCCTTTTTAATTGATATACTGGTAGATAAGTTCTTTACAAAAGAAAAATTGCTGTTAAGCGAAGTGGAAGAAGAAGAGATGTGCAAGTTGTATGAGATGAAGCTCGCTATGACAGAAATAAATAAGACGTTACAAAACAGCTTAATAAATCCGTCGCTGAATTAAGCACGTCTGTTTTAAAAATCGTTCCTTCCTTTCTCCTTTTTATACTTTGGGTTCAAGGATAGCCTGTCTGGTTCCCCACCTGGCAGGCTATTTGTTTTTTATGCCGTTGAAAGGATCGTGATCCTCCTAATTAATTCATTGATACGTAGGCAGTTGATTTGGTCGTACAAATTTGAACAATATGATCGAAAGCAAATTATCAGGTTGTACAAAAAAGCCGATTTCTATCTTCGCCGACCTGTTCTTATTCTTAACAATTTCTTAGACTTCAATTAGCGGATCAATATATAATAATCTGTATTTTTGAAAACAATTATCTCCTTTTCATAAACTTGGGTTCTAGAAAAACATGTATGTTCACTTTTCCACGGACATACATGTTTTTGTTATGCATGTCCCCAAACCGTTTTTTAAGGAAATATCAGCCAGCCAGTTCCACCAGCTTTTCGATCACCTGCCGGATATTCGACCGGACTTCAGAGACAGATGCCTCCATCATATAACAGGGTGCTGTAATGATCTTATGCTCTGCATCAACCGAAATTTCATTTACCGTGCGCATTTCAGCTTTTGAGCCGGCCTTTTCCATTCCCGCGCTGATGGCCTGTATATCGTAAGGCGAAGCGGCCGCTGTGCTTCCCACCGTTAATGTGGGCTGCATACCGCTTCCTTCAAGGGCTTTGGCGATTACCACCGGGCCCATGCAAAGCCCTCCCACAGGCTTTCCGGCCGACACCATGTCTGCAATGGCGCGCTTCACTTCTTCCTGGATATTTCCTTCCGGTCCGCTGAAGGCCCACTGTGTAAGGTTCTTGGCCGCTCCGAATCCTCCGGGTACTACCAGCGCGTGCAGTCCTGCAGCATCGAACTGCGACAGCGGCTGCACTTTTCCCCTGGCGATCCGCGCTGATTCTACCAGTACATTCCGTTTCTGGTCCATCTCTTCGCCGGTCAGATGGTTTATTACATGGTGCTGATCTATGTCGGGAGCAAAGCAGACCGCTTCCGCGCCGAGCTCGTCAATAGCCAGCAGGGTAAACACTGCTTCATGGATCTCGGAGCCGTCATAAACTCCGCTTCCGGAAAGGATCACGCCTATTCGTTTCATATATTAAATATTAAGGTTGCTATTGCAAAGCCTCTTTCAGGCTGCGGGCAAATTCGAACACGTCCTGGAAGCTGTTGTACAGCGGAACAGGCGCTACCCGGATCACGTTGGGCTCCCGCCAGTCGGCCACTATTCCCCTGGCGCTGATCGAGGAGAAAACTTCTTTTCCCCGCCCTTCGATCTCCAGAGAAAGCTGGCATCCGCGCTGTGCCGGGTCGTCCGGCGTAAGTATGCGGATTTGTCTTTCTCCCGTCGATTCATTGATCCTGTTCACCAGGAATTCCAGGTATCCCGTCAGCTTCCGGCTTTTTTGAGTGAGCGCGTCCATTCCCGCTTCGTTAAAAAGCTCGAGCGCCGCGCGGTGCGCAGCCATGCTCAGCACAGGAGCATTGCTCAGCTGCCAGGCTTCGGCAGTGTGGAACGGCGCGAAGGTCCTGTTCATCATAAACCGCGTCCGGGCGTCGGTTCCCCACCAGCCTTCGAACCGCGGTATGTTTCCCGTATGGTGCTTTTCGTGCACAAAGATACCGGCTACGCTTCCCGGCCCGGAATTCAGATATTTATAGGAGCACCAGGCGGCAAAGTCCACATCCCAGGCATGCAGGCTGAGGGCGACATTTCCCGCGGCATGGGCAAGATCGAACCCGGCATAAGCTCCGGCCTCGTGCGCAGCCTTTGTAATGGTTTCCATATCAAACAGCTGGCCGTTGTAGTAATTCACGCCTCCCATCATTACCAGCGCCAGTTCCTTGCGGTTCTTATGGATAAGCGCGAGAATATCTTCGGTCCTTATCCAGGATTCCCCTTCGCGGGGACTGATCCCGATCACCGCATTGGCGGGATCGAAACCGTGGAACCTCGCCTGTGAATCGAGCGCATACAGATCGGAAGGGAAGCTTTTCTGCTCGCAGATGATCTTGTACCGTTTTTTCGTCGGCCGGTAAAAGGAGACCATCAGCAGATGTAAATTATTGGTGAGCGAGCCCATGGCCACTACTTCTGTAGGGAGTGCTCCCACCAGCGGCGCCAGCAATGCCCCGAAAGGCTCATGGTAGGAGAACCAGGGATTTTTTGCATTGAAATGTCCTTCCACGCCCAGGTTCTTCCAGTCTTCCAGCTCCTGTACCAGGTATTCCCGGGCGGCCCTGGGCTGAAGTCCCAGCGAATTGCCGGTAAAGTACAGGACGTCCCGGTCGTTGTAACGTGGAAAAAGAAAGCGGCCGCGGAACTCCCGCAAAGGATCGTAATGATCCTGACTGATAGCAAATTCCAGGGAATCTTCGAAGTGCATTTATCTTAGATATTTACATTAAATACGTAATTGGGATAGCGGCTTACTTCCGTAAAAAATAATTGATCAGCACTCCGCCGACCACGCCGGGAACGCCGCCGATAACCGAATTCTTCAGCTTGATCTTGGCCGCCTGCATCCGGTAGCCTTCTATAAAAAATTCATTCTCCATGAATGGCTGATCTTCCGGCCCGGTGTGCTTTACTTTCGGTTTTATGGCGCCGTTCACCGCGGTAAAAACCACCGCGGGAGCGTAGGAAAAGAAATAATTCAGCCCGACACCGCCTGCAACCCCCGTAAACATGGCGCCTACGGTAGACAGAGGCGAGTGAAAGTTCTTCCGCGCAGATCTTCTGCCCATTACCCAGGCGCGCATTTCGTCCTCCGTCAGCTCATATCGCCGCACCATCGTATCCTGCCGGTAGATCACCGTCTCCGTTTCCCGTATTTTCAGGCTGTCGTCGTAGGGACTTAGTGCGCCGATCTCGCGTTCTTTTACTCCGAATACTTTATAGATACTTACCGTTTTGGTTTTGGATTTCGGTTCACGGTAATAAAAATACGGCGAATGGCCGTCGAAGCTGTCGGCGGAAAACACAACCGGCATCGGCTGTCCCTTTTTCATGGTGAGGGTATCGGTAACGGCGGTTCTGACCTCGTATTTTTCGATGGGCCGGGCTTTGCCCAGTGGCAGGTATTCTATTGACATGGAATCCATTGATATGATCCTGCACGGGATCTCCCGCCCGTTGAGCAGCAGCAGAAGATCCTGCGCCCGGGCCGTTGCCAGCGAAAGAAAACAAAATATTATCAGAGCAGTGATTCGTACCATCGGGATCTTAAGTGTATCGCAAACGTAAGTGATTTTTTTGAAACCCTCAACCCGTGTTCCCTGTTAACAAATCTGCGCCGGGGCTGCTGAATTATATGTAACTTTGCTCCCATTTTTAATTCCGAACATTCTACCTATGTATACCAACGAATTTCTTCCCCGTCATATCGGTCCGGACGCGCAGGAAACCGAACAGATGCTGAAACAGCTCGGAGTGGGTTCCGCCGCGGAACTTATCTCGCAGATCGTGCCTGAAAAGATCCGCAACCATGCGCCGCTCAACATAGGCAGGGGAATGACCGAACAGGAATATCTTGAACATATCCGTACTCTGTCCGGAAAGAACAGTCTCTTTCACAACTTCATCGGCCAGGGATATTACGGCACCATAACTCCGTCTCCCATTCTCCGCAATATTTTCGAGAATCCGGGATGGTACACGGCATACACTCCGTACCAGGCCGAGATCGCGCAGGGAAGAATGGAAGCGATCCTCAATTTCCAGACCATGGTAATGGACCTTACCGGCATGGAGCTGGCCAACGCTTCGCTGCTCGACGAAGCTACAGCAGCGGCCGAAGCGATGGGCATGGCATTTCACATGCGCAGCCGCGAAGCGGAAAAGAACGGCGTAAATAAATTTTTTGTCTCCGATAAGGTATTCGCACAAACGTACGATGTGCTGAAAACACGCGCGATCCCGCTGGGCATCGAACTGGTAAGCGGCGATGCATTGTCGTTCACTCCCGATGCTTCGTATTTCGGCCTGCTTATCCAGTATCCTGACGCAAGCGGATCGGTAGATGATTACAGCCAGCTGGCTGCCGCGGCGCAGAAAGCAGGAGCGGTCACCGTGGTGGCCACCGACCTCATGAGCCTTGCTCTGCTTACGCCTCCCGGCGAATGGGGCGCCGATATCGTTGTCGGCAACTCGCAGCGTTTTGGTGTACCCATGGGTTACGGCGGTCCGCATGCCGGCTTCTTCGCCACCCGCAGGGAGTATCAGCGCAGCATCCCCGGCCGTATCATCGGCGTGACCGTAGACGCAAAAGGCCGTCCGGCGCTTCGCATGGCGCTGCAGACACGCGAGCAGCACATCCGCCGCGACAAAGCCACATCCAACATCTGTACCGCGCAGGCGCTGCTGGCCATCATGGCTTCCATGTACGCAGTGTACCACGGACCGCAAGGCATCCGCGCCATCGCTACCGCCATCCACCGGAAAGCCGCCGCGCTTTCAGCTAAAATGAAACAGCTCGGGTATAAGCTCAGCGCAGATTCTTTCTTCGATACGCTTACCATCGAAGGCGCCGACACCGCTAAGATCCGCCAGGCCGCCACAGAGCAGGGCTGTAATTTCTTTTATCATCCCGACGGCAGGATCAGCATCTCCTTAGACGAGACCACCAGCCTCGCGGGGATCAATCTTGTGCTTGAGGTCCTCGCAGGAGCATCCGGACAACCTGCTTCCACCATTTCCGAAAAAGATCTCGACGGGCAGGCCTCTCCGATCCCTTCGCCGCTTCAGCGCTCTTCCGCTTACCTGGAGCATCCCGTATTCAACACGCACCGTTCGGAATCTGAGCTCATGCGTTATATCAAAAAGCTCGAATCCAAAGATATCGCGCTGAACTTTTCTATGATCTCTCTCGGTTCCTGTACCATGAAGCTGAATGCAGCCTCGGAAATGATGCCCCTGAGCTGGCCCGAGTTCAATGCCCTGCATCCTTTCGTACCGGCAGAGCAGGCAAAGGGTTATCATGAAGTGATCAGCACGCTCGAAAAAGATCTCGCGGAAGTTACAGGCTTCGATGCGGTATCGCTGCAGCCGAACTCCGGCGCGCAGGGCGAGTACGCCGGCCTGCTGGTGATCCGCGCGTACCACGAGAGCAGGGGAGACAGCCATCGCAATGTCGTGCTCATTCCGTCTTCCGCTCACGGTACCAATCCTGCAAGCGCAGTAATGGCGGGCATGAGCGTGGTCGTAGTGCGCTGCGACGAAATGGGAAATATCGATCTCGGAGATCTTCGCGAAAAAGCAGAAAAATATAAGGACAAGCTGAGCTGCCTCATGGTCACGTATCCTTCCACCCACGGGGTATACGAGGAAACCATCATGGAAGTAACGGAGATCGTGCACGCGCACGGCGGGCAGGTTTATATGGACGGCGCTAACATGAATGCGCAGGTCGGGCTTACGAGTCCCGCGCGGATCGGTGCGGACGTATGCCACCTCAATCTTCACAAAACATTCGCAATTCCGCACGGCGGCGGTGGCCCGGGCATGGGCCCGATCGGCGTTCGTTCGCATCTCGCGCCTTTCCTGCCTTCGCATGCTGTAGTTAAGACCGGCGGCGAAAAAGGGATACACGCAGTGTCAGCGGCGCCGTACGGCAGCTCCCTCATTCTGTTGATATCTTACGCGTATATCAAAATGCTGGGCGGCGACGGGCTGCAGCGTTCCACCGAAATGGCGATCCTCAATGCCAACTATATGAAGGAACGGCTCTCGCAGCATTTTCCTATTCTTTATACAGGCCACAACGGCCGCGTTGCTCACGAGTTCATCCTCGACTGCCGCAATTTCAAAAAGACCGCCGGCATCGAAGTGGTGGATCTTGCCAAACGCCTTATGGATTACGGTTTTCACGCGCCCACAGTTTCGTTCCCTGTCGCCGGCACGCTCATGATCGAGCCTACGGAAAGTGAAGACAAGGCCGAGCTCGACCGCTTCTGCGACGCGCTGATCAACATCCGCGAAGAGATCCGCGAGATCGAAACAGGTGTGGCTGATCAGGCGGGCAACGTGCTGAAGAACGCTCCGCACACCGGCCTGGTAGTTACTGCCGACGACTGGAGTTATCCGTACAGCCGCCAGAAGGCTGCGTATCCGCTGCGGTTCGTGGAGGAAAGTAAATTCTGGCCTCCCGTATCCCGTGTCGACGATGCGTACGGCGACCGTAACCTGATCTGCAGCTGCCTTCCGCTCGAAGCGTACGAAGAGGTAGGAGTTTAATATCTCCGCAACTTACGTCACCGGCGTCTCGCAACAATGTAAATTTTTTTCAGGGCGGCGGACGGGCCTTCCGCTGTATCTTTGCCCGCCGAAGCTCCGGCGTTTCATTCTTCCTTCGTTATATTTACTTAAGGAGGCTGCGTCTAAGTTCCGGCAGGCAAAGGATGCCGCTCCACTCCCTGCCGCAATGCTGCAGGCGAGCGGCTCTTGCTATTACCATGATCATCGTGCGGGCAGTCACAATAAAAAAAAAAACCCGGACATCAATGCCCGGGGATTTCCTATCGGATGATCTTTTACTAATCTTTGAATGTTACGGTGCCCAGGGCTTCTTTCCCTTTGGCAAACATCGGCATTACCAGCGCATCTTTGCTGATCTGGTGATACAGCTTCGGACGGAAGTACATCGAGCCTTTTTCTTCGTACGTCTGTACTTCGGTCTTTTCCATTTCACCGTCGCTGTCAAGGCTTACGGCCACCAGTACAGATTGCTTCAGCGGGCCCAGGCGCTCTACTTTTTTCGGATCTTTCAGGTTCAGGTTCTTCGGGTTATCGTTGAAGTAGAATACCAGCTTATCGTTCTGCAGCAACATTCCGTAGCTCAGGTAAAATCCATTCTGGGTATCGGATGATTTCTTCGGGATCTTCTTTGTCCAGATGATGTCGCCGTCTGCGGAGATCTTTACCACCACGATATCGTTGTAGTTGTATATGTAGTAGCAGGTAGTACCGCGGCTGGTGGTATAGCAGACCTGCTGCATGTAGTACTGCTCGCCGATCAGCATGCAGCTGCCGTCGGTGTTGTAGATCAGATCGCGGAACACCATCGACGGAACTGTAAGGTCCTTACCTTTCTTATCCGCTTTTTCGAGCTGCTTTTCGCTGTAGAACTCTTCCAGGAAGTCCCTGTCGAATTCCTGCAGGTCGGCTACCAGCTCGTCGCCTGTTTCACGATCGTACTTGAAGAAGAATGTTCCCGTAACAGCGGTGCTGCTCGAGGTTCCGTAAAACCCGGTACAGATCAGGTGCTCGTTCACATCCATTACCATATCGCTCACATATCCTTTACCATTCTGTGCCTCTACGTCAAATTCTTCTACCTCATCTTCGTCAAAAGCGAACTTGTATATTTTGAACACGTAGATGGTTTTGCCTTTTACTTTTTCTCCTTCTTTTATTTTCACCAGGGCATACACGTTCCCGTCATTGTCCACGTCCACGTCGTATATATCGATCTCTTTGTCGGGAAAGGGCAGCTCGATATCTTTTTCACCGAGCTTTTCCAGCTGGCTGTCGTAAATATGGAAGCGGTAGCCCGGCTTCTCTTTCTTCTTGGTATTCTTCGCGTAGTACACCAGCAGTTTCGTAGAGTCGGCGGAGAATTCGAAATTGAAGCTTCCGAATCTTTCATTCTTGCCGATGTCCACGTTTTCCATCTCGATCGGGTCTCCGTCCAGCCCGGCCTCATCATCAAGATACTGGGCGTAGGCGCTTACCTTTTTGTCCTTGTTGTCTTTGTTCGAGCACAGCAGCATGAAGCGGCTGCCGAGCTGGTACACGCCGTCATAGCTGGTAGGCTTGCTTTTTCCCTGTCCGAAATAATCTTTCGGGAAAATCGGCTTCGACCATTCCAGGGCCATGTCGGACTTGGAGTACTTTGCCAGGAAGAAATCGTAGCTCACGATCGGTATTCCCATGATGGCCACTGCAGTAAATTTGGTACGCATGGCGTAATAAGCGTCATCGGTCTCCCCGACAATTTCTTCGAAGATGTTGCCGATCTTGGCCTTTGGCTTGTAGGGCGCTCCGATCTCCACATCATAGTCGGGACCTTTTTTGATTGCGAAAGCATTCAGCGTCAGCATCAGCGCGAGCAGCAGAATGCCTGGTTTAGGAGTTTTCATTCTATAAAAATAATTGTTGGTGTGCTTGTTGAATTATATGCCTGTACTGTTAAGCAGCAATGAGTATTAACGGACGGAATTGTCCGCAGGTGTTCAGGCCTCATACATTTAGGTTTTGCGGCACAATGATACGAATTTCCGTTAAATAACGCATCCTTATTTCTGCCGGAAAAAGATTTCCATGGGTACGCCGCTGAAATCGAAGTTCTCACGGATCTTATTTTCAAGGAATCGCTTGTACGGCTCGCGGATGTATTGCGGCAGGTTGCAGAAAAATGCGAAGGCCGGGAAAGCGATAGGAAGCTGTGTGGCGTACTTGATCTTGATGTACTTTCCTTTTATCGCCGGCGGCGGCGTTGCCTCAATTATCGGCAGTATGAAATCGTTCAGCTGGCTGGTCGGTATCCTGCGCTTCCGGTTCTGGTACACCTGCAGGGCCATTTCCAGCGCCTTGTAGATCCGTTGTTTCTCCGGCACCGATGTAAAAACGACAGGAACATCTGTGAACGGGGCGATCTTCTTTTGTATCAGCTTTTTGAACTCTTCGGAAGTCTTGGTATCCTTTTCTACCAGGTCCCATTTGTTCACCAGGATCACAGCGCCTTTGTGGTTCTTTTTGATCAGGTAGAAAATGTTCATGTCCTGCGATTCGAAGCCTTCCGTGGCGTCGATCATCAGCAGGCACACATCGGCGGTCTCTATGGTGCGCACACTGCGCAGCGTGGAGTAAAATTCAAGGTCTTCCTTTACCTTCGCTTTTTTACGCAGTCCCGCAGTATCGATCAGGTAAAAATCGAATCCAAACGACTGGAAACGGGTATAAATGGCATCGCGCGTGGTTCCGGCGACGGGTGTAACGATGTTCCGCTCCTTTCCGAGGAAGGCATTGGTGATCGAGGATTTTCCCACATTCGGGCGGCCTACGATGGCTATCTTCGGAATGTCTTCCATCTCTTCCACCGGCTGCTCGTCTATCATTCCCGTGATCTTGTCCAGAAGCTCTCCCGTGCCCGATCCGCTCAGCGACGACAGCGGGAACACTTCTCCTACGCCAAGCCCATGAAATACGTATGTATCGTTTATCTGGTTGAAGTTATCGACCTTGTTCGCCACTACCAGCACGTCTTTCTTGCTGCGGCGAAGAAGATCGGCTACGATCTCATCGAGGTCCGTGATGCCGATCGTGTTGTCTACCACGAAAAGAATAATATCGGCTTCGTCTATGGCGACCAGCACCTGTTTGCGGATCTCCTCTTCAAACACATCGGCGGAGCCTTTCACATATCCTCCGGTATCGATGATGGAGAACTCCTTACCGTTCCAATCTACCTTACCGTAATGCCGGTCCCGCGTTACTCCGCTAAATTCGTCCACGATGGCATTCCGCGATTCCGTAAGCCGGTTGAACAATGTCGATTTCCCGACATTGGGCCTTCCTACTATGGCAATTATATTTCCCAAGGCAATTGATATTTACTGCAAAAGTAATCATATCCCGCTAATAGTCCTCAGATAATGGTATTCCGGGCAGCAGGAACGTGCCGCTCTCCTAATGTTTCTCATGCTGTGCATTCTGCGTCCGGCGCTGTCCGGCGTTTTCACAACTGCTGTATTTTGATTAATTTTACAGAGCTATCTGTTTGAGTTGAAACCCCGGAAATACTGGATACTTCTGGCCTTTACCTGTCTTTTCCTTCTATGGGGTTCCGTAGAAGCGCAGGTGCTTTCCAACCAGCGCAGCACTTTTCTTGCTTACGGCGATACCATTGTGCTCGATACCGTCAGCATCATTCCCGGCAGCTTTTCCCTCTATTCCGGAGATGCGAAGATCCCGGAAGAAGCGTATCGCCTCGACGCTGCGAATGCCCGGCTGTATCCCGACCTCATCGCGCTTACAAGGTTCAACGCCGATCTTAACAGGCTGCGCGCGGAGTTTCGGGTCTTCCCGGTAAGCTTTACCACCGCTACCCGCGACGAATACAAGCATTCGTTGCTGATAAAGACCGATCCTGTTACAAAAAGAGATCCGTATTTCCTTTACGATCTGAACCAGCAGCCGGTGCCGGTAAATGACTTCCGGTTCGACGGACTGACCAAATCGGGAAGCTTCACCCGCGGTGTTTCTTTCGGCAATACGCAGGACGCGACCATTGTTTCGTCGTTCAACCTGCAGCTTTCCGGCAAGCTCAACAACGATGTGGAAATTCTCGCCGCCATCACCGATGAGAACATTCCCATACAGCCGGAAGGAAATACGCAGACCCTCCAGGATTTCGACCGGATCTTTATCCAGCTGTCCAAAGGCAGCACGCGCGTCATCGGCGGAGATTACTTTATCACAAAGCCTCCGGGCTACTTCATGAATATGTACAAGCGGGCGCAGGGAATGAGCATCAGCACTGCTTTTCCCAACCGTAACCTGTTCCGGAAAGATGTTGCGGGGAGCCTGCGCCTAGGTGTAAGCGGCGCGGTGGCAAGGGGGAAGTTCCGCCGGCAGGAATTTATGGGAACGGAAGGGAACCAGGGCCCGTACCGGCTTACGGGAAACGAAGGCGAAACGTTTATCGTGGTGCTGTCGGGAAGCGAAAGCGTTTTCATCGACGGGCGAAAGCTGGAGCGCGGGCAGGAAAACGATTATATCATCGACTACAATACTGCGGAGATCACGTTTACCGCCAACCGGATCATTACAAAAGATGTGAGGATCGTTATAGAGTTCGAGTACTCTGACCGGAATTACCAGCGCTGGATGCTGCACGTGAACAATGAGTGGGAGTACAAGAACTTCAGTTACCGGCTCAACTTTTTCATGGAGCTGGACGATAAGAACTCGCCGCTCAACCAGACCTTGTCGGAGGAAGAAAAGACCATACTGGCAATGATCGGAGACAGTCTTCAGCAGGCGGTTGCTCCCGCTGTCGACTCCGTTGGCTTCAACACTACCGAAGTGCTGTACAAGCAGATCGATACCACGGTCAATGCGTTGCAGTACACCATATTCGTGCATTCCACCAGTCCCGACAGCGCGTTCTATCGGGTCAGCTTTTCGCAGGTCGGCGTGGGAAACGGCGATTATATTCTTGTGAATACGCTGGCAAACGGTAAGGTTTACCAGTGGGTAGCTCCTGCCGCCGACGGCACGCGCAACGGAAATTATTCTCCGGTGATGCAGCTTGTAACGCCTAAAAGCCAGCGGATGATAACGCTTGGGGCTGATTACAGGTTCAACCGTAATTTCAGGATCGACGGCGAGGGCGCGTTGAGTTTCTACGATCTCAATACCTTTTCAAGCCATGACAACGCTGATGATCTCGGCTACGCTTTCCGTTTCAATACGTATTACGATGCGCGGCTGAACCGCAAAGAGAATGATACGCTGGAGCTGAGCGCGAAAATTTCGTATGAGCAGGTGGACCGGAATTTCAAGCCGTTCATACGTTTCCGCAGCGTGGAATTCGAGCGCGACTGGAACTTCGTGAACCGTAACAATCCCAATTCGATTTATCAGCAGGCCATCACCGGCACGGATTACATTCCCGCGGTAAGCCTGGAACTGCGGCAACGGAGCTGGGGAAAGATCAGCTACCAGGCGCAGGCCTATCTCAAAGGCGAAGTGTACAAGGCGTACCGCAACCAGGCCATCATTTCTTTCCGGAAAAGAAATTGGGAATTGCAGTTCAACGGAAGCCAGACTTCGACGTACGATACTTCAACTGCCACTCTTTTTCTTCGCCAGAAGATTTTTTTCAAGCGGACGTTCCATCCTGTTTCGATCGGGTTCCAGGGTGAGACGGAGTATAATACCTTTCACGACATTGCAACCGATTCGCTGTTGCAGAACAGCTACATGTTCAATGACTGGGAAGTGTTTGTCTCGAACGGCGACAGCGTTCGTCATCCCTGGAAGATCTTTTACAAAGCGAGGATCGATCATCTCGCCGATGGCAACAGCCTGCGGATGGGGGCCGTAGCGCATCACGCGGGTGCCGGATTTGAGCTGATCAACATCCGGAACCATCTTTTTAAAACAACCATCACTTACCGGAACCTGCAGATCGTTGACAGTACTTTGCTGCAAAGGGAAAACGAAAGCTCGCTGCTCGCGCGCGTGGAATACAACGGCAAGTTCCTGAAAGGCGCGATAGGGCTCGATATTTTCTACGAAGTAGGTTCGGGGCTCGAAAACAAAAGAGATTACCAGTACGTGGTGTACCTCAACGGATTGGGAACACATGTCTGGATCGATTACAACGGGAACGGAGTAAAGGAGCGCGATGAATATGAAATACGCACGGGGACAATTGTCGGTACGGACGGCCTTACGTACATCAAGTTCTATACGCCTACCAACGAGTACGTAAAGACCTATTACAACGAGTTTGCCGGCAGCCTCAATATTAAAGCTCCCGATCACTGGCGGAGAAAAACAGGAATGCGCAAGCTGCTCACGAAGCTTTCGTCTCAGACGGTCTTTCGCGTGGAGCAGAAAACACAGCGCGACGACCTGCTGAACTCTTTCAACCCTTTTGCCTTCACAGTGCTGGATACAGCGCTGCTTTCCATGAACTATTCCTTCCGGCAGACACTTTACATCAACCGTTTCGGATCGAAGTTCGGCCTGGAGCTTTCGTACCAGGACATCCGGAACAAGGTGCTTCTTTCCAACGGTATCGACACACGTGTGAACGAGTTCGGATCAGCCCGCGGCCGGTGGAATATTACGCGCCTCGTCACCCTGAACCTTGACGGCAGGTATGGAAATAAGCTGAGCACATCACAATTCCTGCGAAGCCGCGATTATAATATCCGGTACTGGAGCGTGGAGCCGGAAGTGGTGATACAGCCCGGAAGTAAGTTCCGTATCACGCTTACTTACCGTTACACGCGAAAGGACAACAGCGGCGTACCGGGAGATACAGCCAGCATCGGCGGGCAGGTAGCTTCGATCCATGATGCAGGTGTGGAATTCAAAACGAATTTCATTCTGAAAGGCCAGCTGCAGCTCAACGTTAATTACATCAGGATGGATTATAACGATGTTACGAGCAACGCGCTCGCATTCGAAATGCTCGAAGGGCTGAACACCGGGAACAACGTCACATGGAATGTTACTTTTCAGCGAACGCTCGGAAATAATCTTCAGCTCACGCTGAATTACGACGGCCGGAAATCGGAAGGCGCGAATGTGATACACATCGGATCGGTGCAGTTGCGGGCCTTCTTCTAGGTATTCTGCCAGCTCTCTATGTCTATGATGACCTCCGCACCCTGTTTGCCGTCCGAGCGGTTGGAAAGCCTGAAGCTGATGTTCTGGTTATACGCTTTGTTGAAAACCGAGATTTTGTTCTGCATGATCTCGAGCCCGCGTGATATATGCTGGTGTGCGCCGTTCGCATTCTTCTTCTCGCGCAGTCCCTTCCCGTTATCGGTTATCGAAATCCTTATGTCCTTTCCTGTTTTCCGTACGGATACGCGCAGTTTTCGCACCGGCTCGGAAGGCGACCGGAGCCCGTGCTTGATTGCATTCTCCACGAACGGCTGCAGGAGAAACGCAGGTATCAGCACCTGCTTCATGGGGATGCCTTCCTCCACCGAAACCTCGAATATAAAGGTGCCTTCATCGAACTGCAGCTTTTCCAGCTCGAGGTAATTGTTCACCAGTTCCATTTCGTTCTCCAGGTTCGATACGTCGTTCCGCGAATATTCGAGCAGCGAGCGGAGCAGGTTCGAAAATTTGGAAAGGTAAGCGTTGCCTTCTTCGAATTTGTTCGTGTAAAATAATATCTGCAGCGAGTGCAGGCTGTTGAAGATGAAATGCGGGTCGATCTGTTTCTGGAGGGCTATCATTTTCAACGAAAGAATTTCTTTTTCTTCCTGGATTTTGCGGATCTTTTTCCTGCTGGCCTGCTTTTGGACCAGAATGAACGTGATGATGATGAGGATGCCGGTAATGACGGAGAGTATGGTCTTGAGCAGTCTGCTGTACAGGAAAGGGGCGGTCACCTGTATCCTGAGGCTGACCGTGGTGCGCGCATCGTTCTGCCGGCGGATCGAGATATCGTGCACACCTTCGCGCAGGGCCAGAAGGCTGATCTCTCTCCGGTTATGGTTGGGTATCCATTTGCCGTTGTTGCCGATCATGTACTCAAAAAAGACCTTATCGGGCGCTATGAATTCCGGTATGGTGTATACGATGGTTACGCGGTCGGTGGCGAGTGGTACCTTTATGGTGCCCGGGCCGGAGCCCAGGTTGCGGTTGTCGGCGTAAATGCCGTCGATGAGCACACGGCTTACTTTTTTCTGCGCGGCTCTCTTATCGGGTTTTACCGAAACCAGCCCGTTGATGTTCGGCCACCACAGGCTGCCATCGGGCGTTTTGCATGCTTTTCCCTGCGTGTGCGAATTGAACTCTGCGTTGCGAAGGCCTTCGGCAACGGAGTACCGCGTTACTCCATAATACGTCTTTTTGTAATAATGATCGAGCAGCTCGCTTTTCTTCACGCGGTACAACCCGTAGTTCGACGACATCCACAGGTCGCCTCTTCCATCTTCGATGATCGAAAGCACATCGTCGCTCAGGTCGCCGTCGCCGTGCGGGAACGTAAAAACCAGATCGCCGCTGAGCAGGCAGAGCCCGCGATGCAATGTGCCGATCCAGAGGCGCTCTTCGCTGTCGAGATACAGGCTTCTTATGTTATCCGTCGGAAGCTTGTTGCGGATCGTCAGGTGCTGCTTGATGCGGAGATCTGTTCCTGCCAGCAGCAGGCCTCCGTCGGAAACGATATATATTTCTCCGTTCTTTTTTTCTGTAAACTGGTAAGCGTTGATGCTTGCTCCTCCGGGAGTTTTCACGGCGACGAACTTCCCGGGCTGTGTCATTACCACTGTTCCCTGCGCCGTGCCGATCCACAGCATGCCCGAGGCGGACCGGTACAGGCAGAACACGTTGTTGCTCGGTATATGAGGATATCTGTACGACGTTATTTTACCGTCGCGCATCAGCAGTAGCCCGTCGCCGTATGTCCCGAGCGCGAGCGTGCTGTCGTTGAGAAATTCTGCATCCCAGAAGCAATATTCTTTGTTGCCTGCCGCTATACGTTTGTAGCTGCCGTTGTATATATCGTAACGGAAGAGGCCCTGGCAGGAGCCTGTATATACGAACGGTCCGAACGATCGTGCAAAATGAATTTCGTGTGCCCGCGAAATGCCTTCAGGATCGTGATGCACGAGATTTTTTTTTGTAAGCCGGAACAGTCCCCCATTGGAGGAGCCCAGCCAGATCCTTTCGTTATCAAAAAAAGCCGTTCCTATCTTGGGGGTGGAAAAGATCCTGAGCGGTGCTGTATAAAAATGCCTGGCGTCAGGGCTGACATAAAGGCTGTCGCGCAGCGTAAATGCTACACCATGCTGAGCCGAGGTAGCGTGCACGGGCTTGCCGCCAGACGAAAATACAACCTGGCGGGAGGCCGGGTCTTTCGGATCCAGCCGGATAAGCCGGTAATCTCTGTCCCAGTATAAGATGTCTGTGTCGTCGGAAAGCAGGTGATGCTCGCTTATCAGGTCAATAAACGACAGCGAGTTCTTGCGCCGGTCGAAAAGCAGGAGGCGGTCGTCGCCTGTGCTGATCAGTATCCTGTGCTTCCCGGCAAGCCGGAAGTAGTCGCAGCGGAGGGGCTCCATAGGCACAGGGATGAACGCGCCATAGAAGAAGTAGTACAGCTTCCTGTTCAGGAGCACTACTGCTGCGCCGTCGATAGTGGGAGAGAACTGCATCATCGAGTTCGATTCCACCTCGGCGGGGAGACTGTACCGCCGGATGATCGTATCGGCCCGCAGCTGCAATATTTCTCTTACGGTGTAGGCCCATACGGAAGAATCAGGAGTGACACACACATCGATGAACATCGGAGAAGTGATCTTCCGGTGAGTGGTCTCGTCGTAAACAGCGAGCCGGGCGCCGTCGTACCGCACCAGCCCGTTCATGGTTGCAATCCACAGGAAGCCGCGCGGATCCTGCACGATCTTCATCACATTATTCTGAGGCAGGCCTTCTTCCTGCGAAATCCTTTTGACAATAAATTCCGTTTCGCTCCTGATCCCCGTATTCTGGGCGAGCAGGGATACAGCAGGGATCAGCATGAAAAAGAGCCCGGCGATAAGGCCTTTCATTCGTCAGATCTTATTGAACAATTGTAAAAAGGAATCTCTTTTTCTTACGGATACAGGAATCTCTTTCCCGTTCTCCAGCACGATCATATGCGTGTCTTTAAGAAAAGACCGGCAGCTTAAAAGGTTCACGATATAGGAATGGTGCACCCGCACGAAAATTTCGGGCAGTATGGCCTCAATCTCCTTCAGGTTCTTGGAGGACAGCACACTTTTCCCGTCGCGTGTTTCCACGAGCGTATATTTTCCATCGGCCTCCAGCGACAGGATATTTTCGGCGCGGATGAACTCGACACCCGATCGGTTGGATACAGCGATCATCTTTCCCTGCGCCGAAGCAGCTTCCGGTTTTACCGAAATATCATGTGTCCGGTCGGTAGCCACTCTTTCCTTTACCTTTTCAATGGCCTTGTGTAGCCGCGCGATGTCGAGTGGTTTCACAAGATAATCGATCACATTGTGCCGGAAGGCGTCGAATGCGTATTCCTTATATGCGGAGGTAACGATAGTGTACACGTTTTCCTGTCCGCTGAGCACCTCAAAGCCAAGGCCATCGGCCAGCTCTATGTCGAGGAAAATAATGTCGGGCTGCCACTCCCCGATTGAGCGAATGGCTTCGCCGATGCTTCCTACCATCTCCAGAACATCAATCTCCGGGAAGTTTCTCTGGAGAACTGACTGCAGGAAGTTTCGGTTGTTCTGGACATCGTCCACAATGATACAGGTAAGGGTTTGCATAGTTGTGTCTGTTAGGAGTGGTTTGCGGTTTTGTTTTTGTACAATAGCTGACTCTCCCGCCAGCAAAAAAACGGGCCGGGTTGCCGGCCTGTTCCCGTCCGTTCTTATCATCTGTACGGTTATTCCCCGATTGCGCACAAATATTACCTTTTTAAATGAATAATGAAACAGCAGGTATATTTGTTGTACTGCGGAAAAAAGCAGTAATATTCTTTTCTCATAAGAATAGTTTATCATCACAGACCTCGATATAAAATTCTAACGTTTCCAGGCAAAGGTGCAGGTGGGGACATGGTAAGTTCTATCATATGACTGATCGCAGTTAGTAGAATGGGGATACTGTTTGCCACTTGAATATAACGCTTTTTTTTTAATCGGCCGCCTTGTTACAAGGAGATTGTCTGCCTGTGGGGGCGGAAAGGATTAAGTTGACCATTTAAAATCATAACCTATGTATAGATGCTTACTACGGTATTTGACGACGGCAGTGCTGCTGGCTGCTGGGTTTGCGGCAGGATTGCAGAGATCGGAAGCGGCGGTTTTTACCGTCAGCAATCTCAATGACGCAGGAGCAGGCTCGCTGCGGCAGGCCATAACAGATGCGAATGCGGCCGGCGCTGGTCCGCACACCATCCAGTTTTCCGTATCGGGAACGGTCCTCCTGGCCAGCGAGCTGCCCTTTATTACCAACGCCGGGATCACGATCGACGGGGGGAACAATATCACCATTTCTGCCAACGTGGGCGATGTGGACAGAGACGTGCTTAAGCTGGGGGCGGGAGCGAACAATACCGTGATCCGTAACCTCATTCTGCAAAATACCGGCGGAGAAGGAATTTATATCAACGGTGCCCTCGACGGGGTGACGATAGAGAACGTGACCATCGGGAATACCGCGAATTACTATATCAACCACGGCATATTTGTGGGCGCAGCCACGACTAATATGACCATCACGAACCTGACCATTAACAGTGTGCAGGACAATTACTGGGGCATACGGTTTAACCCTTCAGCGCCGGTGAACGGCCTGGTGATCGACGGATATACCATTACGAACGGCGGCGGAGGCAGCAGCAGGAGCATCCAGCTGGAGGCCGCCGCGCAGAACGTAACCATACGCAATTCCACCATTGATATGGATGATCCGGGCAGCACGGACGACGGCGACTATGGTATTATTTTGAGGGAAGTGGATGGGCTCGTCTTAGACAATGTCACCATCAACGATGCTGAGGCAATCGGACTGTACATTCCATTTACGGCTTCTAATGTCAGCATGGTGAACTGCACGTTCGACAACACCGACGGCTATGAGAATTCTCAGGCCATACGTATTCATGGCATGGTCACCAATATGACTGTGGACAGCATGAACATATTCATGGACAAGGCCGGCGGAACCGATGACGGCACCCACGGCATCATCTTTACAGCAGGCCTCAGGGACTTTACCATGCGGCATACTACGATAAATGACGTGGAGGGCTATGGATGGTATGCGAGCGGAGCCGTTGTCGAAAATATTCTCATCGAGGACTGCAGCTTCGGTAATGCCGAAGGGGGCGGAGTCACGCATGGGATCCGGTTTAACAGCCCGGCTACCAATGTAACGATCCGGAACGTGAACATAGACATGGACCAGGCCGGCAACGCAAACGACGGGGATATCGGTATTTATTTCGCCAGCAGCGTCAACGGTCTTACGGTGAGGAATGTGACGGTGCATGACGCGGAATACCATGCGTTGTATGTTACACAAGCAGCCACCAACGTGAGCGTTGAGAATTGCACGTTCGATAACTTCGACGGCAGCACCATCGCGCAGCTCGTACGGTTCAACAGTACCGCTACCCACGTGACCCTGGACAGCCTGACCCTGAACAATGACGTTGCCGCCAATACCACCGACGAGGGGGACATCGGTCTTGTATTCTATGGCTACGTTAACGATGCATCTGTTACCAACTGTTACTTTAACCGTGCCCATGCGAGGGGAATTCATATCCAGGCCGATGCGGACAGCTTGTTCATCAGCAATAATACATTCGACCGGAACGGCGTGGGCGGCTCCTATCATGGAGGGATCCAGTTTGTTTCGCTAACAAATGCCACTTCGGACGGAGGCCCGGTGCGGATAACCGGCAATACCTTCGCGCATAACGGAGGAGCAGCGATACTGGTCGCGTCCGGAGCAGATTATACCCTCCCCGATTTTATCATCAGCCAGAATACCATTCATGGCACTACGGCAAATCAGGGTTCCATCCGGGTGCATCGGATAGACGGAGTGCAGATCATCCAGAACAGCATCTACAATATTCAGCGGGTGGGTATCGACCATGTGGCCACAGGCAACTGCGGTTACGAAGGCACCAACCGGCCATTGATCCTTTCTTCCACATGGACGGGGGGCAATTCGTACGATCTGCAGATCTCCCTGCCTTCCATTTGCGCTTCGGGATGCGATGTGGAGATCTTCGTCACGGATGCCAGCGCCCAGGGCGTCGGCGGGCAATATTATATCACCACCCTGACCGGCATGCTGAGCGGCACTTCCACGCATACGATCACCAGCTCGGTGCCTCCCCTTACTTCCGCTCCCTGGGGCTTCTGGACCGCCACCCTGCGGGTGAGCGGCGGAAACGGCTGCGGCACTTCGGAGTTCAGCAACAAGACTGCCGCCCGGGTGAACGGCCCCGCGGGCATCGACGCGGGAGTACAGCTCTGGCTGCTTCCCAATTTCGTGGATTCGGGCGATGTGGTGACCGGCACAGGATGGGCCGACTTTTCGGGCAACTACCGGGATTTCGATATCGTGGCCGGCGATCCGACGAGAGTGACGGGAGGACTTAACTTTAACCATACGCTGAACTTCGACGGAGACGATTACCTCCGGGCCACGAACAGCCCGTTTGTGACTTCCTTTATCGGGGCCGAAGTTTTCACGGTGAACAAAGCGTCAACGTCCGCCTGTAGCTGCGGAGCGCCCTATGATTTCGGCGGATCCAGCAATTCGCACTATCCCTGGACGACCGGGCATATTTATAATGATTTCGGAACCACGCAACGTTTAGGCTGGCATCCCACCACGCAGGCCATTGTACAAAGCAAGACGGGGGTATCGGCCATTACCGGCAGCCCCTTAAACGTAACGGACTGGAACCTGTATGGTACCTATTCGGCCACCGGGAACTGGAGCACGCTCTTCAACGGGGAATCCGTTGCCGCTACCACGACCAATACGATGAATTTTGGATTAGTTGCAGGCAACGAACGCGTGGGCGCGGGAGGTGCTACTACCTTCAACGGCGATATTGCCGAAGTGATCCTGTACAACCGGGTGCTGACCACCCCGGAACGTGAGCGGATCAATACCTACCTGGGCATAAAGTACGGTCTTACCCTCAAGCACAACTATATCGCCAGCGACGGAACCACCACCTGGTGGAGCATCGCCGGCAACAACGGGTACAATCACGACATTACCGGCATGGCCCGCGACAACCTTTCCATCCTGCACCAGAACCAGTCGCGTTCGGCCAACTCCGACAATATGGTGACCATGGGTGTGGGCAGCGCGCTCGACAGCACGGTATATACCAATCCCAATGCCATTGCGAACAACCTTTCGGCGCTGATGTGGGGCAATAACGACAGCTCCACCGCTTTCACCGTGCCTCTGGCGAATCCGAACTATAATGTGCGGATGGTAAGGGTATGGAAGGTGGATAAGACCAACTGGTCCGATACGCTGGTGAACATGGTGGTGAAGGACGGAAACGGAAGCATAGCGCTGGTCATCAGTACAGATCCAACCTTTGCTACGGTCAACCAGACGATTTCGCTGAGCGACAGCGGTACGGTGATCCTGAACAGCAGCCTGCTGCAGGATGGAAGCTACTTTACCTTTGCGCGCCGGAATGTAGCCCCCGCCTGCATTGTCAGCGGCATCACAGGATGGTACCGGGCAGACGATATAAATTCGGTAACCAGCAACTGGAGGGACTACAGCGAAAACGACAACCACGCTTTGCAAAGCACCGGAACGAACCAGCCCGTGAAACAAATGGGAGCAGCCAATTTCCACCCGGCTTTTGACTTCGACGGCATCGACGATTATATGGATATAGCAGGCAATCTCGGACTGAACGGAACCAATAACTTTACCGTATTCAGCGTAGGAAAAAGGGAAAGCGTCGGAACTGCCGATGCGTTCCTGGGACAGCAGGGCATAGTGAACAATAACTTCCTCACCTATTACAGAGCTGCAAATAATTATGCAGTCGAATCGACAGGTGTCGGAACGATCAGCAGTACCGGGATCTACTCGGCGCCCAACATTCTTCGTCTGCATGCTACTACCCGTTCGGGAAATAATTTCAGCCTATTTACTAACGGCGCAGCCGATGGCACAGGCACCGGAGCCTACAACTTTACGACGAACAACCTGCGCATCGGTAACCGGGACGTATCGTCCGATGCAGCCTTCGACGGAGATATCAGCGAGATCATCGTGTACAACCGCCAGCTGAACCCCACAGAGCTGCAGCAGGTAAACTCTTACCTGGCGCTCAAATATGGTATCACGTACGATAACGGCGTCACCGATTATCTATCGAGCAGTACGCTGATCAAGATGTGGGATGCGACGGTCAATGCATCTTATAACAACAATATTACCGGTATCGGGCGCGATAGCTGCAGCAGCCTGCACCAGAAGCAGAGCCGCTCTGTAAATGCGGGCGGGCTGGTAACAGTAGCCCTGGGCAATCAGATAGAGACCGACAACAGCCAGAACGCTTCTGTTGTGACCAACAATCTTTCCTTCCTGGTGTTTGGCGATAATGCGGGCGCAACCACCTTCGACGAGCCCGTAAACGGCAGCCAGGTTTCCGTACGGATGGACCGCGTATGGAAAGTAGACAAGACCAACTGGGGCGATCAGAATATCGTGCTCAAATTACATGGGGACGCCAACAGCACGTATCTTCTGATCAGCAACAGCGATCCGGCTTTCGGAACGATCGATCAGGAGATCGCTCTTGCGGGCGACAGCACGGTGCAGATGAGCTCAGCCTTGCTGCCCGACGGAGCCTACTTTACCTTTGGAAAGAGGATCAACGGCCCGGGGAATGTGGATCCGAACGTGGTGTTATGGCTGCGGTCCGACGCAGGCACTTCTACCACGACCAATAATACTCCTGTGGCTACCTGGAACGACCAGAGCTCCGGCACTAACAACGCCAGCCAGGTTACCGGAGCTGACCAGCCCGTGTATTCCGACAACGCCACCGATAATATGAACTTCAACCCGGTGCTGAAATTTAACGGAGTAAGCCAGCATATGCTCCTGGACGGCACCTTGCTTCCCCTCGGAAACAGCGCCAGAACAGTGCTTGCGGTAACCGGTAACGCAGGATCGATCGAGCGGGGTGTGATCAGCTGGGGTAGCACTGGTGCGGTTACCAGCGGCCGGAGGTACACCCTGGAAGTAGGCGGCGGTTGGTATGCTGTGGAAACCAGCGCAAACCGGTTCGGAGCCAACCTGGGAAATACGGTGACACCATCTATCGCCGGCCTCAGCAATACGGCGGGAAGTACCTTCTCCGCCACGCAGATCCGTGTCAACGGAACAGGTTATCCGTCCACGCTGTTATGCTGCGGCGCAAATAATTTTCTTGTTGACACCGAACCTTTGACGACCGCGTACGTCGGAAGGAGCACATATTTTACCGGCAACACCCACTTCAATGGTTCGCTGAGCGAGGTGGTGGTGTACAACAGGGTGCTTACGGCGGGAGAACAGCAGCGTGTAGAAAGCTATCTCGCGATCAAGTACGGCATCACCCTGAACAACGGCGCTACCAATTATCTGGCTTCCGATAGCACAGTGATCTGGGACGCCACGGTCAATGCCGGTTATAGCCACGACATTACAGGAATAGGACGCGACGATAACAGCGGCTTGAACCAGAAACAGTCCGCCTCGGTGAATTCAGATAACCTGATCACCCTGGGCGTGGGCACATCGCTAGCAGCCACCAACCTGGCTAATGCAGGGACGATGGACGATATGGAATTCTTTACCTGGGGCAACGACAACGGAGGTACTACCTTCACCGTGGGAGTATCGGGTCTGCCTAACGCCACCATGCGGATGGGCCGGGTATGGAAAGCAGATAAGACCAACTGGGTCGACCGGGATATTACGATCGGGGTGCAGCAGACCGGCGAGCGGTACCTGCTCATCGACAGCGACGATGATTCTTTCGATGCAGGCACAACCAGCGAATATGCCTTCGACATCAATACCGGAACGGTGACGATCAATTCTTCCGCTATTCCCGATGGCGCATACTTCACGATCGCCACACGCATCACCGGTCCGGCCTGCGTTACCGCCGGCATCCAGACCTGGCTGCGGAGCGACTACGGGGCATCAGGCAGCAACTGGGTGGACTTCAGCGGAAACCAGCAGAATGCTACTCAGCTGACGGCAGCCAATCAGCCCACGCTGAGCGCCACCCTGCTGAACTTCAACCCAGCTATGGAATTCGACGGCACCAGTGACGGTATGGGCATCAACCTGAACATCAATCCTTCGGTCAACGATACGGTGACGGTCTACACGGTGTACCATGCGGATGCCACCGGCACCAACCGCGGTCTCTGGGGAAATGATGACGCGAACTTCGACCGGCACCTGATGATGCATGGTTATTCCAACGGCGGTGCCACTTCTCTCTATACAGGAGGAAACGTGGCCAATACCAACCTGATCGTGGGTGCGCAGATGGATGAAGGTACAGCCAACGGCTCCTTTGTATGGGTGAACGGTACACAGGCTGCCAACTTCACCCAGAGCGGAAGTGAAGGAGGTACTCCCACCATGGTGCTGGGAAGTATCACCACAGCGCTCAGCTCAACCTGGTTCGACGGTAAGATCGCAGAGTTTGTGATTTACGACCGGGTGCTGACGGCTACCGAAAAGCAGCAGGTAGAATCTTACCTGGCATTGCGGTACGGTATCACCCTTGGTAACGGCACCGTGAATTACCTGTCCGGAAGCGGGGCGGTGATCTGGGATGCTGCCACCAACAGCGCCTACAACGACGATATTACAGGTGTAGGTGTTGACAGCTGCGGAACACTGATTCAGAAACAATCTAAGTCGGCCAATACCGACGACATCATTACCATTGGAATACAAAACATGATCGCTTCCTCCAACCAGGCGCATACAGGCGCATTTGCATCCGATCTCAGCTACCTGGTATGGGGCAACGACGACGGTAGCTATACCGAGATCGCTACTGACATGCCGCCGAGCTTCAATGTTTTCTGCCGCCGCCTGACGCGGGAGTGGAAAGTGGACAAGACCGGACCGGTAGACGGAGTTATGGTGACAGCCGATCTGAATTCCATTACCATTACAGCGAGCTCGGCCGCCAACATCAAGCTGATCGTGGACAATGACGGGGACGGCGATTTTAATACCGGTACGATCCAGATCATTGATTGCATATCGTATACCGGAGGCATCGCTACTTTCGACAATGTGACCTTCCCGGATGGCGCTGTATTCACGATAGGCTCTTACGTGGACCTTCGCCTGCGCCTCACGGCTAAAGTTTACCTGCAGGGCCCCTGGAACGGTTCGGCAATGAACACCATGCTGAAGACGCAGGGACTTCTTCCTCCATCCGATCCGTTCGGAACAGGCTCGACCCCATCGGTCAGCCCGAATGCGGCATCAGCTAATGTGGTGGATTGGGTACTGGTAGAGCTGAGAGATCCGCTTTCGCCTGCAACGGTGATCAGCTCGCGTGCAGCGCTGTTGCTGGACAACGGAGATATCGTAGATACCAACTATACGCAGCCGCTCATGTTCGACAACGTACCGCCCGGAAATTACAGGGTAGCTGTACGGCACCGCAATCACCTGGGTATAATGACCCTGAACAATGTCAACCTGAGCAATGGTACAGCCACCATCGATCTGACCAATGGCAGCACAGCCACATACGGTACGCATGCGCTCAGGCAGCTGAGTCCCGGAGTGTGGGGCATGTGGGCCGGCAATACCAACAACGACCGGCATATCCGCAACAGCACACGGCCTTCGGATGTATCGGAAGTGGTAATTACCGTAGCCAGCGATCCGGGGAATCCTACCGGGTCGGCAGGATACACGGGTGTGATCAACGTATACGATGTGCGGGATGTGAACCTGGACGGAAGGGTGTACAACCAGGCCGCGCCGTCGGATGCAGGTGTCATCACGAACAATGTGGCCACTCACCCCGGCAATGTGTTCGGACTGGCTTCCTATGCGATTGTTGAACAATTACCATAAAGCCATGGACGGAAAGCTGATAAAGCAGTTCGCAATAACCGTAAAAGGAGATTCGCATACCCTGTCTGCCGTTAGCAGGTCCGGTATCGCCTCTTTGTTTGAAGTACCTATTTTTTACTATGCTAAATTCCCATGTGTATGAAAACATGTACCATTTCATTATACCTTGCCGGCCTTCTTCTTTGTACCCGGCTTAACGGCCAGTCGCTGGATGTAACCCTTGTGAATTCGGGGGCCAATACGATCCAGGTCATTGGGACGGCCACAGCCCCCGGTTTTACCGCAGGAGCTTATTCTTCCTGGTCTACCATGAACTTAACGGTGCGGATACCGAAGACGGCAGCAACTCCGCAGCCCACCGTGGCTCCTCCCGCCAGCACTCCTGAGATCACCGCGGAAGCGACAAGTTTCACGGCCCTGGATCCCAGGGATGTATGGAGCTCCAGCCTGGACCTTACCATGTTCGACCTTACTACTTTCGGTCTTTCCGACGATGGGTACTGGTACATGCAGATGGTAAATACCGACACCGGGAATGTGCAGGCTATCCCCGCGGGCGGCTCGGTAGTGCTGTATGAGTTCGTCACCCCGATAGCCTGGTCATGTGTAGGCTGCGTAGAACTGGTCATGTCAGACATACCCGGGCTGCCGATCGGCACCACTTCCTACATTGATAATTCAGGAACAGGAAGTGATGTCCTGCTGCTCACCACCAACATGGCGCCGCTCCCCATCGAGCTGGTTTATTTCGACGGTGAAGCTGAAGGAAGAAAGAACAGGCTGGAGTGGACCACCGTGTCGGAAACCAACAACGATTTCTTTACGCTCGAGCGATCGAAAGATGCAGCTAACTTTGAAGAAGCAGGCATCATAGATGGTGCAGGGAACAGCAACCAGACGCTGAATTACCACATGTACGACGAGAATCCGTACTTCCCTGTAACATATTACAGACTGAAGCAAACGGACTTCGACGGAGAATACTCTTATTCGGAAGTAGTGGCGATCCAGAATTACGAGGGCGGAGAGTTCAACGCAGGAGAGCTGTATCCCAATCCTACCGACGGAAAATTCTATATCGATCTCAATATCCCCGTCGCGACCGATGTCATCCTGGACGTTTGCGATGTGGATGGAAAAAGCGTGTTCCGAAGGAATTATTCTGTAAGCGGAGAGCAGAAAATAGAGGTCGACGGCAGCGCATGGGCCGCTGGCGTGTACCTGGTAAAGGTGACCGACAGCCAGGGTGCGCAGGTGATCAGGAAGCTGATCCGCCGCTGATACGAAAAGATGCCGGCATACGTTACTTGGGGTAAAAGTAGCGCATGAGGTTGATATATATCATTCTGACTATTGCAGGACTCGCACCTGCCTTCTCTACCGCACAGTCCGTATGGCTCCGGCGTGCCGACTTCCCCGGTACGGAGCGCGATGATGCGGCCGGATTTTCACTCGGAGGATTCGGCTACATCTTCACCGGGCTTAAAACAGGCTGGATCCCTTCGGCAGACGGATGGCAATACAATCCCGTTTCCGACGCGTGGACTCCTGTAGCTTCACTTCCCGGACCTGCAAGGCAATACGCCTGCTTTTTCACGATAGGCACGAAAGCGTACCTCGTTGCGGGGCTTGACGACAACGATATATATTTCAACGATTGCTGGGAGTATGATCCGGCGACCGACAACTGGACGCAGAAAGCCTCTTTTCCCGCGCCGGGAAGAGCCGGTGCCGTTGCCTTCAGCATCAACGGCAGAGGGTATATCACTACGGGTGTCGGTTTTGGCAGCATGTACTTTCGTGATCTCTGGGAGTATGATCCCATAACCGATAGCTGGACTCAGCGATCCGATCTTCCTTCTTCCGACCGGATGCTCTCTTCGGTTTTTGTATTGAACGATAAGGCCTACATCAGCACAGGCATCGACAGTCTCACAACGATGCTTTCCGAAGTATGGGAATATGATCCTGCCATCGATACCTGGACGCAGAAGAATGATTTCCCCGGGACACCGCGTTTTTTTTCGGAAGGGTTTTCGGCAGGCGGAAAGGGTTACCTTGCTACCGGTTGGGATACCACACAGCATTACAGGAACGATCTCTGGGAATACGATCCCTCATCAGATACCTGGACAGAACTGGACACGATCCCTTCCTTCGGCCGTAAAAGCACGAGCAGCTTTGTGATCGACGGTAATATTTATATAGCTACCGGTGTCGATGAAGCGGGAACGAGGCTGAAGGAAATGTGGGCGTACGGCCCTACCGTTGGAGTAAGCGGGGAGACGGCCGCAGCTCCGCAGATTTTTCCGAATCCCTGCCACGATCAGCTGAATGTAAGGCATGACAGTTTTGCTTCCGGTGAAGTGTACATTACCGACATTTCCGGAAGAAAAATAAAAACGACACCCGTTCCGGCGGAGATGTTCCAGATCTCAGTAAAAGAGCTTCCTCCCGGAATTTACTTTATAACCGTGATGACAGAGGAAGGCGCTTCTACAGCTTCTTTTGTGAAGCTGTGATCTACGTGGCAGCCTGCTTTTTTTCAGATACCTGCGCGGGAATTTTATTTTTCCTGTAGTCAATAGGCGAGATCCGGGCCTTTGAGGAAAGTTTGTCATACATGTCCGGAAACGCTTTGCGCGCCAGTGGCAACTTGTCTCTGAGAATATCGTAATACGAATGATCGAACATTCTCCTGAAGTCTTCACGGCTTAAAAGCGTTTTCGCATACATAGCCTGGAAACCTTTGTTTTCTATCACGAACTTCTCGCAGTTCTGCAGCGCCGTATGCCCGTCGAAATTTTTGATCTTGCCTACGCCATAGGCTCCGATGTCAACGAAAAGCTCGTCCACCGTACCGTCGTCTTTTTTATAAGGATGTATCAGGCCGAGGCCGTTCTCCTGCTCGTACACCGACATGGGACTCAGCCACAGGGGATACAGGTCGAAGTGCTCATCAAAATGATCGAGCGAAGCCTTCAGCTTTTCCATCGGCATCAGCATGTCTTGCACCACGTGATGTTTTTCGCGCAGCCTTCTTGTCGTTTCGGTCTCAAAGTATTTCATGAGCGAAATCTGCGGAGGCATGGTCCATCCGAACAGGAAACGGTGCAGCGGGTGGTTGCCGAAAGGGATCACTTCCGCCATCGCCCAGAACATACTGCGTGTATGACGATGATAATACTGCCGCAGCGGAATGTACTCGATGCGTTCTTTCTTTTCACGGAGGATGGTTTCCACATGCTTGTAGAACCACGGCTTGTACCACCGGCGAACCGGGTTTTTCCGTCCGTCGCCGGCAGGTTTGTCAGTCATTGTTCCCAGCATGATCACTGCCGTATCTTTTGAGTATACCAGGGCTTCCACGAAATCATTTTCACGGGTCTTCCTGGACTCTTCATCGAAGCGGCTGACAAGCTCCCGCTGGGAGAATACCGGGATGTACTGCACACGGACGTATTTTTTCGCGGGAATTATCCGGAGCTCTATGGCTACAAGGAATCCAAGAGTGCCGTGCGACCAGGGGATCATGGAGAACAGCTCGGCGTTTTCGTCCCGGCTGCATTTTACCAGGTCGCCATTGGCTGTTACAAGCTCGAACGACTCACAGATGTACTGGAACAATCCGTACTTATGGCTGCTGGTTTCTACACCGAACCCGTTCACCAGTCCGCCCGCCGTAAGATCATCCAGCTCGGGAACGACGGGGAGCGTCCATCCCAGCGGATTCAGCGCGGCGGTGACCTGTCCCATGTTCACCTGCGGTTCCACACGCACGGTCCGCTTCTCCGTATTTATCTCGAGAATGTCGTACATGTTGAGATAGATCTTCCGGTTCGTTTTTTTATAAGCGGGCACGAGCTCGCTCATGGTGAACCATCCCGACCGTCCGGTGGTCAGCTTGCCGGGAGCTCCCTCATCTATCCATTGTTTAATTTGCGTCTGTACCTTTGCAACACGTTCGGCATGTCGTTTTGGAGCGCTTCTCAACATAAAGATGATCTTTCGCCGGACCCGGAGGTACGATGTATAGGCCAGCGATAAGGGAATAAGAAAAAAAGTAGCGAACCAACCGCGGTAATACGTAAGAATGTATTCGAAGATTCCGCCTGGTTTATGTTCTGTACTCTCAGTGTTCTGGTCAACCATATTTGCAGGATTAGCTGGGTGGGGCGCACAAAAATCGTACCACCTTGATCGAAATAATATTCTGGAAACCAGTGTATTGGGTTAGTTGCTGAACCGGCTTTCGTTAAGTATATTTGCCGGAAACGCTCCTTATGAAAAGGCTTATTTTTTTTGTTTTTGCGCTTCTGTTTTCATTCGGCTTACCTGCACAAAATCTGCCCGGATATTGGGAGGGAAAGCTGAACGTGGGAACCGAGCTCCGGATCGGATTCAATATAACCACTGCGCAAAATTCTTTTTCGGTAACTCTTGACAGTCCCGACCAGGGGATCACCGGTGTGGAAGCGGACCTCGTAAGGTCCGATGATGATTCGCTGGTGATAGCAATCAAAAGTATACAGGGAACATACAGGGGCAAAGTGAGCTGGAGTGACTCAACCGTTACCGGAAGCTGGATCCAGAGAGGTTTTCCGTTCCCGATGGTGCTCCGGAAGACCAACAGCCCGGCCGTGCTTCCGCGTCCGCAAACGCCGAAAGCTCCTTTTCCCTATACAGTAAAAGAGATCGAGTTTAAGAGTGTAAAAGATACACACAGCCTGTCAGGTACACTGACCATTCCGGAAAATGGCAAGCCCGGGGCCGCCGTGATCATGATAACCGGTTCGGGGCCGCAGGATCGCGATGAAACGCTGATGGGGCACAAGCCATTTCTCGTTATTGCAGATTACCTGTCGAGGAACGGGATCGCTGTATTGCGTTACGATGACCGCGGGATCGGGAAATCCGGGGGAAATTTTGCGACGTCCACCATCTACGATTTTGCAGATGATGTGCGCGGGGCCATACGTTACCTTAAGAGCCAGCCCGGGATCGACTCGACAAAGATCGGCCTGCTCGGGCACAGCGAAGGCAGCATGGTAAGCCAGGTGGTTTGCGCCGGCGATCCTTCTGTGGCGTTTTTTGTTTCACTTGCCGGACCGGGAGAAGCCTGCCGTTTCCTCCTTTACAGGCAGCTCGTGGATGTGTATCGCGTGAACGGTATTTCCGATGAGGCTTCGCTGAAAAAGTACTCTCAGTATATCGAAAGCTTTTACGATATTATTATCAAATACGGTGTTTCAGAAGAGACCCGCAACGAGATCAGGAAGCATGTAGCAGCTTCTGCTCCCATGTTCACGGTACTCGAACGGCAGATCTACAACGTTGATACTGCAGGCGTAGAAGGAATGCTGAAATATTTTGTGAGCGACTGGTTTGTGAACTTCATCCGCTTTGAGCCCGAGCCTTACCTGAAGAAGATAACTTGTCCCGTGCTTGCCGTGAACGGATCGACAGACATACAGGTTGCCGCAGCGCCCAACCTGGAAGGCTTCCGGAAGAACTGCAGCAAGAAGATACTTACCGTTAAGGAGTATCCCGGGCTAAATCACCTGTTCCAGCATTCGGTAAATGGCAACCCCAACCTCTACGGAAAAATAGAAGAGACCATATCGGAAGAAGTGCTGAAAGATATAAAGGATTGGATCCTGAAGCAGACGAAGTAAATTATTCTACCACGATCCTGCTGTCGTGAGCGAGGCTGGTGCGGGCATCAAAGATGATGTCGACATAACCGGCGTCTCCCTTTTTTCCCGCTATGCCTACCTTCTGGCGGCCGATCTCGACATTTTTGCTATCAAACGCTTTTACAGTGACCGTATCTGAAAAGTCGCTGTTGTAGATGAAGTAGGCAACAAGGACATTGCCCGTAGCGCCGGTCTTTACTTTCCCGGTTTCCAGTCCGCGGGCTTTCAGCTCGTCCGATAAATTCAGATTGATCTGGAAAGATTTATCAACTCCCGAGGCAACGCCTTCGGTAAATTCACCGATAGTATTTCCGACGATCTCTCCTCCTTCGTTCAGCTTTTTGCGCGGCGAACAGCGGGAGCAACCGCAAAGCGAAACAATACAGGCAGCCAGCAAAAAGTGTGTAAATGTTTTCATACGGATCTTGTAATGAGAATAAAGGTAATTTTTTTACGCATTTGTTTGTTTCTTTAAGTATGAATTCAAACCAGCCTGATACTCACCTTCCCCGAAATGCGGAACTGATCCATAGCGGCCGGTTCTCATTGGTTTATAAGGCGGAGGAAGGCGGCCGGCAATATATACTGAAGCAGTTGCATCCCAGGCTTGCGGGCGATACGCGCGCCGTTGAGCAGTTCAGGAAGGAAGCTTCGTTCAGAATGGACCTGCCGGGGATCGCAAATGTTCTAGAATACAAGGAGCGCGACGGCGGACACTACATCATCCGGGAATACGTGGACGGCGTCAGCCTGAAGGAATTTATCGCAAAATACAGCGGCCGAAGGTGGAAAAGATTCCGGCAGCACATCGCGACCGGGATCTGTGCGTTGGCGGGATCCATACACAATGCAGGGGTGGTGCACGGCGACATCAAGCCTTCCAACATCCTGATCCGCAGGCCCTCGCTTGATCCTGAAGCTGGCCCCGGACTTGTGCTGATCGATCTCGGACTGGCCTGGCAGGATACCTGGCGGCCGGAAGCTGATCCGGAGCATCCGTTGCCGTTCAGCATGGTTTACGCAGCGCCGGAACTTGTGCTTAATTTCCCGGGACTGGTAAATGCTGCCACCGACGTGTACAGTTGCGGCCTTGTGATCTACGAATTGCTTTCGGGCCGGCGGCCGTTCGATCATGTTCATCCTGCCATGCTTCTTCAGTTGATGATCGCACGGGAGCTGCAACCTGCCCGCGAGCTCGACAAAGACGTTTTCGGAATTTTACGGAAAGCTTCTGCAAAGCATCTGTTCAAAAAACCACCAGGCCGTTTTGTTCCGGAAGAGCTCGGGCGTTTCCTGCTTGCCGCACAGAAAGAACGGTTCCAATCAGCCGCTGAGCTGGGGATCGAACTGGAAAAAGCCTTTTTCCCCGAAGCATCTTCCCCGGGATGGTTCTCACGCCTGCTGAAAAAGAATTAGCATTCTATCCTGCTTTTTGTTTCGAAAAAAATAAATATTAAGCAGAGCTTGCTACTTTTACGATATTGCATTTAACCCTACACCTATGCTACGACATTTCCTTGCAGCTATTCTTTTCGCGCTTCCGCTATGGCTACAGGCCCAGGTTGCCCAGGACTCCGTCCCGGCGATCCATCCTGATGCGCAGCAGGCGTACAACGACGGCATTGCTGCATTCGAGCAAAAAAATTACACGGTAGCGATCGGCCGCTTTACCGATGCGCTTCAGCTGGAACCGCAGTTCGCAAAAGCGGTGAGCAACCGCGGGCAGGTATATCTCCTTACAGGAAAATTCGATGAAGCGATAATGGATTTCGAGCAGCTCATTCTATGGGCCGATACATCCGTAACCGCGTATGAGTTCCTCGCGCAGGCTTACGATCAGAAGGGCGATTCGGGAAAGACCGTTGAGATCTACAACAGGGCGATTTCAAAATTTCCCGCTGAGTACGCCTTCTATTACAACCGCGGTACGTTATATTTCCGGCAGGGAAAATACACTGAGGCGCTGGCCGATTTCAACAAGGCTGTGGAGCTGCGGCCGTCTGACGCCAACATCCTGAATGACCGCGGCAGCACGCACAGGATGATGGGAAACCTTGAGCTGGCAGTGGCGGATTACCTGGCTGCGCTGAAGATCAACCCGAGCCAGTCGTTCATCTATAACAATCTCGGCAGCACGCTGCGACAGAAGAAAGATTATTTCGGAGCGATACGTGAGTATAACAACGCGCTGAAAAACGATAATGCCGACTACATAGTTTATAACAACCGGGGGCTTGCGTACCTCGACGCGGGGAAATACGATGAAGCCCTGAAAGATTTTAACGAAGTGGTGCGGCTCCGTCCCGACTACGTGTTCGGTTACAACAACCGCGCAGCAGCGCTGATCCGCCTGAAGAAATATGAAGAGGCTGTGAAGGACTGCGATGAGGCGATCGGCAAAGATGCAAGCTACGCCGAAGCTTATCTGAATCGTGGCATCGCAAAGGAGATGCTTCGCGATGTGACCGGCGCCTGCAACGACTGGCTTATGGCGTCAAACCTGGGTTTGCAGAGCGCCGAGGCATATTACACTTCCGGTTCATGTAATGAAGTACGATAAAAAGATCCCTATGAAAAAGCATCACATATTTCTGGCCGTTGCGCTCATCACCGCACAACTGGCGATAGCGCAGGATATACCGTTCGAGAAGGATTATTTCAAAGATAAAAAGGAAGAGTTCAAAATCGCGAAGAAGGATTACGACGCAGGTATGGACTTCATTAAAGAAGCGGAAAAATACACAGATCCTTCCGCTTCCGTTCTGAGAAATTTCGAAACGTATCATATTTCATTTTACCGGAACGCGATGCCTTTCCTGGAAAAAGCGTACGCCTTCAACCCGAGCTCTGCGCTGCTGAATTATCATCTCGGCAAATGTCATCTTGCAAGCCATAACAAGTATGGCGCGGTCGACTTCTTAGAGAAAGCGTACCGGCTGAATCCCAATGTAGCGGCGAATGTGCAGTTCTTTGTGGGCTACGCTTATCATATCAAGAACAACTGGACCGAAGCGAGGAAGAACTACGAGTTTTATAAAAGCAAGGTGAATGCGCAGCAGGACTTTCCGAACATCGAGCTGGTGATGAAAAAGCTGATGGAGTGCACCTATGGCGAAAAGCTGACGCAGTCGCCGGTACGCGTGTGGGTCGATAATGTCGGCCCTTCGGTCAATACGAAGTATCCCGAGTACGCGCCGCTCATTACGGCTGATGAATCCATAATGATCTTCACCGGGCGGCGGGACGACACGCAGAAAGGCGGAATGGATCCGAACGACGGCCTCTACTACGAAGATGTGTATGAAGCGCGGAGAGACGGCAGGAACGGATGGCAGTCATCCTACAATCTTGGTCCTGTGATCAACAGCGGAGAGCACGATGCGCCCGCAGGGCTTTCACCGGACGGAAGAACGCTGTTCGTGTTCTACGGATGGAAAGGCGCGGGAGACATTTACCAGTCCACGATGCAGGACGGCGAGTATTCCAAGCCGGAGAAGCTGCCGTCGCAGATCTCGGACAATTCGACATTCGAATCATCCGCTTCCATTTCGTACGACGGCCGGGAGCTTTATTTTACTTCGAGGAGAAGCGGAGGGACAGGCGAGGAAGATATATATTACTGTACGTGGGACGACAAGAAAAAAAGCTGGGGCGAAGTGAAGAACCTCGGCAATGTGATCAATACCAAGTACCGTGAAACAGGCATCTTTCTTCATCCTGACGGAGAAACGATGTATTTCGCTTCGGAAGGGCACGAATCGATGGGCGGTTTCGACATCTTCATGAGCAAGCGTGTAAACGGAGCCTGGACAAAACCTGTTAACGTCGGATACCCGATCAACTCCGCGGATGACGATGTGTATTTCGTGGTGGCTGGCTCCGGCCGCTACGCGTATTACGCTTCCGTGCGCGAGGACGGGCTCGGCGGCACGGACATTTACCGGATCACTTTTCTCGGCCCGGAAAAGCAACCGATCACAAGCTCGGAAGACAATCTGCTGGCAAATTACAAGCCTGTGCGGGAGATCCGTATGGAACCGAAAGTGGAGATCACGACATCGAGCCTGACGATCCTGAAAGGGCAGATACGCGATGAAAAAACGAAGCTGCCGGTATACGCTTCCATTGAGCTTGTGGACAACGAAAAGAATGAGATCGTCGCGACATTCAGTTCCGACGCAAAAACGGGACGATACCTGGTCTCAATACCTTCCGGGAAGAACTACGGCATCGCGGTAAAATCCGAAGGTTATCTTTTCCATTCTGAAAATGTTGATATTCCTAAATCTTCTGGTTACAGGGAATTTGAAAAGGACGTTGATCTGAAAAAGATCGATATCGGGGAACGGATCGTGCTGCGCAATATTTTCTTCGATTTTGATAAGGCGACTCTTCGTTCCGAATCGACAAACGAGCTGGAGCGGCTTGTAAAGCTGATGAACGATAATCCTACGCTGCGTATCGAGATATCGGGGCATACCGACAGCCAGGGAAATGACGATTACAATCAGCGGTTGTCGCAATCGCGCGCAGAATCTGTGGTCAATTATCTTGTGGGTAAAGGCGTCTCTACTTCACGGCTGGAGTTCAAAGGGTACGGCGAATCGCAGGTGCTGATCAGCGATACCGAAATTGCGAAGCTGAAAACCCGTACGGAACGCGACGATGCCCACCAGCAGAACAGGCGAACGGAATTCAAGATCCTCAGCAAATAACTTCAATAAAAAGGAGCTGAGTATCGCAGCTCCTTTTTGTTGAAATGGAATGACCGTTACGCTTTAGTACATGCATTCCTCTCCTACAATAATTTTTTGTGTGGTATAGATCATCTTTTCTCCGGCCAGCATGCCTATATAATTTCCGGCAGGTAGCGATGATGTATTGACAGGTAACGTTTCGCCCGGCGCTATTGCCTGCCGGATCAGCTGCTTTCCGTTCATGTCGGTAAGCGTAAATGTGAACACGTCCTTTATATCCGTTTCAAAGTGTACATTCAACACATGCCGCGAAGGATTGGGGTAGACTGATACGGGAATTTTTTCCGTGATCCCGCCGAGGCCCAGCATCGGGTCGCTGCGCAGCGAAAGATAATCGATGTACAGGCTGCTCAGCGATATGTTGAACGCCGTATCGAACTCGAACGACATTCCCGATATGAACGCAATGATCACGGAATCCGGAGTTACGCCCGGCTGGAGATCAGTGACGGGAATAGCGAACGCAGTGTACTCTGTCGCCGGCATGAATGTGATATGCCCTTCGCCCACGATCTCGCTCTGCTGTGTGGAAGCATTGAACTTTTTCAGCAGCACGATCCCTTCGGCGCTGTCAGGATATTCACCGAACGCTTCGAGCTTATAGAATCCGCTGAGGACATTCGGCTTAAAGTTGACCGGCGCTCCGCATCCGTCGAAGCGGTACGGAGGATAAAAGTAGTTGACATTCCATCCTCTCGTTCCGTATATCATCATGTTGCGCATCATGCCGCAGCTGAGCATGGGAGTGAGCAGGGCGGCGTAGTGGCCGGAGTAGCTCTCGTCCGAGCGGAACACGCCCGACAGGTATTCCCAGCCGTCGAGCTGGTAAATGGGATCGCCATTCCAGGCGGTGTCGATGAAGGTCCAGCCTTCGAAATCGGTATTGGTGAACGACTGGCTGCGGGCCGTGCTTCCGATGAGAAGCGAAACTGCAAGAGAAAGAAAAATTGTACGCATGAGAATCGGGTTTTTGTTGAAACAAAGTTACTTTCCGGTTACCGGAACCTTGTTGGACTAAAAACCGGAACTATGGTACTTTTTTCCAGATGCTGAATTATATAGTAAAATCAGGTGTTACAGAGATTTATCAGGTTTAATTTCAGCTTGTTAAAAGTCAGCCAGTTGCAGGAAAACTATTTTAACGATATATGTTCATATAGTGCCGTATCGCGCATTCAGAGCAGGATTCGTAATTTTGCAGTACGAATTAATTTTGACCTGGAAATGAGAAAAAGATACTTAGCGGCAGGAATGATCCTGCTGTCCGGGCTGCCGTTGCTTGCGCAGACGCCGGTATGGAATGTTTATAATACGGCTAACTCCGGACTGGCGGATAACCTTGTGCTGCAGGTAAAGACGGATCACAGGAACGTGAAGTTCATCGGAACAGAGCTTGGCGGGCTCAGCACATTCAAGACAGGTTGGTTCACTTATAATACGCTGAACACGCCGCTGCCGGACAACGAGGTCACTGCGATCGCCTTTGAGCAGGACAGTATCGTATGGGCAGGCGCGGATGGCGGCCTGCTGCGTTTCATGAGCAATGCCTGGACGCTGTTCACTCCGGGTAACTCGGGGCTTCCCGATGTGGAGGTGACCGCTATCGCCACGGATGGAAATATAAAATGGATCGGGACAGAAGAGGGCGGTCTTGCGCGCTACAACAATACATCGTGGGCCGTTTATACTCCGGGTAATTCCGGGCTGTCGGATATTATGGTCTCCGCGCTCGCAGTAGACACCACGCACGCGGTGTGGACAGGTTCCGAAAACACGGGCCTTTCTGTGTACAACGGATCGGCCTGGCAAAATTATACGGTAGCGAACTCCGATCTTCCTTCCAATATTATCACAAGCATCGCCGTAGATCAGTTGAACAGAGTATGGGTGGCTACCGAGGGCGGCGGCCTTGCGATGTTCCATAATAATGTATGGACCGTTTACAGCACCGGCAATTCAGGAATTCCGTCAGACGATCTTGTAAGCGTAACCGTGGACACCGCTACCAACGATATATGGGTGGGTACGGAAGGCGGAGGAGCAGCGCGCTTCAACGGATCCGCCTGGACAATTTATAATACCGGGAATTCGGGCCTGCCTGAAAATATCGTAACATCGATTGCGATGGATCGCGACAACGGTGTATGGTTCGGTACGGAGAACAGCGGGCTGGCGCGCTTGTGCAATGCGCCTGTAAGTACAGTGACCGCACAGGGACCTCTCGCGTTCTGCCAGGGAGGAAACGTAGTGCTGCGCGCTTCTCCCGGCGCGTCGTGGCAATGGCTGCTCAACAATGTGCCGGTAGCAAACGGCTCGGCCGACACGCTCGTGGTAGCCCAGGGAGGAAATTACGCAGTGCGCGTAGCCGATTCGACGGCCTGTTACCGTACCTCAACTGCCATAGTTGTAACTGTACATCCCTTGCCGGCCGCTCCTGTAGTGATGCAGGCGGGAAATATGCTGTCGTCTTCTTATCCCGCCGGCAATCAATGGTACCTGAACAATGTCCTGATCAGCGGCGCTACCGGTCAGTTCTATTCTCCGACCGAAGAAGGATTCTACTCGGTGGTTCATACCGATGCGAACGGCTGTACAAGCACTTCATCGCTGTTTGCGTTTAATTTTACGGGAATAGATGAAGAGAGCGCGGTATCGGTGAGCATTTACCCGAACCCTTCCGCCGGAGATGTTATTGTACAAAGTACACTCAGCAAAATAGAGAATGTGGAGGTGTATGACATGCAGGGAAAACTGCTGTGGAGATACAGCTTGCCGCAATCTTCCGTCATCATCCACCGTGATGTATTCGGTGTGCGGGGCATTTATATCGTAAAGCTGAGCGCAGGAAATACGCAGCGCATTCAGAAGCTGATCATACAGTAGTAACGTTATCTGTATAACGAAAAAAGCCCCCGTCATCGCGAGGCTTTTTCATTGAGAATATTCTGGTTACAGGCCCAGCAGGACTTCTACCGGATCTTTTCCGCTGAAGATCATTCTTGCGGGATCTTCCAGCATCTCTTTCACTTTTACGAGGAACCCGACAGATTCTTTTCCGTCGATGATACGGTGATCGTAACTGAGCGCCACGTACATCATCGGGCGGATCTTCATTTCGCCGTTGATCACCATCACGCGGTCCTGTATCTTGTGCATGCCGAGGATAGCGACCTGCGGGGGATTGATGATCGGCGTGCTCATCAGCGAGCCGAAAACTCCTCCGTTGGTGATGGTGAAAGTTCCACCGGTCATATCTTCTATTGTGATCTTTCCGTCGCGGGCTTTGATCGCCAGGTTCTTTATTCCCTGCTCTATCTCCGCGAGGCCCATCGTCTCGGCATTGCGCAGCACCGGAACCATCAGCCCTTTCGGGGTGCTTACTGCGATACCGATATCGGCGTAGTTATGATAAATGATCTCTTCTCCGTCTATCTGTGCGTTCACCGCGGGAAAATGATTCAGCGCTTCACACACAGCCTTGGTGAAGAAGCTCATGAAGCCGAGCCCGACGCCATGCTTCTTCTCGAACAGTTCCTTATATTTTTTACGGAACTCCATCATGTTGGTCATGTCCACTTCGTTGAACGTAGTGAGCATTGCCGTTTCATTTTTTACGGATACGAGGCGCTCGGCAACTTTTTTGCGGAGCATGCTCATCTTCTGGCGCGAAGTATCGCGTGTGCCGCCCCATCCGCTTGCAGAGCCGGAATCGAAGCCGCCGGCCATATATTTCAGCACATCGCCCTTGGTGATGCGTCCGCCGGGACCTGAGCCGTTGAGCTGGCCTGATTTGATATTATTCTCCGCCATCATTTTACCTGCGGCCGGAGAAGGTGTGCCTTTCGCGTAGGACGAACCGGAAGAAGCTTCTGCCGTTACTTTTTCCTTTACTTCCTCTTTTTTCGGTTCGGGCTTTTTCTCTTCGGTCTTTGCTTTTTCTTCGGCCTTCGGCGCTGCAGTTCCTTCCGGAGCTTTTGCATCGGTATTGATCTTGCAGATCACGGAACCTACAGCTACGGTATCGCCTTCCTGAGCCAGTATCTCAAGGCTTCCCGATTCTTCTGCAGAAATGGCCAGAGTAGCCTTATCGGAATCTACTTCCACGATTTCCTCATCCTTGCTTACGTACTCGCCGTTCTTTTTCAGCCAGCGGGCAATCTGTACTTCGGAGATGGATTCGCCCGGACTGGGCACTTTCATTTCTAAGATCATGGTTCGGTACTTTAGTATGTTTTTCGGGGCCGGAATTTCTCCCGGCGCTGATATTTTAATTATTACCTACAAGAACTTTTTCAAATACCTTTTCTATCACGGCACGCTGGCGGGCCGCAGCCATTTTCGGAGAGCCCGTGGCGGGGCTTGCGCTCGCCGGCTGCGCGATCACGTCGATCTTCACTTTGCCTTTATAGCCTTTGCTCAGCACGCGGAGTATGAATCCCCAGGCGCCCATATTTTCAGGCTCTTCCTGCACCCAGTTGATAGATTCCACCTTGCTGTATTTTTCCAGCACCGCCTGCACCTGCTCGCTGGGGAACGGGAAAAGCTGTTCCATCCGTACGATCGCTACATTGCGGTTCTGCAGTTTTTTCCGTTCCGCGGCAAGCTCGTAATAGATCTTACCAGAGCAGAATACCAGGCGTTCCACCTGCTTCGGATCTGCTTCGGCATCGTCAATCAGTTCTCTGAACCCGCCGGTGGCGAAATCGTCCAGCATGCTCACGCACTCGGGATGACGCAGCAGGCTTTTCGGGGTCATTACGATCAGCGGCTTGCGGAAAGGCCGCGCTACCTGTCTGCGGAGCGCGTGAAAGAAGTTCGCGGGCGTGGTACAGTTCACCACCTGCATGTTCTGTTCGGCAGACATGTTCAGGAAGCGCTCAAGTCTTGCGCTGGAGTGCTCCGCTCCCTGGCCTTCGTAGCCGTGCGGCAGAAGAAGCACCAGCCCGTTCTGCGTTTTCCATTTGTCTTCGGCTGCGCTGATATACTGGTCGATGATGATCTGCGCGCCGTTGTTGAAATCGCCGAACTGCGCTTCCCATAAAATAAGCCCCTCGGGCATTCCCAGTGCGTAGCCGTATTCGAAGCCCAGCACTCCGTATTCGGAAAGCAGGGAATTATAGATCGTATAAGTCGCCTGTTTGTCGTTCAGGTTGTTCAGCGGCGTGTACTCTTCTTCGGTGTCTTCCAGCTTAAGAATAGCATGGCGGTGGGAGAACGTGCCGCGCACCACATCCTGTCCGCTCACGCGCACGGGATAACCTTCATCCAGCAAAGTAGCGTAAGCGAGCAGCTCACCCAAAGCCCAGTCGAGCCGGTCGTTCTTTACCATTTCTTCCCTGTCGCCGAAGATCTTTTTGATCTTGCGGTTGAAGTTTTTGTCTGCAGGCAGGTAGTTCAGCTTGTTCACCAGCTCCTTCAGCTTTGCCTTGGCAACTCCTGTCTTCGGGCTGGTCCTGAAATCTTCCAGCTGGGAGATCCTGTATTTTTCATACAGCTCGCCGAGGAATGGCTTTACTTCGCCTTTGTTCGAGCTCCTGGAACGTTCGAGATGTCCTTCCAGCTCCTGGTTGAATTCCTGCTCCACCTGCTTTATTTCCTCAGCAGTGAAAATACCGGCTTCCACCAGCTTTTTCGTATAGATCTGGAACGGATCGGAATGCTTGTCGATCTGGCTGTACAGCAACGGCTGCGTGAACCGCGGCTCGTCGCCTTCGTTATGTCCATGCTTGCGATAGCCCAGCAGGTCGATGAAAACGTCTTCGTTATATCGTTGGCGGTATTCCATTGCCAGCTCCATCGTTTTTACCACGGCTTCTGCGTCGTCGGCATTTACGTGGAATACGGGAGCAAGCACTACTTTAGCAATGTCTGTGCAATATGTGCTGCTGCGGCCTTCGAGATAATTTGTGGTGAAGCCCACCTGGTTGTTCACCACGAGGTGAATGGTGCCGCCGGTGCGGTAACCGGGAAGCTTGGACATCTGGATCACTTCGTACACGATGCCCTGGCCTGCAACCGCCGCATCTCCGTGGATGAGGATGGGGCACACGCGTGCGTATTGCCCGGGATATTTCTGATCGATGATGGAACGCGCGAGGCCTTCCACGATAGGATCCACTGTTTCGAGGTGAGAAGGATTGGGAAGAAGATTCACTTTGATATCCGTTCCGTTCCCGGTCTTCACCGTAGAGTTATAACCCATGTGATATTTCACGTCGCCGTCGAAACGGGTGTCCTCGTATCCGTATCCTTCGAATTCCTTAAAGATCTTCTCGTACGGCTTGCGGAAAATGTTTGCAAGCACATTCAGTCGTCCGCGGTGGGCCATTCCCATCACGAATTCTTCGATGCCCAGCTCCGCGCCGCGGTTGATAGCAACATCGAGCGCCGGAATGAGCGTTTCGCCGCCTTCGAGTGAAAATCTTTTTTGTCCTACGAACTTCTTGTGGAGATATTTTTCGAAACCCACAGCCTGCCCCAGCATTTTTACAATGCGGCTGCGCTTTTCCTTATCGAATTCGGGTTGTTGTGCCAGGGCGTCGAATTTTTTCTTCAGCCATTCGATGCGTTCGGGATCGCGGATGTACATGAATTCGATGCCGATATGGCCGCAGTAGATGGTTTCGAGATGATCCACGATCTGTCTGAGCGTGGCGGGCCCGATCCCGATCTCATTCCCGGCCTGGAACACCGTGCTCAGGTCTTCCTTGCCCAGCCCGAAATTGTCGATCTCCAGATTGGGAACGTAAGATCTTCTTTTGCGTACCGGGTTCGTCTGCGTGAAAAGATGCCCCCGCTGCCGATAGCCATTAATAAGCGCAAGCACGCGGAATTCTTTCAAAAATTCCCCGGAAATGGCTTGTCCTGGCTTGGCATCGTAATGCGTACGGGCGAACTCGAACCCTTCAAAAAATTTTTGCCAACCGTATTCCACGGATGCGGGTTCCTGCAGATATTGCTGATAGAGAGCATCCACCGATTCGGGGGTGGCATTGCTCAGGTATGAATATGTATCCATCTGGCTGTTTTCCTACAAATCATGCAAAGGTAAGAATTTTAAGATAGAGCGGGCCGGGGAAGCAGATGCCCGATGCATAAAATATAAGTTCCGGAACGGCCGGCAGGCTTTTTCTTTATTTTAGCGAAAAACCTCTTATTATGACTTCTACCCGCAACCTGGCAGGCCTTATTATTCGTCATAGCCCTTGTACTTTACGTGATCGCCATAACTACGCCGTTCATGTCGTTCTCCATCAGCTTCGATATGAAAGAGATCGTAGATATTCCCTTTATCGGCGGGCTGCTGGGAGGAATGGAAGAAAAGATGTCGAAGACCATTACCTATACCATTCTCGAGGCGATCCGCGCGTTGCTGAAGAACGGGCAGATATTTGTAGCTTTCCTGATCGGATTTTTCGGCGTGGTGCTGCCATTGATAAAAACCCTGCTCGTGCTCATCATGGTGATCTTTAACCGCCGTCCTTTTGCCCGTACGCTGCAGCGTGTGCTTGGCCTGATCGGAAAATTCGCTATGGCCGATGTATTTACGGTCGGGATTTTTATCGCTTTTCTTTACACAAAGTTCAACCAGTTTGTAAAGGCCGACATTAAGGACGGCTACTATTTTTTCGTGGGCTACTGCCTGTTGTCAATCATTTCCACCATGCTCATCCGGTTGCCGGAGAAGAAGGCGGCCGTTGCGGAAGTACTCTAATATTGGTCATAGGCTTTATAGTTTTTCTTAACAGTTTGTGCAGCGTTTTTTGGGCCGCTTTGTCTTACTTTATACAAGCGAACCAAATTACTTTTCTATGAAGCACATTCAACTCATTATAGCAGTAGCAGGGTCCGTTCTGATGCCGTATACCGCGGCTGCACAATGTCCTTTTACTCCAACGGTAACACCGAATGATCTCGTCATGTGCCCCAACACCGACGATACGCTTTTCACACAGACCTACGATTCTTACCAGTGGTATAAGGACGGACTGCAGATACTGGGCGCCACTTCGCAGTTCCTTCCCGTAAATTCTTTCAACGATGCGGGCTCCACATTTTACGTAGCTGCAACGCTTGGCGGATGCACTGAAAATTCCGACACGGTGCTTGTGGACGGCTGGGCTTTTCTGCCTCCGTTCGTGATGATGCATGGTACGCCGGCTTATTTCGGCGGCATGGGCGAAGCGTATTTCTGCAATGGGGATTCTGCCCTGCTCGAGCTCGGCATGCCATATACAGAATCGATCCAGTGGACCAACGGCGGTACGGATATCCCCGGCGCGAACAGCCAGACGTTGCTGGTAACGCAGACTGGCAATTACGGAGTATCGGGAGCTCCAGCCGTTTGTCCTGATTATATTGTTCCTATAGGTGTATCGATCCCGATCGCTTTTTTACCGCCGTTCGTTCCCAATATCATATATGACGGCCAGGACATATATACCAACGACGGTGCTGCATGGCAATGGTACCTGGACGGATCGCCGGTGAGCGGAGCGATCGATTCGCTGCTGAGCGATCCCGCGCCCGGCGCCTACGTGGTACGTGCTACAGATTCCGTGGGATGCGAAGGTGAATCGGACACGCTTATCGTTGATCAGCCGTTCTCCACGCAGCAGGTGGACAATGATCCCATGATCTCTGTATTTCCCAATCCAGCCCATACTACAGTTCATGTATTGCTGAACCAGGGCGCTCCGCAGGAACTCATGCTGACGGATCTTTCCGGCAAGGTGGTGCTGCTGAAACAGCAAACCGCGCAGATCGATACCGGCGGGCTTGCAAACGGCGTGTACCTTCTGGGCATCCGCTCCGGAGAGCGGACGATCACGCGCAAATTAGTTATCAGGCATTAGGTTTAGGTTATAGGTGTAAAAAAAAAGCCCCTCGTGTAATGCGAGGGGTTTTTTTTATGCTTTTACAGCTTTCGGCTTCATGTTGAAGTTGTCCACTTTCCGGAATACAGCTTCCAGCGGTTTCCCCCGGAGACGCGATGATACGTCGCCTTTTTCAATGGCATCCTTCACCAGCGGCAGCGCTTCACGGTACGCTTTGAGCGTGTACTCCACATCCTCCATGGAGTGCATGTACATCATGTTATGGTTGCCCTGCCACAATATTCCGCGCTTGATCATTTCCTGCTGGAAATACGCTTTTATCTCGAGTGGGCTGGCGACTGCGGCTTCCAGTGTAACCGTTGTCCGGCAGGGAAATCCCTTGCACTGCGTGTATTGTTTCATATCGAGCTCCGCTGCCAGCGCGTTGTACTGATCTTTCAGGTACTGTCCTTTTTTCGCGAGATCGGCGGGAACATTCTTTTCTTTCAGCTCTTTCAGAGTGGCCTTTGTGGCGGCAAGCGATAAAGCCTCGCCGCCGAATGTGGTGTAGAAGAAAACATCTTTGGTGAAAAGATCGAGCACATCTTTGCGTCCTGTAAGGAAAGCAACAGGCATCCCGTTAGCTACTGCTTTGGAATACACGGCAAGATCGGGAGTGATGCCGAAATACTCCTGCGCGCCGCCCAGCGCAAGGCGGAACCCGCTCCACATTTCGTCGAAGATCAGCAGCGTGCCGTTTGCTTTGCAGAGCTCGTACACTTCGTGCAGGAAATTATTTTTCGGTTCATCGAACACGAACGGCTCAAGGATCACCGCGGCCACTTCCTGGTCCAGCGATTCCTTCAGGCTTTCGATATTGTTGTAATCGAATGTATAGGTAAGATCTTTCACATCCTGCGGAATACCGTTCGAGCGGCTGGTTGCGGCGATATACCAATCATGCCAGCCATGATAGCCGCAGCACAGCACTTTCTCTCTCCCGGTGAAGGCGCGCGCGATACGGATAGCTGCAGAGCATACATCCGCTCCGGACTTGCTGATACGGATCGCTTCGGCATTCGGGATGATCTCGTGGATCATTTCCGCCACTTCGTATTCGAGCTCGTGCATCAATGAAAAAGTTATACCTTTTTCGAGCTGCTCGCGGATCGCATTGTCCACGGCTTCGTAGCCATAACCCAGCGACAGCGGGCCGATGGCGGCGTTCCAGTCCAGGTACTCGTTACCGTCCACATCCCATACGCGGCTGCCTTTTCCGCGGCTCAGGTATACCGGGCACGCGCCCAGGGAATACTGGCCCGGACCTTTGGCCATGGTCTGCGTTACAGGAGGCATGATTTTTTTCGCCTTCTCATACATTTCCAGCGATTTGTCAATCACCGGGTAGTTTTCGTTGAAGCTTACGGTATTCGGCATATCAATTTTATTAAGTGTATTTTTTACCTATCATTCATCAAACTCGTTTTCCACTACCACAGCTTTTCCCAGCACCTGCTCACGGTTGTAGGAAACGCGCAGGTGATCGAGCACGCGCGCGGCCATTTTCTCTCCTGTGAACCCTTCGTACTCGAGCACTTCGGAAAGCAGTCCCGGCTTGTACCATTTCTCGTTGAGAGCGATAGGCAGCACATCGGCTGTAACGCGGTTGCGAAGAAATACTTCGGAGAGGATCGAATACAATCCGCCGGTAAGAAAATGATCTTCGATGGTCACCAGAAGGCCGGAAGTAGAAGCCGCCTCCAGTAAATATTTTTCGTCCACGGGCTTCAGGCTGCGGAGGTTGGCGAGGCCAACGGAAAGTCCTTGCGACTCAAGGATCGATTTTGTTTTGAGCGCCTGCTCGAACAGCATTCCATACACCAGCAGGGTCACATCTTTTCCCGAAGATACCACTTCTGCTTTTCCCATCTCGAACGGTGCGTGTCTGTATATCGCAGCGCGTGTGTTGGCGCGTACGTAAGCGGGAGATTCCGTTTTCCATATTTCCGGGAGCATCATCAGCATGTCTTCGTTATCCGCGGGGCAGAACACCTGCATTCCGGGAATGCCTCTCATCAGCGCTACATCTTCGATGGCCTGGTGCGTAGGACCGTTGCCGTCGGAGAGAAAACCCGGCACGAAGCTGGTAAGCTTCACGGGCAGGCCGGGAATTCCAACATCTGTGCGCACGAACTCAAATGCGCGCATGGTAAGGAACGAGGCGAGCGCATGCAGCACGGGCTTTCTTCCGCGGAGCGCAAGGCCGGCCGACACAGCGACCATCGCCTGCTCGGTGATGCCTGTATCAATGAAACGGTCGCCCAGCACGGACGGAAGATTACGGATCAGCGCGCGGTTTTCCGCGGTCACCACAACAAAACGTTCGTCGGCGAGGGCGGTATCTTTCAGAAGCTCTTCGTAGCTGGTATACATGGATGAAACTTTTCAGTGCAATATTAGGAAGAAAATAAAGGCCCGGAGGGAAGAAACGGTAAAATTTCAGAAGGGCGGTCATGGCGCCGGATCAATAGAACGATCCCATCGGCGGCACAAACCTGGGCCCTATCAGGTACATCACTACCGAAGAGACCGTGAGAACTGCCAGCGTAATGTAAATGGCGGTGCGGATCCATGATTTGGCGAGGTCAAGCGACCGGGCGCCGGCGATCGTTTCCCCTTTGTGGAGGCGGGAAATAGCGAGCCACAGGTTCAGCAGGCCGGCCAGCCCGACCGGCGGACAAAAGATCCACGCAATCAGGGCCGGAGTGATCAGACGTTTCGCTACACGTTCCATACCGGGTTCATTTTACACTGTATAAATAGATGTTCCACCAGGATCTGGGGTGCTCAAAACGTTTCTCGAAATGTAATCCCACTGTATCATGGTTCTCTATTTCAAGGGCCGAAATTACATATTTTCCGCCCATGTTGCTAAAAGCGGACGTATTGAAACTTAAATTTTTAAGCTTTTTATCATTCCACTTGTCTACCATCCATGCAGGATAGTCTTTTCCGAGCTCCGAAGAATACATATAACAACGGTTTCCCCAGCCATCGAAATAGGCGCGGATCTCGGCATTTTTATCCAGTTCCCCGGCAAATATTTCCCTGAACTGTTGCTTATAACGGAGATCGTAGACCGACTGCAGCCCGTCGAGCGTATAGAAGCCGTTGTATTGCGCGATGGTAGGGCTCAGGCCCAGGCTTACCACGCGGTAATCCTGCTGCGGCTCACCGATGTATTCCTTTATTTCGGCAAACTGCTCCGGCGCCAGGTATTCCTTGTAAACCGGGAAGGTCTGGATGCCGGCGATACGGCGGTAATTATGAAGTATCTCGTCGTTCCCCACCAGGATCACAACCAGTTGCACAAGAAGGAACGGCAGGATCATCGGCCGGTAAAAATCGGATTTATGGAACAGCGAAAGGGCCAGGCTGAAAGCAAACAGCCAGAGGAACGGCAGCAGCACCGAGTAGCGGTTCATCCTGAATGTGGCGAGAAAGCGGATGTACGCTCCTCCGTAGTACTCCAGGTAAATGTAGAATCCCTGGAAGATACAGATCGCTACGATCAGCAGCACAAGGCGGTACGGCCGGTTTTCGGGATACCGGAAGCGCGTTGCCAGCAGTACGGCGATAAAGATGGGAACGGTAAGGAATGTGGCCACGTGATAGTGGTTGGTGGTGAAATGCACCAGCGTGTCTACGATGGCGGTGCCCACATCCGGCGGTCCCAGCAGGTACAGGTTGTACACTTCGCGATGGGGGATGAAGCCGTGCGAAAAGAACGACAGGCTGAAAATAGGATAATTGATAAGCGCGTACATCAATCCGAGAAAACCTACTGCCGAGAGATAGGAAAAATTGATCCTCCGGTTACGTATGGCATCTGAAATGCCCATCAGGCCCAGGATGGTGAGCATGGGTATGGCCGCCCACACAATGGAAGAGTAAAACGGCATGAGAAAGATGAGAAGGAAATCGGTGAATTTTTGTTCGCCTTTCAGAATGTTGAGAAAGCAGTAGAACATGAGCGGCTGCGCCATTACCGACACGCCGAACGCGGAGTAAACCGGTATAAGGCTGAAGAGAAGCGAAATGAAAATGACGATGTATCTTCTTTCATCGCCCGTAATGAAATGCTTGCGCAGAAGCAGGTACATCGAAAGGAAGCCGACAATATGTACTACCGCCCGGTTGATCACGTATCCCCAGTATGTGCCGAACATCGAAACCATTACCATGTTCATGGAAAGGCCGGTGGGGAATGCGCTGCGTGGAAGGCCGTTCATCACCGGCTCTACGGCGGCCTGCGGATCGAAGTCCCACGCTGTATGTGTTTCGTTAAGGATGTGCAGCCAGATCCATTCGCCTTCCAGCGTGTCGTGAAGCCGCACATAAGCGTTGTCGCCCAGGATCAGATACGGGAGGAAATGAATGATCGAGGCAATACCTGTAATGATCCAGGCAAGGCGGTTGAGATTCGGTTTGACAGTTGCGGGCATGTGATTCGGCTGTGCAAAAGTAACAGAAAGAAGCAAATTGCCGCAGCGCGGTAAAAGATCACGACTGCCGGATAAGCTCGGTGCGGTATCCGCCCAACAGCCTCGATTTGGAAATGAAGCCGATGTACTTTCCCTTATCGGTGACCGGCAGGTTCCAGCTTCCCGTCTCGTCAAATTTTTTCATTACCGAGCGCATCTCTTCATCTTTTTCGATCACTGCAGGAGGCAGCTTCATTACCGAAGAAACAGGCAGCGCGTCATACTGGCTCTGATCGAACATCACTTCGCGGATGTCATCCAGCAGGATCACTCCCAGCAGGTTGCGGTCATCGTCCACCACGGCGAAAATGTTCCTTTTGCTCACCTTCACCTGTGTGATGAGCTCGCCCAGCAGCGCATCCGGCGCGATGGTAAGAATGTCGGTCTCGATCCACGGATCCATTTTAATGGTCGTAAGCACGTTCGAATCCTTGTCTTCGGTAAATATATGTCCCTTGTTCGCAAGCCGCCGGGTTTCCATTGAGTACGGCTCCACCTGCTTTACAAAGAAATAGGCGATGGCGGAAACGGTCATCAGCGGAATGATGAGATCGTAACCTCCGGTTATTTCGGCGATGAGAAAAATAGCCGTAATGGGCGCGTACATTACACCGCTGAGGATCCCGCACATTCCCACCAGTGTGAAGTTGCTCGCAGGCAGCTTGAACCAGCCGATGGAGTTGATGAGCTTTGCAAAGAAGTAGCCGACATGCGCGCCTACGAAAAGCGACGGTGCAAAATTTCCCCCGTTCCCGCCGCTGTGAATGGTGACGGAAGTAGCGACGGCTTTGACCAGCGAGATGGCGCCGATGAGCACCAGCAGCAGCCATTCCTGCCCCAGGTACGGAAGCCAGAAGCTGTCTCGGAACGACCTGAGCGGCTGGTCATCCGCGAGGTTGCGTACAGCGGAGAAGCCTTCCCCGAAGAGGGGAGGAAAGACAAAGCAAAGCACGGCCAGGATCAGCCCGCCTGCAAGCGCCTTTGTATAAACATTTTTGAAGCCCTGGAAGAAGGCCTCAATCTTCAGCACGAGATACGAGTAGTACAGCGAAACTGTTCCGCACAGCAGGCCGAGCGCAACATAAAAGGGAATGTTCTCATAGTCGAAGCTCTGCTTCAGCTTGAAGGAGAACAGGATATTTTCGTGCAGGATCGCCTGCGAGAATAATGTACCGCTTACAGAAGCGAGGATAAGCGGGATGAACTCGATAATGGAAACTCCCGAAAGAATTACTTCCACCGCGAACATTACACCCGTGACAGGAGCATTGAACACGCCCGCAATTCCGCCTGCGGCGCCGGCTGCAAGAAGAAGCGTGCGGTCGCGGTAGCTCATCCTGTATATTCTGCCATAGTTGGAGCCGATGGCTGCGCCTGTTATGGCAATAGGTCCTTCGAGGCCCGACGATCCGCCGAAACCCACGGTGATGGAGCTGGTGATAAGCTGCGAGTACATTTTTGTTTTTTCTACAAAGCTTGAGCGGCGTGCTATGTCGTAGAGGACATTGGCGATGCCTTTGCCCGATTTGCCGTGAAAAAAATATTTGACGATGAAGACGGTGATGAGAATGCCGAGGAACGGAAATACGAGATAGACGTATTCTTTGGTGGAAACCGGCACCGGGTATTCGTACGTGATCAGCCGGTTGATGAAGTGCACGACAGTCTTGAGCACTACAGCTGCAAAGCCTGCGGTGAGCCCGATGACGATGCCGGAGAGCACCATGAACTGGTTGCGGTTCAGCTTCCGGCTCAGCCATTTCATAGGCAGCCGGTGAAGTATCCAGTACTTTTTACCGAGATTTTCTACTGTCTGAGTGTTCCTCATTACGGACAAAAATAGAAGATCATGCGTGGAATCTGGCTTTTTAGAAGTTTTTTTAACGGAGAAATTTTAGATTTTACAACATTCCGCCGGAATTGTATCTTCGTTTGCAACACGAATAGTATATGTTTCGAAGCAGAAAAGATCTGGTTTTTATAGTGCTCGCAGGTTTTTTTATTACCAATGCGATCGTGGCGGAAATGATCGGGGGCAAGCTGATACAGGTGGGCCCTTTTGTAATGAGCATCGGCATTGTACCGTGGCCGGTGGTATTCCTCACTACCGATCTCATCAATGAGCATTACGGCAAAAGAGGCGTCCGGAATCTTTCGTTACTCACGGCAGGCCTGATCACCTACATGCTGCTGATCCTGGTGATCGGCACGAACCTCACCGCTACCTCGTTTTCGCCGGTGAAGGACAGCGCTTTCTTCGAAGTTTTCGGGCAGGTGCAATGGATCATCGTTGCAAGCATCATCGCTTTTGTTGTATCGCAGCTTATCGATGTGAGTATTTTCTGGCTGTTCAGGAATGCGACGGGCGGTAAGATGATCTGGCTCCGCGCTACCGGATCTACTGCGATATCGCAGCTCATCGACACTTTCATGGTAGCGGGTATCGCTTTCTGGCTCCCGGGCAAGATCACTTTTTCGGAGTACGTTAACGCCGCCGGAACAGGTTACGTGTTCAAGCTTATCATCGCAATACTGCTCACGCCTTTCATCTATATAGGCCACAATCTCATCCGCAGGTATCTTGATAATGATCCCGCGCTTCTGAAGCAGAGCTAGCCGCCGGGAATGAGCTTCCCCCGGTAATTCAATGTATTTTTTACAGATAAGAATGCCCAGATGGTAAGCAGTACCAGCGTGGCCATTGTGGTGGCCACAATGATGACCGTAGCCGGCGCGGTGCCCGACGGGAACTGATGGACGAGGCCCTGCAGCACGAACACAGCCATACCGGCGATCAGCCATTTTACATCAAGATGGCGGTTCATCAGGAACAGCGGAATGGTGAACACCATGTACCACGGAAACAGCCGGTGAATGAAAAAGACAAAATAAGGGATGATGAACAGGCTTACGAGAACGGGAAGCTCGTCTGCCGGCAACTTTCGTTTGCGCAGGAACAGAAGAAAGATAACAAGGCACGATAACAGGGCCACAGCCTGGAACAACCGGGTCAGCAGCGGCGCATTCTCCCATCCCGGCTGCAGTACCTTGATGAATTCAAACATGAGATCGGCCCAGCTTCCGGAAGTCCGCAGCGAGTGGCCTGTAGCGAGCGGGCCTGTGAGCGACGCAGGATGCACAAAGTACCAGGCCGCAATGCCGGATATCGTTAATCCCAGCCAGAGCAAGCCTTTCCTGATACTGTGACGGAAAAGCAGAATTCCGCAGATGAAAAGAAACGGGAAATACAGAATTTTACTCAGCAGCATGAACAGACCAAACATTGCGGATGTAACGCTTTTCCTGTGCAATGCGGCATCGATCGCGGCGAAGATAAAATAGATGGCGATGATATCGTTGTGCCCCTGCGCTACGATCTCCAGCAGCAATACCGAACTGAAAATGACCGGAAGAAGCCGAGGGTATGGCTTCGCCCTGCGCAGCAGCAGCAGATAGAAACACACGTTTACCAGCTTGTACAGCAGCAGAGAGATCCACACATTGCCGGCGATGGCGGGAAGCATGCAGGCCAGCAGCGAAAGCGGTCCGTACACGCAGAGCGTATCTTTGTACACCGGCGAGATGTAGGAGTAAAACGTGTTTTCGTCCGCGAATGCGATAATAGATGATGAATACGGATCGGCAAAAGCGAACTCGCCGTAGTACAGGTAGCTGAAGACATCGTTGCTGAGAAGCGGGGGACAGGCAATGAGCAGTACGATGGAAATGGCGCGTACCATGGGAGAAACGACCGGCGCGTCATGCCGCAGGAGCCGCAGGGAAGCGAAAGAGAGCAAGGTAACGGATGCAGCTACGAGTGCACAGATGATATAACTGACGGGTGCGGAGCAATAGTTATTGTCGACGGTAAGCTGGCCGGTACAGGCGAAGCGTATCCAGCCGGCGAGTGCGAAAAGGGCTGAGCCCGATACGAACAACCGGCCGATCCTGTCCAAAAGTTAAAGTTTCTTCTTGATCTCGACCTCTTCGAACGCTTCGATAATATCACCCACCTGGATGTTATCGAACTTCTCGAGAGAGAGACCGCATTCGTATCCGTGGGTCACCTCTTTCACGTCGTCCTTGAAGCGCTTCAGGGATGCGAGCTTGCCGGTGTGCATCACGATTCCGTCGCGGATCACGCGCACTTTCATCTGGCGCGTCACTCTTCCGTCGAGAACGTAACATCCCGCAACGGTTCCTACTTTGGAGATATTGAACACGTCGCGTACTTCGATGCTTCCCATTACTTTTTCTTCGAACTCCGGTGCGAGCATGCCTTCCATCGCGGCTTTTACCTCGTCGATGGCCTGGTAGATCACGGAGTAGGTGCGAATATCGATCTCTTCACGTTCGGCGAGCTTGCGGGCGTTCATAGAAGGGCGAACCTGGAACCCGACGATGATCGCATCCGATGCGGAAGCGAGCAGAACGTCCGATTCGCTGATCGCTCCCACGGATTTGTGGATCACGTTCACCTGGATCTTCTCGGTGGACAGCTTCAGCAGGGAGTCGGAGAGAGCTTCCACGGAACCGTCGGTGTCCCCTTTGATAATGATATTGAGCTGCTGGAAATCTCCGATGGCGATCCGCCTTCCGATCTCATCCAGCGTAATATGTTTCTTGGCGCGGAGTCCTTGCTCACGTTGCAGTTGCAGGCGCTTGGTAGCGATCTCGCGTGCTTCGCGCTCATCATCCATCACATTGAATTTATCGCCGGCCTGCGGTGCTCCGCTCAGACCCAGTATCCGTACCGGCGTGCCAGGTCCTGCAGTTTCGATCTTCTGGCCGCGTTCGTTGAACATCGCTTTTACGCGCCCGCTGTATGGTCCGGCCAGCACTACATCACCTGAGTGAAGCGTACCGTTCTGCACCAGTATAGTACAGATGAATCCGCGGCCTTTGTCAAGCTGGGCTTCGATAACGGTACCGGTGGAGTTCTTTTTCGGATTGGCTTTCAGGTCGAGCATTTCCGATTCCAGCAGCACTTTGTCGAGAAGCTGGTCGATGTTCTTACCCATTTTGGCCGATATTTCCTGGCACTGGTATTTCCCGCCCCATTCTTCCACCAGTATGTCCATACCGGCGAGGGCTTCGCGTATTTTGTCGGGATTGGCGCCCGGCTTATCGATCTTGTTGATGGCAAATACCATTGGCACGCCTGCGGCTTTCGCGTGGTTTATGGCTTCCACGGTCTGGGGCATCACGCTGTCGTCGGCAGCCACCACGATGATCGCAACGTCGGTGATCTGCGCTCCGCGTGCACGCATCGCCGTAAAGGCTTCGTGCCCCGGTGTATCGATGAATGTAATATGTCTTCCGTCTTCCAGCTCCACGCCGTAAGCTCCGATGTGCTGCGTGATACCTCCGGCCTCACCGGCGATCACGTTGGCTTTGCGGACGTAGTCGAGCAGCGATGTCTTACCATGGTCTACGTGACCCATAACCGTAACAACAGGAGAGCGCGGTACCAGGTCTTCGGGATCGTCGTCTTCTTCCTCGATCGCTTCCTGAATCTCGGCGGAAACGAAATTTACGGTAAATCCGAATTCCTCCGCGATGATGGAAATGGTCTCTGCGTCGAGGCGCTGGTTAATCGATACGAACAGCCCGAGACTGAGACAGGCGGAGATCACGTTGGTTACCGGAACGTTCATCATCTGGGCTATATCGCTTACCGAAACGAACTCGGTCACCTTGATCACCTTTTTGTCTTCTTCGGCGCGGATCGCTTCTTCTTCCATCCGTTCGCGGATCTGCTCGCGTTTTTCCTTACGCAGCTTTACGGATTTGGATTTGGAGCGCTCGCTCAGGCGGGCGAGGGTTTCCTTCACCTGCTTCTGGATATCTTCTTCGGTAAGCTCCGGCTTTACTTCTTTGCCTTTTGTGTGCTTGCCGCGTTTGTCGTCTTTTTTGAAATCTTTCGCAACGGTGGTTGTGTCCACCTTTTTTATCGGCTCCTGCTTGATACGTTTCCGCTTTTTCTTCTCCCTTTCTTTCAGATCGATGAACGATTTGGAAGAAGTTTTGGGAGCTTCTTTCGGCAGGTCGATCTTTCCGAGAATGGTCGGGCCTTCGAGCCTGGATATCTGTGCGCGGATCAGTTCCGGCTCTTCTTTTGCGGGCTTTTGCTCTTCTTCGGCCACGGCGGGCGGGGTTACAGGTTCTTCTGCAACAGGTTCGGGAGCTGCGGGCTTTTCTTCGGCCACAGGTTCTTCCGCCGCTTTTTTCCTGGCCTTGGGAGCCACAGGCTTTTCCTCTTCTTTTTCTTTTTCAGGAGCGGCTACGGGCTCGGCCGGAGCCGGCTTGGAGGTCTTCTTTTTCGCAGGCAGCTCTATTTTGCCTACTACTTTCAGCTCTTTCGATTCCACCTTGGGCTTTATCACTTCCTCGGCAACAGGCTCTTCTTTCTTCGGCTGTACGGGCTGCTTGGCAGGAGGGGGTTCGGGCAGCGTTTCTTCTTCTTCCTCTTCTTTGCTGCCGTACTTTTCATCCTTCAGCTTCTCATCGAGCGTGATGGTCTGCTTGGGCGCCTGCAGCGCGGAAGCGAGCTTCTGAGATTTTTCCTTGGTCAGTTTTTCGGACTGAAATTCTTTGAGAAGCAGATCGTACTGATTTTCATCGATCTTCGAGTTAGGATTTGACTCAATAGCAAACCCCCGCCCGTTCAGAAAATCAATGATGGTTGATAATCCTACGTTGAGCTCCTTGGCAACCTTGCTTAATCTCAAAGTTTTTACTTCCGACATACTAAATTCCTCTCAGTCAAAATTTATATAGCGCCCAAATGTACGCTAAAAAAATGAATTAATGATAACGGAAAAGCCGGTTGCTGGCGGGCAGACCGGCCTTCCGTGCTTTTTAATCTTCGAACTCGGAACGAAGCACATCCATCACATGCTGGATGGTCTCTTCTTCCAGGTCCGTACGTTTGGCCAGCTCGGATACGGAAAGCTCGAGCACGCTCTTTGCCGTATCGCAGCCGATATTTTTCAGCTCGTCGATCACCCAGTCCTCGATCTCGTCGCGGAACTCGTCCAGCGCCACGTCTTCGGTATCCGGCGCATCTTCGCGGTACACATCGATGTCGTAACCGGTGAGCTTGCTGGCGAGCTTAATGTTCAGACCGCCCTTGCCGATGGCCAGGGAAACCTGGTCTGGCTTGAGATACACATGCGCGGCGTTATCGTCTTCTCTCAGCTTGATGGAAGTGATCTTTGCCGGGCTGAGCGCACGCTGGATGAACAGCGACGAGTTGGCCGTATAGTTGATCACGTCAATATTTTCGTTGCGAAGCTCCCGCACGATCCCGTGGATCCGCGAGCCTTTCATACCTACGCAGGCGCCTACCGGGTCGATACGGTCATCGTAAGATTCCACGGCCACTTTGGCTCGTTCGCCGGGGATGCGGACGATCTTCTTGATGGTGATGAGCCCGTCGAAAACTTCGGGCACTTCCTGCTCGAAAAGTTTTTCGAGGAACACAGGCGAAGTACGCGAAAGAATGATCAGCGGGCTGTTGTTCTTCATTTCTACGCGGAGCACCACTGCGCGCAGCGTATCGCCTTTTTTGTAGAAATCGCTCGGTATCATTTCGGTCTTCGGCAGGATCAGCTCGTTGCCTTCATCGTCGAGCACGAGCAGCTCTTTACGCCATACCTGGTACACTTCGCCGGAGATGATCTCGCCGATGCGCTCCTTGTACTTGCGGTAAACGCTGTCCTTCTCCAGGTCGTTGATCTTGGAGATAAGGTTCTGGCGCATGGCCTGGATGGCTCTTCTTCCGAAATCGTTCAGCTTCAGTTCGTCGGTGATCTCCTCGCCGATCTCGAAATCGGGCTCTATCTTCTGTGCATCCGCAAGGCTGATATGCTTGGCCGGATCGAAATCAAAGCTGTCTTCCGCCCACTCGTCATCCACGATCTCGCGGTTCCGCCAGATCTCCATATCCCCCTTGTCCACGTTGATGATGATATCGAAGTTGTCGGCGCTGCCATACTTCTTGATGATCATGTTCCGGATCACATCTTCGAGGATGTTCATCATCGTTACCCGGTCGATATTCTTCAGCTCTTTAAACTCCGAAAACGACTCTATCAGATTTAAGGTGTCCATATTAATCAGTTAAATGAATACAAGTTTTTTAGTTTGTTTTATGTGCCGGAATTCAATCTCGGTTATCGTATCGCTCAGCGCGGGCTTTACCGCTTTGTTGTTCGATTTTTTCTGGGAAAATTCCTGCATGCGGATGTCGCCGTTCTCCGACACGTTCAGCAGCTTGCCCGAAATCTTTCTTCCGTCGTCGAGTGTTACTTCCACCGATTTTTCAAGGTTCTTGACGTACTGGCTGGGATGACGGAAAGGCTTGTCCAGTCCCGGTGAAGAAACGGTGATCTCGTAATCGTCCGCGGCTTCTCCCAGGGCATCCCGCAGGTAACGCGTAACGGTGGCGCACTGCTTTACCGAAACATTCTCCATCCCGTCTACATACACCGTAATGCCTTTTTCGGCCGCAACGGTCAGTTCTACGAGAAACAGATCTTCTTCAGCAAGCTTCGCCGCGAGTAACCGTTCGATATTTTCCCTGTCCATCATAACTTCGTGCCAATAAAAAAGGGGACTGTGGTCCCCCTTCATCATTCCATATTTTCCGGTGCAAAGATACGGCTTGTTCCTTAATCCTCCAAATTTAGCGTAACCGCTTAATTAATAATCTTTTGCTCTTCCGCCTGTATCACTTCCCAGGTTGTCTCGTCATATACGAAAGCTACGACGTAACATTTCGTAATATCATATTTTGAGGGATCGATCGTGATCGAATATCCGTTGATATATTCTTCGCCGGCCGTGGCGGTACCGTCCACCAGCAGCGTGCCCCATACGGAGCTGATATTTTCGCGGAGAATATGGTTGTGCTCGTAAAGCTGAATGTCCTGCGGCGACGCGTCGTAATCCTTCTGCCAGCTCACGAAACCGTTTTCCGTAAGATATGCCACCACTTTGTAGCGGCCGCCTATCGGGTTGAGGAACTGGGTATAGACGTAGGTACAGAGGGAGCTGTCGGCAGCGTCGTAGAAAGGCTTTACCTGGATGTCCACATCCGGATCGCCGGCAAGAATGGACGATGCGTGAGTTTCCCAGGTGGAGTAGCTCAGCGCGCGGGAGCCGCTTACCTGCATACGGTTCACCATGCCTTTGGGAAGCCCGGAGTTGGATACCTGGAACTTCTCATCTATAGCATTGGATACCTCGCGGGTGAAATTGTAAATATACTTCAGCTGCGGATTGATGGCAATATCGTTCGGATACGTGCTGGTGTACTCGCTGGGGTACACGGAATGCACGCCGAGGGCGACAACCTGCCCGGGATGCGCTTCCTGCATGTCGTGGATGGCTTCCGCAGCGCGCGGACAGTTACCGCAGCGGTGGCCGGTAAAATCTTCAACCAGCACCTTGCGTACGGGATTGGTGCGTGGAACGAAATCCGGTTCGGTCACTGTACATCCGTCCGGACCTTCCACAATGTAAGGGGCGTCCACATAATCGCAACCACCGAGAACGGCGGCGAGGGCAAGGACCCAAAAAGACCGTAAAATTTTCATAGATCCGATCTGAATTATCAAATATACTAAAAACTGCTCATCAATGAAAGTGTAAAGCCGTTGGCCGCAGGCACCTGCCGGCATACACCGCCGATACACATGATCCCTTCGCGCTGGCGTCCGTACCCGAACGTGATCCGCGTGGAACCGTTGTTATAACCCACAAGGCCCGTTACGTAATGGATGCGGAAGGATTCGGTAGGATTGCCGACGTTCCACTGGTCCATCACGCTTACAAAGAAATGCGGCGAGAATGTGTACTCCACAAGGCCCATCACCCAGCTCCCGTTCACGCGGTCGGTAAGATGGTCCATTTCCTGCCGCGTGTACAATCCCTGGAGCTCAAAGCGGAATGTATGTTTCGGAAGGAACTTGTAAGTAATATCTATAACGGCGATATGCGAATATATTTCGCGCGGGGTGTTACCGAGGCCCAGCACAAGGTTGCGATCGATGTAGTTGAACATGTACATCAGGTTGATCTTCACTGCCTTGCTTATTTTCTGCGAGATCTCTACGTTGGCATCCATGTAGTATCGCCTGCCGAAGCCCATAATGCTGGAAGTATAACCGTAGCGATCGCCGGTGCCCGAAGAATCGAGCCCGTGCACAAGTGAAAAGTTGAGGTTGATCTGCGTCGGGTATTTTTTAGCCAGCCATTTGGGCGTGCTGTAATTCACATCGAACTGGAAGCCGATCTCTCCGTTGGTCTGCACGGCATACGGATAAATGGTAGCCGCCAGCGCGTACGTATGCTGCTTGTTGAGCATGGGAACGAAGTTCATGAGCAGCGCCTGGCCCGTTTCGTTCCGGTCGGAGCGGAAGTCGAAGTTCTCTATCCGCTTGGCCTGGAACGTAATTCCCAGTCCTTTCTGCGAGTACGAAGCGGAAAAATAGAACGCTGATCCCGGCCGGTAAATGTAGCGGTTGGTAAAATTCGGATCGTTGATCTTCCAGGCGAACTCGGAATTCAGCTGGAAGCGCCCGACGCCGAATGTAACGCGTCCCGCCCACGCTGCCACGTTCAGCGGAAGTTTCAGCATCTGCGCTGGGTTATCGGGATTTGCGATCTCCTGGTCGTCCTGGTATTTGCTTACAAAGCTTCCGCCCACGATCAGTTTGATCTTTTTTTCCGGGAGCGCTTCGAACAGCTCTCCGAAATTCACATCAGCATCAAAGGCTTTGATGAGGCCTGCGCCATGTCCCCAGAAATAACGTTGTTTCCCTACCAGTCCCGTAAGGTTGATCCCGGTTATGGGCGAATATTTTGCACGGAAGCCGTCGATGAAGTTATCGAACCCGAGCGAGCGCTCTTCGTACGCGCGCAGCACGAGGCCGTTTCCGAACTGCTCGTAGAAGGAGCCGGCGGTCACTTCGAGTCCTCCTAATCTATAGGCGGCGTAGCGGAAGGGAATGCCCATTCCGGGATGATCGCCCTGCGGGCCGTACCGGTTGTCGAAACCCAGCAACGGCTTGGGAAGATAGGCTTCGTACCGGAGGCCGGCTGAGAAATTCCCGTTGGTGTAGACCAGGTTCATGAAAGCGTTCATCCGGAACTTTTCGGGAACGGAAGGCGCGCCGATGAGGGAATCCCTGAAATAATACTGCGCATCGATCCCCACGTTTCCGTGTATCTGTCCCCAGTTGGTCTCTCTTACTTCGTCCTTTCCTCTCTTTTTCTTCTTCCTTGTCCCTGTGGAATCCTGCTGGGAAAAGGCGACAAAAGGGATCAGTAACCATACGGCCCCGAAGGCCAATATCTTTCTCATATTATAACAGAATGCAGGTTTAACAGGGTTATTCCAGGGGCTGGCCGGCAGCCACTTTACGTACCAGCTCGTACAGCTCATCCTCGTCGCCGGGGTTGTAGCTGTTGTGCTGCCATACGATCTCGCCTTTACCGTTGAGGAGGAAAGTATGGGGAACGGTGTTGACGCTCATGGCGCGTTTAAAGTCACCGTTCGGATCGCAGTACACTTCGTATGTCCACGCTTTGCCGTTTACGAACGGTTCTACTTTTGCCACGTTACGGGCGTCGTCTATCGATACGGCGATCAGCTTCACGCCGGTCTCTTCCTGCCACTCCTCGTAGTTTTCGGCGATGGCGATGAGCTCGGCGATGCAGGGCTTGCACCAGGTGGCCCAGAAGCTGATGATAACGGGCTTTCCGTCATTTGAAATATCGACGGTATTGAATACCGCCCCTTTCAGGTCCTGCACTTCTGCGGCAGGAAGCTTATAGCCCTGCGAGCGGGCGGAGACAATTAGTAGCAGCAGAAAAGCGAATGTGAACAGGATTTGTTTTTTCATCTTTTGTTAAATGAATTTAAAACGATCGTTATGCAAGTTTAAGCAATAATTCAGTAAGAGCAGCCAGGGGCGGTTTCACAAATACACTGCCAAAACGGGTTAAACGAACCGGAATAAAATTTTATTCTGATTTTCAGGCAGATATAATTACTTACTGGCCCATTATAACATATTGTAATAAAAATCGGGGCGATAAGAGGCTGATTTTGTCAAATTTTCGTTATCTTTAATCTTTAATTTTGTTCTGCAAACTAGACAATATGAAAAAAATTTACTCAGGACTACTGTTATTTTTCCTTGTGTTCACCGGAACCCTGCGGGCACAGAGCTTCGTTGTTATAGACCAGAGCGGCAACGACATCACAGGAGATACAATACGCATGTCCAGCAGCAGCATTGTGGATGAGCTTTCATATCATGCTTACGTGATAAATACATCCCAGTCTGCAAAAAGCGTAGTAGTGCAGCGCACGAATATCAACCTTCCTGCGGGAATGACCACTTATTTCTGCTGGTCCGTGACGTGCTACCTGCCTACGACTTCGGTTTCTCCCGATACGGAGTTCCTGAATCCCGGCGATACTGCAACAAGCTTTATCGGTTATTCCAATCCGAACGCTTCGGCCGGTACCGTGCTTGTGAAGTATGAGTTCTTCGAGGACGGCAACATGGCGGATGTCGCTCATATCTATATTGAGTACACCTTCGGCTCCACAGGCGTTGAAGCAAGCAAGCCCCAGTATTCCCTGTCGGCTGTTTACCCCAACCCGGCACGCGATGTGGTGAACTTCAATTATACGCTTTCTTCGGGTGATCATGCCGAGATCGCGTTGTTCGATCTTTCCGGTAAAAAGGTAAAATCGCTGAACCTGACCTCCGGTGATTCTTATATCAAAGCGGATGTTTCGGGACTGAACTCCGGCGTGTATTTCTACACACTATACCTGAACGGACGCGCGGTTCTTACCAAGCGCGTTGTGATAAGCAAATAGGCCTGTTTCCCCCCGGGGAATTATATAATTGAAAGGTACAGCGGAAACGTTGTACCTTTTTTATTTGGATCGGTTGCTGCTATCGGAGGCCCGTTCCCGCTTCCAGGCGGATATATAGTCATATAGGAAAGCCAGATCCCGGCACAGGCTTCCGGTAACCGCGGTTGCCAAGCTCTGTTTCCTGTCACTCTTTCTTTTGAACATCGATCCCGGGTCCCGGCATTGAGTCTAAAAGGGTTCAGCCTGGCAGTGGGTCAATTTGGAGATCAGATACGGAGGTTTCCCCTGGCGCGGTGAGGTAATATATCCAAGGGGCTTTCTAATTATCAGATGCTGATATTAACATCATCGGGCAACCTTTCGGGTTTATCGCCGCCGGCAGCAAAGGTGAATTGTCCATTATCAAATGTCATCATCCAGCGTTCCCGGCACGCAAAAAAAAAACAGGACCGAAAGCCGGCCCTGTTTTCAAAGATTCTATCTGCCCCGTGATTATTGCACGATCATATGCCTGGAGTAAGAGCGCCCGGATGTGGAAACAGTAACGATGTACTCTCCTTTGGACAGCTGCTGTACAGGGATGTTCAGGATCTGTGTTCCGGAAAGGTTTCCGTAGTACTGAGTGTGCATCATTCTGCCGCCGAGGTCATAAACGCTCAGGGTAACATCTTCTGTGCTCTCAAGCTGCACTTCGAGGTTAGCTACTTCTGTAGCAGGGTTCGGATACAGCTTCAGGTTCACTGAAGACAGGCTTTCTTCCACTCCCATCGGAACAGAGAGGTGCATTTCTTTTGCATTCACCACATTTCCGTTTGTCTGGTCGATGAGCAGGCCCACAAGCTTGATATGCTTCTCGTCGTAACCGGCTGGAAGAGTATAGGTGAAGGTATAGGATGCAACGCTGCCATCAGTAAGAGTGGTCGGTACAGAACCGGCCTGTCCGTTGTAGCCACCCAGCAGGGCGCGGCCTACATGGTCGTATACCATCTGCGCGGCAGGCACTGTGCCCGGCAGGCTTTCGTAACCGCCCATAGCACCGTTGGCGCCACCGGCATAGTAGTTTGTCTGGTTATAACCGCTGGCTGTTCCGGTTACGCTGTCTTCCACCACTACTACCGCAAGACGGAAATCGGCGGAGCTGAACGGTGTAACGAAATCAGCGTTTACGGTTACGCTTACTTCGCGTGTCGCTGTGTTGTATGTGTTGGTCATATCCATTCCTGCAGGTACGATCAGGTCCTTGCGGCTGTTGTAGTACTGCTGGAAATTAGCCTGTGCAACCGGCTGGTCGAGCAGGGTGCGGTCTACGTTACAGCCGGGATATCCGGAGAAGTTAGCTGCAGCGTCGTAAGCGGATACGGTCATCGGGTCGCCATTGTGCACTGCGATACCGATAAAGCGCTCAGGATAAGTGCTGGTCATGTAAGCCATGGCCACGGCGCCGCGTGGGCACCATCCGCACCAGGTTCCTGTACCTTCTTCTACCAGCACGTTCTTGGTCTCGATGCTGCTCACGGTATTGAACAGGACAGAGCCGCTGTTGTCAACTGTGCTGTCGGTGGTTGCGTTTACCTGGAGAATGTTCACGGAAATGTTTTTCTCCACTGCAGAAGCAAAGTTAACGGCAGTAGGATGGTTTACGTTGGCGCTGGCTCCGGGTGTAATGTTCAGTCCGGTGATGGTCTGTACATGCGGAGTTACTCCGTCGGTCCATTCTACTTCAAGGCTGGTGATGTTATTGGAACCGAAGTTGGTTACGTTGAGCGCCAGCGTGTTGTTTGTGCTTACGGCAGAATAGCGGTTAACAGTAATGCTGTTCAGCTTTACTTCGTTCGCAGGCAGCATCCGTACTTCGATGTTGTCCATGTACAGCAGGAACATGTCGTTCGAGTTGTTGCGGAACGCGATATAAATGTCTTGTCCCAGGTATGCGGAAAGATTCACCGCGCGTGTTACAAAACCTGTGCTCGGAGCGGCGGTTTCAGAGTAGACCGGGGTAGGCCCGAAATCAGCTACGGCTGTTCCTGTGGTAGAAACGTACACCTGGTAACCATCCGGGAAATTGGCGTCGGGAGCATATACATCGTACAGCAGGTATGGCGTGCCGGACGCCGGAACGGAGATCTGCGGAGTTACCATCCAGTCATTGGACGCGCCGGCAGGGGTATACCAGCTGGTGCTTATGGCAAATTTTTCGCCGGACACGTTGCGTACGCGCCATGCGTGAGTTCCCATAAAGTTTACGCTGCTGTTAGGCGTGCGCGCATCCACGTTGTGCTCCGTCCATCCCGCAGGCAGGTCACCGTAGTTTCCGCTGGTTGTCACCGCCTGGAAATCTTCCATAAAGAGCGTCTGCGCAAAGGAGGCTGTTCCGAAGCCGGAAAGCAGCAGCCCGAGGCAAAGTGCATTAGTAAAATTTTTTTTCATGACGACTTAATTTAACGTTTACACGAATATAACATAAATAACGTAAATGTCAAATTAATGCGGCACCGGATTTTAAATATAATACATTGAAAATGAGTGAATTACTTAAAATGATATCCCAGGCTTTTCGGCTGTTTGTTAAACGGCAATTATCCTGGCTGGAATTCTCCGGAGCCGGTACAAAGTTACCGGCTCCGGGGAAAGGATCTTATTGCACGTTTACGCGTACGCCTTCGGAGTGGCTGCTGAATTCCGGGGCGTACATGCACTGCAGCGTAGTGATGCCATTCGAGAAGTTGCCTTCATGCGTTACGCGTACGGGATACTCGAATACGAATGCCCCTTTCGGCAGATAGTCGATAAAGAAGTGCGTGGCTGCGTCGCGTGTCGATTCGTAATAGTACAGCCCATCCTGGTAGCGGTAACCCGAGAGCACGTTTTCCGGTTCGAACGAAGATGCGCGCATGTCTTTCAGGTGCACGAATTCCATGTCGCGGTCCACAAATATTTCCACGCGCACTTTCACGCGATCTCCCACGTGCAGCGTTGTATTGTCGCCCACAGGCTCGAGCACGGGGCCGCGGTCGGTCGGTTTCTGGCGGAACAGCTTTTTCGTGATCTTCACCGGCGTATTTGCGGAAGTGATCTTGTCGAGCTGCTCGAAATACTGCCAGTACACGGCGCCCCATGCCACGCCTTTGGATGATTTGGTCACTGTTACATTTCCCATTTCAGGTTTTACCTGGCTGCCGTCCCACGAAGTTTTGAAGTAGCCGGTTCCCGCTTCTTTCGTAAGGTTGTTGTCGTTGGCCGGATCGATCGTCATTCCGCCCATCTTTATCACCACGTAAGCATTGTCGGTGAGTTGCGAAGTGCCTTTCAGCAGCAGCGCGTAGCAGGCTTCTGCCGTAGCCTTGGTCGTGTTCCAGTCGTTGGTCTGCTTGTGCTTCAGCAGCCACGTTTTCATTTTTTCTATCGATTCCTGGTCGTCGGCGATCTCGTCGAAAGCTTCGATCAGCAGCGCCTGTGTTTCGATGGGTGCTTCGTGCCAGTACAACCCGCTGGCCTGCTTCCAGTACATTCCCATCTCTTCGTTGTAGATCGCGTTTTCCTTCAGCGATTTCACGATCTTTTCGGCAAGCTTTTTATCGTCGTAGCGGAAGTTTGCGAGCGCGATCATTCCTCTCATATAAAATGTTTCTGTCGTCCAGAATTTTTTGGACTGGCCCAGATAATAATCGAACGCTTTTTTGCTCTTTTCATCTACGGCTATCTCCGTAAAGAAGCTCCGTGCGTACAGGTATTGTATCTGGAATTGCGAGATGTGCTTCTCGTCCAGATCGACCTTGTGCCGCACCAGCGCATCGTAATCTTCGCGGATGCGGGCGTCGAGGTAAGTTATTCCGTCGCGCACCATTTTTGTAACGGTTGCGTCGGAAGTTGCGATGCCCAGTTTTTTCAGGTGACCGAATCCCGAAACGATGTACTGCGTGATATACCGGTTGTCGGGACCGCCTGCGAACCACGGCCATCCGCCGTTGGAAACCTGCATCTGGTTAAGTTTCCGCACACATCCTGCAAGTTCGTGCTGCATCCGGTTGAGGTCGAAGAGCACAGCGATCCTGCGCTTTCTCTCTGTTTCATCATTGGCGTCCATTACCCACGGAGTTTCTTCCAGCATCACGGCTTTCAGCTCCTGGTTTTTTTCGAGGTTCGAAAGCAGCGCGTTCGGCTGGAAATTTTTCCAGGTATCGAACACCTGCCTGATCCGCGGATCGCTGTTTGCAATATGTGTGGCAATGCTGTTGGCATACATCCGGTTAAAGGTCTGCTCGGAACATTCGTGCGGGAACTCCATCAGGTATGGTAACGACTGCACCGCGTACCATGCGGGGTTCGAAGTGAACTCAAGCGTAAGCTTATGGTGGCGCATCGTGGCGGAGCCACCGGATCTCACAAGCTTGTCGAAGCTGAAATTCCTGGTAGTGTTTCCGTTCACCGGCAGCGGTAATGATTCCGTCACCAGCATGCTGTTGAACAGCACGGGGATCGTCATTTCTTCACCGTCGGAATGATCGCCTGCGGTAGCCATAATGCGGTAGGTAACGGCTTCGAGACCGGGCGGAACCGTAAGGTTCCATTCCACCTGCGCGCTCTGTCCTTTTTTAATATCGATGGAAACCTTCGGCGTTTTGTTTCCCATCTTTCCGTCCACCGGCTGAAGCGTAAGCGCATCCAGCAGCTGCAGCTCTGCCTGTCCTTTCAGATCGTGGTCGCTCAGGTTGGTCACTTTCGCGGTGAACACCAGCTTGTCGTTCTCCCGCAGGAAGCGTGGCGCAAAAGCCGTTATCATAAGATCTTTCTGTGTTACCACTGTTTTTTCGATCCGGCCTGTCTTCAGATCTTTGGTATGAGCAAGTCCCTGGAATTTCCATTCCGTCAGCGATTCGGGGATCGTGAAGGAGAAGATGAATTCTCCCTTTTCGTTGGTTTCCAGCTGGGGATAAAAGAATGCGGTCTCCTCGAAGTTGCTGCGGATGTTATTGGTTGCAGCCGTTTCGCCGCCAGGCGGGATGAAATGTATGTTCGATTGTTCTTCTTCCCGGTCGTCCTTTTCGAACGTTACCGTATTTTGTGATATGGCGGTAGTCACATCTCCTGTGCTGCGCATTTTAGTTACAAAACCGTTGCCGTCCTTGTCCATCGACTTTTCTTCGGTAACACTTATTTCGTCTGCGAGAAAACCTCCGTAGAAATGGTTATCCATATACTGGTACGGATCGATCAGGTAGAACCCGAAAAGGTTCATCGACTCGTACAAAGGCATCCGCAGGGGAGTGGTGATATAAGCTTTACCGGTATAGCCATAGCCCTGGCTGAGCTGTGATATCTCTGTGCTTTGCCAGTATTTTGTCTGGTAATGATAGCGCTCTAGCGAAAGGTACCATGAGTTTGCGCGGAAAGCGTCCAGGCTGGCGTCGTACATGGACGCAAGCAGCTCGGCGGCGATCTTTTCTTTATCCGGTCCTGCGACGGCTATTTTCCATTCTTCTTTCTGCCCCGGCAGCAGCTTGTCGCGGAATGTGATGAATTTAAGGTCCAGCTCTTTGTTGCTGAAAGGAACCGTTACTGTGTGCGACTGAACATAAGTGCGATTGTCTTTTACGTACGAAAAGTGTACGCTGAAATTTCCCCGGTGCGCTTCCGTAATGGGTATTTCGATCAGGCGCTGCTCATCGTTCAACGTTATTATTTCCTGATATATGATCTTTTTGTCCTGCTCTATTTCATACAGTACCTGTACACTTATAGCGGCGGAGCCGATCAGGAACTGCGCCTTTTCTCCCGGCTCACCGTAATTTTTTACAGCTACCGACCATTGGTACTCATTTACCGGCGTCTTCGCGTTAGCGGTTTCGTACACGACAATATATTTTTCAAAGCTGACGGTCTCGCCGAAAGGATCGACGGATGAAGCCGAAACCAGGTACCGGCCCGGCGCCAGTCCTTTCAGATCGGATGCGCGTACGAAGGTATTCGTGTGCGTGTCGAACCCGAAAGAAGTGATCACCTGTTCTTTCGGAAGCTTTGCGACCTCGTCTTCCCGGTCGTAAATGTCGTGGGGAAAAAGTTTTACGAATTCTTCCTCGCCCAGCACCGGCTGGTCTACCGGTTCCCAGTTCCTCTTACGCATCAGCCGCGGAAAATCGCCCAGCTTTGTAAGCGTTATCTTCCCTTTGGCGGGAGTAGATGTTCCTGCAAGATTGGTTGTGGTGATCATGTAGCGCGTGGTATCCTCCCGGCTCACCTGGTCGGGCAGCGCCACCGTCACGATCATCGATTTGTATCCCGCGTACACGTAAGTGGAGTTGCTGCGTGTTTCGCCGGTGATATCGGTTATATCCACGCTCACGGTGTAGGTAAAGTAAGGCTCGGTTTTCGGGCTCACTGCGGGATCGGGCAGAGCTTTGAAGTTGATCTTAAAATTTCCTTTTTCATCTGTTACAGCCGTTCCGTTAGCGATCTCCGTTTCCGAATAGGTCTGGGGATATATATAGTAGAAGCTTTTCCAGTATGGAATGTTCACCGTGCGCGTTACGCGATACGTTACCTTTGCGCCGTCGATGCCATAGCCGGCGTATGATTTTGCCAGGCCTTTCACTTCCACATTTTCGTTCAGGCGGTAGTTGCCTTTCAGCGTATCGAAATTCACTTCGAACTTCGGTCTTTTATATTCTTCCACGGCAAAGTAGGTAGTGCCGTAATTGTCCTGGATATGCCATTCGCCCGTCAGCTCGCCTTGCGGAATGGTAAAGCTTCCCGCGTACGTTCCGTAATCATTCGTCTTTACTTTCATCTCTGCTTTCGGCTGGTAGTTGGCGTCGTACAGGTACACGGTCGTGGAGTGATCGGGCAGTATCTTCGTTTCTTTTCCGGATGTCTGCGTTACCAGTCCTTTGAAGTGAATTGTCTGTCCCGGTCTGTATATTCCCCTGTCTGTAAAAAAGTGCGTTGTGCGGTACGGCTCGTTTTCGCGCGATTTATTGTACTGGTAGAACCCGTTACGCGATACGTAACGATCTTTTCCTTTTACCAGCTCGAAAGTGAGATAGTTGTACTGGTTACCTCCGACAGACGGAATTTTCGCGTATCCCAGCGAGTTTGTGGTCGTGCTGGTGACCTTGTTGAACTCGTTTTTGCGTAGCGTGTAATTGTAGTCATCCTTATATACGTTCACCGTTACTTTTTGCAGCGGGCTGCCCTCGGTGCGGTCTCTTACAGCCAGCTCATTTTCATTGTAGTCGTCGGCGTAGCGAAGCATCGGCGCAAAATCTGTGATCCAGAAATCGGCGTGCGTAATATTTCCGGCGTTGACATCGAACTCCGGATTGTCGGATACCAGCACGAAATAGTAGCCATAGCTCATTTCAAGCACAGGCAGCTCAGTGCTGTGCATCTGGTGGTCGCCCGGATCTTTCACCACGGTATTTCCTTCCCTTACCGTTTTCTGCGTCAGCAGGTACCGGATGATGGTGTCGGTGGGGTATCCCTGGTTATAAAATTCTTTCCTGTACCGGTCATAATCCACCGCTACTATCTTCACATATACTTTCTGTGTGTTCTTGTACGAAACGCGCAGCCGGAAAGGTGTACCCGAAGGATTGGAATATTCCGCCATAAGCTGCAGGGCAGGCGCCAGGATGGTTTCCCTGAGATGCAGGCAGTTCTTTCCGCCAAGCGATCCGGGAAATGCCGCGATACTTTCGTCGCATACCTGCAGGGCTTTCTGCAGATCATACCTGTGGCTCTGGTCGGGGCTTGCTGCATTCCACTGTGAAGCCTGCACCGAATACTGCAGCGCTATTTCGTAAGCCACCATTGCGGAAGCAGAATCGCCGGATACATCTTTTTTCAGCCGTATGAGCGCGGTGAGATACAGGCTATCGTTATCCGGCAGCACGCTGTACGATTTTATGAATTTCAGCCTCCTGATGTCCGCATCCACTCTCGCACCGGGATTTCTGTCATTCTTATGGAAGGCCAGCAGGTCCTGCAGGATCTTTACTGCGTAGAACTTCGTCTCCATCGAATCGGGAGTAGTTACGCTCATGGAAATGAAACGGTCCGAGCCGGCAAAATATTCCGGCTTATCGAGTACGAAAGTAACGGCCGGGCGTGTAAGATCGGGTTCAGAGCCGGCGAAGAAATCGAGCGCGCGGTTGGCAAGAAAATCGTACAAGGTCGGACGGAGATAACGGTAGCTTTCCTGCTCCCGCAGGATGTCCTTCAGCTCCTCCAGCGGAATGTTCTTAAGCTGCGGAGCATTCTGCAGCGATTGCTCATAGGAGTATATTGTCTCTTGTGTGATCTTTTCCAGGTTCCAGGTAAGCACATTGTTCTGTTCGGTATTTTCGAGCTCGCTGCGGTTGGAGAAACGGTAACGGTTCTGCTGGTAATATGTCCACAGCATCTGTCCGCGGATGGAGTAGAGTATCTGCTTCAGCGGCGGTTGCGCCATCTGTATCTCCTGGTCCAGCGCTTCGAAGTTTTTCCGGAATGCCTCTTCTTCCAGCACGGTGCTGTATTTCATCTTGTACAGCATTGTTTTTACGATCTGCGGCGTATTATGGTCCTTGTGCGCAAGCTCGTAGATGGTGTTCACTTCCTTGCTGGCGCTTTCGGTAAGTCCTGCGGATTCAAGCGAATCTACCTTTGCCCAGTATTCTTTATAATCTTTTCCCGGGAAAAATCTGCGATGAGGGAACCAGTCGGGCCGGAAACTGTAAAGCAACCCCACGCAGGTAAGGAGAACAATAGAAAGAGCTGAAAACAGGATTTTTTTTGATGATCTCATACGATATGGATGGTGTTAACTTCCAGGATATACACCCTGGCCGCAAAAAAGTTCATTCGGGCAAAGTTAGCCGATTCTTCTCATCCGGCTTTATTTCATGATATGTTTTCAAAAGCGTAATTTAGTGATCTGAAAACCGGTACAGGATTGAGCTTAGCATTGACCCATACATATTTCCTTTCGGGAGATCCCGATAATAAAAAGCTCCCGAAGCCGAGCCTTCCGCTGGCGCTTCTTTCCACGTCCGCTTTCCTGAAGCAGAAAGGGATTCAGCATGAAGTATATGACAGCACTTTTCAGTCTTACCAGGAGCTTTGCGGCTTTCTGAGCCGGGGCCGTTTCAGCCGGGTAGTGGTTTACGTGGATCGTACGACGCGCGAGACCACGGTAAAACTGATCCGCTATATCCGGGAACAACCGGAACTGAAAGAAATGTACGTGATCCTGTGCGGGTCGGACGCCTGCGATCACGGTGAATTTTATATAGAGGCCGGAGGCGATATCTTTCTCACCGGCGAAGCTGAAGAAACGCTCGCTGAGCTGATCAATACGCTCAATACTCCGATGAATCCATTTCTCGATAAGGTGGATGGGATCGCGTTCAGGAATTATTTCGGTAAAGTTGTTTTTAACCGCGCAAGAGAATCTTCAATAGATGCGGATACGCTTCCGTTCGCCGGCCGCGATGCCGCGCCTGTGCAGAAATATCTTGAGGCATGGAGAAGCAGGTACGGGAAGAAAGGGCTGAACATTTGCGCGGAGCAGGGAACAAACGGGAGCAAACGAAAAAGATCGCCTGCCCGCGTGTGCGCAGAAGCAGAAGAGTTGGTACGGCAGTTCAGGCCGGATGTGCTATGGTTTGACGACAGCAATTTTGCCGCCGATCCGTTATGGCTGAATTCCTTTGCAGAAGCGATGCAGCAAGGTAGCCCGGGTATACCGTACGAATGCACAATACAGCCTTCCGCGCCGGATGCAAGCGTCATCGCCGATCTGAAACGGTCCGGTTGCGTACGTGCATGGATCGCGACGGAAGCAGCCCCGAATACGGAACGCGTGTCACCAGGGCAGCTCCGCGGGCTGTTGCGGCAGATGCGGGACGCAGGCTTACGCTCCGGTATCTTTGTCACACTCGGAAACGAAGCTGAAACGGAAAAAGATATAGTAGACCTCGCAGAATACATTTCGGAAGCGCAACCCGGCGATCTTACCGTAACGGCAGCCTATGCCGTGGGTTCCGCAGATGGCCGGTACGCGGGCAGTCCGTTCAGCCGCGAATATTACAATAATGCCCTTCGTTTTATAAAAAATGAAGTAAAATACCGTACATTGCCCGCCTGGCAGCAATGGCTGAATCCCATGGCATGGCTATACAGGCTCAGGTCCCTGGCGGCGCAGGACGGGATGCAGCGGTATAAAAAATGAGAATGAACAGGATAATACCGACCTTTTTATTGTTTCTGGCCTGTACCGGGCTTACGGCGCAGGTTTCCACACAGACCCGCGATCCGAAAAAAAATTACCGTTACAATAATTATTTCGAAGTCGTAGGAATGGTTGGCGACAACAACTTTGGAGGCCATGCTTCCTGGAGCCATCTGCACGGTCTGGGCAAAAAGAAGAAACGGCTGAAGATCGGTTACGGCGTGCGCATCACAACGTACTTCGGCTTCGACCGTAACTATGTGACCGCCCCGGCGCGCCTTACCAGCGGCGTTACAGGGCCGATGGTCGCTTTCTCCGACAACATCACTGAGAATTTCGATACGGTCTTTTTCAGCCGGCCGCAGACCAACTCGATCAATGCTTTTATCATGATCCAGTACACTTTTTTAAACCGCTGGGACATCGGCCTGAACCTGGATCTGTTCGGCATAAGCTTCGGTACAAAAAAGATCGGGCAATATGTTTCGAGCAAGAATTCTCCGGGAGAGTTCAACGTGGCGCAGGACGCTTATCCCACCGGTTTCAACCTGTTCCTCACCAGCGATAACAACATTGGAAATCTTACCTCGGAAGTGTACATCCGTTTCTGGATCACCAACCAATGGGCGGTCAAGGGCGCTTTTCTCTACGCCAATACCGAGTACACGACAGTGAACGCGCTGCGGCTGGAGAACGACCGCTTCCGCAATAAGATGATCATGGGATCGCTGGGCGTTACATTCTGTCCGTGGCGGTCGGAGATCTTCCGTTCGGAGTGATCTCAATTCCTTCCCGTTTTTCTCCGTTCGGACGGAATGATTATTTTTAGAACAAAACTCCTCAGCATGAAGAACCGGATCATTCTCGCCCTGTTACTGCTCAACGTTGCCGCGCTATCTGCGCAGGTACGCTGGAAGGTGAAGGAAGACGCGGCGGAAGTAAGATTTAAGATCAAGAATTTCGGTGTGTGGGTCGAAGGCACATTCGGCGGATTGAAAGCCGATATCGTATTCGAGCCTTCCACGGCTGACGGAACTATTAGCGCGACTATCGACGCCGGTACGATCAACACGGGAATCGAATCGCGTGACAAGCACCTGCGCAGCGCCGATTATTTTGAGACGGAAACCTATCCGGGGATCGCGCTGCAATCATCACGGCTGGAAAAATCGGCAAACCAGTACACGTTTACCGGAAAGCTTACTATCAAATCCGTTGGCAAGGCCATCTCTTTTCCTTTTGTTTTCGGGGAGGTGGACGGTAAAGGTGTTTTCCGCGCCGAATTTGAGATCAACCGGACGGACTATGGCGTGGGAAGCGGCGGCGGGCCCATGGGCGAGACCGTAAAGATCATCCTGTCCGTGCCCGTTACGCGCCAGTAGATTTACTGATCCTTATCATGATCTTCTTAGGCGCAAATATTAAATTTGCACCAAATCGTTTGTATGAAAGATTTCACCATTATAGGAGCGGGACTTGTCGGTTCGCTGCAGTCGGTATTCCTTGCGCAGCGGGGATTTAACGTTCAGATATATGAGCGCCGCCCGGACATGCGCACCACCAACGTTTATCAGGGCCGCTCCATCAATCTGGCCATGTCGGACAGAGGCTGGAGAGCGCTGGAGAAAGTAGGCATCGATCAGGACATCCGCAATATCGCCATACCGATGTACCGCAGAACGATGCACGACCGCGAAGGCAATCTCACATTTCAGCCTTACGGCAAAGAAGGCGAGGCGATATATTCGGTATCACGCGGGGAGCTGAACAAGGTGCTGCTGGACCTGGCCGATAATTATGAGAACACCCGTTTCCATTTCAACCTGAAGTGCACGGACATTGATCTTGCGAAGAGATCGATCCATTTCCGTAACGAGCAGACGGGAGAAACTTCCGAAGCTTCATACCGCCACCTCATCGGAACCGACGGCGCATTTTCGGCCGTGCGCCACCGGCTGATGTTCAACGAGCGGTTCAACTACTCGCAGGAATACATCGAGCATGGTTATAAAGAACTTTCCATCGAGCCGGATGAGAACGGGAATCACCGGATGGACAAGAATACGCTGCACATATGGCCGCGCGAGGATTTTATGCTCATCGCGCTGCCTAACATCGACGGCAGCTTTACCTGCACACTTTTTCTCGCGTTCGAAGGCGCGGTATCGTTCAGCCAGCTCAAAACGGAAAGAGATGTCATCGGGTTCTTCCAGTATTACTTTCCTGATATCATACCGATGATACCTGATTTTACGGAGCAGTTCATGAAGAACCCTACCTCGTCGCTGCTGACGGTAAAATGTTATCCCTGGCATTACCAGGACAGCGTGGTGCTTATGGGCGATGCGGCGCATGCCATCGTTCCGTTCTACGGGCAGGGGATGAACTGTGGATTTGAAGACTGTACGGTATTTGACCAGATGCTGAATGAATACACAGACCGGTTCGAAGAATTTTTTGCCGCCTTCGGTAAAAAACGGAAACCGGACGGTGACGCCGTTGCACAGCTTGCGCTCCGGAATTTCGTGGAAATGCGTGATCTTACAGCCGACCCTGAGTTCCTGCTGAGGAAAAAGATAGAAGGACATTTTTACCAGAAGTATCCTGATAAATGGATACCGTTGTACTCGATGGTGACGTTCTCGCAAATACCTTATTCCACGGCCATTTCAGAGAGCGCAAGGCAGGACAGGATCATGGAGGAAGTAATGCGGATGCCCGGCATTGAAAAGATCTGGGACAGCGAGGAAGTAGAGAAAAAAATAATGAGCCTTTTATAATGAAAAAGGTGGTCGTACTTACCGGGGCCGGCATCAGCGCGGAGAGCGGAATAAAGACCTTCCGCGATGCAGACGGGTTGTGGGAAGGCCATGACGTGATGCAGGTGGCCACCCCCGAAGGCTGGGCGCAGAACCCGGAGCTTGTGCTGGAATTTTACAACCAGCGCCGCAGGCAACTGCACGAGGTTCAGCCTAACGAAGGGCACAAGGCGCTTGTGCACCTGGAAGAAAAATATGATGTAACGATCGTAACGCAGAATGTCGATAACCTTCATGAAAAAGCAGGTTCGTCGCGCGTGATCCATCTGCATGGCGAGCTTCTGAAAGTAAGGAGCACCAGGCATCCTGAGCTGGTGTACGACTGGCCCGGCGATCTGAGGTCAGGCGATCTCTGCGAGAAGGGGCATCAGCTGCGGCCGCACATTGTATGGTTCGGCGAAATGGTGCCGATGATGGACGTGGCGATGGAAGAAGCGCGGAAAGCCGACATTTTTATGGTGATCGGGACAAGCCTTCTTGTATATCCCGCCGCAGGATTGATCCATTACGCGCCTTCGCATTCGCGGAAGTATCTTATCGATCCGAAGCCGTCGGATGTGAGCGGCGTGAGCGATCTCGTAACGCTGGCGAAGACCGCGACGGAAGGGGTGCCGCATGTTGTAAGAGAATTGCTTGGCAATCAGCTATCGCTTTAAACAAAAAAGCCTGACGATCGCCAGGCCTTCTATCAGGATAAAGTTATCAGTTCCACGTTCCGCCTCCGAATTCGCAGGCTTCCTGGATATCCGACAGCTCTTCTGCGGTATATTCATCCGCGCAGTATTCCATATTTTCAGGAAGCGATCCTCCCTGGCACTTGTGGCAGGTTTCGGAACACGAGGTGGCAAATGACATTGCAACGATGGCGGTAGCGCCGAGCATTAGCTTTTTCATAATTTCTGATTTTAATTTTGTTTCAAAACAAACTTTAAGCAGTTCAATTTACTGCGCATTTGTTTTTTAGAAAAGAGAGAAACGCAGAACAGCTCATCAATTAACATGATTTAATAGCTCCGGGAAACAAAAACGCCATCCGTAACGAATGGCGTTTCAGCAGCGTAAATAATTTACGATTACTCTGTGCAGCCGCTTGCAAGCGCAGCTTCTCTCCAGTCTTCCCAGCTTACACCACCATTATCATCCGGATCATAATCGGATTCACAAACAGTAATGCCTGAGCAGGTTACGCAGCTCTTGGAGCAGGAAGAAGCGAAAGCGGTTACCATAATCACAGCAGCAAAAAACATCAACTTTTTCATAAATTGTTTAGGTTTAAATTTACTCGAAATTAACATTGATTTGCATTTAAGCAAAAAAAAGGCCAGAACTTCTTAAAATACTCTTTTCCAGGTAGCTGTACAGCGTATTTGCGTCAAGCGACTGTTATTCAGACAGATGCTATGGCTTGTCTATCAACAAAAAAGCCGGTCCTGGTGAACCGGCTCTTCGAAATTTTCGGAACATATCAGTTGCTTTTGCTCACCTTCAATGCTTCCTGCACGGCGTTGTACAGGTTCACTACGCCGCCGCTTACGGAAAGCGTGCTAAAATCGGTCAGGTCTTCCGTACCCGGACGGCTTACCATCAGGCCCGGATAATGTGCAGCCGTTTTCATCAGGATGTTTTTTACCTGCGCAGCGGTCAGATCCGGGAAATAGCTCATCAGCACTGCGGCGACTCCGCTGGTGGAAGGGGCTGCCATACTTGTGCCATTTTCGAATGCGTACTCGTTGCCCGGCATCGTAGAGTATATGTCCACACCCGGGGCGAAAATGTCAACGTTCTTCCTGCCATAGTTGGAGAAGCTTCCTACGCTGCCCGGAGCAGGTTCCCAGCCCATTGCGCCGATCTCCAGCCAGTTCTTGGCGTATCCGCCTTTCACGTATTTTTTTGTCGGGAAGTTGGAAGTGGTATCGATGTCCTGCGAATCGTTGCCTGCGGCGTGCACAAGCAGAACGCCTTTTTTCTCCGCGTATTTTACTGCCGCATCTACAGCCGCTTTGTCATAAGCATACGCTTTTCCGAAGCTCATGTTGATGATATTCGCGCCGTTGTCTACAGCATAGCGGATACCGTTCGCCACGTCCTTATCGCGCTCGTCTCCATCAGGCACCACGCGGATCACCATGATCTCCACGTTGTCTGCGATGCCGTCGAGACCGATGCCGTTTCCGCGCTTACCGGCAATAATGCCTGCTACGTGCGTTCCATGGCTCGGATCCGGCCCTTTCACATCGTTATTGCCATAACCTGTTTCGTATGAGTTGGCATAGTTGTCGCCTACGATAGGGCGCGGATCAAATGAAGGGTTCAGTCCGTATTCCAGCGCGCCGGCGTAGTGCTGAAGGCCTTCGTTCAGGTTTTTCATCACTTCTTTATCGTTGTTGCCGAGGAACATGAACATCAGCTTCAGCATGTTCACAGAAGTAACGAGCGAATCTTTTTCATCTATCTTAAGTTCCTGCAGATTTTCGGAAGTGACCTCTTCCATTCCGTAGCGTCTTTTGATCTCGTTGATGGTCTTGCCCAGCTCGGTCGCCAGCATTTCGAAGCTGCCTTTTTCAGATTCGTATTCGGCGCGTTTCTGCTCGAGCTCCGCTTTGATCTTCTGGTATTTTTCGTATTCTTTTTTCTCTGCGCCTTTCAGCTTCGTGGCGTCCTTTCCTTCGAATTTTTTGCCGTACATCACGTACAGGCGGGTCATTTCGTAGGTATCGTGCTCTACATTCTTTCCGTCTTTTCCGCCGATGAAGTTCCAGCCGTTCATATCGTCCACATAGCCGTTCTTATCGTCATCGATCCCATTGCCCGGGATCTCGTCGATATTTTTCCATATCACTTCTTTCAGGTCTTCGTGGTCGGTATCCACACCCGAATCAATTACAGCCACCACTACTTTGCGGGGCTTACGGTTCTTCAGGATCCCGTACGCTTTTTCAACGCTCATTCCGTACACGCCATCCTGCGTATGATCCAGCAGCATCCAGTTCTTTGAGGGGGATTGCGACCAGCCGGCCAGTGTAAAAGACAACAGCAGCCCTGCCGCAAGGAAAGATGATCTTAATTTCATAAATGATTCAGGTTTATTTTAGCAACAACAATATTACGGTAAAATCAGCGTAAACGTAGCCCTGTAAGAAGAATTAAACATTTTTAAGCAGGCCGTTCCCGGTAAACCCGCAAGCTGCCGGGGGTTACGGAATGAATGTACACGGGATTTGCTATTTTTGACCTTTAGCCTTTTAATTATTGGGATCCCTTAAACGATTAGCCGGTCAGACTGCCATTTACGGTGTAGGAACCATCCTGCCCCGGGTGCTGAATTATCTGCTGACCCCGCTGTACACCACTCTGTTTGCGCCCGGTGTATTTGCGGTGTTCAACGAGGGATACGCGTATACGGCCATCCTGCTGGTGATCCTTACGTACGGTATGGAAACGGCCCTGTTCCACTTCTGCACCCGCGAAGAGAACCGGCAGAAGGTGTTCTCCACGGCCATGACCGCGATCCTTTTTACCAGTGGAGCGTTCTGGATCCTAGTATTCCTGTTCTCGGGGCAGCTTGCCAACCTGATGCGGTATCCCGGCCACGAGGAATATGTTTACTGGCTTGGACTTATCGTAGGCCTCGACGCTATTTCCGCCATTCCTCTCGCATGGCTGCGGCAGCTCAATCGTCCCAAGACCTTCACCGCCATCACGCTTACCAACATTATCATCAATATCGGGCTGAATTTATTCTTCCTGGTGTATTGCCGCCACCAGTACATCGCAACGGACGGAAATCCTTCCGGGCTGGTGAAGCTGCTGTACAATCCCGCCATCGGTGTAGGATATGTGTTCATCTCCAATCTCGTTGCTTCTTTCATAAAGACGCTGTTGTGCCTGCCCTTCTTTTTCCGGCAGAAATGGGAGTTCGACAAAGAGCTACTGCGCCGGATGCTCAGCTATTCCTGGCCGCTGCTGATCGCCGGGCTGGGCTTCATCATCAACGAAAGGCTGGACCTGATCATGCTGAAGTTCCTGCTCCCGCTACCGCACGACGAAGCTATGAAGCAGGTCGGTATATACAGCGGCTGCTATAAGCTGGCGATCCTGATGTCGATCTTCATACAGGCTTACCGCTACGCCGCGGAGCCTTTCTTTTTCGGGCAGCAGAAGGAAAAGGACTCGCGAAAGGTGTACGCGCGCATTATGAATTATTTCGTGATCCTGTGCTGCCTGATATTTCTGCTTGTCAATCTTTACATCGATGTCTTCAAGCATTTCATCCGAAACGAGCAATACTGGGAAGGATTAAGGATCGTGCCGATCATCATGCTGGCAAATCTTTTCCTGGGAATATACATCAACCTTTCGATGTGGTACAAGCTCAGCGGGCATACGTTGTTCGGCGCGTGGTTCTCGCTGCTGGGCGCTGCCATTACCATCGGGCTGAATGTCTGGCTGATCCCGCGCTACGGGTATATGGCCTCCGCGTGGACCACCTTCGTCGCGTATTTTGCCATGATGATGGCCAGCTATATCGCCGGGCAGAAGCATTACCCGATCCCGTACAACATCCGGAAGCTCATCCTGTACCTGGCTGTTTCTGCGTTCCTGTATTTTCTCAGCACGCGCCTGCACATACGCAACGAAGTGCTGCGCATCGTCGTGAATACATTTTTCTTTTTACCGTTTTTCTTTGTCGTGTACCAGGTGGAAAAGCCGGTGCGCAATTTTGTAAATGCAACAGTGAACCGATATGGCAGTAAAAGTAAACATCGTAAATAAGTCAAAGCATCCGTTGCCGGAGTACGCCACACCGGCATCGGCGGGAATGGATCTCAGAGCCGATCTTCCGGAGCCTGTATTGCTGAAGCCATTGCAGCGCGCCCTTATTCCCACGGGTTTATACATCGAGCTGCCGGCCGGTTTCGAAGCGCAGGTACGTCCCCGCAGCGGGCTCGCGCTGAAGAAAGGGATCACGGTGCTGAACTCGCCGGGAACGGTGGATGCAGATTACCGCGGAGAGATCGGCGTGATCCTTATCAATCTTTCGCAGGAGGATTTTACCGTTGCCGATGGCGAGCGGATCGCGCAGCTTGTGATCGCGCAGCACGAACACATCGGGTGGAACGAGGTGGAAACGCTGGGAGAGACCGGAAGGGGAGCGGGAGGGTTCGGAAGTACCGGAAAATAATTTTCAGCGGTTCTTGCGCCTGTATTCTTCTTTGTTCTCCCGAAGGTTTTTCAGCTCGTCCGTTTCGCGCTTCAGTTCCATCATCTGCTCTTTCCTGGCCAGTATGATATTATCGATCCCGCTCAGCAGACTTTTCCACCAGTAGTTGATCACCCAGCGGGAAGGATTGCGGGTATAAGATATTCTTGAGATCACCGGCTCCTTGCCCGGCACGGGATTTTCCTTCACCAGGAAAACATTGGCTACAAAAGTTTTCATCTTGTTTACCTTCAGCTTGTCGGAACCTTCCCGCGTTTCCATCAGCGCTATTTTCAGCCGCTCGAAACGAAGCAGAAGCGTGCCTTCCGATTGTTTTTCGTCTGCGGTAAAACGGAAGCTTCCGCCGTGCACGATCCCGCCGCGGATCATCAGCATTGCCGAAGGTACGGTGATGCTATTGAGAAGCTGCGCCTGCAGCGAGCCGATGATGCCTTCCAGCCTGTGAAGCCCGCTGGGATCATTCATGTATAAAGTGATCACGCCTTTCAGCAGGCCTTTCCCGTAGGCTTTCCCTTCAAAGAAAAGTTGCAGGGAGTCCTGCAGGGCCAGTGCGGCAACATCGTTTGTTACATTGAACGATTTGATGCGGATATGGTCCATTACGAAACGGCCTGTGTCCTTTCCGTCTTTCGCCATTTCATTATAGCTGATGGTGCCGTTCTCCAGCTGGAGCGAATCGATATGGAAAGGCACCGGAACATTGCGGATCTGCTGTTGCGGGAAATCAGGGCGTTTTACCGTGTTCAGGGGATAATTCTTATCGCGGAAAAGACGAAGCGACGGATCGGTGCAGCGTACTTCGCGGCATTCGAAACGCACCAGGCCCAGCAGCTGCCGGAAATCGATATCCCGCACTTCAGCCTGCGGAATGTAAAGGTCGGGATAATCGATCTGGTAACCTTTGTACCGGAAAAAGGAATCCGGCTCTATTACCGGCCGCGTACGGAGATCGTGCAGGATCACATCTCTTTTCTGCTTGTCGATCTCGGCCCTGCCGATCTGTGTGAGAAAGATGCCTTTGTCCGAACGGATGTTAAGGCTGTCGGCGGTAAGATGAATGTCGTGCGCCCATACCGGAAACACAAAATCGGGCGGCGCATTCTGCAGCTCGTCTACCGAAAGCGAGAATTTGTTTGTGGTCAGAACGGTGTAATCCGATACGGGATGCCATACCGAGATCTCACCGTTCGCGATCTCGAATTTGCGGATGAGGAACCTGGTCGACGAGCGGCTGGTGAGCGGATCGAGACCGGTGGAATCCGCTTCTTTCGGCACTCTGCCGGGATAGTATGCAAACACGGGACGGTGCAGGTACACCCGGTCAATGAGAACGCCGTCATTGTTTTTCTTCAGCAGGTAAGGCCATAACGTGTAATCGTACATGGAGAAAACAAGGCTGTCTACCGTGCACGAAAAAGCGTCCTTGCGGAAAAGCGATTCGGTATTGTCGCCCAGCGCGTCTGCGAGCTCATTTACTTTCACCTGCCGGGTATGAACGCTGGTCCTTCTTCTCCGTGTTTCGATCTGTACGAGATCGAGCGTGAGCTGGTTATCGGAAGGCGTGCGGAGAACGACAGGCGAAAATACAAGCGTAGAGCTGCCGATCTCCAGCGGGCGGCCATTGCGGATGCTGATCTTCCTGATGTTCCCTTTTTTGAGCGTGCAGCTGAATCTTTTTTCGCGTGTGGCGCGGTTCCATACATCGAGCCGCGTATGCTCGAACTGTACCTGCCCGATCCGCAGCCTGAATGGCTTGTCTTCATTACCGGGCCGCACTTTATGGCCGGAAGGATCATGTATGATCCGGACGTCCGCGTCTTTCACATTTACTTTGCCCAGGTTCCATGCACCGTTCCAGAGATAGGTATAGAAGCGGATGCCGCCGGCGTTTATTTCCCGGGAATACACCTCGTAATAATTACCGGGGCGCAGCTCTTTCAGGCGGTTGGTGTCGGGCTGCATGGAAAAGTCCTGCAGGCTGATGTGACCCGGAAGAATGGAAAAAGATGAAAGCGTAAAATTTACAGTGTAAAGATTTCGCGTGGAAGCTTCTATTTTTTCTCTGAGAATGCGCGTTACAAGCGGCTTTAAGAAGAAGGGTGCGATAAGCAGCGCCAGCAGCGCGACCAGCAGAAAGCCGCCTGCGAAAACAAGGATCTTACGTATGACAGGTGAAAAGAGTCTGCGGTGCATCAGCCTTGTTGTTAATCGTCGAAATGGCGGAAGTAAGGTTTGCTTGCTATGGCCAGCATTTCCCGGTCGCCTTTGGTATCGCCGTAAGCATAAATGGTATCGTACGAACCGAGGCTTAGTGTATTTTTTACACGGTTGACCTTTTCTGGTCCGTAGCAGTTACGCGTGCTCAGCTTTCCTGTAATGCGGTTGTCTTTTACTTCCATCCGCGTACATACGCATTCGATGCCGGTAAGGTCGCACCAGGGCCGTACCCATTCTTCCACGGATGCGCTCACGAGCAGCACACGATGGTTCTTTTTCAGGTGCCAGCTGATCTTTTCGAGCGCCGTTCTGCGGATAAGCGAGGGAAGTATGTTTCTGCCGAACTCTTCGCCTTTGCGTTTGAACTCGGCGTAATTCCATCCTTTATAGAACCAGGCGAGCATTCTCTGCTTGGCTTTTTCGTTGGAATAAAGATTGAGTTTGTACGCGGCAAGAAAGGGGAACAGCCAGAGCATCGACAGAACGAACCGCAGCCTGCCGTGCGTGAAAAGTATAAACCTGATCAGCGTATCTTTCCGGGTTACCGTTCCGTCGAAATCAAACAGGGCCAGGGATCGCGTATCTTTCAGGTGCTGGTCAGGTGATTCCATCCGAGGCTGTTTTTCCATCCGGGAGTGTTGTAATGTCGGGAGATCGACGGTATAAAATTAATGTCTCTCTCCCGACATTTCCTGCGCTGCCTTAAAAATTATCAACAGCGGCTTATTTCCGGAAAGTTTCCTTCATGAGCAGGGCAAAGAGAATGGCCAGGGCCAGCAGGGCAAGGCAGAAGTAAACGGCCGGCATCCAGGTGGCGCCGTCGCCTTTAAGCATCTGCATCAGGAAGATGACGATGATACCGCCGAGGTTGCCGGACATCATCAGCAGACCGGTGGAAGCGCCCGCACGTTCCTTGCCCGCTTCTTCCTCGCTGCTGGCGATCAGCAGCGGATAACCCGGCAGGAAAATAATTCCCATCAGCGCGCCAAGTACCAGCAGCATTCCCACGTCCGAGCCGGTCATGAGCGGGTAGGCAAGAGCAGTGGCCACAACTGCGCTGAGCAGGATGAAAGGTTTTCTGCGTTTTACTTTGTCGGAGATCATGGGGATGACGGCAGCCCCGATGATACCGCCGAAGATCAGCAGCCCGGCCACTCCGCCGGCATCGTCCTTGTTAATGCCCTGTTCTGCCAGCATCGGCTCGATCCATCCTGTAAGCCCGTTGAAGAACCCGAGCGAGAGGAAGGAGATGCAGTTGATGATAAGAATGTTTTTGTTTTTCAGCAGCTGGCCGAAATCGCGGAACGATCCGGTGGAAACGATCCCCCCAGCACGGTTGTTCTCGGTTACGGTAAGCGCGAAGAATAAAGCGGTGGCCAGGGTGATGGCCGTGTTAATGATAAGCATGCCCTGGAAGCCGCAGGCATCCAGCAGCGGAGGCGTGGCAGCGGCGCCGATGGCCATTCCCACGAACATTCCCGCTGTGCCTATACCCGTAGCGGTGGAAGCCTGATCTTCGGGAAACCAGTCGGCAACAAGCTTGGAAATACCGTTGATGATGTACGGCTGCGAAATGGCAATGAGCGCCTGGCCTGCGAAGAGGATCCAGAAATTATCGTGCAGGATCCTTACCGCCGCGCCTGCCGTCATCATAAAAGCGCCCGCGGTCATTACTTTTTTGTAGCCCATCTTATCGATAAGCCCGCCGGCATGTATGGACAGCAGCACGTATACCACGGGGAACACGAGGATCATCAGCATGGCGATGTCTTCGGTAATGGAATACGTTTCGGTAAGAAAGGAAATGAGAGGAGAAAAATTAAGCCATAACATCTGGTTGGACATGGCGATCCCGAAAAAAGCCATCAGCACAACCCATTTTGATGAACGTTTTGCAGCAGTCATAGTAATTGGTTATAGTTGGTAAAAATTAATAGTCAGCAGGTTAACGTGGTCTTGCGGAGAAATATTGCCTCAGCAAAAAAGAAAAGGAAGCCGAAGCCTCCTTTCCATATTATTTTATCATTCCTTCGGCCTTCACCCAGTTCAGGGTAGGCTCCAGTATCTCGCGGGGCGGACGGAAAGTTACTCCCAGCTCTTTTTTCGCTTTGGAGTTGTCCACGAACCAGTATTTTACCGCGTAGGGAATTACAGCGGGCTCGAAGCCCATATTCACGCCGAATGTCTTGCTGAACCATGCGAGATTCATCAGCATCTTGCGGCCGATCTTCTTCACAGGCTTATTGATCCCCAGCAGCTCGAGTGTCATCGCAGCCAGGTCTTTGAATTCTACGTTTTCTCCCCCGAGGATATATCTTTCGCCGGGGCGTCCTTTTTCGAGGGCGGCTACGATGCCCGCAGCCACGTCGTCCACGTGCACGATGGAAGTTCCGCCTTCGGCAAGCTGCACGGTTTTGGTTGTGGCGAAATCGATCAGGTTTCCGCAGGTGATCTTATCGTAATCGTTGGGACCGTATACTTCTGTAGGATTCACGATCACTACCGGGAAGCCTTTGCGCGCTTCTTCCCTGCAGTATTCTTCCACCTGCTTTTTGGCGTGGGCATATACGTAATGGCCGTTGGGCGGAAGTGTGAGAGGAGAATCTTCATTGAGTATCCGAAGGTCGTCGGTACCGTCGATGGCGGTGGAAGAGCTTACGTAAACCATTTTCAGGTTGCCGTTCTTCTTCGCGGCTTCGATCACATTTTTGGAACCATCGATCACAACCAGCGGCATTTTGGATGATTTGATGTCCTTCCAGTTCGAGAGGCTGGCGAGGTGGATTACGCCGGTACAGCCTTTCATTCCTTCCACGAGCGATTCTGCATTGGTGATGTCGCCGTCGAAGCGTTCGTAGTTCAGACCGTTGATCCGGCGCGTATTTGTGGTGCTACGAAGAAGGCAGCGCACCTCGTAGTCCTGCTCGAGCAGCAGCTTTACAACACGCGAGCCGATAAATCCGGCTCCCCCGGTAACGAAGATCTTTCCTTTTGACATAAGTTTAGCAGGTTAATTGATTAGTAGTTAGTAAACCAAATATAAAATAAACCGGGTAATCTTTTTCAGACAAATTTAGCCGATCATCGACTTCGGAAAAGATACATCTGCCATATCGCGTCGGATGCGATCCAGGTGCTCCGCGCATTTGGTCACGGTGTAGCTGATCTCGTCTTCTGTATGGTCGCAGGTAATGAAGAAACGGAGCCTTGCCTCGTTGTCTGCCACGGCAGGATACAAGATCGGCTGTACGTTGATACCGTCTGTGAACAGGCTGTCGGCCAGGATGAGGGCATGCGCTGAATTTCCGGTGATCACGGGGATCACTGCAGAACCGTTGCTGGGGCCTGTGTTCAGGCCTTTTTCCTTGCAGAGCTCAATGAAGCGCTTTGCGTTCGCCTGTGTTTTCTGCGCGCGCCATGGCTCGGTCTTCATGATCTTTGCAGCGGCGAGTGCGGCTCCTGCATTGGCAGGGCTGATCCCAACGCTGTATACGAATCCGGGCGTGTTGTATTTCAGGTAATCGGTCAGCACTTTTTTACCAGCGATATATCCTCCGCAGCTTGCGAACGATTTGCTGAAAGTGCCCATCCACAGGTCCACTTCGTTGCCGTCGATATTGTAATAGTCGCGGATGCCGAGGCCGTTCGGTCCGATCACACCGATGGAATGGGCTTCGTCCACCATCAGCAAGGCGTTGTGCCTGTTCTTTATCTCGATGAATTTCGGAAGATCGGCAATGTCGCCGTCCATGCTGTACACACCTTCGATGGTGATAAGCACGCGCTCGTAATCTCCGCGCACTTCTGTAAGGATGCGGTCCAGCTCTTCCCAGTTCTCGTGCGGGAAGGCGATCCTGCGGGCGCCCGAAAGCACGCAGCCTTCGATGATGCTGTTGTGGCTGAGCGCATCGTAGAGGATCAGGTCTTTGCCCGGCCGCATCAGGTGGCCGATCACGGTAACATTGGTGGCGTGCCCGCTTACCAGCACGATAGAATCTTCGGCTCCGACGAGGCTGGCTACTTCTTTTTCCAGCTCACGGTGGATAGGCCGCTCGCCGGTGGCGATACGGCTGGCGGATACAGAGGTGCCGAACTTATCTGCCGCGTCCTTGGCTGCCTGTGTAACTCTCGGATCGCCCGAAAGCCCGATATAATTATAGCTCGAGAAGCTGATGAGCTCCCTTCCTTCGATCCGCGTTTTGTCGTTTACGATCCCTTCGTTCACACGGAAGTAAGGATTGGAAACATGAAGCATTTCCAGGGTCTGGAACTGCGCGGACAGGGTCTGCACTTCCGGGAAGAGCTCGAACTTCGTATAGATGGATTTGTCTTCGCTGCCTGCTGCCGTTTCCGTGGTTGTGGAGACCTGGGCAGGAGCATTTTTGGCTGCTTTCTCTTTCAGTAATTTTTTCAGCAACTCACGTTTTTCTTCTACAGACATATTTTTTTGATCGGCCATACCGCTGAATTTTAGGCAAACCTACAAAAAATATACGTTAGAGAAAGGGTTGCGGGTCTTGCCAATGTGGTGGGATTGTCTATTTTTGCTTTACCAAAATGACCTGACCGTGAACCGAAGCTATTATTCTTTTGCTGCTTCTGCATTGCATATTCCCTCGGCCGGCTTTTCACGTGCGGTGACCAACCAGAAACATTCTTATTTTTGAAATATATAAAACCCAACATTTATGAAAAAAATGTGCTTTATGATGGCGCTTGTCATCGGCCTGACCTTCTCTTCGTGCTCCAATGATCCCTGCATCGTAGGCAACTGGCATACCATTACCGCTCCTTTCTGCGCCGGTACTAAGCTCAGCTTCGCAGGCGACGGAACGGGACAGATAACCGTGCTGGATTGCACCAACTCATGCCCCGATTCGGATACGCTCGATCAGCGTGAAGTGGAATGGCTCTATGATGACGGTTCCGGCATACTCACCATCAAAATGAAGCCGGAAGGAATGAAGTGCGGGATTCCCTACACTTTCCAGGCCGATTCGCTGAAAGGTAGCCTGACATGCAACGGTTACGCCGCAACCATCACCACCACCGGCGCCCTCGTGCAGACATATACATTCGAGCGCGATTAAAATATCTGGTATCAATAACAAAGGGCTGTATTTGTGAAGTACAGCCCTTTGTTATTTTTATCTCGTCCGGATCATTTGAGATGAAATGATTCCAGGAATTTTGTGGTATAGTTCCCTTTGCGGAAATCTTCATTTTGCATAAGCTGGATGTGGAAAGGAATAGTTGTTTTCACTCCTTCGATGACATATTCCTGCAGGGCGCGCAGCATGGTATCGATGGCTTCCTCGCGGGTCTGGTGCACCACGATCAGCTTACCGATCATGGAATCATAATACGGAGGGATCATATAACCAGCATAAGCATGTGTATCCACGCGCACGCCGTGGCCTCCGGGCGAATGATAATGCGTGATCTTGCCGGGGCTCGGGCGGAAATCATTATACGGATCTTCGGCATTGATACGGCATTCGATGGCATGCATCTGCGGGAAGTAGTTCTTGCCCGAGATCTTTATTCCTGCCGCGATCTTTATCTGTTCTTTTATCAGGTCGTAGTTGATCACTTCCTCTGTGATGGGATGCTCTACCTGGATCCGGGTGTTCATTTCCATGAAATAGAAATTCCGGTTCTTGTCCACCAGGAACTCGATCGTGCCCACGCCTTCGTAGCGGATGGCTTCCGCGGCTTTGATGGCGGCGGTTCCCATGGCCTCGCGCAGCTTTTGCGTCATAAAAGGCGAAGGGGTTTCCTCCACCAGCTTCTGGTGGCGGCGCTGGATGGAGCAGTCGCGCTCCGAAAGGTGGCAGGCGGTACCGAACTGGTCGCCGGCTACCTGTATCTCGATATGGCGCGGTTCCTCAATGAATTTTTCCATGTACATCCCGTCGTTGCCAAAAGCGGCTCCGGCTTCCTGGCGGGCTTTATCCCAGCTTTCGTCCAGCTGCTTGTCGTCCCATATTACCCGCATTCCTTTTCCTCCGCCTCCGGCAGTAGCCTTTATGATAACGGGATAACCGATCTCTTTGGCAACTTTCCGGGCTTCCTTGAGGTCCTGCAGCAGGCCTTCGGAACCGGGAATGGTAGGTACGCCGGCCGTTTTCATCGTGGCTTTGGCGCTGGCCTTGTCTCCCATCGAATCGATCATTTCGGGAGTGGGGCCGATGAACTTTATACCGTGCTCCTGGCAGATGCGGGAGAACTTCGAATTTTCTGAAAGAAAGCCGTAGCCCGGGTGAATGGCGTCGGCGTTGGTGATCTCCGCCGCGGCAATGATGTTGGCCATGTTCAGGTATGACTCCTTGCTGGCCGGGGGGCCGATACATACGGCTTCATCGGCAAAGCGCACATGAAGGCTGTCGCGGTCGGCGGTAGAATATACAGCCACCGTGCGAATGCCCATTTCCTTACAGGTGCGGATAACGCGGAGGGCAATCTCGCCACGGTTGGCAATCAGTATTTTTTTAAACATGATCTCTCGGTTTAATGGCTAATGTTATTAATGTTTCGGCAAAGCCTGACATTAGCTGGGGTCCACCAGGAAAAGAGGCTGGTCGTACTCCACGGGCGAAGCATCGTCCACCAGTATTTTCACGATCTTGCCGGATACTTCCGATTCGATCTCGTTGAACAGCTTCATCGCTTCTATAATGCATATCACGCTTCCTGGCTTGATATCGTCGCCTACGTTCACGAACAGGGGCTTGTCGGGCGAAGGGCGCCGGTAGAAGGTGCCGATCATCGGCGACTTCACTGTGATATACCGCGATTCATCCGATGCGGGAGCTGCCGGTTTAGCAGGTTCCGACGGATTGGCAACGGGAGGTGCGGAAAGCTGCGGCATCTGCATTACAGGTTGCTGCTGCATCATCTGGGGCATGGTTTGCACAGGAGCGACCATCTCGGTCTTCCCGGTCTTGATCACCAGCTTCACACCTTTGGTTTCGAGTTCCACTTCCGAAACTCCGCTTTTCGCGACAAATTTTATCAGATCCTGGATTTCTTTAATGTCCATAACGCAATGATTTGGGGAGCCAAAGTTAACTAAAATTAAATACGCCCGGCTCTTGTTTTTCTGCGAAAAAATGCGTTTTTAGTTTCAAAACGGGTAAAAATCGGATGATTTTGCCGGAATTTCAGCCAAAAATTATTTTCTGATGCGTTTTTCCTTTTTTCCGGTCACGATAGACTTAAGAGATAGTTTTTCGCCGGAAACGATGACGCCGAACAAAGCCGAGGTGAAAAAGCTGAATAAAGCATACACCGTTGCGGGAATGGCCAGCGAAGTATCTTTCAGAATGCCGGTGGCTATATATATGGCAAGAAACGTGTTGTGCAGTCCCACTTCCAGCGCGATGGTCATCTGCGATTTGCGGCTGAGGCCGGTAAGCCTCGCGATATAATATCCGCCGGTAAGGGCTCCCACATTCAGAAGAAGGGTCATCGGCAGCACGGTCATATAGTCGTAGGTAGAAAGCTCGATCCCGTTGTCTTTTTTCTCCAGCAGGATGGCGCCGAGGATTGCGATGGCCATCACGGCCGGCATCATCATTTTCATGGGCGCGCGCACTTTTTCGGCAAACGGCCCGTGCACGGCGCGGATTGCAATACCGATCACGACCGGTACAAGCGTGGTAAGGACAATGTCAAAAAAAGTTCGCCAGAAATCCAGCTCGATATGCGCACCCGTATGCATAAAGAATTGCAGGGCCAGGGTAAGCAGCAGGGGAATGGTGAACTGTGTGAGAAAGCTGTTGATAGTGGTCATCGATACGCAGAGCGCGAGGTTTCCGTTGAGCAGGTAGTTCAGAAGATTGGAGGTCGCTCCGCCGGGGCAAATGGCTACCAGCACCAGTCCCACCTTCAGTACAGGCGGTACGTTGAAAGGCAGCGCGATGAGGAACGCCAGCAGCGGCAGGAAGAGCATCTGCGCGGCCAGCCCGGTGATCATGGCCTTCGGGCGCGTAAAGATGTTGGCGAAATCCTTCCGCGTAAGGGAAAGTCCCATGCCGAGCATTACAAATGCCAGCGAAAGCGGTAAAAGGACAGATGAAAAGAAGGTGGTCTCGAACACGGAATCTGATTTATAAATCCTAAAAAACGGTATCACCCACTGAACGCGTCGGTATAAATACCTAACATTGCGCCACAATGATAAGAAACAAACGGCATCTAACCTTGCCGTAGGGAATATTTTAGCTCTGTATGCAAAAGCAAGGCGTATGGCCATATCTGGCCCTGTTTACCGTTAACCTGGCGTACGGTCTTAATTTTGTGATCGCCAAAGATGTGATGCCGGAATACATCCGGCCCTCCGGTTTCATTCTTCTCCGCGTGGCAGGCACCGTTCTGCTTTTCTGGCTGCTGCATTCTTTTTATCCGGGAGAAAAGATCCGCAGGGAAGACCTTCCGAGGCTGATCGCAGGCGGGCTTTTCGGAGTGGCGGCCAACCAGCTGCTGTTCTTTGCCGGGCTGAACCTTTCCACGCCGATCAACGCTTCTATCGTTATGACGGCAACTCCCATCACCGTGCTGCTTATGGGCTTCATTTTCCTGCGTGAGCGCATTACCGTGTCCAAGGCTGCGGGCGTGCTTATCGGGGCAGGCGGAGCAGTTATTCTCATCGTTTTCAGCAGGGGCGGAGGCGATTTTTCGTCGCGCACGGCGCTGGGCAACCTGTTCGTAATGCTCAATGCGTTTTCGTACGCCATCTTTCTCATCATTTCGAAACCGCTGATGAAAAAGTACCAGCCGCTTACGGTCATCAAATGGGTATTCCTGTTCGGACTGGCGTTCGTGATACCGTTCGGGACGGGAGAACTGGCCGCGGTAAAATGGAATACGTTCCCGCCGGATATACTATGGAAGACGGTCTTCATCTTACGTGGCTGATGGCCGGTTGCTGCCTGGCCATATTTACGGGTGTGATGCTGGTAAGCCGGAAAGGCTGACGCGCCCCGATCTTCAATAAATTTTTACCGGTCATTTATTTATCCAACAATCTGAGAAAGCCGGATTCTGGCATAATCGTTGTTATTCAGGCAGGAACGGACGAATTCTGAGGATAACAAAATAGTTTCGGTTAAATTAAAAATAAAAAAATAAAAAAATACGCATCTATCCCTTTTAGTACAGTAAGGCGCTGTACTTAAGGGGAGAGGGTGGTATTAATCGCATCTATCCCTTTTAGTACAGTAAGGCGCTGTACTTAAGGGGAGAGGGTGAAGTTAGTAAACTTTAACCTCACTAATTTTTTTAAGAATTGGTTCAAGAGCGATATCAAAAGACCTTTTTACGGTTGCCAATGTCTCATTAACATGTTGTGCGGTGAAATTGTTAAGTTCGTCCACATCCTTTATTTTATCCATTTTTGCTTTTATTTCCAATGCACTCGGTAGCAAGGCAACATTTTTAAGTTCCGAAACTTTTTTTTCTTCTTCGAACAGATCAGTATCCGAAAGAAAGGATAGCATACTCATAGCTGAAATAAGATTATCAATAGCATTACTGATATCCCTAATTAGTACCTTATCTCTTTCACTCGTCTCATCTTTTAGATTGCGGTTTCTCTCGATACCGATATCCCTCTGACGTATACATTCTTCATGAACTGCTCGTTGTTCTGGCTTCGTAGCTTTAGCAAGCAACTCCTTTTCTTCGATATTTAGGTTTCTATATATTTCATCAGCAAAATGGTACCTGTAGTGGTCAAATCCATTCTTAATAGCCTGAGGATAAAGATATCTTAAATTGGAGATAATCACTTTAATCTGCGATATTGTCTGCGCAATTTCCTTTTGGTTTTGTTCTTCGATGTCAAGTTTTCTTTTTTCAACGTCATGTTTGATGCTTCTGTTACTAATCATCCAGCTAAAGATACCGCTAATGATACCGGCGATAATTCCAATGCCACCAGTTATGAGAGCGATAGCGACCGTTTCTGTCATAATGTCGAATAATTTAGGAGGTTAAACTAGTCTGCTGAAATCTTAGTTTCTATGATTCTATCCATTTCAGTCAGTAGATTATAGATGGTATCAAACCTGTATAGTTGAGAATCCTTGCCGTTATAAATGTAACGCATACCAAAGTACTTCACTATGTTCTTATCGAAGTTAGATTCATAATCTTCTTCATAATGTAACCAAACATCAAATATAACTTTTGGATACGCAGATATAGCACGAATCAGCCGGTGATGATCTATTGAATCATCAGTTTCATGATCTACACTAGATATATAATGTAGATTGATAATCTTCTTGGTAGCTTCCTCGATAGTTGGGAAATCAGGCAGTATTGAGTTCATGGGCTAGGGTCTTTGTCTATTAACAACGAACTAGTTACAAATTTATTGTATATAATAGTACAGTTTTCAGAAATCTGTATTTTTAGGCTGTGAGCAACCCTACTACTCCCGACGATAAAGACATTTTCGACGATGGATACGTCCATCCACGAAAAGCCAATGATAAGCCAGAGCTAAAACGCGAACCTATCTTGCTCGAGGTTATACCGGGAATGGAGGATCAGTACCTTGCCCTGTATTCGACCCTGAAAGAGTATATCCACAAAAATGCCAGTATAAAACCCAATATTGTCAACCTGTTTCTCTCAACATTTCAGGAGCAATGGATGGCGTTGTTTCTTCAGGTCAGGTCTCGGGCGATATCTATTACTGACCTGATCTACAAAAAAGTTGAACCTACCGTAGCGAATTTTAAGGTAACAGTTATCCGAAGCTTACCCAATGGTAGTTTTTATCCTTACAGGGAGGGTATGGCCAAAGGTTTTGCAAAGTATGTTGTAAAAGCGCACTATATAGACATTAATGAATTGAACCATTACAAGTATGTATATACGCTTCGTCCGCTGCTGTATGAGGTTATAGTAGGATGCCTGACCAAGTTCCGGGATACGAAGTTCCGCAACAAAAAAGAGGAAAAGAAGCTCTACGCGCAATACGCTTATACTTTGATGCAAAAGTATCTGGGAATACTGAGGGCGGATAACGATGATATCGTATTGGTCAAGGGCCGAGGCCCCAGCGACTATACGCTCCGTGCGCTGTCGGGAATGGTACATGCCTACTGCTGCAATGCGCTTCTGAAAAGTCCGCTGGACAAGATGGATGATTATGAAGACGAGTATAAATACGCGATCAACCTGCTGAAAAAGAAAAAGGGCTGGAATTAATTCCAGCCCTTTTGGTAAGTTAATGTTAACCTGACCCAGACACGACAAAGATAATAATTCTTATCTGCAAATTCTGCCATGTAGAAATTTTAAATGATTTTTTCTACATCTAAAATCATGTAGAAAAATTTATACTTTTCTTCTACATCTCCCTATTTGTAAAGCATTCAGGCCATGTATAGTTTTGTCTTGTCGTTCTTTGGGGCGGTAAGTTAACTGGCAAACGCCTGACCCAGACAGCTCAGGAAATGCGGGTTCGAATCCCGTCCGCTCCACTACTTTCAATCCCATTACTGAATGAATTTAACCACACTCTCCAAAGATTATAACACCAAAGAGAAGTGCATTGCACATCTGGAAAAAGTCCGGTGGGGCGGTAAGCCTATCTGCCCGCATTGCCAGAGCGAGCGTATCACCCCGCGAAAGAACCGCAAGCACTATTATCACTGTAATAAATGCAACAAGGATTTTACCGTGCAGATGGGAACGATCTTCGAGGGCAGCAAAATGCCTTTACCCAAATGGTTCCAGCTCATCGCGCTCATGCTGAACGCCCGAAAAGGAATTTCAGCCATGCAGCTGCACCGTACGCTTGGGGTAACTTATAAGTCGGCATGGTTTGCAGCCATGCGGGTTCGCTGCGCGATGGCCGACGACCAGGTGGATCTTCTGGAAAATCTAGTGGAGGCTGATGAATGTTTCATAGGTGGAAAACCAAGACACAGAAATACAGATAATTCCACAGCCAATTTATCATATCTTTCTACAAAAAGAGGACGTGGAACAAAAAAGGTACCAATAGTAGGATTCGTAGAGAGGCATGGGAAAAAACGTGTTCGCCTCGAAGTTGCTGACAAGCCACTAACCTCACGATATCTATTATCTCTACTGTATAAATATGTGAACGTGCCCAGATCGGTGGCTATAACCGATGACTTTAGCGGTTACCGCAAATTCGAAGGGCATCTCCAGCACCTGATCATCAATCATAGTAAGAAAATGTATGCCGAGGGGATCATCCACACCAATACCATCGAGGGGGTGTGGAGCATCATCAAAAACGGTATCCGGGGAGAGTACCATGTGCTAAGCAAAAGTACCTGCCGTTCTATTTGGCGGAGTTCGCCTATAAGTACAACCGGCGCTCGAAGGAGGACAAGCAAAAAGCCTTTGAAGAAACCATCGACCGCTCGGTCAGCGATGACAAGTGTCTTGTCGATTATAAGCCGAAAGGTGATGTTGGACAAATTGTCTACGGGGAGAACTATGGGAAGATCATTATCCCGAAAGAGCATGATCCCGCACCCTCTCCCAAGCGAGGCATCGGAAGACCAAAGGGGAGTAAAACCCGGCCCAAGGAAGAACGAGCTATCGTCAAGCCTCCTTCCAAATACGGCAGACCCCGGGGAAGCAGAAACAAGACCCGTAAGCCTCCTAAACCTAAACCAGTCAGCACCCGCAGAAGAGGACGACCCCGAAAGGTGGAGACCGAAGTCCCCTCAAAACAGCCCGCAGCGGTGCCGGGTAAAAAGGTCGTACGTAAGTCCGGCGGTGCTGCCCCGCAGGAAAAGAAGGCGGATACGAAAGCGAAAAGCAAAACCGGTGCTAGTGTTCACCACAAAAAGAAGGGAGCTGCATAAAACACAATCGCACCTGTAGCCTTGAGGAAAAGTTTCAGGTACGATTATAATAACATTGGAAAAACCGTCGTGGCTTAAACCGGATAGAGCACGCATGTTCGGAATGCGGTGTGGAGGTTCGAATCCTCCCAGCGGTCAAGCGGCAGCACAAAGATAGTTATCATCCCAACAGCTATCGTTGTGCTGCTGAAATTTTGGTGGATGGATCAGTACAGCGTTATCTGGTCAATACCGCATCCCCGTAAATCACGCAGAAGTCTGCGAGACGGTACTTCAGCTTGATGAGGTTTTCATTGGCAATTTCCCCCTCGATCAGCTGCACGTTCCACACATCCCCGTATACATCCATTACGTCCTGCTCCTGCATGGAGAGGGTCTTTCCATCCTCATCAATACTCATTGAGACATAAGCATTCTGCCATAGACCGGCAAAGTTATAGACACGTATTTTATTGTCTTGATTCCCCTCTTGCAGGATGTTTATGTTGTAGTTGTTTATCCCTCCCAAACAGTTGTCGCTGCTTTGGTTGTCGGAAACCGTCCATTGCCCGGCATACTTTTCCCATACCGGAGATTTTTCGCATGAGCTCAGTGCAAGGATCAAGGATGCAAGAATTACATAAGATGTCTTTTTCATACAGTTTAGTTTTTAGAGTTTAAATGATTGATAATTGATTACGGGTTAAAAGTGAATTCGGCTACTCCGCCTCGAATAGATACTTTGGAGAATTCAGCGCGTTGCTTGCAGTTGACTTTATCAGCATTGAAAATCCGGAACGCGTCGTCCAGATCGACGCAGAACATGGTTCCCCGGCCCCAGAGACTGTTCGACCAGAACCCGCTGGCCCGGCCATGGATATATGCCTCTCCTTCATAATCCCCAATGGGAATATTCAGGGTCTTGTATGCCTCGATGGCATGCCAGCCAGCACTGATCCAGCATTGCTTATCCCGGTTGTATAACACATAGGATGCGCTGATCTTTTTGTCGGTGTTGTTGTTTAGCCGTATGACCGTCTGGAACTGGATGTTTTGGATTAAAGCGAAAAGTAAAAACAGGACAAGGATCGTCCGGGGCACCGCAATGGGTTTTCGGTTCATGGGTTTGTTGTTTTAGCTCACCCGCTGCCCGATGATGAAGATTATTGATTGGTTAAAAGCAGGCGTGGGCAACAAGCCTATCCGAAAGAGAGGCACTGGTATGCCCGTGTACGAAATAGACTGCCACCCACGCTTAACGTGAGCTTAAGTCTGATCGCCCGTACACTTTGAAAATTACCAGTTTTCTCCCTCGGGAATCAGCTTACGCTGCTTATATTTTAGTATGTGTTATGCTGGATGTTTTGTCAATGGCTTGCTTGGTTTAGTTATTACAAAGTTGGGAATTTTTTCAGATATCTCCTTTATCAGCCATGCTGTAAATGGCTCTTTGAATCAAAAATCAGGGGTCGATCACTTGCAGGCCCCGTAAGGCAGCTTCCATTTGCAGGTACTCAGTAAGTATGATCTCCTGATCCGTGGGCTGTAAATCGCCCTCCGTGGAATTATGTACCAGAATCAGGTTATGGCAGCCATGCATGAGCGCCGGGGTAAAAATTGACAGCGGATCAACGGTGTTCCGGTGAAGTTCGCCCTGTGCGATGAGCTTAAAGAGAATAAGGCTATGGTTGAGATCGAGGCCCAGCAGCCAGAGATTTTTTCGCTGCTGATCCTGTTTGGTTAGTCCTTTCCAGACCGGCTTCATCAGCTCGAGTACATCACGGTTGGTGGCGATCATAAAACGCCCGTTACTGACATAGGGAATGGTTTCCATACAAGGTTGAGTTTTGGTTATCCCCAAATATGCCCCAAAATTACCGTAGGTTTATGGCTTCCCTACAATCATCCATCTTAAATACCGCTATTGAAATATGGATGAACTTCTTGTTTTTAAAGACCTACTAGGCTGTTTAACATAATTTAACTATAACACTAATACACATACATGCTTCTGTATTAATTAGATATACTTACTTAGTAATGTATGTTATTTGTAAACCATACAAATAGTTCATTGTATTCTTATCTTTGTACTTGAGAGCGAAAGCTCTTTATACCCCTAAGATGGGACATTCTTAGGCTTGAGCCCTCAAATGTAGAGGGCTTTATTTTTTTTACCAACCCATGGCTGAACCTAAAAGAGTAATTGCATACTTTGATGGCTTCAATTATTATGAGGCTTTAAGAGCTAAAGGATGGAGGCATTATTATTGGCAAGATATATTTGGCCTCGTGTCTCAATTTTTAAAACCTTACCAAACTCTTGAGGCGGTTAGGTACTTTTCCGCTATACAACATGATTCGTTAAAAGCCTCAAATCAAGACAAATTTTTTCAAGCAAATAAACAAAATACTGCGTTCAACCTGATTTTAGGAGATTTTAAACGTAGACATAAGTGGAGGCGGTTTGAATGTAGTTCGTGCAAAAAAAGGGTAGTTATAAAATGGAATACTGGGAAGAAAAAAAATCGGATGTTGCATTAGCTTCCTACTTAATTAGAGACGTTGCGTTAAAAAGATGTGATATAGTCTTTTTGTTTTGTGCAGATAGCGATCTTTCACCATCACTTGATGTAATTAGAGAGTTGAATCCTAATGTAAAAATCTTGATCTTTTTCCCACCCGGATTGGTATCCTCTGAGCTAAAGAACAAGTCAACTAAAACATTCTATCTCGAAAATCACGAGGATAAATTCAAGAAGTCTTTATTCCCTGAGCAAATTACACTAGCAACGGGGTTTAATCTTATGTGCCCCACTAAATGGGCTACAATAGAATATAAAAGGATAGCACCCAAGTAGTTTTTGACTGCCAACAATTCTATGAAAAAACTGAAACTCAGATCGTCTAGGCATCATTATTTGCCGGAATTCTATTTGAAAGGATTTGGTAATGATCAAAAAAAGCTGTTTACATATGACAAGGAGCGTGACTACTATTCTTGGAAATCACCCAGGCAAGTCTTCTTTGAAAAGGATAGAAATACTATAGACGGGCACGATATGCTCGAAGAAATGTATTCCCGGATTGATAACATTTACGCTGGTTGTCTGAAGAGGATTATAGAAGGAAGTTCTTTTCAAACAGAAGATGTACTTCAACTTCTGTTGTTTTCTCAGATATTAAGCTGGCGGGTTCCTGCAAATGATGATGGTTATTACAACGCTGTAAATAATCTTACGTTACCAGACCTTCATCTGGAAATGGAAGTTTTCAATCCCAATGGAACAAAAAATGAAGAAGCTCTAAATCATATTTTACGATCCAAGATTTTTAAAGAAAGCATTCGGTTTGTCTTTCCTCTGCTACCATATTACAGCATAGAGGAAATAATGCGTGTAGCTGGAAATCTTACAATACAAGAATTTTTAGGTACCAATCCAGCATTGATTGGCGACTCTCCGTTTTTATGCCGTACTGTAGAGCATGGGAAAATTGGCGAATTTATATTTCCGGCAAGTTCATATATTTTCTTAATTCATTCTTTGGTTAGCAAGAATGCAAAGCGGATTGAGCCTGACTTCAGCCATTATCGTGATTTGGCAATGATACATCAAGCAAAACGCTACGTTGCTTGTGCTAATGATGTTTACTTGAAGAGCATGATTAAAGAATACCAGAATGCTAGTGACTATTCAAGAACTAGGTATTTTGATAGCGCTTTAGCCTTTGTTAAATGATTGCTCACCCAATATGTCAGAATTAATTTGTCGCCGTTAACTTCACCCTCTCCCCTTAAGTACAGCGCCTTACTGTACTAAAAGGGATAGATGCGAAAAAATAAAAAATAAAAACGGTTACCAGGCCGGTAACATGGATGATTCCGACCTTTTTCATTTTTCATTTTTACTTTTTAATTTTTATTGATCTGGAAGCCTAATTTTCCACGAACTCTTTTAAGTACTCCGGTTATTACTTTGCGGGCTTTACCCGCGCCTTCCATTAGTATGGCGTCGAGCTCGGCGGGGTTGCTCATCAGGTGACTGAATCTTTCGCGCTCTTCCTTAAAATATACAAGGATCAGCTCATACAGCTCCTGCTTGGCATGGCCGTATCCGAATCCTCCTGCAAGATATTTGTTCCGCATCTGCTCCTGTTGCTCTGCCGTAGCTATTATGCGGTACAGCTGGTATACGTTGCAGGTATCCGGGTTTTTCGGCTCTTCCAGCGGCGTGCTGTCGGTAATGATGCTCATCACCGATTTCCGCAGCTCTTTTTCGGGCAGGAACACGTTGATCGTATTGTTGTACGACTTGCTCATTTTCTGTCCGTCGGTGCCGGGTATCACCTTTACATTATCGTCTACCGATGCTGCGGGTATCACGAATATTTCCTCGCCGTAATGGTTGTTGACGGCGCCGGCGATGTCGCGCGTGATCTCCAGGTGCTGGACCTGGTCCTTGCCCACCGGCACGATATCCGCATCGTAGCCGATGATATCCGCGGCCATCAGCACCGGGTAGGTGAAGAGCCCTGCGTTCACTTCGCTGAGCCTGCTGGACTTATCCTTGAACGAATGCGCATTGGCCAGCATCGGGTACGGCGCAAAGCAGGAGAGATACCAGGTAAGCTCGGTCACTTCCGGCACATCCGACTGGCGGTACATTGTATTCTTCTTATAATCGAACCCGCAGGCGATCCACGCGGCGGCTACAGAATCGGTATTGAACTTCCGTACTTCCGCATCTTTTATCGTGGTAACCGAATGCAGGTCAGCGATAAAAGCGAATGCGTCGTTCTGTGGCTCGCCGGAAAATTTCACCATGGGCTTGATCGCTCCCAGGATGTTCCCCATATGCGGGATGCCGGTGCTCTGGATGCCGGTAAGGATTCTTGCCATTTCGTATCAGGTAATTGCGGTAACTGGTCTGGTTTGTCCGCAAAAATAGGAGAATTACCCGTACCTTTGCAGGATAAGAAGGATATGATCGACATCGAAGGAAAAATCGTCTCGCTGGATGTGCTGGAACAGAAATTTGCCTGCGATCTCAACGCATGCAAGGGCATCTGTTGCGTGGAGGGCGATTCGGGCGCTCCGCTGGAAGAGGAAGAGATCCATATACTTGAAGAGATAAGCGACGCGGTAAAGCCGTACATGGAGCCCGGAGGCATAGCCGCTGTGGAGAAACAGGGCGCCTGGGTGATCGATACCGACGGAGATTATGTGACTCCGCTGGTGGAAGGCCGGCAATGCGCTTATGTGTATTTTAATGATGGAATGGCCCTCTGCGCCATCGAAAAAGCCTGGAAAGAAGGAAAGGTCAGCTTCCGGAAGCCGATCTCCTGTCATTTATATCCTATCCGCATCAAGCATTATAAACGGTTTGACGCGCTGAACTACGACCGCTGGGAAGTATGCGCTCCCGCCTGCGCATGCGGAAAGAAGCTGAAAATACCCGTGTATAAGTTCGTTAAGGGCGCATTGGTCCGTAAGTATGGCCAGGATTGGTACGATCAGCTCGAAGAAGCCGCCATCCTGGTGGAACAGGAACGTCAGAAATAGGCAATTTTCTGATTTTTACGTCTTTTGCCGTCTCAAACTCCCGCCAGTTCTTTGATCCTTGTATTTATTCATAGCTGTGACCGTCCCAACGTCCTGTGTTTGCAACGGTAAGCGGATTTTGTCGTTATTGTTGAGGTGCTGTAATTACTGTCTTTAATGGCGTACAGAAGGAATTTCTCCCGGTGAATGGAAATATAGTTTACCCCTGAAATTCTATTACAAATGCCAAACCACATATAGGGTAAAATTTCAGTGCAATTGACAACGTGGTGTTAATATCGGTGTAAACGTAGAAGGCACAAGCTATGCAGGATGCAAGAAATTTTATCCGCACGATATTCACATTAATTTCGTGTTAATAAAGCGGGGGTTTTGTTCAAAATTACAGATTGCCTTTTTGAGTTTTTCATGCAATTTTTGTTGTGTCAGTTTTGAGTACTTCAATTTCTGAAGTTCTCACTCACGATTAAGATTATAAACGCAATAAACTGTTGCGCTTTTGAAGCAAAATTCGGAAGCGCCGGGGAATTGTCGCCTTTATAAAAACCAACATAAACGAAACGAAACGATGGACGCGAACGTTATTGCAAAAAGTACTGAAGAGGTGAGCCTCAAACATGTGTTACCGGCTAATACTCCTATAGTGGATGAACCGATCCTGAAAGAAAACCCGGATCGCTTTGTATTATTTCCTATACAACATAATGATATATGGGCATTATATAAGAAGCAGCAGGAAAGCTTCTGGCGGGTAGAAGAGGTGGATCTGGCCAACGACCAGGCAGACTGGCACCGCCTCAACGACAATGAGAAACACTTCATCAAGCACGTGCTTGCCTTTTTTGCAGCCAGTGATGGTATTGTAAATGAGAACCTTGCAGAAAATTTCGTTCGTGAAGTACAATATACTGAAGCCAAAATGTTCTATGGCTTCCAGATCATGATGGAAAACATTCATTCTGAGATGTATTCTCTCCTGATCGATACTTATATCAAGGATACAGCCGAAAAGGGCAACCTGTTCAAAGCCATTGAAACACTGGATTGTGTGAAGAAAAAGGCGCAATGGGCCCTTCGCTGGATCGAAAGTCCCAGCTTTGCTGAGCGGCTTATCGCATTCGCGGCGGTGGAAGGTATCTTCTTCTCCGGCAGCTTCTGCTCCATCTTCTGGCTGAAGAAGCGCGGGCTGATGCCGGGCCTGGCGACCTCCAACGAGTTCATCTCCCGCGACGAGGGTATGCACTGCGAATTCGCCTGCCACCTGTATAAGCATCATGTAAAGAACAAGCTTACAGAAGACCGGATCAAAGAGATCATCTTTGATGCCGTAACTATAGAGAAGGAATTTGTGACCGATGCGCTTCCCGTGGAGCTGATCGGGATGAATGCCGGCCTCATGTCGCAATACATCGAGTTCGTAGCCGACCACTGGCTCAGCGTGCTCGGATGTACTAAAGTGTTCAATGTGGAAAATCCTTTCGCTTTTATGGATTTCATCTCCCTGCAGGGTAAGACCAACTTCTTCGAGAAACGGGTGAGCGAATACAAGAAAGCGGAAATGAACGCCTCTGATTTCAAGATTGATGAAGATTTTTGATCCACCCTTTTAAAAAAGTTGTTTTATGGCGGAAATGTTTGTGATAAAGCGTGACGGAAGAAAAGAATCCGTAAAATTTGACAAGATCACTGCGCGGATCAATAAGCTCTCTTACGGGCTGAACCAGATGTATGTAGATCCCGTGAAGGTGGCCCAGCGGGTTGTGAACGGAGTATACCGCGGTGTGAAGACCACCGAGCTCGATAACCTTGCTGCCGAGGAAGCTGCCGCCATGTCGGTGATCCACCCGGATTATGCCCTGCTGGCCTCGCGTATTGCAGTATCCAACCTGCATAAGAATACGGAGAAGTCGTTCTCCCGAGTAATGGAGATGCTGTACAGCTACATCGATCCCAAGACCGGCGAAAAGGCCGCCCTGCTGGCCGACGATGTGTACGAGATCATTGCCGCTCATGCCGAGCTGCTGGATTCTACCATCATTTACGACCGGGATTATAGTTTCGATTATTTCGGGTTCAAGACACTCGAGAAATCATATCTGCTTAAGCTGAATGGTAAAGTAGCCGAGCGCCCGCAGCACATGTATATGCGTGTGGCCGTGGGTATCCATAAAGAGGACCTGGATGCGGCTATCAAAACATATCATTTGTTATCGGAAGGCTGGTTCACGCATGCCACGCCTACCCTCTACAATGCCGGAACCCCCAAGCCCCAGATGTCGTCCTGTTTCCTGCTTACCGTAAAGGAGGACAGCATCGAAGGCATATACGACACATTGAAGCAGTGCGCCAAAATATCGCAGGCTGCGGGTGGTATCGGACTGGCTATCCATAGCATCCGCGCCAAGGGTTCGTACATCAAGGGCACCAACGGTACATCGAATGGTGTGGTGCCGATGTTGAAAGTGTTTAACGACACGGCCCGGTATGTAGACCAGGGTGGAGGCAAGCGCAAAGGATCATTTGCAGTGTACCTGGAGCCATGGCACGACGACGTTTTGGATTTTCTGGACCTGAAAAAGAACACCGGCGCGGAAGAACTGCGTGCCCGTGATCTTTTCCTGGCCCTTTGGGTACCGGACCTGTTCATGAAGCGTGTGGAACAGGATGGCGAGTGGTCGCTGTTCTGCCCCAACGAAGCACCGGGCCTGCCGGATTGCCACGGTGAGGAGTTTGAGGCGCTCTACACCCGTTATGAACAGGAAGGCCGCGCCCGCCGCAAGATGAAGGCACGCGACCTCTGGGCACGGATCATCGAATCGCAGATCGAGACCGGCGTTCCGTACATGCTGTACAAAGACGCCGCCAACAGCAAGAGCAATCAGAAGAACCTGGGTACCATCAAAAGCAGCAACCTCTGCACGGAGATCATCGAATATACTTCTCCCGACGAGGTAGCCGTTTGTAACCTGGCTTCTATTGCCCTGCCGAAGTATGTCGCCGACGGAAAATATGATCACGACCGCCTGTTCGAAGTGACCTACGAGGTGACCAGGAACCTGAACAAGATCATCGACCGGAACTTCTACCCGGTAAAAGAGGCCCGCAACTCCAACATGCGTCACCGTCCTATCGGGCTCGGCGTGCAGGGGCTGGCCGATACTTTTGTGAAGATGCGCCTGCCGTTCGATTCCGAAGAGGCCAAGCAGCTCAATAAGGAGATCTTCGAAACGATCTACTATGCGGCGCTTACCGCTTCCAAGGATCTGGCGAAAGAGCACGGACCTTATGAAAGCTTCCCCGGCTCGCCCATCTCGCAGGGGATCTTCCAGTTCGACATGTGGGGCGTTACGCCCGGCACACGCTGGGAATGGGATATTCTCCGCGAAGAAGTGAAAAAGCACGGCGTGCGGAACTCCCTGCTGCTGGCTCCGATGCCAACGGCTTCCACAGCGCAGATCCTCGGCAACAACGAATGTTTTGAACCGTTCACTTCCAATATGTATATGCGCCGGGTGCTCTCCGGCGAGTTCCCCGTAGTGAATAAATATCTGCTCAGGGACCTTGTGGATTTGGGTCTCTGGAACAATGATATGAAGCAGCGGATCATGGCCCATAACGGCTCGATCCAGGACATCCCGGAAATTCCCGCTAACCTGAAGGCCATATACAAGACCGTTTGGGAGATCAAGCAGAAAGACCTGGTGGATATGGCTGCAGACCGCGGCGCATACATCGATCAGAGCCAGTCCCTCAACATCTTTATGGAGAATCCGAACTTCGCCAAGATGTCGTCTATGCACTTCTACGCCTGGAAAAAAGGCCTGAAGACAGGCATGTACTACCTGCGCACCAAATCGGCTGTAGATGCGGTGAAATTTACCGTAGACCACAGCTTGGTGAGCAAGCCGAAAGCGGAAGCGCAGCCGGCAGACAATACCCAGCCTGTAGCGCTCGACGAATTCATGAACGAAGACAAGGATGCGCAATCCCAGCTGAGCTGCTCCCTGGATAATCCGGAGGGCTGCGAAATGTGCGGATCATAACCGTTTAGTTCTCTACTTTTGCCATCTATATAAAAAGCCGATCGTTCAGGTCGGCTTTTTTAATTAAAAATTTAAAATGAAAAATTAAAAAGGCTTCACCTTCAATTCTAGTCCTCAGTCTCCAGTCCATAGTCCTCAGTAAGTGCTAGAAATATTCGCGGCTGAATTGTCCGGCGTCCCAATGTCCAGCGTCCATTATCCGGACAAAAAAAACCGCCCCGTTATTCACAGGGCGGCCCAAATATCTAAGCATTTATTACTGGTTCTTATCCAGGGTAAGATAATCAGTACCGCCGCCGCCTCCGCTGATGTGCTCCATGCGGACCTTTACATTCGTCCGTTCGAGCACATGCCAGTCCTCATTCAGATCGTCGAAGAGATCATTTGTACCGAAATCCAGGTTCAGCTCGGCATTGCTGCCGTCGTTGCTCACCGCCCAGGCGCCGCTCACGCTGTTCGTGCCGTTGGACGCGATCACCGTGTTGCTGTTGCCGGAGAAGGTAAGATCGTATCCTGCAAAGTCGCCCGTCTCATCCTGGCCGCTGTCCACAAAGTATGTGATGCGCCATGAACCGGAGCTCAGCGTATTGCTGATGCTGGTGATGCTGTTGTCATCATCCTTGGTGCAGGAAACCGATAACAGAAGGCCGGCTGAAAGAAAAATGCAATGGATGGTCCTCATACGGTTCTGTTACTGTTGTTCGAAAGTAAGGAAATCGGTGCCGGTTCCTCCGCCGCTCACATTATCCAGGCGAACTTTAGTGCCGGTATGCTCTACCACGCGCCAGTCTTCGTTCAGGTTTACGAACATCGATCCGAGGTCAGCTTCGAAATTGAGGTTGAGATTCACATCCTCGTTGTCGCCGCTACCGTTGGTGGCAGCAGACCATGCGCCGTTTACGATGTCGGTGCCGTTGGAAGCGGTTACTTCCCCGTTATTATCGAAAGTGAAATCGTAACCGGCGAAATCGCTGGTCTCTTCTGCACCTTCATTCCAGAAATAAGTAACTTCCCATGTACCGGCTTCCAGTGTGGAAGAAACGGCGTCCGGCGTTACTGTATCATCGGAGCAGGAAGCGAGCATCAGGCCACAGGCGGCCAAGGCAGGAAAAACAAATTTTGCATTCATAACCATCAATTTTAATTTAAAATTAAACAATACTGATAGTTGCAAGGGATACAACAAAAGTATGTGATTTAACGGCGGCGATCATTATATGTCGGTAACGCGTTCGCTAAAAAGTCTTAAGTGGAAATCAAAAAATGTCTTAATGGAAGCTGGATGCTAGACACTGGATGCTGGATGCTGGATACTGGAGGTGCGCAATTAGTTTTGAAGCGTTTTTCGGAATACTCTTATACGGCGCTGTATTGAATTTAATCTTGAAATACATTCGGAAATAAAATCATGCTCTCCTAAATTCAGCCTGGCTGCTATTATGAGCTGAGATTCCAACTCGAAGCTTGAACCTAAAGATATATCAAGGTAATACTGGAATTTTTTTGGAGTAGTATAAGCGGAGCCTTCGGCAATATTAGACGGGATCGAAACGGCAGATCGTATCATCTGATTGCCCAGGCTTTTTTCTTCAGAAGAAAATTTTCTTGTAAGATTCAAAATATCAATCGTCAGTTCAATCGAATCTCTCCAGATGATGAGCTCTTTAAAATTATGCGCCATAATACCGCCAGTTGCGAAAGTAAAGATAGGCGCTTTATCAATTAGATGTTATGCAAAATGCTGATATCCAGAGCGTAATATATCATATTTCAAGCTGGAATTTCCATAATTTTTTTTAATTTCCGTCCTCCAACTTCCAGCTTCCAGCATCCAGTATCTTTTCCAATTTATACCCCCTGCTTCCCTTCAGCAGCACCGCCCATCCATCCCAGTCCTGCTGTGCGAACCATTCGCGGGCCTGCTCGGAAGAAGCGAAATGTACCGATGGCAGCAGGTCTTTCCATTCGCCGAATTCGGGGCCTACAAGTACGACACGGCCGAAGGTCTTTGTCTTTACGAGATCGATGATGTTGCGATGCTCTTCGCGGCTGTGGCTGCCGAGCTCGAGCATGTCGCCGAGGATCACCCCTTTTTTTTCTCCCGGCATGGCCGCAAAGCTTTCGATGGCAAGCTGCATGCTGCTCGGATTGGCATTGTAGCAGTCGACGATGTAAACGGTATTGTCTTTCCTGATCACCTGCGAGCGGTTCAGTCCCGGTGAGTAATTTTCGAGAGCGGATTTTATTTTTTCATCCGGTACGCCGAAATATTTTCCGATAGCAATTGCTGCAGCCATATTTTCCCAGTTGAAATTTCCGGCAAGCTGCGATTGAATGATCATTTCAGGCGCGTACGTGCGAACTGTGGCGAACATGGCGTGCGGCTCCGGATTTATTTTGTAATCGCTTTCATTTCCCGTACCGTAGAGTATCCTGTTCTGAATTCCCGAAGATTGTTCCAGCAGATCGGAATGCCGGTCATTTACAAAAGCAGTGCCTTCGCAGGAACGGAGCCATTCGTAAAGCTCGCCGTTGGCCTGCCGTACGCCCTCTATGCTTCCGAATCCTTCCAGGTGATCCTTGCCGTTGTTGGTAACAAGCCCGTAGCCGGGCTCTGCAACAGCGCAGAGCGCAGCCGTTTCGCCGATATGGTTTGCGCCGATCTCTATCACGGCCATTTCAATATCGTGCGGTATCGAAAGCACCGTGAGCGGAACCCCGATATGGTTGTTGAGATTTCCTTTGGTGGCAATAGTTTTGAAGTGCGACGACAGAACTGCCTGCATCAGCTCTTTGGTAGTGGTTTTTCCGTTGGACCCGCAGATGGCGATGAACGGAACGGTGAATTGCCTGCGGTGATGGCGCGCCAGTTCCTGCAGGGTTTCCAGTACATTGCTTACACGGATGCAGCGCGGATCGTCGCTTACATCTTCGTCTGTCACAGCGTAGACAGCTCCTTTTTTCAATGCTTCGGCAGCAAATGTGTTCCCGTTGAAATGCTCGCCTTTGAGCGCAAAAAAGATACATCCTTCCGGTATGTTCCGGCTGTCTGTAGAAATGACAGGATGCTGCAAATAGATCGTGTAGATGTCTTCCAGCCGCATTTTTCCGATATTCGTAGTAAAATAAATTAAAATTTGTCCTGGTTGATGCGGCCGGAAAAAATAAATATCCACGACTACACGTACGATCTTCCCGACAGGCTGGTGGCGCGATTCCCGCTTCCGGAAAGGGACCGGTCGCGGCTGCTGGTGTACAGCGGGGGACAGGTATCGCATCACCGCTTTGCAGAGTTACCAGCGCTGCTGAAGAAAGATATGTTGCTTGTGTTTAACGAAACACGCGTGATCCAGGCGCGGCTGCTGCTCAGCAAGGAAAGCGGCGCGTCCATCGAGATCTTTGTGCTGGATCCTGTACTGCCGGCGGAAATGGAGCGGGCGTTGTCTGCAACCGGCTCTGTTGTGTGGAAGTGCATGATCGGGAATAAAAAACGCTTTCGCCCGGAAGATAACCTGCAGCTTGAGCTGGGAGATACCGTAGTGAATGTAAGCTGGCATGATCGTGAGCAGGACGAAGTACATTTTTCGTGGAGAGCAGAAATTTCCTTTGCGGAAATATTGCAGCGTGCAGGGCAAATCCCCATTCCGCCGTACCTGCAGCGCAAGCCGGTGGAAAAAGACAAGACCGTATACCAGACCGTGTACTCCCGCGTGGAAGGATCGGTGGCAGCGCCCACGGCAGGATTGCATTTCACGCCGGCCGTGATGGACCAGCTGCAGCAGAATGGAATTGCCACGGATTTTATAACGCTTCACGTGGGCGCCGGTACATTCAGGCCGGTAAAATCTGAGAATGCCATCGATCACGAGATGCACGCCGAACGTGTATTTTTTACACGAAGTAATATCGATCAGCTGATGCGCTATGCCGGTTCTGTTATTCCCGTTGGTACAACATCGCTGCGAAGTCTCGAAAGCCTTTACTGGTTTGGCGTGGGGCTGCTGGAAGGAACGCTTGAAGAATTCGGGATACCGCAATATTTTCCCTATGATCGTCCGCAGGAAAAACTTCCTTCGGCAAAAGACGCGCTGCAGGCTGTGCTGGATTACATGGACCGCTACAGGCTGGGGAAGCTGAGCGGATCAACGTCCATCTATATTGTTCCCGGTTACCGGTTCCATATCCCTTCCGCGCTGATCACGAATTTTCACCAGCCGGGCTCTACGCTGGTATTGCTTGTAGCCGCATGGATAGGAGAGGACTGGAAGAAAGTATATGAAGCGGCAATAACGAATGAGTACCGCTTTCTGAGCTACGGCGATTCCTGCCTGCTGATGCCGTAAGCAATTGCGTTAATTTTTCATTCCGCAAACCGCCGCGCATCCTCCGTTGTAAATGTCCATTCAGGAGTTATGATATGTTCGTCGCCTGCGTTCAGTTCAAACCAGGGGCTTCCTGTATTTGCAGGATTGCAGAGCACCTGTATGTCCTGCGCCGGCATATAGCTTTGCGCCAGCATGTACACTTTTTTCCCGGAAGGATTTACGGCCATATCTACCACTATCACGGCGTGACCGGGCGAACCTCCCTGTATCAGCACATCTCCGGGCTGCAGGTTTGCATACGGTATCTTTTCCAGCTCGCGCGAAAGTGAAAGCGTTCCCGCGTACATGAACACATTGTCGAGATACTTCCGGAAAGTGGAATAGCTGTCCGAAGGCTCGGCGGAGCGGATCCATTCGGCTTTGTTGCCCGTTACTTTTATCCTGTAGCCGTCTTTCCATTTGGTATATTCCGTACGGAAGCCGTTGGTATAGTTGAAATGGATCTGCTCAAAATTCTTAGCGGCGAACAGGTACTCGGCGCGCAGGCGGATCACCGCGTCGGCGCACTGCTGCAGATCTTTGGTTCCTGCTTCCATATCGATCACGGCAAGGTAAACGTTGTGTTTGTCCTTAACCGCGCCATTGTAATAGCGCACGCTGGTGCCGGAGGGCTTGAGCGGAAGGTTGCGCAGGTAGTGGCCGAAAGATCCTGCCGGTTCGGATGTTCTCGTATATCCTTCGGGAACAGGAAAGCGTGTTGCAATAACATTTCCTTCGGCATCTTGCATTACAGGCTGGGTGTTCAGAGGCACGCGGCCGCAGGAAATCAGCAGCAGAAAAATAAGAGAGCGGGAGAAGCGGGCTTTTTTCATCTGGTAAGGGCTTTCCGTGTTAACGCAAAAATATGCCCTTTCATATAGCCATGGAATTTTCCTGTTCGTGTTTCTGTATCCTTGCGCCCGGCTGCACCGAAATAGGCGACCCTTCGGCCAGGAAAACGGAAGCAGGTCTTTGCCCCGAAAGAAATGCAAATTCCTCTCCGTATGTCTGCCCGAAATCCACCTCTACCGAGTAGTCCTTTACGTCGTAGCATTTCCACCGCGGGTGCACCACTTCGTATTCGGAAGTAAGAAGATCGTTGATGAATGTATAGCCCCAGTAATGTTCGGCAACGAATTCCGCTTCGCATCCTGCCTTCATATCTTCAGCGTTCTTGTCCGCTGTTACGGCAAACCGGTTCCATTCCGCTGTTTTCCATTCGTATTCTACGGTGAGCTTTTCGGCGTCTTCGTTCCAGGAATGCCGCATCGGCAAGGTGTGATAATTCTCGCCGTACAGCAAATTTGCTACCAACGTGATGGCGCGTCGGGGAACGATCTCGCGGATAAAAACGACACCGCGCTTCCATACCGTACCATCGAAATATTTAACGTAAAACCTGAGATTTACTTCTTCGAAGCGCGTATGCCAGGGAATACGCATCCCCTTGATCTTGACATGAAGGAACATGAAGCCGACAAGGCTTACGTAGCAGTTCCCGTTCCACATATCCAGCTCGGTATGCGCAGGAAGATATTTTTTCAGTACAGCGGGATCAACGGCGTAATTTGCCATTGCAAGCTTTCGCCATTCTGCGGTGAGAAAAGGTCGGGTTGGATAATTAGGCATACCGAAAGCAATTAAGTACAACAACCGGGCAGCGGACCGCCCCGGCCGCTTACCATCTTCCGAACGTGATGCCAACGCCCACGCCGGCCAGGTGAGAGGCCTGGTAGATATTGAACATATAACTGCCGTAGAGCTGCCAGCCCAGGGTGCCGGTACGGAAGCGGATTCCGAGGCGCCCGTGAGGACCGTGTCCTATCGGAAGGTTATATCGTGTAGTATTGGTCGCAAAAATATAAGCACCTGTCATCCCGCTAGGCAGGTAAGCGAAAGAATATCCCGCGCCGACGAATGCGCCGAAATTATTGGTGGAATTCTTGGTCGCCTGGTGGCCGAAGTTGAAGTTGAACGTCATCGGTATCTCAGCCGTGAACGAGGCTTTTTCCTTCGGTACGAGGTTGGGATTCGGATAACTTACGAAATCGGTTCCGATGCTGACGCCGAAATGCATGGGGAAATCCAGCGAGAAGGATCCGTTGGGGCTCCATTTGGCCAGGTTGATCCGCGGATGGTAATGCAGTCCTATCGTCGGATAACCGAACTGGTATGCTTCGGCGCGGTTGGAAGCTACGCCCGGGATTCCAGGAAGAAATGACAATCCTACCGTATGGAAAGTTTCAGTTGGAACTACTTGGCGGCCGTTGCGGTACCTGCGCTTGGAAGGAGAGAACCCTCCGATGGTAGCTCCACCCGTTTTCACCGCTAACTGGTTGTAAAATACGCCGGTCTGGCTACTTCCGGTATAGAAAGTCGTTTTGGAACATGATGTCAGGAATAACATCATCAGGAAAAAAAGACATATGGTGGGTAGGGTTTTGTTCATACAGTCTTTGATGTTATTAACAAAGTTAATGATTTCAAATTACTAAACGTCAAATTCATGTGTTTTAGTTTTTGAATCAACTGCACGAATATAAAAGTTTTTACGAATTATCCTCGCCCAGAACTTTGAAAATCATATCGTCTTTAAGCGTCTCCAGCCGGATCTGGCAGGAAAGGCGACTTGTGGCGGTACAGCGGGGCAGCGTGTCGAGCATTTCCCATTCCTCGCTGGCCGGTTCGGGAAGATCTTCGTAGCCTTCCACAACCTCTACGTGGCAGGTGGCGCAGAGAGCCAGCCCGCCGCAGGTGGCCAGGATCGGGTAACCTTCTCCCTTCAGCAGCTCCATAAGGCTCATGGAAATATCGGTAGGCACTTCCATTTCCTGCTGTTTGCCTTCGCGGTCTTCGACAATGATCTTTGCGAGCCTGTTTTCCATCAGAACTCCTGTATGCCGTTTACGGTAGTGTATTTAAAGCTGAGCTTCTGGTTGGGATATACGTGGCGGAATGCGCTCTGGGCCATCATCGCCGCTTCGTGGAAACCGCAAAGGATCAGCTTCAGCTTGCCGGGATAGGTATTGATGTCGCCGATGGCGTAAATTCCCGGTACGTTGGTGGAATAATCCTCCGTATTCACCGCGATCGCGTTCTTGTCGATATTCAGTCCCCAGGCGGCGATCGGCCCCAGCTTCGGGGTGAGCCCGAACAGCGGGATAAAATGCTCGGTCGAGATATCCTGTGCAATATTATTCTTATCGGTTACGGTCACAGTTTTCAGGTGGCCGTTCCCGCTCAGCGAAGTTACATTCGAGTTCAGCAGCAGGCGTATCTTTCCCGATTTGGCAAGCTCGTATACTTTTTCAGCCGAATCCGGCGCTCCGCGGAACGTTTCGCTGCGGTGCACGAGATACAGCTCATCCGTCAGTTCCGACAGATGAATGGCCCAGTCCAGCGCGGAATCGCCACCGCCGGAAAGCACCACTTTTTTACCCCTGTAATTTTCAGGATCCTTTACCATATAGACCACGCCTTTGCCTTCGAACTTGTCCAGGCCGGTCACTTCCGGCTTCCGTGGCTCGAAGCATCCCAGCCCCCCTGCGATCACGATCACCTTGCAGGAAATATCCGTTCCGTCGCTGGTGGTGGCTATGAATGAGCCGTCCTCCTGCCTGCTGATCGTTTCCATCCGCTCGCCCAGCGTAAATGTGGGATGGAACGGCTCGATCTGTTTCATCAGGTTGGTGACCAGGTCGCCGGCCAGTACTTCCGGATAACCCGGTATATCGTAAATAGGCTTCTTCGGATAAATTTCGGATAACTGCCCGCCTACCTGTGGAAGCGCATCCACCAGGTGACAGCGCATCTTCAGGAGACCTGCTTCAAACACGGCAAAGAGGCCCACAGGACCTGCGCCGATAATGCAGATATCCGTATTCAACGTATGTTTCATGGTGCAAAGGTATGAAAATCGAACGGATCATGGAAAGGAATGTCAGCCCGCAGGCCCTGGGGAAAAGTTCCGCAACTCAGGGAAATTCGCTTTCTTTACACCTATAACTCTCCTTTATTATGAAAATTGCAGTAACAGGCTCATCGGGCCATTTGGGATGCACGCTTATTCCCGAGCTGATAAAACGGGAATATTCCATAAGGGCCCTCGTGTACCAGGATTCTGAGAACGCGCAGAGGTTTCCCGTCGAAACGGTTTCCGGCAGCGTGCTTAACCCCGAAGCGGTTGCGGGTCTCGTGCAGGGCTGTGATACGGTGATCCATTGCGCGGCCATTATTTCCATACATGGCGATAAGAACGGGCATGTGCGCAAGACCAATGTGGAAGGCGTACGGAACATCATGGAAGCCTCTCTTAAAGCCGGTGTGAAGCGCGTGATCCATATTTCATCGATCCACGCTTACAATATGACCCCGTGCGACCAGCATCTTGATGAAACCCGCGAGTTCGTTCCTGTTCACGGCCATGCTTATGATCAGTCGAAGCGCGACGGGCATTGCCTTGCGCTTTCTTACCAGGATAAGGGAATGGAAGTGATCGTAATGAACCCGACCTCTATGGTGGGCCCGCCGGATTTCAAGCCTTCGCTGATGGGACAGGCGATCTGCGATATTTATTCCGGGCGTATTCCCTCGCTGCTTCCCGGAGGATTTGATTTTGTGGATGTTCGTGATGCAGCGAACGCGATAGCCAATGCCGTGACCCAGGGCACGCCGGGCCAGAATTACCTGATCGCCGGAAAATGGCATAGCCTGAAGGAACTGAAATCGATCATCGAAGAAGTGGGCGAAAAGAAGCTCCGGATACCATTCATACCGGTATGGGTAGCAAAGGCAGGCCTGCCTTTTATCCGGTCATATGCCTACGTTACCCGCCAGCAGCCTTTGTATTCCAAAGAATCTATCAGCGCTCTGGTGCACAGCAACCAGCACATCTCGTCGGACAAGGCAAGAAAGGAACTGGGCTTTATGACCCGTCCGCTGAAGGAAACTGTTTCCGATCTTGTACAATGGTACCGTTCCACCGGCTATATCAATTAAAAACTCTTTAACTGCTACTATGAAACTACTGATTTCCTGGGATATATATTTCTGGTTTACCTGGATCTGGATGAGCGTTGGTGTGATCACCTTTTTATACCTGCTGCGTACTACAGCGCCGTATGGCCGGCATACCAAGACCACCTGGGGACCGCTGGTCGATAATAAGCTGGGCTGGTTCGTTATGGAATTTTTTGTGCTGGTGGTACTGGCTTTTTTTCTCTGGAAAGGAACGCAACCTCTTACGGTCATAACAGCCGTTTTTACGGGGCTTTTTGCTTTGCATTATATTAACCGGAGTATCATTTTCCCGTTGCGGCTTCAGACCAAAGGCAAGAAAATGCCTGTGGCCATCATGCTGTCCGCCATGTGCTTCAACCTGGTCAATGGTTTCCTGATCGGCTATTACATCGGGAATTTTGCAGCGTATGATAACACCTGGTTCTACGATCCGCGGTTCATCGTTGGCGCCATCTTATTTTTTACCGGGCTGTATATCAACTGGTCGGCAGATACCCGGCTTATAAGGCTGAGGAAGCCCGGCGAAACAGATTATAAGATACCGCGAGGCTGGCTGTTCGAAAAGATCAGCTGTCCCAACCTTTTCGGCGAGCTGCTGGAATGGGGCGGCTTTGCCATACTGACGTGGAGCCTTCCGGGGCTGGCGTTCTTCGTATGGACGTTTGCCAACCTGGTTCCGCGGGCTATGTCGCACCATAAGTGGTACAAGGAAAAATTTCCGGATTATCCGGCATCCCGGAAGGCGATATTCCCTTATCTGTTATAGATTTTCAGGAGGTCAGTTCAGGCGTTTCCGCCCGAAAAAGTCTTTGAGCAGCTGGCCGCATTCTGCTTCCATAATGCCTCCGCTGATAGAGGTTTTCGGATGGGTAATATTTTCGATGTACCGTCCGAAGCCGTACTTCTGATCATAGGCTCCGAAAACGATCCTGCTTACCTGCGCCCACCGGAGAGCTCCTGCGCACATCAGGCACGGTTCCAGCGTTATATAAATGGAGCATTCAGTAAGATACTTCCCGCCGATATAATTAGCCGCTGCCGTAATGGCCTGCATTTCAGCATGCGCCGTAACGTCGTTCAGCGTTTCAGTAAGATTATGGCCGCGTGCGATAATGCGGTTATCCATCACGATCACGCAGCCGATCGGCACTTCATCTGCACTGAACGCCTTGCGTGCTTCCTTGATGGCTTCTTTCATGAAATATTCGTCGGTAAAGAGCTCCATAGGCTTCAAATTTACTTTTTTTCCGACAAATGCGGTTAAATGTCAGAGCGGCTTTCATAACAATTCCGCCCGTTTCGAGTTTAAATATATAGAATCAAAAAAGTATAAACCGGTCATAAAGTTGATGTGAGACAGGCAGACCCCAATGAACTCCTTTTTTCACATTTCATCATAAAATCTTGGTGCTTTTTTTCATAGTGTAAGGTGTAGGGTTAGTACAAACAGCCGCAGCAATATCGCGCGGCTGTTTGCTTTTAAAGTGTGTTAAACTTTCTCTCCTTATTTCTTCTGCCCTCGTAAAAGAAAGGTACAAAACGAAGGCATATGAAAAAAAGTATACATATCGTAGTCTGCGCCTGCTCGTGCGTTTTTAGTATTCTCCTGGCTCAGGGCCAGTCCATATACAGAGATACAATTAATTTTGAGCAACCTTTTTCCGAAGGGAATGCCATATATATAGATGAGGCTGATACTGTGAATACCTGGTATATAGGTACTCCGCAAAAGTCACAGTTCAACCGGGCATTTTCCGAGCCCTATTGCATTTTCACCGATACCATCGGCGGAATCGAGGATAATGATACTTCATCTTTCATGATCAGAATGCGTTACAATTCGTATTCCTCTTTCGGCATTCGCTTCAATACACGCTTTTCGCTGGCAGCAGGTGATTCTGCTTACATGGAATATTCTTTCGACAGTCTCACCTGGCATCATGCCCTGGTGCTGGATCCCGATACCGATTTATGCGGTACACCTTTCGCCCTGACGCTGTATCCTTTCAGCGCGATGAATAATACTGATACCGTAGCCGGTATGAATTATTCTCACCTGGCCTGCGTTCCCGCTCCTCCATATGATACCGTGTTCTTCCGGTTCACGATGGTCACCGGCACTCTGGCGGGTTATCGTGAAGGATGGCTAATAGATGATATCGTGTTCCAGACCGGCATACAGGGCCTGGATGATTACGTGATCAATGATATGAGGGTCTACCCAAATCCGGCTACAGAGCAGATCAACCTGGAATGGACCGCTACCAGCCAGGAAGAGGAACTAATGATCAGGATCGTGGACATGCAGGGAAGACAGGTGTACTCAAGGATCTCCGGTCCGAACTTCTCGTTCCCGCTTGTCATTCCGCTGGAGGACCTGCAGGTAGGCGCGTACACCTTATCCGTGGTGACCGGCGACCGCCAGTACACGCACAAGTTTATTAAAGTTGAAAGGTAGTTTTTGTTAAAGCTTCAGTTTTTTGAAAACGCCCTCCGGAATATTGCGGATGATACACATGATATATTTCCACATCCAGAGTGTATAAAGTACATCCTTCTTTTTCCGGTGGGCTTTGCGGACGGCGGCGGCAACCTGTTCTGGTGTTGCGGTCAGGCGGGGATTCAATGGTAAACCTTCTGTCATAGCTGTCCGGATGAATCCCGGTTTTACGGTGAGCACGTGCACGCCATGGTGGAACATTTTATTCCGCAATCCGGAAAGATAAGCGGTGAACCCGGCCTTTGCGCTTCCGTACAGGAAATTGCTCTGGCGGCCTCTTTCTCCCGCCACCGAGCTTATTCCGATGATCGTTCCTGATTTTCTCTGCATCATTTCCGATGCGGCTATATCCAGTATCGATACGGCCCCGGTATAATTCGATTCAATGATTCGCAGCGCTTCGTTCCAGTCGCCCAGTCCTTTATCGGTATCTCCCAGGTAGCCGAATACGGCAATGACCACATCAGGATTTTGCGGAAGTCCCTGGTAAAATGCTTTATGTTCGGCAAACTGTCTTGCATCGAATGAAAAAGCAAGCGCTTTTCTTTTGTGCCTGATCTCAATATCGCTGCACAGCGGAGCCAGCTTTTCCCGGTCGCGCGCGGCAAGATAGAGATCGTAACCGTTGGCAGCGTACTCGTGGGCCAGCGCCCTCGCTACATCGGATAAAGCACCCAGGATCAAAACTGTTGACATGGCAGAATAAGTTAACCGTTAATTTTTTGATGAATGCCGATACGCTGCGACTGTACCGACGAAAATTTTTCCAAAGGATCGGTCACGTGCACTTTTTCCCTGAACTCCCCGGCCTGCGGATACATGGCCTGCAATGTTTCCGGCCGCATCCTCACATCTTTGGTCAGGTACACTCTTCCGCCGTATTTCAGCACAAGCTCATCCATTTCATCCAGGAAATTCCAGACCCTTTTATTGATCTTGAAATCCATAGCAAGTGTGTATCCTTCCATTGGGAAGCGCAGGTAATTTTCTTCCTGTTTTCCGAACAGCTTCAGCACGGTGAGAAACGATCCCATGTTCCGCTTGCCGATCAGCCCGATGATATCGATAAGGCCTTCGCGGCTGGTGGCGTAGGGAAGCACGAACTGGTACTGCGTAAAGCCGTTCTTTCCATAGATGCGGTTCCAGTTATGTACAATGTCGAGCGGGTAATAGAATGTATCGTAATGAATAATGCTGTTTACCTGCCGGTTCGGATGCTTGTTGTAGTAAAGGAAATTAAAGGCTTTTACGCTGAAGCTGTTGAGCACGAATGAAGGAAAATTGAACGGCACATTCAGCATGGCGCTTTTGTGCACCTGCAACGGTTGTGCCCGCTGGCGCTCTGTGCGCAGATCGGAAAGCTTGGCCACTTCTCCCCGCATCATGATGCTGCGTCCCATTTTCGCGCCTTTGGAAAGGCAGTCGATCCAGGCTACGGTCTTGGTCCACGAAGCGGAATCTTCGAAGAGCCGCATGATATCGTCCAGGTTTTTCGCTTTTATCGATTCCTGGCGGATATACGAGCTCTCGATCTTTTCGAGCCCGAAAGATGCGCGGAGAATGATCCCGGTAAGCCCCATTCCTCCGCAGGTAAGCCGGAACAGGCCGATGTTCTCCGTTCTGCTGCATCGCCTGATCTCACCGTTTGCCAGCAACAGATCAAACCAATGCACGTGATCGGAAAAAGTTCCGGCGGCATGATGATTTTTTCCGTGAATGTCGGAAGCAATGGCGCCGCCCACCGTAATGAACTTCGTGCCCGGAGTGACCGGCAGGAACCAGCCTGCGGGAACTACTGTCCTGAGAATATCGTCGAAAGTAACGCCGGCTTCGCAATCCAGCACGCCGTTCTGTTCATCGAAACGCAGAAAGCAATTGAGCTTAAGCGAAGAGAGAATGTGCCCCGCCAGCGCCGAATCACCGTAACAGCGGCCCATGCCGCGCGCAATTATCTTTGGTGTATTTTTTACACTTTCAACCAGCAGGTCTTCGCGTCCCGGAGCATATATCTCCGCATCCATTTCCGGGTATTTCCCCCAATTGGCGACCTTCATGATTATATCGGGATATCGGCTTTGTTCACGTAAATGATAATAAAGAATGCGGCGATCCATCCCAGCAGCACGAGCTGTATGAATACATCCTTCAGCAATATTTTTGTGGGGTTCCCGCTTCGCTGCTGCACAAACGTGATCTGCAGGTACCGGATGATCCCGAGAATTACAAAGATGCTGGTGATGTAGAGATGCTGCGTATCGAACCGCCCGGTCACATCTTCGGAGAGCGTGTACATGAGATACGAAACGATCACCACCGCAGCCATTATCACCATGGAGGCGTTGATGAACTCGAGATTATACCCGTCTACGGATTTTCGCATTTTCTGGCCGCTTTCTATGAAGATGATCACATCGTCGCGGCGCTTGGCAAACCCCAGGAACATCGCCAGCAGGAAGGTCATCACCACGATCCATTGTGAAATGGGCACGCCGGCAATAGCTCCGCCGGCAAAGATCCTCAGCAGGAAACCGATTGCGATGATGGTGATGTCGAGAATGGGAATGTGCTTCAGTCCCATGGAATAGAACAGGTTGATGATGAAATAGAGACTCAGTACAATGGCAAATTCCGTTTGTATCAGGTAAGCTCCGCCGATGGCTGCAATGATCAGCAGCGCGGCAATAAATATTCCCGATAAAGCAGACACCTTGCCGGAGGCGAAAGGACGGTGCTTCTTTTCGGGATGCTGGCTGTCTGCCTCCCTGTCGCGGATATCGTTGATAATATACACTGCCGAAGCGCTGCACGAAAAGCACAGGAACCCGAGAGCGACTTCGAAAAAAACCGGGAGATCGGCCAGTATCTTACCGCTGAAGAACAGGGGAAGGAAGAGGAAAAGGTTTTTCGTCCAGTGAGAGATGCGCAACAGTTTGATGTATTGCTGCATGATTTGATCCGGGCTTTAAATTTCTTTTTTAGTTTTGTCCTGCTTACGCTTAGGCAAAGAAAGCGAAAGCCCTAAGAATATACAAATATATAAGGATGGATCACGTATTGGTAACAGGCGCTGCCGGGTTTATCGGTTTTCATACCTGCCGCAAACTGCTTGAGGCCGGCTACCGTGTAACGGGGCTCGACAACCTCAACGACTATTACGACGTGGCGCTGAAGCAGGCGAGACTGCAGCAGCTGGGAATCCGTCCGGAAGAGATCATGACCGGAACAGCTATCAACGGGAATGGCTCTTTCCGTTTTGTCAAAGCCGATCTTGCCGATGCGGCTTTGATCCGCGGGCTATTCGAAAATGAAGGCTTCACCATGGTGATCAACCTTGCAGCCCAGGCGGGCGTACGCTATTCTCTCACCAACCCGCAGGTGTACATCGACAGCAACATAACCGGGTTTCTCAATGTACTCGAAGGCTGCAGGCATTTTCCGGTGCGCCACCTGGTGTACGCCAGCACATCGTCGGTGTACGGGCTCAATGGTAAAATACCTTTTTCGGTAAAAGATCCTGCCGGGCATCCGATAAGCCTGTACGCAGCTTCCAAAAAAGCGAACGAGCTGATGGCGCATTCGTACAGCCACCTCTTCAATATTCCGACCACAGGGCTGCGCTTCTTCAGCGTGTACGGCCCTTGGGGACGCCCGGATATGGCGCTTTTCCTTTTCACAAAAGCGATACTCGCAGGAGAGCCGATCGACGTGTATAATAACGGAAAGATGAAGCGCGACTTCACCTACGTGGACGATATAGTGAACGGTGTGATCGCCGTGATGCAGAAGCCCGCGACAGGAGATAGTTCGTGGGACGCCGTGGACCCTGATCTGTCGGCTTCCTCCGCGCCTTACAGGATACGGAACATCGGGAACCAGACGCCGGTGGAGCTGCTCGATTTTATAACGGAGATAGAGAAGAACCTGGGCAGGAAAGCGGTCATGAACTTCCTGCCGATGCAACCGGGCGATGTTCCGCAGAATGTTGCGGATGTTTCCGAGCTGGTTTCGGAATACGGCTACAGGCCTTCCACTCCCGTTCAGGAGGGCGTAAAGGCTTTTGTGGAATGGTATCTTGAATTTTACAAAAAGAAATAATGAAAAAGCTCCTTACGGCGATGGTTCTGCTCGTGCTGCTCGGCATGGGGTTTTCCTGCACATCCAAAAAGTTCTTCGCCACTCCGCCCGATTATAATCCGTCTACGGAAGCTTACATTCCGCAGCCTTCGGTGGTGCAGCTTCCTGTCACCATTTCCATGAAGACGATAAACGATGCCCTGAACAAAGAGCTGAACGGGCTGATATACGAGGACACCGATTTCGACAACAATAATGGGGACAACCTGCAGGTGAAGATATGGCGGACGAAGAAAGAGATCAAAGCCGACGGATATAAAGAAAAGCTGCGGCTCATCCTGCCGCTGGAAATATGGGCGGCGTACCGTTACGAGGCCTGCGATTTCTGTCCTTCGCTGGAGAAGTCGACGGAGTTTGAGCTCGAGCTTACGCTGAACTCGCTGATCCGCATTGGCTCGGACTGGGAAGCGCTGCTTACGACATCGGCTACCGATATTAAATTTTCGAAGGAGCCGACCCTGGATTTCGGCCCGGTAAAAATACCGATCACGCGCGTGGTTAAGTCGGCGCTTACTTCCAATCTTCCTTCCATCACGGCGGAAATAGACAAAGAAGTGGCGGCAAATGTACCGCTGAAAAAATATCTCGGGGAAGCGTGGACATCGCTGCAGGAGCCGATCCTCGTTGATTCCGCCTATAAGACCTGGCTGGTGCTGGCTCCGCAGAGCATTTTTATGACGCCGCTGTCGAATACAGCTGAAAAAATTACGCTGAACGCAGGAATATCGACGCTGGTAGAAACGCATCTCGGCAACAAGCCGAAAAAAGGACGACCTGCGCCTCTTACAGCGCCGGTGATACAGGAAAAAATAGACAACCGTTTTTCAGTGGAGATACCGGTTTCGATAGATTTCGATATGGCGACGGAACTTGCGCGGAAGAACCTGAAAGATTCTTCGTTTGTGCTGGGGAAGAAAAAAACGGTGACAGTGCACGATATTTTCGTTTACGGAAAAGGCGGCGATGTATTCATCAAAACGGATTTGTCGGGCAGCTTCAACGGCGTGATCTATTTCCGCGGGAAACCGGCCATCGATACGCTTACGAATAAAATTTACTTCGAAGGGCTGGATTTCGATGTCAATACAAAGAACTCCATATATAAAATGGCGGCGTGGATGGCACACGGAACACTCAAAAAGGTCATGCAAAAGGAATTCGTGTACGACCTGTCGAAAGACCTGGAAGCGGCCGTAGGAACAATACAGGGATACCTGGACGGTTATTCCTACAGCGATCTGCTGACAATAAAAGGAAAGATGGGACGGATCAGGCTGAAGAAAATATACTGCAACGAAGAAGAGATACAGGCCATATTCACAGCCAGCGGTACGGCGGCCGTACACATAGACAACCTTACGATCGGCGGGGCGAAGTAAAGTACTTCCGGTATATGGGGATGCGCCAGGCAAACTGCATCCACAACAGCGGATAGAGCAGCATCTCTGCGAGCTTTCCTGCCGAGCGGAACTCCACTTCGTCGCGGATAACCGACTGTCCCGGTGCTGTCAGGATGATGCGGTGCTTATGTCTCCAGTATCTCAGGAAAAAAGGAAGCTTTTGTCCTTCGTCCACGAAAAAGATCTCGTCCGTCTGCTGTTGCAGTTCTGTATTCAGGCCGATCCATTCCACGGCAAGCGGGGGAATTCCTATCTTTACATGAGTGATGCCGTGTAGAATGCATCCGTCGAACCGGATCACCTGCAATGGAGTAAGCGGAAAATTCAGGCGGCGGAAAAGCTCCAAACCGAATCCCGCGAATATTTTTTCGGGAGGCAAGGGAACTGGGCTGCTCTGAATAACGATTTTCATTTATTTGCAAAGTAAAAAATTACCAGCCGCTATTATATATATGTCGCGCGCCATTATTTTATTGGGAGGAAACCTCGGTGACGTCAGGGAAACGTTCCGGCAGGCGAAAGCGCTGCTGAGCGCGAAAGGGCATTCCATTTCCGCTGCTTCGTCGCTGTACAGCACGCCGCCGTGGGGCTTCGAATCGGAGCATCCGTTCCTGAACCAGGCGCTGATCGTGAACACAGATGCAAAACCGGCCCGCTTCCTGGCAGAAGTGCTGGAAACCGAAAGGCAACTCGGAAGAGAGCGTTCCGCAGGAGCTGAAGGATACAGCTCGCGGCCCGTGGATATCGATATCCTGTTCTGGAACGATGAAGTGATACGGGAAAAAGATCTGGAGATACCGCATCCGCGCATGCATCTCCGAAAATTTGCCCTGGTCCCGCTGGTAGAGCTGCTGCCCGATATGGTCCATCCCGTGTTTAAAATTACCGTTTCAGAATTATTAAGAAGTTGCCCGGACACCTCTCCGGTGACAAAACTGGAAGCATGAACTGGAATTACCTGGTAATAGAAGGAAATATAGGGGCGGGAAAGACCAGCCTGGCCACGTTGCTTTCGCAGAAGCTCAGTACGCGGCTGGTGCTCGAACAGTTTGCCGATAACCCGTTCCTGCCGGAGTTTTACAGGAATCCCGACAAGTACGCGTTTTCGCTGGAGCTGTCATTCGTAGCCGAGCGTTACCAGCAACTGAAGGATGTGCTTTCGCAGCCCGATCTTTTCCGGCCGAAGGTCATCGCAGATTATTACCTGCTCAAATCGCTCATTTTTGCGCGTGTGAACCTGCCGGAGATCGAATTCAGCCTTTTCGAGAAGCTGTTCCGCATCGTATATGACTCGCTGCCGAAGCCCGACGCCATGATCTTTCTCCATTCTGATGTGGACAGGCTAAGACAGAATATACGGAAGCGCGGAAGAGAATACGAGCAGGGAATTGAAGCAGCATACCTTGAAAATATAGGGCAGAGTTATGTGGATGCGCTCAAATTAATAGATGATATCCCGGTGCTGCTGGTGGATGCAACCGGCCTGGATTTTGTGGAACGCCCGGCAGAACTTGGAAGAATACTTGACCTTCTTTCGGTACATTATCCCAATGGTTTAAATTATGTCAAATTGACGCATAATCAATAGGGTGAAATTTTTTTTATTCAAAACTATCGCTATTTTCGCAGACGTGTAATCCGTAAAAACCCTTACATATGAAATTGAAACACATTGGACTAGTGATTGCAGGTGCTGCGTTCACCTTCGGATGCGGTAAGTTTAATCTGAACAAGATTACGTACAAGGTTACTCCAAGCCCACTTGAATACAAGGCTGACAGTATCGAGGTAACCATTACGGCCGACTACCCGAAAAAAACGATCCCGCGTAAAGCTTCTGCGGAGCTTACTCCCGTTCTGAAATACAAAGGCGGCGAGAAATCTTACAAGACCATCCAGGTAAAAGGAGACAAGAGCCCGGATGATGGTCAGACGCTGAAATGGGAAGGCGGAAGCCTGAAGTATAACGCCAAGATACCTTATGTGGCCGGCATGGAAGAAGCCGAGCTGCATGTAAGAGGTGTCGGCAAGAAAAAAGGAAAAGAGAAGTATTCCGGCGAGACGCAGGAGCCGATCGCTCTGGGTACTATCGTCACTCCGCTGCTCGTGCTGCCGGATGCCCGCTATGCCTACGGCAAGAACAGCTACGGACCTATCTACAAAACTGAGATCGTAAATCTCTATTTCCCGTACAACAGCTACAACATCCGTCCGTCTGAAAAAGACAGCGTGAGAAAAGGTAAGTTCAACACCTTCGTTGATTTCCAGATCAAGGATGGCGGTACTTTCCAGAAGATCGATGTGAACGGCTGGGCTTCGCCTGATGGTGAAGAAGGCAAAAACAACGAGCTTTCTACCAAGCGTGCCGATGAAGTGAAAAAATTCGTTGAGACTTACGTGAAAGATAAAAAAGTAGATAGCCTGACCGTGAACGGAAAAGGCAACGGCGAAGACATGAATGGCTTCAACGCCCTGGTATCTGCCAAGAACATCGAGAACGAAAGTGAAATGGTGAACAAGATCCGCGGCGGCGCCATGAATAAAGACCTGAAGAGCGTAGGCAGCGCGTCTTACAACCAGTTCGAGAAAGAAGTCCTTTCTCCGCTGCGTAAGTCTGAAGTTTCCCTCACTGTTCAGGAACGCCAGAAGACCAACGAAGAGCTGGTTAACCTCGCGAAGAACGATCCTTCCAAGCTGAGCCTGGAAGAGCTGCTGTACACTTCCGAGACACTGATCACTGACGACGCTACCCGCATCCAGGTGTTGCAGTACACTGCTACCACCTATCCGAACGACTGGAGAGCGAACAACAACATCGGGATCATCTATGCCAAGCAGGGCAAGTTGAACGAAGCTATGACCGAGTTCCAGAAAGCTGAAAAGATCTCCGGATCCGAAAAAGCCGTGAAGAACAACATCGGTGCCGTATATATGACCAAAGGCGACAAGACTCAGGCTCTGAATTATTATAAGCAGGGAATGGGCTCTTCCGAGAATAACCATAACCTGGGAAGCCTTTACATCCTGCAGGGTAAATACAGCGAGGCTGTAAGCACTTTCGGAAACGAGTGCTCCTTCAATGCTGGTCTGGCGAAACTGCTGGCCGGTAACCCTGAAAAAACCGCTTCGATCATCGACTGCTCCGATGAAAAAGACAAAGCGATCTCTTATTACCTGAAAGCTGTAGCTGCTGCACGCACTAACAGCAACCAGGCAGTGATCGACAACCTGCGGACTGCTATCCAGAAAGACAGCAGCCTGAAGGAAAAGGCGAAGACCGATCTGGAATTCCTCGACATGCGCGAGAACTCCGATTTCAAATCGCTGGTGAATTAAAAAATATCTGTCAAAGTCCAATGATCGATATACAAGCCCCGGTATTCCCGGGGCTTTTTATTTTCAGGACTGGCAGATGAAATACATCCTGAAAAACCGGTTTTATTTTTTGGGATTTTCTGAAGAAGTATTACATTTGTAGCCCTTTTCAAGGGAAGTTCTTTAAAAACAGGCGGGAATAGCTCAGTTGGTAGAGCACGACCTTGCCAAGGTCGGGGTCGCGAGTTCGAGTCTCGTTTCCCGCTCACAGAAGGGTTTGAAGCAATTCAAACCTTTTTTTTTGCCCCTTGCCCCGGTGGTGGAATTGGTAGACACGCAGGACTTAAAATCCTGTGCCCTCACAGGCGTACGGGTTCAAGTCCCGTCTGGGGTACAGCCCTGCTGATTCATTCGGCAGGGTTTTTTTTATATATAACCTTTTACCTCACCACTTTCACTTAATAAATATGCTTCGCAAGCTATTCAGTTTGAAACCAAAACCCTTGCCATTAAAGGATTTTAGCAAAAAAAGTCTGCCCGGCAGTTAAGATTTGATCTATATTTACTTTTTATTCTTGTTAAGTGAGATATAAGCCATTGCTCCTCCTCCTTATTGACGATGATGAAGACGACAGGGAACTTTTCCAGCTTGCTGTAGAAGATGCATCCGTACGTGTCGAGTGTATAACAATAAAAAGCGGTTATGAAGCGCTTACAATGTTATCACAGAGAGCGATCAGGCCTGATTTTATTTTCCTGGACCTGAACATGCCTGAAATGGACGGCCGGGAATGCCTGGCTGAGCTGAAGAAGAGCATGCACCTGAAAGGGATCCCGGTTGTAATTTTTTCCACTTCCAGCGACCCGCGCGATGTTAAAGAAACACGTGAGCTGGGAGCAGTGCATTTTATAAGCAAACCTTCCCAAATACAAGATCTTACGGAAAGTGTCGATAGTTTTTTAATCACCCAGACCACGAAATAACAAAATTCATGAAAAACGAAGCTATTAAGGTTTTACAAAAGAAAAAGAACGCAATACTGGAAAGATGGATGAATTATCAGTTGGCAGACGAAAGCCTGAGAGAAGACCTGATCAGCAATGAAGAATTGAGGATACAATCTGATGAGCTGCTTACCTCGCTGCTTGATAATCTTTCGGATGAAAATATCAATAATCCAGGTTCCGCCGATTTTGACGACGTGAGCGAGATCCTTGCATCCATCTCTGTATCCCGCGCCAAGCAGGGTTTTACGCCCCGCGAAACGGGAGTTTATGTTTTCAGCCTGAAGGAGGCGTTGCTGGAAACATTGAAAGATGAAGTGAAGGACCAGGAAGCGTTATACCGGCACAGCATGGCCATCAACAGGCTTATCGATTATTTCGGCGTTAGCACTTTCGAGACCTTTATCAGGGGCAGAGAAGAAGTGATCCTCCGCCAGACCGATGAGATCAATGAGATATCCACACCTGTCATCCGCGTATGGGATGGTATTCTTGCATTACCGATCATCGGTACTCTCGATAGCGCCCGTACCCAGGTGGTAATGGAAAACCTGCTGCAGGAGATCGTGGATACAGGAAGCAGCATTGCGATCCTGGATATTTCGGGAGTTCCTGCTGTAGATTCGCTGGTAGCCCAGCATATTATAAAAACAGTAAGCGCCACCCGTCTCATGGGTGCTGAATGCATTATCAGCGGTATCCGTCCCGAGATCGCGCAAACCGTAGTGCACCTGGGTATTGATCTTTCGCAGATCATCACCAAATCCAGCCTTGCCAGCGCATTGAAAACATCTTTCACTATGCTGAACCTTGAAGTGAACAGGAAACAAAGAATTAAAACCATACTGCAATAGCAAATGGAAAAGATACCTATTCTCAGAATGGGGCCATACCTTCTGGTAACCATTCAGGTTGATCTTTATGACCAGCTGGCCGAAAATCTGGAATCGGATTTGGTCCATATGGTACGGAAAACGGGCGCGAAAGGCGTACTCATCGATGTTTCGTCGGTTTCGATCATCGATTCATTTATGGGCAGGATACTTGGTAATATCGCTACCATGTCTAAAATTATGGATGCCGAAACAGTGGTGGTAGGCATACAACCGGCCGTTGCAATTACCCTCGTTGAGCTGGGGTTGCCGCTGAAAGGCGTGCATTCTGCGCTTAACGTGGAAAGGGGAATGGAGCTGCTGAGATCTAAAATTCTTCCTGACGGGGAAGACTATGAGGAAGGAGATGGAGATGATTCCGGTGATATTGAATAGAGACAGCATGTCTATCATTAGGGAGCAGGACGTCGTGCCTTTTCGTAACAGGGTAAAGGAATATGCTGTTAAAATAGGAATGAGCCTTGTGAATCAGACCAAGCTGATAACAGGCGCAAGCGAGCTGGTGAGGAATATGCTTAAGTATGCCAACGGGGGCGTCGTAAGAATAGAAGTGATCAGCAAAGGACGCGACAATGGCATACGCCTGATATTTGAAGACAAAGGTCCCGGAATTCCCGATGTACAGAAAGCGATGCTGGACGGCTTCACTACCGGTAAAAGCATGGGCCTCGGATTGCCGGGCACAAAGCGGTTAATGAACGAATTCAAGATCCATTCTGAAGTGGGTAAAGGAACTGTGGTCACCGTAGTAAAATGGAAGAATGGATAACTGGCAGTTCCAACGCTACCTGATCGAGGACAGGAGTTACGTTTCGTTTATCAAACGGGAGATACATCACCTGGTGAAATCTCATTTCAATGAGACGCGCGCCGGTGAGATCGATATCGTTGTTTCGGAAATGACGTCTAATCTCATCAAGCATGCAAATTCAGGAGAATTGCTGTACCGGCTGAATAAAATACCGGATGTAGGGCCGGTTTTTGAAATGCTTTGCATTGATAATGGCCCGGGGATCAGGGACGTGGGCAATTCGATAAAAGACGGTGTTTCGACTACGAGTACGCTGGGACACGGAATGGGATCGATCTTCAGGCTTAGCACCCTTGCCCAGGTATATTCTCAGCCCGATTGGGGAACGATCGTTTATACAAGATTCTACCGCTCCGAAGCGCCTAGAAGCGTTTCGCCCGGGCTGCTGGTACGGTGCATCAATGTAGCCAAGCCGGGAGAGACGGTTTCCGGGGACGGGATAGCGTATAAAATGTCAGGGTCGAAGTCCCTGCTGTTTGCCGGTGACGGGCTCGGACATGGGATCCATGCCAAGGAGGTGATGGATAAGGCTATTGAGGTGTTCCATGCAAGCCACGCGACCGATGCCGCGCAGATGCTTTTCGAGATCAATCAGGCGGTAAAACGTACAAGGGGACTTGTAGCTACCGTGGCGGTACTGAACCATAAGCAGGAAACCTGGGAGGTATGCGGTGTCGGGAATATTCATACGCGCCTGCAGCGTGGACTGGAGTATAAGAACTATATATGCAATAACGGCATTGTAGGTCTGAACATTCCGAAGCGGCTCGAAAATTCATCGTTTCCCATGGAGAAGCTTCAGATGGTTGTGCTTTGTTCCGACGGAATAAAAACGAAATGGGACCTAATAAAATATCCGTCTATACTGAAGTATGACCCCATGATGCTGGCAGCAGCCATATATAAAGATCACAAGCGTACAACTGATGATATGACGGTTTTAATTGCAAAAGTTTTATGACGGAAATCGTTAAGATCGATCTCGAAAATGAAATGGATCTCATTCTGGCTCATAAGCGCAGTATGAAGCTTGCAGAGCTCTGCGGGCTTTCCATTCTGGTTCAGACGTCTTTTGCTACGGCCGTTTCCGAAGTTTCACGTTATGTTATTGACGACAAGAACGATCATCCCACCCTTACTCTTTCCATACATTTCGTGCGGACCAACCGCAAGGACATGGTAGCTACGATCAAGGCCAGCCCCGATTTCGAAAAAAGGCACGCTGACGCCATTAAATATGCAAGCAGGCTGGTGAACCAGGTGGAGGTAGTAAAGCATAAGCACGGGGAAGATATTATCCTGGCGCAGACCATCAGCTTCAGCGGATTGATAAACGAGTCGCGCCTTGAAGAATTCATAAATTATTTCAGGAAAGAGCTTCCTCTTTCGCCTTACGATGAATTACGGAAAAAGAATATTCAGCTGATAGAGCTTTCCGAAAAGCTGGCTGAGCGGGAAAACCAGTACCGTACGCTTACTGAAACGCTGCCGCTGATGATGTTCACGACAAATGCGGGAGGTTATATTACCTTCGGTAACAAGTGGTTGAAGGACTATTTTAACCTGCAGGAAATACAGACCGGGAAAGTTTCGTGGATGTCGCTGCTGAATATCGGCGACAACAAACCGGTGCGGGATGAGTGGGAAAGGTCCATGGCCGGCCAGATGCCTTTCCGCGCGCAGGCAAAGCTGAAATCAAAAGGCATTGAGGAAGCGCTCTGGCATATTATTTCTCTCATGCCGGTAAAGAACGAGTACAACCAAGTGATAAGCTGGACAGGCTTTTTTGTGGATATCCACGCACAAAAGGTGGTGGAAGAAATGCTGAAGAACAATGTAGAGCTGAAAGCGGCGCAAAAACAACTGCTCGCTTCGCAGGCCAAGCTGGAAGAAAAGATCATCGAGCTCAACCGGTCGAACCATGACCTGGAGCAGTTCGCTTATATTGCCAGTCACGACCTGCAGGAACCATTGAGAAAGATCAGGAACTTCTCCGATCTTCTCGAAAAGAATATTCACGACGAGGAGAAGGCTGGAAAATATCTCCATAAGATCGACCAGGCCTCGTCGCGGATGCTGAACCTGATCAAGGATGTTCTGAATTACTCCCGCTTGTCACGCAGCGAGAATGTATTTGTCAATACTAACCTGAATGAGATACTGAACAGCGTAAAGATCGACATGGAGCTTCTTATAGAAGACAAAAGAGCTGCGGTACGTACATCCGACCTGCCCGTCATCAATGGCGTGCCGCAGCAGTTGTATCAGCTGTTTTATAATATCATCAGCAACTCGCTCAAGTTCAGTACGGAGAAGCCTGTGATCACCATTTCTCACCGCATGCTCGCTTCCGGGGATATCCACCGCTACCCCGATCTGCATGAAAATACTCGATATGTGGCTCTTTCATTCCGGGATAACGGCATCGGCTTCGATCAGAAATATGCGAAGCAGATATTTACCATTTTCAAGCGCCTGAATTCCCGCGATACGTACGATGGCACCGGTATCGGCCTCGCGCTTTGTAAAAAGATCATCGATAATCATCATGGCCTGATAGAAGCATACAGCAAGCAGGGAGAAGGTACCGAGTTTGTGGTGGTGCTTCCCATAGAGTGATAAATACCGGATTTTCTGCTTCCTTCATCAACCTGTTATTCTGCAGTTATCTTTTACATCATCATCACATTTTTGTTATCCGCCCGGTCACAATTCTATAAGCCTCTTGATATATTGGTAAGATAAGCGGTTCATTCCGATACATGCTTATTCAGTGCACTGGTGTTATTTTCAATTTCTTACATGCCATCCCAATCATTCCTCCCATGTCCTTTTATATTATTCTGCTTTTCCCGCATCTGTTATTTCCGGATGCTCAGTTAAAAAAATATCGCGTAAATATATTCCCATGACGTTGCAACATACCTGTGGCGTAAGCTCAATGCTGTCATCGTTTTTTTTATAAAGAGGCCGCTCATAGATAAAGGTACGTACGTCTGTAAATTTATCAGTCGAAAACATATCAACCATCAGCAGTATGCATTCAGTCTGTAGATCGTATGGAGATCTGTATTCCTTTTCTTTCAGTTTCTCAAATAGCAGATCTTTATTATTCCCGATCAGTTCATCGGCTTTCATATCATACAGGATGCTTCGGGCAAGCTCCGTCAATTGTATCGGGCTGTTCGACGTAAATAATGTACCGTCAAAATTTTTGTCGCCGGTGCTCAGGTAGACAAGCAGCTTCTGGAAATTGGTGTCCAGGCGGTCCAGCTTGGCAGACATATTCCTGAAGTCATCTTTCAGGCCTTTGCAGTCGCTTTCGATCGTGGTAATTTTCGAATTGTAGGTAAAGATTTTCCAGACGATCCAGATCAATGCGACAATACAGATGAAAGCCATGAACAGATCAGGATAATTATAAGAAAACCAATCAACGATTGTGTTTAGCATACACGTCAGAATTATAAGTTAATCATTATCTCACTACGCAGATTCGATCGCTTATATCATAACATCTGCTGAACATCCGGAACTGTGGTTCCGGCCAGGATACCTTATGCCCGCTTACTCTCAGGCTACCCCAAAATTACGCCCGTTAAACTGGTTTTCCAATGCGATCATTGCATGTCCACCAACTTTCCTATGCGATCTTTGAAAGGATTTAAATATGAAGCCGGATGGTGGCTGTTATTGCTTATTGTCTTCCGAAGTCTTCTTTGTATGCTTCGGGAAATTGAAGAGCAGGGAGCCGAGTACGGGTACCAGGAAAATGGCGATGCTCAGGACCGAGGTAATAATGTCGCCCCATACCACCTGGTGCTCGCCTTGCGGGATATGTTCACCTCTTGACTCCACGCATTGTTGCGGGCCTTCCAGGAAAATGGCGAAGGAAGAGCAGGGATAAAAATGCGGCACCACCGAAATCATAAGTTTAATACCCAGCAGCAGGATCACGGTAAAGGCGGCTGTTTCCAGGAAAGGGAAACGTTCCATCAGTCGTACGAACCCCTGTGCTACAAAGCGCATGGCCAGGATACCGATAAATACGCCTATCCAGATGAGATAAATGCTGTCGGTAAACGCTACCGCGGCAAATACGTTATCGATGGAAAAAGCAAGGTCCATCACTTCGATCAGGATCACGGTAGACCAGAAGCTGCCCACCAGTCCGATGGTCATGCGGTAGAGCTTGTTGCTTTGCTTTTCCAGCACATCGTCTTCCTTTTTGGGAGTGGACTTCGAGATAAAATACCGGAGGGCAAGATAAAACAGGTACAGTCCTCCGAGCGGTTTCAGCCACCATATCTGTATAAGCCAGGCGGCGAAAAGCAGGCAAAGCCCGCGGAATACATACGCGCCGATAATTCCGTATTTCAGCGCCTTACCGCGCTGTTCCTTTGGGAGGTCCATCACCATGGTGGCCAGTACGGCTGCATTGTCTACCGACAGCAGCGATTCGATCAGCACAAGGTTAAAGATGATGAGTACGGCGGAACCCCAGTCATGCCCGAAGATATCGTTCAGATATTCCATGAATACGGATAAATTTAGCGCAAGTTAATTATTTTTTTATGCCCAGTATCTTCTGGATTTCATTCAGTTTCATCAGGGCTTCCACCGGCGTCAGCGTGTTGATGTCGAGGTTCTCGATCTCCTCTTTTATGTCCTGCAGTACGGGGTCGTCCAGTTGAAAAAAGCTAAGCTGGAAATTATCTTCCGTTAAAGCTTTGGCCTTTTTATCTTTTCTGCCTGTGTCTTTATGCGTGTTCTCCAGCTGGTGCAGTATGTCGTTGGCCCTGCCGATCACCTCGCGGGGCATGCCGGCCAGCTTTGCCACGTGTATCCCGAAACTGTGCTCGCTTCCTCCGGGCACCAGCTTTCGCAGGAATACCACCTTGTTCTTCATTTCCTGTACGCTTACGTGGTAGTTGCGGATCCGCCGGAGCGAAGCGGCCATATCGTTCAGCTCGTGGTAATGTGTGGCGAACAGTGTTTTGGACCTGAATTTAGGATGCTCGTGAAGATATTCTGCAATGGCCCAGGCAATGGAGATACCGTCGTAGGTAGATGTGCCGCGGCCGATCTCGTCCAGCAGGATCAGGCTGTGGCCCGAAAGGTTATTGAGGATGCTGGCGGTCTCGTTCATTTCCACCATAAAGGTCGATTCGCCCATGCTCAGGTTATCCGAAGCGCCCACGCGTGTGAAGATCTTGTCCACAACGCCTATCCGCGCTTCCTTTGCCGGCACGAAACAGCCTGTCTGCGCCATCAGTACGATAATGGCAGTCTGCCGCAGCAAAGCGGATTTACCGGACATATTGGGCCCGGTGATGATCAGTATCTGCTGGTCGTCCTCATCCAGGTAAATATCGTTTGGAATGAATGAATTGCCATCCGGCAAAGCTTTTTCGATAACAGGATGCCGGCCTTCCAGTATCGTGATCGACGCCCCGTCATTCACCTCCGGCTTGCGATAGCCGTTGGCTTTGGAAACGGCTGCAAAAGACTGCAGGCAATCTACCTGCGCCAGGAGGCGGGCTGTAAGCTGCAGCGAAGGAATGTACTCCGACAGCCAGGCTACGAACTGCTCGTACAGCTGCGACTCCAGTATAAGTATCTTTTCTTCCGCGCCAAGTATTTTCGATTCGTATTCCTTCAGCTCTTCGGTAATGTACCTTTCGGCATTTACAAGTGTTTGCTTTCGTATCCATTCTGCCGGCACTTTCGACTTATGAGCATTGGTCACTTCGATGTAATAGCCGAACACGTTATTGAAGCTTACCTTCAGCGAAGTGATGCCTGTCCGCTCGCTTTCGCGCTGCTGCAGGCCGATCAGGTAATCTTTTCCCGAGTACGCAATGGTGCGCAGCTCGTCCAGTCCCGGGTGGAAACCTTCTTTGAACACCATGCCCTTGTTCACCGCTACCGGTGCATCTTCGCGGATCTCGTTCTCTGTCTTTTCGATCACCGCTTCACACGGATTAAGCTGCGAGGCGAGGGTTTGCAGCGATGTGTTGCCGGTGCGGTTCAGCAGTTCTTTTACCTGTACCGACGCATTCAGCGCGCGTTTCAGCTGTACCAGCTCGCGCGGAATGATGCGGCCGGTTGCGATCTTGCCTGCCAGGCGCTCCAGGTCGCCCACTTCCTTCAGATGCTTCTGGAGTGCGGACAACAGCTCCGGCTCGCGGTAAAGCTGTTCGGTAATATCGAGACGGTGGCGGATGGCAGCCGCATCCTTCAGCGGCATGGCGATCCACCGGCGCAGCAGGCGTGAGCCCATTGGCGTGATGGTACAGTCGAGCACATCGAAAAGCGTGATGGCCTTTTCGTTGGTAGAATGGACCAGCTCGAGATTGCGTATCGTAAAATTATCGAGCCATACATGATCGTGCTGGCCGATGCGGGAGATGGAATTCAGGTGAGAAAGATGCTGGTGGTGTGTTTCCTTCAGGTAATGAAGAATAGCGCCCGCCGCACGTGTACCGGCCTTCAGCTCTTCGATGCCGAAGCCTTTCAGGCTGGTGATACCGAATTGCTTGAGCAGCAGCTCGCGCGCAAAATCGTATTCGAAGATCCACTCTTCCAGCCCGAAAAGATGATAGCCGTCCCCGAACGTTTCATCGAATTTTTTATACGAAGGCTTTTGAAAGATGATCTCACGGGGAGCCAGCGATTGCAGCAGGTTGCGGACATATTCCGGCCGGCCTTCGCCTACCAGGAACTCGCCCGTGGATATATCGAAAAAGGCCACTCCGCAGGTGGCGCCGTCCAGGTAAATGCTGCAGAGGAAATTGTTGGATTTGTTCTCCAGTACATTGTCGTTCAGCGCCACGCCGGGAGTTACCAGTTCGGTCACTCCGCGCTTTACGATCGTCTTGGTCATTTTCGGGTCTTCCAGCTGCTCGCAGATGGCCACGCGGAATCCCGCGCGCACCAGCTTTGGCAGGTACGAATCCAGCGAATGGTAAGGAAATCCCGCCAGGTCGATGAACGAAGCAGACCCGTTGGCGCGTTTGGTAAGTACGATGCCAAGCACCTTGGCGGCCCTTACGGCATCCTCGCCGAAAGTTTCGTAAAAATCACCTACGCGGAACAGCAATACCGCATCAGGATATTTTCCCTTGATGGCGTAATACTGTTTCATCAGGGGTGTTTCCACCACTCCGTCTGCTTTTGCGCTCTTTGTCAACCGTGTAATTTCTGGGTTCCAAAATTTCAAAAAAATCCATGAACCTCCTAACCGGAAAGAGGGTATTTATACACGAAATCTTAACTAAATAGAACTCAGTCCTTAGTCCTCAGTACTGAGTATTGAGTACAGAGACCGTTATGAGATCATTTCAGGTTACCAGTTTCATCCGCTGAAGCCGCAGGCGTAGGAGGATTACCCGCCGAAGCGATAGCAAAGGTGAACATCCGCGCAGTCAGCGAGTAAAGGCGATCTTTTTTTTTACTGTCCTTTTTTCCCGCGTCCAGCTTCCAGCATCCATTGTCCGGCATCAGCCTCCATTTCTTACCTTTGCCCAAATTCATCTCATGCGTAAGCTGAAAACATGGGAATTGGGAAGGAAGTCGGTGGAGGAGTTCAGGGAAGCTCCGAAGATCCCGGTAGTGGTGGTGCTCGATAATATCCGCAGCGCGTACAATGTGGGCGCCGTATTCCGTACGGCAGATGCGTTCCGGGTGGAAATGCTCTATCTCTGCGGGCGGACCTGCGTGCCGCCGCATGTGGAGATCTACAAAACTGCGCTCGGAGCGGAAGATTCCGTAGAATGGAAGCATTACCCTGATATAGTCTTGTGCATCAGTGAATTAAAGGCGAAGGGATATATTCCTGTCGGCATAGAGCAGACGGATTCGAGTATCGCTCTGCAGGAATTCCGGCCGGAAAAAGGCGCGCGGTATGCTTTGCTTCTGGGCAACGAGGTGGACGGCGTAACGCTCGAAGCGCTCAACGCTTGTGATGTTGTGCTGGAGATCCCTCAGGAGGGAACAAAACATTCGCTTAATATTTCCGTGGCCGCCGGCGTGGTGATCTGGGAATTCTTCCGCAGGTTTTTATAAAGTTACTTCCGGTTGGCTTTTATGAACCGGGTAGGATCGAGGTAACCCGTCGTGTCGGTACTATAGCCTCCGCCTATGGGAAGACCGGCGATATGCCGCAGTTCAAGGTGAAGATGCGCGTAGTATTGCCCGTGATTGGTCCCTATAGTTCCCACCGGCGTTCCGATGCGGACATAACTTTGCGGCTGCGCGAATATCGTATCCAGGTGCGCGTAGAGGCTTTCTACCTGATCGTACGGCTTGCCGGGCGGCAACTGGTGCAGGATGCGCACCACGTTTCCCCAGCCTCCGTAAATATCTTCGGCGAAGGTGATATAACCGTTTGCAATTGCGTACACCGTATCGCCGAGATCGGTGTTGCCTCCGCCCAGCCCGTTCCAGTCGTCGCCGAGATGTGTGTTCTTCCCGAATTTCTGCGCGTTGTAATACCCTTTCGCGTCGGGCTTTCCTACTGGAAAATCAAAACGCGACGCCCGGTAAGCCGTGTCGTACACGAATTCATCTGAAGGGGAGAAAGACTGTTCCGGCCGCTGGGATGCGGCATCCCGGCAGGCTTGCAGGAGCAGGAGCGCGGCGATGAGCGTTATAAACTTCATAAGGAGTATTAAAGCCCGAACTGGAGCTCGCTCAGATAACGGTATAATCCTTCCTGTTGCATAAGCTCGTGGTGAGTTCCGGTCTCTTTCAGCTCGCCTTTATCGAGCACAAGTATTTTGTCGGCATTCCGCACGGTGCTTAACCGGTGTGCGATCACGATGGATGTTCTTCCCTTCATGAGCTTGTCGAGCGCGTCCTGCACCAGCCGCTCCGATTCGGAATCGAGGGAGCTGGTGGCTTCGTCGAGCAGCAGGATCGCCGGATCGCTCAGCACTGCGCGCGCAATGGCCACACGCTGCCGCTGCCCCCCGCTGAGCTTGGTGCCCCGTTCGCCCACGATGGTATCGTACCCGTCGGGAAATTCCATGATGAAATCGTGCGCATTGGCTTTCTGCGCGGCTTCGATGATCTCATGCTCTGTCGCATCGGGCTTGCTGTATCGTATGTTTTCGCTGATGCTTCCGCCGAACAGCAATATATCCTGCGGCACCAGCGCGATCTGGCTGCGGTACAATCCCAGGTTGTATTCCTCTGCGTTTTTTCCGTCTACCTCTATTACGCCTTCGTCTGGTTTGTAAAAGCGCAGGATCATGGCCGTAAGCGTGGATTTGCCCGCCCCGCTGGGCCCTACCACAGCTACCTGCTCTCCCGGTTGTACCGTAAAGTTCAGGTTCCTGAGGACCGGAAATGCTTTTCGCGACGGGTAGGCAAATGAAACGTTGCGGAACATGATCCCGCCCTGCACGGGCTTTTCCGTAAGATCGGCGCGGTACGGCGTTTTGTATTCGGGTTCTTCGTCGATAATGTCGAGGAGATGCTCGGTGGAACCGATGGCTTTCTGCATCTGGCTGTACGTATCGGCAAGACCGCCGATCGATCCCGCTACGAATACCGACAGCAGGAAGAATTTCAATAGTTCGCCGTTGGTAATATCTCCCCGGCTTACCTGATGTGCCCCGAACCATACGATGCCTATTACAGCGCCAAAGATGAATATGATCATGAACGAAGCGAACAGCGCGCGCATGATCGAGTTTTTCATCCCGATGTGGATGAGGTCGTCGGTTGTTCTTTTATAACGGATGATCTCGAAAAGCTCGCCGGTAAAGGCTTTTACGGTGGCGATCCCCTGCAGCGTCTCTTCTACGATGGTGGTGGATTCGGCCACTTTTTCCTGTGTCTTACGCGAAAGCTTGCGCACATACCGTCCGAAGGAAACGGCAAACAGCGCCATTGCCGGAAGAGTGGCCATCATAAATAAGGCAAGCTTCCAGGAGGTTGCGCCCATCAGCGCCACGCTGCCTACTATAATGATGATCTGCCTTATAAGTTCTGCCAGGTACGTGGTGAACGCGCCCTGCACCGTTGCTATATCCGACGAGATCCTGCTGCTTAGCTCGCCCACGCGTCGCGAGGCAAAATAGCTCATGGGAAGCGTGATCAGCCGTGAATACACATCCTGGCGCAGCTTCGCGATCGAATTTTCGGTGACGATGGAAAAAGTATAGATGCGCAGGTAGGAGGTAACAGCCTGCACTACCAGCAACGCCCCCATAAAAAGGGTGATACCGAGCACTTTCTCATCCAGATGTCCCTGCTGGAGATCGATGAGGTCGCCGAGCGAATAAAAAATGGCGAGGGAGCTCGCGCTCGACACGCCGAGGCAGAGCAATCCGATTATAAAAGGGACCTTGTAGGGATACATATAGCGGAATATCCGCATCGATCTGCGGAAAGATTCCCTTGTAATTCGTTTACGCTCACCGTCGGATCGGGCCATGATGCTTTTTTTTCTATGCAAAGGTGACGATTTTTTGAAACCCCGGGAAAGAAATAATTTGAACAGGAATTTGTTAAATATGGAAAAACCCCTATTTTTGCAGTCCTTTTTTAGAATAACTGACTGATAATATAGAGCGTCATGGCAAAGAGAACATTTCAACCGTCGATCCGCAAAAGAAGGAACAAGCATGGCTTCCGCAAACGTATGGCTTCTGCCAACGGCCGTCGTGTACTGGCTTCACGCCGCAGAAAGGGACGTCATAAGCTGACCGTATCCGACGAGTTCTATCCGAAGAAGTAAGTTTACTCTACCGATATTTACGACCCATTCGTTCCTGCGGATGGGTTTTTTTATTTGGGATTGTCCTTCGCTGTTCAGAGGTTCAGCGGCTGGTAGATGAACTCCCTCAGTACCGGGTAGATTGTGTCGTTATAGGTCTCTTTTACAAGATCATGTCCCGCCGTTATCGGTTTCCAGTGCACAAATTCCTCCATCCCCGTTACCAGTATTTTCCCGATCATCGCATTCAGCACCGGATCGTATGTTCCCGTAAAGATGACGGTGGGGATCCGGTAGCTCCGGATGGTCTCCCGGGTCTTCGATACCTTCGGAAGCAGCAGGCTGTATGTGTTCCAGACGTTGAACACTTTCTTTCGCTTTACCTCGTCGGAAAACTGCGAGATGGTGAATTTTTCCATTTTCCCGCTTACGATGCCCATCATCCGGAGATATTTTATCAGCCGGAAGAACAGGTCGGGACGCTGTACCATCTTCCGGAACAGTTTTTTGCCCCGCGTGTTCTGAGTGGCATAATGATACCAGAAGCTCTTTTTGATCCCGTCGGGCGCCAGGAGAATAAGCGAGCGCACCCGCTCCGGCATGAGCTGCATGTACTGAAGAGCCACTTTGCCTCCCAGGCTGTAGCCCATAAGGCTGAATTCCCCGATATTATTTGCAGTGCAGAAAGCTTCCAGCAGTTCGCGGAAAGTTTCCAGGTCCAGCGGTTCATCCGGCGACTTGCCCGGTGGATACGTGCTTCCGCCATGATGGAACAGGGCAAAGGAGTAGACGGTAAAATGTTTCCCCAGGCTGGCCTCCAGGTTATAGAATACCTCCGGCTGCTGGCCAAAGCCGTGAAATGCCAGTAAAGTGGCCGGTCCATGTCCGAAACGGATATATTCGGTACGGTATTCGCGGAATTCAAATGTCATGGAAATCGTGTGAATAATTACCTTGTTTTTCCTCGCCCTTTATTCGCTCAAAACCTATATCTTCGCCCCCCGAACTTGTAAGTGAACACCGTTCTCTCCTGACAGGTTCATGAAACTTACCAATTTCGGATTCATGGCCAAAGATAACAGTATTAAGTCAGTCCTGATCATCGGCAGCGGGCCGATCATTATCGGTCAGGCATGTGAGTTTGACTATTCCGGATCCCAGGCCTCCCGCTCGCTGCGCGAAGAAGGCATCGAAGTCTCCCTTATCAATTCGAACCCGGCTACCATCATGACCGATCCGGTTACCGCCGATCATGTGTACCTGTGGCCGCTTGAAGTGGAGTCTATCGTCAGGATCCTCGAAGAGCGCAAAATCGACGCGGTGCTTCCCACCATGGGCGGCCAGACGGCTCTTAACCTTTGCAAAGACTGCGAAGATGCCGGCATCTGGGAAAAGTACGGTGTGCGCATCATCGGCGTCGATATTGATGCCATCGACCGCACCGAGAACCGCGAGCTTTTCCGTCAGCTGATGATCGACATCGGCATCGGCGTGGCCCCATCCAAAACAGCCAATTCTTTCCTCGAAGGAAAAGAGATAGCGCAGGAGATCGGCTTCCCGCTTGTGATCCGCCCGTCCTTTACCTTGGGCGGTACCGGCGGCGCATTTGTAAATAAGAAAGAAGAATTTGACGAGCTGCTCAACCGCGGGCTGCACGCGTCACCGATACACGAAGTGCTGATCGAGAAATCGATCTTCGGCTGGAAGGAATACGAGCTTGAGCTGCTGCGCGACAGCAACGATAATGTTGTGATCATTTGCTCCATCGAGAACTTCGATCCGATGGGGATACATACCGGCGATTCCATCACCGTGGCTCCCGCCATGACGCTGCCCGATACGGTGTACCAGCGCATGCGCGACATGGCCATACGCATGATGCGTTCCATCGGGAATTTCGCAGGAGGCTGCAACGTGCAGTTCGCCGTGCATCCCGAAACGGAAGAGATCGTAGCGATCGAGATCAACCCACGGGTGAGCCGCTCTTCTGCGCTCGCATCTAAAGCTACCGGTTATCCCATCGCGCGGATCGCCGCCAAGCTGGCCATCGGGTATAACCTCGACGAGCTGCAGAACCCGATCACCCGCACCAGCGCATTGTTTGAGCCTACACTCGATTATGTGATCGTAAAGATCCCCCGCTGGAACTTCGATAAATTCAAAGGCGCCGACCGCCGTCTCGGCCTGCAGATGAAATCCGTAGGCGAAGTGATGGGCATCGGCCGCACTTTCCAGGAAGCGCTGCAGAAGGCCTGCCAGTCGCTCGAGATCAACCGCAACGGGCTCGGAGCCGACGGGCGCGAGGTGCGTAACCGCGACGAGATACTGAACAGCCTCGAAAATCCAAGCTGGAACCGCTTGTTCCATGTATACGACGCTTTCAAGCTGGGCCTTCCGCTCAATACTATTTTTAAAGCGACGCAGATCGATCCGTGGTTCCTCAACCAGATCGCCGAGCTGGTATCGCTCGAAAAGGAAATTGAAAAATATACGATCGAAACGCTGCCGCGCGAGCTGCTGGTCATTGCGAAGCAGAAAGGATACGGCGATCGCCAGGTGGCGCACCTGCTCGGATGCCTGGAAAGCCAGGTGTACTCGAGAAGGGATGCGGAGAACATCCGGCGCGTGTACAAAGTGGTAGATACCTGCGCCGCAGAGTTCGAAGCGTATACACCATATTTCTATTCCACGTTCGAAGAAGAGAACGAATCGGTCGTTTCCGATAAGAAGAAGGTGGTCATCCTAGGTTCGGGACCCAACCGTATCGGGCAGGGCATCGAATTCGATTACTCCTGTGTGCATGGCGTGCTCGCCGCAAAAGAAGCGGGTTACGAGACTATCATGATCAACTGTAACCCCGAAACGGTTTCCACAGATTTCAATACTGCCGACAAGCTGTACTTCGAGCCTGTTTTCTGGGAACATATCTACGATATCATCAAGCACGAAAAACCGGAAGGCGTTATCGTGCAGCTCGGAGGCCAGACAGCTCTCAAGCTGGCCGAAAAGCTTCATCGCTACGGGATAAAGATCATGGGCTCTTCTTACGAGTCGCTCGATCTTGCAGAAGACCGGGGACAGTTTTCGACCTTGCTGAAAGAGCTGGGTATTCCCTATCCTGAGTTCGGTACGGTAACCACCGCCGACGAAGCCATCGAGCTTTCACGGACACTCGGGTTCCCTTTGCTGGTAAGGCCTTCGTATGTACTGGGCGGACAGAAAATGAAGATCGTGATCAACGAGGAAGAGCTCGAAGCGCACATCATCGATCTGTTCAGGGAATTCCCCGGCAATAAGGTTCTGCTGGATCACTTCCTCGAGCGAACCATAGAGGCGGAGACCGATTCGATCTGCGACGGCGAAGAATGCCGCGTTGTCGGCATCATGCAGCACATCGAACCAGCGGGCATCCATTCCGGCGATTCGTACGCGGTGCTGCCTCCTTATAATCTCGGCGCGCTCGTGATCGAGCAGATGGAAGAATATTCCAAAAGGATCGCGCTGGCGATGAATGTAAAGGGACTGATCAACATCCAGTTTGCCATCAAGGAAGATAAAGTATATGTGATCGAGGCGAACCCGCGTGCATCGCGCACCGTGCCCTTCATCGCAAAAGCTTACCACGAGCCGTACGTGAATTATGCCACCAAGGTGATGCTCGGGGTGAACCGGCTGAAGGATTTTACATTCAACCCGCAGCTCAAAGGTTACGCGATCAAGATACCGGTGTTCTCGTTCAATAAATTTCCCGGTGTGAACAAAGAGCTCGGCCCGGAAATGAAATCCACCGGCGAAGCGATCTACTTCATCGACTCGCTGAAGGATAAATTCTTTACAAAGATCTACGCGGAAAGGAATCTGTATCTCAGCCGTTAACCGGTGCCGTATAACGAATTTTGGCATCCGGAACATTCCTGCGAACCGCAAAATTTCTAATTTTGCCGTATGAATCTTCTCCGCACGATCATTTTCCTTGTTGGTTCATATTACGTGATCCGTTTCCTCGTGCGGGTATTTACAGCTCCGCGAAGAACGACGCCACCGCCGCCGCAGTCGTCTACCGTAAACTACCGTGAGAAGAAAACCCCGCGTCCCGGCGGGCTTAGCGGCGATTACATCGAATATGAAGAGGTAAAGGACTGAGCCCCGCTTAGTTTGTCATTTCCCGTACTTATATTACTTTTACTTCATTGAACAAACTTCGCGCACATGAATAAGATCAACTGGAAGCCCCTGCTTCCGCATCTGGCGGCCATCGCTATCTTCCTGGGCATTTCTTTATTCTATTGCCAGCCGGTAATGCAGGGAAAGGTCCTGGTAAGCCACGATGATACCCAGTACAAAGGCTCGTCGAAAGAGATCAGGAATTTCCGGGAGCAGGAAGGTAAAGAGCCGCTGTGGACCGATGCCATGTTTGGCGGAATGCCTGCCTACCTTATTTCATACGCGCCGAAGAACAATCTTGTTGAAAGAGTTTTCAAGCCGTTCATTCAGCTCGGCTTGCCGCTTCCCGTCAACTACCTGTTCTGGGGCATGCTTTGTTTTTACCTGATGCTGCTCACATTCCGCTTTTCTCCGTACGCTTCTATCGCCGGCGCCATCGCTTTCGGCCTGGCCTCTTATAATGTTATCATCATCGGCTCGGGGCACTATGCCAAAATGATCGCGATCGGGTTCTTCCCGCTCATCATCGCCGGCATCAATCTTATTTTTCAGAAGAGGTATCTCTGGGGCGCTATCCTCACGGGTTTTGCAACAGCGGTGGAGCTCATCGCCAACCACCCGCAGATGACCTATTACTACTTTGCGTTCTTCGTTTCACTGTATCTTATCTGCCTTTTCGTCACCGGAATTATCAAAAAAGAGACCGTGCATGCGGTAAAGGCGGGAGCGATCACCTGCGGTATCATTCTGCTTGGGGTATTCACCAACATGAACCGTTTTCTCCCGGTGAATGAGTATACGCCGTTCAGCACACGCGGCAAGTCTGAGCTTGTGAAGTACGGCGACAAGGAAGAGCAGACAGGCGGTCTGAACCGTTCGTATATCGTCGGTTACAGCTTCGGCCGCGACGATATCATGAGCCTGCTGGTGCCAAATTACAAAGGTCCTAATAATGGCCAGCTGCTGAACAATCCTATCGCCAAAAAAGAAATACCGCGCAATACCGTTCAGCTTGTCGGCGCTACGGAAGGCATGCTGTACGAAGAAAACGAAAGGATCATCGATCAGTATTGGGGAGGGCAGGACGCTACGGGAGGAACGTTCTACATGAGCGCGATCATTTTTGTGCTCTTCCTGCTGAGCTTCTTCCTTGTAAAACATCCCATCCGCTGGGTGGTGATACCTGCGTTCCTGATCACGCTCCTGCTTTCATGGGGTAAGAATTACATGGGCTTCACCAACTTTTTCATCGACCATTTCCCCATGTACAATAAATTCAGGGCTGTAAACTCCATTATTATCGTGATCGAGTTCGTGATCCCGCTGATGGCTTCTTTCCTCATCGCCACCATGTTCAGCGAAAAAGAGTGGATGGAAAAGAAATGGTACGGCAACATAAAGAACAAGGTCGCGCTGCTGGGCGGTACCGGCGCCATCGTGGTGATACTCGGCCTGATGTACCTTGCGCCCGGAGTGTTTCAGAGCTTCTTCAAGCCGGCCGCTTACATTGGCCAGTATAAGGAAATGATGACCGAAGACGACCTGATCACCCGTAAGCTTACCGATGCCGGCGTGCCCGACGGCCAGATCGACCAGGTGCTTTCTGCGATAGTTACGGCGCGTACGGCCATTTTCAAAAGCGATGTCCTGCGTTCTATCGGCTATCTCCTGGCCGCAGGCCTTATCCTTGCAGCCTGGGCATTCACTGCTACCGACCGGAGGCTGCTCGTAGGCGGGCTTGCTCTTGTCGTGCTGGTAGATGTCGCGAGCCACGATAAGCGTTACCTGAACGAAAAGAATTTCAAAGAAGAAGGAAAGGCGAAGAATGAGTTCGCGCAGACCACCGCGGATAAATCCATACTTCAGGATCAGTCGCCGTCGTACCGTGTGCTGAATCTTTCGGTGAGCACGTTCAACGATGCCACCACCAGCTTTTACCATAAATCCATCGGCGGTTATCATGGCGCGAAGATGAAGCGTTACCAGGAACTGATAGAGAACCATATTTACCGGGACATCAATACGATTGCACGAAGCAACGCCACCACGCTGCAACAGTTCGATTCGGTAATGGTGAACACGAAGGTGCTCAACATGCTCAATACAAAATATATCATCTTCAACCGCGACGCTCCGGCGCTGCCGAATTCCAACGCTTACGGTCCTGCCTGGATCGTGCGTAATGCCGATGAAGCGGCCAATGCCGACGGGGAGCTGGAAAAAACAGGAATGGCCGATCTGAGAAATACGCTGGTGTACGATGCCCGTTTTTCCGGCCCGGTAAAGACCAAAAGATCCGGTGCCGTGGATTCCGCGGCCTACATCCGCATGACGTCGTACGCCCCGAACCATCTCGAGTACGAGTTCAATTCCGCTTCCGACGAGTGGGTGGTGTTTTCCGAAATGTATTATCCCAAAGGCTGGAATGCCTTTATCGACGGCGCTCCGGCTGAGCATTTCCGTGCGAACTACGTGCTTCGCGGTATGACGGTTCCTTCGGGCAAGCACAAGATCGAGTTCGATTTTGATCCGCCTGCGTACCGCAAAGGCGAAACGTTCTCGCTGATAGCTTCCAGCCTGCTGATGCTGCTTCTGATCGGTGGCATAGCACTGGAAGTGCGCAGGCAAATGAAACCGGCTACAAAAGCGTAACGCATGCCGTCAGGGAAAATAACCGCTCTGCTTCCGATGAAGGGGCATTCCGAACGTGTTCCCAACAAGAACATGAAGATGTTCGCAGGCGCGCCGCTGTACCATGCGGTAATGAGAGCCCTGCTCGGCTCAGCACATATTTCCGAAGTTGTGATCAATACTGACAGCCCGGTAATAAAAGAAGACGCTCTGAAAAATTTCGACCGGGTGAGGATCGTCGACCGGCCGGTAGAGATACAGGGAGATTTCGTTTCGATGAACGAAGTGATCCGCTACGATCTTGAGCGCTCGCAGGGAGAATTTTTCCTGCAGACGCACAGCACCAATCCGCTGTTGTCTTCGGCTACGCTGGACAAAGCGATCCTTTCCTTCTTTGAAAAACAGGAACGGCACGATTCGCTTTTCAGCGTCACCCGCCTGCAAACGCGGCTTTACTGGGAGGACGGACGGCCTGTGAACCACGATCCCGCCGAGCTGCTGCGCACGCAGGACCTGCCGCCCGTATTCGAAGAGAACTCCAACTTTTATATTTTTTCGCGCGCTTCCTTCGATGCTTCCGGCCATAAGCGGATCGGGCTGAAGCCGCAGTTATTTGAAATGAACAAGCTCGAGGCGGTCGATATCGATTATCCCGAAGACTTCGAGCTCGCAGAAATATTATACAGGAAATACAGACTGAATGAGAATGAATGACCGGATATCGCAGGTAATACAGGCGGTACAGGATGCCCACCGGGATGGGATGCTCATCGACCTGAAGCTGTACGGAGCTACCGGGGGCAAAGTGATCGGCGTATTGCAGCGCCTGATGCAGCTGCTGCCTGAAAATGAATGTTACGTGGAGATCGGCGTGTTCCAGGGAATGTCGCTGCTTTCAACCGCCAAGGCTGCCCCGGGAATAAAGGCGTTCGGGATCGATGATTTTTCGCAGTTCGATAAGGATGGAAAGAACCGCCAGCTGATCGAAGAGCGCAAAATAAAAGCAGGGATCAACAATGCGTTTCTCATCAATATGGACTTTGAAGATGCGCTGAACGATCTCGGCCGCCACCTGAATGGCCGGAAGATCGGTCTTTTCTTTATAGATGGGCCGCACGATTACCGCAGCCAGATCGTATGTTTCCTGCTCGCTAAAAAATATCTTTCGGAAGAAGCCATCATCCTGGTGGACAATTCCAACTACAACCATGTTCGGCAGGCCAACCAGGATTTCCTGATGTCGCACCCGGAATATAAAATGATCTTCGAAGCGTACTCGCGCTCGCATCCCGCCAATCTCAAAGGCGCCGAGCTGGACGAAGCCTGGAAAGGCTGGCTGGACGGGATCAACATCATTGTACGGGATCCGCAGGACCGCCTCCGGCCAATGTACCCCGAAACCATCCGCGACCGATCGCTGTTCTTCAACGACCATAAGATCCACCCGATGCGCAACAGCGAGCTTGCCTGGAGAGCCGCAAAGCTGGCAGCCGTATTGAAGCCTTTCAGGCCCTATTATTTTTTCGGCTTCCTGTACAAGCTTATCGTGGAAGTGAGAAAGCGCAAACGCAGCGAGATACAGCCGTTCCTTTTTATCAATTCGTATAGCGAAAATTTACCTAAATTCAACCTGAACAAATCAGCACAGGAGATTGAAAACAGATCAGTTAAAATATAAGCTTCAGAACAACCAGCTTACCGTGGGCTCGTGGGTTACCATAGGCCACCAGTCGGTAGTGGAGATAATGGGCACGGCCGGTTTCGACTGGCTTACGCTCGATATGGAACATTCGGTGATCGAGCTGGCGGCGGGACAGAACCTTATCGCGCACATCCGCGCAAATGGAATGCAGGCCCTGGTGAGAGTGGGAAAGAACGAGGAAGTGATCATCAAGCGCGTGATGGATGCGGGAGCCGACGGTGTTATCGTACCAATGGTGAACTCTGCCGAAGATGCGAAGCAGGCGGTCGCCTATGTAAAATATCCCCCCGTGGGAAAACGCGGCGTGGGCCTTGCCCGCGCACAGCGCTATGGTACCGGCTTCGATGAGTATAAGCAATGGCTGAGCGATTCTTCCGTGGTCATCGCACAGATCGAGCACATCCGCGCGGTGGAAAATATCGAAGAGATACTCAACGTGGAAGGCATCGATGGCATAATGATCGGGCCATACGATCTTTCGGGCTCGATGGGAGTTCCGGGCGAGTACGATCGCGAAGACGTAAAAGCCGCGATTGCCCGCGTGGAAGCAATGTGTAAAAAGTACAATAAGCCTTTGGGCTTTCATGTAATCCAGCCGGATCACAAGCTGCTGCAGGAAAAGATCGACAAAGGATATACCTTCCTTGCGTTCAGCCTCGATTTCTTTTTCCTCGGCGATAAGGTCCGCCACGAGATGTCACAACTGAAAAGCAGAACTGTATGAAGCGGGTGGTAGTCTTCGGCGGATCGGGATTCCTGGGAAGTTATATCGTGAACGAGCTGTTGTCCCGTAACTATAAGGTAACGGCAGCCGATCTGCATCCTTCGCCTTACGTCGATCCTTCGCTGTTCCGTCAGGCGGATATCATGGACGCCGAAGCGGTGGAAAAGATCCTTGCGGAAGGCGTCGATGTGGTTTACAACCTGGCGGGATTTGCGAATCTCGACAAGGCGATAGAATTCCCCGCAGATACGGTACGCCTGAATGTGATGGGAAACCTGAACGTGCTCGAAGCGTGCCGAAATACCGACGTGAAGCATTTTGTGTACGCCAGCAGCGCGTACGCCATGAGCGATAAAGGTTCCTTTTACGGCATCAGCAAGCTTTCTTCCGAAAAGCTGGTGAAAGAATATCATAAACGGTACGGGCTGGATTATACCATCCTGCGTTACGGTTCGGTATACAGCGAGCGGGCTTTTGAGAATAACTATATCTACCAGCTGATCGAGAAAGCATTGCAGACAGGCGAGATCCATCATTCGGGCGACGGCGAGGAAATAAGAGAGTACATTCACGCGCTTGATGCCGCAAGGCTTTCGGCAGACGTGCTGGAAAATCCTGCCTATAAAAATGAGAACCTGATGCTGACCGGATCGGAGCGGATGCGCAGGGCAGACCTGTTTGAAATGATCAACGAGATACTGAACGGAAAGCTGAGCATACATCTTTCCAGGGATGGTTACGCCCACCACTATAAAACCACACCTTACAGCTTCCATCCCGAATCCAGCAAGAAGCTGGTAGCAAATCCGTACATCGATATGGGGCAGGGAATCCTGGAATGTATCAAGGCAATACGATCGTCCCATGAGTGATATGGAATGGAAATTTCTCTCGTACGAGCTCTCTCCTGAGCTTAGTAATTACGGTGACGGCAACAGGATAAATATAGATCGCGTCCGCAGGATGGACCGTGGTGATGCAAGTAACAATTCCCTCCTCAGCCTGCCCGCTCACACAGGCACACATATCGATTTCCCGTTCCACTTTTACCAGGAGGGAAGAACAGGCAGCGCGTATTCAGCGCAGGAGCTTGTTTTTACAAACGTGGGCATTCTTGATATTTCTCACATCAACCCGCAGGATCACCTGATCCGCAACGAGCATCTCGATCTGGAAGCGCTGGATAAGGATATCGATTTTATTATTGTGTACACGGGCTTTTGCCAGTACCGCAACGAAGAAAAGTACTGGAAATACAACTGGGGATGGGCGCCCGAAACAGCGGGTTTTCTGCGGCAGAATTTTTCGCGGCTGCGCGCTTTCGGCTTCGATCTGATATCGCTTTCGGCCTACCAGCAACGTGAAGCGGGAAGAGCGGCGCACAAGGAGTTTTTAGAGAAGAACGATATTTTAATAATTGAGGACATGAAGCTTTCGGGAGTGAATGCAAAGTGTGAAATTGACACTATGGTCGTTTCCCCGCTTCGCTTTTCGGGATCGGACGGCGCGCCGGTAACTGTCTTTGCCTTAATGAACAACTATGCCGGTTAAAGCCATTATATTCGATTTCGACGGGGTGATACTCGATTCGCTGGATGTGAAAACGCAGGCTTTCTACAATATGTACCTGCCTTATGGCGAGGATATTGCAGCCAAAGCGGTAAAGTATCACCTAGAGCATGGAGGAATATCCCGTTATGAAAAATTCCGCCATTATCATAGAACATTTCTCGGCCGGGAAATAAACGACAAGCAGCTGGAAGAGTTGGCGGAGGAGTTTTCCAGGCGTGTGATGGACGGGGTCATCGCGTCGCCGGAAGTAAAAGGCGTACGGGATTTTCTCGAAAAATATCATGACCGTTATCCTATGTGGGTGGTTTCCGGCACGCCTGAAGGCGAGATGCGCGACATCGTAAAAGCGGTGGGCATGGACGGCTATTTCGTGGAAGTATACGGCAGCCCTACGAAGAAAGGATTTCTGACACGGAAGATATTAACGGAAAACAACCTGCAGCCGAAAGAGCTCGTATTTGTCGGCGACGCCACCACCGATCACGAAGCGGCAGTGGAAAATAACACTCATTTCATTTTACGCGAGCATCCGGATAACATCAGCCTTTTCGAAGGCAAAAATGTAGTGAGAATAAGGGATTTTACCGGTTTCGCCGAATTGATCGGAAGGTTATAAGGTCGGCAGACTAATCCTAACTTCGTCTATATTTGTACACCTTATGCGAATATTGCTTACATCTACTTCATTCCAGGATACTCCCGGCAGGCACCAGGAATTATTGAATAATAGCGGCTTCCAGGTGGATACCCTTCGCGGTCCCGTAAAAGAATCGGTATTGCTGCCCGTAATAGGTGGGTACGATGGAGTGATCTGCGGCGACGATGAATACACACGCGACGTAATTGCCGCGGGAAAGGCCGGAAAGCTGAAAGTATTGTCCAAATACGGCATCGGTCTCGACAAGATCGATGTGGCGGCCGCGAAAGAGCTGGGCGTGACCGTTACAAATTGTCCCGGAGTGAACCATACCACGGTAGCGGAACATGTGTTCGCGCTGCTGCTGAGCTTTGTGAAAAACATTCCTGAAGAAGTCGCCCACACCCGGAACGGCTCGTGGACGCGGATCACGGGGAACGAGATCTTCGGGAAGACGCTGGGCATTTTCGGGTTGGGCAAGATCGGCAAAGAAGTGGCGATACGCGCGCGCGCCTTCGGAATGCAGGTGATGGCGTACGACCGGTATTTCGACGAAAGCTTTGCCACGGTCCACGGCATCCGGCGGGGAGAAATCGACGAAATACTCGCGGCAGCCGATATCGTCAGCCTGAATATGGACCTCAACCCGGAATCCCGGCATCTCATTTCGATGGAACGGGTGCAGACGAAAATGAAAAAGGGCATGATCATCATCAATACCGCGCGGGGCGAGCTGGCCGATCTGAACGCCATCCTGCACGGGCTGGACAATTACATTATCAAAGGATACCTGACGGATGTGCTCGAAGAGGAACCCATGGACCCGGAGCATCCGCTGAAAAACTATAAAAATGTGCTGATCACGCCGCACATCGGATCGAGAACATACGAAAGCGTAGAACGCCAGGGCACGATGGCCGTAGAAAACCTGCTGAAAAATTTGTAAATATGATCGGGAAAATCAGGTTCAAGCTTAAAATGCTGATGAAAAAAATGTCCGGGAACAATGATCCGCAGGACATTCACGATCCCAAAGATTATTGGGACCACCGGTTCGACGAGTACGCGTTCCATCATTCGAGACAGAATAATTACATCGCATCCGATTTTCTTTCGCGTGTTCCTTCAAACGCGAAATTCGCCGAAACATTCGGCTCCGCGCAGTCGCTGCTGGAAGTGGGCTGCGGCACCGGGGAATTCTGCCAGCTGGTGGCAAAGCAATATCCGCAGATGAAGCGCCTGGTGGGAACCGATATTTCCGAAGAAGGAATTCAATATGGCCGCAGGAGAAACAAATTCCAGGACCGCGTGCAGTACGAAGTGTTCAACAGCCTGAGCCGTCCCGGCGGTTTCGCTGAGCTCGGACAATTCGATCTGGCGCTGTGCTCGAACGTACTCGAGCATTTTACCGATCCGTACCCGCTGATAGAGCAGATGCTGGATGCCGCGAAGACTGTTTGCATTCTTGTACCGTACAATCATCTTTCTGAAGATACTTCGCTCACCGGCGACGGTGGCGAAGGACATGTATTCCGTTTCACGGAGCAAAGTTTCGACCGTTACGATCTCTCTGCCACTTTCCGGTTCCAGTCGAAAGGATGGAGCAATGTCACCAATCATCCCGATCCCTGGCAGCTGGCGGTGCTCATCCGCAGGAAACGATCCTGAGCGCGCAGGCGGCAGTATTCCCGCGGCACGGTTTTCAATATTACCGTAATAGATTAGTTTTGTCAATTATATTTAAGCCATGAACGTCTACCTGCTCGGATATCAGCCCCGGTTCTTCTTCAAATCGAAACACACCAACTGGTGGCCGTGGAACTACATGAAAGACACATTCAACGATCTGGGCTATAAAGCGTACCATAAAAATGTGTCGAAGATCGATCCTTCCGTGCCCGCCGTCTACATCTGCTGGAACGAGCCGGACAGCATAGAGCTTATCGAAAAATACAAGATACATAAGGACAGCATCGTCATACAAAAGCTCACGAGCTTCGACGGCAGTCCCGAATCGGCAAATACCAACTGGACGGAAGACCCGCTGGGATTTTTTCAGAAATGGCACTGGCCTCAATACCAGAAGCTCGAAAAGCTGGAAAAGATGTGGCCGAACTTTTACGCGTTCGGCGCCCGCACGGATGTAAGCTCCTTCCCGGAAAAACGGCGGATCGCCGAAAAATACAAAGACAGGATCTTCTGGATCCCGTGGGGCTCGATGACGGTGCCGTACTCACGGATCAAAAATGCGAAGCCGGTCATGGACGGATTCCGTTACGACGCAGGATTTGTAGGAAGCAAGTGGGGAACGCGCACACGAGGAAACATCACCGAATGGGAAACATACCTTGAACCTGTGATGAACGCAGGCGCTTCCGTTTACCTGGCGGGAAAAGGCACGCCCAAAGGACCGGTATCCGTAGAGGAGCATGAGCGCGCGCTGAAGTCCTCCCGGCTGTGTCCCATCATTCACGCCACTTCATGGAAAGTGGAAAAAGGAATCATGGACCGCTTCTGGACCGTGTTCTCGCTGGGCCGGTTCGGCGTGGTGGACAATGAAGGCATCCTCGACTTTTACGACCGCAGCGAGCTCGTGCTCGAAACAGATCCGGGCGAGTACGTCGAAAAAAGTATTTACTACATGAAGAACGTGGAAAAGCAGAGGCCATTCATCGAAAATGTGCTGTCGCGGATCCAGTCGGAATACAACCAGCAGTTCGTCTGGGACAAAATCCTCGGTCGCATCTACAGCGAAAACAACCTGAAAAAATAACGGGCGGATGGATTTCCTGTTCTACCATTCGGCTGCACCGGAAATACCTGCTCACTTCAGGGGAAAGAAAATATGGCTTCCCGCCAATGAGTACGCCCCCGCATTGATCCGCCATATTCTGGCAGGTAAGAAAGAACATGCCAATGTACTGGTGGAAGAGAATCTCGCGCAATTCTTTCCAGCGCAGACAGAGTTCAGGTGCACCATCGTAAAAAACGGAACAGCTTCTTCACGCACATCAAAGAAAATTGTCCTTTACGCGCAGAGCGATACGCTGGCTAATTCCGTTGCCGTTATGGCAGAGCATCTGAATGATCACCAGCTGTTTTTTTCCGTTCCGGGACGGGCGGCCGAGCGCGCAGATATTTTTTTTCGCAGCCATAATATTCCGTTCGGGCCATACTCATTCAAATGGCTGAAGAAAGTGCGCCCCGACGTATTGCTGCTCCTCAACGACTGGAGCAAGGAGCCACAGCGCATCATCGCGCATTGCCGGTGGCTGGGCATTCCTGTGATCTGCCTGCAGGAATCGGTGATCGATTTCGGCGACCGTTTCCGCCGGATGTTGTGGGCCGATCATGTGCTTGTGCAAGGTGCGCAGACAGTACGCGATCTCGATAGAGAAACGTATTTTGTAACCGGGAACCCGCGATACGAAAATATTCCGCCAGCCGGCGAACGTGGAAATGAAGCGCTGATCAACTGTAACTTTACGTACGGAATTTTCGAAGACCAGCGCTATGGCTGGCTTGACGATATACACGATACGCTAGCCGCGGAAGGGCTTGATTATGCGATCTCGCAGCATCCGCGCGACACGGGCGACCTGAAGAAATACAACAAGGTGCTGCCTTCGTCTTCCGCAAGAGTGCACGGGCAGCTGGAAAATGCCGCTTTCCTGGTAACCCGCTTCAGCTCGCTCATTCACGAAGCGTTGGTGATGGGCGTGCCGGTGATCTATTATAATCCGCACGGCGAAACAATGCAGTATGATTTCGGTTTCAACGGCCGGTTCATATTTCTCGCCACCACGCGCGAAGAGCTGAGGGACGCGGTGCAAAGGCTGCGGAGTGTGCAATGGTCTCCGGAAGAGCTGGAGGAGTACCTGGCCATCCATTGCCTGCCACGGCATCCGGTTCCTTCGGCCAATATCGATCATCTGCTCGCGTTCCACCATTTCCGCCCGGGATCTTTCGGTATTGCGGATCTTCTGAAGCTCGTGCTTTATTATCCGCACATTAAAACACTGCTGAGCCGTTTGCGGAAGATTGTAATGAAGGCGGGTTGATTATCTTTGGCATATTAATGTGCAGGCGAACAAGTGGGCATAGTACAGAAACGGTCATTTCAATCTTCTTTCTTCCTGGTGGTGGGCATTCTCCTGGGTTTCCTCACCAGCGGCATTCTCCTGCCCAATTATTTCAGCGAGGAAGAGAACGGGCTCATCACCCTGCTTAACTCGTATTCGCTGCTCTACAGCCAGATCGCCATTATGGGGATCCACTCCGTAGTGATCCGGTTTTACCCGCACTTCAGGGACGAGACATCGAAGCACAATAATTTCCTTACCACCATGAGCGTAGTGGTATTCGGAAGCTTTTTACTTTTTACGGGATACTATTACTTCACCAAGCCCTTTTTCAAAACCATATTTGAGAAATCGCCGCTGTTCGAGCAGAACTACTTTTACCTGCTGCCGCTTACTTTTTTCACGCTGTACTTTTACCTGTTCGACGCGTATTCCACGGCGCAGACAAAGACCGTGCGCGGTTTTATCCTGAAAGATGTTCTCCAGCGGGTTTTCATCCTCCTTGCAATAGGCGCGTATATCGTATGGCAGACGGGGCTCGGCGCGTTTATCTTATTGTATAACGTGGCCATGTGCCTGCCCACGATTTTGTTTTTTATCATTCTTTTCTGGGAGAACCAGTTTTCATTCCGGGTGGATGTAAATGACATGTACCGCCGGAACTGGAGGTATATGGCCAAAGTTTCAGGGTATTCCATGCTGCTGGGTATCAGTTCGGTAGGCATCAGCAATATGGATGCGATCCTCATCGAAAGAATGCTGGATATAAAGCAGGCGGGAATATACGGACGCAATATGTTCTTCGGGGCGCTGGTGGCGGTACCGTACCGCACCATTCACAAGATCGCTTCGGGATTGTTGTCTGGAGCTTTCAAGGAAGGCGACATGGGCGCGATCAAAAGCATTTATTATAAATCCACCATCACCCAGCTCATTCTCGGATGTTTCATTTTTACGGGGATATGGCTGAACATTCACAACGTTTACCAGATCATTCCGGAATCGTACGCCGGCGGTAAATATGTTATTTTCTTTATCGGCCTGGGCAATCTCTTCACTATGCTCGGCGGCGTAAACACGGCGGTGATCAGCTACTCGCCGTATTACAGGTGGAATACCATTTTCCTGGTAATACTGCTGGCGCTTGTGGTCGTTACCAACATCCTGCTCATTCCGCTCTGGGGTATTTCAGGCGCTGCGCTCGCCACTGCGTTCTCCATCTTTCTGTACAACGCCATGATGTATATATTTTTGTGGGTACGTTATAGATTTCAGCCGTTCGATTACCGGCACGCTCTCGTCATCCTCATCATGGCGGGAACTTATTTTGTGGCCTGGCTCATACCTGCGATGCCGGGATTTATCCTCGATATCGCTGTGCGCAGCACGGTGTTCACGGTATTGTTCGGAGTGCTGATACTTATATCGCGTGTGTCGCCGGATGTAAATAATATGGCGAGGTTCCTCTGGAGGAAGGCCGCTGCCCTCGCGGGCCGTCGAAAAGATCAGTAAATACCGTTCCTGTTCAGCGCTTTCCTGTAGCGGGCGGAATTGTAATTGTGCTCGGTAAGCGTGCTCGCGAAATTATGGTACCCCGAAAGATCGTCCTTCGCGCACATGTAATAGTAATTGTGCTTTTCGTAATCCAGCACCGCGTCTATCGCCTCCGGCTCGGGGATCATGATAGGCCCGGGAGGAAGCCCGGGATGCTTGTACGTATTGTACGGCGATTCGATCTCGAGATGGCGGTTCAGCACGCGCTTCAGCGTAAATTCGCCGGTAGCGAAAACCACGGTAGGATCGGACTGAAGCAACATGCCGTCCTGCAGGCGGTTCACATACACGCCGGCAATTGTGGGCCATTCTTTCTGGTATTTTGATTGCTCTGCCTGCACGATCGAAGCGAGGATAGAGACCTCTACCTGTGTCAGTCCGAGCGATTGCGCTTTTGCTTTGCGTTCGTCATTCCAGAATTTCTGGTATTCCCTGTACATCTTGTCGGTAAACTGTTCCGCGTTCGTGTTCCAGTAAAACTCGTACGTGTTGGGAATGAAAAGCGTGGCGACGGTGAGGGAATTCATACCGTATTTCTTTTCCATCGTTGCGTTGTCGCTCAGGTATTCGAGCAGCGAAAGAGAATCCGCCTCGATCCTGCGCGAGATGCGTCCGCAGAGCTGCGGGAGCGTGCGCACATAGTGGAACGAAACTTTCACCGGCGACTGGCGTCCTGATTTCAGCAGGTTCACCAGGTCTTTGTTCGTCATTCCGTCGGTTATCTTATACCGGCCGGGCTTGATGTTCGTATCGTAATCTTTCTGCAGGGCGACCTTTTCAAACAGCTCCGGTTTTATCAGGACATTTTCCGCGGTCAGCACCTGCATTACTTTTGTGAAGTCGCTACCGGTAGGTATGTCCACATATACTTCTTTCCGGCCTTTCAGGTCCACATTCTTTTTCGATCCGGCCAGCCAGGAGGCACAGGAGGGAAGAACAGCAGCAAGCGAAACCAGTATAGCGAACCGGAAGATCTTGTTCATATTTCTGTTTTAAGGAATAGCCCAAAAGTAGGGATTCTGACGGGAATCACAAGCTTTGCACGGAACGGGAAATTGCTGTATATTTGATCATCGTATGTTTTCCCTGAAGTATTATATCGTTGGTTTCCTGGCCTTTTCCATCAGCTGTGCAGCTATGGCGCAGGGTAATTTTTACAACCGCGGAGCACTCAACATCGGTTCGGGTTCCGAAGTGGAAGTGAAAGGCAATATTGTGCTCAACAGGCCGGTAACAGGCAGCGGCATTTTTGAGCTTACCGGTTCTGCCACGCAGGAAATAAAAGGAACACAGCCTGTGGTGGAAAGTTTCAGGATGAACAATACGGGGAACGCCGTTCTGAGAAACAACTTCAGCGTCCGGCGGTCAGCGGATTTTCAGTCGGGGCAACTTTCCCTCGGGCCGCATTTCCTTCTTCTCGACACAGGTTTTGTATTCAGCGGCGGAAACGCTTCGGCGTATATTGTTACGGAAAGCACCGGGAAGATCGTTCTTCCGGTTTCTTCTTCGGGCATCAGCGTGCCATCAGGCTCGGCGTCGGGCTTTCATCCGTTTGTCATTACCGAGCTGGGAACGCCCGATACTTTCCTGATACGTTCATTTGCTTATCTTCCTGCAAACGGCCAGTACATAGGCTCTCCCGTGGGGGATGATGTTGCCTTGCTGTCGTGGGAAATATCCGATCTTCATCCGGGAGGCAACGATCTTCTGCTCGGCTTCGGCTGGCAGGACATTGCAAATGCTTCCACCTTCGACGAGCGGTTTGCAGTACCGGTACGGTTTTATAACGGAAGTTACCAGGCGCTCGACAGCTGCGGAACGGATGTCCGTTTTACCGATCCGAATCTTGTAAACACGGTCTCTTCAGATACCACGGGCATTTTCGGTATCGGCGATGACCTGTATCTGCCGTACGTTCCTGAATATTCCGTTACGCCTGCTGCTGATACAGCTTTCTGTGCAGGCGGCAGCGCATTGTATACAGCAGGCAGCGGCCTCGTTCACCACTGGAGCAATGGCGACACCGCGCAAAGTGTCCTGGTAACACAAAGCGGTGCGTACAATGTGGGTATTGAGAATGCGCAGGGATGTATATATTTTTCCGACTCCGTTACCGTGACCGTATTGCCTTTGCCGGTTGCGGTCCTTACACCTTCTTCCGACACTTCTGTTTGCGAAGGCGATACCATTACCCTGTCGGCAGGCGGCGGTATTGAGTACACCTGGAATACAGCCGATACAACTTCGTCGATACAAATTTCAGCGGCGGGAATGTATTACGTGGACGTCCTTGGATTGAACGGATGTACAGGCCGTTCCGATACCGTGAGCCTGTACCTGCTTCCGCTTCCTCCCGTTCCGTCGATCACCCGCCTGGGCAACGATCTTTCCGCTTCGCCGGGGACTGCTTCGTACCAGTGGTACCGCGACGGGTTACCGGTTACAGGCGCTACAGGCCAGACCTATACCGTAACACAGAACGGAACGTATACGGTGGAGATCACCAATCCTTCGGGATGCGCTTCGCTTTCGGCGCCGTACGTGTTCAACGATCTGGGTATTGACGGCGGAGAAGCCTGGAGCTATACGCTGGGTCCCAACCCATCCGGAGGCACAGTGAACCTGCAGCTATCATCTCTTCCCGCGGGAAACTGCGAGCTGGTTGTTTCCGATATTTCGGGAAGGCAGATATTGCGGCGATCCGTACAGGGAAACAACGAGCAGGTACAGCTCGCGAATGCGGGAGTTTATCTTTTTTCTTTCCGGGTGAACGGTGAAGTACGATTTATCAGCCGCGTGGTGATACGCTGACATTGTGTAAAAAATACACTAAGCGGACAAGGTCCGGATCTCTCCCTCAAATACTTTTTCGGCAGGACCGGTCAGATGAACATGGCTGAATTTTTCGCCTTCCTGCTCAAATCTTACAGACAAAGTTCCTCCTTTGGTATGAATGGTATGTACCGGAAGCCCCGGGAACAGGAAAGCAGCGGCAATGGCCGAAGCTACGACGCCCGTTCCGCAGGAAAAAGTCTCGTCCTCAACCCCGCGCTCATAAGTGCGCACATGAATGCTTTCTTCTCCCGGCGCGATGAAGTTGACATTAATGCCCTCTTTCGCGTATGTCGCGGAGTAGCGTACAGCATGGGCTTCCTTTATGATATCCAGTGATTCCAGCTCATCGCGGGTGATAATATAATGAGGCGAGCCGGTATTGAGCACAGCGGTATTTTCTGTTACGGTCACTTTTTTTACATCCTGCATCAGCAGATCCACGATATAACCGTGCGAGATCGATTCGATTAACTCTGCTTCGTGATAACCGTCAGCCGCTTCGAAGCGAACAGCGGCACCCGGAGCGGCGAGGTCCAGGTCTGCGGCAAATGCGGCGATGCATCTTCCGCCGTTCCCGCACATCGAGCTTTCGCGGCCGTCCGCATTGTAGTAAACCATCCGGAAATTATATTCAGGATGATCTTCCAGCAGGATGAGACCATCCGCTCCTATGCCGAAACGACGGTCGCAGAAATGCGCGATCAGCGCCTGGTCCTTCGGGAAGCTTTTGTCCCGGTTGTCGATCAGGATGAAGTCATTACCTGTGCCCTGGTACTTGGAGAACCGGATCGTTTTCATTTGAAAAAAATTAACATTCGCCGGAAAATTTTTCCTTTAATTTTATGCTCGGAGCGGTATTAACAGTAATTAACCGCACCAAACATATCCAAAATTATAACCATTACGTTTCAGTTGTAGTTTGTTTAACTTAAAAAATGGGGATTATATGAGAAAAACAATGGCGACAGTCCTTTCGGCTTTTGCCGGCGGACTTTTATCATTGGGAGTGTACCGGATGGCTGTGCCCGAAAGAACGGTCTACCAGGTAGTGGAACCGCAGACACAGGCAAAGTACACGGAATTTAACGGGCCTGTGATCGTTCCGGGAACGGATTTTACCATTGCTGCGGAACGAACGGTCAACAGCGTGGTTCACATCAAGACCCTGACCAAAGTGGCTACATCACGGTACATCGATCCATGGGAGGAATTCTTCTTCGGCAATCCCAACCGGCGGAATATGCCGCAGATGGGGGCCGGTTCGGGCGTGATCATGACCGCCGACGGGTATATTATCACCAATAATCATGTGGTGTACGGCGCCGACGAGATCGAAGTAAGCCTGAACGACAAGCGTAGCTACAAGGGAAAAGTGGTGGGAACGGACCCGAATACGGATCTGGCCGTGGTAAAGATCGAAGAGACGAACCTGCCTGTAATGCCGTTTGCTAATTCCGACCAGGTGAAAGTGGGTGAGTGGGTGCTCGCTGTGGGTAACCCGTTCAATCTTACATCCACCGTTACGGCGGGCATTGTAAGTGCGAAAGGCCGCAATATCGATATCATACAGGAAAATTATAAGATCGAGTCGTTCATCCAGACGGATGCGGTGGTAAATCCCGGTAACAGCGGGGGCGCGCTGGTAAATGTGAACGGTGAGCTGGTAGGGCTGAACACCGCGATACAGACGCACACCGGCTCGTATGAGGGTTATTCCTTCGCTATCCCGTCGAACCTCGTGAGAAAGGTGGCGCACGATATTATTGAGTTCGGAACGGTGCAGCGAGGGCTGCTCGGGGTGAATATCCGTGAGATCACTTACGACTTTGCAAAAGAAAAAGGCATCGGCCGGCTGGAAGGCGTATGGGTGGAAGCTCCGCTGGCAGGCGGCGCCGCCGAGGAGGCCGGGATCCGCTCAGGCGATATCATCCTGATGATAAACGATGTACCGGTGAACAGCGTTTCTTCGCTCCAGGAAAATGTGGGATTGCACCGGCCGGGGGATAAGCTGAAAGTCACCGTGAACCGCGATGGGGCAAGAAAAGACATCACCGTGACCCTGAAGAACAAGACAGGGAATACCGAGCTGGTGGACAAGCCGACCGAGGTGAACCAGCAGCTGGGCGCCCGTTTCGAGGAAATGAGCGAGACCGATCTTTCGAAGCTGGGGCTGAGGAATGGCATCCGGGTGTCTGAAGTGACCAACGGAAAGCTGCGGGCTGCCGGGGTGAAGCCGGGATATGTCATCACAGAAGTGAATGGCAGGACGGTCCGGAATCTCGACGATCTTACCATCGCTCTGAACAATTCCAGGGGATATATCTACATAGGAGGGATGTATCCTTCGGGCGAAAAGGTCTATTACTCTTTCAATTAAAAAATAAAAACGGGGAAAAGAGCCGGAGTATAGAACAAATTTGGCCTTTCCCCGTTCATTTCACTTGACAATCTTCTCCAAATCGATTAATTTTGCACCTTCATATTAACGTACAGTTAAGCTGTACCCTTAACATAAGAAAGTTCTATGAGACAACTTAAGATCACAAAGTCGATCACAAACCGTGAAAGCCGTTCTTTAGACAAATACTTGCAGGAAATAGGAAAGGAAGAACTGATAACAGCAGAAGAAGAGGTGGAACTGGCCCGGAGGATCAAGCAAGGTGATCAGATAGCTCTCGAGAAGCTTACCCGCGCTAACCTGCGTTTCGTTGTCTCTGTAGCCAAACAATACCAGAACCAGGGTCTTACCCTTCCGGATCTTATCAACGAGGGAAACCTCGGTCTTATCAAGGCAGCGCAGCGCTTCGACGAAACCCGCGGATTCAAGTTCATCTCTTACGCCGTATGGTGGATCCGCCAGTCGATCCTGCAGGCTATCGCCGAGCATTCCCGTATCGTGCGCCTTCCGCTGAACCAGGTAGGTTCACTCAACAAGCTGAACAAGGCCTTCTCCAAGCTGGAGCAGGAGTATGAGCGCGAGCCGACTGAAGAGGAACTGGCAACCATCCTGGACCTGCCGGAAGACAAAGTGAAGGATTCCATCCAGATCTCGGGCCGCCATATTTCCATGGATGCGCCGCTGATCTCGGGCGAGGAAAGCACCCTGTACGATGTAATGGAGAACCGCGATTCTCCCAAGGCAGACCGCGACCTGATCAAGGAATCGCTGCAGACGGAGATCGAGCGTACGCTGGATACCCTGAGCGAGCGTGAAAAAGAGATCATCAAGCTGTACTTCGGTATCGGCATGAACCACGGCCTCACTATCGACGAGATCGGCGAGAAATTCGACCTGACCCGCGAGCGTGTGCGCCAGATAAAGGAAAAAGCGCTGAAGCGCCTCCGCCAGAGTACCCGGAGCAAACTGCTGAGGACTTACCTCGGATAATATTTTTGTAAACAAATTTTAACGGGTCAGCATTGCGTCTGACCCGTTTTTATTTTTGCTTTGCACTTCCGAACCCTTAGCCACCTGCTTTACTCCACTATGCAACGGAAGACGAACATACTCATCCCGGTTTTGCTGCTGTGCCTGCTGGCCTCGTGCAGCATACGCCACTCGCGCGTTCAGCTCGGCGCGCCGAATGTGAAATCGTACAAATCATTCGATAATTTCACCTTTAAGAAAGCGGATCAGCCGTACAGCTTTCCGAAATGCGGCGACCAGAAGACCTGGGGATGCTCCATACAGGTGAGCAAAGGCCTCTTCAACGATAACCCTGTGATGCTGGAAGAGTTCCTGAAAAGCACGCCTACGCTGTCGTTCTCGATCATCCGTAATGACACCATCCTCTACGATTATTACGCGAAAGATTACGATGAAAGTTCGATGGTCACTTCTTTTTCGGTTGCCAAATCCTTCGTGTCCGCCACGCTGGGGGTCGCCATCGGCGAAGGTTATATCAAAAGCACGGAAGAGCCCATCACCAAATATCTGCCTGAGCTGCTGGAAGAGGACCCGCGGTACGAGAACATCAAGATACGCCACTTGCTGAACCACGTATCAGGGATCGATTTCCCTTCGATCACCTGGGTGTATTATTCGTCCAACCATAATCTCCTGCTCCGCAAAATGCGGTACGACCTCGATCCCGGCGACATTTTCCGGTATGATAACGGCAACACGATCCTCACCACCTTCATCATCGAACGGGCCACGAAGCAGAAGTTCCAGGATTATTTCAACGAAAAGATATGGAAGAAGATCGGCGCCGAAAGCGAAATGCTGTGGACCATGGACGGCGATAAGTTCAGCAACCTGAAGACCTTCTGCTGCCTGAACGGGCTGGCCAGGGATTTTGCAAAGTTCGGAAGATTATACCTGCATCGCGGCAACTGGAACGGCGAGCAGATCATTCCCGAATGGTGGATCGACGAATCCATCAAATGGGATATGACCGACCGGAGCCCGTGGGATAATGAATATTTCTGGTGGCTGGGGCCGAAGGAATACGGTTATTATTACGCAGCGGGTTTGTATGGCCAGTATATCATCGTGTATCCGAAAAAGAATGTGGTGATCACCCGGTTCGCGAAGCGCAATTTCCATCTCAGCATCAAGTGGGCCGACCAGATCTTCCAGATACTGGATCAGCTGTAAACAATTTCAGAGCGTTTCTTTCCATTCTTCCCATTTCTGGAAGAGTATTCCTTCCTTCAGCGAAAAGCGCGTATTGACGATCTTCCGGATGGCCGTTCTTTCGAGGATGTACCCCGCCTGGAGGAATGAAACAACGATCATATCTGCGCGGAATGCCGCGAGTCCCGGTACTTTGAGGCGTTCTTCCATCGGCATGGGAAGTATCATGTCGTACAGCTCCAGGAATTGTTCTGCTGTGACTGAATATCGCACCTGGTTCTTCGGATGATCGGGCAGGTTGAAGCGGTAGAAGGCCATTTCGCTCAGCGTATCAAAAAAGCCGGAAGATCCGATGAGCATAGATGCCCCGCTCTGGTGCACTGCGTCTACCACGGGATGCAGGAGGCCTGCAAAATGCGCGCGGATCTTTTCTATTTCTTCCGGGGTGATGGGATCGGCAGGCCTGAACTCTTCGAGGAGCCGGCTGGCGCCCAGCTCGAAGCTCCAGCTTTGCATTATTCCTTCCGGCCCGGAGATGATGAACTCCGTGCTTCCGCCGCCGATGTCCATGATAAGCACCGGACCGGTAACGGGATAATCGTGCAGCACGCCGTTGGCAATAAGCCGGGCCTCTTCTTCGCCGCTGATGGTATGGATGGTGATACCTGTTTCTTTGAAAAATTCCTGCTTAAGCTGCCCGCCGTTCCTTGCCCGCCGGAAAGCCGCGGTGGCAAAGGCAAAGATCTCGTCCGGCCCGAAGCGTCGGATCTGTTCCGCATAATCTTTAAGAGCTTCGAGCGCGCGCTGCGCCGCTTCTTCGGTGATGCGGCCGTCGGCAATTCCGCCTTTGCCGATCTTTACCGGTATCTTTTGTTCGTGCACAATACGAATGGCGGCTTTTCCCGCTTCTGCCAGAAGAAGATTAAAAGTATTGGTGCCGCAATCTATAATAGCGAATTTCCGCATGAAGTTTTACCTGCGAGTTACCGGGTAAAACTCTTGGACACTGTGAGATCTTTGCTTCCTGCTGTGTAGGTATAGAAGCCTTCACCGGATTTTGCCCCCAGCTTTCCGGCTGTTACCATATTCACGAGCAGCGGGCATGGAGCATATTTCGGGTTGCCCAATCCGTCGTGCAGCACGCGCAGGATAGAGAGACATACATCGAGCCCGATAAAGTCCGCAAGCTGCAGCGGGCCCATAGGATGCGCCATTCCCAGCTTCATTACGGTATCGATCTCTTCTACGCCGGCCACGCCTTCAAACAGGGTGATAATGGCCTCGTTGATCATGGGCATAAGGATGCGGTTGGCCACAAAACCGGGATAATCGTTCACGATCACCGGTATCTTTCCAAGCGCTTTTGATGTTTCATAGATGAGATCGGTCACTTCGCGTGTGGTGCTGTAACCGTTGATGATCTCCACCAGCTTCATTACCGGAACGGGATTCATGAAGTGCATACCGATAACTTTTTCAGGCCGGCCGGTAACGCTTGCAATTTTAGTAATGGAGATAGAAGATGTATTGGACGCCAGTATGGCCGAAGCCGGAGCATGCTGATCGAGCTCGCGGAATATTTTCAGCTTCAGGTCTATGTTTTCGGTAGCGGCTTCCACCACCAGCTCCGCGTCCTTTATGCCCGAAGGGATATCGGTAAAGGTCTGTATCCGTCCGAGCGTGGCTGTTTTGTCGGCTTCTGTTAAGGAGCCTTTCGCCACCATGCGGTCGAGGTTGCGCGAAATGGTATTTACGGCTTTATCCAGGGCTTCGCGGGAAATATCCACCAGCGAAACTTCATAGTTATTCATGGCAAAAACATGGGCGATTCCGTTTCCCATGGTGCCTCCTCCGATCACGGACACTTTTTTCATAGATCAATCGCTTCTTTGGTTAGTGATCCGGCAAATGTAGAAGAAATTATGATCCGTGCGGCGCGGGAAAGTTATGCAGGTTCTTCGGCCGTGCGGCTGATCGAATGCATTACATCCGTGGTAACGTTCTTACCTCCGCCGGCATTGGTGGCAAGGCTTCCGATGCTGTAGATCGGCCCCCATGGAACTCCCCACCAGCCAAAGAATAACGTGATGAGGCTAAAGGGAAGACCTTTGCCTTTTTCGCCGCTGCGGATAAAATAAATGCTGCTCGGACGACGGAAGGTCATCACAAGAATGGATATCGTGTACTGGTAGATCACAAATTTACCGCCACGGTCGAGTTCGCGTTGCACATCGGCCACACTCATTCCTTCAATCCCTTTGATTTTCATAATTCCTGGTTATAAGCTAGGTTACGGCGGCAAAGATAATCATTATGGCGGCCTGATCTTAAAAATGAGCCAGTTTGTGTTCTTTTCGTAACAAACGACGGAGGGACACCCTAAAAAAGAAAAGCGCCTCTCAGGAGAGAAGCGCCTTTCTTAAACCAACCCTAATTAAAGATGTATATATATTGTAAATAATATTCTGCTACAAAGGTAATACAATTTTTTAATAATGCAAACCCTAACTTATTTTTAAAACCATTTAATATTTCATAGTTTTTTATTTTCCTTCTGCCTTGAGGATAGTTAAAACGGTGTAGATCACTATTTTAAAATCAAGAGAAAGGGACATGTTTTCGATGTATAAAAGGTCGAATTTTAGCCGCTCGATCATTTGATCAACATTTTCTGCATAACCGAATTTTACCTGGCCCCAGGAAGTGATTCCCGGCTTTACCCGGTGAAGAAGGCGGTAATGCGGCGCCCGCTGCACGATCTGCTCGATGAAGAACATCCGCTCCGGCCGCGGTCCCACCAGCGACATATTTCCGATCAGCACGTTATAGAACTGGGGCAGCTCGTCCAGCCTGAATTTCCGGAGAAATCTTCCCAGTCGCGTCATCCGGGCATCGTCCGAAGAAGCTAAAGCCGGCCCGTTCTTTTCAGCGTCCACGCGCATCGACCGGAACTTATAAATGGTAAAAGGCTTTCCCCAGCGCCCGATCCTTTCCTGCCGGTAAATGGCGGGGCCCCTGCTGTCGGTCTTTATCAGTATCCAAAGCAGAAGATAGAACGGCGAAAAAAGAAAAAGTACGGACGCGGATACGAAAATATCGATGATCCGCTTGACCGATTGCTGCCACTGCGGCATCACCACCGCCGAAACTTCGATAAGCGGCGTTCCGAAAATAGAACTGAAGCGGACGGAGCCGGAAAGGATATCGTACATGTCCGGTATCACCTTGATCTTGATATTCCGTTCGTCGAGGTCTGTAATAAGCTTTTGAAGTATGGTATGGTCGGAGCTTTCCACCGCCAGTATCACTTCCTCCACTTTATTCAGCAGTGCAATGGCTTTGATCTTATTGGCCGGCCCGAGGTTCGGGAGATAACTTTCCAGCGGATGATTTTCGCTCTGTTCCAGCGGCACAAAACCTACGAGCTTGTTTCCCGAGCTTCGCTTTTCGGAAGAGATCATCCGGTAAAGCTCTATGGCCTTTTCGCCGTTACCGGCTATGATGGTGTTGAACCATATTTTTTTGCGCTGTATCAGCAATGCCGTGCGCGATGTGAGAATGACGCGGAACAGGTACGTGATGAAGAAATGCAGCGAAAAATAAACGAGGATGGAGAGATAGTAGCTTCTGTAATTGTCCACCACATCGTCCAGGAAAAGTATGAAGAACAGCATCACGGTTCCGATCACGGAAGTGAGGAAGGTCTGCCCAAGCTCTTTCAGGCGGGATTTGCGGTAAATGTCGCGGTAATAGCCCGACATCCATCCCATAGCCACCCAGAATACAGGAAGGAATGCAAAGCCGAGGAAAAAATTCCGGTCCAGCTCCACGGGAATATCCATGCCGAACACCCGCGGTTCGATGATCTTTTTGCGGAACGCGAAGAAAGCAAGCCAGGCCAGTTCTGTAGAGAGAACATCCAGGATAATATAACGAACGGTCTGGAGCGCTTTGTTTTTCATCAGATCAGAAGAGCAGCTTCAGGTTATCGATCTTCACTTCCTGGTAAGGGATGGTGGTATCCTGCGGAACGATGAAATAAAGCTGCAGATCGGTGCCGGGGAGCTGATCCACATTGTTGGTAATATTGATGTAGATCTTGTTCCAGTCGGCCTTGGGCAGTATGCCGAGAATGGTCTCATTGCCTTCGGGTGTTTTGATGCCTACAAAGAAATCGCAGTTGTTCTTGTAATCCATTTCCACGAAATAGCCGAGCTCGTTTTTCGGAGTGTTGACCACGCTTGTGGTGCACACCAGGTCGGTAGCGCCTTCCGTAAGCGTCATCATTCCGTATCCCGGGCCTTCTTTTGCATCGCCGTCGAATGTATAGGCGAAATTTCCGCCTCCGCTTTCGCGGTCTACCGAAATGCTGGTGTTGTTGTCAAAATCTTCCATGTACGGTATCAGCAGGTGGCCGTAGCGGATGTGCGGGCTTACGGCTGCGGTATCGCCCACCGTAAGAGATATGGTGCTGAGCCATGAATCGTAAAAGATATAGCGGCTCGCCTGGCTGGAGAACCCGCTTTCCTTCACCCCGCCGAAGACGCGGATGTTCTTGGTGCCTTCGCCGATGACGGGAAACAGCGCGGGAAGCTGGTAAACTCCCTGGAGATTATCGTCCAGGTAAACCCAGGCGTACTCTACTTTATGCAACACGGAACCTACCGAATCGTAATCGGTAGAATCTACCATGATGGTATCGATGCGGATGAATGAAGGAAGCTCTGCCTTATCGTCGCAGCCGGTCATAAGAAGCCCGGAAGCGAACATCGCCGAAAGTATGTACAGGGCAGGATTGAGGATATTTTTTTTCATGCCATCAACAGGTCTGATTTGTTCTTGATCTGGTCTAAAATACGGAACGCGATCTCCATGGACTGGTGCCCGTCGGTAATGGTAACGGGCGGAGGCACATTTTCTTGTATGGCGCGCGCAAAACCTTCCAGCTCCAGCTTTATGGCATTGGTCTCGAGCACTTCGGGGCGCTCGATGAGGATCTGCTTCTGAACGCCGCCGGGGCTGCCGATCACAAGCGCGAGCGGATGGCCGGATTCCGTATGGTCGGTGAGATGGTACACTTCTACCTGCTTGTGCAGGAGATCTATCGAAATGTACGAATCGCGCTGGAACAGCTTCAGCTTCCTGCTCTTGCGCAAAGCGATCCGGCTGGCTGTCATATCGGCTACACAGCCGTTCTCGAACTCTATCCGGGCATTGGCCATATCGGGCGTTCCGCTTATTACGGGCACTCCCGTTGCGCTGATGGTCTTTACCGGCGAATTTACAAGATGAAGGATAATGTCCAGGTCGTGGATCATCAGGTCCAGCACTACGGGCACGTCGGTTCCCCGCTGGTTGAACTCCGCGATGCGGTGCGATTCGATAAAGAGAGGATTTTTGATGTACGGCTGGGCTGCGCGGAATGCGGGATTGAACCTCTCCACGTAACCGATCTGCACCACTGCGCGCGATCTTTCTGCGATCTCCAGCAGCGAGAGCGATTCTTCGCGCGTAGGCACGAGCGGCTTTTCGATAAATGTATGCTTCTGCATCCCGATGGCTTTTGCCGCCAGCGGATAATGCGATAAGGTAGGAGTTACGATATCAATGGCTTCGGACTCGCTCAGAAGCAGGTCGGGATCGTTGTACGCTTTGATGTTGAATTCCCGGGCCACATTTGCCGCCACTCGCGGATCGATGTCGTAAAACCCGATCACATCGAAATGGGGTATTTCCTTTAATAACCGCAGATGGATTTTACCCAGGTGCCCGGCTCCGAATAATCCTATCTTGATCATCTTCTCCGCTTTAATTTTCAGACAAATATTGTTTAAAAAAATACAGTTTCCTAATCAGCCTCCGGCCAAATGAAATTGGGTAACTTTGATGTTTCGGAGGACAGATTATGCTAGATACATTCAAACATCAGGGTTTACGCAAAAAGCTCGTGGAGCTGCTGAAAGAAAAAGGCATCCGCGACAGCCGCGTTCTGGAAGCGATCGGGAAGATACCAAGGCATTTCTTTCTCGACAGCCAGTTCGATAGTTTCGCTTACCAGGATATGGCATTCAAGATCGGCGCCGGCCAGACCATATCGCAGCCGTATACCGTAGCATTCCAGTCGGAGCTGCTGCAGGTGGAGAAGGGAATGAAAGTGCTGGAGATCGGCACCGGATCAGGTTACCAGAGCGCAGTGCTGCTCGAGCTGGGCGCAAAGGTGTTTACCATCGAACGCCAGAAGTCATTGTACGACAGGGTGAAAGTACTGCTGCCGGGAATGGGATATCATCCGAAGTTCTATTATGGCGACGGATATGCGGGAGTGCCTGCATTCGCTCCTTACGACCGGATCATCGTAACCTGCGGTGCGTCGGATATTCCGGAAAAGCTGGTGGAGCAGCTGAAGCCGGGAGGACGCATGGTGATCCCGGTGGGCGAAGGCGATATACAGATCATGCTGCTGGTAGTGAAAAATGCGGACGGAACGATACGCCGCGAAGAGCACGGTACCTTCCGGTTCGTCCCGATGCTGAAAGATAAGAATGCCTGAGATCAGCTTGTCCTGATGCGCCGGGTGCGGTGCTTCATCACTTCCATCACTTCTTCCTTGCCCGAAAAAGCATTGTTGATGTTCACCACTTTTCCCGCCAGTACGTCGTACCGTTTGTTCATGAGGAAATAGAAGATGCCGAGGAAATCTATTCCCTGGAAAACGATGGCTTTATGCTGCGCATACTGATCGAGCGTCTGCATGAACTCCACGGGATGCTGTGTCCAGTGCATACCCGGCTTGATGTGGTGCGTGATATGATATCCGTCATTCCAGCATTTATGGTTGTACTTTACGTTGATGCAGGTAATGCTGTTCTTATACGCATTGCCCGGATCTTCGGCGGCTACGAAAGCATGCTGCGTCCAGTTGCCCAGCATCATAATGAAGCGGGAAATAAGAAAGGGAAGAATGAAGACTACCAGTGTGGCCGGGAAATTTACAAAGCTGAGACCTACGCACATGAGTATGAACCCGAATTCGCCCACCAGGCATTTCCGGATGAGGTTCGGACGGTTCTTCTTTTTGAAATAGGATATCAGTTCTATCATTCCCACCAGCAGGAAGTTGAAGAAATAGCTCAGGAAGCTGCGGAAGCTGTCGCGCTGGTATGCCATAGTGCTGCTTTTATCTTCCGGCAGGTTATTTTCCGGATGGTGCATCCAGATATGGTGGCTATAATAGGTTTCGGGGGTTTGGCCGAAGAAAGGTCCTACGATCCAGGGAAGATAATAGTTGAAGACCTGGTATTTTTTCTTAAAAAATGCCCGGTGGCTGGTGCAATGCAGCATCAGGCCGAACGGTCCTTTGAATACGAAGTTATTGAGAATAAGGTAGAATACAGCGAGCGCCCACCATATCCATCCGTCGATGAATGGCATATATAAAAGGATCCCTGCCGGCAGCAGCGTAATGCTGATCTTGAAGGTCAGGTATATGAACGGAAGATCGCGTTTATCATGAATGAGACTGATAAGCCTCTGTTCGAATGAAGAATAAGTTCTTTCCTTGTTATATGTAGGATCTGTGGGGGTAACTAAAGTTTGCATTTTTTATTGTACATATTGGCAATTAACGCAATAATAGCGGAATAATTGCAGGATTAAAAATTCTTTCGTGCCCGGTCCAGCTCCCGCTTCACATCTCGGTCTTTCATTGTATCTCTTTTATCGTGGAGTTTTTTTCCTTTTGCCACGGCGATCTCGAGCTTGGCAAGTCCTTTTTCGTTGATAAACAGGTGCACCGGAATAATGGTCAGGCCCTTTTCTTTGGCCCGGGTCCTGATCTTCTTCAATTCCCTTCCGGTCAGCAAAAGCTTGCGCATCCGTTTCGGCTCGTGGTTGGCGTACGATCCGTGCGAATACTCGGCGATATGCAGGTTCTTTACAAAGAGCTCGTCGTTGATCACCAGACAGTACGCGTCTACCAGGTTTGCCTTTCCATCTCTTAGCGCTTTTATTTCAGTACCAAGCAATTGGATGCCCGCTGTGTATGTTTCCAGCAGCGCATATTCAAACAGGGCTTTCTTGTTCTTTATGGAGATCTTATCGCTCATCGGCCCTCAAAGGTACAAAACCGGACGATAATCACGGCCTGTACACCCGATGTGCATGGAAAAGAGAGCTCAGGAGCAGGAGTACGGCGCCAAGCTGGTGAAGCACTCCAAGCCATACAGGCACATGCAGCAGCAGGGTACATACGCCGAGAAGGAACTGCAGGCATATCATTCCCAGCATCAGTTGGATGCCTTGTTTCTGGGCGGGGCTGGATGTTTCCTTCCGCGAGCGGAACCATAATGCCCCGGCGAAAATAACAAGCACCACTGCGATCATACGATGCATAAACTGGATGGTGACAAGGTGCCGCTGGTCATACAGGCTTACATGCCACGGGCGGCCGGAAAAGGTTCCCGGAGCGATCCAGTGCTCGCCCATTTTAGGCCAGGTATTGTATATCTGCCCGGCATCGAGCCCCGCTACGAATGCACCGTATATTAGCTGGATGGTAAAAATTACGAAAAAGGCGAGGAGCATGTTCCGGTATGGCTGCGTTCCGGCCGGTTGGGCCGCATTCCGGGGAAACCGGATATCGAGCGTAAGCCACCAGATAAGCGAAATAGTGAGCAACGCGGTAATAAGATGGAGCGCGAGCCGGTAGTGGCTTACACGGGGCTCATCCACCAGGCCGCTTTGCACCATATACCACCCGATAAATCCCTGCAGGCCGCCCAGGACAAATATCACGAGCAGCCGGTTGACGCCTTTCGCAGTAAGCTTTTTGCGTAATAAAAAATAGAGGAATGGCAGGAAAAACACCAGGCCGATAAGCCTTCCGAGAAGCCGGTGCGTCCATTCCCACCAATAAATGGACTTGAACTGTTGCAGGCTAAAGTCGAAGTTCTTGTAGCGGAACTCCGGCGACTGCTTGTACTTATCGAATTCCGCCTGCCAGTCAGCATCGGAGGTCGGCGGCACCGATCCCATCACCACGTTCCACTCCGTAATGGAAAGTCCCGATTCCGTAAGACGGGTGATACCGCCCACAGCGATCATACAAAATACCAGGATAATGCCGGAATACAGCCAGATCAGAATGCCCCGCCGGGCGGAAGGATGAATATACATAAGGAAAGAAATATCGCGACAAATGTAACATCATCGGCAGCACGTGGGGCTTTCCAGGGCAAATTTATCTTGCCTTATTTTCTATAAACTTTATATGGTTCATTTTCAATTAATTGATGTTCGCTTATTCTGAGCTAAAACCGGAAAATCGTCCTTTTCCGTAATTATGAGCGTACCAGTATTCAAAATTGATTCCTGTGCGAAACGATTGCAACCGAATGTGGAAAATACTCATCTGAATAAGTGTAATTCTCGACATAATTAATACCTTACTCATTAAAATATAACATTTGCTCAATGGAAAGGTATCAAAAATAGCCGGACCTTTGCAGCGGAAAACAAACTGACCAAACCAAAATCACATATATCCCTTAAGTTCCTTTTTGCTAACCTGAGCCGTTCTTTTTAGCATCCGAATCAAACGCAGTATTTAAAAACCAATAGCAGGAAAAGCTGATTTTCCGGTGAGTGGAATAGTACTGCCTTTTCCGGACGGCTTGTGAAACGCTAAAGGTCTTAAAATCAACCGTATGAAAACAAACAAGGAGGTTAATATGCACCCTACAACAACATCCCCCCGGCACGCCGTCCTTCTTATTCTCATGTTTCTTTTTTCGTTGAAGGCATGGCCACAGGCAAACTTCTGTAACTCTCTGGCAACAAGCGTGACGGGCACAAATGTCACGTGCAGCGGCGGCAGCAACGGCACTGCTACGGCAAATGTGACCGGCGGTAACGCGCCATTCTCGTATTCATGGGCTCCCGGCGGGCAGACCACGCCCACGGTGAGCAACCTTTCTGCGGGAACCTATACCGTAACTGTGATCGATAACAGTTGCCAGCCTTCGGGCACCGAGCTGGTGAACAACGGGAACTTCGATCTCGGCAACAGCGGTTTCAGCAGTTCCTATACTTTATGTAATACGGCGAACTGCCTCTATCCCGAAGGAAATTACGCGGTGGGGAGCGCCCCCGCTTTTTATCATGCCAGCTTTACCGGTACGGGCTTCGGCGGCTCGGGAAATTTCATGATCATCAATGGCGTGGGTAGTCCCAACACCAGCGTATGGTGCCAGACCATAACCGTAACGCCGAACACCAATTACGTATTCTCTACCTGGGTCTGCAGCGTGAACCCCGCTTCGCCCGCGCAGCTGCAGTTTTCCATCAACGGGCTTCCGCTCGGCGCGATCTTCTCCGCACCGGCGACCACAGGTACCTGGACGCAGTTCTTTACAACATGGAACTCCGGCGCCAACACTACCGCCAGCATTTGCGTAGTAAACCAGAACACCACCGCCAGCGGAAACGACTTCGGACTTGACGGCATCTCTTTCCAGGAATGTCGGCCCTGTACCACATCTGCTACTATCACCATCACTCAGCCCGCGCCGCTCACCGTACTTATTCCTTCTTCCTCGAACGTGAATTGTTTCGGTGCTGCAACCGGCAGCGCAAATACCAATGTAACCGGCGGCACGGCTCCATACACGTATCTCTGGAGCAACGGAGCGGGTACTGCGAATCTTTCGAACGTCGCAGCCGGAGCGTATAGCGTAATGGTAACCGATAACAGAGGCTGTACTGCGACGGCAAATGTAAATATCACACAGCCTTCTGCGGCGCTGAATGTGACCGTTCCTTCCAGTACGAATGTGAATTGTTTCGGCACGGCAACCGGCAGCGCAAATACCAATGTGACCGGCGGCACCGCGCCATATACGTATCTCTGGAGCAACGGGGCGACTACTGCGAACCTTTCGAATGTCGCAGCCGGAACATATAATGTAACGGTAACCGATAACAGAGGCTGTACACGTACGGCAAGTGTAAATATCACACAGCCGTCTGCTGCATTGAATGTAACCGTTCCTTCCAGCACGAATGTGAATTGCTTCGGCACGGCAACCGGCAGCGCAAATACCAATGTGACCGGCGGCACCGCGCCATATACGTATCTCTGGAGCAATGGAGCGGGTACTGCGAACCTTTCGAATGTCGTAGCCGGAGCGTATAGTGTAACGGTAACCGACAACAGAGGCTGTACTGCAACGGCAAGTGTAAATATCACACAGCCGTCTGCCGCATTGAATGTAACCGTTCCTGCAAGCATAAACGTGAACTGTTTCGGCGCGGCAACCGGCAGCGCAAATACCAATGTGACCGGCGGTACAGCGCCATATACGTATCTCTGGAACAACGGCGCTACCACTGCCAATCTTTCGAATGTTGTAGCCGGAGCGTATAGTGTAACGGTAACCGATAACAGAGGCTGTACTGCAACGGCAAGTGTAAATATCACACAGCCTGCTGCGGCACTGAATGTGACCATTCCTGCCAGCACGAATGTGAATTGCTTCGGTGCAGCAACCGGCAACGCAAACACCAATGTGACCGGTGGCACAGCTCCGTACGCTTATCTCTGGAACAACGGCGCTTCTACCGCAAATATCACCGGCCTGACTGCCGGAAATTATACAGTAGTGGTAACGGACAATAATGGCTGCACATCTTCTTCGTCGGTATCCATTACACAGCCTTCTGCTGTGCTCAGTGTCACAGTTCCTTCCGTAACGTCGGTTGACTGTTTCGGAAATTCTTCCGGCAGCGCGAATACCGGCGTAACCGGCGGCACGGCTCCGTACGCTTATCTCTGGAGCAACGGCGCTTCTACCGCAAATATCACCGGCCTGATCTCCGGAAACTATAATGTAACGGTGACCGACAACAACGGATGTACATCTTCCGCTTCGGTAACCATTACGCAACCGGCTGCTCCGCTGGGCGTGGTTATTTCCACCAGCACGAATGTAAATTGTTACGCGGGCGCTACCGGCACGGCCGGATCCAGTGTTACCGGCGGTACCACTCCCTACAACTATTTATGGAACACGGGAGCCACCACGCAGAACCTTGCCAATATTTCCGCGGGAACCTACAGCGTAACGGTAACCGACGACAACGGCTGCACGGCGTCGGCATCCATTGCGATCACCCAGCCTGTAGCCGCTCTGAATGTTACCATTCCCGGTGTTGTAAATGTCGATTGTTTCGGAAATGCAGACGGAAGTGCAGGCTCATCCGTAACCGGCGGCACCGCACCTTACGCGTACGCCTGGAATACGGGAGCTACCACAACTGCGATCAGCAATCTTCCGGCGGGAAATTATAATGTAACTGTGACCGACAATAACGGATGTACAGGGTCGGCCTCCGTAGTGGTCACTCAGCCTGCAGCCGGCCTGAGCGTGAGCATTTCTTCGGTTACCAATGTAAGCTGCTTCGGCAATTCTACAGGCAGCGCGAGTACCAACGTAGCCGGCGGCACAGCGCCATATACGTACTTATGGAGCAACGGAGCGACTACCGCGAGCATTACAAACGTTCCGGCCGGCGCGTACATGGTAACGGTTTCAGATAATGCAGGCTGTACTTCTTCTGCTTCTGTTACCATAACACAACCTTCTGCTGCGCTAAGCGTAAGCATCCCTTCCGGCACGAATGTAAGCTGCTTCGGTAATGCTACGGGAAGTGCGGTCACCAGCGTAACCGGTGGCACTGCGCCATACACCTATCTCTGGAGCAACGGAACCGCAACGGCAAACCTTTCGAACATTGTTTCCGGAAATTATACTGTGACGGTGACCGATAACAACGGATGTACTTCGTCTGCATCGGTAAATATTACGCAGCCTTCCGCCGCGCTGAACATTGGCATTTCTTCTTCCACTAATGTAAACTGTTTCGGAAACTCCACGGGCGGTGCGATTACCAGCGTTTCGGGCGGCACACCTGCTTACGCTTACCTCTGGAGCAACGGTTCTTCAACCGCAAATCTTTCGAATGTTGTTTCGGGAAATTATACTGTAACGGTAACCGACAACAATGGTTGTACATCCTCAGCGTCCGTGGTCATCACGCAGCCTTCCGCAGCGCTGAATGCTACGGTCACCTCCGGCACAAATGTAAGCTGCTTTGGAAATGCTACAGGAAGCGCTAATACAGGTGTTTTCGGGGGAACAGCTCCGTACGCTTATCTCTGGAGCAACGGCTCTTCTTCCGCGAATCTATCCAATGTGATCTCCGGAAATTACAGTGTAACTGTAACGGATGGCAACGGTTGTACGTCCACCGCTTCGGTAGTTATCACACAACCATCAGCAGCGCTGAATGCTACGATCATTTCCAGCGCAAATGTGAATTGTTTTGGGGATGCTACGGGTAGCGCTAATACCAGTGTTTCCGGCGGAACAGCTCCATACATTTATCTCTGGAGCAACGGTTCTGCTAACGCAAATCTTTCTAACGTAACATCCGGAAATTACGGCGTGACGGTAACGGATGGCAACGGTTGTACTTCATCCGCTTCGGTGATCGTTACGCAACCATCTGCTGCGCTGAATGCAACGATCACTTCCAGCACGAATGTGAACTGCTTTGGCGATGCTACAGGTAGTGCCAGCACAGGTGTTTCCGGCGGTATGGCTCCGTACGCTTATCTCTGGAGCAACGGTTCTGCTACCGCAAATCTGTCCAATGTGCTCTCGGGAAATTACAGCGTAACGGTAACAGATGGCAACGGCTGTACCTCATCCGCTTCGGTGATCATTACGCAACCTTCCGCTGCGCTACAGGTAAACGGAACAACTACAAATGTTGCCTGTTTTGGAAATGCTACCGGTACTGCAGATATTACGGCAACCGGTGGTACAGCTCCGTATTCTTATCTCTGGAGCAATGGATCTGTTACGGAAGATATATCGGACCTGGGTGCCGGCAATTACCAGGTGACGGTTACCGATGCTAACGGATGCGTGAACAGTTTGTATTCCGGTTTGATTACTCAGCCGGTAGCTGCGCTGAATCTCACCGCAACGGTATCTGACATCAGCTGTGGCGGCACATCGGACGGCAGTGTGGACGCTACGGTATCGGGTGGTACAGCGCCTTACGCTTACCAATGGAGCCACGGTCCGGTAACGGAGGATGTGAACAACCTGCCACCTGCGGCTTATACGGTGCAGATCACCGATGCGAACGGCTGTACCATTTCTTCCGGCTATACGATCACGGCGCCTCCCGTTCTTACGCTGAGCGGAGCTGCATCTCCGATACTTTGTTACGGCAATACAAACGGCAGCATCGATATTACTGTAGGCGGCGGTATGAATCCATACCAGGTGAACTGGAGTAACGGATCTTCTGCGGAAGACCTGTCAAATCTTGCCCCGGGCCTGTACACGGTTACCGTAACAGACGGAAATAACTGTACAGCCAGCCAGAGCTTCTCCGTAGGTAATGCCGCACAACTTCAGCTCGACATGGATTCGCTGTATACCATTTTCGCAGGCGATGCTGTTACGCTTGAAAATATATACAGCGGAGGAACCGGAAATTATACTTTCACATGGACTCCCGACACTGACCTGGATTGTCCTTCGTGCCCCGAGCCTTCTGCCTCGCCGCTCGTGACCACGCATTACACGCTGGTAATCACTGACCAGAATGGTTGCGAGATATCGGGAACGACCATAGTGGAAGTGCTGCACGATATATTTGTTCCGAACACTTTTACTCCGAACGGCGACGGGCTCAATGACCAGTTCTCGGCCGTTTCCAGGAGTGTGCAGGAATATAAGATGATGATCTTCGACCGCTGGGGGGATATGATATACCAGACCGATAAGATCGATGACGGATGGAACGGAATGTACGCCGGAGCAGACGCTAAGCAGGATGTGTACGTGTACCGGATCGAAGCGAAGCTTTATAACGGGGAGTTCCGCGAAATGCTGGGACAGGTAAATCTTCTGCGGTAATAATTTTGGACCTTAAGGAACTGCGTTCTGTCTCCGGGTAGAGCGCAGTTTTCTTTTCAGCTTTACTTTACAAGGATCCGCGGCTCCATCATATCGTTCATGGCGTATCGAACGCCTTCTCTGCCGATACCGGAATCTTTTACTCCGCCGTATGGCATGTGGTCGAACCGGAGCGTCGGCATTTCGTTGAGAATAATGCCGCCTGCTTCTATCTCCCCGAAAGCGTAGTCCATCTCGCTGATCTCGCCGGTATACACTCCGCACTGCAGCCCGAAGCGGGAATTGTTCAGCCTGCTCACCGCGTCGCTGAAATCGTCGAATGGCTCTACAGTGATCACGGGGCCGAACAGCTCATCGGCGTTTACTTTCATGTCCGGTCGTGTATGTGTAAGGATCGTCGGGGCGTAAAATGCTCCTTGCTTCTGTCCGCCGGTGATCATGCGTGCGCCCTGTTCAAGCGCTTCGTTTACCCAGCTTTCCACCCGGTCCGAATTGTCCTGGTCTATCATGGAGGATATCTCTGTTTCAGCATCTTCGGGTTTCCCGGCTTTCAGTTTTTCAGCACGGGCTTTCATCTGTTCCAGGAAATTTTCATAGTGTGATTTATACACAAAGAACCTTTGCGCATGGATGCAGATCTGTCCGGAATACGCAAATGCCCCGGCCATAGCCTGATCCATTACTTTTTCGAGGCTGGCAGAGCGTGAAACGATCACCCCGGCATTCCCGCCCAGTTCCAGCACCGTTTTTTTTCTTCCGGCCTGCGCTTTCATTTTCCATCCTACGGTATCCGAACCGGTAAACGAGAGCAGGTTGATCCTGTCGTCCGTTACCAGCAGGTTTCCCGCTGTCCTGTCGGCGGGAAGGATGGACACTGCGCCTTTCGGAAGATCGGTCTGATCGATGATCTTTGCCAGTTCCAGAGTGGATAAAGGAGTGGATGACGCCGGCTTCAGGATGATCGGGCAGCCGGAAGCTATGGCCGGTGCGAGCTTGTGCACCGCCAGGTTCATGGGGAAATTGAAAGGGCTGATGCCGGCCACAAGTCCCACTGGGAAATGCCGGACAATTCCTTCTTTCCCTTTTCCTTTCGGCGTCCAGTCGAGCAGGATCACTTCACCGCCGATACGTTTGCTTTCTTCCGCGGCTACCAGGAACGTCTGCGCAGCCCGGTCTATTTCCGCCAGGGCGTATCGCAAAGGCTTGGCGGATTCTTTTGCAAGTACCGTCGCCAGCCGCTCACGATCTTTTTTTACGCTGTCTGAAATGAACAGAAGGATCTCGTACTTTTTCCATGACGGAAGCTCCTTCATCGCTTTTTTTGCTTCCAGCCCTTTTCGGATAGCTTCCTCTATCACCTGCTCGTCGCAAAGCCAGGTACGCGCCACCAGCTCGCCTGTGTGCGGGTTGTGTACGTCGTGAGGCCGGGATGTTTCGATGAACCTGCCGGTCAGGTATGGTTTGAGAGTTTCTGCCATATTGCTGATTCTGTAATAAACGAAAATACGAAATGCCGGTGTCAATATGGGGAGATTTGATATTTTTACGATCTGACATTCGCCCATGAAAAAAGTTCTGATACTCTTCTGCAGCTTCTTTCTGCTTTCCTTTTTTGCTGTTGCGCAGGATATGGTTCCGCAAAAAAAGGAGCTTACCATTCTCTCGTGGAATATTAAGTTCCTTCCCCGCTTTCTCGGGCACATCAAGCATTACCCGATGAAGCGCGTACCGCTTATCGCTCAGAAGCTGATCGATAACCAGGCGGACATCATCGTTTTCCAGGAAGCGTTCGACCGGAGCTGCAACAAGAAGCTAAAGAAGCTGCTGACGCCATATTATCCGTACTGCATCGGGCCCGCCAATCAAAAAGGCGGATTCAAGATCAGCAGCGGAGTGATGATCATGAGCAAGCTTCCGCTGAAAGAGCTGGGAACCGTAGACTTTAAGGAATGCGAAAAGGAAGATTGCATGGCGCGGAAGGGCGCGTTGCTGGTGGAAACCGTATTTGAAGGACAGAGGCTGCAGGTGCTCGGCACGCACCTGGAAGCGGGTGGCGGCCGCAATCTGAAAACGACGCAATATGTGGAGCTGGCGGGCCTGCTGGACAAGTTCCGCGAGGACGGCGTGCCTCAGTTCGCATGCGGCGATTTCAATACCTCGTCGGCAGATACGGTACTTTACCCGAGAATGCTGTCGATATTGCACGCGGAAGACGGATCAGTTACAGGAGAGCTGCAGTATACTTCCGATCATCTGCTGAACGATATGGATTCGTATAACCCGGATGACCGTGATGTGATCGACTACGTTCTGTACCGGGGCAATGGAGTAAAAGTTTCCATGACGCGCGAAGTGTTCAGGCATCTTCACAGGTGGAGCAAAAAGCACCAGGATCTCTCGGATCATTTCGGCGTGAAGGCGGTACTGAGCTTCCAATAGTTACACCTGCCCGTCGTAATCCACGTCATCGCCGATGTCTTTCTGGTCGGGCGGAGCTTCTTCTTTTTTTTCCACAGGAGCTTCTTCCTGGTGCTCGATCACTTTATATTTTCCGTTATCGGCCGATCCTATCGCACGGATGATCTTATCGGCGGAAACCTGCACGGTATCGAAAAGAACGATCACTTCGTCTTCGAGATAATTGAACGAGATCGTTTTCACGCCTTCCAGCAAAAACAGCTGTTCGCGGATATGGTCTTCGGCTATTCCGTTCCCGTCCAGCCCGGTTATTTCCACACGCACCTGCTTCCACCCGGGATGAGCTTTCCCGCGTTTACAGGCTGGTATAAAAAACGTTAAGGCAATTCCGGCGGCCAAGCAAAAAAGTTGTTTATACATAGCTAATTCTCATCTTTGCTTCCGAAAATTACCAAATATTCCGTTGAAAATTGACCTGAAACAAAGGGAATGGCAATTTGCCACCTTGTTCCTGCTTGGCATTACCTGGGGAAGTTCGTTTATCCTGATGAAAAAAGGGCTGGAAGCCTATACACCGGTGGAGGTTGCTCTTGTGCGCCTGGCGGCAAGTTTCCTGTTCCTGCTGCCTTTTGTATTGGGAAAATACCGGCGGATACCTGCGGACAGGTATGGTTACATTATTCTGACCGGCGTGCTTGGGAACGGAATTCCCGCATTCATGTTTGCACTGGGCCTGCGTAAGATCGATAGCTCACTCGGCGGCATACTGAACGCTACCACTCCTTTGTTCACGCTTATCGTAGGCGCGATCTTCTTTCATCTTAATTTTCGCCGGAGCGGGCTCTGGGGCATCCTGATCGGCCTGGGAGGAACAGTATATCTCATTATTTCAAACATGCGCGGGCATGTGCAGAGCGATTACTGGTACGCTTTTTTTCCTCTCGTCGGCTCGGTCTGTTATGGCTTTTCCACCAACATTATCAAGAAGGAGCTGAAGGATCTTTCGCCTATCGTAGTGACCGGCGGCGCTCTCACGGTGATCGGGATCCTTTCGCTGGCCGCTTTGTTCTTTACCGGCACTTTAGGAAGAATAGATTCTTCCCCCGCTCATACAGAAAGTTTTCTCGCTGTCATTACGCTCGGAGTGGTAAGCACTTCCCTCGCCGTGCTGATCTTTAACTTCCTGATCAAGCAGACCACGGTGCTGTTTGCGGCTTCCGTCACTTACCTGATCCCGGTGTTTGCAATGGCGTGGGGGTTTGCTTTCGGCGAGACGATAACCATACATTATTTCATCGGCATCGCTTTGATTCTTTCCGGCGTATATCTTACCAACCGCGGATAATCGTTAAATTCGTATCTATGAAAATTGCGCTCGCACAACTGAATTATCATATCGGGAATTTCGAAGAGAATACCCGTAAGATCGTTGAAGCTATTGGTCGCGCCCGCGCGGAAAAGGCGGATATAGTGGTGTTTGCGGAACTGGCTGTGACAGGTTATCCCCCCCGTGATTTTCTCGAGTTCGATGATTTTTTAAGACGCGTTAAAATTTCCATCGACGAGATCGCGTCACATTGTACCGGCATCACAGCCATTGTCGGCGCGCCGTCCATCAATCCCGATCCGAAAGGGAAGAACCTTCACAACTCGGCTTATTTTCTTGCTGATGGAAAAATAAAGCAGGTGATCCATAAGGCGCTTTTGCCTACGTACGATATTTTCGATGAGTACCGGTATTTTCAGCCCGCTGCGCAGTTCGGATGCGTGCACCATAACGGCCGCAGGATCGCCGTCGTGGTCTGCGAGGATAGTTGGGATATCGAAGACGATCCTATGTATACGATCAACCCGATGGACGAGCTCATTAAGGAGAACCCGGAAATGATCATCAACATTTCCGCATCGCCTTTTTCATATACGCATCCCGGCAGCAGGAAAAGAATGCTGAAATGGAACACGTCGCGTTACAATCTTCCCATGATCTACGTGAACCATACCGGCGCACAGACAGAGCTTATCTTCGACGGGGGATCTATGGTATGTACGGCAGAAGGCGGGATCGCCTGCGAGATGAAATATTTTAAAGAAGATTTCAGGGTGATCGATACGGATGCGCTTGCTGTAACGGAGCCTGAAATACGCTCGGATGTGCAGAACATACACGACGCGCTTGTATCGGGCATCAGGGATTATTTCCGGAAGCTGGGCTTTCAGAAAGCTGTGCTGGGCTTGTCGGGAGGCATCGATTCCGCAGTTACGGCCGTGCTTGCAGCAGAAGCGCTGGGAAGAGAAAATGTGCATGGCGTGCTCATGCCTTCGCAATATTCATCCGGGCACTCCGTATCCGATGCGAAAGCGCTGGCGGTCAGCCTGGGCATCCGGCACGATATCATTCCTATCAGAGAAATATACAGCGCCTTTGAAAATTCGCTGAAAGACTTGTTCGCGGGTCTTCCGGAAGACGTTGCAGAAGAGAACATCCAGGCGCGGATCCGCGGCGTGCTGGTAATGGCGCTGGCTAATAAGTTCCGTTACGTTCTGCTGAACACATCCAACAAAAGTGAAGTGGCTGTGGGCTACGGAACATTGTACGGCGACATGTGCGGAGGGATTTCCGTACTCGGCGACGTGTACAAAACGAAAGTGTACGAGCTTGCGCAATACATCAACCGGAATGAAGAGATAATACCGGTGAACTCGATCGTGAAACCGCCATCGGCCGAGCTGCGGCCCGGGCAGAAAGATTCGGATTCCCTGCCGGAATACGATATTTTAGATAAAATATTATTTCAGTATATTGAAAACAGGAAAGGACCGGCTGAGATCACCGCGATGGGGTTTGACAGCCAGCTGGTGAGCAGGGTACTGCGGCTTGTGAATACGAACGAATACAAGCGGCAGCAGACTCCGCCGATCCTCCGTGTATCTGACAAAGCTTTCGGCACAGGGCGCAGAATGCCCGTTGTCGGAAAATATTTGTCGTAAGACCAGGTAGTATAGCCGGGATTGCCGGCACTAAATTTTGCGCAGAAATGATCAAGGATATTGAACGACCGGAAGTAAAGGACATCGCAGTGGCGGTGGTGAAAGAAAAGAATGAAGAAGGTGCGGAAGAATGGAACGTGTACCTGCTCAACCTTCGGAAAGAGCGGATCTATGGAATTCTTGTTACATCGAAAGGATACGGGAGCATCAACGAAGAAAAGCGCCAGTCGTCCACCCTGCGGCAATTCTTCGATGAGCTGCAGCCAAACAGCTATGTGAAGATCGAGCCGATCATGGAAGAGCTGTTCGGGCTCACCAATGAGTTCTGGGTAAGCTTTTACATCGATTCCGTGATCTACGATAAAAAATTTATTTTTCTTCCTGAGACCATCACGCAGGAGAACTTTACGCAAGTGCCGTTGCTGAAGGCAAAGGGCGTGCTGATCCGCTAAAATTTCTTTCGGCGCATGGTCCCGGGACCGGAGCGCTGATCTGAACTTCTGCAGAGAAGAAACACATCCTGAACGGTATAGCGGCAGCAGAAGCCTGACCTTACAGATACGCATCCGGCTGTATAAAGGGTATTAATTCTTCTTAAATTCCCTTACCGGTCTGCGTATTTCGTACTTTTGCTGAAAACCTTAACTTATGAAAAACTTCTGGGGATCATTTATCGGGGCTATCACCGGCATAGTGGTGGCCAGTGTTATCTGCACGATCATATTCCTGGTGGGTATGGCGGCCATTCTGAGCTCGGCCTTCAAGGATACAGGCTCCAGCGACCGGATCGCCATCAAGGAAAATACCGTTCTGCACCTCCGGCTGGATTATCCCGTTGCGGACAGGACCAATTACAATCCGTTCGCTTCCGGGTTCAGCCTCGGCGATATGGATACCAGGCTTGGATTGGACGATCTCCTCGCTACATTAAAGTATGCCCAGGCAGATAAAAGGATCAAAGGAATATTCCTTGAGCTGTCGTCGGTGCCTTCCGGCCTTGCCACGCTCGAGGAGCTGCGCGCGGGGCTGCTGGACTTCCGTAAATCCGGAAAATTCGTATACACCTACAGCGACGGTCTTTCGCAGAAAGCTTATTACCTGGCGTCGGCTTCCGACGAGATCTACATGCACCCGTTGGGAAGCATCGATTTTAAGGGACTGGCCGCCGAAATGATATTTTTCAGGAATACACTGGAGAAGCTGGGAGTAGAACCGGTGATCATCCGGCCTACCGGCAACCGATTTAAAAGTGCGGTGGAGCCGTTCTTCCTGGACAAGGCCAGCGATGCCAACCGCTTGCAAATGCAGGCGCTGCTGCATTCCATGTGGAGCAAGATCGCGAACGACGTCAGTGTGCAGACAGGAATTTCCGTATCTCAGCTCGACAAGATCGCGAACGAGTACGCAGCTTACAATGCCGCCAATGCAAAGCAGCTTGCGATGATCAAGGACCTGAAGTACGCCGATGAAATGGAAGATCACCTGAAGCAGAAAGCAGGCACTAAGGAAAAAGACGACCTCAACCTGGTGAAGGTGGAGCAGTATTTCAAAAAAGTGGAGCGGCAGCTGAAGCCGAAGGGTAAAGACAAGATCGCCATTATATATGCCAGCGGTAATATCGTGAGCGGCAAAGGTAATAACAGCCAGATCGGCGGGGAAACTTTTGCAAAGACCATCCGCGATGCAAGGGAAGATGAATCCATCAAGGCTATCGTGCTCCGGGTGAATTCTCCCGGCGGCGATGCGCTCGCCTCCGAGCTGATCTGGAGGGAAGTGCATCTTACCACCGGGGTAAAGCCCGTGGTGGTATCGATGGGCAACTACGCCGCTTCCGGCGGATACTATATTTCCTGCGCGGCAGATACCATCGTGGCAGATGAAACAACACTTACTGGTTCCATCGGCGTGTTCTCGGTACTGTTCAATATCAAAAAGCTGCTGAACGATAAGATCGGAATTACGATGGACACGGTAAAAACGCATCGTTTCTCCGATTTCCCGAACCTGGGACGTCCGTTCGAGGACCAGGAAAAGGAGATCTTCCAGCGCCAGGTAGACGATATTTATACTCTTTTCCTCACAAGAGTGTCGGAAGGACGCGGCCTTACTGTCAGTTCGGTGGATGCTATCGCCCAGGGCCGGGTATGGACCGGTACCGATGCCAAAAAAGTAGGGCTGGTGGATGTGATCGGGGGATTGCAGACCGCAGTGAATATTGCCGCCGGTATGGCTAAGCTGGAATCCTATAAGATCGTGCAACTTCCTGAGGACAATGATCCTTTCAGCAAATTCTTCCGCGGCATTTCCGCATCCGAAAGCTCAGACCGTTTTATCCGGGAGCAGATCGGAGAGGAAAATTTCAGGTATATCGAGCATTTAAAGACAGCAAAAGATATGAAGGGCATCCAGGCCATGCTCCCTTTTATGGTAGAGATATATTAAGAAGGTAAAAATATTTACCAAGCTATGACTTGTTACTTAAATGGTTGTTTGTCAAATAAATATTATTTTAAAACTCAGGCATCTGTAAGGAAATTTTCTGCCATTGTAGAGATAATGTAGGGATGATGAGAGGGGTATTTTGGGAAACTTAACCCTACCTTTGGCATGGGAATTGACTTAGCCCGAACCGAACTCTTAAAACAAAAGATATGAAACGAATTCTGCTTTCTCTTGCCATGATCTGCTCCTTCGCAGGAATGAGCCTGGCGCAAATGACGTCCAACCTTGTGATCTTTTCCGAGCAGGGGGAACGCTTCACCGTTGTTCTGAATGGTGTACGGATCAACGACAACCCTGAGACCAATGTAAAGATCACCGATCTGAATGCCCCTAACTACAAGCTTAAAATTGTATTTGACGACGCCAGCATCGTCGATATGGACAAGAACGTATATGTAGAGCCAGGCACCGAGTGCACCTATAATGTGAAAAAGAACAACAAGGGAGAATATGTGCTGCGCATGCTTTCGCAGAGCCCGCTGGCACAGGCGCCTCCGCCCGCTCCCGGACAGAGGACCATCGTGTACACACAGGTTCCGCCAAACGACGGCATCGTGATCCGCGGCGGCACTACTACCATGACCACCACTACCACGACTGTAAGCGATCCTAATGTGATCGGCGCGAATGTGAATGTAGGCGGCGTAAATATGAACGTGACCGTAACCGACGGGACAGGCGCTTACATGACCGGCGGCACTACAACCACCACATATTCCAGCACCACAACCAGCACTACCGGTTACACAGGCGGCACTACGGTTGTAACCGAAAGCGGCTGCATCTACCCGATGGGAAGCACCGATTTCAGCTCTGCCAAATCTTCGATCAGCTCCAAATCATTCGACGACACACGGCTGACCGTTGCCAAGCAGATCGTGGATGCCAACTGCCTGACCGCGCAACAGGTAAAAGAGATCATGCTGCTTTTCTCGTTTGAGGACAGCCGCCTGGACTTCGCCAAGTATGCCTACAACAAGGTGACCGATCCCAACAATTATTACAAGCTGAACGATGCTTTCACCTTCGAAAGCAACGTAGACGAGCTGAACAATTACGTACGCAGCAACCCGCGCCGGTAAGGCCCGGAAGCCGCTCCGAATTCATACGGAAATCCCGTCCGGGCCTTTGTCCCGACGGGATTTTTGCTTTCCCGGATCAGGGTAAAAGTTTGGGCTTTTTTTTATTCCCGGTAGCTGAATTATTGCTTACTTTGCCGTGAATTTCAACTGATAAATCATATCATGAAAAAAATACACAATTTCAGCGCGGGGCCTGCTATCCTGCCTGAAGAAGTGATCCGGAAATCTGCCGAAGCTGTTCTGAATTTTAACGACACCGGACTTTCCCTGATCGAGGTCTCTCACCGCACCAAAGACTTTGAAGATGTAATGGATAAGGCCCGCAACCTGGTAAAGGAGCTGCTCGGGCTGGGAAATGATTATGAAGTAGTGTACCTGCAGGGTGGAGCCAGCCTGCAGTTCTACATGCTCCCGCTGAACCTGCTGAAGACAAAAGGCGCCTATATCAATACCGGCACATGGGCTTCCCTTGCCATCGGCGAAGCAAAAAAAGTAGGTAACGTAGAAGTGATCGCCAGCAGCGAAGACAAAAAATTCACCTATATACCGAAGCAGTTCACCGTTCCGAAGGATGCGGATTACCTGCATTATACCAGCAACAATACTATTTACGGCACGCAGTGGAAGACTGTTCCGGAATGCGATATTCCGCTTGTCTGCGATATGAGCAGCGATATCTTCAGCCAGCGTTTCGACGCGAAGAAATTCTCTCTCATCTATGCCGGCGCGCAGAAGAACATGGGGCCGGCGGGAGCCACCATGGTGCTTTTCCGCAAGGACATTATGGGAAAGAGCGGCCGCACGCTTCCATCCATGCTCGATTACGAGGTGCATGCTTCCAAAGACAGCATGTTCAATACACCTTCGGTCTTCTCCGTCTACGTAAGCATGCTTACCCTGCAGTGGCTGAAGGACAACGGCGGCCTGGCCTGGATCGAAAGGATCAATCAGATGAAAGGAGATGCCTTCTACAAAGAGCTCGATCAGAACCCGATGTTCGAAGGCACCGTGGAAAAAGAGGACCGTTCGTACATGAACGCAACTTTCCTCCTCAAGAACGCCGGTCTCGAATCGGAATTCGAAAAGATGCTGAAGGAAGCTTCCATCAGCGGGTTGAAAGGTCATCGCTCGGTGGGCGGATACCGCGCTTCGATGTATAACGCGCTGCCGCTGGAAAGCGTGAACGTGCTTACGAGCGTAATGAGAGAGTTTGCCAACAAATTTGCCTGATCGATGATAAAGATATTAGCGAACGACGGACTGGAAGCTGCTGCAGTGGAAAAGCTCCGCAGCAAAGGGATCGGAGTCATCCTGGATAAGGTGGACCAGTCGCAGCTTGCCGGTTACATCAATAGTGAAAAAATAAAAGGCCTGGTGGTGCGCAGCGCTACCAAAGTGCGCAAAGACCTGATCGACGCGTGTCCTGAGCTGAAGCTTATCGGCCGTGCGGGAGTGGGAATGGACAATATTGATGTGGACTACGCCGTGAGCAAAGGGATACAGGTGGTGAACACGCCTGCCGCTTCTTCGCAATCCGTGGCGGAACTGGTGCTGGCGCATCTGTTCTGCGTGGCGCGTTGCCTGCACGATTCCAACCGCAAGATGCCATTGTCGGGCGAAGGCCAGTTCAACGATCTGAAAAAAGATTGCTCAAAGGGATTCGAGCTTCAGGGCAAAACCCTTGGTATCCTTGGTTTCGGAAGGATCGGCCAGGCGGTTGCAAAGCTCGCGATCGGGCTGGGAATGAAGGTAATGCCCTATGATCCCATCGTAAAACGTGCAAACCTGGAACTGGATCTTTTTCACTTGGGAGATACGTTCGAAATAGAATTCGATACCGTTCCGCTGGAAGATGTTTTTGCTGCCAGCGATTTCATTACGCTTCACGTTCCGATGCCTCCGGACGGAAGCCCTGTGATCAGTGACGGGGAGTTTGCCCGGATGAAAAAAGGCGTGTGCATCATCAACACCGCGAGAGGTGGAATTGTGGACGAGCAATCGCTTCTTCGGCATCTCGACAGCGGTAAGGTAGCCTTTGCAGGCCTCGATGTGTTTGAGAACGAGCCAAAGCCGATGGAAGTTTTGGTGAAGCATCCGAAGATCTCCCTTTCGCCGCACATCGGCGGCTCTACCGTGGAAGCACAGGAGCGGATCGGCGAAGAGATCGCCGATAAAATCATCAGCTTTTTCTCTTAATGGCGCATTTCCGACCTTTCCGCGGAATACTGCCGCAACCGGCGCTTGCCGTACAGGCGGTATCACGCCCGTTTGACAACTATTCGCGCGAGGAGCTGAACGATATCCTGCAGTCCAACCCATACAGTTTTCTTCATGTGATCGTTCCTGCTATTCCTTCGGATGACGGAGATGTTTCCTATGAAGAAAAGCTGCAGCTGGGAAAGCAGGAATTTGACGCGCGGCTCGACAATAAAACATTTGTGCGGGACGCGGCGCCCCATTTTTATGTGTACCGGCAGATTAACGGAGACGAGCAGTACACGGGGATCATCGGCGCCATTTCCATTGACGATTGCCTGCAGCAGATCGTGAAACCGCACGAACAGACCATCGAACATAAAGAAGAAAAACTAAAGGAGTACCTGAAGATCATCGATATCAACGCCGAGCCGGTTGTTATTTCGTACAAAGCCGATCACGATATTAATTCTCTTACCGAAGAGATCACGAACTCTCCTGCCGATATAGCATTCGATTTCCCCGGCTTCGGCCGCCATGAAGTATGGAAGATAGCCGATGAAGAGCGCGTAGGTCTTATCGCACAGCAGTTCGAAGCGATGGACGAGCTGTACATCTGCGACGGCCATCACCGTACCGCCTCTTCTGTTCTGCTGGGTGAAGAGATGCGCAGGCTCAATCCTGATCACACCGGGAACGAAGCCTATAATTATTTTATGGTCATTGTATTTCCGCACCACCAGATCCGGCTGCGCGAGTTTAATCGCCTGGTAAAGGATCTGAACGGCTTGTCGCACGCGGACTTTGTAAAACGGCTGGAAAAAGATTTTACCGTAAGCAAGGTTGCAGAATTTCCTGATACGTCAAACGAGCTGTATTCGTTCGCGGTGTATCTCGACCGGCAATGGTATCACATCGTACCCAAAGAAGGCGTGCTGGACCGCATTCCCGAACAGAATCTTCTCCCCACGCAGGTGCTTACGGATCTTGTGCTGAGCCCTGTGCTTGATATACACGACCTCCGGCGCGACAAGCGCATTGCGTTCAAAGGCGGTAAGACCGATCCCGCTGAGCTGATGAGGCTAGTGGATTCGGGACATTACAAAGCAGCTTTTGCTGTGAACAGGATCACAATTCCTATCTTTAAGAAATTCGCGGACCACGGCTGGTTCATGCCTCCAAAAAGCACATGGTTTGAGCCGAAGCTGCTGAACGGCTTGGTGGTCTATTCTTTGCACGATACATTATAAAACGTTTATGTCTGCAGCCGAACAATGCCGGACCATACGCGATACGCTTCCGGCCGGAGTTACGCTCGTGGCGGTAAGCAAGACAAAGCCCACGCAGGCTGTGCGCGAGCTGTATGAAGCCGGACACAGGGATTTCGGCGAGAATTACGTGCAGGAGCTTACAGAAAAACAGCAGCAGCTTCCTGCTGATATCCACTGGCATTTTATCGGGCATCTTCAATCGAACAAAGTGAAATATATAGCCCCCTTCGTGTATTTAATACACGGTGTGGACAGCTTCAGCCTGCTTCGTGAAATAAACAGGCAGGCTGCAAAGAATGATCGCGTCATTGATGTGCTGCTCCAGGTATATATAGCAAAAGAAGAAACGAAATTCGGGCTGAATGCGGAGGAGCTGTTCGCGTTGCTCAAAGATCCCGCGACTGGCGGGCTGCAACACATCCGTATCCGTGGGTTGATGGGCATGGCTTCGTTCACTGATGATAAAAATGTGATCCGTGAAGAGTTCAGGTACATCCGCTCGCTGTTCGACCGGCTGAAAGAGATATCGCTTCAGAACCTGGACCCGGTAATATTATCTGTGGGAATGAGCAGTGATTACACGATAGCAGTAGAAGAAGGATCCACACTGGTGAGGATCGGCAGCAGTATTTTCGGAGTAAGAAGCTGAAGCTGCTTAGACGTGAGCAGGTTTCGGAGAGTACATTTTCTTCAGTACTTCCATCACGTAATCGATCTCCTCTTTCGTATTGAAGCGGCTGAATGAAAAGCGAATGTTCGGGCGGTTTTCGGGAACGCCGAGCGCCGTAAGAACATGCGAGCCGACGTTGCTGCCGGAAGAGCAGGCGCTGCCGCCGGAAGCGGAAATTCCCATTATATCGAGCTTCATCAGGAACATTTCGCTGTCGGGGCTCGGAGGAAAGCAAACGTTCAGTATGGTGTACAAGCTGTTATCCGAGCAGTCGCCGTTGAAGCGCACACCATCGATCTCTTCTTCAAGACGTTCCTTCATGTAATTTTTCAACCCGAGGATATACGCGTGATGCTCTTCCATGTGCTCGTGCGCCAGCTCGAAAGCTTTGGCAAGCCCTGCAATGCCGTAGATGTTTTCCGTTCCAGCGCGCATGTTGCGTTCCTGCGCGCCGCCTGTAATGTAAGGGCTGATGCGGATGCCGCTGTTCACGTAAAGGAAGCCGATGCCTTTCGGTCCGTGGAATTTATGGGCGCTGCACGTTACAAAATGAACGTACAGCTGCCGGAGATCAAACGGGAAATGCGCCATCGTCTGCACGGTATCCGAGTGAAATATCGCGTCGTATTCTTTGCAGATATTCCCGATCTCCGCGAGTGGGATCATCGTGCCGATCTCGTTGTTGCCGTGCATCAGGCTCACGAGGCTGCGTTCGTTCTCACTCAGTAACCTGCGCAGATCGTCGAGATCAACATGTCCTTCCGCATCTATTTTTATCCAGCTGACTTTGGCTTTGCCTTTCTTTTCCAGCGCTTCGAGCGTATGAGTAACAGCGTGATGCTCGATGCGGGAAGATATAATGTGCCGGATGCCGAGGTCTTCCACGGAACAGCGGATGGCCATGTTATCTGCTTCGGTGCCGCCGCTGGTAAAAAATATTTCCGCAGGGGAAGCGTGCAGCAGATCAGCAATTTTTTTTCTTGCTTTTTCAATTACGGCGCGCGCCTCTCTTCCGTGACCGTGTATGGAGGAAGGATTTCCGTAACAATCCCGGATCACACGGATCATTTCATCAGCTACAAGCGGATCGATACAGGTGGTGGCCGCATTGTCCAGATAGATTTTTTTTACCATGGTAAGTGCGATTAGCCTTGCAGAGGCCAAAGTTAGTATATTTCCACTATTCTGTCAATTCGCGGATGTCGCTCATGATCCGTTGCGCCAGTTCATTGGCAGTATGTTCGTTGCGGCTTTCGGAGTAGATCCGGATGATCGGCTCGGTGTTCGATTTACGCAGGTGCACCCATTCGCGGTCGAACTCGATCTTTACTCCGTCGATGGTATTGACAGGTTGCCCCGAGTATTTCTCCCGGATCTTTTCGAGTACCATGTCCACATTTATCGACGGCGTGAGTTCGATCTTATTCTTGGAAATGAAGTATTCCGGGTAGGTCTTGCGCAGCTCCGAAAGGGTCGTTCTCTTTTCGGCGAGATAGGAGAGCAGCAGTGCAATGCCTGCCAGCGCGTCCCTTCCGTAATGCAGCTCGGGATAGATGATCCCCCCGTTGCCTTCGCCCCCGATCACAGCGTCCGTGTCTTTCATTTTCTGTACAACGTTCACTTCGCCTACTGCCGCCGCCTGGTATTGCATTCCGTACGATTCTGTTACGTCGCGCAGCGCGCGCGTGGACGAAAGATTGGAAACGGTATTTCCTTTGGTGTGCTGGAGGATGTAATCCGCTACCGCTACCAGCGTGTATTCTTCGCCGAACATGCTGCCGTCGCCGCAGACCAGCGCGAGCCTGTCGACGTCCGGATCCACAACGATGCCGAGGTCGAGCTGCCGGTCGCGCACGGTTTCAGACAATGCCGTAAGATGCTCGGGCAGAGGTTCGGGATTGTGCGGAAACTGGCCGTTGGGCTCGCAGTACAGCTTTACGATCTCTTTCACGCCCAGCGCTTCCAGCAAAAGAGGAACCGCGATACCGCCGGTGGAGTTCACCGCATCTACTGCGACGCGGAACCCGGCTTTGCGGATGGCTTCTGCGTTCACCAGCGGAAGCCCGAGTATCGCTTCGATATGTTTTTCGATCCATCCCGTATGTGCGGTGATCGTTCCGAGCTGCTCCACGCGTGCGAAATCAAATTCATTTTTTTCCGCGATCTCCATCAGCTTTTTTCCATCCGCTTCGGAAATGAACTCGCCTTTTTCGTTCAGCAGCTTCAGTGCGTTCCATTGTCCCGGGTTATGGCTTGCGGTGAGTATGATCCCGCCGTGCGCTCCGAGCCGAGGTACGGCGATCTCGACGGTGGGCGTGGTGGAAAGCCCAAGGTCGTGCACATGAATGCCGGAGCCCGAAAGCGTCTGCGCAACAAGCTGGCTTACCATTGGGCCCGAAACGCGGGCATCCCTTCCGATCACTACGGACAGCTCTTTTCCGGGGAAGGTTGATTTCAGCCATTGGCCGTACGCCGCGGCAAAAAGTGTTATATCTACCGGCGTAAGATTTTCACCGGGTTTTCCTCCTATCGTTCCCCGTATTCCGGAGATGGATTTGATCAGCGCCATAGAATATATTTCGTTTGTCAAATCTATCGGAATGCTACAAGTTATGATGAGAAAATGTGCCGGAATTGTTAACAGGATATTAGAAAAGTTAAGCTTTGCCCGGGAAGGCTAACGTTTTTTTTAACTACATTTGGATCAAACCTTTAATTATCAACGACGATGAAGAAACTTTACCTATTACTGTCCTTCGGGATCTTTACATTATCAACACAGGCGCAGGATACTCTCCTGTGGGAAAACTTCAACGATACGATCATCGGCCAGACCGTGGATGATCTGATCAACGACGCGCCCAGCGGGCTGACCGACGATCCGCTGTGGTATAGCTACGACGAGGATCAGCTGGGCGACGGAAGCGGCGCAAGCCGTCCGGGAGACTGGTTCCTCTTTTCAGGCGGATTCGCTGCTGTAGACTCGCTGGATGTGTGCGCCGGATCGAATTCCTGGACAAACGACGCATCGACCCCGGTCCGCAACTGGCTTGTGCTTCCTACCATCCAGATCACCGACGGCGCCAGCGCTGTGCTGAAATGGAAATCCGCTCCGCGCCAGACGCCTTATTACCTCGATGGTTACCAGGTATTGATCTCTGCCACGACCAACGATGTGACCGCTTTTACCGACGTTGTATTTGATGCCGGACAATATATTTCCGGACCGTACAACGCAGGTACGAACTGCTGCAACGGGGGCGATTATTCCCTGTACACTTTCTCCGCGGGCATGATCCATGGTGACGACGGAACTTTCGTTCAGTTCACCGACGAAGGCGACGATATGCCCGGCGATTCCACCGCAGGTGATTCCGCGCGTTTTATCGGTGTGCAGAAAGAGTTTTCCGTACCGCTGACCGCTTACGATAACCAGAAGATCTATATCGCTTTCCTTCACAATTCGACTGACGATAATCTATTGTCTCTCGACGATATCCTGGTGACCGAGAACTCTGATATCACATTCGGTGTTGAAGGCGAAAACTCCTTCGCAGGCTCCGTATATCCTAACCCTGCGAATGCGTTTGTAAACGTTTCTTTCGACTTCCTGCAATATCATAACGTAAAAGTGGAGCTCGTCGATAACCAGGGACATGTGCTGTACAGTACGCTGGCCACGGCCAACATGCAGATCAATACAGAGCAGGTGGCTTCTGGGGTTTACTTCGTTAAGGTAACGGCAGACGAAGGCAGCATGGTGAAAAAAGTAGTGATCACCCATTAAGAAAATTTAGTTTCCGTTAAGAAAGGCTTCCTCCGGGAAGCCTTTTTCATTTACATTTTTTGCGATTATATAAGAATTGCGCGCTAGCAGTGAAGCGGTTTTGTGCACTATCATTGGGAATGATTTCAAGCATTCATCCACTAAAACAAAACGTATGAAAAAGATCTTCACTGCCATCCTTTCACTTGCTGTTTTTTATTCCTCCTCCCGTGCACAGGACACGATCTTTTCGCAGGATTTCGAAGTAGAAGATATTTCCTTTATGATCTTCGATTTCCCCAGCGCCGTTCCCGGCGACACCAACTACTACAATACGGACGAAGACGGGCTTGACGATGCCAGCACACTGGGAAACCGCCCGGGACAATGGTTCCTCACATTCGGATTTTCAGGAGCGGACACGCTGAATACGATACTGGCTTCCAACTCCTGGACCAATCATCCGGCCACACCTGTAAAGAACTGGCTTGTGCTTCCTGTGATCCAGATCACCGACACATCGGCAATGCTTTCGTGGAAGTCTGCGCCGTTCCAGACGCCTTATTTCCTCGACGGTTACAAGGTGCTGGTGTCGACCACTACCAACGATCTTTTTGCTTTTACCGATACGCTCTTCGTGGCTTCGGAGTTTGTTTCCGGTCCGTTCGACGGCGAGACGAACTGCTGCAGCGGCGGCGATTACTCGCTTTATACTTTTTCACCGGGATTTGTGCACGGTCTCGACAGCACATTCATCGAATACAACGATGACGGCGATGGCCTCACCGGCAGCTTTTCCGCAGGCGATTCCGCGCGCAACACGGGAGTTCTGCGCCCGCATTCCGTGAGCCTGGCGCAATATGACGGTCAGCAGATTTATATCGCGTTCCTTCACGATTCGCACGACGATAACCTGATCGGCATTGACGAGATCATGGTGACCGAACATACCGATCCGACATTCGGGCTGGGGGAACAGGACGTTGAATTTGAAGGCTCGGTGTATCCCAACCCGGCTGATCAGTGGACAAGAGTCACTTTCGATGCCGAACGGTATCATCATGTAAAAGTGGAACTTCTGGATCAGAGGGGAGTGCTGATACACAGTAGCTTATCTTTAGGAACGACCGAAATTCCCACTTCCGCGCTGGCTGCCGGGCTTTATTATGTAAAGGTGACGGCCGACGAGGGAGCGATGGTCCGGAAGCTGATCGTCAGGCATTAGTGTTCAAGTAGTTAGAAGCAGAAAAGGCCTTGGCCACGGGGTCTTTTCTGTTTAAATCTTTTTGAGAAATCCCGGCCGGCCGGGACCATAAATACCTCCGGATTTGCTATATTTGTTGAGTATAATTATCAGTAGATGAGTGGAGAGTTTGAATTGGAAAACAATGAACAACTAAGAAATGAGATTGCGGGCTTTGAAGCGATGCTCCGTAAAAATGAGGAGCGGTTTTATGATGTAGAGCAAATTGAAGATATCACCAATTATTATCTCCAGCAGAACGAACTGAATTGGGCGGAACGGGCGGTAAAGCTCGGGCTTTCGCAACATCCCAGCTCCACCGAGCTGAAGCTGAAATACGCGCAGATACTTTCGCGCAGGGGCAAGTACCAGGAAGCTTTAAGAAGCCTGGAGGAAGTTACCTTGCTGGAATTCAACAACCCGGAGCTTTATCTTTTCAAAGCGGAAATATATTCGGAGCTGCAGGACTATGATCACGCCATCGAGAATTTTCTCGAGGCGATCAACTATACGGCGGAAGAAGAGCACGATTACATCTATGTGGACATCGCCGCGGAATTCCAGAACAAAGGGGATTTCGAGAAAGCAAGGCATTACCTGAAGAAGGCTATCCTTCTGAACCCATATAACGACCTGGCTTACCTTGAGCTTCTCTTCACCATGCAGATCGAAGAAAAGGTAGAGGATGCGATCACTTTCTTCCAGCAGGTGATCAACAAAGATCCTTACAATCATGTGGCGTGGTATTATCTCGGGCTGAGCTTCCAGGATATGGAGCTGTACGAAAAGGCGATCGAGGCGTTCGATTATTCGAGCGTGGTAAAGGACGATTTCGTGGATGCGTACATCCAGAAGGCGGAATGCTATATTGCCCTGGATTACTACCGCAACGCGATAACGCCGCTGAAGGACGCCCTGGAGCATACCGATAATGTCGCCCGGATATACTACACGCTGGGCGAATGTTACGAGAACCTGGAAGAGTATGAAAAAGCTATCGAGTACTACCAGGAATGCCTGAAGACAAATGAAGATATCGCGGACGCGTGGGTAGGGATCGGTATATGCCTGGCCCATCTGCACCGCCTGCGCGAGGGATTCGAATACGTGAAGCGCGCGTTGTCGATCGATCCCGACAATAACGAATTTTTGCTGATCCACGCGGAATTTCTCCGCGACCTCGGTAATTACGGCGAAGCTGAAAAAGTGTACGAGCGGCTGATGGAAGTATATCCCGACAGCCTGGAAGTATGGCTTGACGCGTCGGAACTGTATTTCCGGATGGACGACTATGAGAAAGCCACGGAGACTGTGAGCGAAGGCATCAAGCATCTGCCGTCGTTCGTAGAGCTTACTTACCGGCTGGCCGGATACCTTTACCTGAGAGGATATATACAGGAAGCCAGGCGCACGCTGGCCGGCGCCCTGGAAACCGATTTTCAGAAGCATAAAGATTTTCTCGGATTTTTTTCCGAACTTGAAAACGATCCTCAACTGATTGAATTAATCAACCAATACCGCACAAATGGAAATTAAACTACCCTACATTCCCGAGCGCGCGCCGAAACCGCGGCGTAATGGTATTACGATGGTGATGGACAAAGGGCTCAGCCTTCGCCAGGCGGAAGATTTTCTTGCAGCGTCCTCGCACCTGGTGGATTTTGTAAAGCTGGGCTTCGGCACTTCGTACGTTTCGCGTAATGTGAAAGAGAAGATCGCGCTTTACAGGGAAGCGGGCATCCGTACCTACCTGGGCGGAACTTTTTTCGAAGCTTTCATCGTGCGGAATATGTTCGACGATTACCTGCGGCTGATACAAAACCTGGGACTGGACATGATGGAAGTGTCCGACGGTTCTGTGCGCATGAGCCACGATACCAAGTGCGAGTTCATTTCGAAGCTTTCGCATCACGGTACAGTGCTTTCCGAAGTGGGCTCGAAGGAAGAAGGCATTCTCATCTCGCCGAACAAATGGAAGCAGATGATGCACGACGAGCTGGAAGCGGGCGCCTGGAAGGTGATCGCGGAAGCGCGCGAAAGCGGCACCGTGGGCATTTACCGCCCGAGCGGGAAAGCGCATGTGCAGCTTATCAACCGCATTCTCGCCAAGATCGACCAGGACAAAATCATATGGGAAGCGCCTATCAAATCGCAGCAGGTATACTGGATCCGGCTGCTGGGCCCGAATGTGAACCTCGGCAACATCGCGCCGGAGGAAGTGATACCGCTCGAAACGCTCCGCCTCGGCCTGCGTGGAGACACATTCTTCTCTTTCCTCCCGGATGACATGGTAAAGAACTGGATACCGGAATACAAGGACGACGAAAAACAACCGGCCACTAAGAAAAAAGCGGTGGTGAAATAATCTCTATGAAAGAAATCACAGTTCAGGAGCTCAAATCCATGATGGACCGGAAGGAAGATTTCCAGCTGGTGGATGTGAGAGAGACCTATGAATTTGAAGTGTGCAACCTGGGAGGCCTGCTGATCCCCATGGGGGAAGTAATGGGCAGCCTCGACAGGATATCAAAAGACAAGACTGTGGTGGTACACTGCCGCAGCGGCGGCCGTTCCGGCACCATTGTGCAGTTCCTCGAATCCAACGGCTACGGGAACGTTTATAATCTCAAAGGCGGCATTCTTGCATGGATCGAGCACATCGATCCGACAATGCCCAATTATTAATCACTGATATTTTTTATGGACTATCTGAAAGCGTTCCTGGATTTCTTTTTGCACCTGGACCAGCATCTCAGCGAAATGATACAGCAGTACGGCACAATGACCTACCTGATATTGTTCGCTATTATCTTTGTAGAGACCGGGCTTGTAGTCATGCCTTTTCTTCCCGGCGATTCGCTGCTGTTCGCGGCAGGCACATTTGCGGCCAGGGGCGATCTTAATATCGCCGCTTTGCTGGGATTGCTTTTTGTAGCGGCAGTGCTCGGCGACACCGTCAATTATTTTCTGGGAAAAAAGGTGGGGCTGAAAGTGCTGAAATGGAAGATACGGGGACGGCAGCTGGTAAAGGAAAAATACATCGACCGCACCCATAAATTTTACGAAAAGCACGGTCCCAAAACGATCATTCTTGCGCGTTTTGTGCCGATCGTGCGCACGTTCGCTCCTTTTGTAGCGGGCATCGGCACGATGAACTACTGGAAATTTTTCAGCTACAACGTGATCGGCGGTTTCATTTGGGTGGTGGCGCTGACGCTCGCCGGGTATTTCTTCGGAAAGCATCCATGGGTAAGCCGTAATTTCGAGATCGTGGTGCTGGCTATCATATTTATCTCCGTCATTCCCATGATCGTGGAACTGATCCGCGGCATGCGCAAAGACAAGCAAAAGACCACCGGCTGATCATGCGCACGTACGGGCTGATCGGTTATCCTCTTACACATTCTTTTTCGCCGGGTTATTTCGCTGCAAAATTTCAGCGGGAGAATATTACTGACGCCGAATACAAAATATTTCCGCTTGCAGACCTTTCGGAGCTCGCACCGTTGCTGCGTAACCATCCGGACCTTCTCGGGCTGAACGTTACTATTCCTTATAAAGAAGCTGTTGTTCCGTATGCCGCCGAAACCGACGAGATCGTGCGTGAGACCGGAGCGGCCAATACGCTTGTGATACAAAGGAAGAATGACCGGATATGGCTGAAAGCCTTTAACACGGATGTTACGGGTTTTCGTCTTTCGCTGGAGACGATGCTGCGCACCCATCATCACCAGGCGCTGATCCTGGGAACGGGCGGCTCATCCAAAGCAGTGGAGTATGTTCTGAAAAAGACCGGGATCGCCACAACTTTTGTAAGCCGTGAAAAAAAGAGCGGAGCGCTGACCTACGGCGAGCTGGACGCGGCCGTCATGCAGGAGCACACGCTTATCGTGAACACCACTCCGCTCGGCATGTTCCCGGCGGTCGATTCCTTTCCGCCGATACCGTACGAGCATCTTTCATTTACACATCTGCTGTACGACTTAGTGTATAATCCACACGAAACCCTGTTCCTCAAAAAAGGGAAAGCGCAGGGAGCCGCCGTGAAGAACGGCCTGGAGATGCTTGAGATACAGGCTGAGGAGAGCTGGAAAATATGGAACTCATTCTCTTCCGGAGAGTGACCGCAAAAAAGATCAGATGTCCTGCTTCAGAAATTCTTCCGCTTTTTCCACCATTTTTTTACTGCCGATAAAATACGGCACACGCTGATGCAGCTTTTCCGGCATCACTTCCATGATGCGCTGTTTACCGTTGGAAGCCAGGCCGCCAGCCTGTTCGGCGATAAAGGCCAGCGGGTTGCATTCGTACAGCAGGCGGAGCTTTCCGTTCGGATCTTTTCCGGTGCCGGGATACATATAAATGCCTCCTTTCAGCAGGTTGCGGTGGAAATCTGCCACGAGGGAGCCGATATACCGCGCAGAATAAGGCTTCCCGGAATCATTGTTCTTGCCTTTGCAATAGTCCAGGTAGCTGTGCATGCCTTTGGTGAAATCGTTATAGTTCCCTTCGTTTACCGAATAGACCGAACCGTTTTCCGGCATGCGGATGTCAGGATGCGAAAGGAAGAATGTACCGATGGAAGGATCGAGCGTAAAACCGTTCACGCCATGTCCTGTAGTATATACGAGCATGGTAGAGGACCCGTAGATGATGTAGCCGGCGGCTACCTGCTCGGTGCCCGGCTGCAGAAAATCTTCAAGCTGCGCTTTTCCGCCTTCCGGTGATCTGCGGCGGTAAACGGAAAAAATAGTTCCGATGGAAACGTTCACATCTATATTGGAAGAGCCGTCCAGCGGATCGATCAGCACCACGTACCTCCCGTGCTGCGAACGGTCGCCGTCGAAAGCGATGAAATCCTCGTTCTCTTCGGAAGCCACACCACATACCTCGCCGCGCGCGATGAGCGCCGCCATGAACTGATCGTTGGCATACACGTCGAGCTTTTGCTGCACCTCGCCCTGTATATTCTTATTGGCGGTAGCGCCGAGTATATCATTCGCAAGGCCGGCCTTGTTCACTTCGCGGTTCACCACTTTCGCCGCAAGGCGGAGCGCGCTCAGCAGGCTGGACAGTTCGCCGGTAGCAAAGGGAAAATCTCCCTGACGTGAAATGATAAATTCTCCAAGGGTGTGTATCCTGCTCATAGTACGTTGTGTTACCGCGCAAATATCGGTTTTCGGTCAGCAAATACCAAAGTGGCGGATCATATTTCCTCCAGCTTTTCCATCAGCCATTCTCTTTCGGTGAGGATCTCGGATGCTACGATATCCTGCGTCAGACGCTTCTTTTTACCGGGATCGTATGTTTTGAGGTTTACCAGCCGCTTCACAAAGGATATGAAGTTGCTGTAGTTGCTGCGGTGATAGGCCATCACTTTTTTCCGGCGGAGAAGCTGGCCGAGATTATCGAGCAGGTAATCGAGCAGGTGGTACTCTGCCATTTCAAAATACGTTTTCACAAGCGTTACCTTCGCATCGATGTTGGTGAAAAGGTCTTCGATCTCCACATTGTTGAGCGCGCGGGCCACCGATCTGTAATCTTTCCGCGCAAAATCGAGCTTAGCCGTGTTGTACACGAAAAAGCTGTTGCGGTAAGGCTTCGGCAGCGCATCGCGCCCGCTTGTGATGAAATTTTCCGTCCACGCGATCTCGTTGAGCTTAAGTCCCGCAGCTGCAATATTCTTGTATGTCCACGGAGAAAGAACGCCGTTCTCGAACAGCACCCCGTTTTCAATTCCTTCTTTATAGATGTCGAACACTTCGCGCGTATATCGCATCTCGCCTTTATTGAGGCGGGTGATACAGTAGTTGATCGCGAGCAGGTAAATGTCGCGCATCTCTTCCTGCCGGAAAGTCTTGTAGTACCGCGCGATCTGTTCCTTCAGCCGCAGGAAATGCTCCTCCCCTTCGTCGGTAAGCACCATGTAAGCGTTGAAATAAATTCCAACCTCAGGTATCTGCTGCAGGTTCTGCCGGTGAATGTGAGCGATGATCTCCTCCAGCATCGGGAAAGAATACGTGGTGTTGAACATCCGCTGATGGCTCAGCATGTTGCATGCCTGCTTCAGCTTATTGATGATAAAGTAAATGTCGAGCTCGTCGTTGATCTGCAGCAATAAAGGATGGACCTCGATGCTCCGGGCGCCGGTCCGGTTATATTTTTCTGAAAAAAGCTGGTAGTGGCAGTAATGGTAATTCAGGTCGCGGATCTCCGAATTGCGGAATGATTTTGCAACGGCGTTCCAGCCTGAGTCGAACGCTTTGGACATGTTGCGCGAGCGGTACGCTTTCAGCAGGTAGATGTCGCGGTTCTGGCCGTCTTCCTGCAATTCTTTCCAGGCGAGGAAATCTTCGATGAGCCGCAGCAGGTACGAGCAGGTATGGCGGAATTTAAGATCATTGAAAGTTTCGCGCGGAAAAATGCTTTTAAATACGATCTTACGGTCTAATATTGCCGGATCGGGAGAAGGAAGATCATCGAGATATCCAAACAGCGCTGTAACGCCCGCGTGCTGGTTGTGAAAAGGAGAATGCACGAATTTCTGAAGCTGGTTTCTTTCATACGGGGACAGCAAAAAGAAAATCTCGGCCAGTTTACTCTTATTCATCCGACAATTTTTTACTAATTGTTTTTATAACAATGGGTTATTCGTATATCGCATCAAAATGTATCCGACAAAGTACGAAAAATTATCTTTTACAAGATATGTGTTATGGAGACTTTTGGGATACTGAAATACTGAATTATGAAAAGGATTACACTTAACTCGTTGCAATGGCTGTTCCTGTCATTGCTTTTTCTGACCAGCCTTCCGCTCTCAGGGCAGAACTGGTACCATACATTTTCCATGGGGACCGGCGAAATGGGGCGGCATGTTACGCAAACATCCGACGGCGGGTTCATGGTATCCGGCCATATGGCCACCGGCTGCTTTCTTTTGAAGACCGATCCTAACGGTACGGAGCAATGGCGGATGTATACCGGCGGGGGAACCAGCGGCATCCATGAGGATCTTCCCGATGGAGGATTTGTGATCGGCGCGACATTCCTCAATATGTTCGCGCTGGTGAAGGCAGATCAGGGAGGCGACACCGTTTGGGCAAAGACGTACTCCATTCCGGGGGCCAATGATCACCAGGTAAAAGATCTGCTGCTGCTGCCCGACAGCGGGCTTTTCATTAGCTGCGGCATAGAGAGAAATACCGATTACGACGTGATGCTGGCAAGGACCGACAAGAACGGCGATACATTATGGACAAAGATCTTTGACTGGACCGGCGATGCGCAAGGTTCCGCCATTCTGCCCGCCACGAACGGCGAGTACTTTGTCCTGGTGACGCACATGTGGTCGCCGGCAAGCCTGATGCGCGTAAGTGCGAACGGAGATTCTCTCACCACGGTCCCGCTGTCGGCGATCAATGCCTACGATGCTCCCAATAACTTGCGGCGAACCTCCGACGGAGGATACATTTACGTTGCCCCTGTTACTTCACAGCAATGTCGTGTGCAAAAGCTCGACGCCAATGGAAACCAGCAGTGGGCGCAGGATTATTCCTATCCCGTCTCGCACGCGCTGTTCACCGTAACCGAAACAGCCGCGGGCGAATACGTGCTTGCAGGCCATAGCGGCGATGCGATGAATGAAAAGATTTACCTGGCAGGTATCAGTTCAACCGGCGCGCAATTGTGGGACCGGACCTATTCCATTAACAGCTTCGAAAGTATCCGCGATGTGATAGTGCTGCCGGGCGGCGAGATCGTGATGTGCGGCGTAGCTGAAATGGGCGCAGGCAACAAAACCCTGCTGCTCAAGGTAAGCAGCCTGGGATTCCTGTACAGCAACCAGGTAATGGGAAATGTATACTTCGATCTCAACGGGAACTGTGTACGGGAAAGCAATGAAACTCCCAATCCCGGATGGGCACTTAGTCTCACAAGCGACAGCGTTGTACAGGTGACCACCACCGACTCGCTGGGCAACTACATCTTTTTTGCGGACTCCGGAAGTTACGTGCTGCGTGTGCACGATCCGAACCCTTACTGGACCTCGCCCCTGTGTGCCGCGGACAGCGTTGTGCTGAATCTTGCCCCGGGCGCGGGCACATACGACACCACAGTGGCCGATTTTCCACGGAATGCGGTTGTCCTTTGTCCTGTGCTGGATGTAGATATTTCCACTCCGTTGCTCAGAAGATGTTTCAACAACGTGTACTATGTTTCTTACTGTAACCAGGGTACCATGGACGCTACGAACGCTTCGGTGGAAGTTACGCTCGATCCCTTCATGAACCTTGTCACTTCATCGATACCGGTGGCTTCGCAGGTGGGAAATACTCTTACTTTCAATGTCGGCAATGTGCCTCCAGGGGATTGCGGCTCGTTTACGGTAACTATAAATCTGAACTGCAGCGCGGCGCTTGGCCAGACACACTGCGTGTCGGCGCTGGGATCAACGGATTCGCTCTGTTCGCCGCCTCATCCCAACTGGGACCACGCGAGCGTGCTGGTGGAAGGCGACTGCGTTACCGGGGATTCAGTGCAGTTCAAGATCCGTAACCGCGGCACTGGCAATATGGGAAATCCCGAGGATTACTACATCACCGAAGAAAATATCATGCTGTTCACAAATCCTTTCCAGCTTCCTGCAAACGATTCCATCGTGATCACACTTCCGGGCAACGGTTCCACATGGCGCCTTGTAGCCGGGCAAAGCAACTTCCATCCCTGGAACGATTCGCCTGTGGCCGTAACGGTGGAAGGTTGCGGTACCAATGGCTCGGGAACGTTTTCCGTGGGATTGTTCAACGATCTGCCTGAGTATGATTACACGCCTTTCTACTCCATCGATTGCCAGGAGAATATCGGCGCGTACGATCCGAACGATAAGCGCGCAAATCCTGAAGGCTACGATACGGAGCATTTCATCGCGGCCGGCGATAAGCTCGAGTATCACATCCGTTTCCAGAACACAGGAACCGATACCGCTTTCAATATCGTAGTGCGCGATACGCTCTCGCCTTACCTCGACGCTGCGACCGTGATCTCCGGCGCATCCAGCCATCCGTACTCTTTCCGCATCTATGGCAGCAATATTATAGAATGGACCTTTGCAAACATTCTTCTGCCGGACAGCAATGTGAACGAACCGGCAAGCCACGGTTTTGTAAAGTTCATGGTATCACAGAAACCCGGCAACACAGGCGGTACCGTGATCAATAACAGCGCGGACATTTACTTCGACTTCAATGAGCCTGTGATCACAAACCGCACGCACCATACCATCGGCGAGAACTTCATCCTGGATGTTGAGGTGATCCCCGGCCAGAATGTGATGATCAGAGCTTACCCAAACCCGTTCCAGGACTTTGCTACTATAGAACTAGACGGGACGACCGGTCCGGAGACAAAATTTTTACTGTGGGATGTTTCCGGCCGCGTTGTCCTTCAGCAGAGCTTCGGTCCTTCCGGCAAGCTTACCATCTACCGCAACGGTCTTTCTTCCGGCATGTACATCTTCCACGTGTACTCCGGCACAGAAGTGATCGGTACCGGCAAGCTGATTCTACAATAGCGTATCCTTTTTTTCATGAAAGGTGAAAGGTCGTCCTCCGGGACGGCCTTTTTTTATTTTCACCGATTCGGTACATTTGGTGCCTGTAAAAAACATGAGCCTTACCATCCGCGAAGCTGTCCGCACCGATGCTTCCGCCATCCTGGATCTGATCCGTGAGCTGGCGGTGTACGAGCGCGCGCCGCACGAAGTGACCAATACCATCGAGGAGATCGAACGCGACGGATTCGGAGAAAGCCCGGTGTTCGGCTGCCTCATTGCCGAAGAGAACGGCGCGGTGATCGGGATGTCGCTGTACTACATCCGCTATTCCACCTGGAAAGGCAGGATGCTGTATCTGGAGGATCTTATCGTTAAGGAAGCGCATCGCGGAAAAGGCGCGGGCAAGCTGCTTTTCGAAGCTACGATGGATGTGGCCCGCGAGCTGGATGTGAACGGTATGATCTGGCAGGTGCTGGACTGGAACGAGCCCGCGATCGGTTTCTACAAAAAATACAGCTGCACTTTCGACGGCGAATGGATCAATTGTAAGATTGCGAAGGAAGGCCTTAATCCCGGAGTTGACTTTAAATCTCAGTTTTCATAATACGTTATTGCGTCGTCTACGCTCTAAAGTCTAAGGTCTAACATCTGGTATCTAACTTCTGAAAACTAGTTCTATTTTTACACAATGATCAAAGTATTCAAATTCGGAGGTGCATCCGTAAAGAACGCGGAGGCTGTGAGGAATGTAGCGGACATCATCCGCCGTTTCAAAGGCAACGACAACCTTCTTGTGGTGGTGTCGGCGATGGGCAAGGTGACCAATGCCCTGGAAGTGCTGGTGGTAAAGGGATTTGCGAAACAGGATTTTACAAAGGAGCTGGAAGATCTCAGGAGCTTTCATTTCCAGATCATCCATGAATTGTTCCGCAATCCGACGGAAATACGCGCGGCGATCGATGAAGTATTTGAAGAGATCCGCATCGTGCTGACTACGGGGATCAAGGAAGATTTCAATTTTATATATGACCAGGTAGTGTCGCAGGGAGAAGTTATGTCTACGCGCATCGTGGCCGCTTACCTGCAGAGCGTGGGGGTGGACGCGGAATACAAGGACGCCCGCGGGCTGATCCGAACCGACAACACGTACCGCGAAGCGAAAGTGAACTGGAATGTGACGGAGTACCTTATACAGCAGAATATTCTTCCTGTCTTCAGCGGGGAGAACGGCAACAATAAGATCGTAGTGACGCAGGGATTTATCGGTAAAAGCTCCGAAGGGCATTCCACCACACTCGGCCGCGAAGGCTCGGATTATACCGCCGCGATCTTTGCTTACGCGCTGGACGCTTCCGAAGTGACCATCTGGAAAGACGTGCCCGGCGTACTCAACGCGGATCCCAAGTATTTCCCGGATGCGCAGATGCTCAACCAGCTTTCCTATCTCGACGCGATCGAGCTTTCCTATTACGGCGCCACGGTGATCCATCCGAAGACCATCAAACCGCTCGAGAACAAAAAAATTCCATTGCGCGTACGGTCGTTCCTTCAGCCGGAACCAGCGGGAACGGTGATCAACGAGCGTGAGGCGATGGCGGTGATACCGAGCTTTATCTTCAAGACCGGGCAATCGCTGATCTCCATTTCCCCAAAGGACTTTTCCTTCATCATGGAAGAGAACCTCAGCGAGATCTTCGGGCTGCTGGCAAAGTATCGCGTAAAGGTGAACCTGATGCAGCACTCGGCGATCAGCTTCCAGGTCTGCGTGGATCACGATCCGCAAAAGATCGTGCCGCTGCTTCCGGAGTTAGAAGAGCATTTCAATATCCATGTGAATGAAGATCTAGATCTCATCACCGTACGCCATTACAACCAGGCTACGATAGAGCGGCTGCTGAAAGGCCGGGAGCTGCTGGTGGAGCAGAAGAACAGCCACACGATACGGTTGGTGGTGGCGCATAAATAGGTCAGCGCTGGCGGCCGTTCACATCGAGAAAATTCAATGTCATTGCATCGTAATCGACGAAAAGGATCGTATCCCATCCGATCAGGCTGACTGTTCGCCGGGTATGATCGCTCAGCGGATAGTCGACGCTTCTTGGAGAATAAAGCTCTTTTCGCGCAGTATTGTACACATAGAGGAACAACTTGCCGTTATTGTCCTGGACCAGTAATTCCAGCAGAACATTGTTACGGATGACGCCGATCAACCTGTACCGGTAATTTACATTGAAGTTCTTACTGACGGTTGCCTGCAGCAGCGTGTCCAGCTCTTCCACATGCTGCACGCCCGAACGCTCGTAGATGTACGGGCTGAACGGATAGAACAGCACATCGGGAAGCCCTTTGGCAGCGCCGAAAGAAGCGGACGCGGAATTGTACGGGCTCAGCACGTAGTTGAATTTCTTTTCGGTTTTCCGGTACACAAGCCGGTTTTTCCGGAAGGTGAACCGCGCGTACTTTATATTGTCTTCCGTACGGTAGAAATTGTAGACGGGCAAAAGTACCTGTGTGCTGTCGGCAAGGATATATCCTGTTCCGAAATCGATCCCCGCGGGTTTTTTTATGGGAACGAAAACAGATTTACCGGGAGGATAGATGATCTGCAGCGAGTACGACTTCCCTGTTTCGGATTGTTTTCCGTGCACAACGGGTATCTCTATCAGGTTGATCTGGATATCTCCGTACATCCCGGTGCACCTTGCCCTTGCGCGCAGGAAGCTTTTCATGAATGCCGGCAGCTTTGCAACGGTGCTGTCAATCCCTACGTATCTTTCCAGGTCCGTGTACCGCACTACCTGGAAGAATGTATCATATTGAAGGTCGTACAGGAAGCTGAGATCCCGCGCTTCGTCGAAGAACAGGAAACGTGTGCCGCTCAGCGGATATATCGCCACCAGGCTCGAAAAGCCGATGCTGTCCGGTACCTGCACTTTCCTGATCTGCTGCGGATGAGGCGCCGAGAAGTAATACCGCAGCAATGGATAATATGCCGGCGACTCGTGAAGCGGAACCGAAAAAAAGCATTCTCCCGCGGAACTGACAAGATATATATAGCTTAAAGCGCCCCAGTCGGCGTTTGAAAAAGGCTCGCGTGTTTCATACCGTACCGAGCAGAGCTGGGTATCCAGCCCCATTTTATGGAGCACCTCCGGAGAGCTGTTCCTGCCGGACGACATCAGTATGAAACCGACGTTACGGTATCCTGCTTCCGTTACCAGCTGCTGTACCTTCATATTGTGAAGATAGCAGTCGCCTTCGCTGATCTTGAGCAGGAGCCTGTTCCCCCGCAGCAAGGGCATGCACAAAAGCAGAAGAAGGGCAACAATGTTGCCCTTATGTAACAGCCGTTTCATGTTCAGGGTGCTTTATGCCACGCGCGATTGTTGATGATCGTGCCGATCTCCCAGATATTGTGCTCCGGGGTGCTGGTCCCGGCTACCGGTGCGTCACCGTCACCCGCGCCATCAGAAGCATACCCGTTCCAGCATTGCGGATCGTCGAAGTAGATGCAGAACCACCAGTTGCCGGTAATCGGATCGTGCTCAAATTGCCAGCAAAGCTGCGATGCGCCTTTGCAGCGCAAGGTTGAAACTCCTACCAGCTCGGGTTTTCCGCGTGCGCTCAGAAGCGTCCGGGTCTCATGCCGGTCTTTCCTCGACGGCCGCGGGCGGGTATCGTTGCCGGCTTGTAAGCCGACGGTGCCCGCCAGGAAAAAGAAAATTAAAATGGTTTTCATAAGAACTAAGGATTGGTTGTACTATAAAGATACGGAAAAAGTCTGTTCTCCGAAAGTTTATAATGGCGAGGGATACAAAGGTTTTTTTATGCAAGAAGTGCATTATGCATAAAGCGAAATCAGCGGACGGAAGCGTTCAGCTGGCCGATATAGCTCAGCAGCTCTTTCTTTCCGGTCTTGTCCTTGGAAGAAGTGTAGAATACGGGAGGCAGCGTATCCCACGACGCTTTGAGCGCGTCTTTCATCGTCTTCACATTTTTCTGCAGCTCGCGGTTGCTTATCTTATCGGCCTTGGTGTACACGAGCACGAACGGAACGCTGTTCTTTCCCAGCCAGTTCACCATTTCCTCGTCGATCTTCTGGAACGGTATCCTTCCGTCGAGCAGCAGGAAAAGGCAGACAAGATTTTCACGCTTGTTGAGATAGCCGGTAATGAAAGTGGAAAAGGACTTTCTCATCTGCTTGGAAACTTTGGCGTAGCCGTAGCCCGGCAGATCCACGAGATACCATTTCTCGTTGATGAGAAAATGATTGATGAGCTGCGTTTTTCCGGGAGTGGAAGATGTTTTGGCGAGGCCCTTCACGCCCGTAAGCATATTGATGAGCGAAGATTTGCCGACATTTGAGCGCCCCAGGAAAGCGTATTCCGGGAAGACCGGCTCCGGGCATTTCTTTACATCTACTGCACTGCCGATAAATACAGCCGACGTAATATCCATCGCAGAAAATGTTTAGTTGGAAGTAACCTGCGCCTTCTGATGCTGAAGCCAGCTGTCGAGAATGCGGTTGAACTCTTCGGGATGCTCCATCATGGGCGCGTGGCCGCAGTTCTCGATCCAGTACAGACTGGCGTTCGGCAGCGACTGGTGGAACTCTTCCGCCACTTCGGGAGGAGTGATGGTATCGTTTCGTCCCCAGATAAGGCAGACGGGAAGATGCATGTTTGCCAGCTCGTTGGCCATGTTGTGACGGATGGCCGACTTCGCGAGTGAAATGCTTCGCAGCGCTTTTCCTTTATCGTTCACCAGGTCGAACACTTCGTCTACCAGTTCGTCGCTGGCAACTTTCGGATCAAAGAAGGTCTGTTCCACCCGCGTACGGATATAATTGATATCGCTTTTGCGCGGATAAGAGCTTCCGAATGCGTTCTCGTACAGGCCGGAGCTGCCGGTAAGGATCAGGTACTGCACCTTTTCCGGATGCGCCGCTGTATATATAAGGCCCACGTGCCCGCCAAGCGAATTGCCCAGCAGCGATACTTTCGTATAGCCTTTGTACTCAATAAAATTCTCGATGTATTTGGCCAGGTTCCTGACATTGGTGCTGATGATCGGCATCGTATAGATCGGCATCAGCGGGATCACCACCGTATGCGTCTTGCTGAAGTGATCTATCACATCCCTGAAGTTGCTCAATGCCCCGAACAAGCCGTGCAGAAGCATTAACACCGGACCGTTTCCCTCTTCCACGTACTCAAATTCCCCTTCACGTTTTAATTCTACGTTCATTCGGTTGATGGATTTGCCCAAATGTAACAAAAAATATCTAAGAGATAGTAGCTTAATCAACTTCCCCACTTTTTACCACAATCAGGGGAGGCGTTTTTTTTTGCGATGAAATCAGGGGCAGTTTTTTTCTAAAAATCCAGCCATTTCCCATCAAACGAGTCGCTTTATTTTTTTATCATGACTTCTTTGCTGCAATGAAGATCATTATCCCATTGGTTTTTAACCAATTCGTTATTATTCAAACGATTATAACGAATTGTAATTTGTAAATTATTGTAAGACAATGAATTGATTTTTTATTTTTCAAATCACTATATATAATTCGATTCAATTGATTGAGTAACAATAAATTGTATAATTGTTAATATCCTCAGTGCCCGTTACTGCTGCCACAACCCGCTGAAATCAAGGATTTATTCGCTCAATCCCTTTCCAGATGCAACATTTTCAGTTGTTAATACGTTCATTTTATCAACAATGTGGTAGAAAGTGGTAGATTGTGTTGTGAAGTGGTAGAATTGAGTTTACTTTTATGGTGAAAATTTTCTGATGGCGAATTTTATTGGAGAATACACAGGTAAGGCGGATGCAAAAGGGCGGGTAATGTTTCCCGCACCTTTCAGGAAGCAGCTTGCCGGTGAAGGCCAGGAGGAGTTCGTCATCAACAGGGGATTTGAAGAGTGCCTCGTTCTTTATCCCAGGAAGGAATGGGACGCCATCAGCAAGAAAATAAACGCACTCAATCCCTTTAAGGCTGAGAACCGCAATTTCATCAGGCTTTTCAACAACGGCGCTACGGTAGTTGCGCTCGACAGTGCCGGCCGCCTCCTCATCCCGAAGGAGCTTCTGAAGTATGCCGGGGTGGAAAGTGATCTCTACTTCGTGGCCAACGGCCGGAAGATCGAGGTATGGTCGAAGGTGGGCTACGAACGGATGATGAACATAAGCGCAGATGACTTTGCTGCTCTGGCCGAAAAAGTAATGGGCGAACTGGACTTAAATTTTGACGAGCCGAATGAGTGAACAGGAAGCAACGGATGAAATGTATCACGTGCCTGTTCTTCTGGCAGAAAGTATCGACGCCCTTATCACTGACCCAGACGGGGTGTATGTGGATGCAACGTACGGTGGCGGCGGGCATTCGAAAGAAATTCTGAAACGGTTATCACCCACCGGAAAATTATTTGCATTCGACCAGGACGAAGAGGCCATACGCAACAGGATCGACGATCCGCGGCTGGTTCTGATCCAGAGCAATTACAGGTTCTTTGAAAACTACCTGAGATTTTACAAGGCAGTTCCCGTCAGCGGAATTCTTGCAGACATCGGGGTTTCATGGCATCAGTTCGATGCGCCGTACCGTGGTTTTTCCGTTCGCTTCGACGAAGAAGTGCTCGATATGAGAATGGACCGCAAGCAGGATCTTGATGCGAAAAAGCTTCTGAATTCTTACGACGAAAAGAAGCTTGCCGATGTGCTGTACCAGTATGGCGAGCTGAGGAACTCGAGGCTGCTCGCACAGAAGATCGTAAGCTTTCGCGCAGAAAAAGAGATCGCAACGCTGAAGGATCTGAAGGACGCGCTTAAAGGCGTGCTGAAGGCTCACCAGGAAAAATCGATGCTGATCCAGATCTTCCAGGCACTGAGAATTGAGATCAACGACGAGCTGGGCGCCTTGAGGATATTGCTGAAGAGCAGCGAAGATACGATCCGTTCCGGCGGGCGCCTGGTCGTGATCTCCTATCATTCGCTGGAAGACAGGCTGGTGAAAAATTATCTCAGGTCAGGAAATTTTGAAGGGACGGTTGAAAAAGATCTTTACGGGAACGCGAAGGTCCCTTTTACTCCGGCGCATGCAAAGCCTGTGGTGCCGGGAGAAGCAGAAATAACTGCTAATCCTCGCTCGAGAAGCGCGCGGATGCGCATCGGTATAAAAACGTGAAGTATGAATGAAAGAAATGAACTCAGATCGCAGGAGGAGCCTGTTGCAAAGCCTAAGGCGAAGCGCCGGTTCTCTGTGCTGTACCTGCTCAACGGCGAGTTCCTTCAGAGGGATTATTTTTTGAAGAATCTTCCTTTCTTCTTCTATGTGGCCTTTTTGCTCGCAATATATATCGCCAACGCTTACTACGCGGAGAACAAGATCCGCGAGATCAGCAAGGCGGAAACGCAGATCAAGGAGCTGCACTCGGAATATATTTCCCTGAAGGCGGAGCTCACGCAACGCTGCAAGGAGTACCAGGTAGCGGCCATGCTGAAGGAGACCGGCGTGGAAGTATCGATCATTCCCCCGAGAGTGATCACTGTAAACAAAAAAGAATTGGAAAAGATATACTGATATAAAATTGAATAAGCGCAAGGACATACTGTGGCGGATCTACATCCTGTACGTAGGGGTGATCCTCGTTGCGCTGGCGATTGTGTGGAAGATCCTTACCATCCAGGTGGTGGAAGGGGAATACTGGAGAGAGAAAGCGGAAATGCTTTCTACCGACACGTTCCTGGTAAAAGCGATCCGCGGTAACATTCTCGCCAGTGACGACAGTTACCTCGCTATTTCCGTTCCGGCGTATGATCTTCGCGTAGATACCCGTTCGGAGCACATTACCGACGAGATCTGGTCGGAAAATATTGACTCGCTTTCCATTTGCCTTGCCGGTCTGTTCAAGGATAAAACCGTTGCCGAATATAAATCGAAGCTCAAAACTGCACGCAGGGAAAATAAGCGGTACCTGCTGCTGAAATCCAACGTGTCCCGCTCCATGCTGAAGCAGGTACGGAAGTTCCCGATCTTCCGGATGGGCCGCTATAAAGGCGGTCTGATCGAAGAGGAAAAAACAATTCGTGTAAAACCGTACGGAAATCTCGCCGCGCGTACCATCGGGAAAGAAAAAGGCGAAACGCGGGGGCTTGGCATTGAGTCGGCGTACAACGAGTTCCTGCAGGGCGAGGAAGGTTTTCGCCTGATGGAAAAGCTTTCCGGCGGGACCTGGCGCCCGGTCGATCACGAAAATGCGATCGAGCCGGTAGACGGTTTTGATGTGGTCACTACCATCGATCCGAAGCTGCAGGATGTGGCGGAATCGGAGCTGGAGCGCCAGCTTGCGATGCACAATGCCGGCCACGGCTGCGTGGTGCTGATGGAAGTGGCGACGGGAGATATCAAAGCTATCGCCAACCTGAAGCGAAGCGACGACGGCCATTACTACGAAAGTTATAATTACGCCATTGGCGAAGCGGTGGAGCCCGGATCTACCTTCAAGCTGGCTACGATGCTTGCGCTGTTTGAAGACGGAATGGTAGATACCAGCGATATGGTAGAAACCGGTGACGGCGTGCTGAAGATCTACAATCACACGCTGCGGGATGCGCACCAGGGCGGGTATGGAACGATCAGCGTAAAGCATGCCTTTGAGATATCGTCTAACATCGCTATGGCCAAGCTGGTGTTCAAATATTATTCGAACGATCCGCAGAAATTTGTAAACCATCTCAGGAAATTCCACCTGCACGAGCCGCTGGGACTGGAGATCCCCGGCGAAGGTGTTCCTCTTGTGCGGAACAGGGGAGACCGGGGCTGGTCGGGCCTGTCGCTTCCGATGATGTCCATTGGTTACGAAACTCTCGTGACGCCGCTGCAGATACTTACTCTGTACAATGCCGTAGCGAACAACGGGAAAATGGTGAAGCCGCGGTTTGTTACCGAGATACGTAACCGCACTCATGTAATACAGACGATAGAGACCGAAGTGCTGGAAGAAAAGATCGCTTCCGACAGAACGATCGCCATCTGCCGCTCACTGCTGGAAGGCGTTGTACAGCACGGCACCGCGAAAAATCTTCAGAACTCCGTGTATCCTATCGCCGGTAAGACGGGCACTGCGCAGATCGCCAACAATAACCTCGGTTACCGCTCGGCCGGAATGATGACCTACAGAGCTTCGTTCTGCGGTTACTTTCCTGCGGACAATCCCAAATATTCCTGCATCGTGGTGGTAAACGCGCCGTCCAACAACGTGTACTACGGAAACGTAGTGGCAGGTCCCATCTTCAAGGCGGTATCAGATAAGGTGTACGCGTATGCTTTCGATATCAACCAGAAATATTACGAGAACGAGCGTAATGACAGAGTGCCGCGTGTGCCCCTGTGCAAGAATGGTTTTACCGCAGATCTTATGGTGGCGCTGAACCGCATGGGAATTACTGTGCAGGGCGGGCAGCAAGACATCTGGTCTGTAACTGCCGCGAAGGATAATTACGTAGAGGTCCGCCCGGTCCGTACGGATCAGAACAACATGCCGGACGTTCGCGGCATGGGTGCGAGAGATGCGCTGTATGTGCTGGAAAAAGCGGGAATTAAAAATGTGCAGGTGAACGGCCGCGGTACGGTGAAGCAGCAGTCCGTCGCGCCCGGAACGCCAATGGAGCAGATCAATAAAGTAGCATTGGAATTAAGCTGATGAAACTACTGAAGGACATATTATACCGTGCCGGTATCGATGAGATCATCGGGTCGACGAACATTGCCGTCGAGCAGATCTGCTTTGACTCCAGGGAAGCCGGGAAATTCTCGCTCTTCGTCGCTGTGAAAGGTGTTGCTTCCGACGGGCACCAGTTCATTCCCGACGTGATACGCAACGGTGCGGCAGCTATTGTCTGCGAGCAGCTTCCCGATCTTCTGGCCGAAGGCGTAACGTATGTGAAAGTAAAAGACAGCCGCAAAGCTCTCGGAAATATCGCGTCCAATTACTACGATCATCCTTCTTCCCGCATCAAGCTGATCGGCATTACCGGCACCAACGGGAAAACGACCGTGGCTACCTGCCTGTACGAGCTGTTCATGCGGTTGGGATACAGCTGCGGATTGATCTCCACGGTTCGCAACAAGATCAACCACGAGGAAATATTTGCTACGCACACCACTCCGGATGCGGTTACGCTCAACAGGCTGCTGTTCCAGATGGTGGAGAAGAAATGCAGCTACGCTTTTATGGAAGTGAGCTCGCACGCGCTTGACCAGGGCCGGGTGGAAGGCGTGGAGTTCCGCGGAGCGATCTTTACAAATCTTACGCACGATCATCTCGATTATCATAAAACATTCGATCATTACCTGAAGTCAAAGAAGAGACTTTTCGACGGTCTGAAAGAGAATGCGTTTGCTCTTGTGAATGCAGACGACAAGAACGGCAAGGTAATGCTGCAGAATACCAAAGCGAAAAAATTTACCTATAGCCTGAGATCACCTTCCGATTACAAAGCTCGGATCGTGGAAAATGTGATCTCCGGACTGCATCTTAATATGGACGGTACCGAGGTACATACGCAATTAGTTGGGGAATTTAATGCGTATAACCTGCTGGCCATTTATGGAGCCGGTGTGATACTGGGCGTGGACAGGATGAACGTACTGACCACATTGAGCACACTTCACCCGGTAGAAGGAAGGTTCCAGATCGTCAGGGGGTATGATGGACTGACAGGTATTGTAGATTACGCACATACCCCCGACGCGCTGGAAAATGTACTGAAAACGATCCGTGGTATCGTAAGGAACGATCAGAAAATTATCACGGTGATAGGTTGCGGGGGAAACCGCGATAAGGCGAAGCGGCCTGTGATGGCAAAGGCTGCGGCGCGCGCGTCGGACAGGGTGATCCTCACTTCCGACAATCCGCGCGATGAAAGACCGGAAGATATCATCAAAGAAATGAAAGACGGGCTTTCGGCCGAAGATCTTACGCGCACCATCAGTATTCCCGACCGGCGCGAAGCTATACAGACCGCCGTGCATCTTGCGCAGAAGAACGATGTGATCCTTGTGGCCGGGAAAGGGCATGAAAAGTACCAGGAAACGGCGGGAGTGAAAATACATTTCGATGATGTGGAGGAGCTGATGAATATTTTTAACGGCCAGGCCAAAAAATCAGATTAGCATGCTGTACCATTTGTTTCAATATCTCAATCAGTTGCATGTGCCGGGCGCCGGGGTGTTTCAGTACATTTCGTTCCGCGCGGGTATGGCCATCATCGTCTCTCTTCTTATATCTGCGGTGTTCGGAAAGAGGATCATCCGCTATTTACAGATCCGCCAGGTAGGCGAAACGGTGCGTGATCTCGGCCTCGACGGGCAGCTTTCGAAGCAGGGAACGCCAACGATGGGAGGTCTTATCATTCTCGCTGCGATCCTGATCCCGACAATTCTTTTCGCGCGTCTCGACAATATCTACACACTTCTCATGATCATCTCCACCATATTGCTTGGGCTGATCGGTTTTCTGGACGATTACATCAAGGTCTTCAAGAAAAATAAAAAAGGCCTTGCGGGAAAATTCAAGATCATCGGGCAGGTCATCATCGGGCTGATGGTAGGATGCACTTTATATTTTCACGAAGGCGTAACGGTCCGCAATTTTGACGAAGGCCCCATAGAGCCGGGCGACGCGCAAACCGTGCAGCTCGGAAATACTACCGACGATTTTTTTATAAGCGGCGACGGGCACATCGAACGGAATGTGGTGGCGCATGAGGATGTAAAGTCTACCGAGACCACGCTTCCTTTCATTAAAAACCACGAGTTCGATTACAGCCGCCTTTTATGGTTCATGGGCGAAGACGCGAAAAAATACGCGTGGCTGATCTTCATTCCCATCGTGATCTTTATTATTACCGGTATATCGAACGGCGCAAACATGACCGATGGGCTGGACGGCCTGGCAACGGGTACTTCAGGTATCATCGGGGTAGTGCTGGCCATTTTCGCTTACGTAAGCGGTAACACAGTGTTCGCCGACTATCTCAACATCATGTACATTCCCAACTCTGCCGAGCTCGTGATCTTCAGCGCGGCATTCGTGGGGGCCTGCTTCGGTTTCATGTGGTACAACTCGTTTCCCGCGCAGGTCTTTATGGGCGATACCGGGAGCCTTTCGCTCGGCGGGATCATCGCGGTGCTCGCTATAGCAGTACGTAAAGAATTATTGCTGCCTGTGCTTTGCGGAATTTTCGTGGTGGAGAATCTTTCAGTAATGCTGCAGGTAGGGTACTTTAAATATCAGAAGAAAAGAAAAGGCCTCGAGTACGCGCAGACGCACCGCCTGTTCAGAATGGCGCCGCTGCATCATCATTACCAGAAAAAAGGAATACATGAGGCTAAGATCGTAGCGCGGTTCTGGATCGTGTGCCTTATGCTCGGAGTACTAACTATAATAACTTTAAAACTTCGGTAGAATGTCGAACCGGATCGTGATCATAGGCGGAGGCGAAAGCGGAGTGGGCGCTGCAGTACTGGCAGCGAAGAAAGGCTTTGACGTATTCCTTTCCGACGGAGGAAAGCTGAAGGAGAAGTACCGTGCTGTGCTTGAAGAGAACAATATCGCTTTTGAATCCGGGAAGCACACCCCCGAAAAGATCCTGAACGCAGCCGAGGTGATCAAAAGCCCTGGCGTGCCTAACAAAGCAGAGATCATTAAAAAGATACAGGAAAAGAACATCCCTGTTATTTCCGAGATCGAGTTTGCGGGACGGTACACCAAAGCAAGGATCATCGGGATAACGGGCACCAACGGAAAAACAACGACCACGTTGCTCACGCACCACATTTTCCAGAAGGCCGGAATGAAAGTTCGGCTGGCAGGAAATGTAGGCAACAGCTTCGCGATGGAAGTGGCAATGGCGGAAGAAGATTGCGATTATTATGTGCTGGAGCTGTCGAGCTTTCAACTCGATGGCGTTTACGATTTCCGCGTGCATGCAGCCATCCTCACCAACATCACACCCGATCATCTCGATCGCTACGATTACGAGCTGCAAAACTACGTCGACTCGAAGTTCCGTATAGCCATCGCACAGAAGCCGGGCGACCATTTCATCTACTGTTCCGATGATGAGATCACCATGAAGGAAATGTCACGGCACACATTCATGGCCGAGCTGCATCCCTTCTCTATATATAGGCAGGAAAACCAGGCTGCGTACGTCGAAGACGATAAAATGATTATTAATCTTAAAAACACCAAGACGGATATGTTTCTAAACGATCTGGCATTACAAGGAAAGCACAACCTGTACAACTCGATGGCGGCAGCTATCGCGGCACGGGTAATGGATGTACGGAACGAAAGCATCCGTGAATCGCTCGCTGATTTTGAAAATATCGAGCACCGTCTGGAGTTTGTGGCCCGCGTAAAGGGAATGGACTTTATCAACGATTCCAAAGCCACGAATGTGAACTCTACCTGGTATGCCCTCGAGTGCCAGCACAATCCCGTTATATGGATCGTGGGAGGAGTGGACAAGGGAAATGATTACGAAATGCTGAAACCTCTCGCTAAGGAGAAAGTGAAAGCGATCATCTGCCTGGGCGTCGACAATAAAAAGATCATCGAAGAATTCAAAGACATCGTTCCGGCGATCGTGGAAACGCGCTCGATGACGGAAGCTGTCAAAGCAGGCTACTATATGGGAAAGCAGGGCGATTCCGTGCTTCTATCACCTGCCTGCGCAAGCTTCGATCTCTTCGAAAATTACGAGGACCGCGGGCATCAGTTCAAGCAGGCCGTCCGTGAATTATAAAAGATAGATGGTAAAAAAGTATACCAGTAAAAAAGTAAAATAGAAAACAGAACGATGGTATTGTTTCAGAAATATTTCAAAGGTGACCGGGTGATCTGGATGGTGGCGATGATCATCTCCATTTACTCGTTGCTGGCGGTTTACAGCTCTGCCGGGCAGCTCGCCTTTAAGTATAAGGGAGGCAATACGGAGTATTATCTCATCCAGCGTTTCATCATGCTGGCGATGGGAATATCAGTGATGTACGTGGTGCACAAAATAAAGTATACGGTATTTTCCAAGCTGTCGGTCATCGGCCTGATCGTTTCGGTTCCTTTGCTGCTCGTGACGCTGGCCATGGGATCGAACATTAACGATGCGAGCCGCTGGCTTACCATTCCCGGTGTTCCGATCTCTTTCCAGACGAGCGATCTTGCCAAGCTCGCATTGATAATTTACGTGGCGCGTGCCCTTGCGAAAAAGCAGGATGATATCAAAGATCTTAAGCTCGGGTTCCTGCCGGTGGCGATACCCGTTGTTGTCGTTTGCGCGCTGATCCTTCCCGCAAACTTTTCTACGGCTGCACTGCTGTTCATGAATTGTCTCTTCCTGATGTTTGTCGGAAGAATTTCCATGAAGCATATCGGGATGCTGCTCGGCGGCGCGGTTGCCGGCTTCATGTTCCTTATCCTGCTGTCGTTCGCCGCTCCCAAGCTTCTGCCTCGTCTGCAAACCTGGAAGAGCCGCGTGGAAACGTTTACGGGGATGAAAAAAGAGAACCCGGAAGAAAGGCAGCAGCCCGGAAAATTTTCGATCGACGAGGATAAATACCAGATCGAATACGCCAAGATGGCGATCGCCGAAGGAGGGATCTTCGGTACGGGCCCAGGCAATAACCTGAACAAATACCGCCTGCCGCAGAGTTACTCTGACTTCATCTATGCCATGATCATCGGCGAATACGGATTGATCTTCGGGGGGCTGATGATATTGCTCGCGTATCTGATACTGCTGTACAGGGCGATACGCATAGCAACCAAAAGCGAATACGCCTTCGCCACCTTCGTCGCGGTGGGGCTGAGTTTCAGCCTGGTGATCCAGGCGTTTGTGAACATGTGCGTGGCCGTGAACATTTTTCCGGTCACCGGCCAGCCTCTGCCGATGGTCAGCATGGGTGGAACATCGACATTGTTTACCGGTATTACACTGGGAATCGTACTTAGTGTAAGCCGTACACTTAATAAGGAGGACGAAGAAAAAGAGCGGGCGCTTAACCGGCCGGAGAACGATAACGAAAAAGAAGAGAAGTATGCCGTTGCATAGGGTCATAATAAGCGGAGGCGGTACGGGGGGACATATCTTCCCGGCCATAGCCATTGCCAATGCCCTGAAAGAGATTTCACCGGGCGTGGAGATCCTGTTTGTAGGCGCCAAAGGAAAAATGGAAATGGAAAAAGTTCCCGCCGCGGGATATAAAATAGAAGGGCTGAACATTTCAGGACTGCAGCGGAAGCTGAGCCTTAAGAATTTCATTCTGCCTTTCCGGCTTGTGGGAGCTTTGCTGAAAGCGGGAAGCATCCTCAATAAGTTCCGGCCGCAGGTGGCCGTGGGCGTGGGAGGATACGCAAGCTCCGCGCTGGTATACATGGCCGCCCGTAAGGGTATCCCGGTGGTGATACAGGAGCAGAACTCCTTTCCCGGAAAGACGAACAAGTTCCTTTCCACCTACGCGAAAAAGATCTGTGTCGCCTATCCCGATATGGAAAATTATTTTCCGAAGGACAAGATCGTTGTTTCAGGAAATCCTGTACGCCAGGATATCGAGCAGATCCGCTTCACACGCGAACAGGGCATCGCCTTTTTCGGCCTGAACACTGCCGTTACCACCCTGCTTACGTTCGGCGGAAGCCAGGGCGCCAAAGCGATCAATGAAGGAATGGAAAATGCCTTGCCCTTACTGAAAAAAAATAATATACAGGTGATCTGGCAGACGGGAAAACATTATTACGAGCGTGCGAAGCAGGCGGTGGAAAAAGGAGGATACGACAATGTGCGTGTAATGGAGTTCATCGAAAAGATGAACTACGCTTACGCCGCAGCCGATCTTGTTGTTTCCCGCGCGGGCGCTATAGCTGTGGCAGAGCTGGCGATCTCCGGCAAGGCAAGCATCCTGGTGCCGTTGCCGACAGCTGCGGAAGATCACCAGACAAAGAACGCAATGGCGCTTGTGAACCGCGGCGCGGCCGTGCTGCTGAGGAACGGGCACGCGCCGGAGCAGCTGGGAACAATGGTAAAAGATCTGTTTGCAAAACCGGAAGAGATACAGAAACTGGAACATAATATAAGACAATTCGCAGTTCACGATGCGGCGAAGGTGATCGCATCCGAAATTGTAAAGCAGGTGAAAGAGTGAAGTGGGAAGAAATACATAACGTATATTTCGTAGGCATCGGCGGCATCGGCATGAGCGCGCTGGCGCGGTATTTCCACGCGCAGGGAAAGGCCGTCGCCGGATACGACCGTATGCAGACTTCACTTACAGGAGAACTGGAGAAGGAAGGCATGATCGTGCATTATAGCGACCAGGCGGATCTTATTCCGGAAGCTTTTCGTGGTACGCGTCATACGCTGGTGATCTATACGCCTGCCGTACCATCTTCGCATCCGGGACTGGAGTATTTCAGGAAGAAAGGTTTTACCGTGATGAAGCGCGCGGAAGTTCTCGGGCTGATCTCACGGAACACGCGCTGCATCGCTGTGGCAGGTACGCACGGCAAGACCACCACTTCTTCGCTGACAGCCCATGTACTAAAGCATTCCGGTGTGAATGTAACGGCCTTTCTCGGCGGCATCACGGCGAATTATCATTCCAACTACATCACATCGCCGGTAACGGATTACATGGTGGTAGAAGCTGACGAGTTCGACCGTTCTTTCCTTCACCTCGAGCCCGAAATTTCGGTGATCACTTCTGCGGATCCTGACCATCTTGATATATATGGCGAAGCAGAAAAAGTAAAAGAAAGCTTTGAAGCCTTTGCCGGTAAGCTGAAATCCAACGGCAGGCTGTTCATAAAAAAGGGACTGATGCTGAACCTGAGGGCAGGCATCAGCCGTAGCACATATTCAGCGTCGGAAGATGCCGATTACTGTGCGGAGAAGCTGGAAGTTCGCGAGGGATTATTTGAGTTCGATGCGCTGAAGAACGGAACGAGCCTCGGAAGATTTTCGCTCGCGGTACCGGGCAGGCACAATGTGGAAAACGCGCTGGCGGCCATAGCCATCGCAGATCACCTGGGCATCGGGGTGCCGGAAATACAGGACGCAGTCAGTTCTTTTAAAGGAGTGAAGCGCAGATTCGAGCGGATCGTCGACAACCCGAAGATCGTTTACATCGATGATTACGCGCATCATCCCAAAGAGATCGAGGCATGTGTGCAGGCGGCCCGTGACCTGTTCCCGGGCAAAAAGATCACCGGCATTTTCCAGCCGCACCTTTTCAGCCGTACGCGCGACTTTGCAGACGGATTTGCAGAAAGCCTGAGCAGGCTCGACGAGCTCATACTGATGGATATTTATCCTGCGAGGGAACAGCCTTTGCCGGGAGTGACATCGGAAATGATCCTGGGCAAGGTGACCTTAAATGATAAGTTTTCCGTCACAAAGCAAGAGTTGCTGCAAGTGGTGAAAAACAGGCTTGAAACGACGGATGTTCTGCTTACGATGGGCGCGGGAGATATAGACGCTTTTGTGCAGCCGATAGAAGAAATGATACGTGAGATATATCCGGAAGGATGAAGAAGATAGTGAAAATAGGGGTTCTGGCAGTGCTCACCGGTTCGGTGATCGCCCTTCTGGCATTCGTGAACCGGATGCCGCAGAAGGTTTCCTGCAATAAGGTGTCGGTAAAGATCGATTACTCTGATGAGCGCTATTTTGTGACCGAAGAGGAGATACTGGATATCGTGGAGCATTATTGCGATTCCACCGGCGAAAATACGCTGGATGAAGGCGTGAAGCTGCGCGAGCTCGAAATGAAGGTAATGAGTCACGATGCGGTGAAAAAGTGTGAAATATACACTAAGGTCAATGGCTCCATGTCGGTTGAGGTAATGCAGCGGGCGCCGATAGGAAGGCTGATCAATTCGAAAGGCGACTCTTTTTACATGGACCAGGACGGAAGGCTGATGCCGGTGATGGAAGGCCGCCCGGCAAGAGTGGTTATAGTGAACGGGAATATACGTGAATCGTATAGCCCTGAGCCTTATTATCTCAACAACGACTCTGCCGCTAAGATATCGGTGCTCGACGAAGTCTTTGCCGTGCTTGGCTTCATTGAGAAGAACGCGTTCTGGAAAGCGCAGATAGAGCAGATCTACGTTAACGAGAACAAAGAGTTCATACTGGTGCCGAAGGTGGGAATGCACGAGGTGCTGTTCGGTACGGCGGAGAACGTGGCAGGAAAGTTCAACAAGCTGGAGCAGTTTTACCGCAAGGGGTTGACGGCACAAGGCTGGCGCAATTACAAAACGGTGGACGTGCGTTATAAAGGGCAGGTGATCTGCAAAGGACCGGAGGTGCTGATAGGGCTGCCTGCTGACATGACAGGAAATGATACAGTAAACTTAAATATAACGAATCAATAATCGATAAATCCAACGCAACCATGGAACATTCAGAAATAGTAGTCGGCCTCGACATCGGAACCACCAAGATCGTGGCAATGGTGGGCCGTAAAAACGAATACGGGAAGATCGAGATTCTCGGTGTAGGTAAGAGCGACTCGATCGGCGTTTCCCGCGGGGTCGTTACCAACATTCTGCAGACGGTCGAGTCGATCAAGACTGCCGTTATCGAAGCGGAGCGTTCCTCCGGTGTGGAGATCCGCGTGGTGAACGTGGGAATTGCCGGTCAGCACATCAAGAGCTACCAGCACAGGGGAATCCATACGAGGAAGAACATGGACGACGTGATAGCGCAGTACGATATCGACGCGCTGATCGAGGACATGTACAAGCTGGCGATGCTTCCCGGCGAGCAGATCATCCATGTGCTGCCGCAGGAATACATAGTCGATAACATCAGCGACATCAAAGATCCGCTGGGAATGATGGGAGCGCGGCTGGAAGCCAATTTCCATATCATAACCGGCCAGGTGTCGGCTGCGCAGAATATATCGCGCTGCTGTCAGCAGGGCGGCCTCAACATTTCGGAGCTCATCCTTGAGCCGCTCGCTTCATCCGAAGCCGTTCTCAGCCACGAGGAGAAGGAAGCGGGTGTTGCGCTGGTAGATATCGGCGGCGGTACCACCGACATCGCAATTTTCCAGGATGGTATCATCCGTCATACGGCCGTGATACCTTTCGGCGGTAACATCATTACGGAAGATATCAAGAATGGTTGCGGTATCATCCGTACATACGCCGAGCTGCTGAAGATCAAGCACGGGTCTGCGCTCGCCATGGACAGCATGGAGAACAAGATCGTAACGATCCCCGGTCTCCGTGGTCGTCCGCCAAAGGAGATCTCCATCAAGAATCTTGCGCACATCATACAGGCAAGAATGGAAGAAATATTGGAGTATGTCGACTACGAGATCAAGAACTCCGGTTTCAAGGACAAGCTCGCCGCAGGGCTGGTGGTTACCGGCGGAGGCTCGCAGCTGAAGCACATCCGCCAGCTTACCGAATATGTTACCGGGATGGAAACGCGTATCGGCCTGCCGAACGAGCACATCTCCGGCGGAATGATCAGCAAGGTAAGCAGCCCGATCTTCAGTACCAGTATCGGTCTTATGATGATGGGATTCGACAATATCAAGCAACAGTACATCGAGGATATGAAAGTGGTTCAGCATTCTTCCAAAAAGCAGGGGACCTTCTGGGATAAGCTGCTGAACAAGGGAAGGCAGTTCTTCGATGATGATGAAACAGAACTGTGACCGGAAAATTTTTAACCACAGTAAATAACAGAAAGGATTTTTTGCACTAAAAGTTAATTAAGAACTAAAACCAGTTACCATGAATACGAGCAACAATGAACTGATAAAATTTCAGTTACCAAAAGACCAGGCTTCGATCATCAAGGTGATCGGAGTTGGAGGGGGCGGCAGCAATGCTGTAAATCACATGTACCGCATGGGGATCACAGGAGTTGATTTCCTCATCTGCAATACCGACAACCAAGCGCTGGAGACCAGCCCCGTACCGGCCAAGATACAGCTTGGCAAACATCTTACCGAAGGCCGAGGAGCCGGCGCCAAGCCCGAAGTGGGCCTGAAATCCGCGCTCGAAAGCGTGGATGAGATCAAAGCTATACTCGCCAGCAATACCAAGATGGTTTTCATTACTGCGGGAATGGGCGGCGGTACCGGAACGGGCGCTGCGCCTGTGATCGCCCAGCTTGCAAAAGAAATGGGCGTCCTCACTGTAGGCATCGTTACCATTCCGTTCGCATTCGAAGGAAAGCGCAGAAAAGAGCAGGCCGAGAACGGAGTGGAAGAGCTGAAGAAATATGTGGACACGCTGCTGATCATCTCGAACGATAAGATCCGCGAGCTATACGGCGACCTTACGCTCACCAACGCATTCTCCAAAGCAGACGATGTGCTGACCACCGCAGCCAAGGGAATCTCGGAGATCATCACAGTGACCGGCTACATCAACGTAGACTTTGAAGATGTGAAGACCGTGATGACCGACGGCGGCGCAGCGATCATGGGATCTGCGACAGCCGATGGGGACAACCGCGCGCTTAAAGCGATAGAGGGCGCGCTTACTTCTCCGCTGCTGAATGACAATGACATAAAGGGAGCGAAACATATCCTTTTATATATGACCTTCGGCGACAAGGAAATTTCCATGGACGAAATGGGAGAGATCACCGATTACATCCAGGAGCTTACCGGAACCACCGAGCACATGATCTTCGGTACCGGGCATGATGCTACGCTGGGCGACAAGATCGGCGTGACCCTTATTGCTACTGGATTCAAATCATTAAGCGATAATAATTTCCGTATCAACTTCGAGCAGAAAGAAAAAGTAGTGCTGGAAGTGGAAGATAAAAAACCGGAAGAGATCATCGAAGCGATCCACAACCAGAAGTTCTCCGTGCAGGAAGAAGAGAACCGCAATGACTTTTTCGCGCAGCCCGAAGAAGTTGCCGGCGCCCTGAATCCGAACGAGATCGAATTCAAGGTAGAGGATCGGAACCCGGAACCGCTTGTTCCCGAAAAAGAATCCGATGATAAGGTGGAGAAAGTATTCCTCTTCCAGGATGAAAAAGAAGTGGAAAAGGAGCTTTCGCGCTTCGACCTGTTTACCGAGGCGACAAATGAGCCGAAGGCTACCGAAACCGAGATACATTCTACCGATCAGCTCAACGAGGAGAAAGGAATGCTCTTCAAACCAAATGAGCGGCTGGTGCGCCTGAAAGAGATCAGCATGAAGCTGAAAACGCCTTCCGGTCTCAAGGACCTGGAGAACGAGCCGGCTTACAAGCGGCGCAACATCCAGCTCGAAGAGCAGGCGAACGCCAATGATACATACGAATCCAAATATGCCGTGCGCGAAGATAAAGACGAAGGGTTCAAGCTGAAGGAGAACAATTCATTCCTGCACGATAGCGTGGATTGATCTGCAACGGTAATGGTTTTAGTTTAAGCGAAGGGATGTCTCACGACATCCCTTTCTTTTTTGTATGAGAATACTTATAAATCAGTATTTCGGCAATGAGGGCCGCGCGTTAATTTTGAGATCAAAACAGAACGTATGAAAAGAAAGATACTTTTTCTCTGCCTTATGTCGGCGCCGCTGTTCCTTCACAGCCAGACGGACGGCAGCACGGATTATACTTTTGCAAACGGTATGATAACCGAAGATGCCGGATCGTACGAATCGCCGCATGAGATGGTGGTTCAACCCGATGGAAAGCTGCTCGCAGGGACATGGAGCTATGATGTGAACACGGACAATACAGACATCGTCCTGTTCCGTTACAATACCGACGGAACACGCGACAATTCATTCGGCACGGGCGGAAAGGCCGTATTCACACCGGATGCCGGCGGCATCAAAGAAGTGAACATCGCTGTGGAGCCGGGCGGAAAAATATACGTGGCCACTTCGCAGCAGTATGCTGACGGGCCTCTGTACCTGCTGCGCCTGAACAGCAACGGTACGCCCGACAACACATTCGGCGTGAACGGAACATTGGTGGACAGCGTAAATGCCTACGGGCAGCATGTAGACGAGATGATCGTGCAGCACGACGGAAAGATCGTGATGGGCGGATACTATTGGATAACAACCCCGGCGAACCGTACCAATTCGTATGTGCTGAGATATAATACCAACGGCACGCGCGACAATACATTCGGCGCAAACGGATTTAAGGTGATCGACCTCGTAGGAATGGAAACGGGCGGAGTGGGCGAATCAAGCAGGCTCCGCAAGATGATACAGCAGCCGGACGGTAAGCTTCTGCTCGCCGGCTCACAAAGGAATCCGGGCCAGCAGACTTCCGACTGGGGCATTTGCAGGCTGCTACCCAACGGCACGCCCGACAGCACATTTGAAATGGACGGCGCGCTGATCATGGGAATGCAGTACAACGAATCAATAACGGGACTGGGATTGCAGAACGACGGCTCCATCGTCGCAGCCGGCGGTTGCGGCAACGGGTTCCTCGAGTTCCGCATCTTCAGGATAACGCCCAGCGGTACGATGGACACTATCTTCGGCGAAGAAGCGGACGGCTACGGCTGGGGTTATACTTCGCTGGTCTACCAGAATTTTACCGACCACGGCGTGAGCGGGCTCTATGTGTTCCCAGACGATAAGATCGTGGCTGCGGGGGGCGTAGGAGCTGCCACCGGCATCGTGGTGCGCTACGAGGCCGACGGAGACTATGACGCAACTTTCGGCGACAACGGTATTGTAGACACGGTTCCGCCGCCGCCTTCCGGTTTTACCATCAGCTGTATGACGGCAGATACGGTGAGCAACAGGATCTATATCGCCGGCTTTTACAGGAACCAGGACACCGGCGAAGACGTAATATGGATCAAAGCTTTACGCAACGGTCCCGCCGGTCCGATGGGCACGGGAGAAGAAGAGCAGTCCGGCAAATTCTCCGTATGGCCCAATCCGGCGCAGAGCTTTATCAACGTGTCCGGCGAGAACCTGCAACGCACCGAGATCTACGATCTTTCGGGCAAGCTGGTGCACAGTACCTCCGGTTCCTATCCCCAGCAGATCTCAACGGACGGTCTGGCTCCCGGAGTATATCTCATCCGCGGCTATACAGCAGGCAGCGTCACTGTCCGCAAGTTCATACGTAAGTAACTGAGGTTGATTTTTTTTGATCCCCGGTGTGTTTGCATCGGGGTTTTTTTGTTGGGATGCTGGAAGCTGGAAGTTGGACCCACCTTCGCCTGTCGGCTTCGGCGGATGATCCTCCTACGCCGGTCGGCTTCGGCGGATGATCCTCCTACGCCGGTCGGCTTCGGCGGATGAATCGGATAAGCTCCGGAGGAGCGGCAGCCTGGTAAAAAATGTATAGGAAATTTCTATTCAAGCCCTGTAGGAGCGACACTTTATTAGAAACTGGAGACTGGAAGCTGGACATTGCTATCGGCTTCGGCCGGCAAGCTTGGTAACCGAAAATGATCTTACACTTGTCTCAGGACTCACTACTTATTTTGGTAACCGAAAATGATCTCATAACGTTCTCAGGACTGAATACTCAGGACTGAGGACTATACCTAAAGCAAAAGATTTTCCACATTCACCTTTTTCAGGTACTTGTCTACCACATAGCCGCTTTCCTGGCATTCGATCCAGTAGATCTGGTTGGTAGCTACCGAGCGCCATACTTCCACGTACTGGTTGTTCAGCTGGAATAATTCGACCACGTAATTCAAATGACGCCGCTGCATCAGATACTTACCTCTTTCTTCTACCGTTTTATAGCGGAGGGCCAGCGGTAGTTTTTTGAATTTTTTACGATTGAATTCCATGGCTTTTCGGGAAGTATGCTGCAAAGGAACGGCAAAAGCCGTAATTTTGCAAGGATTTTAAGAAAGGATACGAAGTCAGGCAACCGGAAGCATCTTACCACGATCATTATCAGAAAACCTTGCCAAAAACCTGAATCGGGAATAACATTATGAAGTTCAAATTACAGTCAGAATATCAGCCCACGGGTGATCAGCCGGAGGCTATTCTCCAGCTTACCGCAGGCATTACACGCAACCTGCCGCATCAGACGCTGCTTGGCGCCACGGGTACGGGAAAGACCTTTACCATGGCCAATGTGATAGAGAAAGTGGAAAAGCCCACGCTGGTGCTGAGCCATAACAAGACCCTGGCCGCGCAGCTGTACGGGGAGTTCAAGCAGTTCTTCCCAAATAATGCCGTGGAGTATTTTGTATCGTATTACGATTACTACCAGCCGGAAGCGTACATTCCTACATCCGATACTTATATCGAAAAAGATCTTTCGATCAACGAAGAGATCGAAAAGCTGCGGCTGAGCACAACATCCGCTTTGCTGTCGGGCCGGAGAGATATCATCGTGGTATCATCGGTATCGTGTATCTACGGTATGGGAAATCCTGAAGATTTTTACACCCAGACCATCCGCCTTCGTAAGGGAGATGTGATCACGCGCAACCAGTTTCTCCACAAGCTGGTGGAGGCGCTGTACTCGCGTACGGAAGCCGAATTCAAGCGCGGCACGTTCCGCGTGGTGGGCGATACGGTAGATATTTTCCTCGCGTACGCAGATAACGCCGTACGTTTTTATTTCTGGGGAGACGAGATCGAAGAGATCGAGCTGATCGATCCTTTCACCGGTAAGACGATGCAATCGCTCGACCAGTTCGTGATCAGCCCCGCAAATCTTTTCGTCACTACCAAGGAGCGTTTGAAAAGCGCTACCTACCGCATCCAGGACGACCTGGTGAAACAAATGGAGTTCTTCAAAGAAGAAGGAAAGCATATAGAGGCGAAGCGTCTGGAACAGCGCGTGGAGCACGATCTTGAAATGATCCGCGAGCTGGGCTACTGCTCCGGTATCGAGAACTATTCGCGGTACTTCGACGGCCGCCCGCCGGGCGCGAGGCCGTTCTGCCTGCTCGATTATTTCCCCGACGACTGGCTGATGGTGATCGACGAAAGCCACGTGACCATACCGCAGATCAGGGCAATGTACAACGGCGACCGCCTGCGCAAGACCAACCTCGTGGAATACGGTTTCCGCCTGCCCGCAGCGATGGACAACCGCCCGCTGAAGTTCGAGGAATTCGAAGCGCTCGTGAACCAGACCGTGTACGTAAGCGCAACGCCGGGAGATTACGAGCTGCAGCAGAGCGAAGGCGTGGTGGTGGAACAGGTGATCCGTCCCACAGGCCTGCTCGATCCCATGATAGAGATACGGCCGAGCCTGAACCAGATAGACGACCTGCTGGACGAGATACAGAAGCGCGCGGTAAAAGACGAGCGCGTGCTTGTAACCACGCTTACCAAACGTATGGCCGAGGAGCTGAACAAATATATGGCCAAGCTGCACATCCGCTGCCGCTACATACACTCCGAGGTAGATACGCTGGAGCGGGTAGAGATACTGCGCGACCTGCGCCTGGGCGTGTTCGATGTGCTGATAGGCGTGAACCTGCTGCGCGAAGGTCTCGATCTGCCGGAAGTTTCGCTGGTGGCCATACTCGACGCCGACAAGGAAGGCTTCCTCCGGAACCAGCGCTCGCTGATACAGACCATAGGCCGCGCTGCGCGGAACGTGAACGGAACAGTGATCATGTACGCCGATAAGATGACGGACAGCATGGCCAAAGCCATCGAGGAGACCGACCGCCGCCGGGAGAAGCAGATCGCTTATAATGTGCACCATCATCTTACGCCGATGGCGCTTGTAAAATCGCGCGAAGCCATAATGCAGCAGACCGCAGTGGCGGGAGTGGGCCGGAAAGCGAAGGACTATATGCAGCCTGACGAAGTGACCATAGCTGCGGAAGAAAAAATAAATTACCATTCGAAGCAGGACCTGCAAAAGCTTATTGACCGCACGCGAAAGCAAATGGAGACCGCCGCGAAGGAGCTCGACTTTATACAGGCGGCGAAGCTGAGGGATGAGCTGTTCGAGCTGCAGAAGGGGTTGGAGGAGTTTAAGTAGGAAGCTGGAGCTCGCCTTCGCTTATAGCTTCGGCGGATAAAATATACTGGAGGCTGGACATGGGATGAAAGGACAAGGGAATGAAGGACCCCGCCTTCGCCTCCGGCTTCGGCGGATGAAAGACATCGGATGTCCGCTTCAGTGGAACAAATTGCATCAAGCTTCGCCAGGAGCGACATTTCGATAGCCCTGTATGGGCGGCATTTTATCGATAAAATTGAAAAAGGTACCGGCTATCATACGCGATATTGAATTCTTCGAGCATGCGCAGGTATTCCTGCTGAAAAGAAATTTTTTTATGATGTTGCTCCTGTTCCATTATATACGGATAATACAATCTCTCTGGCTGTTGGAATATGAAAACGCGCCGTAACCATGCTGCCATTCAAAATTGCAGCGTAAAAATCGTTGGTCGTTGATCCATTTCGAAGAGCTCGCCTTTACGATCCGTATTATATCAGAAATATTGCGTGCGGGAGGTAATCCAAAAAAAATATGAACGTGGTCGAGCCAGCCTCCGACCGCAAGGGATTTGACGTTGTCCTTTGTAAGGATACCGTTGATATAGCTGTGCAATTGATCCCTCCATTCGGGGTGAATGAGATTCTCACGGTGCTTCACCGCAAATACAGCCTGGATAGAAATATCAGAAAATGTATTAGGCATTTAGGATGGTTTGTATAAAAATAATCAGGTGAATTTTAAATTCATAACATTGGCAATTATCGCATAATTCATGCATGCAATAATAAAATGCCGCTCGTACGGAGCTTGGAAATTTGCATGGCACATTCCTATCAAATGTCGCTCCTTCGGAGCTATGGAATGGTCTGCAGGAATTAACAGAAACTGGAAGCCGGATACTGGATAATGGAACTGGATTTTGGCCGCCGTCCGACCATTTGCTTCGATCCAGCCCCGTAGGGGCGACATTTTGATAGCTCCGTCAGGAGCGGCATTTTGATAGCCCTGTAGGGGCGACATTTTTTCCTGATGTTAGGATACCTCAGCCATCCCGCATCCGGTTGCATCATTATCCATAACGCGTGATCTTGCATTGGCAGCGCCTGAATTTGCATCGGCAATGTCTGAATTTGGGTTGGCAATGTCTGAATTCGCACTGGCAACGCCTGAATTTACGTTGGCAATGCCTGATCTTGCGTTGGCAATGCCTGATTTCGCGCTGGCAACGGTAATCCTCCTACGCCTATCGGCTTCAGCGGATAGCCCACCTTCGCCTGTTGGCTTCGGCGGGCAAGACTGGTAGCCTGAAATGATCTCGTAAGGATCTCAGGACTCAATACTGAGTACTCACTACTAATTAACTGTCATTTTGACAAAAAAACTGGTTTGGCAGGGGATTTGGCTATTTTTGCAGGCTGAAAACCAGACAATATCCCGTTATGGAACAGAATGAGAAAGATAAAATGAAAGATCCGGAGATGAACAACGAACAGCTTTCGCAGGAGGAGCTGACAGATATTCCGAACAACACGGATGCCGGTGACGTACAGGCAGAAAAGCTGACGGAGCCAACTGCCGAAAAAAGCTGGGAAGAAAAATACAATGAGCTGTACGATACTTACCTGCGGTTGTTCTCCGAGTTCGACAACTTCAGAAAACGTTCCGCAAAAGAACGCAGCGAGCTGATCCGTACCGCCGGTGCAGAAGTAATAAAATCGCTGCTGCCGGTAGTGGACGATTTCGAACGCGCGAAAAAATCGATGGATGCGGCGCAGGATATCGAAGCGCTGAAAACGGGCATGGACCTGGTGCACGCCAAGTTCAAAAAGATACTCGAAGACAGGGGCCTTATCGAGGTAAACCCGGTTGGCGAGCCTTTCGACGCGGAAGTGCACGAAGCGATCACCAACCTGCCGGCCCCGTCGGAAGACCAGAAAGGCAAAGTGCTCGACGTAGTTGAAAAAGGATATAAACTGAACGATAAGATCATCCGGTATCCCAAAGTAGTAGTGTACAGCTAGGGTACTATAAAGTAAAGAATATGGCGAAGAGAGATTATTACGATGTGCTGGGAGTGAGCCGGAATGCCTCTGCGGACGAGATAAAAAAAGCGTACCGGAAGATGGCCCTGAAGTATCACCCGGACAAGAATCCGGGCGATAAAGAGGCGGAAGAAAACTTCAAGGAAGCGGCAGAAGCTTACGAAGTGCTCAGCACGCCGGAGAAGAAGCAGCGCTACGATCAGTTCGGGCATGCCGGAATGAGCGGCGCCGGGGGATTTGGCGGCGGCGGATACAGCGGCGGCGGAATGAACATGGAAGATATCTTCGAGCAGTTCGGAGACATCTTCGGAGGCTTCGGGTTCGGCGGAGGCGGCGGCGGAACAGGCGGCGCGCGCCGTCGCGGAGTGAACCGCGGAAGCAACATACGTATCAAGGTAAAGCTTACTCTCGAAGAAGTCGCCGAAGGCGCCACGCGCAAAATAAAAGTCAACAAATATATTCCCTGTGACGTATGCCACGGCAGCGGATCGAAAGGCGGCAACAGCACCACCTGTTCCACCTGTAAAGGTTCCGGCCAGGTAACGCAGGTGACCAATACTTTCCTGGGAAGAATGCAAACGGTAACGACATGTCCCACCTGCCAGGGCGAGGGATCTGTAGTGACCGACAAATGTACCAAGTGCTGGGGCGACGGTATCGTGCGCGGCGAAGAAGTAATGGAGATAAAGATACCGGCAGGCGTGGAAGAAGGAATGCAGCTCTCGATGTCGGGAAAAGGAAATGCCGGTCCGCGGAAAGGTATTCCGGGCGACCTGCTTATCGTGATCGAGGAAGAAGAGCACGAGCATTTCCGCCGCGAAGGCCAGCACATCATCTACGACCTCTTTCTCAACTTTGCCGATGCAGCCATCGGTACGCAGGTGGAAGTGCCCACGCTGGGCGGCAAGGCGAGGATCAAGATCGAGCCGGGCACGCAGGCGGGAAAGATACTGCGCCTGAAAGGAAAAGGCCTGCCGTCGATCAACGAATACGGACGCGGCGACCAGCTGGTGCAGGTAAACATCTGGACGCCGCAAAAGCTCAGCGCAGAAGAAAAGCAGCTGCTCGAAAAGCTGAAAGCGTCGGAGAACTTCAATCCCACGCCGGGCCGCAAAGACAAATCATCCTTCTTCGACCGTATGAAGGATTACTTCGGCAACTGATAAGATACCGCTGCTGCGGCGCTTCTTATATTCTGTCAAAAAATAATAATCCCGCGTGCGTATTTCCGATTAACCTTATATTTACGGATACCTATGGGAGAGATTTTCCGCGCCGAACACATCGTTAAAAGATACGCCTCGCACACTGCGCTGAACGACGTATCGCTTACCATACCGGAAGGAAGCATTTTCGGATTGCTGGGCCCGAACGGAGCCGGCAAGACCACTATGATCCGTATCATCAACCAGATCATCGGACCGGACGAAGGCAGCCTGTTTTTCGGGAACGAGCCGCTGGGCCCGAAACATATCGCGGAGATCGGTTACCTGCCGGAAGAAAGAGGATTGTACAAAAAGATGAAAGTGGGCGAGCAGGCCATTTACCTGGCGCGCCTGAAAGGTTTGTCCGGCAGGGAAGCGCGGCAGCGGCTGAACTACTGGTTCGAAAAATTCGAGCTAAGCTCCTGGTGGAACAAACGCGTGGAAGAGCTTTCGAAAGGGATGCAGCAGAAAGTACAGTTCATCGTTACGATACTGCACCAGCCGAAGCTGCTGATCTTCGATGAGCCCTTCACCGGCTTCGATCCCATTAACGCCAACCTGATAAAGCAGGAAATACTCGAGCTGAAAAAACAGGGCGCCACCATTATTTTTTCAACGCACCGTATGGAATCCGTGGAAGAGCTTTGCGATCATATCGCGCTGATCAACCGCTCGCAGAAAGTGCTGGGCGGATCGGTGGCGGAAATACGCCGGCAGTTCAAGACAAGCATTTACGAAATAGGTTTCCGCGGCGAAAGAGAACGGTTCATTTCCTCCCTGCCGGAAGGGGTGAGAGCTACGCCTGCGCGCGACGTGGAGGAAGAGCTTTACTTTACCGTGCAGATACCGTCGCCCATGAACTCCAACGATCTTCTGAAATGGGCCGTGGGCCAGGTGGAGGTACATCACTTCAATGAGATCATACCTTCGATGAACGAGATATTTATCCGCAGTGTACAGGGTCAAAACGAGAGTATATGAGCAAGATCTGGCTGGTAATAAAACGGGAGTACCTGTCGAGAGTGCGCAAGCGCTCCTTCATTATAATGACCATCCTCGGTCCGCTGCTGGTGGCAGGATTTTACGGGCTGCTGATATGGATCGCGCTTTCCGAAGAAGAGCGCCCGCACACCGTGATGGTGGTGGACAGCTCCGAGATGCAGCTGGGCGACGAGCTGAAAACCTACGCTATCCGCAGGCCGCAGAGCAAGCTCAGGTTCACGTGGAAATACGATAACTACCACGAAGCAAAAGATCATATCTACAAAGAAGATTACAACTCTATCCTTTTCATTCCGCGCGATCCGGTCAATAATCCGAAAGGCATTTTCATGGGATACAAGGACCGGCCCGGTATGAGCACGATGCGCGCTATCGAGATCGAAATGGAAAAGCTGATCGAAGAGCAGAAAATGGTCGAGTACAATATTACCAAGGAGCAGTTCGACAACATCCGCACAAAGCTGAGTATAAAAGACCAGAAGATAGACGAAAGCGGGGGTGAGCAGACGCAGGATTCTATGATGCAATACATGATCGCTTTCATTTTCGGGCTGCTGATCTATATGTTCATCCTGCTGTACGGAGTGCAGGTGTTGCGGGGCGTGATGGAAGAAAAGACCAGCCGCATCGTGGAAGTGATGGTCTCGTCTGTTCGTCCGTTCCAGCTTATGATGGGAAAGATAATCGGCATCGCGCTGGTAGGGCTTACGCAGTTCCTGATCTGGGTGCTCTTTTCCGGAACGGTCATGGCGGCGATCGGTGCGGCCGTAGCTCCTTCGCTGATGAGCCAGATAGAAACGGGAAGCGTGGAGATGCAATCGGAAGTAGCGGGCATGGATGTGGGAAGCTTGCTGGGAACTTTCGGTTTTGTCGATTTTTTTGTAATGCTTCCGTTGTTCGTGTTCTACTTCATCGGCGGGTATCTTCTGTATGCCGCATTGTTCGCGGCCATCGGCTCGGCAGTAGACAGCGAGACGGACTCGCAGCAGTTCATGCTTCCCGTTACGCTGCCGCTGATCTTTTCGTTTGTGATCGGGCAGATGGTCCTGAAGAATCCTGAAGGGACGCTCGCAAGAGTTTTTTCCATGATACCTTTTACTTCGCCTATCGTAATGATGATCCGGCTGCCGTTCGGCATCAAGGAATGGCAATGGGAATTACCGTTGTCGATGTTCCTGCTGGTGGCGGGATTTGTGATCACGACCTGGCTGGCGGGCCGCATCTACCGTACGGGAATTTTGATGTACGGCAAAAAAGTTACCTACCGCGAGCTTTTCAAATGGCTGTTCTACAAAGGATAGATCATCGTGCATTCACCTGCTTCTCGTTGTCGAGCACGTCGATGTCCGCCATATAGGAAAGCGGATCGATCTTCACATTTACCGGTACAACATTTCCCGTATTTTCCAGCACGAGCTCGTACCGCGTTACCGCAAAGCTCCACGGTTCCCTGTCTTCGCGCTCGTATGGGTACACATCTTTTTCGTGCGGCTTTTTCCCGTACATCAGGTCGAGCGGAATGTAATACAGCTTCTTCGATCCGTCTGAAAATTGCACCTCTACATCTACCGGCATCGGTACATCGCCTTTGCGCCGCAGGATGATCTGCGTTTTCGTGCTGGTTTGGAACGCCGCTTCCACCGAGTAGTTGATCGTTTTGGTGGTATTCAGCCAATAGTTCTGGTACCAGCTCAGCTCGATGCCGCTTACGTTTTCCATGATCCCCACGAAATCGTCCGGTTGCGGATGGCGGAACTTCCACGTGTCGTAATATTTCAGGAAGCCGCGCTTTACATTCTCTTCGCCGATGATGTAACGGAGCTGCTCCGCGAACAGCTGGCCTTTGTAATAAGCCGCCAGCACGTATGCTTCGCTGGTCTTGAAATAGTTGGCGAACACGGAGGCGGACTCTTCGGTAGCATAGCTGCGGTAAAGCAGATAGCCCTGCACCGCTTCGCTGTTGATGTTGCCTTCGGCGTCGCTGCCAAGGCGGTACAGCCGTGATTCGGCATAGCTGGTGAGCCCTTCGTCCATCCAGTGGAACATGTTCTCGTCCGATCCGAAAATGCCGTAGAACCAGGCGTGCATGAACTCGTGAAATGCCGTGCTCATGAACTCCTCGCTATCGCCTTCTTCCAGGAACGTGCACATCGGGTATTCCATGTATCCTTCGCCGGCCTGTATGAAAGAGAACTGCCTGTATGGATACGGACCGAAATTTTCTTTTGCAATGGCGTACGCTTTGGAGATGTTGTCAGCCACGTGTTGCCACGCCTTCGGGTAGTTTCCGGTGTTGTGATAGAAGAAATGAAAGTCGATGCCATCCGAAGTTTTTACCACGTGATAAAAATCATCGTCGGCTGCCCAGGCAAAATCGTGAACGTTCGAAGCTGTAAAATGCCAGCTCTTTTTCACCTGCTTGTTGTTCCTGCCTGTTGCTTCGGGTTGCGGATCGGGATCGGTATAACCTTTTTCGAGGTATGTTTTGTTCAGGAGATCGCCCGTGCCGGCGACCGTATATTTTTTATCGAGCAGAATGGTGACGTCGTAATTTCCGAAAGTTCCCGCAAACTCGCGGCCGATGTACGGATCAGCGTGCCAGCCGTATGTATCGTAGCGGCAGATCCTGGGATACCACTGGCACATGGAGTAATCGGTTCCTGCTGTATTATCGCGTCCCGCACGCCGTACGGCAATGGGAACTTTTGCTTCGAAGCTCAGTGTGATGGTCGTTTTCGAATGCGGAAGCAAAGGCGCGCTGAGAACGACCTCCGTTATGGACTCGTATGCTTTGAGCTCAGCAGGGGCGCCGTTCACGGTAATGTTCATGATCAACTGCGAGCCTTCCTGTCCCGGCTGCAGCTGCAGGAATTTCTTATCGGTAAGAAAATCCCCCGTTGCTTTTATCCATTTGGCGGCGTTCCCGTTTGGCTTTATAGAGTTCCAGTATGTATGGAAGAACAGTCTTTTCAGCGTATCGTTCGAATTGTTGTAGTATTCTATTTTCTCTGTTCCGGTGAGGATGTGCTCTTCGGAATTCAGCTCTGCGGTGATGGTGTAGTCGGCCTGCTGCTGCCAGTATTCTCCGCCGGAAAATGCGAAGCCGAAGGCAGCCATACCGGACAGAAAAAAGGTGAGAAGATATTTCATAGGAAATAGAATTAGTATTTAGAACTTAGAGCTTAGAACTCAAGCAGAACCAAAAACTCTTGCACTGCCCGATCATTGTTTGCCATCCAGCATCCAATGTCCAGCGTCCAATGTCCGCTTTACACATTGAACCGGAAGTGCATCACATCGCCGTCCTGCACGATGTATTCTTTTCCTTCCACGCGGAGCTTGCCGGCTTCCTTTACGGCATTTTCAGAGCCGTAGCGAACGTAGTCGTCGAAGCTGATCACTTCTGCGCGGATGAAGCCTTTCTCAAAGTCGGTGTGAATGACGCCGGCGGCCTGGGGAGCGGTCATTCCCTTATCGATCGTCCACGCGCGCACTTCTTTTACACCGGCGGTAAAGTAGGTCTGCAGCTGCAGAATGTGATACGCCGAGCGGATCAGCTTGCTTACGCCGGCTTCCGCCAGTCCCAGGTCTTCGAGGAACAGCTTCCTTTCTTCGTAGCTTTCGAGCGTCGCGATCTCGGCTTCGATGGCAACGGCAATAATAAGTATCTCGGCCTGCTCATCGGTGATCGATCTTTTTACGTCTTCCACAAATTTATTGCCCGTGCCTGCGGATTTTTCGTCCACGTTGCACACATATAATATCGGCTTGGCGGTAAGCAGGAAAAGGTCTTTTACAGATTCCCAGTCTTCCGGGCTAAAAGGCGCTGTACGCGCAGATTTGCCCTGTTCCAGGATCCCTTTCAGCGTTATATAATTTTCGAGTTTTCTTTTGGCATCCTTATCGCCGGATACTTTCGCCTGCTTTTCGATGCGGCTGATCCCCTTATCGACGGCTTCGAGGTCCTTCAGCTGAAGCTCTATATCGATGATCTCCTTGTCGCGGACGGGGTTTATCGTACCTTCCACGTGAGTGATATTCTCGTCTTCGAAGCAACGGAGCACGTGGATGATGGCGTTACATTCGCGGATGTTGCCGAGGAACTGGTTGCCCAGCCCTTCGCCCTTGCTGGCGCCTTTTACCAGACCGGCTATATCTACGATCTCCACGGTGGTGGGCACGATATTCTGCGGTTGTACGAACTCAGCCAGCTTGTTGAGCCGCTCATCGGGAACGATGATAGTGCCTACGTTCGGTTCTATGGTGCAAAACGGAAAGTTGGCTGCCTGCGCTTTCGCATTGGAAAGACAATTGAACAATGTAGATTTTCCGACATTCGGCAATCCTACGATCCCACACTTTAAAGCCATATAAACAGGTAAAATTTCGGCAAAGATAACAGGATGCGGTCCAAATCACAATTCCGCCTCTCAAATTGCGAAGCGCTTTGACTGTTTGCCGTTGGGCTTCTTTTTTTTATATTCGTTTTTATCTAATTCACTATGATATGGCGCCCTCCGAACGCATCCCCGACTTCAGCACCTTTTATAAGTTCTACCTTACAGAGCATAGCCATCCCGTGAGCCGCGCGCTGCACTTTTTCGGCACTACATGGGTCTTTGTGCTTCCCGTACTTGCCATCGTGTATGAGCAATGGTGGCTGTTTGCGCTGATCCCGGTCGTAGCCTATGGCTTTGCCTGGATCGGTCATTTCTTTTTCGAGTGCAACAAGCCGGCTACTTTTCAATATCCGTTCTGGAGCCTGGGCTCGGACTTCGTGATGTATTTCCACATTATCACCGGCCAGCTTCCGCGGAAAATGGAAGAGGCGCGCCGGATCTTTCCGCTGCCGTAAAAGCGGAAGGCCCTGACGGTGATCAGGGCTTTCCGGATTCGGGTTGGAGAAAAACCTATGGAATGTATATATGTGGACTGTTAGTGCGGCAAGCAGTAACAGGGAATTTTTTTCGTTATTCCGGCTTTACCTTTAAAGTGTCGCCATTGGTAGTGCTGCCCTTCTTGCCGGTGCGCGGCCGGGTCACGCTGCTGTAATTCTTCTGCCGGGCTTTTTTGCCAGCGGTCACGTCACCGGTTCCGGTTGTTTCCTTTGTCTTGGTAGTTGTCTTGACCTTTTTCTCACTTGCGCAACCGGCGAGCAGGGCAACTATAGCGGCAAAAAATAGTAGCTTTTTCATAACCTTTCATTTCTGTAAAAGCTATAGACCAATAAAATGCCAAAGGACCGGCATGAAAGTAATATATTGATAATCAGTAAGGTTTGGTTATAAAAGACAGCCGGGATCCATCAAAAAGTGAATTTTATTTCTCAATATGAGAACATTTTACCCCTTTTATTCTTTGAGCATCCGGTAGATGGTTGCAGGGCTGATATCCAGCTTCTCCGCCACGCGTTTCACATCATTATTGTACTTGTTCATGTAGATCTTGAGGATGCGGAGCTCATACTGGCGCATGGTGAGCTCTTCGGACACTACTTCGCTGAGCGTATCGGCGGTATGGAGCGCAATATCGTCCGCAGTGATCTGCTCGCCGGCGCTTAAGACGGTGGCCAGCTCTATCACCGATTTCAGCTCGCGCACATTACCGGGAAACGCGTAGCCCAGCAGCTTATCCTGTGCCTGCGGCGAAAGCTGTTTTTCGGGAATATTATTCTCGTTGCTGAACGAGGTGATGAAGTGCCTTGCAAGGATCAGCACATCCTTTTCGCGCTCACGCAAAGGCGGCAGCTCGATCGGGAGGCCGATGAGGCGGTAATACAGATCTTCCCTGAACCTGCCGGCCTTTACCTGCTCGCGCAGGTTGCGGTTAGTAGCGGTGATCACGCGGCAGTCGGTCTTTACCGGCGCATTGCTGCCGATGCGGATGATCTCGCGCTCCTGCAGGGCGCGGAGCAGCTTGGATTGAAAGGCCATATCCATTTCGCCTATCTCATCGAGGAACAGTGTTCCGCCGTTGGCTTCTTCGAACTTCCCGATCCGGCGGGCGATGGCGTTGGTGAACGCTCCTTTTTCGTGCCCGAACAGCTCGCTCTCGATCAGTTCGGATGGAAGCGCGGCCACATTCACCGCGATGAACGGCTTGTTCTTGCGTGTGGAATTGTAATGAATGGCCTTGGCGATCACCTCTTTTCCTGTTCCGGTCTCCCCGGTGATCATCACGTTGATATTTGTGGACAGCGCCTTAGCTACCAGGTCGTGGATCCTGAGCATGGCCTGGCTGTTGCCGATAATGCTCCGGCTGAATTCGTACTTGCGCTGCACTTCCGTTTCGAGGCGGGTGATGCGCTGTCGCAGGGCCGCATTCTTTTCAATGTTCTGGATGGTATTGAGAAGACGGTCGCGGATGTCGTTGCCTTTTACAATGTAATCGTACGCTCCGTTCTTCAGCAGCTCGACGGCGGTTTCTATGGCGTCCTGTTCTGAAATGATGATCACTTCCGATTCGGGAGCTATCTCCTTGATCTTGGCCAGGAGCGTGCGCCCGTCGATATCCGGCAGGCGGTAATCGAGCGTGATCACGTCCGGTGCGGGATTGAGGTTTTTCAGCAATTCCTTTCCCGAGAAAAAATTCCTGACCACATAGTCCGGATTAAGCGTGAGCTGGTGGACCAGGAGCTTATTGTACCATTCGTTGTCTTCGACAATACATATATGAAAAGTGGGTGTGTTCATTATTTGCTTCGTAAAAATACAAATTGCGAATAAATTAGCGAAGCTGCGCCTTCGCCTGGGAAAGAACGTGCTCTGCTTCCTGTGCGGCCTGCAGGATAAGGGAATGGACTGGCTCATCCTGTTCACCTGCGCGCACCCGTTTTTCTATCGACTTCAACAGCTCATACAGGCGCAGGGCGCCCACATGGCGGCACGGCGACGATATCTTATGCGCCTGCTCGGCCACCTGGTCCCAGTTACGGGCCTCGGAAGCCTGTTTTATGGAAAGGATGCCGGCGTCGGTGCTGGAAATGAAAAGCCGCAGCATGTCCTGCACGAACCTATTGTCGCCATTCGAAATAGCTACCAGGTCCGAAAGATCGAGCATACGTTGCGGGGAATTTTTTTCCGGCATTCTATCCGTTATTTACTGAGGCTATCCTTACCATCCGGCTGAAACAGCGGGGATGAAAAAAGTTCTGAAAGATAATCATTTATTGCGGGTTGCCGGTTTATGACGCCTGCATCCTCGTACGGATGATCTCTTCGGCGATAAGGCAGCTTTTGGAAAGCGCGTCCTGGTCTTTCAGAATAAATTCCGATGCGCCTTCCAGCATTGGGATCAGCGAAGTTTGGGTACTGTCTACCTGAGATATGATGATAATTTTGCAGCCTACGCACTTTTCCCGGATCTTTTTCATCATTTCCAGACCGGTAACGGAATCGCCGAGATAATAATCGAGAAAAACAATATCGGTATCGGGCTTCAGGTTGCGGAGGCAGGTATGCGGCTTTGTATACGACTTTATTTCCAGCGAAAAATGGTAGTCTTCGGCCATGAGCTCCAAGTACGCTTTGAGGTGACGCGAAAGAAGATTATTGTAGAAGGGATTATCTTCCACAATAGCGATCCTTATCATCCTTGTGTGGCTCATGTCATGAGAAAGAAAAGAAAGGAGGGCAGCTATGACCGCCCTCCTCAAAAAGATTCTTAAAGCTGTATAGTACCCATCTGCTTGATCTCGCCCTGAAGAATCACGATGTTGTTGATCTGTTTTTCTTCGGCAACGATTTCATCGGGATCAAACCGGTTGGGTATGATGGTCATGTCATACGTTCCGGGCTCGATACCGCGCACCATAAAATTATCGGATGCGTCGATGTAGGTGCTGTAAGTGTTTTCGCCGTTGGTAAGCAGGATGGCTGCCATCAGAGAGCCTTCTACTTTACCCTGGATGCCGGTCTGGGCATCGCGGATCTCGGTAATAACAGGATGCATTACATATTCTCCCAGTGATACGCCTTCGCTCACGGATTCGGCTACGTGAAAGTCAACAAGCACATCGGCTCCAGATTCGGCGCTTACTTCCCTGTTGATCTCGATCACGGCTTCTTTGGGGCCGTTCCACGCAAGTGATACATCTATGTTGCCCAGTCCGCCGCTTTGCATTTCGCCGAAAAGAGTCAGCGTGTTATTGTCGCCGAAGCGGATCCGGATCTTGGTGTAAAGACCTGCGTTTACCGCGGTGTTGTGAGCCAGTTCTATTTCCTGGCCATTTGTAAGGTCCAGCACGCTTATCATCTGAGTTTCGGAGCTCAGGTTGATCCAGCCTTCGGTATTATGGTATATATCCACACCGACGATCTCCATCTCCAGCGCGACAAAATCTCCGGGAGCATCGGTCATGCGCACTTTGAAGGTGTTGCCCGGCGTGTTCTCCTCTTCTTTGCTGCAGGAAGAGAAGTTGATCAGCATAAAAGTGCCGAGGGCCAGGAATGACATTATTTTTCTCATACGCGTTAGTTTTGGTTCGACATGTGATCCTTTGACCAACTACATGCCAAATCCGGGACCCTTTTCGTTTTTGGAATTCATCAAGCTGATAATGAGTATTATGACTAGTTAAAATAACTTAAGCCGGCTCCCCTTTTGTAGAGTTTTTTTCTCATAATGAGAATTCTACTCTCATTTTTGTTTTGGTATTTTAACAGTCATAGAAATAACTAATCTGCAACCATATCGGGGGTAAATGAGGCGCAAAGCAGGTTGCAGCATAGCCACGGCGCAATATTTTGTGAAGATTCATTAACGGAGCGGATCTGCCTGGAATGATGTTATTCTAAGATTGCATAAGCGGTCTTTTTTCCTGTGACCGTACGGCTTTTCATGGTGCAATGAAATCAGCTTTATTGACCTGGCTATTTTAAAGTTGTTATGCCGGAAACTACGTAATAATTGGCGGAATTTGTGCGGAAATTACGTATTTTCCTGTAAATCATGCAGATATGAATAAAATTTATTTTACAGAAAGCTAGCGAGATACATGCTATTTGCCTTTCATTTGATTTAGTTATGATACAGCGGAATAATGAGGTTCGTACCTTTGCGGCAAATTAAAGTTGTTTTATGAAAAAAAGATTACACCAGTTTCTGCTGGCGGTGGGCCTGACGGGCACGATCATAAGCGCTTCCGCGCAAACAGAAGAAGGGACAAGGCTTCCGCTGCCATCCCATGTAAATGTTAATCACCTTACGTCCGGTTCCCGTTCGTTCGTACAGTGCGGACCGGATACCATTCGATACCCGTACCTGAAAGAGCTGGGCTTTAACGCGCCTAACGATTCTTTCTTTATCGATGCGATGGTGGGTAACATGCGTACTGCTTCACAGGCGTATCATCTCAACGATACTGTGACCGTTCTAGGAGTGCAGTTCTGGGGAGGGGCCTATACTGTTTCTAATGCGCCGCAGGCGTTGCCTACCCGGGTTTACCTCTACTCTGTAGATGCATTCAACATGCCTGTTGCCGTTATCGATTCTGCAGATCTCATTATCGGTGCGACCTACGATTTTTATGAGGCTAACTTCACCACCCCGCGTGTGGTAAGCCAGAATTTTGCAGTAGGTGTGCGCAGCATCATTAACGATACGATAGCGGTGATCACCAACAATGCAGGTGGTAGCTGGCAGAGCCCATACTACGGCGAAAGTCTTGCGTGGAGAAGGTTCGGTTCCGGAACGTGGAATTCCACGCTGGCTTTCTTCGGCCAGGACCTGGAATATATGATCTTCCCGATCGTGCGTTACCGTACGCATGCGGCTTTTACAGCCAGCGACAGCTCCGTATGCGCGGGAACCAACGTTACCTTCACCAATACTTCCACTCCGATATACAGCAACCGGATGTTCAACCTGCTTGCATTCGATGACTTCTGGGGATTTGCTGCCGCGGATTCCACGCATTCCTGGAATTTCGGAACAGGCTCCGGATGGACCAGCGCTACCAATACATCCAATACTTTCAATACTGCAGGAACGTTTCCTGTAAAGCTGCGCAGCAATATGATCGGTTACTTTTCATCCTGCACCGACAGCATGACCGTGAACATTACGGTGGCACCGGGCTATAATGAAACCGTATCGGCCTCCATCTGCGCCGGCGATACTCTGATGTTCGGCACGCAGACCCTTACCACAGCAGGTACGTATGTGGAAATGTTCCAGTCCATCGCGGGCTGCGATTCCAGCGTATCTCTTACGCTTGCCTTAAACCCGGCGTTTGATGAAAGCACATCTGCAGCTATCTGCTCCGGAGATACCTATACTTTCGGTGCACAGAACCTGACGACTGCCGGCACTTACGTCGAAGTTTTCCAGTCCGGCACAGGCTGCGATTCCACGGTTACGCTTACTCTCGCGGTGAATCCTACCTACAGCCAGAACCTGTCGGCTTCCATCTGCGAAGGAGAAACATACGTTCTCGGTACGCAGACGCTGACCGCTCCCGGTACGTATAACGAAACGTTCCAGTCGGCATTCGGATGCGACTCTGCCGTAACGCTGAACCTGAGCGTAACATCGGTTGACGCGACCGTGACCGCTGCCGGCTCCACTCTTACTGCCAATGCTGCAGGCGGCACATACCAGTGGGTGGATTGCGACAACAGCAACAGCCCGATCAGCGGCGCTACCAGCCAGGCATTCACCGCTTCCATCCATGGAAACTATGCTGTGATCGTTACTTTCAACAACTGTTCCGATACATCCGCATGTATTCCTGTACAGGTATCCGGGATCGAGAATAACGGAAATGCCCCGGTCATCACCGTATATCCGAACCCTACCTCCGGTGTGGTATTTATCAACAGCAACGGTACGGTTGCCGACCAGATCTTTGTAACCAATGCGCTCGGCCAGGTGGTGAAGACCATCCAGCCTAACGGTACGCTGGTTGAGATCAGCCTGGAAGGCATGAGCAACGCGGTATATTTCGTAAATGTGATATATCAGCAATCTGCGCAGACCTTCAAAGTGCTGAAGCAGTAATTGCCAGTCAATATTATTATGAAACGCCTCATCCCCGGATGGGGCGTTTTTGTTTTTTATTGTACTCTTGTGTGCAGGTTACTTTTTGTATCCGGCTTTTTTCTGCCGGCCGTTTTTTTAGATTTGATGAAATAATCCTGATGAGAGCCCGGGTTTACAGCTTCTTTTTTACCGCATTGCTCCGGCTTGCTTTTATGCTGCCGGCAGGGATGTTCTATGCTGTGGCGCAGGACCCGCATCCTGCTTTCAGGAACTATACCGTGCAGGACGGGCTGTCAAATTCTGAAGTGTACCAGGTGATGCAGGACTCGCGCGGATACCTGTGGTTTGCTACGGGCAGCGGCGTTAGCCGTTTCAACGGGTACAGCTTCGAGACCTTTTCGGTGAAGGAAGGCATTTTCGACAATACGATCTTCGAGATACGCGAAGACCGCCTGGGCCGCATCTGGTTCCTTTCCATCACCTGCATGCTGTCGTACTACGACTACGGGGACCGAAGGATCCACCTGTACGAGCACAACGATGTGATACGCGAAGCGGTGAGCTATCCCTTCAAATGTTCTTTTCATATAATGGACGACGGCACCATTTATCTCGGGTTGTACGACGACGGTATCTACAAGATCACCCCCGAAGGAACAATGACATTGTGCAACAAGAGCCCGTATGAAAATACCGCTGTGCATGTGCAGGAACCCGAGAAGGGTCAGTTTGCATTTACAAACGGCAGTTATTCCGACCGTTGTATTTTATTGATCGAAAGAATGGGGCAGGCTCCGAGATTGTATGAAGCTGACAAGAAGCTGGTAAGAGGTGAGCGGGTCAGCAGGGTGATCAGCATGGAGAACGGAGATGTGCTGATGGGTTATGCGGATGTTCTCTATATCATTCAAAAATCGGGGGAAATGAAACACGTGCTCTTCCCCAGCACCGTGCAATGGTTGTACGAAGACAGCGATAACGAGCTCTGGATAGGTACATATTCCGACGGCGCCTACCACGTGAAGGACATGGATTTCGAAAGAAAGCGGCGTTATCTTCCGGGCCAGTCCATTACAGGAATAATAGAAGACCATGAGGGAGGATTCTGGTTCTCCGACATGGGAGGCTCCGTTTTTTATACTCCTTCGAAAAAAATACTTGCTTATGATGAGACGTCCGGTTTCCGGTCGGATCGTATAAATTGCGTGGAAGTAGCCGATAGCACCGTTTATGCCGGTGGACAGGACGGGTACATTTATTATTTTACTCCGGATGGAAGCATGCATGGGATCAACCTGAATACTGCCTCCCGCGAATTCAATTCCGTCAACAAATTATTTTACGACCCCAGCCGCTCGGAGCTTATTTACTCCGGTACGTTCAGCGGCGGCAAGCTGAATGTGAAAACAATGCGCCGGGGAAAGATGATAGGTGTATTCAATAACCGGATGATTGACAGCAAAGGCCGGCACTGGGCTTCTTATTCACGAGGGATGGGGTTCGAAAGGAATGATACTATAGTCGCGGTGGGAGAAAGAAAACGTGTATACGCGCAGCTCAGATGGGGGCCGGATCATCTTCTCACAGGCGGCATCGACGGGCTGTGGCTGTTCAACAAAAGCACCTATGAATATACAGCCTTTGCCGGAACACTGCTGCGCCAGAACCGGATAGCGGACATGAGCAGGAGCGGCGACAGCATACTGTTCATCGGAACGAAAGGCGCGGGAATATTTATCTGTACGCCCAGGCGCGTAATGTGCATTGACGAAAGCACAGGCTTATGCGGCGACCAGGTGAACAGGCTGCGGGTATACGGGAACACTATATGGGTAGCCACCACCAGGGGAATAAACCGTATCGATCTTTCTCCGCATGATCCGTTCACCTATTCCATCCGGCGCATTACGATGGAGGATGGGCTGATCTCCGACGAAGCCAGCGATCTCATCGTGTTGGGAAATACATTATGGGTAGCTACCAAGGCCGGATTATGTTTCCTGGATGCAGATCATAACCCCGGGGGATCAGACGAAGAGCTTCCCGTTTACATAGACAGGGTAAGCATAAATGGAACAGATACCTTACCCACGGCTTTTTATGATCTGCAGTATGATCACAACAACGTTCAGATAAGCTTCCTGGCGGCAGGTTACCACAATGCCGGGAAACATCTGTACCGCTACAGGATGCAAGGACTGGATACCGGATGGACCTACACGCGCAACCGCGAGATACAGTTCACAACTCTTCCGGCAGGCTCTTACCAGTTCTCCGTGGAAGTACAGAACAGGAACGGGAAATGGAGCAGCACGCCTGCAATGGTAACTTTCCTGGTGCGCGCGCCTTTCTGGAAGAAAGCTTGGTTCCAGGCAGCTATGATGGGTGCGCTGCTTATAATAGTGGCGGCGCTGGTCCGTTATTTTTCGCGGCGGCAGCAGCAGCGCAAGGCAAAGAACGAGACCCTGAACAGGAACCTGATGAACCTGAAACTGAAAGCTCTCCGCGCGCAGATGAACCCGCATTTTATCTTTAACGTGATGAATTCGATCCAGCATTTTATTATGCATAAGGACGAAGAATCGGCGCACCGGTACCTGTCCAAATTTTCGCGGCTGGTACGGGTGATCCTCAACAATTCCGAAAAGGACGCCGTGAGCATTGGAGAAGAAGTTGTGGCGCTGGAGCTCTACCTGCAGCTCGAATCCATGCGTTTCGAACAGGCTTTTCATTATGAAATAAAGATCGATCCCGCCATCGACCAGCAGGAGGTACATATCCCTTCAATGCTTATCCAGCCCTATGTAGAGAATGCCATTCATCATGGGATCTATTCTTCTCCGCGAAAAGGCGATATCCTTGTAGAGATACGCAGGGACGGCGACACGCTTGTATGCATCATAGAAGATAACGGGATCGGCCGGAAAGGAGCTGCGCATAAAAAGAAATCAGGGCATAAATCCTTTGGTACCACCATCACCAAAGAGCGGCTCGTAACTCTCAATGCATTACACAACAGTTCTCTTTCAGAGAAAATTATAGATTTGTACAATCAGGATGGAGCACCTGCGGGAACGCGTGTGGAAATATACATAGCGCTTACGACCGACAAATTATGAAAGCAATTATCATAGACGATGAAAAAAAGGGTCGCGAGATCCTCAGCAAGCTCGTGCACGACTACTGCTCGGGCGTGGACGTGCTGGCAATGGCGGCAAGCGCCGACGAAGGATATGAGCTTATACGCAGGCACGCGCCCGACCTCGTATTTCTGGATATAGAAATGCCGGGGGGAAGCGGGTTCGATCTGCTGGGCCGCTTCGAAGAGCCTGCGTTCCACGTCATTTTTACAACCGCATACGACGGGTACGCTCTGAAAGCCATCAAATTCCACGCGCTCGATTACCTGCTCAAGCCGGTGGATATCGATGAGCTGAGAGCAGCTGTAGATCATGTGCAAAGAATTTCGTCGCCTGCTGCGCCCGGGCGTTACAACGAGCTGATCCGCGCGCGAAGGCTGGAGCAGGACAACCGTATTGCGCTACCCGTAAGGGAAGGCCTTGTATACGTCACCGTATCGGATATCGTGCGCATCACTTCCGATGGTGGCTATTCCACTTTTTTCGTAGCCGATGGCAACCAGTACATTGTCGCCAGGAATCTTAAGGATTATGAAGATCTGCTTCCGGCCGATCTGTTTTTCCGGGTGCATAAATCGCATCTTATCAATGTCCGGAAAGTCAAAAAGTACCTGCGTACAGACGGGTATTTTGTTGAAATGTCGGATGGTTCCATTATCGAGATAGCCCGCCGTAAAAAGGACGAGTTCCTGCAGATCATGACGAACATCGGCTGATCCGTTATTACCATCATACCGTTACTGGTCTTTTTATTACCGTTTATGGCCCGGAACCTGCCGGAAATAGCTTTCTTCTCTCCGGCGGAAAAAAAGGGAATAGTTTTGCGGCCATCCGGCAGAAAAATACCTGCCACAAAGTAACCCTTAAATTACACGTCAGCATGAATTTCGAAGCTTCAGTTTACCTGGATAAGTCCAGGATCAGGGTAGTTTACATTATCGGTGGCATTGCATTTATTCTTGCGATAGCTGCTATTATCTGGTCGGTGCTTTACGGTGACGAGTTCACCGAGATCCGGCGGAATGCGCTTACGGGCAGTGTCCGGGAGCGCGGCCTGGGACCGGCGGCAAAAAAATGGGGCATCGGCTTTGCCATTTTCATCCCCCTTGTGTACGGCATCATGGCGGCTACCCTCGATTTTAAGAACCCTGCCTACGCGGTGAACCGTGAAGGATTTTACATCAACAAGGATATGTTCCGCAAAACATTCATTGCCTGGTCCGAAGTAGCTTCCATCGAACGGATCAGCGATTCCGAGCTCCATATCCGCTTGAAGGATATGGAATCCGTAATTGCGAGGCAGCGCGGATTTACAAAGCCATTTCTGAAAACGACATACGTCACCCAGAACCAGCCGATCGTGGTGAGTGGAAAAATGATAAAAGGAGATATTAAGAAAGTGACCGGCCTCATTCTGCAGTATAGCTGATGCCATAAGCGCCCGGGTAGTTGTTATTCTATTATTTAAGCATATCAATATGAATTGTCTCAAGCTAGTAGTTGCAATCTGTTGTCTGTTCAGCTTTTCTATAGCATCGGCGCAGCTGCCCGATCTGGAGTGGGTGCAGACGACGTACAGCATCGATGATTTCAGGAACAGCGACGTGGCTGTAGATCATTCCGGTAATGTATATACTGTCGGGTCATTCGAAGAAACCGTGGATTTTGATCCGGGACCGGGTGTTGTGAATGTGACCGGGGTTTCCGACAACTACAATGATATTTTCATCCGGAAGCTCGATGCCAACGGGAATTTCCTTTGGGTAAAGACCATCAATGCCGGTACGCAGATGACCGAGCTGCAGACAATAGCTATAGACGACTCCGGGAATGTGCTGGTGTCGGGCCGCCTGCGATTTGGCAACCTTGCCGATCTTGATCCCGGGCCGGGTATATCTTATGCTTCCGCCACTAATACGGCCGGGCCGTTCCTGGTGAAGCTGGATGCCAACGGGAATTTCATCTGGGGCTGGTCGGTCGCCGGTGGTGCGCACCCGATGGATGTTGTTACCGATGATTCATGCAATATTTATATCTCGGGAGAATATTCAGGTAGTTTTCCGGGCTTTCCTACAGCGGTCGGTCATGATGGCTTCATTGTAAAATTTGGCGGAGGAAAAAATATAAAATGGCGTTATCATCTTTCGCATCCTTCGATGGGGAGCGGAGGCTTTAGCGACCGGATCAGCTCTGTCGACGTAGACGGCGGCGGCAACGTGTATGCCACAGGTTACTTTTATTACAACAATGTGGATTTTGATCCGGGGCCCGGTACCTTTTATATGGGCACAACATCTACGAAAAAACCATTTATCCTGAAGCTGGACAGGAATCGCAATTTTATATGGGCAAAGCAGCTGAACCCGACTACTTCGCAGGCCGACAACGTGCAGGGCAATGCAATTGCAGTGGATGATAGCGGCAATATATATACAACAGGCTGTTTTAACGGGACAGTCGATTTTGATCCGGGGCCGGGAACCGTTAATCTGACAGGGATGGACGGAACATCGAACGAGGATGTTTATGTGCATAAGCTTCGTAGCGACGGCAGCTTCGCCTGGGTGAGAAGGTTCTCCAATATGTACGTGGATGGCGGAAATGATATTGAAGTGGGGCCTTCCGGATCGGTGTACACCGTCGGTTATTTCAGCGGTACTGTCGACTTCGATCCCGGTCCTGGTGTGCATCAGGAAACAGGAATGAACTTCGCGCCCGGCTTGCCGACCCGCGGTGTCTTTATTCATAAAATGGACACGGGCGGTATTTTCCAGAGCATGTTCTCTTATTATGATGGCGCCGTATATTCTCTTGATGTAGACCAGCATGAAAATCTTTACATGACCGGCGCAGCGTATACGGTAGACTTCGATCCCGATTCAATGGCATCTGTGGGCACAGGTCCGGGCTACTGGTTCTTTACCAATAAGTATTCCAACTGCCCGTCCACCTCGTCGTCGCAAACCGTAAGCGCCTGCGGGAGCTATACGGTAAATGGCCACACCTACACTTCGGGCGGAACATATACGCAGGTCATTTCTAATGCAGCAGGCTGCGACAGCATCATCACCCTGAATATAACCATTACACCGGGACCTGCAGCAAGCATAACGCGGACGGCCTGCGGTAGCTATACATTGAATGGACAGACGTATACGACCAGCGGGACTTACACCCAGATCCGTCCGTCGGGAGGTGGCTGTGATACCACTCTCACATTGAACCTTACCATTAAACAGCCGACAACGTCCACGATCACGCAGACAGCCTGCAGTTCTTACACGCTGAACGGGACAACCTATACTTCCAGCGGAACCTACACGCAATTACGTACCAATGCTGCGGGATGTGACAGCACGATCACATTGAACCTTACAATCAGGCAACCGACTACATCTACACTGAATCAAACTGCCTGCAGTTCGTACACGCTGAACGGAACAACTTATACTTCGAGCGGAACCTACACGCAATTGCGCACCAATGCAGCGGGCTGCGACAGTACGATCACGTTGAACCTTACCATCAATCAACCGACTACATCTACGCTCACACAAACTGCCTGCAGTTCTTACACGCTGAACGGAACAACGTACACTTCGAGCGGAACCTACACGCAATTACGTACCAATGCGGCGGGTTGCGACAGCACGATCACGCTGAACCTGACCATCAAACAGCCGACGACGTCTACGCTGAATCAAACTGCTTGCGGTTCGTATACGCTGAACGGGACAACCTATACTTCGAGCGGAACGTATACACAGCTTCGTACCAACGCGGCAGGATGCGATAGTACGATTACATTGAATCTTACGATCAAGCAACCGACCACATCCGCGCTTACACAGACTGCTTGTGGTTCCTACACGCTGAACGGAACAATCTATACTTCGAGCGGAACGTACACACAGCTGCGTACTAACGCGGCAGGCTGCGATAGCACGATCACGTTGAACCTTACCATCAATCAACCGACCGCATCTACACTGAACCAAACAGCTTGTGGTTCCTATACGCTGAACGGCCAAACTTATACCAGCAGTGGAACATACAATCAATTGCTGACCAATGCAGCGGGTTGCGATAGCACCATTACTTTAAATCTTACTGTAAAGCAGCCAACATCATCTGCGCTGAGCCAGTCAGTGTGTGATTCGTACACTTTGAACGGTCAGACCTATACCTCAAGTGGCACCTATACTCAAACGCTGACCAATGCCGCAGGCTGCGACTCTACCATTACGCTGAATTTAACGGTAAATCACCCTACATCAGCTACGCTTACACAAACGGCTTGCGACAGCTATAGCTTGAACGGCCAGACATACACCGCCAGCGGTACCTACACGCAAACGCTTACAAACGCTTCGGGATGTGATTCGATCATCACGCTGAACCTTACGATCAACACTGTTAATGCAGGAGCAACAGTGACCAACGAGACCATTACCGCTGATCAGTTGGGTGCGGCTTACCAATGGATCGATTGTGCCAACGGCAACAGCATCATCGCAGGTGAAACAGGCCAGTCGTTCACCGCTACTGCCAACGGCATCTACGCGGTGATCGTAACCGGCGGCAGCTGCTCCGATACTTCGGATTGTTTCACCATAGCAAGCGTGGGAATAGAAAACCCGGAAACATCCGATATGTCCGTTTATCCCAATCCAACGGCAGGACAGGTTACCGTGTCGCTTTCATCGGGAACCGCCGGTACGGTGGAAGTGCTGGATGCTTCGGGCAGCGTGGTCAGAGCCTTCGCTTATGGCAGTCCGCAGTTTACCGTAGATCTTTCGGAGCTGGCGGCAGGATTTTACTATATCCGCCTACACAGCGCTACCGGCGGCATTGTTGTAAAAAAAGTTATTAAATACTAAGAGGAAAGATCCATAACGTAGTAATAAAGGGGAAGGCAGTCCGGTATTCCGGGCTGCTTTTTTATTAATATCCGGTAAACCTAAAAACCGTATCTTGCGCAAATTCTGTACCGGGATTTAACCCGTCACCGGTACAGCGGCGTAACCGAAAAGCCTTACGAGTAGGACAACTTAAACTTTAAATGAACTATGGGATTTTTTCAGACCATTAAAAACAAGCTCGGGATCGGAGGGGTAAAGGTAAGCCTGCAGGTTCCCGGACAGGGATCTAAATCTGCCGGAACTGTAGACGGCAAGATCACGCTTACTACCAAAAGCGAACAGGAAGTAGTAGCGGTAAAAGTAAAGCTGATCGAAGAATACACTACCGGAAGAGGCGATACCAAAAAGACAAAGGAATTTACACTGGGCGAAGTGAATGTTTCGGGCGGCTTTAATATCAAGCCGGGTGAGTCGAAGGAGCTTTCGTTCAATCTCCCGTTCACCATCCTTAAGTCGAACAACGATGAGCTGAAAGAAAAAGGCGGGGCGCTGGGTGCGTTGGGCAAAGTGAGCTCTTTTGCCAGCGGTGAAAAATCGGAATATTTCGTAGTTGCCGAAGCGGATGTAAAAAGCGCTGCACTCGATCCTTCCGACAAGAAGGCTATCAAGCTTGTATAATCCATACCAGATGATATTCAAAAGGCAGTCCGTCGGGCTGCTTTTTTTATGTCTCAAACTGCCGGATCACTTTTTCCAGGTTGATCCCTTTCCCGATCACCGGCTTGAAGATATCGCCGGTTTCCTTTAGCCTGTCCAGCGCATTGAAGATGTTATGATCGGTGATCTTCAGTCCTTTTTTTACTTCTTCCCAGTGCAGCGGCATCGAAACGGGAGCTCCCGGCTTTGGCCGTAGGGAGTAAGGAGCAGCGATGGTCGCCTGCGGCCTGTTCTGCAGGAAGTCTATGTACATTTTTCCGGACCGGTTCTTCACGATGCGCTCGATGCTGGTGAATTTCGGCAGCTCGGCGTGCACCATTTTCGCGATCACCCGTGCAAATTCCTTCGATTGCTCGTACGTATATTTTGCGCCCAGCGGGATATAGATGTGCATTCCTGAAGAACCGCTGGTCTTGGGATAGGACGGCACACCGATGCTGTCGAGTATATCTTTTGTGACCAGCGCTGTCTGTATCACCTGGTCGAACGTATTTTTGTCGGGGTCCAGATCTATCATGCACCAGTCGGGGTAGTCGGGATTCTGCGCCTTGCTGCTCCAGGGGTTTATCTCGATGCAGCCCAGCGAGGCCATATACAGCAGGCTTGCCTCGTCGGTGCAGATAAGATAATTGCGGTCACGATCGTCGGCATCGCTGTGGTAAAGATAGGTTTCTACCCAATCCGGCGCTTTTCCGGTCACATCCTTGTAGTAAAAGCTTTTTCCGGTGATGCCGTTCGGGTGCCGGTTCATCGATTGCGGCCGGTCTTTCAGGTACGGAAGAATGTAAGGCGCGACCTGGTAATAGTAATTGATCACATCGCGTTTGGTCACTTTTTCCTTCGGCCAGAAGATCTTGCTCAGGTTGGTAAATTTAAGTGAATGGCCGTTCACTTCGCGGACCTGGGTTTCGTCCTTCGGATTCAGGAATGTTTTGCGGTCTTTTTTTCCCGGCGCTACGATGATCTTTTTTTCTGAAAGCTGCTGCGTTTCTTTCAGGATTTCGCTTATGTGCTTTTCCTTTTCGCGTTCCACTTCGTTTGCGCTTTTATCTTCTCTCATGGCTTCGAACGATGGATGGCGCATCACCCCGTCTTCCGTTATTTCGGCATAGCTGACCTCGCACACCAGCACGGGCTTCAGCCAGGTGGCGGTTGCAAGCGGAGGATTGGGGCGGAACCGCGAAGGCTTATTGATATCGGGAGTTTCGGCAAACGGTGATTTTTTTATCACAAGAGATTTGAAACGTTTCAATAATTCCTGCTGGATTTTGTTGTTGAATCCCGTGCCTACCTTACCGGTGTAAACGAACTTCCCATTCTCGAAAACGCCTACCAGCAGCGAGCTGAACGGCTTGGTTGAACCTTCGTTCCGGGTATATCCGCCGATCACCATTTCCTGCCGCCGGTTAGCTTTTATCTTCAGCCATTCTTTGCTGCGGATGCCGGGAAAATATTTGCTGTCCGCTCTCTTGGCAATGATCCCTTCCAGTCCCATCTTCCGCGCGGCTTCCAGGAACTCCTCTGCCGACTCGCCGAAGTTCCCGCTGAACCGGATGATATCGCTTTCGGGTATTACGCCCTGCAACATTTCCCTTCGCTCCGTAAGCGGAAGTTTGGTAAGGTCGCGACCTTCGAGCCAGAGAATATCGAAGACGTAGAACAGCAGTTGCCCGTCGGCTTCGCTTCGCCAGTTCTGCAGCGATCCGAAGCTCGATATCCCGCTTTCCTGGTCGGCCACTACGATCTCGCCGTCCACCACAGCGTTGATCTTCCATTTGCGTATGGCTTCGGTAACGGGATAGAATTTATCGTTGAAAGATTTGTTGTTCCTTGATTTCAGTTCCCTGGTCTTTCCGTTCATCAGCGCAAGTGCGCGGTATCCGTCCCACTTCACTTCATATACCCAACCCTCCTGTTCAAAGGGCTTGTCTACCAATGTAGCCAGCATGGGCATGGCATCCTCGGGAAAAGGCGCACGAATGCCGGGTTCCGGTTTCTTTTTAGTTGTTGCTGCAGCCATAATCTGTAATAATGCGGAATTATCACATAAAATATGCCTTGATAGGTAGTAAGCTGTTAATCAAATATTTGATTTGATGAGTGTAACATTTGACCCGCACTTTTTGAGGAATGGTTTCTCAGTTTTATGAACCCGGATCACCATTTGATCGTTTTAATAACTGACGCGATACGGCTCTGGTTTGACGTAAATCAATTTATGATAAACCATCGAAGGATAATGCACATTTTCTATTGCAACAGCAGGACCTTTTTATCAGTTCACCGGCTGCTGAATGCACGCCAGAAAGCTCCTGAAATGCTGCATGCAATGATCCAGGCTTCCGCAGGGATACGATAGGCGGTAACACTCCTGTGTAACTTTGAAGATGCTGAATAGTACGGAATGCTCCTGTGGCTGGTAAAAGATCCTTACCGTTAAATAGTAGGTCAGTCGTCCGGTTGTTACCGTGCGGCTGTAGTCGCAGAAAGACTTGTGAGGCATATCGAGGCCGAAAGTAAAGCCTTCGGCCTCTAATGCTTTGATGTACTGTCTGAGCGTTTGGTCAGATTTTTCCGTTACAGGTTTTATACTTGGGTTCAAGGATGCCGTTAACATATACTATGGTTTTAAGATTTGGTTAGAATAAGTAAGTGCCTTCCCCCAAGGCGCTCCTGCGCAGTATGACGCTCCCCACAGCGTCTCGTGCTATCGATGTAAATATTTTGTACGGATGCGCGTGACAGGTTGCACTGCCGGAAGATAATCGCCAGGCAAGGCGGGAAGGCTCGCATGGCTTCCGGATCTCAGGCGCGCTTTCAGTTGCCTTGCCAGGTCCGTTATGTCAAAGAAATAATTTTTCATATCGATCAAGGTTTGGTTGAACCTGGGAGCAAAAGTATGGCGGGGCTTCCAATATTCTTGCGTAGTTTTTTACGTAAGGTGCTACGTAGTTAACGCGGGCACGCTACCGGGCAATACAGCGGCGGGTTACAGGGGGTGCACGCTGATGATTTGCATTCGCGGATGGTAGGTTCCGCGCGCGGTACAGAATGATCGCCTGTTCTCATTCCTGCAGCTTCATTAAAAAGCAGATGATATTTATTTTTTTAACTTCAGATAGCCTTTCATGTTTAACCTAAATGAAGCAATCTTATGAAAAGAGTTATTCTGTTTATCCTGTTCCTTTACCATTCCTGGCTTATGGCGCAGTTCCATGTGGACTATGTCACGGTTGACTGTAATTCCTTCTATGATGTGAATGGCGATCCCTTTCGCCCGCTGGCCATGAATTATATTATTCATATGCGTCCGGTTACAAGGAACGCTGTTACGGGGGCAGCGCTCTCACCGCCGTACAACTATTACCTGGCCTCGTACACGAATTACTGTTCGCCGTTCGGCATACCGCCGCATGGAGCCACTGCTTTTGAGCTTGCGATGTGGGGAGGAGCGCGGCACTGCGGTGATTCGGTGCAATGGAAGCAGAAAGTTGTCGATGATATACATCACCTGAAGACCCTGGGCTTTAATTCTATCAGGGTGATCGGGATAGCGCCGGACAGCCTGACCGAATACCAGGAGTATCTTGTCACCAGCCAGGCGAGCAATCCATACGCAGAATATTTCCGGCTCCTGGATCAGTTTATCGATATTCTTGAAAGCGAGGGAATGTACGCCATCCTTTCAGTTGGGGCGCGAACTGCATATACGCCCCGCCAGTGGGATTACCATAAAACGTACGATCATTATCTGAAGGAAGTCGCCACGCACTATGCAGGCAATCCCACCGTTATGGCATACGATCTTTACAATGAGCCGGGATGGTTGTATACGCCCGCATGTAGCGATACGCGCGACAAATATGCTGCCTGGGTCGAAAATTCCTACTGGACGATCAAGAAATATGCCCGCGGCCAGCTGGTCACCATCGGCCTGTCGGACCCGCCCAGCACGCAGGTATGGGATCCCGATATGATGACGGTAGACTTCATTTCGTATCATTTTTACCCTACGGCGCCCGACGATAATTTAAGCGCATATACCGCGCAGTTCCAAAGCATGGCATACTGGGCGGGGAATTATACCGAGAAGCCCTGGATCATCGGTGAGACGGCGTATTCGGGAACGAATAATGCTGTATCCGGAACAAGCCCGGATATCGGTACCGGGAGCCAGCAGTTTTCATACGCGCTGAGCTCCATGCAAAAATCTTTGAATTGCGGATCCATAGGATATTCATGGTGGACATATAACGACGATGAAGGCGGAAGTAATCCCGCAGACTGGATCAGTATACGCACCGTTGATCCGGGAGGTGTGGACAAGCCCGTAGCCTCGGCGTTCGCCTCGTACGCGGGCATGGCGCCTGCAGCGTGTACGAACGGCGGTACCACATATCCCGTCCCTTCGCCCGATCTCAATGTAAACGGATGGAGTCGCCGATGGTATAATATTGCCGATGATATAGGAGGGTACCGTACATATACATCCGGCTGCACCGGTCCTTATACCTACGGATGGATTTTCGGATCATCTGATAAGTTCTATGCAGGCGATTTCGATGGGGACGACCTGGACGAGCTCCTTGCGGTCAGCGCATCACGCATGGCTATTTTAAAATTTGTCAATGGCGAGTGGATCGTGTTTGCTGAAAACGGCGGCGCGGCAAATTTGTGGCCGGGTATCTTTCCGTACCGGAACAATCTGATCGTGGGAGATTTTGACGGCGACGGCACCGATGAAGTTTTAGGAAATGGCGGAGCATCGGGATGGTGGACATTGTTTCGCTTTAATGTAACGGATTGGCAGTGGGTTGCCAGTGATTATGGAAATCTCTCCAACCCGGTCCGGCCTTACGGAGATTACATAGTGGCGGGAGATTTTAACGGGGACGGCGCTGATGAGCTGCTCGGAGTGGACGTGGTTTCACCGACCGTACGGCGCACCGCGTGGTTTTCTTTTAATATGGGAACAGGTATGTGCACAATGCTCGCGAACGACGGGGGAACGGTCAACAACGCGTTATATCCCATGAGCTATATCAGCCCTTACAGCGACCAGTTCACTATCGGCGATTTCAACAACGACAACAAAGATGAGGTCATCGCGGGCGATCTGCCAGCCGGCGGACAGGCCGTATTCCAGGTTAACGGTTCAGGCGTTTGGATACTCGCTTTCAACGATGCCGGTACTTCATCCGTATTCTATGCTATGAGGCCGTACCGAAACAATTATGTTGTAGGGAATTTCTATTTCGGTTACCTGGGAGAGGAAATTCTCGGGCTTTCTCCCGTCAGTGGCGCGCAGGTATTCCGCAGGCAGGGCAATACTTTTGTATCCATCTGGAACGGCGGTACTCAGCCGATAGCTGACTGGAGTCATCACCTTTCTGCGACAACATACGATCCGACGCGGTATTTCTTTTTGCGTACATATCCGAATGTGCCTTCTTTATTGAGCACTATATACACCAATTCGACCGGGATCACCCGGAGCGGCATGTATTCATTTAATCACGGCCCCGCCTGCCTTTCGGGAAAAAGCGGGGTTGTGGATGTTACGGATAAGGTATCCGCCAGGGTCTATCCGAATCCCAGCGATGGCAGATTCACTCTGGATCTTATGGGCGGCACTACGCCTGCGGAGATCCGGGTGCTGAATACCCTGGGACAGGCAGTACATTATATCTCTCCGTCTTCTTCCGCCGACGGTCGCATCAGTATGGATCTGTCTTTCCTGCCCGGCGGCGTTTACTGGATCACGTGGAATGATGGCATCCGGGATGTGACAGAAAAGATCGTGATAACGGAATAGCGGAATTAAGCAGAGATGCAGCTTGTATCGCATGAAAAATCCCGGGCAGCTTTGTCCGGGATTTTTTTTATCACAAAAATCTATTCAGATAAGCCGGTGCTGATGCGCATAGGTGACGATCTCGGTAGAACGCTGCACGCCCATTTTCAGCATGATCTTTCTTTTATGCGCCTCTATGGTGCGCGCGCTGAGGTGAAGTGTTCCGCCTATTTCTTTATTGGTCTTTCCTGCGGCGATCAGCGGAATAATTTCCATCTCCCGGTCGGAGAAACGCACATTACGGTCCGTTACTGCTTTTTTCATGGGCATCATTGCATGAGTAGCATAATTATGCGCAGCAGTGGAACCAATGTATCCATGCCCATCGAGAATGCTGGCCAGGGCTCCGCTAAATTCTTTCAGCGTAACATCTTTGGTGATGTAACCGATGGCCCCGAGCTCTACCATTCGCTGTACGGTAAGGCCGTCGTCGAAAATGGTGATGGCGATAATGCGGATATCAGGATACAGCGCATGAACCGTGCGGGTAGCCTCGAAGCCGTTCATGCCCGGCATCTCTATATCCATCAGTATGATATCGGGAACTTCGTGATCCAGGCTTCCCAGCAGATCTATGGCATTACTGAATACACTGACATGGATTTTACTGTATTTTTCCAGCCATACCTTTAGCGAATGAGCGAACAGCTCATGATCGTCAACAATGGCAAGGCGGCCGGATAAGCTTTGCAGAGGCATGTTTAGGGTTATAGGGTTCTACTACCAAAAATAGTGGAAAGAAAAGTTATATGCACCAACAGAATTGTTAATCCTGCCGATTTAACACTTATACCCTAATCGGGTTAGGTAATTTTACCTATTCCCGTTTATTAGCTTTTTGCCGCCTCATTTTCAGCAAAAGTTTTGAAATCCTGCAGGTATTTGAGCGACTGCTTTTTAAACATTCCCGGCATGAGCATAGCCATCAGCTTCATCATACCTTTGAACCGGAATTCCTGCTCGCTGATATACTTTGTGCTGTTATCCGAAAGCGGAACAAAGCGGTTAACCGAGATGTTTAACACGCCTTGCGCTTCGTATGTACCGCTAAAGATATCCGGCAGGTCCCTTTTTGTGATCGTTTCGATCATCTCAACGGTGCGTTTTCCCATTTTGTACCGGAGCCGCGATTTAGCTCCCGCATGGCCGGGAGTGCCGCTGAGATGCTCGAAGCTTTCCAGCCCCGGCTGCCAGTATTTAAGGTTTTCCGGGTTATCGAAAAGCTCTACGACCTTTTCTACCGGAAGGGCGATCGTAATTTCAGTGCTGTATTTCATACACTCAATTTAATCATCCTTCCGGAAGAAATGCATGGTCGCCTGATTTTTTTATTCTTTTATCAATCTGAAGACAGGCATTTTATCGTTTTTCACTTTCAGGAAATATATACCGCTGCGCAGGGTGGAAAAATCCTGCTGCCCGATCTGTTTCCCGTTCCATACAACGCGGCCTTCTGCATTCAGCAGCTCATATTCTTCGAGGCCAGTGGCATTGTATACCGTTATTTTAGCGGTAAACGGGTTCGGATAAACGGACAGTTCTTCACTCACAGAATTATCCAGTCCTACCGTGGAGATCGTAACGGTGATGCATTCCGAAGTATCGCGGCACTGGGCGCCTTCGTTAATGATAACGGCATAATTTCCGGTTTGCGCAGGTGTAAAGCTGCTGCCTGTCTGGCCTGCCACGGGATTGCCGTTTGCGCAGTCGATCCACTGGTATGCTGTGGCCGTATCGTTGTCTGCGGTAAGCGTGGTACCGTTCAGTGTAACGCCTGTGCTGACAGAGCAGGTAAACCACGAGATACGGCAATAACCCGGAGCGCCGTTACCGGCAGGTCCGCTGTTACCATTGCCACCACCGCCGCCGCCGCCGTAGTTGAAACCGTCTTCGGCAGAATCGGTCACATTGCAGTTGATATCGGTAAAGCCCGCGCCCTTTCCGCCGTTGCCTCCCGGAGCGCCGCCGCTTATGCCGCCTGTTCCGCCGGGCGTAAGGCAGATGCCTGTCCATGGTATCGTGTTTCCGCCCACGTTTCCGTTGCCGCTGCTACCTGCTGCGCCGCCGCCGCCACCGCCGAAATATGTATAATATCCGCCGCCGCCGCCACCGCCGGTATAATTCGCTTCAGTTCCGTTGACGCCCGTTCCACCTGCGCCACCGCCGCCAATGTTGGGATTGGACACGCTGATGCCGTTTGCGCCGCCGGTCGCGCCGATCAGCGAATCTACGTAGGTGCTGCCTAATATCGGTCCGCCGCCGCCCATACCGATGGTGATATGAAGCGTATCGCCTGCTGAAACATGATATTTGCCGCGGGCATATCCACCGCCGCCCCCGCCGCCTGTGCCATTTCCGCCGCCGCTCCCACCTGCGCCCAATACCTCTATCGTAATGGTATCGTTGTAGATCCCGGGCGGAACGACAAATGTTCCGGACGAAGTAAAGACCTGATCGGAAGCAACCTGCCCTGAAAGCAGATGTGAAGTGAGGCCCAGTACAAAAAACGTAAACAATTTTTTCATAGAAGAAGATTTATTGTATTAATGGTTTTTAAAAGATAGTGATTTGATATCGTATAACCGTAATTTTTTAAGAAACTATCGCTCATCATCCTTTTCAGTATACCAATCCGGTATATACTCAATTGTCATAAACTATTGATCTTCAATATCATTTATTATTTTTGACCGCAACCCTTTTTTATGCTTGTCAAAACATTCGGTTCCGCTATATATGGTGTGAACGCAATTACAATCACGGTAGAAGTAAATATTTCCGACGGAATAAAATTCTTCCTGGTAGGCCTGCCGGACAATGCCGTGAAAGAAAGCCTGCAACGCATCGAAGCAGCGCTGAAAAATAACGGTTATAGGATCCCGGGCAAGAAGATCACGGTAAATATGGCGCCGGCAGATATCCGCAAGGAAGGCTCAGCGTACGATCTTACAATTGCGATCGGCATTCTCGCTGCCGCAGAAAATATTCCTGCAGATAAGCTCAGCGATTATATTATTATGGGCGAGCTTTCGCTCGACGGCGGAATGCAGCCGCTGAAAGGCGCATTGCCCATAGCCGTGCAGGCGAAAAAGGAAAAGTTCAAAGGGATCATCCTGCCTGTGCAGAACGCCGCGGAAGCGTCCATTGTAGACGGACTGGAAGTGTACGGCGTGTCGGGCATTACCGAAGTGATCGGTTTCCTGCAGGGCAAGGTCGCACTGTTGCCGGCGGTGTTTGATACGCGCGGCGAATTTTTCCAGAGCCAGCAGAATCTGCCGTACGATTTTTCGGAAGTGAAGGGACAGGAAAATATCAAGCGCGCGCTGGAAATAGCAGCAGCGGGCGGGCATAACGTGATCCTGATCGGTCCGCCGGGAGCGGGAAAGACTATGCTTGCAAAACGGCTGCCGACCATACTGCCGCCGCTTACGCTACATGAAGCGCTGGAGACGACGAAAATTCACTCTGTGGCCGGACGGCTCGGCGCACATAAAGGGCTGATCAGCATGCGGCCGTTCCGCAGCCCGCATCATACCATTTCGGATGTGGCGCTCGTGGGAGGCGGAGGGAATCCACGGCCCGGAGAAATTTCGCTTGCCCATAACGGGGTACTCTTTCTCGACGAGCTTCCGGAGTTCAAGCGCTCGGTACTGGAAGTTCTCCGCCAACCGCTGGAAGACCGGGTAGTGACCATCTCCCGCGCGAAATTTTCCGTAGAGTATCCTGCAGCGCTGATGCTTATCGCTTCGATGAACCCATGCCAGTGCGGAAATTATAATCATCCTTCGCGCGATTGCACCTGCCCGCCGGGGGCGGTGCAGCGCTATCTCAACCGTATCTCCGGTCCGCTGATGGATCGCATCGACCTTCATGTGGAAGTAACGCCGGTGGATTTCAATCAGCTTTCGCAGACACGGCCCGCAGAATCCAGCGCAGATATCCGTAAGCGTGTAATAGCCGCGAGAGAGATCCAGCAACATCGCTACCGCAATACTCCCGAAATCTATTGCAATGCGATGATGCCTGCAAAGATGCTGCGCGAGATCTGCCGTGTGGACGAAACAGGGCTCCGCCTGCTGAAAAATGCGATGGAACGGCTGAAGCTATCGGCGCGCGCCTACGACCGCATCCTTAAAGTTTCGCGCACCATTGCAGACCTGGCAGCCAGCGATGAGATCCGCCCGGAATATATGGCGGAAGCGATACAGTACAGAAGCCTGGATCGGGAGGGATGGGCGGGGTGAATGGCGGAAGATTCGATACAGAAAGTTTTCTGCCTCTACAAAAAACCGGGGACTTCCAATTTAAAATTTACTGAAATCAATACCTTTACATTCATGAAAACCATCCTCACCCTCGTATTATTTTTGTTCAGCATTGCTGCTTGCACGGCCCAGGGTACGAACAGCACATATCAGAAAGAACTCGCGGATTCGCTGGGAGCAGATCCCTATGGAATGAAAATGTATGTTCTTGTTATCCTGAAAACAGGAACCAACAAAAATCTTGATAAAAAGACGCAGGACAGCCTTTTTATCGGGCACATGTCAAACATCGAACGGTTAGTCAGTGAAGGAAAGCTGGTAGTTGCAGGACCAATGCAAAAGAACAGCCGGGAGTACAGAGGCATCTTCATTTTAAACGTGCCGACGATCGCTGAAGCGGAGCTGCTGCTGGAAACCGATCCTGCGATCAGGGAAAAGCTGCTGGAACCGGAACTATTTGGCTGGTATGGCTCTGCAGCCCTTCCGCTCTACCTGCCGTATCATGAGAAGGTACAGAAGGAAAAGTTCTGAGAACGGCGTGGCTGCATGAGCTGCCTGCCAGAAATGAGCTATTCGAATTCTTGTCATTTAAACGATAAGAAGTGCGGAATTTTCCTGGAACTTCTCTTTGATATCTGCCACATGGACACTACTTAAGATATGTTCTATATCAGAATCCTTGGGCAACTCCCGGCCCTCATTTTTCATGGCAGAAAAGAGAGCTTTCTCGCGGTTCGGATCGCGCACCACAACCTCAAAATTAAAATCCACGTTCCTGGTCTCGATCTTTACCGGTGTAATTCCTATCAGATCGAATTCACCGCGAAGACTGGTAAAGCTTCGTACTGCCGTTCCGAGCGGTTTGTCTTCCACCTTTCCGAGTAAATTACCTACAACTCCGGCAACACTTGTTACAATATCTATTACCGCACCGGCAGGCGTTGTGGCTGTGGCCAGATTCTTAAGCTGCTCGGTAAGCTCTTTGTATTCGTTATTTGTCTTGAGGCTGGCAAGAATTTCTCCTACATCCCTCAAGCTCTCTTTGCTTTTGATCACGGTACAATGGATATGGATCTGGTTCGGCGCAATCTCATTGTCGTTCTTTTGTTGCCAGTAGTAAAGAGTTTTGTTGATCGGTAAATGCTCGTTGTCGCCTATCCGCTGAAACCCTTTCAGGTCAATGACTCCGGCAAGTTGATTGTTTACGTCACTCACCACAATTGTGAGGCAATAGAGATTTGCAAAGCCTGGAAAAGGAAAGATCCTTGGAGTCCGGTTGTCCTTAACCAGGGGGGGTAACATTCTTAATTCGATACCTGTCAGCTTTGTAGCGGGCTCAATGCCGAAGGATTTAAACATAGTAGAGACCTGCAGATTCTGCTCGAGCTTTGTTTCTGCGCGGTTTGTTACTTCCGGATCATTAAAATTAATTGCCATATTCTAATTTATTTATTGGTTACAAAATCGGAGAGTAATCACAGTCCCGCTCTTTCAGGATAGAGGCCGAAAAATCCCACGGTAGCTGTTCAATAAGCTCTATAAAATTCTTTTGTGGGTATCATATCATGATATCGGCCGGAAAGGTTCGGAAGTCCTGTATTTGGGATTCCCGTTCTATTAAATATATACGGTGATTTAAGCACATTTGTGCCTTTGAGGAGGTTCGGGTGGGTCGCCTGCATAAGAGTTGGTTACTGGATAAATCTAATAATAAAATCTGACTTACCAATTGCCGGGGCCTCCGGCCACTTCCATGTTCCAAAAATTTATCGCGTCCTGTCATGGTCGGGGCTGCAACTCATCAGCCCCCGAAAAACCCGATTAAAATTGTTAACCGATGTTACCATGCTGACCTTCAGCACCGATTTCGCATTTCAGATTTTCCGCATAGGGAACAACCGGTGAATTTGCTACTTTCATATTTTATTTTCAACGATGGATCCGAAAGTCCTTTCACAGCTCGCAACGGTCATTGTAAACACGCATACTAAGCTTCCGCTTATCGATAAAGACGTTGCTTCGGTTGAGTGGGGCAGCGGCGATTACCGTATCAGTCTTGCAAAAGACCCCAAAAGCAGGATCATGTTATACTTTCATTATTCCGGAATGGAAGGCTTCGAAGCCCGGTACGAAACTGCCGACGAGTCATACGGCCAGTTGGACAAAATACTGGCTGCCATGCCTGCGCCGCGCGCTCCGCAACCTTCGGATGTGCAGATCATGAAAAAGGTAATGGCTGTGCTGGTATTCTATGTGAGCGGGATGAAGCGGGTGAAGGACCTGGGAACGTGATGGGGCGGACCGCGCGCTCTCCGCTTGTACTCCTCTCATCCGCCGTAGCTTTAGCGAAGGCGGATCCATCTCACCTTTAGCGAAGGCGGATCCATCTCACCTTTAGCGAAGGCGGATCCATCTCACCTTTAGCGAAGGCGGATCCATCTCACCTTTAGCGAAGGCGGATCCATCTCACCTTCAGCGAAGGCGGATCCATCTCACCTTCAGCGGAGGCGGACCATTTACCGATCCCGTAACTCCGGCGGCTGCTGCGGGGTACCGCTGCGATCGCTGCCGCGGTTTGTGCAGGAATGAGCTTCCGTTATCTTCTGAGCTTTCTGCAGGTTCCCCCGTTCGAATCTTTATATTTATGGCAAAATTTTCACGATGAGATTTTTCACTACTGTATTTTTTCTTCTTCTGTATACTTTTTCTTTCTCACAGTCCGATCGCCAGTGGAACTCCGCAAACATCCTGCATCACCTGAAAAAGCTGAATGTAATGGGCACGGTGCTGTACGTGGCGGCGCATCCGGATGACGAGAACACGCGGCTCATCACCTGGCTGTCGAACGAAAAGCTGGTGGAAACGGCGTACATCTCGCTGACCCGCGGCGACGGGGGGCAGAACCTTATCGGGCCCGAGCTTGGCGACGAGCTGGGTGTGATCCGTACGCACGAATTGCTGGAAGCGCGGAAGATCGACGGGGGCTACCAGTATTTTTCGAGAGCGCTGGATTTCGGCTTTTCCAAAACGCCTTCCGAAACTTTTACCGTATGGAACAAGAAAAAGATCCTCGGCGACCTGGTATGGGTGATCCGGCGCCTGCAGCCGGATGTGATCATTACCCGCTTCAATACCGAGCCGGGGAAAACGCATGGTCATCATACAGCCTCCGCCGTGCTTGCCGGCGAAGCTTTTGAAATAGGCCTGGACACCAACGAATATTACGACCAGCTCAAATATGTAACGCCGTGGAAACCCGTGCGTGTGCTGTGGAATACATCGTCGTTCTTTTTTACCAGTGAAAAGGAATTTAAAAAAGATACATTCATCCAGGTGGATGTGGGCACATACAATCCGCTGCTGGGCACCTCGTACAGCGAGATAGCGGCGCTGAGCCGGAGCCGGCACAAAAGCCAGGGATTCGGATCGCTGGGCGTGCGCGGAGAATCGATAGAGTACTTTACCACGACATTGGGACCGAAGCCGGTGAACAATGACCTGCTGAGCGGAGTGGATCTTACATGGAACCGTGTGAAGAACGGGAGAAAGATCGGCGATAAAATCGCTTCGCTGATTGCAGGATACAGGATGGAAGATCCGGCGGCGTCCGTGTCCGGGCTGCTGGAAGTATACCGCATGATGGATGCGCTGGTGGAAAAATCTCCGCTGGTGCTTCGCAAAATGGAAGAGTGCCGCGAGCTGATCCGCCAGTGCCTGGGATTCTACGTGGAAGTGTATACCGACGATTACATTTACGCTGCGGGCGATACTATCCGGATGAAAGTGGAGACCATCAACCGCTCGGGAAAACATCTTTCGTACTTCTCGCTGAAATTTCCCGGGCAGCAGAAGTGGCTGCAGCAGGATTTTTCGTACAACCGCCAGGTTCTTGACAACACCGTGCAGAAATGGACCTCGCAGGATTTCCTGGTAAAAGAGGATGCGGAAATAACCAACCCGGCATGGTGGAATACCGGGTCGCTCGAAGGCGACAGGGAGCATTACATACAGGCGCTGGAAAGCGACCTGTATCCCTACATGGAATACGTTGTGGAGCCATCGTTCGACGGCCAGGCGGCCATTAAGGATTTCACCTGGAAAGGAATAATGATGCAGCGCGTGCAGGATCCGGTAAAAGGCGAGATACACCGGCCGGTATATATCGCTCCGCCCGTTACGGCAAATTTCAGCGAGCCGGTATACGTGCTGAGCGGCGCCGGTAAGAAGCAGGTATCTCTCGAGCTGCAGGCCTTCCGCCAGGATGTAAGCGGCACGATAAAGCTGGAGCTGCCGGAAGGATGGACCTCGGAGCCGGCTTCTATTCCATTCCGCCTGGAAAGCAAGCGCGAGAAGCTTCGTGTAAATTTTACACTAACTGCTACCGATTCATCGCGCACGGGCGAATGCCGCCCGCTGGTGGAAGTGAGCGGCAACCGCTACCAGGTGAGCTTCCGCGAAATAGAATACGGGCACATTCCCACGCTGGTGCTTTTTCCTCCGGCCGTAGCGCAGGTAGTGAACGTGCCGCTTAAAAAAGGCGGCGGAAAGATCGCTTATCTGCCCGGCGCGGGCGACGAGGTATCCGAAAGCCTGCGGCAGGTCGGATACGAAGTGGACGTACTCGATCCGGACAAGGTGAACGCTGGAAATCTTTCAGGCTACCAAGCGGTAGTGGTGGGCATACGCGCTTACAACACGCTGGAGAATATAGGGTTCATCCAGCAGGAGCTGCTGAAATACGCAGAGCAGGGGGGAAATGTGATCGTGCAGTACATTACCACCGCGGGCATGAAAACGCAGGATATAGGGCCGGGCCGGATGAAGATCGGCAGGGACCGGGTAACCGATGAAAAAGCTTCGATGGTAATACTGAAGGATCATCCGGTGCTGCACACACCCAATGAGATCACCGAAAAAGATTTTACCGGCTGGGTGCAGGAGCGCGGGCTGTATTTTGCTTCCGAGTGGGACAGCGCTTATACGGCCGTGTTCAGCTGTACCGATCCGGGCGAAAAGGAAAAGAACGGCAGCCTGCTTGTAGCTCGTTACGGCAAAGGATATTTCGTGTACACGGGGCTGGCCTTCTTTCGCCAGTTGCCCGCCGGAGTGCCGGGCGCCTACCGGTTAATGGTGAACCTGATCGAGTTATAAGCTGTTGAAAACTCTTCGCAAAACCCCTGTGTTGATCCTGGCTTAACAACCTGATAAATCTCTAATTTCGTTGTGCACATTAACTCATCGGTTGTGGAAGGACAGTCGCACTTCGATATTATCGTCATTGGCGGAGGAATTGTCGGTTTAGCCTCCGCGTATAAATTACAGGAACGTCTTCCTTCCTTACGTATCGCCGTCCTCGAAAAAGAAGATCGTCTCGCTGATCACCAGACCGGCAATAATTCCGGTGTGATCCATTCCGGCATTTATTACAAGCCCGGCTCGTACAAGGCCCGCAACTGTGTGGAAGGCCGGAGGGAGCTGGTGGCTTTTGCGAAGGAGCATGGCGTGGCGCATGATGTGTGCGGTAAGATCATCGTGGCGGTGGAGGAATGGGAGCTGCCGCTGCTCGATAAAATTTACGAGCGAGGCGTGCAGAATGGCATCGAAGGCATCCGGATGATCGATGCGGACGAGATACATGCGATAGAGCCGCATTGCGCCGGTATCAGGGCCATTGTGGTGCCTTGCACAGGCATCATCGATTTCCGCGGAGCTACGGAAAAAATGGCGGAGCTGATCGTAAAGATCAACCCCGGCAGTAAAATATATACCGGTACGGAGGCTCTCCGCATACAACGATACGGTAAGCAAAGCATTGTAGTAACGAACAAAGGCGATTTTTCTGCCGATCATCTCATCTTCTGCGCAGGGCTGCAGAGCGACCGGATGGCGAAGAAGGACGGCGTAAGCCTGGATATGAAGATCGTCGGTTTCCGCGGCGATTACTACGACCTTACGGAAAAAGGATTGCACAAGGTGAGGCACCTGATCTACCCGGTGCCGAATCCTGCGTTCCCGTTCCTTGGTGTACATTTTACACGAATGGCGCTGGGCGGGGTGGAATGCGGGCCGAACGCCGTATTCACATTCAAGCGCGAAGGATATAAGAAGACCAGCTTCAGCCTCAGGGATTCGCTGGACGCCCTGATGTACAGGGGCACGTGGCGCCTGTTCTTCAAGCACTGGCGCTTCGGGCTGGACGAGTACAGGAGAGCGTTCTCGCAAAAGCTGTTCCTGAAGACCCTGCGGAGGATCGTGCCTTCGCTGGAGATGGACGATATCACTCCCGGACGGGCAGGAGTGCGCGCAATGGCGCTGGATCCGTACGGAGATATGATCGACGATTTCAAGATAGAATATAAAGACCATTCCATTCACGTGCTCAACGCTCCTTCGCCTGCAGCCACGGCTTCGCTGGCAATCGGCGCGGAAGTGCGCGAAATGGCTGTAAAGCATTTTCACCTGGACCCGGTGGCGGAACAACCGCAGGTATAGTTATAAACTTATGCCCTAAAGTATATGTTAGGATTATTTGGAAAGAAGAAAGTAAAAGGAGCCGAGCTGGCGCCGGTTTACGTGGATACGATATACGAGGTGATCGAAAGGGGATTCCCGGAGATCGCAGGTTACATCAACGAGGAAAAGGAATTCCAGAAGTCGCCCAACCTCTCGGGAGAGGAGAACGAGTGGTTCCTGTACATTGTATACGCCGGCAATATGGTGAACCTGGACGCTCACTTCGAAAAGCCGGAAGCGGATGAGCTGTCGCGGCTGATCGCGCGCGAAGTGGTGAAGAAAATGGGAAAGAACCCGGAAGTGATCGACGGGATCCTGTATGATTATGAAATGTTCCTGCGTGGGCTGCACAACCAGACCAAGAACCTGGTGAAGGCAATGTCGCTGGCGATCTTTCATAAGTACGATCTGAACAAGTACCAGAAAGACCACTTTCAAAAGCTGAACTCACCGAGCCCGATTGTGATGAAAGAGCTGAACGAGATGGTGGAATTCTTCCTGTGGAACTGGGAGGATTACCTGGCGAAGTATAAGGTGGTGATTTGATAATTGCCGGAGTGAAAATAAAAAAGGAGCCCGAAAGCTCCTTTTTTAATACGGTATAGAGAGAATTTACTTCAATTTCTCTACCACGGCTTTGAAAGCTTCGGGATTGTTCATCGCGAGGTCGGCGAGGGCCTTCCGGTTGAGATCAACTCCTGCTTTGTGAACTTTGCCCATGAATTCGGAATAGCTCATTCCGTTCTCACGAGCTGCTGCGTTGATACGTTGAATCCAAAGGGCGCGGAAAGAACGCTTCTTTGCCCTTCTGTCTCTGTAGGCGTAGCCTAAGCCTTTTTCAACAGAGTTCTTCGCAACGGTCCACACGTTTTTACGACGGCCAAACGAACCTTTGGCCAGTTTCAGCACCTTCTTACGACGTGCTTTTGAGGCTACCTTGTTTACTGAACGTGGCATTATTACTTGGTTTTAATGATTCCTAGCTTAACAGCATCAGCTTAACGTTGTTCTCGTCGGCTGTGCTCACCAGCGTAGTGTGACCCAGGGCACGCTTGCGCTTGGTGGACTTTTTGGTAAGGATGTGACGCTTGTAGGCGTGCTTCCTTTTGATCTTTCCGCTGCCGGTAAGCTCGAAACGCTTCTTGGCGCTGGAATTTCTTTTCATCTTAGGCATTGTTCCTTGTTTTAAATAATTCTACAATCCGTTATTTTTTCTTTTTCGGGGTGATGACCATGATCATCCGTTTACCTTCGAGCTTGGGGAGGGATTCTACTTTCCCAACCTCTTCGAGCTCGTTGGCAAACCGCAGCAGCAGCACTTCGCCCTGCTCCTTGAATACGATCGATCTACCTTTAAAGAACACATAGGCTTTCACCTTGGCGCCATCTTCCAGGAACTTTTTAGCATGGTTCAGCTTGAAGTTGAAGTCATGATCGTCCGTCTGGGGGCCGAAGCGGATCTCTTTGATGATCACCTTGGCGGCCTTGGCCTTAATTTCTTTCTGTTTACGTTTCTGTTCGTACAGGAACTTTTTATAGTCCACTATCCTGCAGACCGGTGGTTCTGCATTCGGTGCTATTTCTACCAGATCCAATCCTGCAGCTTCCGCCATTTTCAACGCCTCCTGTATCGAAACCACCTGGGATTCGATCTCATCACCCACTACTCGCACACTGGCGGCACGGATCCTTTCGTTGATCTTATGTTCCGGTTCTCTCTGCCCCTGCCTTCTGAAGTTGGGGTTGAACGGCTTGCGCTGTAAGATATGGACCTCCTGTTCTTTTTAGTTAAACTTCTCTTTAATTCTTTCTTCAACCAGGCCTTTAAACTGATCAAGGGAGAAACTACCCAGGTCACCCTTCCCGTGCTCACGTACGGAAACAGTTCCGGAAGCTTCTTCCTTTTCTCCAATCACCAGCATGAAGGGGATCTTCATCATTTCGTTGTCCCGGATCTTCTTGCCGATTTTCTCTGACCGGTCGTCAAAGAGGGTGCGAATTTCGGAATTTTTCAGGAAATCGCAAACTTTTTTGCCGTAATCGTTGAATTTGTCGCTGATAGGCAGTACTGCCGCCTGTACCGGGGCCAGCCAAACGGGGAAGTTGCCCGCGCAATGCTCTGTAAGTACGGCAATAAAGCGTTCCAGCGATCCGAACGGCGCCCGGTGGATCATTACCGGCCTGTGCTTCTGGTTGTCGGCGCCTGTATATTCCAGCTCGAACCGCTCTGGCAGGTTGTAATCCACCTGGATCGTACCTAGCTGCCAGCTGCGGCCAAGCGCGTCACGTACCATGAAATCGAGCTTAGGCCCGTAAAATGCAGCCTCTCCGTACTCGATGGTGGTCTTGAGCCCACGCTCTGAAGCGGCTTCCTGTATCTGGCGCTCTGCCAGTTCCCAGTTGGCTTCATCTCCGATATATTTTTCGCGGTTCTCCTTATCGCGAAGGGATACCTGGGCAGTATAATCTTGAAAATCAAGCGATTTAAATACATGCAGCACCAGGTCGATCACCTTTACGAATTCTTCTTTCACCTGGTCCGGGCGGCAGAAGATGTGGGCATCGTCCTGTGTGAACCCGCGCACCCGGGTGAGCCCGTGCAGCTCGCCGCTCTGCTCGTAGCGGTACACGGTCCCGAATTCCGCCAGCCGCAGGGGCAGGTCTTTATACGAGCGGGGCTCGGCTTTGTATATCTCGCAATGGTGCGGGCAGTTCATCGGCTTGAGCATGAAAAGCTCGCCTTCTTCCGGCGTTTCGATGGGCTGGAAGCTGTCCTTTCCGTATTTTTCCCAGTGGCCGCTGGTCTCGTACAGCGCTTTGCTGCCGATGTGCGGGGTAACCACCGGCAGGTAGCCGGCTTTTTTCTGGGCGGAGCGCATGAACTGCTCCAGGCGTTCGCGCAGGTCGGCGCCTTTGGGCAACCACAGCGGAAGCCCTTTGCCTACTTTCTGCGAGAAGGTGAACAGCCCCAGCTCCTGGCCCAGCTTGCGGTGGTCGCGTTTTTTCGCTTCTTCGAGGAGCACGAGATATTCTTCGAGCAGTTTCTGCTGCGGGAAAGAGATTCCGTAGATGCGCGTAAGCTGCTTGTTCTTTTCGTCGCCGCGCCAGTATGCTCCTGCGATGTTGAGCAGCTTCACGGCCTTGATGTACCCGGTGCTCGGTATATGCCCGCCGCGGCAAAGATCGGTGAACGATCCCTGGTCGCAGAAGGTGATGTCGCCATCCTGCAGGTTTTCGATGAGCTCTACCTTGTACTGATTGTTCCGCTCTTTGTAATATTTCAGCGCATCGGCCTTACTGATGGGGTAAAGCTTAAAAGTATTGTCCTGGCGGGCCAGCTCTGTCATTTTCGCTTCTACCGCAGGTATCTGTTCGGCGCTGAATGTATCGTCGCCGAAGTCGATGTCGTAATAGAAGCCGTTGTCGACAGCCGGTCCGATAGTGAACTTCGCATTAGGATAAAGATGCTGTATGGCTTCGGCGAGCACGTGTGCGGACGAATGCCAGAAAGCCGCCTTGCCGTTCTTGTCGTCCCACGTGAGCAGCTTCAGCGAAACATCTTTCGTAATCGGCTGCGAAGCTTCGCGGATCGCTCCGTCGATCTCTGCTGCCAGCACTTTCTTCGCCAGTCCCTGGCTGATGCTCTGCGCTACTTCCATGCCGGTAACACCTTCCTGGTATTGCCGTACGGAACCGTCGGGCAAGGTAATATTGATCATAAACAAAAATTAAGGATGCAAAAATAATCAAATCCCTGACAGGATGAAGTGTATCACATGAGGGGAAAGCTCCCGCACGAAAGCGAAAGACGCGATAGTTATTTTGGAACAGAATTTGACGATAAGGCGCAGATCCGCGTACAGTTACCGGACCCCGGCCGAAAATCATTTTTTATGAAATACATCTTTTCTTTCCTTTTTCTTCTTCTGCTTACCGCCGTACAGGCGCAGACCGTACAGGACAAATACTACAGCACCACCGGCTACATTAAGGAGGACGGCACGGTGCAGGACAAGTACTACAGCACTGTAGGATATATAAAAAGCGACGGCACAGTACAGGATAAAAGCTATTCAACGCTGGGCTATATCAAAAGCGACGGTACGGTACAGGACAAATATTACTCCACGCTCGGCTACATCAAGGACGACGGCACGGTGCAGGATAAATATTACTCTACGAGAGGTTACGTGAAAAGCGACGGAACAGTACAGGATAAATACTATTCCACGATCGGTTACGGCAAAGGAATTCCGGTGAAGCAACTGGGCGCTTATTTTTTCTTTTTCGACTTCCGGTAAAACCGGCGGACGATGCCATGATCCTTCGTTATTCTTATCTTTACTGATATATGCGCAAACCCACCCGGAAGCTCCTTTTGATTTTTCTTGGAATTGTAGCGGCCATAGGGCTGATGGTGGCGGCATATATTTTTTTGCGCGGCGAAAAGGAGCAGCATGTAGAGCTGCCGAAGATCGGCCCGGAATTCCTGGACGCGAGGTACGAGCCCTGGGCTGATTCTGTGCTGACCACGATGACCGAGAAGGAGAAAGTGTCGCAGCTGGTCATGCTGGAAACCGAAGGCCTTATGGAGAACCTGGATCCGCTGGCGCAGGAATTTTCGGAGCGGCCGTACGGGGGGATCTTTTACAGCGGTACGAACCTCGTGTCGCATGTAAGCATTTACAACGCTTTGCAGGAAAATATAAAAGTTCCGCCGTTCTTTGCGGTGCAGGCGCCTTTCGGCCTGTTTCAAATTCCCGATTCGAACCTCGCGCCCCCGCAATACGCCACCCTTATGAACTTCGAAAGCGACAGCGTGCTGGAAGACATGGCGCGCTATGTGGCCGGGCAATGCCGCGCTTTGAGGATACATATCAATTTCTCCTCGTTCTTCGATGTGATCGAGCAGAACAGCGATCCCGCGTTTGATCCCGGTTACCGGAAATTCGCCGGCGACCTTACGCGCAGAAGCCTGATCTATTCCCGCGCTATGGCCGATTCGGGAGTGATAGCCTGTTTCGGTTCCTTTCTTAATCTCGGCCCGGAAAAAAATGAAAGGCCGCGGCTTACGCCGCTCGCTCTATATGAAAAGCGGTGGGATACCCTGCGTATCCGCCCGTACCGGATGCTGGCCGACAGCGGTGTGCTTTCGTTCAAAACGGATCATTATCCGCAGTTCCGGTCAGAGCAGGAGCGGAATGAGCTCTTCCTGCAGCGGCCGGTGATAAAGGACTCGCTGGTGCGGCATACGGCCTTTGGCGGATTGGTGCTCGGCGACATCCGCGACCGGCGGCTCGGAGAAATATCTCCCGTGCGCGAAGCTGCGCTGGCATCCTTGCTTACCGGCACCGACATGCTGGTGGTGCGCGACAGCGCGGAGCAGATCGTACAATACCTGCAAAGCCAGGTAGGCCGCAACGGCTTTACGAAAGAAGTGCTGAACCGGAAGGTGAAAAAAATACTGATGGCCAAAGCCTGGCTCGGAATACCGAAACGCGAAACGATCGACATCGCTTCGCTGGCAAGACATTTCGACCGGAACCGTGATTTTGCGTACAGCGAAAAATTGTACGGCTCGGTGATGGTAGTGCTGCAGGACCGGAAAAAAATGATCCCGCTGAACAACCTGGAAAAACGCGAGATCACTATCCTGAGCCTGGCTCAACGCAAGCAGATCACGTTCGCCGAGAACATCAATTATTATTTCCCCGTACCGTCGTACCTGGTGGAACAGGGAAAGGATCCTGCGTGGTACGAAAAATTCGCAGCTGATCTGCAACGGTACAATACGCTGATCGTCGGAGTGGACGCGCAGTATTTTCGTCCGCAGGATACGGTGTTCATGAACTGGCTGCGCCGGCTGAATAAAACAAAGGACATGGCGCTGGTGATCTTCGGCGATCACGATGTGGTGGACGATGTCTACGATTTTCCTACGATCGTGTTGGCGTACGGCCGTAACCGCATGGCGGAGCGGGTGGCGGCGCAGCTTGTGATGGGTGGCATCGGCTCGTCGGGAAGGCTGCCGGTATCGTGCACGGATCGCTTTTGCTATTCCGACGGATTGCAGCGCAAAAAAGTACGCGTTCAATATACTGTTCCCGAAGCCGTGGGGCTCTCGTCCGGGCAGCTGGCGCGGATCGATACCATAGCGGAGCTGAGCATCCGCCAGCAGACCACTCCCGGCTGCCAGGTAGTGGTGATCAAGGACGGATGCGTAATATTCCGTCGGTCGTATGGATATCATACTTACACAAAAGAGAAGCCTGTGCTGGGCACCGATATATACGACCTGGCTTCCGTAACAAAAGTAGCTGCTACTACCATCGGTGTGATGCGGTTGTACGACGAAGGAAAAATAAAGCTCGATACCACACTTTCGGCTTACCTGCCCGGACTGGAGAAATCGGAACTGAGAACTGTGAAGATCCGCGATGTGCTGCTCCACAGGGCGGGGTTTCCGGCTGTGCCGCCGATATTCCGTTATATCCGCGCGGTGCAGAAGTTCAGGAATAACAAAGGAAGGATTTCACCGGTAACCATTACGGCTGCTGTCTACGACACGCTATTCGGAAAAGCAGACGTGAAGGAGGCCGATACTTTATACCGATACGCCTATGCCCCCGAGCAAAACAAAGAGTACACGCTGCCGGTAGGCGAAGGCATCTACATGCGGAGCGATATGCCCGATTCCATTTACCAGCTCGTAACAAAAACGAAGCTGGTATACCCTGTCGCGTACAAGTACAGCGACATGAGCATGTACATTATGATGCAGGTGGTGCAGCGCATTACCGGCAAAACACTGGATGAGTATATGGCGGCGAGCTTTTACCGGCCGATGGGGCTGGTAACAATGGGATATAACCCGCTGCAGCGCTTTCCGAAAGAACGCATCGTGCCGACGGAAAAAGATGATATTTACAGGAAGCAGCTCATACATGGCTATGTGCACGATCCTACGGCATCCGTGCTGGGCGGTGTCGGCGGACATGCCGGGCTCTTCTCGGACGCTATGGACCTTGCCGTGCTGATGCAGATGGTGCTGAACGGCGGAAGCTACGGCGGACGGCAGTATTTTTCTTCGCAGACGGTGCAACTGTTCACTTCGCCGCAACCGGAATCGTACCGCGGGCTGGGATGGGACCACCAGTACGCCTCGCACAATCCGATGATAGCCGACAGCGCATCTGTATATACTTACGGACATACGGGTTTTACAGGCACCTGCGTATGGGTGGACCCGAAATACAAGCTGGTATATGTATTCCTGTCGAACCGCGTGCACCCCACCGCGGAAAATAAAAAGCTGCAAACCTCGGCTGTAAGGCAGCGTATACACCAGGTGATCTATGATGCGATGGAATAAGCCTTAGTGCTTAGTTGTCAGAACTTAGATGACATTGAAGCCTAAGAGATAAAGACTAAGATCTAAACTACGGTTGAAGATAAAAAATAGCTTCCGCTTCTTTGCTTAGAATGGTTTAACGAACTTTGCCATCAAATAAAAAAGATGATCAGGCATAAGATTATCCGGGGCGTAAGGATCTCCCGCTACGTAATGTACAGGGAAACGCTCGTTGACCATAAGGAACATTTCTGGGCTTTCCTGGGTTCTTTCATCGGGATCGGCACCATTGCCTACCTGCAGAGCAATCTTCTTTCGGTAAACGATAATCTGTTCCTGATCGGCTCTTTCGGAGCATCGAGCGTACTGGTTTACGGCGTCATTCAAAGTCCCCTCGCGCAACCGCGGAATCTTATCGGAGGGCATCTTATTTGCGCGCTCATCGGGGTGACCATTGCAAAGCTGCTGCCTGATATTGTGTGGATCACCGCGCCGCTAGCCGTATCCCTTTCGATCGTGCTGATGCAGATCACCAAAACGCTGCATCCGCCCGGGGGCGCTACGGCGCTCATCGCCGTTATCGGATCGGAAAAAATAAAAGGAATGGGTTATCTCTATGTGCTTTCTCCTGTACTTACCGGCTGCCTTATTCTCTTGTTCGTTGCGCTTATCTTCAACAATATTACCAGCAACCGCAGCTATCCGACAAGAAGCGGTTACACGCGGCGGATCAGGAAGAGAATAATCGGGTTGTCAGGAGGGGACAAGTGACTTCGGGAAATCTTATTTCTGATCTTATGGAATTGCCTCACGATACATTTACGATCTCTTCTGAACAAGATGCCATCCGCGTCCGGAGTCCTTATGTGAACTGCCTTTTCCGCAATCTCACCGAAGAAGACTTTACGATCGTTTACACAAAGTGCCTTGATCTGCTGCGCCTGGATTTTTCGCCGGTGCAGGTAAATGGAAACACATACGAATGGCCGGAAAAGGATCGCGAAGCATTGCGCCAGCGGATCATTACGGACAGCATTTATTTCTACACGGTAAATGGCCTGCCGCTGGACATTCAGCCGTCCGATCTTTCGCATTCGAAGGCAGTAGATGTAGTGCTGTCGTTACTCGATAAGAAATACGGAAAAGACAGTGAAGTAAGCCTGGCGCTGGGCGCAGGCGTGCTGCGGATGGAACCTGATGATCACCGGGATACGGTAGCAGGAAGAAGACGGTATTACGAGCGCTGAAAAGCTATGAACGGTGCAATTTTTTGATATCTCAGCGTTATTTCTCTCACCTAAACGATCATTTATGAAAACCATCTTTTTACCTGTTATTTTTTCTTTTGCTATTGGTGGAGTGTACGCCCGGCCAGACATGGTTTTTATTTCGCACAAGGGCCTTTTTGACAATAGCAAGCCCTATACTACAGATACTATTGTTTTTGAAACGCCGGTTGCCGGAGCGAAATTATACGGCACGACAGTATTGCCCTGGACGGCCAATCCGAATTTTCAAAGCTGAAAGCAATAATGATGAACGGCGATCAGAAAACGCTAAAGAAGATCAGGTAACCTGGTGCGATCTGCCATGGAAAGTTACTTTAAAGACAATTCGTACGGCCTCCGCAAAATGATTTTTGCTATTTTAAACCTTCGGCTCTTCAAAATGTCTAACCGAAATGAAAAAAACGTTACTCCTCTTCAGCTTTTTTGCAGCCGCATTTACCGCCCGATCCCAATCGATGTACTTTCCGCCGCTCACCGGCGATACATGGGATACTATCTCTCCGGCTTCGCTCGGCTGGTGCCCCGATAAGGTGGACGAGCTGCTCGATTATCTCGGGGACAGAAATTCAAAAGCGTTCATACTGCTGAAGGACGGAAAGATCGTGATCGAAAAATACTTCGGAACATTTACGCAGGACAGCGTATGGTATTGGGCGTCGGCCGGCAAAACGCTTACTTCGTTCATGGTGGGCGTGGCGCAGCAGGAAGGTCACCTTTCCATCAGCGATACCACATCCCAGTATCTTGGCGCGGGGTGGACCAACTGCACCGCCGGGGAAGAAGAAAAAATAACGATCCGCCACCAGCTTACCATGACCACGGGGCTGGACGATAACGTACCGGATCATTACTGCACGCTCGATACCTGTCTCAACTGCATCGCAGCGCCCGGCACGCGCTGGGCCTATCATAACGGTCCGTATACCTTGCTGGACGGAGTGATACAGGACGCGACGGGGCAAACGCTGAACGCCTACATGAACCAGAAGCTGAAAATACCCACGGGAATGACGGGACTTTTTATCCCCGCAGGTTACAATAATGTTTTCTACAGCAAGGCGCGGAGCATGGCGCGGTTCGGGCTGCTGATACTGAACCGTGGCAACTGGAACGGCAACCAGATCATGACCGATACAACGTATTTCGACCAGATGGTGAACACTTCGCAGGCGCTGAATTCTTCGTACGGTTATCTGTGGTGGCTGAACGGAAAATCATCATATATGTTGCCGGGACTCCAGTTCAATTTTACGGGCCCGCTCAGCCCCAATGCTCCGGACGATATGATAGCCGCGCTGGGAAAGAACGGTCAGCTTATCGATGTGGCGCCGGGAATGGATCTCGTGTTCATACGCATGGGAAATGATCCCGGTGTGGGGGAGGTGCCGGCGCTGATCAACGATACGATCTGGATCAAACTGAACGACCTGATGTGCAATACGGCTGTGAAAGAAGAGCCGCAACTGCAGGTGAATGTGTATCCAAACCCCGCAAAAGATGTGTGCACTGTGGATATTGACGAGCAGAGCTACGGGCTGAGCCTTTTTGATGAAATGGGAAGACAGGTATTGCAAAAGCAGAACTGCTCAGGCCGTACGGACTTGAATGTGAAAGCTCTCATTCCGGGAGTTTACTACATGCGCATTGTAACGGCGAAGAACTATACGCTTTTCCGTAAGATCGTAATAAGCTGACGTCAGAGTTCTTAGTGTAATTTATACACTAAGCATCAATATGCCAGCGCAAACAGTACCCGCTGAGCGGAAGGCTTTCCGCTGTAAATGCACTTGCCTTCTTCCTGCTGATTGTTGAGCGGGATGCAACGGATGGTAGCTTTGGTTTCTTCCTTTATCTTCTGTTCGGTCTCCGGAGTTCCGTCCCAGTGCGCGGCAACAAATCCGCCGCTTCCGTTCAGGACCGTCTTGAACTCGTCGTAGCTGTCTGCCTTGTGAATGTTGGCGTCGCGATACGCTTTCGCTTTTTCGAACAGGCTGCGTTGTATTTCTTCCAGCAGCGCCGGTATCTTTTCCACAAGCCCTTCTACGGGCACTACCGATTTTTCGCGCAGATCGCGGCGGGCCAGTTCCACGCTGTTGTTCTGCAGATCGCGCGGACCGATGGCGATGCGCAACGGAACGCCTTTGAATTCATATTCGGCGAATTTCCATCCCGGCTTGTACTTATCGTTATCGTCGAGCTTCACGCGCACACCCGCTGCTTTCAGCTGGTTGTACAGCTCTTCGCCTTTGGCGCACGTGAGCTTGTATTCTTCATCATTTTTGTATATCGGCACGATCACAACCTGGATGGGCGCAAGCCGCGGAGGCAATACGAGGCCGTTATCGTCGGAATGCGTCATGATAAGCGCTCCCATCAGGCGTGTAGACACTCCCCAGGAAGTGGCCCACACGTATTCCTGCTTTCCTTCCTTGCTGGCGTATTTCACATCGAACGCTTTCGCGAAATTCTGTCCCAGGAAGTGGGAAGTTCCCGCCTGCAGAGCTTTGCCATCCTGCATCAGCGCTTCGATGCAATAGGTATCCAGCGCGCCGGCGAAACGCTCATTCGGAGTTTTAACACCTTTTATGACGGGCATGGCGAGCATGTTCTCGGCAAAGTCGGCGTACACATCGAGCATGCGGCGTGTTTCTTCCACGGCTTCTTCGGCGGTGGCGTGAGCGGTATGCCCTTCCTGCCAGAGGAACTCGGCCGTACGGAGAAAAAGGCGGGTGCGCATTTCCCACCGTACCACGTTGGCCCACTGGTTGATGAGAATAGGAAGATCGCGGTAGCTCTGGATCCAGCCTTTGTAGGTATTCCAGATGATCGCTTCGGATGTGGGGCGGATGATGAGCTCTTCTTCCAGCCTGGAATCGGGATCGACCATTAGCTTGCCTTTGTTGTCCGGATCGGTCTTGAGGCGGTAATGTGTCACAACGGCACATTCTTTGGCAAAACCTTCAGCATGTCCCTCTTCTTTTTCGAGAAAGCTGCGTGGTACGAAAAGCGGAAAATAAGCGTTCTCATGACCTGTTTCTTTGAAACGGCGGTCGAGATCCTGTTGCATGCGCTCCCATATAGAATAGCCGTAGGGCTTGATAACCATGCATCCTCTCACTGCCGAGTGTTCCGCCAACCCTGCATTCAGCACGAGGTCGTTGTACCACTGCGAGTAATTTGCGTTACGGGTAGTAAGTTTCTCCACGTCAGATATTTTTTTATGGTATGATATTTGTGAAATTTGCCGTAGCCAGTGGCAAAAGTAAACAATAACTTGAAATGTCCGGCGTTAATACTCTTATCTATGAACACCGTCCGTCACATATCCGTTCTTGCTCTCCTTGTGGCGCTGGTATTATCCGGTTGTAGCTCCACCCGCAAAGTATATGAGGATGATGTGTATTTCAATCTGGATGATGCAGACCGGGAAGCACGGACGTACAATGAAAACAATCGAAAGAAGTCGGAAAAGACCGATGTGGATCAGTATTCCACCCGCAACTCCGGCTCATCTGAAAGCTCTTCCTATAGCACAGACGAGAACGGCAACATCGTGATCAAAAACAATTATTACGATGACAGCCAGTTTTCGTATGATGACTACTACGACTATTCATACACTTCGCGACTGAGACGTTTCCACCAGGACAATGCGTGGAACTATTACGATCCGTACTATACGAACTATTACTGGTACAATAACAATCCGTATTATTTCGGCAACAGCGTGTACAGCACGTACACCTGGTGGGGCCCGTCGTACGGGTGGAACTACAGCGCTAGCTACTGGAACGTTACCTATTCGTGGGGCAGCCCCTGGTACGGTTACGGCTATAGCAGCTGGTACAATCCCTGGGCGAATCCATGGTACGGCGGAAGCTGGTGGAATCCTTACGATCCGTGGTGCTACGGCGGAGGATTCGGCTGCGGACCTTACTACGGCTATGGATACGGCGCCGGAATGTGGGGCGGAGGTTATTATGGCGGTGGCATGTACTTCAACAGCTACGATAATAACTCTTACTATTACGGCCCGCGTACTTTCGCAAACTCGAACAATAATACCCGCGTCGACTTTGCCAAGATCATGCAGGATAACGGCATCAAGCAGGATCTGACCGTGCGCCCTGTAAACCGCAATCCGAATGTGAACACGATCAACCGTTCCAGCCTCGACAAGGGAAATGTAACCTCCGGCGAGCAACCTACGGACCGCGGTAACGTGAACACGGGCTCGAATACAGGTACGCCTAATACGGCGGGCACAAACCGCAGCGACCGTTACACCACCATCACGCGCGATGATGTGAACACAGGAACAAATAATACCGGTTCTGTCAACACACCGAACAATACGAACTCGCGGAACAACACCGTGATCATTACGAACGAAGACAACAGCGGGAGGTATATTCCGAACACTTCGGGAACCAACAGCGGAAATACGAACAACAACAGCTCGATCCGCCGCTGGGACAATAATGATAACGATGTGAAGATCATCGAGCGTAACGGAAATTCAGGCCAGCGCAGCGGGACTTTCTCCGAAGGAAGCCGCAGCTCCGGGCAGAACAACTACAATTATTACAACAATAACAACGGAGGCTCCAACGACCGTAATAACGGGGGATTCAATAACAACAGCGTTCCCCAGCAGAATTACCAGCAGCGGACCATTCCGAACAACAGCGGCGGGGGAAATTATAGTCCGCGCCCCAACACTAACAGTAACCCGCGGCAATATTCACCACGATAAACGATGAGAGGGATGAACGGCTGGTGCCTGCGAAATGTAACTACAAAACTCTTTTGCCCGGTTTCTTACAAAGCCGGGCAAATCTGTTTATGGATGCTGCTGGTGTTTGCCGGCGCACAGGCTTACGGGCAATATGAGCTCGACGCGCTCCGGTTCAGCAGGCCTTACGCTACGGGAACCGCCCGTTTTGTAGGCATGGGCGGCGCATTCGGGGCAATAGGCGGAGATATCACAACCATCTCTCACAACCCGGCGGGTCTGGGCCTTTTCCGGAACTCGAGCATTACGGTAAGCCCGTCTTTGTTCTTCACACATTCCGGCACCGGGTATGAAGGGGCAGAGTTTAACGACAGCAAGTTCAATTTCAACTTCGGGAATGTGGGACTGGTGTATTCCCGGCGTTTTAATAAGACCAAAACGAAGGGCCTTCAGTTCCTCAATTTTGCCATTGCGTACAACAGGGTAAACAACTTCAACCGCTCGTACTTTTTTGAAGGCGACGACAGCCTCAATTCCATCGGTACGTACATGCAGACCAATGCCCAGGGACTTACGCCGTCTGCTCTCAATCCATTCCAGGAATTGCTGGCATTCAATTCGTACCTGATCGATACGGCCGGCGGTCCGACCAGCTATTTTACCAACGGGCCGTTCCCCGGCGAAACGAAACGTATGCTCAATCGCACGGACAGCAAGGGATCTGCAGGAGAGATCGCGCTGGCGGGGGCAATAAACCTCGGTAACAAGTTCTTTATCGGCGCCAATATTTCGGTCGGCATTCTGAATTACAAGAACACGTATACCTATTCGGAAACGGATGTGACCGGCTCCATTCCGGTATTCGATAACCTTACCTACCGCGAAAATCTTGATGTGTCGGGAGTAGGAGTAAGCCTGAAGGTGGGCGCAATATACCGGCCGCTCAACTGGCTGCGCGTGGGCCTGGCCATTCACTCGCCCACATGGTACAACATGTCCGAAGATTATTTCAACGAGCTGAATACAAGCTTTACATTTGGTAAGTTCAGCACGAATTCGGCAGTGGGGCATTTTGAATACGACCTGGCGACCCCATGGAAGCTGCAGGCGTCCGCGGCCTTTGTTATCCTGAAGAACGCCGTGATCGGTGTGGACTACGAATTAATAGATTACTCTTCCATCAACCTGCGGTCCTCATCCGGTTCCTTTACGTCGGCGAATGCTTTTATCGACAGCGCATACGCAGTTTCGCACAATGTAAAGATCGGCGCGGAATACAGGATCGATCCGTTTCGCATCAGGGCGGGCTACCAGTTCCAGATGAACCCGTTCGTTTCGTCGCTCGGGCCCGACGCTACGGCGCATCATATCTCCGTAGGCGCGGGTTATCACAGCAAGCGCTGGTTCTCTGCAGATATCGCCTACATGATCTCTCTTACCAACGGTTCCGACAGCATGTTCCGCGGGTTCGATCTTCCGCAGGCGCAGATCAATATCATCAATCACAGCCTTGTGATAACGGGAGCGGTGAATTTCTAAAAAACATTGTGAGAAATTGCAGCATGATCCGGTCCGTACGGCCTGATCTTTCAGCAAAAAAAAGAGCTTAATCATCCGTTACAGATAATTAAGCTCAGTATGTTTTTCCGTTGCCGGAAGAAGCTCTTACTTTACCAGCTTGTCGATCTTTTCCGCTTCTTCGGAAGCGAGAACAGTGTCGACCAGCACGCGTCCGCAGTGCTCGCACACGAGGATCTTTTTGCGCTGGGCAATGTCAAGCTGACGTTGCGGCGGGATCTTGTTGAAGCAGCCTCCGCACGCATCACGCTCGATAGCTACCACCGCCAGCCCGTTGAACGAGTTCTTACGGATACGCTTGTAGGCGGAGAGGTAACGATCTTCGATATTGTGCTCGAACTCTTTGGAATATTTTGAGAGGTTATCTTCGTCCTTCTGCGTTTCGGCGATGATATCGTCCAGCTCAGCGCGCTTGTGCTTCAGGTCGGTCTGGCGATCTTCGAGCTTCTGGCTCAGATCCTCGACATTCTTCTTCACCATGTCGATCTTTACCTTGAATTCCTTGATCCGTTTTTCGGAAAGCTGGATCTCCAGGTTCTGGTACTCGATCTCTTTAGAAAGCGAATCGAACTCCCGGTTGTTCCGGACATTCATCTGCTGCTGCTCGTATTTTTTGATCAGCGACTGAGAATCTTTGATCGCGTTCTTCTTGCTCGTTATTTCATTCTCGAGGTTGGTAACCTCTTCTTTTTGCTTGTTGATGCGGGTATCAAGGCCGGCGATCTCGTCTTCCAGATCCTGCACTTCCAGCGGCAATTCTCCGCGGATGGTACGGATCCTGTCTATACGGGAATCCACCTGCTGCAGATCATACAGCGCCCGGAGCTTTTCCTCTACGGTTACTTCTTTCTGGTTTACTACGCCTTCTTGAGATTTTTTGGCCATACTACAGATAGTTTACTGGATTTGTATTCGTTTCCGAAATCAGGACGGCAAAGTTAGCAAATTTTTTCTGAATCTCAGCAGTAATCAGCTCTTTTGTAAACTGTTCACTCTCAAAGTGTCCGATGTCCGCCAGCACGATCTTTCCGTCCGCATCGAAAAATTCGTGGTATTTTACATCTGCTGTGATATAAATATCTGCTCCTGAATGCAATGCATGCTGAAGCAGGAAGAACCCCGATCCGCCGCAAAAAGCCACCTTCTGAACTTTGTCCTTTACCGCCGGGGTATAACGGATTGAGCCACAGCGAAAGGTCTTTTTTACCTGTTCCAGGTAACGCAGCGTATCCACAGGTTCCGGCAACATGCCCGTCATACCGGAGCCTACAAATTCGAAGGGATTATCGAGCGTATAAATATCGTAAGCCGGCGCTTCGTACGGGTGGACTTTTAGCAGGCCGCGCACTATCTGCGCCTCGGTGTGGGCGGGAAAGATCACTTCCACTTTCACTTCCTGCTCTCGGTGCGGAACATTGGTCTCTCCCACATACGGATCTGTGCCTTCGCCGGGCACGAACGTCCCGAAGCCCTCGGCGTTGAAGCTGCACCCGCTGTAATTGCCGATCCTGCCCGCTCCCGCGGCGAACAGGCCTTCGCGTACCTCGTCGGCTTTTTCACGCGGCACGAACGTATACAGCTTTTTCAGCAGGCCTCGTTTCGGCACAAGCACTTTCAGGTCTTTTAACCCGAGCATTTCGCCGATCTTCCGGTTCACGCCGGTGTGCACGTTATCGAGGTTCGTATGAATGGCGTATAGCGAAATATCGTTGCGGATGGCCTTCATCACCGTGCGCTCCACGTAATTCTTCCCGGTAAGCCGTTTCAGTCCTTTGAAGATGATGGGATGATGCGCGATCACCAGGTTGCAGCCTTTTGCTATTGCTTCGTCGATCACGGCTTCCGTACAGTCGAGCGTGACCAGCGCTTTTTTTACTTCAGTATGCGCGCGCACCAGCAGCCCCGAGTTATCATACTCTTCCTGGTACGATGCCGGCGCCCAGCTCTCGAGGAACCGCGTGATCTCATCAAGTTGAATCATAAGCATGAATAAGCCGTAAATTTAAGGAATTCATAATCTTTCAACAGGAAAGGTTGGAAAACTCCTGCTTACTATTGCGGCCCGGACGGATTTTTCTTAATTTATTTGATGCAATCCTGCATGAAAACCTGGCGTTACATATTATTGCCTTTTTCCCTTTTCTACGGGATCGTGGTCATGTTCCGTAATCTCTTTTACGATCTCGGCATCTTCAAATCGAAAAAGTTCGACAAGCCGGTGATACTTGTGGGAAACCTTACCGTAGGCGGTACAGGTAAAACGCCGCATGTGGAAAGCCTCGTGCGCATCCTGGAATCGGAGCGTATCGCAGGCGCAACGCTCAGCCGGGGTTACGGGCGCAAAACATCGGGTATGATAGATGCGAAGCGCGGGCATACGGCGCTGGAGATCGGCGACGAGCCCAAGCAGATCCGCCAGAAGTTTCCGAATATCGTGGTAGTGGCCGACGGTAACCGCCGGAGAGGCATCGACTATATTTTCCGCGAGCATCCCAATGTAAAAGCGATCGTGATGGACGACGGGTTTCAGCACCGTTCGGTAAAGCCGAGTCTTTCCATCCTGCTCCAGGATTACAATGAGCTGGAGGAAAGAAATTTCCTGCTGCCCGCCGGTACCCTGCGCGAGCCACGCTCTGCAGCCCGCCGCGCCGACGCCCTCATTATTTCGAAAACTCCCGGTTTTTTCTCTCCCATGGAGAAACGCCTGCTCAAAGAGAGGATCAGGCTCTACGCTTCGCAGCAGGTCTTCTTTACCTACATGCGCTACGGCGGAATGTTCTCCGTGGTGGACGACGGTAAGCCTTCGCTGTTTGACAAGGAATATTACATCGAGCGCAACTACAAAGTGCTGTGTGTAACCGGCATCGCCAACTCAGGCCCGTTCTGCGAATATCTTACCGGCAAGTTCGGTCCCGTGGAGCACCTGGAATTTCCCGATCATCACCGCTACCGCGCGGCCGATGTAAAGAAGATGGTGGAGGCTTACGAAAAAATGCCGGGCGACAACAAGCTGGTGCTCACTACCGAAAAGGACGCCATGCGTCTCATGCAGCCTGAGCTGAAAGAAGTGTACCAGCATATCCCATTGTTTTTCATTAGTATTGAAGTTGGATTTCACCACGACGATTATGCCCAATTCAAGTCCTTCATCCTCGACCATCTTAAGCCGTATACAACAGGCCGTTCAATATTTGCAGCAAAAGTGTGAGCTCCGCCCGTCAGTGGGCATCATCCTCGGCAGCGGGCTCGGCGGGCTGGTGGACGAGATCGAGATTCATACATCTGTCGATTATCATGATATTCCGCATTTCCCCGTATCTACCGTGGCGGGACATAAAGGCCGGCTGATCTTCGGGCGGCTCAATGGCAAGACCGTTGTGGCCATGCAGGGGCGCTTTCATTATTACGAAGGCTACACGATGAAGGAAGTTACCTTTCCCGTGCGTGTCATGAAATTTTTAGGCGTGGATACGCTGGTGGTTTCCAATGCCAGCGGCGGCATGAACCCGGGTTTCGTGGTAGGCGATGTCATGGTCATCCGCGATCATATCAACCTGTTTCCCGACAATCCCCTGCACGGAAGGAATGAAGAAGAGCTGGGACCGCGTTTTCCCGATATGAGCCATACATACGACCGGGCGCTTGCGGAAAAGGCGGTGATCATTGGCAGCGAACTGGGAGTGGAAGTAAAGCAGGGCGTGTACGCCGGCGTGCCGGGCCCGTGCTTCGAAACACCCGCGGAGTACCGTTACCTGCGCATCATCGGCGCGGACGCGGTAGGTATGAGCACTGTGCCCGAAGTGATCGTGGCGGTGCATTCCGGTATGAAGTGTTTCGGTATTTCCGTTATCACCGATCTGGGAGTGGAAGGGCAGGTAGAAAAAGTCTCTCATGCTGAAGTGCTCGCCGCAGCCCGCCGCGCGGAGAAAAAAATGACCACTATCCTGAAAGGGCTGATGCCGGAGATCCGATCCTGAGTGCCCGCTAGCTTTCCGAGTTGGGATGCCGGCACACCAGCCAGTAATTCATAATTATTTTCAGCAGGTTTTTAAAATCCTCGTATTTATAGCATTTCTGGAAAAAGCCCTGCACCGTCATTTCGGTGTATGCGGTCTTTACTGTATGTGCGTCGATGGAAGTGGAAAAGAATATGAAAGGAATGCTTTTTTCGCGGAGCTGAGAATCCGAATCGATCTGCTTTTTGAATTCAATACCCGACTGCCCCGGCAGATTTACATCGCTGAGGATAAGGAACGGCTGCTCATAGGTTGTTTTCAGATACTCAAGTGCATCCGGGCAACGTGTAAAGTGACGCAGCTCGTTGGCGATGTCCAGTTCGCGCAGGGCATCCTCGAGAAGCTCTTTATCATCTATATCGTCCTCTACTATAACGATCGGCCCTGATTTCGACATATCCGAATTTTAATACATTATCTGTACGGCAAGTCTATGGTAGAATCTGTGCTTGCCCATTCGCAGGATAAAATTAGTCAAAGATACGTCAAAAGCAACCCTGCGGGGTTGGGAAACACAGGAACAGGGCTGAATCTGTGCGCTTTTTTTTCCTACCTTTGGCACCCTATAGAACTATGAGCACATCTGTTTACGATAAGTACGAGCTGGTGGTGGGCCTGGAGGTGCATACCCAGCTGCTCACGCGATCCAAAGCCTATGCTTCCGATTCTGCCGAATACGGCGGCGCACCCAACACACATGTAAGCCCGGTTTCGCTGGGGCTGCCCGGAGCGCTTCCCGTTTTCAACGAAAAAGTGGTGGAGTTCGCCGTAAAGCTCGGCCTGGCCCTTGGAAGCGAGATCCGCCACGAGAACCAGTTCGCCCGGAAAAATTACTTCTACGCCGACCTTCCGAAAGGCTACCAGATCACACAGCATACCACACCGATATGCGATGGCGGCCTGGTAATGATAAAGGACGACGAAGGAAAAGAAAAGCAGATCAGCCTCGAGCGCATACACTGGGAAGAAGATGCCGGGAAGAGCATGCACGACCAGGACCCGTTCGATTCGCTTATCGATCTTAACCGGGCCGGCGTACCGCTGCTCGAGATCGTTTCGCGGCCCGATATGCGTTCCGCAAAAGAAGCGTATAATTATCTCACGGAGATCCGCAAGCTGGTAAGGCACCTGGATATCTGCGACGGCAATATGGAAGAGGGCAGCCTGCGCTGCGACGCCAATATTTCCGTGCGGCTGCGCGGCGACCAGGAGCTGGGGCGCAAGGTGGAAGTGAAGAACATGAACTCCATCCGCAACGTACAGCGGGCCATTGAATACGAATTCACACGCCAGGTGGATGCCATAGAGAACGGGGAGACCATCGCCCAGGAAACGCGCAATTTCGACGCGCTCAGCGGAAAAACATTCTCCATGCGCTCCAAGGAAATGGCGCACGATTACCGTTACTTTCCCGAGCCCGATCTTCCGCCTGTATTTGTAACACAGGAATATATAGAGCAGGTGCGCGCCATGATGCCGCCGCTGCCCGATGCGTTGTTCCGCAGGTACACCGGCGAGCTGAAGCTTTCGGAGTACGATGCCATGGTGCTTACCGAAAGCAAATGGGATACGCTGTATTTCGAAGAAATGATCCGGCATACGAAGCATGTGAAAGCCGCGGCCAACTGGATGATGGGCCAGATAAAATCATACATGAACGAGCAGGGCGTCACCATCCGCGAATTTCCGCTGAAGCCGCAGACCATCGCCGCGCTTATCAATATCATCGACGAAGGCAAGATCAGCAATACGGCCGCCTCGCAACAGGTGTTTCCCGCGCTGATCCGGGACGCTTCCGCATCTCCTCTCGAGATAGCGCAGCAGCTCAACCTGATACAGGAAAGCAACAGCGGCGTGATAGAGCAGATCGTGGATGATGTGCTGAACAGCTTCCCCGACGAGGTGGCAAAATACAAAGCGGGAAAGACCAACCTGTTGCAGATGTTTGTGGGCCAGGTAATGAAAGCCAGCAAAGGCAAAGCCGATCCGAAAGTGACCACGGAGATCGTAAGAAATAAACTCGGCGCGTAGCAACCCTAACCAATAAAATCCATTTAAAGATGAAACAGATACATGCAATTCTGATCGTTTGTGCCGCGGCTCTTATGGCAGGATGCGGAGGAAAGAAATCCGGTCCTGCATTCATGGAAGGTACGATACAGGGAGGCGGCGGTAAAACGCTGTTCTTCGAGCGCCTTTTGCCCAACGGCACCGAGCTGATCGACAGCGCAAAGATCGACAAGAGCGGGAATTTTAAGCTCTACGGAAGACCGCAGGACAAATCGTTCTACAAGATCCGCCTGGGGCGGCCTCAGCAGGCAAATAATTTTGCCATTCCCGTAAACGAGGTGGTGCTTATTACAGATTCTACCGAGATCATCCGCTTCGAGGCCGATGCTTCTAACTTCAACCGCAGCCATACAGTGCAAGGCAGCGCCGAATCGCAGCTGCTGAAAGAGATCGGCGACATGGCCATAAAAACGCAGGCGCGGCTCGATTCCATCAACAAAGCTTACCAGTCGAACCCGAATGGTTTTGATGCCGTGCAGGCCAATGCCGTCATGAATACCATCATGGCCGAGCAGGATGCTTTCCTGCTGGACTTCATCAAAAAGCACGAAGGGAAATTCGTTACGCAACAGGCGCTGGCCCTGCTGAACCCCGACAAGAACTTCGATGCGTACAGGAAAGCGTCGGATGCGCTTTTCAGCAACTACGGCAATAATCCTTTCATCCAGAACCTCAATGCTATGGTGCAGAATATGATGAAGCTGGCCATCGGCACCGTTGCGCCGGATTTCAGCGTGAAAACGCCGGACGACAAGCCCGTGAGCCTGAACGATTTTAAAGGAAAGTACGTGCTGCTCGATTTCTGGGCTTCATGGTGCGGGCCCTGCCGCCAGGAGAATCCGAACCTTGTGAAAACATACGAAAAGTATAAGAAGAAGAATTTCGAAATATTCGGCGTAAGCCTCGATCAGAAAAAAGAGCCCTGGCTGGAAGCTATCGAAAAGGACGGGCTGGTATGGCCGCACGGCAGCGATCTGGGTTATTGGAATTCCGCGCCTGCCAAATTGTATAATGTGAGCCAGATCCCTTATAATTTCCTCCTCGATCCGGAAGGAAAGATCATTGCCAAGAACCTGCGCGGAGCCGAACTGGATAAGAAGCTGGAAGAGGTCTTCGCTGCCTTATAACGCCGGGGTACTGTCCTTTTTGCCCCTGCCGTTTATGCACGGGGCAAAGGATCGGCCGATTTGTCATAAATTCGATTTTTGGCGTTATTTTAGCGCCGTTGATTTTTCTAACATATTAAAGCATTCTCATGGGATTAATAGAAGGTATCCTTGGTAAATTCATAGGAAAGAAAAGTGACCGGGATCTGAAGGACCTGAACCCGATCGTGGATAAGGTACAGGCGGAATTCGTCCGGCTTGCCGCACTTTCCAATGATCAGCTGAGGGCCAAAACAACTGAATTCCGCAGGATCATCAATGAGCGGATACAGGGAGAACAGGGCCAGATCGCCGATCTGAAAGCGAAGCTGGCTGCAGATCCGCAACTGGATGTACAGGAAAAAGAAGATATGTACCGGGAGATCGAGCGGCTCGAAAAGGTCGTGAAATCTCTCATCGAAGATACGCTGAACGAGCTGCTGCCCGCCGCTTTCGCCGTGGTGAAAGAAACAGCCCGCCGCTTTAAGGAAAATGCACAGCTGGAGGTAACGGCCACCGATTTTGACCGTGATCTGGCCATCAGGAAATCACACATTACTATAACAGGCGACAAGGCCGTATGGGCCAACCGCTGGGAAGCTGCCGGAACCGAATTCGTATGGGATATGGTGCACTACGATGTGCAGCTCATCGGTGGTTCCGTACTGCACCAGGGAAAGATCGCGGAGATGGCTACCGGTGAAGGAAAAACGCTGGTGGCAACCCTGCCGGTCTATCTGAACGCATTGCCCGGGCGCGGCGTGCACCTGGTAACGGTGAACGATTACCTGGCCCGCCGGGACTCCGAGTGGATGGGCCCGCTGTTCGAGTTCCACGGACTGAGAGTGGATTGCATCGACAAGCATCAGCCCAACTCGCCCGAACGGCGCAACGCCTACCTGGCCGATATTACTTACGGTACCAACAACGAATACGGTTTCGATTACCTCCGCGACAACATGGTGCGCGTGCCTGAAGAGCTGGTGCAGCGCGGGCACAACTTCGCCATCGTGGATGAGGTAGACTCCGTTCTGATCGACGATGCGCGTACTCCGCTCATCATCTCAGGCCCCACGCCCAAAGGCGACAAGCAGGAGTTCATACAGTTCAAGCCCCGGGTGGAAAAGCTGGTGAACGCACAGCGCCGCCTGATCCAGATACAGCTTGCCGACGCTAAACGGATTCTCAGCACGGAAGGCGTGGCCAGGGAAGAGGAGAAAAAAGGCGCCGAGTACCTGTTGCGTGCCTTCCGCGGCCTGCCTAAGAATACCGCCCTTATCAAGTTCCTGAGCGAACCGGGAATGCGCGCCGTGCTCCAGAAGACTGAAAATCATTACCTGCAGGACCAGTCAAAAGAAATGCACAAGATCGACGATGACCTTTTCTTTGTCATCGACGAAAAAAATAATACCGTTGACCTTACCGAAAAAGGTCTCGGGCTGATCACCGAAGATACCGCCGACCCGAACTTCTTCGTGATCCCCGACATGGCTACGGAAATGGCCAATATCGAAAATTCATCCGCTTCCAAAGAAGAAAAGGCAAACCAGAAAGAAGCGCTCATCCGCGACTTCAGCATCAAGTCCGAGCGTATCCATACCGTTATCCAGCTGCTGAAAGCTTACGCGCTGTTCGAGATCGATGTGGATTACGTGGTGATGGAAGGAAAGGTAAAGATCGTGGACGAGCAGACCGGCCGTATCCTGGAAGGGCGCCGCTACTCCGACGGACTGCATCAGGCGATAGAAGCGAAGGAGAACGTGAAAGTGGAAGCTGCCACGCAGACCTACGCTACCATCACGCTGCAGAACTACTTCCGGATGTACAATAAGCTGGGCGGTATGACCGGTACGGCGGAAACAGAAGCAAAAGAACTTTGGGATATCTATAAGCTGGACGTGGTAGTGATACCCACGAACAGGTCGATAATCCGTAAAGATATGGAAGACCTGGTGTACAAGACCAAGCGTGAAAAATACAACGCGGTGATCGACCAGGTGGTGGAATTTGTAAATGCCGGAAGACCCGTACTGGTAGGTACCACTTCGGTAGAAATTTCCGAGCTGCTCAGCCGGATGCTGAAGATGAAAGGTATAAAGCACCAGGTGCTCAACGCCAAGCTGCACCAGAAGGAAGCGGATATCGTAGCCGAAGCCGGTAAGCCGGGAACGGTGACCATCGCCACCAACATGGCGGGCCGTGGTACAGATATCAAGCTGGGCCCCGGCGTGAAAGAGGCGGGAGGTCTTGCTATTATCGGTACCGAGCGCCACGAATCGCGCCGTGTAGACCGCCAGCTTCGCGGACGTTCGGGACGCCAGGGTGATCCGGGAAGCTCGCAGTTCTTCGTTTCACTCGAGGACGACCTGATGCGCCTGTTCGGCTCGGAGCGTATCGCCAAGCTGATGGACCGCATGGGACTGAAGGAAGGCGAAGTGATCACACATTCCATGATCACGCGAAGCATTGAGCGCGCCCAGAAAAAAGTGGAAGAAAATAACTTCGGCGTACGGAAACGCCTGCTCGAATACGACGACGTAATGAACAACCAGCGCGAGGCCATATACAAGCGCCGCCGCCACGCATTGTTCGGCGATCTGCTTGAAGTGGACATCGCCAACATGCTGCACGAGCTGTCGTCCAACATCGTTGCGGACTACCAGGAGCAGCGCGACTTCCAGGGATTCGAGATCGAGCTGCTGCGTACATTGTCCATCGAATCGCCGGTGTCGGAAGATGAGTTCATGCGCATCCACGAAGACGAACTATTGGATAAGATCTACCACAGCGCCATTGCTGCTTACCGTCACCGTATGGACCAGATCGGCCGTACGGCTTTCCCAGTGATCCGGAACGTATACGAACAGCAGGGCCACCAGTATGAAAATATAGTAGTGCCTGTATCCGACGGAATGCGCGCCGTCCAGGTAGTGACCAACCTGAAGAAGGCTTACGAAACAGAAGGACGCGACCTGGTGCTTTCACTGGAAAAATCCATTAACCTCGCCTTTATCGATATGGGCTGGAAAGAGCATCTCCGCGAAATGGACGATCTGAAGCAGTCCGTGCAGAACGCAGTGTACGAGCAGAAGGATCCGCTGCTCGTGTACAAGCTTGAATCGTTCGAGCTGTACAAAAGCTTCGCCAATAAGATCAACCAGGACATTATTTCGTTCCTGATGAAAGCTGCGCTGCCCTCGGATAACCAGAATGCCGTGAAGGAAGCCGCCCCCCCGCCAAAAGTGAGCACCCAGAACCTGAAGACCAGCCGGACCGAGAATACCGGCGGAAACGACGGTAAGCCGATGGACACCCGCGAAAAGCAAAAGCCGCAACCGATGAAAGCCGAAGAAAAAGTGGGCAGGAACGATCCTTGTCCATGCGGCAGCGGTAAAAAATACAAGAACTGCCACGGCAAGGTTGCCGCGGTATAATTAAAACGATTTCCGGAGAGCCCGCAGGAAAAATGCTTTTCTGCGGGCTCTCTTTTTTTTAACCCCCGTGTTTTCATAAGTTCGGTCCGGCCGTAATGTTGCCTGCAGGCAATAATTGTACTTTCAGCACCTGATGAAGTTACCCGAAGGAACGGTTTATTTTGCCCCGGTCGTTATTCCGCTCATTTGCGAAGATCACCACGCAGACCGCCCCCTGTCCATGGCGTACAGCCTGCCGGTAGGCGTGCGCGGAACGTTTTATCCCCTCGGGGAAAAACGGATGGAGCTATGGGCCGCCGGATGGGATAAGCCCGTGCGGATAAGCCTGCCCGTGGAAGAGAGAAAGTGGGAGCCCGGGCTGAACGGGCTGGACAGGCTGCTGCACTATTGCTATACTTACAACATCGACATGCCGGGATTCCGGCTGGAGCTCGAGACCACGGATACTTCCGTGGACGCATTCTCGTTGCTGGTTCCGCTCGTTCTGAATTATCTGAGCGAAGAAGTAAAGGAGCTTCCCACACCGGTAAAGGCGAAATGGATATCGCGGATCATGCCCGGCATACAGTGCGATGCCCAGGCGTACGGGTGGGCCGATCTTACACCGGATCATATTTTTCTTTTCGACCGCGGCGACGATGTCTGCCTCATCGCTCCCGATCCGCTTTCGGGCTGGCAGAAGCTGCTGATCCGCGTGCCCGCCGCATTTAACATGATGATGCAGAAGAACAGCATGTCGTTTACCGAATGCGCCGATATAATTCAAAACGACGACCGCCCGGCCTATTTCCTGTTTCTTCGCCATCTCGGTCTCTACACCGGCAATGCCAAAGTGCAGCATCTGCTCAGCAGGTTCAACGGGCATGAGGCGCAGGGAATTTCGCTTCCGCTTACCGAAGGTCAGCATCATTACCTGCTGGTGTATGTGCATCCGCGCGCCGTTCAGGCGTTTATCGACTTCTGCGAGCGCTCCTGCCAGATGGTATTCCAGCGCGGTTACACCATTCACCTGGTGGAAGAGAATTTTCCCGCTTCCTGATTACCGGTGCTTTTCCGGACCGTACGAAAAATGTATTTTTGAGTATGAAAGTATTGTTTGCAGACACGGTGCACGAATGCCTCGAAGAGGAGCTTATAGGCAAAGGTTTCCGCACGTTTCATTACACAGGAACTTCGCGCGGAGAACTGAAGGCGGTGATCGGCGAATACGAAGGCATCGTGATACGCAGCAAAGTGAGGCTGGACAAAGACATTCTGCAGCATGCCGGAAAGCTTAAGTTCATTGCCAGAGCCGGCGCGGGAATGGAGAACATCGACGTGGCCTGGGCCGAAAGCAGAGGAATTCTCTGCATCAGCTCGCCGGAAGGCAACCGCGATGCCGTAGGAGAGCATGCGATAGGAATGCTGCTGATGCTGATGAACAACCTGAAGCGCGCTGACGACGAGGTGCGCAGCGGTATCTGGAAACGCGCGGAGAACCGCGGATACGAGATCATGGGAAAAACTGTCGGTATCATTGGTTACGGAAATACCGGCTCGCAGTTTGCCCGGAAGCTCAGCGGATTTGATGCCGAGCTGCTGGTATACGATAAATATAAAACAGGCTTTGGCGGAGCGCACGTAAAAGAATCTTCTATGGAAGAGATCTTCGAACGTGCCGACATCGTAAGCCTGCACATTCCGCTCACAGAAGAAACGAGGTACCTGGTGGATGAGAAATTCATCGCATCTTTTCACAAAGCTTTTTACCTGGTAAATACTTCGCGCGGACCTAATGTGAAAACAGCTGCGCTCGTGCAGGGACTGGGCAGCGGTAAGGTGCGGGGCGCCTGTCTCGACGTTATCGAATACGAATCCGTCTCCTTCGAAAAGCTCGGCGAGGAAGACCTTCCCGAAAATTTTCGTTATCTCCTGAACGCCGGTAACGTGATACTTACCCCGCACATTGCAGGCTGGACGCACGAGTCCAACAGGAAGATGAGCGAAGTGCTGGCGAAAAAAATAACGGCTGCTTTTACGGCAGAGTGATCTTTCTTACGGCAAAAAAGCAGGATAAAAGCGAAGGCCGCTATCTGGCGATACCGTTAGGATCATTGATTCCGTACCTAATTAGGAAATCTTATGAAAAATTTCCTGGGCATGAATTACCTCCGGCTGCGTTTATACGTACATACGAAGTATGAAAAAGCTGTTTATTGTTTTTTTGCTTTTGTCCTTAGCTGGTCTGCCATCTTTTTCTCAATGCACGGGAAAAAAGGATGACAACGGTTTCCGCCAGGGAGAATGGAAATGTTACTTCGACAAGGGCCACACGCGCCTCAGATCGGTCAGGAACTACAGGGACGATGTGCTGCACGGCGAGCAGCAATACTATAAAAAGAACGGTAAGTTATATTCGGTGGCCCACTATTCCGAGGGCCGGCTATGCGAAATGATCTCCGTAAAAAATACGGGAGAACGGCGCACGATCATGAAGCTTAAGTGCAGATAATATAAACACTCACTCATTTTATGAAAACCATTTGGCTGATAGATGACGACGAGGGCATCCGGGATGTCCTACCGCTCGCGCTGCGTTCGGCAGGCTTTGAAGCGAAGGCTATGTCGACCGGCGAGGAGCTGCTCCGCGAAAGGGAAGACTGGCCGCACGCCATCCTGCTTGATCACCGCCTTTCGGGGATGATCGGCATCGATATGTGCCGCCGGCTGAAAGACAACCCGCTGACGCGCCATATTCCTATCATTATCATTTCAGGGACCCAGGATCTTCGGGAGCAGGCCATTTCCGCCGGTTGCGACGATTTTCTTCCCAAGCCTTTTTCCATCTCCACCCTGCTGAAGATGATCCGTTCGCACACCGATAAGGTAAACTAAGGGGGAGATCAGCTGTTCCTGCCGATCCGGACGTCGCCTTCGCGGATCAGCTCGCATGCTTTACGCACCAGCGTCTGGAAATCCTCCCCGTATTCCGGCAGAAAGATCCAGTTCTTTTTCTGGTGAGCGATATCATCCTGGTGGTAAGTGGAGGGCAGCTGCTTCAGCAGCTCGTCGTGGTACAAAGGAGTTGTGGCCACGTAAACGCCGTTCAGCTCCGCGTGCTGTACTTCCTGCCTGAGGAAAAGCACCAGGAGCTCGCCCCTGTAAATTCCGAAACAGCCGAACATAGGCTTTACACAAACTTTCAGGGGAAGCAGAAAGTCGATAATGAATTCGTACGGCACAATTCTCTTATATGCTTACGCTTGTCATCACCAGCGACACGCGCGGCGGTACAATAAGCACGGGTATTTTGGATGCGGTGACCACCTGCTGCGCATATGGTCCCAGGAAAAATCCGCTCAGCGTCCGCTCCTGCTCGGACATGATCACGATGAGGTCGGCCTGCTGCTCCTCGGCGTACCGCAGGGTATCCGCGGCATTGTTGCGCGAGCTGAAGATCTGCGTGGAAACCTTTCGTACCTCGTCGCTGACGTAATGCCCTGCCTGGTTGATAATGGCGTTCAGATGATGGACGGATTCCTTGTCGGTATGCTTCTGAAGGCCGGTAATGGAGAGCTCGGCGTCGAAAGCGCTGGCGATCAGCTTGGCGTACGGGATCTTTTCCCTTGTATTGAATGTTTCGTCCAGCGGAAGGAACACCTTTTTGTAATTCGGATCCATCGCTGTTCCCTGCACGGCCAGCACAGGCACTTTCAGGTGATTTACCACCTTGTAGGTGTTACTGCCCAGGAAAAATGAATCGCGGCCCTTTACGCCATGCGTGCCGATGGCTACCATCGAGATGTCATAATCCTTTACCAGGTCTTCCACTACTTTGAAGATCTTGCCTTCTTTCACATAGCAGTTTACCTTCAGGCCCAGGATCCGCAGCTTCAGCGCTTCATCCTCCAGCCGTTGCAGCGCCGCATGCTCATAGTTCCCGTTGGTTAAGTTGGGATCCCGTCCTGCGAGCTGGCCGGCGCCCTGAGGCTCCCGCACATGAAGTATGGATACTTCGGCCTTGATCTTCCTTGCCAGAGCCGTGGCATGCTGCAAAGCTATCTGCGCGGTCTCGGAAAAATCGTAAGGCACCAGGATGTGATCTATTTCAATGGGTTGGATGGACATACAGTGCTAAATTTGTCAGAAGTTAGTAAAATTGCATCTACTTATCAAATCTTGAACGCAAAAAAATTATGCGAATTGTGATTCAGAGGGTTTCAGAAGCCTCTGTGACGATAGAAGGAAAAGTTAAGGACAAGATCGGTCGGGGGCTCGTGATCCTGCTCGGCGTGGAAGATGCCGATACTATGGAAGATATTCATTATCTTACATATAAGCTCACAAGGCTACGGATCTTCAGCGATGAGGAAGGCAAAATGAACCTGCCCATTACCGATCTTACGGGAGCCAGGGTAATGGTCATTTCGCAGTTCACTTTGTTTGCCGGAACCAAAAAAGGGAACAGGCCATCTTATACCCGTGCCGCCCGTCCCGAATTTGCAAAGATGATGTACGAGATCTTCGTCAGGCAGATGGAAAAGGAGCTAAGCACGAAAGTGGCCAGCGGTATTTTCGGCGCCGATATGAAGGTGGCGTTGGTAAACGATGGCCCGGTCACCATAATGATGGACAGTAAAGACAAGGACCTATGACGATAGAAGAAGCACAGCAGGAAGTAGACAGGTGGATAAAGGCTTATGGCGTAAGATATTTCAGCGAGCTGACCAATATGGCCATTCTCACGGAAGAGGTGGGAGAGGTTGCGCGCATTATTTCGCGCACATACGGCGATCAGTCATTCAAAAAGACCGATCTCGGCCGGGACCTTGGCGACGAAATGGCCGATGTGCTCTGGGTGCTCATCTGCCTGGCAAACCAGACGGGCGTCAACCTGGAGGAAGCATTCCGGAAGAACCTGGAGAAAAAAACAAACCGCGACAGCGACCGGCATAAAGAGAATCCAAAATTACAGCCCTAGTATTTATCGATCGATAAATTTCTTGTACTTTTATTTTAAAATCAGCTCTGACTTAAATTGCACCTCAATTCCTCTATCCGTATGCACATTGCTATCCTTTCGCGGAATTCGCACCTCTATTCCACACGCCGGTTATTGGAGGAAGGAATCGCCCGCGGACATAAGACCCAGGTTGTCGATCACCTGAGATGTAACATCGTGATCGAGAAAAAAAATCCCAGGATCTATTATAAAGATCACTATCTCGATGACGTGGACGCGATCATTCCACGTATCGGTGCATCGGTCACCTTCTACGGCTCTGCGGTAGTACGCCAGTTCGAAATGCGCAAGGTATTCACCGCGGTGGAGAGCCAGGCGCTGATCCGCTCGCGCGACAAGCTGAGAAGCCTGCAGATACTTTCGCGCGCAGGCATCGGTCTTCCGAAAACAGTTTTTACCAACTACTCCCGTAACATAGACGAAGTGCTCGGAGAGATCGGCTCGCTTCCCGTAGTGATCAAGCTGCTTGAAGGCACACAGGGGCTTGGCGTGGTGCTTGCCGATAACAAGAACGCAGCCACATCCGTTATCGAAGCGTTCCACGGGCTCAGGGCCCGCATCATCGTACAGGAATTTGTAAAAGAGGCTAAGGGCGCAGACGTACGCGCTTTCGTCGTAGACGGTAAAGTGGTGGGAGCCATGAAGCGCCAGGCGAAAGAAGGCGAGTTCCGCAGCAACCTTCACAGAGGCGGCACAGCAACCGTTATCAAGCTTTCGCGCGAAGAAAAAGAAGTGGCCATCGCGTCCGCCAAAGCCATGGGGCTCGGTGTGGCAGGCGTGGACATGCTTCAGTCCAAACGCGGCCCGCTCGTGATGGAGGTAAATTCCTCTCCCGGTCTCGAAGGTATAGAGAAAGCCACCGGTGTGAACATCGCGGGAAAGATCATCGAGTACCTCGAGAAGAACGCGTACCGCGGAAAGGTACAGAAAGACAAGATCAACGCCTGATACGGCAGAACGCGCCGTATCTTCCAACGCTTTTCTTCTATCTTTGCAGCATGAATGCAGTGATCACCGGTGCGACAAAAGGGATCGGCAAAGCCATTGCCACCCGTTTTGCGGCGGCAGGTTTCGACCTGTTCGTTACCGCGCGCACAGCTTCCGATCTTACTGTGCTGAAAGCCGGCCTCGAAAAAAAGTATAAGATAAAGGTTCACGCAAAAGCTGCCGACTTCCGTAAAAAACCGGATGTAGTGCTGTTCGGCGAGTTTGTAAAAAAACATTCCGCCGCCACCGACGTGCTGGTAAATAACATCGGGCAATATCTTCATGGCAGCCTGTTTGCAGAGAACAGCGACAAGCTTCCCGAGCAGATCCAGGTAAACATGCTCGGCGCCCATTACCTTACCGCTTCGCTTGCAGACAGGTTTCGCAGCCAGCGCAAAGGGCATATCTTCACCATCGGCAGCCTGCTGAGCAAAAGCATCCGCGAGGACGCGGCGTTCTATACCATCTCGAAACAGGCGCTGTACGCCTGGCACCGGCTGCTGCTCGAAGAAATGCGGCCGCACGGCGTGAAGGCTACCTTCGTAATGCCTTCGTCCACCTATACGCCCTCGTGGGAAAATACAGGCGTGAAGGCCGAAGAGATGATACAGCCCGAGACGATAGCGGAGTGCATTTACGATTGTTACAACCTGAGCGGCCCGTCGCTGGTCGATGAGCTGTCGGTAAAAACCATGCTAAAAAAATACGATTAGTGGCGAAGAATAAACTACGGCGTTTCGCTGAGAATGAAACATTCCCGAATGTATTCCAGCCTTTGTACAGCGATGTGCTGGGCAAGGATTACGACCGCAAGGGAAACTGGAAAGATTTTTTCGGTAACGACCATCCGCTTACGCTCGAGCTCGGATGCGGAAAAGGCGAGTACACCGTGGCGCTTGCCGCAATGTATCCCCAACGCAACTTTATGGGCCTCGATATAAAAGGCGCGCGGTTCTGGAGAGGAGCAAAGTCCGCGCAGGAACAGGGATTGACAAACGTCGCCTTCATCCGCACAAGAATACATTTTGTGTCTTCGCTGTTCGCTCCTTCCGATTCGGTGGAAGAGTTCTGGATCACATTTCCCGATCCGCAGCCGCGTGAAGGCAAGGCATCCAAAAGGCTGACCTCGCCTGAGTTTCTCGATCGCTACAGGAAGTTCGCTCTCCCGCATGCCATCGTAAACCTCAAGACGGACAGCCGCGAGCTTTACGACTACACATTGGAAGAAGTAGTGAAGGTGCAGGGCCTGGAAGTGCTTTCCTCCAGCACGGATGTAGACAAAGATTTTCCCGGCGATCCTCTTCTGAACATCCGGACCTTCTACGAAAAGATCTGGAGAAAAGAGAACAAGAAGATCAACTATCTTCGCTTTCGCCTGAATCCTTCAGAAAGCTGATAGTTCGTATATTTGAATGTATGGATCCTTCATTTTTCGATAATGTATATGAAGTCGTAAAGCTCATCCCGAAAGGAAGAGTAACATCGTACGGCGCTATTGCGGCTTATCTCGGCATGCGGCGCTCTGCGCGTATGGTGGGCTGGGCGATGCACCAGTGCCACACGGTAGATCAGACCATCCCGGCGCACCGCGTGGTGAACAGCAGCGGACTTCTCTCGGGCAAGCATCATTTCCCTGCGCCTGATTACATGCAGGAGCAGCTGGAAAAAGAAGGCGTAAAAGTGAAAGATGATAAGGTCGTGAACTTTAAAAAATACTTTTGGGATCCTTCCACCGAACTGAAATTATAGAACTATGATACGTCTTACAGTATTGATATGTGCGGCAGCACTGCTGCTTTTTTCCTGCACTTCCGCAGAGCAGCAAAAGCAAAAGGAAATTGTAAAACTGGAAACGGAACTGAAGCAGGAATTCCGGGAAGATGCGGCCCGCAAGCTTGTGAAGGAGTATGAAGCTTATTTTACAAAGTACCCGGAGAGCAAAGAGTCGAAAGAATATCTTTTCCGCGCGGCCAACACGCTTGTATCGTTGCGCGAGGGCAAGCGGGCGATCGCTTATTTCGACCAATACATGAGCAAATACCCGGACGATAAGAACACGCCGGTCTGTCTCTTTACCAAAGCGCTTACCTACGATACCGCGCTGGGTGATAAAGCATCGGCGGTGGCGGCGTACCAGGAGTTTATTTCCCGCTATCCGGAGCATGAGTTTGCGGACGATGCGCAGAATGCCCTGTTGCTTCTGCAGGATCCGCTGGAGCTGATCCGCAGCTTCGAGGCAAGGCAGGATACCGTGCAGCCTTAGTCCTTCACCAGGTCGATATACACCGGCAAATGATCGCTGTATCCACCAAGATACCGCGGTCCGGAGTACGTGCGGAACGGCTTTAGTCCCATGTATGTTTCATCCGGTTCGAGCAGCCATTCGCCGTAAAAGATGTAGCCCCTCCCACCATAAAGCTTTAACCCGCTGCCGCGGAAAAGCGCGGACGAAACGATGAACTGGTCCAGCAGGTTCCAGTGGCCCTGGTGCTTTTCTGTTCCGGTATCTTCGTCGAGGTAAGGATACATTGTATTGATCAGGGCCTGCGGCGAAAGATCTGCCGTATCTGTTGTTGCCAGCAGGCCGTGTACGATGCTTTCATCTCCCGGCTCGTCGTTGAAGTCGCCGGTGATGATGATCAGCGCCTGTGGATTTGTACCGAGAATGGAATCGGTTTTTGCGCGGATGGTCTTCGCCACGTGCATCCGTTTCGGAGCGGATTCTTCCTGGCCTCCTGCGCGCGATGGCCAGTGATTCACAAAAATATGGACGGTATCTTTTTTGAAAACGGTTCCTTTTACATACAGCACATCGCGTGTGCGCGAATGCGGATCGAAGGGAAAACGGATGCGCATGAACTCGTGAGACAGCGGGCGGAACCGGTCGGGGCGGTACAGCAGCGCCACATCAATGCCGCGCATGTCCGGTGAGTTTTCATGAATGATCTGGTATTCCAGCTTGCGGATGGGTGTGCGGCTTACGAGATCGTATAGTACGCTTCGGTTTTCTACTTCACATAAGCCTACAAGGGCGGGTGGTTCCCATTCGCCGGCGGCGATCAGCGTTTTGAAAATATGGTCGAGCTTTTCCCAGTACCGCGATACCGACCAGCCTTTCATGGACGAAGGCAGGTATTCTTCATCCCGCGTAGCAGAATCGTCGGTCGTATCAAAAAGATTTTCGACATTATAGAAAACGATGCGCACATGTTTTCCGGCAGGTGCGGAACGCGTAAGTGTATCCTGCGCCGCGAGAGCGCCCGGCAGGCAGAAAGCCGCGATTTTAATACATTGTTTCAGCAAAACATTCAGGTTGGTTGACTGAATGTAGTGAGTTTTTTCCGGGAGAAAATAATCGATGCGATGATCGCATAGTTATGTCGGCGAACCTGAAAAAATAAAGAGACTATCATGTATACATCAGGGCATGACCGTTTGATGACCGCTGTGTCCTGATGCTGTATAGCGGAATATTATTTCTTCTTTGCCTTCTCTTTGTAAGGAAACTGGCTCACGGATTTTTTCATAAGGTTATCGGTCAGCCTTTCCGCGCCGATGTTGTAATAATAATCCGTCGGCACCCGGTTTTCGAGCTGCCACATCAGCTCGCCCGTAGACGATTCGTAGATGGACGTTTCGACCTCAACATTTCCCGTAGGCACATTGTACCCGGTAAATACCTTTACGACCACTTTATCGTTATGGTCCAGCACCGTGGTCTTCGTTACTTCTGCGTAAATGAATGCATCCACGCCGAGTATCTCGCCGAGCTTCTCCTTCGGCGTATTCGGAATGTCTTCCCATAAAATGCCGGCTCCCATCAGCTTCTGGTTTGTTTCCTCGTATGGCTGGAAGGTCACTGTCCAGTTGATGTTCTTCGGCTTGCGGGTAATGAAGTAGTTGTATTGCGCGCGTTGCAGGTTATAACCTTCCGTTTCGTAGGTCGAGGTTACGCCGTCCTTTTCGCCTGTCTGTCTTTTCGTGCGGGTGGTCTTGTCTGTTTCCGACACAAAATACGGCAGGATGGCCATCGTGCGGTGATTGAACTTTGCCGCTTCCAGGCGGGGGCTTTTATAGGTCTGGGCGTTTATCCGTGCGGCGGAAAAGACCAGCAGGAGAATAACGGGGGCGAAGAAGTTTTTCATGGTCCTGTTAATTGAATATATGCTGTTAATCAGTTTGCGGAGCCGTTATATCTAATTTTATGCCAAAATAAAGTAACCGTATGGCCGGCGATCACTTGCAGGCTAGCCAGTTGGCTGAAAGACGTGCTTCCTATTAAAATCCTGCTAATTTTGCAGTTCTAATCAAAATTACATGCAGCGCTCGGAGATCAGGCATATACTGGAAAGTGTCCCGGTGGGAACAGACGTAACGGTTATGGGTTGGGTAAGGACTTTCCGGAGCAATCGTTTCATCGCTCTTACAGATGGAAGCACCATTCATACGTTGCAGGCGGTGGTGGATTTCGAACAGATGGATGCTGCCACGCTGAAGCGGATCACACCCGGGGCGTCGCTGAAGATCGGGGGCCGGCTGGTGGAATCGCAGGGGAAAGGCCAGCGCGTGGAAGTGATCGTGAGCTCGCTTGAAGTGCTCGGCGATTCCGAATCGGATGTTACGCTTCCCGGCGCATATCCACTGCAGCCCAAAGCGCATTCGCTTGAGTTCCTGCGGGAGATCGCGCACCTGCGCTTCCGTACCAATACGTTCGGAGCAGTGTTTCGCATCCGTCACGCTATGACGTTCGCTATTCATAAGTTCTTCAACGACCAGGGATTTTTCAATATTCATACTCCCATCATCACAGCTTCGGATGCCGAGGGCGCAGGAGAAATGTTCCGTGTGACCACGCTCGATCTCAAGAATATTCCGGTGGGAGAAGATAAGGAAGTGGATTTCAGCGAGGACTTTTTCGGGAAAGCTACCAACCTTACCGTTTCCGGTCAGCTGGAAGGCGAGCTGGCGGCGATGGCCCTGAGCAAGATCTATACGTTCGGGCCTACCTTCCGCGCCGAAAACTCGAACACTACCCGACATCTAGCCGAGTTCTGGATGATAGAGCCGGAAGTGGCTTTCGCCGACCTTACCGGCAACATGGACCTGGCGGAAGCGCATCTTAAATATCTTATTCAATACGCGCTCGACAATTGCGCCGACGATCTGGCCTTCCTCAACCAGCGCGGCCTGGATGAAGAAAAGAACAAGAAGAAAGAAGAGCGCAACGAAATGAACCTGCTTGAAAGGCTGCGGTTTATCGTGGAGAATAGCTTCGAGCGGATCACATACACCGAGGCTGTCGACATCCTGCAGCGCTCCAGGCCAAACAAAGAGAAGAAGTTCCAGTACCCGGTAGAAGGCTGGGGCACCGACCTTCAGTCGGAGCACGAACGCTACCTGGTGGAAAAGCATTTCAAAAAACCGGTGATCCTTACCGATTATCCGAAAGAGATCAAGGCATTTTACATGCGGGAGAACGAGGACGGAAAGACCGTGCGCGCCATGGATATCCTTTTCCCCGGCATCGGTGAGATAGTGGGAGGATCGCAGCGGGAAGAGCGGCTCGATAAGCTGGTGAACCGCATGAAAGAAATGAATATTCCCGAAAAGGAGCTTTGGTGGTACCTGGATACCCGCCGTTTCGGCACCGTGCCGCACGCAGGTTATGGTCTCGGCTTCGAGCGGCTCATGCTGTTCGTTACCGGCATGACGAACATCCGGGATGTGATCCCTTTCCCGCGCACGCCGAAGAGCGCCGAATTCTGATGATGAGTCCTGAAGAGGTCTATTATATTCTCGAACATTGCACCGAACTTATTCTGCCGGAAGAGCAGACGGCCCTCGTATTGCTCCGGCTTTCGGAAGAGGAGAAGGACCGTTCTTTCTGGAAGCTCGATCTGAAATACGGTAAGGTGGATAATACAGCGGTAAAGCAGATGGCTTCGCTTGGAAACGAGCAGTTGCGGTCCACGATCGCAGATCGTATCCTGAAAGAGCATGGCGAGCGCATTCTCAATTATTGTCCGCGCTGTCGCCGCCTTGCCCGTACCCCGCAGGCACAGCAATGCCGCTATTGCGGTTACGACTGGCATTCATAAGATTCCCAAATGAAAAAAGGTTGCAATACCGTAGCATTGCAACCTTCCTGTTTTTTCAGATCAATTTTATTGTTTGATCACCGGCTTGCGGATGATCGTTTTTCCATCCAGGATAAGCACGAGGTTATACATACCCGGTGCAAGGCCTGCTGAAGAAAGATCGACAGGAAGCATTTCGTTCGCAGAGGCGATATATGCTCCGAACAGTTGTCTGCCTTCCATGCTGTAGATCATTATTTCAGCTTTCATTCCGTTTTCAAGACCGGATATTACGATCTGGCCGGTGAACGGGTTAGGATAAACAGAAACGGTGATATCGTTTTCTCCGGGTAATCCGGCACCGGTGTTGATCACTTCGGCAGTCACTGAAGTTGTACAGCCGTTGTCATCTGTTATGGTACAGGTATAGGTTCCGTCGCAGAGGCCGGTAACGGTGGGAGTGGTGGCGCTTACGCCGGTCCATGAGTACGTATAGCCCGGAGTTCCGCCGAGAACGGTTACGGTAAGCTCGCCGGTACATCCCATGGTAGTATCGTCAGGGCATGAAGCGGTAAGCTCCGCCGGCTCGCCGATCGTTCCGGTAAAGCTGCTGTCTATGCATCCGTTCGCGTCGGTTACCGATACGGAGTACATTCCTGCAGCCAGCCCGGTGCGGTCTTCGTTAACATCGCTGTCGTTCCAGAGGAAGGTATAAACGGGAGTTCCGCCGGATACGGTAAGGTCGATGGTTCCGTTCTGGTCGCCGAAGCACAGCGCATCGGTTGTAACGCCGGATACTGCGATGGCAGACGGCGTGGTCACCGTGTCGGTGAAGCTGCTGTCGGCGCATCCGTTCGCATCGGTAACGGTAAGGGAATAAATTCCTGCACCCAGCGCGGTACGGTCTTCGGTAGTATCATTATCATTCCACAGGTAAGTGTATGCTGTCGTTCCGCCGGTCACGGTAAGATCAAAGCTTCCGTTCTGGTCGCCGAAGCAGAGCAGATCCGTAACGGACGACGACAGGGCCACCTGCAGCAGTGCCGGTTCGGTAAGCATGGTGCTGTCGGTGCGCGTACATCCGCTCGTGCTGTCGGTTACGGTAAGCGAGTAGCTTCCGGCCGGAATGTTGTCGGCAAGCGCATCGGTATCTCCGTTGTTCCACAGATAATCATAGACGCCCAAACCGTTGGTTACGGTAGATTGTATGCTTCCGTCGGAGCTGCCGAAGCACAAAGGTGAAGTAGAAGCAAAAGATATCGAGGGGATCGGGTTAACCGTCACGATGATCGTATCGGTAACAGGACATCCCAGCCGTGCCGCCATCGTAACGGTTATGGTATCGGTGCCTGTAAGATAAACATTGGGTGATGCCACGGAAGGATCGCTAATGGTTCCCGCAGTATTCCATGCATAGGAAAGCCCGTTGTAAGCGATCAGGTTCACTGTATCTGGACCGCAGGTGCTCTGATCAATCCCTGCATAAGGAGCTCCGGTATACGGACCGATATTCAGCCATTCGTTTACGCTAAGAATGCCTATTCCGTCATATCCGCCTACGGATACCATATAAATGCTGTCGTTGCGGACAACCGACGTGAGGTTGGAAACGTTGCTTACGGCTGAGGGCTTCAGGGGGCCGATCTCCCACGTGCCGGTTACGGTGTTGTAGGCAAAGGTTTCAGCCTGCACAAATGTACCGTCTCCGTCGGGATCGCCGGCGGAGAAATATATTCTGCCGTCGTTGCCGATGCTGTTACCACCGGTAAATCTTCCGCGCGGACCCGCAGGGAAATCGGCTGCAGCTGTCCAGGTGATGGTGGTTGGATTGGCAGGGTCGATGGTTCCCAGCCATGCATCGTCTATAGTTCCCAGCGCCTGGTTGTATCCGCCCACATATAAGATCCTGTTTCCTGCGATTCCCATTCTGCCGCCGCTCGTCGCGGTGCCCGGCTTAACGGTACCGGTAGTCCAGGTATTGGTGTTTGCATTGTAGATCTGTACGGTATTGATATCGGTAATTCCGTTGTACCCTCCCACAAGATAAATAAGGCTGTCGGCATACGTGCCGATTCCGTAATCGCCTGTAGCGGTCGGAAGCGTGGCTCCGGTACTCCAGCTGTTTGCGATGGTATTATAAATATGAAGCTGGTTGGTCGGCGAGAACGAACCGGTATATCCTCCGGGCACATATATATTGCTGCCGATCGCAGCTGCGGAAACCTGTCCACGGGTAACGGGAATGTTGGCGATGGTCTGCCATGCGCCGGTAACCAGGTTCTGCTTATAGCATATAGCCGTATTTGCGAAAGCTCCGTCGTAACCTGCCAGATAATAAAGATAGGCAGTATCTGTGCCCGCGTTACATATCTGCGTGAACGCCTGTCCGCCCGACCATCTTGCGGCAGGTATGGGCGTGGATGATTCCCATCCGTAGTTGGGGAAGGGATCGTATACATTCAGAGTTTGTACGAGTGTGTCGTTGCTCTTGTTGGCGTCTCCTGTAAGCTGCGTATAAACTTTCATGGTATAGGAGCCGGATGTTGCGGGCGTCCACGGAGCAAAGGTTATATTGGCCGATGATCCCGGATTAAGCGCTGTTACAGTTTGCGTGGAAGTGTATCCGCCCGGATTGATCTCCATGGTGGTATTGAAGGTCTGAACAGCGGAACCCTGGTTCACTACCGTTACATCGTAAGTATTGCTGGATTGTGTCTGGGCATACAGCACATCGTTGAATGTTGTCACAGCCACATCGTTCGGGGGAAGAGTTCCTATGGCTACTTTGTCGATGTAGAGTCCGTCGCCGTCTGCATTATAATGAGAGAATGCGATGTAAATGTTCTGTCCTGCGAAAGCATTCAGCGAAACAGCGTACCGGTACCAGTTGTCATCATCCGGAGGATAGTTGGTCCCTTCCGAAAGGCCGAGTATCCGGGTGGTAAATGCAGTAGGAATGGTGTTGGTAGTATTGGATACGCGGATCACAAGCGAATCCGGCTGATAGCCCTGGAAATCGAGCTTCATCCAGAAGGTGAGCGAATCTCCGGCTACCGCGGTGAACTGGGGAGTCACCAGCCAGTCTTGCCCGATGGTGCTCTGGTATACCATGTAGGCAGACGCAACGCCGTCGCGGGCTTCGGTCGTAGAGCGGGCCCACTGGCCTGCGCCGGCTATGCTCTGGCTTATCCAGCCGGTCGGTGGAAATGTGGTGGATTCAAATCCCTGCTCATAATAACCCGACAGCTGTGCCTGGGCCATAGAAGCAATGGATAATAATGTACATAAAATGAGTGCAGTTTTTTTCATCGCATTGGGTTTTAAAGACCGCAAAGATAGCAATAATGGCATCACGGGAACCCTCAGAAGTAATTATTGTTGCGGGTATAATTACGGGTTTTTTATATAAAAAAGGAGTATGAATAGTCATACCCCTTTTTAAAAGATAGTTATTGCCGCGTGCTGCAGCGCACGGATGGCATATTCGTCGTAGCCGGTCACAAAAAATGATCCCGAAAGCAACATCGCTGGCATTCTCCAGCAGCGAACCCGCTCCCTCCGGGCATTTCCACATCCAGGAAAAACCAGGTCGGGCGCTGTGCTGCGGATAATTTCCGCCCCGGTCTTACTGTCGTTCGCCGTTCCCATTATGTGCGTACCCGGGCAGTATTTTTCCAGCATAAGGCTCAGCACTTCTACGGCCGGGTTTTCATCGTCTATGATAACGGCTCTGATCATAATTCCGGCAGGTTTTGTAGTACCAGTATAAACATCATGAATATATGATGCAAAAGAGGATAAACGGTTGTGCGAATGCCCAAAAAAAAAATCGGGTTCCGCCGGTGGCTGGCTTAGACCCGGTACGCGATAATTATTGACCGGTATCTATAACTTTAACCTGGGCCGGGCTAGCGGTCGTCAGGCTTCAGGCCGGGAATCTCTCCGTAGCGCCGAAGGTCGTTGATGTCGCTTCGTTCCGATAGATCGCCGTTGCGGAAATAAAAAAACAGCGCCTTGCCCGGTCCGTACTTTTCGATGCTTCGCACAAAATTTTTCTGCTTTTGCCAGTCGGGCATTATCACGTGCACCGTATCAGTGTATACGGCGTAGATCGGCTCGTTATAATTTTCTGATTCGATGATCCATACTTTCAGCACCGGCTGATATACGGTGTCTTTTTTGAACAGAACATTTCCTGTGGATCTTGGCCATACGGGAATATCGGATCTGAAATAAGGAAGGATCTTGTCGAGCGAATCGGTAATAAAGAACGGGCGGTACTTCGGTTGCGCATGCAATTGTGCACCGGCCAGCAACAGGGCAATAACCGCTACGACGAGCCGCATGCGCTTATTTCCGCTTATAGATCGGAACCGTGGAGCAGGGTTCGCCATACATGAGACTTTTTACTACAGGCTGAAGTATCCGGGTGATTTCGAGATAGGCGCCTTCGGGAACGGATTCGTCGCCGCAGCCTTTTATCACTACACGTACGTCGCGGTACGATTCAGGATCTATCTGTTCGCGCAGCGAATCTGTTATCATTTTTTCCCTGGCCGAGGCAATGGTTCCCGAATGTACGGACACTGAAACGGGCCGCAGGTATGTGGTAATGAGCATATATGCCCACAGCGGAATGATGGCGTCCGCAGTGCAGGTAACCGCCACATGCTTTCCTGCAAACGCGCTCCAGTCGGTAGCCGCCAGCTTTTCGCGGAAGTCTTTTTCGCGCAGTATCAGACCTTCAAAGAGATAGTCTTTCAGGTCCGCCTGGAGCCATTCGCCCTTTGGAAGGAATGTTTCCAGCTCGAGCGTTACGATGCCGCTTTGCGCTACTTTATTTACGATAGGAGCTTCCATAATAAATAGAACGGAGCCATCAGGATAAAAGTTTCTTTACCATTTCGGAAATGCGCTTTCCTTCGGCTTTTCCCGCGAGCTTCCTGGAGGCGACGCCCATTACTTTTCCCATCTCCTGCGCCGTGGAAGCGCCGGTCTCGGCAAGAATGGACCTCAGCTCTGCTTCGAGCTCCTGGTCGCTGAGCTGCGCAGGCAGGTACGCTGAGATGACGTCGATCTGCACTTTTTCTTCAAAAGCAAGATCTTCACGCCCCTGCTGTGTATAGATGTCGTACGAATCTTTGCGCTGTTTCACCAGCTTCTGCAATATCTGTATCTCCGCTTCGGAAGTGAGCGTATCCTGTCCCGCCTTTTCGGTCTTTGCCATAAGGATGGCTGACTTTACAGCGCGCAGTGCGTTCAGCTTCGCCTGGTCTTTCGCCAGCATTGCTTTTTTGATGTCGTCGTTGATCTGCGTTTCGAGGCTCATAGAGAAATATTTGTACAAAATTACAAAAAAAACAGGGTGCCTGCAGTATTCACGTCCCACGCCCTGCCACATTAGAAAATCTGCGGTATTTAACGTATTTTTGCGCTGTAATTTTGAATTATTGGACATCCCGGCAAAGGCCGCAGGATGCGTACTTATTTTTATATATATGGCAACAGGCCCTCAGTATCTGATCGATAAATATCTTTCTCTCCCGCAGCTCAGGCTCCTGAAAGAGCAGACTACCGGCGCTCCCCGGCCGTTGCTGCTCAAAGGATTGTCGGGCTCTTCTGTCAGCTTCGTACTCGCTGCTATGAACCAGGAATCGCGCATGCAGGTGCTTATCGCCGACGAAAAAGAAGAGGCGGCTTACCTGCTTAACGATCTGGAAGCCTTGTTGGGAAAGGAACTGGTATTGTTCTTCCCGGAATCGTACCGCCGTGCGTACGAGGTAGATCATACGGATAATGCCAATGTCCTGATGCGCACCGAAACGCTCAACGGCATTCGCCAGGGAAAGCCGAAAGTAGTGGTGACCTATCCCCACGCGCTGGCCGAAAAGGTGATCACGCAGGAGGAGATCGCGGAGAAGATGCTGCATCTGAAAAAAGGCGAATCGGTGGATGTAGATTTTATTTTCGACGTGCTGATCGAGTACGGCTTCGACCGTGACGACTTTGTGTATGAGCCGGGCCAGTTCGCCGCGCGCGGAGGGATCATCGACGTGTTCTCTTTCGCCAATGATCTGCCTTACCGTATTGAGTTCGACGGAAAAAAAGTTTCTTCCATCCGCACATTCAATCCCGATTCGCAATTGTCCGTAGCGAAGTTCGACCGCATCGACATCCTTCCCAACATCGAGCGGAAGCAGGTGCAGGAAGTGCGGCAGTCTTTTCTCGATTTCATCCCGGCCGATACGCTGGTATGGATCCATGATCTTACGAAGATCGGCTCGGTACTGTCGGATTATTTTGGAAAAGCGCAGACCGAGTTCAAAAAGCTGAGCACAGAGATCCGCCATAGCGAGCCCCAACAGCTTTTTCTCCGGGATGATGAGTGGGAAAAAAGCATCGTGAAATTTCACCGGCTCCATTACGGGCCCGTGCACCAGGATATGGAAGAGATCACGTTCCATACGCAGGGCCAGCCACCGTTCCATAAAAATTTCGATCTCCTGTTCAAAGAGCTTGAAAAGAACAAAAGAGAAGAGTACGCCACTTTTGTTTTTTCCGACCAGGCGCGGCAGATCGAGCGGCTGTATAATATTTTCGAAGACCTGCTGAAGAAAAAAAGCAGCGGCGAAAGCATCCACGACAAGGAGCTTTTTCAGCCGCAGTATTACTCCATTAAGGCAGGCTTTATTGATAATGACCTGAAGATCGCGTGTTTTACCGATCACCAGATATTCGAGCGGTACAAGCGCTTTCAGCTCAAAGCGTCGTACAGCAGGGAGCAATCCATTACGCTCAAAGAGCTTACCACGCTGAAGCCCGGAGATTTTGTAACGCATATCGATCATGGCGTGGGCCAGTTTGCAGGGCTGGAAAAGATCGACGTGAACGGAAAGCCGCAGGAAGCCATCAAGCTCATGTATAAGGACGGCGACACTGTTTATGTAAGCATTCACTCGCTTCACCGTATCGCGCGGTACAGTGGAAAAGAAGGAAAAGAGCCGGGCCTGAACAAGATCGGATCGAATGCATGGCAGGCGCTGAAGGCGAAGACCAAAAAGAAAGTAAAGGAGCTTGCCTTCGACCTGATCAAGCTGTACGCAAAACGCCGTACGGAAAAAGGTTTCCAGTTCTCCCCGGATACGTACCTGCAGCACGAGCTGGAAGCGTCGTTCATCTACGAAGATACTCCCGACCAGCTGAAAGCCACGCAGCATGTAAAGTCCGATATGGAAAAGCCTTACCCGATGGACCGCCTGGTGTGCGGCGATGTGGGATTCGGCAAAACGGAAGTGGCGATACGTGCGGCGTTCAAAGCAGTGTGCGACGGAAAGCAGGTGGCGGTGCTCGTGCCTACCACGATCCTCGCGCTTCAGCATTACAAAACCTTTTCCGCGCGGCTGAAAGACTTTGCGGTGACGGTGGATTACCTGAACCGCTTCAAATCATCGAAAGCGCAGAAAGAAACGCTGGAAAAACTGGCGGACGGAAGGATCGACATTCTTATCGGAACACACAAGCTCGCGGGGAACGATGTAAAGTTCCGCGATCTCGGCCTGCTCATTATCGACGAGGAGCAGAAATTCGGCGTAAGCACGAAAGACAAGCTCAAGCTGCTGAAGAGCAATGTGGACACGCTCACGCTTACAGCCACGCCCATTCCGCGTACGCTGCAGTTTTCGCTGCTGGGCGCAAGGGACCTTAGTGTAATTCGTACACCACCGGCCAACCGTTATCCTGTTTCGACAGAGCTGCGCGGGTTCAACGAAGAGGTGATACGCGATGCGATCATGTATGAAGTAAGCCGGAACGGACAGGTGTTCTTCATTCACAACCGCGTGCAGAACATTATGGACGTTGCCGGAATGATACAGCGGCTTTGCCCGGATGTGAAGGTTAAGTACGCGCACGGACAAATGGATGGCGCCAGCCTGGAAGAGATCATGCTCGGGTTCATCGAAAATGATTTCGACGTGCTTGTTTCCACATCTATTGTCGAAAGCGGGCTTGACATTCCCAATGCCAACACGATCATTATAAACGATGCGCACTATTTCGGTCTCAGCGATCTTCACCAGATGAGAGGCCGTGTAGGCCGGAGCAACCGGAAGGCGTTCTGTTACCTGCTTACTCCGCCGTTCAGCACGCTCACGCCGGAAGCAAGAAAAAGGCTGAATGCCCTGCTGGAGTTTTCCGATCTGGGAAGCGGCTTTAACATCGCGATGAAAGATCTTGACATCCGCGGAGCCGGTGACCTGCTCGGGGCGGATCAGAGCGGCTTCATCAACGAGATGGGATACGAGACTTACCAGAAGATATTGAACGAAGCGCTGCAGGAATTAAAGCAGAACGAGTTCAAAGAGCTGTTTGCCGAAGAGCTTGAGAAGGAAGGCCACAGGTGGGTGGACGATTGCGTGATCGACACCGATCTGGAGATCCTGATCCCCGAAAGCTACGTCGATAATATTGCCGAGCGTCTGCAACTTTACAAGGAGCTTGATAACCTCGGATCGGAAGAAGATATACAAACGTATATGGAGCAGTTCATCGACCGGTTCGGGTCGCTGCCGAAGCAGACACAGGAGCTTTTCAATGTGATCCGGCTGCGTCTGAGGGCGCAGGCGCTGGGTTTCGAAAAGATCATTCTCAAGAACAATACGCTCATTCTTCACTTCGTTTCCAACCAGCAGTCGCCGTATTACCAGTCGGATGTGTTTACAAGGATGCTGCAGTTCCTTCAGCGCCCCGAATCCCGCGTGATCGATTTCCGGCAGAAAAATGACAAGCTGACGATGACATTCAAGGGCATTCCTTCTGTGCAGAAGGCCCTGGAGGTAATGCAAAAGCTCACCGAAGTGTCCCAGGTCAACGCGTTGTAGCCCCCGCGTATTCCAGCACGGCTTTCTTATATGCTTCTGCCATTTCTATCAGGCGGCACGGCACTTTTTTTCCGTGCCAGTCGCAATCGTTCACCGAGAGGAGGAGCGCTTCTTCCCGGTTGTCCTGCAGCAAAGGCTCTGCGAAGGCAAGCGTGCCATATACCGCGCGCGTAAGAAAAAGATTGCGGTGGTAAACTCCGGGATTTCCTTCTGCTGCCAGTGAGTAATTGCGGATGTACTTCAGCAGGAAATCGCCGGTATAAGCCGGCACATGCATTCCGGCGGTGATATGCTTCTGCACCAGCGCAGAAAAAGCGACCGAATGCGCGATATCGTCCGACAGCAGATGGCGGAGGAACAGCATCCTGTCCGCAGGCTGTACGAGCTCTCCTTTTGTATAAGCGCCTCCCACGAACACCATGCTGAAGTTTTTGCTATGTGGCTTGTGGTATCCTTCTTTATCGGGTACGTTATTTTCGTCAACGTTGTAGTGCAGGATCAGTGTGAGATGCGGCCGGAAGGAATTTATTTTTTCCGAGCGTGCGCGGAACTCGTGATCCTTGAAAAATGTATGAAGGATCCTGTGCCGCGTTTTGCCGGCATCGCGGTTTTCTCTGATGAGCGCGGCTGTCTGTGCATGTTCCAGGCTGTCGATCAGCCTGTCTTTCCTGTCCTGCTCCAGGTCCTTTTCAAGGTCTTCCCTGTACCAGTCGTCGAAGTTCTTTCCCGTTGCGCTCGTGGTTTCGGTACGTGTAACGAGCACCGTAGCGCCAAGTCCTTCCAGCATGCTGCGCAGGATGTCTGCCGTGATCGCAGTGAGGCGGGCCTCGTATAAAAGAATATCTTCGGCGGTGCCCATGTCGGAGGCGCGAAGCCTGACATATTTCTTTTCGATCTTTGCCGTTTCGAAATTATGGGCGAAGTGCCCCGGGTCAAGCGCAATTCTCCACCCTTTCAGAGGAAGCCTGCTGTCGACCGTTCCGGGCGGCCGATCATCGCCTTTGATCTTGCGGAGAAGCTCAGCCGACTGGTCGGTCTGCCCTTTGATCTTGTAGAAGACGAGCGCATCTGCGAGCGGGAGAGAAGCCAGGTACCTGCCGAGATAATTCCATTCCGTCCAGTATACCGTGGTCTCGGGCCGTGTAGCCAGCAGGCCTTTTTCATTGGCGGCAAAAACGGTTACGCCGTTCTGGCGGATGACCACCTGCCGTTTCAGTACAGTATCCTTCATCAGGTACCCTAGTGAACTATGTACATCTTTCCGGAATATTGTCTCCGGCTGAGCGCTAATGTTTACAGGGACAGCTAATAGAATAGTAACGAAAACTTTCCAATAATACAACCGCAGGGATTGCAAATATCTTTCTATGTTTGCGCAGTGAATCACAGATACCGCAAAGGTACGGATAATGATGAACAATAGATGATTACTCTCTTTCCTGCATAAGCATAAACCGAAAAATTTTATTTATGGACTATTTTGAACAATCGCTATTCCTGCACGAGAAATTACGGGGAAAGATCCGTATTCAGCCGAAGATGGACATAGTTTCTACAGAAGACCTGTCGCTGCTGTATTCTCCGGGCGTGGCCGAGCCTTGTCTGCGGATCGCCGCTAATCCGGCGGATGTTTGGAAATACACGATCAAACGGAATACAGTTGCAGTGGTTACCGACGGTTCTGCCGTACTGGGATTGGGCAATATCGGGGCGCTTGCATCCATACCTGTAATGGAAGGCAAGGCGATGCTGTTCCGCAAATTTGCCGGCATCGATGCGTTCCCGATCTGTATCGACACGCAGGACACCGAAGAGCTGATCGCGACCATACGCCGGATCGCCCCGGTGTTCGGCGGCATCAATCTCGAAGATATCTCCGCTCCCCGTTGCTTTGAAGTGGAAGATCGCCTGCAGGACCTGGGAATTCCCGTTTTCCATGACGACCAGCACGGTACCGCCGTAGTGGTGCTCGCCGGTATCATCAATGCCTGCAAGATACTGGAACGCGATATCAAAGATCTGAAGATCGTTATCAACGGCGCGGGAGCCGCAGGTATCGCCATCGCGAAACTACTGCGCAGCGCGACTTCCGGAGAATCGAACGATCCTGCCATAGCTGTGAAGGAGGTTATCCTCTGCGATACAAAAGGCACCGTTCATAAAGAGCGCGAAGACCTGAACGATGTGAAACGCTCCATTCTTTCGTGGACCAACCCGAACAACGTAAAAGGTTCGCTGAGAGATGCGCTGATCGGTGCGGACGTATTCATCGGGGTGAGCCAGGCAAACCTGCTTACTGCCGAAGATGTGCGAACGATGAACAGGGATTCCATCATTTTTGCGCTGGCCAATCCGGTGCCCGAGATCATGCCTGAAGAAGCTTACAAGGGCGGCGCGGCAGTGGTCGGAACAGGCCGCAGCGACCTTCCGAACCAGATCAATAACGTACTCGCGTTTCCGGGAATATTCCGCGGAGCGCTCGACGGAAAGGCACGCCACATCACTACCAAGATGAAGCTGGCCGCCGCTTACGCCATTGCCAACAGCGTGTACAATATGGCGAAGGACAAGATCGTGCCTGCGACCCTCAATCTCCGTGTGGCGCACGAAGTGAACCTTGCCGTACAGGAAGCGATCACCGACGAGGACCGTTTGTTATGATCTGCGGAATGGGATCTCTTTCAGCAACGGTAAAAAATGCCGGACGGCTGATGCTCATTGTGATCGGTTTTGCAATAAGTCTTTCTGCCTGCAATAACAGCCCGGGCGCTTCGGGCGAAGGCATCCGCTTTTTTGAAGGAAACTTTTCGCAGGCATTGGAAAAAGCAGCTGCTGAGAACAAGCTGGTATTTCTTGACGCGCATACAGACTGGTGCGGCTATTGCCGGAAAATGAAACGGCAGGTTTATAGCGATAAGTCGGTAGGCGAGGCATTCAACGCGAAGTTCGTCAGCATTTCCGTGGATATGGAAAAAGGCGAAGGCCCGGAGCTGGCCTATCGTTACGGCGTTTCGTTGTATCCTACTTTATTTATCCTGGACGCACAGGGAAATGTTGTAAAGGGTACCAAAGGCTTTCAATCCGTTCCCGAGCTGCTGGAATTTGCCCGTTAAAGTCTCCCGGCAAATTAGATTTTTTAAGAAATAATACGGCCTTCGCGAAGGCGCTGCTGCGCTTTGCGGCGGTGTAAATCAGGTATTTGATTATTTTTGCAGGAATAAGACCAGTTATGTACACAATTCAATTTGGAACAGACGGATGGAGGGCGATCATCGCCAGGGAATTTACGGTAGACAACGTAAAGAGAGTTTCGGAAGCCGTAGCGAAATGGTTGCTGCAGCAGAAACGGGATCCATCCATAGTGATCGGTCGCGATTGCCGTTTTGCCGGAAAGCTTTTCCTTGAAGAAGCCTCGAAGGTATTCGTTGCAGCAGGCGTGAGAGTGTATTACGCAGATAATTTTGTGTCTACACCTATGGTGTCGCTGGGCACGCTTCATTATAAAGCAGATCTTGGCGTGGTGATCACCGCAAGTCACAACCCGCCCGCTTACAATGGCTATAAGCTGAAAGGCAGTTTCGGCGGACCTTTGCTTCCTGAAAAAATTTCGGAGGTGGAAAACCTGATCGCGGAGACCATTCCCGATACTGACACCATAGAGCTGGAAGGTAACGAGCTGTACCGCAACGTGGATCTGCACGGCCTGTATATTGAGCGCGTGAAAAAGAATTTCGACATGCCGGCGATACTGGCTTCTCCTTTCCGGTTCGGATACGATGCAATGTACGGCGCGGGCCAGTCAGTGATCCCGGAACTGTTTCCCGATATCGAGCTGCTGCACTGCGAATATAACCCCGGCTTCAACGGAATAGCTCCCGAGCCCATCCTGCGTAACCTGCAGGAGTTTTCCGAATTCATCAAAATATCGGAAATGGTGGATTGCGGATTGGCTACCGATGGTGATGCCGACCGCATCGGGTTGTTCGATAGCAAAGGAAATTTTGTCGATTCGCATCACATCATCCTCCTGCTGATCCACTATCTCGTAAAATATAAAAAGATGTCCGGCAAAGTGGTCACCGCTTTTTCCGTGACCGAGAAAGTAAAAAAGCTCTGCGCTCATTACGGGCTTGAGCAGCTTACCACAAAGATCGGCTTCAAATACATCACCGGTTACATTCTCCACGACGATGTGCTGCTCGGGGGAGAAGAGTCCGGCGGGATCGCGATCAAAGGTCATATCCCCGAACGCGACGGAATATGGATGGGACTTGTGCTGTGGGAGTTCATGGCGAAGTCCGGCAAATCGCTGGAAGACCTGATACAGGAAGTGTACGAGATCGTAGGTCCTTTTGCTTACGACCGGAACGATCTTCATCTTACCGAAGAAAAGAAGCAACGTATCGTAGCGCGTTGCAAAGCTGGAATTGATGCTTTCGGACCGCATAAGGTTCTGCGCACCGAAGACCTTGACGGCTTCAAATACCATTTCGAGAACGATGAGTGGATCCTGATACGCGCTTCAGGCACCGAGCCTGTGCTGCGGATCTACGCCGAATCCGCTGCGCCCGAGACCATGCGACGTTTGCTGGAAACGGTGACGGATGAGGTGCTGGGATATTAACGGAGGGTGGATGTTGGAAGATGGACAATCCTCCTGCGCCGTCGGCTACGGCGGATGAAAAAAGGACAGAGGACAGTTTCTACAAGCTTACGGCTTCTCTGATGTTACCGGAATTACGAACGAACGGTCTAACGATTAAGGACGAATCCGCCTTCGCCTGTGACTACGGGAAATAAGAAAGGATACCGGACAGGCTACAAAATATTTATGATATGATCTTCTAAGTTCTACAAACTAAGTACTAAGCGCTTTTTTTAATTTTTAATTTCCCTTTTTAATTTTAGTATCGCGTTGGCTACGCCGTCCACGACCTGGCACATTCGTTTTATATCCAGGGTGCCCAGCGTGTCGGATGTTTCATGATAATTCGTGTTCCTGAAGAACGCCGTATTGGTGATCATCAGCGCGCTGTAGCCGAATGCCCAGTAGTTGCGATGATCGGAGTAATCGATGCCCCTGATGTTCCGCGGGGTTTTCAGCGATCGTGTTTTCAGATCGCAGCTACGCTTCATCTTCCGGTTGAATTTCCGGGGAAATTTTCCATTGCCTGCGCGCATGATCACCGATATGAAGTTTCCGCGAGAACCGTAAAGGCATTTCATGATCTTCAGCGGATAGGATTGCGAATTCTTTTCATCGCTGAAATACCCGATCATTTCGAGGCTGATCATTCCTGCCACGGGGATCTTCTGCTCGTAGAGCCAGCGTGCGTGAACATAGCTTCCCATATTCTCTGAGCCGAAGAACGGCGGTTCTTCCAGTGTATATGCCACAAGGTCGATACGGTAATTCAGCTCTTTTCCTGAAAGCAAACGCGCCAGTTCCAGCAGCCCTGCCACTCCCGAGCCGTTGTCATCCGCGCCCGGCTGGTCCATACATACATCGTAATGTGCCCCGATAATGATCCGTTCCGTATGTGCCGTATCGAACGAACAAATAATATTGCGGTACTGTTCCCCCCCGACGGTGTACACCTGTTCTGTATCGGTTACTGCGTACTGCGAAAAAACATCCCGGATGTAATCTGCGGTGGAATTGAGCCGATCCGGGTTTTTGTAATTCCGGTACCCCGGTTCGTTAACGATCTTTTCAAGATGAATGCGGGCAATGGCAGTATCTGCGTTAAGCTGCGCCTGCAATTGAATTGCGGAAAGAATCATCAAAACGGAGATCACGCACCGCATCTCAGTTCCATTTTTCCATCAGCGCCCGCACTCCCGACAGTAACGCCTCGTAATACCTGCCGGCGCGTAGCTCAGGAAGCATGAGCTCGTCTATAATGCTTTTGCAGATGGCATCGGTAAGGATCTGTTCAGTTCCCGATCCGGTTGATATTCTTACTTTTCTTTGTGCGCTGCTCAGTACGATCAGCAAGCCATTGTTCGTTTCACGCTGCCCGATCTCCCATTCATTGAAGAGAGCAAGGCTGTATTCGCCGATGTTCCTGAAGTCCATGAAGTCCGGTGTGGTCACAACAACGATCTGCCGTGTTGTCCGTGCGTCGTAATCCTGCAGGAGAGAGTCCAGCTCATGCGCCTGTGCAGGCAGAAGTATGTTTTCGAGATCGTTCACATAGCCCGTGGGAGAGGAAAATTTATCCTGCGCCACGGCCAGCAGAGGCAATAGCAACCAGAGAACAAAAATGTTCCGCGCCCGGAAAAAAAAACGAAATGAGATCATCCGTTCACTGTTTCGTTCTTTTTGATCAGCAGGCGGTCGAGAAAGAATGTTCCGAACGGAACGATGGATGCAGCGAAAGCCAGGAAGCCTTTACCGATGCTCCATTTGTACTCGATCACCACCTGTAAAAGCAGCAGCATGAACAATACGAACAGCACGCCGTGCACCATTCCTGCGATCCTCACCGCTTCCGGCATATCCGCCATGTATTTCAGCGGCATGGCGATACAAAGGAGCACGAGGTAGGAGATACCCTCCAGCAGCCCTACCAGGAGGAACCGGCCGAAAGGTGTGGACAAAGAATATTTTTTCATGATTCTTGAATTGAAAAGCAATCCAAAGGTATTTTTTTGCCGGATACGATCTCAAAATTTAACGTTTTACGTGCTTCTGCCGTATACGCTGTTTTTTTCAGGTTTTTCTGCTTTCCGGGTCTGATTATCTCCGTATATTGGAGCATGCTGCTGAAGTGGAAAATATTCTGGATCGGCTTTGGGACGCTCGTTCTGGCCAATGCGGTCACCCTTTTTGTCCTGCCGTTCAACAGGGAAAGAACTACAGGGATCTACAGAGGGATCCCGGACGACAAAATGCTATCGGAAGTGCCGCTGCCTGAGAACTATATACTCTATTATGTGAATGGAACCGCGTATATATGCCAGCGCGGGCTTTATTTCGGTTACAGTACGGGCGACGTAGCGCCGGTAATTTACAATGCCCGGAAGCCCCAGCGGGCGTACAATTATACATTCCTCAATTTTGGCCTGCTGGTCTCCATTCCTTTTGTATTCATCCATTTTATCTGGTTCGCATTCATTTTAAAGGTTTACGATCCGTTGATGGAACCTGTTTTTCCACGAGTGAAGCGGACCGTCAATATTGACGCTTACCAGAAAGCTCCGCGGGCGCGAACTTCCCGCCAGATCTCCGACCGCTCCGATAATATCGATCAGGAGCTCAGATAAAATTCCTTTGTGAGCCCGCTGTATAGGGCGGAACGCTGCCGGCGGCCGTCTTCGTACAGGTAAATGCTTTCGGTAACAGCCGTAGCTTTCTGCGCTCCGAATTCGCCCATCATCCGGATCACCGGCCCGTTGGAAAAGCTTTTTACTTCGCACGTCCGCAGGGGAAAAATTCCGTTCTCCGAAAGTAGGAACACAAGCTTCTCAAAGCCATCGCAGGGTAAAATAAATGCAAATCTTCCCTCCGGCTTCAGCAGGTTGGGAATGGCAGACGCCAGCAGGCGAAAATCCAGTTTTGATGTGTGCCGCGCTAATTCTTTTCTGCGGTCGGCGGGCAGAAGACTGCCGGAAAAATATGGAGGATTTGTGATAACGAGATCAAATTTTTCGCTGCTCGTCCGGAAGAATGTCTCTGCATCGGTGTGCAGGCTGGAGAGGCGGCCGGCCCACGGGCTGTTTGCAAAATTTTCTGCCGCCTGCGCCGATGAAAGCGGATCGGTTTCTATCGCAAGGACCGTTGCGTTGGAGCGTTGGGCAAGCATCAGCGCCAGCAGCCCGGTGCCGGTTCCGATATCGAGCATCGCGCCAGTGCCGTGCACATGCGTCCATGCGCCGAGAAGCACGCTGTCTGTGCCGACTTTAAACGCCGCTTTGTCCTGGCGGATGGTAAATTGCTGAAAGATGAACGGCCTGCTCATATTGCAAAAATAAGCAGCCCGGCGGTTTTACCACTCGTCTGTGGAAGTAAAGAGCTGACCGATGCCTTTGCAGAGCTGCACGATCCCGAATACCATCACTACAATGGGCAGCACGAAGCTTTGTCCCTGCACGGCTTCTTCCATCAGGTACCACCCGATGCCTCCGCCGACAAGGATCCAGAGCGCGCCGAACAGAATGTTGCGCGTGGCAGGTGCGTGGTTCACATACGGCACAGGTTCGTTGTTCCCTGCGAGATAACTGCTGTATGAAATGTTTTCCGGCTTACGGTGATGGGTTCCTTCATCACCTTTGTTGTTTTTGGCGTTCATAGGGCCCTTCCTTTTTTTAAGTGTTAAGTCAAATTTTGCTCCAAGCCCATGTTTTATTAGAAAAAAATTTTCATTTTGTGATGAAAACTTCTAGAAACTAACTATATGAACGGAATAACCGTAAGAAAGGTTGCAGACAAAAAGGACTTAAAGAAATTTATAATGCTTCCCTGGAAGATCTATAAGAATGATCCGGTGTGGGTGGCGCCTGTTATTTCCGATTATAAAAAGGTGTTTGATCCGGCTGTGAGCCCTTTCTTTCTTCATGGTGAGATGACGTATTTTATCGCTGAGCGCAACGGAGAGATCGTGGGACGGGTGGCGGCTATCCGCAACCGGCTGCACAACGAGACGTGGAACGACAAAGTAGGATTCTTCGGTTTTTTCGAATGCATCGACGACCAGGAGGTTGCCAACGCGCTGCTGGATGCTGCAAAAGGCCAGCTGAAGGAGTGGCAGTTCGACCAGATGCGCGGTCCGGCGAGCCCCTCGAGCAATGAAGATTACGGTGTGCTTATCGATAATTTCAAAGACCAGCACGTGCTGATCTCCACTTATAACGCTCCCTACTATTTTAAGCTATACCAGGGATACGGCCTGCAGCCGATAAAAGAGCTGTACGCTATAAAATTTCCCGGCCGGCAGATCGAAGCTACCAACGGCGAACGCTTAAAGAAGCTGAAGGATGCGGTGCTTCAGCGTACGGGAGTGCATTTCGAAAATCTTAATATGAAAAAGTTTGCCGACGGCGTAAAAACGTTCAAGGGAATTTTCAACGAAGCATGGACGACCACGTACAATCACGGCTGGGTGCCGCTTACCGAGCAGGAATTCGATTTCATCACCACGAGCCTCAAGCCGATCACAGATCCCGAGCTGGTGCTCATCGCAAAAAAAGATGACCAGGTAGTGGGCGGTATGATCTGCCTGCCCGATTGGAATGAGGTGTTCAAGAGCTGGAAAGGAAAAGTATTTCCATTCAACTGGATCGACCTTTTTACGAAAAAGAAAAAGATCAAATGCCTGCGTGTGGTAATTCTCGGCGTGCTGCCGGAGTACCAGAAAAAAGGGCTGGACGTAGTGATGTATTACGAAGTGATGCGCCGCGGGCTTGATAAAGGAATGGAATGGGCGGAAGCATCGTACATCGTGGAAGACAACATGCCCATGTTCAAACCGCTGATGAACATCGGGGGAGAGATCTACAAGCGTTATAAGGTAATGGAGATGCCGGTGGCGTAACCTTATAAAATCAAAAGCCCGGATGTTTTGTCCGGGCGCTTCTTTTTATCTTTTCATACGGGTTGAGATGACCCATTCGTCCCATTCATCTCCCCATCCGTCGTAGTGCACTTTGTATTTTCCTTCGGACTGTTCCATGATCACGGCCTCGTACCAGTCGCCTTTCCATTCCACATTTACTTTATCGCCGACTTTCCAGTCGATCTTCAGCCGGTCTGCTTCGACCCATTCTTCCTGCGTCGCGCCGTTTTCGTACTGGATCAGCCATTTGCCATCTTTTTCTTCCTTAACGGTACCGGCGTTCCACGCGCCGTTCGAAAGCACATGCACCTTTTCGCCCGCCTGCTGCGCATTTGCGGCCCATGTGAGGCAGAGAGCAAATGCAGCGAGAAGTGTGATCTTTTTCATAGTGTCTGGTTTGAATTTCCTTCAATTTAAGAAATAATTACACACAGGCAACCGCCGGAATGCTGTCACTTTTCCAGGAAATTTTCTTCCATAGGAATGTTGAGGATCAGCTTCCTGAGAATGTTCAGGCCGGTCTGGTACGTGCGGTGTATGTTGCCGATACGGCTGTTGCCGAACTGGAACCTTCTGGCAAACGATCCTTCGGGCGTGGCCCAGGCCATCCATACGGTTCCTACGGGTTTTGTCGGCGTTCCTCCGTCGGGGCCCGCAATGCCTGACACCGCGATCGCGTAGTCGGTACCGAGCAACCGCTGCACACCCGACGCCATTTCGAGAACGGTTTCTTTGCTTACCGCTCCGAATGTCAGCAATGTCTCTTCTTTTACTCCGAGCAGTTTCGTTTTTGTATTGTAATCATACGTGATCACGGAGCCGGGATATACTTTGGAAATTCCGGGGACCGACGTCAGCTTATGTGCCAGGTAACCGCCCGTGCAGCTTTCGGCGGTGGTAATCGTAAGGTTGCGTTCCAGCAGCAGGTTCCTGATCACAAGCTCCAGCGTATCTTCATTGTAGCCGAAGATCTCATTACCGATGATCGCTTTCAGCTCTGCTTCATACTTATCCATCAGCGCTCCGGCATTCCCGTCTTCGTTGAGCGAGCTCATGCGCAGCTTTACCTGTCCGGCAGAAGGGAGATAGGCGAGCCTGATGCTCGGCGGCAGATTGTCTTCCCACTGCTCGATGGTCTTCATCAGTTCCGATTCGGGAATTCCTTCGGTAATGTATGAGCGGTGCACAAGCGGAGGAAGGCTGAAATGCCTGTGAATGAAAGGGATCACACGATGCGTCATCAACTCCTTCATTTCATACGGAACGCCCGGCAGCGAAAAAAGATATTTGCCGTTCTTTTCAAACAGCATGCCCGGCGCTGTTCCCCAGTTGTTCATCAGCACTGTGCACTTTTCCGGTATGTTGCACTGGCTTTGGTTAGCTTCGCTGAAAGGTCTTCCGCGGCCTTTGAAAAAAGCGTCGAGATGGTCGTACACTTCCTGATCGAAACGGAAACCCGATCCGAAGAATTCTGCAAGCACGTACTTGGTAATATCGTCTTTCGTCGGTCCCAGCCCGCCTGTTACTACAATTACGTCATGATCTTCGAACGCGCGCTCCACGCTGCCGAGGATGCTTTCCTTCGTGTCGGAAACGGTTGTCATCCGGGCGACAGGTATCCCCAGCAGGTTGAATTGCTCCGCGATCCAGACGGAGTTGGTGTTTACGATCTGGCCGATCAGGATCTCGTCACCGATATTTATAATTTCTGCTCTGATCTTTTTCATGTGATTTCTTAAGAGAATGTGAAGGTATCTGAAAGGGATCAAATGCGGATGGATGTGTAAAAATATAGTCGCGCGGTCACATTTTCTTTACATGTTCTGTAATGTCCGCGCTCATGTGAAGCCACAACTTTTTTCATATCGGGGATATGGGCGTAATATAGCGTGATCGGTTATAACTTTCTCACAATGAATGGTTAACAAAAATTAACGGCGACAGGATCATTTCACCGGCCATGATACGCCTAAAATCCTATTTTTGCTATTCGTCAACTCATAAGGGAAGTATATGGAAACTACCGACATTCGTATTATCAACGAGAAGATCCAGGCACAGAGCGCTTTCATCGATGTCCTGAACCGGGAGCTCGACAAAGTCATCATCGGGCAGAAGCAGATGGTGGAGCGCCTGCTCATCGGCCTTCTCTCGAACGGGCATATACTTCTGGAAGGAGTACCCGGGCTTGCAAAAACACTTGCGATCAAATCGCTTGCACAAACGATCGACGCACAGTTCAGCCGGATCCAGTTCACTCCCGATCTTCTTCCCGCCGACCTTATCGGTACGGTGATATATAACCAGAAGAAGGAAGAGTTCTCCGTGAAAAAAGGCCCGATCTTTTCCAACTTCATCCTGGCGGATGAGATCAACCGTGCACCGGCAAAAGTGCAAAGCGCCCTGCTGGAAGCGATGCAGGAACGCCAGGTGACCATCGGCGAGCAGACTTTCAAGCTTCCCGAGCCTTTTCTTGTACTTGCCACGCAAAACCCTGTGGAGCAGGAAGGTACTTATCCCTTACCGGAAGCCCAGGTAGACCGCTTCATGCTGAAGGTGGTACTCGACTATCCGAAGAAAGAGGAAGAGCAGCAGATCATCCGGATGAACATTGCGCAGGAGTTCCCGAAAGTGGGCAAGATCATCAACGCTGCGGAAATAACGAATGCACGGCAGCTCGTGAAGGAAGTCTACATGGACGAGAAGATCGAAAAATATATTGTCGATATTGTTTTTGCCACACGTAACCCGGAAGATTACAAGCTCGAAAAATTCCGGCAGCTCATCCAGTTCGGATGCTCGCCCCGCGCCAGCATCAATCTTGCGATGGCGTCAAAGGCCTACGCTTTCATCAAGCGCCGCGGTTATGTAATACCGGAGGACGTCCGCGCGATCTGCGCAGATGTGATGCGCCACAGGATCGGGCTGACATACGAAGCGGAAGCGGAAAGCGTGACCACCGAAGATATAATCCGTGAAATACTGAACTCAGTAGAAGTTCCCTGATGCGGATGCCGGTCTGAATTGATCCGGCCGTTCCGGCTTTACGTGATGATCGTTTCCGGATGTTCAAATTGTTTTATGGAAGTAAAAGAACTGCTAAAAAAAGTACGACGGATCGAGATCAAAGCGAAAGGTCTCACCAACGAAATGTTTTCGGGGGAGTACCATAGTGCTTTCAAAGGCAGGGGCATGTCGTTCAGCGAAGTGCGTGAGTACCAGTACGGTGACGATATCCGCAACATCGACTGGAATGTGACGGCGCGTTTCGACCATCCGTATGTGAAAGTATACGAGGAAGAACGTGAAATGACCGTAATGCTGATCCTCGACGTAAGCGGTTCGGAAGATTTCGGTACGCGGTCGCAGCTCAAGCGGGAAATACTGACCGAAATATCTGCCGTGATCGCTTTCTCGGTCATACAAAATAATGACAAGATCGGCGTGATCCTTTTCTCCGATCGTATTGAGCTCTTCATTCCCCCGCGCAAAGGGAAAAGCCATGTGCTCCGCATAATCCGCGATCTGCTGAACTTTGAGCCTTCACAGAAAGGAACGGATATCGGCATGGCTGTAAAATATTTTACCAGTGTCGTAAAGAAAAAAAGCACAGCATTCCTTATTTCCGATTTCATGGATACGGGTTTTGAAGATGCGCTGAAAATAGCATCCAGGAAGCACGATCTGATCTCGTTCCGGCTGCGCGACCCGATGGAGCTGGAGCTGCCTAAGGCAGGAATGGTGAAAATGTTGGACACAGAAACCGGCGAGATGATCTGGGTGGATACCGAGCGGGAAAAAGTACGGAAGGCGTACAACGCTGCGATGAAAAAAAGGGAAAGCGATCTTGCAGGCCTCTTTACGCGCTCCGGCATGGATTACACAGTGATCGATACGAGCCGCTCGTATGTTCAGCCGATCCATACTTTGTTCCGGAAAAGAGAAATGCGGAGATGACGAGGAACGAAATGAAGATCAACAGGAAAATACCGGGATATATCTGCTTACTGTTGTTGCTCTCAGCAGCGTCGGGCCTGTATGCCCAGCAGGTAAGGGTGAATGCGGAAGTGAACCGCAAGGAAATAAAGATCGGCGAGCAACTGCGGCTGAAGCTGTCCGCGGAGTATGATGAAAAGATCACGCTTTCGTGGCCGGCGATCCGGGATAAGGCGGGCGAGAAGTTCGATGTGGTGAGCATCAGCAAGCCGGTAACCTCGACAGCAGCAAATAAAACGACTTTTGTGCAGGAGTATGTTCTCACCAGCTTTGATTCGGGCAGGCAGCACATTCCCGCCTTCGTATTTTCATACAGCGATGGAAACGATACAGTGCGGCTGCTTACGGATTCAATACCTGTAAATGTAAGCTCGGTACAGGTTGATACCACTCAGACATTCTACGACATAACAGGGCCGGAAGATGCGCCATTTACGTTCCGCGAAATTCTGCCGTATGTGGTCCTGATAGCAGTGGCCGTAGTTCTCGGGCTCGCGGTGTTCTTCCTTGTCCGTTACCTGCGCAGCCGCCGCAGATCAAAGATTCCAGAGGTCATTGTTCCTGAAGCGCCTGTAATACCTCCGCACATCACGGCTTACGAAAAGCTGGCGCAGCTCGAAAATGAAAAGCTCTGGCAGCAGGGAATGATAAAAGAATATTATATAGAGCTCACCGGCATTGTTCGTCAGTATATTCAAGGCAGGTTCGGCATCGATGCTTCAGAAATGACCACAGATGAGATCATGGACGGAATACGTTCGGCTAACATTCAACCTGAGGCAACCCGCAGGCTGGGACAGATGCTGCGTCTTGCCGATCTTGTAAAATTTGCGAAAGCCCGTCCCGGGCAGGATGACCACGAGCTCGCCATGACGGACGCCAGGGAGTTTGTAGATCTTACCAAAGCGGAAGCTTCTCCTGCTTCAACTGATATAAAGCCATGAAAACGGAGTGGAACATAGGATTCGAAGATCCCTGGGCATTTGCGCTGCTGGGCATCATTCCCCTCCTGGTGGCATGGTATATTTTCTTCGGGAAGCGGGGTGCTACGGCGTTTCGCGTATCCTCCGTTTCCGTATTGCGGAAGCTGCCGCGTTCTTTCCGCCAGCGCACGCGGTTTCTTCCGTTTGTGCTGCGCATGCTTGCCATCGCTATCTGTATTGTTGCGCTCGCGCGGCCGAGAGGAAGCATCGGGTATGAAACGGTTTCGAAAGAAGGCATCGATATTGTAATGGCTATGGACGTGTCTGTGAGCATGCTTGCACAGGATTTTGACACCAACCGCCTCCATATTGCCAAGAAGCTCGCCAAGGAATTTATTAACGAGCGCCCCGACGACCGTTTCGGTCTGGTGGCCTTTTCGGGAGAGAGCGTGACGCGCAGCCCGCTTACTTCCGATCGCAACCTGGTGAAGAAAAAGATCAGTGAGCTGGAAACAGGAATACTGCCGAACGGTACGGCGATCGGGTTGGGACTGGCCACATCCGTAGCGCGATTGAAAGACAGTGAAGCGAAAAGCAAAGTGATCATCCTGCTCACAGACGGTGTGAACAACTCCGGCTTCATTTCTCCGCACAGCGCGGCCGAGCTGGCGCAGGTGTACGGCATACGGGTATATACGATCGGTGTGGGAACAACAGGACGCGCGCTTTCGCCTGTCAGCATTTCACCGTCAGGACAATTGTATTTCGATTATATCGACGTGGAGATCGACGAGCAGATGCTGAACGATATTGCCGAAATGACCGGAGGAAAATATTTCCGCGCGGTGGATGAAGACAGCATGAAGAAAATTTACAAGGAGATCGATCAGCTCGAAAGAACTAAGATCCAGGTGACGGAGTACCGTAACAGGCCGGATCTTTTTTTCTGGTTCGTTGCTCTTGCCGGTGCGATCTTCGTCATAGAATATATTTTACGATTACTGGTATACAGAACCATTCCCTGATATGCTGAAGTTTGCGAATCCATATATGTATCTTTTCCTGTCGGGAATTCCGGTTATGGTTGCCGCGCTCATTTTTTTCCTCCGGTGGAAGCGCCGTAAGCGGGCAAAGCTATTGGACCGGTCGCTTGAGCCGAAGGTGATCCCCGGTTTTTCGCGGACCAAGCTGATCATCCGTTCCATACTGATGATCGTGATCTATACGGCGTTCGTTTTCACGCTCGCCCGCCCGAAATTCGGAATGAAGGTTGAAAAAACGAAGACCGAAGGTTTCGAGTTCGTTGTCGCGCTCGATATTTCAAATTCCATGCTGGCGGAAGACATCAGCCCGAGCAGGCTGGCACGCGCGAAGCAGGCCATCAATTCGCTGCTCGACCGGATGAAAGGCGATGCAATGGGCCTCGTGGTCTTTGCCGGTATCGCCGACCTGCAGTCTACCGTTACCAACGATTACGCATCCATTAAAAACATTCTCCCTTCCATCGACCCGGAAATGATCGGGACACAGGGAACTTCCGTTGCGGAAGCCATCCGGGTCTCGATAAAAGCTTTTCCGGATGAAAGAAAAAGCGGCTCGGCGATTGTTGTCCTTTCCGATGGGGAAGATCATGAGGGCGCGGCTGTGGACGCTGCCAGGGAAGCCAGGAACAAGGGCATCATCGTTCATACGATCGGCGTGGGATCGGAGCAGGGCGGCCCCATTCCGTTATATGAAAAAGGAACACTTGTCGGCTATAAAACGGACAGGAACAATGAAACGGTGATCACACGCGTTAATGAAGATGCGCTCGGGGAGATCGCGGAGGCCGGTGGAGGCATTTACGTCCGCGGTACGGATCCTTCCGGCGCGCTCGCCGAAGTGTACCGTGAAATGCAGAGCATGCAGAAGGCGGAAAGGGAAGAGCTGAACGAAGAAGGCCTGGAAGACCGTTTTCAATGGGTCCTCGGATTCTTATTAATACTTTTGATAGTTGAACTGCTGATTTCCGAACGGTCGAGCAAATGGCTCCGGAAACTGGAATTATTTGACTGATATGAAATTAATAGCCTTCATATTTTTTGTGCTGGCGCCTGCTATGCCGCTGGCCGCCCAGGGTTTGCTGGGCGCGAACCATAACAAGTCCATCCGGGAGGGCAATCTCGAATATAAAAAAGGAACTTACAAAGGCGCTATGGACCGGTATTCAGAAGTGCTGGAAAGCAAGCCTACCGATCCGGTCGCAAATTTCAACCTCGGTACCGCCCTGTACAAATCGGGAAAGGTTGATTCTGCGATGACGCATTTCAACCAGGCCATTCGCTATACAAAGGACGATCATCTGAAATCGAAGGCATACTATAATGTCGGGAACACCTATCTTAACAAGCGCGACCTGGAAAACGCCATAACATCATACAAGCAATCATTAAAGCTTGATCCTGGCAATGAAAGCGCAAGGTATAATCTTGCCTACGCTACCTCGTTGCTGCAGAAGCAACAACAGCAGCAGCAACAACAACAGCAGGCCGGCGATAATGCCAAAGACGGCGGTGAAGATGATGGAATAAAAAAGCAGGACAAGGGAGATCAGAAGATCGATGATCCTGACAGGAAGGATGATAAGAACAAGCAGCCTCAGCAGCCACAGAACAAGATGACAAAAGATAAGGCCGAACAGTTGCTAAATGCCCTGAACAACCGGGAAAAAGAAACGTTGAAAGATATGAAGGACAAAGATCAACGGCCTTCAGGCGGAACAAAAACTAAAGATTGGTAATGAATACATGGACAAGCAGCGGTAAATTTCGTGCCGGGGCACTGTTGTGTTTCGTGTGCCTTTTTTTGTTTACGGTCGCGCAGGCGCAGAAGTTCACCTGCACGGTAGACCGCTCGAAAGTGGGAACAGGAGAGCGTTTTCGTATAACCTATCAGCTGCAGGGTGTTTCGGGTACCGAGATGAATCTGCCGTCGCTCCAGGGATTTTCGGTTGCCGGCGGCCCTTATCAGAAACAGATGGTCAATTATGTGAACGGGCGCTCACAGCAATCGACAGAGATCTCTTACGACCTGGTATCGCGCACTGCCGGAAAATATACGATCCAGCCGGCCACGATGAAAACGCCCAAGGGTGTTATCAGGTCTAACTCCGTTGTGGTAGAAGTAACGAACAAACCGACGGTGGGCCAGGGCTCTAAAAATACTCCCGAAAGCATTTATAAAGTAAATGTTGCAAAGAAAGAAGTATACGAGGGCGAGCCGCTGCTGATCTCGTACGACGTATACTGGCGGAACTTTAACCTTGCGTACCGCAGCAACGAAAAATACCCGGAGATGGAAGGGTTGTGGGCGGAAGAGTTCCACGAGACGGGAATGGATGTGGTACGGAAAGCAAGGCTGAACGGCGTGGAGTATTCCACCTTTACGCAGAAAAAGTACATTCTTATTCCCAAGGCGGGAACGACGACATACGGACCTGCAAGCATCAGTCTCATCTCCCAGAAAACACAGAGAAGCGACGACGAATGGGAAAACCTTTTCGGAGGAAATGTAATTGAGGAAGAGATCACGCTGACCTCAGAAGGTTTTACGGTACGTTGCCTGCCATTGCCCGATGCCGGTAAGCCGAAAAGCTTTGCCAATGCGGTGGGACGGTTCAACATGAATGTTTCGCTCGATAAAAAGGAGACTGAGTCGAACGATGTGGTGCGGCTGAGGATAAGGATATCGGGGAACGGTAACCTGATGTTGCTGTCTCCTCCGGCTGTAAAGTTTCCTGAAACTTTTGAAGTTCCCGATCCGGTAGTAAGCGACAGCATCCGGCTGTCTTCTGCAGGCGTGACCGGAAGCCGTACGTTCGAATATGTGATCATACCAAGGAGCGGCGGAGAGTTCCGCATCGATCCGGTAGCTTTCAGCTATTTTGATCCTTCCTCAAAAGCTTACCGCGAGGTCCGCTCGGATACGCTCCGGCTGAAAGTGAGCGGCGATGTGGTAAGCGCAACAGGAAATAATCCCGATGTGGAAACAATGGGAAAAGATATCCGCTACATCAACGAAAGCGATAAAACGCTTTTCCCTGTACAGAAGTTCTTTTTCCGTACGCCGCTGTATTTTATCCTCGCGGCGCTTCCTTTCCTTCTTACGATACTGGTGGTGCTTTTTCGTAAGCCATTGTTCCGGCGAACGCCCGATATGGAGCAGAAACGCATCCGGCAGGCCGATTCGGTGGCGTTGAAAAGGCTGCGGATGGCGAAGCAGATGATGGACGAAAATAACCGCGACAAGTATTACGAAGAGCTGAACAAGGCGCTGATGGGTTATCTCGCCGATAAATACTCGATCGCTTTTGCAGATATGAATCGTGCCCACATCCGTGAAAAATTACTTACCCAGGGAATGAGCGAAGCGCTTGTACATCAGGTGCTGTCTATCGTGGAAACCTGCGAGTTTGCGCGGTTCGCTCCCGGCTCTGGCGAGCAGCGAGCCGATCTGTACCAGGATACGCTGAACCTGATCACTCAACTGGAAAAACAGAAATCATGAAACGGCTGATCGTATTACTATCGATATATTGTGCGGCGCTCACCGTATACGCTTCACCTGCGGACGACCTGGCTGCCGGTAATGCTGCGTACGCGGAGGGAAAGTTCCAGGAAGCTGTGGTGATGTACGAGAAAGTGCTTGATTCCGGGGAATTCTCGTGGGCGGTATTTTATAATCTTGGCAACAGCTACTATAAGACCGGGCAGATCTCCCGCGCCATCCTGAACTACGAAAAAGCTCTTCGTCTCAACCCGGCGCAGGAAGACGCAAGATTCAACCTGCAGCTCGTCAATCAGCTTATCACCGACCGTCGCCCGGATTACGCGGAGACGGGTCTTATGGGAATATGGAACGGGATTCAGCGCACCTTTACCGTAGACGGCTGGGCGTGGATCAGCATCGGCTTTTTTGCACTGATCTTCCTCTCTTACGTCCTGCTTTATATTGTGCGTATTGCGGCGGTAAAGCGTATCCTTTTTGCTTTTTCTTTTCTCTGGCTGTTCCTGGGCGCCTGGGCCGTAATATTTGCGCAGGACCAGTATTCCGCTTATTATAAGAATGAAGGGATCATTATGGCGGACGAGATCACGGTAGGCAGCGAGCCCAAGCAGAATTCCACCACTCTGTTCATTCTGCACAGCGGAACAAAAGTTGATATTTTAGGAGAATCCGGCGATTGGTACAATGTAAGGTTTGACCCGGAAAAGATAGGATGGATGCCGAAGGCCGATCTTGAACGGATCACTTTTTGAAGTAGAAGCCGTAAAAGACCCACCATCCGAAACGCACGATCATAGCCGCTTTGCTGCGTTCTCCGCGAAGCAGGAAGATCAGTCCCAGCAGCAGCGTACCGAAAGATTTGGCGGTAAATTCCACGTAACGTTTCAGGCGCTTGCCGAAAGGCAGCGGAGCTATTTCCAGCCGTTCGCCTTTTGCAAAGCCGTAACAGAATTTCTCGAGGTACACAGGGTTCAGCTTGCTGTTGTCTACCATGTGATACACGCGCAGATCGGGGAAATACCATACGCGGTCTTTTTCTGCCGCGGGCTTTACGCGTGAGAAAAGTTCCTTCTCTTCGCCCGCCAGGAGTATGGCGCCTTTCCTTCCGAGATTCGTATTGAAATAACCGTAGGTTGAGAAAAATTCCTTCCGGAAGGTCATATTGGATCCGCAAGGAAACTTGCCGCGGTAAAGTATCTTGAATGCTTCATCGCCCAGGTCGAACTGGCCGGTAACGCCCCAGTAATATTTCGTGTACCACGCGGGCTTTCCGTCCACGAATTCGGGAATGATCTTTCCGCCGATCGCGATCAGCTCTGGTTGCTTTTCGAAATATTCTACGCAACGCAGAAGAAAATCTTCCGTGGCGAGCGCGTCATCGTCCAGAAAGGTAACCAGCGGAGCTTTCGATTCTTCCACGCCGCGGTTCCGTGCGTACGATAATCCCTGGCTGGTCTCTGTTACGTAAGTGAAATTCAGTTCCGGATGCGCTGCCCGGAATTTCAGGATCTCTTCTTCAGATCTATCGGTGCTGTTGTTGTTTACCACAACGATCTCGAACCTGTAGATCGGCAGCAGCTGCCGGGTAAGAGAATCCAGCGCTTTGCGGATGTACTTCTCACGGTTGTACGTGCAGATGATGGCAGATATAGCTAAGCCTTGCGTCACGCTGATTTTTGGCAAAGTTAATAGTTAAACTCATTACGGCCGCTGATATTATCCGCTTAACGGCCTTTAACTTTCCACAATTTCCCTAATTTTAGCCCTTGACAAACATCTATCTATGAAATTTTTCCAGTCCAGACCGGTGCAGTGGGCGATTTTCGGGCTTATTGTAATTGTTGCCGCCATACGGGCGTTTACGGTTGTTACTCCGGAGAAGCACAGTCTCACAGGATACGATGAGCAGATGTGGACCAGTTCCTCCATCGCTTCCTATCACATGGCCTTTAAAGGATTTGTGCGATCGACGAAAGACCTGGACAACTGGTTCGCAACATACGCCTGGAGAAATAAGGTCCCTGTTTTTACCGGCGAGCGCTGGCAGTCATTCAATCCCGATACGGTAAAGTTCCCCTACGACTATGTAACGGTGAACGAAAAGAACCAGAGCTATTCTATCGTGGTGAAGTACGATACGCTGAAATTTCCGCGGAAGGAGTTTCAATGGTATGACCGCGAAATGTGGACCTTCGGCTGGAAGGCTCCTAACCTCGGCAAGTACATCATGGGCTGGGCCATGAGCACTTTTGGCCCGAAGCCTGATCCCAACGCGTATTTTTCGTATTTCATCCCCGAGCAATATGTCGATTCGCTGCAATCGAAAAAGAATGTGCCTTCCACGAAGATCGGCTCCGCGGCGTTCAGCTACGCTCCGGAAGAGTATGTGCTGATCGGGCGGAGAGTGAATTCCGTTTTCACTGTGCTTACCATTGTTGTCACCATTCTTCTGGCATGGTGGTTCCTGAATTTCTGGACAGGCGTGGCGGCCGGCGGCTGGCTGGCGCTCAACACAACATTCATGGAAGTAAATACCATCGTAGGCCTCGATTCTTTTGCCGTCTTCTTTTCCACGGCTGCGCTTCTGGGTCTGCTCATTACCATGAAGCTGCTGCGCAGGTACAGCGGGTGGTGGAAAATAATGCTCGCGGCAGCTGCAACAGGCTGCTTTATCGGGTTCGCAGTAAGCAGCAAGCTTAACGCGGGAATGCTTGTATACGTGGCCTTTGCCGTGTACGCAGTGGCTGCGGTGCTGCTGTTGCTCCACAACCGTTACAGGAAAACAGCTTCTCCGAAAGGCAAGCCCGCCGCTGCTAAAGGATGGAAAGAAAATATCATTCTCAAAGGTTTTGTTTCGGGCGCTCTCATCGGCGGATTGAGCGTGATGGTATTCATCGGCCTGAATCCGCAGGTGCAGGGCGATCCTTCCGGGAAGATCAGGACGATGCAAGGCTCTATCGATGATTATTTCTCACGCCGGGCAAGAATATTTACACAGAATCAGCTGGTGGACAGGATGAAGGCGATCAACGCAGAGCTCATCCGCTTGTCAGGCGAAGGAAGAGTGAACCAGAACGAGCTCATGCAGATCAATAGCCGCCTGCAACAGGTGAATGCACAGCTGAACCAGGGACTTGCAAATCAGCCCGAGAACAAGCAGGATATTTTCCTGGTGAAAAAATCGGGAAAAATGTACGCTACGCTGCAGAAGATCGAGGACGATATGAAAAAGTATAACCCGGAATTTGAAGCGGGGAAAGGAAAATTCATGAACTGGGTCGACGTGAAAAATAACTGGACCACGGCTTTCGGCTTGGTGATGAGCAGGATCGCGGTGGTGCAGGACGAGGGAAAAGATACGCGGTACTACGGAACTTTCGGTTCGCTGCTGAAGTTCCCGCTGAATCCCCTCGACGGGCTGCTAGCGCTTGCCGGAGTGATCTTTCTTATGCTGCTGGCTTACCGCGAGACCCGCAGGGAATTGTTCATGCTTCCGTCCCTTGTGCTGCTGATAGCGTTTGCGATGATCGTATACGGTAACATCGATTTCGTGTGGCAGGACTGGCCGCGTTACATGACGCCGGTCTTTCCGCTGTACGCTATCATGATCGGTTTTGGTATCGTAGAAGGTGTAAAGCTGGTGATAGACAGGATCAGCCGCGGGAAGCAGAAAACGGCGAAAGCCTGACGGAAGATCTGTTGTTATAATCTCGTTTCTACGAGATTGCAGATGATGTGCCCCGCGAGAATGTGGATCTCCTGTATACGGGATGTGATGTCCGAAGGAACAATGATGGCTACATTACAGAACTCGACGATATCGCCGCCTTCCTTGCCGGTGAGCCCGATAGTGGTGCAGCCCATGATCTTCGCTTTTTCCAGCGCTTTTGTAACGTTAGGGCTTTTACCGGAAGTAGTGATGCCTACGCAGACATCGCCTTTTACGGCAAGAGCTTCGAGTTGACGGGAGAATACCGATTCGAACCCGAAGTCATTCCCGATGCTGGTAATAGCAGCAGAATCTGAAGTGAGCGAAATGGCGGGAAGGCCTTTCCGCTGCATCTGGTATTTACCGGTGAACTCTGCTGCCAGGTGCTCGGCATCGGCTGCGCTTCCCCCGTTGCCGAAGAAAAATATTTTGTTCCCGCGCCTGATCGCCTCCACGCAAAGGTCTGCAGCCTGAAGTATATCTTTCTCAAGTGCCGTTGCAGCACGCTGCGCAAGTAATATATGCTCTTCGAATTCGCTTTGTATCTGTTGGGAAATATTGTTCTTCTGAGTCTTCATACCATTTTTATTTCAGACAATTCTGTCGTGGAAACGGTGGCTGTCCCGGATTTTCCTACAACGATCCCGGCCGCGGCGTTGGCAAGCTGTGCGGCTTCCTCGATCGGCATCCCGCAGGCGAGCGCGCCGCTGAGCGCAGCCACTACGGTATCTCCCGCGCCGCTCACATCGTATACTTCGCGTGCTAGCGCGTCCCAGTGAAATACTTTTCCGGGCGTTACCAGGCTCATGCCTTTTTCCGAACGGGTAATGAGAATGTATCCTGCGCCGGATCGCCCGATCCATTTCTTTCCTTCCTTATCTATCGCTTCGCTGGTGTTGGGAATATCTTTTCCTGCAGCTTCGCAGAATTCGCGGAAGTTCGGAGTGATCACGTATGATCCGGCGTAGCGTTCCCAGTTGCGGTTCTTCGGATCGGTCACAACCGGGATACCGGCATTCTGACCGGCTGCGATGATCTTTCTGCAGACGTTTTCCGAAAGGCATCCTTTTGCGTAGTCGGAAAGAATAATAACGTGATGATAGGGAATGATCTTTTCGACCGCCTGCACAAGCTTGCTCTCTTCTTTCGGCAACAGTTCGAAAGGCTCTTCGTAATCGAGCCGTATCAGCTGCTGCGCCCGGCTGATGACCCGTATCTTGGTGATAGTGGGGAAATCCGATTCGAACAGGATGCCGTCCACTTTGCTCTCGTCGAGGATCTTTTTCAGTGTGGCGGCCTGCCGGTCTTTGCCTACCAATCCAACGAGTGTTGTGGCGCAGCCAAGCTCCGCCAGGTTCAGCGCTACATTTCCCGCGCCGCCCGCCTGGTAGTGTGTGCCGTTCACATGTACCACTGGTACGGGAGCTTCGGGCGATATACGCGATGTGTTACCTGTGATGTACTGATCGAGCATCACGTCTCCGATCACTAATACCCGGGCTTTCCGGAAATCAGGCAATATGGGGTTTCTCTGTTTTTTCACTTTCAGAATTCATTTCAAAGGTAAAATAAAAACGGGTACGGATAGGCAGCCTGTTGCCGGTTTCTTATTTTTGAGCCCATGCTCCGGCCGGGAATCCGATATCTGATGTTCTCCACGTTGTTCTTTGCGATCATGAATGCCTGCGTCAAGCTGCTGGAGCACATTCCCGCACACGAGATCATCTTTTTCCGTTGCTTCATTTCCCTTGTGGCCAGTTATATTCAATTGCAGGCGATCGGCGTTAGTCCATGGGGAAATAACAAGGTTGCGCTGATCCTCCGTGGTATTTTCGGAATGACCAGCCTTACGGCCTTTTTTATAACCCTGCAGCGTATGCCCCTGGCTTCGGCTGTTACCATACAATATCTTTCGCCGATCTTCACCATTATTTTCGCGGGATTTATCCTGAACGAAAAAGCGCGGCCGGTCCAATATCTTTTTTTCCTGCTCGCTTTCGCAGGCGTGGTTCTTGTCCGGGGGTTCGACAACCGTATCGCCACAGGCGATCTGCTCCTGGGCCTTACTTCGGCAGTATTTTCGGGGCTCGCCTATAACATGATCCGCAAGTCGAGGAATACGGAGCATCCGCTGGTGGTGGTGTTTTATTTTCCGTTGGTGGCGCTGCCGCTTATTTCGGTATGGAGCTTCACGCACTGGGTGAATCCCGCAGGCTGGGACTGGCTGCTTTTGCTGATTGTGGGCGTTTCCACGCAGGCCGCGCAGGTGCTGATGACGCGGGCTTTTCAGCTGGAGAAGGCTTCCAGCATTTCAGGATGGCAGTACTTCGGGCTGGTATACTCGCTTGCGATCGGCTATTTTCTTTTCGACGAAGCGTACCCGCTGGCAAGCCTTGCGGGGATGCTGCTGATCGTTGCGGGCGTGCTGATGAATTATTTTTACGATGCCCGCATGGCGAAGCGGTCCTGATGACGCAGCGATTTTTTGTATATTAGTAAAATAGTATGAAAAAGGTTTTTGCATTCGTTATTTTTTCTGTTCTGGTGCAGGGATATATTTCCGCGCAGACGCAGGCGCTGGCCGATACCAGCTTTGAGCTGACAGGCGCTGGCGGAACGCAATGGACATCCACGTCAACTAATTTCGGTACGGTGATCTGTAAAGTGTCGGTGTGTGGTAACTGCAATGGCTTATGTATACCGAAGACAGGAACGTATTACGCATGGTTCGGCGGAACGGCCAACAATGAAACAGGCACGCTCACGCAATCGTTCACCACAGCCTCGGGCGGAATCGCTGATCTCGTTTTCTGGCTGAAGATACCGGCTGCCGGAGGAGCGACAGATTCAATTGTGGTGCAGATGGACGGCAACACGATATGGTACAAAACAGGTCCCGATACCGCGGGGTTCGAGTCCGCATATAAAAAAGTGGTGATCGATCTCGGGAATTTTGATGCGGGAAATCATACGCTTCATTTCCGGAGCCGCAATGCGAATAATATCACCTACAATGTCCTGATCGATGATGTGTCCGTAGTGGTCGGCGGGCTTGCAGGCGCAGGAGAGTATGATCTGGAGAATGGCATCGCGGTGTTTACCGATGCGTTTGCAGGTGTTCTGAACGTGGATATAAACTTTGCGGAGACGCAGAACGTTTCAGTATATATAACCGATATGGCAGGACGAACAGTTTGCCGGAAAGAATTGGGCCATGCGCTGAGCGAACGGATCGCCCTTTCAACTTCCGGATGGCCGGCAGGAATCTACGCCGTTACCGTTGGTACCGCTGAGCGGACTATCACAAAAAAGATTTACGTGGCGAAATAAAACCGCACTTTGCACAAGTGTCTGCAGGTTAAATTCTATTAACCATTAATTAGAAATTATTTTTTTATAAATCAGCAAAGAAACTTATCTTGGCGAACTTTATTTATAAATCAAAAATTTCATTATGAAGACAAAAGCTTTACTCACAGTAGCTTTATTAGGTTTTTCTGGATGGATGTACGCTCAACGTTCTTCCTCTACGCTTACGCCAATCATCCGCCAGGATGTATCGTTGAATTTTGAAAAAGTAATCGATACTGTATCTGCTCCGTTTCCTGCTGCAGCTTGCATACCAAACCTTGCAGTAGGTCTTCTGACCACGCCTGCCGGTGCCCAGGTTTCCGGTACAAACGGCTTTGGTGATAAAGAAAAAGCACAGCTGTTCGGTTATACCGGCGGTGGCACTATCACAGGAGTATTGGTTGCTTTCGGTATGAAAGATCAGGGAACTGTAGGCGGAGTTTCCACCTATAATGTGAAACTTTATTCCAAAACAGCTGCAGGTCCGGGTACTTTCCTCGGAACTTCTCTCCCTGTAACTTACTCTGCCATCGATACGACCGGTAGCACGACATTGTTCTCTTTCCCTACGCCTGTAGCTGTTACCGACAGCTTTTTTGCGGCTGTAGTGGTAGACGACGACGTTACTCCGGGTCGTGATTCCGTAGCGGTACTGATGTTCTTCGACGGAACCAATCCTACCAATGTCTGCGGAAATAACACAGCATGGGAAAGATGGTCCGATGATACCTGGCACCAGATCAATGCCGGTGATTCCTGGGGTGTGGATGTCGAATTCCTCATCTTCCCGATCATCGACGCAGTTCCGATGGGTGTAGACGGACCTTCTCCGGTTTCTACTCACCGCGTTTATCCTAACCCGGCTACGAACCTGGTGAACATTTCCTACAACCTGACCGCTCAGAGCGATGTGAAGATCACCGTGTTCGATCTGGCCGGCAAGCAGGTATACAGCGGAATGTGGGCTTCCCAGAACTCCGGTGCCTACAACCAGACCATCGATATGACCGGTAATGCCGCAGGTATGTACAACTATACCATCGAGGCTGGCAGCCATACCGTAAAAGGCAAGCTGATCGTACAATAATAAAATTACCGGAAGGTAAAGAGAGGGGCGGCTTTTCCGCCCTTTTTTTATTGTTATTTTTGATGAAAATTGATCTATGGAAGTGACCGGGAACATTGACAAAATGGAAGTGGAAGGCATCGCGCCTGTAAGCTACCGCCTGCCTCTGAACGACCAGCGTATAGAAATGAATACGCTGATCGGAAGCAGCATTACTATCCGGTTCACCGGGCAGATCAACTGCGTTAACTGTGGGAGGGGCCTGAAGAAAGCCTATGGCCAGGGATTTTGTTATCAATGTTTCAGCGAATCGCCTGAAAATGCCGAATGCATCATACGTCCCGAAGTCTGCGAAGGTCACCTGGGTAAAGGAAGAGATCCGCAGTGGGAGTATGACCACCATGTGCAGGAACATTACGTATACCTCGCGCATTCCGGGGGCGCCAAGGTGGGGATCACACGTACCACGCAGATACCCACACGCTGGATCGATCAGGGCGCCTGTAAAGCCGTGATCTTTGCCAAAGTTCCATATCGCAAGCTGGCCGGCATGATAGAGGTAGAGCTCAAAAAACATATTTCCGATAAGACCAACTGGCAAAAGATGCTCTGTAATGAGCTTGACGATACCGATTTATATGAGCTGAAAGAACGGATGCGGCAGCTCTTGCCCGAAGAGCTGCAGGATTATATCCTGCCGGAGGCTGAAATAATGGAGATAGGGTATCCTCTAAATTCCTTTCCTGAAAAGATCCAGTCCGTTTCGCTCGACAAAGTCCCTGAAATAACCGGTAAGCTGATGGGAATCAAGGGGCAATATCTTGTATTTGACGATGGCCGCGCTATGAACGTGCGTTCCCATAGCGGCTACCAGGTAACATTTTTGTACTGACGCCGCAGCGAAACAGGCGTATAGTTGTCTATCGGTAAGAAGACAGGAAAATTATGGGTTTTTAAGCGGCCTGAGTTGTTTATCCGCTCTAAAATCTGCAAATTTGAGAGTCAACCTTCGGCACCAAAGTTAACATCCATCAGTATGATCGAGAGGCAACGGAAGAAAAAGACCTTTTTGGGATTTCGCGAGGCGGGAAAACTGCATCCCTACGAGACGATCTTATACTTCTCTATGATTGCCAGCGGGTCGCTGTTCGTGGCGATGCTCGTTGCGTTCGCGGCGCAGCGATTCGACGGGAGCAACTCGCTTCTTGATATCACCATGCCGAAAATGTTCGTCGTAAGCACGGTGCTTCTCCTGGTTTCCAGCTTTACGGTCGTTCAGGCGCGTCATTACATGCACAGCGATAATCTCCGGAAGTCGGTATTGTATCTCGGTATCACATTCGCGCTGGGCGCACTGTTCTTCGTGGCGCAGATATTCGGCTGGATCGAATTTTACCGCAGCGGCTTCGGCGTACCCACAGCCAATGTCGCATCCCTGTATATATATGTGCTCAGCGCCATTCATCTTTTTCACCTCGTTATCGCTTTCGCCCTTATGACGGTGGTGCTTGTTCCCGCTTACCGCCGTTCGCAGGACCGCGTGGCGGAGCTGATCCACATCACCAATCCTTACGAAAAGAAGAAAGTGGACATTCTCGCGATCTTCTGGCACTATATCGATGCGGTATGGCTGGTGCTGTTCTTCTATTTCCTGCTCACTTCCTGACAGATCGCGCTCCCGTCGCCGATTATATCCTCTTATTGTGATTTCGCCTGCGGAATTGGTATTTTTGTATCATGAACGAGAACCTGGATCCCAATCTGACGCGGCTGACCTCTGCCGAAAGGGAAATTGAGAAGGTCCTCCGGCCGGCCGCTTTCGAAGAATTTTCGGGGCAGCAGAAGGTGGTGGACAATCTTAAGGTATTTGTGGAGGCGGCACGGCTGAGAGGGGAAGCGCTCGACCATGTTTTGCTGCACGGGCCTCCCGGCCTCGGAAAGACCACGCTGGCGCACATCGTGGCCAACGACATGGGCGTGGGGATCAAGATCACTTCCGGTCCCGTGCTGGAAAAACCGGGCGACCTTGCAGGTTTGCTCACCAACCTCGAACCAAGCGATGTACTGTTCATCGATGAGATACACCGGCTCAGCCCGGTGGTGGAAGAATATCTCTATTCGGCCATGGAGGATTACAAGATCGATATCATGATCGATACCGGCCCGAATGCGCGAAGTGTGCAGATCGCCCTAAATCCTTTCACACTTGTGGGCGCCACCACGCGTTCGGGGTTGCTTACCGCTCCGCTTCGTGCGCGTTTTGGCATTACCGCCCGGCTCGAATATTACGATGCGGAAGTTCTTTCCGGCATCATCCGCCGCTCGTCTGCTATTCTCCGTATGGAAATACATGACGACGCCGCGCACGAAATAGCACGCCGCAGCCGCGGCACACCGCGTATCGCGAATGCGCTGCTGCGAAGGGTCCGCGATTTCGCACAGATCAAAGGCGACGGCATCATCGATTTCGCAATCACACAGACTGCGCTTACTGCGCTGAACGTCGATAAATACGGGCTCGACGAAATGGACAATAAGATACTTACTTCGATCATCGATAAATTCAAAGGAGGCCCGGTCGGCCTCGGCACCATTGCCACAGCCGTAAGCGAAGATCCCGGCACGCTGGAGGAAGTGTACGAGCCATACCTTATCCAGGAAGGTTTTCTGATACGCACTCCGAGAGGACGCGTGGTGATGGAAAAAGCCTACAAGCACCTGGGAAAAATGAAATCGTTCGACCAGCGGAACCTATTCGATTCGGAATGGTGAATCTCACCGGCGGCCATATCGCCCGGAATACCGAGATCGTGAAACGTATTGCCCGGGACCTCGGGTTCGACCATTGCGGAATTTCAAAAGCGGAGTTCATGGAAGAAGAGGCCCGCCGCCTTGAAACCTGGCTTAATCGCAATTACCACGGTGAAATGCAGTACATGGCCAATCATTTCGACAAGCGCGTAGATCCCACACGACTTGTGGACGGCGCCCGTTCGGTGATCTCTCTCCTGCTGAATTATTATCCTTCCGAACAGCAGGCTGCCAACGCTCCCCGCATCAGCAAATACGCTTACGGAAAAGATTACCATGAGGTCATCCGCTCAAAGTTGCATGAATTTGTAGAACGGATCAGGGAGGAAATAGGCGAAGTGGACGGGCGGGTGTTCGTGGATTCCGCGCCGGTGCTCGATAAAGCCTGGGCGCGACGCAGCGGGCTCGGGTGGACGGGAAAACATTCCAACCTGCTGAACCGTGAAATGGGCTCTTTCTTTTTTATCGCCGAGCTGATCCTCGATCTGGATCTTGTTTCCGACGGGCCTGTAAAAGATTACTGCGGCACCTGCACACGCTGTATCGACGCGTGTCCGACCGGCGCTATTACCGAGCCGTACGTGGTGGACGGCAGCAAATGTATTTCGTATTTTACTATCGAGCTGAAGAAGGAAATCCCGTCCGATGTGCAGGGGAAATTCGGCAACTGGGCTTTCGGCTGCGATATCTGCCAGGATGTATGCCCATGGAACAGGTTCAGTAAGCCGCACACTACGCCCGAGTTCTCTATTCTGCCCGAGATAAGGGAATACGATGCGAAGCAGTGGGAAGAAATGACGGAAGAAATTTTCCGGAAGACGTTCAGCGATTCTCCGCTGAAACGGACGAAATGGTCGGGATTGCAGCGAAATCTGCGATTCCTCAAAGAGGACTGAAGCGCCTGTTTTATAGCAGCGTACACTCAGTTTCCGGAAATCCCCAAAATAATGTAGGTTTGTACCGGTTCCAACCAAATCTGAAAATATGAAAAAGAGCTTTTTACATGTGAGCGTACCGGTAATGATGCTGGTATTTGTTTCTCTTGCCGGCTGCAAAGGCGGCGCTACTACCGGCGGCGGTGATCCCACTACAGCCGAGTTCAAACTGAACCTGGAAACAGGAAAAAAATTCCAGACCTCCATGGTGATGGATCAGGAGATCGAGACCACGAGCATGGGGCAGCAGATGAACATCAGCCAGACCATGGGATTTGATTTCGACCTCGAGGTGACAGAAAAAAATGCCCAGGGAAATTATGTGCTTAAAAACACTTACAAACGTGTTTTCATGAAGCAAAGCATGCCTGGAATGGGCGGAATGGGCGATACCGAGCTGGATACGCAGGATCCTTCCAAGAACAAAGGTATGATGGCAACAACCATGGCCGAAGTTTTCAATAAGTTCATCGGTAAGTCGTTCGACACCGAGCACCAGCCTAACGGAAAAATTGTTCGCACCACGCTGAACGAGCTTATGACGGAGATCTCCGGTGAAGCGGGCGGACAAATGCAGGACTATTCCAACTACAGTGTGGCGTTTCCCGACAAGCCGGTGAAGATCGGCGAATCCTGGGAGAGCGAGACGAAGCAGAATACCGAAGGAATTGAAATGGTGACGAAAACAAAATACACGCTCAAAGGTATAAAGGATGGAGTAGCTGAAGTAGAGCTCGACGGAACGATCGGTTCCAACGAGATCGCGGGCGAAAGCGGTACTACAGGAAAGATCACCGGCACGCAGAAAGGTACTTCGTATATCGACCTGAAAACAGGTTGGGTGAAAGAAACGAAAATGAATCAGGATCTAAACATGGAGATCGACCAGATGGGTATGAAAATGCCGATGAAGGTAAAAGGCACGATCACACTGACCACGAAATAAAATTGTAAACGTAAACAGAAAGGCCGCCCGCAAGGCGGCTTTTTTATTTAGTCCTCGTCGATAATATCTCCGCGCTGCTTTTTAGGCTTCTTTACTTTTTCTTTTTTCGGCGCAGGATCGGCGCTTTTCTTTTCCTGCTTTTCGAATCCGAAAGAATACCAGAGCGAAAAATTAAGAACAGAATTCACCTGCCCGAAGTTGATGATGTTCGGACCTATGGGCGGAATGGGGCCACCGGTAGGTTGTATGGGAATGATGGAATTGCTGAAACGCGCGTTGAGTCCCCAGCCTTTCGGAAGATGAAGATTGATACCTACGGCAAGCCCCAGCTCAAATACATTGAACCTGGGCGTGGTAGATAAATGCGATCCGTTCTCGTAAGCATCGGTTCGCACAAGGAAGCCGAACGTAGGCCCGAATTCCAGGCTGAACCTGTCCCTGCGATGAAAATGCCAGCGGAAGAGCGCAGGTACTTCTATATAATCCAGGTCGATGGAATACGAGCTGTACACGTCATTTTCGGGATCGGGATTCTTCCGTGTGCCTTTCATGGTATAGATCACTTCCGGATCGAATGAGAATTTTTCCGCGAAGCGGTAATTTACCATTACGCCTCCGGCCGCTCCGAAATGGTTGAAGCCGGGAATTCCCGCGCCCGAAAACTGGGCGAAGTTCATCCCGGCCTTTACGGTCATCCGCACAGTTTGCGTTGCTGCGGAAAACGGTAAAAGAAAAAGCAGAAAGGTCAATATTCTTACAACAGGCATTTATTGCAGCTGATTGTATTTGGCTTTTTTGCTGCCGCGGTACAGTTCATATTTCAGGAACTTGCATTCCAGCGGCCCGTTCTGCAGCGTGATCTTCCGCGAAGGACGAAGCCCGACACTTTTAAATCCTTCTTCGCTGGATGTAAGGATCCATGCGGTATACCCGGCGTACTGGCTTTTCAGCGTATCGCCGATCTTTTTATAGAGATTGGCAAGATCATCAGGCTTGAGCCTTTCACCATACGGCGGATTTACCATCAGCATTCCATCGCCGGCAGGCGGAACATATTTTGTGAAGTCAGAAATTTCCACCTCTATTTTATCTTCGAGACCCGCGCCTTGTATGTTTCCTGAAGCGGTACGGATCGCGCCCGGAGAATAGTCGCATCCGCAGATCCTGAAATCCAGCGTGTGCTTTTCTTTTTCCGAAGCTTCTTTTCTTATGGCTTCGAGCAGGTCGGCGTCGTAGTTTTTCCATGACTGAAATCCGAAGTGCCTGCGGAACTTTCCCGGCGCGATATTGCACGCCATCAATCCTGCTTCAGTTAGAAGCGTACCGGAACCGCACATAAAATCGACGAAGTTTGAGTTCCTGTCCCAACCGCTGAGAAGGATCATTCCGGCGGCCAGCACCTCGCTCAAGGGGGCTTCCGTAAGGCTTTTCCGGTATCCGCGGAGATGCAGCGATTCGCCGGAACTGTCGAGAGAAACATTCACATCCTGTCCGCGAATGTGCACGTTCACGCGCAGGTCGGGACGCTTTGTATCCACATCCGGGCGTACGCCATATTTGTCGCGGAACTGATCCACAATAGCATCCTTGCATTTTTGTGAAACGAAAAGCGAATGCTGGAATGTATCGGATTGTACTGTGCTGTCGATCGCCAGCGTATTTTTATATCCCAGGTATTCGTCCCAGTTGATGGACTGAATGCCTTTGTACAGCGCCTGTTCATTGATGGCCTTGAACTGCCGGATTGGAGTGATGACGCGGATGGCAGTGCGCAGATGATAATTGGCGCGATATAACATTTCGAGATTGCCGGTAAAGCTCACCGCGCGGTTGAGCACTTCAAGATTCTCAGCGCCGAGTTCCTGCAGCTCCTGCAGTAAGATACCTTCCATTCCGAAAAGGGTCTTGGCGATCATTTTTATATTTTGCTGTGTCATATCAGTTCTTCGGTTATTGATATTCCTGTTTTATCCAGTACAGGTTTACAGGCCATCTTCCGATCCGGTATGTTCTTACGGAGTCGGATAAGGTTGCAAGATCAAATCCGTCCTTGCAGAAAGCCTGTTCGGAATCCGCTTCATCCGGTTCTGAAAATACAATGCCGGGATGAAGCTTTTCGTTTATATTCTTATCGTTCAGAAATCCCGACCATACCGGGATGCACCGCGCCTTTGTATCCCATGTGAGCGAAGGTGCCCATGGACCCGCCGCAGTTACGCCTTCCAGGTTGTATTGAGAAAGATAGCGGTTTACTTCATGAATGTGAAATGTTCTTCGCTGGTATAACTCAACGTATGATATCACATGGTTTGCCAGCAGCCACGTAAAGCACGCAGCTCCGAACCAGCCGATGTATTTTCGCCTGTCGTGCGCCGGCATGGCGAAAATAAAACGGCGCAGCGCTTCGTATAAAACAGCTGTAATAAGAAAAGCCATCGCCACGTAAGCGCTCACGAGATACCTTGACGGAACGAAGTGGATCAGCATCTTGTGCGATTCCAGTACAGCCCAGAAAAAAGCAACGGGGAATAACCCGCGGAATATTTTTCCCGGCTGTGTGAAATACAATACGGGTCCGGTAACAAATGCGAGAAGAAAAAGATAGAACAGCGGTACTACCTGCTGCGTGGTAAAGTAGCGGTGGTAATTCTCGCGGACGATAGGAAAAATATCTTTCCATGCGGCGAACCGGTTGGACGCCTGGTTGTGCATGATGTACGTGTATGCTTCCTTCAGCGGGAGGAACCACGAAAAATAATACAGGGCCACCGGCAGCAGGGCGCATCCTGCGCACAATGCAAGCAGCAGCGCACCTTCGCGCGTTACCTTCCGTGTAAGGATCGTTTTGCGCAGCCACCAGGAAAAAAAGATCACGGGAACAAAAACTACCATGTACGCAAACTGGATCTTGAAGAACCACGAAAGCGAAGAGAACAGGACGGCGAGTGCAAGATGCTTCCGGCGCTTGTGCGCTTCGGACCATTGCGTAAAGCAAAAGCAATGATATACGGCGATGAGGATGCACGATACGGCCGCCATTTCCGCCATACTGAAATGCATGTAGGAAAAAATATGGAACTGCATCCAGGCAACAGGGATGAACAGCAGCCAGAACCAGCGCAGAGAGCGGTTGCGCGACAGGAAGAGAATAGTGAGCGATCCGAACAGCAGGACGGTAATACGACCTGCCCAGAGTTTTGTACCGAAGATGAAAAAAGGGCCTGCCATTATCAGGTTGAACAACGGGTTCTTGATCAGGTTATCGCATTCCATAGGATCGATATAGCCGTAATTGACGAAGTTCCGGATCTGGCTGGTATTGAGGCCTTCGTCGGAATGCGCGTCACGGCTGTGCGAGAGATAGAAATCCGGATCGGCAAAAAGAAAAGGAAGATGAAGCAGAAGCACTATTGCCGGCAGCAGAAAAGGGCCGTAGCGGAACAGGAAAGCCCTGAGCTTTTCATTGACCAGCATCCCTGTTACCTGGTAAAATGGCTGACGGTATCGCTGATGATAGATGTACATTCCATCAGTTGTTCCTCCGTGATCACCAGCGGCGGAGCAAAACGGATGATGTTGCCGTGCGTGGGCTTGGCAAGCAGGCCTCTTTCCTTGAAGCCGTAGCAAAGGTCGTTAGCCGATACTTTATACGACTCGTCGATCACGATGGCAGTGAGAAGGCCTTTTCCGCGTACAAGCTGTATCAGCGGGGAAGTTATGGACCGAAGCTCCCGGCGAAGGATCTCCCCGAGCCGCTGGGCGTTTTCCGCCAGCTTCTCTTCCCGCAGCACCTCGAGCGCGGCCATACCTACAGCGCAGGCCAGCGGGTTGCCTCCGAATGTGGAACCGTGCTCGCCCGGCCGGATCGTAAGCATTATTTCATGGCTCGAAAGTACCGCAGATACAGGTAATACGCCGCCCGACAACGCTTTTCCGAGCACCAGCAGATCGGGTTTTACATTTTCCCAGTCGCATGCCAGCAGCCTGCCTGTACGGCCGAGACCGGTCTGCACCTCGTCGGCGATCATCAGCACATTATATTTTGTACAAAGGTCTCTTACGCCTTTGATGTAGCCTTCGTCGGGAACCACTACGCCCGCTTCGCCCTGTATCGGCTCGAACATAAAACCGGCGATGTCCGGATCGGAAGAGAATTTTTTCTCCAGCGCATCCAGATCGTTGTACGGGATCAGCTCGAAGCCGGGCATATAAGGTCCGTAACCCGCGTAGCTGCTCGGATCGGTGGAGCTCGAAATGGCGGCAAGCGTGCGGCCCCAGAAGTTGCCTTCCACGAAAATGATCTTTGCCTGGTTAGCCGGTATTTTTTTTACGTCGTAGCCCCAGCGGCGCGCCAGCTTCACCGCGGTCTCGCCGGCCTCAACGCCTGTATTCATCGGCAATACACGCTCGTAGCCGAAGTATTCCGTAATATATTTTTCGTATTCGCCGAGGCGGCTGTTATAGAATGCACGGGAGGTCAGTGTCACCTTCTGCGCCTGTTCTACCAGCGCTTCAATGATCTTCGGGTGGCAATGTCCCTGGTTTACGGCCGAGTAAGCCGAGAGAAAATCGTAATACCGCTTTCCTTCCGGGTCCCATACGTAAACTCCTTTGGCCTTCGATATCACCACTTTCAGCGGTGCGTAGTTCTGAGCTCCGTACTGGTTCTCGAGCTCCATTGCCATTTTTGAGTCAATTCTTTCCATTACTTCCGGCATATCTTCCATTTGTGCAAATATAGTCAATTCCGGCGGGCTGTCCAAGGCGCTGGAATGCTTGATTTTTCTAACTTTGCACCCATATTATGGGAAGGAAAAAAGACTTTGTGCTGCCGGAAATACTCGTGACCGACGTAGCTGCAGAAGGAAAGGCAGTAGCACGGCATGAGGGAAAGGTGATCTTTATCAAGAACGCTGTACCGGGCGACGTGGTGGACGTGCGCGTGTACCGGAACAAATCATCTTTTGCCGAAGGCGAAGCGGTCCGCTTTCATTCCTATTCGGAAAAACGCGTGATCCCTTTCTGCGAGCATTTCGGTGTGTGCGGGGGGTGCAAGTGGCAGGACCTCGATTACGGAGAGCAGCTGAAGTACAAGCACCAGCAGGTTATCGATCAGCTTACGCGCGTAGGCAAAGTATCCATCGGAGAAGTTTTTCCTATTGCGGGAGCAGACCTTACGCGGCATTACCGCAACAAGCTCGAATATACTTTTTCGAGCCAGCGATGGATGACAGTTGAGGAGATCGGTGCAGGCACAGAGATCGCGCAGCGTAACGGCGTGGGCTTTCACATTCCCGGCCGGTTCGACAAAGTGCTTGATGTAAATACCTGCTGGCTGCAGGACGATCTTACCAACCGTATCCGGAACGAAATACGGCGATACGCGTTGGAGAACGAAATTCTTTTTTTCGATCTCCGCCAGCAAACGGGCGCATTACGGAACCTGATCGTGAGAAATACCACGCTCGGCGAATGGATGCTGCTGTTCTCTTTCGGGCGGCCGCTCGACGATTCGCTGAGAGGCTTGCTCAGCCACGTGCAGATCGCATTCCCGGAAATTTCCGCTTTGCTGTATGTCATCAACCAGAAAAAGAACGATACGATCCACGATCTTCCCGTGGAGCTTTTCGCGGGAAAAGATCATATACTCGAGCAGCTGGGACCGGTGCGTTACCGCATCAGTCCCAAATCCTTTTTCCAGACGAACACCCGGCAGGCGAAGCGGCTGTACGATATCACACGCGATTTCGCAGAGCTTACCGGCACAGAGAACGTGTACGATCTTTATACCGGTACCGGCTCGATAGCCTGTTACGTAGCCGGTTCGGCAAAAAAAGTAGTCGGAGTGGAATACGTGGAGGAAGCGATAACCGATGCGAAACTGAACGCAGCGCTCAACAATATAAACAATACGGAATTTTTTGCAGGTGATATGAAAGATGTGCTCACCGACGATTTCATTGCCGTACACGGAAAACCGGATGTGGTGATAACCGATCCGCCGCGCGCGGGAATGCACGAAGATGTGGTGAGAAAGATAATGGAGATGCATCCTCAGCGGATCGTGTATGTGAGCTGTAACCCGGCCACGCAGGCGCGCGATCTGTCGCTGCTGTCGGAAATGTACACGGTAGAGAAGGTGCAGCCGGTGGACATGTTCCCTCATACGCACCACGTGGAAAATGTTGCTTTGCTGAAATTAAGGACCGGCATGTAAGCTGCTAAATAAAATGCGATGGAAAATATCAGACCGATAATAGAACAGGCCTGGGAAAACCGGGAGCTGCTGAAAGACCAGGAAGTACGCGACGCCATTAACAACGTGATTGAAGCTCTTGATAAGGGGAAGCTTCGCGTGGCCGAATCTGCAGGAGACGACTGGAAGGTGAACGACTGGGTGAAGAAAGCCGTAATTCTTTATTTCCCGATACGCGACATGAAAGTGATGGAAGCCGGCCCGATGGAATTTTACGATAAGATGGAGCTGAAACGGAATTATGCCGCGCTCGGAGTGCGTGTCGTGCCTCATGCTGTGGCGCGTTACGGCGCTTATCTCGCTCCGGGAATTATCATGATGCCGTCGTATGTGAACATCGGCGCGTATGTAGACAGCGGTACAATGGTAGACACATGGGCTACGGTGGGAAGCTGCGCGCAGATAGGAAAACATGTGCACCTGAGCGGCGGCGTCGGTATTGGCGGAGTGCTGGAACCGGTGCAGGCCGCGCCTGTCATCATCGAGGACGGGTGCTTCATCGGTTCGCGATGTATCGTGGTGGAAGGAGTGCGCATGGGAACGGAGGCTGTGCTCGGCGCCAACGTTGTGCTCACCATGTCTACAAAGATCATTGACGTATCGGGAGGCGAACCTGTGGAATACAAAGGCTACGTGCCGCCGCGCAGCGTGGTGATACCGGGAAGCTATACCAAGAAATTCCCTGCAGGAGAATACCAGGTGAGCTGCGCGCTCATCATCGGCAAGCGCAAAGCTTCTACCGATCTTAAAACTTCGCTGAACGACGCGCTGAGAGAATATAACGTGGCGGTGTGAAGCGGATCTTCCTCATCGGTTTTATGGGCGCAGGAAAATCCACCCTGGGACCGCCGCTGGCAAAGGCGCTGGAATGGAGCTTTACAGAACTCGATCATCATATCGAAATGGCCGAAGGCGCTTCCATTCCCGATATTTTTTCGAAGAAAGGGGAAACGTATTTCCGCGAAGCAGAACGAAAAGCTTTACGCCGCACCATCCTGCTGGAAGAAGCTGTGATCGCCTGCGGGGGCGGCACACCGTGCTTCTTCGATAATATAGAGTGGATGAACGCGAACGGGATGGTGATATGGCTGAAAGAAGACAACGAGGTGCTGGCCGGAAGATTGGCGAAGGAAACAACATCGCGCCCGTTGTTGAAAGGCCTCACGCACCACGAGCTGGTGCAGTACGTAACCGGGCTTTCCGCTGTGCGTGAAAAATTCTATTCGAGGGCAGGTAGTGTTGTTGAATCTCCAACTGTGGAAAAGATACTAGATCACATAAAATAAAAAAACCGGCGCCTTATTCAGCACGCCGGTTTCCTGTATTGTTCGTCTGCCGGTTATTTCCGGATCAGCTTTTTCGTGATCCTGGTATCGTCAGCGCTTATCTCCACCAGGTACATTCCCGATGAAAGCTGCGCTACAGGAAGCGTGATCACATTCATTCCGTCCGCGCAGATTTGCGTGATGCCGTACACTTTTTTACCGCTCAGGTCGAGTATAGACACCGTAACATCGGCAGCTGTTTCCATATCGAGCTGCAGGTACGATACTTCATCCGCCGGGGTAGGGTAGATGGTCACTCCCGCAACGGCGCCCTGGTCTTCAAGGCCGCTGCACATGATGGAGCTGAGTATCTTTATAACATACGGGCTTTCGTCAGCGTCGTTTGTAGTAATGGTCACGAAAGCGGAGTCCGCTCCGTTCACGGTAATGTTGGTGAACGCAATAGGCAGCAGCGACGAATCTCCCGGGAGTATTACATTCTGCGGCTGCGCGGAGACGCCGAAGTTAACGTACTGTCCCGATTGCGTCAGGTTAACAGGCGTGCTTACAAGCATCGTATCGTTACCGGTATTTTTGATATAGAAATCCAGCTGGCCGGAGACGGAGCAGAGATCTATAAACATCTCCAGCGTTGCGTTGGCAACATCGATATTAGTGGCAACGCCGGTAAGCTGGAAATCGGGGTACACTACTTCAAGTTCAGGTGCCGATACGCATCCTTCATCTATCTGCAGGTCGCAGTCGTCGTCTATACCATTGCACACTTCGGTTGCGTCGAGATTTACATTCGGATCGGTATCGTCGCAGTCCTGGTTATTGCCCACGTAGCCTGTTGCCGGCACGCAGGTGATCACCATGTTGCCCGGATCTCCGTATGTGTCTCCGTCGCTGTCGGCAAAGTACATCACGGGGTTCTGGATGTTAAAGAACACAGAATCTCTTCCCGACTTACATGCTCCGGAATCGGATTGTGCGTAGAACACGGAATTGGCAAGCACCGTAGCGGGACTTCCGGTCGCGATCATCGGTCCGCCGACTGATGTTGTGTACCATGAAATAGTTCCGGTGCCTGAAGCCAGCAACGTTACGGAATCGGTAGCGCAGTAGTTGGTGGTAAGGTTCAGGATCTGCGGGTTGGGAATGGTTTCCAGCGAGCGGATGTACATTGCGATCGTATCTCCGTGCGAAGGATTTACCGTGTTCGCAAAGCACCACACGCCGTTCGCGTCGCTAATGCTGCTGATCACCGATGTAGTGGCAAAGCTCCTGTACTGCAGCAGCTGTATGCCTGTGGAAAGATCGTTCGGTACGATGGTTCCCCAGCGCTGTGCGAAAGTATCGGCATTGGCGCGGTACAGTGGCAGTATTGAAGATACGGCGGACAGGCTCACGCCGTCTTCTTCCACCACGGCGATAGACACGGGCCTGCCGGTTCCTGCGGTGTTGCCGTACAGCAATGCAAAATTCTTCGGAGCTACCGTAGTGCTGTCGTACACGAACGATCCCTGCAGCGGAGAGGATGGAGCGGTGCCGTAGTTGATCACAGTGACCGGGTACGCGCTCAGCGAAACGCGGTTTGCGACAGCCGTGCCGCCGTTCCCGTTGTTCATGATGATCTTTGGAAACATCGTGCGGCCGGGTGTGAACCGCGCATTACCGCTTGGCTCTACGCCCATCCAGCCGGACCATCGTCCTGTGGCGTCGGCAGTAAGCGAATCGTGCGACGCAGGGTTACTGAAAGACCCGGTAGAAGCCCGGCGGAACGTCTGCGTTACATTATTGATAAGCAGCAGCACGCCGGCGCCGTTCGATGTAGCCGAAGCGTTGGCGGTGTCCATAGCGGCATAGTACCGGTACGTTGCATTAGGCGTAAGCCCGCTCAGGCTTACGTGAAAGTAAAAAGGCGTTCTCGAGTTGTTGGTGCCGTTCTGACCCTGTATGTACTGCGGCACTATGGCGCTGTCCACCACCTGGCTGTAGCCGGCGATGGCAGAGAACAGGCACGCGGCGATAAGTAGATATTTTTTCATAACGATTATTTAACGATTCCGCAAAAGTAGGTGAAACGCTCCTGCTATGCAATGTGTATTTCCTCAATTCTCCTAAATGATGTAAACCCGTCAGTGTCCAGTATCCAATATCCGGTGTCCACAGATTTTTACTTTTTCATTTTTACTTTTTTAATTGCCATGGCGGCATGCGGGCCTTCCGCTGTATCTTCGCGCCGGTTATTGCAAAGCAGCGGCAACCGGAGTTCGCAGCTACATTCGTGAAGCTGCAGCACGAAGGATGCCGCTGCAGTCCCTGCCGCTTCTGCAGGACATGATCATTTCGTCATTGTTTTACCAGATGGATCTAAATGACGCTGATCGGTTAATTAAACAGATGCCGCGCAACGGATGGGAGCGGTATGCCCCGGAAGTAATCGCCGGCAGCGATACTTCCGGGGCATAGTAGCGGACAGCCGGACCCCGCCTTATAAGCAGCGTGGCTAAACAGATACGCGAACCTGAATATGTGCGGAAACCGGCGGGGATGCGCCCAAAAAAATTAAAACGGTAAAAAGCGGTTGGAAACGGGAGATCAATATGCCCACTTGACCCAGATGGCGCCCCAGGTAAATCCCCCGCCGAAAGCGGAAAGGATGAGGTTGTCGCCTTTCTTCAGCTGTTTTTCGTAATCCCAGAGGCAAAGCGGGAGCGTGCCGGAAGTGGTGTTCCCGTACCGCTGTATGTTCAGCATCACATGATCTTCGGTAATGCCCATGCGCTGTGCTGTAGCATCGATGATGCGCTTGTTGGCCTGGTGCGGTACCAGCCACGCGATGTCGGAGGCTTTCAGGTTATTGCGCTCCATGATCTCGGCCGAAACTTCCGCCATATTGGTAACGGCGAATTTGTACACGGCCTGTCCTTCCTGGTACACAAAATGCTCGCGGGCGTCCACGGTCTCATGCGAGGCAGGGCGTCGCGATCCCCCGGCCTTCTGGTGCAGGAATTGTGCCCCGCTGCCGTCGCTGCGCAGGATGGAATCCATCACGCCCACTTCTTCTTCCGACGGTTCGAGCAGGATGGCGCCGGCTCCGTCGCCGAAGATGATGCAGGTAGTGCGGTCGGTATAGTCGATGATGGAAGACATTTTATCGGCACCGACCACCACTACTTTTTTATATTGCCCGCTTTCCACGAATTTGGAAGCGGTAGCAAGCGAATAGAGAAAGCCGCAGCAGGCGGCGTTGATATCGTAGCCGAACGCATTCTTTGCGCCGATGGCATCGGTAATGAGATTGGCCGTGGCGGGGAACTGCATGTCGGGAGTGACCGTGGCGCAGATGAGCAGGTCTATCTCTTCGGCTTTGATGCCGCGTTTGTCGAGCAGGCCTTTTACCGCTTCGATCGCCATTACGGAAGTGCCCTGGTCTTTGCCTTTGAGGATGCGGCGCTCCTTGATGCCGGTGCGCGAGGTGATCCATTCATCGGTCGTATCCACCATCCGCTCCAGTTCCTGGTTGGTAAGGACGTAGTCGGGGAGGTAGCCGTTTACGGCAGTAATGGCTGCTCGGATCTTAGGCATGCTGTGCGGCAGATTTTATTTTTTCGGTCAGGTTATTTTCCACGATCTCCCTGGTAAGGCGGATCATGTTCTTGATGGCTTTGGGGGAGCTTATCCCGTGGCCTACGATCACCGGCTTCTGTACGCCCAGTACGGGCGAGCCGCCGTGATATTCGTAGTTGAACTTGGCGAAGAAAGGATCGTCCTTTCCTCCGTTGCGCATGGCAAGCTCATAGAATTTTTCGGAGAGCTTGAGGATCACATTTCCCACGAACCCGCTGCAGACGGCCACATCGGCTTTGTTGTCGAAAATATCGCGGCCCTCGATGTTGCCTATGAAGTTGATGCCGGTATATTCGGCCATCAGCTTGTGGGCGGCGATGCTGAGCTGGTTCCCTTTTTCAGGTTCCTCCCCGATATTTACCAGGCCCACGCGCGGGTTCTCAATTTTGAGCACGGCTTCGGCGTAGGTAGAACCGAGAATGGCGAAATCGAGCAGGTTCTCCGGCTTGCAGTCGGCATTGGCTCCGGCGTCGAGGAGGATTCCGTCGGGCCCGTCGAGCTTAGGGAGCGAGGTCATCAGGCACGGGCGAAGATCGTCGCGGATCAGGCCTATCTTCAGCACCGATCCCACGAGCATGGCGCCCGTATTCCCTGCGCTGCAGAAACCGTCGATGCTTCCGTCCTTCAGCAGGTCGAAGCCTACGGCAATGGTAGACTGCGGCTTTTCGGCAAAGCTTTTTACCGGCGAAGAAGACATCTTTATAACATCAGGGGCATGTACGATCTCGAAAACGTTATCAGGCTGGTTCAGCTCCCGGAGGCGGGCACGGATCATCTGCTCATCTCCCAGCAGGACCAGCTTACACGCAGCCCCATATTCCTGTTGAGCCAGGATGGAACCGTTGAGTACGGCATCAGGGGCGAAATCTCCCCCCATAATATCAACCCCTATTCTCATATTGCTGTGTCTTTTATGGAGTTGTCTGCCTCCTTGTGAAGGCAAGCAAAGTTATCAATTTTATCGTATGTGTCTGCGATCGAAAAAAAATAACCCCGACAGATCAGCCCTGTTAAAAATAAAATCCGGGAACACCTTATTACAAGGTATCCCGGAGTAAAAAGATTGACCTGGACAGGAATTATTTTTCGGTTTTTGCTTCTACGACCAGTTTACCTTTGTAGTAAAGGTTTCCGTCCACGTAGTACGCACGGTGGCGCTGGTGAACCGTTCCGGTAGTAGAACAGATGCTCAGCGTTGGTACAGCGGCATTATCGTGAGTTCTGCGCTTATCGCGGCGTGTCTTCGATATTTTTCGCTTTGGATGTGGCATGACAAAAAAAGTTAAATTATTAGACCAAAAATTTTATTTCAAGTTCCGGAGGGCGTCCCATCTCGGGTCATCCTCGTCTGTATCCTTATTCTCATTCTTTGCCCGTAGCGATTCCAGCTTTGTCACCATTGCTTCGTCGCAGGTCTTTGTTCCGCTTATATCCTGTGCGCATTGGCGTTTCCACGGCATAGAGAGCGTAATGTACTCAAAAATGAACGGCGCGAGGTCGATCTCGTATTCCGAGCGGGGGAGGATCAGCACCGTTTCGTTCTCGTCGTTGTATTCATCACCGAAGTTAACGATAAGGCGGTTGTTTCCTTCCACAGGCTGGGTGTAGCGGTTCAGGCAGCGGTCGCACTCCACCGATACTGTTCCCGAATGCTCCACGTTGAACACCAGCATCGTTGTTTCCTTCAGCAATTCAACCTTCACTGCGATGCTGCTGTCCCGGAAATCCGGCTCGCTCATAGCTTCAAAAAACTCATCTCCCAGCTGGAAAGCAAATTCATGCTTCCCGTTTTTTAAGCCTTCATACGGTATGATAAACTCAACATTCTTTTTCACGGCTCAAAAATTGGGACGGCAAAGATAGGTTTTTACGGATAATTATGCAAATAAATACCCGGGAATCCCTATCTGTCGCTTAGCGGTAACCGGCGGCAAAGATAGAGATTCCCGGGAACTATCTATTCGATGATCAGCTTCCGGTACGCCAGGTCGCCCTGCGCGCCTCTCAGCATCAGCACATATATGCCCGGCGAAAGACCTGATACGTTGTAAGTCAGCCGGTTGTCTCCGGCTAAGCATTCGCCTGCGTATACCGTGCTCACCTTGCGCCCGCCGGCGTCGTAGAGCTCCAGGGAAACGGTTCCGCCGTTTTCGGTACGGTACAGGATATCCACCTGGTCGTGCGCGGGGTTAGGATACAGGCTGAGGCCGTCCTCGCCGGGTGCTTCGCCGGCCTTGGGAGTCCATAGCGGAAAGGTAAGCGAGTCGGCGCCACAACGGCAATAGAAGCTCCAGTCGACATACCTGTTCGACGTAATGAACCTGGAAACGAACTGGCCGTTCATTCTTGTGGGAATGAAGGGAGCGGAAGAACCGAGCTGCACATCGATTCTTCCGTTACGGTTGTCGATGCAGGCGTTCACCAGGCTCAGGCTTCCAACTGTTGTCGTAGCTGTCGAGGTGATGCTGCTGGCAGTGCCGCCCACGTAGAATTTCACATACTCGTGGGTGGGGTTCACGGTCGTTACACGTCCGAGATACAGCGATTTCTTCACCAGCACGGTGGTGCCCTGTAAGAACTTGAGCGTGGAGTTGGCGCCGTTAACCTGGATGCTCAGCGCATAGACGGTATCCTGCCCGCTGAAGATAACGGTGCTGTTGCTGCCTACTGTAATGGTGCCGTAAACATTTCCAGAGAGTGTCACAGTCGTATTATTACCGATTGTCTGGTTGGGGCCGCTGTTGTACGGATTGACCACGAACGGCGGAAGCGTTACAGGCGCTATCGCATAGATCAGCGTGGTGTACACTGTAATGAAGTTGGCAGAATTGATCACCGGCGACATCACAAATCCCGGGTTACCGTTTATGAAAATGTTGCTTTCCAGGTACGCGCTGCCGCTGGCTGAGAGGACGCCGACAGCCCCGGGTATAACCCTGTTGAACGTTCTGAACTGCAGCTGCGACAACGCAATGATGGTATAAGTGTCCGGCAGGCTGGGCGGATTATAGGTTATGTTCTGCACGCAGGTGACCGTGTCGCCGGATGCATTCACGGCTGTCCACGTTACTGCTGTGGTGCCCGGCGGGAAGGTTCCTCCCGCCCAGTCGCTGTACAGGTCAACCACTGCGCAGTCGCTGATCACTTCGGGTGGCGTCAGCACGAAGGTATCGCAAAGCTCCTGGTTGTACTGTATTACCGTATCAGCGCATATGATCTGCATTTCGGGGCAGCATGGCGCGAGCGTCACGGTATCCCTGCCGGTGCAGCCGCTTACATTGGCGGTAAGTATATATGTTTCGCTTCCCGAAGGGCATGCGTTGTATACGGTGTCGTTCGATTGGGATACATTGTTCAGGAGCCACTGGATATAAGCCGGGCCGGAGCTTACCACTGCCGTAAGCTGGTAGCAGTTGGCAAGGCAGCTATCCTGATCGATCTGCACCGTCGGGGTCACAAGCCTGAAGACGCAGCTGTCGTTGATAGTTACCAGCGTATCGCCGCAGCCCGTGCCGCAGGGCATGCTTCCGGAGCCTGCAATGGTGTAGCGCACGATATAGTCGAAGTCGCATGAAGCGCGCACCACCGACCAGATAGCGAACGATCCGGAAACGGTGCCGGAGCTTCCCGCAGGATGGGTAATGGTGAGCGAAGCGCTGTCGTTCGCATCGAACACAAAAGGATACGGCACCGATATGGTAACGGAGCTTGGTTGTGTCGTTGCAGCCGGGAAATATATTTCATATCCCACGGAATCGATGCCGCAGAATACATTGCTCAGCACAATGCTGTCCGGCGAAAGAGGCCCGGGAACGAACACGGGCGGATGGTCGGTGAGAGTGAAGGCGATAGGCAGGCCGCAGTAATTTTCCGCGGCGATCTGCACGGTCACATCCTCCAGATTGTAGGTGCAGCCGCCCGCTACGCCGAATCTCAGGATCACCGTGCTGTCTGCGCTGCTTATCCCGCCCGCTATTGCAGCTACGGTATCCAGGAAGATCGTATCATTTACCGGATCCGTAAAATAGCTGATGTTGTTGTAGATTATTTCGCCGGTTCCTGCTATATACGAAAGCGACGGAGGCAGAACGAGTCCGGCCGTAATATGCTCTATATCGCCCAGTCCCGTAGCGCTCAGCTCCGCTTCATAGTACATCGTGTCGCACGGTCCGCCTGTCGCCGGCGGAGTTATCGTTCCCGTGAGGCCGGGAAAATCGGGCACGATGTATACGATCGTGGTGTCCATTCCGCACACCTGGCTGATATCTGCAGGATAACCGTAGCAATGATATCCCGAAAAGATCAGGAGGCTGTCGATCTGCTGGCTGCTGTCGCAGGAATATGCTGCGTTGATCGTGAACGCGTAGTTTCCTGGATTCAGCGTGCCGATACCGTATATCGGTATCCCGTTTATTGTGTCGATCGGCTGATAAGTGTTGGAATTCAGGATGAGGCTGCTCACATCGATGTTTCCCGAAGGCGATTCGAAAGCGATGAAGGTGTTCGGGGAAATGGAGGCTATGGCCGATTCGTAGAAGTTGCCCGGCAGCTGTACCACCTGCATGTTGTATTGCCAGCTCACGGAAGGCACATTGGTATACACCGTCTGAGGCAGCGCCTGCAGGTTGAACTGCGGAGACGGGTTCGCGAGATTTCCGGCAAAGTATCCGGCGGACACGTACGGCCCGGTCACCACTTTTTCCGGCTGAACCGAAGGCATGTTGCTCATCCAGGCGGTGGAGCTATAGCCGCTCATGGGCACAAGATCGGGCGTGCTGCAGGAATCGGTCATTTTCAGCACCAGCGATAACAATACCATTTTGCTTTCGTCTCCGCGTTCGAAAATATGGCGGTTGCAGAAGCTCGAATCAAGCTCTGTCGTGTACTGCGCGATCTGTGAAGGATAAATTACAATCGTGTCCCCGTTTTGCCGCATGAGGTTGAGAGAGTACATATAGTCATCGTTACTTACATACAACGGGCACGAGAACTCCGTGGCGTACGTTACCGAGTCACGCATCAGGTTGTAACCTGTGAGACGGACCTGGTGCACTTCGTAATATTGCGAAGGAATGGTGAACAGCAATGAATCGAATTGCATGAAATCACGCACTTCGTATGGAAAAGAATTCAGCGCAAACTGGTTGCTGTTCGATAACAGGTCACCTGAGTTCACCTGTTCTCCCATTTTCATCATGGCGATCATCGATACCTGCTTGTAGCACGTGCTGCCAAACTCGTCTGTCTGTACGGCGTAGCTGTATTGCATCCGGTCGTGGCCGATGGTCGTAATGGCGCCTCCGTTACCGGTGCACCAGTAAAAGTATTCGGCCCGCTGTGCCGGCGGCAGCGTCAGTATCACGTTCTCGTCAGGGCCTGCATCGTCTGTAGTCTGCTCCCTGGGCACACCCGACATCAGGATGCGCGTGGAAAGTTCCTGTACGGTGACGTACTCTCCGTCGAACACCAGGTTGCTGTCCGCAACAAATGTAAGATACAGGTCAAACACATCTCCCACCCAGAATTTTGAAGGCAGCGCGTCATTGCTGTGCATCTGGATCGTGCCGGGAGTAAGGTCCACCACGATGCTGTCGTGCCCGCTGTGCACGAGCGACGGCGGGATCTGGAACAGGGAGCCGTTGAGCGTACCGTACCCGGAAATATATTGCAGGCGCTCCGCAAGGTCTCCTACCAGCGTTGCCCAGCCGTACGTATAATCAAATCCGATGTTGGAGAAAAGCAGCACTTCGCCGTCCGATGTTCCCGCGGTGATGTGCACCACCATCGTGTCGCCTTCGGTGATGCGCTCGGGATGCGCTTCGGTAACAGGCGCGGTAACGGGAGGAAGCTGATCGGTGCGGTTGTTGTTGTCCTGGTCGCGCCATCCGAAGTTCGTTCTTTTCATCGTTGTTGTGCTCACGTTCCATCCGGGCACACGGCAGCCGGGGCATAGCACGTTTATCGTGGATTCTACCTGCGATACGGGCAGAGGGCATTTGGGATTACAGTTGTCGTCGTATACAATGAAAGCCTGCTGCACAACTTCCGATTTGGCGTTATACGGCATGAAGTTACACTCGGCCTTTACCTTGAAGCGAAGAGCGGACGTGGAAAAGAAGCGGTGAAAGAAAGCGGACTTCCGTTTCATCGCAGACCATCCGTAATAAGCGCCTAGCAAGGCGTTGGAGGTAAAGAACGACGAAGGTATTTTGAACGAGGCTCTGATCCTTCCGCCTTCGCCAGGCTGCAGCGGATTGGTGTACTCGTAAACAACGTTGTCGGGATACCAGATGCTGTCATTCACGCCCTGGTGCGAAATAAAATAGATGCTGTCTTCCTGGAAAATGAGCGCCGAATCAACGTACAGATCGAAATCCAGCCGCAGATGATCGGGATTCACGTAAAGCTCTTCCGTGAAGTACGGATGGTTCAGGTTGAACTGGGGCGGCGTAAGGTTGTGGATGTCGTACCACGCTTCGTCGCCGTCGTCCAGGTACGGCTGCGAGTTCTGGAAGAACTGGTACTCCGCGAATTTTTCGGAAACGATGCCCCATACTCCGCGGCTGTTGTACGACAGCGGATCCTGCAGCCAGCTGTTGGTGCAGGCGTCCTTCATGTCTACGCGGATGCGTATGCCGTGCAACGTCACAGGCTGGAATACGCGGTCGGCAGAGTCAATGCAGAGGGTCTTTTCCCTGAACGAAAAAAAGATCGAGTCGCCGGGGTTCAGATGATGCGCGATCTTGAACGAAAAATTATCGGGAGTGGAAACGGTGGACGTAGGATAATCATAGGGGAGCCATGTATTCTGCAGTATCGAATCGCTGGCCAGCGGCAGCATCACCTGCGTGAGGCCTGAATAATAATAGACATCCACGTCGGCCGTATCGAAGTAGCTGATGTAAGAGGCCGCCTGTTCGCGCCCAAGCGATATCTGCACGCTGTCTGTGCCGGCTGTTCCGTCGTTGATCACGCGCACGATGCGGAGATCGTCGCTTGCAGGGCAGGAGTATGGCAGGATGCCGTAATGTTGCTGCGGATCGAGCACATCCGCCCTGATGTGCGGAGCGGCGGGGATCAGTGTGGCGTAAGTCTGGTACGAAGATGCCGGGCTGCTTGCGCAGAGCGTACTGTCGCCCGGGCAGCCGTACCGGAATGTCATGAATGCCGACGTATTGTTATTGCTGGCATTGCACTGTGTTATCCTTACCGTTTCCTCTATTACGAGGCTGTCGTTTGGCGCGAGGTTCACGATCGTGGCGTTGATGTAGACCGAGCTGTCGGTGAACAGCGTATCGATAATAGCTACCGGGGGATACGTGATATCTGCGTGCAGGAATTCTATCGCCGCCAGCTGCTGCGCGAACTCCACCGTATCGAGAAAGGCCACGTCGCCGGAGAATGGCGTAAGCGAAGTATTCCTGTATACGAAACGTTTGGTGTAGATCGTATTGTACGCTACAGAAGGATTGCTGATGTTATGGCTTTGCGATGGTATCAGGCTTAGCCACGGCGAGTTTACGGTAAAGGCCGTCTGCAGGCCGGCCGTAAGCGAATTGCTTACAGCGCTGATCTCCATCGTATCTGCCGGTTGCGTAGTGCTGCTGAAACGGTTGCAGCCCGGCATGATGCTGTACGAAAACGTGAAGGAGGAAGCGCTGCCGGAAAAATTCCTCACGCTGAACACGACATTTCCTGGCGAATTCTGCCGCAGGAAAACTGTGCCGGCTGAAGCGGACCAGTATCCTCCCGGCCCGATGCCGGCGGGCAGCGATACCTGTATCAGTACGCTGTCAGTGATGGAGAAGGATGGCGTTTTGCTTAGCTGCACGGTAAATGTGTCGGGCTTGCATGTGCTTAGGAAGCCGGGACTCTGAACATCTGTGATCTGCAGTTGCGAATGAGCTTTTGCTGCAAGCATCAGGAAAAGTGCAAGCAGCAGGTAAAAAGGCTGTCTGGGCATGAGGCTAGGTTTTGAGTTAGGTAAAAATAAAGAAACCTGCACGGTTTGTCTGACCATTCGTTAAGTAAATTTCACACGGCAGAAAATCAGACCAGGGAATACATGAGCCGGCCGATGAGGAAATAAATAAAAATACCTGTGATGTCGTTCATTGTAGTGATAAACGGGCCTGTGGCAAGAGCCGGGTCTATCTTGAACCTGTTGAGCGTGAGAGGTATAAACGTGCCAAGGATCGAGGCCACTATGATGACTGTGAGCATGGCCGTGCTGATGGTAAAGGCCAGCGGAAGCCCTTCGGAAAAATAACCGTACAGGAAAATAAAAATAGCGCACACAATTCCGTTGAGCAGCGCGACAGAAAGTTCCTTGAAAAATTTTGCCAGCGTATCGCCGGTGCGCAGCGAATTGTTGGCAAGGCCCTGCACAATGATTGCCGACGACTGTACTCCCGCGTTTCCGCCCATCGCCGCTATAAGCGTCGTGAAGAAAGCCATTTCAGGATGGATCTGTATCTGGTCCTCGTACGAGCTGATCACCATGGAGCCCACGATGCCGCCCATCAGTCCCACCAGCAGCCACGGCATGCGGGCGCGCGTCAGGATCCATACTTTATCGTCGGACTCTACATTTTCGGTAAGACCGGACATGAGCTGGTAATCTTTTTCGGCTTCTTCCTGTATCACGTCCACCACGTCGTCGATGGTGATCCTGCCTGCCAGCCGGCCAATGCCGTCCACAACGGGAAGCACGACGAGATCGTATTTTTTCATCATGGAGGCCACTTCCTCCTTGCTCTGGTGAGCCTCCACATACTGGATCTTGTCCAGGTACATGTCTTCGATCTTTACGCTTTCAGGCTCTATCAGCAGCTTTTTGATCGGCAGGATGCCCAGCAGCTTTTCATTATCGTCGGTCACATATACCGTGTACACGTTATCGATATCATTGGACTGGTGCCGTATCTCATCGATCACTTTGTCGCGGTCCCAGTTCACGTTTACGCTCACGAGCTCTTTCGCCATCAGACCGCCCGCAGTATCTTCGTCGTACTTGAGCAGGTCCACGATGTCGCTCGCCATCTCCATGTCCTGGATCTCCGAAAGCACTTCCCGCTGCCGCTCTTCGGGAAGCTCGCCGATGATATCTGCCGCGTCGTCGGAATCCAGGTTCTCCACGAACTGTTCCGCGATCTCGCGGGACGAAAGCTGCGCTAAGAATTTTTCGCGGTAATCTTCGTCGAGCCAGGTAATGACCTCCGCCGCTTTTTCTTCATCGATGAGGGTGTACAGGTACTTTGCCTGTGGTAAGTGAAGGTCGTGGAATATTTCGGCAAGGTCAGTAGAATGCAGGTCTCCGATCAGCTCAAGAATGAGCTGTTCATTACGGTTTTCAATGCCGTAGCGGAGTTGTTCGAGGAACTCGTTCGTGATTTGATATTGCACGGTCGCCCGGGATTATCCATTTATACCTGCTTTGATTCGATCCGGAGAGTAAGGTCGATAAAATCCTGCACGCTTAATTGTTCTGCACGTTGCGAAAGGATCTTGTCGTCTTCCCATCCGGGGTGCAAAGGTAGGCTTTTCAATGCATTTCGCAAAGTCTTCCGGCGCTGGTTGAAACCGGCCTTCACTACCCGGGTGAATAATTTCGGACTACAGGCGAGCTCTGTATCGGATTTCCGCGTCAGGCGGATCACTGCGGACTTCACTTTGGGAGGAGGAGTGAACACATGCTCGCCTACGGTAAACAGGTATTCCACTTCGTAAAATGCCTGCGTAAGCACGCTCGTGATCCCATAGATCTTGCTCCCGTGCGTTGCCGCGATCCGTTCGGCCACTTCTTTCTGGAACATTCCCACCATCAGCGGAATTCTTTCCTTGTTCTCCAGCATTTTGAAAACGATCTGCGTGGAAATATTATACGGGAAATTCCCGATCAGCGCTACTTCTCCGGGAAAATGCGCGGCAAAGTTCAGTTGCAGAAAATCGCCTTCGATCAGGTGTTTTTCATCGACCGAAAATTTTTTACGTATCAGGGGAATGATGTCGCGATCGATCTCGCTGATGAAAAGCTCGATCTCTTTTTCGATCAGGTATTTGGTCAGCACGCCTTCTCCGGGACCGATCTCCAGCACCTGCCGGCAGGTATTTTTCTGCATCAGCGCATCTACGATCCGGAAAGCAATTTCTTCGTCGTTCAGGAAATGCTGCCCGAACCTTTTCTTATGCTGGAAGCGTTCCACCGGTATCAGTGGTTTTTGGGATAGTCGTACAAAAGAAGCTCGGCCTGCTCGTGCCCTGCCTTCTTCCAGGAAGAAAGCTGCAGCATTACGATACCGCAGGTGGGAATATTGTCGGTGCTGAGATTCGAAATGCTGTTCACAAAACCGGTGAGGCCGGGATTATGGCCAAAGATCACCGCCACATTGTGCTTGGGATGGATCGCATGCACTACTTCGAGCAATGTCTGTTCCGAAGCATGATAAAGCTCGTCCGCTTTCAGGATACAGTTGCGGTCGTAATTGAACACATCTGCAAATCTTCTGGCGGTGCTGAACGCTCTTTTCGCCGGGCTGCTGATCCATATATCCGGCTCTATACCGGTACGCTGCAGCCGCATCGCCATTTCTGGCGCGTCCTTTTTTCCTCTTTCATTAAGCGGACGGTCGAAATCGCTCAGCAGGGAATTTTCCCAGTCTGACTTAGCATGACGTATGATGACCAGAGTTTTCACAAGGTAAAAATAGGCGGAAATATAGCTAAATCAATGCATATCGGTGAAAAAGAGAACTTTCAAAAGTTATTAACAGAAACTTAACGCCCTGCGCTAAATCCACTACTTTTGCTGCGAAATTTCACGAAACATGGCAGATATCGACCAGTTAAAGAAGACCAGCTATCAGGTGCGCCGCGACATCGTACGAATGGTGCACGGCTGCCAGTCCGGGCATCCGGGAGGATCGCTGGGCTGCACGGAGTATATGGTGGCTCTGTACTTTCATTTCATGAAGGTGGACCCGCAGAACTTTACCATGGACGGAAAAGGCGAAGATCTTTTCTTTCTTTCCAACGGCCATATTTCGCCGGTTTGGTACAGCGTGCTGAGCCGCAGGGGATTTTTTCCGGTAAATGAACTTTCGACTTTCCGCAAGCTGAACTCACGCCTGCAGGGGCATCCCGCTACAGCGGAACATCTGCCCGGCATACGCGTGGCTTCCGGCTCGCTGGGCCAGGGGTTATCCGTGGCTGTAGGCGCTGCGCTGGCCAAGCGGCTCAACAAAGATCCGCGCCTGGTATACAGCCTGCATGGCGACGGCGAATTGCAGGAAGGACAGATATGGGAAGCTATCATGTATGCCGCCGCGAAAAAGGTGGATAACCTGATCGCTACGGTAGACGTGAACGGTCAGCAGATCGATGGCAGCACCGAGCAGGTATTATCTCTCGGCGACCTCGAAGCAAAATGGAAAGCCTTCGGTTGGGACGTGCTGAAGATGAACGGCAACGACATGGAAGAAGTGGTGTCGGTGCTTGAAACAGCGCAGGGACATACCGGAAAAGGCAAACCGGTCGTTATATTGATGCGGACCGAAATGGGATCCGGTGTTGATTTCATGATGGGTTCTCACAAATGGCACGGAATAGCTCCCAACGACGAACAGATGCAAACCGCTCTGACGCAGCTGGAGGAAACGCTCGGAGATTTTTAATTATGCACCGTTGAAACGGTTTTTCCTACAAATACTTTTCATCTTAGCGCTGGCTTGTTTTTGCCGGGGCACATCGTCTGCGCAAAATACGGCCAACCGCCCGCTCACCCGTATCCTCTTTGTTTTTGACGCCTCGCAGAGCATGCTGGGCCGCTGGAACTCCGACACCAAAATACAGGTGGCGGTGAAGCTGCTGAATGAGCTTGTAGATTCTCTGCGCAACAAACCGAACGTAGAAATAGCGCTTCGCCTGTACGGGCACCAGAGTCATGTGCCTCCGCAGGATTGCAAGGATACGAAGCTCGAGATACCGTTCGGCGGACTGAACCACGACCGGATCAAGAACCGCCTGATCGATCTTCAGCCGCGCGGAACTACGCCGATCGCCTATTCGCTGGGGCAGGCTGCGGGCGACTTTCCCACATGCGGCAACTGCCGGAACATCATCATCCTTATTACCGACGGAAAAGAGGAATGCGACGGCGATCCCTGCGCCATATCCAAAGCGCTGCAGGAAAAAGGCGTCATTCTCAAACCATTTATTATCGGTATCGGTCTTGACAACTCCGTAAAATACTCGCTGGAATGCGTCGGTAATTTTTACGACGCCACTACGGAAGAAACGTTCCGCGATATTCTTACCGTGGTGATCTCGCAGGCCCTGAATCCCACCACAGCCCAGGTGAACCTGCTCGATACCTACAAAAAGCCGACGGAAACAAATGTTCCCTTCACGCTGTACGACATGCAGACGGGCAGAATGGTCTACAACTTCATTCATACGTTCAATCATGCCGGCAACCCTGATACGCTTCATCTCGATCACCTGATAAAATACAGGCTGAAAGTGCACAGCATTCCTCCGGTGGAGAAGGACGGCATCGAGATCATTCCCGGCAAGCACAACGTGATCGCAGTCGACGCGCCGCAGGGTTACCTCTTTCTGAATGTGAAGAACCGGAACGAGTACGGAACGCTGAAATGTATCGTGCGGAAATCGGGATCAATGGAGACTATGCACATACAGGACTTCGGAGCTACCGAAAAATATCTTACCGGGAAATATGATATCGAGATACTTTCGCTGCCGCGTATCATCCAGAAGGATGTGAAAATATCGCAGTCTGCCACCACCACGGTGGAGATCGAGCAGCCGGGACTCGTGAACCTGCAGTTCGGCGGCGTAGGGTACGGAAGCATTTTCCAGCTGAAGGGAAAAGACGTCGAGTTTGTCTGCAACCTGAACGAAAATATAATGCAGCAGGCCATTGTTCTGCAGCCCGGAACATATAAAGTGGTTTTCCGCTTCCGCAATACGAAAGAAACAGTGCTTTCGAAAGACCGTACTTTTACCGTGCGTTCGGGAGAATCGGTGATCGTTAATCTCAGGAACTAAAAAAAAGAAACAACACGCGATGAAGAAATATACTTTTTCAGAACAGAAGGATACCCGCTCGGGATTCGGTGCGGGACTGCTCGAACTGGGACGTAAGAACCCCGAAGTCGTAGGGCTTACGGCCGATCTGGCCGGTTCGCTGAAAATGACAGATTTCGAAAAGGAATTTCCCGACCGTTTTTTCCAGGTGGGAATTGCGGAAGCAAACATGATGGGAATAGCCGCGGGCCTTACCATCGGCGGGAAGATACCATTCACCGGAACGTTCGCGAATTTTTCCACGGGAAGGGTGTACGACCAGATCCGCCAGTCCATCGCTTATTCCGGGAAGAATGTAAAGATATGTGCATCGCACGCCGGACTTACCCTCGGCGAAGACGGAGCCACGCACCAGATACTGGAAGATATCGGCATGATGAAAATGCTGCCGAACATGACCGTGATCGTGCCCTGCGACTATAACGAAACGAAGGCCGCCACAATGGCTGTCGCCGAATATGTCGGGCCTGTTTACCTGCGTTTCGGTCGCCCGTCGTGGCCCGTGTTTACCGGTGCAGACGAGCCGTTCGTGATCGGAAAGGCGAAGATGATGCAGGAAGGAACAGACGTTACGATCGTAGCTACCGGCCACATGGTATGGAAAGCGATCGAAGCCTGCGAAGCGCTGAACGAGCGCGGAATCAGCGCGGAAGTGATCAACATCCATACGATAAAGCCGCTGGACGAAGAAGCCATCATACGCTCCGTACAGAAGACGGGCTGCGTGGTAACGGCGGAAGAGCACATGCGCAACGGGGGATTAGGCGACAGCGTGGCACAGGCGCTGGCGCGCAATTATCCTGCACCACAGGAATACGTTGCAGTGAACGATACTTTTGGAGAAAGCGGAAAACCGCTGGAGCTGCTGAAAAAATACGGCATCGATACGCCGAATATCGTTGCGGCTGCGGAGGGTGTTGTGAGGAGAAAGAAAAAATAGAACCTGGTTTTTAATACTTAGAACTTAGAGATACATATTTGAAGATCCCGCTGTAGTGCGGGATTTTTTTTTGATCTATTTTTTTTGATTTCACCGCGTCTCCATCAGGGACGCACGGAAGAAGTGATTAGCTTTTTATCTAAAGCTCTAAGTACTAAAAACTAAGCTCTACTAACCCGCGGCAGGGACTGCAGCGGTATGCCCCGTAGTTCGGGCCGGGGCGATGCTACGGGGCATAGTAGCGGAAGGCCCGGCCCCGCCTGCACAGATCGTGGTAACGCAGGATGATTACGCGGGGAGCCGCCATAAAAAAAAACCGGATCGATATTGCAGAAAAAAAAATCCGCCGAAGCGGACTGACTGTATTTTTCTAAGCTCTAAATGCTAAAAACTATCTCATACATTGATGGAAGCCTGTATCGCTTCGTTGCGCAGGTATTTCCTGATCACGTGATTGATCTTTGCAATGTACACTTCACCCAGCTCCGAATACTTGAGCAGGCCGGCGGTAAGAACTTCATCCCTGAGAGGAAGATTGTTCTCGCGGCAGTAGTTGCGCAGATCGCGGAACTTCTGGTACGAGCGTTTGGTGTTGAGAAGATGAATGTAATCGGCGATGCCTTCTTCGAGCGTTTCGTAAGGCTTGAGATAATAATTGGTGGTGGCGCTGGAAGTCACGAGGTGGCCGCTGTTGCAGCGACAGGTAATGCCGAAATAATTGTTCGTGGCCTGCGCCGCGCTGGATTTTCCCCAGGCTGTTTCAATGATAGCCTGTGCGAGGATCATCCGGATAGGAACGATGTCTACACGATCGAGTAATTGTTTTGTTGCATCAAGAATATCCTGCCGGTAATTTTCAAATGTGATCTCGTAATTTTCAAGATCGTATTCTGCAGCGGTGCGGATCAGGAATTTCCTGTTTTCCACACTCAGGTTGCCGGTATAATAAAAATATTCGCGGATGCCGATCACGCGGTTGCGTTTTTCCAGAACCGCAGTGTTCTGTTCGTAAATGATCGGAACGAATTTTTCAATAAAAGCTTTTCCGCGGTTGGTAAGCTTTACCGTTTTATTTCCGGCAGCAAAGGTCAGGCTCAAAACAGAGAAAGAAAGGATTGTAATGATCCATTTTTTTGCCATAATAATAATTTTGGTTAAACAATTGGCCGTATAGCTGGCCGTAGGCTTTTACTTTGGTATGTACGTCTTTGAATTTCTTCTTGGAACGTCTGTGCTAATTGGTTCGTTACGGCAAAGATAACCCAATTGCCCGAGCCTGCAAGCATGTATGTGATAATGTGCTGTTAATAACTTTTAAAAGCGGGTATTATCACTATATTTGGAACCATTATTAAATCTTCAATCTGTTGAAAAATATGGCCGGTACGGATTTAGAATTCAATAAAAACGATGATAAGATGCGGCTGATGATTTCCGATATGGATCGCAGGCTGCAGAAAATTTATCTCGGCGGGGGGAAAGCCAAAATGGATAAGCAGCACGAGCAGGGAAAACTGACGGCGAGAGAAAGGATCAGTTTTCTGAAAGATAAAGACGCTCCGTTTTACGAGCTCGGCGCTTTTGTAGGCGACGGCATGTACGCGGAAGAAGGAGGATGTCCTGCAGGCGGCGTGGTAATGGGCATTACATGGGTGAGCAAAAAGCAGTGCATCGTAGTGGCAAACGACGCTACCGTAAAAGCCGGCGCGTGGTTCCCGATCACCGCGAAGAAAAATCTGCGTGCGCAGGAGCTTTCGATGGAGAACAGGCTGCCGATCATATATCTTGTAGACAGCGCAGGCGTATACCTGCCGATGCAGGCGGAAGTATTTCCCGATAAAGAACATTTCGGAAGGATCTTCCGCAACAATTCAATCATGTCGTCGATGGGAATTACACAGATCGCTGCGGTGATGGGAAGCTGTGTGGCAGGCGGCGCTTATCTCCCCATTCTTTCGGACGAGGCGCTGATCGTGGATAAGACAGGTTCGATATTCCTTGCAGGATCTTATCTTGTAAAAGCCGCTATCGGCGAAGAAATTGACAATGAAACACTAGGTGGCGCAACAACGCACAGCGAAATAAGCGGCGTAACGGATTATAAATGCGCGGACGATAAGGATTGTCTCACGCGTATCCGCAATATCGTAGACAAGATCGGCGATTACGAAAAGGCGGGATTCAACCGCGAAGTTCCGCAGCCGCCGAAATACGATGCAAAAGAAATTTACGGCATCATTCCCGATACGCGGGATAAGGCGTACGACATACACGAAGTGATCAGCAGGATCGTAGATGATTCGGAGTACGAAGAGTACAAGGAAAAGTTCGGGCAGAGCATCGTATGTGCGTATGCCCGCATTGACGGATGGGCTGTGGGCATCGTGGCCAACCAGCGCAAAGTGGTGAAATCGAAAAAGGGCGAAATGCAGTTCGGCGGAGTGATCTATTCCGATTCGGCTGACAAGGCCGCGCGTTTCATTATGAACTGCAACCAGAAAAAAATACCGCTTGTGTTCCTGCAGGATGTTACGGGATTTATGGTAGGCTCGCGCAGCGAACAGGGCGGCATCATCAAGGACGGCGCGAAAATGGTGAACGCGGTTTCCAATTCCGTTGTTCCGAAGATCACCATTGTGATGGGAAATTCATATGGCGCGGGCAACTACGCTATGTGCGGAAAGGCTTACGACCCACGGTTCATCTTTGCGTGGCCGACGGCGCAGATCGCTGTAATGGGAGGATCACAGGCGGCAAAAACGCTGTTGCAGATACAGGTAGCGACCATGAAGGCGAAAGGACAGGAGCTCTCCAAAGAAGATGAGGATGCGCTGCTGAAAAAAATAACAGACCGCTATAACGAGCAGATGACGCCGTACTACGCTGCGGCCCGGCTGTGGGTGGATGAGATCATCGATCCGGCGAAAACGCGCGAGTACATTTCCATGAGCCTGGAAGCAGCCAATCATGCGCCGGTTACGAGGCAGTTCAACCCGGGGATACTGCAGACCTGATGAAGCATTCTTTATAACCAAGCAATCATAATCGTATAACATAGCCCTTATATGAAAACCACAACCAGTTTTATGATCTGCCTGTTGTCGGCAACTCTTTTCTTTTCGTGCTCCGGAAAAGGGAAAGCGACAACAAAAGGCAACGAAGAAAAGCAAAAAGAAGTGCAGGCCTGGCTTGATGAATACAACAAGCAGTGGCAGCAGTTGCTTATCGCGTCCAGTGAAGCGCAATGGACGCTGAACACTCACATAGAGGAAGGCGATACCATTACTTCGCAAAAGGCGCAGGAAGCCGATGAAGCAATGGCGAAGTTCACAGGAAGCAAAGCCAACATCGAAAAGGCGCAGGAATATCTTAAAGTAAAAGATCAGCTGCTTCCGATCCAGGTAAAGCAGCTCGAAGTGATCCTCTTCATGGCGGGCAACTCGCCTGAAGTGGCCGGCGATGTGGTGAAGCAGCGTATCAAAGCGGAAACGGGTCAGACGGAAAAGCTTTTCGGCTATAAGTACATGCTCAAAGGAAAAGAGGTTTCCACGAACGATCTCGACCGCATCCTGAAAGAATCGAAGAATATGGATGAGCGCCTGAAAGCCTGGGAAGCCAGCAAGGAAGTAGGAAAAGGGCTCAAGGCGGGGCTTGCCAGCCTGCAGCAGCTGCGGAACAAATGCGTGCAGGCTCTGGGCTACGACGATTATTTCAGTTACCAGGCATCCGAGTACGGTTATACCCGCGACGAGCTGATGAAGGTTTGCCAGGACATGATCCGTGAAGTATGGCCGCTCTACAGGGAGCTGCACACCTGGGCGCGTTATACGCTGGCGCAAAAATACCAACAGCCTGTTCCCGAACTGCTGCCCGCGCATTGGCTACCTAACCGCTGGGGGCAGGAGTGGCAGGAAATGGTGAAGGTGGAAGGCATCAACCTTGACGATACGATGAAGAAAAAATCTCCCGAGTGGATCGTAAAAAAAGGCGAAGAGTTTTATGTAAGTCTCGGCTTCAATAATCTTCCGCAGAGCTTTTACGAAAAATCGTCGCTGTATCCGCTGCCTGCCGGAACGCCGTACAAAAAGAACAACCACGCTTCGGCCTGGCATATGGATAACGACAAGGACGTGCGCTCGCTGATGAGCATCGAATCCAATACGGAATGGTGGGAGACCACGCTGCACGAGCTCGGTCACATTTATTATTACATGACGTACACCAACCCGGATGTGCCGGTGATACTGCGCAGCGGGGCGAACCGCGCCTACCACGAAGCGATGGGAAGCCTGATGGGACTGGCGTCCATGCAGCAGCCTTTCCTGGAAGGACTGGATCTCGTACCGAAAGGCGTGCAGACAGACAAGACACAGCTCATGCTGAAGGAGGCGCTGAACTACATCGTGCTGATCCCATGGAGCGCAGGCGTAATGACTGAATTCGAGCACGACCTGTACGCAAAAGATCTGCCGGCGGACCAGTATAACAAGCGCTGGTGGGAACTGGTGAAGAAGTACCAGGGCATTGCGCCGCCCACCGAGCGCGGCGAAGAATACTGCGACGCCGCCACCAAGACACACATCAATAACGATGCTGCGCAATATTACGACTACGCGATGTCGAACATCCTGCTGTTCCAGTTCCACCTTTACATTTCGAAGAACATACTGAAGCAGGACCCGCATGCGACCAATTACTGGGGCAACAAAGAGGTCGGCTCGTTCCTGCAGAAGCTGATGCGTCCGGGAGGAAGCGTGGACTGGAGAAAGCACCTGAAGGAGAATATCGGCGAGGACATGAGCGCAAAGGGAATGATGGATTATTTTGCCCCGCTCACCGAATGGCTGAAAGCGGAAAATAAAGACAGGACCTACACTCTGCCTGAAAAAATATAGGTAAGTGCACCAGCTATAAGCTGTCGCAAATTTTAAAGAGCATGGAGAAATCCGTGCTCTTTTTTTATATCTTGTGATTCATTAATAACCCATCTTATGAAAAGAATACTTTCACTATTGCTTACGGCTTTTTCATTTTCCTATGTCCTGGCGCAGGCTCCCCCGCAGGGATTTACTTACCAGGCGGTAGCGAGGAACCCGTCAGGGAACGTGCTCGCCTCCACGGCGGTCACCGTTCGCATCGGCATCCTGAACACATCGGCGTCCGGCCCGTTGCTGTACCAGGAGCAACATAACGTTACTACCAACCAGTTCGGATTATTTACCGTTACCGTCGGACTGGGCTCCCAGACCGGCGGAGGCGCTTTTCAATCCATTCCCTGGTCGTCCGATCTTAAGTTCATGAAAGTGGAAGTGAACTTCGGAAGCGGTTTCGAGAACATGGGCACCACGCAACTATGGTCCGTGCCTTACGCTTTGTATTCGCAGCGGTCAGCCATTGCAGACAGTGTTGCAGGCGGTGGGGGCGGTGGAATTTCATACTCCGCCGGAGCAGGTATCAATATCGCCGGAAGCGTGATCTCCAATACAGGGGATGTGAACACCGCTGACGATATCACCACTTCCACCACAGCGGGCGGCGATCTTACGGGAACCTATCCCAACCCCTCGCTGGTAAACTCCGGCGTAACGGCCAACGTGTACGGAAGCGCCACGCAGATACCGGTGATCACGGTGGACAGCAAGGGACGCATTACCAACGCGACGACAGTTACAGGAGCGGGCGGCGCAAGCTATACAGCGGGAACCGGGATCAATATAGCAGGAACAGTGATCACGAATACCGGCGATGTGAACGCAACCGATGACATTACTACTTCTACCACAGCGGGCGGCGATCTTACCGGAACGTATCCCAACCCGTCGCTGGTAAACTCCGGCGTAACAGCTAACGTATATGGCAGCGCCACGCAGATCCCCGTGATCACGGTAGACAGCAAGGGCCGCATTACCAACGCCACTACCGTAAGCGTTAGCGCAGGCGGCGGAGGCGGAACACTGGACGCTGCTTACGATTTCGGAGGCGCAGGCGCAGGACGTATCATCACCGTCGACAATGGTCCGGTGCAGCTCAATGCTTCCGGAACAAACACTGCGGGGCTGGGTATCCTGATGACCGGCATCGGGAACTCCATAAACGCAGTGAACAACAACGCGGCAAACCAGTACAGCGTGATCCAGGTGCAGACAAACAGCTCCGTGGCGAACAACTCAGGAATCTTCAGCTCAACTACCGGAGCGGCGCGCAGCATTGTGGGCCAGGTGGAAGCTACTTCCACTGCCGATGTAGGCATTCGCGGACTGAACCTCCGCACCACCGGCGGCATCGGTATAGAAGGCGTAGGATACAACGGAATTTCCGGGCAGACCAATTACTCCAGCGGTATAGCCATTTTCGGAGAGAACTTCGACCTGGTGGCTCCGTTCGGATTAGGCATTGGCGTAGGCGGTTCGGGATATTACGGCGTAGTAGGCGAAGACCGTTACCTTGGCGGTGTAGCCGGCGCGTACGGAGTATACTCCAATGGAAATCTCGGCGCAACGGGAACAAAGACATTCCGCATCGATCACCCGCTCGATCCGCTGAACAAATACCTGATACATTTCTCCATCGAATCGAACGAGGTGCTTAACATGTACCGCGGCACGGCCGTGTGCGATGCGAACGGAGAAGCGGAAGTGACCATGCCCGGTTATTTCGAGGCGATCAACACGAACTTCTCGTACCATCTTACACCCGTGGGTGCATTTGCAGGAGTGTACGTAAAGGAAAAAATGGCTAACGGGAAATTTCGTATCGCCGGAGGCCAGCCGGGAATGGAAGTTTGCTGGCAGGTATATTCCGAGCGGAACGACCTGTACATGCAGATGCATCCGGAAATGAAAAAAGCAGAGCTCGACAAATCTTCGCGTGAGCAGGGCAAGTACCTGATGCCGTCGTTATACGGACAATCGAAAGAGCAGGGAATTTTCTTCCGCGACGGATTGAAACGATAAATATTAAAAAAGAAGGAGAGATCCTTTCCGGCAGTCACTGGCGGAAAGGATTTTTTTTTGATCAGCCGATATACATTCCGAAGAACCAGACCCAGCTGATAAAAAATAACTGAAGCGGAATACGGAACCAGAGATAGCGAAGGTCGTTCCCGTCGTAAGAGGCCTTTTCGAAATCAACTTTCATTACAGCAGCGTTGATGTTGGCCGGCAGGATGCAGACGAAAAAAACGATGAGCACGATGGCTGCCGGATGCCGTGTAACGGGAATAACAAGGCAGGGAGCGGCCAGTACTTCAAATACTCCCGTAACGTAGACCCACAATGTCTTCAGCGGGATAAAATCAGGGATCATCATGGCCATTCCTTTGGGATACACGAAGTGGCCGATGGCCGTAAAGACGAGCATGGTGGCCATTGCAATATTACCGGCCAGGGCAAAATCCCATACCGGCGATATCAGCCGGGTGATCAGCAGAGCAATCCCAAATGCAGTACCGAGTACGATCAGTGGCTTCATCCTGTCTTTATTAACCGAAGATACAAAATGTTACGGTCAAACGATATTCCGATCCGGGTAGCGTATCGCCCGCCGCTTTGCTACGACGCCCGGGAAGTTGCGCAAAATATTACACATGCGCAGGGAAAATGTTCCCCAGAATAGCTGATGGCTAAAAAGTTGCAAGAACAAGCTGTCGTTCTTCTTCTCGCGCCACAACGATCTTTCCGCGAAGTGAACGCTTATGTTTCCTATGTGAAAGCTCCACTGGCCGAATGGCAAACTTATTGCCTTGCTCCGCGTATCACAATGTCTAATAAAACAATACACTTATGAAAAATTATACTTCTTCTTTACGTGTTCTCCTTCCACTTCTCTTCGTGTTTGTACTTGCATCCTGCTCCGGCAGGCATTATAAGCACGCCCGCGGTATTGCCGAAGCGGATAAAATAGCTTACACAAAAGCCGGACATCAGAAAATAAGCAAAACCGAGCCTACAACTGCACGCTATCTTGAAACAGTTCCGGTAACAACTCCGGAGCAGCCTGAGCTGGTGAGCAACGAAAAGCAGGTAAGCACCACGCAGAAGCATGAGCCCGTAGTGCATCAGCAAAAAGCACAGACACAGCAGAAAGAAGTGAAAAACAAACCGCTGCTGGATGTGTCGACCTTCACGCAAAAAATGAAAAAGCATGAGCGCGTGATGAAGGTGCAGGACGTTGAGAAAACTGCCATTATCGGATGGATCCTCGGTATGATCCTGCTGTTCGTGGGATTTGTGATCTTTATCGCTCTCGCGCTTGTCTTTCTTTATATCATTGCAAGCTACGTTCCTTATACGATCTTCCTTATCATTGCTATTGTACTGGGAGTTGCCGCGGTTCTGTTCCTCATCCTGGGACTGGCCGACGTGTTCACGCCTGGCGTTTAATTTATATAACACACATCAATCCCTGCTTCCGCAAACGGAGGCGGGGATTTTTTTTTAAGCTATTTACAGGAGACTGTCAGTCTTTCCTGAGAAAGCTGTCCCAGCCTTGGGCGTAAAGGGGTACTGCGTTGTTCTGATCGTCGAGCAGGTTATGGCCCAGCGACCTTTCTGTCATGAAGCCGATGATGCTCACGTCAGGAATATTGAGAAGCTTATCGTAATCCGAAGAGGATACGGTGAACAGCAGCTCGTAATCTTCTCCGCCGTTCAGCGCCATGGTATAGGCCGGCAGGTTCAGCTCTTCCGCTACGGCAAACGTGCCCTGGTCTATCGGCAGCTTGTTGGCCATAATTCGGCAGCCGGTGTCCGATTGCTTGCAGAGATGGAGGATCTCTGATGCAAGTCCGTCGGAGATATCGATCATGGAAGTGGGTTTTACGCCCTGCTCCTTCAGCAGCCGCACGATATCGGCGCGGGGCTCCGGTTTGAGCTGCCGTTCGAGCACGTAATCATGGCCTTCCAGGTCGGGCTGCACATTGGGATTCTCGAGGAAGATCTTCTTCTCGCGTTCCAGCAGCTGCAGGCCGGCATAAGCCGCTCCTACATTTCCCGAAACGCAGATCAGGTCCTTTTCCTTTGCGCCGTCCCTGTACACCAGGTCTTTTTCGTCGGCGTATCCTATGGCGGTTACGCTGATCACCAGCCCTTTAGCGGAAGAGGTTGTGTCTCCGCCGATCAGGTCTATCTTATAATTGCTGCAGGCCAGGTTGATGCCTGAGTACAGCTCTTCAATGGCTTCCAGGGTATATTTGCTGGAAATGGCGAGCGATACGGTGATCTGCTCCGGCACCGCGTTCATCGCATAAATATCGGAAAGGTTCACAGCTACCGCCTTATATCCCAAATGCTTGAGCGGAACGTAAGAAATGTCGAAATGAATTCCTTCGGTAAGAAGGTCCGTGGTAATCACCACTTTCCGGTTGCCCGGATCGGTTACCGCCGCATCGTCCCCAATGCCTCTTAAAGTGGCGGCATGATGAATGGTGACCGACTCCTTTATCCGGTCGATCAGACCGAACTCTCCTATCTCTGTAAGCGGCAGTTTACCAGGGTTTTCAAACATAGTCTTTTACGGATATAAATGCGTAAGGAATTTTAACCCCCCAAATATCGGTAATATTTTGCCGTATCCCTGTTCTTATGTACTTTTGCTATTTAGAATTAATCTAAATAAAGTTGGGGAGCGGGCTGTTGCCCGTAGTGTGCAGAAGGGAAATATAACAGATTTACAGTCTCATAGAAAGAAGTTATGATAACGGTATCGGAACACGCAAAAGAGAAAGTCCGCGAACTGATGATCAAGGACAACATGGATCCGGATAAGAGCTTTGTCCGTGTCGGGGTGCAGGGTGGCGGATGCTCGGGGCTTACCTATCAGCTAAAATTTGATACGGAAATGCAGGAAAACGACAAAGTCTTTGAAGATAAGGGAGTAAAGGTTGTGGTGGATAAAAAAAGCTTCCTGTACCTGGTGGGTACGGAACTGGATTTTACCGACGGCCTGAACGGGAAAGGCTTCCAGTTCAACAATCCTAATGCTTCCAGGACCTGCGGATGCGGGGAGAGCTTTGCCGTGTAGATTGGTTTTGGAATTATGAATTTGAAGGGTGCGCAACCGTGCCTCTAATGAAAGATGTCTGAACAGGATAAAATATTGGATGAAGTTGTCAGTGGGGATTATAAATACGGATTCTACACCGACATCGAAATGGACCAGGCTCCCAAAGGCCTGAATGAAGATATAATCCGCTTTATCAGCACCAGGAAGCAGGAACCGGAATGGATGCTGGAAGGCAGGCTGAAGGCGTTCCGCTACTGGCAGACGCTGAAAGAACCGCGCTGGGCGCATGTGAAGTATCCCGCGATCGATTACCAGGACATTATTTACTACTCCGCTCCGAAAAACCAGCCGAAGTACAATTCGCTGGACGAGGTGGAGCCGGAGCTGCTTGAAACTTTCAAGAAGCTGGGCATTTCTCTCGAAGAGCAAAAAGTGCTGGCCGGAGTTGCAGTGGACGTGGTAATGGACAGCGTTTCCGTAAAAACGACTTTCAAGGAAAAACTGTCGGAGCTGGGAATTATTTTCTGCGCTATCAGCGAAGCGATACAGGAACATCCGGAGCTTGTGAAAAAGTACATGGGCTCGGTGGTGCCCTATAAAGATAATTTCTTCGCTGCTCTCAATGCGGCGGTGTTCTCCGACGGGTCGTTTGTGTACATACCGAAAGGCGTACGCTGCCCGATGGAGCTTTCCACGTACTTCCGCATCAATGCGATGAACACAGGCCAGTTCGAGCGCACGCTGATCATCGCCGACGAAGGCAGCTATGTAAGCTATCTCGAAGGCTGCACCGCACCGATGCGCGACGAGAACCAGCTGCACGCCGCCGTGGTGGAGCTTATTGCCATGAGAGACTCCGAGATAAAATATTCAACCGTACAGAACTGGTATCCCGGCGATAAAGAAGGCAAGGGAGGTATTTACAACTTTGTGACCAAGCGCGGAGTGTGCCAGGGAAATAATTCGAAGATAAGCTGGACGCAGGTAGAGACGGGATCGGCCATTACCTGGAAATATCCTTCGGTGATCCTGAAAGGCGATCATTCCGTAGGCGAGTTCTATTCCGTCGCGGTTACGTCGAATCACCAGCAGGCCGATACGGGAACAAAAATGATCCATCTTGGCCGCAACACGAAAAGCACGATCGTTTCCAAAGGGATCTCCGCGGGAAAGAGCAACAACAGCTACCGCGGCCTGGTGAAAATATCGAAGAGCGCAGAGAAGGCGCGCAACTTCAGCCAGTGCGACTCGCTGCTGATCGGCGACCAGTGCGGAGCCCATACCTATCCTTACATCGAGGTGAACAATAAATCCGGCGTGGTGGAGCATGAAGCCACTACATCGAAAATAGCGGAAGACCAGATCTTCTATTGCAACCAGCGCGGTATCGGCACCGAAAAAGCGGTGGCGCTCATCGTGAACGGGTACTGCAAGGAAGTGCTGAACCAGCTACCGATGGAGTTTGCCGTGGAAGCGCAGAAGCTGCTGGCGATAAGCCTGGAAGGAAGCGTAGGTTAGTGTGTTAATTACACTAAGGTATTTTGTTTTAAGAAACAGAGATATACATACAACATACAAGTAATGCTATCAATTAAAAATCTACAGGCGAACATCGGCGGAAAGGAAATTCTCCGCGGATTGAACCTGGAAGTAAAAGCCGGCGAGATACATGCCATAATGGGACCCAACGGGTCCGGTAAATCCACGCTGGCGTCCGTGCTGGCGGGAAGGGAAGAGTATGAAGTGACAGGCGGAGAAGTACTTTTCAACGGTAAGAATATCCTGGAGCTTGCGCCGGAAGAAAGAGCGGGAGAAGGCCTGTTCCTGGCTTTCCAGTATCCGGTGGAGATCCCCGGAGTGAGCATGATGAACTTCCTTAAGACCGCGGTGCAGGAAGTGCGCGAATACCGTGGCCAGGAGCAGCTCGACGCCAAATCGTTCCTTGCGCTGGTAAAAGAGAAGCAGGCTTTGGTGGAGCTGGATAAAAAGCTTACCAACCGTTCGGTGAACGAAGGATTTTCCGGCGGTGAAAAAAAGAGAAATGAAATTTTCCAGATGGCGATGCTCGAACCGAAACTGGCCATCCTGGACGAGACCGATTCGGGACTGGACATCGACGCGCTGCGGATCGTGGCCAACGGCGTGAACCAGCTGAAGAGCGGTAATAATGCCTTTATCGTGATCACGCACTACCAGCGTCTTCTCGACTATATCGTACCCGATGTGGTGCATGTTCTCTATAAAGGACGGATCGTGCGCAGCGGAGATAAATCGCTTGCGCTCGAGCTCGAAGAAAAAGGTTACGACTGGATAAAGGAAGAAGTGGACGCAACGGCTTAACGAATGATGGAGACCGCAACCGAAACAACAATAAAAGATAACCTGCTGGAGCTGTTGCAGAGCGCAGCCGACGGAGCAGCGCTGCCGGCCGGGATCGTTGCCCGCCGTGACATTGCGCGCGAAAGGCTGAACGGTCTTTCCGTTCCGAATCTCCGACACGAGGAATGGAAATATTCCGACATGGAAAGAGTGCTCGGTACGTTTAATTTTGTGCTTCCAAAAAGCAGTAACCATTTTGAAACGGGAATATCGGACCGCAACAGCATTTACCTGCACAACGGCCGGATCGAAAAGGTAGAGCTTACTCCCGAAGCGAAGGAGTCGCTTGTGATATTGCCCCTGGGCCCTGCAATGGAGCAATACCCGGAGATGATGGAAAAATACCTCGGCAGCCTCATCACGCCGGATGATTTCTTTTCGAATCTGAATATGGCGTTCCCTGCAAACGGGATCTTCCTGTTTGTAAAAGATAACGCCAAAGTGAAAGATCCGGTGTTCATGTACCAGGACTGCTACGATGAAAAGGAAATGTATGTGCAGTCGCACAACCTCGTGGTGGTGGGAAAAAATGCTTCGCTTACGGTGATCAAAAAACAGGTTTGTTCCGGCAACGGCGCCAGGGTTTTTCACAACATGCTCAGCGAGCTGATCCTTGAAGAAGGCGCTGAATTTTCGTTCAACCGATTGCAGAATGAATGCAAGGATACATACCAGGTAACATATCTTACCGCCGGCCTGAAGAAGGACGCGCGGCTGGATCTTACGAATATCGCGATCGGCGGCTCGTTCACGCGGAATAATTTTCATGTGGCCCTCGATGGCTCACACAGCAATGCGCGGCTCACCGGCCTTACGATCCTGAATGGAAAACAGCATTCCGATTCATGGGTGAACATCCGTCACAACATGCCCGAATGCGAAAGCGATCAGCTTTTCAAATCGATCGTAAATGATGAATCGACTTCCGCTTTCTCCGGTAAAATATTCGTGGCAAGAGATGCGCAGAAGACCAACGCGTACCAGTCGAACAAGAACATCGTGCTGACGGAAAAGGCCAACGCTTATTCCAAGCCTCAGCTGGAGATCTACGCCGATGACGTAAAATGCAGCCACGGCTCTACCACAGGCCAGATCGACGAAGAAGGATTGTTCTACCTGCGCGCGAGGGGAATAAAGGAGGCTGCGGCCAGGAAGCTGCTGCTGTACGCTTTTGCAGAAAATATCGTAGACCGCCTGGGAGATGAGAACTTCCGGAGCGAAGTGCACGATATGATCCATCAAAAATTCAATTAAATGCCATCAGCTCTCCCACATACTACTTCTGCTTCGATCGACTGGGAAAAAATACGTGCAGATTTTCCCATTCTTACGCGGATGGTGAACAAGTATCCGCTCGTGTATCTCGATAATGCCGCTTCGTCTCAGAAACCGCGCCAGGTGCTGGATGCGATACAGCATTATTACAGCACGTTCAATGCGAATGTGCATCGCGGCGTTCATACGTTGAGCCAGGAAGGTACAGATGCGTTCGAGCAGAGCAGGGAGACCGTGCGCGAATTTATCGGCGCAGCGAAAAAAGAGGAGATCATTTTTACCAAAGGGACCACCGATGCCATCAATACGATCGCGTATTCCTTCGGACGCCATTTTGTACAGGAGGGCGATGAGATCATCATCACAGCGATGGAGCATCATTCCAACATTGTTCCGTGGCAGATACTCTGCGGCGAGCGTAAGGCGAAGCTGAGAGTGATACCTGTGACCGCAGAAGGCGAGCTGGATATGGAAGCCTACCGCGGATTGCTGAACGAGCGCACGAAGCTGGTTTCGGTAGTGTATGTGTCGAATGCGCTGGGAACCATCAACCCGGTAGAGGAGATCATAGCCGAAGCGCGTCGCCTGGGAGTGCCCGTAATGATAGACGGGGCGCAGTCTGCTCCGCACATTAAAGTGAACGTGCAGGAGCTCGGTTGCGATTTTTACGCTTTTTCCGGCCATAAAATGTGCGCTCCTACAGGCATCGGCATCCTTTACGGAAAAGAGGAATGGCTCGAAAAAATTCCGCCGTTCGCCGGAGGAGGAGAAATGATAAAGCATGTAACGTTTGAGAAAACGACCTATAATGATCTTCCGTTCAAGTTTGAAGCAGGCACTCCTCATATCGAAGGTGTGCTGGGGCTGAAGGAAGCGATCCGTTATCTTGAATCGATAGGAATGGACGCTATCGCAGCGCGTGAAAAGAACCTGCTGCAGATCGCTACGGAACAATTGCAGGAAGTGGAGGGATTTCGTGTGATCGGCTCGGCCCGGAACAAGACCAGCGTGCTCTCGTTCCTCGTCGGCAGCATACATCCCTACGATATGGGCGTGATACTCGACAAGCTGGGAATTGCAGTACGGACGGGCCATCACTGCGCGCAGCCGCTGATGGATCTTTTCCAGATTCCCGGAACGGTGAGAGCTTCTTTTTCATTTTACAATAACGAAGAAGACATCGATCGCCTCGTAAGCGGAGTGAAGAAAGCAACGCAAATGCTGTCATAAAAATGGCGACGATAAAAGAAACAGAAGAAGAGATCGTAGAAGAGTTTTCGCTGTTCGATGACTGGATGGGAAAATATGACCACCTGATCGAGCTTGGAAAAAGTCTTCCGCTGATCGACGAAAAATATAAAACGGACGACAACCTGGTAAGAGGTTGCCAGAGCAAAGTATGGCTGCACGCCGAGCTGAAGGATGGCGAAGTGGAGTACACGGCAGACAGCGATGCGGTGATCACGAAAGGGATCATAGCGGTGCTGGTGAGGGTACTTTCCGGCAAGCGGCCGGAAGAGATCGTGCACGCCGGTCTCGGATTTATTGACGAGATAGGATTGAAAGAGCATCTTTCGCCCACCCGCAGCAACGGGCTTGTAAGCATGATCCGGCAGATGAAACTTTACGCGCTGGCCTTCCAGGCTTCTAAACCGTAGCACCAATGGACACAAAAGAACTGGAAAATAAGATCATCGAAAAGCTAAAGTCGATATACGACCCGGAGATCCCGGTCGATATCTACGAGCTTGGTCTCATCTACGATATCGCGGTAGAGGACGAGGGAAAAGTACATATCGTAATGACGCTTACTTCTCCCAATTGCCCTTCGGCGGAAGAGATCCCGAACGAAGTGGAGCAGAAGGTAAGATCGCTGGAAGAAGTGCGCGAGGCGACTGTGCAGGTAACTTTCGATCCGCCATGGGATAAGGATATGATGAGCGAGGAAGCGCAGCTTGAATTAGGTTTCCTGTAAGATCTCCTTAATGAAAATATCTCTGTTCTGCCTTCTTTTTCTTTCCTGCGTTGCGCTTTCTGCGCAGCAGTTTGACAGCTATTCCGATTCGGTTTTGTTCCAGAGGCAAGTGAAGGACAAGGAGTTCGGAGACTCACTCCATTCGCCGCTGAGCAAAGAGGACAGGGCGCATTTTCACGGGCTTTCGTATTTCGCGCCGGACACATCTTTCCGCGTAAAAGCGGTTTTTTTAAAATATAAAAAGCAGGAAGCTTTCGTCATGAAGACCAGCACCGATCGTGTGCCGGTGTATCATAAGTACGGTTACCTGGTATTTACGCTGCAGGGAAAAACATTCACGCTGCAGGTTTACCGCAATAAGGAAATAGCGAAGCGGCCGGGGATGAAGGATTATCTTTTCATTCCTTTCACCGATCTTACGAACGGCAGCGAAACATACGGCGGCGGGCGTTACATCGACTTCCGGATCCCGAAGGGAAAAGAAGCATGGCTTGATTTCAACATGTCGTACAATCCGTATTGCGCTTACAGCGCGGGTTATTCCTGTCCCGTGCCTCCCGAAGAAAACTTTTTGAATATCCGTGTCGGGGCGGGAGAAAAAAACTTTGGCGATCACTAATCCACGTCAATTCCTTTAAAATTAGACGTTTTACAACCAGCGCAGGAGGTTTTGCCGGCGTGTTAACCATTTCATGACTTTGGTTACTATGGCAATTTTTTTTTCTTTGTCTTTCGGTTCCATGTAAATGAGCCGGGTAAATTTCAGTGAGATGGCAAAAAACTTAGTGATCGTTGAGTCGCCCGCAAAGGCGAAAACCATTGAGGGATACCTGGGAAAAGATTTCCTGGTAAAATCCAGCTATGGTCATGTGCGCGACCTTTCCGAAAAGGGATTGTCCATCAATATCGATAACGATTTCGAGCCGGTGTACGAAGTGCCGGAAGACAAGAAAAAAGTGATCTCGGAACTGAAGAAGCTAGCAAAGGACGCCGAAGTGGTATGGCTCGCTTCCGATGAAGACCGCGAGGGAGAGGCCATCGCCTGGCATCTGTACCAGTCGCTCGGACTTGATGAAGAGCACACCCGCCGGATCGTTTTCAACGAGATCACGAAGAACGCCATCGGCAAAGCGATAGAAAAGCCGAGAGGAATTGATTATAACCTTGTAAACGCGCAGCAGGCCCGCCGGATACTCGACAGGCTTGTGGGATACGAGCTTTCGCCGGTGCTGTGGAAAAAAGTGAAGCCGTCGCTCTCCGCCGGCCGCGTGCAATCGGTGGCCGTCCGCCTCATCGTTGAGCGCGAGCGCGAACGCAATAACTTTAAGGTTACTTCATTTTACAAAGTTACGGGTGGCTTCATCCCGGTAAAAGATGCGCAGAAAAAATCTTTCCGCGCCGAGCTGAACCATCGTTTCGAAGACGCGGAATCTGCGGAGAAATTTCTGAAGGGATGCGTTGATCATACATTCACCGTAAATAATGTAGAAACGAAGCCGGGGTCCAAAACGCCTTCGGCGCCGTTCACCACCAGTACGCTGCAGCAGGAAGCAAGCCGCAAGCTCGGTTACTCAGTGGCGCGTACAATGCAGGTTGCACAGAAGCTGTACGAGAGTGGAAAGATCACTTATATGCGTACCGACTCCGTGAACCTTTCGGAATTTGCGCTCGACGCGGCGGCAAAAACGATCGGTAATATGTACGGAGACAATTACCATCAGCGCAGGCAATACACTACGAAATCCAAAGGCGCGCAGGAAGCGCACGAATGTATCCGTCCCACGGACATGAATGTGCAGAGCGCCGGAGCCGACAACAGCGAGCAAAGACTGTACGAGCTGATATGGAAACGCACCGTCGCTTCGCAGATGAGCGATGCACGGCTGGAAAAGACCAATATCTATGTTTCTTCCCCACAGACGCCGTACCAGTTCGTGGCAAGAGGAGAGGTGATAAAATTCGAAGGCTTCCTGAAAGTATATATGGAAGGGACCGACGAGGAAGAAGAAGAAAAAGACGAGCAGACGCTGCCGGATGTAAGGCAGGGCGATGGGCTGAACTATAACGATCTTTCGGCGACACAGCGCTTCACCATTCCGCCGTCGCGCTACACGGAAGCCAGCCTGGTGAAAAAGCTGGAAGAGCTCGGCATCGGCCGTCCTTCCACTTACGCGCCTACTATTTCAACCATCCAGAAAAGAGGATACGTTGTGAAGGAAGAGCGGGAGGGAACTCCGCGCTCATACACCGTGTACACTCTGAAGAGCGGAGATCTGAAGAAAGAAACGAAGGAAGAGATAACCGGAGCTGAGAAGAACAAGCTGTTCCCTACCGATATCGGCGCGCTGGTGACCGACTTCCTGGTGGAGCATTTCGGAAGGATCCTCGATTACAATTTTACCGCAAGCGTAGAAAAAGAATTCGACGAGATCGCAGCAGGAGACCTGAAGTGGGAAAAGATGATCCGCCGCTTTTACGATCCCTTCCACGAGAACGTGACCACTACCGAGAAAGAATCGAAAAAAGTAACCGGCAAACGGTTGCTGGGAACCGATCCGCAGTCGGGCAAGAACGTTTACGTGCTTATCGGCCGCTACGGCCCCATGGCGCAGATAGGCGAGATAGAAGATGAAGAGAAGCCGAAGTTTGCGAGCCTCCGCAAAACGCAGAGCATCGAGTCCATTACGCTGGAAGAGGCCCTGGACCTGTTCAAGCTTCCACGGGCGGTAGGCATGTTCGAAGATAAAGAGATCAGCGTGGGCATCGGGCGTTTCGGTCCGTACATCAAGCACGATAATAAATTTGTGTCCATTCCCAGGGGCGAAGACCCGATGGAAGTGGAAGAAGCCCGCGCGATCGAGCTGATCCACGCCAAGCGGGAAGCCGAAAGCAACCGGATCATCCGGGATTATCCCGAGCAGGGCATACAGGTGCTGCGCGGACGCTTCGGACCATATATCTGTAAGGACAAAGAAAATTACCGCATTCCGAAAGGGCAGGCTGCAGAGAGCCTGACGCTGGAAGAGATACTTACCATAATAGAGAACGCGCCCGAGAAGAAACCGGGACGTGGCTCTGCAAGAAAGGCCGCTTCCGCCAAGCCTGCCGCCAAAACGGCCAAGGCGAAGACCCGCAAGCCCGCCGCCGGCAAAACCGCAGCAAAAAAGACGACCGCGAAGAAAACAACGGCAAAAAAGACGCCTGTTTCAAAAAAGAAGTAATTAAGAACCGGTTGTAAATATCTTATCAGATTTCCCCGAAAAGCTGGGGAATATTCCCCTTATCTTGTTCCTGTTTTTGGTGAATTACACATTCGTGCCCATGGGTTTTATCCTGCCTGTGAACAGGATAAAACCCTGGAACGAATGGCCCGGTTTATCTGAATGAAGCCGTAAGCGGATATGCCTTCGGCAGGGGATTGTTCATCGTATGATGAACGGAACATGTAACATGAACTTTAATGGAGTGGCAGGAATATTTTAACCCGATCAGCAACCATATTCTCGCGGAGGATTTTAACCGCAGCCAGCTATCATCCAACATTGATTATTACGGACTCGACAAAGATTTTCCCGAACTGGCGGAAGGGAAGTATGATATTGTGCTGTTGGGCGCGGGATACGACAGCACCGACCTGGCGGCCAGCTTCCAGAAAACTCCGGACCATGTGCGTTACTGGCTTTACCGCCTGTTCAAGGGAAATTACGAAGTGCGCGTTGCCGATGCCGGTAACCTGATGGTGAAAAGCTCGCTCGACGATGTGATCCATCATCTTTCCGATTTCATGGCGGAAATGATCTCCAAAAAGATCACGCCCATTATCATCGGCGGAGGCAAGGAGCTGACATACGCCAATTACCTGGCCTACAAGAAAGCGGGAAGATATTGCAACCTGCTGAATATCAGCTCTCGGCTCAACTTCGAAGATACATCCGAAGAGCTGACGCCATACAATTACCTGAGCAGGATATTGGCCGACCAGGATAATCACCTGTTCAATTACAGCAATATCGGTTATCAGACATATTTCACACCGCCGGAGCTTATCGAGCTTTTCCGGCATTTCAATTTCGACCTGCACCGCCTGGGCGAAGCAAGATCGCAGATCGAGGAGATGGAGCCGGTGATCCGCGACGCAGATTTCGCCTGCTTTGACCTGGGCGCCGTAAAATATGCCGATGCGCCGAACTGCACATTCAGTACGCCCAACGGGCTTTCGGGCGACGAGATATGCCGGTTGGCGCGGTATGCAGGGCTGAGCATGAAAATGAGCTCGGCGGGCTTTTACGGTATTCATCCGGGAGGAAAGCTGGAGTGGACCGATCATCACCTGATGGCGCAGTGCATCTGGCATTTCGTGGAAGGATATTACCTGCGCAAGCCCGAATCGATGGATACGGAAGATGCGCAGTATTTGCGGTTCCATGTTGCGATGCAGGGATACCCCGAAGAGCTTACATTCTATAAGAATAAAGTGACCGAAAAATGGTGGATGGGCGTTCCGGTTGCAGAAAAATATAAAGACAAGTATCATATACGGGAATATCTTGTACCTTGCTCCGGCTCGGACTACCAGACGGCATCGCTGAATGAGATTCCTGACAGGTGGATACGGGTTTACAAGAAACTGAATGATTGAGCCAATTTAAAAGGCTTATTTTTAGAGGATTGTGATTATTTACCAACATTTGTTTGTTAAACGTTTGGTGGATTTAATTTTTTTTTTGCTTATATTTACATTTTAAACGACGTGTCTATTGTAACATAGCGATTTAGCGTATGAAAAAAATTGTACTTGGCTTATTCATAGCGATTTCTGCATCACTCTCATTGAAGGCTCAACAAGATCCACAGTTCACCCAGTTTTTCTATAACAAGCTTATTATGAACCCTGCTTATGCGGGAGCAAAGGACGCGATATGCGTTACCCTGCTCAACCGCAGCCAGTGGGTAGGATATACGGGAGCTCCAAACTCAACGCTGATCTCTGCCGATCTTCCGGTATGGAACAGCGGAAGCAACCAGATCGCCGTGGGCCTGACCAGCTATATGGACTTTATCGGCTACGAGCGTAACTATGCGCTGCGTATCGCCGGAACATACCGTCGCAAGAACCTGGGCCCGGGTCACCTGGCCGTAGGTTTTGATCTTGGTTTCTCAAACAAAGGCATCGAGGCTCCGAACTGGGTCACCCCGAACGGGCAGCCGTCGAGCATTGATCCCAATATTCCTGCAGTAGGAAGCAATAACAGCGATTTCGGTTTCGACCTCGGCTTAGGGGTTTATTACCATTCGGATAAATTCTATGCCGGTATCTCTGCCGTTCACCTTACCGGTTCGCAGTTCAAGAGCATCAATATCCGCCAGGCCCGTACAATGTACATCATGGGCGGTTATACTTTCGATCTCGGCAACTCCGACTGGCAGCTGAACCCCAACGCATTGATCAAGACAGATTTCGCTACGGCCCAGTTCGACGCAAACGCGAACGTGATCTGGAAGCAGTTCTACTGGGCAGGACTTACCTACCGTATTCAGGATGCGGTTGCGATCAACCTCGGGATGAACTTCGGAGGCATCGTACCGAAACTGAACGGCCTGCAGATCAGCTATTCTTACGATATCAACACATCACGCCTGAGCGCGTTCAACTCCGGTACGCACGAAATCGTGCTGCGGTATTGCTTCAAGCTCACACGTGACCAGGAGATCATCAAACGATACAATGTCCGTTTCCTTGATTCTCTGAAAGACAGATATTAAGAAAAACCGAACCACCCGATTAAACAGTTAAAAAAGATTCGGTAAAACGAAGTAGTAGAAAACACGAACGATTTAAAATAATATAAATGAGTAATCGTTTATATCATACACATAAATTCGCCAAAAACAACAAAAACATGAGAAAGCTGCTGTTCATCACAGGTGCAGTGGTAGCATTGGGGAGCTGTGGAGGAGGATATCAGGGACAATTGATAGGAGTGCAGAACCGCCCCAAGTGGTACCAGGCTGATCCTTACGGTATGGTTTACATGCCTATGGGTAGCTACAATATGGGTGAGAGTGACCAGGACGTGCCGCAAAACTTTGTAACACAAAGTAAAACGGTGTCCGTCCAGGCATTTTACATGGACCAGACGGAGATTTCGAATAACGAATATCGCCAGTTCGTGTATTATGTACGTGACTCCCTCGCCCGTACCTTACTCGGAGAAAATTTCGACGAAGAGGAATTCCTCATTGTGGAAAACGAGTACGAGGAAGAGATCGATCCGCCGCTGCTCAACTGGCGCGCCAAGATCAAGTGGGACGACCAGGAACAGCGTGAAGCCCTGGAAGACCTTTACTATTCCGAGGACGAGCGTTATTTCCGCAAGCGTGAAGTGGATGTCAGCAAGCTCATCTATACCTACTGGTGGGTTGACCTGAAGGAAGCTTCCAAATACAAGTATATCGAGCCGCGTCTGAAGGATGACAAGACCCGTCACAACCGGAAAATGTTCTACCGTAAGGAAGCTGTGAAGGTATACCCGGATACGCTGGTATGGATCCGCGACTACGACTACTCTTATAACGAGCCGATGACGAAGATGTACTTCTGGCACCCGGCTTACGATAACTATCCTGTAGTGGGAGTAAACTGGAAACAGGCTACTGCATTCTGCCATTGGAGAACGGACCTGATGAACAACTACCTGGAGGCAGTTGGCGACTTCCCGGTGCATGACTTCCGTCTTCCTACCGAGGCTGAATGGGAATATGCCGCCCGCGGTGGTCTCGACCTGAGCCCATATCCATGGGGAGGTCCTTACATCCGTAACTCCAGAGGTTGTTTCCTGGGTAACTTCAAGCCATTGCGCGGTAACTATATCGACGACGGTGGTTTCCATACCCTGCCGGTAGATTCTTACAACCCGAACGATTATGGTCTGTATTGTATGGCGGGCAACGTGTCCGAGTGGACGTCCGTAGCTTTCGAAGAAGCGGGCTACAGCTTCTCGCACGACCTGAACCCCGACCTGCAATATGAAGCCAAGGAATCCGATCCGCCCGTGCTGAAACGTAAGGTGATCCGCGGCGGTTCCTGGAAGGACATCGGCTTCTACCTGCAGACCAGCAGCCGCTCCTACGAGTATCAGGATACTTCGAAGAGCTACCTCGGTTTCCGTTGCGTACAGACCTTCATGGGTCGCGACAAGGCCGATTATAACTAATGGCTATATTCACTTGACCAGTATAGTATCCCTTATTACTTAAGTTAATTTATTTGCTTAACCTAATTTAATTTTTAAGAACATGAAATTCCTGCATTCAAGAAAAGGTAAAATCGTTATGAACTTTATCTACGGTATTGGAGCTGCCGTAGTAATTATCGGAGCGTGGGCCAAGATCCTTCACCTGCCCATCGCGAATATTATGATCACTGTAGGTTTGTTGACTGAAGCATTCATTTTCTGTATTTCTGCATTCGAGCCACCGCACGAAGAGCTGGACTGGACCCTGGTTTATCCTGAACTGGCTGGCATGCCCGGAGAGCATGGCGGCGGACACGGAAAATCCAACAAGCTCCAGCATAAAGATTCCGTATCTCAGGAGCTTGATAAAATGCTTGAAGAAGCTAAGATCGGTCCGGAACTCATCCAGAGCCTTGGCGACGGTATGCGCAAGCTGAGCGACAGCACTCAGAAGCTGACCACCATCACCGATGCAGGTGAAGCTACTTCCGAATTTGTAACCAACGTACGTGCCGCTGCTACCAACGTAAGCAAGCTGTCCGACTCTTACGTGAAAGCTGCCGAGTCTCTTACCGGCATCTCTGCTGAAGACGGCCAGAATTATGGCGAGCAATTACAGCGCGTATCGAAGAACCTGGGTGCCCTGAACTCTGTATATGAGCTTCAGATCCAGGGTTCGAAAGAATATCTGGAGTCCAGCTCAAAAGCATATACCAATATCGCCGAGCTGCTGACTTACCTGAGCGATTCTGTAGAAGATACCAAACGTTATAAAGAAGAGATCCACGTGTTAGGAAAGAACCTGTCCGCACTGAATACCGTTTACGGTAACATGCTGGCTGCTATGAACTTCCGTGGAAATCAAGCCTGATAAATTACGGGTAATACCTGAGTTGTAATCTAAAAAAAGAACAAAGACAGACATGGCAGGAGGTAATTTATCACCGCGGCAGAAGATGATCAACATGATGTACCTCGTGTTGACAGCACTTCTGGCATTGAACATCTCTAAAGAGGTCCTGAACGCCTTCGTGGTGATCAACATGGGACTGAATCAACAACGTGCGAACCTGGAGCAAAAGAACGAGGCAACCATTAACCAGTTCCAGAGCCAGGTGATCACGAACCCGAAAAACGAAAAGATCAAAAAGTTCAAGGAGCAGGCTGACGAGATCGCCAAAGAATCCAAGATACTTGCTGACTATATCGAAGAAATGAAGATCGCCCTCGTGACCACGGTCGACGGGGTCGATGAGACCGAAGCGAAGAACAGGGTAGAGCATCCTGCTCTGGTCAGCAAAAAGGACGACTACGATAAGCCTACGCACTTCTTCGGCACGGGAGACCCTCCCGGAACCAAAGGAAAGGCTAACGAGCTGAAAACAAAGCTCGCGGCTTTCAAATCCAAGTTGCTTACCTACGTTGAATCGAACGATAAGGAAGGCCTCGACCGTATCAACAAGAACCTGGGCATTCTGAACACAGAAGATCCCAAAGGCGGCGAAGGCGGCCACGGCGAAACGCACAGCACATGGGAAATGCAGTATTTCTACCATCTTCCGCTGTCTGCTGCGCTTACCGAGCTTACCAAATGGCAGAACATCGTACGCGGCGCAGAGTCTGAAATGCTGACCTACCTGTGGGACCGTATTTCTGCGAACGCATTCAAATTCGACCGTGTAGAGGCGAAGATCGTACCGAAGTCCACTTTCGTGATCTCCGGCTCGAACTTCGAGGCTGAAGTATTCCTCGGCGCTATTTCTACTTCCGTTAAGCCCGTTATCATTTACGGTACGGCTGTGGATTCCGCATCCAGGGAAGTTGCCGGCGCCCAGACATTACCCGAAACACAGATCGTAGACGGCAAAGGTCTTCTGCAGATCCCTGCTTCCGGTTCAGGTGAGCGCACCATCGGCGGCGTGGTTAAATACATGAACCCATCCACCGGCCAGGAAACTTCATACCCGTTCTCTACCGTTTACAACGTTTCTCCTCCCTCGGCAACCGTTTCTCCTACCAAGATGAACGTGTTCTACCGTGGTCTGGATAACCCTGTATCCATATCGGTACCGGGCGTAGCTCCCAACAACATTGTGGTGGGCGGAAGCGGCGGCTCTATCAGCGGCGGAAACGGACAGTACATCGTGAAACCGGGTGCGGGGAACGAAATGAATATTACTGTATCGGCTAAAATGCCCGACGGAAAGAGCACCAGCATGGGAAGCTTCAAGTTCCGCGTGAAGGATGTGCCGATGCCTGTGATCGTATGGGGCGGCCAGAAAAACGGAGGTAAAGTGACAGCCGGTTCGGGTGCTGCTTCTCCGCTGATCCCGCAGATGGAAGACTTCGATTTCGAAGTATATTCACAGATCAAATCATTCAGCATTGCATTCAGCCTGAACGGTTCATATTTCCAGAAACCTAATATCAACGGGAACCAGATCCCGAGTGATATTTCCGGAAAGATCAAAGGCCTGCCAAGGGGGACAAAAGTGTACTTTGACGACATCAAAGTATTGCTGCCCGGCGGTAAGACCCGTACCACCTCGGCTGTGTACAGCATACAATAACGTTAATTCACCAAGACATGAAGAAACTGACGTTCATATTAAGCTTTGCGATCCTGGGGGGCCTTCTGATGCCTTCCCTCGCCGAAGCGCAGGTACTGACCCCGCAGCCACGCGATGGCTACTATGATAAGATCCATTACCCGTATCGCCGGGTGGTGCCTTATCAGTACTTACGGGAGGCCGATGTAATGTTCAACCGTCGTGTCTGGAGAATCATCGACCTTCGTGAAAAGATCAACCAGCCGATGTATTATCCTACAACGGCGACTATGGTGAACCAGCGGAAGAACCTGATCACGATCCTGCAGGACGCCGTGATCACGGAGAACTCGCTCAAAGCCTACGATCCTTTCTCCGGCGATGATTTCAAGGTGGAAATGACCACTGCCGAAGTAGCCACCATCGGTAGCTCTATCGACAGTATACAGCTTCAGCGCCCGTATCCGCCGTATGAGCTTTACGATACGGTAGATATCCAGCAGTTCCGTTCCGAGAATGTGAAACAATACCGGATCAAGGAAGACTGGATCTTCGAAAAGCAGCGTTCTGTTATGGAGCCCCGTATCCTTGGTATCTGCCCGAGAATGGCCGTGTATGATAAAAATACCGGTGAGTTCCGCGACTACCAGGATATGTACTGGTTATATTTCCCTGAAGTACGTAAAGTGCTGATCAACGAGGAAGTATATAACCCTTACAACTTCAGCTCCCGGATCACATATGACGACCTGTTCATGAAGCGCATGTTCAGCAGCCTCATCTATAAGGTGGATAACACATACGACCGCCGTATCGAAGAGTATGTAAAAGGACTCGACGCATTGCTCGAAGCAGAAAGCGTAAAAGACATCCTGTTCAAGTATGAGCATGATGTGTGGGAACAATAATTCCTCACTGTTTTAACAGTAGCGCCCCGGCAAATCCGCCGGGGCGTTTTTTTTAGCATTTTTTTTGATTTTACCGGGGAAATTGCTTATTTTATATTACTCAAAAATTCCCCACTATGAGTGTAAAACGTTTACTTAATGTAAAGACTGCCGCGGCTATCATCTGGATAGTGATATGCCTGCATGTGCTCGGTCTTTTCTGACCGTAATTTTTTCTTCCTGCGAAAACCCCTGCCGTGCAAAACAGCAGGGGTTTTTGTTTGGTGATAGCCCGACTGACTATTTAATAAGCGTGATCCTTTAAACGCAGCTGTGAACAACAAGAAAAGCCGGCCGCTTTGAAGCAGGCCGGCCTTCGGTAGCAGATATTTACTGCTATTCCTTTGTGATGGTCATTCTTGTGCTGAGGGTTTGTCCCGCAGCCGTTACCCGGACGATGTAAGTGCCTGCCGGCTGGCCGGAAAGATCGACCCTGGCAGGATTCTCTTCGTTCATGATGACGCTGATCTCGCGTCCCAGCAGATCGTAAATGCCGATCACGGAATTCTGCCATTCCATGCCGCCCTGCAGTTCTATGGAAAATACTCCCGTGCTGGGATTGGGATATACGTTCATGGAAAGATCATCTTCGCTGCCGGAACTACTGATTGATTTGCAGTTGTTCTGCTCCACGGTGAACCATACGATCGGCCGGAACGGCTTGCCCGGTTCATCCCATGCATACAGATCGGGATGCCTGATCGGCTCATAATCGAACGAGAGCTTAGGCGTGGAAATGCATTCCGTGGCGATCAGATTCCCCGTGAGATAGTCGTACCATTTCACGATATAATCGGTATTGGTCTTTAACCCGCGGTAGTGATGCTTGTCGTTGTCCCAATATATATGGCGCCTGCCTTCATCGTAATATCCTCCTGTAAGATATGTACATGGCGAATCTACTCCCATGGTCTTCGTATTCACTGTGCGGTTATAAACGTATCCGGCGGCCAGTTCTTGATTTTCAGAAACGTACATCTGATGCTCTTTCAGCTCCCTGCTTCCGGGATTCGATTCGCTTACCTCGCGGTACTGTTTCCAGTTGCTGCCAAGTATAGTCCGGCAATACCAGTTGTTCATGAAATCCGCGGAATATTTCAGCTCGTCCCAGCGGGGCGGACCGCCAGCGTCAGTGTTGAATCCCTGGTGCCATTGGTATACGCCGGCCAGCCCGGTAAATGGAATGCTCATATTATCGATGTAATACTGTATGTTCTGGTTGCAGTTGTCGTCTACGCCCATTGCCCCCACCTCGGTGAACATTACCGGCTTACCGAAGTTCATGTGCATGTCGTGGATGTCTTTCGCTTTGCTGTCTTCGTTGCTTTCGAACCATACATTGGGATTATTTTTGGTATGGATCAGGCGGTCGGGCGAGCTGCTATACATGTTCACAGAAATGATGTCGATGTTTTGCAGGGCGAACGAAAGATCGGGAGCGCCTTTGTCTTCATGCCAGGGAAAATAAGGAAAATGCGTCTTCTGATAGAAGTTGCACGTTGTATTCATCCCTTCCTTTGCCCAGCCATAGATAACCGACAGTAGATGCTCTTTGTGGCCCATGCCGTTCTTGATATAGTCGGACATTACCTGGTGGTAATTGTATACCGCCTCGCGGGCGAAATCGTCGTTAGCGTCCGTATAGGGTGCAAAGCCGGAACAGGGTACTTCCGTGCCGTTCGGATAAAAACCGAGCGTCGCCCCTGTATGATACATTTCGCTTCCCAGGTCCATTGCCGAGATAGCCGTGGAATAACCGAACCGCGAAATAAGGTATCGCATGCGCTGTTTCAGGTATCTCAGCGCAGTAGGATCGGTGAACAGCTGCGTGGCTCCGGTAAGCCCCAGCTCGCTTTTGTAGCAGTACATGGTAGTATCGCCCGGCGCATCATCCGAAAAGTCCCATGCAGTGATCCCGTAATCTCCGATATTCATGTACTGCCGGTGCATCATCATTGTCAGGTGGAGATATATATCTTCCTCTTCCAGCTTATCCATTACCTTGTCCATTTCCCATGCAAAATCCAGGCGGTCGTAGTAGTTTCCCAGCTTTTCGAATTCGATGTCGTTCGCTTCGGGAGCGAACAGCATGCGCACGAAATTATTGCCGGTGCCGATGTACGTATCGATCGAAGCATGATAATTCATCCAGGCATTTAGCCCCTCCTGGGCATTCCACGAGTCTCCCACGGGCCACGGAAGCGTCTGCCCGAGCGGGTATATCACCTGGTTGCCAAGCTGGAGATTGGTTTGGTTCGGATGCACTTTTACGAATCCCGGGTTGCCGCTCTCGATCACGGAAAATGGAAAAACATCGCTCGAATACGAAAGGATTTCGTGGTCGTAGATGTTGATCTGGCACGTCCATTTACCGTTCTGGGGCGGGGCGAACCTCACACGGAACGGGTAGGGAGTCGCCTGGTATATCCAGTTATTCTGCGAGGGATTACGCGTCATGTCTACATAGTAGAATCCGTCAACTTTTTTTATTGCTCCGGTAGGGCTGGTGAACACAGCTTCTACTTTCAGCTCCCAGTCAAGGAACGGGTTAAGCTTGTTGGTTCCCGTAGCGTTGATGTAGTTGTTTACGCGTGTGCTGATGTCGGAAGGAAGTTCCACTCCAAGCTCGAATTTTTCGTAGCGGAGGATATTGTACAGGTTGGGATAGTTCATCACAGCCACATCGAGATCCGACTTAGGGTCCAGCGCGAGCCACATTTCTCCCGAAGCGTCAAAATTCCCTGCGTGGAATTCCTGGTCGCCGGTGATGCTGATCTCCGAATCGGCGGTTATCTTATGGTTCTCGCTGTTCTGGAAGTCGTAGCTCTGCCCGCTGCCGAGAATGATGCACGGGCGGCGGAACTCGTAAACGGCATCGATATCGCTTTCCATTACCCAGGGATAGGCCAGGCAGTCGTGAATGCTGGTCTGCGCCTGCAATGACGAAGTTGCCGCCATACAGAGCAGGAAAAATATTTTCTTCATCTGCTCTATTTTTGAAGCTGGTTTTCCAGTTCAGTAATTCTTTTTTCCTGGGCGATGATGTAAAGTGTGAGCTCCTCGATCTTTTCGAGCAGCAGGGTGTTCATTTCCGCTACGTTAATGCCTTCGCAGAGAACGGTTGTTGCGGAAGGAACGTTCGGCAGGTGGCCTTCGGTCTGAATATAGCTTTCCACTTCGCGCAGCGGCAGAAGATCGTAGCCGGGCTCAAATACATAGTCGGCCCAGGTGTCGGCATTCACTTTTATTTCGCGTGCGTACAGCAGTCCGCTGTTCTCCAGCTGCAGAAGCCGGCGCGTTTCGTTCTCCACCAGGAAGATATCGTCGCCCGAAGCGAGCCCGCTGGTGAGGATCTTCACCTGCCCGGTTCCTTTTACAGAAAAGCTGTTCGCAGTGCCGGACACGACCTGGATGGCATTGTCGGTGGCGGACGTTTTCACAGAAAGCCCGTAGTGGCCTGACGTTTGCGTATTGATGTAAAGCCCGTTATCGATACCTGTGCGGACATTGAGATAAGCTGCTTCGGTACCCGTTGTGGTACTGCCGAAGAATGCGCGATCGCTGGTGCCGTTGAGCGTAAGGCGGGCGCTTCCTGTTTCAAGAGCGATGTTTCCTTCCTCCAGGTTCTCGATGATAAAGTTCTTTTGAGTAAGGCGAAGCTGTGCCCCGTCGCGGCTGGTCGATCCTACGCCGGTGTGCGTGTTGGTAAAGCCCATTCGCGAGGTTTTTCCATAGTTGATGGTCTGCGGGGGAGGACCTCCGATCTCTGCGGGATAGAAAACGATATAGTCGGTAGTTCCGTGCAGGTGAAACGGGTACTGCGGGGCGGTGATGCCGATACCGATAAACGATCCGGCAGTGGTGTTCCAGGCGCTGTTCTGCGCGCTTAGGGCGGCGGCTGAGGCCAGCGCGAGGGCAAAGGTCAGAGATGTACGCATTATAAGTAGTATTAAAGGTTACACAGGAATTTACTTCTGGCAATTTTCATCACCTCAGTGTCAGATCACAAGCTTCAGACTCGTGTTCCAAAATTATTCTGTGCGCACACAAAATCACTACCGTTAGTTACATTTTCCGCACAGAGGGAAAAAACAGTGTCCTTCCGGAAGCGTAAAAGGCCCCGGTAAAGGTTTTCATGGTTTCGAAAAAAGATCAGATATCGTTTCTGCAGTATCCCCGCAAGGGGGATCAGCAAGTAATTGAAGGCTTTTCGCCGCAGGTTATTTTTTGCGGATCACCATAAGCCCGTCGCGAACGGGCATCAGCACATTGTCTACGCGCGCATCGTCCTGCACTTTTTTGTTGAAGGCTGTAATGCTGCGCGTTTCTTCGTCCATCTGCGATACATCGCCGGTTACCTTGCCGCTCCACAATACGTTATCGGCAATAATGAACCCGCCGGGGCGCACGGAATCGAAAACGAGATCGTAATACCGCGCGTAGTTCTCCTTGTCCGCATCGATGAACACGAGATCCCAGGCCTCGTTCAGCGTGGGAATGATCTCCAGCGCATTTCCAAGGTGATACTGGATGCGGTCTTCCACATTCGCTTTTGCAAAATATTTCCGCACCATCGTTTCCAGCTCATCGTTGATGTCGATGGTGTGCAGCACGCCACCTTCGGCAAGTCCCTGCGCAAGGCATATAGCGGAGTAGCCGGTGTACGTGCCGATCTCGAGTATACGACGCGGACGGACCATATAGCTGAAGGTTTCCAGTATCTTTCCCTGTATGTGTCCCGAAAGCATGCGCGGACGCAGCACATTGGCGTACGTCTCACGGTTCAGACCAGACAGTGTTTCTGTTTCAGGCTTGGTGTGAAGCCCTGCGTAATCGTCTATTTCCTGAGGGAGAAATTCCATAATGATCGAATAAGAATTAAAAAGTAAAAATTAAAAGTAAAAAAAAGAAAACTGATCGTTTTCAAACGCTGATGTAGGTGAGCCTGCTCAGCTGTTCCGGATCCATGATCTCGTTGGCGATGTCCAGCAGATCGTTGCTTTCTATCCGGTCGATCTTGCGGTAGATATCTTCAAGCGTATCCATCCGGTTGAACAGCAGGTAGCTCCTGGCAACTACATGCAGCAGGCTGGACGCATGTTCATTAGAGAGCGCAAGCTGGCCTTTCAGCTGCGTTTTCGCAGCGCTCAGCTGCGCGGTAGAAATTGGCTTTTCCCGCAGCTTCTGTAATTCTTTGTACACGAGCGAAACGGCTTTTTCAAGGTTCCTTCGGTCGGTGGCAAGATAGATGGTCCATTCGCCTGTCTCTTCGAAAGGGGTGTACGTGGAATCGAGAAAATAGGTGTAGCCGTATTTTTCGCGGATGTTCATATTGAGACGGGAATTGAGTCCCGGTCCGCCGAGAATATTGTTGAGGAGAAAGAACGGCAGGCGCTTCGGGCTTTTTATCCCGTACGCTACATTGCCGATAACGCAGTGGCATGTATGGGTGCTGCGCTCTTCCTGCAGTGTTCCGGGGTTATAGCCGACAAATTTTTTACGGCGGAAGCTGCGGGTGTGCGCCGGTACATCAGTGAAATATTGTTCCGCTTTGCGAAAGAAGCTTTCTGCCGGCTCGTCGCCGAGATAGCAGAACACCATTTCGTCGGTATGATAGGTGGCCTGGTGAAAGTTTACGATATCGCTCCGTTTTATGGAGCTGACGGATTCCAGCGTACCGAGAATATTGCTGCCCAGCGCATGCCGTCCGAAAAGCACTTCGTCGAATGTGTCGTTTATCTCTTCGGAAGGATCGTCTTTGTACGAGTGAAGCTCGTCGATGATGACTGCGCGTTCCTTCGCGATCTCTTTTTCGGGAAAAGAGGAATGGAACGAGATGTCGTGAATGATATCGATGGCGCGCTCGAGATGCTGCCGCAGGAACGAAGCGTAAATGAATGTATTTTCTTTCGTGGTGTACGCGTTGAGCTCGCCGCCCACTTCGTCGATGCGGCTGAGGATATGGCGGGTCTTTCGCCGTTCCGTGCCTTTGAACAGCATGTGCTCCATGAAGTGCGCAATCCCCTGCGGGTGACCGTTCTCATCGCGCGAGCCGGCGTTCACCAGCAGCCCGCAATGAGCCACCGGAGAGGAGTGCAGGTAATGGACAAGCCGTATACCGTTCGTTAATTGTTTGCTGGTGGTCTTCTGCATTCGGTGAACGGTAATTAATATGTAACAGGTGTGCAGTCGCAGGATTGAGCGGCGCGTGTACCGGGAAGATCTTCTATTTTAAAAAGTGCGGAGGTCGTATCAGCGCTTTCGATGTGCATTCTTACTTTACGGTTCGCGTCGAGCCAGCCGTCGATCACGTATACCGGATGCGGATTTCTCCGCGGCTTGCTCACACCGAAGCGGACATCGCCTTTGCTTACGAATTCTTTCACTACCGTATCGCTGAGCTGGTAGCAGGCGGAATAGCAGGCTGCCTGCGGATCCCAGATGAGCTGGCTCCGCCCGATCTTCTGCTTCACGCTTCCTTCAGGCCAGACGCTCGGCAGATCCGGTCGGTTCTTGATCCAGAGCTGATATACGAGAAAGCTGCCGATAACAAGGCCGCCGACATAAAATAAAAAACCACGCAGGATCCGTTTCTTGTTCATATTACATTGCAGCCATCAGGAGGTCGAGATCTTTGTATGGAATGCCATACATTTCGCCGAAAAATTTATTGGTGAGCATCCCGTTGTACAGGTACACGCCGCAGCGTGGAAAGGGATGATTGATGAGGTACTTGTCGAGCCCGCCTTCTTCGCCGATATGGATGAAGACCGGCGCGAAAATGTTGCTCAGCGCGATGGACGCGGTGTGAGCCACGCGGGAAGCGATATTGGGAACGCAGTAATGTGTAACGCCGTATTTTTTAAATACAGGATTGGTGTGATTGGTCACCTGCGAGGTTTCGAAACATCCGCCCTGGTCGATGCTCACATCCACGATCACCGATCCGTACTTCATGTCGCTTACCATCTGCTCCGTTATTACGCAGGGCGTACGGCCTTCCGGCGCCCTCAGCGCGCCGATCACCACATCGGCGGAGGTGAGCCTTCGCGCCAGCTCTTCCTGCTGTATCAGGCAGGTAAACACCGGCATGTTCCCCAGGCTGCTTTTGAGCCGACCCAGCCGCGCCAGCGAGTTGTCGAAGATCTTTACTTCGGCGCCCAGCCCGAGAGCTGCGCGGGCGGCGTTTTCGCCGACGATGCCCGCTCCGATGATCACGATCTCGATGGGCGGGATACCCGTCACTCCGCCGAGCATCAGGCCCTTGCCGTCGTTCACATTGCTGAGGTACTCCGCCGCGATAAGTATGGCGGTGCTTCCGGCGATCTCGCCCATAGAGCGCACCACGGGATAAACTCCCGATTCATCCTTGAAGTAGTTGAACGCGATCGCGGTGATTTTTTTATTGGCCAGCCGCCGGATGATGTTGCCGTACTGCGTGGATACCTGCACTGCCGAGAACAGCACCTGCTTAGGCCGCATCAGCTCAATTTCCTCTTCGGTGGGCGGAGATACCTTAATGATGATGTCGGCCTTGTACACATCTTCTTTGGAATATACGATCTGCGCTCCGGCCTCGCTGTAATCCTTGTCCTGGAAGTTGGCGTTCTTTCCCGCGTCGGCCTCTATCATCACCTGGTGCCCGTAGCTGGTGAGCAGCGCTACCGCCGAAGGAACCAACGGCACGCGGTTTTCCTGGTACGATGTTTCTTTGGGGATACCGATATGGATCCGGGCGGATCTACGCCCGATCTCCAGCATTTCTTCCTGGGGAAGCAGAATACCGGATTTCTGCAGTTCTTTCAGTGTAAGCCCGGGATTGTTCATATACGGGTAATTTCGATGTGTATCATACGCTTTTCCTGCTCTTTGTGAAGCGTTACCTGCACCACCTCAGCGCCCTTCAGCCATTGTACGGACAGCGCGGGCCATTCGATCAGGCATACGGAGCCCGAATCGATGTATTCTCCGAAACCGGTGTCCCATAGCTCGCTTGCGTCCTTCAGCCGGTAAAGATCAAAATGGTAGATGCTTCCGCCGGTATAAAGATACTCATTTACAATGGAAAATGTAGGGCTCGATACGCTATCTGCCGATCCCAGCGAAGCGCATACCGCTTTGATCAGCGTTGTTTTGCCGGAGCCCATTTCGCCGGTAAAGAATGCGACAGGATATTTTTGCAGCAACCCGGCTATATGGCGGGCAGGAGCTTCCAGTTCGGCGGTGGTATGTGCGGTAAATTCTTTCATATCCGATCGGTTGCCTGGCTGATTTGCGGCTGGTAGCGGAAGTCATTTTCCGCATTGAAGGGATCCAGCCGGATCAGGCGTTTGGTATGTTCGAACAGCGAAGGGAATTCATCCCGGAACGGTTGAGGCGATTCGAAAAGGCGCTCCAGGCATACCGGCAGGAACTCGGTGAAATGTTCCGAAGGAAAATTCCGGAAACCTGTTTCTTTTTCGTTGACGGTCTGCAGCACTTTCTCGGCTTCATTTTTCCACTCGGGATAATACCGTGCAAATTCAGCCCCGGCGCTCTGCTCCTTTAAAAAAGAAAGCTCCAGCGCATGGCCCCATTCATGGATGCCGAGGTTCCAGCTGTCTTCCCCGTTCCTGTACCCGTCGAGGAACGGTTGCCACGACAGCGCGATGGCCGAGCCCAGGCTGGCGGCTCCGTAGGCTTCGCGGCCGTTGCCCAGCAGGAACGAATGCTCGTACACGTGAATCTTCCGGTATTTCGGCAGCAGGTATTGCTTCAGCCCGAAGGTAAGCTGCACCGCCGCCGCGGAAATAAGTATCTCCGGAACCGATTGCGGCACCGAAGGCGTAAAGTGGAACTGAAAATATTTATGATCGCGGAAGCGGATCGTACGGTAGAGAAATTTCTTTTTTCCCGCGGCTGATAAGCGGCCGTAAAATGTAAAGCTCGCCTGGAGAAGAGCATGTTCATTTGTCTGCAGGTAGTATGTAGGCGAACGGAGAATGTTCCGCGCACGGAAAGCTTCCGGCCTGACGCCGTCTAATGTGAGGAGCCCCGACGATAAAGCGCCGGCCAGGATGAAGAATACGAGAGCGAAAAATAAAAGGCCCATCGGTGTCAGGTTAAAGCGGCAAAGATACTGCTTCCCGACAATTATACTTTCGGTGTGAGCTTTATGACCGGTATCAGCACTTCTTCGAGCGAGATGCCTCCGTGCTGGAAAGTATTCCGGTAGAAGTTTACGTAATAGTTGTAGTTGTTGGGGTACGCAAAAAATTTATCTTCCCTCGCGAAAATATAGCGCGTACTCACGTTCATGCGCGGCAGAAAACCCTTGGCCGGATCGGTGATCTCGAATACGTCCCTCGCTTCGTAGCGCAGGTTCTTGCCCTGCTTGTAACGCAGATTCGTGGTGGTATTGCGGTCGCCGATAACCTGTATCGGTTCTTTTACACGAATGGTTCCGTGGTCGGTGGAAAGCACGATAGGGATCTTCAGCTCGGACGCTTTTTTGATGATGTCGAGCAACGGCGAATGCTCGAACCAGCTCAGCGTAATGCTCCGGTAAGCGGCTTCGTCGTCGGCCAGCTCGCGGATCACTTCCATGTCGGTGCGGGCATGGCTGAGCATGTCCACGAAGTTATATACAATGATGTTGAGCTTATTGTTCAGATGGTTTTTCAGGTTCTCGGAAAGTTTCTTTCCGGCGGCAAGGTTAGTGATCTTGTTGTACGAAAATTTGATGTTCATCCCAAGCCGCTTCAGTTGTTCGGCCACCAGCTCTTCTTCGTGCATGTTCTTTCCGCCCTCGTCGTCCTCGTTGAGCCAGAGCTTCGGGTGGAGCTTCTCTATCTCCGACGGCATCAGCCCGGCAAAGATCGCGTTGCGCGCGTAATGCGTAGCCGTGGGCAGAATGCTGTAATAGATCTCTTCTTCCTCTACTTTGTAATATTCGGTAATGATCGGCTGTATCATCTTCCACTGATCGTAGCGGAGATTATCGATCACGATAAAGAACAGCGATTCGGATTTCTGCAGCTCGGGCGCCACTTTGCTTTTGAACAAAGTATGCGATTGCACGGGCCTTTCGGATGCCGCGCCGCTGAGCCAGTCGAGGTAATTGTCTTCGATGAAGTTGGCAAACTGCAGGTTCGCCTCGTTCTTCTGCATGCGGAGAATTTCCTCCATGCTTTCGTTGCGCGAGCTTTCGAGCTCCATTTCCCAATACACCAGCTTTTTGTAGATGTCTACCCACTGCTCGTAGTCGAGATTGTCGGACAGCGTCATCCCGATGGTGCGGAATTCCTGCTGGTAGGCCATAGTGGTCTTTTCGCTGATGATGCGTTTGTTGTCGAGATTTTTTTTGATGGAAAGCAGGATCTGGTGCGGATTTACCGGCTTGATGAGGTAGTCGGAGATCTTGGAGCCGATGGCTTCTTCCATGATGTGCTCTTCTTCGCTTTTAGTGATCATGATCACGGGAACTTCGGGCCGTATCACTTTCAGCTCTACCAGCGTTTCGAGCCCCGACATGCCCGGCATGTTCTCGTCGAGGAAAACAAGATCGAAATCCGTCACTCTGAACATATCCACTGCATCCTGCCCGTTATTCGCTGTCGCTACATCATATCCTTTTTCTTTGAGGAAAATGATATGCGGTTTAAGAAGCTCAATTTCGTCGTCCGCCCACAGGATGTTCACTTTTTCCATAATCTGATCTATATTTGCACCGTTTTAAGGGATAAAAGTAGCACCTGCATTTTAAGATACAGATTCCCTAAAGGTTAAGGTACGTTAAACCTTGATTTAAACTAATCAAAACGGCAAATATTGTTCCAGCCAAAGATTTTTAATGACCCGGTATATGGTTTTATCACCATCTCCGATCCTCTTATACAGCAGCTCATAGACCATCCGTATTTTCAGCGGCTGGCGCGGATCAGCCAGGTCGGGCTGTCGGATCTTGTTTATCCGGGAGCGCAGCATACGCGCTTTCATCATGCGCTGGGAGCGATGCACCTGATGCAGCAGGCCATCGATGTGCTGCGTACAAAAGGCGTGGCCATCACCGAAGAAGAAGCGCTCGCCGCCAAGATCGCTATTTTGCTTCACGATATTGGTCACGGTCCTTTTTCGCATACGCTCGAAAATACGATCCTCGAAGGGCACTCGCATGAAGAGATCTCTCTCGAAATTATGCAGCTGCTGAACGCCGAATTTCACCTGGCCCTGGAACCGGCCATCGCTATATTCAAAGGCGAATATCCGAAGGCGTTCTTTCACAAGCTCGTTTCCGGCCAGCTGGATGTAGACAGGCTCGATTACCTGATGCGCGATAGCTTTTACACCGGAGTAGCTGAAGGCATAATCGGTTCCGAACGGATCATCAAAATGATGAATGTGGAAGGCGATCAGCTTGTGGTAGAGGAGAAGGGCATCTACTCCATCGAGAAGTTCCTGATCGCGCGGCGCCTGATGTACTGGCAGGTTTACCTGCACAAAACGGTGCTGGGCGCGGAAATGATCCTGACACAGATACTGAAGAGATCGAAAGAGCTGGCGCGCAGGGATGTAGAGCTGTTTGCCACCAGTTCGCTCCGCAGGTTCCTGTATGCGCACAGGGAACCATTTGCAGACGAAAGGGAAAAGATCGGGCAGTTCCTGCTGCTCGACGATCATGATGTGGTATCGGCGGTAAAAGAGTGGTGCCGCGCGGAAGATAAAGTGCTTTCGGATCTCTGCAGGCGGCTGATGAACCGTAAGTTATTCCGTGTACGCCTTTCCGCCCAGCCTCCCGCCGCAGAAAATATTTTGCATCTGAGGCAGCAGGTGAGGGAACAAATGCATCTTACAGAAGAAGAGGCAGGATATTACCTGCAGACGGGCGATGTAAGCAACCTGGCTTACGATGATTCAAAAGGCGATATCCTGTTCCGGATGAAAGATGGCAGGATCATTGATCTGTTTGAAGCATCCGACCATTTAAGCAGGGAAAGTATGGCCCGGGTGGTGAAAAAATATTTTATTTGTTGTCCCAAAGAAATCAGCATATCATAAATAACGGCTCCATGGAATACTCTGCATTAGAAATAGCTAGCCTGTTGGGAGGAGAAGTGGTGGGAGATCCCCAGGTTACCGTAAACAACTTGTCCAAGATCGAAGAGGGCAAGCCGCATACGCTGTCTTTTATGGCGAATCCGAAATATGAGGATTACGTCTATTCTACGCTGGCATCCGTGGTTATCGTAAATAAGACCTTTATCCCGGTCCGGCCGGTAAAGACCACGCTCATAAAGGTGGAGGACGCTTACCAGGCATTTACGAAGCTGCTCCATACCTATAACGGGAAGAACGGCCATCACGTCACCGGCATCCAGCAGCCCAGCTATATCGCATCCGGCGCCACTACGGGCGAGAACGTGTTTGTAGGCGCTTTTGCGCACATAGGCGAAGGCGCGACCATAGGAAAGAATGTGAAGATCCATGCCGGCGTGTACATCGGCGATCATGCCACGGTCGGCGACGATTGCATCCTGTATCCCGGCGTGAAAGTATACCAGAAATGCCAGATCGGCAGCCGCGTTATCATCCATGCCAATGCGGTGGTCGGCTCCGACGGGTTCGGCTTTGCCCGGCGCAAGGACGGCAGCTACGAGAAGATACCGCAGACCGGGAACGTAGTGATCGAGGACGATGTGGAGATCGGCGCGAACACCACTATCGACAGCGCAACGCTGGGATCTACCATTATCCGCAAAGGCGTTAAGCTCGACAATCTTATCCAGGTGGCGCACAATGTGGAGATCGGCGAGCATACCGTGATCGCGGCGCTGGTAGGCATCTCGGGTTCTACCAAGATCGGGAAGCGATGCATCATCGCGGGCCAGGTAGGTATTGCCGGGCACCTGGAAATAGCCGACGATATCATCATAGGAGCGCAGGCGGGAGTCAGCAAATCCTTTACCACGCCCGGGCTTACGCTGCTGGGAGCCCCCGCTTACGAAGTGAACGAAAGCAAGAAGATCTTTATCGCCACCCGCCGCCTGCCCGATACCATTCAGAAGGTAGCTAAGCTGGAAGCAGAGCTGGAAGCGCTGAAAAAGAAGCTCGGGAACGACGGCAAATAATGCCCATTTTACACTTTAGACCCGATATATGCCCGCCATATCGGGGTAAATTCTATTTTTGCAATCGGACAACCAACCTACTGCTTTTAAAATCTTTGGATATATACGAATTATGACTTATCCACATACGCTGATCCATCCTGAAGCCCGCCTGGCCGAAGGAGTAAAGGTTGATCCGTTCACCGTTATCCATGCCGATGTGGAAATAGGTGAGGGTACGTGGATAGGAAGTAATGTAACCATCATGGACGGCGCGCGGATCGGGAAGAATTGCCGCATATTTCCCGGCTCGGTCATTTCCGCCATTCCGCAGGACCTGAAATTCGAAGGCGAGAAAACTACCGTAGAGATCGGCGATAATACCACCATTCGTGAATTTGTAACCATAAACCGCGGCACAAAGGACCGCTGGACCACAAAAGTGGGCCGGAACTGCCTTATTATGGCGTATTGCCACGTCGCCCACGACTGCATTATCGGCGATAACTGCATCCTCAGCAACAATACGCAGATGGCGGGGCATGTAGTGATAGAGGACTGGGCTATTCTCGGTGGCATGTGCGCCCTGCACCAGTTTGTCCGTATCGGCCGGCATTCGTTCGTAAGCGGCGGCTCGCTGGTAGGCAAGGATATTCCGCCCTATGTGCTGGCCTGCCGTCACCCGCTGAGCTATGGAGGCATAAATTCCGTAGGGCTGAAGCGGAAGGGATTTACTACCCAGACGATCAACCATATATTCGATATTTACCGCATTGTATACAACAACGGCATGAACCCCACGCAGGCTGTTGAATATCTTGATAAAGAGTTTACCGCTTCTCCTGAACGGGACGAGATCATGGAATTTATCCGCCAGAGCCCGAGAGGGATCATCCGGAGATATTCACAGGAAAAAGCTGAGGATGATGTTGAAGATTAATGATTTGCGGCAGAAAAAGTGATTTTCACATCATAATGGAAAAAAAATTATTATTCTTGATCCTGAAAATGCACAAAAAAAGGGTTTTCTACTTCCATGGATAAACAACATACGATCAGTGAGCCGGTGAGCTTGTCGGGCATAGGCCTGCATACGGGGAATGTGGTGAATTGTCACTTTAAACCGGCGCCCGAAAATAACGGGGTTGTATTTCAACGAATTGATATTGAGGGGAAACCTCTTATTCCCGCGGATGTAGATCTCGTAGTGGACACCAACCGCGGAACCACCCTGAGCAAGGGCGGCGCAAATGTGCATACCGTGGAGCATGTACTGGCCGCTCTGTACGGGTTGCAGATCGATAACGTGATCATAGAGCTGGACGGCCCCGAACTGCCGATCCTCGACGGAAGCGCCTACCCGTTCGTAGAAGCGCTCGAAAAGGCCGGTCGCAAAGAACAGTCGGCGGAAAGAGAATATTTTACCATTTCGCGCAATATTTACCTGGAAGAGCCCGAAACCCGCGTGGAGATCGTTGGCCTTCCGTCGGACGATTACCGCCTTTCCGTAATGATCGACTTCGAATCGAAAGTGCTGGTGACCCAAAGCGCCTATTTCGACGATTTCAGCACCTTCCGCCAGAAAATATCGAGAGCCCGCACCTTCGTATTTCTTCATGAGCTGGAATACCTGGTGAAGAATAACCTGATCAAAGGCGGCGACCTGAACAATGCCATCGTATTTGTAGAACAGAAGCTCAGTCCTGAAAAGCTGGACGAGCTGTCGGGAATATTCAACAAGCCGGATGTAAAGGTGAACGGAAGCCACACGCTCAATAACGTGGAGCTGAACTATGCCAACGAGCCGGCGCGTCATAAGCTGCTGGACCTGATGGGCGATCTTGCGCTGGTGGGCATGCCGATCAGGGGCAACATCATCGCCACCAAGCCCGGGCATAAAGCCAATGTGGCCTTCGCGAAAAAGATCAGGCAGATCATCAAGGACGAAAAAGCGGGCAAGGTGATGCCGTATGTGGATCTCGCCAAAAAGCCGCTGTACGATATCAACCAGATCGCGGAGTTCCTTCCGCACCGTTACCCGTTCCTGCTGGTGGACAAGATCATCGAAATGAGCGACTCTCACGTAGTGGGATTGAAGAATGTAACGATGAACGAGCCGTTCTTCCAGGGGCATTTCCCCGGAAATCCTGTAATGCCCGGCGTGATGCAGATCGAAGCCATGGCGCAGGTAGGAGGTATTCTCGCCATGAACAGCGTGGACGACTACAGGCAATACACGCCCTATTTCATCAAGATCGAAAGCGTAAAGTTCAAGCAGAAAGTGCTTCCGGGCGATACGCTTGTATTCATCCTGAACCTGCTGTCGCCGATCCGTCGCGGCATCTGCCACATGGAAGGAAAAGCTTACGTGGACGGCAAAGTGGTGATGGAAGCCGAAATGATGGCGCAGCTCATCCGGAATGAGGCCTGACGCAGCGCCGCATTTGAACTCTCGGGCAGATCGTCTACCTTTGCACCACATTTGTTCCGCGTGAAGGTAACCCTTGAAAATATTTCGAAAAAATTCAGCGCCCACTGGGTGATCCGTGATTTTTCGCACGTATTTGAAGAAGGCGGGTCTTACGCGCTGCTCGGATCCAACGGTTCGGGCAAATCCACCCTGATGCAGATCGTATCGGGCTTTCTTTCCCCCGTTTCGGGAAAAGTGATCTACGAATCCGGCAGCGTGCCGGTAAAACGCGAAAATGTGCATCGCTATCTTTCCCTGGCTGCGCCCTGGAGCGATCCGGCGGATGATCTTACGCTGCAGGAATTGCTGGAGTTCCATATAAAGTTCCGTCCGCTGCTGCCAGGCATTTCTGTGGCGGAAGCGCTGCGCATTTCGGGACTGGAACATGCAAAGGACAGGCTGATCAGGAATTACTCATCCGGCATGAAGCAACGTGTGCGCCTGCTGCTGGCAGTGCTTTCGCAAAGTTCGGCGCTGCTGCTCGACGAGCCTTCTTCCAACCTGGATGCCGCGGGAATAGAATGGTACCGCGCGCTGCTGCGATCGTACGGCCTTGACCGCCTCGTGATCGTAGCATCTAATCACCAGTTGCCGGAGTACGATTTCTGCCGGCATGCGATAGAGCTTCGCGGGACCTGAGTTTTCACTGTTTTTCAGGCAACATGCACGTTTTTTTATTCATTTTTATAGGTTTGTATACAATTCAGAGAAAGGATTATGGCAACGACAGCGGATTTTAAACTGGGCATGTGCATCGAGATGAACAACGATCTTTTGCTGATCGTGGAGTTCCAGCGTTTCCAGACCGGGCGCGGAGCTTCCAACGTACGCACAAAGCTGAAAAGTCTCAATACCGGCAAAACATTCGAACAGACATTTACCGGCGGCGAAAAGATCGAGATCGCTACTCTCGAGCGCCGTCCCCACCAATATTTATATAAGGAAGAGGCCGGTTACGTTTTCATGAATACCAATACGTTCGACCAGGTGACGCTGCCGGAAGATATGGTGGAGAACGCCGACCTGATGAAAGAAGGCGAGCAGGTGCATGTGCTTTACCACGCCGACCGCGAAGTTGCGCTCAACGTGGAGCTTCCGCAGTTCGTGGAGCTGGAGGTAACCTACACCGAGCCGGGCCTCGCCGGCGATACCGCTAAGAACACGCTGAAGTCCGCCACGCTGGAAACCGGCGCCGAGATACGTATCCCTCTTTTCATAGAGCAGGGCGAGCGCATCAAGGTAGATACCAGGAACCGGGCTTACTATGAACGTGTAAAATAATCTGACTGATCCCTCCTGCATGAAATTTAAAAAAGCGATACTACTCAAGGACCTGGCCAACCATCTGCAATGTGAATTCGACGGAGATCCGGGGCTCGAGGTAACGGGGCTTAACGAGATACACGTTGTTCAGCCGGGGGAGATCACGTTCGTAGATCACCCCAAATATTATTCGAAAGCGCTGTCGTGCCCCGCTTCGGTGGTCATCATCAACCAGCGTATCGAGCGGCCGGGCGGAAAGCACCTGCTTTTCTGCGACGATCCTTTTTCAAAGTTCAAGCAGCTTATCGAAGAGAATTCGTTTTTCATGCCCGCTATCCATCCTGTAAGCGATTCCGCGCAGATCGGCACTAACTCCCTTATCATGCCCGGAGCGTTCGTAGGCGAGCATGTGAAGATCGGGAACAACTGCATTATTCATCCGAACGTTAGCATTTACCAGGGTACGGAGATAGGCGATAATGTGACCATACATTCCAATACCACCATCGGTTCCGACGCATTCTACGTAAAGCGCCGCCCGGACTTCTACGAGAAATTCCCGAGCTGCGGCCGCGTGGTCATCGAAAATGACGTGGAGATCGGCGCAGGATGCACCATCGACCGCGGCGTTACAAGCGATACCGTGATCGGTGCGGGAACAAAGATCGATAACCAGGTGCATGTAGGGCACGATACCATCATCGGCAAACATTGTATCATTGCCGCGCAGGTGGGCATCTCGGGCGTGGTACGCATCGAAGATTACGTAAAGATCTGGGGGCAGGTCGGTATCGACCGCGACCTTACCATCGGCAGAGAGGCCGTTATACTCGCCAAATCGGGCGTATCCAAATCACTCGAAGGCGGAAAGACCTATTTCGGAAGTCCCGCCACCGAATCAAAGGAGAGCATGAAGAATCATTTCCTTACGCGCAGGCTGCAGGAAATACTGGACCGGCTGGATAAACTCGAAGACAATCAATCCTGAAGTGGTTACATTTCCAAATAACAATCATAATCACCATACGACCAACGACCGGAAGCTTCAATCGATCATTGAGGTGACCCGTGCGATCAACAGCAATTTTTCGAAAGAGCAGTTGCTGAAGATCTACGGATCGATCCTTCGTAACCAGCTGCATTTTCCGCGGTACGCAGTGTACACGGCCGAGGCGGGAGGTGTTTTGCAGCGGGAAGCGTTCGGCGGCGTTTCCGACGAAGAGCTCAGCGCTATCGACATTGAAGAATATCTCCGCAAGATCAGCGACCCGCAGGAAGTTTATTACCTGTCGGATTCGTCCTTCAGTTATTTCGATGCGGTGATCCCGGTATTCCACAAGAGCACGGCGCTTGCCTATGTGCTGGTGGGAAACGATATCGAGGACGATACGCCGGAAGAGCTGCGCGATGATATCCGTTTCATCCAGGCGCTTACCAATATTATTTACGTGGCGTTCGAGAACAAGAACCTCGCAAGGGAAAAGCTGAAGCAGGAGAGCATCCGCAAGGAGCTGGAGCTTGCTTCAGAAATGCAGTACATGCTGCTTCCCGGTGAGTTTCAGCGCATTCCGGAGCTCGAAGTAGACGCTTTTTATAAGTCGCACACCGAAGTAGGCGGAGATTATTACGATTTTTTCCAGCTCACCGAGGATGAGTACGCTATCTGCATCGCCGATGTTTCGGGCAAAGGAATTTCCGCCGCGCTGCTGATGTCGAACTTCCAGGCCAACATCCGCGCGTTGTACAATTACATTCCCTCGCTGGAAGAGCTTGCGCAGATACTGAACCGCAAAGTGATGGATAACGCCAAGGGCGAAAAGTTCATCACCGCTTTTCTCGGGCGCTACAACATCCGCACGCATGTGCTTACCTACGTGAACGCCGGTCACAACCCGCCGATCATGGTTCTCGGCAGCCAGCTCGAAATGCTCAGCGAAGGATCGATAGGGCTTGGCATGCTGGACGAATTGCCTTTCATCAAGCGCATCGAAAGAAAAGTAGAACCGGGTACATTGCTGGTTTGCTATACCGACGGTCTTACCGACCTGGAAAATAACGATGGAAAATTTTTCGGGCTGGAAGCGCTGAAGGAAATGATCCGCGATAACCGCAACCTTTCGCCATTTGAGCTTACCACCTGTGTGCTGCGCCAGTTGCAGATGTTCAAGCAGGATCAGCCGTATAAGGACGATATCGCTTTCCTGGCCTGCCGTTTTCATTAGACCGCGGCCGGTGATATATATCGAGCGCCACGATCATCGCTATAAATCCCCAGTAAGGCACAGCGGCTTTGTCCGTATCGAGAAAATTATTGAGAAAACCGTGCATCCAGTAAGTGCAGAGACTGAGCAGCGCGAACATGCAAAGCTGCTTCACACGCCTTGAGGCATTGCTGTAGATCACGCGGCATGCGGTAATGAACGTGGTAACAATGATCAGCACCACGTTGATGAGCCCCATAAGCCCTTGTTCCGATAACGGCCCCAGGTATTCGCTGTGCGCGTTTCCGCCGTCGCCGAAGTTCGTGCTGATGATAGTGAGCTCGTAAGACTTCTGGAACGGCGCGTACACAAAAGAATACGTTCCCGGCCCCCAGCCGAGCACAGGTCGCTCGTTGTACATCCGTATCGCGCAGTTCCACCGCAGCAGCCGCTCCAGGTTCGATGCGTCGGAAGAGATATTCGACATGGACTGGATGTGCTCGGAAAAATTTTCGGAAGAATCCTGCTTGTTCTTTTCCAGTTTCATGATGATCTCCGTCCGGTTGATCCAGTAAATACCAAACAGGAGGGCAGCTATTCCGAACACCATATACCAGCGTATACGCAGCACCATGATGACGAGGATGCCTGCTGCGATCAGCACGCTGAGCCAGGCGGCCCTTGAGTTGGAAAGAAAGAGTCCGACGCTGATAATTGCTGCGACCGAAGCGGTAAGAATCTTGACGAACAATCCGTGGCGGTTGAAAAAAGTGTACCCGATAACAAACGGGAAAAAGAACGCGAGCATCGCACCGTATTGCGTATGATCATAGTAGAACGGCTCCATCACCCAGTGCGCGGGATCTTTCTCAAATCCCCAGGCGGCGTGCCGTGCCGTAGTGTAGATCACCACGGCTGAAAGTCCTGCCAGGTACATCCACCCGAAGAGCGGAATGTTCTTTTCTTTTTTGAAAACGTGAACGCCGAGGTAAAAGCAGGTGATGATGAACCACAGGCGCGTTGCAAGATATTTGAAGGATACGACCGGTATCTCGCTGGTGAAGGAGGTAACCAGGATCCATAAAAGATAAGACGCTATGGCGATGGTGACGGGATGCTTCACCAGCCGCGGATCGAGGCTACCCTCGATAAATATCTTGAAAAGAAAAACGATCATTGCGCCGATGATCAGTCCTTCGGACGGAAGGCTGATGGCGGCGCCGATGTCCATCTCTTCGAGATTCAGCGACAAGGGCGTAACGATGGCGATAAGCATGAACAGCTTGTCGATGGAAAGCAGGCTGAGCAGGATGATGCCGATTACTACGGGGGCCAGGAACAGCCAGTACATGTCCCGGTAAATGAAATAGGAATTCAGCGCAATGAAAATTCCGCTGAGGAGATAAAGCCATCGGATTGTAAATCTTTCCGTCAAGCCGCAGCAGTTTCTTTTCTTCTTTTCAGCTCGTTCTTATACCGTCTCCAGTTCTCCAGCCCGATAAGGAAGAATACCGTCATACAGAATGTTGCGAACGTTCCTCCGAGCACGATCATCGATCGTTTCGGATAGGTTTTTTTATCGGCGGGGAACGCGTAGTTCACCACCATTTTCTGCGGAACAAATTGTTCGGCGTCCACTTTTGCTTCGTCGTATTTTACTTTTACGTCGGCCCGCTGCTTCAGGTAAAGTTCCAGGTTTTCGCTCAGCTCCACGTAGGCCCCGCCGTATTTGGAAACAAGGTCGAGCTGTTCCCTGATGGATTTGGCCGCTGAGCTGTTAGGCCCGCTTTTGGCGATGGCCTGAGCGTAAGCGTCGTTGAGCACTTCTGCCATGGAAATATAATCGTTGACGCCCATTGCACGGATGCGGTCGAGCGAATCGGTCATCAGCTCTATCTCGGTATTGAGGCGATTGTATTCCGCTTCCACGATGCGGAAACCCTCACGCGCTCTTTCTTTCTGGATGCGGTTCTTTACGGAGTCCATCTGCGCGGCGATATCGTTCGCAATGTTTGAAGCCACCACAGGATCTTCGTCGAGCACGGAGATCTCTACGGAGTTATATTCCGTCCGGCGGAAGTTCACATTGCTTCCGAAACGCTTGTACATTCTCGTTTTCGCGTACTGGCTTTCCGGATTGATCTTATAATGCTTGTAAAGATCGTACTGGCGGATCACCCATTCGCGGATTTCGTCCGACTGCAGGATCTGCAGGCATTGCTCGGCTTCTTCTTCTTCACCGAACTCGAGGAAATCCTGCCGGCTTGTACCGCTCACGTCCAGCAGCACTTTGGAAATGGAGTTGGTAGTGGTGGGATAAAATACCACCGTGGATTTGTACATATTCTTTATCGTAAACGACATGGCAATGGAAGCTGCGAAGCCGATCGCACAGATGACCAGGATGTGCACCCACCATTTTACAATAAAGGAGATCAGTCCGTAGGAAGAAAATGTAAAATTTCCGGAGGAGTTTTGCTCTTGGTTCATAGAGTTTCTTTTTCGGTGTGCTTAACGTATTAACCGGCGCAAAAGTATAAAAAACGCCCGGCCCGGAAGAAAGTAATTTTTCCCCGAAAATACTACGACATTAGTTGATTGTGTATCAGGTAGTTAATGGCCTACAATGTCGGGCTTCAGAGCTGCCATCCGCGACAGCAGTTCGTCCTGCCCGGCCTGCGGTATCGATACGTTGTTCATGGCCTGCACCAGGTCGGCCACCATTGCGTTGAATTCTTCTTCGGTCACATTCATTCCCTGGTGAGCGTTCACCATTGTCTTGCCCTTGTACACGCACGGTCCGCCAGACATTTCGCAGATCTGGTCGATCAGGTGGCTGCGGAATCCCTGGAAGCGGGCGTTGTCGTTGAACGTCGGAAGGAACGCGTCGCTGATCACTGTATCCGCGGAAATGTTATGGAGAAAATCATCTACGATCAGCTCTATCGTATCGAGGCCGCCGAGCTCGGAATACAGGGTAGTTTCTGTTTTCTCCGCGGTGCACGATGAAAAGAAGAGCGAACCGGTAAGGATCAGTCCGGCCGGGAGGCTTGGAAGACGAAGATATTTGCTCATGATTGTTCTGTAAAACGCTCGGCTAATCTAGCTTTTTTTCTTTTAGGATCATGTTTTTGATCTCCGCCACAGGAAGCAGCCCGCAGGCCCATCCAGTAATGACAAGGGTTCCCGCGAGTATCAGCATTCCTGTAATTCCTCCTGATACCAGCAGGGTAAAGTAACCGGTGGCGATATTGACAGCAAGGAACAGCAGTACGCGAACGGCCAGCGACCTTCCGGGAGAAGCGCCCAGCCGGCGGTACGCGGTAAAGCCCAGCAGCAGGGCGGAGATACCGTGTACGCAAATGGCAGTGCAGGCCGCTCCTTTTGCTCCCAGCGAAGGGATGAGCGCAAAGTTCAGTGCAAGATTTGCCGCCAGCGTGGTCACAGCGATGACGTTCAGCGCGCGCATATTGCCCGATGCGGTAATGAGCGAGCCCAGCGTCATAGACAGTACGAACGGAACAAGCGCCCAGAGCAGGATGGAAAGTACCGTTCCGGTTTCAGGAATGTATTCTTTGTACAGCAGGTTTGCCAGCACATCGCCATACCATGTTCCGGCAATGGCCATGCTCAGCGCGGCGAAAAGCAGCACCGACAGCGCGGTGGAAAGCACCGGTCCCGTATCTTCGGATAGCTTGAGCTGCCTTGCAAACACCGGGAGCAGGATGCCGGTAAAGATCAAAGCGATCTGCGAGTACGCATCAAAAAGCCGGAACGCCGCTGCGTAGATACCGGCCTGTACTTCTCCGTCTGCCCGCAGGTAATCGATAAGCACCGCGTCAACTCTCGAGTACAGCGACATGATAAGAACCAGCAGCGCGAACGGAAGGCTTTGCTTCAGGATCACGGCAAATATGGCGGTATTCCACCGCGGTTTCGGAAACGCGGTAAAGCGAAGGTTCGCAGCAAATGCCAGCAGCATGGCCAGCGCGGAAGTGGAAAACTGTATCCTTACGAAATCGAAAACCGAAAATGATCTTTCCAGCAGGAACCAGATACTGCACACCAGGATCAGCAGCAGCCGGTCGGCAACGGAAAGCATTCCGTCCAGCCGGAAGCGATGAAGCGCGGAAATATTGGAACGTAAATACAACGTCATGGAAGCGAAGAACTGCGTTCCCGCCAGGAAGGCGAGGAGCTGCAGCCGCTGAGCGTCGTATCCCATCAGCAGCGAAGCGGCGCCGAGAATAAGCATGTAGAGGATCCCCAACGCGATCTTGAACAGGATCAGCGGTGAGAAGTTCTTCTGCAGCAGGTGCCGGTGCCGGGCGATATTCCGCGTATTGAAATTCGTTATCCCAAGGTCGAGCGCGATGAGAAAAAGCAGCGAGAAATTGAACAGCGAAAAGTACATCCCGTATTGTTCCGTTCCTACCGTCCGCTGCACAGCGAGCTCTATTCCGAGTATCCACACGGTCTTTACCAGCAGGTTGATGCCTACCGAGAACAAAGCGCCGCCGAGGAACTCTTTTTTCATCCGTTTGTTTTTTTACGGCCTGTGGAATTCAATGGAAACACCGAAAATAACAAACAAAACAAAAGGCTGAGCTGCGTCACGCCCGCCTGTGTTTCCAGCGGATCATCGTCGAGCATCGCGATAAGGGAAATGGAAAGCAATACCCACTGCAGCACATGAAGCCGCGGCGTTATAGCAAAAGGCCCGATAAAGAGAACAAGGAAGATCAGAAGCCCTGCAAACCCCGTTGCGAGCGCTACCGATAAATACTGCTGATGCGGGTTGCCCCAATGTGCGCGGTCGAGCTTTGATGACGCGCTTTGCAGCTCATCGCGCAATACTTTTCGCGTATCGCCTGTGCCGTACCCGGTTATGGGCGCGCGCATTACAGCGCTCCATCCGTGCTTCCAGAACTCGAGCCTCGTGGCGAGGGATTTCCCGTTGGGATCGCCGGTATGAATGTACTCGTTGTATTCCCATATCACCTGGTATATCCTGCTGCTGATGCGGAGCGGATACATGTACCGGTAATTTGTAATGCCTTTTTCTATGGCGCGGATCTCATCGTCAGTAAGCTTTTGTACCGATCCGGCATTTTTTTTCCAGCCTTTGGATGTAATGAAGCGGATCAGCGTTTCGCGGATGGGCCAGCCGTTGGTTGTAAAACCGTCGAAGTCCACAGCGCTGCGCCTGTTCCATTCCTGCTTCAGCTCCCAGTTGGCGATATACAGATATACGTAATGACCGTTCTCAAGCTGCCAGGAGGTGGTGTCGTGCTTGTAATATGTTCCGTCGGGCGTGGACATCTGCAGCTCCGAAAAATCTACTTTTTCCACGCGGTAAAAATCGCGGATCTGGCTCCGTACATACAGGAAAATAAAAAGCGGAAGCAGCAATGCCGCCGCAGTTACCGAAAAGCGAACGAACGGTTTCTTTTTCCGGAAGGCCCATACCAGCAGGAGCACCCAGGCTGCGCCAAGCAGTGCGATGATGCCGGTAAGCGATTTGAGAAGCACGATGAACCCTAGAAAAAATACGATCGATACCGCGTAGAAGAGCCGGGGAAGCAGGCGCCATTCTCTCCGCGAAGGAAAGAGCAGCCAGCCGCAGGCAAAGATGCCGAATACAAGAAGCGTGGAGAGACGGATGCTGGAAATAAAAGGTGAAAATTTTCGTACGTCGTCTGCTTTCCACGGCAGGATGCGCAGATAGATAAGCACGCCGGTAGCACAGCAGAACAGCAGCGTGAGCAGGAGCGCGTGCAGGATCCATGTTGCTCTGCGGGAATCGGAAAAAGGAAAGCCGCCGATGAGGAAGGGAAGGAGAAGGAGCGGCAATTTTATTTTAAGATCGTGAAAGCCGTAGCCAAAGTCTGAGGTGTGGATCAATCCCCCTACGAACAGGAGAAAAATCCCCGCGTGCATCACTAATTGCGGTTGCGTGATGAACCGGTTCCATTGCCGGCGGTAATCTCTCTGCCACAGCCATGCGAACGCGAGCCCGAACTGTCCCCAGCTCATCAGGATGTTGGAAGTGGCAAGCCCTGCCGTGATCATGATCAGCGAAAGGAAAAACAGGTTTTCCGCATTCAGGTATGTTTTCAGCGATGCGCGGATAGTTTCCTTATTTGCGGGCCCAGCTGCGCCATTGCCTTTACAGGCGGCATCTGTGCACGGATGTTCCACAAAGATGATAAAATATAATTGACAGATTAACTACATTTACTGCGTTTTAGTATTGTGAGGATAGCTGTAAATACCCGCTTGCTGCTGAAGGACCGACTGGAAGGACTTGGCACCTTCACACACGAGGTGATGCGCAGAATGGTGGCCGCGCATCCCGGTCATGAATTTTTTTTCCTGTTCGACCGGCCGTATGATCCTTCATTTATTTACGCGCCTAATGTGCATCCCGTAGTCGCCGGCCCGCCGGCCCGGCATCCGGTATTGTTTTACGCCTGGTTCGAGTGGACGGTACCGCGCCTGCTGAAAAAAGTAAATGCCGATGTATTCCTTTCTCCCGACGGATATCTTTCTCTCCGCTCGGAAGTGCCGCAGGTACCCGTAATGCACGATCTCAACTTTCATTATTTCCCGGAGTACTTCGATCTTTCCGTGCGTAAGCACTACGGATACTATTTCCCGCGGTACGCAAAAAAAGCTGCGCGGATAGCTACGGTATCACAGTTTTCGAAGCAGGATATCGTGCAGCAATATGGCGTTCCGGCTTCGGATATTGATGTGGTGTACAACGGCGCATCGCAGGATGTGCTGGAGCTGAGCGAAGCGGAAAAGCAGGAAGTGCGGAATGAGATTACCGGCGGGCATCCGTACATGGTGTACATCGGGGCTTTGTATCCGCGGAAGAACCTGGTGAACCAGCTGCTGGCATTCGACCGGTTCAAGAATGAAACGGGAAGCGATATGCGTTTCGTCCTGATCGGGAGCAGGTACAGGGAAAGCGCCGGGATAATGAATTGCTACGAAAAGCTGCGGCATCGTGATCATGTATTGTTCCTCGGGCGTGTGGACCCGCGCGAAAAAGCGGATCGCATCCTGGCTGCTTCGGCGTTCCTGATGTATGTGTCGCAGTTCGAAGGATTCGGTCTGCCGCTGCTGGAAGCTACCCGCTGCGGCGTTCCTGCCATTACCGCAGATGTTACCGCCATGCCGGAGATAGGAGGGGACGCAGTATTACAGGCTTCGCCCGAAAATATAGAACAGATAGCCGATGCCATGAGCAGGCTCAGCAGAGATAAAAGTCTTCGCCGGCAGCTTGTGCTGAACGGCAAAAAGATACTTCCGCATTATACCTGGGAAGGCACAGAAAGCCGTTTGTGGAATTGCCTGGTGAAAGCGGTTTATAAATAGTAGTCAGTCGTGAGTAGTTAGTCCTGAGTCCTGAGATCGTGAGCGAGATCATTTAGGTTACCAGTATTATCCGCCGAAGCTGCAAGCGAAGGTGCATGTCTAATGTCCAATATCCAGCTCCGGAGGAGCGGCATTATGATAGAAAATAAGATCAGATATTCATTAAAGCCCTGCAGGGGCGGCATTATAGTTCTCAGTCCTGAGTCTCAGTCGTGAGTAGTCAGTCGTGAGTCGTGAGAAGTTGTAGAGATCATTTGGGGTTAGAAAAAAAGGTCCTTAGTCCCTTAAACAGGTAACGAGATCATTGGGGGTTACCAGGAGTAGTCGCAATCTTCAGTCCCTGGTCCTTAGTCCTTCAGTCCTCAGTCCTTTTGTCTTAGTTACACGCATGCTCCCATTGCCGGATTGTTCTCTATTGCAGGATCGCGGCAGGGGGCGAAACGGCATCCTTTGTCCGCCGGAGCTTTAGCGCAGGCGAACTTTTGCAGAGAACAATGCTAAAACAGCGGTGCCACATAAAAAACGATGGTACTCCGGTGGCAAAGATACAGTGAAGCACCCGCCCGGCCGCCCAGGTCTTTGGTCCTGGCAGTGAGCCCTTAGAGAGGTACGGGATCATTTCAGATCACCAGTTTCATTTGCCGCAGGCGCATTGTCCATTGTCCTTTTTCATCCGCCGTAGCCGAGGCGCAGGGGGATTGTTCAACGTCCAGTATCCACTGTCCTTTTAAAAAAAAGCAAGCCTGTAAGCCGGGTTCTGTCTTACCTGCCGGAGCAGATAAGTTCTATCATTCATCTGGCCCGGACGTCACCGGCCGGATCCAGCAGTCTACCCTCCCTGACATCCGCAAGCGGAATGGGAATGAGCCTATCCACGAATCAGGGTTTATTTGACCTTTCAGCCCGCGGGGTTTACCCGTCCCGTCCGTCGCCGGAAAGGACCGTGAGCTCTTACCTCACGTTTTCACCTTTTCTGCCGGAGCTTGCACCCCGTCAGTAGTTATTTTCTGTGGCACTTTCCGTATCCCGGCTTTCGCCGGAAGCCTTCGTGTTACGAAGCGCGGTGGCTCTGCGCTGCCCGGACTTTCCTCCCCGGTATGCACCGGAGCGATAGAACGGCTTGCTGTGTGCAAAGGTACGAAAAATCCGGCGTATACGCTAATAGTTGCTGCTAACATTCATGTTTTGTGATGTTTGTGAATGCGCAGTGCGGGCCCGCCTTCGTGCAAAAAACGTTAACGGTACAACCACATGGCGCTTATTGCAGTTTACTCATAATACACCAAACATTGTTTCATTATGAAAACATCAGGTTTATATCGCTCAGGCCTCGCAGGGGTTGCTACAGCGCTGATATTCGCACTGTTTTCCTGCTCTTCCGACGAAAAATCCACCATGAGAGTGCACCTTACCGACGCGCCCGGAAACTTTGACGCAGTATATATTGACGTTCAGGAAGTGAATATTCATACTTCATCGAACGGATGGCAGACCATGAACGTAAATACCGGCATTTACAACCTGCTGGATTTTACCAACGGCATGGACACGCTGCTGGGTACGGCTACAGTTCCTTCGGGAATGGTATCGCAGATGCGGCTGGTGCTAGGCTCTAATAACTCGGTGGTGGCAGACGGTAATTCGCATCCGCTTACCGTTCCGTCGGGCCAGACTTCCGGGTTGAAATTCAACGTGCATGAGAATCTCGAGCCGGGACTTACCTACGACATCTGGATCGATTTCGATGCGGGCCGTTCCATCGTGCATACGGGAAACGACACCTACATCCTGAAGCCGGTGATCCGCACCTACACGCAGGCCAACAGTGGCGGAATAAAGGGAATTGTCAGCCCGCTGAATGTGCAGACCTATGTGATGGCAGTTGCCGGTGGCGATACCCTGGGAACATATGCTGATGCTTCGGGTAACTTCCTGATAGCCGGAGCGCCTGCGGGAACGTATACTGTTACGTTCACCGCTGCGGGCTTCCAGGTACAGCTGGTGAACGGCGTTGTGGTAACGGTGGGCAATGTGACGGATATGGGCACGATCGTGATGTTGCCGTAAATAGATTTGAGATGTAAGATCTGAGACATGAGATCTGAGGTAGGGAATTAAAAAAAGCAGGTGGGCGATGATGTTCGGCTGCGTGCCGTTGTATGCGCTATGGAAAAAGTCAGGGGGTGCCGCCGTGGGCGAAATCATCGAAAAGCGTGCTCCAGGGACGCTTCACCCCAGGTAAAAAGTATCCGGATCCGCACAATCAGATTGATTTTTTTCAAATCCGATCTCGTCCCGCAAAGCTCCCGCGGCACAGCGATCTGTTTATGCACGATCACGAAACATTAAGGTGACCGCTGGTATCAATGATACACGTCGCTCCGTATTCCCGGGATGCTGCGGCAGGGGGTGAAGCGGTATGCGCCGTAGTGGTCGCCTGAGCGACCACTACGGCGCATAGTAGCGGAAGACCCGCCCGGCCGCCCGGAAGAATAGATGTGAGACCATATTAGATGTGAGATGTCAGATATTAGATATGAGACATCAGATATGAGATATGAGACATCAGATGCGAACTTCTTAAAGAGAGATAAGACCGGCAGCTCTCCTGCTTTTTTTATCTGATCGGTCTCAATACTTACATCTCAATACTCATATCTAAATAAAAAGACCGGCGTCTCTCAGAGACTTCCGGCCTTTAATCAACGGTGAAGAAACAGCTATGAGAAATTATTCCTCGCTCCTGGCAGGGCGATTTTCGCCGTTATGATCGTGATTGTGGTTGTGGTGATGGCGGTCATCCTTGCCGTCATCAGCGTCGTCAAGATCTTCATCATTGTTGCCGTTGGACCTTTCGCGGGCCTTATCCAGCTCCGCTTGTGTGCAGGTCATGCATATAAGGCCTTCGGAGGTCATCATCCACGTTTTTCCCAGCATATCGTAGTCGTGCATATTGTAAATATTGTCGATGTCGTAGATCACCGGATGAAGGCTTTTGTGGAGATGTACCTTCTGCCCGTCGGGGATCCGCAGCACCAGCTTTACATGCTGCCCGCGGAAGCGCTCGCCGTAGCTGAGCAGTAATTCGGGCTGCAGGGTAAGCGTGGTATCGGTCTGTATCACCTGGTACGAGATCTTACGCGCATTCAGGTCAGCTTCTTCCCAGGTCTTTCCCCGCGCATACCGCGTGATCTCAAGACGGGTAGTGCTGTCTTTGTCATTTTTACGGATGTCGAATTCCACATCTTCCAGCGGGATCTGCTTTCCCGTTTTCAGGTCGGCCGGCTCGTCCGCTTTCAGCATCAGGGTCTGCCAGGGCTGAATGGCGATGGGCTGTTCGGATACATATTTTTCCTTGTTGCTAAACTGCTCCAGCAGCTTTACGCCTTCGTAGCTGGCAAGCACAAGCGCGGCAAACCAGAGGATGGAGGACGTGATGATCATCCAGCGGGCATTGTGGCGGATGTTGAACAGTAGCTTGATACCGCCGTATACCAGCAAAGTGAGAGGTACAAAGGCCAGCACGGCAAGCGCAAAAAGGGACAGCACCCGGTCGGTGGGATTATCGAACAGCATGGTAAGTCCATCCCACGCAGAGAAAGTGACCAGGCGGTCGTTGTTGTGGATCGTGACCGCGCTATGGTTAAACGTACCGCGCACCAGCAGGATCAGGAAAATAATGCCGAAGATCATTGCAGCTATTCCCATCGTTTTTCCCAGGGCCTTAAAAAGGCCGGTGAATACCTGGGACATACCGTTAGCCACATCCTGTCCTGTCTTGCGAAATCCGGCCTTATCCTTTGCTGAACCGAGGTTCTGCTTTACATCGTTGAGCTCTTCCTTCACCGATTTCTCGATGTTCGAGACGGTGATCCTTTCGCCTTTCATCTGGAGCTTTTCCGATGTGGTCCGCGCTTTGGGCATGGCGATCCAAAGGATTATATATACCAGCATACCCGATCCCCAGCCGAAGAAAGCAACGCAGAAGATAACCCGGAATATGACGGGGTCTATTCCGAAATATGCGCCAAGTCCGCCGCATACCCCGCCGATCACATGATTGTCCGGATCGCGGAACAGCCGTTTAGGACCTTTATATACTTCTTCCTCTTTTACTCCGCTTGCTGCCGGCTCCCCGTCCAGGTATTCTTCGGGCTTGCCCATGATCAGCGTCATATGATCCACATCGGCCATATTGATCACTTCTCTCTGGCCTGCAAGCCGCTCCTTGAAGATCTCGGCCATGCGGGTCTCAATATCCTGCATGATCTCTTCGTGACCTTCGGAGCTCCTGAAATAGTTCCGGAGGGTCTGGAGATATTGCTGTGTTCTTTCGTATGCGTCTTCATCCAGGTGGAAGATGAAACCGCCTATGTTCACGTTGATTGTTTTTTTCATGACTGTTATTTTTTATGCAGGGTTATGATTCCGTATTTGTTGTATGGCCTGGTTCAGCTCGTCCCAGGTCTGGTTCAGATCGGCCAGGAAACCGCGCCCCTTTTCGGTAATGCAGTAATATTTCCTGGGCGGGCCCTGGGTCGATTCTTCCCAGCGGTACGCAAGCAGCTCGCCGTTCTTTAGCCGGGTGAGCAGGGGGTAGAGTGTGCCTTCCACCACGATCAGCCGCGCCTTCTTCAGCTCAGCTATAATATCGGAAGTGTAGGCGTCGTGCCTGGCCAGTACGGAGAGGATCACAAATTCGAGTATTCCCTTCCGCATCTGGGCCTGTGTATTTTCCAAATTTACCTGCGTTGACATAGTATTGTTTATGACACAAATCTATGTATATTTTAGTACCATGCAATGCATAGTACTGTTAAAATTTAAATTATGTTGCTACATGCTTGTTTATCAGGATATTATTTTTTTACGGCCGGATCAGCGGAAATTTCAATTTTAACTTTTTCGTTTCCGTATCTTTGCAAAATGGAAGGTTTTCCCTCGAAATTACTGGAAGAAGCGATCAATCAGTTTGCCGGGCTGCCGGGAATCGGTAAAAAGACGGCTACCCGCCTGGTGCTGCATTTGCTAAAACAGGAAAAGCACGAGGTTGACAATTTCGGGACCGCGCTGATCCGGCTTCGTAACGAAGCCCAGTACTGCAGCCGCTGCAATACCATTTCCGATACGCCCCTGTGCCATATCTGCTCGGATGCCGGCCGTGAGCAGGCCATTGTATGCGTGGTGGAGGATATCCGCGACGTGATCGCCATTGAGAATACTCACCAGTACCGCGGCCTGTACCATGTGCTGGGAGGAAAGATATCGCCGATGGAAGGGGTCGGGCCCTCCGATCTCTTTATCGATAACCTGGTGGAAAGAGCGGCCTCGGGCGAAGTGAAGGAAGTGATCCTCGCGCTGAGCACTACGATGGAAGGCGATACCACGAACTTTTACATCTACCGCAAAATATCCGCATATCCACTCAACATTACCGCCATTGCGCGCGGCATAGCCTTCGGCGACGAGCTCGAATACGCGGACGAGGTAACGCTGGGCCGGTCTATCCTCAATCGTACGCCGTACGAAAAATCGCTGGCAAGATAAAATTGCTTATCATGTGAATTGTTGGCCGTTATCGTCAATAATTCTTCAATTCGCCCCTTCATCCCTTCAAACAATTTTATATTTGTACAGGTTCCCATTCATGAAGCTATCCGTTGTCATCGTCAACTACAATGTGGAGTATTTCCTTGAGCAATGCCTGCTGAGCGTTGAGAAGGCCAATCGCATCCTGGAAGCCGCCTTCGGCCCGGGCTGTGCGGAGGTGTTCGTGGTCGACAACCGGTCGGCGGACGGATCGGTGCAGATGGTGCGCGATAAGTTTCCGTGGGTGCACCTTACCGCCAACGCCGAAAATGTCGGTTTCTCGCGCGCCAATAACCAGGCCATGCGCATTTCATCGGGCGAGTATATCCTGCTGCTGAACCCGGATACCGTGGTGGAAGACGATACTTTCCTGAAAGTGGTGCGGTTTATGGACGAGCATCCGGACGCCGGCGGACTGGGCGTGAAAATGCTCGATGGTAAAGGGAATTTCCTGCCCGAGTCCAAGCGCGGGTTACCAACGCCGTGGGTCGCCTTTTATAAGATATCGGGCCTTGCAAGGCTGTTCCCGCGCTCGCAGAAATTCGGGCGCTACCACCTGGGGTTCTTTCCGCCCGACGAAACCAATGAAGTGGATATTCTCTCCGGCGCTTTCATGCTTATGCGGAAAGCTGCGCTCGACAAAGTGGGCCTGCTGGATGAGGATTTTTTCATGTATGGAGAAGACATCGATCTTTCGTACCGGATACAGCTCGGCGGGTATAAGAATTACTATTTCCCGGGCACACGCATTATCCACTACAAGGGCGAAAGCACCAAAAAGAGCAGCGTCAATTACGTATTCATTTTTTACCGGGCGATGATCATTTTTGCCCGCAAGCATTTCAAGCAGCGGAATGCCCGCATGTTCTCACTGCTCATACACATGGCGATATACCTGCGCGCCGGGCTTGCCATCTTCAACCGGTTTGTGAGGCGCGCCGGCCTCCCGATGGCGGATGCGGCGGTCCTTTTTGCCGGAATGTACCTGCTGAAGCTTTACTGGGAGAACAATCATAAATATGTGGAAGGCGGGACCTATCCTTCGGCCTTCCTCTGGATAGCCGTGCCGCTGTACATTGTGGTGTGGCTTACGGGCGTGTACTTCAGCGGAGGTTACGACCGGCCGTACCGGCTGGGGAAGATCGTCCGCGGGGTGTTATGGGGAACGTTTTTCATTCTCGCAGGCTATGCGCTGCTGCCGGAAGATTACCGCTTCTCCCGCGCGCTCATCCTCCTGGGCGCCGCCATTGCTTCGCTCGCGCTGATGAGCACGCGCCTTGCCGTGCATTTTATCCGTTACCGCAATTTCAATATCGAGTCTGCGCTCAAAAAGAGGATACTCATTGTGGGCCATCCGGAAGAATGCCGCCGGGTGGAATCGCTGATCCGCTCCACGCACGAAAAGCCGGAGATCATCGGGTATGTGACGCTTGCGGGCAACGAGCCCGAAAGTATCGGCGTGCTGTCGCAGCTGCACGACCTGGTATCTATCTACAGCATACAGGAAGTGATCTTCTGCGGAAGAGATCTTTCGTCGGCGGATATCATGGACCATATGTCGCGGCTGCATCATACGGATGTGGATTACAAGATCGCGCCGCCGGAAAGCGAGTTCATCATCGGCAGTAACTCCATCAACCGTATGGGCGAGCTGTATGTGGTAGATCTGAACTCGGTGAACCGCCCCGCGAACCGCCGGAAGAAACGGGTGCTGGATGTGAGCGTGGCTGCGTTGTTCACGGTATTGCTGCCGCTCGGATTGCTGATCGTACGCCGGCCGGGTAAGTTCATTTCCAATTTATGGAATGTATGGACGGGGAAAATGACCTGGATCTCATATACGCCTGAGCTGGGCAACAAGGATACGCTTCCCGCGCTCAAGCCGGGTGTGCTTTCACCGCTGGACGCCGTTTACACAAAGGTCTCCGACGGCAAAACGGTGCTTCATCTCAACATGCTCTACGCAAAAGATTATCATCCTTCGTCTGATATTTCCATTCTTTTTAAGAACCTCAGGAAGCTGGGACGATAGCTTAGTTACCTTAATCTTCAACTGCCCACCATCCATTATTCATCGTCAAAAAAAAAAGAGCCCCGAAAGGCTCTTCTTCTTCTGAAATTATTATCGTTTACCGGATCACATTGATCTGTCCGTGGAACTCATGCTCGTCGCCGAAGATGTCCTTCACCATCAGCTTGTACACGTACACATCCTGCTTGACCGGCTTTCCGCCGTATTTTCCATCCCATCCGATGGTCATAGGCTGGTCTTTGTCCAGGCGCGCCAGCGGCTCGCCCCAGCGGTCGAAGATCAGCAGCTTGGCTTCCACCAGGCCGATGCCCACTACCTGGAAGTAATCGTTCAGGCCGTCGTCGTTAGGACTGAATGTATTCGGAATATAAATGGTAAATGTAGGATGAACGATGATGTTGTAAGCTACGGTGTCGAGGCAACCGTACTGGTTGGTGGTGATCAGCGTAACGGTATAGGTGCCTGTATCGTTGGCATAGGTATGATATGGATTCTCGAGCGTGGAAGAATCTCCGTCGCCGAAATCCCATACATACGAGCTTCCGAGCACCGACAGGTTGAGGAACTGCGTTCCCGGCTCTACGATGGTCAGGTGAGTGGGGTCGTACATAAACTGCGCGGTAGGCTGCGGATGCACGGTGATGTAGTTCGGAATGGTAAGGCTGGTATCGCATCCGTGATCAGATACGGCATAGAGCGAAACCGTGTACGAGCCGGGCGCATTCGGATACAGGTGCTGAGGATCGGTATCGGTGGATGTGTTATTGTCGCCGAAATCCCAGCTGTAGGTCGACACAGTTCCCATCGGAATGGTAGTAAGATTGTCGAACTGGGGGGCTACAGGCCAGCATCCGGCCAATGGATCTGCGGTAAAGTCGATATCGGGGTTCGGCCATACGGCGATCTGCTTGGTGATGGAATCGATACAGTTGTTATCGCCTGTTGCCACCAGCGTCACATCGTAGTAACCATAACCGGGATATACTACCGAAGGCTCGTTCTGGTTGCTGTTGGCCAGCGATGGAGAATCGAACGTCCAGGTATAGCCGGTGATGTTCCCGAAGGAAATAGTGGAAAGGTTGTCAAATACGGTAGTGTTCCCTTCGCACGGTTCGCTTGCCGTAAAGTCAGGCACCGGATAAGGATACACGGTGATCTGCTTTTCTACGGTGTCGGCACATCCGGCCGGAGTTTCTACGATCAGCTCTACGGTATAGTTTCCGGGAGGGGTGAACGTGTGGGAAGGATTCTGTGCGGTGCTGCCGAAGTCCCAGCTCCATGAAGAAATTGTGGTGAACTGTACGGCGGACTGATCGGTGAACTGTGTGCTGTCTCCGACGCATGCATTGGAGAATGTGAAATCAGCCACAGGATACGGGTTGCTGGTGAATTGCTGTATCACTGTATCGGTACAGCCGCGGCTGTCGGTCACCACGAGCTCCACGTCCCATATGTTGATAGAACCATAGGTATGCGTCGGGCTCGGAATGGTATCGGTGTTTCCGTCGCCGAAGCTCCAGTCCCAGTCGGTTATCACTCCCAGTCCGTTCGGAACAAAGGAAGTATCGATAAAATCTACGGTAAGCCCGCAATCGTCGGGAAGTATGAAACCGGCAATAGGATCTTCGTCGATGTGGACCTGGCTGGTGATAGTGTCGCGGCAGCCTGCGCTGGAAACAGCGATGAGCGTAACGTCATAGTCGCCGGGACCGCTGTACGAATGTGTAGGGTTCTGCGTGGCGGCCGAGTTTCCGTCGCCAAAATCCCAATCCCACTGGTTGATGAAGCTGTAGTCTACAAGGGTGGTGTCGCTGAAGCCGACAGTATAGTGGCACTGTGCATCCCATTCAAAGCCGGGATAGACGATGATCGGGTTAATGATAGTGTTCAGAGTGGCCTGGCAACCGGTAACCGATGTAATGGTACAGGTCACGTTCTGTGTGCCGGGGTTAGGATTGTTGATCGTGATCGACTGGGTAGTTTCGCCGGTAGACCAGTAATAGCTGGAGAAACCGTCGGGAGCGGTAAGCACGGCAGCCGTATCGCCGATGCAGTAACGCACTTCGATCTCGAGCGGCTGGCAGCTTCCCACCACGTATCCGTAACCGTAGTGACCGGAAAGATCACAGTCGCCGGTACGGGCTTCGATGGTAACGGGTGTATTGATATAAGCGGTAAGATCCACACCTACAGTGGTCCAGTTCTTCCAGCGGATACCGCCGTAGGTCTGGAATCCGGGGATACCATTTCCTGCAGCCACTTCGTAGAATGTACACGGGATCACGTTGCCGAACTGGTCGCGCACCTGTATCTCGAAACGCGGCTGTTCTGACGGCGAGTGACCCGGTTCTTCCAATACCACTGCATAATTATAAATGAACAGTGCGCTGGTCGCATCCGGAATGTACGTGTAACGCAAAGCTTCCGCCTGGGCGCCGGTAGCGTTATTTCCCAGCCGGGCTGAGAAATTGTACCCCGGAGGGATAAGCTGAAGCTGGTTGCCCGTGTTTACATCCGTGCCCGCAGCGTTCATGATCGTGTGCCTTCCGGCTACGATCCCCATTGTCGGTACGTTGATCGGGCAGCAGGTACCTGTGTAACCCTGCCAGTTTGTAAAATTTCCCAGGGAAAAGTCTGCGTTCGGGCAGTTCTGGGCCGTTACTCCGCTTACGGAAAGAACGGCTGAAAATGCGAACAGCAGTCCCCAGCTAAAGATGCGTTTTTTCAGGTAGTAGAAATTAGACATATCGGGGTAGTGTAGGTTTAACTTAAATATACAAAGTTAAGGTGTTTAAACAATAGACTAGATGCAGAAACGGGGAAATCGTTGCATCATATGATGTGTTAATGTCTAATCTGCTATTAATCAATAAATTATATTGTTGTTTTTTACTGCTTTATATAGGATAAATCCGGGGTGCAAAAAACTAAAACGATCAAACCGCCGGCGGCAAAAAAAGTCCCCGGAAAGCCGGGGACCCTCTTCAAAACTTTCTTTAGCGCAGCAGGTTCACCTTGCCGCTGAGCTCGTGGGTTTCGCCAAGAATATCCTTTGCAATAAGCCTGAATACGTACACATCCTGCTTTACCGGCTGTCCAGCGTATTGCCCGTCCCAGCCGGTTGTCATGGCCTGGTCTTTTTCCAGCCTTGCCAGCGGTTCGCCCCAGCGGTCGAAGATGAGCAGGGTAGCGTCGGTAAGCCCGATGCCCGATACCCGGAAATTATCGTTGAGCCCGTCGCCGTTTGGTGTGAAGGTATTCGGCACATACAGCGTGCAGGCCGGTTTCACGATCATATAATACATTACCGTGTCGGAGCAGCCATATTGGTTCACGGTGATCAGCGTAACCGGGTACTGGCCCGTATCGGCGGGGAAATAGTGGAACGGATGCTCGTCGTTCGAGTTCTCTCCGTCTCCGAAATCCCAGTAATAGTTCGTGCCGCCCACGGACAGGTTGGTGAACTGTGCGCCGTTGTCCACAACGGTCAGGTAATCCGGATCGTGCATAAACTGTGCTTCGGGTGTGGGGAACACGGTAATATAGTTTGGCCGCGTAATGCTCGTATCACAGCCGCGGTCGGATACGGCGTACAATGTTACGGTATACACGTTCGAGCCGTTGGGATACAGGTACTCGGGATCTTCTTCGGCAGAGGTTCCTCCGTCGCCGAAATCCCAGGTATAGGTCACCGATCCCGAGCTGATCACCGTAAGGTTGTCGAATGCCGGCATCATTGGAGAGCAGCCGGAAAGCGGGCCTGCCGTAAAGTCGATATCGGGGACCGGCCATACATTCACCGGCTGCGTGAGCGAATCTACGCAACCGAAATTGGTAGTGGACACCAGCGTGACATTGTACGTTCCCTCGCCGGGATATACCACGGACGGATCTGTAATGCTCTGCGCGCCGACGGCAGGATGCCCGAACGACCAGATATGGCCCGAAACGCTTCCCGACGGCACGCCGGTGGAATTCTGGAATATGGTGGTATTGCCAAGGCAGACGTCGTTTGCGGAGAATGCCACCTGGGGCAGGGGATACACGGATACCTGGTGCTCTACCGTATCGGTGCAGCCTTCCTGCGTGGTTATCACCAGCTGTACATTATAATCTCCCCATCCTCCGTAATTGTAGGCGGGATGCTGCACGCTTCCGCTGTTGCCATCGCCGAGCTCCCAGTCCCAGCCGGAAATGACCGCCGATTGCGCGGTAGACTGATCATTGAATTGCATAGGATATCCGTCGCAGACATTGGTAAAGGTGAAGGCGGCTACGGGCAACTCAAGGCTGTTATACGGCTGCACGATGGTGTCGGTGCATCCCGAAGCGTCGGTGGCCACGAGCTCCACATTCCAGGTATTCTGCGAAGCGTAAGTATTGACAGGGTTTTGCGCTCCGCTGTTGTTACCGTCGCCGAAATCCCATTGCCAGCTCACGATGCTTTCGCCTTCAGGATCGGAAGAGTTGTCGGTGAATGTTACCGTAAGCCCGCAGTTGGTGGGAAGAATGAAATCCGCCACGGGAAATTCGTTGTTGGTATACGGCTGCGTCAGCGTATCGGTGCATCCGGTGTTATCGGTCACGATCAGCGTTACGTTATATGTGCCTTCGGTAGCGTATGTATTTACAGGATCCTGCGCCGCGGAATTGTTGCCGTCGCCGAAGTCCCATTGCCACGAAGCGATGGTGCCGGTAAATGCATCGGTGGAAGCATCCGTGAAGCCGTTCACCAGTCCGCATAATCCGGGAAGGGTGAATGCCGCCGTCGGGAATTCGTTATTGGTGTATGATTGTGTGATGGTGTCAGTGCAGCCTGTGTTATCGGTTACGATCAGGTTGACGTTCCATGTTCCTTCGGTAGCATATGTATTGGTCGGGTTCTGCGCCGCGGAGCTGTTGCCGTCGCCGAAGTCCCATTGCCACGACGTCACGGTTCCGCCGAAAGCATCCGCCGATCCGTCCGTGAAGCTATTGATCAGTCCGCATAATCCCGGCATTGAGAAGGCTGCTGTGGGAAACTGGTTATTGGTATATGGTAACACGATCGTGTCGGTACATCCGGCATTGTCCGTCACCACCAGGCTTACATTCCATGTTCCTTCGGTCGCGTAGGTATTTGTCGGGTTCTGCGCCGCCGAGCTGTTGCCGTCGCCGAAGTCCCATTGCCACGAAGCGATGGTTCCTCCGAATGCATCGGTGGAAGCGTCGGTAAAGTCGTTCACCAGCCCGCACAGCCCCGGCGGGGTAAATGCAGCTACGGGGTACTGATCGTTGGTGAACGGCAGCGTCAGTGCATCGGAGCAGCCTGCGTTATCCGTAACGGTCAGCTGCACATTCCAGGTGCCTTGCGTAGCGTATGTATGCGTCGGGTTCTGTACCGCCGAGCTGTTTCCGTCGCCAAAATTCCATTGCCACGAAGCGATGGTGCCGTTAAATGCATCGGTAGAAGCATCCGTGAAGCCATTCACCAGCCCGCATAATCCCGGCAGCGTAAATGCCGCTGTGGGGAACTCGTTATTGGTATACGGTTGTGTTATCGTATCGGTGCATCCGGCGTTGTCGGTCACGATCAGGCTCACGTCCCATGTTCCCTGTGTGGCGTACGTGTTGGTCGGGTTTTGCACCGCCGAGCTGTTTCCGTCGCCGAAGTCCCATTGCCAGGAGGCGATGCTTCCGCCGGGATCTGTGGACGCGTCTGTAAATGTATTCACCAGTCCGCATAACCCGGGCAACGTAAACGCAGCTGTAGGATATTGATTATTGGTATAAGGAAGCACCAGCGTGTTGGTGCATCCGGCGTTGTCGGTAACGGTAAGCGATACGTTCCAGGTGCCTTGCGTGGCGTAAGTATGCGTTGGGTTTTGCGCTGCGGAAGTATTTCCGTCGCCGAAGTTCCACTGCCAGCCGACGATCGGGGCGTTGGCCCCGGCTATGGTGGAATTGTCCGTAAAGGATGCATCCAGTCCGCAGGTGGGCGGTACGGCAAAATCAGCTACCGGATCGGGCTCGATGGTGACAGTATATGTAGAGCTGTCGCTGCAGCCGGAAGCGGAGGTGGCAACAAGCTCCACCGTATAGGTTCCGGGCGCTCCGTAGGTATGCGCAGGGTTTTGCGCGGTGGAAGTATTCCCGTCTCCGAAATCCCAGCTCCATTGCGCGATCTGGTCGTTCTGCGCGTTCGTGGTATCGGTGAACTGCGAATTCTGGTAACATGCGGTAGAGGTCAGGAAGCCGGGCATCACGTCGATCGGTTCCACCAGTGTGTTCAGCGTTGCCTGGCATCCGGTTACGGAAGTAATGGTGCAGGTAATGGTCTGCGTGCCGGGATTGGCCACCACGATGCTTTGCGTGGTCTGTCCGGTAGACCAGTAGTAGCTCGAAAATCCGTCGGGAGCGGTAAGCAGCGCCATGGTATCGCCGAGGCAATAGGTTACTTCAATTTCCAGCGGCTGGCAGTCGCCTACTACATATCCGTAGCCATAGTGGCCGCCGAGGTCGCAGTCGCCCGTTCGTACTTCGATGGTAACAGGTGTGTTGATGTAAGCGGTCAGGTCCACGCCGACGGTGGTCCAGTCTTTCCAGCGGGTGGTGCCGAAGTTCTGGAAGCCGGGGATCCCGTTGCCCGCAGCCACTTCATAAAAGGTACAGGGAATGATGTTCCCGAACTGGTCGCGCACCTGGATCTCGAACCGCGGCTGCTCGGCCGGCGTATGGCTCGGATCTTCCAGCACCACCGCATAGTTATATATGAAGAGCGCGCTGGTAAGATCGGGCACATAGGTATAACGCAGGGCTTCCGCTTCGGCGCCCGTATTATTGTTACCGATCCTTGCCGAAAAATTGTACCCCGGGGGAATAAGCTGTAAGATGTTGCCTGTATTCGGATCGGTTCCGGGTACGTTCATAATGGTATGACGTCCGCCTACGATCCCTAATGTAGGAACATTGATAGGGCAGCATGTGCCGGTATAACCTTGCCAGTTGGTAAAGTTGCCCTGGGAGAAGTCTGCGTTCGGGCAGTTTTGTCCATATACTCCGTGAGACAGGATAAGTACCCCGAAAGTGATCAGGGTACGGGGGAGATACGAACCATTTTTTGGGAGGTAAAAATGGTACATAGGCTAGAATGTTAGTAGAAACAATTTAAAAAACTAAAATGATATTTCCTAGCAAATAGCCCGGCAAATGTAAGCCGTGGTACGTTGCAGGCTGATATTCTTTCAGTTAAAATATTGCTACCTCTCTGTTATGCCAGAAAAAAATTGAGGAGTGCCTAAAAACGATTTTTGCCTCCCTGGAAATAATTTATACGGTGTTCCTGTTACTGTCAGTAGGGAAGCAGCCGGTAACGGTAGTTCTCGAAGATCATCATCTGGATCATGCGGTTTTCCATTCCGCCTGTTTCCGAAGTACGGTAGAATGAGAACGGCGCGGGACAATCGCAGGGCACAGGCCGCTGCAGGCATCCGGATGTATATTTTCCGTAGCGGAACAAAGCCGACATCATATAGCATCCCACCTGGTATCCTTTGTATGAATAGGAAGTAGGATCGGCTTTCATCAGTTCCTGGTAATCGCGGATAAAGGCAAAGTTGGCGGAATCGGTATAACTGAAGAAATTTACCGTAGGAATGTGCAGCTTCAGCGCTTCGTAATAATCGGCCTCTACAATGGTGAAATCCATCCAGTCTTCCTGCCCCACGAGCGAAATATCGAAGTCCTTGGAGTTCTTGTTGAACTTGGTCAGGAAGTCTTTTACCGTGATCTCTTTCGAGCATGGCAGGATCACCACATTCTTCACGTTATGCTTCAGCTTTCCGGAAGCGCCTCCGGTCCGCAGCTTTACAAAGTGGAAGCGGTTGGTATCGGTTCCCGCCAGCAGCTTCATCTGTGTAGCGTATACTGCGTGGCGTACCGAGTCGCTGCGCGTTCCCGGATCGATGAGGATGAAGTTGGCGCCGGGATAAAATGTCTCGAAGTAGCGGAGCGTCTTTTCCGATGTGGCTTCTTCGGAAGGCGTTATTTTTATTACGTACGGATTGTTTTCCGTGATGGTTGCGACGCGCGAAAACGGCGATACCACCGGGATGTTGTTCTTCATGGCAAATTCCGCCACTGGCAGGAAATTGGCTGAGTACAGCGGGCCGAAGATCATATCCATTTTACTGAATTCCGGCTTGGCAAGAATATCGTTCACCTGGTCCGAATCGCTTTTGCTCCGGGTGTCGTACACATGCAGGTTGATGGTATATCCCTGGCGGGCCATCGAATCTGCCGCTACGCGGAAGCCGCCGTAAAACTCCACGGCGATCTTCGTATTGATCCCGCGGCTTGTATTGAAAGGCAGCAGGAGAGCTATATTATAATCCTTGCGGATGGAGCTTACCGTATCGCAGTACACGGAAAGCTGCGGCGTCTTTTTTTCGTCCAGCGGTTTTTCCTGGTCCGTCACATTCACATCCGCAATATTTTCTTTCACCGGTATCAGCAGCACCTGGTCTGCTTTCAGCCCGTCTCTCACCTGCGGGTTCATGAGCACGATGTCTTCGGCCGTCACATTATACTTCCGCGAAAGCGAGTACAGCGTCTCGCCCTGCTGCACCGTATGGCGGATGGTCTTTACGGTCTGCTTTTCCCGGGTCTGCACAACTTTCCCCGAAGGGAAGCGCAGCACTTCGTCCACTTTTATTCCGTGGGATGCGTTCGGATTGTACACGTAAATAGTATCCTGCGGAACATCGTACTGGCGGGATATTCCATACACGGTCTCTTTCGGTTTTACCGTATGCAGGATGAATTCCCGTTTGCCGATCATTTCGGTCTGCTGCGCCGTTGCCGCCTGGAAGCATAGCACGAAGGCTATCGCCATTGCCAGGAGCGGCCCGGTATATGAATTGGATCTTATCATTCCCATTCTATGGTTGCTGGCGGCTTCGAGCTGATGTCGAATACCACGCGGTTAATTCCTTTTACGCGGTTGATGATGGCATTGGAGATCTTTCCGAGGAACTCGTACGGAAGGTGCGCCCAGTCGGCGGTCATTCCATCGGTGGATGTAACGGCGCGGAGGCAAACGGCATTTTCGTACGTGCGCTCGTCGCCCATCACGCCTACGGAATTTACCGGCAGGAAGATCGCTCCCGCCTGCCATACTTTATCATATAGTCCCGCTTCTTTCAGCCCGTTGATGAATATTTCATCGGCATCCTGCAAAACCTGTACCTTTTCCGGTGTGATCTCTCCGAGGATGCGGATAGCAAGCCCAGGGCCGGGAAACGGGTGGCGTCCCAGGAAAGAAGCTTCGATGCCCAGCTCTCCGCCGATCCTGCGCACTTCGTCCTTGAACAGCATGCGCAGCGGCTCCACCACTTTCAGCTTCATCTTTTCTGGCAATCCGCCTACGTTATGATGCGATTTGATCGTGACCGACGGGCCGTTTACCGACACCGATTCGATCACGTCGGGATAGATCGTTCCCTGCCCGAGCCATTCTACGCCTTCGATAAGATGCGACTCGTGGTCGAATACATCGATAAAGGTGCGGCCGATGATCTTCCGCTTCTGCTCAGGATCGGAAACGCCGTTCAGCAGGCCCAGGAACTCGTTGCTGGCATCTACGCCTTTTACGTTGAGCCCGAAATGACGGTAGTTCTCAAGCACTTCTTCGAACTCGCCTTTGCGCAGGAGGCCGTTGTTTACAAATATGCAGTACAGGTTCTCTCCGATGGCTTTGTCGAGCAGCACGGCGGCCACAGTCGAATCCACTCCTCCGGACAGGCCCATCACCACTTTTCCATTCCCGATCTTCTGCCGCAGCGAATCCACCGTTTCCTGTATGAAAGCGGCGGGCGTCCAGTCCTGGTTGCAGCCGCATACGGCCACGAGGAAGTTTTCGAGCAGCTGTTTGCCTTCGGTGCTGTGGTATACTTCCGGATGGAACTGCAGTCCGAACACCGGCAGCTTGCCGTGCGCATACGCCGCTACGGGTATATCGCGCGTTCCTGCTATGATGCGGAAGTCGGGGCTGAGATCGGTGATGGTATCGCCATGCGACATCCATACCTGGCTGCCGTCGGTTATGTTTTCAAACAAAGGGGATGAATGCTGGATGGTGGAAAGATGAGCTCTTCCGTACTCGCGGTGCGTGGAGCGCTGCACATTTCCTCCGGACTGGTGCGCGATGAGCTGCGCGCCGTAACATACGCCCAGCACGGGCACCTGCGACCGCTTCCAGTCGAACACGGGCAGCGGAGCGTTCTCCTGCAATACGGAAAACGGGCTTCCCGAAAGGATCACGCCTTTGAGGCTGGGGTCAAATTCGATGGGATGATTGAACGGGTGGATTTCGCAGAATACATTCAGCTCGCGCACCCTCCGGGCAATAAGCTGTGTGTATTGTGATCCGAAATCGAGAATGATGATTTTCTGATGCATGCCGCAAAGATAAAAGAAACCCCCGGAATTATGTCCCGGCAGCAGCCGGCTCTTCCGGCGCAGGATGAAAGGATGCTTTCGATAACAGCCTCATTTTGTTCTTGATCTACATGAAATACACACGTAGAATTGCAAAAAAGCCATTATGAAAAGGAAAATCTCGACACTACTCCTTCCCGTATGTATGCTGGCCCATTCAGGATTCGGCCAGACGGTGGGATATCTGGATGTGAACAATGTACGAGCAGCCTTCTGGTCGGACGGCGACATGTTCTGGGACAAGGTATCGGACCCCGCTTACGAATGGCCGCAGGGAAGCGGAATACATACCAGCTTCCTGAACGGCTTATGGATCGCGGGTTCTAATTCCGCCACACAAAATCCGACGGGAGGCGCGATTTACTATAATGAAAACCGCGACTTTTACCCCGGACCGCTGAAGAACGACGGTTCCGCATCCATTGACAGCAACACCATGGCTCTGTATGACCGGGTGTGGAAAATGAACAAAACCGAAGTGGATCAGTTCATACTCTGCCACTGTATGGATCCCGGCAATGCGTTATGCAGCGGGTACACAGTTCCGCAAAGCATCCAGGACTGGCCGGGCAACCCATTCGCGGAAGCCGACGGAGATCATCTTGCCATGGATCAGCAGCTCGCGCCATATCACGATGCCAATGGGGACGGGCTTTACCGCTGGCAGGATTGTGATTATCCGCTGATCAAATGCGATCAATCGCTGTTCTTTGTGTACAACGACAATTTTACCCTTCATGGGCAGAGCGGTATGGAACCCATCGGTCTTGAGGTACGCGCAATGGCCTATGCTTGCTCGTGCGCTGTCCAGAACCAGGTTCAAAACAACGCGGTATTTCTGGACCTCGAACTCAACCGCGGAACGAAAACGCTGGAACAGACTTTCGTTGGGATGTTCTCTGATATGGACATACGTTATGCCAGCGATGACTATGTGGGGACGCAGGTAGAGGAAGGATATATTTATTTTTATAATGGGGAAGCTTACGATATGGAAGGTGATACGCTTGTTCAGTCTCAGGCACTTGTATATCTGAGGGGACCGCTGATGCGTGCTAACGGATCCGATGATACAGTAAGCCCAACGGAAATCTCACAGCTGCAGGATACACTTACAAGCAGCGGAGCGTACGGGGTGAACGGCACCGGTTTCGGCGACGGCATTACTGACAATGAGCGCCTGGGTCTTTGCAGAAGTATGGCCTTCTTTGGCGGACCCGGCAGCCCGACGAGCGTACCGGTCCTGCCGTCAGAATTCTATGGCTACCTGCGCGGCTTCTGGAGGGATGGCACCCGGATGATATATGGATCCATAGGATATCCAGGTGGTTCGCCGAATCCTGTTGCCAATTTTATCTTCCCCGGCGATTCAGACCCGCTGAACTACGGTACCGGAGGAACTCCGACGGCATTCGATTGGAGTGAATACAACTTGGGCGGTATAGCCAATACTCCCGGAGACCGCCGTATGATCAGCTCTGCAGGGCCGTTCACCTTTCATCCGGGAAGTTCCCACACGCTCTCGCTGGCGTTCGTCAACGCGCGTTCCACCGATCCCCTGGACAGCAACAGTCTTGTCGCATTGCACAATGCCGTGCTCGGCATAAAGAACCTGTACTACCAGAACGATCTTAGCTGCAATGGTTACACTTCGGTAACGGAAGAGAATGGAATGAACTTTTCGCTGTACCCCAATCCTTCCAGCGATAAGATAGGGTTAAAGCTTACTTCAGGTATAGATGGCATGCTGGAAGTATACGATATCTCAGGAAGAAAGGTGATAGCACAAAAGATCACCGTTTCACAGGAAGTACTGATGGTCGACATTTCCGGTCTGCCGGCAGGAATTTATACAGTTGTCCTCAGTGGAGATTCTCACCGCATGGCAAAGAAGTTCATCCGCAGCTGATCTTACCGCGACAGGATCACGAACTCCGTACGGCGGTTCTGTAAGCGGCCGCGCTCGTTTTCGTTGGACGCGAGCGGCCTGGTCTCGCCGTAACCTTTATAGCTGAGCCGCGATGCATCGATCCCCAGCTGCACAAGGTATTCCTGCACCACGCGGGCACGGTTGTCCGACAGCATCAGGTTATCGTTGTCGTTGCCCACGTTATCCGTATGTCCGTGAATGGCGATGGTAATGGTAGGATTCTTTTCGAGGAACTCTGAAAATTCTTCGATGATGAATTTCGCTTTATCGCTCAGCACATACGAGTTCGTCGCAAAATTGATGTCGTTCAGCCTGTACGCTTCGCCGATGTTGATGTCCGACGCCGTCATGTTTATCTCCACAGGCTTGCCGGGCTGGATGATCTCTTTGGAAACAAGCGACGAAGTGAACGCCACGCCCTCGGATTTGATCGTCATCACGTAATCGTCCTTCGTGCTTACGATGGCCACATATTTTCCGTCGCTGGTATCCACATCCACTTTGGTCACTTCCTTGGTGCGCGTGTTCTTCAGCTCTATTTCCGATACGGTCTTGTCGGTGTTCGACTGGATGGTGCCTTCCACGAACAGCACTTCCTCGGGCCGCGCCTGCGGATAGAGCGGGAAGCTGTATATATCCAGTCCTCCCGGGCCTTTCAGCTTGTCGGAAGAATAGTATCCCGTCTGTCCGTCAAGGCTCACGAAAAAGCTCAGGTCGTCGTATTCCGAATTGATCGGGTATCCCAGGTTCATCGGGCGCACCCAGTTCCCGTTCTCATCTTTTTTGGAGTAGAAGATATCGTATCCGCCCACGCCTTTATGTCCTTTGGAGGAAAAGTACAGCGTCTGGCTGTCGGAGTGGAGGAAAGGCGTCAGCTCGTGCTCGGCGGTATTGATGGTGGGGCCGAGATTTACGGGCGGGCCCCAGCTTCCGTCCTCGCGCTTGATGCACATGTACAGATCGCTGCCGCCGCGTCCGCCTCCGCGCGTGGAAGCAAAGATCAGCGTCCTGCCGTCGTACGATACCGTCGGCTGGCTGTCCCACTCGCTGGAGTTTACAGGGCTTCCCATATTGCGCAGCGCAGACCACTGCCCGCTGGTAAAGTCCGAGTACCAGAGATCGCAGAATTCCACCTGGTTATTCTCGCAGATCACGAAGTACATATGCTTATTGTCGGCTGTGATGGAAGCCGCGCCATTGTTGTATTTCTGGTTGAACGGCTTGTCCATTACCGTTCCCGCGTCGAAAGTGCCGTTGTTGTTCACGCTCTGCGTAAAGAATTCTTTGTACATCGCTTCGTTCTTCAGCGGGTTGTCCATCGAGCTGCCGGTGATGAACTCCTTGCGGATAAAATAAAAATAGCGGTTATCGGGCGACAGGCTGCCGAGGTATTCGTCCTTCGGCGTGCACACATTGGCCAGCGGCGCAGGATTGAACGGCACCGGCTTGCTGAGGATGTCCTCGTAGGCCTTTATCATCGGCAGGATGGTCTTTACCGTATCGTATTCCTTGTCGTTGATGTCGTCGTACGTCAGGAATTTTTCGAAATATTGTACTGCGTCCTTGTACAGGCTTTCCTCGTACGCCACCATTCCCAGCATGTAATACGTGTAGGGCGAATATTCGGGGCATATATCGCGCACCTGCTCCAGCTTGTCTTTTGCCTGGTCGTAGCGGTCTATTTTAAAGTACCGGGTGCCGAGATCGAACAGGGCTTCATAAAAGTTTGGTTCCACGCCGATGGCATCGTTCAGCAGCTTGCGTTTTTCGCCTGCCTCGTCAGTCTTGGCCATTTTGTTGTAGATCTTCAGGGCTTCCTTATTCGATGTAGGATCACAGGCTTCCGCGTTTACTTTGTATTTCTGGGCATATGCGGCGGGCAGGGCCAGCATCAGCAGAAGGGCGAGGGAAAAGGTGCGCATAGAAAGATAGTTGAGAGACAAATATTTCATCCTAACGGCAAATAGAGTATTTAGTATATTTCAAGTGTTAACAAAATTGATAGCTTTTTCGGGGCATTTTCCGGGCAAAGGCTAATTTTATCAACGGATAAACGTTATTATTTTTAAAGCCTGCAAGGTAACTATGGAATTTGGAAAAATCACGGTAGAGGAGCTCGCAGACGCAGATTTCGCGCTTCCCCCGGACGGAGAGCTCAGCCGTAAGGTATTGCCGGGCAAGCCTGCGAAGGATCTTAAAGTATATATCGGATGCGCCAAATGGGGCCGGAAGGACTGGATAGGCAAGCTGTATCCCGCCAAAACACGCGAGGCCGATTTCCTGGATCATTATGTAAAGCATTTCAATACCATCGAGCTGAATGCCACGCACTACCAGGTGTACCCGGCGCCTACCATAAAGAAGTGGGCCGACAAGGCGGAAGGCAGGGAGTTTCTTTTCTGTCCCAAGGTTCCGCAGGTCATCAGCCATTTCAGCGACCTGGGCGGCGAAGCGGCGCAGCGCCTCACCGACGATTTCCTGCGCGGCATCGAAGCCTTCGGCGATAAGCTTGGCCCTGTATTCCTGCAGGTAAGCGATAAATACGGTCCTAAAAAGAAGGATGCGCTGTTCACTTACCTGTCAAAGCTGCCGAAGGATATCCGTTTCTTCCTGGAAGTGCGCCACGCCGACTGGTTTGCCGACAAAGCGCTGAGGGAAGAGCTGTTCGCTACGCTGCGGAAGCATTCGGTGGGGGCGGTCATTACCGATACGTCCGGCCGTCGCGACTGCGCGCATATGGAGCTTACCCTTCCGGAAACATTCATCCGGTTTGTGGGCAATAATCTTCATCCTACGGATTATACGCGGGTAGACGATTGGGTGAACCGGATGAAGTTATGGATCGACGCGGGCATCAGCCGTATTTATTTTTTCATGCACCAGCATGAGGAAAAAGATTCCCCGGAGCTTTGCGATTATGTGATCCGCCGGATGAACGAGGTCTGCGGGCTGAATCTGCAGCGCCCGGGATTAATTGTCCAGGAAAAGCTCTTTTAATTAAAAAGTAAAAATGAAAAATTTAAAAGCCTGCGGATCATTCTGCCGCTGAAAATTGCAGGCTGTGTTTCTCTGGTCCCTTTTTTAATTTTTAATTTTTATTTTTTAATTCCCCATACGGCGTTTCATTATCTTTCGTTCACATTCAAAGAACCGTTTTGGAAAAAATACAGCTACAGGAACTCAGCCGTTACTCGCACTTCGAGCTGCTGGCGCGACAGGTGGTGGAAGGTTTTATCACCGGCCTGCACCGCAGCCCCTTTCATGGATTCTCCGTGGAATTTGCAGAGCATCGCCAGTACAATACGGGAGAGACCACGCGCCATATCGACTGGAAACTTTACGCTCGAACGGAAAAACTGTTCGTAAAACGGTATGAAGAAGAGACCAACCTGCGCTGCCATCTCGTGGTGGATGGTTCATCGTCCATGCACTTTCCCGTGCACGGAGAGCTGGACTCGCCCGCAAAGAACAAGATCTCCTTTTCCGCGCTGGCTTCCGCCGCGCTGGTAGAGCTGATGAAGCGCCAGCGGGATGCTTTCGGGCTCACGATCTTTTCCGACAAGATCGATCTGCACACGCCTGCGAAGTCGAATGTGATGCACCAGAAATTTCTGTTCAGCAACCTGGAGCAGCTCACCGAATACAATGAGAGCAAAAGGCTGAAACGGTCCGCCACAGCCGATATGCTGCACCAGGTGGCCGATATGATACATCGTCGCTCGCTGGTGGTGATCTTCAGCGATATGTTCCAGAATACGCTGACCACAACGGGCAGCACCGAAGATGAGAACAACAGGATATTCTCCGCGTTGCAGCACCTGCGCCACAACAAGCACGAGGTGGTGCTGTTCCATGTGGTGGATAAAAAATATGAGCTGGATTTCGATTTCGAGAACCGTCCTTACCGTTTTATCGACCTCGAGACGAACGAAGAGCTGAAGCTGCATCCGTCCGAGATCAAGGCGTCGTACGTCAAGGCGCTGCGTTCGTACGAAGCCGGGCTGCGGCTGAAGTGCGCGCAATACGCTGTCGATTTCGTGGAAGCCGATATCAACGAAGGCTTTCACACGGTGCTGTGGAATTTTTTGGTAAAGCGCAGCAAATTATACTGATGCTGTAAAAAACAAAAGCAGGCCCCGCGCGGAGACCTGCCTTTGCTGTAGAAAAGATCAATTGCTTTTGGAGAGTTTCAGGTTGTATGTCTTATCGCCCCTGGTGATCCGCAGGAAGTAGATCCCGCCCGGCTGCCCGGTAAGGTCGATCCGGAAACCGTTCAGCTGTTGTTCGGTGAACGAGGCTAACAGCCTGCCCGACATATCGTATACGCTGATGCGTTCCGCTTTCGCTTCATCTCCCGCTTTTACAAAGAATACGGCCCTGCTGGGATTCGGGTAAACGGATACTTCTCCCGTTATATCTTCCTTTTCCATTTCTTCAGTTTCCATCGGCATGTCATCTTCAGATGTTCCGGAGTTGCGGAAGCTGTTTCCGGGGCTGTTGCACGGATGGATGAACGCATGGAAATAAGACCCGTTGGTTGCTTTGAAGCCCACGCCGGTTCCCACAGCCGGAGGCTGCAGCACGATCCTGTTGCCTGCCCGGTAGGTGATGTTTCCGCTCACGGGCACGGTTGCAACGGATGTGATATCATGCTGCACTTCGTGGAAAGCCGGAGTTGTGCCGTGCGACCCGGTGAAATGCCGGTCGTAGTCGTTGGGACAGAAAAGGTCGTGCTCCCATATCCCTCTTCCCGACAGGCCTATACGTACCTTGTTGCTCTGGTAATTGAGCTCCATGCTTCCGGCGGTGGCGGGGCTCACATGCGGAAGCCCTATTCCCAGCCGGCACCATACGTGGCTGATCGTACCGGCCAGGTACGCCTGTATGGTGGAATTATTGGTATGGTAGACGCCGACGTCCGTGCACACGTACAGGGCGCCGTCCGATCCGCGTTCCTGCACGATATCGCCAACGAATGTGGGCGGCAGGTCGTACGACAGGTCCGTGACCGTTCCCGTGGTGCTGCTGGTGTAATCCACTTTATACACCATCGTGCCACCGCCATATGCGCCATAAGTGTAGTATACGATGTCGGGATTTATAAGGTCCACGGTCATATCGGAGATCCAGTTCACGCCCGGTTTGGGAGGCATCAGCCTCTCCCATGTAGTGCGCACGCTGGTGGCGGGGATATCGAGCGCATGCTTTGTGCGGTAAACGCGGTGCTCGCTGGTATCCTGCAGCGTGTCGGTCACGAGCATGTGTATGTACAGGTAATCGGACGAGGGCGGAGCATTATACAATCTCCATGTGATGTACTCGAAATTGGTGGAGAAGTTGTACGGAGCTGCGCGGAAATTACTGATGTGCCCGTCGTTTGTGGTAACGCGCTCGTGCCTCCATATGTCTTCGGAAAGAGAATTCAGCACAGCTTTGGTGAAGACCACATCCGGGTTGCCTGACGACGGCTCGCTGTAAGAGAACCAAATATACGCCCCGGGCATTCCCACCGAGCTGTAAGTCGTGCCGCCGTATGTAGAGCTAAGCTTGTACGGGCCACCCTGCGCGCTGGCGTACGTATAGTCAGGGTTTTGGAAGTTGATGAGCGGCCGGAACCCGTCGCCGCCATAGACCGTATTCCAGTCCGGAGGCCACTGCGAAACGAGGTCGCCGATTGAAAGCACCGTTCCATCATGATACAATCCTGCGCCCATTTTGTCCGGATCGGTATACGAAGTGTTCATTCCCGTCACCTCGGCCACGCCGAGCCCGTTCGACCGGGACGTCCAGGTGTTGGTCGAAGTATTGTACCGCGTGAGCCCGCCGTGCGTGCATATCCATATTTCATTTGCGGTAGATGGCGAGCCGGTAATGTATTCCACGTCCACGTGATAGTTGCTTCCCGCCGAAAGCGCGGACCACGTCGAGCCTGCATTGGTAGACCGGGCAAACTCAATACCGTTGTTGCAGTACATATTGCTTGCGTTGAAAGGATCTACGCAGAACCCGTAATTGGCGCCGAAAGCGCTGTTGGGAGCAGTGGCGTTGGTCCACGCGGGGCTGCCGCCGTTCGCGTTGGCGCATACCGAAAATGAAGAGTTGCTGTAGCCGCTCACGTAAAGATTTGTGGCTGCCGCGGCGCTTACTTCGATAGTTATGCGCGCGACTCCGCCGGTATATCCCAGCGACGACCATGTGCTACCTCCGTCGGTGGTGCGCCGTACCTCCCATATACCCGAAGAATTACGGGTGGAAGCATAAATGACATTGGTAACGGGGCTCTGGCCGGGCATAAATTCCAGGTCGTTCACAAAATAACCGGAGTGGATATTGGTCCAGGTAGGAGTGGCCGCCGTAGAATTTGTGGTGCGGTAAATACCGTCCGCCGCAGCCACATACAAAGTGGTGGCATTGTTAGGATCGGCCATAACTTTCTGAATGCTGCCATAGGTCCAGCCAAACAGGGTGGAAGAGTTTACAGCGATCGGCGTCCAGCTTACCGTCATGGTGCTGTAGTTCACCGTTCCGCGCCATATACCTCCGTCGGGCCCGAGCCAGGGTTTTCCTGCGCCCCAGTCGTTACCGCGCCCGATACAGCTTGCCGCGTAAATGGTGGTGTTGCTGCCGGTGGCGAAAGTGGCCCAGGTGCATCCGGATCCCAGCCACTGGTTGTCCGAATCGGTATTTACCCATGTGGCTCCTCCGTCTTTGCTCATGAAAAGGCCGCCCGCCCAGGAACCTGCTAGCATATACTGAGTGTTGGAAGGGTAGAAGTTCACGAACTTGATCATACCGGCGCCGCGGTCGCCGCCGCCGATATTCGATAACCCGCCCTGGGGACGGTCGCGCGGGCCCAGTTCATTCCAGTAGGTATTGTTCGCAGTAGTGTTGCACGAAGTGACCGAGCGGCCTGTCTGTGAGTCCCACCAGTTCTTCAACGCGTCGAAGTACAGGTCGAAATCGCCGTGCGGCGCCACACGCGGCTCCCACATGGCCTGCCAGCGTTTGTAGGAAGCGTACTCGCTGCCTTCGCCTTCCAGGATGGAAGGGCCGTACTGTGCCACAAGCTGCCTGAAATATTCTTCCCTTTCCGCCTTGATGTCGTAATAGTTCGGCGAGGGAATTCCCTGGGAAAGGACCGAAACGGGCAGCAAACACAAGCAACAGGCAGCCATCAGTAAATGATGTAAATTTTTCATACTGCTGTTTTTGTTGGTTATTGCTTACCGTTTCCGGATCTCAGTTGTTCGATCTGCTTGTTCATCTCGATGATGTAGAGGGTCAGCTCTTCTATCTTTTCCAGCAGCTTTGCTTCTGTTTCACCCACTTTCACACCGTTCTCTTCCACTTCGCAGGCGGTGGGAATGCCCGGCAGATGCCCGTTCTCGGTTATGTACGATTCAAGCTCTTTCAGGTCCATCGGCTTATAGCCCGGCTCGAATACGAAGTCGGCCCAGCCTGTTTCCACTACCACTTCTTTTGAGCGTATGGAACCGTTCACGGAGAGCTTGTAAGCTGCATTGATGTCGTCGGGATCCACGCCGATACCGACGTTCCCGTCATCGTTGAGAAAAAGTATGTAATTGCGGAAGCCTTGTCCGCCGGCGCCGTCATGGCTGTTCCACGGTTTCCAGAAATTCAGTCCCGCCACACCCGGGCCCGGGCTGGGATTCAGGTATTCCATGCCGTATTCGGGCTGAGTATTGTCTCCCACCAGGATGGTCGAATTGTTGCTGTTGCCTGTCACGAAAAGATCGCCGTTCATGTGAAGCGTGTAGAGCGGGTTGTTGTTGTTGATCCCGATCCTTCCGTTGGCGCAGATCCGCATCCGTTCCGTTCCGCCGTTGGTTGTATTCACGCGGAAAATGATACCGTCGGTGACTGAGGTTGTTTTGCTGTCGATATAAGCTGCGCCGGTATTGAGCGCAAAAAGGCGCATTCCGTTGTTGCCGGCGTCGGTGGTGCCTCCCAGGAAGATATTCCCGGTAGTCCCGCCGGAAGCGTAATCCATCATAATGTTTCCCTGGGATACCTGCAGCTTATGGGTGGGCGCAGTGGTCATACCGATACCGACATTTCCGGAACGGTAGATGGCCCCGGTAAAATTAAGAGGTCCGTCAAACTGCGGCTGGGCCAGCAGCATACCTGAAGGCAGGCTCATGCAGGCAAGCATCCAGGCTTTTGCAAAGATAGTTTTCATGTTTTCGGGTAGATTGTAAAGTACTGCCTACTCTTTTCGGCGCTTTTCGGCATCCGCGCTAAAGCATTTCACCGTTTGCACGGCAGAAAAAAAAGGTCAGAAGACTTTGGGATCAGCCCGAACAGAATAGTTCGTTCCTGCAAGGGTACGCAGGCGGTCGGCAGGTCGTCGGCCGGTTAGGGTTAATAAATAAATATAGGAAACAAATGGTTATAAAACAAGGAATAAGTGAAGCTATTGAGAAAGGAAAACCGTACTTTGTTTACTTTGTTAAGATTAAAACAATGCAACTATGAAAAAACGGTACTTCGCTTTTTGTTTCTCATTGCTGCTGCTGGCCTCATGCGACAAACCCGGCGCTGACGGCCCGCTGGCCGCTCACCTGCTGGAGTATAACTGGCGGATCACGTATATGGAGCATCTTGGCCAGGATGAGACCGCGCTTTTCCAGGACTATATTTTCGATTTCTCCGGCGACGATGTGATCATAGCCAATTCCGGCGATACGACGGTGCAGGGAACGTGGTACCGTTCGAATGCGAGCGAGGACAATCCGAAGATCGTTCTGGACTTCGGTTCAGATTATCCGCTGAGCCTGCTGAACTATGACTGGCAGCAGGAGTTACGCACGGACGACACCATCCGGTTTGTAGATGAGATGGCATCACAGAGCTCTGAAACCGTTGTCTTTACCCGGATCCCGTAATTTTTTCAGGTAAAAGGACAGGTTTTTTTTGAAATATAGATTTTTCCGGTTACTTTTGTGTCCGTTTTTTAAGGTCGGGTAGTTCAGTTGGTTAGAATACGTGCCTGTCACGCACGGGGTCGCGGGTTCGAGTCCCGTCCCGACCGCTAAAACAAAGAGAAGCCTCTGAGATTCAGGGGCTTTTTTGTTTTTGACGGACGAATGACGGACAAAAGTTGATTTTTTTGATAACTGCCATTTGGCCTGCCATAAATTCCAGGTTATGACATACGCACAATCTGCACGGTGACCATAGTATAACATTCCGGCATAGAAAGGTTTCTTCCGGGCATGGGTGCCCCGAAGGGATAATAATCGGTCACGGTATGCACGTCAGGATTCCAGAAGCGCACGATGGTATAGGGGCTCGTGCTTTCCTGTATTTTCCGGTCGGTTACGGTGGAGAGCACATTGCCCAGGTGATTGGCGATCTCGAACTGCTTATTGCCGGTGTATCGGCTCACATGACTGTTGTCCGGGGCAGGCATGGTATAATTGGTCAGCAGCTGCACGGAATTGAAGGAGCTGTCGCTATGGTACGATTGCACTCTTATGTATCGCCTGCTCAGGGTTGTGGTATCTTCTTTCATTCCGATGCGGGATGAACCGTAGAGGATAAAGTTACGTACTTTGGGCAGCCCACCGCTTATAAGTTTACCTTTTCATAATTATTTCTGCGCGGTGGCCGGGCCTTGCTTCGCCGAAGCGGTTACGCGAAGGCAATGCTGTTCGCTGCAAGTCCTCGCTCATGCCTTCGCTTTTCAGCTTCGGCGTGTGCTGCGGGCTTTCCGCTGCCATCCCTGCTGCGTCGTTTGTCAAAGAACTTACTGGCAAATGTAATTTTATTGATTCATTCGATTCGTATCTTCAGACCAAAAAAATCCGTAGCAAATGCTAACGGAGAAGATAACAAAGAAACGAGTGTAGCTCCGAATTCCTATTTTCCTGATTATTCAACTTTAATTAATCACTTTAATTAATCATTATTGTACAAAAGACTATCATAATCTTCTCCAATCCAAGGTTTCAAATTATAATAGGCTTTTAATGCATTTTCGTATCTGATCGGTGCTATTACTTTTTGATATTTCAAATTCTCAACGTCATCAATACTAGCTTGACGTATAAACTTTCCTTCATAGTCAAGTACTTTTGCTTCCGGATAAACTCCAATTTTGTATATCGGAAGTTTTATTTGATTAAGATTGCTTTTTGAATTTCCAATTACTATCCAGTGTTTATTATAGAGTTTCGCATCTAACGTATTACCTAACAAAAGAATTTTAAGCTCCGGTAATATATCTATGCTGAAAGAATCTGTAATCAATTTCTTGAAATCATATACTGCTATAAGCAATAAACTTTTTTCAGGAAAAGCGACCAAATGACCTATGCCTTGATATTTATCGTCAATAGGAATTGTAAATATATCGCCGACTTTCAATTTGTTACTCATATCTCTATTACTTTCTTATAACATTCTTTTTGTTTGATAATCCGCCATTCGGATTGGATTTATTTGTTGGGCCACCCCTTTGATCAATATGGAATTGTTCTTTCATATCTAAATCCTTTCCTGGAGCTCCTTCATCTAATATTTCAAATTCGAAATCTGAATCAGGATTCTTTCTAGCGTGTTCTTGTTGACGTTTCAGAAACCTTGTTCTATTTTTAGCTTGTCCAACGTAATCCTTTAAGAGTCCAGTCGCATCTTTCCTTAAATATACTATTCCTTCTTTTATTTCCTGCAACACGTTCTTCCCAAACGATCCTGTCTTCATCGCAGCTTGGATTTCCGTCACCCCTACAAATAGCCCGATAAAATTAACAGCAAGTTTACCATCAAAATATCCTTGTTCAGAATTAGTGGGTTCCCCACCTGCCAGGCTGACGTAATAATCTCCAAGAGCCTCACTTACTGCTTTAACTAAATTATCTCTAGCTTCCTGAGAGTTCATAAGAGGAATCACGGCCTGGTATGTTTCTATAGCTGCTTTATCGTCTCCCCAGATTTTTGACGTACCATAAATACTTGCAGCCAATCCAATAGGACCGCCTACAGAAAAACCGAGCATCCCGTGTTGTACATAAGTGCCGTTTTTCAATACAGTTACTACGGTAGTGCTACCTGCAACAAATAAATTATCTACAACACCTGCTGCAAAGCCATGTGCATAACTCTTACCATACCACCAAGATTTAGGAACTATCGGTCCACGTCCTTGTTCATCAATAAACATGATAGGATTGTTTCCGGCGAAACAATAGGGCGACATAAATGGATATTTTTTCGCATCGGGGTCAACAGAGATAAATTTGGCAATTCGGGGATCATAGATACGAGCACCAAAATCATAAGCATTACCCTCTCCGTACTGTTCATTCAGCTTCTCTTCGCCGTTAAAGCCAAACACATACCCACTCGTATCCCCCTCACATACCGTACTCACTATATCCTCCGTGGTATACACAAGCATGTCGTACAGATTGAACGAGCATGCCTTGTTCGGGGAGCCGTACAACACTTCTATCGAGCCGGTGCCGGTACCGCTGGCAACCACTCCGAAGCTGTAGGCGCCCGAGCTGCTGTAAGTTCGGGAATCGATCACCGTTCCCGAAGGATTTTTGATGCGTACCAGGATGTAATTGCTCAGCGAAGTGATGCAGCTGCCCACATCGAGCTGGAAGGTGGCCGTATAGTATTTCCCGCTGGTCATGCTGAAAGTCTTTACTGTTTCGATTCTTTGGGCAGCTCCCGCGTATACATTAAGCAATTATTTTTACCTCCTGCGCGGGCCGGGCCTTGCTTCGCCGAAGCGGTTACGCGAAGGCAATGCTGTTCGCTGCAAGTCCTCGCTCATGCCTTCGCTTTTCAGCTTCGGCGTGTGCTGCGGGCTTTCCGCTGCCCTCCCTGCTGCGTCGTTTGTCAAAGAACCTACCGGTAATCTAATTTATTTGATTATTAAAACTTTCGGTGCCGGATGTACGCTTATGCACTTTGAATATACACAATAAAACATGCGTTATCTTCGCGCAAGCAGGGTTAATAATCTACTGAAACTACAATGTTACATTTATCCCTGGTATAATATTCGATTCGTATCTTCAGACCCAAAAAATCCGTAGCAAATGCTAACAAAGAAGATACTAAAGAAACGCGTGTAGTTCTATAAATTTTTTAATTTTTTTCGCAAGTTTGAAGAATAAATCTTAATGGTCACATATACTATTCCAAGCAGAAAGACCAGTCCAATTAGTTCGTACTGAAAGCTATCAAAAATCCTGTTGAGTAAAACTGCAAGGAATGCAAAAAATAAAGCAGGATAAGCTATCCAATTCAAAATTCTCTCTAAAGTCTTTTGCAAATAGCTAAGCTTTAAATATTCTGTATTGGTGTCTCTTGTTTTGACTTTAGACAGATAGTTTAAAGCTAGAAGTGGCTTTTTTAGATAAAAACAGCAGATACCTGCGTGTAAAAGGATGTCATTGATAAGGGAATTGGTGGTTTCATCCTGAAATTTCTCTTTGCGTTCTAGGACTATTTGAAAAAGAGCTTTGTGGTACTTAAAAGGAAAATGTTCATACTTTTTGCCAGAGAGTACAACTCTATAGATTTTGCTGATGATGGCTACTTTATTTTCGTTATTTCCAGCTTCCAACAAAAATTTAATTAGCCTGCCTTTATTGTTAATGTAATACTCCAGTGATTGGCTATCAGACAATAAGAGAAATTCATCTCCGATACTATATTTTCCTGCCATATTCGTGCCAGCGGCAATTTTGCATACCGTACGTCAAATTTCAATTTCCCGATTTCCTACTAACGAACCTAATTACTAATTAAGGCTTCTTTCAATTCCACTATGTTCTTATTTTCAAATATCACTGCAGTGATCCATTGATGAATTGAGTATTCATATCGCTTAACAGTTATAAAAACATAGATTTTATTTTTGTATTTAAAGTGATGATCTAACTTAATCAGCATGGATTTCGGGGCGTCCAATTGTACAAAATCTTCGAAAGTTATCTGAGACAAGGGATAATTTAGCGTATCAATGAAATACTCATTTTGAAGTTGATTCAATCTTTCAACCTTTGGCATTAGTCCATTTAAAGAATAGCTTCTTAAGCTAGTATTAAAACCTTCTATTGATAAGTTATTGCTTATGGTCTTTTCCAAATACAATTTATTATACTGCAAAAGCTCCTTGTTTTTGGATAAAAAAGTATCTAAAGCGGCAGTTTCATAATTCTGACTCAATCCAACTGTGGCGCAAGCAATACATGCATAAATAAAAATTATAATTCTAAAATGAAATGTCCGCATTTTCTATTAAGTTAAGTTATTAAAAATCGAAGCGTTAGATTTAACCTGGAACGAAGGTATTGCAAAATGCGTAGTGATTGTTTCTTTGCCACTTTTAATTAAAATAAAAACGTCCGGCGGCAATTCCGGAGAGTCTAAGGAAACGCTACTTTTCTCCTCATTAAGAAAAACAATTTCAATATCGTCTGAAACAATTTTCTTTTTGTTTAATTTGAACAGTTTGTAATCACAAAAATATTCCACCTGCCCTTTTGTTAATACAATAACTTCTCGCCCGTATGAGTTCCACAAAAATAATCTAAGCAAATAGAATGATGCTCCCCAAAAGATAGCAAAGCTAATTAGAACTGCTGATTTCACTTTATCTGGCCTTACTAAAACAGCAGCAATGGGAGCTAAAAAACCTAAAATTGAAAATACCAATATAAAAATCAATCGAGCATTTCTGACCCGATTATTGAAAAACTCTATTGTTGTTAAGTTCCCCTTTTTCGTAATTTTTACGTTTACCCCCATTAGCTATAATATCTAGTCTTCTTTATCATCCTGAGTTGGTATGGTAGATTTATCAAATTCGATATCTACCTCTGCTGGATTAAACCCATCAAAAGCTGTCTTACGTGCAGTATTGGCAGCGGCTGATGTACCATAATTCTTTTTTGTATATACACCTTTATTCTGTTTACGAAATGTATGCCAATCATCTAGCGACTTCACAGATCGAAATCTTGCCTTAATGCTTGGACTAGGAAGATAATTTGTTGGATCAGTAACAATACCAACCCATCCATTAACCATAGATTCATAAACATCTGCTGATACCCATTCACCGGTCTCATCATCCCAATAACCTTGTCCAATCCAATTAGCCAAATTAGCTTTAAATAAAGCTTCACTGTATTTTCCACTTCCTGCCAACCCGTCCTTGGCTATATCTGATCTGTCTAGAACCAAACGCCCATCCCGAGAAGCTTCTACTATTTCTTTACCAACAACATAGCGTTCTTCGTATGAATAGTTCTTATCTCGATTTTCGGTTCTCCAGAAATTTGCATAATTGCCATTATGTACTATCCCCACGTAATTTCCTTTATTGGGCCCCGACCGTATCTGGTGTAATGTGACAACTTGATTATCTACTTTGGCAAGCACATACATAGCATCCTTGTTATAATTGCCATATACATTAGAGGCTGATGTAGTTTTGTCAGACAAATCCCAAACTTCGTTCGCAGGGACTTTTTCAAGTCCTTCCAGCTCGCGGAATGCAATTGGAGTATTCTCACAAAATGCATAAGGGGAATTATATGGATAATCTCTAGCTAGTGGATCTACCGATAAGAATCTTCCGATACGAGGATCATGGATACGATATTCGAAACTATAAGCATTACCTTCCCCGTACACCTCATTATCCTTGAGTTGCCCATTAAACCCAAACACGTACCCACTTGTATCGCTCTCACATACCGTACTCACTATATCCTCCGTGGTGTACACAAGCATGTCGTATAGATTAAACGAGCATGCCTTGCTCGGGGAGCCGTACAACACTTCTATCGAGCCGGTTCCGGTGCCATTGGCAACCACTCCGAAGCTGTAGGCGCCCGAACTGCTGTAAGTTCGGGAATCGATCACCGTTCCCGAAGGATTCTTGATGCGTACCAGGATGTAATTGCTCAGCGAAGTGATGCAGCTGCCCACATCGAGCTGGAAGGTGGCCGTATAGTACTTCCCGCTGGCCATGCTGAAGGTCTTTGCAGCTCCCCAGTTCGTGCTGGCGGTAGTACGCTGTATGCGGATGGCGCCTCCCACGTTGGTGAGAGTGGCTCCGTTCACTGCCGTAAATCCTCCTGTACCGGAGGCGAAGGTCTCATTCACCAGGGTATCATGGTCTGTGGTGACCGTAGTATAACATTCCGGCATAGAAAGGTTTCTTCCGGGCATGGGCGCCCCGAAGGGATAATAATCGGTCACGGTATGCATATCGGGATTCCAGAAGCGCACGATGGTATACGGGCTCGTGCTTTCCTGTATCTTCCGGTCGGTTACGGTGGAGATCACATTGCCCAGGTGATTGGCGATCTCGAACTGCTTGTTGCCGGTGTATCGGCTCACATGGCTGTTGTCCGGGGCAGGCATGGTATAATTGGTCAGCAGCTGCACCGAATTGAAGGAGCTGTCGCTATGGTACGATTGCACTCTTATGTATCGCCTGCTCAGGGTTGTGGTATCTTCTTTCATTCCGATGCGGGATGAACCGTAGAGGATAAAGTTACGCACTTTTACGAATTCTTCATATTTGTTCTCTGTAATTGTTATATAGGTTGTGGTATAAATTGCCATTATATTGCCCTGCGCATCATGGCGGTACCTGGTAAATGTCCAGTTGCTCTGGTTGAGAACTCCCGATGCATTCCGGGGTTTTTCAATCTTCAGTATTCTTTTGCCGGCTGCGTCGTAACGGAATTCCAGGTCGGGCTTCAGGCTGCCGGTTGTGCGCACTACCTTGCGCACTTTTCCATATACGTTCCATTCGATATCTGCTATTTCTTCGCCGCTGTCAGCGGTAAGGTTCCCGATGGCATCATAGCTGTAGGTGGCGTCATTGTCCAGGTCGCCGCTGTACCGGGCCGCCGTGTTCTGGTTTTCGGTAATGCTTCCCAGCCGGTTTATGCCCTGGCCTGAATAAAACGGATCGCTGCTGGTGGCGTAGGCGTATGTCATCGAGTCCATCATCAGGTTCCCCCCGGACTGGTCGCCCTTGCGGTAAAGCTGCAGTATGTTTCCGTTCGGATCGTAAGCGTATTGTTCGCCGTATGTGAGACCGCCGTTGGACGACGTAGTATTCCACCGGTTATTGGTGGCCAGATAAGCTGCGTCGAGAAAGGCGCGCATGCCGGTAAGCCGGTTCAGCTGATCGTAACGGTACACGGTGGCCATAGGATCGGGGCTCAGCGTTTTGCTCGCATTATAGGTGGAGCAGTTGGGCAGGCCGGTCACCATATAACTGATGTTGCCGTTGAACAGATCTTTGTGACTTGTTTCCACCACATTGCCGCTGATGGATGTCGTGCTGGCCAGGAAGAATGTATCCGGCCCGAATGTGCGGATGGAAGTGTAGTCCGAAGGATATGCACCGTATTCTTCATAATATCCGAGCGAGAATCCGGCAGCGTCGCGGTTGAAGCCGCGGTGAGTGCCCGTGTTCCCGTCTGCCCCGATATCTCTTCGCTGCACCAGCGTGTTGCCGTTCATCCCTTTCAGCCAGCCGTGGAGAGTATAGGCATAATCGAGCCCCTGCACCTTGTTGTCACCCAGCTCCACACGCGCAAGCGGCCCGTGCCGGTAATAGGTGTATTGCGCATCGGTCTCCCAGAGTACGCTGTCCCGGCTCACTTTTACGGTCTGCAGGCGGTTGTCCGCATCGTATGAATATTTATGGAAGAACCGGTCTTTCTTTCCCGGCTGATAATGCACCATGAGCACATTTCCGCTGATGAGATCGTAGGTGTAAATCAGATGCTTGTACTGCTGGCGCTGCAAACGCAGGCTGCGATCCTCATGCACCAGTTCCTGCACGTTGCCATGTATGTCGTAGCTGAAGTGCGTGGCCACGTCGAATAATGTATCGCTGCTATTGTACGATTCTTCATAGCTGATATAGGCCACCCTGTTCCTCAGGTTTTTCTGTACATTTCCTGTAAAGGGCAGCGCGGTGAACAGCGTTTCATCGTACACTGTCGTTGTTACCTGCGATCGTGTCCCGTAGATGAACCAGTCGGTATAGGCCGTCGGGTCGGCGGCTCTTTTGGTAGTCATAGGTGTGTCGGTATCCAGTTCGCCCACTTCCCGTACCCTGCCCAGTTCGTCGTATATGGTATAGCTGTACGTTCCCGCAAGGGATTGCCTTGCATTGCGGCTTGCCACCACTCTGCCGAGCACATCGTACCAGTATTCGGTCTTACCGCCATCGGGAGTATGCTGCGCAGAGGGCTGGTTCAATGTGTTGTACTTGTAATCGGTGATCTGCGTATGCCGCGGTAGAACCCGGGTAGGATATACGACCGGATTAAGGCGATGATGCTGCGCGGAATCAAGCGCGGCTTGTGTCGTCAGCGGATGTACTCCGGCGGGAGGAACGGTCTTGATAAGGTTGCCGCCCTGGTCATAATAATACAGGGTGTAGTGGAACTCCCGCTCCTTATACTGCATGGTAAGGGTTTCCAGTGGGCTCATGCACCTGGTTATGTATGCATTCCGGAAGGCGGCTTCCACGGAGTCGATATACTCGTTATAGCGCATTTCTGCGTTTTCCTGCGCGGTGGCCAGGAGAAAATCCACACATTCGCTGTGCGGATCGTGCACGACAGAAAACGGCGGTTCGTAGCAGAATTCCAGCGTATCGGGTTGTGCGCTCGCATCGCACAATGCCATGCGGTCAATAAGCTGCAGGTAATTGAAATTGAGGTTATACCCCTCGTTGATGTAATCGGTAAGATACCTGATCACCTGCACGGTATCAGTGATGGATGCAACAAACGGGTAATCGGCTACAAGGTTTGCATAAGCGGTGTCGATCAGGTCGCAGTTCAGGCATTGCCTGCAGGTAAGGCCTACAGGTACCATCATCGTGGTATCGAAGGCCGGCGGCTGTATAACGGTGTCGGATATGCTGAAGCAATCGGTCCACAGATCGTACTTCCCGCTTCCATGCCCGTTGCTTGAGTTCCCCGTGGTATATAATCCCGGTCCAAAGGGTGAGTAAGAGCCGCCGCTGCATGGATTGGGAATATTGTCCTGGTACAGCTGCCCGGAAAAGGCAATCTGCAGGTCGCTCTGGCAATACAGCGCGGAGGCGCACGCGAGATCCCCGCTGAGGCAGGCCGGCGCCGAGAAGATCATTTCGCAATCTTCACCGCAGGGATTATGGAATGTGACACGCTGCGATTGTATCAGATCGGTATATATCGTGTCGTTGAGATAGTATACGTCGCCATAAAATGTCACAATGCTGTCCTCGCGCTGGCAACTGTACATTACTTCCTGGTTAACGGGATTCTCATAGCCGTAAAGGGTATCAGTTATGTAGGTGTTCTCTACAGAATAGCTGAGAAAGCAATCGGACGGAGTGCGGTTCAGAAAGTTCAGTGGCAGATTGAGGTCGGCAAGCATGAATGTGGTAAGGTCTGAACAGGAATCTCTTTCCCAATGGCGGTTAAAGAAAAGTACAAGGTCAGTCATATATTCCGCGGCGGTTATGGTATCGCCCGCCTCGTAGTAGCCGAGTATGCTTTCGCACTGCGGAGAGACTACTGTTGTCACCGGTCCTGCAGAAGTTGTGGTTACCACCGAATCTTCCGCGATCCATCCCCTTGCCAGGCAGAAGCAGGCCAGCTGGGTAAGATCTACCTGCCCCATGGACGTCCCGTAGGTGTTTATGAAAAGATCCTGTGCGCTGCATATCCCCGCGGGAAGCTGTCCTGTGGCGCTCAGCGTATCGAATGCGATCTGGTTTTGCAGTACAAGATTGCAGGAGCAGGTATCCATCGGCGCCATTCCCAAATAGCTATGCCCTGTGAGTGGATGAGCCGCAAGAAAAGGGTTGCAGGTATCGTTCATATACCCCGGCCCCAGCACGTCAGCAAGGATTGCGTCGACCTCGGTTCTTTCCAGCCCTCCCAGCGGATTGCCGGCATTGCAGTTGCTCCGGCACTGGTTTACCAGCCGTGCGCGTATTTCTGCGGAGTCTGCATCCAGCAGACCGCAGCCGTTATCGAGCTGCCACATCCATTCTTCTGAATAGGCATTGCAGATGGTGTCGCAGTACCCGTCTATAAATCCCGAGGCCTCTCCGGCAATATCCGACGGACTGCTGCTGCTGTCCACATCGATGCTGTTTCCTGTCAGGCTGTCGTTTTGTAATGCGCCGAAGGCATCGAAAATATAGCGCGGCTGCTTGATCTGCAGTGTGAATGGATCATTGGGATAGCTGCCGAAGCCCGGACATCCGGGCAGCGCGTTCAGTATTTCTATCTTCATTACCGATTGCTTGGCAGAGAGGTAAAGGCCGCGGAACATAGCCCAGTCATAATCAGTCCAGCAACCGGGATCTCCCGTGGAAGCGTTCACATTGTTTGCCTGCATCAGTCCAATAATATCCCAGGCAGAACTACCTGAGCTGAAGCTGGCAAGCTCGTTGCTCATAAGAAAGTGCCAGGGATTGCGCTGGCTGCCCCCCGTATCGTAAAAGTATGGGTCTTTATGATCTACCGGGAAATCGGTGGTATTGGTATTGGATGCAATAGGATTGAGGAATCCGCTGTCGCGGGCAGCCTCAAAGGTGGCGGTGCTCAGCATATTCATATCGTAGAGGTAGCTGTCTTCGTGAGACAGGCAGAACTGGTAATAACAGTATTCAGGATGGTAAGGAGCCAGCTGTTCGGCCCATTGAGGCTGCCAGTTCAGAACAAATTCGGATAGCGGGAGGTTCTGCGGATGGTAGGTAAGCAAGCCTATCGTAACCTCGGCGGTGTCTGTTGCCAGCCCTTGGTAATAAGGCAGCTGGGTATAATTTCCTATCATGCCTCCCGAAACATTCAGAAGAGAAAGTGAATCGGTTGCCGCATATACCGGTGTGCTTCCGGAAAGATCAATCGTGTATTCCGCATATTGGCCTCCGGGCGAAACATCGGCTATGATCTGCCGGTACAGCGCATCGCAGGTGGTCTTGACCTCGCACAGCGCACCGCACTTCGCTACTGCTTCGTCATATTCATCCTGGGTAAGATAATCGTACTGCGGATCGTTTATCCGCGAAGTATCGTTATGCTCTGAATATGATCCCAGCCGTGCAAGGCATTCATCGCAGCCTCCGTAACATTCGGTGGTATCGATCATCGCCAGTTCTTCTGCGAGGAACGAATCCAGCGGTGTTATACACGGACTGTTCGCCAGGTATTGCGCGGTATAGTAATCAAGCGCACTTCGGTTTACCGATAGTTTTTTGCTCACCACATAGGTTCCGGGCTCCAGGTATATCCTCAGGTTGCCGGTATCCGCTATATATGTCACCGAATCACAGACGACGTTGAATACATTGCCAACCGTATCACGAAGCGGTCCGTTGGTTATCATCTCGGTCCCGCATTCGTCTTTTATGCTCATTGTAAGATCATATATGCAATCGAAGCACCAGCCGGGCGGCAGGCAGTTGGTAAAAGAAGGCGTGGCGACGGAATACCGGAATACATGATCGCCTGCGGATGTGACAAGATGGGTCGAAACTGCAGTAAGAGACATATCCGTGTAGTCAATATTCATTGAATCGATGAGGCTTACGGTGAGATCAGTGCTGACGGACGCGGAAGGCAGCGGCTCGAGCGAGGGAGTATTGGCCGTGTCACCGGCAAGCGCTGTGGCGATCACCCGCCCGTACGGATCCATATAGGTGATGCTGACCTGCCCGTTGGCGTCGATCACAGCATTTTTTTTGTAATGCTTGTAGTACCCGACTTCGTTCCCAAACAGCCTGTCCAGCTGAGCCTGGAAAGGGGTTGCGTAATAGTACCGGGTCTCTTTTCCGGTGATCGTGCTTCCGGATTCATTGACGCCGCTCAGCCGGTGATTGGGACCGATGCTGCCCTGACGACGGACTCGTCCCGTATTGTCCGGCATGTATTCTACCTGGCTGTATGGGTAACCCGATGCGTCCGGTATGTAATTGTGGGGGTTACCGTTCTGGTTGTTCTTCAGCGTATTTTGGGGAGAGTAATATTTGGAAGCGCCGTAGGTATTGCTCATCGAATGTACAATAAGACCCTGGCAGCTGGCAGAATCCATATCAAAATCGTCGATGGTGAATGCGTTTCCTCCATTGTCACGGTTGAATTTAGGCCGGTACTCCAGCCGGTTATTATTGACGCCCCCCGTTTCCTGCGACGGTACCGGCAGCACTTGTATCATCGGCCTTCCGGCATGGTCGTAAAATGTCTGTCCCACAATGGCAACGCTGTCGGAATTAAGTCGCGCCACATTCTGGCGGCTGCGCAACGTACCATCGTAATAGCTCACCGCTTCCTTTCGCTTACCGTTCTCTGAAAATGTGTAGGTGGATTGCCAGTTCTTAAGCTCTTCCAGTCCTGTAGAGAATACGTATTTCGAAACGTTGGCTGTGAGGCTGCTCAGCGTTCCGGAGGAGGCTATGTTCCAGTCCCCGTACGTCACTCTGCTGAAATCCGGCGCTACCGACAGATCGCGGCCCCGCCCTCGTACCCGGACGACGATTGTTCCCGACGGATAGAGCATTGGCAGCTTGTATGATGTTCCATAAGAGGAGGGCAGGGTTATCCTGGTGGCATTGTACTGAAAATTATATTGCTGCGGCGCGTGCTCATCCACCCAGGTCCATTCGAGATCATACTCTTCAGCGCCGGTCAGCGTGGTCCAGTTTATGCGAAGCTGATTATCGGCGAGCGACGTAATACTGGTAGTGGTAGTGCTGCTGGTCGTAAAAGCCTGATAGCGGTCTACCGTAACATCCGTGGACAAAAAAATATGCCGGGGAAGAGTAGCGGAAGAGGATGCGACCGGTATCCCGTTCACCTTTATGCCCGTAATAACGGCGCTGAGCCTTCGCACTCCGGTGCAGGAAAAAATACTTCTGTCAAGCTCCGTGGTGTTGGCTACCGGATTGTAGTGCACCTTCAGGGTCTCGGTCTGGTGCACGATCCGTGTGCCGGACGGGTTCCAGCCTTTTACCACCACCACGACTTCCATGGTGTAGGGCACGTTGGCAGGATAGGTGCTGTTGAAGCTCATCTGTGTCCAGTCGATACCCAGTGTGACCACTCCCTGCATGAAGCCGTAAGTATGCCCGGACGGCAGCCCATCGTTCACCGTACAGCTGTCGCCGAGGCGGAATGTACCGGCATTTACATTAATGGAGTTGGTGTATGGCAGAATGCCCGCATTGACCTGCTCCCGGAAAAAGAGAAGGCAAAATGCGGCAAGCGTGATAAAACAGAATCGTTTCATAGGGGCCGGTATTGAATTTTTTTAAGCTTCATCTTTCGGATATTTTTTAATGCCGATGGCTGACCACCTGTATCTTTTTGTCCAGGTTATTGACAAGCCTGTACTTTTTATAAGCCTTGGCGAAGGAGACCTTATCAGTGTCCTCAACTGTGAGGATCTGCTTTTCGGAAAATTCAGCTTCGGAAAAAGCTTCGTTCTGCGCCACGGAGCGAAAAAGGACCGCCATCCGCACATTTATCTTACTGCCGTCGCCGGGCTCGTAGGGCTCGCGGCAAACCATTTCCAGCGACGTTAAAAAATAGCTTTGTGCGTTGAAGTTCACCTTGATCTGCGAATACAATCCGCGTTTCAGCGTAAAAGCATATTGCTTGTTCTGCCCGCTTTTCGACGATTTGATATCGCTTACCATGTGGCGGACGCTGTCCATGTTTATTTGCATAATAGCCTCCCTGCTGATCTGTTCATCCGATGAATGGTCCAGAACTACGGTCTGCTTATCGTGAAAGACAGTGATGGAATATTGTTTGTTCCTTATAGTGACGACGGGCCCCACCTCCTGGTAAAGAAAAATTCCCTGTTTTTTGATGGTTCCCTGCATCTGCGACCGCACCTCGTCCCCGAAGTAAAGCAGATAATCGGTCCTCAGATGAAGAACGGGAGCTTCAAACATCGCCAGGTTGATCCGGCGTATATCGTCGTTCACCGTTTGCTGAGCCGATCCCCTCGCAGCGTAAGCCATCAGCAAAACCAGGCTCAGGCCTTTCATGTATCTGTGTATATAGTTTTGCATCATAATCAGCTACTGTTATCTCATGCTTGCATCTGAACTTATTTACCTCAATGCTGGCTCATATTCTGCCTTGATTCCTGCACGGTCATGATCCCGCGTTCCGTTTCGCGCTTTATTCTCACCATGTTCCCCTCTTCATCGTATTCATAGAAAGTGGCGTAATTGTTTTCGTCCATCTGCGCCATCAGCCGCCGGGTTATGTAATCGTAAGCATAGGTCTTCATGGTTGCTTTGAGCGGATGCAGCCTTATATCGTCTATGTACATGTCCGCGCCGGACGAATTGTTTATCCGCACTCTGAAGCTGGTCGTGCCCGCCGGAATGGTGAACGATCTTTCGACCCTTTTCCAGCCTTCCACTATCTGATCATTGCCGGTGGAGGTGAGGGTGAGGTTGCTTCCGTTGGCCAGCAAGGTTACCGGGTTAGCGGCCATTGAATATAGATTGGAAGCTTTTACCCAATAAGAGAGAATATATCTTCCGTCAATGGTTTTGCTCACGCTCCCGTAATTGTAAGTTCCTGCGCCAAGCGGTGCGAAGCCTTCAATTAGGTGCCATGGTTTATACCGGAATATGGAAACAAGCCCGGGACTTGCCCCGGTTTGTGTATATGCGTAGTTCCGCACAGGACGGGTTACCGAGATCGTGCTGCCGTTGCCGATGCGCAGCGCAAATCTTCCGCTGTGGATATTTGCAGTATCAAGATTATATATAAAGATGCTGTCCTCCATGAAGTGTGCGCGATATTTGCAGCCGTTATTGAAAGCGTTCAGGTAATCTTCGAAACCGTCGTAGGCGATCTGCCGGTTCATCGCATTCTGCGCAACGGCCAATGGCATTGTTTGGAGGTAGCCAAAGGTAGCCGCGGAATATATATTCAGCGCGTCCTTATTTTCTATTTCCGCATTGGGATTATGAAGCGTTACCATGGCCTGCCATGTCCATGGAGATGCAGCGACATTGTAACTGCTCAGCTGCCAGACCCCTCGTCCCTGCATGTATCGCCAAAGGGGAACATAGTTGACAAACGCGCCGTCCGTCCGGGTATTTGTGGAATTGTAATTATTAGCGGCAGTAAGCGACTGGGTGCGCTGGAATGAATTATTCTGTTTGTCGTAATACACAAAATTACGCAGGAGTCTCCAGTTGCCTTTCAGATTGCGCTGGTAGGGATTTACGATGCTATCGCTGATGCAGCATACATTGTTGCCGATCTCGTCGCAGACTGTTATATCCGGAACATCGCAGGGTGCCGTTACATAAAGCAACATTTCGGAACCGTCCTTCATGATTGCGGTTACAAAAAAGGTGGTTTGTGTACCCGAAGGGTTCAGATCCGATATATTTTGCGGATAATCATCGTCGCAGTAGGTTGCCAGAGGAAGAATATATTCTATATCGTCGTAGAAGTCGGCACCGGCTGTTCCTATGTTCTTTACGCTCCAGAGAGTGATGTTGCCGCCGCACCATGAAGATGCGTAGGTGCAGGAACCGTTGAGGTCCAGCTGAATGCTCAGGCCCGGGTAAGTCGTACCGCCGATGGTCCCGGTTACCGCATCGGTTGCATAGGTGTTGCCGCAGTTTTGGTCAAGTATCGATTGCGACATAGGAAGCGAATAAAACTGCAGCGGCCACAAGTTGCTTCCCCATATGCTGGTGGCCGTTCCGTTGGTGAACAGCCTGTCCTGTTCGATGAGCTGGTTGACCAGATCGGCATAAAGGACTGCCGCGGTATCGTTCAGCACGCAGTTCTGATTACTCTGGCAGCCTTCGCCTCCGGGACAGAAGGGTTCGTAAAAGTGCCAGTCTTCCGAATATTCCGCACCGGAAGAGGCTATCACTCCTGACCAGCTGAAAGTAGAATCGCTGAATTCTCCTCCGGATAACGGATTCACACGGGAGCTCATCGTCATGACAGGTAGCGTCTGCATGTTGCGCCTTCCCGAACGGAGTATGCGGCAGTTCCAGGTTTGCCTTCCTGCGGGCGGAGTGCCATCGCGGTAGATGAAGCTGATACTGTCACGCTTTACATCCAGTACCCAAAGCTTTTCGTTGGCTCCGCCGAATTTGCTTGCCCTTGGGCTTATGGGAGCAAGCTCGTCCCCCGGCACCAGTATACGGGCAAGGTCGGCGTCTACCGCAACTCCGTTGTTCAAAGTAAAGGTCACCGGAGTGCCGGCATTCCTGTAGGCAGGGCCCATCCGGTCGTATGTCCAGTGTACAGGGTATGTAATGTTGTATGTATGATCCCTGTATTCGTTTTGTGTACGTGTCAGCAGCACTTCACCGGTTTCGCTGTCCCAGGCGAGATTTTCGGTTTCCAGCATAGCGCCGTTGTCATGCGCCACGGTTTTGGATAAGATGCCGTACCGGTTCACTACTTTGGTAGTAACAATGGTCTTGATACGGTTGTGAGAGGACGAATATTCCGGCATGATGATCGGGATCACGATGGGAAGGATGTATGCGAGGAAGCCGTCTGCATTCACCTGCACGCCGACTACGTAGTTATGCTCTTCCTTTTCGTTTGCGTCAACTACCATTTCAATTTCTTCGCCCACTACTTTTTGCGAATATGTTCCGTCGGGCTGAAGAACAGTCACCGTATTGTCAAGCTTGTTTCCAGACTGCCCCAAATCGCCCGCTGAGCCGCCGGCCAGCGTTTTGTAAAAATACTGTGTGCCGGAGATCGGTGTGACCTCATCGGTGGCAGAATAAGTCCACATGGCTTTCATCTTGCCATGCATATCATTTAGTTCTATGCTGTATCCCTGCGAGGCCGTGGCAAATTCTTCCTGTTCGAGCCCGAAGAAGGAAAACAGGCTTACGGGCTTATGTAGTTCCGGATCGAGCGTGGTATTAGAAGTGAGCGTAGGAAATTCCGCTGCGGTATAGAATTCATAAACTGTCTTTCCTGTTGCGTGCCGGTTTATGCCGGGCGGAGTTATGTTTTGCACTTCCACCTTCCGATATCCCACGGATGGCGATGGGAAATAACTTTCGCCCAACGGGGTCTCCACATAGTAATCGTTATCAGGTGCGCCTGCTATTTCTTCCTTGTATTTTACCGGAAGCCTCCACGGATTTTCGTCTCCCCCCAAAGTCGGCTCGTAGCTGGCCACGCCGCTGCTGATCGTCCTGCCGGAAAGCGGATCGCTCATAGTATACGAATATTCCTGCCCGTATGACGCTACGGGTTCCTGGTTTCCGGTCATGTCGTCCCACTCGTCGAAAAACTCCAGCTTGCTTACCCTTGATCCTCCGCCTTTTTTGAATGAGCTGGGTTCGTAGAGCCGCAGCCACGATTTGTCCGGATCGATCTCCTGCGAATAGCCCGAAAGCATGCGCGCGCGGTTGAACCCGAGGATCATTGTGCCGATCTCCTGAAAAAATTGAACCACAACGCCGACCAGATCGAAAATACTTGGTGAAAAATTAGGCTGCTCCGGTGGATTGGCCAGCTCGGGCCGGTTCACCCGCAGGTATTGCAAGGCAGCCTTGCTTACGGGATGTATTTTTGAGCCGCCTGACCGGTCGCCGATGGGGACGAGATGAACCGCCACCCATCCTACCGAATCGTTGATGTTTGCCACTCCTACGCTGTCAAATTCCATATAGCCGGCCACATAGTCCGATCTTTCGGAGGCGGCGCCGTCCGTCAGTTTTGTGAGACAGTTGTAGTACAGGTACTGCATATCCCGGAAGTACGCCTCCCTCACTGCATTGCGGCTGGCATACGGTTGATCCATTTTGAAGAACATTACATGCTGATGATCGACGTTCAGCATATCGTTGCGGAACAGCTGCTTTATTTCAGGATCAGAAGGGTTATAAACAGTATCGCTGTTGCATCCAAGTATTTTTACCATTTGCATTGCTGGCTTGTTCTGAACATACGCATAGTCATCGCTTTCATAATTGATCTGTATCCTTCCTCCGGACGGCAGCACGATGGATTTAAGATGCCATGCACCGGCCCATATGTCTGTGAGAGCGTCCTTATCCTGGTCAACGTATGGGAAATCAGAATTATTCAGGCCGTTACAGTTATTCGGTTTGTAATTTCCCCACCGGTCGTAGTTCTTCATGTTGTAAGAGGGATTATTGTCCGGATCGTTCAGGTCGCCATAATCGAACTCGTAATCGTTGAGCGAGCCGCGGCTGCTGTTGCCATAAGTAAACCACACCCGCTCCAGCGTAAGCTTGCCTCCGCCGGTTATGGAGTTATGCACGCCTCCGCAAAGGTTATATGAATATTCAAAATGTACTACCTTGACCGGTACAGCGTTGCTGCCTTTCAGCTTTAGTTCGTACTTGGAGTACAGCTTTATAGAATCCAATTTGTATGAGGGCGCGCCCATTGATGTATTGGGATTTTCCTGGTTCTCGCTGCCAACACCGTAGCCGTCTTCGCGAGGGGAAACAAAAAACTCGGCGATATAATTTTTGCTTTCTATGCTGTGCAGGTACCATACTTCCTTTTCGCCATAGAGATAGGTTCCTTTGTCGTCGCGCCGGTCCATATTTTTTTCCCAGGCGCTGTTGTCCGATTTGAAGCCTTCATTATGGTTGGCATCGTAGAAGGGGGTTCGCCATTTGTATGGTGCGCCTTGTGAGTTGGCCTGGCTGTAGTTGAGCTTGGTATATGTACCAAAATCATCTTCCGTGGGTCCGTCACCGGTTATATCGATATAGTCGGGAGAGAGCACCGCCGTGAGCAAATAAGAGTGCACGTATGGAGGAAGCTTTGTGGCAGTATAAAAATGATCCACGCCGTGCGAGTTATCGATGCTGTTGTCGCCCGCATCGTATTCTACAAGGCCGGTAGAGCAGCTTACTCCGTTATCGTAGACATTGAAGGTCTTCTCTACGTGCACATAATTATATGCCGGAATCCCGTATACATACCGGCTGCCGTCGGGGTTGAGCGTTGTGACCTCTGAAATATGATGAGCTTTGCGCCCGTTTGCTATGCGACTGATCTCGTTGCCGATGATAAGATCGTTCCCGGCATCGTAGTCTGGTCCACCGGCGGCATTACGCTTATAGTTCCGGATGGTCCGTTCCAGTCCGAAGCCTCGCGCCAGATCGGATGTGAGATATGTGATCGCCTGGTTTCGCTTGTCGCGCTCTGTCCGCTGGATGCCGTTTTGCAGCGGGTACGAACCTCCGTCGCCATCCACCAGCAGGGGCTGGGCGAGGGCGTCGTCTACAGTGCTTGTAAGGTTCACGCGCACCGGTTTTTCATTTCCGAAACGGGAATAATATGCTACATCATTGATAGATTTTTCGCCAGCATTCTTAAAATAAACCGGCTCGAAGGTACTGTTCATCTCCTCGCCGCGGAACGTTAGTTTTTGCAGTGAGTTATTGCCGGCGCGCCAGACTCCGGAGTGCGACTCCGACCACATTACCTTGATGTTGCCACCGAGCTTCCCGCTGGGCGGCGGCCCGGTTCCGGCTTCTATCGTGAAGTTGAACGACGGCCAGCTCGTGTTTTCACTTCGGGCGTCGAATAGTGTGCCCACATTTCCCCTGTGGGGACGGAAAACGCCCCCGGTGCCCTGCCCGGACACAGAATATACATCATACGCATGCGCAGATAGCGGGAGATATTGCCGGTATTTACTGAACCCGCCTTCCTTTTCACGGGTTACGTCCTGCATACCGTAATCGTCGTCGGTGCTCCGCTCGGCATACAGATACCCGTAGGACCGATAATCCCGGATCTTCTGATGTATTCCGCTTTCAGAATAGTTGATGGAACCGGAAAAGGTGGGATCCATCGCCCAGGCGGCAACTCCGAATTTGGCCGACAAGGTGATGCCATAACTGTATGAGCCTGGTTGAACGTTGGGAATATACGTGGGGGCGGCAAAATCGATGCCCGCACCTCCGTTAAGGCCTCCTGACTGTTCTTCCTGAGTCTTCATCTGGCTGCCTTTGCCCTCCGTTTTCCGCTGCGTGCGTTGCAGGGACGCGTCGAACGTGAGCTGGCGAAGGCCCTGTCGTGAGTTGTATCCCATAGAAACGCCTCCGCGCAGCATGGTATTGTCGTTGTAATCGCCTTTGAGCTTGGCCGATAAGGAGAGACTGGGCGAAAAGTCAACGCCCTGCTCGGTATCGAAGCCCATCTGCGCGCCAAGCGACATGGGTCCTACATCCATCTGCGCCCCTGCGCTGAGGGAGTAGCCCATCCCGTTGTAATTGTTATAATAAATACCCAGGCCGAAGTTTAAACTCAGCCCGCTGATGGCGCCCTGTGTGTTATCGGTTTCAGTATTGCCCGAGTTGGCTTCCATTCCGATCAGCTCCAGCGACGCTCCCAGGTCCACGCGGAAGGTCTGGTTGGGCCGGATGCTCGATTCCTTGGTCACCAGGTCGGTGCCGTTGAAATCGTCGGGGATTCCCCGGATGTTCCGGTTCACCACTCCCGGATTGATATTCCATCCCAGGCCCACCCAGGACGCTTCCTGATCCATGGTAATGCCCGAATGGTAACTGAGGTTGATCGGATATCCGTCCACATCCATCAGCGGAATGTTGTAAGTGAAATCACCTGAGAATGGATCCACCATGTCGGTGGTACCGATGGGCTCGAAGCTCTGCACCTCGGGCTGTGAGGGCCCGCTGGTAAGCGCAAAAGCCATATGCGGCGCAATGCATTCGGTAAGCAGCAGCAGCACAAGTGTGATGCTTAGCACCTTTGCTGCGAAACTTTTTCTGATCAGGGATAGGATGGTCATAGCGTTCAGATTACGAGTTGTGGGACGGTGTTCAGTTCCCCGGCCGGGAAATGGAATTTAATCGGCCCGGTGTTCAACATGCGGTCGTTATATATAAGCAAAAGATCCTTGAATTCTCCGGTGCGCTTTCTTTCAAATTCCATTATGAGCGAATTTACCGGGAGCAGATCGAAGCTTTGCTCAAAGTGATAAAAGGCACAGTGGAGGGTATCGGAACCTTCTACCAGCACAAGGTCTTCCTGTACAAGAGAAGTATAATAATGCATTCTCTCGAAGTACTGGCGTGTGTTGTCAAGATGCGCGCGGAGCAGGGGCGACTTGCCGTCGTCGGATCCCGCCTCGATCGTTATATGTACGGTATTGCTATAGATATTTTTCAGCGAATCCAGCCTTTCGCCAGTCAGTTCAGATTTATATTCCTTGAGCGCCAGCCAATCCGCGGGCTCGAGCTTCGCTGTGAACCGGTATCCGCTGACCATACGTTCCCGCAGCAAACCGTTATCTTTTTCCTGCATCCATTGGGCATATTCCCCGGGGCCGAGCCGGCGCACACGCCCGCATGAAATGAGGATGAACACGGTGCAGGCCAGCAGCATCGGAAATGACATCCGTGGTCGTAAGTTATCTTCCATTGTACTTGCCATTGACATAAGTGATCATCTCATTTGTAATATCCTTTTTCGGGTGAGCGTACATAATGCTTCCGTCGCCATTCCCTCCCAGTAAAAAATCGCAGCGTTTTTCCGATGCATATTGTTGCATGTACTGATTGAGCTGAGCCCATACCTGTTCGTCGTATTGTGCCGTCAGCTGCTCGCCCTGTGCGCTGAATTGCTCGTTCCGGGCAGCATAAAGCTGCTGAAGGCTACCGAAAGCCGGACTGCCGGGATCTGTCCGTCCCGCCTGCAGCTCAAGGCTGTCAAGTAATGTGTTGGATGTGCTGATAAAGCTCTGTAGCTTTCCTTCCAGCTCTTTTTTTAGTTCAAATTCATCGTACACTTTCCGTATGTCCACATAGTAAACCTTCGGCAGGCGATATTCTACGTAAAGTATGATCCCCGCCGTAAGGAGCGTGGCAAGGATAAATCCGGAAATCATTTTTTTCATCAGTTACAGGAAATTTCGTTCTTAATAAATTGTACATACCACCGTATGCCGGCCTGATCGGTAACCTCGAGAAAGTAATGGCCATCTTCCAGGTCCAGGCCATCACCGCACACACTTATCGTGTACAGGTTTGTTCCCTCTTTCAACGGTAATTCTACCTGGCTTTCCAGGGTGGCGGTGCTGCCCGAAACGCGGGTGATCGTATATCTGAGCGTGGCATTTTCTTCCTGGCTGTACCGCTCTTCGTATGAAATGCGGAGGAATTTATCCGTCAGCTCCGCCACTCCTCCGTCTTCTTCCTTACGAAGCTTGATATAAGGGAGCTGTGGTATGGAATCGACTATTGAATCGGAAGGGCATCCATACACAAATGTCCATATCTCGCTGCTTGCCCCGATTTGTCCGTTGATCACCGCATCCACCTGCCAGGCATACTGCTGTCCGAAAACGAGCGATGATGCATACGGCGGATAGCTAAGCATGGTGATAGCGATATTTTCTTCACCGTAATGGTACGGGTTGGTGGTCATGGCCTGATATGCAGTTTGGTAGGGCGAAACTTCCGCCAAATGGAATGAATAGCTGATCGGCGGCCCGCCTGCCTGCTGGTACGCTGGTATCCAGGTAAAGATCGGGTACGGCTCGCAGATAGTGTCTTCGTTTTCTACCGAGATCAGCATCGGGGGCCACAACAAATCTACGGAGATCGGGTAATCGTAGGTGGCCAGTTGGTCAAATTCCCCGTCTGTAGGCCTCCCCCAGAGGGTGAACTGCACAAAATAATTACCGGAGGGGAAGTATCCGCCTGCATTTGCAATTTGCTGATAGGTATTATCCAGGGTATAGTCCGTCACCAGCGGCGCTATTGATCCGAGATTAGTGCTGTTTATGTACGTGACGGAATTGGTGACATCAAAATCCTGTGATTTGGATTTGAGAAGTAAAAGGTTCTGGTCGTTGAAAACATACAGCCTCAGCTGGAAGTCGGTCATGTTGCTGTCCACGGGTCCTGAAATGGTGAGATGCCACAGATCGAGATGTGTGAATGAAAGAGGCGGCTCGTAGGCAACAATTGAATATTGGGCGCGCAGGTTTATAGCTGTTGTAAGGAGCAGCCATAAGATACAGATGTGTGAAAATTTTCTTTTCATAGGTTATGATTTACCATCTTGCAACCAAGGTTCCGCGCAACGATACCTGGTCATAAGGCGCCGCCGGGGATATGTTTGCATAGTTGCTGTATGTATTGTATTCTGCTCTAAAATTGAAGGTGAACATCTGTGCGAACGTGATGCCCGACTGATAGTACGCGCCGAACCGGGCTTCATTCCTGTTTATGTATGCGCTTCCGCCAAGTACGTTGTTCCACCGGCGGAAGGCCAGATAGCTGCCTCCCAGATTCAGAGCGTATGTATGCAACTCGCCCTGCTGGCGGTTGCGCGTGCGAATGTAATTCTGACCGATATTGACCGAGACAGCGCGCGACAGTACAAGCATCTGGTTCAGCACCACGTAATCGGTCGAATAGCTCATGAGCGAATCGGTGCCCTGGGCATCCTGGCGGATGTACGCAAGGGTATTCATCATCTGTATCTTTTTAATGCGAAGGCTGTAATTGCTGTTTACCGTCAGCACATTGATGTTGATGAAGGTGGAATCACTGCTATGTATATATGGGGTCAGGTTTACTTTTAGTGAAGGCCATTTTGGGATATTTAGAGAAATGTCGAATCCCCAGTTGTAAAGCTGCGAGGTGAAGAGTTTAGTATTGCTGAGGTTGTCGCTGTTTCGCCGGAGATAGCCGGCAACGGTCAGGCGGTTCTTCCATAAAGCTTGCGAGTAGCGAAATTCCACGCCGAAAATATCTTTCATAAGAAATGGATTGCCCAAAGTGGTATAGTAGGGTCCTGTGCGTTTAATTCCAGCTGATATCTTTGATCGTCCCTTCCAGAAGGTGGCTTCCGCTCCCGCGCGGAAAGCATAATCCACTACAGTGTTATTGTTGACGGATCTTTGCGTAAAAATATTTCCCATCCAGTCCGAGGCGTGTCCCGGAGGGGGCATTCCGATATTATAAGAGAGGCTGTCGCTTAACGTTACATCCCGCACAAGCTGCGACCCTGAAAGTTCGCCGTATATTTTGAATCGGTTCTTCAACAGGCTGATCTTAAAATCCATACCGACTACCTGGTTCAGTTTCGGCGTATTGATATACAGGAAAATGGAATCGCGGGGGGAAATGCTTTCAGGATCATCTGCAAACTGTAGAATTGTAAAATGAATGTAACTTTTTTCCTTTCTGCCGTATCCGAAGGAGCCGCCGGTTACGGTACGCTTATACGCGGCATAATTTTGCTCCTGCGTGTAGACCGCGTCCTGTATGGTACCGTAAACAAAAGCGGCATACGTTCCCCATGGTTCGATTTCAAGCGATACGCCGTTTACCGGCATGCCCTGTAATGTAAGATCGGAGTACGAAGGATAGGATGTACCCATATACATGCTTCGCACAGCATACATGAAGCGTTCGCCCTTCCGGAAGAGATGGTTTTCTTTAAGCTTATCCAGCAAAAAACCCGGATCGGCCAGGCGTTTGTAGTCTGTGTTCTGCACCTGCCCTGTCGCACCGCTTAGCAATGAATCGAGGCCCAGCCTGCTTATCTGCGAACGGATTTCATCTTTTTTCTGCTGCAGCTTTTCATAATATGGCCGCTTCAATTCGAGCCATTCCAGCGCTTTGATCTTCGATCTCAGGGAATCGACAGTCTCCTGGTTGATCATCTCGTATTTCTGAAGGGAAGAGTCAGGCTGGGAGGAATAATAGCCATAGTAGTGCTGCAAAGAAACGGAGTCGTTCAGTTGATTTTCAGCTATGGCATAAAGCGCTTTGAGCGAATCCAGTTCCTTCAGCCTGCTCAGTTCGTCCAGCGTTCCTGGACTTGAGAGCATTTTTTGCACGTTGTTGTATTGCGAAATGAAGCTTCCGCCTGCCGCAAGATTCAGCTCGTCTGCTTTCGCCTTTTCGGTTAAGAACTGCATTACCCGCTGCCGGAGGAAATTTTTGAACTGATTGGCATCAAACGAAATGTTGAATGTATTGATGTTTTGCTGACCCTCCTGCTGTCTGGTGGATAGCAGCAGCTGCCCGCTTACCGGGAAATCATATAATGACAGGGTCGGATTAAAATACCATTGTGCGTAAGCCGGAGGATTGGCAGATCCGGGGGTCTGCACGTTGGAGTAAACTCCTGTCAGCTCACTGTATCCATGAAACTGTACAGGTAATTGTTTCCTGCCGTTGTTGTTTTTCTGAAGCGTAGGATTTTCAGGCAAAACGTTTGCGGTGACATTTACCTGCGTACAGTTGCTCCCGATCTCTATTCCAGCTGCAGTGCTGATATTGATGCATATATAGTAGAGTCCCTTCGGAAAAAATCCTTCCTTTTTTATCTGCTGTGCAACCGCATCTGTGCGTGTATAATCGTACGATGCGTTCTTGATGATGTCCTGGCTTAGGCTATTGAGGGCAGGAGCCAATTCGAAACGTGGCGTTTCCGCCCTCACGATGGCTTCTCCCGACTCGTTGCTCACGATAATTGTGAGTAATACCGTTCCGGATGCAACTGCATTGCAATTCAGTGAAAAATCCCAAAGTTGGTTCAGTGAAAAATTGTTACCGGAATTGTACTGAGGAGTAATGACGACCTGGGCGTAACCTGCATAAGTAAGATGTAGCAGGAAAACGACAGATGCGCAACGCACCAGCGGTTTAAGGTCGGTTTTTTTCATCAGGCTGGGAAGCCAAGGTTAATTTAAAGATAGGAATACCGTTATAAATTCCAAAGATGGAGACGAAATAAGTGGAATAATATTTTGGGCCAACGGGAAGTACACCAGCAGACGAAATGAGGGTTCCGGATGTGCTGACCCGACCGCTGGGTACGATCCGTAAAGGCATCGTGAGTATTTTCAAGTAGATCGACTGTATTAGCAAATACCGCTGGGAGAATTACTGCGCCGTTTGATACAGCCGCCAGGTACTGTATGATCTGCTCTATACGTTTAAGAATATCTCCGAGGAAAACCGAACTGAATCATATCCCGGTTTCTATGCTCAGGTACAAAGGATAGAAACCTATATAACACGAATGTAGTCTATCGTTGACCTTGATCTGTTTTTAATAGCTCAAAAGGACGGTCACAGGAAGTTTTAGCGATCACCCCCCGCCGCTTCATATACCAGCTGCACTACGCCCGACCGGAAGACGTTCGTTTTGATCAGCCGTAGCTCCACGCGCTGCTTCAGATCTTCGAACAAAGGCTTTCCGCTTCCCAGGGCTACCGGGTGTACTGAAATGCGGTATATGTCTATAAGATCCGAGTGGATAAAAGTACGGATCAGTCCTGCGCCGCCGTATAACCAGATGCCCTTTCCATCCTGCTGTTTTATCTCTGCTACTTTTTCGGAGATATCTGAATTTATGAACGTGGCTTTATCATCTTCCCGGCTTTGGCTTGAAAAGACGAATTTCTTTTTCGAATGGACCGCTTTCCACATCATTTGTTCCGCGTCGCCGGCATTCGCCTCCGGCTGAAAGTTGCCCCAGGCATCATAGCTCACCCTGCCGTAGAATATGGTATCGATGCTTTCCAGGAATCCGCTAAAATCCATATCATCGTCCATGATGCACCAATCGATCTCCCCGTTCGGGCCTTCGATGAATCCGTCGAGAGTAACGGCCAGGTCGAGTATTATTTTTTTCATTTTGTCGGGGCTTTTATTAAATAGTTTGATTTAAATATATCACGCAGAAATTAAAAAGCCAATATGGCCTTGGGAAGCAGACATTGTATTTTTATCGTCGTGTGTTTGGGCAGTGAGCTGCTAATTGTTATGCCCATGCTACAGATCAGTACGCGTTACGGTGGCAAATCAAGTATTAAAGCTGTTTCTATTACCGTGTACAGACTACCTTCAAAGGGCTAGATCGCTGGTCGGAGGCTGCTTCAAGCAATAGGTGCCCGGTTAAGTCATGTGTGCAGATGGTCTCCTGCAAGGGACGCACGGTATCTTTCACCGTGTAGCCATTTATCCGGCGGTCGCAGCTCATGGGGCGCTTTCCACAAATTTCATCGTGTACAGCATAATCGCATTATTCCGCAGCTCCACCCATTTCACGCCGCCATCGTATGCAGTGTAATACACGCTGCAATCCTCTACCGGTATTTCGCCAAGCAGATTAAAATTCTCATCGAACACCTGAAAATATGATTCAAATACCGTCGACATATTCTGCACCGATACTTCCTTAGGTGTAGAAAACAGCCGGTAGTACCGGTTTACTGACGGATCGAATACAAGCTGTTTGTAGTTTTCCATCTTCATCAGGTGCATCAGCAATTTTCCCTGGTCTTTGCTGTCTTCGCGGGTAAGCGTGTTTACAATCCCTTTCGAATGGGCCGAACGGCCGGGATATACCGAAGTAGTTTCCGCCTGCATATCGTAAACGTAAATGCGGCTGTCCGGATAGAATGTAATGAATTGCCGTCCCCCGTAAAACGACGAATACACAATATCTGCAAATCCCAGTCCGAACTGTGTATAGATCTCCGGGTAATGCATATCCGTTTCTTCTATGTTTCCCGTCTGCGCATCGACGAGGGCACCGATAGAAGACTCGTAATATTTTTTTGTGCGATAGGGACAAACATAACAATACCGGAATACGGCTATCTTTTGTGTGCTTTCGTCGAAGTGCACCGGCGATTCAAACAGGTTCGAATAAAGAAATTTATCTTTTTTCAGGTTGTTGCTGTTGAGCACGAATGTGTCTGCCACATTGCCCGCCGTATCTATGACTTTTAACTTACCCTCGTACTGCAGCAAAATATTTCCGCCGGAATAAAAGTCCACCGATTGGATATCCACCGAAAGATCAGCAGGGCAGCTGCAGTTAGCGGTAACGGGTACATACTCCGGCCCTTGTTCGCCGGTCTTATAGCGTGCAATAAGCGTGTTTGTGTGCAGATCGATCACAAAGGTTACCGACGCTTTCGGCGCCGTTACAAGCATCCTGTTATCCTTAATGCTTATCAGCGGCTTCGGCTCGCTTTTCATCCCGGGCGCGGGGAGCAATATAGAATCCACGCTTATGCGAAAGTCCCGGTGAAGATGCTGCGGAGCATAGTCGATCATAAACGCGTTGCTTTCGGTTTTAATGTATGCGGGAAGATCGGCCTTTTGCGACTGGCATGCTGCTACAGGCAGCCAGCAACAGATCATGTAAAGCAGCTTTTTCATAGGGTTGATATGCATAAGGGAAACATTCCGGAAATGCCTCTTTCAAATGTACAATGTGTTCAATGAATAACGGAATCCGGATGCTCGAAAAGGGATGAGTCCATCAGCCATAAGGTCTTTTGTGCTTTCTCATTTGTCCAGAACGGGTAACTGTCCCATTTAGCAGGCAGACCTTGAGGATCAGAAGCACTAAGTGTTCCTATCCAGATATCGCTTAGCCAGAAGCAGCTTGTTTCCCGTTTACATCCGCCGGCATGATTCGGCGCGCACCGTACTCCAAAACGACATACGCTGGTACCGCAATACTGAATGCAGCCATGCGGTCCGTAGCGGCCGTGAACATTCTTGGTAAGTAATACTTCCCGCTCCGGTAATTCTTCGCGGGTGCAGGAACCGGCAAAGGTCAGGATTAATGTAAGGAGCATTGTAGTGAACAGTACTTTCATAAGGTCGGTTTAAATAGTTAGAACTGTAGTTTTGATTATGCAATATACATTATTGGTTAATTATTTGTGGAATTTATAACCAGTATGGTAGTATTATGTAATGTTTGCATAATCTGGCCCCAGGAATGCGGTTGTCTCTGCAGGATGAATAAATCAACGTAAGCGGCAGGGGGCGCAGCGGCATCCTTTGTCCGCCGAAGCTTCAGCGACGGCGGACCTTGTATTGCAAACAGCTCCGATATAATGACGAAAGGTCAATTCCACCAATACCGGCGGCAAAGATACAGCGGAGCACCCGGCAGCCGCCATAGTTTAGAACTTAGTACTTAGTCCTTAGTTGCTTAGATCTTAGAGCGCGTTGAAATGTGTGTGCGTGTAAAAAAAAACCGCACGCCCTTTTCAAAGACGCGCGGTAAACCTGATCTCTCAAATCTAACATCTAACATCTAACATCTAGCATCTAACATCTCCCGTCTAAGCTCTAAGTTCTAAATACTAAATTCTAATACTAGCTCCGCTTCACTTCCATCCTCCTCCCAACGCCTTGTACAGCGCTACTTTCGCATTCAGCTGCTTTGCCTTTATTTCCACCAGCTCCATCTTCGATTGCAGGGCTTCGCGTTGCGTCAGCAGCACTTCCATATAATCGGCGCGGGCGGAGTTGAAAAGGTTGGTAGAAATATCCACCGACTGCGTGAGGATGTCCACTTCTTTCGACTTTGTGTTATAGCTGCTCGTGTAGTTCTTAATGGCCGAAAGCTGGTTCACCACTTCCGTGTACGCGTTCAGAATGGTCTGCTCGTAGTTGTACACCGCCTGCATCTGTTTCGAGTTGGCGCTGCGGTACGCGGCTACGATGGCATTCCGGTTGATGAGCGGAGCCATCAGGTCGCCTACCACATTATACAGTATGGATTCGGGCCGGAACCATACGGCCGGGTTAAAAGCCTGGAAACCTATCTCTGCCCGCAGGCTCAGGGATGGATAAAAATTCGCTTTTGCCACCTTTACATCCAGCTTGGATGCCACAAGCTCCTGCTCTGCCTGCCGTATGTCCGTGCGGTTTCCCAGCAGCTGGCTGGGCACGCCCACGTAAATGGAATCAAGCGCCATGTCATTGAACGCCGCCGAATTTCTCGCCACCGGCTGCGGAAATCTTCCCACCAGGAAGTTGATCCTGTTCTCCGTTTCCACAATTCTTTGCCGGATCTCGTACTGTAATGTCTGCGTGTTGAGCAGCTGGGCCTCGAACCGGTTCACCGCAAGCTGCGAAACGCGCGCGGCGTCTTTCTGCTGTTTTACGATCTGCAATGCGTTCTCCTGTATCCCGATGTTCTTTTGCACAATGTCCAGCTGGTTATCGAGCGCGAGCAGCTCATAATATGCGCCGGCTATCTCCGACACCAGGTTGGTCACCATAAAGTTCTTGCCTTCGATGCTGGCCAGGTAGCGGGCCACAGCGGCATTCTTGCCATTGCGCAGCTTTTTCCATATATCGAGCTCCCACGAGAAAAAACCTCCCACCATAAAATCGCCGAGCGGCTCGGGGAACGATTTTCCGGGTTGTATGTCAAGGTTCTCTTCCACAGCGCCATTCCTTGTGTACCGGCCGGATTTGTCCAGGCCAGCGCCAAGCTTCAGCCCGGCAAACGGCAGGTATTCGCCCTTCCTGGACTTTACCTCGTTCTTCGAAACTTCGATCTCCTGCAGGGTGATGTTCAGCTCCTGGTTGTTCTTCAGCGCGGTGTCGATCAGCGCAATTAAATTCTGGTCGGAAAAAATTTCTCTCCAGTTAAGGTCGGCTGAGTTCGTGCTGTCTACGGTGCTGACAGTAGTATCGTAGCCGGAAGGAACATTCCTGTTTTCATTCCTCATCGCTATCTTGGGGGTTTTGCATCCCCACGCAAGCAGCAGCAGGAAAACAGCGCCCGCAAAATATTTATAAAATGATCTGTTTGTCATTCTGATGTTTATTGATTGTTGTTCTTCCTCATAATTTTTGTCATCAGCTTTTTCATGGTCTTTACCATGGCTGCTTCCGATTTGCCATCCACAAAGTCTTCGCTCAGGGGATTCTGATCTTCATCCCGGATGAGCTTCCTGCCCTGGGCAATGGATCCGAAAATGTAGTAAAGGCCGGGAACGATGATGACCCCGAATACGGTTCCGAACAACATTCCGCCCAGCGCCGACGCACCGATGGTATGGTTGCCCACCGCGCCCGGGCCGGTAGCTATTACCAGCGGGATAAGACCGGCAATGAAGGCGAACGACGTCATAAGGATAGGGCGGAAGCGCATTTTGGCTCCTTCGATGGCGGCCTCCAGCACAGTCGCTCCCTGGTTATGCTTCATTACGGCAAATTCCACGATCAGCACGGCGTTCTTGCCTAACAAGCCCACCAGCATGATGAGCCCGATCTGCGCGTAGATATCGTTGGCCAGCCCCAGCACCTTAAGCAGCAGGAACGAGCCGAACACTCCCGCAGGCAGCGAAAGAATTACAACCAGCGGAATGATGAAGCTTTCGTATTGCGCGGACAATACGAGGTACACGAACAGGAGCACCACGATGAAAATGTAGATCGCCTCGTTTCCCCGCGCAGCCTCGTCGTACGAGAGACCTTCCCACGCGATGTCGTACCCGTGCGGCAGCACCTGGCTTGCCACTTCTTTTATGGCGTTGATGGCGTCGCCCGTGGTGTATCCTGATGCAGGCACGCCCCTGATGGATGCAGACGTGTACAGGTTGAAGCGCGTAATTTCATTCGGTCCCTGCCGCTTTTCCATCCGCATAAAGGAGGAGTAGGGCACCATTTCATCACGGTCGTTCTTTATGAAAAGATTCAGGATGTCCGACGGCATTTTCCGGTATTCCGGCGCCGCCTGCGTATATACTTTAAAGAATGTATTGAACCGCACGAAACCCTGCTCGTATGTACTGCCGATGAGGATGTCGAGGTTTTCCATGGCCTTGCCGATGGATACTCCTTTCTGCATCGCGAGATTATTGTCGATGATGAGCTCGTACTGCGGATAATTGGCCGCGTAGAATGTGAACAGGCCGGTAAGCTCTTTGCGCTTTCGCAATGCTTCCATGAACGCGGTGTTCACTTTGTCGAAATCCTGGTAATCGGTGTTGCTGCCTTTATCCAGCAGGCGCAGCGAGAACCCGTCCGACGAGCCGTAACCGGGCACAGCCGGCGGTTCGAAGTACTCAATAACAGCGCCCAGGTCTTTGGTCTTCTCTTCCAGCTCTTCTATGATCTCGTGCACGGATTGTTCCCTTTCCGACCATTCCTTCAGGTTGATGATGCACGTTCCCGCGTTGGATCCGCGGCCTTCGGTAAGGATCTCGTACCCTGCCAGCGAAGTTACCGACTGCACGCCTTCCACCTCTTCGGCAATGTTCTGCAGCTTCCTCGAAATGTCGTTGGTCCTTTCCAGCGTGCTGCCGGGAGGCGTCTGTATGATCGCGTAGATCATTCCCTGGTCTTCGTTGGGAATAAAGCCCGCAGGCAGCTTTTTGTTCACGAAGAAAATGCCGAGCGCGAACGCGCCGAGTATGCCGTATGTAACGAGCTTCCTGTTGGCGATCAGGCGCAGCAGCGAAGTGTATCTGCCGGTCAGTTTTTCAAACCGCCTGTTGAACCAGTCGATGAACATATTTATCGGCGTTTTTCGCCTCGGCTTTCCGTGGTTGTTCTTTAAGATCATGGCGCAGAGTACAGGCGTAAGCGTGAGGGCCACCACGCCTGAAAGCACGATGGCGCTTGCCATGGTAATGGAGAACTGCCGGTAGAAAACGCCCACCGGTCCGGGCATGAACGCTACCGGAACGAATACGGATGTCATGATAAGCGTGATGGCGATAATGGCGCCGCTGATCTCGCCGAGCACTTCCTTCACCGCTTTGTAAGGTGAAAGATGCTTTTCTTCCATCTTGGCGTGCACGGCTTCTACTACTACAATCGCATCATCCACCACGATACCGATGGCCAGCACCAGCGCAAACAGCGTAATGAGGTTGATGGTAAGCCCGAAGAACTGCATGAATATGAACGCCCCGATAAGCGAAACGGGAACCGCCAGCGTGGGAATAAGCGTGGAGCGCAGATCGCCGAGAAAGAGAAATACAACCAGCGCCACCAGCACGAAAGCTTCTCCCAACGTGTGAAGCACTTTATCGATAGAGGCGTCCACGAACTTCGATACATCATAGTTGATCTCGTAGCTCATGCCGGGAGGAAAATCTTTTTCCAGCTCTTTCAGCTTTTCTTTCGCGGCGTCGATAACGGTGCTCGCGTTGCTGCCGATGTTCTGCTTCAGTACGATGGATGCCGACGGATGCCCGTCCTTGTTGGAATAGATGTCGAAGAACTCGCTGCCCAGCTCCACGTCGGCCACGTCTTTCAGCTTCAGGATCTCGCCGTCGGGATTGGCGCGGATGATAATGTCCTCATATTCTTCGGGCTTATTGAACCTGCCTACATACGTAAGCACGTATTCCAGCGATTGCGGGGTCTTTCCGGAGCTTTGTCCTAGTCTTCCCGGCCTTCCGATCACGCTTTGCTCGCCTACGGCGTCCATGATCTCTTCGGTGGAAATATTGTACGCTCTCATCCGGTCGGGCTTCAGCCAGATGCGCATGGCGTACTGGCGGCTACCGAGGATCTGCGCGCGGCCCATGCCGTTTATCCTTTGCAGCTCGGGCAGGATGTGCACGTTGGCGTAATTGTACAGGAATTTTTCGTCCGCGTTCTCGTCCGTGCTGTACAGGTTCACGTACATGAGCATGCTGGGCTGAATGGGGGAGATGATGACCCCTTCGCGCTGCACCAGCGGCGGAAGGTTGTTCATCACCTGGTCCACTCTTGTTTTTACGTTCACCACCGCGGCGTTGGGATCTGTTCCCGGCACGAATACGATCTGTATCGTTGCCTCACCTGCGCTGGTCGCATCAGATATGATATACTGCATGCCCTGCACGCCGTTGATGGCCCTTTCCAGGGGAACCAGCGTAGACTTTACGAGCACATCGGCGCTTGCTCCCGGGTAAGCGATGAATACGTTCACCCGCGGGGGAGCGATCTCCGGAAACTGGGATACCGGCCGCGTAGTAATAGCCAGGAATCCCAGGAATATGATGGCGAGCGCGAGCGAAATAGCAAGGACCGGCCTTTGAATGAATTTACTGAACATTGTTATTCTCTTTTTGGGTTCTTAAACTATTCTGCATGCAGCTCGTGCAGCTCGGAAATGGCCTTGTGCGGATCCACGAAATCGTAGTTGATCTTTTCCCCGTTCTTTACCTTGCGCAATCCTTCCAGGAGTATCTTGTCGTTTTTCGTCAGGCCGCCGGTCACCACGTACAGGTGCGGCAGCTCTACGCCTACGGTGATCTCTTTCGAGTGCGCCACATTGTCTTTGTCTATTACAAAAACATACTTCTTGTCGAGGATCTCGAACGTAGCCTTCTGCGGGATGATGATCGCATCTTTCACAAAGACGGGCATCAGGATATTTCCCGTTTCTCCGTGCCGCAGTATTCCCTGCGGGTTGGGGAAGGTAGCCCTGAAGGCGATGTTTCCCGTTTCATTATTGAAGTCGGCTTCGATGGTCTCGATGATCCCCGTCTCATCGAACATCTGGTTATTGGCCATCTGCAGTTTTACTTCCTGCGGGTTCCGGTCATTCTTTTTGGATTGTATGTACGTCAGGTATTCCGCTTCGGGCACATTGAAGTAGACCCACATCTTGTTGTTGTCCGAAAGGGTTGTCATAAGGTCGCCCTCGTCCAGCAGGCTTCCCATCCGTACGCGGAAGAGGCCTACGATGCCATCGAAAGGCGCACGGATCTCCGTAAATCCCAGGTGGACTTTTGCCAGCTGCAGCTCTGCTTTCACCTTGTCCAGCTTCGCTTTGGCCAGCGCCAGCTCGTTGCCGGATACGATATTGCTGTCCGCCAGCTTTTTGGTGTTTTGATATTCGATCTCGGTAAAATCCAGCTCGGCCTGTACTTTCTGCATTTCGGCTTCATAGATCACGGGCATGATCTGGAACAGCAGCTGTCCTTTTTTCACCGACTGCCCCTCGTCTACGGTGATGCCCTGCAGATAGCCTTTCTCCAGCGACCGTAATTCGATGTGCTGGATAGCGTGGATCTGGCATACATAATTCTTATAGACCAACGTATCCTGTTGTATCGGCTGGGTCACAAGAAACTTTTCTTCCTCCTGTTTTTGTTCATGATGCCGGCAACCTGAGGTGATGAGCAAGCCTGCCAGGCAGAAAAGAATTGGAAAATTCTTCATAAAAATGATTTGATTTTTTTAATGATAACATCAGAATATTCAGGCATGCGACGATGCCTCCCCGGGTGCGGGGAAAGGGATATGAAAGCCGGGATTATACCAGCTTATCTCAATGGGGGAAAGTCTTCCAGGAATGGTAGAGAATGAAAAGCGGCACCGTGGCCTTGTTCTGAAGCGCGGCCGGCATTGCGGAAAGGATGTTATCTGAGAATATATCGGGTGGTATGCCAACAAGCCAGGCGGCATCGAAAGCCCAGCCGAAAGCTTTTGTCTCGTCGTCTTTGGATTCGCCGTTGTTTTCTTCGGTAATGCCTTCCAAAGCGAGGCTGATCCCCTTCGGACCTGCGGGGTTCCGGAAAAATCCGTCGGAGCTGTGCGATAGAAAAGTACCGGAATTTATGCCCTCGCCCGCTTTTATTATCCGGCTTGCCTGGACATCAGCGGCAAATAATTTGCAAATAAAGAAGAAGACCAGGGTAACGGATATGCACCGGTGCAAGCTGGCTATGCCCGCGCGTTGAGGCTTAATGACCTTCCTATATCTTCCTGTTGCCACTTATGGGATATGAGGACGCGAATGTATAAATATCATTTCAACAATAGGAACAGGCGGCCGTTTTTAACAAAAGAATAACGGTTTGGAACGGGCTGGTTTCGTGCTTATCCGGCCGCATTTTTCACCCTGCCGATCTCGCGGCCAGCGTATGCTTTTCGGTTTTCGATTTCGTAAGCGCCATCGCTTTTTCGTAATGGCGATGGCTTCATGCGCGTCTGTACCGCATACAGGTAGCCGAGCAGCGAATGGTAGTAGCTGTTTCCCGCCAGCTGCAGCTTTTCCGCTTCGGGTATCGCCATTTCACGGCCGTACAGCTGCGCTAAGGCGAATGAGCGGTTGAGCGCCGCTACCAGTGAGCGCTTGATCCAGCTGTTTGACGTAGTGTACGGGCTACCTGAAGTAGTGTCCGGCTTGTTTGAAGTAGTGTACGGTCTGCCGGATGTAGTGTACGGCCTGTTTGAAGTAGTGTGTGGCCCACTTGAAGTAGTGCACGGCCTGTTTGATGTAGTGTATGGGTTACCTGAAGTTGTGCCAGGCCTGTTTGTAATAGTGCTTGGGCTACCTGAAGCAGTGTCCGTACTGTTTGAAGTAGTGGCGGGGCTGCTTGAAGTATTGCTCGGCCCCCTCCCGGTAGCGGGGCCGAAGCATGTTTTATTTTTTATCCTTTTTTCCGGGGAACGATGTTTTTGAACCGGATCTTCTTTATGCGCCCGTATTCTGCGCTGGTGGGGCCGAAGATGGATTTAACGTATTCCTTTGCCAGCTTGGTGCGGTCTACAAATCCTGTTTTGGGGGCGTAGAAGACGGTGTAGCGGTAGGCGTAATCGGTGTTATAGGCAGATTCTGCCGCTATTGCATTGTCGTTGGTCTGTTCCAGCAGGTTTTTCATGGCGAGCAGGGCGGGCAGCTGCAGGTCGGTCTCATTTGGGGTATAGGTGGGCTGGTTACCAAGCAGCTCATACAGCTTGCTGAAATGGCCGCGGACGTTCTCCATATCCGTTTGCGCGGTCGAAACCTGCTCCCTGTTGCTACCGGGATTGGCGCTGTGCAGCGGCGGAGTGGCGGTTTCGCCGGCGGGCGGGGCATCCTCGTTTCTGCCTTTCGGCTTTCCTATACGCTGGCCCTGGATCCTGGCTAAGAGCGACTGGGCGTTTGTGATGGTGGCCCCGGGCATTTCCAAAGCTTTCATAGCCGCTATTATGCGTACTACATACGATTCGAGCCCTTCGTACACGGGGCGGCGGATGTTTGCCATGTCTTTTTTGATGCCGGCAGATCTGTCGAGGTTTTTTCTTGCTACCGTAGCATCTGCATAGCTCTGCTCAAAGCCGCTGACGGTAATACCCGGCGTTACGGGGTTGTACCTGGGCTGCAGCTGCTTCAGCTCGCTGATGAATACCTGAAGATTGGAGTAATTCATCTCGTGGGTGATCTGATTTTTGCTCATAGGGATGGCGTATTTGGTTATTAATGATTGGTTGATTTAAGGTGATTGTTTCCCGTACCGATAGCTGCCAGATGGTAGTGCATACAGTGCACAGCTTATTGTTTGAATGATGAGTGTATACCCCGCTTTATACGCTGCGGGATAGCGGTAAATAACCGGTGCTGAAAATAATTTTTTAGAAAATACGTGTCAACTGCGAAAAGGTAAAATCAGGAAAAATACGGATGGAGATAAGGGGTTTTCCGGATGGGGCTTGATGGATACATAGCGGATTGTAAATCCGAGTTCAACGGATTTCAATGTGTTCCTGCATGAAATACTAGGAGACAGACTTTTCCTAATAAGCATTGGCGATTTCTGGTTCATACTCGTTACTAGTGTTATTCTATACGGACTGAAGAGAATGTGTCATCTATTGTACCATAAAATATTTCACGAAGTGAGATATTTCGCCCTTCACGCTTATATTTATAGCCTGATAAAGTTCATGGTTATGAATTGCATAAAGAAATCTTGGAGAAAAAAGGAATAAAGCAAGTTTGGCTGGCTGAGCAGCTGGGCAAAAGCTATAATATGGTAAATAGTTATGTGCAAAATAGACGACAACCAAGCTTAGAAATATTAAATCAGATAGCTGAAATACTAAATCTGGATGTAAGAGATCTGGTAGTATCAAATAAAAACGAAAATTGAAGATGATGTTTTCTTGTATGATATGAATGAATTACTGGGAAGTAAAAAATAATATTATATAGAGTGCCCAATACTAGAATCTGTAAAATAAATCTTTTGAAAGATTTAAAATGAAAGAACAACAAGAAAAATATGATCTGCCAGAAGGCTGGATTTGGACTACAATTGATGAAATAGGTATTGTAGTTAGTGGAGGGACACCGTCTACCAAAAATAAAGAATTTTGGGCTGGAGACATTTCTTGGATTACACCGGCTGACCTTTCAGATTATAAAGAAAAATCTATCGCAAAAGGTAGCAGAAATCTATCTCAACTTGGTTTGGATTATTCCTCCGCCAAATTAATACCTAAAGGCTCTGTTTTATTTTCTTCACGTGCTCCTATAGGATATGTTGTAGTAGCGCAAAATGATCTAACCACAAGTCAGGGCTTTAAAAACTTGATTCCAATGAGTCAAGTTGACAGCGAGTATACTTATTATTATTTTTTGACATTAAAACCTCTTGCAGAAAAAGTAGCAAGCGGCACTACGTTTTTAGAATTGTCGGCAAAAAGCTTTTCAAAGCTACCTTTTCCTTTATGTCCTTTAAATGAACAAAAATTAATTGTTTCTCAAATAGACTTACTTTTTAGTAAACTTGATGAAGCCGAAAAAGTATTGGACCAAGCTCTAAGAGATTTGGAAATATACAAACAAACACTACTGAAACAAACATTTGAAGGAAAGCCAACGGAGTTATTGGGGAAAAATACTAAAGTAATCACAAAGGGGGCTTCACCAAAATGGCAAGGAATAAATTATACAAATGATATTACTCAAGTTTTATTTATCACGAGTGAAAATGTTCAAGTTAATACGATTGAGCTCACTAAACCTAAATATGTAGATAGTTTATTTAATAAGAAACAAAAACGCTCAATCTTAAAAAAGGGAGATGTGTTAGTTAATATTGTAGGTGCCTCTATTGGACGCGCAGCCGTATTTAATTTAGACTTTGACTCAAATATAAATCAAGCAGTTTGTTTAATTAGACCCAAGAAAACTATAAATCCAAAGTATGTTTCATATTACTTAAATTCACCAATAGCTTACCAATTTTATAAACAAAGAGCTGTAGAGGTTGCTCGTGCAAACCTAAGCCTAAAAGATATATCAGAAATACCATTCCCAATATGTACGGTTAAAGAGCAACTAATTATCGTAAATAAACTAGATGTAAACTGCACTTTAGTTGATAATTTAGGAAAAACAATTAATAATGTTTTAAATGAAATTGTTGCGCTAAAACATTCAATTCTAAAGAAGGCATTTGAAGGCAGATTAGTTAACTATACTTCTGAGGAATCTGCAGAAAGCTTATTGAATGACATCCAAGAAGAAAAAAGATTATATCTTAAAAATCAAAAAGAGCTGAACCATAGTAAACCCAAACAAAAGAAGCAAATGGAAGAAAAGAAATCAATACTTGAAATTTTAAAGGACTCTAATTCGCCAATATCTGCTCAGGAACTTTGGGAGAGATCCACTAGTGATGGAGATATTGAACGATTCTACAGCGAAATAAAAGAAATCTACCATCAAATAGATGAGGTAAAATCAACGACAGAATCACTTTTAAGTTTAAAAGATGAAAATAAATAACGTACACATAAAAGGGAGATTTAAGAATCTGGAGGATTTTCATTTTGATTTTGATGGAAACTCTATGGAGACAGTTTTGCTTGGATTGAATGCTACAGGTAAGTCTAACTTTATGGAAGCGTTAGTTATCATCTTTAGGGACCTAGACTTAGAAAGAGCACCAATATTGCATAAGCAAGGTCAACCATTTGAATATGCAATTAATTATACTTGTCGGGATAAGAGTATAGATGTTGATTATTCTGTAAAAAATGGATATACTTTTTCCATTGATGGCGAAAAGTTAAAATCAAAAGGACAATTCTTCAAAAATAAAAACGAGTATTTACCAAGTCATGTTTTCGTTTATTATTCAGGGTTAAGTGAACGTTTAAGATCTTTGTACGCAGATCATAAACTTCAGCAATTTAAAAAAATGATGGACCCCGCATCAAAATATGAGGACTTTAAAGAAATGCCTCGTATTTTCTTAGTAGAGCCAATCCATGCTAGTTTTGCTTTAATTGCTTTTTATTTATTCGATGAAAGAGAGAAAGAAACAATAGCTTTTTTAAAAAGAGAGCTCAATATAGTGGATTTTGGCTCAGCTCTTTTTATGTTGAAGCAACCTAACTGGTCCAAATCTCGCAAAGATCCAGATAATTTTTGGAATACAACAGGTTTGGTGCGTAGATTTATTGAAGACTTATGGAATTTTTCTGTTGTGCCAATGTTTTACAAGGAAACTGTGAGAGGATCCTTAAGTAAAAGGGAAACATTAAATAGACTCTTTCTATTTCTAAAAGACAAAGAGGCTATTAGAGCATTTGTAGAAATGAAATATGAAAATAAAATTACATTATTTAATGCCTTATGCAGCCTTAATTATTCTGAATTAGTAGAAGATCAAGATGTGAGGATAAAAGTGCTAAAAGAACATGTTGAAGGCGAATTGGCTATGGGAGAATTAAGTGAGGGTGAAAAGCAATTAATTACAGTGCTTGGTTTACTTAAGTTTACAAAAGATGATGAAGCTCTCGTTCTTCTCGATGAGCCGGATACGCATTTAAACCCAATGTGGAAATGGAAATATCTTGAATTTTTAAAGGATGTTGTTAATCAATCGGATAAAACTCACATTGTTTTTTGTACGCATGACCCATTAGTAATAGGCGGATTGGAAAAAGAGCAAATACGTGTTTTTAAAAAAGATGAAAATTTAGAAACTACTGTAGTAGAGCCGGATATAAGTCCGAGGGGCTTAGGAGTTGCTGGCATTTTAACAAGTCCATTATTTGGAATGCCAACGACCCTTGATAGACCAACAAATGAATTGTTAGAAGAAAGAAATTTATTACTATATAAAGAAAGTAAAAATAATCTTACAGATGAAGATAAAATAAGGCTTAAAGAGCTTTTTGAGATTTTAAGTAACGAAGGATTTAATTACATATTTAAAGATCCTGATTTCTCTGAATTTATCGCGAAGAAAATGGATAGTCAAAGTGCGAAAAATTTATGATCTACATTGATAATACTAAGCTGGAAAAACCTAATCAGAAATGGTTAGACAAGGCGGCTATATTATTACAAAGCCTTGAAGAAGCGGCAAACAATGAAGATAGAAATAAAATCATTGATCAAAATCATCGTATATGGAAGCTTTTGAAAGATCACTTAAAAGAATTATCATACGGAAAATGTTGGTATTCGGAAACAAAAAATCCCTATTCCCACTTACATATAGATCACTTCAGACCTAAGAAAAGAACCGAAGATATATTTGATAAGCACAATCGTATTAAAGATGGGTACTGGTGGCTCACTTTTGATATAACAAATTATCGTTTATGTGGTAGTGTTGGAAATGTAAAAAAAGGAGATCATTTTGCAGTGAAGTACAACAGAGTTCTTCAACCGGGACCAATTTCTGATGAGGTATATTATTTTTTGGATCCAACCGTAAAAGAGGATGTCAAGCTGTTAAACTTTGATAATAATGGTACTATAAAACCTTCGGCTCCTGAAAATGTAGAAAAATGGAATCATGATAGAGCAAAGTATACAATCGAGTATTTAGATTTGAATTATCCTGATTTACAAGAAGCAAGAAGACTAAAGTGGCAAGAAGCAACAATTATTATAAAAGAAATAAATCGATTAAACACCATATATAATAATGAGCCAACTAATCAAAATAAATCTAACAAAGAGCTTGAAATTAGTAAATTACGAACTATGCTTTCTCCTGAACAAGAGTTGACCTCAACAGTTCGTTCTTGTTTAAGGGCATCTGGAGAAGATTGGGCTTATAAATTACTTGAAGAATAACAACATATGGCATCAACAAATATATTAGTAGCAAAAATTTGGTCATTTTGCGATACTCTTCGTGATGACGGTTTGGGATATGGAGACTACTTAGAACAGCTTACCTATTTGCTGTTTCTTAAAATGGCGGATGAAAACAAAAGCCAGTATCAGATTCCTGAGAGGTGTGACTGGCAGGAGTTAAAATCATCTAATCAAGTCATTGAAACTTATGAAACAATCTTAAAAAAGCTTTCGGGTTCAGGTGGGATGCTCAGCAAAATATTTGCCGGAGCATTAAATAAAATACACGATTCGGTTAAACTTAAGAGATTAATCAATCTAATTAATGAAGAAGACTGGACATCACAAGAAATAGATGTAAAAGGCGAAATTTACGAATCCTTATTGCAAAAAAATGCTGAAAATAGTGGAGCCGGTCAATATTTCACACCGCGATCCGTAATTAACGCAATGGTTGACTGCATACAGCCCAAACCCAAAGAGACAGTTGCAGATCCTTCATGTGGTACAGGCGGATTCTTTTTAGGTGTTCTTAATCATTTAAAAAAAAATAAGCTAACCAAAGCACAACAGGAGCTTTTGAAGTTCCATACATTTAAAGGTTGGGAAATAGAAAAGGCGACAGCTCGACTGTGTTTGATGAATCTCTTCCTACATGGTGTAGGTGATTTAAAAGAAACTCCTGAAATAGAAGTTACGGATAGTTTGAAAAGAGCAGATGGAGAGGTTTTGGAATCAGAAAAAGTTGACATAGTACTCGCCAATCCTCCCTTCGGAATCAGTAGTAGCGATATACCAACTACGGATAAAAAACAAGCTGAAAAAGATGGTTATTTCTTAAGAAAAGATTTTTGGGTAACTACAAGCAATAAACAGCTTTCTTTCTTACAGCACATAGTGACAATGTTGAAAGAGCATGGACGAGCAGCAGTAGTATTGCCTGATAATGTATTGTTTGAAGGCGGTGGTGGTGAAACAATTCGGAAAAAGCTTCTTGAAAACACAAATTTACATACAATCCTTAGGCTGCCTACTGGAATTTTTTACGCTCAGGGCGTTAAATCAAATGTATTATTTTTCCAAAAAGAATCTGAATCAGAAACTCCTGCAACGAAAGAAGTTTGGATTTACGATTACCGAACAAATATTAGGCACACTCCTAAAAAGAATCCATTAAAATTTGAGCATTTAGAGGACTTTTATAAAGTGCTACAAAGCTGATAATATTTCAGGAAGAACAGAAACCTGGAATGAAGAAAACGAGACCGGGCGTTGGCGTAAATATTCCTATGAAGAGATTATTGAAAGGGACAAGACAAATCTGGATATCTTCTGGCTTAAAGATGATAATCTGATTGACTTAGATAATCTTCCCGATCCAGAAATACTGATTGATGATATTATTGAGAACATTGAAAGCGCGTTGGCAAATTTTAGAACGATTAAGGATTCGTTAGCCTAGAAAATATAAAATGGTCTATGAATGATTTCTTAAACGATAATATTTTTGATGTCGATTGTGATTTATTAGTAATACCAATTTCAACAACTGGTACAATTTCTAATTCCTTTAGAAGTGGTTTAGAGGACCTAAATATTGCAACAGATGTATGGGAAAATAACGATTATGAACTTGGGGAGATTAAAATATTACCTAAAAAGTCAAAGAATAAATTCATAGCTTTTGCTTGTACGGTAGACGGATATCGAGATGGTGGAGCTTATTATGCAATCAGATTAATAGGAAAAAGACTTGCAGAAAAAGTAGCAGAATTAAAAAACATTAGAGAGATTGCTTGCCCAATATTAGGAACAGGAGCTGGTAAACTTCAACCACATCTGAGCCGCAATATTATGCGTTCTGCATTTTACGAAAATAAAAATGTAAAAAACATTCTTCTTACGTTTTCTACTCCAGATTCCTATATATATTCTTCAGTAAGAAATCATATACTAGATATAGATACGCCCAGTGGGCAATTGGTTATTGAAGCCGAAATTCCTAACATTCTCATTAATGAATCAATTAGAAAAATTCAGTTTGATAAAGATTTTCATTTTCAGTTAGCTATAAATAAATTCAAGGAGTATGTTTCTTTAGAATTCTTCAATGAAAATTTTTATGAAAGCTTACTTGAAAGATTCAAAGCATCAGGATTGAATTATAAAGAATTTATTAATACTAATCTCTCTTACGGAGAACATCATTTTACTACTATTTGTGGGCAACTTATAGCTTATATAGATAGCAATGCCTATCATAAAAATATATGGAATAAATATCCAGATAAAAGAACCTTAGCAAAAGCCGGAGTTCGGCAGAATAACTGGTTTGAGAATCTGATTAAATATAAACAAACTCAAGATCTAAACGCCGTAAGTTCAAGTATTAGAAATGCACTTAAATACCTGAAAGCCCCCAAGCGTAATTTTACCATGCTCTCAGAAAGCCATCGGAAGCAGGCTTTTGAGAATATTTTTCCGGATAGAAGTTACGATAAAGAATTTGAGGACCTAGTATTGTTTTTTTTTAGAAAGCTGGGTATAAATTCAAAAAATCCTGAAAATTTTGGCGCACTTTGTAGCCGGATCCTTTATTTACCTTTCATAAAACCAATCTGGAATACGGCAGTTACAAAAGATACCACAGATGAAAATAAAGTTAGTTTTACTGACTTATCAAGAGTAAGTTTGTTAATTGAAGCATGTTTAGAGAATAGATCGAAAAAACTTGATATTGGAAATTGTGGATTGCGTGATTTGGCTGTTATTCCAGAGCTATTTGAGTGCACGCATCTTGAAGAGCTGATATTAAGCAATGAATGGGCAGTATATCAGGATGAAACATGGCAAAAAGAAAAAAGTAATAATAAGGGAATCCCAAACAGCATTAGCGTTATTCCTGAATCTATTAGCCAATTGAAAGAATTAAGGACTTTGATTTGTGGCGGAGACTGGAATGTATCTAAAAATAAAAAATGGAACAGATGGGGTATATCAACATTAGGTCCAATTACAAAGCTTACAAAGTTAGAATATTTAAACATAAGTAACAACCAATTAACGGGTTTAACAGGGCTTAATAGATTGGCTTCTTTAAGGATTGCTCATTTAAACAATAATGAGATTTCGAGAGTCGAGTCTTTAGTCGATTTGCGCCATCTGAAGGAATTGAACCTGAGTAACAATAGAATAAAAAAGACGGAGTTCTTAAGTGATCTTCAGAATATTCAAACCCTAGATTTGCATAGTAATTCCATTAAGGATCTTAGGCCTTTAAGGAATATTATTGAGCGAATTGGAATAAGTAATAACAAGTGGGAAGTTAATGCACTGAATATTGCTAAAAATCCGCTGGAGCAGCCTCCAATAGAAATAGTTAACTTAGGTAAAGAAGCAGTTATCCGTATACTTCAGGATATTGAAAAAAGTGGTCGTTATGTGAATAAAGATATAAAAATCATTCTTGCTGGAAATAGTGAGGTAGGCAAATCTACATTGGTAAAGTACTTAGATGAAGAAAAAGGACTTGAGGACGAACATGAGCCTACGCTTTGGATGGCAGAAAAAGAAATTAGAAGTAAGTATTCTATAAAAGCCATTGGCGAAGAATGTCTGCTTCATGTTTTTGACTTTGGGGGGCACGATTACTATCACGACACCCACCATTTATTCTACGGTACAAATACGATTTATTTACTTTTATGGGATGATAAGACCAATAATTTAGAACGTAGAAAAACGTTCCAAAAATCTAGGGATGGCGGGGAAGTTGAAATTGAAACTCAGGATTACCCATTAAGGTATTGGTTGGATTCTGTAAAGTTTCATACTCGAGATGTAGAAGCAGATAATTTTGAATTTGAAATAGAGAGGGAAGTCACCTATAATAGTTCCTTATTAGTGATACAAAATAAAGTTTCTGATGCTTCTAAAATAATGTTTTTGAATAATAAGCAATTAAAAACAGACTATCCATTTATCTACGAACTAATAAACATTTCAATTAAGCTGCCTAAAAGAAACTTGACACATTTTGACAATTTATTTAGTGAAATGCTTAATAATATGAAAATTATCGGAGCTATTCTTCCGAAATTTTATGAGCCGATAAAAAACAGTATTTCTTCTTATGATCCATCACAGGCACCAATTCTCACGTTTATCGAGTTCCTGGATTATTGTAATAAAATACTCGGAAATCCAATAGATGAAGATCAATGCCGAACATTAGTGAGATATCTGGATCAGGTAGGAATGTTACTTTATAATGATAAAACATCTGAAGGAAAAGTTTACGTCAACAAAAGATGGCTGATTGATAACATGCATAAAATTTTGGAGAAACTTACCGAAAAGAAAGGAAGGTTCAAAAGAAGTTATGCGGTGAATATTCTAAAAACTAAAGAGGAAATAGTTGATGATGTACTTACAATGATGCAGGAGTTTAGAATGATTTTTAAGCATCCTTATTCAGACACATTTATTGCCCCACTTTATTTACCTCTCATGCCTGATGGGAAAGTCAGCTTGTTTCTAGATAAAAAGCAAATTCCATTTAGAAGATTTGAATACAATGGATTTATTCATAAAAGTGTAATTCTTAGTATATTTCAAAAATTCGGCACACAATATCCTTTAGATGAAAATGATGATCTCTATTACTATTGGAAAAATGGATTAATTATTAAAAATCCAACTACAGGAGAGATAATTATGATAAAGTTCCATCTTGGAACTACGGATGGGAATGCTTGTATTGATATTTATGAGTTAAATAATCACAACCCATCTGGATTCAGAGATGAGGTTATCAATTACATTAGAGAGGTAAATAAAGATTATGAATTGGAAGAGATGGTCACATTGGATGGCAAAGAATATATTTCAAAAAAATTGCTTGAAGAAAATGCCAGAATAGGTAAGTATATATTTTCTGAAAGGAAACTATCAGAGCCTTTAAAATCAAAGCAGTATCAAAAACTTTTTAAACTAAAAGATTATACGGAATTCATCGACATCCCTGTAAAGAAGAAGAAAGTAGTAATATCATACTCCAAGAAAGACGTTGCGCAGATTCATATTTTGAGAAGATATTTAAGACCTCTGGTAGATGCTGAATTAATCGAAGAGCCTTGGTATTGTACCCTCTTAAATCCTGGTGATGATTGGGATGCGAAGATCAAAGATAAATTTTTAGAAGCGGATATTATTTTTTTTATGGTAAGTGAATATTTCTATAGTACTCAATATATAGTAGACAAAGAGATTAAAGTTGCCATAGATCGCTATAACAACGGGGAAAGCATAAAAATCATACCCATAATTTTGGAATTTTATGATTGGGGAAGAAAAGAACCTTACAATCTCCAACTTTTCTCGGCTTTGCCATATCAAGCCAAACCGATTAGTGATTTTAATAACCCGAAAATAGCTTGGAATACAATTACGGCATCAGTAAGAATGATGATTGAAAAAGATTTAGATCCTGGGAAAATAGAGTTAATAGGACGAGACCTTGAGGAAATTTACGAAAGACAAGTAAAAGGGAAATTGGATAATAACTCCTTGTAGTAATTCTCCGTGCTCTCCCCACTTTCCCTCAAAATATAGCTTTGGCAGACAGCAATCGTAAAAAAAACGAGGAAATTCTCGTTTCAGTTACCTATTATTGATCAGTTGCTCCAACCTCCCCATCATCTCATCCTTCCCTCCTGTGCGAGCCAGCAGGGATTACCACTTCTCTTTCCGGAACATGGCCGGAAAGATACAATGTGGGCTGTTCCATATTATAATGCCGGGAGGTGTCGATAATCAGATCAAGAATTCCGTCGCCGTCGATATCTCCTGCGAAAAGCAACATGATCATGGCGTCGTCGAAGTTTGGTTGGGCCACCAGCAGGCTTCTTGAGTTTGCTTTTGCGTTGGTCTCAATGTACAGCTTGTAATTCCACACATTATACCAGTCGGAATCATCGACCTTTTCTTTGCCACCGGTTGCAAAAATATAGTAATCCTTGCCCAGAAAGCTCAAATGCAATGTATCGCCGGGAAGGATGATGTCCGAAGGCAGACTTGCCGAAGGAACGGTTCTCTCGCTGAGGTACGGAAGCGCTTCAACCAGCAGTAGGCATGAATCTTCGTGCTGGGCGGTCACTTGCCATCCTGTTTTTTCATTCTCGTTGTCGAGAATGGCATCATTCACCCTTTTTGTCCGGATCTGCGTTGCGGAAAGGTAATAACCGGCATCCCCGCGAAAAAGACCCATCCACGCCATTTTTCCCGCATCTTCCCATACTTCGTCATGATGAAATTCTCCTTCTCTTAATACTTTTAGAGAAAGCTGGGAATCTGTGGGGAATGTTGTGTAATCGTAATGAATTGTGTCAGCGGGAGCCTCGCTGATCATGGAGGAGTTCTGCTCAGAAATGGTTGTGGTATCTGACAGCGTTTCCGCTTGGACCTTCTTCCTGGTGCACCCAGGCAAAACCACCGATGCCATTAGTGGCAGAATAAGAACCTGAATTGTCCTTCTCACTGTAATATGATGTCTTATAGTCTAACGGTTATAGGTCTGGTGTCTAAAAGTCTAAGTTCCCTACTTCGCCTTATACAAATCACTTACAAACTTCAGCAGCAGCATCCTCGATACATCCTTCGGAAGTTCTTTCAGCAATTCATTTATCGGGGCCATGCGGTCCGGGAGTTTGCCGTCCTTAATGCCCAGCATCGGGGCCAGCTTGGCCAGCAGGTCGCCTTCAGCGTTAGAGCCCAGCATTTTTCCTGCCTGTATCTTGGCGATGTCCATCAGCTTGGGCAGCTTTTGCTTTTTCAATGCGTGCACGCAGGCGCGCAGGTCGGCGAGGAAGGCATCTACCAGCGGCACGTGCGCGTAGGTGACCGAGAGATGAATATTCGGCGGTATCTCTCCGCGGCCGAACTGCAGGTTTACGATCCAGCCTTTTTCCTTCAGCTCGTCGGTGAGCGCGTACACATTTATCTTTCTGGTGCGGAAGGCCAGCAGGCTCGACGCCGGCGTGCCCATCAGCTCCAGCTCTTCTATCTCCCGTATGCCTTGTACCAGGCGGCGGGTAGCGTCCATGGTATCGCGGGCTATCTGCCGGTAGCGGTCTTCACCGACGTGGTTCATCACGGCCCAGGCAGCGGCTATCGGTCCGCCGGATTTACTGCTGAGCATGGTGGGATTAACAACTGTGTAGCCCGTCCAGTCGTTGCATACAAAGTACTGGAAGCTGCGCAGCTCCTCGGTCCTGTACATCACTATCGACGCGCCTTTTGGCGTGTACGCGTACTTGTGCAGGTCCATGGAGACGGACGTAACGCCCGGCACTGAGAAATCGAAATCCTCGCCCGCTTCGCCGTTCAGGCGGTTGCACGAGAGGATCACGCCGCCGATGCATGCGTCCACATGGAAGAGAATATTCCGCTCCGCAGCCATCCGTCCTATCTCGCGGATGGGATCCACCACGCCGAAAGCGTAGGAGGGAGCGGACGCTGTGATGAGGATGGTATTGGGAGTAACGGCCTTTTCAATTTCTGCGGGAATGGCGCGGTAGTCGCTGCCTACAGGTACGATCACCGGTTTGAGGTTGAAATATTGCGCTGCCTTGAAGAACGAGCTGTGCACGGTTTCCGGCAGTATCATCTCGGGTTGTGTTATGGCGGGAAAGTGCACGCGGGCATAATCTCTCGCGGCCTTTACAGCCAGCAGAAGGCTTTCTGTTCCGCCGGAGGTGAGGCTTCCGCACACCTGTTCGTCGCCCCGCAGCCACTCGCGGCAGTAGCCCATCACTTCGTTCTCCATTCTCTGCAGGCTGGGAAAGGTGGTGATGTCGATGCCGTTCTCGCTGAGGTATTCCATGTAAGCGGCCTTGGCCACGCGCTCGGTCTCTTCGTCGAGATGGTATACATAACTCCACACTCTTCCGCTTCGCCAGTTGGCGTCGCCGGAACGGAATTCCTGAAGCTTCCGGGATATCTCCGCGCCGGAAAGCCCTGTTGACGGTAATTTCATAAAGGAGGATGAAATAATCGGTTTAACAGCAAACCGCTACAAGATACATATTCATCGGTTTTTTTTAATTAAGTTTGTACATCTATTTTTTAAGATTATGCTTCAATTGCCGAAACTGAACACCCGGCAGATCGACGGCCTGAACATCGGTTTGATGATCATTTCGCTGGCGCTGGCTTATGTGCTTCCTTTCGAACTTTTCCTTTTCTCATACGCGGTGCTCGGCCCCCTGCATTATCTTACGGAGATATCGTGGCTGCACCAGAAGAGCTATTATGTGCCGTCTACCGGCAAGCGCAGCTTCTGGGTTTTTCCCGTGCTCGCGGCGGGACTCACTATCTTCCTCGTGCTCGGCGATGTGTTCGATCTCTTCAAAGTGAAAATAAATTCGCCGCTCGAAGGGTGGACCACCAACATGATCTTTTTCCTTTTCGGCGTAGCCTGTGTACTCGTGCTGCTTCCGAAGCTCTGGCAGAAGGTGGTGGGCGTGGGCGCGCTGCTGCTGCTGAGCGTGGCGCTCAATCTCAGCACTCAGTGCATTACCTGCAACGACCGTGTTACCGGTAAGGAGATAAGCCATTGCGACTATACCGAGCGCTCGGCTTCCAACTTCATCTCGCGCAGGTGCGAGGATGTGGACAAGGACGGGTTCATCAAGCCGGATGTCGATTTTAGAACGGGCCAGAAATATTCTGCAGCTATCCTGTTCTCGGCATATCTGCCGACGCTTATTCACGTATACCTGTTCACCATGCTGTTCATGCTGTTCGGCGCGCTCAAGAGCGGCAGCCGCCTTGGCCTCATTGGCGTCGGTATGCTCATTCTCTGCGGCGTCATGCCATTCATCTGGGACCCGCATTTCATAAGTTACCAGGTGTCCGACTATGCGCGCAAAAGCTACGATGTATCGTTCCTCAATCTCAACCAGATCATCTTCGAGAACTTCAGCCTGGGCAGCTCCGAACCGCAGAATATTTACACCTCGCGCGTCGGCATCATGCTTACGCGATTCATTGCTTTCGCTTACACATACCATTATCTCAACTGGTTCAGCAAAACGTCCATCATCCAGTGGCACCGCATGCCTATGGTGAACCTGGGCGTGGTGCTGGTGTTGTGGGTGGGCGCCGTGGTGCTGTATTACATCAGCTATAAGACGGGGCTTACCGCGCTGCTGTTCCTGAGCTTCCTGCACGTGTTCATGGAGTTCCCGCTCAATTTCCAGAGCATTGTAGGTATCGCGAAGTCGGTGTTTAAAAAGAAGAAGGCGGTGGCGGTAAGCAGAACGTGACCTGGGAAACCAGAACTTAGAACTTCGAATTTCAGATCGTAGACTGCGTCGGATGGATTCCATTTGAATCTGTTTGGGCGGCAGCTTCCGGCTATCCGCTTTATCCCCCGGAAGGAATTCCATCCTTACGGATGGTATCCTTCCGGGGGATGTCGCTCCTATCCGGGCCGCTCGTTATAGGGAGATCATTTCGTCATTGATTTGAATTATCGGTCTGCCAGGCGGATTACAAATCCGCGCCGATTCGACCGTAGCAAATGCTACGGTCACAGTCTGATAGTCTAAAGTCTGATAGTCTAAAAGTCTGATGTCTAAACGTCTCGCAGTCTAAGTTCTAAGCTCTAAACACTAAGCTCTTTTCTAATTCAGCTCCTCAATACTAATGATCCGCTGTTTCTTCTTAAAGCCCACATCCACGATCATTCCCAGCTGCACCAGGTAGCCGGATACTCCCACAAGCGTAGGCGGCACCGATCCCAGCTCGACGTCGAAAAGCGTTACCAGCGGGATGCTGTACTGGAACACGGGCTTCAGCCGTATGCGGTCGTCGGCGAGGTTGATCTTGTACCCGAAATTGAAGGTAAGGTCGAACTGCATGTTGAAACCGTTCGGAGCGATGATCGACTGCGACTCGTCCTCGTTGCCCCCGTGCACATTGCCGCCCAGGTCGGTGATCCTGTACTTGGCCCGGTAAATATTGGCGAACGAGAAATCGAACCCTCCGCCCATCACCAGGTTGCGCGATTCGTAATGCACCATCAGGTACAGCCCGATGTAGTGGATATCGCCCGTCTCGTTCACGTAGTAGGTGTTGGTATCGGCGTCCACCGCCATGTAATACGAGTTGAAACGCTTGTCGCGGAAGGTCAGCCCGCCGCGCAGCAGCACGGAAGGCGTCAGGTCGAAACGCGCGCCGATGCCTGCGTTATACCCAAAGCCGCCATTCTTGGTCTGTACCCCGGCGTAGTTAAGGATGTCCGGGTAATTTACAAAGCTGTATGTAGCCATGACCGGGATGTCGATGCCCCACCGCGAGTTGGTGAACTGCCGTTTGGGCCGCACGGTCCTGGTCTCTTGTTTTTCGTATTCCTTTTCGGGCCGGGTAAAGTTGCCGTCTTCCTTCCGCCAGGTCTTGCCGGGTTTTCCCTGCCGCACCCATTCGTTGTATTCTTCTATTACGGCTTCCTTTTCCAGGTAGGTATAATACTTGTCTTCGATCTTCCACGACAGCTCGTCGTAGTCCTTCACAAAGTCGCCCATGGTGGCGCGGAAGTCCTTTTTGTTCACTTCCACGAAGCGGTTCTCTTCCTGCTTTTCCGCGAAGTACAGATTTACGATCTCCGATTTGTTGCCTTTCCGGTCCTTCAGGGTAAGCTCGTAAAGGCTGGCCGGACCGTCGATGATCTTTTTCATCAGGTACTTCTTGTTGTCGTACGGCTTCGAAAAGTATTCCTCGTCGCCGATCTGCACGTACGAAAGCTCTTTGGCCGACAGCTTGCGGGTTTCCATGCTGTCCTCGCTGAGTATGGTGATGGACTTGGCGATCTTGTCCTCGGAAACTTTACGGATATGAACGTAAAGCGTTTCCCCCGACAGGGTCACTACTTTTCCCTTCGTATACATGCTCATGTTGGTCTGGGCACGCAGCACGCCGAAAAGAGAGAAGAACAATATGCCTGAAAAGATCAGGTACCGGATATGCCTGTAGGATGTTATCACACTGCGAAATAATGGAAATAAATTTATGTATTTCCGGACGATATTTTTTAATTATCGCCAGAAACGTGTTACTTTTTGACGTAACGCAGGAAAAGGCAAAATGTTTCAGGCCGTCCAGGTCCTACAGGCAGGGGCTTTCCCCGGGGCCGGACCGGTCGCCGGGGCTGGTATCCGGCTCACAGCGTCAATATGAGCGGAGAACATCTTCGGATTGGCTTTTCCTTAAAAGCAGGGCCGGTGCAGGCGGCTGTTAAATAACCTTCCCGAAGCGGAAAAAATCCCGCCTGGAGCGGATCACGCTCCCGCGAAACGGAACCACATCCGCAGCGGAATCCTTTTATCTTTACTGCCGTAAAACACGGTGCGGAATTGACCGCGCAATACAACAGATATGGAGCTACTGAAACAACTCTGCAGCATACATGCGCCCTCGGGAAACGAAGGGGCATTCAGGGATTTTTTACTCGATTACCATGACCGGTATTCTTCCGGCTGGAAAGTGAAGCCGCAGGTAGTGCACGGCGACGGATTCCAGGACAATATGATCTGGATCTTCGGCACTCCGCGTACTGCGGTGTACGCGCATCTCGATTCCATCGGCTTTACCGTGCGGTACGAAAATCAGCTGGTAAAGATCGGCGGACCGATAACGGAAGATGGTTGCCGCCTGAAAGGCACGGACAGCCTGGGCGCAGTGGAAGGCATCCTGCGCGTAAATGAAGATACCGGCGCGCTCAGCGTGGACTCCGACCGCACCATCGACCGCGGAACGGAACTGGTATTTGCGCCCGACTGGCGCGAGACGGACGAGTACGTGCAATGCTGCTATATGGACAATCGCCTCGGTGTATGGAACGCGCTGAAGATCGCGGAAACGCTGGAGCACGGCGCAATCGTCTTTTCCACCTGGGAAGAGCACGGCGGCGGATCGGTCGGTTATCTCGGCCAGTACCTCTACGATAAATGGAATGTAAAGCAGGCGCTCATCTCTGACATCACCTGGGTGACGGAAGGCGTGCAGCACGGGAAAGGAGTGGCCATTTCTCTCCGCGACCGCGGTATCCCGCGCCGTTCGTTCGTAAATAAGGTCGTGGAGATCGCCCGCGAAAGCGGAATACCTTTTCAGCTGGAAGTGGAAGGCGCCGGCAGCAGCGACGGCGGTTACCTGCAGGCGAGCCCGATACCTGTTGACTGGTGCTTTGTGGGCGCGCCGGAAGATCACGTGCATTCGCCGGACGAAAAAGTTTACAAGAAGGATATCGAAGCAATGTGGAAGCTGTACGAAGTGCTGATGGAAAAACTTTGAGAATTAAAAATGAAAAAGTAAAAACAATGTCCCAATGAGCAATCCGGGCCCTTTTTAATTTTTACTTTTTAATTTTCAATGGACCGCAAACACCGGGTACACCGCCATATACGTGAGCGCTCCCGCTACAAATCCCATCAGCGCGAGCCAGCTTATCTTTTTGAGATACCAGATGAAGTCGATCTTTTCCATTCCCATTACGGCTACGCCGGCGGCGGAACCGATGATGAGAATGCTGCCGCCCGTACCTGCGGAATACGCAATGAATTCCCATAATTTCGAATCCATGGGATAGACAGACAGATCGTACATTCCCATGCTGGCCGCTACGAGCGGCACATTATCCACGATGGCCGAGGCCAGGCCGATGGCAACGGCTACCAGGTCGAGATTGCCGATGGTCACATTCATCCATTCCGCGAGGCGGACCAGCAGATGAGTGGATTCCAGGCAGCTGATGGAAAGCAGGATGCCGAGGAAGAACAGCATGCTGGGCATATCGATGCGCGAAAGCGCGTGCGTGGCTGTGTACGGTTTCTTTTCTTCGTCGTCCTTGCCGGCGTGTACGATCTCGGAAATGATCCACAATACGCCAAGACCGAGCATCATACCAAGGTAGGGAGGAAGATGGGTCAGCGTTTTAAATATTGGAACTGACAGCAGAACGGCAAGGCCGGAAAACAGCATGACGTACGAGCCGGTGGAAATGACGGTGGCTTCCTGTGCTTCGCTGCTTGTTCCATCGGGAGCCTGCAGCTTACCTCTGAGGCGGAATGAAAGGAATACGAGCGGAACGATCATGCAGACAAGGCTCGGGAGAATGAGCGTGCGCATGATGTTCACAGCGGAGATCTGCCCGCCGATCCATAACATGGTGGTGGTGACATCGCCGATAGGCGACCAGGCGCCGCCGGCATTGGCGGCTATGATAACGATGCCTGCGAAGAATTTCCGCTGCTCCAGGGAAGGAACGATACGGCGCAGCATGGTCACCATCACGATGGCGGTGGTAAGGTTATCGAGCAGCGCGGAAAAGAAGAAGGCAAGAATGGAAACGAGCCACAGCAGCTTGCGCGTGTCGGTGGTGCGGATGCGCGTGGTAACGAGATCGAAACCGTGGTGCGCGTCGATCAGCTCTACGATGGTCATGGCGCCGACGAGAAAAAAAACGATCTCCGCGATGCCGATGAGATGATGCCCCAGGTGTTCGCCGACATAATGCGCATACACGAGATGCGGCGAAAGATCAGGCTGCCTGACAAGCAATGCGTCGCGGAACATGGTAAAATCTGCCGACGCGAGTATGGACGCGGGCGGATGCGCCACGGCGTAGACCGTCCACACCAGGACGCCCGTGAGCAGCGCCGTGGCTGTTTTGTTGATCCGGATGGGATGCTCGAACGCGATGGCGATATAACCGAGAATGAATATTACAATGATCGCAGTAAGCATTGCGTTGAAAATTTTGGGGCAATATAGGAAAATTGGCGGAGGTTGGACGGTGGACCCGCCTTCGCCTACGGCTACGGCGGACGAGGAAGGACAATGGATGATCCGCCTACGCCTTCGGCTACGGCGGATGAAACTGATAACCCCATGATCTCGTACTAATCTGGAGACTGAAGACTCAGGATTCAAGACTATTTTGGGTTACCAAAATGCCTTTCACCCCTCTCAATACTCACATCTGGCATCTCATATCTAAAAACTTTTTTATATTTGAAAGAGAACCCCTAACAACCCTGTATATGAAATGGAAAATAACTTCCACAGCCGTGTTACTTTTCTGGCTTTTCCCGGTATACAGCAACGCGCAGCAACCCGATCCCGTAGTGTTTAAAATAAGCGAGGGCGATGTGCTGGTATATGATGTGCGCGACAAAGGCGACCTGTATTACTTTATGGTTACCGTAAAGGAATATAAGAACAGCATCCTGTTCGACTGGGAAATGACCGAGCCCATGAACAAAAAAGGCTCGGTGGAAATACGGCCAAAAGCCCTGAGCAATTCGAAAGAGCTGGTGAACTACGTAAAGGAAGCGCCTGTGGTGCTCGAAGACAAAACCATTGTATGGCTGAGCCGAAACATGTTTAAAGAAATAACCGGGGGAAGCGTGCCGGATATCACATTCGACGGAAAGGCGGGCAATAAAATGACAGTGACCGGTAACTCGAAACAAAATATACAATACAAGGGAAAAAGCCTGGAGGTGGATGTGGTGGAAGTGACCAATAACCAGTCGTTCTTCGACCTGAAAAAGCTGGCAATACTGAATAGTTCGGATAACCCGTTGATCGTGAGGATGAATATAGGGTTTACGGTGGAGCTGGTGGAGGTGAGGTAGGCTGGAAGCTGGATACTAGATACTGGAAGCTGGACACTAAGCGCTGAAGTAATTTTGTGGTTAGTTGTCATTCGGTCATGAATACCGGTAGGGCCTTCCGTGCGAAACCATATCGTATTCCTAAAAAGGATCATTAATCGATCCGATTTATTTTAGAAGAACCTGGATCAAAAGATCGGTGTACGTCCATACCTTTCGTACCCACGTTCCATTATCCATCGTCCAGCATCCATCGTCCAGCATCCAGCTTCCAGTGTCCAGCTTCCAGTGTCCAGCATCCATTTTTAATTCCCACATTCCCACCTCTCTACCCGCCATTGTCAGTAACTTCCAACCATACGCGTTCAGGCGGATAAAAAAACTTTGCATTTTGGTGCCTGAATCTGAAACGGTATGCTGGCCAAAAATCATTCGGAACATACGCTGGAGGCGGGCTGCGACGAAGCCGGCCGCGGTTGCCTGGCAGGCCCTGTGTTTGCTGCGGCAGTGATTCTCCCCCCGAAGTTCAGGCATAAAAAGCTGAACGATTCCAAGCAGATGACCGAAAAGGACCGCTACCTGCTCCGCGACGTGATCGAAAAGAATGCTGTCGCTTTTGCCGTGCAGCAGGTTGACAATACCGAGATCGACAAGATCAATATCCTCAATGCTTCTTTCCTGGCTATGCACCGTGCGCTGGATAACCTGGCGGTAATGCCGGAATTCATCATCGTGGATGGTAACCGTTTCCATTCGTACAGGGAGATCAGGCATGCCTGCATCGTGGAGGGCGACGCCAAATATCTCTCCATTGCAGCCGCTTCCGTACTCGCCAAGACCTACCGCGACGATTACATGAAGCAGCTTGCCGAACACTTTCCGGTGTATAAGTGGCACAAGAACAAAGGATATGCTACACAGGAGCATCGCACCGCCATTCGCGAATCAGGAGTTTCTCCCTATCACCGGATGAGTTTCCAGTTGCTTGAAAGCCAGCTGGAGCTGGAATTCTAGCGCGTTTTTTTATTCTGAAAAATATAATCTCCTGCTTGTTAATTTACTATAAATCGGATCACTGGCTCTGTGCCTGATTTTTTGAATTGCCCCCGTTTTTTATCTTTGTATAGATACTGACTTTATGTCCCTGGTCAACGCTGTCATAAAATCCTATCTGCGCCCCAGGATAAGCCGGATCGAATATGCTATCCGAAATCCGCACCGCATCCAGGAGAATACCCTGCGTTACCTTATTCATATGGCCCGGAATACCGAATGGGGAAAGTTCCATAAGTATTCCCGGATAAAAAACCCTGCGGATTTTGCCCGCCAGGTATCTGTCCAGAACTACGATACATTAAAGCCATACATCCTCCGCACCTTCAATGGTACACAGAATGTGCTGTGGCCGTCGCCGATCCGCTGGTTCTCCAAATCGTCGGGTACCACAGAAGACCGCAGCAAGTTCATTCCCGTATCGCGGCAGTCGCTCGCCTTTACGCATTACCGCGCCGGAAAGGACATCATGGCGCTGTATGTGAAGAATAATCCGCGCACGAAGCTCTTCGACGGGAAATGCCTTGTGCTGACCGGCAGTGTTAGTCCAAACCCCGATAATGCAAAAGCATATTCCGGAGATGTATCAGGAGTGCTTATCGAAAATATGGACCGCTGGGTGCATCATTTCCGCACACCGAGCAAGGAAGTGGCGCTTATTCCCAACTGGGAGGATAAGATCGACCTGCTTTGCCGCGAAACGTCGGGCGTGAACGTAACGTATCTCTCCGGCGTGCCGAGCTGGATGATGGTGCTGGCCAACCGTATGCTGGAGTATACCGGTAAAAAGGATCTCCGCGAGATATGGCCCGACCTGGAGCTTTTCATTCACGGGGCGGTAAGCTTTACGCCATATCGCGAGCAGTTCCGGCAGCTCATCGATTACCCGGAAATGAAATATTACGAATCCTACAATGCCTCCGAAGGCTTTTTTGCGATACAGGACCGGAACGAGCCGGGCGATATGCTGCTGATGCTCGATTACGGTATCTATTATGAATTCATTCCTTCCGAAGAATTCGGGAATGAAAACCCGCGGACCATTTCGCTGCGCGAGGTGGAGCCGAATAAAAATTACGCGCTGGTGATAAGCACCAACGGCGGGCTGTGGCGGTATATGATCGGCGATACCATCAAGTTCACATCCACCAGTCCGTACAGGATCGCCATTACCGGCCGCACCAAGCATTTCATCAACGCGTTCGGCGAAGAGCTCGTGGTGGAAAATGCGGATAAGGCGCTTGCCTATGCCAGCTTCCAGACGGGCGGCCAGGTGAAGGACTATACGGTAGCTCCCGTTTATCTCCGCGGAAAAAAAGCGGGCTCGCACGAATGGCTGATCGAGTTCGAGCAGATGCCGGCAGATATGAAGCTGTTTTCCGAGCTGCTCGACGACAAGCTGCGCGAGATCAACTCCGATTACGATGCCAAGCGCAAAGGCGACATGACGCTTTCGCGCCCCATCATACGATTAATGCCTGCGCATACATTCTACAACTGGATGAAAAGCCGTGGCAAGCTGGGCGGCCAGCATAAGGTGCCCCGTCTCTCCAACGACCGTACCGTGCTGGAAGATATAATCCAGTCGGCGGGTATCCGTTTCGACGACGAATGATCTGCTCCGGGCTTTCATACCTATCGCTTACAGGAAGAATGGTCGTATATGCTGCTATCTGCTTTCTGCTGAGCTGCGCAATGCAGGTACAGGCGCAGTACATGCCCGTAAAAACGTGGATCGTTCCCCGCCCCAGCCTGCTTGCCGCCGATCCTACCGGCAACGCTTATGTCGCGACCGGGAATGAGCTCTGGATGTTCAACCGCAGAGATACGCTGTACCGGAAGTTCAGCAACATCCAGATGGGCAGGCTTACATCCATCGACGCATCCAACCCGCTGAAGATACTGCTGTATTTCCGCGACCAGGGACGGATACAGTTTCTCGATAACAACATCAGTGAATTTACGCAGCCGGTGGAGCTGGAAGCATACGGGCTGGAGCAGGCTACACTCGCATGCACATCGTACGACAACGGTTTCTGGGTGTACACGCCGGTCAACTTCGGTATGGTGCGCTTCGACCAGTCGATGCAGATCACAACGGAGATCCGCAACATCCATCAGCTGATCAATGCGCCGGAGATAAACCCGCAGATGATGCAGGAAAGCTCGAATAAGATCTATCTCAGCGATCCGGATATCGGCATCATGATATTCGATGTGTTTGGCGGATATGTGAAAACGATCCCGGTGAAAGGTATCACCACTTTCCAGGTGCTGGAGAACAGGCTGGTGTACATGCTCGATGATGGATTATACCTGTACGATCTTACCACCTTTTCCGAAGAAAAGTGGACCTGGCCGCCGGGCGTAAAACCGCTGCAGGCCGCTATCACTTACGATAAGCTTTACCTGCTCACAATGCAATCCTTAATGATTTATAAGTCGGAGTGATTTAGGTGAGCCGGAATTTTATTTGCAGATATTTTTTTCTTTATTTGTCATAGCTTAAAAAGGAGTTTTTAAACCCTCAATTGTTGAGAACCATGCATATTGCCATTGCCGGAAATATCGGATCAGGAAAAACAACGCTGGCAAGTAAGCTGGAGAAGCATTACGACTGGCTGGCGCATTACGAGGACGCCGATGAGAATCCTTATCTGAACGATTTCTATGAAGATATGCAACGCTGGTCGTTCAACCTGCAGATCTATTTTCTCCGCAGCCGTTTCCAGCAGGTGGTGGAAATACGCCAGGGGGGAAAGGATGTGATACAGGATCGCACCATTTACGAAGACGCGCATATATTCGCTCCGAACCTGCATGCGATGGGGCTTATGACCACGCGTGATTTCAGCAATTACCAGGAAATGTTCAAGCTCATCGCCGGTTTCATCCAGGCGCCGGACCTGCTGATCTACCTGCGCGCATCCGTGCCTACGCTGGTAAACCAGATACAGAAGCGCGGCCGCGAATACGAGAATAACATCCGCCTCGATTATCTCAAGCGCCTCAACGAACGCTACGAGGCATGGATATCAACCTACGAGGATGGCAAGCTGCTGATCGTGGATGTGGACACCAATAATTTTTCGGAGAACCCGGAAGACCTGGGCAAGATCATTCATTCTATCGACGCCGAGATACACGGCCTCTTCAAAGAGAAAAAAGAATAACGCGAAGTATTACAGACCGGGCTCAGTCTGCAGATTGGGTAACGGTGAGCTCGTTGCCTGTTTCGCCGGCTACGAGATCCACATGATAGGTATAATGTCCCGGATCGTTTTCTATCACCGGCGTAGCTGTGCCCGGTGTGAATGTATAATGCGCATAAAAGCAGCTCACGTCGATGACAGGATACACGCGGGCTTCGGGCACTTCGATATATCCGCTGTAAGCTCCCGGCTCCAGCATGCCGAACGGCAGCAGGTTCTGTCCTCTTCCCGACGGATCGGCTTCGAGGCTGGTATATGCCGTATCCGATGCATTGTGGAAACGGACCAGCATGGGCTCATCCTTGCTGCAGCAGGATGCCAGCAGAACGATGAAAAGGATGGGGAAAGCGGCGGATAATTTCATGGCGTTATTTTAAAAAACAAGGCCCTGCGGAAAACAGGGCCTCTGATATTTTATTGAGGAAGCCCGGATACTTTAACGGTGCTTCCCTGCATTTCGGCGGTAACGGTGAACCATGCCGCCCCCTGTGCGCCGTTGGTCCATTTATACACAACAGTCTGGGCAGGATAGCTGAAACCTACTGATCTTTTGATATCGATGGTATGGTGCTGTCCGTCTACAAAATAATCTACGGGAGCGCTTGTATCGTTAACGACCTTGAACTGGACATTATTTAAAGCGACCACGGACGGAGCCGGCCCGGGAGCGATGAACGAGAAAGAAGCTACCGCAACGGCCATACAGATGAGAAAAGATAGTTTTTTCATAGGTGCTTGAGATTTTAGTAACCTTCAAATATAAGATAAATAGAAAGGAATGTCAACCCCATTTGGCAGAAATGCGGCGAATCTGTACTTTTGCCGCACAACACGGTTGCAACACTGTTGCAATCCGGGCTCATAGCTCAGCTGGTTAGAGCACCTGACTCATAATCAGGGGGTCCCTGGTTCAAGCCCAGGTGGGCCCACGGAAGAAAAAGGCTTTCGGATTCGTCCGGAAGCCTTTTATTTTTCTTGGCCTCACCCATCGTTGCGTCGTATCAGGTAAAATGGTAAGGGGTGCAATGAGGAATTTTTCATTTGCACATTAATATCCTCGTCAATTATTTGGTGAGACAGGAATAGCAAATTTTCGAGTTGTGTCATTAAGAGGTGAAAATGGTAATAATCCACGCTTGATAATCTGATAATAACCGGCGCTGTCAATTATTGTCCAAAAATTTACCGTGCAGCTATCCTTTGTAAATTCGTTCTTATCAGTTAAGCTCATGTCGCTTTTAAAGTATTGTTCAGGGCCGCTGTATATAAAGAAGATACTTTCCTCAATCTTAGTATATAATAGAGGCTGTCCAGCTTCTGGGGCAGGATAATGGCGGCTTTTTATGGTAATGACAGTCTTAACCGGATTAATCTTATCTATAAAAAGATCATTAAATCGGCTTTTGCACGTTTCTTCCCTCATAAACTTAGTGATGACCGACTGGAGCGAATCGTGTAGGGTGACGTTCTTATATGTGGGATGAAGAATAGTAGATTGTTCATCAAAATGTGGATTGTTTGGATTCTGGTTGCAGGAACCTAATAAACAAACCAGATAAGATATTAAGCAAAGGTTTTTCATATTATTTGGGAATTGAAAAAATAAAATCATTATTTCCGTGAAGAAGATCATTTACATTAAAACCAAAATCTCTTGGGAAATACAGTTGCGAGCTTTCGGAATCACCTATTACTCCCCAGATGCTCATATCGTGGGAGATAATCAATACAGGTTTATTTGGCTGAAGAAATTTTGCGATCTGTTGATCTGCGTAACTGGGATTTGGATCACCATCGGAATTTGGATGCGAATGAATTGAGAACTCAATTGGTTTATTTGATTGGGATACAGGATCAAAAAGTAAACCGTTCTCCAATGTATAACCATACTCATCGATTAAGGCTTCAGTTGAATTATTTTTATAATCTGGAAGAACTAATAAACCTTCTTTAAGAGCAAAGCCCAGGTGTTCCCGGTTTTCTCTCACGTTTTTCAGGCTAGTTTTTGAGTTGCTCCATATGCGATTGTATCCGTCGGTACGGTTGCTGAACAGAATGCTTCCGTCCTTCCTGTAATCTGTTGTTCCCCGTTTGGTCTGGCTGGAAAAGGATTCTCCCATGTATTTAAATCGACTGCTACCGCCCAGTCTGTCAATATCTTCTTGGCTGTTAATATTAGGATCATATTGATAAGTTCCCGTTTCCTGATCTTCTACCCATCCGTCCAACGCACCTGTTGGATCTATATTATTCATAGGATTATCGCGCATTGCATTATAGGGCGTCCAGCTCACGCGTTCGTGCGCCATCGGATCAATACTCCAGCCGAACAGAACCATATCAATGGGATAATTATTATAAAGACTATCCTGCCGATCGAAGCGAACGATGCACTGCTGTTTTGTATCAAAAATTGCTCTTCCAAATTTCTCGTTCGGTTTTGAACCATAGATTTCCTCAAAACGCCCTCCTGAAAGTGTGGCGAATGGGATGCCCTTTCCAAGATCAGGTGTATGATTTTTGACCAATAAGGCTGCTTCGCTGTCGCGCTGTAGGATGGAGACCACAAGGTTTTTCATGTCTATAGGCATTTCCCGGTAACCGAAGTTATATAAACGCGCGATTAACGCCTCATATTGCTGAAAAACAGTATCCTGTCTTAGGCTTGGGAAACCTTTGCCCGAGGTAAGAATGAAATCTTCCAGTATTTGCATTTTTAGCAAAAGGGCATTCATGTTTAGGCTATCATAGCGTAAGCAGAGGTTGGCACAGTCCAGCATAAAGCTTTTTCCATCCGTTCCGAACCGTTGTTGCCAGCCTTTGGCAAGATAAACAAGGCAAAGGCCAATAGCCTGACGCTTATCAAGCGGACGTAAGGAAATGCCATTTTGCAGAGCTTCATTGCTCGTATAGGTAAAAGTCATTATACTGCCGATACCAGGAAATGATTGTGAAGGTAAATCAATATTGTAAGTCCGGTCCTCATCATCCTGGTGGCTGATATAGATATGGCCGGGAGCGGTATTGATTCTGGCTTCGCCATTCAGGCGATTGGAAAAGATATAGAACAACGATGTTAGTGCGAAGCAGTTTCCCTGACTGTTCCTGTCATCCAACAACCCCAAGACCTGAGTGTGTTCCCATTGGTTTACACCCATGGGGTCCTGACGAGTGTAACGCAACGGTTCATGGAACTCTAATGTGTCTTCATTCACAATAAATACCGTAGTGTCAGTCATGTATTGATAGATTGCCCAATTTACGAGCAGTTGCTCGTATTGATGTCTTTTTTGTTCTGCTGTCTCCCGCAAATCACTTTTAAAAATACGGTTTGTGTCCCGGTTGGCTTGAATGATCTGAATAATATTCATCGTATGCTCGTCGAGCCTTTGCTCGTAAGCATCATAATCAATTTTGTTGCCCCAATAGGCATTTTCCATCACGAAAATTGCCCGCTCATAGTTAATCGGAAGTTCCCCCGTCAGTATACCGGATAATTCCTTTTTCGCATTATAAAATGCTTCCCGTTGAAAGTCGAATTGTGCAATGCTCATCAGAGGAAGCATGTACAGTAAAAATAAGATCGCTTGTTTCATGGGCTTTCGATAAAAAGATTTTGCTTCTCCTTGCCAGATATATTTTCCCGCTGCTGCAATTTGCTTTTAAACTCATGTGCCTCCATAAGCTTCTGGTATAGAGATTCGTTCATGCTGACATACCCTAATGAGCGAATAACATCCTCGTTCAGAAGAAGGGCATCATGAAGCTGCCGGGCATCGGGATAAGCTCCGATCTGATCAACAGAAATCTGATGAAAGGCAATTGTATGAGCCAGCATACGGCTAATAATTTCCGAGCGCATGAAATAATAGTAAATGTTATTTTTTTTAGGAAAGTATTCCTGTGCGGTTTCCAGGCAATTTAATACAAAGTTTGCGTCGCCGATACCAAATTTCTGTAAATAACCAAAGGATAAATCGATCATTCCATTGGCGACGATCTGCTTGGAAGTCAATGTATCAAAATAAATTTTGCTTACGATTGCCTCGCGGTTAATTCCCATGTTCTCAATATACCATTGGTCAGAAATATGCCAACCGGAGGTTGGTTCATAATTGTAGATATTACCATCTCTGCGCTTGTATTTTATGAAGGAATGTTGCGGGGCAAAAGCCATCCAGGCTTTGACACCTAAGGCCTCCGCGAGTACAAGATACACTATTGGAAGGCTGCTGCATTGTCCACCGCCGCTGGCAAAAGCCTTGGTGACAAAGTAATTTCTGAAGTCCTTTACGCCATTGAAATCTTCATAGTCATAGAAAAAAGGAAGATGCTTTACCGTTACGGGAGGTTCGTCGCTATCAGGTTTCTTACGGGTAATGGTCAATTCCGCCTTCATGAATTGCTGGATGCCTGTATGCAGATGATCGCTGTTATGCAGGTTATAACCATTTTGGACCAGCCACAGTTTGATAAATTCAGCAGAGTTTCTGATTTGCCAATCAAATTCCTGCTTTGTGAGGTAGGGCGACCCGTAAGCACTCTCAATCGTATAATAAGCATCTTTTAATGACAAAGTCGATGGCTGCGACAGCATACCCTTTAATACCTGAAAGGCATTTGTATACGAATCGACAAGTTCCTTGAATTCTTTGCCATAATAAACACCAGGATGATTATTCCTTTCATTTTCGTGTGCTTCCTGTAGAATGGTCAGTATTTCCCCCTCGCGATTGCTTTGCTGATGGTCCGACTGCCGGAGGATGAAATCGTGTCGAGCAATGGGGTCCGTTGGAGGAATGGTCGTTGGGATATAGTTTCCGGTTCGTTTCATCGCCTCAATATTGCTTTCGCGGATCACTGTGCGATCGTTATTAATTGTAATATTACGCGCGCCTTGAATTGGGCTTGAAGACGGAAAACTGTGGTTAAAATTTGGCACCGGAACCTGAGGCAGCTGCGAGAAACAGTGCATGACTAAAAAAAGGCTTGGGATCAGCCGGTATTTATTAAGGTTGGTCATGGTTGGTTAAGCCAAAAGTATTTATTCAGCCTAACATTTCAAAGCGATATGCAGATAACTCTTATTTAGAATCCCTATATCGCGCGGTTTGATATATTATGCAGCAGCACTTACGGTTTTAATTAAAATCCCCTGGCTACAACTCCACGATCCCGTTCTTCACCGCGTACATTACCAGCCCCGTCACGTTGCGCGAGCCGGTCTTCTGCAGCAGGTTATTGCGGTGGCCGTTCACCGTCTTCACGCTGATGAATAACTTTTCGGCTATTTCTTCTGCGGTATATTGCTGGCATACGAGCTGCAATACTTCTTCTTCGCGGCGGGTGATCTCCACCGGCAGGCGGGCGGGCTTCTTCCGCTTTCCCATATTGTTCTGGATCGCGCGCAGCGTACGTTCGTTGATGTACGATCCCTTGGTATGCACCGCCACAACGGCGTCATGCACTTCCTGCGGGTCACTGTCTTTTACGAGGTAGCCATGCGCGCCCTGCTCGATAAGCTGCGCCATGAAGGTCTCATCTTCATGCACGGAAAGAATAAGGATCTTCATCTCCGGGTATGCATTGAGCAATGCACCCGTTACATGCATCCCGCTGAATTCTTTGGCGCCCTGCGGCGGAAGGGAATAATCCACCAGCATTACCACCGGCACCACGGGAGCTTTCTGTAATCTGTCAAGGACGGAATATCCGTCGGGTGATTCAAATACCACTTCAATATCAGGCCATGTGTTGAGTATGGCCTTCATCCCTTCGCGGAAGAGTACCTGGTCTTCTACGAGGCCGATATGTATCTTTTGCTGCATAACTATGGGATTACTGACTGATCATCTGCCAGGGGTCTAAATTTACCGGGTTTCGGATACGAAGATAAGAAAACCCCAACGGGCTATTCGTCCTGCAGAGGAATTTTAATAACGGCGCAGAAGCCGCCGGATTCTCCGTTGCCGATGCTTACGGTCCCGTTCAGCGCATTGGCGCGGCCTTCGAGGTTCTTGTGGCCGAGGCCCGGCGCGGCAATGGTTGCGGGCAGACCTTTTCCGTTATCGGTATAGCGGCAGCAGATCAGCCCCGGTTCCGTGGTCAGCGTGATATCCACAGCCGTTGCCTCCGCATGCTTCAGCGTATTGTTGATCAGTTCCATGATCATACGGTACAGCGCCAGCTTTGGCGACCATGAAAGAGTTGGCAATACGCCCGGAATATTAACGGAAAGATGCAGTCCTCCGGTCCTGTTCACCTGTGCGGCCACGGTTTCCAGCGCTTCGGCCAGGCCAAGCCTTTCCAGTTGCAGGGGCATCAGCTCGTGGCTTATCCTTCGCATGTTGGCGAGCGAGGTTTCGGTAAGCTGCCGGATGTTTTCCAGCGCGGGCGCGGTATCCGCATCTTCGTGGTGGCGCTTTTCGAGCTGTATCAGGTGCATTCGCGTAATGGAAAGCACAGCTCCCAGCTCATCGTGCAGGTCGCGGGCTATGCGCTTGCGTTCTTCTTCCTGCGCGGCAATGCTCGACCGCAGCAATTCCAGCTGGTGCCGGCTCCGCAGCTGTTCCTGCTCCAGCTTCTGCCGGTACAGGTTCTTGCGGAACTGCTGGTTGAGCAGCACTACACCCGCGGCTATGATGAAGATCACGACAGCCAGCGGCAGCAGGGTTGCCAGGAAGCTCATCTCTTCGGTCGCTTCCATAGCCCTACAAAAAAACAGGTGTACATAACGATGGAAAAAAATGAATGCAGTACCCAGGTATAACGGCTCAGGTCTTTGGGAAAAGCATGCGTGATGAGCGCGCCGAAATAAAAAATAAGCAGGCTCGAGGAATAATAAATGAACAGCCCTGAGTTGATCCAGTGCAGGCTGGGAATGTCCTGTTTCCGTTTTTCCTTCACAATATCGTTCAGCAGCAGCATGTACGTGGAGAGCGAGAGGATGATGACCAGCACCGACTCCGCCGTAAGTGCGTAAGAATTGAATGTAAATATAGGCTGAAAAAACCATGTGTTTACCACGGTGAAGAGGAAGAACAGCACCGCTACCGCTTCTATGACCCGCCTGTCCATGAAATCCTGCAGCACGGCACGGTAAAACCACGCCAGCAGCACAAAACCGACGGCGGTGTATACATGCAGCAGCGGCAGGTTATTTTCCCGGCTGAACCAGAACACCAGCGACGTGAACTGAATGATCCACGACAGGAAAATGAATCCCGTGAATATCTTTAGTTCACGTCCCAGGCTTCTGTAGTTTACCCCGGCATATACCGCGGTAACCAGGATGGGAATATGAGAAAATATGATTATTCCTTGCGAAAATGTCATTGTCCGGCTTGATACAGTGGGCTTGTTATGTCACAGGTATTCGGACATGGTGCGTTGAGATCGAGCACATAATTGCCGGTGCGGCGAACGACGAACTGATCGGTGCCGGCCACTTTCGGAACGGATTCCAGGTCGGCGCCAACCACGCGCACCATATAAAGCCTGAAGTTATTGGAATCGTCGAGAGCCAGGTACCCGCGCACGTGGTAATCGTTCTCGGGCTTGCAGTCTACGCCCAGGGCTTCCAGCAGATCCTCGGTGTTCATGGTAAATGCGCGAAGCGGAAAGCCGCCGTATGTGCTGTTGCAGCTATCTTTAAAGCGGTTAATGTCTTCGAGGGCCACCGCTTCGGGCACCAGGTTGTCATCGTTGCCGTCTCCGTGTCCATGTCCGTTTCCATGTCCGTGTCCGTTTCCGTGTCCGTTTCCCCGATGGTCGTCGCTTCCGGTTTGCCGTGTACAGGCGGCGGCAGTAATCATAGCGGTGATCGCTACAGTCCACAATAGTGACTTTTTCATATACAAATGTTTAAGGATTACGATAATCATTTTCCCCCTTTCTCCTCAGGGAAATTCCGCTCTAAAGATATAAGCAATTACAATCTTCGCCTATGCAAGTTGCGCAACGCCGGCCGAAATCAGATACATATATTCGCGCATGACCGGAAAACAGGGAAAAATACCTGCTCTGAAATCGGACATTTCTCCTCTTATCACAAGCCTTCCTGTCGTAGTACCTTGCACCCATCAAAATTGACACAAGCTATCCTGAACCCAAGCTATAAAAGGATGCATGTAATCCTGGCTCATCCGGCCGGCAAGGGGAGGTTGCCGGTTCGGATAAAGCCAAAGGATATACCAGCCTTGATGAATCGGGGTAATACAAAGGAGCTGTTCCGGGGGGAGCGGCTCCTTTTGTAAAGCCGTGCAGAAATGACGAACGCCGTTTTGATCATAACCTTCGCTGTCGCAAATCAAATCCTGACACAATATACCCATGAACAGTTTTTTTGCAGGAGCACGTCTGTTATCGGCCGATGAGGCGCAGGATGTAGACCTCGGCGCATTGAAGCAGCTGCAAGGCACGTGGACCAACGCGCCCGTCTCGCCCGACCTTATCGCACAAGGCTGGAACGTGATCTCGGTGCCGGGCGTTACCAGCGATTTTGTATTTGAAGTGATCCCCTATACAGAAACATTCATTTTTTCGCCGGTGGTGCTGGCGGGCAACAGAGGCCCGGTAGTGAACGGAAACCAGGTGCAGCAGCAGATCACCGGGTTATTGTACCAGCAGACCATTGTGAGCGCCTGTCCCGGAGGCAGCGCAGCGTGCAACGAAAGAGGATTTCCCTATGGCACCGAGCTGCATCTCGAAACAGGTTTTTTTCTGAATGTAATGAATCCGAACGGCGGCTTTGATGTTGCTCGTATCTCTACCATTCCGCATGGAAATTCGCTGCTGGCCCTGGGGCATTCGTCTACGCGGCAGAATCCCGGCAATGATTTCATCCCGATCTCTTCTGCGGCGCCGGCCAATCTCGACGGAAGCCCTCTCAGCATCCTGGGATATACCGATCCGGTGACGCGTAATATGCAGTTCCCCGGCATATTCAACCAGTCCGATCCTAACTCATTTCTTACAAAAGCGCTCAGCGGGCAGAAGATCACGGATATGACGACCATTGTGATGTCTACGACCAATAAGAACGCGGGAAGCGGTATCCTGAACATTCCTTTTATCGCCAGCAATGTAGATGCGACTTCGCTCGACGCCATCTTCTGGATCGAGACCATACAGGGCAGCCCGGCGCTGCAGATGCAGTACACCCAGACCATCAATATTGTATTTCCGCCCACACGGCAGTCGCTGCCGGTAGTGTGGCCGCATATTACTGTGAATACGCTTGTAAAGCAACCTAACCTTAACTCCTGAACATGTTGTCTGTCCGGGCAGGAGTTATGGCTTGCCCGACGCCATGTGAAAGCTTCCGGTATCCCCGGGAGCTTTTTTATTTTATGCTGTGCTATGGCGGGATCTTTCAATTATTTCCTCTGCATGCATACTTTATTATTCCAATTTTATATCTTAGCTATATGCGGATGCATTTTGTATCCGCAGGCGACCAATCCTCCCCCACAGATGTCCTGCGGCATTTATGCCGTATTGCTGTGAACTTACGGCCGTTTAGCGGCTTTTACCATAACCCTGGCCTGTGCCTGATGAGAGAACGTCTCTGGCATCCCTGCCGGAGGCGTTTTTTTCTTCCCGGATGCGGGTTATATTTGCCGGGTTCCCGGCCCACATGAAAAGATCGTTCCGCGCTTACTGTGCAATTGCAGGCTGCCTGCTTCTTTGTCCCTGCTTTGCGCAAAAGCTCAGCTATACGCATTACAACACCAGCAATTCACAGCTTCCGCACGATGTGGTCTATCACCTGTTGCAGGATAGCAACGGCTTCCTGTGGGTGAGCACCGACGATGGCCTTGTCCGTTTCGACGGCCTGGAAATGAAGAGCTACGAAAAAGGGCTGGTATCGCGTTACGTGATTGGTACCGACGAAGAGAACGGCGGGCTGTGGGTGGCGACCTGGCGCGGCGGGATCCAGCGCATGGAAGGCGATTCGATGGCGATGCTCCGTACCCTGCCCGATGGCGAGTCCGCATATTATACCGGCAGGGTCATTGTGTACGACAGCCTCGTCATCGCTTTCAAAAATGATACGGAATATCGTACATACCGCTGGGATCCGTCCGCTGAAACGCTCACGGAGACCGCACTGCAGGGAGATGCGCCGGCGGGTAGCCCGTTCCGTTTCCTGAAAACCCGCGGCCATATTTTATACGCTTATAATTCCACAGGAATTTACCGTGTATCCGGCCAAAAGCTGTTGCCGGTAAATACGGAGCTTCAGCCCGACGAAATATGGGAAAGCCCTTCCGGAAAGTTGTTCCTTCGCATGGGCGCCGTTATTTACCGCGTATCCGCAGATCTTTCCGTATGGAAGCCGTATAGCCGCATTCCGTCTCAGTTTTCCCCGGATGATATTTTTTTCTTCTGCATTCTTCCCTCGGGGAATATTTGCGTCGGCACCTGGAAAAAAGGCGAGTACGGCAGCGTAAGATGTTTCCTGGCCGATGCGCGCACGGGAGAGATCACCGATCTCCTGGAGGAGATGCACACAGATGCTCCCATTGCCGATATCCTTGCGGACCGCGAGGGCGGCATCTGGATCAGCACCGACGGAAGCGGGCTGTATCATGTTTTCGATTCGCCGTTTGCCGTGCTGTCGGGAGAAGGGAACTTCCGGAACCGCTCCGTAACGGCCCTGCAGGCCATCGGCAGCACTCTTTATATCGGCACCAAAAAAGGAGTGTACCGTTATTCGGGAAAACAGCTGCAGCCGGTGCAATTGCCAAATTCAGAGTTTTATCATGCAAAAAATTTCTTTTTTACGCCGGATGGCCGCCTGGCCGTGGTATCGCGCACAAGCAGTTCCGAAAGCTATACGGTGGAAGGTGCCCCCGAGCATCTGCCATACACCGAAACAAACGTTACAGCACATTATACGCTAGTAAGGAACCAGGGACTGTACGACCGGCACCAGCGGAAAATGTACATCAGCACAGATCCGGGATTGATACAGGACGGCGTTACGGAAGATATTTCGGGGCGGCTATGGATGGGAGGCGTAGAAGGCCTGTATTACTTCACCCCGCGGGACGGGCTGCGGCAGTTCGTTCGCGGCGGCATTGGATCCTTCCAGGTGAAGTGCCTTGCCTACGAGCCGCAGAAAGGGCTGTGGGCAGGCACATCGAGAGGGCTGTTCCTGATCGTTTCCGCTCATGACGTACGCCGCTGGGGCACGGAAGAAGGGCTCGGAAATGTAAATATCATGTGCATGCATATACAGTCGCCGAATTCCTTATGGATCGGCACGCAGAACGGTTTGTTCCACTTTCGTAACGGGCGCTTTTCCGTGTACAGGAAACGCAGCGGGCTCATTGCCGACGATGTTACCAGCCTGGCGGAACTGCCCGGCAATATGCTGGCGGTAGGTAGCTCCAAAGGGATCTCTTTCGTTCCGATGGATACGCTGGTTCCCCCGGATCAACCGCCGGCGCTGCTTGTGGAAGAAATAACGGTGAACGGGCATCAGGCTTATGACCACGGATCAGATGTACATCTTCCGTACAACAGCACCATCGGCATACGGTACAACGCCGTTACATTCATCTACTCCGAGCTGCTGGCTTTCGAGTACCGTCTCCGCGACGATCAGCCGTGGATAAGAACGCAAAGCCGCTACCTGGTATTTACGCATCTGAGGCCCGGCAATTATCATCTGCAGGTGCGCGTAAAAAATTACGGAAGCGGTTTCAGCGCTCCGTCAGTATTCCACTTCACCATACGCGCACCGTGGTGGAAAAGCCGGTACATGTCCATGGGGCTTATTTTGCTTGCGCTGATCCTTCCGTACCTGCTCTTCAGCTATCGCCTCGGCAGGCAGCGCATCCGGCGCGAGCTGTCGGAGCTGAAGCTAAAGGCGCTCCAGGCGCAGCTCAATCCGCATTTCGTTTCCAATACGCTCAATGCCATCCAGTACTTCCTGCTCATCAAGGACGATCTGCGTGCCAACGATTACCTCACGCGCTTCGCCGACCTTACACGGCTGCTCCTGGACACATCCAGGAAGCGCTTTATCTCTCTCCGCACCGAAATACGGATACTCACGCTTTACCTGAGTCTCGAGAGGCTGCGTTTCGGCGACCGTTTCGGCTATTCAATCGAAGTAGATCCTTCATTGGATATAAATGCCGCCATGATACCCGGAATGCTTGTTCAGCCCTTTGCGGAGAACAGCATCAATCACGGCATGATGCATCTCGGAAAGGACGCGGAAGGAATTCTGCGCATCAGCATGAAGCTCCGCGGACAGGGAGTGGAGATCACTGTGGACGACAACGGCGTGGGACGCGCAAGATCGGCCGCGATACGGTCGGAAGCAGGCAGAGCGCATCAGTCGCGGTCTACGCAGATCGTAAAAGAGATCTGCGCTTCCGTGAGCCAGATCCCCGGTTGCCGCATTGACATACAGATCATGGATAAGCACGCACCGGAGACGGGAACGAGAGTGGTCATCTTCGTGCATATTCCTGCGCGGTATTCAGACGGGCAGCTGTAAAAAGAAAGGCTGCCCGAATGGGGGAGGGCAGCCTGGTGTATATAGATGGGGAAAAGGAGGTACTACTTCACTACGTCCGGGTTGGTGTCTTCCAGGTTGTCCGACCGGTCGCCGCCCACGCTGTAAATGTTGTTCTCTTCGTCTTCGCTTCCGATCGATTCGCTGAGGTCGTCCAATTCCGAGCCGGGCACATCCAGGTCTTCGCCTGTAAAGTCTACGGGGTACACGCGGTGCTTCAGCAGCTCGTCGTCGCCTCCGTCCATGCTCAGCTCTTCCGGGCCCAGCGCTTCTATATCTTCCTCTGTCAGGTTGGCCTGCGGTTCCAGGTCGAGTGTGCTGGAATTTTCCTCTGTCGGGTTTACCGGCTTCGGTTCTTCGTTCAGGTCTTCCCTGTGCACGCCGGGCTCTTCCAGCGTTTCATTTCCCGGAACGTCATCTGGAGACTGTTCATTGTCCTCGTCTTCGGTTCCTGCGGGAGTTTCAATTTCGCTTCCGGATGTTCCTGCATCCTGTCCGCGTTTAGGGTTCGGGTCTTTCGGTCCCTGGCCCTGCGCCGTTGTTTTATTTTCCTTCTTCATAATCTTCTTTTTATGCAGGATCGGAGTGCCGGATACAGTTCAGGTTTTTTTGTTCCCGGATGTAAGCTGACCTGTTTTCCGGCGCCGTTCCCGCTATGTTATCAGTTCTTTTTCTTCTTTTTCTTTTTATCTTTTTTGTTCTTTTTATCTCCTCCGCCGAATATCTTTTCCAGGAAGGTCTTATCCGACGTATCCTTCAGCTTGTTGATGTTGATGGTAGCATCTATCGACGGGCGCAGCGCCTGTATGAATGCATTGCGCAGCACAAGCCCTATGGCTCTCCACACATTTATGCCCGGCTGGTTGAAGCTTCCCTCTATCACCACCTTGGTTCCCAGCTGATCTTTTTTCTTATTGGTGAAAATGCCCGCTGCAAAATCTACAAGGCCTTCCCACATCTGCTGCCATACATTACCCTCTTCCTTCTTCCATTCCACTACATCCAGCTCGTGTATCAGCGGCTTCACGTATCCGCCGAACAATCCGTCCTTCGCTGCAAATTCCGCGTACATGTTCATATATCCCCGCTCCACATCGAAGTTCACGTATGCCTGCATGAAGCTGTTGAGCTGCTTCAGATCGAGCGTGGTAAGCTGCGCCGTGGCGTCGAATGTAGGATCGCCGGCAAACGGATCTATTTTTACGCTCACGTAAAGGTTGCCGTCGTATACCGAGGCTCTTCCGCGAAGGCTGGCAGGCAACGGATCGCTGTTGTCTTCCACGTTGGTAAGGTTGGTCGCGATCAGATCGATAGCGTGCATGAAGATATCCACCTTCGGGTTCGACAGGGGATCAATATAGTGGATCTCTCCGTCGGTCACCGAGAACCGGTTTACCTTCAGCGGCATCAGGTCGCGTATTACCTGCCGGAAATCGGCAGTATCCTTTTTTACTTCCGTATCGCCTTTCTGCTGTTGCTTTACAAAGTTCACCACCGGCTTTTCCACATCTATCTCTCCCACCACGCTGCCCTGGAACAGCGCTTTCCACTGTATGGAAAGATCAACCCGCTTACAATCGAAAAAAGGAATGGTATCCACCTGCGATGCGCCGGTCTCAGTGCTGTCGCCTTTTATTTTTTTCATCAGCTTGATGTCCTTTATCACGTATGCGCCGCGGTAAAGGCGGATGTCGATGTCTTCCACATGCCCGTAATATTCGTCGAGGTTGCCGAGCACCTTGTTCACATAATGCAGTACGATGTAAGGAAGCGCGATGCGGAACCCTACAAATATCACTACGATAATGCCAAGCGCAATAAAGAGACGCTTTCTTCTTTTTCTCCGCTTCTGTTTTTTCTCCTCGGGCAGCGGAGCAGAAAATTTCCGTTTCCTCATATCCTGCTGTTTAATTAACGCTGTATGGATGCTTTTTTCTGGTTGTGGAAGTGGAAGACTTCACCCGTTAAAAAAACATACACTGTCACATACATGAAAAAAATCATGCCATGAATGGAACGGGGTTTGTTTTTTATGGTCTGTTAAAAATCAGGATATAATGAAAAAGATCAAGACCGGTACTGTCAAAAAGAAGTTCATCAACACGTGGAAACTGATGAAAGAAACAGTGATGAATTTCATGGCTCAGCGGGGGATGAAAATGAGCGCCGCACTCTCGTATTATACCATATTTTCGCTGCCTTCGCTGCTGGTGCTGGTGATCAGCCTTACCAGCATTTTTTTCGGGCAGGACGCGGTGGAAGGAAAGATATTCGGCTTTATGGAAGAGTACGTAGGCCCGGCCACTGCCAAGCAGATACAGGATGCATTGGCGAAGACCAGCGTCAGTCACAACACTGTATGGACCACCATCATCGGCGGGGCTACGCTGTTGTTCGCAGCTACGGCCATCTTTGGCGAAGTGCAGGATTCGATCAACTTCATCTGGGGGCTGAAAGCCAAGCCGAAAAAAGGCCTGATCCTGATGGTGGTGAACCGGGTGCTTTCGTTCTCCATGATCATCGTGCTCGCCTTTATCCTTATGGTGTCGCTGCTGCTGAGCACGCTGCTCGAAGTGTTCCTGAAAAGCCTGCACGACAACTTCCCGGACTGGCTCGTAAGCATTGCGACCTACGCGGATTATGTGATCATATTTTTTACCATCGCCACGCTTTTCATGTTCATATTTAAAGTGCTTCCCGACGCCAAGATCCGCTGGAAGGACGCCTTCAGCGGAGCGCTCGTCTGCTCGCTGTTTTTTATGGTCGGTCAGTACCTCATATCTTTCTATATAAAAAGAGGTTCCGTAGGTACGGCTTATGGCGCTACGGCCTCCATTCTTGTGCTTCTTCTGTGGGTATATTTTTCCTCAATCATCCTGTATTTCGGGGCGGAATTTACACAGTCGTATGCGCGTCATAAAGGAAGGAGGATACAACCGAACCGTTATTCTGTTTTTATTCAGAATATAGAAGTGGAAACGAAGCATCTGCCGGCGGAGCAAAAAGTAGAGAGCGGAAAAGTAGACGGACCCATAGGCCCAAAAGGATGAACCGGCAGCGCATACCTTCATCGGGCATCATCTCCGTGGGATATGATGAGGCGAAGCATGTGCTGGAAGTGGAATTTATCAGCGGCGAGGTATACCGTTATTACGATGTGCCGCACGACGTAGCCGAAGAGTTTTTTCTCCGGCCGGTAGATGGTTCTTACGGAAAGCACATCAATTTATTCATTAAAGAGTTTTACCGGTATGAAAAAGTATGAGCGTATACCGGCACTTATTTTGCCTTTTTACAATTAAAATCAGTCTATGATCACCACACTTGTCGCTTCCGGAAAAACCCGGCTTTATACAGAGCTGCATCCCCATCCGGAAGCAGAGACCGTCATCCTTTTGCATGGCGGCCCGGGTATGCCGGAAGATTTCCGGTACATCACCGAACAGCTGCTCGGGAAATACCAGGTGATCGTTTTCCACCAGCGGGGAACGGGAAGATCGCCGTGCCCGGAGCATAACTATACCATGGAAGCTTACATTTCCGATATACATGCCATCGCGGCGCATTACCGCCTTACGAAGTTTCACTTGTTCGGTCACTCGTGGGGCGGATTATATGGGGAGCTTTATGCGCAATATTATCCGGGACAAGTGCTCAGCCTTTTCCTGAGCGGCCCCTGCTCGGGTACCGGCAAGCACTGGAAAGAATCGCAGGATGAAATAAAAAAGTACACTCTTGCGCGAAGCACCGCAAAAGAGTGGCTGACGATGGGCGTGAACAGTATGCTTGCTATGGCAGGAAGCGATGCGGCTGCGAAAAAAATGCAGAAGCAGACTTCGATAATTTATAACAGGGGATATCCGCATGACGAAACAGCTTTCACTTACGTTGACGATGCGCGCGCTCTCCCCACCATGCGCACGGGCAAATATATTTCACGTTATCCGCTGCTGCGCAACTGGGATGCACCGCGTTTTCCGGTCACCATTACTTACGGCGACAACGACCTGTACGGAGATAGCAAAAAGTATGTGTTCCAGCGTTTTCCTTTTGCGGCCGTGCATATCATTCCGCGCGCCGGGCATGTCACCTGGCTGCACAACCCGACGGTATTTTTCCTGGTGCTTGCCGAGCATTATCATCTTACGCTGCATGCGCAGGCCAGGCAGAGAGTATAACTAAAACAGCCTGTTCTGCCCCGGAAGGTAGGCTTCCAGGAAACGGTGCACGAGCCGCGGCACAGCATATATTTCGAGATCCTCTTTTTTTACGGCGACCCATCCGGGGCGCGGACGGAAATCTTTTCCTGTGGATATCACCACGAAAGTGGCGTACAGATGCTGGTGCGAAAGTACATGCTTGTATTCCACGCTGGCCTGCCGGGTGGAAAGGTCCGCTCCGAAAAGACCGCGCACAGCCGGATGCTCTTCCACCTGCTTCAGGCTGAGCCGAGCTTCCGCCTCCAGCAGCGGAAACTGGAAAAGCCCTTCCCAGATATCTTTCCCCGTGCGTTTTTCGAGATATATATTTTCGTCGTGCTCGATGACGAGATAATAAAAATAACGGTTGCGGATCCGGGTCGTCTTCGATTTTGCCGGCAGCTTGTTCACCAGGCCTTTTCTTCGCGCTTCGCATTCCGCAAAAAAGATGCAGCGCGGGCAGTCGGGATTGCGCGGCACACAGAACAGCGCTCCGAATTCCATCATTCCCTGGTTGAACTCAGCCGGATGCTCCGGATCGAAAACCGAACGGAGCGCATCCTGCACTTCTTTTTTCCCCGCGGGGGTATCGACCGGAATTTCTATTCCGAAGATCCGCGAAATAACGCGATACACATTTCCGTCGAGGACCGGGTGAGGAAGTCCGTATGCGATAGAGGTAATAGCGGCCGCGGTGTAGTCTCCGACGCCTTTCAGCGAGCGTACGGATTCGTAATCGGCCGGGAATTTTCCGCCGTACCGGGTAACGATCTCTTTAGCAGCGGCATGCAGGTTCCTCGCGCGGGAATAATACCCGAGGCCCTGCCAGTCTTTCAGCACTTTTTCTTCGGGCGCATTGGCGAGATCGGTCACGGTCGGATAATTCTGAACAAATTTCAGGTAATAGTTCATGCCCTGAACGACTCTCGTCTGCTGTAAAATCACTTCTGAAAGCCAGATATGGTAAGGGTTTGACGTTTCCCTCCAGGGCAGGGAACGTTTATTTTCATGATACCATTGAATGAGGCGGGAAGCAATTTGCATGTATTATGCAAAGTTCACAACTTTTTTGATTTTGAAGAGTGTTAATACTGAAAATCTTACAGAAAATCTTATATCTTTGTTACACAAACTTAAACACTTAAAGTCATGACCAAAGCAGACATCGTTAACCAGATCGCAGAGACCACTGGGATCGAAAAGGTAGCTGTTCAAGCTACGGTAGAAGCTTTCATGAAATCTGTGAAGGAATCGCTTTCCAACGGTAGTAATGTCTACCTGAGGGGATTCGGCAGCTTCATTATTAAAAAGAGAGCTCAGAAAAAAGGCAGGAATATTTCAAAGAACACTACGATCATCATACCGGCTCACAACATCCCGGCATTTAAACCGGCCAAGACGTTTGTGAACCAGGTGAAGAAAAGGGTGAAATAGTCTTTTAATTTTTCTACCTTTGCGTCCACTTTCATAAATGTTTATGAAAAAAGGCTTCGTATTGCAAATGACAGTGATCTTACTGTCATTTTTTCTTTTTGCCGGATTGTATCTCGCGCCGAAAAATTATTCGGTGGCGAAGATACAGGAGCAACAGGTAACAGAAAGTAAGAATAATATCCGGGAACAGGTGGGCGAGATAAAGCAGCAGCTGAAGCCGGAAGAGCAGGCTGTGGTGAATGCTTTCGAGCAGCAGTACGCCTCGGCTGGCGGCAGCGCAAAGATCGTATGGCTTGATTCCATCATCACGTTCTGGGACCGCCAGATGCGGCCTGCGGTATCGGCTGTGTTCGCAGACGAAAAAGCGGACCTCACCGGCAAGCTGGACGACAGGATGGAATCGGGCAACCGTTTCCTGTCGATGGCCGAGTTCCTGAAGGAAGAAGACAAAGCCTGGGCTTATGGCGAAGCCCGCACCGCGTTCGAGGAGATACTGAAGCAGCAGCCGGATAATGCCGATGCAAAGATCAGCCTGGGTATCTGCATTGTAGAAACTACGCCGGATAATCCGATGCAGGGAATTACGATGATCCGCGAAGTGGTTGAAAAAGATTCCACGAATACGAGGGCTATTTTACAATTAGGACATTTTTCTGTATTTTCGGGCCAATTTCCAAATGCCATTAAGCGTTATGAACAGGCGCTGAGGGTTGATCCGACGCTGATTGAGGCGTATTTTTTCATCGGGGACACCTACGCGAAAATGGGAGATATGGAGAATGCCGAACTGTATCTGAGGAAGTATAAGGAGCTGCAACCCGGCGAGGAGCTGCAGGATCAGGTGGAAGCATATATTGAAGAATTAAAATTGAAGTCGAACATAAAAACTAATTGAGTATGCCGAGTGGTAAGAAAAGAAAAAGGAGCAAGATGAATACGCATAAACGCAAGAAAAGACTGCGTAAGAACAGGCACAAAAAGAAGTCCAGATAGTAGCCTTTCTTGATAATTCATTTGTACCACCCTGGTAAGCCGGACTTGCCGGGGTGTTGGTTTTGTAAAATAATCTTTACACCGTGAGCAACGATTTGATTGTAAACGTTTCTCCGGAAGAAGTTTCCATTGCACTGCTGAGAGGAAAGGAACTCACAGAGCTTAATAAAGAGAAGAATAATTACGCCTATAATGTCGGCGATTATTACCTGGCGAAAGTGACCCGGGTGATCCCTAACCTTAACGCGGCATTTGTAGATGTAGGTTATGACAAGGATGCATTTTTGCATTACCTTGATTTGGGCCCGGATATACGGTCGCTCAACAGATATGTGCAGGAAACGATTTCCGGAAAACAAAAGGCTGCGAATTTGATGTATTTTAAATTCGAGCCGCAGATCCACAAAAACGGGAAGATCGGAGATGTGATCCGCCCCGGCCAGCAGCTGCTGGTAAAAATTGCCAAAGAACCCATATCGCAGAAAGGACCCAGGTTGAGTTGTGAGCTGGCCCTTCCGGGTCGCTACATCGTTCTGGTCCCCTTCTCCGACAAGATATCCGTTTCAAGCAAGATCAAGGAATCCGCAGAGCGCGACCGTCTCAAGCGTCTCATCCAGTCCATCCTTCCCAAGAACTTCGGATGCATCATACGCACCGCTGCTGAAAACCAGAAGGTATCTGACCTGGATAAGGATATGCAGGACCTCGTGACCAAGTGGGAGGTGATGCATAAGGCCATCAGCGTTTCCAAGGCGCCTTCCAAGGTACTGGGCGAGATGAACCGCGCCACCACCATGCTTCGCGATATGGTGAACAAGAATTTCATCTTCGATAACATTCACGTTAACGACAAGAATTATTTCGAAGATCTCAAGGATTACATTGTCAACGCTTTCCCTGATAAGCACAAGGCCGTGCGTCTCTACACCGGCCGTATACCCATCTTCGAGCACTTTGGCGTGAACAAGCAGATCAAGCAGCTTTTCGGCCGCAACGTGCCTATGAAAAGCGGGGCATATCTCATCATCGAGCATACCGAAGCGCTGCACGTGATCGACGTGAACAGCGGCAACAATGTAAAATCCGGCGAAAGCCAGGAGGCCAGCGCCCTCGCCGTAAACCTCGAGGCTGCGAACGAGATCGCCCGCCAGCTCCGGCTCCGCGATATAGGCGGTATCATTGTCATCGACTTTATCGATATGTATAAGGTCGAGCATAAGAAGATACTGTTCAAGAAGATGCGCGAGGCCATGAAGGATGATAAGGCCAAGCATAACGTATTGCCTCCGTCCAAGATCGGTCTTATCCAGATCACACGTGAGCGGGTTCGCCCCCAGGTGAATATCGAGACTACCGAGACCTGCCCGTCGTGCGGCGGATCAGGCAAGATCGGCGCCTCGGTGCTGCTGGTAGACGAGATCGAGATCAAGCTGAACAATATTCTCAAAGATCCGAAAGTGAAGGCTCCGATAACCCTTATCGTGCATCCGTACGTGGAGGCTTATCTCAAAAAGGGCTGGTTCAATTCGCTGTACAAGCAGTGGCGGAAGAAGACCGGCAAGCGGTTCAACCTCGAATCGAGGACTTCCTACCAGTTCCTGGAATACAGGTTCCTCATGAACGAGGAAGAAGAAATTCTCTGAAGATAACGCGGGTCCCCGGATCCGCGTTTTTCTTTTACGCACTTATCAACATTGCCTCAGGTTCCGTTATTTTCCTGTAATTTCGCAGCCTGAATACATACTATTCAGACTATGATCTTCCAGCTAAAATCCCCCGCCGTATTATTACTTGCAGACGGAACCGTTTTTTACGGGCGTTCCTGCGGAATCAAAGGAACCACCACCGGAGAGATCTGCTTTAACACCGGCATGACCGGCTACCAGGAAATATTTACCGATCCTTCGTATTTCGGGCAGCTGCTCGTAATGACGGGCGTGCACATCGGCAACTACGGCATCAAGACCGACGAGGTGGAGTCCGGTTCCGTAAAAATAGCGGGACTGGTCTGTAAAAGCTTTATCGATCAGCCTTCGCGCAAAAGCGGCAACGGCTCGCTGCAGGAATATTTCGAGCAGAATAAAGTAGTGGGGATCAGCGATGTGGACACCCGCGCGCTGGTACGTCATATCCGGTACAAAGGCGCGATGAACGCCATTATCTCTTCCGAGATCCTGGATGTAGAAGAGCTGCGGAAGAAGCTGGATGAAGTTCCTTCAATGAAGGGCCTGGAGCTTTCGTCGAAAGTATGCACCGAAGAACCTTACTATTGGGGAGATGAGAACGCCCGCTACAAGGTGGCCGTGATAGACCTCGGGGTAAAGCGCAACATCCTGAACTGCCTCGTGGAGCGCGGTTGCTATTGCAAAGTGTTCCCGATGGACACGCCGATGGCGGAAATGGAAAAGTGGAACCCTGACGGCTATATGATCTCCAACGGGCCCGGCGATCCGGAAACATTGACGGAGACCATCGACGTGATACGGCAGCTGGTAGACGAAAACAAAAAAGTATTCGGCATCTGCCTCGGGCACCAGGTGATCAGCCAGGCAATGGGCGTGCCCACGTATAAAATGTTCAACGGGCACCGGGGAGTGAACCATCCGATCAAGAACCTCATAACCGGGCGCGGCGAGATCACCTCGCAGAACCACGGCTTCGTTGCCGATGAAAAAGCCATCGCCGGAAACGATAAGGTGGAGGTGACCCATAAGCATCTCAACGACGGAACTGTAGCCGGCATACGGGTAAAAGGCAAGCCGGTATTCTCGGTTCAGTACCATCCCGAGTCTTCCGCCGGGCCGCACGACTCGCGGTACCTTTTCGACGAGTTCATCCGGATGATGGACAAATAAGCGAAAGCATAATTCTCATGCGGATGCAACTCCCCGCGGAGAGACCGCATCTTTCTTTACAGCGCTCCCACCGCGTCATCTTATCTGAATAAGCAGGATATGCAGTTTAAAAGATGTATTGCGGTGTTGTTTCTGTGGCCGGTAATTATCTCAGCGGCCGGGCAGGCATATTTTCTTTCGGATCACGTTCATGTTTCGCCTGTGCGCTCGGGCGACTATATCACCACAATATTCGAGGACAGCCGCGGCCTGATCTGGCTGGGCACACCGGACGGACTGGCCCGCTACGATGGTTCCGCGGTAAGATCATATAAATTTTCTGCAGACGATACGGAGGTAATGATCACTTCGCTGGCGGAGGATGAGAACGGGAACCTGTGGTGCGCCACCCGCGATCACGGCGTGGTTAAGCTACCTTATACGGCGGCAGGTTTTGGCCGGCCGGAAATATATTCGTTGCCTGTCCGCCTCCTTTGTTTTGATACTTGCGGTAATGCATGGGGAGTGACCACCTCCGAAGAGCTGTTCTGCTTCCGCCGGACCGACAGGACAATATTCCGGTCAGCCCCGGGAACGATGGGAGAAGTGATCTCGGTGAATACGGCGCCCCACGCCGTATGGATCGCAACGAATAAAGGATTGCTGGCCGGCGATCCCCTGGTGCCCGGCCGGATGGTGCTGGTAAGCCCGCACGCATACTTTGTGGGTTGCGCTACGCCAGACAGAGTATATTTTGATGCGGACGGCGCCTTGTTATGCATCGCCCGGAAAGATGGCCGTATTCACCGCAGGTATATTCCCCTGGCCTCCGGCGGAAAAGACATGCCGCATTATTATAAATCGATAACGGCGCCGCCGGGTGCGTCTTTCCTGGTGGCTGCATCTACCGGCCGGGGATTGGTACTTATAGATAAGATCAGCGGAAAGACCCAAAAACTGAATGCGGAAGAGATGGATGAAGAGTTCGACATCAGCACGCTGGCCTGCTCCCGGGCGGGAGTACTGTATGTCGGCACCAGCAAGGGCCTCATGGTGCTGCGGCCTGCTAACGACGCATTCAGCACATATACTGCTCCCGAATCGATAGGCGGTAGGCCCTGGTTCCGCTGCGTAGCCGCGAAAGGTACGGACACGCTTCTGTTCGGTACCCGCGGGCAAGGTATCCTGCAATATGTGCGCACGGAACAGGGAAGCTGGAAATATGACCGGCAGATCATTTTCAATCTGGCCATACTATCCAATACCGTAAACCGGCTGCGGTACGACAGCAACGGCCGGTTGGTAGCCGCTACCAACTACGGAGTATTTCATGAGGCGCGGGGGCATTGGGAACAGATCCGGTGCGGTCTCTCGATATGGGCGCTGGCACAGGACAGCCTCAATAATTTCTGGGTAAGTACGCTTTTCGGATCAGTGTCGCGTTATGATCCTGCATGGCAGCATAAAACGGAATACGGATCATACTCAGGCATTGAAGTCTGGAATGCAAAATGCGTGAATAATCTTTTATATGCAGCAACCAGCCGCGGCGTGATCTCGGTCGACCCTGTCAGGGGGCGGATGGGCGCGCCCTTCAGAGAACTGGGGAACACACCGGTATGGGACTTTTATCCCGGAGATCCATACTGGCTGATTCCTACGCATGGCAAAGGATTGTGGATATGGTCAGGCGCAAAGAAACGCATGCAGAAGATACCGTGGAGCGAAGATCATCTTTTCTCTGCGGAGCAGGACGGACAGGGATTTTTCTGGATCATTAACGATAAAGGAGTTTCACGCCTCGATCCGCGTACACTTTCCGGCAGAGTGTTTTCAAAAGCAGACGGGCTGCACACCGACTATCTTTCCTTTGTAGGCATCGGTAAGGCAAGCAGCAATGAAATGATCTTTTGCGGTGAGAATGGTTTTACCGTGGCCGATATCGGCAGGCTCGATAACGAAGAAGCGCCTGGTAATATTCACGTTACGTCCGTTAAATATTCGGGAAAAGAAATTGCAGATTTTCCCCCGGGTAATGCAGAGCTCGTAATGCCTTACCGGAGCGGCGTGCTCACGCTGGAATGGACCGCCCTGCATGCGGGACTTGACCGGGGCGGGGTCCTGTACCGCATGGATGGAGTGGAAAGCGAATGGCAGCAGGGACGCCTGAGCCAGTCCGTATCGTATTCCAACCTCTACCCCGGCACTTACACTTTCAGGGCTTTCCGTACCGATGCGCATAACAGCGAAACGTACAACCTGAGACTGGTCATTCTCCCGCCCTTCTGGCAGCGGCTGTGGTTCCGCATTTCTGTAATTGCATCGGGCCTGCTCTTGCTGGGCTTTATCGCCTATACGTGGGTCGCGCGCCAGCGGCTGCAACAGGCAAAGCTGCGATCGAATATGGACGCTTTACGCTCACAGATGAACCCTCATTTTGTATTCAACGCGCTGAACTCGATACAGGCTTTTATCTATGATGAGAATAAGATAACGGCTAACGAATACCTTTCGAGATTTGCAAAACTCATACGGCTTATCCTCGAAAATTCGCGCGAGGAAACGATCACAGTATCCGGCGAAGCGGGATTTCTTGAGCTGTACCTTGAGCTCGAATCCGTCCGGTTCCCGGAAAAGCTGACCTACGCCGTCCGGGTTTCGCCCGAATGCGGCAGCATGAAAATACCTTCGATGCTCTTGCAGCCAGTGGTGGAAAATGCGATCAAGCATGGATTCCGTACGGACGAAGATCATCTTCACATCGATGTGCATTTTCACTGTAAAGGCGACCGCATCATCTGCGAGGTTACGGACAGCGGGCCGGGCTTTTCGGAGCATCCGGCGGGGCAGGAACGCCGCGACAGGATATCGCTTGGTCTCAAGCTGATCACCGAGCGGCTTACTACATTGAGCCGCATTCATAAAAAAGAGCATTTTCTGCTGATACGACCTGTTCCCGGGGGAATAGGCACCTATGTTCAATTAAACCTACCTTTTTATGAAAACCATTCTGATCGAAGATGAAGCAAACAGCCGCACTTACATCCGTTCGCTGATAAAAGACACTGCGCCCTTCCTGGATCTCGTGGCCGAAGCCGGCCATGTGGACGAGGCGGTACACCTGATACGCGAGCATCAGCCCGAGCTGGTGATGACCGATATCATGTTGTACGGCCGCTCTGCTTTCGACATTTTCAAGTCGCTCGGGCATCATAGCTTCCGGCTGATCTTTATTACGGCATTCAAGGATTTTGCCATTCCGGCCCTCCGGCTTTCGGCGGTCGACTATCTGCTCAAGCCCGTGAGCCCGCTCGATTTTGCCGTAACGATGGAACGGCTGAAACGAAGCGCTGCCAGGGACGGACGTGAAATGCTGCCGCAAAAGCGGCGTCTCTTTATTCACGATCAGAAGGAGATACACATAGTAAGCCTTGATGATATCCTGTATGTGGAAGGCGACGGAAGCTATTCCCTGGTAAAGCTGGCGACGGGGAAGCAGATCGTTTGCTCCAAGCGCCTTTCGGAACTGGAGGAAATGATCGCAAGCAACGATTTTTTCCGGGTGCACAAATCGTACCTGGTCCATCTGCCGCATGTGGTGCGGTATGTGAAGGGCAGGGGAGGCGAAGTAGTGATGTCCGACGGCTCGGTCGTATATGTGTCGTCGCGGCGAAAAGACCAGTTCTTATCGGTGCTGGCGGGATAAAAAAAGAGCTGCCGGTGAAGGCAGCTCTTTTCAAACCTGCGTGCTAATTTTTTATGATACGGAAGACCCGGCTTTCAGTTGCTGACCGCACAGTGATCAGGTAAACTCCTGTTTTCATCTGTGCAAGCGATAGCTGCCATGTGGCGGGCATCTCGCCGGAAAGATTTTCGGTCAGCAGGGTACGGCCGAGCGCATCGGTGACAACTATCGTCTCTATGCCTTCTCCCGAAGAAATGTTCAGCAGGTCTTCGGTGGGATTGGGATAGACGCTTACAGTATTTTCGGGAGATGATGTGGGCAGACTTTTGACCACCGGCGGCGAAACATTCGATGTACTACCGCAGTCGGTAACGAGCTCCCACTGGTATAGCACGGGATTGAGTCCTGTAATGGTGGCGTTATTGGTGCCAAAAGCATACGGTCCGCTAATACCCGGTGTTCCCGGTCCCAGCGGCACATACCGGATATAATAATTTTGCATGCATCCCTGGAAGGAAGATTCCGTCCAGTTTGCTGAAACGGTGGATGCAAGCCCGAATCGTGTAACATTAAATGCCGTAGGTTTCGGACAGAAGCATTCGCCATGCTGGGCGACAAACCCTGCAACCGGCTTTGAGGTGCTGAGGACATTTGTGAACTCCGGATTTTCGGAAGACACGAAATTCCCGGCCACATACAAGGAGTCTGCGCTGGTTGGATCGTATGTGATCCTGGCGCCGATATGCGAACCGAAGAGATCTGAAGATACCTGTTCCCTTCCATCGATTCCTTCTGCCCATTCTGTATTTCCGTTCGAACGGTCTATCCTGGCGATGAACAGATCCTCGTCGCCGCTGGCTCCCACCGAAGGCAATATTCTTCCCGAAAAGTCTGCATTGTCTTCATAAATTCCGGCAATAAATAAGGTTATGGCATCATAATTATACGCGTCGATATCGGTGGCGTACTCATTATGGGCTGAACTGCCGATAGCCTGTGCCCATTGGCACACGCCCGAGTTATTATAGCGTGCGATATAAATATCCGAATTCCCGTAGGCTGAGATTGTTGTACTTCCTCCGTTAAAATCTAACTGTGATCCCGTAAAGTTTCCTGTGAGATAAACTTCCCCGAACGAATGCCAGATCGAAATAGCGGTACCTTCGTCGCTTCCGGTGCTGTATATGGCATCTGCCCACTCGAACCGGCCGGTGGTATAATCCAGCTTCGCGACAAACGAGTTCATATCAACAGAGTTATAGCTGTACAATGCCGGTTGCGATCCCGAGTAGTAATTAATTTCGGCTGATCCGACGTAAGCCCCGGTGACAAAAACATCCTGGTCGGACACACGCAGCAGGGTGTTGGGATCGATGAAATCTCCTTCCTGCGTAACCCCGTTCCCCCAGCTTGTGCCGTCATCGATAAAGTTGGACCATAGAACGTTCCCGGTAGTGGAATACCTGGTGATGAATGCTTTTTCCCCGGTGTTTATGGGGTTTTGTGTATAACAGTTCAGGCACGTATAATTGCGGATGGAATCCGTAAAATATCCTGTAAGAAACAGGTCACCTGTCGAAAAAGTGCCGTCATTCTGCGGGGAAAGCGAGATCCCTCTGCCTTCGCCTTCGGTATCCAACACCTCAAACAGAGATATTGAGCCGATGCTGGTGAATTTCGCAAGGATCGGTGTTTTTGATGCCGCAGCCGTTTTGCTTCTCGTAACTCCTGAAGGCATTGTTAAAGAAGAGGGAGTGAGGAGATTATCGCCCATTACAAAGCTGTCATCATCGTAAAATCCGGTCACATATGGCTGTCCTGCGAGATCTACAGCCACTGCAGTGCATTCGTCATCGTTCATTCCTCCAAACCGCGTGAACCAGTCGATACGCCCGTTCTCCACGCGTGCAATAAAACCATCCCTGCCGCCGGAAGAGCTGACTGTCCGGCCATTCAGCGTGAAGTCGCCGGTAAAATATCCCACCACTATCGACCAGTCGCGGTGACCGGAGGGGAATTGGGTATAGGAATGCCCTATATCCTTGATCACCAGCTCGTCTGAGCCGCCTGCTGCTTCGAGTTTCTGCTCCCAGTACCAGTTGGAGTTCTGCCCTGCAGCGCTGCCCGAAATTCCAAGCGCCAGTAGCGCCAGCAACATTCCGGGCCATTTTTTTACTGTTTTCATTATGGTTCGTTTTAGATTATGCTTACTCGTGGGCTTTTCGGCATTCGCCACGGAAATTCCGCGCTGAAAATTGACCGTATTTTTCTGCACTTTTTTCCTGTTTTCACTATCGTGCAGCCACGCAGCACCATCGTGTTCCTGTAATTTACAAACGTTGCTTTCCTGTCGCCACAGCGCTTTCCGCATTTAGTATCAGGCCGGTCGGGCCGGGAAAAAATGAATGACTGTAGCCGAAGCAGGATAAACGCCTGATATTTTGAAACAAAACACGGACCTTTACGTATATTAGACTATTAATTTGTCAACTATGCAAGCTCCCATCAGCAAAGACATCCGCGAATTACTCAAAGACAGCCTGTCCGCAAGAATGCTGATGTCGCGTATTCTCCTGGGTCAGCGCTCGGGTGAAGACGAGATATCCTTTACGGTCGGCAATAAAACCGTGCGCCTGGTACGCGTCGCCACTCTCTCGAAATCGAGATAAATTAAGTACAACCACCCTAACTACGGCGAATGAATATAGCTTTCGGCGCCCTTGTTATCCTCTTTTTATTGTTTCCGGGAATTTCTTTCCGGATGTCGTACCTCAACGGCCCTTATTCCAAACGAAATATTTCTTCTTCTTTTGTCGACGAGCTCTTTTTCTCCCTCATCCCTGCCTTTATCTTCCAGATGCTAGGCTACATCGTTATCGAGTATGTGTTTTGCATCGATGTGGACATCCAGCAGGTGTACAAGCTCATCACAGGCCCTTCATCGAGCTACAGCGACGAGCTCAATTATGTACTGCTCGAAGAAAGCCTGATCCGGTTCTTTATGTACACGCTCTGCCTTGTGGTACTGGCCGTGCTGGCCGGAAAGTTCGCGCGCTGGATAGTGAGAGAGACGGGGCTCGATATCCGTTTCCATTCGCTTCGTTTCAACAACGACTGGTACTATCTTTTCAGCGGGAGGATACTCGACTTTCCGGGAATTGAAGGCGACTCGAAAGATATCGACCTGATACAGGTGGACGTGCTGTCGGAATCGAGCGAGGGCACATACATTTATTCCGGCATTCTGCACGGATTTTACCTGCAGAAGGATGGCATCGACCGCATATATCTGAAGGATGTTTACCGCAGGAAATTATCGGAAGATATGCCGTACACCGAAATATTGTCCGGCGAGGCCTGGCTCGAAAAAGAATTCGACCGCCGGTACTACCGCATGCCCGGCGACCTGTTCGTGATACCGTACAGCCAGATCAGGAATCTGAATGTGACGTATTATAAGTCGATAGTTGAGTGAGCTTGGAGTCTAGAATCCGGAATCTGGACAGTTTACCATAACATTACGTACTGATTAACCTTGGCCTATCCAGCATCCGGTATCCATCGTCCAGCATCCTTTCTTAATCCACCCCATCCGTATCCGCCTGGAACCTGAACCCCAGCCTTTTTCCTGTCCGCTGCTGAAGCGCGTCGCTGGCGGCATATAATTCGGAGATGCTTACCTGCTTCACCTGGTCGTAGGCAGGCAGCAGGAGATCGAAATCGAGCGTATACAGCATCGCCGATTCGATAATGTTGGTAACAGCCTGCTGATCTGTTACCGCAGTGGAAAAGTCGTTGTACAGGAAGCCTAACTGGCGCTTACCTTCTACAAAGTAATGATTCTCGCGGTTGATGAAAATGCGTGCGATAAGATAACCGAGATCATTCTCGCGGTTGTAGCGGAATGAATCGGTAAGAAAATTATATACGTTGATGACGCCGCAGTACGCCCGGCTTTCATCGTCCTTCACGTATGTGCTGTTCCAGATGAAATGGCTGCGGTCGAAGCAGAAAATATTGGAGTGCATATAAAAGATGAGCGTGTCGCCGGCGAACGAAAAAGAAGTTTCGTAATCGCTTCTTTCCTGCAGCTGGAATGTGAGTTTCTGTTCCTTCAGGTTTACCTTCTGCATCAGGTCCTTGTGCACTTCAGCCAGCCCGAGCTTAAATTCGTTGAAAACATTTCGCGTCTGCTGAAAGATCTCCTGCTTCATCATAGCTTTTTCCTGCAACGTCTGAACGATAAGTTCGCGTGCCGGTAGCCCCTGGATTCGCTTTGCCATAGTTAACTCGTTACAGTGCGAAGATAGAATTTTAGTTTTTAGAACTTAACAGTTGGTTTTTTAGTCCACGATCCATTGTCCAGCATCCGGTATCCAGCCTCCATCAGAAAAACAACCAATGAAACCTCACATTCCCGCTGCTGTTCGTGTTGAACTCTATGGCCGGTGCGGGAATCTTGATAAAATTTACGATCTTGAAGATGGTCTTCAGCGCTTTGGAGCGCGTGCGGATGCGGGTGAGGTCCACATCTACCGAAAGATAGAACTGGTGGTAACGGTGTACGTCCGCAAATTCCGGCGGATTGTCGTGGCCGCCCAGCATGCCGTTAGCGCCGTAGCCTACGGCGATATTGAGCCATCGCGGAAAGCGGCGGTGCTCGCGGTTAGGCAGAAAAGACCAGATGTTGGCGCTGAGCCAGTAAGTTTGCGCGTTATAATCCTTGAGCGGCTGCTGCAGCAGATTTTCGCCCAGCAAGTTGGGGCGTTTTGCGGCGTATTCCGAAGGCCAGAAGGAATATTTGAGCCGGAACCGCTGCTCTTTCCATACCAGCTGCTGAGAGATGAAGAGCGCAGCTCCCCCGGTGTTCGCTATCATGTCGCCCCACGATGCTCCCCATTCCGAAGAGAAACCGTCGAGCACTTCGATGGAAGTAAGGAAGAAAAGCCCGAGCGTGCCGCCCGTCCATACCGCTGTCTTCTCGCGTACGCCCGCCCAGCGCAGTGACTCGTAGCCGAGCAGTCCCACATAATACGAAGTGGTGGCGTGGCCCAGCTTGTCCATGCCCATCCATTCCGCGTTATCGTTGATGAAATGGAACGGAGAGCGGGGATAATCCTCGTACCAGAGATAGTTGAGGCCAACCAGGGCGCCTGTATAGAGCACGGCCTCGGAGGAAACGATGAACGGAAGCCGCCATTTCGGTGCGCGGGATGGCGGAAGACTGTCCGCCGGAACGGTAAATGTATGTACCGCAGAGAGCGTGTCTGCGGGCTGCCCCAGGCTGTCGGATTGCGGAAAGCCGCATGCGGCGCATAGCGCAAGGGCCGTGGTCAGCATCGTATAACGCAGCTTATGAATCATGTACGGAGAAACCTTTCGCTACTAAAGTACTTCAATATTTAATAATCGGGCAACATTCTTGATTTTCCGTATTTTCGTTCCGCAAAACGAGCGCACATGTGGAAGAACAACATACTTGAGACAATAGGCGGAACGCCCCTGGTAAAGCTGAACAATATCGTAAAAGACATACCGGCCACCGTGCTGGCGAAGGTGGAAACCTTCAATCCCGGCAACTCTATAAAGGACCGGATGGCGTTGAAGATGATCGAGGACGCAGAGAAGGACGGACGGCTGAAACCGGGCGGAACCATCATTGAAGGTACGTCGGGAAACACAGGAATGGGCCTTGCCATCGCCGCGATCATCAAAGGGTACAAGTGTATCTTCACTACTACCGACAAGCAGAGCAAAGAGAAAGTGGATGCGCTGAAAGCCTTCGGCGCCGAAGTGATCGTTTGCCCCACGAATGTCGATCCGGAAGATCCGCGTTCGTACTACTCCGTTTCTTCGCGGCTGGAGAAGGAAGTGACCAACTCCTGGAAGCCCAACCAATACGATAACCTGTCGAATGCCGCAGCGCATTACGAATCCACAGGGCCAGAAATATGGAAGCAGTCCGACGGAAAGATCACCCACCTGGTGGCAGGCGTGGGAACCGGCGGTACCATCAGCGGAGCCGCAAAGTACCTGAAAGAGCAGAACTCTTCGATCAAAGTATGGGGCATCGATACGTACGGATCGGTGTTTAAAAAATACAAGGAGACAGGCGTCTTCGACAAGAACGAGATCTATCCGTACGTAACGGAAGGTATCGGCGAAGATTTCCTTCCGCAGAATGTCGATTTCAGCCTCATCGATCATTTCGAAAAAGTAACTGATAAGGATGCTGCTCTCATGACACGCCGCATCGTGCGCGAAGAAGGGATCTGGGTGGGCAACTCGTCCGGATCGGCCATGCAGGGCCTGATACAGCTTGCGCAGAATTTCCGCAAAGATGATGTAGTTGTCGTAATTTTTGTGGATCACGGCACGCGTTACCTCGGGAAGATCTTCAACGACGACTGGATGCTGCGCATGGGCTACCTGGACCGTGCTGGACTTACCGCAAAAGAGCTGATCAGCACATCGCAGAAAGGCGATCTCGTCAGCCTCGATGTGAACGACACCGTAACGCACGCCGCCTCCATCATGACGCAGAATGATTTTTCACAGCTCCCCGTTACCGACAAAGGCCGTATCGTAGGCGCGGTGCACGAGAAAAAGCTGTTCGAATTACTTGTAAAAGACGCTTCCGCCAAAGATAAACCAGTGCGCGAAATGATGCAGGACGCGCTGCCGTTCGTCGACATCACCACGCCCATCGAATCGCTCGGCCTGATGCTGAACCAGGAAACGCCGGCGGTGCTCGTGCGGGATTTTAAAGTGGATAAGACGTATATTCTTACGCGTACCGACGTAATGAAAGTAATGCTTTAAGAAATTAAAAATTCAAAATGAAAAATTAAAAACCTACCCCGTTCCGGATGTGAGATATGAGATGTGAGATGTGAGACGCCTTCTTTGTCCGGCATCCGGCACCCAAATATCCGGCCGGGATCTTTTTTAATTTTTAATTTTACCTTTTTAATTCTCTGCATGTCTTCCGAACTCATCACACATCAGGACCAGATGGGCTGGTTCATCACCCTGCCGAAGGACATCCGCCGCATTGTGTCGCTGGTGCCTTCGCAGACGGAATATCTCTGCAGCCTCGGGCTGGAAGACCGCATCGTAGGCATCACCAAATTCTGCGTGCATCCCGAAAGCTGCTACCGCTCGAAGATCCGCGTGGGCGGCACCAAAGACTTCGACATGGAATCGATACGGCTGCTGAATCCCGACCTCATAATCGCCAACAAGGAAGAGAACGAAGAAGAGCACATCCTGAAGCTGAAGGCGATGTTTCCCGTATGGATCAGCGATGTGCGCAACTACGACCAGGCCATCGACATGATGCGCAGGCTCGGCGCTGTACTGAACAAGGAAACCAAGGCGGGAGAGATCATTCGGAAGACCGGACATAATTTTTCGTTCCTGCGCCCGCTGACGCGAAAGCTGAAAGTGGTGTACTTCATCTGGCGGAAGCCTTACATGACGGTGAACCGCGATACTTTCATCCATTCGATGCTGGAGAAATGCGGGTTTGAAAATGTATTTGCAGATCATGCTGCGAGATACCCGAAGGTAACGGCAGATGATCTGGAAAGGCAGAAGCCCGATGTGATCCTGCTTTCTTCGGAGCCGTATCCCTTCCGCGAAAAGCACCTGGAAGAGATCGCCGCAGTGTATCCAGAAGCGAGGATATTGCTCGTGGACGGCGAACTGTTCAGCTGGTACGGATCGCGGCTGATGCACGCCCCGGCATACTACAACAAGCTGCTGGCAAAGCTTACGGCCTGATTCGGGCGCCTCGCAATTTTTTCCGACATTTGCGTTATTGTTGCAGTGAAAAGGCTTTTGTACATACTCGTGCTTCCGGTGCTGCTTTCGGCGGGCTGCAAGGCGACCGTGTCGTTCAACGGCGCGTCCATTCCCGATGATGTGAACACCGTTTCCGTAGAATACTTCGAAAGCCAGGCGCCGCTTACCAATCCCAGCTTTCCGCAGATCATTACCGAAGGGTTGCGTGACAAGTTCATCCGGCAGACGCGGCTTAAGCTGGTGACCGAGGACGGCGACGTGCAGTTCAAAGGCGCCATCATTACATACGGCACTTCGCCGGTAGCGATTTCGGGCAGTGAAACCGCCTCGCTGACCCGCCTTACGATAACCGTATCGGTAATTTTCGAGAACAAGTACGACGATACGCAGAACTTTACGCAGAGCTTTTCGCGTTTTGCCGATTTCGACGCTACCCAGAGCTTAAGCGCGGTGGAAGGCACGCTGATGACCGAAATATCCGAGCAGCTGGTGCAGGACATCTTCAACCGGGCTTTCCTGAACTGGTGACGATGCCTGTCCTTCAGCGTATTGGAGCTTCGGTATCTTAAAATTCATTTGATTTTCATATCTTAGCGTGAATTTTTCAAGAAGAGATTGTTAATTGGTATGAATCCCGTTATCGCATATAATATTGAAGATATATTACTGCCGGATAATGCAGACGAGGCGCACTCCGAGGAGAACACTTTCCTGGGCTGGCTCGAGTCGAGCAAGTCGGAGCGGTTTGGCAAGCGCAGCCTGATCCTGCAGCAGCAGGCCATCATTACTACTTTTATAAAGAATGATCCGAAGATACAGCCTGTGCGCGGCGTATTGCAGGACATCAGCCTGGACGCCGACGATAAGGAAGCCCCTGCCCCCAAAGCAGAGCTGATCGTATCGGAAACCCTTGCGAAGATCTATTACCAGCAGAAGAAGTACCAGATGGCCGTGGAAACCTACGAAAAGCTGAGTTTGGTATATCCCGAAAAAAGTGCTTACTTTGCCCGCCTTATTGATAAAATCGAAAAAGAAACAGAAAACAGATAATTATGGATATCCTATTCACGATCCTGATCATTATTGTAGCCATACTGCTTATCGGTGTGGTGCTGATCCAGAATTCCAAAGGCGGAGGACTGGCTTCTAACATCGGGATCTCCACCCAGATGATGGGCGTGAAAAAAACTGCCGATGCGGTGGAAAAGGCTACCTGGTATATGGTAGTTGCCCTCGTGGTGCTTTGCATCGGATCGGGTTATGCCTTCAGCGACGGTAAAAGAAGGACCGGCGGCGGTGGAAACAAGCCTGAGATCATCACTCCCGAAATGACGATGCCGATGAACCCGACTATGCCTACCACAATGCCGGGCCAGCCGCAGAATCCGGCGGGCGGAGGTAATCAGCCGGCGCAGTAATACGGTAATAGAACATTTGAAAAACCCTGATGCCAAGTCAGGGTTTTTTGTTCTCTGACAGGCTGGCAGGCCTTCTGACAGCGGAAAAGCAAGCCCGTCAGAAAATCAGAAAAAATGGCAAAAACACCTGTTTGGCATATAATTAGACAGGCGAGCTACAGTTCATTAAACCTAATAAATTTATACGTGTATGTCTAAGTTGAATATCACACCATTGGCTGACCGGGTTGTTGTAGAGCCCGCTGCAGCAGAGGAAAAAACAGCAAGCGGGATCATCATTCCCGATACAGCTAAAGAAAAACCGCAACGGGGAACAATTGTTGCCGTGGGTGGTGGCAAAAAAGACGAGCCTATGACCGTGAAAGTAGGCGATACCGTATTGTACGGCAAATACTCCGGAACGGAGATCAGCATTGAGGGACAAGACTACCTGATTATGCGTGAATCTGACATTTTCGCAGTGATTTAATTGAGAATTTTTTTAAACCATTAAAAAACGAAACGTATGGCAAAGCAAATCACGTTTGATGTAGAAGCGAGGGAAAAGCTGAAGAAAGGTGTTGACGCCCTTGCGAACGCAGTAAAGGTGACCCTGGGTCCGAAAGGCCGCAATGTGATCATCGATAAAAAATTCGGCGCTCCCGCCATCACCAAGGATGGTGTTTCTGTAGCCAAAGAAATAGAGCTCTCCGACCCTATCGAGAACATGGGCGCGCAGATGCTGAAAGAAGTTGCATCCAAGACCGCCGATCTGGCCGGTGACGGTACTACTACCGCTACCGTTCTGGCACAGGCTATCGTTACCGCCGGACTGAAGCACGTTGCCGCAGGAGCAAATCCTATGGACCTGAAGCGCGGTATCGACAAAGCCGTGGAAAAAGTAGTGGATACCCTGCGCAAAATGAGCAAGACCGTAGGCGACGATATCCAGAAGATCGAGCAGGTAGCTACCGTGTCCGCCAACAACGACGGAAACATCGGTAAGCTGATCGCTACCGCCATGGAAAAAGTAGGCAAAGACGGTGTGATCACCGTAGAAGAGGCGAAAGGGACCGAGACCGAAGTGAAGACCGTAGAAGGTATGCAGTTCGACCGCGGTTATCTTTCTCCATACTTTGTTACCAATCCCGATAAAATGGAAGCTGAGCTGGAGAACGCTCTCATCCTGATCTACGACAAGAAGATCTCCAGCATGAAAGAGCTGCTTCCGATCCTGGAAAAAAGCGTACAGACCGGCAAGCCGCTGCTGATCATCTCCGAAGAGGTAGATGGCGAAGCTCTTGCCACACTGGTTGTGAACAAGCTGCGCGGCTCCCTGCGTGTAGCTGCCGTTAAAGCTCCGGGCTTCGGCGACCGCCGCAAGGCAATGCTCGAAGACATCGCTATCCTTACCGGTGGCGTCGTGATCTCCGAAGAGCGCGGATACAAGCTGGAAAATGCCGACCTGACCTACCTCGGAAAAGCCGAGAAGATCGTGATCGACAAAGACAATACAACTGTGATCAACGGTGCAGGACAGAAAGAGGAGATCACTGCCCGCGTGAACCAGATCAAAGCCCAGATCGAAACCACCACTTCCGACTACGACAAGGAAAAGCTGCAGGAGCGCCTTGCAAAGCTGAGCGGCGGAGTGGCTGTGCTGTATATCGGAGCTGCCACCGAAGTGGAAATGAAAGAGAAGAAAGACCGCGTGGACGATGCGCTGCACGCTACCCGCGCCGCAGTGGAAGAAGGGACCATCCCCGGCGGAGGTATCGCTTACATCCGCACCGTAGCTGAGCTCGAAAAGCTGAAAGGCGAAAACGATGATGAGAGCTTCGGCATCAACATCGTAAAACGCGCGCTCGAAGAGCCGCTGCGCCAGATCGTAGCCAACGCAGGCCTCGAAGGTTCCATCGTGATCCAGAAGGTAAAAGATGGCAAGGACGATTTCGGTTACAATGCCCGTACCGAAACCTATGAGAACATGTACAAGGCCGGTGTGATCGATCCTACCAAAGTAAGCCGTGTGGCCCTTGAGAATGCCGCTTCTATCGCTGGTATGCTGCTGACCACCGAGTGTGTGCTGAGCGAAGAGAAAGACGACAAGCCTTCCATGCCTGCAGGAATGCCAGGCGGAATGGGCGGAATGGACTATTAATATCCGATTGATTTCAAAGGAACCTCATCTGCGCAGGCAGGTGAGGTTTTTTTATTTCTGCCGCTCACGCCCGGAACAGGAAGGTGAAAGAACCACAAAGAAATTTCTTTCGCCTACTTTTGTCCTGCGGTATGAATACAATTCCATCCTTCACATCTTTATTTCTTCTCGCATTCAAGCGCGAGCAAAAGCTGGAAGCATGGACGGAGAACGCCGGGGGCGAAAAGGTCTTCATTCGTTCCTGGCCGTTCACCGCTACCAGCGGAACCAGGGGCCCGAAGCTGAGAGAAGGCGACCTGCAGATACCCGAAGGCGTGTACGGCGTGGAATATCTCAATCCCAACAGCAGGTTTCATTTATCGTTCAAGCTTACTTATCCCAACGCTTTCGACAGAGCAATGGCGGAACGCGACGGCCGCACAGATCCCGGAAGCGATATTTTCATCCACGGGGGAGCGCAGTCCACCGGGTGTATTGCCATTGGCGACGAAGCTATCGAAGCGCTGTACGCGTGGGTGGAGCAGGCAGGGAAGGAGAATGTCACAGTCATGATCTTTCCCTGCGATGCGAGGAACGGCGGCGTGTTTCCTTCTCCGCACAACGCTCCGGGGTGGACAGAAGAGCTTTACGCAATGCTGTACGGTGAGCTGATGCCGTTTGACGGCCGGCGCAGGTCGTGAAGAACATACGTTTTTCAACGTCCAGCCGTTAATAGATAACCGGCGGTGCAATTAACCCGGTCGCTGCCTTGATTTATATTTACCTGCCAAACGTGTATCTATGAACAAGTCCTTTTTTGTGATAATGGCCGGAATCCTTTTGTCCCTCGCGGTTTTTCCTGCGCACGGCCAGACCAAGAAAAAGCTGCAGGATAAAAAGAAAAAGCTGCAGAGCGAGATCAAATACACAGAGAAAAAGATCCGGGAGACCCAGGATCTGAAAAAGAACTCGATCCACCAGCTTGAAAAGATCAACCGTAACATAGAGGCCCGCTCGGAGCTGATCCGCACGTACGAAACGGAGATCCGTTCGCTGGAAAATGAAATACAGTCCAACCAGCGTGAAGTAAAGAAGCTGAACAATTCCATCGAATCGCTGAAGAAAAGCTACGCAGGCATGGTATATCACGCCTGGCTGAACCGCCATAACCTGAACCAGTCGTTGTTCATACTGGCATCCGATAATTTTAACGAGGCATTCCGCAGGGCGAGATACTTCAAGCAGATCGGCGAAATGCGGAAAGACAGGCTGCAGGTGATCCGCGAAGCCAAGCTGAAAAAAGAAAAAGCGGTATCGCAGCTGCAGGAGAACAAGCAGAGCAAGACTGTGGCGCTTACCGAGCAAACCCGCGAGGCTAACGAGCTGCAGAAGGTGAGAAATGAAAAGGAAACGGTGATCACCAGCCTGAAAACAAAAGAAAAAGAGCTGCTTACCAAAGTGGAGAAAAAGAAAAAAGAAGCGGAGCAGCTTACCGCGAAGATCAACGCCATCATCGAAAAGGAGATCCGCGACGCCAATAAGACTGCCAAAACCACGACCAATACCAAAACGGGCACAAAGACCACCAATACAAATACGAAGACCACTACTGTAAAAGAAACGGGCAACACTGAAGGCGGCGCGCTTACTTCGGGCTTCGAGTCGAACAAGGGACGATTGCCCTGGCCGGTGGAAAAGGGCTTTATTTCCGGCAAGTTTGGAGTGCAGCCTCACCCTGTGCTGTCGAAAGTGGAGATCAAAAACGATGGCGTGGACATTACTACGGATAAGGGAAGCAACGTACGCGCAGTGTACAAAGGCGAGGTTTCCGGTGTGTTCAAAGTAGACGGATACGAGAATGTGGTGATCCTCCGGCACGGCCAGTACCTTACTGTGTATTGCCACCTGTCGTCCGTGAGCGTATCGAAAGGGGCTAAGGTGGATACAAAGCAGAAAGTGGGAACGGTAGCTACTGACGACGAGGGAAAGACCTTTGTTAATTTCCAGGTAAGGAACGGAGCTACAGTGCTTAATCCCAGCCTGTGGCTGTCCAGATAGCGTTCAGCAAACGTTAAAGCTGAAATAAATTTGGAATTTCAGTTTTCTTTTGGAAAATTTGTAGAGATCGCATTTAATGTAAGCTCATGCCCAGAATCATTTCCCTATGGATATTGATGATCTTCGCGGTAAACGCAGGATTCAGCATGCCATACCGGCACATGCAGGCAGAGCTCAGGAAAATTGAGAATCCTCATAAAAAAAACGGTCCCGGCACGGAAACCGACGCGGACAAACCGATCAAGGAAAGCGAGATCGAAGAATCTAACGAAGGGAGCAAAAAATATCCGCTGTTATATCAGCCTTCCTTTTTTGAATCTCCTTATTCCATTGAGCGTTTCTACACTATTCTGGCCACTCCCCAGATATCCCATTTAAATTTTATCGTGGCGGATTCGGAGCAATACCTCCGTTTCCGAAAGCTCCTCATCTGATTTCATTGTTTTTGCGCTCTGTGCCTGCTGATGCAGGTGCACGGCTTTTTATTTCCGCTGCGCGCATGTAGCGCATTAAGTCGAAAATATTGAAACGGATAAAGGTGATATCAATTTCATCCAGACATATAAGCTCTTCTCAGGCAGGCCCGAACAGCCAGGCGCTGTGGTCGTCCTTTGGGGGAAATGTGAAACTTGTTTTTTGGGTAGCCGGAGAACCCGGCCGGAATTCCGCGCAGGCGGGACCGGTGCTCCAATTACCGGCATTATTCGGCCAGTGTTACTCCGGAACAGGAACGAATGAAAAAAGTAAAATTTTTATATCCGGTTGCAATGTGCGTGTGGCAGGACAAACTTTAATGAATGAATGAAAGAACCCCCATTGCCCCGGCTTGCGGCAACAAGTACCGGGGCGGGGGGTACATAACACACAAAACATTTCAAAGGTATGAATAATCTTAAGGAAATACCCGCAGACGGCGCAGCCGGGCTGAAACAGGACCGGAAAGCAGGCTATGCTTCCGGAGTTCATGGTTTCACAGCTCCGGTTACCGCCTGTTCCGCGGCTTTCCTGCTGCTGTCCGTCGTTTGACGTTTCAGCGCCAGATCTCTATCCAGTTCTTTCCAGGTCCGTACCATCCCCGGATGGTAAATTCGAAAAGCCTGAGGCACCCCATGCCTCAGGCTTTTTTTGTGATCAGTAGTGAGTATTGAGATATGAGTATTGGGATGTGAGTATTGAGAAGGGTGAAAGATCATTCTGGATACCCAAATAGTCCTTAGTCCTGAGTCGTTAGTCCCGAGTATTGAGTCCCGAGATCGTAAGCGAGATCATTTCAGGTTATCAGTATTATCCGCCGAAGCGATAGCGGAGGTGGAGCAGTCCTTAGTCCTGAGTCGTTAGTCCTTAGATGGGTACGAGATCATTCCAGGTTCCCAATTTATATTAGGGATCATGCCATTTGAATCCTGTCCAATATCCAAATGTCCAGCTTCTATCCTCCTTTTTTCATCCGCCGAAGCTGCAGGCGTAGGAGGATATCCGCTTAACATAAGCCCCATAGGGGCAGCATTATGATAGAAAATAAGATCAGATATTCCATTAAAGCCTTGTAGGGGCGACGTTATAGTTATCAGTCGTCAGTCCTCAGATGGGTACGAGATCATTGCAGGTTTCCATTTATATTAGGGATCATGCCATTTGAACCCTGTCCAATATGCAAGGTACAGCTTCTATCCTCCTTTTTTCATCCGCCGTAGCCGAAGGCGTAGGAGGATTGTCCATAGTCCCGCGTCTATAATCCATTATCCACAGCTCCAAAGGAGCGGCAGCCCGGTAGAAAATGCGGCGTATATTTAGTCAAGCCCCCGGAGGGGCGACACTTTGAACCACATCGTCAAAAATTCCGGATGACCATAAGGATACCTTCGCTGTGGCTACGGCAGAAAGCGGCCCGGATCGGAGCGGCATCCCTTGAACGCGAAACGGAAAGAAACAATTTTGCCGGATGATCAGCCGGAGATGATAGTACGTCCGCCTCCGCTAAAGCTATGGCGGACAAGGATACAGCGGAGAGCCGGAAGCTGCCGCCCGGGAACAAATTAAAAAGTTAAAATGAAAAATTGCACCTGCGCCAGGGCTTCGGCGCACGAGCACGCCTGCGCAAGCTTCGGCGCACAAGCACACCTGCACAAGCTTCGGCGCACTAGCCAATGCCCTTTTTCATCCGCCGCAGCCGAAGGCGCAGGAGGATTGTCCATCGTCCAATTTCAAACTTCCAATATCCAGTATCCATCCCCATCATCCCACCTCCAGCAGCCTCTTCACCTCATCCAGTACGGCCTGTTCCTCGGCGCTTACGTTGCCGTCGAGATGCGCGGCTTTGTGCATCAGGTCGTACACCTTCTGCTTCTTTTTCGGCTGCTCGGGCAGGCGCAGCACCAGCTTGCGGTTGCGGGCCATTTCATATACCGCCTGTACTTTGTCGGGATGATATCCCCATTTGCGCGCCAGCTTATGGGCGAATTTCTGCTCTTCTTCGTCGAACTTTCCATCGGCCGACACAATGATCATTACATTGTTGAAAGCATAATCGCGCACTTCGTACAGCGCATCAAGCTTGTCCGGTTCGAGCCCGGTCACCAGCTCTCCGCGATGCGCCTTGCGGAAGGGCGGGTAGGCAGACGCCGGCATGAACGCCGTAACGATCCATTCGTACTGCGTGCTGTTCACTTCCGCGCTGCAATACGAGCAATGATTGTCAGAAGTATCCTGTATGGGCGCTCCGCAGCTCGGGCAGGTGTGGGCGTAGAGCTGACCTTTGGGCGCAGGCACATTTATGTTCCGGCTCAGCACCAGCACATCGTTGTGCGCTATTACCGCTGCGTCGATGATCGTAGCGCGGTTATCTCTGACAGAAACTTTCTGCGTCGAAACTTTTATGGAAAATACCAGGTGATTTTTTTCTTCCGATGTGTACGCATCCATCAGGGTGACGTCGTTCAGGAAGATGCGGTTGAAGATGAACGGCAGCTCGCCTTTTGCGCGCTCGTCGAGCTGTGTGTAGAGCTCGTCGCTTACGAAGCGGCGGATGAGGGTCGCATCTTTTTTTACCAGCGCCGTCATGATCTGCAGGTAAGCATTGCTCGCCTTATCTTCGAGGAACTGGAACGAAAAATCTTCTTCCTTCGGTAACATTGCACGGATGTTGCCGGCCAGGGTTCCGTCTTTCTGGAGCTTTTTCAGATGGTTGGCGTAGTCGTCGGCCTGTGTGATCTCCGACAGGATCCAGTCGTAATCGCCCAGGTTAGTAAGCGTACCGCAATGCTCGCACCGGCTCAGCTCACCTGCATTCGGAGGAAGCGACGCTCCGCAGTTCTGGCAATTGTCGGTAGTGTAAAGATCCTTTTCGGCGACGCCTCTTTTTTTGATGAACGACCAGAATTCGACGAACTCTTCCAGCCCGCCTGAGTTGAGGTTGCTGTATTTACTGCTCTTAAATTCGTCGTGTATCTCAGCATGGACCGCAACGTGAATGATATCGTAATTACCATCGGTTTCCACATCGGCGATACGAAGGCTTTTTACCGAAATATTTTTAAGCGTGTTCTTCTGCTCGAGCATGCGCATCATGGTGAATTGCGTGGTGAATCGCTGGTATACGCCATCGGAGATCCATTTGCGCACATGCGATAGGTCCTGCGCTTCCCACGCTTTCTGTATCTCCGTGAATGCCTGGTGAGCTTTGGCTTTGAACTTCTGCTCATCGAACGAAGGGTTGGCCGCCATGAAGTTGCGGAAGGCGGTATCGTTCACCTGGGTGGCTTCTACAGTGGGGATACGGTTGAGGCCTGAAACCTGCTTTCTTTTCTTGCTGTAAAAATAACCGATCACGAGCAGGATGCCGATGAGGATGACATTGTACGGGAAGGGAATGGCGAGAAGAATATAAATGATGAGCCCGATCATATCGCCGTCGCTGTCGCCGCCTCCTCCTCCGCCACCGCCGCCCGCGCGGGCAAAAGCAATGGTCGTGGTGAGCAGCAGCACGATGACCGATAGAAGGGAGATGCGGGTGATCTTTTTCATGAAGTGTGTTGTTAGTATTTAGTTCTTAGCATTTAGAACTTAGAGAATTTCAGTTCTCAGTTCTAAATGCTAAACATCTCAGTTCTGTTTTAAAATCTCAGTTTTTCCGGCCGTTTATCTTCGCCTACGGCCACGAAAGTAAATTCACCGGAAATGGCCTTTTCGCGCTGATCTTCGTACATCTGCTCCACCCATACGTCCACGCGCAGCTTCAGGCTGGTGTTGCCGACATGCGTTACTTTGCCGATAAGCTCGATGATGGTGCCATGAGGGATGGGAATTTTAAAGTCGATGCGGTCGGAAGAAACGGTTACCATCTTCTGCCGCGAAAAGCGCGTGGCGGTGATGAAAGCTACTTCGTCCATGAGCTGCATGGCGGTGCCGCCGAAGAGGGTGTCGTAGTGGTTGGTAGTGTTGGGAAACACGGCTTTGAAGATGCGTGTTTCGGAGTTGCGGATGCGTTCGTCGAGAGTCATAAGACAAAGCTACGAAAATAGTGGATGTTGGAAATTGGACGATGGACGATCCTCCTACGCCTGCGGCGGATGAAAAAGGGCATTGGCTTGTGCGCCGAAGCCTTGCGCAGGTGTGCTTGTGCGCCGAAGTCTTGACGCAGGTGTGCTTGTGCGCCGAAGTCTTGACGCAGGTGTGCTTGTGCGCCGAAGTCTTGACGCAGGTGTGCTTGTGCGCCGAAGCCTTGACGCAGGGGCATTTTTAATTTTTAATTTTTACTTTTTAATTTGTTCCGGGCGGCAGCTTCCGGCTCTCCGCTGTATCCTTGTCCGCCAAAGCTTTAGCGGAGGCGGACTTACTATCCTCTCCGGCTGATCATCCGGCAAAATTGTTTCTTTCCGTTTCGCGTTCAAGGGATGCCGCTCCGATCCGGGCCGCTTTCTGCCGTAGCCACAGCGAAGGTATCCTTATGGTCATCCGGAATTTTTGACGATGTGGTTCAAAGTGCCGCCCCCCTCCGGGGCTTGACTAATATGTGCCGCATTTTCTACCGGGCTGCCGCTCCTTTGGAGCTGTGCCGGGTGGACAATCCTCCTACGCCTTCGGCGGATGAAAAAAGTGGACATTTGGATATTGGAGAGAGTTCAAATGGCATGATCCCTAATATAAATTGGAAACCTGGAATGATCTCGCACCCTCTAAGGACTAACGACTCAGGACTCAGGACTGTTCTGGAAACCCCAAATGATCTTACCTATCTAGGGACTGACGACCCAGGACTCAGGACTGTTCCACCTACGCTATCGCTTCGGCGGATAACCCTCCTATGCCTGCGGCTTCGGCGGATAAATTTGGTAACCTGAAATGATCTCGCTTACGATCTCAGGACTAGCTACTAAAGATTCTACGCCCTCACTCTCGACAGCTTAATGAATCCCAGCGCGTTCAGCATGAGGATGACAGGATATACCGTATCGAATTCAAACCATTTTACGGCGAAGTTCGGGCGGCTTGGGAATTTATGGTGATTGTTGTGATAACCTTCACCCTGCATGAAAATATTGAAGAAAATGAAATTCTTCGAGGTGTTTTTCTGCTTAAAGCTTGCATATCCGACCTTGTGGGCAAAATAATTCACAATAGCACCGTGGATCGGTCCCATAAGGAAGTGGATCGGCAGGAAAAGATACATCCACCAGTAAGGGGCGAATGCGATATAAAACGCGATATATGCTGCACACCAGGTAAGGCGGGCGCCCCACGATTCGGCAAACTGGTCGAAGCTATGCCATTCCGGCAGGTTTTTCACGAAGCGCTGATCCAGGCTCATACGGCCGCGGAAGATATCAGAGTATACTTTTTTGGTATCCCACATCATCTTCAGCAGGTTGCGTGAATAGATGGGAGAATGCGGATCCTTATCGGTATCTGTATATGCATGGTGCATGCGGTGCATTGCTCCATAAGCGTAAGGGCTGAGATAGGAAGATCCCTGGAAAAGAAAACAGAGAAAGAACCAGAACTTTTCCATTGGCTTACTCATAGTGAATTGACTATGAGCTGAGTACCTGTGATTGAAAAAAGACTGAGTAAAAAGCGACAGGTACCAGTGCAGTATCAGGAATAAAAAAATTGCGAGCATGAATTTTAAAAATAAGTTATTGCAAAGTTAGCACTTTATACGGATAAGCTTCTACCATGTTTAAGGGGTTTTTGTTAAAAACTTCTATCCGGCAATAACAGGCAGGCCGCTATACCAGGGCAATTTTACGTAAATTTGGGCTTCTTTTTTCTGGAAAAATTTCTGATCTGTTGTGGATTATTTAAAAGAGTTGAACGAGCCCCAGCACCAGGCTGTGAGTACTGTGGAAGGGCCGGTAATGATCATTGCCGGAGCCGGATCGGGGAAAACCCGCGTGCTTACCTATCGCATAGCTTATCTCATTCAGCATGGAGTGGATCCTTTCAATATTCTTTCGCTCACCTTCACCAATAAGGCGGCAAAAGAAATGAAGGAACGTATCGGTAAAGTGGTCGGAAGTTCCGAGGCCCGCAATCTCTGGATGGGAACCTTTCACTCTGTGTTTGCGCGCATTCTCCGGGTAGAGGCAGAAAAGATCGGCTATCCCCAGAATTTTACCATTTACGATACCGACGACGCCAAAAGCCTGCTGAAGACCATCATCAACGAGATGGGACTGGATGATAAGATATATAAGCCCAACCAGGTCTATAACAGGATCTCTTCGGCGAAGAACTCGCTGGTGAATGCCCAGGGGTATCTGAAGCATCCGGAGATCAGCACCGACGATCAGCTTGCCGGCCGGCCGAAAATGGGACAGATCTACGAAAAATACTCCATGCGCTGCTTCAAATCCGGCGCGATGGACTTTGACGATCTTCTGCTCAAGACCTACGAGCTGTTCAAACGATATCCCGATGTGCTTTACAAGTACCAGCAGCGTTTCCGCTTCATCCTCGTAGACGAGTTCCAGGATACCAACTGGGCGCAGTATTCCATCATCCGCCAGCTGGCCGCAATGTACCAGAACATCTGCGTGGTAGGCGACGATGCCCAGAGCATTTACGCTTTCCGCGGCGCCAACATCCAGAACATCCTCAACTTCGAAAAGGATTATCCCGATCTCAGGACCTTCAAGCTGGAGCAGAATTACCGCTCCACACAGAATATTGTAAATGCAGCCAATTCCATCATTGCGCGGAACAAGCAGCAGCTTCCGAAAAAAGTATGGACCTCCAACGCGCAGGGTAATCGCCTGAAGCTGTACAAAGCGCTTACCGATAACGAAGAAGGAAACTACGTCGCCCAGAACATCTTCGAAGAGCGGATGAACCACCAGCGGGCCAACAACGAATTTGCCATACTGTACCGCACCAATGCGCAGTCCAGAGCGCTGGAAGAAGCATTGCGCCGGATGAACATCCCGTACAAGATATACGGAGGCGTTTCGTTCTACCAGCGGAAAGAGATCAAGGACCTGCTCGCTTATTTCCGCCTAGTGATAAACCTGAACGATGAAGAAGCGCTGAAGCGCATCATTAATTACCCCGCGAGAGGCATCGGCAAGACCACGCTGGACCGGCTTGTGGTAACGGCTTCGGAAAACGAGATCAGTGTGTGGACAGCCATGGAGAATCTCAAAGATCTGCAGGTCGGGCTGGGAGCAGGCACAATAAAAAAAGTGGAAGAGTTCATGCTCATGATCCGCAGTATCCGCTCGCAGCTGAACTCAAAGAATGCTTACGAGCTCGGAAGCTTTATCGCCACGCATTCGGGGCTGCTGAGAGAGCTGTACAACGATAAGACTCCCGAAGGCGTGAGCCGCTACGAGAACATTCAGGAATTGCTGAACGGGATGAAAGAGTTTACCGATAAAGCGGAAACTCCCGAAGAAAGCCTTCTGCCGAAGTTCATGGAAGATATCGCGCTGCTTACCGACGCAGACAATGACGATGAGGACGACCGGAACAAGGTTTCGCTCATGACGATCCATTCCGCAAAAGGCCTTGAGTTCCCGTACGTGTTCATCGTGGGCCTGGAGGAAAATCTTTTTCCTTCGCAGCTCAGCGTGAACTCGCGCGAAGAGCTCGAAGAAGAAAGACGGTTGTTTTACGTGGCGCTCACGCGCGCAATGGAGCAGGTGTCGCTATCGTACGCGCAGACACGTTACCGCTGGGGAAACCTTATACAAAGCGAGCCGAGCCGTTTTATCGCGGAGCTTGATCCGGAATTTCTCGATGTAAAATATTCTCACAATACAGGCCACTCCGGCATGGGCGCACAGATGGGCGGAGGGTTCGACGACAGCCCGCGCACACGCGCCGCCAATTACTCCATCCCGGGACATTCGCCATTGAAAAAGCTGAACACCGCGAAGACCGCAACGCCGTCATTTTCCGGCGATCCGGTAAGCAGCTTTCAGCCGGGAATGGAAGTGATGCACGCGCGGTTCGGTAAAGGAAAGATCATTGCCATCGACGGAAACGATATGAACAAGATGGCCACGATACAGTTTGAGGGCGAAGGCGAGAAGAAGCTGCTGCTGAAGTTTGCGAAGCTGAAGATCGTCGGCAACTAAAAATAAAAAAGACCGGAAGATCTCCGGCCTTTTCCTTCTTAACTCACTTACCAAAATATTATTGGCACTCGTATTCGTATTCCTGGACGATGTCCTGCTGGAAGTATTCGAAGCTGGTAGGAAGCCCGTATTCGTTATAACCGATCAGCGTACTGCTTTCGTACACGGAAATTCCTTCCTCGTTGAAACGCTTGAGGAGGACCACATTGTTAGCCGAGAGATTTCTTTCCACATTGCCGTATAGCTGGTCGTAATCCTCGAAATACTTTTTCTTTACCGGGTTCGGCTTGTCATCGTAGCTGAACAGGTAATAGCCGCCTTCGAAGTCGCTTCTCACAATGTTCCCGTTCTCCCATTGGTAGGTGAAGGTTTCGGTCTGCGCATTCGGATTGTGGTAAACTGATTTTTTCATGTTCCCGTTCTCATAGTATTCGTAGTCCACGTATGCGATGAGCTCCAGGTCACCGTCATTGTCGTCGTCCATAAAGATATCCGTTTTGAGCGGCCGGCCCTGCTGGTAAGTCAGCACGCTCCGCATCAGCATTGTCCCGTTGTTCTTGATGTGAATTTCCTTGACGGTCTTATCCTCGTTGCGGACGTAATTGAAATCATAATCGTAGTTGCCGTTCGTATAGGATGTTTTTTTCAGGAGCAGGCCTTCGGCATCATACTCGTACTCCTGCTGCAGTTGCCCGTCGTAGTACGATTTGCTGAGCCGGCACGGCAGCTCTTCTTCTTTTGTGCACGACGCCGAAACAACGGCGAACGTGACCGCGATAACATAGAGATAATTTTTCATGGTGTTGTTGTGATTTGTGAACCAAAATTACCACATGGCAGTGCAGAAGAACAAACCAAAATGCCCGCGATTTTTAGAAGTCGGAGAATTAGCGTTGATTATAATATTCTGAAAATCAGATTATTATTTTAATTCCAGGTCTTTGAGCAGTCTGTACTTCAGGCGAACTTCCCGGGCCATCATCCGGGCGATGCGGAAGCCTTCGCGGCCGTCGAGAAAGCCGAGTTTTACAATATAATGCTTGATGAAGCGCGCGGCGGGTTTATATACGGTGCGAAAATAATTGTACGGAATTCCGTTCCGGTGCATCGAGAGAGCGGCCATGCGGGCGTACTGCTCTGTGCGGACGCGATGTTCTTCTATGTTGGTATAACTCCGGTGCAGCAGATCGCCGTGCAGGTGCGAAACACGGCTGTCTTCTTCCATCAGGACGATTTCGTGCGGGATAGGGCCGCCCCATTTTCCACGGGATTTTTTCCACAGCCGTATCTTGCGGTCGGGATACCAGCCGCTGTAGCGGATCCACCGGCCGCAGTAGTTGTTGCGCCGGTTTATGGTGTACGCGTCGGCAACGTCCGAAAGCGCTTTCCATGTCCGTAAGCTTTGAATGAGCTCTTCGCTCAGCTCTTCGTCCGCATCTATGGAAAGGATATAGTCACACTCCGCGAGGTTGTTCGCGTAGTTTTTCTGAACGATATAATTTTCGAAGCTATGGTGAATGAAGCGTACGGGATAGCGCTCACAGATCTCCTTTGTTCTGTCGGCGGAGTACGAATCCACCACGACGATCTCGTCTGCGATGCCCAGCAGGCTTTCGATACATCGCCCGATGTTCTTCTCTTCGTTGTATGTAATAATTACGGCGGAGAGTGATGGCATGTTTCAAAGGTAGTAAACAGTATTGAGTAGTTAGTACTGAGTAGTTAGTATTGAGTCCTGAGATCGCAAGCGAGATCATTTCAGGTTATCAGTTTCATCCTCCGAAGCTGCAGGCGTAGGAGGATATCCGCTTAACATAAGCCCCATAGGGGCGGCATTATGATAGAAAATAAGATCAGATATTCCATTAAAGCCCTGTAGGGGCGACATTATAGTATCAGTCGTCAGTCCTTAGACAGGTGCGAGATCATGGGGATTACCCAAAACAGTCCTTAGTCCTGAGTCGTCAATCCTCAGATGGGTGCGAGATCATTCCAGGTTTCCAATTTATATTAGGGATCATGCCATTTGAATCCTGTCCAATATCCAAATGTCCAGCTTCTATCCTCCTTTTTTCATCCGCCGAAGCCGAAGGCGTAGGAGGATCGTCCATAGTCCCGCGTCTATAATCCATTATCCACAGCTCCAAAGGAGCGGCAGCCCGGTAGAAAATGCGGCGCATATTTAGTCAAGCCCCCCGGAGGGGGGCGGCACTTTGAACCACATCGTCAAAAATTCCGGATGACCATAAGGATACCTTCGCTGTGGCTACGGCAGAAAGCGGCCCGGATCGGAGCGGCATCCCTTGAACGCGAAACGGAAAGAAACAATTTTGCCGGATGATCAGCCGGAGATGATAGTAAGTCCGCCTCCGCTAAAGCTTTGGCGGACAAGGATACAGCAGAGAGCCGGAAGCTGCCGCCCGGAACAAATTAAAAAGTAAAAATTAAAAATTAAAAATGCCCCTGCGCCAGGGCTTCGGCGCACAAGTACACCTACGCAAGGCTTCGGCGCACAAGCCAATGCCCTTTCTCATCCGCCGTAGCCGCAGGCATAGGAGGATCGTCCATCGTTCAATTTCCAACATCCAGTGTCCATTACGTTTTACAAACCGCTCTCCGGATTCTGTCATTCACCGCCGATCCGATGCCGTCTTCCGGTACGAATTCGATGTAGATTCTGTCGAGATCCATTGCGTCCAGCTTTCGCAGGGCGGCGTACAGGCTGCGCGCCGCTTCGAAGAGATCGCCCGAGCTGCTGAGCACTTCCTGGTGGGAAACAGGAATTCCCGGATGTTTTATAGCAAACGCGATATAACCCGTACGCTGCGGATCGAATGCGCCGGCCTTACCTGCCAGCTCTACAGGCGTATGAGGCGCGTAGTGCGAGAGCAGCATTCCGGGCGCGCGCGGGTTGGAAGTGGAATGTACTTTTATTTTCACCAGGCCGATCCGTTCTTCTATCATGCCCTGGCTGATCATTCCCTTGCGCAGGATCACGGGCTCATCTTCTTCGAAACCGACGATGGTGGATTCGATACCGACCCGGCACGGGCCGCCGTCGAGAATGTACGGGATGCGGCCGCCGAGCTGAAGAGATACGTGCGCGGCTGTGGTGGGGCTTACGTAACCGAAAGGATTGGCGCTCGGCGCGGCAAGCGGGAAACCGAGCTGCTGCAGCAGGGCGAGCGTAAGCGGATGATCGGGAACGCGAATGCCGACCGTGTCGAGACCGGAGGTGACTTCGAACGGGATAAGGGGCGATTTCGGTAATACTAATGTAAGCGGGCCCGGCCAGAATTCCGAAGCCAGAACAGCGGCTTTCGCGGGCATTTGGGTGATCCATTTCCGCGCTTCTTCCACAGAAAATGTGTGAAGGATAAGCGGATCGAAATCGGGACGGTTCTTGATCCGGAATACCGAAAGCACAGCTTCCTTGTCGAGCGCATTTGCTGCCAGCCCGTACACTGTTTCGGTGGGAATGCCGACGCACTTTCCTTCTTCCAGCCATTGCCTGGCGCGGCCCACGTCTGTTCCGATCTCTGCCTGCATGCCGCAAAGGTAAGAAAGAATCCCTTGCGGCTTTGTTCTATGGGCTGTTTCAGCTATTTTTGGGATCTCTAATACATTATATGAAAGTATCGCTCAACTGGCTGAACCAGTACCTGAATGTAAAGCTGACCGCGGAGGAAGCGTCGGATATTCTCACGCGCGTGGGACTGGAAGTGGAAGGAACTGAAACATTCGAGTCGCTGAAAGGCGGGTTGAAAGGCGTAGTGACCGGGCATGTTCTGGAAAAGGAAAAGCATCCCGACGCCGACCGGCTGAGCGTAACCAAAGTCGATACGGGCACAGGAGAAATTCTGCAGATCGTGTGCGGCGCGCCGAATGTAGCCGCGGGACAGAAAGTGATCGTAGCTACCGTAGGTTCCGTATTATATCCCGGAGGCGAAAAGCTTGAAATAAAACGCTCGAAGATCCGCGGCGTGGAATCGCAGGGAATGATCTGCGCGGAAGACGAGCTCGGTACCGGCACATCGCACGACGGCATTATGGTGCTGCCGCACGACACGGCTATCGGAATGTCCGCCGCAGAATACTTCCAGGTAGAAAGCGATACGGTGCTGGAGCTCAATATTACGCCAAACAGAAGCGATGCTGCCTCGCATGCAGGATCGGCCCGCGACATTGCCGCTTACCTGCGTCTCTCTCGCCTGGGCGTTTCGCTTCAGCTTCCCGATGTAAGCGCATTTAAGGTGGAAAATAATACCACGCCGGTAGAGGTTGTGGTGGAAAATACAAAAGATTGCCCGCGATATTCCGGAGTGGTCATCAGCGGCATCGAAGTAAAACCTTCGCCGGCATGGCTGCAGAACCGGCTGAAGGCGATAGGGCTGAAGCCTGTGAACAACGTGGTGGACATTACCAATTACGTGCTGCACGAGTTGGGGCATCCGCTGCATGCGTTCGATCTTGCCAAAGCAGGAAATAAAATTGTGGTGCGGAATGTTGCTGAAGGCACGCCGTTCGTTACGCTCGATGCGGTGGAGCGAAAGCTCGGCGTTTCCGACCTGATGATCTGCAGCGCTTCCGAACCGATGTGCATCGCCGGTGTATTCGGCGGGCTGGAATCCGGCGTGACGGAAAGCACGAAAGCCGTTTTTATCGAAAGCGCTTACTTCAATCCTGTTTCCATCCGCAAAACATCCAAACGCCATTCGCTGCACACGGATGCTTCTTTCCGTTTCGAGCGCGGAACCGATCCGAATATCACGATCTACGCTTTACAAAGAGCGGCGCTTCTTATTAAAGAAATTGCCGGCGGCACCATCAGCTCTGAGATCGTTGACATATATCCTGAAAAGATCACCGGCCCGGAAGTGGAATTCAGCTTCACGAAACTGACCGCGATCTCCGGCCAGGAAGTGCCGGAAGAAAAAGTGCTGTCCATCCTCGGCTCACTTGGAATTATAATAACCGAGCGAAACGGCGACCGGCTCCGCCTGGGCATTCCCACATACAAGCCGGACGTAACAAGGGATGTGGACGTTGCCGAAGAAATACTGCGTGTGTACGGCTATGATGAGATCAGGATCGGCAATTCGCTGAAAGCCGTGTTCGGAGGAATTGCCACCAATCCCGACCGCCGGTACAAAAACCAGCTCGCATCGGTGCTGACCGCGAACGGATTTTTCGAGATACTCACCAATTCTCTTTCGAATTCTGCGTACGGAAATAATCTCGGCATCAACGATCCCGCGAAGATGGCGAATGTAGAGAACCCGATCAGCATCGAGCACGACATCCTGCGGAACACAATGCTCTTCAGCGGGCTGGAAGTGGTGCGCCATAACGTGAACCATAAGCGCGCCGATCTGAAGCTGTTCGAATTCGGCAAAATTTATTTCGCCGATCCTGAAAAGCAGGTGGAGAAACCCCGCGATAAATACGGAGAGAGGCAGCTGCTGGGCATCTGGATGACAGGAAATACTTCGTCCGAATCCTGGTACGCAGACGATCTCCCTTCCGACTTTTACGCATTGAAAGGAATAGTGACGCTGCTGCTCGATAATCTGAAAATACCGTATCAGCCTTTGCGCGCGGCTGAGCCCGGTCCGTTGTCGGAGAAAGCGTTTTCCATCTACGGTTTTCGCAATAAAGAAACGCCTCTCGCGGTGCTGGGGCTGCTGCATCATTCCGTAACAAAGCTGTTCGATATACGCCAGGACGTATGGTACGCCGAGATCGACTGGGACCAGGCGCTGAAAGCCATTCCCGAAAAGCCGCAGGTGTTTGCCGATATTCCGAAGTTTCCTTTCGTGCGCCGCGATCTTGCCCTGCTTCTCGATAAAAAGGTGGAGTACCAGTCCATCCGCGATCTTGCTTTCAAGGCCGATAAGAATATTCTGAAAGAAGTGAACATCTTCGACGTGTACGAAGGGAAAAATATTCCCGAAGGAAAAAAATCGTATGCTGTAAGCTTCCAGTTCCAGGACAAAAGCAAAACTCTGACGGATACAGAGATCGACAGCGTAATGGAAAAGCTTATCCGCACATACCACGAGCAACTGGGAGCGGAGATCCGTTCCTGATAAGGACCCACTAATACCTCGCATCATGTTTTTCGGAGGAAAAGACAAAGTAGAAAAATACAAGTTCCGTGATCTGAAGATATACAGCAGCACACAGAGCCTGACGCAGGATACCAAGATGTACCGGACCGTGTACGATGAGTCCGAGATCGCGTACCTGTATTTCGAGCTGAGCCTGTACAACAAGCTATTCGACGAGCAGGACTGGAAAACATCGGTGCTGATAAAAATATCTCACTTCGACAAAGAGCAGAAAGGCGCGGAGGTCTGCGTGCTGAAAGCTGACAAGCCGGTAACGAAGGACATCAACATACTGTACGTGCGCGAGGGCTGGGGAACCGAACGGCTGGGCGGCTTCTGGCGAAAAGGAGATTACGTGGCGGAGGCTTATGTGGACGATGTGCTCGTGGGCAAAAAGGTTTTTTACATCGGCAATGCCGGCGCCATCACACCTGGTGATAATCCGTACTTCAGCATCCAGTCTGCGAAGCTTTACAACGGCACATTCGAGCCTGTACCGCACGAAAAGAAAGCGTACGTAAAGCAGTTCGATGTTGAAAAAGTGCAGTACGTCTGGCTGGAGCTGAAGATAAAGAACCGCCGCCGCGACAACTGGAACAACGAAATATTCTTCAATTTTTACGAGCAGGCCGGCATGTTCAAGGCGCAGCTTGTACAGTTCTACCCGGTGCGCGAGAATACGATGGACCATGTGATCACTTACGACAACGGCTGGGGAAACAACGGCGCGGGAGTGGCATGGCCAAAAGGAAAATATACGATCCACGTGGTGAGCATGGGCACATTGCTTGCGGTGATCCCGTTTGAAGTAGGCGACGTGGAAATTTCCGGTGATCCCGATGTGCATTTTATCACGTCCAAAGCTGTTATAATTCCCGCTGCTGAACAGAATGGCGAAGAGACCGCATTGCAGGGCGCATCGCTGGAAGAGACGCTCGCGGAGCTGGATCAGCTGATCGGCCTTTCGAATGTGAAAGCCGAGATACGCAACCAGATCAGCTATCTCAATTTTTTAAAGATCCGTAAAGAAAAAGGTTTTGACGATTCTACAGGCGTGAATCTTCATTCGGTCTTCACGGGAAATCCCGGCACCGGAAAAACGACCGTGGTAAACCTGCTGGGCCGGATCTACCGGTCGATGGGCCTGCTTTCCAAAGGCCATGTGATCGAAGTGGACCGCGCGGATCTCGTGGGAGAATTTATCGGGCAGACGGCGCCGCGTGTAAAGAAGCAGATCGAAGCCGCGAGGGGCGGGATCCTTTTTATAGACGAAGCATATTCGCTTTCGCGGGATGGAAACGACAATAAAGATTACGGCAAGGAAGTGATCGAGATCCTTCTGAAAGAAATGAGCGACGGGCCCGGCGATATCGCCATCATGGCGGCCGGTTATCCGCGCGAAATGAATGTGTTCCTGAACTCCAACCCGGGCTTGCGTTCGCGTTTCGGGCAGTACTTCCATTTCGAAGATTACCTGCCCCAAGAGCTGATGGAGATCGGCGAGCTCACCGCAAAGAAAAAAGATGTGACGCTCACGGACGATGCGCGCTCACTGCTGATGAAGAAGCTTGTGGAAGCGTACCGCGGAAGAGATTTCTCATTCGGCAATGCGCGCTATGTAACTTCCATCATCGCGGAAGCAAAAGAAAATATGGCGATCCGCTGCATGCAGTCCGGCAACCCCGAGCTGCTGAGCAAAGAGGATCTTTCTACCATAACGCGCGAAGATATGGCGCACACATTCGACGAGGACCTGCGCAAAAAGCTGGACCTGTCGGTAGACCAGGAGCTGCTGCGCGAAGCGATGGACGAGCTCAACCAGCTGGTGGGCCTGCAGAACATCAAGCAGGAGATAAACGAGCTGGTGAAGCTGGTAAAATATTACCGCGAGATAGGAAGAGATGTGCTGAACAAATTCAGTTTGCACGCTGTGTTCATCGGTAATCCCGGAACGGGAAAAACAACCGTTGCGCGGATCATGGCTAAGATATACAAGGCGCTGGGGTTCCTGGAACGCGGCCACCTGGTGGAAGTGGACCGGCAGGCGCTGGTGGCGGGATTTGTAGGACAGACCGCGACCAAAACAAAAGAGATGATCGACCGTGCGATGGGTGGCGTATTGTTCATCGACGAAGCGTACGCGCTGTCCAAAGGCGGAGGCAACGATTTCGGCCATGAGGTGATCGAGACGCTGCTGAAAATAATGGAAGACCGGCGCGGAGAATTTTCGGTGATCGTAGCAGGATATACTGATGATATGAACCAGTTCCTCGAAAGTAACCCGGGCTTGAAATCACGTTTCGACAGTACGTTCGAGTTCAGGGATTATACGGTGGACGAGCTGTTGCAGATCGCAGGCATCATGCTGATGAAGGAGCATCTTTCACTGCACCCCGATGCGGAAGCTTACCTGAGATCGTACCTGCAGTTCCTCAGCGACCACCGCGATAAATATTTCGGTAATGCCCGGGAGGCGAGAAGGATCATTGAAAAGGCCGTTCGTCACCAGCATCTGCGGCTGGCTTCGATGGAGCGCTCGGCGCGCACGGCAGAAATGATCGAAACGCTGATGATCGAAGATCTGGCGGAATTCAAAATGGAAAAGAATGATCTGAAATCGAGAATAGGGTTCAGGCCATAAAAAGAAATGACTGAAAACAAAAAACGCTCCCGGTTCCGGAAGCGTTTTTTTATTTTTAAAGCTATCTGTTACCGGTTGTTCTTTGTCCCGGATTTGCGTGTCTTATTGATAGTGGCAGAGGTATTGCCATTCTGTGTGCTGGTAGTTTTGGTATCCTGTGTGCCGGCATTCGATGAAGTATGGCCGTGGCAGGATTTCACTTCCGAAGTTCCCGTTGTGCCTTTGGAGCAGCAGGTAGTTTTCGTGTTCGCATCTTTCATGCAGCAGCTCTTGGTTGTGCCGGTAGTGTTCTGTGCCGAAGCAGCCAGGAAGCCTCCGAAAAGAAAGGCAGCTATAAATAATGACTTTTTCATGTACAAGTTGTTTTGCAGGTTTAACTCTCAAATGTATGAAATATTTCCGGTTGACAGTTTTTTAACGTTTGGCGGTTCCTGACAAAAAAGCAAAATTCGGAGAATGGTACGGTTTTCGTAATTTTACTGTAAATATCTGATATGAGAACTTTCATTCTGCTTGTGCTGATGGCTGCGCTGCAAATCCCGGTCAATGCACAGAATACGGGAAAAAAGACCGAAACGGTTGTAATACATACATCTGCGGTGTGCGAAATGTGTAAGCACACTATCGAAACGGCTTTGTATAAAGTAAAAGGCGTGATTTCCGCAAACTTGGACCTGGCCACCAAAGATGTGACTGTAACATATAAAACTGCGCTTACCGGTAAGGACGCGATAAAGAAAGCGATAGCGGCAGCGGGATACGACGCGGATGATGTGAAGGCGGACGCGAAAGCGTACGATGGACTTCACACCTGCTGCAAAAAGCAGGACTAACGCTGGTCACGCAGCTTCTGCTCCCATTTCCACGCGTCGCGCATAGCATCTTCCAGCGAGAGGCGCGCTTTCCAGTTCAGCTTGTCTGCGGCCAGCGACACATCGGCCCATACTTTTTCGATATCGCCCGGCCGGCGTGGTGCAAACCGGTAATTCAGCGGCATTCCGCTCACTTTTTCAAATGCGTGTATGGCTTCCAGCACCGAAGTTCCTTTGCCGGTGCCGATGTTGAACACTTCCGACCGTACCTGTTCCTGCACCAGCCGCCGTACCGCAGCCACGTGGGCTTCTGCAAGATCTGATACGTGAATGAAATCGCGGATGCAGGTGCCGTCGGGAGTGGAATAATCATTTCCATACACATTCAGCTGAGGCCGTATACCAATGGCTGTCTGCGTGATGAAAGGCACCAGGTTGGCAGGTACGCCTTTGGGCAGCTCGCCGATAAGCGCCGATGTATGCGCGCCCACAGGATTGAAATACCGCAGCGAAATGGCAGAAATACCGGGAGTGGCAGCTACCGTATCGCGGATGATGGTTTCGCACACCTGCTTGGTATAGCCGTAGGGCGACTGCGCCGGAAGGAAGGGCGAATCCTCCGTTACCGGGAGCGTGTCGGGCTGCCCGTAGACCGTGCACGACGATGAGAATACCAGCCGCGGGATGCGCAGCGATTGCATCAGCTTCAGCGCGTTCACCATGCCACCGATGTTGTTATCGTAATAGAGGAGGGGTTTTTCTACCGAGCCGTTCACCGACTTGAGCGCGGCAAAATGGATCACGGCGCCCACCGGTCCCGCTTCCTGCAATGCGTTGTGCAGCCAGTGGTAATCGCGCAGGTCCGCATGGATGAAAGTATGTTCTTTCCCCGTGATCTCCCGGATGTTATCCACCACTGATTCCTCCGAATTGCAGAGATTATCCACGCTGATCACGTCGTAGCCCGCCTCGAGCAGCGCCACGATGGTATGTGAGCCGATATATCCGGTGCCTCCGGTTACCAGGATCTTCATTCAGTTTTGCTTTGTACAAACTTAACGGAATATGTGGAAGGATGCGCAGGATTTATGCCGAGACGCTTATGAGCATGAAAATAATTGAATTGTTTATCAGCGTTTTATATCGGGTAATTCAATATTGACATGATTTATGTCAGAATTCTGACAATTATTTCGTCCGGAAGCGTTATTTTTGAAAAGTAAAATCGTCTTCCCCATGCTTTATTTCTCACAAAATATACAATTGTTGCGAAAGCGCAGAAAACGCTCGCAACAGGAACTGGCGGGCGCGATCGGGATCAAGCGTTCGACCCTGAGCGCATACGAGGTAGGTGCAGCCGAACCTAACCTCGATACGCTGATACGTTTTTCAAGATTCTTTAAAGTATCAGTGGATAAGTTGCTGATGCTCGACCTCGCATCGGTTTCCGAATTCTATCTCTCCGAGCTGGAAAAGGGATTTGATACGGATATTACCGGCAAGCGGCTGCGGATCCTGGCCACTACCGTTAACCGCGATAACGAGGATAATATCGAAGTGGTGCCTCTGAAGGCCAAGGCGGGATATACGGCAGGCTATGCTGATCCGGAATATATTCGCGTGCTTCCTACTTTTCAGATGCCGTTCCTGAACAAGAACAGGAAGTACCGGACATTTCAGATCACGGGAGACTCCATGCCACCGGTATCGGACGGATCGTGGGTAACGGGAGAATATGTAGAGAACTGGCAGCTGATCCAGAATGGCAAGCCATACATTGTAGTGACCAAAGACGACGGGGTAGTGTTCAAGATCGTGTATAATAAGCTGGACGAGCACCAGAAGCTTATGTTATGCTCGTCCAATCCCGAATATGCTCCATACGAAGTTCATATCAGCGAAGTGCTTGAAGTATGGAAATTTGTGAATTATATCAATGAAAGGTTATAACGTTTCATAAGACCGCGATCTCGTTTATCAATTTAGAAATCACCATTCGGGGTGGCATAGAGTTTTAATTATCAGGAATTTGATTTGGCGTTTGGCTGTTTTGGAATATGCAGAAATGAGATGTTTTTTATTTTCTCAGGTTCAGGGTTCATATAAATTTGTTGAACTACGTATTCCATTTAAGTTAATCTAGCACTCAAATTTTTATGATGAAATGTTTTACTTTATCATCCTGTACAGCAGTAGCCTGGCTGGCATTGCTGCCGGAACCCGACCCCGAAAATAACAAGCCTGCACCAGCCGGCCCTCTGATCCACGGAGCTTCTTTGCTCCGGAGCTAAGCCTTTCCTATTTTATCCGTACATCGGTATCTGTTCGCTCCACTGACTACAGTAGCTTTTTAATTTACAGTTGCAGGAATTTTTTGTGATTGTAGTTGATTGGTTATTCACTGTTCATTGACGCAGAGCTTCTGCGATTTGGTTTATTTCAATATGTCAAACGGCTTTTAATTAAACTCAAATTAATATGCGAAAAACCATACTCTTACTACTCCCGCTTGTTTCAACTATACTCTTCTGGGGCACGCGCCTCCAGGCACAGTACTGCACACCTTATGTTTTCTATACGGACGACGAGGATATAGAGAACGTTACATTCAATTCAATCAACAATACCTCTGTAGGACTTTGTAACACCTACACGGATTATACTGCTATGTCTACTACGGTAAGCGCTGGCGGTACTTATTTCTTTTCGGTAAATACTTCCGATTGCGAAGGAGCAAATTTTTATGACCGCAGTGTCGGCATCTGGATCGATTTTAATATCGACGACGATTTCGACGATCCGGGCGAAATGGTGTATGCTTCGGCTTATACGCCCCAGGCGCCTTCCGTGCTGTTCAGCGGTAACATCACCATTCCGGTTTCGGCTACAGCGGGCACTACCAGAATGCGGGTGACCTGTGTGGAAGATGATATCTACTATTATGGCCCCTGCGACAGCTATTATTACGGAGAGACCGAAGATTACAGCGTCGTGATCGTGACCACTCCATGTACTGCGCCTCCGACTGCGGGTACGGCTACCGTTTCCGATTCAGGACCCTGCTCAGGAGAAATTTTTTCGCTGGGAATAAGCGGCGGTACTATCGGCATCGGTCAGACCTACCAGTGGCAGTCGTCGCCGGATAACGTTACATGGACCAATATCCCGGGCGCTACAAACAGCGGCTATTCCATCAGCATCACAGATACCACATGGTTCCGCAGCATTGTGACCTGCTCCGGTCAGAGCGATACCACCACGGTGGTGGTAGCAGAGCTGGCTGCATTCTACAACTGCTACTGCATTCCGACCACAACCTACGGATGCGGCTCAGACTATATCGATAACGTTACATTCGAAAACATCAATAACACAACAGGGTGTACCGGCATGTACAACGACTATACAAGCATGTATCTCGTGAATTTAGTGCAGGGTACAACTTACCCGCTTTCTGTGACCACCGATGGCGACAGTGAAGGAATAGGCGTATGGATCGACTACGACCATAGCGGAACCTTCGATCCTTCCGAGCAGATCCTTACCGGTTATACAGGTAACCAGCCGGAGACCTACACCACGAATGTGACAATCCCTCTCACCGCCATGACCGGTAATACAAGAATGCGCGTACGCTGTAAATATTCAGGTATAGTGAATCCGAATGAAGGCTGCGGCAATTTTACCTATGGCGAAACAGAAGATTATATGCTCATGATCTCCGCTCCGCCGGATGATGATGGCGGCCTGATGTCGCTGATCTCTCCGTCGCTGCCTCCGCTGTACGGATGTACGGTGAACGATACGATCCGTGTTGTATTTAACACGATCGGCAATAATCCGCTTACAAGCCTTGATTTCAATTATTCGGTAAACGGCGGCGCACCTGTTACGGTAAGCTGGAGTGGCAACCTGGCGCAATACCAGAGCGACACGATGATGATCGGCGTAACCACGATGAATGATGGCGATATGCTGCAGGTTTGGGTTTCCAACCCTAACGGCGTGCCGGATGGTTATACGCTTAACGACTCGATCTCCCTTACCTTGTATGACGGTATGAGTGGCACGTATACGATCGGTGGAACGGCTCCTGATTTCATGACACTGGCCGATGCGCGGGATGCGCTGGAGCAACGCGGGGTTTGCGGACCGGTGATCATGAATATCCGTTCGGGCGCGTACACCGAACAGGTAAGCATCGGAACTATTCCCGGTACCAGCGCTGTCAATACCGTAACCTTCCAGTCGGAAGCTATGGACGCTTCGCAGGTGACGATCGATTATGCGCCGGGCTCGAATGCAGATAACTTCGTGGTCCGTTTTGACGGCAGCTCGTATGTTACCTTCAACGAGCTTACCATGACCAATTCGACTTCCTATTACGCACACGTAGTGGAATTCGTCGGAAATGCAACACATAACACAGTTCAGAATTGCGTGCTGGTCGGTGACACCGTTTCCACAAGCACCACGTCAGACCGCGCTAAGGTGGTGGTATGGTCAGGTACCGATCAGAATGATTATTCGACCATCCGCAATAACGTGATCCGCGGAGGCGAATGGGCCATAAGCATGTGGGGAACTTCCGGCGCCGCTTCAGAGTCGGGGCTGGTGATCGACAGCAACTATATTACCGACTACTACCAGGCCGGAATGGTGCTGGTATACCAGAGCGGGGCTAAAGTGCGCTGGAATCGCGTGGAGTCCGATACCAATAACTTTATTACAAACATCTTCCATATCGATATCGAAGAGTCGTTCAACGGTGCTACGATTGTGGGTAACCATGTGAGCGGTCGCCAGGGTGGCTTTGGTATCAATCTCTTCCAGCTTGAAGCGCAACCGGGACAAAACTCTTTGGTGGCTAATAATTTCGTGTATATGGGCGCCACGACGCCAACCACATATTGCGAGGGCATTGCCGTACAGGATTGTTCCAACAGCGATATCATTTTCAACTCGGTACACAACCGCAGCCTTGCTCCTGCATCTGCAGGTATCCAGCTTTTCATGGGTAACTCGTCGGGTATCCGCATTGCGAACAACAACATCGTGCACAGCGGAGCCGGATATGCCATCAACTGTGAGAATGGAAATTATATTGATATGGCAGGCAATAACAACCTGTACACTGATTCCACTAATTTTGTGAAGATCGGCGCCACAGATTACGCTGACCTGCAGGCATTGCAATCTGCCGTTTCCATGTATATGAACTCTCTGTCGGTAGATCCGATGTTTGCCGGCGAAGACCTGCATACCTGCCGCCAGGAGCTGGACAATGCCGGTATGATGTGGCCGGGTGTGGTAAACGACTTCGATATGGATAGCCGTAATGCAGGTACTCCCGATATCGGCGCGGATGAGTTTGTCACCAGCACGAACTTTACTCTTGGCCCGGATATCCTGAAATGTCCCAACGACAGTGTGCTGCTGGGAGCCGAAGTGATCAACTCCAACAACTACGATTGGGGGCCTTACTTCCAGACCACACCGACCATCTACGCTACCACTCCCAATACCTACATCGTTCAGATCGCCTCTGCCTGCGGTACAGCGGTGGATACCATCCTGGTAGCCAACTACCCCGTGGCAACCGCCAGCTTTACCACCACCACCAGCTTCTTTACGGTGATCACCAACAACACTTCCACCAACGGTACCAGCTATTTCTGGGACTTCGGGGATGGCAACACCTCTACAGACTTTGAGCCTGCCCATGCTTATGGAGGCAATGGTACCTACATGATCACCTTAACGGCGATAAGCGATTGTGGTGATACGGTAACCTTCAGCCAGTCGGTGGTGATCAATCCCAACACAGGTATCGAAGAGAATGGCTTTGCCGATCTGAGCGTGTATCCCAATCCATCGGATGGTTACTTTACGGTAAGTCTGACTCCGGAGGGAAATGAAGATGTGCTGATTACGATCCAGGATCTGTCGGGACGGATGCTCTATGAGCAGCGTTTTGGCAGCAGCGGGGAAGTGTTCACCGTACCGGTGGATATCCGTGGAGCAGCAGCGGGAACCTATGTGCTCCGCCTGCAATCGGGCGATCACTCAGGTATCCGAAAGATCATAGTTAACTAGCGCTCGATTATAGAAGGCTTTCTCTTCGGAGGAAGCCTTTTTTCTATCAAGCCTGATGGTACTTGTATGGCATATTTCTTTTCGGAAATCATATTCCGATATATTGGATGAGTCTTAGAATATTTTTAAATTGGTATAACCAAACTCTAATTATTATGCGAAAACTATACACTGTTTTTGTTTCTGTAGCTCTATTATTTACGTTTCAGAAAACCACGGCACAAATTATTTTCCAGGAGGATTTTTCTTCCTACGATTTTTCTACCAACGGATGGACATTCCCGAGCGGCATGGCAAGCTGGAATGTGGATGCGTTCGTGTATTATCCCTCCGCCAGCTCCCCGCCTAACGCGTACTTTGAATGGCTTGATCCTATTACAGGCGTGGAATATTACAATTACGATTTTGCGCTTGTCAGCCCTGTGATAGATGCTTCGGCCTTTGCAGGAGCGGAAATGGATTATTCGATGTTGCTCAGTGTATATAATTACACGGGACTGGAGCATATGGCGGTGGAATATAAAACCACGGCAGCCGCGAGCTGGACGCTGCTCGAAGATTTCGACAACAATATGGATCATGACCTTGTGCGGATAAACCAGCCGCTTACGGGTGTGGGGGGCACTACGTTCCAGGTGCGCTTCAGGGTGTATGGCGACAATTCATTCGATATCAACGGATGGGCGCTCGATAATATCGTTGTGCGCGGAGTGAATCCCTGCGTGGCTCCGCCTACCGCTGGAACGGCGCAATCATCTGCCAACCCCGTTTGTCCGGGTACCAGCTTTAACCTCAGCCTTTCCGGTGGAACCGTAGGTGCGGGTCAAACTTACCAGTGGCAGTCTTCGCCCAACGGCGTAGTATGGACCAATGTTCCGGGTGGTATTAACGCGATGCTTACCACATCGCTTAACGACACAACTTTTTACCGTGCCATCATAACCTGTTCCGGTCAAAGCGATACGTCCACCGTGGTGCAGGTAGACCTGCAGGATTTTTATGCCTGTTACTGTACCGCCAACCTTCAGAGTTTCGCCACGCCCTGCATCACAAATGTTACTTTCGGTACGATCAACAATACGACAGGATCCGGATGCAGCCTGCCGGCTTATACTTTCTATCCTTCATCTACCACCACTACCATAGCGATCGTAGGGACCACGGTGCCGATCACTGTTGTACCCGACGGCGATGCTATCATTTCGGTGTGGATCGACTTCAACCAGAACGGATCGTATGAGGCTTCGGAATGGACGCAGATAGCTACCACAACCGTAGCCAATCAGCCATACACCGTAAATATTCCGATACCGCTTACGGCAACCCCGGGCCCGACCGGCATGCGTGTAAGAATGCGGGCAGCCTTTAATTCCAATGGCCCTACCGATGCATGCAGCACATTTGGCAGCGGTGAAACGGAAGATTATGTAGTTATAATTTCGCCACCGCCTGTTAACGATGGCGGGCTGATGTCGCTGATCTCCCCCTCCTTTCCGCCGCTGAATGGCTGCTCGGTGAACGATACGATCATGGCGGTATTCTCCACCGTAGGTACGGCTCCGCTTGCCGGGCTTACGTTCCATTATTCTGTGAATGGCGGCTCGCCGGTTACAGTGAACTGGAGTGGTAACCTCACCCAATACCAGACCGACACGATAATGATCGGCGTAACCACGATGAATGATGGCGATATGCTGCAGATATGGGTTTCCAATCCCAACGGCATGCAGGACGAATATGAATACAACGATACGATCAGCCTGACATTATACGATGCCATGAGCGGTGTTTACACGATAGGCGGCACAGCTCCCCATTTCATGACACTGGCTGATGCGCGGGATGCGCTGGAGCAGCGCGGCGTTTGCGGACCGGTGATCATGAATATCCGTTCGGGCGCATATAACGAGCAGATGAGTATCGGAACTATTCCCGGTACCAGCGCTGTCAACACCGTAACCTTCCAGTCGGAAGCTATGGACGCTTCGCAGGTGACCATCGATTTCGCTCCGGGTACTTCAACCGATAACTATATAGTACAATTTGACGGATCGGCGTATGTAACGCTGAACGAGCTTACACTTACAAGTACCACTTCTTATTATAGCCGCGTTATAGAATTTGCACATGGAGCCACGCATAATACGGTGCAGAATTGCGTGATCATTGGCGACACCGTTTCAGCCTCCACAACATCAGCAAAAGATAAGGTGACCATCTGGTCGGGTACTGATCAGGATCATTATTCGACCATCCGCAATAACGTGATCCGCGGAGGCGAGTGGGCCATAAGCATGTGGGGAACTTCCGCTCCTTCTTCGGAATCCGGGCTGGTGATCGACAGCAACTATATTACCGACTACTACCAGGCGGGTATGGTGCTGGTGTACCAGGTTTCGCCGGTGGTTCGCTGGAATCATGTGGTATCCGATACGAACAATTCCATCACCAACATTTTCCATATCGACATCGAGCAATCCTTCGACGGAGCTACTGTGATCGGCAACCATGTGAATGGACGACAGGGCGGTTTCGGTATCAACCTTTTCGAGATCGAAGGCCAGCCTGGGCAGCGTACTACCGTCGCCAACAATTTCGTGTACATGGGCGCTACCACGCCTACCACGTATTGCGAAGGCATTGCCGTACAGGATTGTTCCAACGGCGATATTATTTTCAACTCGGTGCACAACCGCAGCCTTACGTCCGCATCAGCAGGTATCCAACTCTTCATGGGTAACTCGTCGGGTATCCGCATTGCGAACAATAACATCGTGCACAGCGGAGCCGGATATGCCATCAACTGTGAGAACGGTAACTACCTAGCGCTTTCGAATTATAATAACCTGTACACTGATTCCACGCATTTCGTTCGGATAGGCACAACAGATTATGCCGATCTGCAGGCTGTACAGACAGGTACTTCGAGAGAAATGAATTCCGTATCGACGGATCCGATGTTTGCCGGCGAAGACCTGCATACCTGCCGCCAGGAGCTGGACAATGCCGGTATGATGTGGCCGGGTGTGGTAAACGACTTCGATATGGATAGCCGTAATGCAGGTACTCCCGATATCG